>Ga0335085_10000006_pt1 | contig 940629 bp, 785 predicted proteins | sample Lox_Sample_45_FD_206712 | JGI IMG/M metagenome (GOLD analysis project Ga0335085, IMG submission 206712) | Soil microbial communities from Loxahatchee National Wildlife Refuge, Florida, United States - Lox_Sample_4.5 | ecosystem: Environmental > Terrestrial > Soil > Wetlands | place: USA...
GTCGTCTTGCCGAGATCGATGCCAACCGAATTTATCTGCATATCGATGATCCTCCTTGGCAAAGCTTCCGCTACGATGAACCTGCTTACGCAGATGAATCAAACGGCGGACCATCTCATTAGTCGGCTACGCTTCCTTCTGCCCACCCCTCGGGACGCGTTCAGGCACGGAACGGGCGTTATACGTCAAGGTGAGATGACGCCCGCTTCACCCAGCCAGTCTCTTGGCACGCCGTCACTCGTGATCTGAACAGATGTCGGGTTGTGTGCACTGTGGCGATGTTATTATCCTGCGACACCGGATGACCGCAAGCAAGCTAACCGTGGGGTAAGATATGCAGGTCCTGGGGACGCGGGGCTCGCAGGGGAGGCAAGCGATGACCAACACACCGGCTGCAGGTTTCTCGATGTCGCAAATTCACTCGCACTTGTGCCGTCTCGCGCTGGGTACGATTCTGGGCATACTCTCGCTGCAACCGGCGCAGGCCCAGACTTACACGGTTCTCCACAGCTTCAATCTGCTCGGAACCGACGGCGCCCGCCCTTATGACGGGTTCATCTCCGATCGCGCCGGAAATCTGTACGGTACGACCGCGGCGGGAGGAACCAACCACGGCGGCACCGTCTTCAAGATGGTCCACACTAGCCGTGGCTGGATGCTGAATACGTTGTACGACTTTGCCGACGGGAGCGACGGAGCCAGTCCGGACGTTCGCGTCACCATGGGAGCTGACGGCGCCCTTTACGGCACCAACACCGCGGGAGCCGAGTTCGGCGGCGGCGTCATCTTCAAGCTGCAGGTGCCCACCAGGGCGTTAGGAGAATGGACGGAGACCTCTCTTTATGCCTTCGCTTTTGAGCAGAACGAATACGGCAGCCCCCTGACGTTTGACTCCGCCGGCAAACTCTACGGCGCGGTGGCCCACTGGAGCGGTAATGACCGAGGCGCCGTGTACCAACTCGTGCGCAACGGCGACAGCTGGATCCTGAACCTGATCTACCAGTTCGCCGGCGGCAACGACGGCAGCGATCCCCGAGGCAGCCTGGCCATCGACGCTGCGGGAAATATCTACGGCGTGACTGAAGACGACGGCCGTTACGGCAATGGCAACGTTTACGAACTTTCTCCCTCGGGCTCGGGCTGGACGAAAACCGTTCTTCACGATTTTCAGGGCGGCAACGACGGCTTGATACCTTTCGGCGGCCTGATCTTCGATCACTCCGGCAACCTGCTGGGGTCGACTGGTTCGGGTGGCCCCGGCAATGGCGGTACCGTCTTTCAGCTCTCTCCGCAGCCAGGTGGCGGCTGGACGTATTCGCTGGTTTATGGGTTTCCCGGACAATCGAGTTGGGGGCCGACCGGCAGTCTCACAGTCGATCAAGCGGGCAATATTTACGGCGCGCGGAACGACCCTGGCACTTTGGGGAACAACGGATCTATTTTCGAGCTCACCTACAGCGATGGCGTCTGGAACTACATCAACCTGCACTCGTTCGCCGGATTTGACGATGGCGCAGAGCCCAATGGCAGCCTTGTTGTTGATGGCACCGGCAATGTCTACGGAACCGCCGGCGACGGCGGAGCGTATGACTACGGGTTAGTCTTCGAGATTACGCCATAGTATGGGCTGATAAAGGGCGGAATGTCGGCAATCATAGCGCACACACAACAGCAATCGACAGCTCGAAGACTCCTGTGCCGCCGAGCAGGCAGCCGCCGAATTCCAGAAAATCCTTGATGGTCGCGGCATAGTGTAGAACTTCATTATCGGCGCGTTAGCCCATTTGCAGCTCGGCCGCGCACGAGCAACGATGGGCGACAAGGAAGCTGCGCGCCGGGTCGTATCAAGACTTTCCTACCCTCTGGGAAGATGCTGATCCCGACAGACAAGCCAAGGCGGAGTACGCAAAGCTGAAGTAGCATCCGTCGCTTCAACGAAGCGCGGTTCGATTGCTGCTCGAGACCAAGAGAAGATTTGAACCTCCAACCCCTTGGTTCTGAACCAGATTCCAGTCCTGTGAGATTTAGTGAAATCGGGGACGTTATCGCCTGCGGGTCAGTGCCGCTCGCTGGAACCTCATCTTGAGCCAGGCAGCTAACAGGGGGGGACATCCAACGGAGGAAATACTGGCCTTCAAATTTTCGCGAATGGGGCCTATCTGAAGTTGCTGAACATGACGGCGTCCGTGTTGTTGTAGCGACCTCTCGTAACCGCAAATTTCTTCCCATCCCGTGACCAGCTATAGCCCATCACGAGGGCTGGCTCGGAAATAAAGTGGGTCAACTGCACCGTGGCCCACCCGTCAAGGGTTGCATGTACACATTCTGCGTACCCAGTCGTGTTGCCCACATAAGTGAATGCGCGTCCGGCTGGCACCCATCCAAAGTGGGTTGTGCAAAGCCTGCGGGGCGAAGCGCCTGCACGCGAGTTTGACGTGGCTCCGGGCGGCGAGCCGTGGGCTCACGACGTGGTTGGGTGGATTCCAACCCAATTGCCGGAGATTTGTCCGATTTAGGTTGACATCTTACCCAAGCGAGAGAATACTTCAGGTTGAATGTTTACCCAAGAGCCAAAAGAACGACTGGAACTCTTGCAGGGCACGTTGGATCTGCTGATCCTTCGCACACTGATCTTCGGGCCGCAACACGGGCAGGGAATCGCCCGCGCTGTTCAGCAAACGTCCCAGGAAGAGCTGCTGGTGGAGCACGGAGCGTTGTACCCCGCACTTCAGCGCTTGGAAGATCGTGGCTGGATCTCAGCCAAGTGGGGCACTTCATCGAACAACCGCAAGGCCCGGTTCTACTCGCTAACGCCAGCCGGTCGCCGGCAACTCGTTCGAGAAACGGCCAAGTGGAAGCGGCTGGTGACTGCCATTGGGAGGATTCTGGGCCCAGAGACCCGGGAGAGCTGACTCCATGTTGCGGCGCAAGCGCAAACTCGAAGACTTCGCGTCCGAAATCGAAGCGCACTTGCAGCTGGAAATAGAAGAACTGCGCCAGCAGGGAGCCAGCGAGGGGGAAGCGCGACACGCCGCGCTTCGCTCCTTCGGTAATGTGGCCCTGGCGCAGGAGCGTTTCTACGAGTCGGGCCGCTGGCTTTGGTGGGACCGTCTGGTCCAGGACGTGCGGTTCGGCCTGCGCATGTTGCGCAGCAATCTTGCCTTTACCACCGTCATTGTCGTTACTTTGACCATCGGAATTGGAGCGAATACAGCCATTTTCTCGGTGATTCATGCCGTGCTGTTGCGCCCTCTGCCTTTTCCGGAACCTGACCGCCTGGTTTTCTTATCGGAGGCTTCTGCCGAGATTCCAGAAATGTACTTCTCGATGGCAAACCTGGCTGACTTGCGGGCGATGAATACCGCCTTTACCAGCATCGGAGCGAGCCGACCCGATAACGTTGACCTAACCGGACGCGGCGAGCCGCAGCGGCTGAACGGCAAGGACGTGTCTGCCGAATTCTTCCCCACGCTGGGCATTAAGCCATTGCTGGGGCGATTTCTCAGCGAGGAAGAGGACAAGGTTGGATCACCGCGGGTCGCCATGCTCGGCGAAAGCTTCTGGACCCGCGAATTTGCCCGCGATCCCAGAGTGCTCGACATGCAGCTGAAGCTGAACGGCGAAGTCTTCACGGTGATCGGCGTCGTTCCCGATCGCGGCCTTCGCGTCATCTTCCACTCCGATGTGGATGTGTTTACCTCATTGGGCCGGTTGGAAGACAGGATCGGTGGAGCGGCGCGGCGGGACGATCATCGTGGGATCTATGGTTATGCGCGTCTTAAGCCCGGCGTCTCGTTGGAAAAGGCGCGCTCCGAAATGGAGGCGATCGCCGCCAAGCTCGCGCGACGGTATCCCAAGACCAACTCCGGAGATACTGCTGTTGTGTTGCCTCTGCTTTACGAGGAAGTGGGAGACGTCCAGCGACCGCTGTTGCTGCTCTCGGCCGGTGTGGGTCTCGTCCTTCTAATCGGGTGCGCCAATGTCGCGAACATGCTCACCTCCCTCGCTGTCGTACGCCGCCAAGAGATCGCTGTTCGCAGCGCACTGGGCGCCGGCGGGGGACGCCTGGCCCGGCAATTCTTGTGTGAAAGCATTCTGCTGGCCCTGATCGGAGGAGCTGCAGGACTCCTGATGGCCTATGTGGTAACCGCCGGCATCTCCGCGATGTTGCCTCACCTCCCATCCACGCTGGTTCCGCGCTTTGACGAAGTGGCCATAGACCGGTCGGTGCTGCTCTTCAGCCTCGCAATTTCATTAGCAGCAGGCATTGTCTTCGGGGTCTTTCCCGCACTGGCGGCCTATCGTGCGGATCCTAACGAGCTACTGAAGGAAAATACTCGCAGCACGGGCGCCAGCCTGGGACACGTGCGCGTCCGCGGATTCCTTGTCGCTACCGAATTGGCGCTGTCGGTTGTCCTGCTTGTGGCTGCAGGGTTGACCATCAAGAGCCTGTTTCATGTGCTGCAAGCCGATCGTGGCTTCCAAACTGATGGTGTCTTGAGCGCTACCCTCAGCCTGTCGCCAGTGAAATACGGCAGCCCAGCGAACCGTGTTGCGCTGGTGCAACAATTGCTCGGCAAAATCTCGCCCCTGAACGGAGTTCAGGCAGTAGGCTTCAAAAGCCCTGCCCTCCGCACGCCATTCGAGATGCCATTCTTCATCGATGGCCACCCCAAGCCGAGCGAGCAGCCTTTAGCGGAAACCTCGTCGGTCACGCCAGGATTTCTGGAAGCCATGCGCATTCGGCTTTTGCAAGGACGCTACCTCAACGCGGCTGATGACGAAAGCTTCGCCAAGGTTTGCGTGCTGGATGATCTCCTGGCGAGGCAATATTGGCCGGGAGAGAGCGCTATTGGCAAGCATATCGCGGTTGGGCTGAGCGCCGAGCCGGGATACCAACTCTTCTCCGCCAGTGTCGTCGGGATCGTGCGCCATGTTGAAAATGACATTACCGGTGTGCCCACCCTACCGGAAATCTATATTCCATATAGTCAGTACCCGAATAGCAGCGGCAGCTTAGTCATCTTGTCGAAATCCGATCCAACCACACTCATTCCACCTATGCGGCGAGCGTTGCATGACACTGATCCGGACTCGGCTCTGTACGACTTCGAGACCCTGCAAGACATAGTCGCCACTCACGTCGCTCCCCGGAAACTTTCGGTTATTTTGCTGAGCTGTCTCGCAGCAATCGCTTTGACACTAGCAACCCTGGGAACTTATGGCGTAATGGCCTACATGGTTTCGGGGCGAACGCAGGAGATCGGCCTGCGTCGCGCGCTGGGCGCAACCCCGCAACACATCCTGCGGCTGATTCTAGCGCAGGGGATGCGCGTGTCGCTCTGGGGAGTATCCACAGGTGTCGTGGCGGCGCTCGTCATGGGGAGATTTGTCAGCCCCATGTTGTCGGGTGTCACAGCGCTCGATCCGCTCACCTTCGTGAGTGTTGGTGGATTGTTGCTTCTTGTTTCCGTGATTGCCTGCTACGTGCCCGCGCGTCAAGCCGTGCGGTTACACCCGCTCGCGGCGGTGCGCCATGAGTGAGTCTTGCTTATAGCTAAAGCTGAAGGCCCGCACCCTTAGACCAAGTAAGGAGAAGATCATGAAAATACTCTCAGCCCGATCAAGCTGGATATTGCTCCTGTTGCTAGCCGCTTCTCCATTGATGGCGCAGTTGCTCAAGGTAAGTTCCGTTTATCCGCCCTTACCTGTTGAGGTCATACGTCAAGAGGACCCTAGCTCTCCAGCCGGTATCTTGCCCGCGCAGTTTAAGGCTGCCTACGGGTTCAATCGCATACCAAATCAGGGACAGGGCATGACGATTGCACTGATAGGAGGCGCCGATGACCCGAACATCGAGTCCGACCTGGCCTACTATGCGAACTATTTTCACTTCACGCCTTGCAACTTCCAGAAGATCAAAATCGGCAATCCTATAGAGGGAGGCGGCTGGGATATCGAAGAATCGCTGGATGTCGAACAGGCCTGCGCACTGGCTCCGCAAGCAAATATCATCCTGGTGGAAATTGACGCAGTAGTATTCGGGGATTTGTTCAATGCCATCGCCGTGGCGACCTCGTCGCCCTACAATGCAACCGCAGTTGCTCTCACCTTCGTCACCGCCGAGTTTGCTGGCGAGCAGCAGTTTGACAGTTACCTTTGCAACATCGTGAATGGCAATGGACAGCCCGTAACTATCGTGGCGGCCAGTGGCGACGGATATCACAATCAGCCTGTCTATCCTTCCGTCTCACCTTGCGTGGTCAGTGCAGGCGGAACCACGCTAAATCTGGCTACCGCTCTCGCCCCACCAAGCCCATTGCAATTGAATTACGGAAGCGAAACAGCATGGTTCGGCAGTACCGGAGGGGTCAGCACGATGGAGCCCCAGCCATCCTGGCAAAACCAGGCCTGCGCCAGTTGGTCTACCACCAATCGTTGCACGCCGGATGTCGCCTCAGAAGCTGCTAGTCCTCCTAGCGTTCCGGTATACGACACCTATAGCGCGGGCGGGTGGGTCCGTACCGGCGGAACTAGCGTGGCAGCACCCGATTGGGCAGCATTTTTTACTCTCGTTAACTCGGCTCGGGTAGCCGCGGGTAAGAACACTCTCAGCCAGGCAGCAGCCGACTTGTATAGCATCTACTACTCCAGCAACTACGCCTCCGATTTTCACGATATTACATCGGGCAACAATGGTGCTTGCGGGTCGGAGTGCAATGCGGCTCTCGGCTACGATCTGGTGACGGGTATTGGTACTTATCAGGCTAACAATCTCTACGCTCCGTTAGTAGCAGCGGCCAACTGAGTAGGTAGAACGCTTCTGGCGTTTAGGGTTAAGCAGTATCGGCAAATACATCAGGGAGTGTCTCTGAGCCGCTGGGAGGTGGTACTGGCGGTAATCGCGGTCCCTGGCGGCGCCGTTCATTCAAGCTGCACGGGCGGAAACGTACGAGCACGACTGGATATTACTTTCTTGAAGGCTCAGTGAAGCTGTTTGCGTTTGCCGCCGAAGGCTGAAACATTGAGCCGCTCGGCGCATAGGCGGATCGGGGGCGGCTGGCTCGCAATCGCTCCCACGCAAGCTAGCCGTGATCCGCTTCGTGCCCGTACCCATGCAAGCAAGAAATTAGTAAGTAGGAAGCTAGTCAAGGAGGTCATCATGAAACCATCTTCCGAAAAGTCGATCTTGCCCGATAAATGTTGGGCAGTACGCATGCTCTTGACGATCGTGCTGCTCCCGTTAGGATCATGGGCGCAGATGACCTCGGTGGGGGTCGATTGCTCCCAGATTCCCACCTTGCATATCGAGCGCCAGGACAACCTGCGTGCCGGCATTATTCTGGCCGAATGCGGTCTTGTTCCCCGAGCGCAATCCGCGCGTTCCACGCGCGACGCCGACCAGGAGCCTTCGCCGCCGAACATCCTGGTGAGCAACCGCACCTGCACCGACAGTAATACATGCGGCAAAAGCGAAAGTATGGTGTGGCACAGCAGCAAATCGGGCGACCGCACGGTGGTGGTGAATTTCAATGACAGCGACGGCACGCAATATTCCGGCACGGCCTACTCGACCGACGACGGCGCAACCTTCACGCAGATTATTCCCGCACCCTTCGCGACCGGACACAGCAGGAACTATGGAGATCCGATTGTGGTCTACAACCAGAGATGGAACACGTGGTTTGCCGGCGACCTGGTCACGGGATGCAGCAGTTTCGGCATTGGCCTGTGGAGCTCTCCCGATGGCCAAAACTGGTCTGTCGGCTCCTGCGTTCACTCCGGCGCCTCGGATGACCGGCCTTCCATGTGGGTCGACAACAACCCGTTCAGCAGGGCTTATGGCCGGATGTATGTGTCGTACAACGACTACACCGTAGGAGGGGGAGCACTATTCGTCACCTATTCCGACGACGGCAACAACTGGAGCACTCCGGCGCAATTGACCGCTTCCTTTATTCGTAATGTGCAATTGACCGGCACTCCTCCGGGACCACCGCCGCCGAATGCCGGCTACATCAGTACCGTTTTCCTGGCTGCCATGGATGAGGGCGGCGGCCTTTTCAACCAGCGGCAGAACATCTTCTTCCGTTCCAGCAACGGTGGTCTTAGCTGGACGCAGATCAACGTCGGTCAGCCCTTCGCTCCAGCGGGCGACACCAGCTGCTTTCTCCCCTTCGTCAAGATCAATCCAATCTGGCGCTACCAGAGTTGGGGCCAGCCCGCAGTCGGCCCGCACGGTGTGGTCCACTATGCCTACGGCGCCAAGGGCGCGCTTTCGGGTGGAGATATCTACTACACCCGCTCGACGGACAACGGAAACACCTGGTCCACCCCGATCGTGCTCAACGATCCGGAGACCAACCAATATCAGAGCCACTGGATGCCTTCGGTTTCGGTTAACTACAATCTCTCAGCCTTCACCCAGCCCGAGGGCGTCACGGTCTTCTGGTATGACCGCCGCAACGCGACTACGGCTTGCAACATGACCACCGATCCCGGATGCCAGTACCAGATTTACGGAATTCAGTCGGCAGATAACGGCGCCACCTGGGGATCGAATTTTGCGATCAGCAGCGGCCTCATCCCTCAGCCCGCGGCGTCCACCGTAAGTAACTGCTATGCGGGCGACTACAACTACTCAACAGCGCTTGGCAACACTGCGTTTGTAACCTGGACCGACGGACGTGTTCAGGTACAGGGCGTGAATGTACAGAATGTTGATTTTGCGGGAGTGCCAGAGCCGTAACACAGATTCATTCCGGCATACGGTCCCGGTTGTAACCTCCGGGCTGACACGGGTAAGCGTCCGGTTAGAACCGCGGATCTGCGTGGAAGTGTCCATCTAGAAATAAGTGGACACTTGCTGGTTTAACGGATTCTGCTTCGCCAGGCGCCGCGCCTCTGTCCGCCCCTCTACGCCCAAGGAGTTTTTCGGATCACCGACTGCAACATGTCTTTGTCCAGGCTCAGATCGGCTACCAGCTTCTTCAGCCGGGCGTCCTCTTCCCGCAGCTGCTTCATCTCCTGGGCTTTGCTGACCGACATGCCGCCGTATTTAGCCTCCCAGGCGTAGATGGTGTGCTTGGAGACGCCGTACTCCCGCCCCACATCTTCCATCGTGCGCCCCGCCTCCACCTGCTTTAGGGCTGTAATGATCTGCGCCTCCGTGTGCTTGCTTCGCGACATACCTCTTCCCCCGTGCCTTTCGCCAGGAAAATCATATTTAGTTTTGGACGGATTCAGGGGGTTCAGCTCACACGCAGCGTATTCCTCAGCAAACGCTCGCAGTGAGTACGACAATCAATGAACCATAATAGATGTGCCGAAACGGTTATGAATCTTTATGAACTAGAATCTGCCTTGGGCGCAGAGGGTCGGAGGTTCAAACCCTCTCGCCCCGACCAGAATTCCCCTCCCTCTCTTGCGTCGCGACAAACCGCAAGCAGCTACACGAAGCGCTGGCGTCTTCTCAGGCCCATTCCGCCTTATCCGAAACCAGATCATTGAGCTTACGCGCGCGTCCGATTCGATGTGCAGGCAAGACTGGCGTCCCAGTCAGGACGCCAGTCAGTTGCAGATCCGCGGATTGAAGATTGCCCTCGAAGCCTAGGGCGCGAAGTAGCTGGAAATGTCCAGGAGCAGGTTCGTGAGGTCGCTGGCATATGCATCAATTGAGCCGTTCGACGTGGGCACGATCGCCATGTTGGACGCGGTTATGCCGTCCGATGCATTCAGTGTGGACACGACCGGCTGCTGCTCCCCGTCAGGCCACAATGTCAGATAGCCGAGGGGACCTCGAGGGACCACTGTGGCATTCAGGACGAACGCTTGCGCGGTGTCGGGTACATCGCATGAGCTACCCGTGACGTCAACCGTGAGCTCTCCACTGAAAGCGCCATTTCCCTGGCGGGTGTCCAGCACACGGCAGGGGGTCTGCCCATACAGCGACAATCCACCCACGTCCGCGGGCGCGAAGTAGCCGTTGACGTCAATGATTAAATCGGTATCGTCGGTGGGAAACGTCGCTACACGGCCTCCGAGGCCGGCGCGAACGATGGCCGCATTGGCGGTATTCGTTCCCGTTGGAGCGTTCAGAGTGGAGACGAGAGGTTGTGGATGTCCTGCCGGCCAGACCGTCAAGTATCCCAATGTCGAGTGGGGTACGGCAGTGATGTTGAGGGAATAGAGCTGCGCTTTGCTCGGTATATTGCAGGAAGTCGCCTGAAGGATTGGGAAGTCACGCTCCATGCCACCCGCGAGAAAGGGCCCTCCCAATGGACCATCCGGGCCGCGCGTATCGGCTACGCGACACGGAGGCAGAGCATAGAACGTAAGATTGGCGTCGTTTACCGGCGTAAAGTAGCCGTTGACGTCCAGGATGACGTTGGTAGTGTCACTGGCATAGACACTGACCGCGGCGCCGCCGTTTCCCGACAGCACGATGGCAGCGTTGGCCTTTACCCGACCGTCCGGCGAGTTCATGATGGAAATCAGGGGCTGCTGCTGCCCGGTAGGCCAGATTGTCAAATAGCCCAATTGCCCGGACGGCACAACCGTCACATTCAGCGAGTAAGCCGTGGAGCCCAGCGGGAGGTCGCAAGCGCCTTCGGGAAGCGGAAAGCTTCGGGAGGTGCCGCCCCGGATAGCAGGCCCTCCAAAGGTACCATCCGGGTTACGGGTATCTACGACGCGGCAGGGAGTTACGGGAGTGAATCGCAGCGCTTGCTGCGCAGCGGCAGGCAGGGCCGCCATCGTCAAACCGAGCGCGACCACCAAAATCAAAGACCGGCACATATTTCGCATGTTCTCTCCAAATGGTGTTGGGCGAGGGCGACACTTCGAGGACTCAAAACGTGGGCTTCTGACCGATGCAGGCTGCTCCTGCCCGAATTCAGACGACGATCCTAGCCGCCTCGATTATGTCGGTTGTTGTTACAAGTCAGATGTAAGTCTAGTAGCTGGTCACTTCAACAAGCGCACTTCGAAAAGACGAAGGGTAACCCTTGTTTACAATCCAACTCTGCTTGTGTCAAGTAACAAATGAGGCATCGCCGATTTTGCTATATTCCCGCTCACGGTCACAGGCAGAGCCGCCATTCTTGGAACACGCGAGGCGACCCGAAAACGACTTTTGCGCGGTGGACCTTTGGAATCAACAACCGCAGCCTGAAGGTGCCATTGACCTCCCGTGGGTTTCGCGCTACTCTCCGCACCACTTCCTAACGACTTCGTTCAGCACGGCCCGCTCCCGTCGTTAGATCGACAGAGATGCAACGGTCGAGGAGTCTGTTCGTGCCTTCCGGCTGCCTCAGCCGTTTTTGCCGCCCGATGGATTTAGGGGCGTGGTTCTAATCTCCAGCAGTCTTGGCAGCCAGTGGCCCAGGCGAAGATTCGCTGGGCGGGGGCGATATGGCCGGTAGGGACTTCGACTACATAATCGTTGGATCGGGAGCAGGTGGCGGCCCTCTGGCCGCCAACCTGGCGCGGGCAGGATTTCGCGTCATGCTGCTGGAAGCGGGCGGCGATCCTTGCGACGAGGGTGGCGACGAAGGCCGCTACATGTACGAGGTGCCCATCTTCCACGGCCTCTCTACCGAATACAAAGACTGCGCCTGGAACTTCTTCGTGCGCCACTACACCGACCTCGCGCAGCAGAAGCTCGACCCAAAGTTTCGTTCCGAACACGACGGCGTGTGGTATCCCCGTGCTGGCACTCTGGGCGGCTGCACTGCGCACAACGCAATGATTACCGTGCTGCCGCAGGACAGCGACTGGAACTACATTGCACAGATCACCGGCGACGACTCGTGGAAGGCCGATAAGATGAACGCGTACTGGGAGCGGCTGGAGAACTGCACCTACGTTCCCAGGCCTGGAACCCTAGCCTACGATGCAGGCGACGCGTTTTCCGCCGTCACCGAATTTCTGAAGGGCCACGACGATTGGAAAGATCTGCACCACGGTCACGGCTTTGATGGCTGGCTCACCACCAGCGAAGCGGACCCACGGTTGGCGCTGAAAGACAAACAAATCGTGGTGGACCTGCTAAACACCATCCGGGCGGCATTGGAAGCGGAAATCGGCAACCCGCTGCTGCGGCTGATCACCGGCTTCGATCCCAACGACGCGCGCAATCGCCGCTACAGTCCCGAAGGCCTGGCTTTCACGCCCCTGGCGGTGAAGAAAGGCCGGCGCAACGGCCCGCGCGATTATCTCCTTCGCACCAGGCAGGAGTATCCGAATAACCTCTTTATTCAGATGCGCTCGCTGGCGTTGCGCGCGTTGTTTGAGGGCACGCAGGCCATCGGGGTGGAATTCGTGGAAGGCCCTGCGCTGTACCAGGCCAGTCCCAACTCACAGCCGGGTGCTCCGCTGCCGGCCGCACGCCAGGCAACGGCACGCGAGGTTATCCTCGCCGGCGGCGCCTTCAACAGCCCGCAACTACTGATGCTCTCGGGCGTGGGCCCGCGCCAGCACTTGGAAAGCTTCGGTCTACCGGTGGTTGTCGATTTGCCGGGAGTCGGCGCGAACCTGCAAGACCGCTATGAAATCGGTGTGATCTCTGAGTGGAAAAAGCCCTTCGCGCTGCTGAACGGCGCAACCTTTGCGCCGCCGAAAACCGGCGCCGCCCCCGACGAGTACCTCGACATGTGGCAGCAGGGAGGCGGACTCTACTCCTCGAATGGAACGCTGATCGGGATCATCAAGAAATCCAAGCGCGACAAGCCCGATCCCGATCTCTACATTTTTGCCCTGCCCGGATACTTCAGCGGTTACTACCCAGGATACTCCAACGACTTCGAGCGCTTCCACACGAGGCTGACCTGGGCCATCCTGAAGGCACACACCAACAACACCGCGGGCCGGGTCAGCCTGCGTTCGAAGGACCCACGGCAGATGCCGCTGGTCGAGTTCCACTATTTCGCCGAAGGTAACGATACCGCGGGCGAAGACCTCGATGCCGTGGTCGAGGGTGTCGAATTCGTGCGCAAGATGAACACGCAGTTGAGCCACTTGATTGGCGATGAGATGGTGCCCGGCCCGGCCGTGAAGACGCGCGACCAGATCAGCCAGTTCGTCCAGGACAACGCCTGGGGCCATCATGCCTCGTGCACCAACAAGATCGGCGCCGATGGCGATCGCATGGCCGTTCTCGACAGCCGCTTTCGGGTGCGCGGAACGAAAGGACTGCGCGTCGTCGACGCCTCCGTATTCCCTAAAATTCCCGGCTACTTCATCGTTTCGGCGGTCTACATGGTGAGCGAAAAAGCCAGCGACCTGATCGCTGAGGACGCACAGCGGAGGTAGGCCGCGAAGGACTTATGGCGACAGCTCCTCTCGACGAGCGGATCAAGTTAGACCAGCAGGCGAGTCTTGGCCAGGTTGTCAGTGCCGAACTCGAAGAAATTCGGGAGCGTCGCGCGCGCTCCGTCGGCTGCATGCAGCAGGACCAAACGCCCCCGCCGGAGGGTACAAAGTGGTTCAGACAATGTCATGACATGGAGCTGTTCGGTGTCTGTCTTTCCGGCGGCGGCATCCGCAGCGCCACTTTCAGCCTGGGCGTTCTCCAGGGACTCGTCGAAAAGAAACTGCTATGTAAGGCCGACTATATCTCCACCGTCTCCGGCGGCGGATACATTGGCGCATGGCTGCAAGGCGTCGCCTACCGTGAGCCCAACTATGAAAAGGTGCTGGATCCCAAACGCAAGCCGGATCTCGCCGAAAAAGACCCCATCACTTTCTTGCGTAAGTACAGCAACTACCTTGCGCCGCGCAATGGTCTGTCGCTCGACTTCCTGGTCATTCCGCTGATTTGGTTTCGCAACATGATGCTGAACCAGGCCATTATCGTCAGCGCCATTGTGGCTCTCTACATCCTGATGCTCGCTCCGGGCGCGGGACTGCGCTACATGGCGCTCAATGGGACGTCGTGTCCGGCCATTGCGATGCTGGTCCTCTCGCTGGCGGTGGCTGCCGTCGTGGTGGTGCAGATCGGTGCGTACCTCCGCCGCATTGTACAGCGGGAATTCTCGCCCGATACCGCCGCGGTTCAGCCCGCAGCAAAGGTCCTGAAGCAACACGTCGCTTCCTATATAGCCATTCCGCTGTTTTTCGCTGTGTTGCTCCTGGTCTATGCTCTGGCGGTATTTCCTCTTAATGCAAAAGGACTGGTGCTCGAATACCTATCCCTTTTTGCTCTAGTAGCACTGCTGCAGTGGGGCGGAGGGTTCCTGGAATGTTATAGCGAGCAACGCGAGATTGCCCTTAAGGGACTGGCCAAAGATGACACGAAAGCCGCTTTCATAAAGAAGAAATCCCGCGTGATACCTGTCTTTCATATTTTCTGGATGTCTCTCATCAGCGCGGCCTTCATGACGGTGCTGGTCGGTGGTATCTGGCGGCTTTGCGAACATTGGAAAGCTTCGACCGCGTTCGGCTGCGAACTGATCATCGCCTGGGCGCCCCCGCTCTACTTTCTGGCGCTGATCGCCGGCGTGGGCCTGCACATTGGCCTGATGGGTCGCGACTTCCCCGACGCCAGCCGCGAATGGTTAGCGCGCTTGGGTGCTCTAATCCTCGGCTATATTTCCATCTGGGCTGCTTTGTTTGCCCTCGCCATCTTTGCACCGCTGGGTATCGCCGAGCTTTGGCAGTGGGGCCGTCACCGCATGGGCGCCTGGATCGTGAGCTCAGGCGTGGGCGCTTGGCTCATGACTACGCTCATGAGCGTGCTGGCGGGGAAGAGTTCCAGAAGCGGCGCTATCAATCCCGACCAGCAACAGAGTTCGACAGTGGACCTCATCGCACGGTATGGCCCGCTGATCGCCGTGCCTGGATTTCTGGTGGTTGTCGCCTTCGGCACACAACTATTATTGCATCCTCAGGCGTGGTTTACTCCCGACGGGCTGCTGGCCAGCTTCGACAGCATCTACTGGAGCCAGCTTCCCTTGTGCGGCTCGAATCTGCTCTACGCATTTTTTCTCTTGCTTGCCGCTATCGCCGTTTTTGGCATACTGTCGCTGCGGGTCAACATCAACGAATTCTCCATGCACCATTTCTATAAGAACAGGCTCGTGCGTTGCTATCTGGGAGCCAGCGCTACCAAGCTGGGCATGAAATCTACGGATGCGGAGCAGAGGGCGCCCGATCCATTTACCGGCTTCGATCCCAAGGATGACCTGAAGCTTTATAAGCTGCGCACGGACGAGCAGGACCGGGCTCACGCAAAACCTCGTGTTCCTTTCCCGATCATCAATGCTGCACTAACCGTAACTGCGGGAGTAGAGCTTGCCACCCAGGAACGCAAGGCACTGCCGTGGTTCTTTACTCCCCTATACTCCGGATTTTTTCCTACCCGTTCGTATAGCGACAGAAAACACCGGGGCGCAAGAGGCGATCCTTATGCCGACTCGCAGATTATCAGCCAGGGCTTGGATCTTGGTACTGCCACTGCCATATCGGGCGCAGCCGTAAATCCGAATATGGGATTTCACAGCTCGCCCCAAACAGCGTTTTTGCTGACCCTCTTCAATGTTCGCCTCGGCTGGTGGCTGGGCAACCCGACCAGAGGCATCAAGATAGCGACTAACCCGGGCCCCCCAATAGCTTTGTGGTGGCTGGCGCGCGAGCTGTTCGGTTTTGTGGATGAAGGTTCGGCGTATGTCAACCTCTCCGATGGCGGCCACTTTGAAAACCTCGGACTGTACGAGCTAATAAGAAGGCGCTGCCACTACATCATCGTGGTCGATGCGGAGGAAGACCCGGACTACCTCTTCGAATCGCTTGGCGGCGCTGTGCGCAAGTGTCGGGCGGACTTTGGAGTAGAAATTGAAATCGACCCCCGGCCTATTGTTCCTGATCCGAAGTTCAGCCGCACGCATTGTGTGGTAGGACGAGTCAAGTATCCAGCGGAGGAAAGGGCCCACGACGGTCTTATCCTCTACCTGAAGGCTAGTATCACAGGGGACGAGCCCGCCGACGTCGAAGAGTACCGGCGCGAAAATTCCGCCTTTCCTCAGCAGTCAACAGCCGACCAGTTTTTCTCCGAGTCGCAGTTCGAAAGCTATCGCAAGCTTGGCCTGCACGTCGCACAGACTGTGCTGGCGCACATTGTGCGCGAGCCGGAGCCGGCTATAAAGGATGTATTTGAGCGCCTGCGAACGGAATGGCTGCTGCCTCCCGCAGCTCCCGAGGGCGCCGCCGCTCGGCATAGCTCAGCATACACGAAACTACTGGCTGACTTGGCCAAGTGTCCCGCGTCAGACGATGTGATTTTGAAGGATTTTCCGACAGCCATCGCTCAAGCCGGCGCGGAGAGAAGCGCCTTCTTCCTACATCTCCAGCTACTGCAACTGATAGAAGAAGTCTATCTTGACTTGGATTTTGGCAATCAGGACAAATGGGAGCATCCGGCCAATGCCGGCTGGAAAGACCTTATTCTGTATTGGGCTGGCAGACCTGCGATGAGGGCTGTATGGAAGTTGCAGCGGTCGAGCTATGGAGAGCCCTTCCGCACATGGCTCGATGATAGGGTGAGGACTGACTGAGCACATCATACGGAGCTCAGGTCCGGTAACCGGAAAGGAAGCAAACCAATGCTTACTCGACATTCGCGCACGACGCTTTTCCCTGTGCTGTTGCTGGTTTGCGCATTGCTGACTGTGACTAGTTGCTGTAAAAAGCAGCAGCAGCCGGGACAAGTGGACGATGAAGCCAAACGCGCGGGACGCGATGTGTCTTCCTTTCCCGCGGCCGGCGAAGACTATTTCCACGATATGGACCAGATTGCGGATGCAACCCACCCGCTGCATGTTTTGCAATTAAATCCGCAGGAAGTAATGGGCCGTGATACTTGGATCGTATGGACCGGCGGCGATGACAGGCTATGGGACACACTTTCCCGGCTCAGCGTCGGTAATCTCGATTTACTGAAGACCATCTCCTCCCATCCTAAGCTCAAAGGGAGCCGCGATAATCGCTGGTCGTGGATGGGATTAATTAACGAGCCCTGCTTCCATAAGGCCACCGGCCCCGACCCCAACCGTTTCGGACTGTGGCTTGACCAACGCGATCCTAATTGTTCGCCCGATCCATTCGAGAATGAAAACAAATATCCTGGGGTGCGTGTAGGTTCTCGGGGACAAGACTTGCCGAAAGGTGCGGACAATCAGTATCTACCGAAGGACGGAAAGATGCCGGTGGGCTCCTACTATGGATACGCCACCGGCATTGTTGGCTTGCGCCTATTTCCCAACCCAGACTTCGACAGCGAAGCAGCCAAAAAATGGGACCCGAAACGATACTACTCCGATCCTAGCTATTACAACGATAAGAACCTGGTGAAGCCCTATCGAGTGGGCATGTCCTGCGGTTTTTGCCATGCCGGGCCCAACCCGATTAACCCGCCCGCCGATCCGGAAAATCCGAAGTGGGAAAACCTGAGCTCGAATGTCGGGGCGCAGTATTTTTGGATTGACCGCATCTTCACCTTCGCCGACGAACATGATAATTTTGCGTGGCAGACATTCCATACCTCGCGTCCCGGAACGCTCGACACGTCGTTGGTTTCGACCGACAATATCAATAATCCCCGGACCATGAACGCCATATATCAGCTGCTGCCGCGGTTAGTCGAGGCAAAGCGCTGGGGACAGGAAACCCTGAAGGGCGGGGATGAGAATAACAAGCAGTTCAATGACTTCACCAGTGACCCGATGTTCACGCAGTTCTACGATAAGAATACCCAGACCGTATGGTCGCCGCGCGTATTGAAAGACGGAGCAGACTCCGTCGGCGCGCTGGGCGCGCTGAATCGCGTCTACCTGAACATCGGGCTCTTCAGTGAAGAGTGGTTGCTGCACTTCAATGCCCTAATTGGTGGCAAGAAAGTCTCGCCCATTGAAATAGCGGTAGCGCGCAAGAATTCAGTCTATTGGCAAGCAACCGAACAGCAGACCATGAACATGGCCCTGTTTTTCCTGAAGAGTACCGATCCACATTACCTTCGCAATGCGCCAGGCGGAGAGAAGTACTTGACCAAGGACAAAGCGGTGCTCACGCGGGGGAAGGTCGTATTCGCGGAACGTTGTGCGCGCTGCCACTCCAGTAAAGCGCCTGTGCCGGCAGCGGGAGTCGACCCGGGCGGCTGCTCCGGGCCTAACTACATGGATTGCTGGACTAAGTACTGGGCATGGACGAAGACGGATGACTATAAGAACAAGATGCGCGAGATTGTCCTGAAAGACGACTTCCTGCAAGGCAACTTTCTATCGTCGGAGCTGCGCGTCCCTGTAACCCTGCTGCAAACCAATGCTTGCAGCCCGCTGGCGACGAATGCCATCGAAAATAACGTCTGGGACAATTTCTCCTCGCGAACATATAAAGACCTGCCCTCTGTAGGTACGATCAAGGTGTATGACCCGCTCACCGGCGAGGCAAAGTCCTATCAGATGCCGGCGGGTGGTAGAGGATATACGCGTCCGGCGTCCTTGGTAAGTGTGTGGTCCAGCGCTCCTTTCCTGCTCAATAATTCAGTCGGTGATCTCAGCCCGGGCGTCTCTTATTCGCAGAAAGGCGGCGCCTACAAAGCTCTCTATAATCCTAGTCCATCCGTCGATGACAGGATGGAAAGCTTCAACGACTCCATCGAGAAGATGCTATGGCCGGAGAAGCGGGACAAGGACCCGGTTCTTGGCGATAAGATCTCCGGCCCTAGTCTGATGGACCGCACGACGGAGAGAAGCTACCTGAAGATCTCGAACGGTTTTCTGCCCGATTTGCTCCAGCCGTTCCTAAGCTGGGGTGCTCGCTGGTTTCCCGGACTATTCGGTGAGGCCGGAGTACAGATCGGACCCATTCCCGCCGGTACGCCGGTTGGGCTGCTCGCTAATCTCGATATGGAGAAGGTGCGGCAAGATCCTAAAGCTGTGGAACTGCTGTTGAAGGTTAAGAAGGACTTGGACTCACTGCCGCCGGATGCCAGCGACCAACAAGCAGCAAAAGTACTCTCGAACCTGGTGCCACAACTCATGACTTACAGCAAGTGTCCCGATTTTGTAGTGAATCGTGGACACTACTTTGGAACGGACCTGCTGGGCGAAGAACCCGGCTTAAGCGATCAGGACAAGCGTGCCCTCATTGAGTTTCTAAAGACTTTCTGAGGACTAGTGATGCATGTGGAAGTTGCGGTGCTTGGGATTGGTCTGCAACGCGGCGGCCGCAAAGCGCTCACTGCCGGAGATGTCACCGGTAGCCTCAAACAAAGTAGAGGCAAAGGAAAAGGTTCCCGCATCCCGTACACCCGAGGCCAGCGTCTGGCGTATGTATTCCATGGCCTCGGACAGTTGCTGGTTTTGGAACAAGGCACGAGCCATGGCCGCCTGGGTAGAGAAGTTTGATCGCAGCTCAACGTCTTTGCGCGCCCAGCGTACGGCCTCGGCGCCGTCCGGGCGGACATCGGTATAGAAATCCACCAGATGGTGAAAGTAGTGCACCTCGTCACGGTGCGCCGACTGAAGATAGATCTTCAACGCGCTGTCGAAGAATGCTTCTGCTTCCTCGGCTCTGCCCGCTAGCAGATAAATCTCTCCTAGCGCTTGCCGCAACTCCGGTTTGGGAACACGCGCGATTAGGTCACGAAGCAGGGCCGCAGCCTCTTCGAATCGTCCCTCTGCGGCCATCAGTTCGGCAACATGTTCGTCGGTGTGCCAGTGGCCGGGATAGGCTTCTTCAGCTCGCCCATAGTGCTTCCAGGCACGCCGATAGTCTCCGTGCGTGAATGCCAAGACTCCGCGCTGCAATTCCAACCAACTATAGCCACGCATCTGTTTCGCCGTGAGTACGTCTTCTGCTTGAGCATAGAGCGCGTCCGCCTCAGCGGCGTCGCCTAGCTTGCTCTTCCAGTGCGCGAGACGCGCCAGGTTGTCCCAAGTAAGGTCCTCCGCAATCAGACGCTCGAGCCCCAACCGCGCAGTTTCGTAACGGCCCTCCTGAAAATCCAGGTCTGCCAACAACACGCGGGCCTCGAAGCGGCCTGGAAGCAGGGCGCACATCTCCAGGTCAACCCGCGACTGGGCCAGGCGATGAAAGCGAAGGTCAAGGTTGGCCTTCAGCAGGCATAGGTCTTCCTTCGGACCGAAATCATCGAGAATCTCGCGCACCGCCACTTCGACCGCGGCAAAGTGCTCTATTCTGCCGGTCAACGACGCGCGATGAAACAAGCGGTAGGCAAGCCGAAGTCGCTGCTCTAAGTCGCGCGGATGCGCGTGAAGCAGCTTCTCCAAAGCGGAGATATCCATCTCCACGCGGGCCGACTCCTCGGCGAAGCCCGGCAGTTGTGTTGCGCGCAGGCCGGCCTGGCTACTCATGTGGGCTTACCATTTGTCCGGCCAAGGCTCGGCCAGGTAAGGAAATTCGGCGAGGAATTCCTTGTCGTTCTTCAAAGGATTAGGCGGAGTCTTGGGCACGATGGGTGCGCTGTCCCACAGGGTCTGCTCGCCGAGCAAGTCGATGTGATACTTTTTGCCGTTCAACTCCGCATCCATGTCGAGGAACATAGCCAGGAACCGCGTCGCCACCTGGTCTTCCAGACGGCGTCCAAAAGGCCATGAGCCGTTGGTATCCATGTCTACGGCGCAGACGTTAGGGATGAATATCTCGAACGGCCGGCGCAGCGGGATATTCAGATTCTTCGGGTTCCATGAGGCGTCGGGCATGTTGAGCTGCTGGAAAAGCGTCTTGGCTATGCGTGGGAATGCCTCTACCACCGAATCGTAGGTCTTATGCACCGAGACTGGAGAATTATCGTGATTAAACGATGTCTTCAGTCCCAAGGCGCTGATGGAAGGCCCAAAGCCCCATCCCAAGTGCGCCAGACGCTTGATGAAGTGTGGTCCGAGCCAAAAATTATTCGCGCCTAGCTGGCGATCGTTCTCGCGTTCGCTTAAGGCTGCGTCGGCAAAAGGCTGGCCATCGGTATCGACCAGCTTGTATTTCTGCAGCTCATCGTCCAGTTCTTTTTCACGGACGGTTTTCCAGGGATGCTGTACCCAGGAAGGATCGTCAGGAATACTTGCAACCTTGTGAACGGCCTTGCGCACCCAGCTCTCACCCCAGCCATTGACCAAACGGTTCGCCGCGGTGTGAGGTGTAATGAACGAATGGGGAATTTCCAGCACGATAGCATTGCAGTTCTGCTTGGCGCGGCAGTCGCGGCCGTCGTAGACAAAACGGAAGTTGCCGTCCGCATCTTTCTTGAACTTGTCACCCTTCCAGGTCCACGGTCCCGGCGGCAGGTCTAGTTTAGGGGTGGTACCGTCGAGCTGGGTAAAGCCCCACTCAGGCATGTCAGGACGATAATTGAACAGGTCATTGCCATCCAGTTCGATGAGTGTCTTGGGAATAGGCAGCTCTCGCGCTTCTGTCATCGTATGAGGTACGTGATAGAACTGCGGAGCGTAATTGATGGAGCGGAAGAAACCGGTCAGGTCGTTGAAGAAAGCGTCATCCCGGCCCCCGATGAACGCTTGGATGGTATGGCCATCGGGAGTAGAAACAGGCACAACCTTGTTTGCGTCTATAGACGTGGTGAAGTTGCCGCAAGGAAAGCCCATAAATTTCAAGGTGAAGCGAGTCGGCGTATCTACCGTCACGCGGATTTCCGCGGTCCTTAGCTCGCCCAGATATTTGTCCTTGACCGCATCGAAATACTGCAGCACGGAGTCCAGACTGTATTGGTCGTCACGCGGCCAAGCCGCCCGGGGATGACTGGTCAGCAGCAGGCGATAGAGAAGGTCAGTATCAAAGACACCGGCGGCAGGAGCGGAGGCGAACGTCAGCGCGAACACGACATTCTTGCTCTCGGAGGTAGGCCAGCCAAAAAGATCATAGAGATCCGCCGGACTATAGTCTATATCCGAAAAAATGTGGTTTACAGCATTGGGATCATTGTGGTCTGCCATGCGGCCTCCTGACTTTCGAGGGAGGCGCGGATGATACCAACGAATCTGGGCCGGGTCAATGAAAGAAAGATCGGTATATTGCGCGCAGCAGCACTTCAGTGTAATTGACATTTGTGTTTGTCGCGTACAGACTCCCGCCATTATTCAGCAGGGTAGCTTTATGGCGGCTTGATACATGCTGAAAAACTGTGACTCAGTAGCTGCTCTCGTGGAAGCGCTGGACGCGAGCGCTGCAAGCTATACGAAGGAGACCGCGATGGCCACTGACGCAATTTCGAATATGAATCTGCCGCAGATTGTCCTCGCGATTGGCAGTCTGGGTACGGCGGCCTACGGCGTCGTGGATGTCAGTAAGTCATTAGGAGGTGGTATCTCGAACATGGGCTTTGGCGACATCAAGCATGTCATCGTGAAGTTTGTCCCGGCTTCCGGCGGTTCGGCTGCGGACTCGGGCTTGTCGCTAAGGTCGGTGCTTGCCACTCTTCGCGCGAATTGGCTCAATGGCATGGCGATGGCCGACCAGAAGGCGGTGGCCAAGTCGCTCATCAAGCTGAATCTCACGCCTGCAACCGCCGGCATGATGGCTAGAGCCACAGGGGTAGATGCGGTGGTTCTCGGAAGCATAGCCGGTAAGCTGGCGGCAAAAGGCGAGCAGGCAGAAAGCACATCGCTCACAACAGAGGAGACGGACGTATATGGACGCTTCGATCTGCTGTTGAGCGCGCTGTTGGATCAGGGCTACCAGCGCGGCGACCAGCGCTACCGCAACTGGGCCAAGATGGCCGCAGTTCCAGTGGCGGTGGTTCTGGCGTTTTTGGGAGCATGGGGCATTGGCGCCAATTTGCATGGAGCCGATAGCCTCAAAGCGCTGGTGGCCGGACTTCTCGCTACTCCGCTAGCGCCCGTCGCCAAGGATGTTGCCAGTGCGATTCAGGCCGGTTCCAAAATCGCGCAATTGTGGAAGAGCTGAGCGTGACCTACTTTATCGATCTCCGCGCCGACAACGCGGGCGGCAATCCGGTCGCGACGATTCAGGACATCTTTGTTCGCTCAGATACGGACCACAACCCTGCCAGATCGCTGCAACCAGCACTGCTGGACGCGATTCGCGGACGCGATGTGCTTTTGGCCACTCATGGCTTCAACGTGAACCGCGCCGACGGCATAGACCACTTGACGCGCTGGAATACCTGGATCAACCTGGGGCCGAATGGCTTCTACGTTGGGGTGCTGTGGCCGGGCGACTCCCGCTGGCTTCCCGTCATCGATTATCCAATCGAAGGCAATGAGGCCATCAGGAGCGGGCGACTGCTGGCCGACTATCTGGCGGCAAATTTTCCGGGAGTGAACAGCCTGTCGTTTGCCTCGCACAGTCTCGGCGCCCGCACGATGCTCGAGACGATCCGCAATCTTCCCAGGACAAGCTTCAAGCTGAACAGCCTGACCATCATGGCCGGCGCCATTGATGACACCTGCCTCGGTGATGAGTACAAGGATGCCGCGGTCCTGTTGAATAAAATTTCTGTGCTTGCGTCCGATTGCGACGACGTATTGAAGCTGGCATTCCCTGCCGGGAATCCGGTTGCGGGGATTGTCACTCGGGGACATCCTTATTGGCACGGCGCGCTGGGCCGATACGGCCCCAATCCGCCCAATCAGCCGTCCAGCCTGATGCCGACGCGAATCCTGCCTGACACATTTCAGTTCGGACATCACAGCTACATCAATGTCGTGCCGCCGACTGCCGGTCAGCCGCAGTCGGGGGCGTTCTTTCCTCCGGCCTTGGTTGTACCAGATCAGGGTACCCCGATACCGCCGCCGGCGCGGTTAAACTGGCAGCAGGCCTTTGCCGCAGGATTTGTGTCGACAAGGTTTCCCATTCCCTAGGCTGTGGGGGCTAGGTGGTCGGCGCGCGGATACCAATTCTCGACCAGCGCAATCGAAACCGCTTACTTCTTCTCCACCTCCAGCTCCAGTCCTTCTACCTTCCGCACGACGATGGGGTCTCCCATGCCGACGCGCGCGCGCGCGTGCGCATTCCAAATCTCGCCCAGCACGAAGACCTTGCCCTCGGGATCGATATCGGTGCGTGCCTCGCCGATGGCGCCGATCAGCCCCTGTTGTCCGGTTACAACCTTATTGCGACGCGCACGCAGGGCGATGCCCATCAGAAACACCGTGATGATTCCGAGCGGAATGCTAACGCCCAGTGCCGTCCAGATCTGCACGCGCATCTGCGGGATCGGCCCATCCACCAGCAGCAGTCCGCCGAGGGTTAGCAGTGCGATGCCTGCGAGCCCAAGTATGCCGTGGGTGGCGAACTTTGCCTCCAGTACAAACATCACAAAAGCCGCGATGATGAGCGTGAAGGCCGCATAGCGCGTCGGCAGAAGATTGAGCGCGAACAGCGCCAGCAGGATGAAGACGACGCCAACTACGCCGGGCACGACCGCGCCCGGATGATTGAATTCGGTGTATAACGCGAGCGCTCCGATCGCGAGTACGAGGAAGGCGATGTTGGGATCGAGCAGGAAGTCGAGGATGTGCTGGCGTAACGTCATCTGCATCTCGTCGACTTTTGCATCGACGAGATTAAGGTTCACCTGCTTGCCATCGAAGCGCTTCACGGTCCGCCCGGTGAGCTGCTTGAAGAGATCGCCGTCGTCTTTGGCGACGATGTCGATGAGGTGCTGCTGTAACGCCTCCTGATCGGTCCACGACTTCGACTCGCGCACGGCGCTTTCCGCGAGCTGTACGTTGCGGCCGCGCGGGCCGACGAACGAGCGCATGAAGGCGGCCGAATCGTTCTCCATCTTGGCCTTCATCACGTCATCCATCTTTTCGCCGCCAAGCACGACCGGATGCGCTGCGCCCGTGTTCGTTCCGGGCGCCATAGCGGCGACGTCGGCGGATTCGAGGATGAAGAAGCCGGCAGATGCCGCGCGCGAGCCGGTGGGCGCAACGTACACGATCACCGGTACGGGTGAGGCGAGGATCTTCTGGATGATCTCGCGCGTGGAATCGACCAGGCCGCCGGGCGTGTTCAACTCGATAAGGACGGCGTCGGCATTGATCTGGCGTGCGTGCTCGATGGTGCGGTCGATGTATTCGGCGCTGATGGGCTGGATGGTGTCGTCGAGGCGAATCTTGACGACGGTCGAAGCGGATGCGCTGATTGAGCACAGCAAAATGAACGACGCCAACAGTCGTGTCATTGTGAGCGCAGGCGCGCGTCTTGTGCACGCCGGCGTCGCAGGACCGCTATACCGGTAGTAATGCTGCAATAGGCGTCCTTCGACTCCGCGCCCGAAGCAACTACCCCGCCAAGCGCAAAAAAGCGCGCTTGGCAGAGTAGTTGCCCGGTCGCTCTCAGGATGACACCGAACAGTAAGGGGGTTCATTGCTATTTCCCTGCGACCTTCCTTAATTCGTAAACGCCAACCTACTATTTTGCACCCGTTTGCCGGGCGGCGATCTGCGATTTCAAGGCCTGTGCTGCCACGTTCGATGGCTCCAGCGCCAGGGCGCGCTCCACCTCGCTTTCAGCTGACTGCAATTGGTCCTGCTTCATGTCAAGCCGCGCCATTACCAAAAGCGCGTCGACATTCGGCTTCAGGCGCGCGGAGTTTTGCGCCTCAAGGCGCGCATTGCTCACATCGCCTTTCTCTTCGAGCAGCAGCGCCAATTGAGCGTGAGCAGGCGCGCTTGCCGGGTCGATGCGAACGGCCTCACGAAACTCGTTCTCCGCCTGTTCAGTCATTTCCTGCGACAGCAACTCCTTGCCATGTTGCAAGTGATAAGCCGCTTGATCGTGATTATTCATTCCGGCCAGGCGAGCTTCGTTGAATCGGCGCATCTCCAGGTCGAGCTCGCGGTACGAAGCCTCATCGTAATTGCGCTTGATACGCTCCAGCGGCAGGCGTGGTTGGTTGGAGGGCAGCAGGGAATTGCTCGCTGCGCCGGCGGAGTTCCCGCCGGAGGAAGGCTGGCCTCGCGTGAGCATGTCGAAGAGAGACTTGGCTTCGCCGTCGCCCGGATGCCGCTGAAGGTCCTCCTTGAGCTGGCGGGCGGCGGCAGCATTGTCGCCACTGCGGGCGAGGGCCAGTGCCAGGTTGAAGCGATAATCGTCGTCGTTCGGGTCGGCATTCATGGCCTTGGTGAAGTTCTGTATCGCGGCGGCGCGATGGCCGCGACGCGCCTCTACCACGCCTACATTGTTGTAAACCTCGGTGAGCGGCAAGCGCGTCAGCAGATAGTTGAACGCCGCAAACGCCTTGTCAAAATTGCCGCGATAGAACTCTGACATACCGAGCAAAAAGTTAGCCTCACCGGCGGCTGGATCGTTCTTTGGCACGCGCGCAAACCACGGCACAGCAGACTCATATTCGTGGTTGTCATAGTAGGTCCTTCCCAGCTCCAGCATCGCCTGCGTATAGCCAGGGTCGAGCTTGATGGCGTCATGCAGGTGATGGATCTTTTGCTGGCGGTCGACCGCCAGAACGCCGCGCAAATAGTTCTCAAAGGCGTCGAGCCGAATGGGCGGCCACGATGCCAGGAACGGCTCTCTCGTGACTGCCGAGTGAGACGGCATCTGCTGAAGCAGCAGCCATGCCAGCACCGTTTGCACACGAATGAGATCCGTGAGTGGGCCGCTGCTCTCCACCGCGGGATACAGGTGCAGCTTTTTCATGTCGAGCAGTTGCGCAGCCGAGCTAAAGGTCTTGCCGTCGAAGTTGTAGCTGCCCAAAACGACGTAATCCGCCCCCATCTGGTCGGCAATGCGATAGAGCGTGGCACGCGACGGCAGGACCGTTGCCGGAATGCCGGAGCGATCGAAGGCGTTTGCGCGATCGGCCCGCCCCATGGCATAGACCGCGCTCGAGGCCATGCGTTGCGACAATACCTCCGGGAACGATTCTGCAATCCATTCCAAACCGGGCGCGCTGGAGCGGTTTTCGAAGGGCATCACCAGCAAAGTCTGGGTCGCGGGAGAAAGCTGGCCGATGGCTGTCCGACAGAACAAGCACAGCGTAAGGGCAATCAGGGCCGTTCTAGAAGCTCGGATGGCACAGAGGTGTCGCAAAGCAACTCGATTATAGACGCACGCTAACTGCCGCCAGCCGCATCGAATCCGAGTTGATGATGTCCGACGTACTTCTCAGGGGTTCCAAAGAGGGAACTTACATTGCCGCAAGCGAAACCTTTTTCACTAGCTCCGAATCTAAGTCACTAAAGATGGATTAGCGCCAGCAGAACCATCTTGCGAGCTTTGGGGCCAAGCGGGGCAGTTCCGGCCAGCTATCGCGAACCACTGCGATCCGGGAGGTAACTCATGAAGCTTTTCGATATGGTGTTCGGCTGTTCACATAAACGTTGCAGTTTTCCCATCACCGTGCGCGGGAAGCAGCGGCGTAGCCCCGCCGCTTCGGTGACGGGAACCTACGTCGTGTGCCTCGATTGCGGTCAGGAGTTCGCTTACGACTGGAACGAGATGCGGATGGTCAACGGCTCGGCGGCCGAGCACGCCGATGCGATAACGGTTTTTGACGGACCCAAGGCTGCTTAGGCCTGTAACGAGCCGACCCCAGGTTCAGCTAAGACGCCAGGACAGGCGCTCCCGCGAGCCCCTGTTTTTCCGCCTTGACCGCGGCATCCAATTAATTGGCACGAGGCGCGGGCGCATGGGGGATCCCGGAATACGCTGATCCGCCCCGGAATCCGGTGCTGAGTTAAACTTATCAGTAGCGCGCCCACCAATTACAGCGAATGGTCCTTCGCAGTAACACAGAACCTCGGGACATCAACCCCTGGCTGATCGCCATCGCCGTCATGTCGAGCACCTTTATGGAGGTGCTGGACACGACCGTGGTCAACGTTTCCCTGCCGCACATCGCCGGCAGCCTCTCGGCCTCCAACGACGAAGCCACCTGGACGCTCACCTCATACCTGGTCGCCAACGCCATCATTCTTCCCATGACCGGTTGGCTCGCCGGGCGCTTCGGGCGCAAGCGCCTGCTGATGATGTCGGTCAGCGGCTTCACGCTGGCGTCATTCCTTTGCGGACTTGCGCCGAGCCTGCCGTTCCTCATCGTCTGTCGCGTTATCCAGGGCGCATGCGGCGGCGGACTGCAACCGCTCTCGCAAGCCATCCTCATGGAGTCATTTCCGCCGGAAAAGCGCGGCCAGGCGATGGCTTTCTGGGCGCTGGGCATCGTGGTCGCGCCCATGCTCGGGCCGGTCGCCGGTGGCTGGCTCACCGACAACTACAGTTGGCGCTGGGTCTTCTACATCAACGTGCCCATCGGCATCGTGGCGCTCTTTCTGACGCAGATCTTCATCTTCGATCCGCCCTACCTGCGCCATCGCCAGAAGATGGGGATCGACTACTGGGGTATCGGCATGCTGGCAGTCGGCATCGGCAGCCTGCAAATCATGCTCGACAAAGGCCAGGAGGACGACTGGTTCGGCTCGCACTTTATCGTGACTCTCTGCGTGCTCGCCGTCGTGGGACTTGGCGGCCTCATCATTCGCGAGCTGACCACCAAACACCCGATCCTCGATCTCTCGGTCTTCAAGTTCCGCTCCTATGCCATCGGCACGTTCTTGATGACGGTCATCGGTTTCGTACTCTATGGCAGCACAGTGCTCCTGCCGCTGTTGATGCAGGTCATCCTCGGCTATACCGCTACCGAGGCCGGCATTACCAACCTGCCACGCGGGCTGGCGTCGTTCTGCATCATGCCCATTGTCGGCCGGCTCATCGGCAAGTTCGACCAGCGCAAGCTGCTCGGCATTGGGCTGGTCGCCTCGGCGTACGCGATGTGGGAGCTGTCAAAATTCAGCCTCGATGTCTCCAACCGTAATTTCTGGTGGCCGCTGCTGGTTCAGGGCGCTTCGCTCGGCTTCGTCTTCGTGCCCCTGACTACCATCACCAACGGCCCTATTCCCAACGAGCGCATGGGCAACGCCACCAGCCTCTTCAACCTGATGCGCAACATCGGCGCCAGCATCGGCATCTCGATGGTCGAGACCGTACAGTTCCGCACCCAGCAGACGCACATCAACGTGCTCGGGCAGCACGTCACGCCGGAGAGCACAACGGCGCAGCAGATGATCAGCCACATGAAGGCTCTCTTCATGAGTCAGGGCGCAAGCGCCGCGGTAGCGACGCAGCAGGCATATGAATCAGTGTGGGACATGGTGCAGCGCCAGGCGGCGATGCTGGCCTACAACGACACGTTCCTCTTCCTCGCGGTAATGTTTGTATGCATGATCCCCCTGCTGTTCCTGCTGCGCAAGCCCAAACCCGGCAAGGCTGGCGCGGCCATCATGCACTAGCTCGCTCAGTCCGGCGCGCCCGGCGCCGTGGAGCGTCATGGAATTCCTTTTGAATTCACGTTAAATTACGGGAGCTTAAGCTGGAGGTTTCATGAAGCGCGCCTGGTTCCGTACCTGGGGATGGATCTATCGTCCGGTCGCCGCGCAGGGCTGGATTGTGGTCGGGCTCGCGGCCTTGTTCTGCGTCAATGTCTTTCTCGCCATCGATCGCCACTCACACTCGGTGAGCGATACCCTATACGGCCTCTTTCCGTTCTGGGTTCCCGCGCTCGGCATCGTCGGCTGGATCGCGTCGCGTACGAGTGAAGCGATCAAGCGCTGAGCTGGTCAAGCGAGCTCGTGGCGCTGGAATAGCGTATTCGTGCTACAACTGAAGCATTCCATCATGAACGGCAAGCGAGCCACCGTTATCTTTCTTTCCGCTCTGGTGTTGCTTGCGCTGGCGCTGACGTTTGTTATCACGCGCCCCTTCCTCAAGCCGCTCGCCTTCGCGGTGATTCTGGCTGTCGTTTTCTATCCCCTGCACAACCTGACTTTGCGCAGTACCCGGCAACGGCGCGGCCTGAGCGCGCTGCTTTCCACCCTGGCGGTAAGCCTGCTATTCGGCGTGCCGGTGTTCATCATCACCACGCTAGGGGCGAACGAGGCGCTCACTGCCGCTCACTATCTGGGCCGCCGCAGCGCCGAAGAGGGCGGTTTCACGCAGTTCGCTATGGTTCTGGCGGAGCGCCCGATTCAGTTTCTCGGCCGCTGGATCGATCTGTCGCGCTACGACGTTCACGCCATCATCGCTAACAACGCACAGAAGGTCAGCTTGGAGCTGGTGGGCATCGGCACCGACATCCTCAGGAACCTGGCGCGCTTCACTGTCGATTCCCTCATCACCTTCGTCATCCTGTTCTTCTTCTTCCGCGAAGGCAAAGATTGGGCGTTGCGTGCCGGCAAGCTCACCCCGCTCTCGGAGACGCAGGTCACGCACCTCTACCAGAACATTTCGGATACGATCGTCGCCAACGTCTACGGCATTCTCACTGTGGGCGCGGCGCAGGGCGCACTCACCGGAATCGCCATGCGCATCGTCGGAATGCAGTCACCGCTGTTGCTGGGACTGGCCGCGGGCTTCTGCTCCATCATTCCCGTGGTGGGCTCCGCCATCGTGTGGGCGCCCGTAGCGATTTACCTGCTTCTCAGCGGCGCGGTGTGGAAGGGCGTGTTCCTGTTGATTTGGGGACTGGTTGTCGTAAGCAGCATCGATAACTTTCTGCGGCCGCTGGTGGTCTCAGGACGCGTCGAGCTACATCCCATGGTGCTGCTGTTCTTTATCCTCGGCGGTGTCGAGGCGTTTGGCTTTCTGGGATTGTTCCTCGGTCCAGTCGTCGCCTCCGTGCTGGCAGCGGTTTTTCGGATGCTAAGGGAAGAACTGAGCGACGACGAAGTGACCAGAGAGGCTGGCGCGGGCGGATAACCCAGCAACGCTCATTCGCTCAGCGGCCGATACAGGTCGCCCTGCCGGCGCTCGCCGATCGAGCGCAGCGCCTTCACCGCGTACTCCTGGAAATGCGGTGAGTTGCGGTGCGCCTCCAGCGCCGCGGCATCGCGATACTGCTCGTAGATGAAGAACTGCCGCGGGTCGTCGACGTGGCGATGGACGTTGTACATCAGGCAGCCGGGCTCCTGACGCGAAGCCGTCTGGAGCTTTTCGAAAATCACGGCAACTTCGTTCTCGTGCCCCGGATTCGCCATCCACGTCACCGCCAGAACCAGCATTTAGATCCTCCACTTGTTTGGTAGAACGCCTAACGCTCGAACTCACAGTTGTCCTGGTAGTGCGGCGCTTTAACTGCGCGTCCCAGTCAGCCCAGAATCAAGAGCCCGCCTTAGCGGGCGACATTCTGTCGCCGGCTGAAAGCTGACTCAATAACGTTAATAGCGCGATACGCGGACCTAAAGGTCCGCACTACCCTTGGCCGCCCACTGCGTCCAGCATCTTGACGAACTCCGGCATGAAGATGGTCTGTTCGCGGTCCGGACCGGTCGAGATGATCGCGATCCTCGCGCCTGATTCTTTCTCCACGAATTGGAGGTACTGCTTCGCCTTAGCCGGAAGCTGATCGTAGCGGTTGTTGCCGAACGTCGCCGTCTGCCAGCCCGGCAGCTTGGTGTAAACCGGCTCGATCTTCTCGTAGCCAGAAATCTGCGCTGGAATCTGCTGCGTGTCTCTGCCGTCGATCTTGTAGCAGGTGCAGGCGGGAATCTCCGCCAGCTCATCCAGCACGTCAAGCTTGGTGACGACCAGCCAGCTTGTGCCGTTAATCATGTTGGAGTAGCGCAACAGCGGCAGATCGAGCCAGCCGGTGCGCCGCGGACGTCCCGTGACCGCGCCGAACTCGTTCCCCCTCTTGCGCAGCGCCTCGCCGATGGCATCCTTGGATTCGGTCGGGAACGGCCCTTCGCCCACGCGCGTGCAATAGGCCTTGGTGACGCCGATCACTGTATCGATCGAGGTCGGCGGGACGCCGGTACCTGTCGCCGCGCCGCCCGAGGTGGCGCTCGACGAGGTCACGAACGGGTACGTGCCGTGATCGATGTCGAGCATGGTGCCCTGCGCGCCCTCGAACATTACCGGCTCGCCGTTGGCGATAGCCCGGTTCAGCAGTAGCGCGGTGTCGGCGACAAACGGTGCGACGCGGTCGGCGATCTCGGAATAGTCGGCGAAAATCTTGTCGGCATCGAGCGGTTCACTGTTGAACAGCGCGTGCGCGATAGTGTTCTTCTCGCGGCAGGCATTCTCGATGTGTTTTTGCAGCAGCGTCTCGTCGAGCAGGTCCTGCACGCGCAGCCCACTGCGTGCCATCTTGTCCTCGTAGGTGGGACCGATGCCGCGCGAGGTGGTGCCGATCTTGACGCGGCCGGGCGCGTTCTCCGCCGCCAGCTCAATCAGCCGGTGATAGGGAAGGATGACGTGCGCGCGGTTGCTGACGAAGAGGTTGCCGTCGACCTGCACGCCATTGGCGCGCAGCGCGTCCACTTCCTTCATGAAGGCAAACGGGTCGAGCACGACGCCGTTACCGATGACGCCACGGCAACCCGCCCGCAACACGCCACAAGGAATCAGTTGCAAGATGAACTTCTTGCCGTGAATGGTGACGGTGTGTCCCGCGTTGTGCCCGCCGGAATAGCGCGCAACGACGCGGAAGCGCTCCGACAGCACATCAACGATCTTGCCCTTGCCCTCGTCGCCCCACTGCGCGCCGACGACTACCGCTGTCTTGCCAGTTTTCAAACGCCACTCCGCCGGTTGGTAGAGCGGGCCTTCAGGCCCGCGTCACGCTGCTGCCAGGGTTGGGCTTCAGCCGATGAGGTCCTGACCTCATCGGCCGAAGCGCATTCGTGCTTCTCACTGCAACGCCAGCCTAAAGGCTTGCTCTACCGAGCTTCCGCACACAACTCGCCTCGGACTGGGAAACAGGACCTGAATTCTGGGAAATTAGAGGAGACGGGCTGTGTAACTATAGATTCTACCGAAGGAACTCGAAGCGGCGCAAACGTTCAGGTTCCTCCCGAAGCGGCCGCAATGTGCGCGTCTGCCTGCGAAATAGATTAGCCATGTCGAAAAGTCACCCCATTCATGCAGGTCAACGATGTCGATCAAGCCGTCGCCTTCTTCACCGGCATTCTCGGATTCACGGTCGGTTTCCGCTTCGAGGATTATGCCTACGTCTATCGTGAGACGGTCGGCATCCGCATGTTGCAGATCTTCCGGTGACGAGCGCTGGCACACGACAGTAGTCTTGCTGACTTAGACTCTTACCAATGCCGGAACTTCCCGAAGTCGAAACTATCGCGCGCGGGCTCGACAAGCGCATCGCCGGAGACATGATCGAGTCCGTTTGGCTGGGCTCGAAGCCGGAGCCGCTGAAGTCCCCGGCTGCGGAGATCGCTGCCGTGCTGGAACGTTCACGAATCGTGCGCGTCCGACGCGTCGGCAAGCACATTGTCTTCGATCTGGAAGGGCCCGGGATCCAGGTCTCGAAAACCGCGAGACGTCGGGCACCCGTGCCCTCCAACACTTCGGGTGCCCGGGCTCTCGCGGGGTCCGAGACCGGGGCCCACATGCAATGGATCGTCCACCTTGGCATGACCGGTCAACTGCTGATTGCGTCGCCCGAGAGCGAGCTGCTCAAACACACACATGCCGTGCTCAAGCTCGCTTCGGGACGCGAGCTGCGCTTCGTGGACCCGCGCCGGTTTGGACGGCTGGCGGTCGTCCGCCTCGACCCGCAGAACGGCTCCGGCTTCGCCGCCCCCGGCGATGAGCCGCTCGATTCGGGGATTGACCGATTCATCGCGCTCTTCCGCAATCGCAAGACGCCCATCAAGAGCGCGCTGCTGAACCAGAAGCTGCTGAGCGGCGTGGGCAACATCTACGCCGACGAGGCACTGTTTCGCGCCGGCGTGCGGCCCCGCCGCCGTGCGTCGTCATTGACCCGCGACGAGCTGAAGAAGCTGCATCGCGGACTAAAGGAGGTCCTGCGCCAGGCCATCAAGCTCGGTGGCTCCTCGGTCAATGACTACGTCGACGCGGAAGGCCGCGCAGGATTCTTCCAATTGAAACATCGTGTTTACGGTCGTGAAACAAAGCCGTGCTTAGTATGCAGAACCCCCATCAAGCGGGTTATCATCGCAGGACGCAGCAGTCATTACTGTCCGCATTGCCAGAAGTAAGGATTAACCACAGAGACACAGAGAATTTGGAAATGGAGGGCAGCATCCTGATTGAGGCCGACATGATTTTTTTGTTTCAAGAAACCGAAACTCTGTGCCTCTGTGTCTCTGTGGTTAATACGATTTTGAGGTCTGCATGAGCGTTTACTCCATTGCCGTTGATCTGGGTGGAACCAACCTCCGCGTTGCCGTGGTCAACGAGCAGGGCAAGCTGCTGGAGAAGCTGACGACCGGCACCGAAACCAAGAAGGGCCGTGAGGTCGTCATCCGCGACATGACCGACGCCATCCAATCGCTCGGCGTCAAATACCGTGGCGTGGGCGAGCTGTGCGGTATCGGTATCGGAGTCCCCGGCTTCATCGACATCGACACCGGCATCATCGCCCACTCGCCCAACCTGCCCGGATGGGAGAACTTCCCGGTGCGCGAGGAGATCGAGCGCATCCTGAAGACGACGGTCATCCTGGAAAACGATGCCAACGTAGCCGCCATGGGCGAGAAGTGGCTGGGCGCTGGACGCAACATCGACGACCTGGCGATGTATACGCTGGGCACTGGCGTGGGCGGCGGCATCATCCTGAACGGCCACATCTTTCACGGCATGAATGGCATGGCCGGCGAATTGGGCCACTACACAATCGAACCGGAAGGGCATCCCTGCGGTTGCGGCAGCCGAGGCTGTCTGGAACAGTACGCTTCCGCGACCGCCATCGTTCGCATGGCCCACGAAGCTATCGACAGCGGCAACGCGCCCGATCTCGCCGATCTGGCGCACGGCAACGTCGAGTTCACCTCTCGCAGCGTTTACCAGCTCGCGGTGCAGAACCATCCCAGCGCGCAGAAGATCTATCGGCGCGTGGGGCGCGCGTTAGGGATTGCGGTTGGGGGTATGGTGAACGCCCTCAACCTGCCCATGTACGTCATCGGCGGCGGGGCGTCGAGCGCGTGGGATGCCTTCGCGCCCGCCATGTTCGAGGAGATGAAGGTGCGCTCATTCATCTACGGGATCACTGCGCCCGACCGCGTGCAAGTGGGACAGAAACACACCGTGGTGACGATCGCGCTGATGGGAAGCGATGCTGGGCTCTACGGCGCGGCGCGCCTGCCAATGCTGGCCGCCACCGAACGCGGCGAGGCGGCGCGCTCGCATTCTTGATGGGGATCGCGACGGGCTACCACTCCGAAAAAATCGAAGTCACCGCGGAGGGACGGAAAAGACGGAGTATAGAAAGTGCTATCAACGAGGATTCGGACTCTGCCGCACACTCCCCCTGTAGGACAATCTCTTTTTGTCTCCGTGTTCTCCGTGCCTCCGTGGTGAATACCTCCAGCGAATCACTTCGCGCGCAGCACCAGCACGGGGAGGAGCGCGATAAGCAGAATTCCGGCCAGCACCAGCCACGACATCTTGTTCGCGAAATTGAACGTGTAGCCGATGCCTACGCGTTTGGCGACTAAGATCGCGGGATCGCTGGGATTGTAGTAGAACATTCCCGCCTTCCAATAGCCGTCGCGCTGCGGCTCGGGCGAGGCGTCGGCTTCGGGCGCCGGTACGCTGATCCTCTTGTACGACCAGTACAGCACTCCGACGATGGTGAGGAGCATTGGCACCATTGTGAGTAAGACGATGGTCGCTGCATTGGCCGGTCGCATCAGTGGCAGCAAACCGATGATGACGAATGTGAGCGTCAGCGGATAAAGCAGGACCTCAAGCGAACGCACCGTGACGTAGCGCATGACGGTATTGCGCGAAAGCCGTGCGATGACCCACACCAGCACCAGCAGTAATACGTTCAAGAGTGCGCCCATTAGCAGCGGCGCGAATACGCCGTGCAGGTCGCGCGTTGCCCAACCGTTGGGCTGCCCATCGATGCCCCAGTGCACCGGAAAGCGCTCGGGAATCTCGCTCCAGCGCAGGTGCAGATACCAGGCCGTAAGGCCGAGCGCTAGAAATGGCGGCAGCATCAGGGCAACGCGGACGCTCTCCCGATGCTGTTCCGGTGAGAGGCTGGTCCGTCGTACTTCACCGCGCGACACGCCGTAACCAGCATGCACCGCGCGGAAGTTCCGCCAGTAAGCGCAGCCGACAGCGGCGAGCAGGACAAACATCGGCACCAGGCCGCCAAGCAGAGGATGTCCCGGCGCCAGCAGGACGGTCGCGACCATCGCGGCTACGCTCCACACCAGAAGTTGAAGGCGCCAGGACCGCAGCAGGCGCCGGCCATCGCTGCTGCGCGGGAAGTCGGGAGCCACCGTCGCGCTGAAGAAGATTCCCGGCCGTGTAAGCAGGGGCATGAAATACAGAATGCCCGCAACCAGTATCACGGGCCAGACGAGCATCAACACGTTAGCTTTCATGGCTACAACTCCTCGACCGCGGCGCGCAGAACGGCGCGCACCTTCGCGGCAGGCACCCCTTTGGCCAGCGTCTCGGCAGTGAGCGTACGCAGGCGGCCCCGAAACTGCTCCAACTGCTCACCGGTGGCGGCAGGAGGGTCGCGCTGCACTACGGTCGCTCCTCGTCCGTGGCGAAGGTCCAGCCAGCCTTCTACGGCCAAGGTCCGATAGGCCTCAGCCACGGTGTTGAAGTGCACCCCCAAGTCCATGGCGATGCGGCGGACCGACGGCAACTCCGATCCGGGAGCAAGTTTGCCGTTCACCAGCAGGACCCGCAAGCCATCGACAATCTGCCGGTAGGAGGGCACTTCCGAGTCCAGATCGATTCGCAATGTCAGGTTGTCACTCACTGTTTACTGTACACATACAGTATACACTTTGGGTGTACCTGTCAAGTGAAATCGCATGAGGTAAACGGCTCTTACAAGACAAGACAGCCAATTCCTATATTTGGCAGGCAGACTGACGGAACTATTAATGTATTACTTCAAGTCAACCGCGAGCACCGAAGATCTCGGTCGGGACGCCTAGTGCGACTCTTCAACCCAACCTGCGAAGCGCTTATTGCGTCAGATCGAACCGCACGGCGTCGGCGGCGCCGATGGTGACCGACTCTGGCTTTTGCGAGAACCAGTCCAGCGGGCTGACGATGAGGCGAAGGTTAGCGATTGCCGGACGTGGCGACATGCGCCAAGTCTCCTCGTGGGAGTCGAAGAATAGCGCCAGATCGGCCTCATCCCAGGGATAGAACCAAACATCGGTCTCGACGTTTGGCTCGAGGACGAAGCTGCGCAACGAGCGGCTGCCGTCTGCGCGCGTGATCTCCAGTTGTAGGCGCTCGGGTTTGCGCAGCTTCCAGAGCGGGCTGTAGCGGAGCTTCATGCGCAGGCGAAGGAAGTCGGCGCCGCCGGCGGGCCACTCGGGGGCGCCCAGTTCGATGCCCGCGCTGCGACTGTCAACGGGGTAGGTGTGCACCTGCAGCGACAGCGGAAACACTTGCGACGAAATCCGTGCTACGCGTGTCTCGTCGCGAACCAGGCCGATAACTCCCGGCGCAAGCGGCTGGTCGGCGCGATAGTTGCGGAACACCCAAAACCACACGTCCGGTGTGCGCGTGAAGTTGCTTACGTCATCGATGGGCAAACTCAGCGTGGGGCTGGCGTACTCGCGCGGCGTGGCGTCGCGAACGAAGAGCCCTACGGGCGCGTTGGCGCGCTTCATGCCATCGATGTCGAATTGCGACAGGTACGCGCCGTTGGCGAGGAACGACTGCTCGACGGCGCCGGCGGCATCGCGTCTCGCCGCGACAGCGAACATGTACTGGTAGGGGTAGATCAGGACCGCGTCCCGCTCGCTGCTGTGCTGTTGAAGGTAGGTGACAGTAGCTTGCAGGCTATTGGCGAACTCGTCGGGGAAGCAGGCGCGATCGATCTCGCGATAACCGCGGGGGCATGTGGCGATGGGATGGATCATTCGCGCGAGGCGCCACCGCAGGCTCGCGGGCTGGAATTCAGGCAGCAGCCGCACAAACAGCAGGGAAGCGGCAACTGTGGCGATGGCCGCCCCAATCGACACGATTCGCGAGCGGAACGAAAACAGGATCACCCCGGAGAAGAACGCTATGGGATAGACGCCGGCGATGATGTGCGGGAAGTCAGAGCGTACCAGGCCGCTCTGCATGGAGAGCACTGCGAAGGCAAAGGCGCTTAGCAGAAATCCGATGCGAGCAGCGATGACCTTTGAACGGTCTGCCGGAACGAGCAGGCGCAGGGCGAACAAGGCGGAGCCCGCCAGAAGAGGCACGAGCAGATGAACTTCGCCGCTGTCGGACATCGCGACCGGCTCGTTCCAGCGATGCACCGAGACCAGCGCCAGCGACGTTCGCCAGAAGTGAAAATCCAGCAAGCCACCGTTCGCGAGGTTAATGACGAAGAGCAGCACGATCGCCGACGCGGCAAACGCGGCGAGCGCGTTAATCACGAGACGCAGCTTGTGCGTCTCGCGGCGATGTTGCCAGACCACGCCGGCCAGCGTCAGGGACCACGCCGCAATGCCGTACACGCCGGTATCGGCGGAGTAGTAGAAGGCGAAGGCGATGGCCAGCGCGCTGCCACAGGCGAAGGGCACGGGCATTAGCGTACCTTCGCGCACGGCATACCAGCCGCGCAGGAAGCCGGCGAACAATAGAAGCCCAAGCGCGGTGCGCCCATCCCACGACGTCCAGAAGGCGCACATGACCAGCAAGAGCACAGCGCGCTTCCACGCCGGCTGCTCCGGCAGAAGCAGCCGCAGCGCGCCGTAAGTGAAGACAACGGCGCACCATAGAAGCAGCGTGCGATAGCTGGTGTAGATGGAGCCTAGCGAGAGGCCGGCGAGCCGCGGCGGCGCCGCCATCAGCCAGTGCGCCAGCGGGCCGTAGAGAAAGACCACGTCGCGCGCGAAATAGATGCCGTGCGTGACCTTGTACACGGCGTCGAGCACCCAGTGATCGTCAAAGGTGCCCGGATGTTGGATGACGACCACGGTCTTCGGCGAGAGCCACGCCAGCGGCAACGAGGCAACGATCAGCAGCAGAACGAGCAGTGCGTCCCAGTTGCGCGCGAGCTTTGACAGGGGCCGAGTGCTGATGGCTGGCGACGAGCGGGGCTTGCTCATCACTGCGCCAAGGTTCGCCATGGTGCAGCAATTCTAACGTATGTGCACGTAAGCCTTTAGGCCTTCGAATTTAGCCAGAGCTAACAGGGAAAAGCCTTGTGTTAGATTGGAACGCTGGATAGCGAGAGCGAACTTGGCGGGCAGAACAGTCGTCATCACAGGGGGCGCGGGCTTTATCGGCGTGAATGCCGCGGAAGCTTTTATTCGCGACGGCTGGCACGTCATCCTTTTCGATAATCTCTCGCGCAAGGGTACTGATCTGAACTTGCGCTATCTGCGGCAGAAGTATCCCGAACAGTGCGAGTTCGTCCTCGGCGATGTTCGCTACGACTACTTTTCGCTGCTGCACACGGTCGCGCGCGCAGAACTGGTGCTCCATCTGGCGGCGCAGGTTGCGGTGACCACGTCCATCGTTCGTCCCATCGAGGATTTCGAGATCAACGCGCGTGGCAGCTTCAACATGCTGGAGGCAGTGCGCGAGTCGGGCAACAAGGCGCTGGTTATCTACTCGTCGACCAACAAGGTTTACGGCGGTATGCCAGACGTTATTTGCGTGAAGGAGGCGACGCGTTATCGCTTCCGCGACTTTCCCGACGGCATCTCCGAGGCGCAGCCGCTCGACTTTCATTCGCCCTACGGATGCAGCAAGGGTGCGGCCGACCAGTACGTTCACGACTACGGCAGAATTTACGGCATCCCGACGGTGGTGTTTCGCCAGTCGTGCATTTACGGGCAGCGGCAGTTTGGGGTGGAAGACCAGGGATGGGTGGCATGGTTCTCGATCGCCGCTTTGTTGGGCCGCCCCATCACGATTTACGGCGATGGATTGCAGGTACGCGATCTGCTGCATGTGAATGATCTGGTCGCTGCGTATAGGTCTGCTGCAAGCGATCAGGCGCGGGCTGCGGGACAGATCTTCAACATGGGAGGCGGCCCGACGCGTACGCTGTCGCTGGTTGAGTTGCTGGCATTCCTCGAGAAGCGCATGGGCAAGAAGATTCCGCTGGGCCATGCCGAGCCGCGCGCCGGGGACCAACCAGTGTTCGTGGCTGACATCCGCAAAGCCGAGCGCGAGCTGAATTGGCGGCCTGCGATCGATCCGCTGCCCGGAATCGAGATGTTGTTCCAGTGGATTGAAGAAAACCGCGCCGATGTGGAGCACGTAGTGGCGACGTTTTAGTTAGTGCTGTGACTGGGTGCCCCAGGTCTGGGGGTTTCCCAGACCTGGGTTGCTTTCGGTATCCGCCGAGACCCAGGTCTCGAACACCGCGAGACCTAGGGCACCCACATCATCCCTCTTTTCATGCCGAAATCCTACGTCATCATCCCCGCCTACAACGAAGGGCCAAACCTGGGGGCGGTACTCCAGCAGTTGCAGGAACTATCAGCCAGGCTGCCGCTGGCTGTCATCGTGGTCAATGACGGCAGCCGCGACAACACACTGGAAGAGGCCGAGGGCTTTCGCGACCAGTTCGATTTGCAGATCGTCACCCATCCGGTGAACCTGGGCGTCCCCATGACCTTCTACGACGGCCTGGTCGCCGCCGCGGCCAAGGCGCAGCCCGACGATTGCATCTTCATCATCGAGGGCGACGGCACCAGCGACCTGCAGCTCATGCCGGAGATGGCGCGCCGCGTCTACGACGGCGACGATGTGGTGGTCGCCTCGCGTTACATCCCGGGCGGCGGCTACCTGAACTTCCCCTGGCAGCGCACCTGGGGCAGCTACGTGGTTAACTTCGTGGTCTCGATTTTTTTCCACGTGCGCGGCCTTACGGACTACACGATCTTCTATCGCGCGTATCGCGCCGAGGCGGTGCAGCGCGCCCTGCAACATTTCGGTTCGGGCTTCATGACCACAAAGTCGTTCGCCGCCAACCTCGAAGTATTACTCCGCGTGCTGCCGTTCAGCAAGCGCTTCAGCGAGGTGCCATTGCTTTATGACTACGGCCTCAAGAAAAGCAAGAGCAAGATGAACGTCTTCAAAACGCTGCGGGAGTATCAGGGACTGATCGTGAAGAAGCTGCTGGGAAAGGTTGGATGAATGTTACTGGTTGTCAGCCGTGAGCCCTCAGTCGTCAGACCTCGGCATTAGATCCCAGGCTCTACCCTGATCCGGCAACCGAGCAATGTACAATACGGGCATTCGTCCTCCTTCAATCTTCTGGAGTCACGCATGCGAATTGCGGTCATCGGGTCGGGCTACGTTGGGCTGGTCACGGGAGTGTGTTTCGCCGAGTTGGGGCACGATGTTACGCTCTTCGACAATGATCCGACCAAGCAGGCGGTGCTGCACCAAGGGCTCTGCCCAATCCACGAGAAATTCGTACCCGAGCTGCTCGAACGCCATCGCGGCAACCAGCTCCGGCTCTCCGATTCACTGGCGGAATCGGTAGCGGAAGCGGAGGCCATCTTCATCGCCGTTGGCACGCCGCCCACAGTGAACGGGGAGGCCGATCTGTCCTACGTTGAATCGGTCGCTCGCGAGATTGCTGCCAATATCAAGGACTACAAGATCGTCGTCGGCAAGAGCACGGTGCCGGTGTACACCAGCGAGTGGGTGCGCCAGGTGATGCTGCTGAACGGCGCGCCTGCCCATCTGTTCGACGTCGCTTCCAACCCCGAGTTTCTGCGCGAGGGTACCGCCGTCACCGACTTCCTTTATCCTGAGCGCATCGTTATCGGCACCGAAACTCCGGCGTGTGCCGCGCGCATGCGTCAAATCTACGAGCCACTGATGAACGGCAGCTATGCGGGCCGCCCCGACGCCATTCCCGCGCCTGCCGCCGTGAACGGACCGCCGGTATTGATTGCTACCAATGCCAAGAGCGCCGAACTCATCAAGTACGCATCCAATGCCTTCCTTGCGATGAAGATCAGCTTCATCAACGCAGTCGCGACGCTGTGCGAATCGGTAGGCGCCGATGTTGACCAGGTGCGGGAGGGCATCGGCTCGGACTCGCGCATCGGCCGCAAGTTTTTGAACCCCGGCCTGGGTTATGGCGGCTCGTGCTTCCCGAAAGATCTCTCCGCTTATCGTGCGGTGGCGCGGGAGTGCGGGTACGACTTCCGTCTGCTGGAAGAGGTAATGCGCATCAACAACGAGCAGCGGGAGCGCTTCCTGCGCAAAGTACGTGCGGCACTGTGGACGCTGAAGGGCAAGACCTTGGGGGTACTTGGCCTGGCCTTCAAGGGCGGCACCGACGATGTGCGCGAGTCGCCCGCGATTGCCGTGATTCGTTCGCTGGTGCAGGAAGGCTGCAAGATCCAGGTCTACGATCCCGCGGCGAAGGAGAGCGCACGCGAGCTGCTCGGCTCGGACAGCATTCGCTATGTGGATTCCGCGCTGGAGGCGGCGAAGGGCGCTGATGCGCTGCTGGTGCTCACCGATTGGGATGAGTTTCGCGGCATCGACCTGGCGCGGCTGCGTCAGGCGCTGCGCTATCCTATCGTGATCGACGGGCGCAACCTGTTCAACCCTGCGGAGATGGCGAAGTACGGTTTCCAGTACACCAGCGTGGGCCGTCCCGGCGTAGCGAACGAGTACGGCAAGCCCCGCGAATCGTCCTCGGCGAGCGAGAATACGCGTGCGTCGGACACCGTCAAGGTACCGTGATCGCGGCCACCCGCTCCAGCAGCACCGTCGTTCCGTCCTTATAATCCACCTTCCACCCGGCGTTGTGCATGAGCAGATACGCCACCAGACTCTCTCGCCGATACAGCACGTACCGAATGCGGTACTTGTCCAGCACCTCCAGCGTGTTCTTGCCGCCCATGGCATCGAGGTAGTCGGCGAAGACCCCGTTGTACTCGAAGATATCGATGCGCGAATCGATAAACACCGGAATGCGGCGCGCGTTCCAGATGAGATAACCGCCCCACAGGCAATCGTTGAACACGCGGCCCTCGGGGTGAAACTGCCGCAGATAGCTCATCGCCTGCACGGGATAATTGCGGACGGTGTCGCGCAGCAGATAATCGCGCGAGGGGAAGCGCAGGATGCATCCCAGAACGATGGCCAGCATGAGGGCCGCGTTCAAACCTACCTTGTCGATCTCACGACGGTAGGGTGCAAGAAAATTCAGCTCTTTCGCCAGCATGGGCGTGACCACAATCGCCGCCAGAAACAGGAAGCGGCTGTACGTTACGGCAGCATAAAAGCCCAGGATGGTGAACGCCAGCTCGTCGAGCCGCCAGTGGCGCTTGCGTACCAGCGCCAGCACAATGGTCGCCGCCAGCATCCCGAAGAGGATTTTGCCGCGCACGCCGTGGAAATCGAGGCTCATCCACTCGTCCACGTGGTTCACGTTGAGCCTCTGCCGAAACGCAAAATTGAAGGGATAAGAAACCAAATGATACGTATACGGATTGAGGAATAGCCCGGCGACGCTAAGCGCGCCCACAAGCGCGAGCTTCCGTAACCGCGCCGGCGTCCAGCGCGTCGCTTCCAGCCGTCCCCACACTCCTTCAACCAGCCCCGACGCCGCGAACATCCCAAACAGCACCATGCCGATCAGCCATGACCCGTGCAGATTGCTCCACAGCGTGAACAGCGGCGGCAGCAACCACGTCAGGTCTTTGTTGCGCTTGAACTGCGCAAAGATAAGCAGTTCCGCCACCAGACACATCCAGCCCGCCAGCAGCGTCCGCGGCCCGAACGACACCGTCGCCAGCCACACGGCCAGCCACGAGGCACAGAACGCCGCCTTCACGTTTCGCGATTCAATGTAAGCCAGCGCGAAGACGCCCAGCAGGATCAGCTCGACTTCAAACAGCATCACGAGGTAAATGCCGCGAATACCCAACCACTCCCACGCGAAGTAATAGGGCAACTCGCCCAGCCAGGCTTCATTGATCCAGCGCGCGCCGTTCACCGTAAACGAGTACAGGTCCTGATGCACGACCGAATGTGTTTGCACGAACACTTCGGCGTTGCGCAGGTGCCACCAGATGTCGGGGTCGGCGATGCTGCCGCTGTCGAAGACGAAGACCGATGCGCCCATGGTCATCGCCAGCAACACGGGAAAGGAAAAAACTTTGCGCCACAGCTGCTGCGAGGTGCGCATGGCGTCGGCGGGTGACGCTATGGCGCACGGCTGCAAGGCTGCGGAAGAGGCCGCTTGGGTACGCACAGTGAAGCAATCGGCACAGGAAGGCAAGGGCTGCAAGCGCGCGCCTGAGACGCGCGCGAAATCCCTGTCGTTTGGCCCATTCTGAAATCGTGTCGTATTGGAAACCGATGCACGTCCCCACCGGCGAATCACTCTAGGAACCGATTGTCCTCGCCGATAGCATTTCCTTGAGGAGGTTCGCGGCAGATGGCGGATCGCAGATCGCTACCGCGCGCCCAGGTTTCGGATTCCAGCGGCTCGAGCCTGATCGAGACCGCGCTGGTGTTGCCGGTGCTCGTGCTCATGCTGTGCTTCGCGGTGGATATCGGCTACTTCTTCATTGTGGCCGCCAATCTGGTCTCGGCCTCGCGCAATGCGGTGTTGTATTCGGGGCAGGGGTTCGTTTCGCCCACGCGGCAGTTGGCCTCCGCCGGCGCGTCCGGCTCACTGGCCGATACCGCGGGTGTGGCCGGACTGGCAGGCGGCGATCTCGCAGCCCTGGCCAACATGACCACCAAGACCTCGGTCCAGGTCTGCTCCAAGAGCATCGGCACTACTGCGACAGGAAGCGGCTACATCACGAACTGCGGCACTTATCCCGCGGGTTCGTTGAACTACACTCCCGACCAGGACCCCGAATCCAACAACGGCATGCTGACGCAGCGTGTCGACGTGCTCTACACCGTAAGTCCGCCCATTCCCGTCGACTTCTTCGGTTTCACCATGCCGCCGCTCACGCTGCATTGGCAGGCGGAGATGCGAGCGCTGGACTGATGAGAGCGGCGGCCCAAGGGGTTGGCAGTCTGAGGGCGCGTGCGGCGGCTATCGCGCGCGACCAGGACGGAACCATGCTGTTGGAATTCACCTTGTCCGTCTGGACGCTTCTGCTGGTCAGCTTCCTCCTTTTCGAATTCTGCATGATGGTCTACACCTACAGCACGCTCGGCGACGCCGCCCGCGAAGGCATCCGCTACGCCGTCGTCCACGGCACCGACAGCAGCTCCTGTAGCGGACCCAGCGCAGGCTGCGACAGCACAGGCAGCAGGGTGACCGCGCTGGTCAACGGCTACGCCGGGGTTTCCTTTCACGACATCAGCGGGATGACGGTGACTCCGTCGTGGCCCGACGGCACATCGACCCCATCAAGCCGCGTGGTGGTCACGATTACTTATCCCTACGTTCCATACGTGCAATTGCTGGGATTCACTCCGCCAAGCATGAGGGTGACCGCAGAGGGGCGGATCGTCTTCTGACGCGAGAGTCTTATGAAGAGCGACGCAATACGCAACATGATCCGCATGGAGCGAGGGCGCCGTGGCGAGGCCGGACAGGCCAGCATCCTGGTGGTGCTCATGCTAAGCCTGTTCCTGCTGGCGGTGCTGGCGTTCGCGGTGGACTACACCAACATCTGGTTCCAGCGCCAACAGGCCCAGACCGCAGCCGACGCCGCCTGCCAGGCGGGCGCGATGGATGTCTATCAGACCGTGAGCGGGACCTCTTTGCCCAACAAGGGTTTCGTGATCGGAACGGGCGGTGATTGCAACGCTTACAGCTCCGCCGGAGCCAGCATGTGCTGGTACGCCAATAAGAACGGCTTCAACGGATACAGCGGCGGGACGGCCGATGTCGCCTGGTCGTTTCCCAGCTCAGTGCCGGGCGTGACTTCGCCGCCCTCCTCGATGGCCCCTTATCCCTTCATGCAGGTGACGGTTTCGCTGCCCGTCAAAACATATTTCGGCCCGTTGCTCACCGGCAATTCGACGCAGCAGGTCGCAGCCGTATCTACCTGCGGTCTGACGCAGGTGATGGAGAGCGGACCAATTATGGTGCTGAATCCCACGGTTTCCGGCGCGCTCTCCTACTCCGGCGGGGCTTCGCTGACCATCGTGGGCGGCCCGCCGCGCAGCATCGTGGTTAATTCCAGCAGCGCGACGGCGGTCCTGTGCGGCTCCAGCGGTGTGATCGACACCAGCAAGGGCGGCCCGAACCGCACCGGTTCAGACGTGGGCACCTACGGCGGACCGCATGTCGCTCCGGGCAGTTCCACTGGTTGCTTCGGCACCAATGGAAATACCGGTCTGCCCGCGGGATTCAACGCCGGTACGACGGGTCATTGGGTATGGCCGGCCTCTCCCGTTCCCGACCCTTACGCCGGTGTGCCTGCGGCCAGTGGCATGAAGAATGTCACTCCCGCGACGAAAGCCAGTCACAGCAACGGCACCGCATATTTCAATCTCGCGGCGCCGGAGATGGACGGCTGTCCCGACACCGCTCCCACCAACTACGGCAGCTACAACGACAGCACTTACTGGACCTGCAATCTGGCCAAGTACGGCAGCAAGTCCTGGTACTGCCGGGGCTGCAAAGAATACGCCCCCGGATACTATCCCAACGGCATCTCGGAGAATGGAGGGGATGTCATCACCTTCCTGCCCGGCGTGTATTACATGGATGGGGATCTGGCGATCGGCGGCAGCGACAGTATCCGTATGGCCAAGGCCTGCGCGAACTCACAAGGCGTCGTGAACACCGACCCGAGCACCGGCAACTGTAGCCCACTCACCCAGACCGCGGGCCCCAATGGCGGTGGAGGCGGTGGCGCCTGGACCTGGCACCAGACTGACGGTGTAATGTTCTATTTCCATGGATCGGCCAAGCCGGTGATCAGCGGCGCCTCGGGCGAGCCGGCATCTCCCCGAGTCGACAAGGTCCCTGCCACTGATTTGACCTGCGATGGCAGCATGCCGCCTTCTTATCTCAACCTAACCAGCAGCCTCGACACCAACGTCATGCTGGCCCAATGCACTTCGAAGGGCACGTACTACGATACGGCGGGCGACACCAGCGACTCCTCCGGCACGATTCGGGGCCTGCTCATGTTCATGGACCATGCCGACACGGCGTCGCCGCAGCTTCAGGGCTCGGGCACCCTGGCCTACACAGGCACGCTGTATTTCCATTCGAGCAGCTACGGCACGATCTTCCAGGTCCCCGGCGGAACCGTCAGTGGAACGCTGATTTGGGGAAACATTGTGACCGACCAGATGCAGCTTACCGGCAGCGGAGGGCTCACCATGGCATTGAGTCCATCAGCCACGACACCGGTCGCCAAAGTCTCACTTTTGCAGTGAACAAGGTCGCATTTCAGGCAGACGACACGTGTCCGACAATAGGCGACGCACTCGCTTCACCATTCCATTGCTAAGATGATTCCACCGACAGTTACTCCGCTGGCAACGCTGATTCAAGCCCGATGCTGACGACGAAATACCAAACTCTGGTGGACGCACTCTACGCTGCGCCGGGCGAGCGGCCGTTCGTCATCGCGTGGGCGGACGAAGATGAGGAAAAGCGCGTCACATTTGGCGAGTTCCGGCGCCGGGCTGAGGTGCAAGCGACGCTGCTTCGGGCAAACGGCGTTCGGCGAAACGACCGCGTTGTCCTTATCATGCCGCAGGGCATTCCGCTGATGACCGCATTCGCCGGCGCGATGCTGCTGGGCGCGGTTCCTGCCATCCTGGCCTACCCCAACTTCAAGGTCGATCCCGCGAAATATCGCTTCGGGCTGGCTGGGGTAACGGCGAACCTGCGGGCGCGTGTGGTCGTCATCGACCAGGACTTTCCCGGCGAATTCCTCGAGCATGTCGCTCTCGACAATGACACGCAGCTTGTGCGCGCGGCTGCCAACGCGAGGGGTGTCCCGCCCACGCTGCCCGCCTCGACCGCGCAGCCCGACGATCTGGCGTTTATTCAGCACTCCGCCGGGACCACCGGATTGCAAAAGGGCGTGGCCCTGACCCACGCGGCGGTGGTGCGCCATCTCGAACACCTTTCGTCTGTGCTGAACATCGACGGCGAACGGGACTCGGTCTATAGCTGGCTGCCGCTCTACCACGACATGGGGCTCATCGCCTGCTTCATGCTGCCGATGGTCTGCCATCTGCCGGTCGTGATGCAGTCGCCGCTCGACTGGGTGATGCGGCCGGAGACCATGCTTCAAATCTTCACCCAGCATCGTCCGACACTGGCGTGGCTGCCCAACTTCGCATTCCAGTTCGTGCCGCGCCGCACGCCCAGAGAGCGCTGGGCGCAATACGACCTTTCCTCGGCGCGCATGCTCATCAACTGCTCCGAGCCGGTGCGCATGGCGAGCATGAAGGAGTTTTACGATGCCTTCGCGGCTTGTGGGCTGAAGCGGTCGACTCTGCAAGCGTCATACGCGATGGCCGAAAACGTCTTCGCAGTCACGCAGTCTGGCATGCACGGCGTAGGTGGCCCAGCTGTCGTTTGGGGGGATGGGCCGCGCTTCCGCAGCGAGCAGTTCATCGCTCGCGTTGCCGAAAGTACGCCGGGCGCCGTCTCCTTCACTTCGTCAGGACAACTGCTGCCGAGCAACGAGGTCCGAATCGTGAATGACGCTGGCGAGGATCTGAGCGCCGGATTCGTCGGCGAAATCGCCATCCGCAGCGATTCGCTCTTCGAGGGCTACTACAACCGGCCCGACCTGACCGTGCAAGCCATTCGCGAAGGCTGGTATTACAGCGGCGATCTTGGATTCTTGCTCGACGGTGAGCTGTACGTCGTCGGGCGCAAGAAGGACCTGCTGATCGTCGGCGGAGAGAACATCTATCCACAGGACATTGAGGAGATTGTGTGCAGCCATCCGGCGATTCACGATGGCCGTGCTATCGCACTGGGAGTTTACAACCCCGCGCTCGGCACGGAAGATATCGTGGTGGTTGCCGAAGTCGAGAGGGAAGAGGACCTGGCGCAAACCGACAGCATCGAGCGCGAGCTTCGCGAGCAGGTGGTGGCGAGCATGGGCGTGGCCGTGCGCAGCATCTTCCTGAAGCCGCCCAAGTGGATCGTGAAGAGCACGGCGGGCAAGGCGGCGCGGTCCACCACCCGCGAAAAGCTACTGCGCGAACATCCGGAGCTGGGCGAAGAATAATTACCGCACGAAGACCGCGCTAATCGCGCACACGATTCCAATCGCGGCCAGCACAAACCCGAAATACCAATAGCCGCGATTCTCGGTCAGCAATGTGATCGACGTCACCACCAGGGCAATCTCCAGAAATACTTCTCCCAGATCGAAGCGATTGGCGTGGCGGCTGGCGCGGTTCACCTCGGCCTCGAGGCCGCGCGCCTCGTTCTCGATGTCTTTCTGCTGGTCGTGGTACTTATCGATCTGCTGATGGAACTTCTTCTCCACCTCCTGAGCGCGCTCTTCTTTGGTGTTCTCCAGCGCGGTGAGCACGTCTTCCAGCGCCTCGAGGTTCTGGCGGCGCATGTTCTTGGCCTGGTAGTAGCTCCATTGGTCGGTGGCGCGGGTCTGCATCAGGATCTCTTCGGTGTGCGCGCGATGCCCAAGTAGAGTCACTACAGCGACCAGCACCGCGAGTATTGCCATAGTGAGGCTGACGGGCGCCAATTCCCGCCGCTCCTTGGCGCGTTCGGCGGCTTCCTCCAATTCGTGGTGCAGTTCTTCCGAATCGCTCATGGGTCTCCACAGGTTTTCAAAGGTGAAAGAGGATGGTACGGGGAGCAGTTTCAAGTTTCAAGTTTTGAGTTTCGGGCGGTGCAGCGGCGACCTAATGTGTACACGAGCCGCAGAGCGGCGGGATGAATTTAGCCGGGGGCGCAGGCCCCCGTTATTGAACGAGGGAGGAAGGTGAGCCGCGGCGCGGCGGCACCATTCGTTCGCCGGGGAAGTGTCGCCGCTCTGCGGCTCAGAACGATTCGCCAACGATGCGGGGGCTGACGCCCCCACCTAAATCATTCCGCCGCTCTGCGGCTGGCGATTCGGCGATTCACATTTCAACGCGAAAATCGACGATGGCAACCGGCGCACTTCTTGCGCTTATCCAGAGGCTGTTTGCGGCTCAGCGATCTCGCCCAACTCCCAATACTTCTTGAGCAGCGTCTCCGGTACGCGCACCGAGCGGCCGGTCAGCATGTGCTTCAGCTGGAGCGCATTCACCGCGGCCTTGCCCTCGAAATGATTGTTGGCGATGACAAAGGTCTTTCGCGCTTTTTCTGCGATGGTGTCGATGCGCGTCTTCCATCCCTTCAGCTCCGGATCGGTGTAGAGATAGTTGTAGCGGTCGTTGCGCGAGTCGCTGTCGAACCACTGCTCGTAGTTGCGCCCGTGCAGGCGCACGTAGCCGATGGACGCAGTCACGTGCTCGCTGGGCCTAATGGCTTTGCCCAGCTTGGGCTGATCGATGTTGCAGAAGGCGACGCCGTGCTCGGCGAAGTAGCGCAGTGTGCCCTCGTTGCTCCAACTGTTGTGCCGTACCTCGATCACGAGAGGGAAGTGCTTGAACTTTTCGATCACGCTCTCCAAATAGTCGCGGTTGGCGTTGGTGTTCTTGAAGGAGATGGGGAACTGGGCCAGCACCGCGCCTAGCATGTCTTCGTTGGCGATGGACTCCAGGCCTTCTTTCGCCAGGCGTTCGTCATCGTCCGTGGCACGAATCGTCTCTGCCGACGTGCTTTCCAGCACCGAAACAGGCGAGTGGGTAAAGGCACGGTTCAGCTTCGCGGTGAACACGAACTGCGGGTTCACGCCGCGTGCCATACGGCTCCAAAGCTTGCCCCACTCCGGCTTGATGTGCCCGTAAAAAGAGGTATTGATCTCCAGCACGTCGATGTAGCGCGCCAGATATTCCACCGGGTGCTGCGACTTCTTGAGCTGCGCGGGATAGACCACGCCCTCCCAGTCCTTGTAGGACCAGCCCGCAGTTCCCACGTAAATTTGCGCAGTATCTGCCATGCCGGAAAAGGGAGGTTAGCACAAGCTCACCGGGCCTTCCGGGCGGCCCGAGCTTGGCGGCAAGGTAGGGATCCTCGCCGTGTATGAGAGAACGGTGGCGCGTAATGGCATTCACGGAGCTGTCTGGTAAACGGTATAGTGACTCACCTCGTCAACTACATATGTCTCCCGCGGAGCAAAATCCTCGTTCCAGACAGGGCTTCGATCACCGGCTGGCGCACGAAGGCGAGCGTACCATGATCGAATCCACATGCAAGGAGTGCCGTGTGTCCCGGTTAGTCTCGGTGCTCGACGGCACTCTCGAACGGTGGGAGAGCAAACATAAGTGCCAGGCCAAGGGAGCGTCGGCGCCAGAGATTTCCGCAAAGTAATTCGACCCTGGCGTTGATTGGCGCCCCACCCCCCGCGAAATTGAACAAAGTGGCAATGCTATTGCTATGCAACCCACCAGCATCTTAGTATCCGTGTAAGCTTGTTGTAGATCGTGGGAGGGACAGACATGTCTTCGTCCATCACTCCGCAGCAATCTGAGCTGCTAACGTCCTGGAAAGAGATCGCGTTGTATCTCGGCAAGGGTGTGCGCACGGTCCAGCGCTGGGAGCTGCAATATGCACTTCCTGTGCGCCGCCCCAATGAAAGGGCGAAGGGAATCGTACACGCCACTCGCCGTGAGCTGGATCGCTGGCTGGCATCCCAGTGGTCACAGCGTCCCAGAGAGTCCGCTCACGTCAGTCATCTTGACGATGTCCAGTTCGAGGCGCTCCATGCCGGGATGAAGGACGCGGCTTTGCTGCGCGCTCGGAGTCGAATACTGCTGGAGGATATGAAGAGCTCGCTGAAGACCTTTCAGGCCCAGTGCGAGGTGCTCACCAGGAACATAAACCTCCCTCCCCCCGCGGCCAAACAAGCTAGGATAAGAACGAGCTAAGCAAGCCTTGCCCGTTGCCGTGACCGTCCCCAGGCCGTCGCGGCGTAAGCTCGTTTCCAGAGGCGATCGGTGGGCGACAAGCAAGCAGCGTCGGCAACCAACTCCACGCACAGCAGCAAAGAGGCGGGGAAGTCGTCACCACGGAGGCCATTTCCCATCGTCGGGATCGGCGCCTCCGCAGGCGGTCTGGAAGCATGCCAGTTGCTGCTGACGTCGCTGCCCGCCAATTTGCACATGGCCTACGTGTTCGTGCCCCATCTGGACCCCGCGCACGAGAGTGCCTTTCGCGAGATCCTTTCTCGCGCGAGCGAGATGCCCGTAATTAAAGTGCAAAACGGCGCTGAGGTCCTGCCCGACCACGTCTATGTGATTCCTCGCAACTGCGACATGACCATCAGCAATGGCGTGCTGTACATCGGCGAACGCGACCGGCCGCGCCCGGTAAACACCACCATCGACATCTTCCTACGCTCGCTGGCCGCCGATCAGCAGAGCAACGCCATTGGCGTCATTCTCTCCGGCACTGCCTCGGACGGGACCAGCGGTCTGGCCGCGATCAAGAGCGAGGGCGGCATCACCTTCGCGCAGGACAGCACGGCCAAGTACGACGGCATGCCAGCCAGCGCCATTGCCTCCGGCTCGGTCAATCTGGTGCTGCCGCCCGACGGTATCGCACGCGAACTGACTCGCATCGCCGGCCATCCGCATATCGCGGGCGAGCCGGTTTTGGAAGCGGTGGGCAAGACCCGCGAGGCGCAGATGGGGCAGGTGTTCGGCCTACTCCGCCGCGCCACCCGCGTGGATTTCTCCGAGTACAAGCCGCCCACCATCGGCCGCCGCATCTCGCGCCGCATGGCGTTGCACAAAATCGAGAAGCTGTCCGACTACGTTAAGCTGTTGCAGCACGACCGCAACGAGCTGCTGTCGCTGTATCAGGACCTGCTGATCAACGTCACCAGCTTTTTCCGCGATGCAGAGGCGTTCGAGACCCTGAAGCGCGTGGTCTACCCCGAGCTGCTGAAACGGCACGGGAATGGGGGCCCTCCCATTCGCATCTGGGTGCCGGGATGCTCCACCGGTGAGGAAGCGTACTCGCATGCCATCTCGCTGATGGAATTTTTGGGCGACGAACGCACGGAAATTCCGTTGCAGATCTTCGGTACCGACCTGAGCGAAAACGCCGTCATCCGCGCACGCCAGGGGTTGTACAAGGAAACGATTGCAGCCGATGTTTCCCCGGTTCGTTTGCGGAGATTTTTTCACCGTATCGATAGCGGCTACCAGATCACCAAGACCATCCGCGATTTTTGTATTTTCTCGACTCAAAATGTTTTCAGCGATCCGCCGTTCTCCCGCATCGACCTGGCCAGTTGCCGCAACGTGATGATCTACCTGGGCCAGGCGCTGCAACGGCGCGTAATCCCCGTCTTCCACTACGCCCTGAATCCCGGCGGCTTCCTGATGATTGGGAACACCGAAGGGCTGCTGGGCTCTGGGGCCGATCTGTTCGAGATAGCCGACAGGAAGCATAAAATTTACCGCAAGAAGGCTGTGGCCAATCCCATTACACTTGGATTCTCGGTACATATGGCTCAACTGCGTCCTGAAACTTCTGTCCACGTCCCTACCGCCAAGGCAGCGGAGCCGCCGCGCCCGCCCGTCGACGTGCAACGCGAGGCCGATCGGCTGTTGCTGGCGCGCTACGCTCCGCCGTCCGTCGTAGTCAACGAGGAGCTGGAAATCGTGCAGACCAGGGGTCACACTGGCCCGTTCCTGGAGCTGCCCGCGGGCAAGATGAGTGTGAACCTGCTGAAGATGGCGCGCCCGGGCCTGCTGTTCGAGTTGCAGGGCGCGATCGACGAAGCGCGCAAAACTCGCATCGACGCGGTGCGCGCTAATGTGCAAGTCGAGAACAACGGCGGCACAACGCTTATCAGTCTTCGCGTTACCCCCTTCAAGACCCCGGTCCTGGATACCACCGGTTTTCTGGTCGCCTTCGAGCTGCCCGGCGGCGGCATGCCTTCCGCTTCCGCCGAGGCCGTAATCTCGCCACTGAGCGACGACGAGCGCACGCAGAAGGAGAAGCAGATTGCGCAGCTCCGGCAGGAGCTGGCCGCGACCAAGGAATATCTGCAATCCATCATCGAGGCGCTGGAGTCGATGAACGAGGAGCTGCAATCGGCCAACGAGGAAATTCAATCCGGCAACGAAGAACTGCAAAGCACCAACGAAGAGCTGCAAACCTCGAAGGAGGAGCTGGAGTCGGCCAACGAGGAGCTGCATACCGTCAATGACGAAATGCAGAACCGCAACGAAATGCTCAACCAGCTCAACAACGACCTGAACAATCTGCTGAACAGCGTGTTCCTGCCGGTGGTGATGCTGGGACCGGACCTGAGTGTGCGGCGCTTCACCCCGCAAGCCGCCAAGGTGCTGGGATTGACAGGCACCGACATCGGACGGCCCATTGCGCGCTTGCGGCTGAAGATGCAGCTGGAGAACCTGGAGCAGCTCATGGTGGACGTGATCTCCTCGGTGCGCCCGGTGCAAATGCGCGTCCGCAACGCGGCAAACCAGTGGTGTGATCTGCGCGTGACGCCCTATCGCACCGCCGACAACCGCATCGACGGGGTTGTGCTCACGCTGCTGATCATCGACGAGCTGGAACAGGCCGCGAGTATGCGAATGTCGGGCGACGGCACCGGCGCGAGAGCGAAGAAAGCCGTAAAATCCGCCCGTACGGCGAAAAAAACGAAAGAGAAAACGAAAGAGAAGAGGTAGCCTACCCCACCGGCGAATCACGGTGTAACACCTTCACGTTGTATCCCGCCTTGGCCAGCCGCTTCTGCACGTCTTCGGCAATCATCACCGAGCGGTGCTTGCCGCCGGTGCACCCAAAGGCAATGGTTAGGTAGCTCTTGCCTTCTTCGATGTAGTGCGGAATCAAGTACACCAGTAGCTCGGAAATCTTGCGGATGAACTCGCGCGTTTGCGGGAACGAGCGGATATACTTTGCCACCGCGGGATGCCGCCCCGTGAACGGGCGGAACTTGGGAATGAAGTGCGGGTTGGGGAGAAAGCGCACGTCGAACACAAGGTCAGCGTCTTCGGGTACGCCTTCGCGATAGCCGAAGCTCACGCAGGAAATCAGCAGGTTCTTGTCGCGATTGCCGCGCTGGAAGCGCTCGGTCAGCATGGCGCGCAGCTCGTGCACATTGAACTTGGTGGTGTCGACCACCAGGTCGGCCAGCGCCTTCACGGGAGCCAGGCGGCGCCGCTCGGAGGTCAGTGAAGCCCGCACCGAAACGTTGCGTCCCAGGGGATGGGGCCGGCGCGTCTCGCTGTAGCGGCGCAGCAGCGCCTCCTCGTCGGCTTCCAGGAAAATAAAGGTCGTCTTCAGCAAGTGCCGCAGCGAGGTCAGGATTTGCGGCAGCTTGTCGAGCCGCGCGCCCTCGCGAATGTCGACGACCAGGGCCGCGCGCTGGATCTCCAGGCTGTCGAGCACCAGCTCGGCAAACTTCTCGATCAGCCCGACAGGGAGATTGTCGACGCAGTAATAGCCGAGGTCCTCGAAGGTGTTGAGCGCCGATGCCTTGCCCGCCCCGCTCATGCCCGAGATGATGACCAGCTCGTGATGATCATGGAGGCGCGCGCTTGAGGATTTCGCCTCAGCATCGGCCTTCCGGCGAGGGGGGTTGGCGGTGCGTTTGGGAGACGGCATTGCTGGGATTCCCGTGCGGCGAGAGTAGCAGAGATAGTACGTCGAAGTCACCAGCTATGGACATGGTACGGTCTGCTGTCGTACAAGCGAACTATGCAAATGCGGAAGGGAACTATTCGGCTGGCGCTGCTTGCCATCGCGCTGTGCGCCGTCGCCGCGGCCGCCGACTTCACTTGGGACTGGCGCAACCAGGAGGCCATCGGCCGAACCGACCAGAGCCTGGGCAATACGTCGAAGCTGAACGAGACGGAGCGCGCCGCGCTGATGGATGTTATTGTCGCGCGCCTGCAAAAGCCGCTGACCGAGCGCGGCTATGACAACGACCGCATCCGCGAGATCGCTTCCACCACGCGCCTGCGCTACGTCGATGTAGGTGAGGGGAAGTGGGCGATCATGGCGACCTCGCTCGGTTTGGAGGGCGGCTGCGACATTCTGGCCAATTGTCCGTTCTGGGTTTTTCGCCTGGACTACAAGGGGTACGTGACGATGCTGGAGGCAGACGCGGCCAGCTACACCGTCCAGCCAACCGCGACGGGCGGCTACGCTGACCTGGTGCTGGCGCGTCACATCACCCCCAACGAGAACCGGCTGACGCTGTATAAGTACGCCGAGGGCAAGTATGCCGACGAGGGCTGCTACACCGCGACCTTCTCTCCCGCGAAAGAAGGCGACGTTAAGGACCCGGAGATCGCGCCCTGCAAGCCGGAGGAGACGAAACCAGTTGAATAATGAAGTTCGCATTGTGCTCTTCGACGATAAGCACATCGCAGCTGTCGCGGCGGAGATACGGCGGGCTTTGAGCGAAGCGGATACAGCCGCCGCTAATTGGGACGTTCGAGAGGCGGAGCTCGACGAAAGCGAGTTGGTGGACTACTACATTGACAGGGCGTTCACACAAGCGCTGGTTCTTCTTGAGCTCTGCAATGCCCCCAAGACCTACGCAAGAGTCAAACAGCTCTATGCTGAAGCGAAGAACGATTTGGGGAAGACGGCGTTTTCCGTCAACACGGCTGAGATTTACCTGGTGTGGGCGTCGGCACTCAGGAATTACATCGACGTATTGGTGGCTCAAACTGCCTCTCCCTATTCGACAGAGACTCCTGTAAGACGGGTGCAACGACTGCTACAGCGTGTTGTTACAGTGGCGGCTCAGTTGAGAGCTCCCTACCAGAACAGGAAGGGATTCGAGATCAGGGATGAGCACGATTTGCAGCATTTGCTTAACGCAATTTTGCGGACGGAGTTCGATGATGTCAGACGCGAGGAATGGGGGCCAAGTCATGCCGGCTCAAGCGCTCGGGTGGATTTCCTGGTTGCTGATCATGGGGTGATCTTGGAAGCAAAAATGACCCGAGCCGGATTGGCGGACAAACGACTTGGAGAACAGCTTACGCTTGATCTCGCGCATTATCAGAAGCGATCGGAATGCGATGCATTGGTCTTCTTCGTTTACGATCCTGCTCGGCAGCTCAAGAATCCCGCCGGACTCAGGAAGGATTTGGTAGCGGCAGCAAAAAACTTACGTCTATTTGTCGAGATTACCCCGTGATTCGGGCATCAACCGGCAATGGAATGGTCTCTCGAAGTGAGTAAGCGTCAATAGGGTGGCGCAGTGCCATAGGAAGACAGGTGGTGTGCGCTTGGAGTGTGCACCCCTACCCTAGTCCCGCAGCCCTAATCGTTACAACGCGCTGGCTCCCGCAAAGTTGTATCTGTCTGATTGCACAATTCGCCGTTTCACTGGCCGATTGCGAGTAAAATTACGGCAGCACGGGATGGGGTTGACCGCAGTTACAGGTATTAGATCAACATGCCATTAATTGGAAGTTTTGCGCTGCTGCTGGCGCTTGCGCTGGCCGCCTACTCGTTCATTGCTGGCGCGCTGGGGTTATCGCGCAAAGACGACCGCCTGGTCGAGACTGCGCGCCGCGCCGGCATCGGCTCGTGGGCTGCGGTGACCATCGCCGGCGTCGCGCTGGTGATGGCCGCACTGGGGAACGACTTCTCCGTCGCGTACATCCTGCACCACAGCAATCGCGATCTGCCCGTTGCCTATAAGTTCGCCGCGCTGTGGTCGGGGCAGGAAGGCTCGCTGCTCTTCTGGGCGTGGCTGCTGTCAACATACGCGCTGGTGCTGCGCCTGCGTTACAAGGTCGACGCGCTGCTGTTCAACTACGCTTCCGTCATCATCGCCGCCGTGCAGGTGTTCTTCTTCCTGCTGGTGAACTTTGCGGCGAACCCCTTTGGCCTGGTCAGCGGCACCATTCCCGCCGACGGCAACGGTCTCAATCCGCTGCTGCAATATCCCGAGATGGTCATCCATCCGCCAATGCTGTACCTCGGCTACGTCGGCGTGACCATTCCGTTCGCCTTCGCGCTGGGCGCGCTGATCATGAAGTATCCCGGCGAGAAGTGGATCCATATCACACGCCGCTGGACCATGGTGGCGTGGCTTTTCCTCACGTGCGGCATCTTCCTGGGCGCGCACTGGGCGTATGAGGTGCTGGGCTGGGGCGGCTACTGGGGATGGGATCCCGTCGAAAACGCGTCGCTGCTGCCGTGGCTAACCATGACTGCGTTCTTGCATTCAGTAATGATGCAGGAGAAGCGCGGCATGATGAAGATGTGGAACATGTGGCTGATCTTCACCACGTTCCTGCTGGCCATCTTCGGCACGTTCCTCACGCGCTCGGGAGTGGTGAGTTCGGTGCACGCGTTCGCGCAGTCGAGCATCGGCACGTGGTTCGTGTGGTTCCTGGCTATCGCCTTCGCCACTTGCGTCTTCTTCTTCGTGCGCAACCGCGAGACACTACGCAGTGAGCACCGGCTGGAATCGCTGGTCTCGCGCGAGTCGAGCTTCCTGTTCAACAATCTGGTGCTGCTGGTCTCGTGCTTCGCCGTACTATGGGGCACGCTTTTTCCGGTGCTGTCTGAGGCCGTAACGGGATCGAAGGTCACCGTTGGCCCGCCGTTCTTCAATCGCGTAAATGTGCCGATCGGCATCTTCCTCGTGCTGCTGACCGGTGTGGGCCCGCTGCTGGCCTGGCGCCAGACTTCGTTCGATCGCGTGAAGCGCAACTTCGTGTGGCCGACAGCGCTTGCGTTGCTCACTGTTGTTGTCCTGATCGCCGGCGGCATGAGGCCGTGGCAGGATTCCTCGTACTTCTACTCACTCGTGGCGATCGCGCTGTCGGTGCTGGTCGTCGCGACCGTGGTGGGCGAATTCTGGCGCGGTGGCCGCGTCATCGCGCGCCAGACGGGCGTAAGCATCGCGCAGGGCATGGTCGTGATCACGCGCCGCAACACGCGGCGCTACGGCGGATATCTCATTCACATCGGCGTGGTGCTCATCGTCATCGGTTTTGCCGGCCTGCCGTTCAATGTGGATAAAGAGCAAGAAATGGGTTTCGGCGACAAGATGCAGATCGGCCACTACACGCTGGTTTGCCAGTCCTACACGCAGGACGACAAGCCCAACTACTCGAGCGAATGGGCCGTCATCGACGTGTACAAGAACGGCAAGAAGATCGACACTATGTATCCCGAGCGCCGCTTCTACAAGGCCAGCGAGCAAACCTCGACCATGGTGGCCAACCGCTCACGTCCAAACGAAGACCTGTATCTCGTATATACCGGGCGCAATCAGGACACCGGCCGGCCGATCCTCAAGGCGCACGTCAATCCGCTGGTGATGTGGATCTGGATCGGCGTCCACGTGGTGCTGATCGGAACCATCATCGCGCTCTTCCCCAACATGAAGCCGGGGAAGGCGCCGGTGGTGAAGGACAAGGATCGTGCCGCGGCGGAGGCGGTGCGCGAAGGGGCGGTGGGCGTTGGCGGGGACTGAAAGCAGTGGATAGAGAGATAGAGATTAGTGGCTGATGGGTACGAGTGCCCACAGAATGGCGAATCAGGAAACAGGAGAACGCAATGAGCTGGATAGATGCGCTGTTTCTGGCCCTCGTCGTCGGTTCGGTGGGGTGCGCTGTTGACGGCAAATGGCAGTTCGCCGTGCTGTTTTGCCTCTGGGCAATCATCGCCGGCCTAGTCATCGCAGCTCTGGGCACTCAGGAGAAAATCGAACGTCTCTCGGGGAGGGTCGATGGGAAACTCGATGAGTTACTCGAGAAAGTTGATGAGGTACGCGAAGAAGTACGCGAGCAACGTTCCGCGGGCGGAGGGCCAGATGAGATCCTTGCTGCAGTGCGGGATGCCCCGCAGCGCGGTAGGGAATCTCGATCGAAAAGCGCCGAAACTTAAGGGCCAAAACTTTGGGGGTTACGGTGGCGTTCAATAACGGAAAGCCATATTGCGGGTCTGATTCCGTGGCAGGCGGAAAACTGCAAGGCAAAACTGGAATGGGAGATTACTTCTTTTTCATTTGTCCGAATTGTGGCGGGGAAGAGGTCATGCGTGTTCTTGAATACGAATTTCGCGAACCTGCTCCGCCAATGCGAAGAGAAGAGAGAAAGCAACCGATTGAGCATTTCAATCTTGCACTTCACCTCTATTGTCCGAAGTGCCAGTTGGAAGATTTTACGATAATCGACAATGACCATCGGTCAGGTCCGCTTCACACCTCGATCATTTGAAGCGAGAGAGATGCAGTCCCGCGAAGCGGGACGGCATAACTTAGCCCAGCACGGAGCAAAGCGGAGTGCTGGGTAGCTTAGCAGTAAGAACCCGAGTCCCTTCAGGGACGGCATAACACCCGTGGCGCGATTGATACGCTGTGCGCAAACAACAGGTCCCTCGACTGCGCGCTCGCCCGATCCGTCCGCCGCGGCGGACGGATCGGAAAAGCAAGGCGGGCGCTCCGCTCGGGATGACAATTTATTAAAGGGGCTGCTGCGGCGCGGCTGAAGCCGCGCCCCTTCTGATGAAACGATTCGCTGCTGTTTTACTTGTTCTGATCATAGCCGTCGTTGGCCTGATGTGGCGGCGGGCGCGGGCTGCGAGCGGCGATCAGACCGGCACGATTAATGTGGATGGGCGGACACGCTCGTACATCGTTCATGTGCCGACCAGCAATGCAAAAACGGCGCTGCCGCTGGTGATCGTCCTGCACGGCGCTACACAAGGCGATGCGAGCGCCGAGCACATGACCGGCATGAGTGAGCTCGCCGACAAGGAGCGCTTTATCGCCGTTTATCCGGAGGGCACAGGCAGACTCCCGACATGGAATGCCGGAAATTGTTGCGGGTATGCGCAAAGCAACAACGTAGATGACATTGGTTTCTTACGGGCACTGATCGCCAAACTGGAGCGAGACTACCGGATCGATGCGAAGCGCATTTACGTCACCGGCATCTCGAACGGCGCCATGATGTCGTATCGCTCCGCGTGCGAAATGTCGGACGTGGTCGCGGCGGTGGCCCCGGTTGAGGGGGCGCAGAACGTTCTGTGCCGGCCGTCGGCGCCGGTTTCGGTGATCGTGTTTCACGGTACCGCCGATCGCCTGGTGCCGTTCAACGGCGGCTCGACGCCCTATCAACTGGGGCCGCATCGAACCGACACTTCGGTCGCTGATACGGTAGCGTTTTGGGTGAAGGAAAACGGCTGTGCACCCACGCCAAAGCACGCGGAGTCGAAAACGGTGCACATCGACACGTACTCGGGTTGCAAGGAGGGCACAGCGGTTGCGCTGTATGCGATTCCGGGCGGGCGTCACATGTGGCCGGGCACTGCCGTCAGCGGCGTCGATCTTCCGGCGACTGAAGTGATGTGGAAGTTTTTCTCGCAGCATCCGAAGGCGTGAGATGAAGGTGCGGGATTTACGGATGAAACTCGAAACTCGACACTGGAAACTTCGTCTTGCTCAGCTAGCGCTCATCGCGCTGCTGGCCATTGGCTTCATGGGCGCCGACACCGACGCGCGCTTCAATAAGCTGGGCCATCAGCTCATGTGCATGTGCGGCTGCAACCAGATTCTGCTGGAGTGCAATCACGTCGGCTGCACCTACTCCGACCGCATGCGCAACGAGTTGGCGGCCGGCATCGAGCGTGGTGACAGCGACTCGCTTGTCCTGCAAAGCTTCGTGCAGAAATACGGGAACACGGTACTGGCAGCGCCGACCACAACCGGCTTCAACCGCGTAGCGTGGATTATGCCCTTCGCGGTCTTCGTCGGCGCAATCATCGTGACCGTTTGGCTGGTGCGCCTGTGGAAGGCGCGCGCCGTGGCCCAACCGGTTCCAAGTCCTGCCTTGCAAGCGGAAGAACTCGACGAGCTTCGCAAGAAGGCGCGTCAGGAGACCGAATTCTAAAATTCCGGATGACTCTGAGTCCGGGCCCGCACAACTGTTGGGGTAGAGGAGACCGCATTTGATGTTTCTCGCTTTAGCTATGGTCATCGGGCAAGACAGCGTGTTCGCGCTCTTCGGCTGCGCGCTGTTTGCCGCCGCTCTGTTTGTCTACGTTTTCTATCAGCCGGGCGAGGTCGAGGCCGGCGAAGAGAAGACCCGCCAGATGTATCTCGTCGAGCGCAGGGAGGCGACCTACGAGAACCTGCGCGACCTCAACTTCGAGTACAAAGCCGGCAAACTGAGCGAGCAGGATTACGCCATTCAGCGTGCGTCGCTGGAAGACGAAGCCGCGGCGATTCTAGCCGAGCTGGATCAAATCGAGAAAGCGCGCGCGACCGTGCGCCGGGGCACGCGGCGCGTGGGCGTACGACCGAATGGAGGCCGCGCGTGAGGAGCCAGGTAGAGCGGGCCTTCAGGCCCGCGTCGCAGCGGAGTAATTTTTCTTATTGTGCCGAGCGCAGCGAGGGACCTGCGGTTCGCGGTTCATGCCTCAGTATGTTGCCGGCTGAAGCAGACTCGACAAATATTAATCACCGGCTGGTCGCGAACCTGAAGGTTCGCTCTACCAACCATTCAAAGCTCGCGGTCGAGCTCGTCACGATGCTTTTGTTGGTGTTCGTCTCCAGTGCCGCTGCCCAGAACATCACCGGCACGGTCACCAACGGCACCAGCGGCAAACCCGCCGCCGGCGAAGAGGTCAGCCTTCTCTCGCTGTCGCAGGGCATGCAGGAGATCGGCAACACCAAGACCGACGGGCAAGGGCACTTCTCGTTTCCGGCGCCCAAGGACCAGGCGCCGCACATGGTGCGCGTCACCCACGAGGGCGTCGGCTATTTCCCGCAGGGCGGCCCGCTGATGCCCGGCACCACCACGGCCGAGCTAACGATCTACGACTCGGCGAAGAAAATCGAGGGGCTCAGCCAGACGGTTGAGGTCGACCGCCTGCAAAGTGATGGCAAGCAGCTCCAGGGCATCGCGTTGTACGCCGTGAGCAACCGCTCGCAGCCCCCGCGCACACTCGCCGACGAGAAAGGTACGTTCGAAATCGTGTTGCCCGACGCGGCTGAAGTCGACAGTGCCGAGGCCAAGGGTCCCGGCGGCCAGCCCATCGCGACCGAGACGCAGCCCGGCTCGCAGAAGGGCCACTTCCTGCTGACCTATCCTCTGCGCCCCGGCGAGACGCAATTCCAGGTCGCATTCCACATGCTGTACTCGGGCGAGGCCAGCATCTCGCCCAAGGTGCTGCGCGACGTGCAGCACTTTGTCGTGATGGTGCCCAAGGGCATGACCTTCGCGGCCAAGGATGCGCACGCGTTCACGGCCATGACCGATCCGCAAATGGCGGACCCGAACACCACCGTGATGGTTGCCACGGACGTCAAGCCGGGCGAGGACCTCAGCTATCGCGTCTCCGGATCGGCGGTGTTTCAGGCCGGTAATCAAGGCGGGCAGGGAAGTGACGGCGGTGGTATGGGCGGATCGCAGGCAGCGGCCAATGACAGCCGTCCCGGCGGGGGCCTGGGCGCGCCCATCGATGCGCCCGACCCGTTGCACCAATACCGCGCCTACATTTTAGGCGCCTTCGCACTAGTGTTGGTCATGGGCGGCGCCTATATCGTGTCGCGTTCCAATCGTTCCCAGCCCGCAACCGTGCCGGCAGGCAAGGTCCAAGCGACTTCTGCCGAAGCCGCTGCGGCCTTCGCGGACTTCGTAGAACCGACAGCACCCGCCCGCGATCGCAACGCTTTGCTGCTCGAAGCCATGAAGGAAGAGCTGTTCCAGCTTGAACTCGATCGCCAGCAGGGCAAGATCGCGCCCGAGGAGTACGCGAAAGCCAAAGCGGCGCTCGATGAGACCATCAAGCGTGCGCTGGCGAGAAGCAAAGGGTAACTGTCTTCGGTCACGCGCCCAACTTCGAATCACTGCACTGCATCTCTTCAAGAATTGGGAGGTTGCTAATGCCGCTGTGGTACCGGGGAGCCAGGTTTGCCTCGCGCAGGATGCCGAAGGTCATCAATCCCACAACTCATGCAGTGATGGATTACTTCGTTGCGGGCAGCTTTCTACTGGAGGCGGCGCTGCTGTGGAAGCGGCACCGGCGTGCGGGCGCGGCTTCCTTGATCTGCGGCGGCGCGGCGTTGGCGAACGCACTGGTGACCGACTATCCGGGAGGAGTATTCCGCAAGATCAGCTACAGGACCCACGGACAGAACGATGCTGCCATCGCGGGATTCGCAGCATCCGCCCCGCGGTTGCTTGGATTCGCCCGCGGCGACGAATCGCGCTTCTTTACTGTGGAGGCGCTGGCCGCGACCGCGATCATCGGGCTGACCGATTTCAACTATTACGAGGAAGCATCTCTGGCCGCCTAGAGCGGCGGATCAGGCCGCGAAGGCCTTCGCCAAAAATCGCGAGATGTGCCAGGCATCCATGTATTTGTAAGGCGTTTCGCCCAGCGAGTAATGGCCGCAGGGCAGCGCCTTGATCGTCGTGTCCAGCCCATGCCGCAAGAACTCGCCTGCGGTCTTCACCGAGAACTCCGGCAGAAACGTCAGGTCGTAACGGCCATAGATCATCAGCGACTTCTTCGGCCAGCGCTTGAACTTCTCGAAGTAGACGATGGGGCTGATGGAGAGCCAAACCCGCCGCAGCTCTTCCTGGGACAGCACCGGCTCAATACCCTTGCGGATGTGCTGGGTCGATTGGCCGGTCCACACTACGTCGCCGAACGTCGTTGATGCATGATTGAAGACGTTAACGCGAATGCGCGGATCGTGCGCGCTGGCCAGGAAGGCGTAGCACGAGCCCAGACTGGTACCCACGATTCCCAGCCGCGAGTAACCACGCTCTTCCAGCCAATCCATACAGGCGCGAATGTCGGCGATGCCCTGACGGGTGGCGTCAATGGTCCGTCCCACATTGGCGGACACGGCGTAATCGGCGCGCGTGATGCCGGCGGGCCGGCGAATGTCGTGGTAGGGCATGCTGAGCCGCAGCGCAGCGATGCCTAGCATGTTAAACAGCCGGCACAGTGCGCTCTGGCTCACGCCATCGGCATTCCACTGCGGTAGTAGCACCACCGCGCGACGGCCGTGCGCCGGGAACCAGCGCGCGTTCGCCAGGTTGTTCTCCGCATAGGGTGACTCGATGGGCGAGGTGAAGCGCAGGAACTTTGCCCACTCGTCCTTTGGCTGCTTCTTGGGAGGCGCGCTGCCGGTGTGGAAGAGCTCGACCTTGCGATGTTCGAGGTGAAAGTCGTTCGGCGTGCGATAGGCGAAGAACTGGTCGCTGTCCTGGATGACGCGCTCATTCAGCGCGGCCATGTAGTCGACCATGTACTTGGAGTTATCCTCGTTGGCGGGGGCCGCGAGGCCGCCGATGCCAGGCCAATTCCTGGTCCATTCCGTTCCCCACTCGAACGGGCGCACCACGCGATTGTTGTCGCGCGTAGTCAGGCGTGATTCCCAGTCATAGATCCAGCGGCGATAATGTTCTCGCATTCCATATTGATCCTAGCGCAGACACGCGCGATCGTGGCATCGGATGACAACGAACGGAGCGTTGCGGGCCCGAATGGAGACTATTCGCGGCTGGGTGGAGTGTGGCGTGCGCCCACATCGGCAACTCTCGCCAGCCACGTTGACTCTTGCTGCGCAACGGCGAAGAATATGGGAACAGCCCACGATTCCTGCGATGCGTCTCCTGTCCCAGCTGCGAACGGCGTTCTCTTGCTGTGTGCTCATCTATGCCGCTTGCCTGGGGGCGCAGGAAGGGACGCCGCGCCGCGCCGACACGGGCTATCCCGAGCAAGCCTATCTTTCTGCGTCTCGCTATGTGAACGCGTACTTCGGTCTCAGCTTTGACTTGCCTGTAGACACGCACCTCCATGCTCAAGCCGACCCTGCGTCGCGGGATGCAAGCACGCCTCTCCTGCACCTGACCGGCCCGGCTCCGGCTGATGCCGCCATCGTGATTTCTGCCATCCCCACAGCTATTGGCAAGAGTGAAGACGCCAAGTTGCTGCTGCGCCAGGCGCTCGACCAGGAGCTCTATCGCGGAGTGGAAGAGTTGCACGGCTTGACAAAGGCGAGCTTCGGCGGCCGCGAGTTTTACTATTACGAGACGCGCCGCGGCATCGAGCAGCACATGCTGCTGGCCACCACGTCAGGCGAGTACGTGCTGCGCTTTTATGTAGCGGCGCACGACGAAAAGATTGTGAAGCGGCTGGAAATCTCGGTCGAGCACGTGGTCTTCTTCGCGCCCGGCGCGCTGCGCCAGTATGTGGAAGCTGACGCGAAGCCTTATGACGGACCGTCCATTTCTTCGCACTGGCTGGCCATCTTAGAAAGCGATCCACCGGCGAAGCACATCGACGCCGGCAATATCAGCGGCGACTTCTACGAAAATTCCATGCTGGGGTTCAGCTATCGCATCCCGCAGGGGTGGTCGATCGAATCGCACGGCGCAGTACAGGCTGCGGTGGAAGAGTCGCGTCTGAAAGACGACTTCGGACGCCCGCGCATGGGGCGCGTGGAGCGGCGCCTGGTGGACGCCTGCAGCCGCACCCTGTTTTCACTCTGGGCCAAGCGGCCCGGCCCTGGCGGCCGGGTCTCGTACGACGACTTCGGCGAGGTCACGGTCTCGGCCATCGCGCTGTCGTGCTTCCCCAATATGAAGTTCCCGTCGGACGAGAAGGACCGGGAGGCCTTCAAGGCGTTCCTGTCCGAGTACGCTCTCACCCATCCCATCGTTGACGACATGCGCGACGGCAAAGTCTTCACCCGGGACGGCATTACCTTCCTGTTTCTCGAGGGTACCGTGGCCTTCGGAGTTGCCGATGACGAGCTCTCGCGCAGGCTATCGCTCGGAGTGGCGATCACCGAACGCCGCGGCTATCTGCTGACCTGGTTTTTCGCCGCTCCGCATGAAGAGGAGCTGCGGGCGCTGACCAATGAGCGCGCCAGCTTTGACCGGGGAGGCGCGGTGACTGCGGCGGACGCGCCGCAGCCGGGCGGAGGAGTTGCCGCGGAAACCGGAGCGGCCGCAGCGAGTACACCGAGTTCTTCCGCCGCCCAAGCCCAAAGCCCTCCTGCGGCTGCAGGCGCGGCCAGCGCGCCGGCTGCGCCTGCGAACCAAGCCGGTCAGTCCGACGCTTCCACAACGTCGGAGCCATCGACGGCGAGCGCGCGACCCTCGCTGCTGCGCCCCGGCGAGACGATGGAAAGCCAGCAAGGCAAGGGCCCGCCGATTAAGAAGCACTAGCGGTAGCAGTCCGCCACCTGCTCTTCAGGCCGTGCGCCTGCCCCTCGACGCCTCTTCCCGCTCACCGTCCTGCATCGCCTCCGACGAGGTTTGCGCCCGCTCGGCGTACTCCATCGTGGCGACAGCCCCCACGCGCGATTCGTCGGTGATCAGCCGCGCGCCGCGTTCGTAGGTGAGATAGCTCCAGGCCCATTGCAGCATCACCATGACGCGATTGCGGAAGCCGATGAGAAACATGATGTGTACGAAGAGCCAGGTCACCCAGGCAAAAAATCCGGAGATGTGAAACTTGCCGAATTGCGCGATGGCAGCAGCCCGCCCGATGGTCGCGAGCGACCCTTTATCGAAGTAATGAAATTTCCCTCGCGGGCGTCCGGCGAAATCGTTGGCGATCTGCCGCGCGACAAACTTGCCCTGCTGCATGGCAACGGGGGCAACGCCGGGCAGCAGATCGCCGTGCTCGTTCTTCATGTTGGCGAGGTCGCCGATGACGAACACATTGCGATGTTGCGGAATGCTGAGGTCCGGTTCGACGAAGACGCGCCCCTGGCGGTCTACCGCGGCTCCCAAAGCGCGGCCCAGCGGCGATGCTGCCACTCCGGCGGCCCAGATCACGACCTCGGCGGGCACCACATCTTCGCCAATCCGCACCTGCCCGGAACGCACAGCGCTCACTGGAGAGTTGAAGCGCACCTCGACCCCCAAGTGCCGTAACTGCTCGACGGCACTGCGGCGCAGGTCTTCGGGGTAGGAGTTGAGGAGCGACGGTCCGGCCTCGACTAACATCACCCGGGTCTTGGCAGGATCGATGTGGCGAAAGTTTTCCGCCAGCGACTTGCGCGCGATCTCGGCCAGTGTGCCGGCCAGCTCCACGCCTGTCGGTCCGGCACCTACTACGACAAAATTCAGCGCCCGGTGCGTGCCGGTCAGCGCCGCTTCACGCTCGGCGAGTTCGTAAGCCAACAGGATTCGGCGGCGAATTTCCAGCGCGTCTTCGACCGTCTTTAGCCCCGGCGCGAGCGGCTCCCAGTCGTCATGGCCGAAGTAGGCGTGTGTCGCGCCTGCCGCCACGACCAGATAATCATAGCGAAGCTCATATCCGCCGTGCAGCAGCACTCGCTGCTTCTGAACGTCGAAGCCGGTCACCTCGCCGAGCAGCACTTCCACGTTCTGGTGCCGGGCCATGATCTCGCGAATGGGCGCGGCAATTTCGGCCGGCGACAGTCCCGCGGTCGCGACCTGATAGAGCAGCGGCTGAAAGGTGTGGTGGTTCTTGCGATCGACGAGGGTGATCGAGACCGGCATTCGGGCCAGCGCTTCAGCGGCTCTCAAACCACCGAAACCGCCTCCCACGATCACGATCTGCGCACGGGCTTGCTGGTTCATGGGCGTACATCATGTGATGTCGGGAAGTGGGATTTTGAAGCAACAAATAAGTTGGGCGAAACCGCTGCCTGTTGCTTTCAAGTAGCGATTTCGCGTGAAAAGCGGTATGCGGATGCTGTGTTAGATTAACTTTAGTGGGCCCGTAGCTCAGTTGGTAGAGCAACGCACTTTTAATGCGTGGGTCGCAGGTTCGATTCCTGCCGGGCTCACCAAAACGGCAAGTGGCTGCGTTGCCCCCTGATTGTTAGCTCGCGGCTTTATTCCTTCTCCACATACACCGCCGTTCCATACGCCAGCACCTCGGTTACGCCCTGCATAACCTCGGTCGCGTCGTAACGCATGCCGATAACGGCGTTCGCTCCGAGCTCGGCCGCGTGTTGCAGCATCAGATCGAAGGCGTGCTCGCGCGTCTTCTCGCACAGGTTGGTCAGCAGAGTGATGTTGCCGCCCACCAGCGTTTGCAAGCCCGCACCGATGGTGCCGACGATAGAGCGCGAGCGCACGATGATGCCACGCACCAGTCCAAAATTGCGGACAATACGATAGCCGTCGAGCGTAAACGCAGTGGTCACCATGTTGTGCTGAACGACGCCTGCGAACTGCGCACCCGCAGCCGGATTCGTGCTCATTGATCTCCTCCTAGGTTGCGGGCAGCATAGCACGATTCTTGGGCCTGGTCTGTGCCTATCCGGCACGTGCGCACTACACTGGACACGGAGCGCAGATGCAGGCCTCGCCGAACCCACCTAAAGAGAGCTATCTCGTCATCGTGTTGTCGCTCAGCCTGGTGCTGGGAATGGCGGTGGCGGTGGCCGTGTACTTCGGGTGGACGTCGGGCGTGATTCTGCCGTCGCTCAGCCACCCGCTGACTGTGCTGGCGCTGGTCGCCTGCCCGCCATTCGTACTGTCGCTGATCGTGGCCCCTCACCCTGACTCGGGTCTCGCGCTGGTGCTGGTGGTCGGCACCATCGTCTTCGCCAACGCTTTTCTTTACTCGGGAGCGGCCGCGGGCCTGTATTTCGTTGTTAGTGTCGTGGTCCGGCGCAAGCGGCAGACCAGATGACAATCAGGGTGGCCGGCCGACCGCTAAATCCGGACGCCACGTCCTGTACTAGCTAGTTGCGCAAGACGGGGCGTCCAAAGGCTGCACACGGGATTGGCCGCGAAAGCTAAGTGGTCGTCGGCGAGCGAAGTCGCGTGCTCGTCGGTGCAGAGTTCTCCTCTTAGCAGCTTCTCCTCCTCAATCCACACGCTCTTCAGCGGCATTTTGGGATTGTCCGTCTTGATCCACACGCGTGAGAGCCTGGGATAGACGCTGGTCGGGTTCTTGATGCGGTTGGTGCAGAGCATGGCTCCTCCTTATATCGCAAAACTGCGCGGCTATGGAGGGTGGCCCTGAAGGATTCTCAACAGGACTCACTCACCCGGGTTTCGCGGTTCACTCCGCGAGCGGGCGAGCGATGCTGCAATCAGGTGAGCATGGCGGGACTGCACGCGGAGCTGGAAATGTTTCGTATCCGATTACTCGGAGGTTCTGATAGGTTTTTCATAAGCGCTAGACTTCCTTAGCGACCCTCAGTTAGACGCCCCTAACAGCAATTCGATTCTTAAATCATAGCAAAAGAGTCGCGGCAGATCGGCCGGTCGCCGATCGCGGACTGCTAATTCTTTCCTCCCGCCACTTCACGATAGATCTCCAGCATCCTTCGCACGCTGGCATCCCAGGAGAACTTTCCTGCCTGCTCCAGGCCGCGCGCCTTCAGCTTTTCGCGCAGCGGTTGGTCGAGCAGCACGCGATGCAGCGCACGCATGATTTCGAAGACGTTCTCGGGATTCACCATCACTGCCGCGTTGCCCACCACCTCCGGCACCGACGACGTGTTGCTGGTCACCACCGGCGTGGCCTGCGCCATCGCCTCCAGTGGCGGCAGGCCGAAGCCTTCGTACAAGGACGGGAAGACAAAGATCTTCGCCTGGTCGTAAAAGATGCGCAGCACATCGATGGGCACGAAACCCAGGAAGCGCACATCGTTCTGCACACCGCCTTTTACGCAGGCGCGGCGCAGGTCGGGGTGCTTCGAGACCTCGTCGCCAATGATGATGAGCTTAAGGTCTTCGAAGCGGCTTTCCTTGTTCAGTTCGCCCTTCAGCGCCGCGAACGCTTCGATGATGCGCACGACGTTCTTGTGCGGGCTGATACGTCCTGCATACAGCAGGAACGGGCAGTTCACCTGATAGCGCTCGGCGATGAACTGGCACTCGGCCTCGCTGGCATGGCCCATACGTAACCGTTCATCGATGGCGTTGTAGATGACTTCGATTTTCTCCGGACGCACCTGAAAGATGCGCACCGTGTCGGCCTTGGAGAAATTCGACACGGCGAAGATGCGCGCTGCATAGTGCAGCACGCGCCTGGTGAACTGGAAGTGCAGGTTGCGCTTCACCGCCGAGTGGCTGTTCACCCGGTACATGTGGTCGAGCAGGTCGTGCACCGTTACCACATAAGGACAGGGAATGCCCTGTGGCTTCCAGAACAGGTGCGGAACGTGCAGCAAATCGCAGCGGTTGTCTTTCAAAGTACGGTGGAGCTCAAGGTAGCTCGCGAGAGAGAGCTCGTTTGGCTGGCCGGGAACGATGGTGAAGTTAGGCGGAAGCTCTCCGAGGTCGCCCAGTTTGCCGCGCGGGCCGATCTTGTCGGGATTGCCGATAAGAAAGTACTGGTTTTCGTGATCGAGGCGGGCAAGCGTGCGGATGGCGTTGCGGGTATAAGTCCCCACGCCGAACTCAGTGATGCGACGAATGTCGATGGCCACGCGCACGACGGATTAGTTTAAACCCGGCTTGGCTAGAGCTGGCCTTCAGGCCAGCGGCTACGCACTGACTTCCATTTGTTCTGGGCGAACTTTAGCTCGTGAGGGGCTCCCAGCAGTTATCATCGGTTGGCATGAGGGAGCACGCCACCAACATCGTTCGCGAGCTGCGGCGGCGCGGGTTTCAGGCCTACTTCGCCGGCGGATGCGCGCGCGACACCCTGCTCGGTGTTACTCCGGCCGACTACGATGTTGCGACCGACGCGACACCGCCGGAGGTAATGCGCATCTTCCCCGAGACCTACGCGGTGGGAGCGCAGTTCGGCGTTGTGCTGGTACCGGCGCCGGAAGGTGTTCCGCCCGCGGCCATGCCCTCGGAACACCCGAACTACGTCGAGGTTGCGACCTTTCGCTGCGATGGCGCCTACTCTGACGGCCGCCATCCTGACCAGGTTCGCTATTCCAAGGATCCGAAGCAAGACGTGCAGCGCCGCGACTTCACCATCAACGGCCTGCTGATGGACCCGCTCGATGGCGACCGTGTGCTGGATTTTGTGGGGGGACGTGAAGATCTTCGTGCGGGCGTGATTCGCGCCATTGGCGATGCCGAGCGCCGCTTCCAGGAAGACAAGCTGCGCATGCTGCGCGCGGTGCGCTTCGCCGCAAGGTTGGGCTATACCATCGAGCTGCAAACCTTCGCGGCGATCCGCGAACTGGCGTCCTTCATCCATCAGGTGAGCCGCGAGCGCGTGCGCGACGAGCTGACAAAAATGCTTACCGAAGGTCACGCGCGACGGGCCTTCGAGCTACTGGATGCGACCGGACTACTGCACCAGGTGCTGCCCGAGGTCGAGCGCATGAAGGGCGTCGAGCAGCCGCCGCAGTTTCATCCTGAAGGCGACGTGTGGGTGCACACGCTGCTGCTGCTGGAAAAATTGCCGGCAGGGGTTTCGCGCACGCTGGCCTGGGGCGCGCTGCTGCACGATGTCGGCAAGCCGCCAACCTTTCGGGTTGCGCCCGATCGCATCCGCTTCGACAACCACGTGGAGGTGGGCGTACGCATGGCAGGGGAAATCTGCCGCCGTTTGCACTTCTCGAATGACGACACAAAGCAGATTGTCGAACTGGTTGCGAACCACATGCGATTTGCCGACGCGGAGCGCATGAAGGAGTCGACGCTGAAGCGCTTTCTGCGTCTGCCCCGGTTCGACGAGCACCTGGAGTTGCACCGCATCGATTGCCTGAGCAGCCACCGCAATCTCGCGCTCTACGACTTCGTGCGCCAGCGCCTGGAGCAGACGCCGGAAGAAGAGATCAGACCGGCGTTGCTGCTCAATGGCGACGACCTGATTCGCCTGGGCTACCGTCCAGGGCCGGAATTCCGCGCGATTCTGGCGGCGATTGAAGACGCGCAACTGGAAGGCACGCTGCACACTCGCGACGAGGCGCTGTCGTTCGTGCTCAGCCAGTTTCCGCTGGCGAGCTGATTGAAGCCGAGTGGGTGGAGCATGCCTTCAGGCGTGCATGACAGAACCGCTCCATCGATCGCGTCATCCCGACCGAGGACTTCAGTCCGAGTGGAGGGACCTGCTTTCCTCGGGGCAGAAAGCAGGTCCGTCAACTGCGCTCGGGATGACAAAGATAATGGGGCCCACATGGCACAGCTAAAGCTGCGCCCCTTCGAAGTAGGCCGAATCGAATGTTCCAGCAGCCGATGAAGCGTGCTCTACGCAGCTAGCTCAAATCGACTGCACGGGAATCGCTAGCAGATCGTCCACCAGTCCGACTTCTTTGCACACGAACGGCTCGGCATACCGCACGCCAGCAAGCAGCCCGTAAAACCCAGCCATCGCCGCGATGCGCTCGCGGATCTCGGCCTGTCGCGGAAAAAGGCCGCTGCCCGCCTGCTGGTTTTCGTACTGCGAGCGGTAGGCCATCAGCGCGGCAAAGCGCGTTTCGAATTGCTCGGAGATGTCGACGACGAATGTCGGCCGCACGTCGGCATACAGGCTGGCGTAGATGATCTTGAACGGACGATGCGGGGTCGCGCCGAGGTCGGCCTTGGCCAGTCCGGCGAGAAACGCCGCTTCGTAGCCCAGCGTTGCCGCCGTCGCGTGATCGGGATGGCGCGCCTGCCAGTACGGCAGGATGAGCACACGCGGACGCAGTTGTCGAATGACGCTCGCGACCATCACCCGATTGTCATGAGTATTCTCGACGCGGCCATCGGGGATGAACAGCGCCTGTCGCCGGCCAACTTTCAACATACGCGCCGCTTCGTCGGCCTCGCGGGCGCGGTCTTCGACGGTGCCGCGCGTGCCCATCTCGCCCTGCGTGAGGTCGAGGATGGCGGTGCGGTAGCCACGCTCGGCCATTTTGAGCAGTGTGCCGCCACAGGTCTGTTCGACGTCATCGCGGTGCGCAGCGATGGCGAGAATGTCGGCCTGGAAGGAATCGGTCACGGCGCTAGAGTCTCATCGCCACGGTTACGCCATCGCGCAGCGGAATGATCGCCGTGTACCAGTCCGGCGAGGCGTAGAGCAAGCGATTCAGTTCGACAACGCCTTCGGTCTTGTTGTCCGGCTCGGGCCTGAGCAGGTCGGGGTTGCCGGCCGCGTAGGCCACGCGCCCGCTCCACAACGTGTTGTCGATCAGAAACAGCCCGCCCTTGCGAACGCGCGCGGCGGCCATCGTGAAGACCCGCGGATAGTCGTGCTTGTCGACATCGCAGAAGAGGATGTCGAACCGCTCTTTGCGCTCGGAGAGCAGCTCCAGAGCGTCGCCGATGTGGACCTCGATGCGATCGGCAACCCCGGCCTGCTGAAAGTAGCCGCGCGCCTCGTCGGCGTTCTTGCGGCTGCCGTCGGTGTAATACACCTTGCCGTCGGGGCCGACGGCCTCAGCCCACCAGATGGTTGAGTAGCCGATGGCCGAGCCCATCTCGAAGATGGTCTTTGCATTGATGAGCTTCGCGTATTGATAGAGCAGGCGTGCGACCGCCGGGCCGATGATGGGAATGTCGCGCTCTTTCGCCTGGCGCTCCATCTCCTGCAAGACAGGCGAGCGCTGCGGGAGCATGGCGTAGAGATAGTTTTCGACGCGTGGGTCAGTGAAGCTGATCATGGGAATGTTGGAGCAATCGGTAGAGCGGCGCTTCAGCGCCGCGTTCAGCATATTACCTTGGGCGATTGCTGGCGTTCGTCTTCGACCATCAGCAGCAATCCTCAACGAGACCGCATTCGACGCCAGCCTGAAGGCTGGCCCTACCTCACACCGTCTCGCCCGGCTTCATCTCCAGCACCTGCGGTCCATCGCTGCCCAGTAATTTCCGCAACTCGGCGGGCGTGCCCGTCAACATCGGAAACGTTCCGAAATGCATCGGGACAACTGTTTTCGGCTGGAGCAGCTTGCAGGCATACGCCGCCTGGCGCGGGTCCATGGTGTAGTGATCGCCGATGGGCAGCAGGCAAATCTCCGGCGCATACAGCTCGCGAATGATCTGCATGTCGCCGAACACCGCCGTGTCGCCTGCATGGTACAGTTTGACGCCGCCCGGCAGCTCCAGCACGTACCCGCACGCCTCGCCGCCGTACACGATGCTTCCGTCGTCGTCCTGAATGCCACAGGAGTGCACGGCATGGACCATTGTGATCCTGATGCCGGCGACGGTCTGCGTGCCGCCCTTGTTCATGGGCGCGATCTGCCTGGCGCCTTTCTTTTCCATCCACGTGCACAGCTCAAAAATGCCGACGACTGTAGGATTGTGCTGCCTGGCAATCTTCACCGCGTCGCCAATGTGATCGAAGTGTCCGTGGGTGCAAATCAGCGCGTCGCACTTCTGGACGTGCTTCTCGCTTTCCGGACAGAGCGGGTTGCTCAGCCACGGATCGACGTAGACGACCGCGCCGTCTGTTGTCTTAATGCGAAACGTCGCATGGCCGAGCCAGGTGAGCTGGTTTCCTTCGAGGTCCATCGCTTTCCTCGCAGGCAAGAATTCTAGCGGTCGCACCTGTGCGCCGCAACTCATCGCGGCTGCTATCATCTGAAACACGAGCTGCGATGTCGTCCGTTCTCCCACAGCCTTTGGTCTCTTCCACGCTCGACTCCTACTTGCTGGAAGTCGCCGATGCGGTCAACACCACCCTCGACCTGAACACGCTGCTGCAGCGCGTGGCGGAGATGCTGAAGCGCTTCATCGACTACGAGGTCTTCGCCATCCTGCTGTTGAACGAGAAGACGCAGGAGCTGCGGGTGCGGTTTCAAGTCGGCCACCAGCCCGAGGTCGCCGAGCGCATCCGCATCAGGGTTGGCCAGGGGGTCACGGGACGCGCCGTGCAGACGCGCGAACCGGTCCTGGTGAACGATGTTGCCGCGGAGGACAACTTCATTAACTCCGCTCCGGGAGTACGCTCCGAACTTGCGGTGCCGCTCATCGCCAAGAACAAGGTCATCGGCGTCATCGACGTCGAAGCGGGCCAGCCCGATGCCTTCAGCGAAGAACACAAGCGGCTGCTGACGCTGTTCGCATCGCGCATCGCCGTGGGGCTGGAGAATGCGCGTCTGTATACGCGGGTGGCGCGGGGAGCACGCCAGCTTAAGCTGCTCACCGAAATCAGCCGCGAGCTCACGTCAATTTTGAACGTCGACCAGTTACTGCAGCGCATTGCGGATTTGTTGACCCGCATCATCGATTACCAGATGTTCTCCATTTTGCTGCTGGATCCCAGCGGCAGCACCTTGCAGCACCGCTTTTCTCTGCGCTTCAAGGAGAACGTGCAGCTCAAGCACGACATCCCGCTGGGGCGCGGCCTGGTTGGCTATGCCGCGCAGCATGGCGAGCCGGTGCTGGCGCCGGACGTGCACAAGGACCCGCGCTACATCGAGGCCAATCCCGAGACGCGCTCCGAGCTTGCCATGCCGCTGATCTACAAGGACAAGGTCATCGGTGTGCTCGACATCGAGCACACGCGGCGCAACTATTTCAACGAGGACCACGTGCGCATCATGACCACCATGGCGGCGCAGGTGGCCATCGCCATCGAGAATGCCACGCTGTACGAGCGCATCGAGCGCCAGGAGAAGCGCCTGGAGCACGACTTGGCGCTGGCGCGCGAACTCCAATTCCGATTGCTGCCGCAAAAGGTACCAGTGCTGGAGAATGCCGAGATCGCGTCGCGCTTCGTGCCCGCGCGCCAGATCGGCGGCGACCTCTACGATTTCCTGAAATACAGTGGTGACGGCATGATCGGTCTGGTGGTGGGCGACGTCAGCGGCAAGGGCGCGCCAGCCGCGATCTATGCTGCGCTGGTCAGCGGCATCGCGCGCTCGCATGCCGCCGAGGAGCCGAGCGCCGCCGGCATGCTCGAGGCGATCAATTTGTCGCTGGCAGAACGGCCCATCGACGGCCAGTACGTGTCGATGATCTACGCCATCTGGAATGATCGCCAGGCTATTCTGCAACTCGCGAACTCCGGCTTGCCGCGGCCACTTCACTGCCGCGACGGAAAGGTAGAAGAGATTCAGGCGACGGGACTGCCCATCGGCTTATTTCCCAGTGCGACGTACGATGAGCTGAGTCTGCACTGCCGGCGCGGCGACGTCTTTCTGTTCCTCAGCGACGGCATATTGGACGCGACCAGCGCCAAGGGCGAGATGTTCGGGCGACATCGGCTGGAGAAGGTCGTTCGGGCAAATTGCGGCAGCAGCGCGGAGGACCTGGTGGACGCCATCTTTGCTGCGGTGTGCGCCCATGCCCAGGACGTGGAAGCCTTCGACGACCAGACGATCGTGGCCCTAAAGGTGAGGGGACCGGCGGGTAAGAAGTGAAAGGCGAGCAGATTCAGCAGCGTCCGCCGGGCTTTACCTACGCCGGCGCGAAAGGATTGTTCCGCAACACCGGGCGCGAATTGCACGCCGAATCCGTTTCCATTGTTCGATTGGCCAAACGGTTCGGCACCCCGCTCTACGTCTATTCGGCGGCGACCATTCGCGAGCGCTACCGCGCGTTCGATGACGCCTTTCGCGAGATCCCGCATACCATCTGCTACTCAGTGAAGGCCAACTCGAATTTATCAATTCTGCGCATGCTGGCGAAGCTCGGCTCGGGATTCGACATCGTCTCCGGCGGCGAGTTGCAGCGCGTGTTGGCGGTCGATAAGAGAGCAGTTAGAAATGTCGTCTTTTCAGGAGTCGGCAAACTTAGCGCAGAAATCGACCAGGCGCTCAGCGCCGGAATCCTGCTCTTCAATGTCGAGAGCGCCGGTGAACTGGAGCTGCTGGGCGCGCGCGCGGCGCATCTGCACAAACCGGCTGACTTCGCCGTGCGCGTCAATCCCGACGTCGCCGCCAACACCCATCCCTATGTCTCCACCGGCCTGCATGAGCACAAATTCGGCGTGCCCTGGCGCGACGCTGCCGAGCTGTATCGGCGCGGAGCAGGGAACAGATATCAGCGCGCGCGCGGCGTAAGCGTTCACATCGGCTCGCAGATCAATGACATCGACGCATTCGGAGAGGCGCTGCAACGTGTGGCTGTTCTGGTGCGCGCGTTGCGCTCCGACGGGCACGACATTCGTTATGTGGACGGTGGCGGTGGCCTGGCCATCGCGTACGGCGATGACTCCGACTTCGACTTCAACGAGGCGATGGTCCGCTACGCTATGGCGATCACGCAGCCGCTACGCGGTCTGAATGTACATCTGCTGTTGGAGCCAGGGAGGGCGATTGTCGGTCCGGCTGGCGCGCTGATTACGCGCGTCGTCTATCGCAAGCAAAATGACGGCAAGCGATTCACCGTGGTCGATGCGGCCATGAACGACTTGATACGCCCGTCCCTCTACGGCGCGCACCATGAGATTGTGCCGGTGAAGCGGCGCGCACGTGAGGAGCGCGAAACCGTGGACGTCGTCGGCCCGGTGTGCGAGAGCGGCGATTTTCTTGCTCGCGATCGCCTGATGGGCCGCGTGGAAGAGGGCGAGCTGCTGGCCGTGCTGGACGCGGGCGCGTATGGCATGTCGCTGGCCTCGAACTACAACACTCGCCCGCGCGCGGCGGAGGTGCTGGTGGACGGCAAGCGCGCACGGCTGATTCGCAAGCGGGAGACCATTGCCGATCTGCTTGCGCCGGAACGCGTGTAACGCGGTCAACAGGACGCAACGAGGGGGTGCTATCCTAGCCATTTGTTTCGCCTTGGAGCGACATTTGCAAGAGCGTAACTTCCACATCGGCATCGTGCAGATGTCCTGCACACCGGAGCCGGAGCAGAACCTGGAGCGCGCGATCGCGCACGTTCGTACTGCGGCGCAGAAGGGCGCCGAGATTGTCTGCCTGCCCGAGCTCTTTCAGACACAGTATTTTTGCCAGCGCGAGGATGTCGCGCTGTTCGATTTGGCTGAGCCGATCCCTGGCCCAGCAACCAAGCGGCTTGGTGACATCGCGCGCGAACTGAAGATCACGATCATCGTCTCGCTGTTTGAGCGGCGGGCGCCGGGTATCTATCACAACACCGCTGCCGTGCTCGACACCGGCGGCAAGCTCGCCGGTATTTATCGCAAGATGCACATCCCCGACGACCCCCTCTACTATGAGAAGTTTTACTTCACGCCCGGCGACCTGGGTTTCAAGTCCTTCGAGACCGATTTCGCCAAGTTCGGCACGCTGGTGTGCTGGGACCAGTGGTATCCGGAAGGCGCGCGGCTGACGGCGTTGCAGGGCGCGAATGTGCTGTTCTATCCGACAGCGATCGGTTGGCATCCCGACGAGAAAGCGCAGTACGGAGAAGCGCAGTACGACGCGTGGAAGACCATTCAGCGCGCGCATGCTATCGCCAACGGCGTGTACGTTGCGGTGCCGAATCGCGTGGGCTTCGAAACCGGCAACATTCGCGGCAATCAGGCGCCAGGCAAGGGGCTGGAGTTCTGGGGCGGATCGTTCGTCGCCGATCCATTTGGGCAGATCGTCGCGCAGGCGTCGCACGATAAAGAAGAGGTGCTCGTGTCCGAGGTCGACCTGCATCGAATGGAGGACGTCCGGCGAAACTGGCCCTTCTGGCGCGACCGGCGCGTGGACGCCTATGCGCCGATCACGCAACGCTTCATGCTGTAAGTTGCATGGCGAGAGGCGTTACACCGGCCGGCGGGCCTCGGAGAAGCACCAGGTCATCGGGGACAACGATTAGGCGTGCTAGTTAGTCGATGGTGTGCGTATCAGAAGATTGTCATCCCTCGCCTAAGGCTCGGGATGACAATCTTCTACTTGCGGCAACGTTCATCTTCCAGTGCCAAAGAAGCCTAACCAATTCGCCCAGCCGCCCAACGCGCTCGGCTATCGTATGCCCGCCGAGTGGGAGCCACATGATGCCACCTGGCTCGGCTGGCCGCACAATCGCTCCGACTGGCCCGGCAAGTTCGAAGCAATCCCCTGGATCTACGCCGAGATCGTACGGCATCTCGCGCGCGTCGAGCGAGTCAACATCCTGGTGCAAGACGAGGCAGGGGAGGCAAAGGCGCGCGAGGTGCTGGTTCGCTCGCATGTGCTGCCCGAGCGCGCGAGCACACCCGGCACGCGCGCCGGCAACATCAAGTTTTGGCAGATTCCCACTAACCGCGGCTGGCTGCGCGATTCCGGCCCCATCTTCGTGCGCCGCGACTCACGCAAGCCCGACCTTCCTGCGGTAGCGGCGACTTCGTGGCGCTTCAATGGATGGGCGAAATACAGGGATTGGCAGCTCGACGCCGCCAGCGGGCTCGACATCGCCAAGCGCCTGCGGATTCCCGTGTGGCAACCCGAAATGCGCGTGGACGGCGAGACTCACCACATTGTGCTGGAGGGCGGCAGCATCGACGTCAACGGTCGCGGCACGCTCATCACCACCGAAGAGTGTCTGCTGAGCGAAGTGCAGCAACGCAATCCGGGGCTGGCGCGGCAGCACCTGGAGGAGTTGTTTGCGGATTATCTCGGCATCGAGAAGGTCATCTGGCTCGAGCGTGGCATCGCTGGTGACGACACGCACGGTCATGTGGACGACATCACGCGCTTTGTCGGGCCGCGCACGGTAGTCACCGCCTACGAGCCTGATCCCGCCGATGCCAATCATGAGCCCCTCAGTGATAACTTCCGCTGGCTGAAGAAAAGCAGCGACCAATCGGGCAAGCCGCTGAAGGTCGTCAAGCTGCCCATGCCCAACCCCGTCTGGTTTCGCGGACAGCGCCTGCCCGCCAGCTATGCCAATTTCTACGTCGCGAACCGGCTGGTACTGGCGCCGATCTTTGGCGACGCCAACGATCGTGTGGCGCTCGAGGTGCTTGCCGACGTGTTCGATGACCGCGAGGTAGTCTCAGTCTATTGTCGCGATTTCATCTGGGGACTGGGCGCGCTGCACTGCATGACCCAGCAGCAGCCTGCAGCGCAGCCGGAGGGTCGCTAATTGCGCCTTTGATACAATGAACGTTCCGCGAGACATTTCTGCGGCGACGCGCCCTCTGGACGGGACTCCTGCCCTTGCCATCGCATACCAGCGAACCTCGGAGCATTACCTACGCCGATTCCGGTGTCGACATCGACCGCGCCAACCGCACCAAGCAGCGCATCAAGTATCTCGCCCACAAGACCTTTAACCGCGGCGTGCTCAGCGATATCGGCGGGTTTGGCGGGCTCTTCGCCATCGACAAGAAGAAGTTCAGCGATCCGGTGCTGGTGTCGAGTGTTGACGGCGTGGGCACCAAGCTGAAGATCGCCTTCGAGATGCATCTCCACCATACCGTCGGCGCCGACCTCGTAAACCACTGCGTGAATGACATTGCAGTGCAGGGCGCGACTCCGCTGTTCTTCATGGACTACTTCGCGACCGGCAAGCTTCAGGCCGACGTTGCCGAAAAGGTCGTCGCGGGCATCGCCGACGCCTGCAAACATAACGGCTGCGCTTTGATCGGCGGCGAGACGGCGGAGATGCCCGGCTTCTACGCCGATGGCGAATACGACCTCGCCGGATTTATCGTGGGGGTCGTTGATCGCGACAAGATCATCACCGGCAAGGCGGTCGAAGCGGGCGACGTGCTGATCGGACTCGCCTCCAGCGGGCTGCACACCAACGGCTTCTCGCTGGCGCGCAAGCTGTTCTTTGAGACGGCGAACTACACGCCCGATTCCTACGTCAACGAGATCAAAGGCAAGGTGGGCACCGAGCTGATGAAGACGCATCGCAGCTATTGGCCTATCGTGCGGCGCATGATTGACGCAGAAGCAGTCTCGGCAATGGCGCACATCACCGGCGGCGGCATCACCGAGAACCTGCCGCGCGTGCTGCCCAAGGGCACGGGAGCAATCGTCGAGATGCACTCCTGGCCGGTGCCGCCCCTCTTCCAGCATCTCCAGAGCATCGGCAACGTGCCGCAAGACGAGATGCTGCGCACGTTTAACATGGGGATCGGCATGGTTCTTGTCGTTCCTGCCAAAAGGTTCAAGAAGGCGCAGACCATTCTGGATCGCTGCGGCGAGAAGGCCTACATCATCGGCCGCATCGTGAAGGGCGAGAAGCGGGTGACGTATCAGTAGATCTTCAATTTGAGGCCGCTAGTGCGGCCGCTTGCTTTCCTTATTGGTCTTTGGGTTCAACAAGGGTCAACTGCAGCAATTGCCGATCCCCTTCATGCAATGTGATCGTCTGCGCCTCGGCAGAAGCCAAGGGCACTCCGGAATCAACACTCAATTTAGCTGTCACGCGATATCTACCCGGCGCGAGATTCGGGATTGAGAAGTGACCGTTCTGATCTGTCATGGCACCGCTCGCCCGCAATTCATTGTAAGGAGTTTCCGGATCGGCGTGGACGCGAACGTGTACCCCTAGGGCGGGCTTATCGTCGTGCATAACCGAGCCTTCCAGCTCGGCACTTGCAGAACTCATCACAATGTCGAGCTTTGCGTCAGTTCCGCCGGCCTCGATCTGTACGCCTTTCTCGAGCGCATCATCCGGGCCGAAGCGAGCTGATTTCACATACCAGCCCGAATCGCGCAGGCGGGCATGCACCGCGTAGCTGCCATCCGGTACATCGAGAATTTCAAACGAGCCGTCCTTCTCGGATCGTGTTGACCCCCCGATGTCATTGCTGTCGTCGATCGGCTCCAGCCAAAGGAATACATGATCCGGGTTGGGAGACTTGCCGCGGCCGGTGAAAGCGACGTGGCCGACGATCTTGTTGCCTGCTCCCAATGCCAGCACCAGTGAGTTCACCTTTCGCTCGCCGACCTCGATCTTCTGTCTCGCATGCCACAGCTTCCCCTGGTCATATTCGCTGGCGACGATCGTATAGCTGCCCGGTGGAACGTTCTTGATCGAGAACTCGCCCTTGCTATCGACACCAGAGTCAAAATCGGTGGACCCGCTTTCTCTACTTCCCGAGCTCTCGATGCGGACGTAACAGCTGGATGGAGCTTTGCCATCGGGCCCGATCACCTTGCCGGCAACTTCGACACTCAGCACGCGACGCATATTGAAGTCGGCTTGTATCTCGTCACCTCCGGCCACAGCAACCGCCAGTGCTTGACCGGCGTTCAGCACTCCCGGGTAATACAACGGCGCGTATTCGCTGCCAAGCTCGTGTTGTAGCTGATAGTCTCGGGCCGGGCCGAAGTAATAAGAGGAGTTGTATCCAGCCGACTCAGATGCCTTTACGTAATACTCGCCCGGTTTAAGGCCATAGAGGCGATACTCGCCGCGATCGTCCGTTATGCTTTCGCAGGCGGCGATGAGGTGCTCTCTCCGCGAAGGTCGACCGCCGTCATCCTCCATCTCTTCGCTGGTTGGATTTCGCATTGCCGAGACCATCACTTTCGCCAAAGGCTCACCGTTTTCATCCAGGATGCGCCCCGTGATAACCCCCGCCCGAATCATACGAAACTGGACGTCTGTGATCTCCTGGCCCGGCTGCAGCGCCAGTACAGCGCCTTCACCAGTGCTTTTGGCTTGGTACTGTTGATCGACAAACCCGACGTGCATAGCGAAGAAGGTGTAGCGGCCGGCAATCACATCCTTGATTTCGAAGTGACCGTCAATATCTGTACTCGCGGCAAAGACCTGCGGACGGTCTTTGGCGTCCTCTTGGATCATCGCTACTCGGCTCGACTTGAGGGGAGCGCCATCCACCGCCGAGACAACGCGGCCAGAGATGCGGCAGAGAGGCGGTGCCTTGTCCTGAACTTTACTGAGCTGTGCGGGCGTGGCGCCCAGCAGGGCAGGGAACAAGATCAGCGTGGCAAGCAATGTCTGCATGGTTCGGTCCCTGTACCGGCCAATGACGCAGCATACCACGCGATAAGCGAGTGCATCTGCTTTTTGGAAGGCGCATAATTGGTTCAGAGGTGGCCTATGCCAAGTTGGCTGGTTATCGTACTCCTGCTTGCCGCTTGTGTGATCTTGACGCAGTGGGTCCTGCCCAGATTCGGCGTTTCCCCTTGAGGCAAGCGCGGCGGGCCGGTCGGCTCCACGAAACAAACATCCTGCGAACTGCCCAGCTCTTCCGAGAAGCCCCATGAAAATGTGCATTAGAGGCGCACTCGTCTTCGCCCTGACGCTCATCGCCGCGCAATGCAGTTTCGCCCAATCCGAGCTTCCGCCCGGCAGCCCGCAGCTCATCAATCCGGAAGGTCTGGTCAACGTACTGCAAGCGCCGAAGGGCGAAAAACCCCTGATCCTGAACGTCGGTCCCTCGCTGCTCTACATGCAGGCGCACATTCCCGGCGCCGAGTACATCGGGGCCGCCTCGTCTGCGCAAGGAATGCAATCATTGCGCAATCGCGTGAAGTCGCTGCCGAAGACCGCCTCGATTGTTCTCTATTGCGGTTGCTGTCCCTGGAGCCATTGCCCCAACGTGCGTCCCGCCTACAACGAGCTGCACAAGCTCGGCTTCACCAATGTCAAGGTGCTGTACATAGCCGACAACTTCGGAACAGACTGGGTGGAGAAGGGCTATCCCACAATTAGAGGACAGTAGCGTCAGCGCACGTGCGCCTTGTACAGCAGGTAACTGAAACTCTCCCGCAGCGCTGCCAGGTACCTGCCCAGTGGCGTTTTCGGTATCGAACCTGGCCGCGGCGAGATATACGCCGTGATCCCCTGGGCGTTCATCATCTGTTTGGCACGGAACATGTGATACGCGTCGCTCACCAGCACACAGCTATGGATGTCGTTGGCGCGCAGGATCACGGCCACGCGCCGCGCGGACTCATCGGTATCGCCGCCCTGGGTCTCGGCGATGAGATCGCCGTCGGGAATGCCGCGCCCCTCAAGATAATCCCGCCCTACCTGGCCTTCGCTGAAGTGCGGATCGTTGCCTGCTCCGCCCGTGGTGATAATCACCGGCGCGAGGCCGCGCTGATAGAGCGTGTAGGCGTGATCGAGACGGGCCCTGTAAACGGGTGAAGGCCGGCCGCTATACTCCGCTGCGCCGAAGACGACGATCGCGCCCGCCGCGTGCTCTTCGTCCACCGTAGCTTCGCGCATGATCTGAGCGCTGATGTAGGACAGAAACCCAAGCGCTGCCAGCGCAAGCATGGCCAGCGTCCAGCGAATGGGACGGTGCTTGGACTGGCGAAGCGGCGTAGCGACTACTCCCGCCCCAAGAGCTCGACTAGCTGTTCTTCAGGAATGGCTCCGTGGCGCAACACGCGCCAGGTGCCATCGACGGTAAGATCGACAATCGTGGTCGGCATCATCCCGGGCGCCTGGCCGCCATCGACGATGATGGAGAGGCAATCGCCGAGCTGATCGCGCACCTCCATGGCGTTGGTGCACTCCATCTCGCCGTGCAGGTTGGCTGATGTCGCGGTGATGGGCAATCCGGCGGAGCGAATGATGGCCAGCGGCACCTCGGCGTTCGGCACGCGTAGCGCGACGTTGCCGGTGTTCGCTGTGACCTTCAGCGGCAGCCGGGGATCGGCCTTGACGATGACCGTGAGCGGCCCCGGCCAGAAACGGCGCGCCAGCAGATAGAAGATCTCGGGCACCGGCCACGCGAGGTCGGCGGCCTGATCTACCGATTCGATCAGTAGCGACAACGGCTTGTGCCGCGAGCGGCTCTTGATCTCGTAAACGCGGTCGACGGCGTGCAGGTTATAAGGGTCGGCAGCAAGCCCGTAAAAGGTGTCGGTGGGCATGCCCAACACCTCGCCGGCGCGAATCTTTTCGGCGACGTAGGTGACCAGCGAGCTCTCGGGCTGCTGGCTGTTGATTTTGACGATCTCGGGACGCAAACCTGCCTCTTCGCTTGCGAGTTGTTCGCGGAGCGAAACCCTAACACACGGCTCCACGGAACGGCAAGCAGCAGATTACCACGACAGCACAAAAGTCGCGGTGATGGCCGCGCTAGGCGGCGTTGTAGCATAGTCAGTGGTTTGCAGAAATGCTTATGCGTAGCGATAACAGCGGTGAGGCGCGTCTGCGGCGGGTGGAAGGCCGGCACAATGCCCGCGTGAAAGAGCTGCGCCGGCTGTTTCGCGAAGCCGCTCCTAATGAGCAAGCCGAAGTTGCGGTGGAAGGCCTTCACCTGGTGGAGGAGGCCATTCGCAGCGGCCTGCGCGTTTCGGCGGTGTTCTTCAGCGACTCGGCTCGCGAGCGCGCCCACAAACTGCTGCCGCAACTCTCGGCCCACTCCGAAGCCTTGCTGCTGTCTGACGATACCTTTGCTTCCGCGGTGCCCAGCGAGACTCCGCAGGGCGTGGCGGCGCTGGTGCGCGTGCGATCGTTTGCGCTGGAAGATCTGCTGGCGCGCCAACCGGCGTTGCTGCTGATGACCGCGGGCCTTCAGGACCCCGGCAATCTCGGGACCATAGCGCGGTCGGGCGAGGCCTTCGAAGCTACAGGCTTGCTGCTGGGGGAAGGAACGGTGAGCCCGTGGAACTGGAAGGCGACGCGCGCCTCGGCGGGCGCGCTGTTTCGACTGCCAACGGTCAAGCGGGCGATTGCGGAAGCTATGGCGGAGATCAAGTCGCGCGGGGTGCGTGTGCTTGCCACCTCGTCGCATAAGGGCACAGCGCTTTGGGATGCCGATCTGCGCGGACCGGTGGCCATCATGATTGGCGGTGAAGGCGCCGGCGTGCCTAAGAAAATCATGGCGGAAGCCGACGACCTGATTGCCATCCCGCAGTCGGACAAGCTCGAGTCGCTGAACGCGGGCATCGCCGCGTCGGTTGTGCTGTACGAGGCCGCTCGTCAAAGAAAGAATCAACCATAGAGACACAAAGACACAGAGGTTTAGAATTCAAGACTAGCAATGGTGCGGCGCGATGGAAACCTGCTGCCACATTCTCTTTGGTTGAAAATCTCTGTGTCTCTGTGTCTCTGTGGTGAAATTGCCTTTTGAGCCTCTTCGAAACCAACCCGCGTGAGGAAGCGATTGACAAATCCCGGCCGCTGGCCGACCGCATGAGGCCGCGCACGCTGGACGAATTCGTCGGCCAGGAGCACCTCCTCGGGCCGGGCAAGTCGCTGCGCGTACAGGTCGAGCGCGACGATACCGGCTCGCTCATCTTCTGGGGACCGCCGGGCGTGGGAAAAACGACTTTGGCGAAGATCATCGCGCGCATGACGCACGCCGACTTCATCGAGTTCTCGGCCGTGCTCGCCGGGATCAAGGAAATCAAGCAGGTTATGGCCGATGCGGAGCGCGCGCGGCAGTACGGCACGCGCACTATCGTCTTCGTCGACGAGGTGCACCGCTTCAACAAGGCCCAGCAAGACGCGTTTTTGCCCTATGTAGAGAAGGGAAGTATTCGCCTCATCGGCGCGACCACCGAGAATCCGTCGTTCGAGGTCATCTCCGCGCTGTTGTCGCGGACGCGAGTGTACGTGTTGAAGCCGCTGACGGAGGATCAGATCGTCGGCTTGCTCCAGCGGGCATTGCGCGATGAAGAGCGTGGGCTGGGTGAACTACATCTGGAAGCCGACGAGGATGCGCTGCGCAAGGTTGCGGCGTATTCCAGCGGTGACGCCCGCAGTGCCTACAACGCGCTTGAGGTAGCCGCGACGCTCGCGACCGAGCAACATACCCCGCGCATCACCGATGCGATCGTGACCGACGCGCTGCAAAAGCGCGTGCTGATGTACGACAAGGCCGGCGAGGAGCACTACAACCTCATCTCGGCGTTGCACAAGAGCGTGCGCAACAGCGATGCCGACGCCGCGCTCTACTGGCTGGCGCGCATGCTCGAGGCCGGTGAGGACCGGCTGTACGTCGCGCGCCGCGTGGTGCGCATGGCGGTAGAAGACATTGGCCTCGCCGATCCCAATGCGCTGGCGGTGACACTGGCCGCGAAAGACGCGTTCGACTTCCTCGGCATCCCGGAAGGCGATCTTGCCTTGGCGCAGGCCGTCGTGTATCTCTGCGCCGCGCCCAAATCGAATGCCGTATGTCTCGCCTACGGAGCGGCGCAGGAGGACGTCGAGCGTACCGCGCAGGATCCCGTGCCACTGCACCTGCGCAACGCCGTGACCGGATTGATGAAGTCCTTCGGCTATGGCGAGGGATATCGGTACGCGCATGACCTCGAGGCGAAAGTCGCCGATATGCAGTGCCTGCCGGACAATCTGAAGGACCGCACCTACTACCACCCAACCGAAGAGGGCGTGGAGAAGAGGATCAAGCAGCGGCTGGAAGAAATACGAAAGGCAAAGGCAAATCAACCACAGAGACACAGAGGCACAGAGCGGACAGGGTCGGATCGGGAGTGAAAGATTTCTGTACCGAGACCAGGGTTCTGGTGCTCCCAGCCATTCAAATTCTGAGTCTCTGCGGTTAATTCCGCCTGCGGTGCTCTTTCAGGATGCACAGGTCCATCACGACGAAAATGCCCGCCTGGCGGGCCTTCTCCGCTGCCTCCGGGTGAACCACACCCTCCTGCATCCAGATCGCCGGGGCTTTGATGTGGATTGCCTCCTCGACAACTTCGGGGACGAACTCCGAACGGCGGAAGACATTCACGATATCGATCTTCTCGGGCACGTCGAGCAGTGATGCGTACGCCTTCTCGCCTTCCCATTCGCTGATGTTGGGATTGACGGGGATGATGCGGTAGCCCTGCGAGCGCATGTAGTGCGAGACGCCATAGCTGGGCCGCATCGGCGAATCCGTGAGGCCGACCACAGCGATGGTCTTCGCCGTGTTCAGCAGCTCGGTAATGCTGTCCCACTCGGTCTTGTCAGACAAGAATGCTCCTAGGGTCAGCCCGAAGGGCGGCACAATCGTAGCCCAGCACGTGAGTGCTGGGTACACGTCATCATAGATTGCGAGTCCCGGTAGGGACGATACAAAACGCCAGATGGCTATCCAGTGTCATTCGCGGCGTGTTCCGTCCCTAAAAGTACTCAATCATGTTCAAAACGCTCTTCCCCAGCACTCACGTGCTGAGCTACGATTGTGCCGCCCTTCGGGCTGTGCGCCGAACGAAGTCCTTGATGGAGCCGCGCGACCGAGAACCGAGAATTGAGAGCCGCTCACCCCAGCGCCTGCTCCAAATCCCTGATCAAATCCTCGACATCCTCAATGCCCACGGAAATCCGCACCATGCCGTCCGTCAGCCCGATTGCCTTGCGGCCCTTCTCGCCAATGGCGGCGTGCGTCATACTCGCCGGATGCGAGATCAGCGTCTCGACTCCGCCCAGCGACTCGCCCATGGTACACAGTCGCACGCGCTTCAACAGGCGTTTGGCATTGCCGAGTGAGCCGGTCTCGAACGTGATCATTGAGCCGAAGCCGGACATCTGCCGGCAGGCCAATTCGTACTGCGGATGGTTCCTCAATCCGGGATAAAACACCTTCTTCACCTTGCGATGGCTGGAGAGGAAGTCGGCCATCACGCGGCCGTTCTCGTCGTGCTGCTTCATTCGCACGGCCAGCGTCTTGGTGCCGCGCAGCACCAGCCAGCACTCGAAGGGCGACAGGATTGCGCCGGCGGCCTTCTGCACGAAGGCGAGCTGCTCGGCCTGCTCTTTGGTTGTGCACACCAACACGCCGCCCAGGCCGTCGCTGTGGCCGTTGAGGAACTTGGTCGTCGAATGCATGACCATGTCGGCGCCGAAGCGGATCGGCTGCTGGAAATACGGAGACATGAAGGTATTGTCGACCACCACCTCGCAGCCATGCTTGTGCGCGATATTGCTGACCGCCTCGATGTTGGTGAGGCCCATCAGCGGATTGGTCGGCGTCTCGATGTAAACGTAGCGCGTGTTCTCTTGGATGGCACGCTCGACGTTGCGCGGGTCGGCCGTGTCCACGTAGGTGAACTCCAGGCCGAAGTTCGTCATGATCTGGTTGAACAGCCGCGGCACGCCGCCGTAGAGATTGTTCGAGGCGACGATGTGGTCGCCGGCCTTCATCAGATGGCAGATCGCGCCGATGGCAGCCATGCCGCTGCCGAAGACGCGCGACGCGATGCCGCCCTCCAGCGCGGCGAGATTCTCCTCCAGCCGCGTGCGCGTGGGATTGCCCGCGCGCGAGTAGTCATAGCCCTTGGTCTTGCCTAGCTCCTCCTGCGCGTAAGTCGAAGTGGCGAAGATGGGAGGAGCAACGGCCCCGGTGGACGGGTCGGCTTCATTGCCGACGTGGATGGCGCGAGTGGAAAAACCTGGAAGATTCTTGTTCGGCATAAAAAATCAATTAACCACAGAGACACAGAGACACTGAGGTCTTGAAATCAGAGGACGCGTCTGCGGATTCCGTCCTTTAGCACAGGTACATTGAAGTTGATTAACAAGCCTACACGCAAGCCAGAGAGACGCAGGTAGGTGAGAAGCTGCGCCTGATGAACCGGCAGAATTCCTTCAATGGCCTTCAGCTCGAGGACAACCTTCTTTTCAACGACGAAGTCGATTCGGTAGCCACAGTCCAGCTTCACATCTTTGTAGACGACGGGCAATTCGACCTGCTGCCGAAAACCGAGGCCGTGGAGTTCCAATTCGTGACTCAAACAAGCCTGATAAGCAGATTCTAGAAGCTCCGGGCCGAGAGCACGATGAACATCAATGGCCGCCGAAATGATCGCCCTTGTAAGCCCCTGCTCGGCATTGGTAGGCAGGGCCGTGCGACATGCAAGACGAGGCGCAGTAATGATGGATTCAACGGCAGTTCTCAAGCGATAACCTCTCGATCTCCGACCTGAGAACCTGGAAGCCTTGCTCAGAATTCTAAGCCTCTGTGCCTCTGTGTCTCTGTGGTTAATCAAGGTTTTTCGTTGAAGTGGAAGATGTCCTTCGACAAGTACCGCTCCGCCGAGTCGGGGATGATCGTCGCTACGCGCTTGCCGGCTCCTAGCCGCTTCGCGATGCCGATTGCCGCAAAGACATTCGCGCCCGCGCTTGAGCCTGCCAGCACGCCCTCGATTGCTGCCAGCTTCTTCACCATGTCGAACGCATCGTGATCGTTCACCGCGATGATTTCGTCGGCCAGCGAGCCGTCGAACGTTCTCGGAATGAAGCTGGCTCCGATGCCTTCCACCTCATGCTCGCCGTGCGGCCCTCCGCCCAAGACCGAGCCCTGCGTTTCCACCGCAATCGCCAGTATGTGCGGATTGCGCTCTTTCATGTATCGCGCCACGCCGGTGAACGTCCCGCCCGTGCCGCAGCCGATGACAACCGCATCGATCTCCCTGCCGAGCTGGTCGTACAGCTCGCGCGCGGTGGTCTCGTAATGGAAGTTGGGATTGTCCTGATTTTCGAATTGGCCTGCGACGAATGAATGGGGGGTGCGGGCGGCGCGCTCGGTGACGTAGTTGATCGCGCCGGTCATGCCGTCGGCTTTGGGAGTGCGAATCACCTCCGCGCCGAGCGCCTCCATCAACGTGACCTTCTCTTGCGAAAAGCCTTCCGGCACGGCGAGCACGGTCTTGTAGCCCCGTCCGCTACCGATCAGCGCCAGCCCAACCCCGGTGTTGCCGGCGGTCGCCTCGAAGATCGTCGCCCCGGGCTTCAATCGCCCCGCGCGTTCGGCCTTGGTGATCATGCCCAGTGCGGCGCGGTCTTTGATGCTGCCGCCAGGATTCAGGTACTCGAGCTTGGCGTAGATATCGGCGCCACCGGCAGGTGACAGCTTCCGCAAATGAAGCACCGGCGTCTCGCCGACCAGTTCGGTGATTTCTTCGGCAACGCGTCCTAGGCCTCCAGCGCGCCCGTTGCCGGCCCGAGGGGTTGGGGAGGGAGAGGTCATTTCCGCAGTTTTCATGAGAGATCAATCAGTGCAAACATTCCAAACGCTCTAGGGTACGGTATGGGGATGCGACGGTCAATCGCGGCGCGGCATCAGTCTGGAGACGAAGTTACGGTTCGCTGAAGTTGGGTTAAACAAAAAAGTTTGGCCGCAAGGTGCGGGGTGATGAGCGCAGGAGTTGGGCGTAAAGTGTTCTCTGAGAGGGCAAATTGGCGTCGTCCGGGGCCGTCGAACCGACGAAAAGACTGCATCCGCGGGGCTCTCTTAACCCTCTAATCTGCATAAGGCGGTTAGCAATGGCGACTGGTGAAATAGCTTACGTTAACAACGTCCGCGAGCAGTTGCTGGCGGGCAGGGCGCGCCTGGCCGAAGTGCTGGTCGGCGGCGAAAGAGATCACATTGACCGGCTACTCAACCAGGTTGACGCGGCCTTGCGACGTATCGAGGACGGCAGCTTTGGCATTTGTGAAGAGTGCCACACCGATATTGGCGAGGACTGGCTGCGCGAGGACCCTCTGACAACCGTCTGTCTCGAACACATGACTCCCAAGCAGCAGCGCGCGCTGGAGTACGACCTGGAGTTGGCCGCGCAAATCCAGAAAGGATTGCTGCCGTCCCCCAATACGGTTTTCGAGGGCTGGGACTTCGCCCACTATTACCAGGCCGCGGGCGCGGTAGGCGGCGACTACTGCGACCTCATCCGCGAGAACGGGCATCTGTACTTCATCATGGCTGACGTGTCGGGCAAAGGCGTGGCCGCGGCGATGCTGGCTTCGAACCTGCGCGCCGTGTTTCGCTCGCTGATTCCGCTGGGCCTGAGTGTGGAGGAGTTCATGGTGCGCGCCAACCGTCTGTTCCGCGAGAGCGCACTGCCGTCGCAATACGCGACCACTGTCTTCGGCCGCACCTCCACGAAGGGCGAACTGGAGCTGGTGAACGTTGGCCATCCTCCGGTCTTGCTGGCGCAAGATGGCGCCATTCGGCGCTTCGAGAGTTCGTGCCGGCCGCTGGGCATTTGGAGCGACGAAACAGTATGCGTTACCAGGGGACAAATGTCGCCGGGCGACACGCTGGTGCTCTACACCGATGGCATCTCGGAGGCCACCAACGATCGCGACGAGGAATACGGCGTCGAGGCAGTGGCGAAGCTGTTGGCCGAACAGCGTCATCGCCAGCCGAATAGGCTGGTAGAAGCGGTGAAGCACGACCTCGCAGCCTTTCGCGGCCGCGCCGAACGTGCCGACGACGAAACGCTGCTGGCCATCCAGTACGCGCCGCTTCGAAACTGAGGCGAATACTTTAGTAATACATTTTCGATGACTCCCCCCAAAGTCGCTGACTTCCGGCAGCGAACATGTTCTAATTTCGATTAGGCTGCTGCGGCGGGAACCGGCTCCCACAACGGGCGCGCGGGCCGCTCAATGAGCTGGAATTTGTGTCCCGCAGGAGGGCGCCTGCATCAAAATGGTCAAGGCGCATTGTTACGAGCGAACAATCTGAAAAAAGTGTTTCGCTCGGGCGCCTCGGATTTAGTGCTCTTTGAGAATTTGTCGTTGCAGGTGCAAGCCGGCGAAATGCTGGCGATTGTTGGCGAGTCGGGTACCGGCAAGAGTACCTTGTTGCACATCCTCGGAGCGCTTGATAGCGCTTCCGAAGGTGACGTATACTTCGCCCAATTGCAGTTAAAAAGTTTGTCGGAAGAAAGCGCAGCCGACTTCCGCAACCGTGAACTCGGGTTCGTGTGGCAGTTTCATTATCTGCTGCCGGAGTTTACCGCAGCAGAGAACGTCGCGATGCCGCTGCTGATGCGCGGCACCCGGCGGCAAGAGGCGGAGCGGGAAGCTCTGCGCTGGTTACAGGAAGTCGGTTTACGGGACCGTGCTACGCATCGGTCCGGAGAGTTGTCTGGTGGCGAGCAGCAGCGGGTGGCGCTGGCCCGCGCCCTGATCACCAGGCCGAAGATCCTGATGGCCGACGAACCCACGGGAGATCTGGATGACCGGACAGCGGAAGCGGTATTCAAGTTGATCGCAAGGTTACATAGCGACTATCGCCTGACCTCGCTCATTGTCACTCACAATCTTGGGTTTGCGCGTCAGTGCGACCGTGTTCTGCGGTTGGAGCACGGCACGGTGGCCGAGGTGTCGCCACAATCGCTTTCGGCATGAGCAACGTACTGCTAATGGCGGCTTACGACCGCCGCCGTCGCTATCAGGATTAGGCAACGTCGTTGGTGATTGCGGGTTTGTAGATTTGAAAGGCACGAATTGAGCCGTGCCGTCAGAATGGATCGAGATCTTTGAAAGGGCACGCCTTCAGGCGTGCCGAGAGCGGGATGGATTTGAAAGGGCACGCCTTCAGGCGCGCCGAGAGCAGGATGGGTTTGAAAGGGCACGCCTTCAGGCGTGCCGAGAGCAGTATGAATCGAGATGGGCTTTAGCCCCAGAGGGACTTCGAACTCCGGGGCAAACCTCGAGTACCCTCGGCGGCTAAAGCCGTCATAAGGGAACGACAAGACGGCACGGCTGAAGCCGTGCCCCTTCAAAGCCGGCGCGAGGCCAAGGCTCGCCATTACCGGCAGACGCGACATGATCGGGCGAGAAATTGCTCCGATCGAAACGTATCGGTTCCGGCCCGAATGCGGGACCGGCGGGTGACAGGGGAGAGTCTGGAATGGGATTCGGCAGGACAAAAAATTCCGGCGCCGCATCTCGGGAGATTTTCAATGTTTGAACGCTACACGGAAAAGGCCCGGCGCGTCATCTTCTTCGCGCGCTACGAAGCCAGCCAGTTCGGTTCTCCGTACATCGAGACGGAACACCTGCTGCTTGGTCTCCTGCGCGAAGATAAGGCGCTCACGAACAGGTTCCTTCGGTCCCATGCCTCGGTGGATTCCATCCGCAAGCAAATTGAGGGGCACACGACGATCCGGGAGAAGGTCTCGACCTCGGTCGACCTGCCGCTGAGCAACGAGTGCAAGCGCGTGCTGGCCTATGCGGCCGAGGAAGCGGAGCGCCTCTCGCACAAGCACATCGGCACCGAGCATTTGCTGTTGGGCCTGCTGCGGGAAGAGAAGTGCTTCGCCGCCGAAATTCTGCACGAGCGCGGCCTGCGCCTGTCGACCATCCGCGAAGAGCTGGCACGCACCTCGCAGGAGAAGGCGCAGCCCTCGCAGCGCTCGCGCGAGTCGTCGCTGCTGTCCGAGTTTTCGCGCGACCTCACGCAGGCCGCCATCGACAATCAACTCGATCCGCTGGTGGGGCGAGATGGCGAGCTGGAGCGCGTCGTCCAGATCCTGTGCCGGCGTACCAAGAACAACCCCGTGCTGATCGGCGAGCCCGGCGTCGGCAAAACCGCCATCGTCGAGGGCCTGGCGCAACGCATCGCCGACGGCGAAGTGCCGTCGTTCCTGGCCGACAAGCGCATCCTGGCGCTCGACCTTTCGCTGATCGTCGCCGGCACCAAGTATCGCGGGCAGTTCGAAGAGCGACTGAAGACCATCATGAAAGAGCTGATGGAGTCGCAGAACGCCATCATCTTTATTGACGAGCTGCACACGCTGGTGGGCGCGGGCTCGGCTGAAGGCTCGCTGGACGCCGCCAACATCCTGAAGCCGGCGCTGTCGCGCGGCGAAATCCAGTGCATCGGCGCGACCACGCCCTCGGAATACCGCAAGTCGATCGAGAAGGACCGCTCGCTGGAGCGGCGCTTCCAGGCGGTCAAAGTTCCGCCGCCGACCGAGACCGATGCGGTCAAGATTCTGTTTGGCATTAAGGAGCGCTACGAGAAGTTCCACGCCGTCAGCTACACCGACGACGCCATCACGTTCTCGGTCTCGCATTCGAATCGTTATCTGCCCGACCGCTTCCTTCCGGATAAGGCGATCGACCTCGTCGACGAAGCGGGCGCGCGCGTCAAGCTGCGCCAGACCTCCTTGCCCGAGGACATCACCGAGGTGCAGAAGCGGATCAAGTTCATCGTGCACCGCATGGAGAACGCAATCGCGAACCATGAGTTCGAGAAGGCCCGCTTCTACTCCGACGAGGAGCGCAAAGAGCGCGAGAACCTGCGCGCCCTGCGCGAAAAGTATCACCTCGATGAGTCCTCTACTGGCGTCGTCGGCCGCGAGGACATCGAAGACGTCGTCTCGCGCTGGACCGGCGTGCCCATCGCCTCGATCAAGGAAGAAGAGAGCCAGAAGCTGCTGCGCATCGAAGAAGAGCTGCACAGGCGCGTGATCTCGCAGGACCGGGCCATCTCGGCGCTGGCCCGCGCGATTCGCCGCTCGCGTGCCGGCCTGAAGAGCCCGAACCGGCCTATCGGCTCGTTCCTCTTCCTCGGCCCCACCGGCGTCGGCAAGACCGAAGTTGCGCGCACCCTGGCGCAGTTCATGTTCGGCAGCGAGAAATCGCTCGTTCGCTTCGACATGTCGGAGTTCATGGAGAAGCACTCGGTCTCGAAGCTGATTGGCTCGCCTCCGGGATACGTGGGCTACGAAGAGGGCGGCCAGTTGACGGAGCGCGTGAAACGCGCGCCGTACTCCGTCGTTCTGCTCGATGAAGTCGAAAAGGCGCACCCCGACCTGTTCAACATCCTGTTGCAGGTCTTCGAGGACGGCCAGCTCACCGACGGGCTCGGCAATACGGTCGACTTCAAGAACACCATCATCATCATGACCTCGAACATCGGCGCGCGGCATTTGCAAAAGCGCACCGGGCTCGGCTTCCAGTCCGAGCATGAAGAGACGATCTCATCCAAGGTGGAAGACATGGTGCGGAACGAGGTGAAGCGCACCTTCAATCCCGAGTTCCTCAACCGCCTGGATGAAGTCATCATCTTCAACGCCCTGACCGAGGTCGACCTGATCCAGATTGTCGAGCTGATGGTGCAGCAGTTGAACACCAACCTGGCGCAGCGCTCCATCACCGTCACCGTGACCGAAGAGGCGCGCAAGTGGATACTGGACAAGACCCTGGTCGACCGCACCTACGGCGCCCGCCCGTTGCGGCGCGCGCTCCAGAAGTACATCGAAGACCCGCTGTCTGAGGCGCTCATCCAGGGCACCTTCCAGCAACGTCCGGCCTTCATCGAGGTCTACCTCACGGGCGACCAGCTCTTCTACCGGCCGGTTGGGGAAGAAAAAGTGGAAGGCGTGCTGCTGTACAGCAACTAGGCGCCGGCGGGACTTGATAGGACGCCGGGACTTGGTAGGACGGCGGGACTTGGTAGAGCGAACCTTCAGGTTCGCGTCAGTGGATGCCGAATGTGACCGGGGCTTCAGCCCCGTAAAAAGGGGGGCGGAAACGCTCCCCTTTTGCTTTCTGCCATATTGCCGTACTTCCGTCTAATGAGTTCTATGCACCATATCCGAGCTTTGATTTTGGTGGTTCTTCGCGTTGGCCAAGATCCGAGCGCAACGCGCGGATGACTCTCTCGATCTGCCGTTCAAAAGCCCCCTCATCTTTTTGCCAGTTGGTGAAATTAGCGGCGTAGCGACGTCGAACCTCATCGGCCTTGCCGTTCTGCCACTTGAACAGGTAGCCGTCAAGGTCGATCGGGATGAGTGCGAGCACCTTTTGTCCCGTCTGTTTCATGAGTAGCTGCTCTTTCGCGAAGGCCTTCCCAATCTCGTTATCTACCCACCAACTTTGCAGCGATGCCTTGGAACAGCACAGCAGAATTTTGTCCCAGAGCCGGATACCGCGGTCGACCTCTTCATAGATATCGTGCCCTGGCAAGAGCTGTTTTTCATCTCGCCAACAGCGGATACCGTGGCCTTGGAGTGTGTCGTGTAATCGGCGAGCAAACACTTTGTCGGCGTGGCTGTAGCTAATGAAACAGGAGTAGAACTCCAGCGGATTCTCGACGAGTGAGGGGATATACTCGATGAACGTATCCGACAATCCACACCCACGTAGAAAATTAATCGGAAGGGTCCCGCTGATCCGAATTGTGTCGAGGTCGACACCGCTCCCTGAATGATGAATGCAGGTTTCTAGTCCCTTGGCGCCGCTGAGGGTTGAGCCGCTCAGAAAAGTGTGAGACATCATCGCTTCACTCAGGTCTGCACCACTAAGATCTGCGTAACTCAAATTAGTTTGAGAAAGGTCGGCTCTCCGGAGATTTGCCCCCTGCAACCGCCCGAGATAAACGGAGGCTCGTAGTAGATGAGCACCTTCCAAGTTCGTATTTTGTAGGTCAGCTCCAAAGAGTTTGGCCTCCATTAATCGGGCATCGCGCAAATCTGCACCGCTGAGATCCGCCCAAGCGAAGTTAGCGTGTTCGAGGTTGGCTCTGCGAAGGTAGGCACCTCTCAAGTCAGCTCCCTTAAAATCGCCGTGTGACAGCTTGGCTCGGTAGAGCTTAGCCTCGCGTAGCATCGGTTTTCCGTGTTGGTGGGACCGCCACTCATTCCAAACCGCAATACCTCTTCGAAGGACCTCTAACTGTTCTGGTCTGGCCATACAAGTTCAACGTAACACGTTTTGATCTGTGCTCTGGCCCAAGTCGCAGATCCTGTGTTGCAACAGACCTCTCGCGTAGAATGCGCCTTCATCCAAGCCAAGTGAGGGACAATATGATTCGTAAACTCTCGTCGGACCAGTACCGCCTCTACTCGCGCAAGAAGGATCCGAAGACGGGCAAGCACCGCAATCTCGGCACATTCCCCACTCGCGAAAAGGCCGAGGCGCATGAGCGCGCCGTGCAGTACTTCAAGCGCCACGGCTGATGGTCCCATCGCTACCGTCCGGCAATCAACTGCCACGCCGCACGGAACGAGTCCGGCAGGCCGTAGACATCCATCGCGGTGATCAGCAGAGCGCTGCCCCAGCCGGCGAGCATCAGGAACCACCCATTGCGCCAAGCGCCCATGATCTTGCGCGAGCTGGTGAATTGCAGCAGCGGAAACATGGCGAACGGCAGTTGCAGCGCCAGCACCACCTGGCTGAGCACCAGCAGGTCGGTAACGCTGCTGTCGCCGCGCACTCCGATGATGAGCACGGCGGGCAGAATCGCCATGGTGCGAGTGATCAGTCGCCGCACCCAGGGCTGGATGCGCCAGCGCATGAAGCCTTCCATCACCACTTGGCCGGCGAGCGTGCCGGTGATGGTGCTGCTCTGGCCGCTGGCCAGCAGCGCGATGGCGAACAACGTGCTCGCAGCCGCCGCGCCGAGCAGCGGCGCCAACGTGAGATACGCGACGCGGATCCAGTCGGCGTCCGCGCTGAAGTGTACGATCTGTCCGCCGCCCACAGCGACGCTCTCTTTACCAAAAAACACGGTCGCGGCCAGTACGAGGATCGCCGCATTCACGAAAAACGCGATGCTCAGCGCGACGATCGAATCCAATGTGTTGAACTGCACTGCTCGGCGAACCGATTCATTATCCTTCTGTAGCTTGCGGCTTTGCACCAGCGCGGAATGCAGGTACAAATTGTGCGGCATCACCGTCGCGCCGATGATGCCGATGGCGACGTAAACCATTCCTGCTTGCCGCAAACCGGGCGTGACCAGCGCTCGACCCATCTCCAAAAAGCTGGGCTGCGTCTGCGGCAGAACGAAGATTTCGATAAAGTAGCAGACCCCGATGGTAGCGATCAGCAGCAGGACGACTGCTTCGATCGTCCGCATGCCGAAGCGTTGCAATGCCAGCAGCAGCAGCACATCGATGCCGGTGATGATCACCGCCCACAGCATCGGGATGTGAAACATCAGGTTGAGCGCGACCGCGCTGCCCAGTACCTCCGCCAGGTCGCAGGCGCCGATCGCGATCTCGCTCATCACCCAGTTGGGCCACCGCGTCCAGCGCGGATACCAGTCGCGGCAGCACTGTGCCAGGTCACGGCCAGTCACCACGCCCAGCCGCGCCGCAATCACCTGCATGAAGATCGCCATCAGGCTGGCGATGCCAATCACCCAAAGCAGCCCGTATTTGTACTGCGCGCCGCCCTGCAGATCGGTGCCCCAGTTGCCGGGGTCCATGTAGCCCACGCTGACCAGGATGGCCGGGCCGACAAACGCGCGCCACTGCTCCCAGAAGCCGGCCTGCTGATGCGGCACGACGACCGTGCTGTGCAGCCCTTCGAGGGACACGTGCCCACTGTCGGCAGTCCAGGCGCCGCTTCGGGGCTCCAGATTCGCATTGGCGGATTCGGACACCCGGTGCAGTGGCCCTCCCTCTTCGGCTCGCTCGGCCGAATTTATCATAGTGTATCAGGAGTAGTTAACTGGCGTTAAGACCATCGCGGAAGCGTTTGCGGTTTGGAGATCGCAAATCACACGCTGGTGCGCTGCAGGTCACTGACAAAGCGGACAACTCGGGCGTGAAATCCAGGCAGGTCTGGCGCAGGAGGACTCCCAGGGCGTAGCTATCTTCCTGCCGCTTTACCCGGCGAGACTAAGACCCTCAATCCTTATTCTCCCCCAACCTCCACGTGCGCTCGGCCCAGGCGGCTGTCGTCCATAGCCGCACGGGCAGGAGGTATTGATTGATACATAGCCACACGCGATCGCACCGCGCCTGGGACTATCCAAGAATGTCGATCTGGAGCCCGGGAGACGCGCTGCTTGCATTCCTGTTCGCGCTGCTTTTCGGCGCAGTGTTGTTTTTCGTGACGCTGCTGGGACCGTCGAGCTAAGCATCCGGACGTGGCTGCTTCGGTGAACCTCATAGCTTCGCGTTGCGCAGCCGCAACGCGTTGCTGATGACCGAGACCGAGCTGAAGCTCATGGCTGCCGCAGCGATGATGGGGCTCAGCAGGATGCCGAACCTGGGATACAGAATGCCCGCGGCGATGGGCACGCCCAGCGAGTTGTAGACGAACGCCAGAAAGAGGTTCTGGCGGATGTTGCGCATCACGGCGCGGCTCAGGCGCCGTGCGCGCACCAGCGCGCCGAGATCGCCTTTGAGCAGCGTGATGCCGGCGCTTTCCATCGCGACGTCGGTTCCCGTGCCCATGGCGATGCCGACCTGTGCCTGCGCCAACGCGGGTGCGTCATTGATGCCGTCGCCCGCCATCGCAACTGTCTTGCTCTTGCCTTGAAGGTCCCTGATCACCGCCGCCTTGCGTTCCGGCGGAACTCCCGCTTCGAAGTTCGCAATGCCGAGTTGCCGCGCAACTGCCGCTGCTGTCGTCTGGCTATCTCCCGTGATCATGAAGACCCGCAGTCCCTCGGCCTGGAGATCGCGCACGGCCTGCGGCGCCTCGGGCTTCACCGGATCGGCGATGCCCAAAAGTCCGGCCGCACGATGATCGACCACGGCGTAAACCACCGTCTGGCCTTCTCTGCGTAACTCTTCGGCACGGGCGCGCAGCTCCTGCGCCTCAATCTCGAGCTCTTGCAGCAGATCATCGTTCCCCGCGGCGACCTCGTGTCCGGCGACCCGGCCCACGACGCCGCGGCCGGGAATCGAGCGGAACTCATCGGCGGGCATCAGCGACATTCCGTTCACCTCAGCCGCCTGCACCACCGCCGAAGCCAGCGGATGCTCGCTGCCGCGCTCCAGGCTGGCGACCAGCCGCACGATGCGCTCTTCGGTTTCGCCGCCGACAGCCACCACCGACATCAGCTCCGGCTTGCCCTGCGTCAGCGTGCCCGTCTTGTCGAGCGCGAGAGTGTCGACCTTCTGCAAGGCTTCGAGCGCCTCGGCGTTCTTGATGAGGATGCCGGCGCGCGCGCCGCGTCCCGTGCCCACCATGATCGCCATCGGTGTCGCCAAACCGAGTGCGCATGGGCACGCGATGATGAGCACCGCAACCGCGTTCACGATCGCATTCGCCAGCCGCGGCTCCGGTCCGACGAAGAGCCATACCAGAAAGGTAACGACCGCAACCGTCAGCACCGCGGGCACGAACCACGCGGCCACTTTGTCGGCCAGCTTCTGGATGGGAGCGCGGCTGCGTTGCGCCTCGCTCACCATCTTGACGATCTGCGCTAGCATGGTCTCGCTGCCCACGCGCTCAGCGCGCATCAGCAGCCAGCCGTTGCCGTTCACGGTCGCGCCGATCACCTTGTCGCCGGCGCGCTTCTCGATCGGAATTGACTCGCCGGTCACCATCGACTCGTCGACCGACGTGAGCCCATCGAGCACCACGCCGTCCACCGGAACCTTCTCGCCCGGCCGCACGCGCAGCTTGTCGCCCTCCTTCACCTGATCGAGCGCAACATCGTACTCGCTGCCATCGTCGCGCATGATGCGCGCCACCTTCGGCGACAAATCCAGCAGGGCGCGAATGGCACTCGAAGTACGGCTGCGCGCGCGCAGCTCCAGCACCTGCCCGAGCAGTACCAGCGCGATGATCGCGCCCGCCGCTTCGAAGTAAACGTCGGGCAGTCCAGCCATGCCATGTTCGCGCGATGGCGGGAACAGGCGGGGCACGATGGTCGCGATCGCGCTGTAGGTGTACGCGACCCCAACGCCCATCGCGATCAGCGTGAACATGTTCGGGCTGCGGAACTTCACCGAAGCCCAGCCGCGCTGGAAGAACGGCCAGCCGCACCACAGCACGATGGGCGTGGCCAGCGCGAACTCGATCCAGTTGCCCCACTGCGGCGGAACCGAGCGCAGCAGCGGCGACATGCGCAGCATCGCGAACGCCACCAGCGGAATGCCAAGCAGAACGCTGGTCCAGAAGCGGCGCGTCATGTCGCGCAACTCGGGGTTGTCTTCCGCCGCCGCGGTAACAGTTCGCGGCTCCAGCGCCATGCCGCAGATGGGGCAAGCGCCCGGCGCATCGCGCACAATCTCGGGATGCATCGGGCACGTCCACTGCGTCTTCGTCGGCGCCAGCGGCAACTCTGGCTCCAGTGCCATGCCGCACTTGGGACACGCGCCGGGCCGCTCCTGCCGCACCTCGGGATCCATGGGGCAGATGTACGCGGTGCCCGCGGTCGCGGCCTGCGCTGGAACCGGCGCCGCCGACCCTGCAAGGTACCTTCGCGGATCGGCTTGGAACTTCTCAGCGCAACCCTGGCAGCAGAAGTAATACGTCTTCGCGTCGTGTACCGCGATGGCCGCGGCTTTGGCGGGGTCGACGCTCATGCCGCACACGGGGTCTTTCTCCAGCTTGCGTGCCGCGCCAATCTGGACCGGGCCGCCGATCTGCACCATGCCCGGCATTCCCGCCGGTTTGTAGCTCGCGTCGAGATACCTCTTCGCGTCGCGCTGGAACTTTTCCGCGCATCCCCGCGAGCAGAAGTGATAGAGCTTGCCTTCGTGCTCCACGCTGGAGGCGGCGTTGGCGGGATCGACGGTCATGCCGCAAACCGGATCTTTGGCGGGCTTGCGCCGCGAGGCATTCGACTGTCCAGCCGCGCCGCTGGGCTGCGCAACAGGACCCTGCGCCGCGCCGCCGTTGCCGCTCACGTACTTCGCCGGGTCGGCGGTGAACTTGTGCATGCATCCGGGCGAACAGAAGAAGTAGTTCTCGCCCGCATACTGCGCTTTGCCGCGAATCTGCGTGCTCTCGACCTTCATGCCGCAGACCGGATCGGTGGCGGAAAAGTCCAGCGACAGGTTTTCCCGGGATTCAGGCTCGCTCATCGCGCTCGTAAGACTCTGCTTTCCACTCTTCTAAGGATGCTCTATAGTGGCGTCGGACGCAGCCGCGGGGAAGCCGCGCGGCGCCCGCAGTCGCTGTCCTTATCATTGCACGTTTGCGAGAGGCGAAACCGATGACCATGCTGGAAGTGATGTTCCGCTACGGAATGCCGCCGGGCGAAAAAGAGATGAGCGCGCTGGGCAAGATGTACGACGTGTATGGAATCCGCCGGCTGCAATTCGACGAGGGCCAGCGGACCATCCGCATCGAGTACGATGCCACGCGCCTGAACGAAGGCGCGGTCGAGCACCTGCTGCGCAGCGCCGGCGTCGATGTCCGCGAGCGCATGGCGCTGGCGTAGGTCGGGCTGTCGCGGTCAGACAGGTACCCCCCTCCCCCTTCGCGTTGCAAGAAGTTGAACCCCAGGACTTTAAACAAGGAGTATCTCGCAACTAGCTGAGCCCCAGCGACTTGGCGCGTATATTCTTGACAATCACTGAATGGCTCCGGAAGGGGGAAAACAGCACCGGCGGCGAGGGAATCCGTGCGCTGCGAGGTTGTCAAAGACCATCTTCACCGCACCCGTCATCGGGTGGATGACGCGGAGACCTGGCTCCGGCCCGTCCAGTCTATTGTGCTTCGGTGGGCCGTGCCGAGAAGAAAGCGCGGCGTAGGGAAAACGAAGGTAACCATAATTCCCGAAAAGGGAAGAAAATGTGGACGGCGTAGTCCTCCTCGGCGGGTGGCCCCACTCATCCGCTTTTCGGATGAGTGGGCGCGCGCACCGTCACAATCTTTGGGTTCATCCCATCACAGACGGGCGGCGCCGGAAGAGCGGGAATGGAGTACTTCAACACTTACGCTTGCCAGAGGGTATCTCGTGGCGATTTGTCAGGAAGGGCCGCTGACGATCAGTTATTCGGCGGCGCGCGCCGTGATTCGGATCCAAGACCCACTCATTCGAAAGGATCGGATGAGTGGGCACTCGGCACCCGGCTGCGCCACTTCAAAGCAGTCCGAATTCGACTTTTTCAGCAGCCCGTGACAACAACTCGACTTCCCGCGAGCCGATCCCTACTGCTCCACTCTCAACCAGCTTGAATCGGGCGAGAATTGGGTCGTGAAGGGTGCCTGGTCCTTCGTGGTTGTGCCCAGGTCTTTCTGGTAGACGATGCGGTCGCCGTTGACGATGAAGCTCATGGTGCCCGACTTGCCGTACTCGGCGGGCCAGGCGATGAAGCCGAAGCCGCGCGTCATCCTGCCCTCACGCATGTAATCCTTCAGTCCGCCGTTGGCAAAGGCTCCCTGGGTATTGAGGATGCCGAAGTAGTAACCGTGAAACGGCTTGTGCAGGCTGGGCTTCAATTGCGCGCCCAGTTCGGTGGCGTAGGCCAGCAGCGGGCCCACCGGGCTTTTGGGCTTGCCGGGCTCCTCCGGCCAATACAGTCCGTTCTGTTTGCCGGGATCGCTGATGAACTTGCGCGCGTATTGCTTCTCGCCCTCGTGCGCCTGGTTGAAATACTCTTCCTGGGCGTCAGCGAGCGAGGCCATGATGTCGATGGCCGCCAGCTCGTTGCGTCCGATGCGGCGCACCTGCAGCTCGGTGGCGCCGGCGGGAACGTCGAAGTACCAGCGGGCTTTGCGGTCCTCGCGCAGGGGGACGGGGAACGCGGTATTGGTGGCGCCGACCAGGAGCAGCTGGGAGCCGTTTTGTAGCTTGCGGAAGCGATTCATCTGCGCGTAGGCGGCGGCGAAGTCGGCCATATCGCTCTTGTCCTGGGCGGCGTCGCCGGAGTAGAGAATGTCTTTGGCGGCCGGCCCGAAGAGCTGCTGCAACTGCTGCCGATCGTCAGTGGCGGCGGCTTGTGCCAGCGCCTTGGCGGCTTCGTCGGGCGACGCGTAGGTCTGCTGCCCCTCGGCGGCCTGGCCGGCCGTGGACTTCCTATGACAAGCCGTAAGCAACAGCATCATGACGAAAAACGCGCCGGTGACGCCGCAACATACGGCAATCCGCGCTCGATGCTCCCAGCCCGATACCACCCTCATCCAAATCTCCTTGATCGCTTGGTGTCGCCGCTGCCGCGGCTCGGATTCCGTTACTACTCAGCACCCGGGGCTTGCGCCCCGGGCTAAACCCATGCCGCCGCTGCGCGGCTAGATGGGTGCGATTTCGAGCTGTTGTCCCACCGCTAACCTGCGCTGCCAGTTGTGACACAGTCTCTGAAGGACGTCCCTTTCAAAGCGTGACCTATTCAGGGTTTCCACCAGCGTTATCCCTATCTACTGACGCCTGGCCACCGACTACTGACCACAGGCCACTGCTTTAGTGCGTGCCTTCGAGACGGCCGCCGGTGCCCCAGCCGCCGCCGTTGCCGCCGTGGGTGAGCCAGCCGCGGAAGCTGGCGGCGCGATCGCCCCATCCCGCGACCGCGAACATGGAGGCCGCGGCGTGCTTGTCCCAACTGCTGAAGACGGTGATCGGACCGCCGGTATCGCTGTCGCCCCAGCCGCGGACATCGTCGAGGCCGCTCCAGCCGCTGGTGAGGTCGAAGGCGTTGGCCTTGCCGGTTTCGCGTCCGCTGGCGGTGCGGCCCACGCTGCCGGCGCCCTGGAAGGCGGTGTAGGGATGCGAGTTGTCGTAGCTGGTGCGGTAGGTGTGATTGCCGTAGTAGTTATATCCACCGTAGTAGCTGCCGTGCCAGGCGTTGTTGCCGTTATAGGGATAGTCGTGGAAGTAGGCGACGCCGTGGTACCAGTTGCAGGTCCAGTTGGCCGCGCTCCAGTCGACGCCAGCGCCGGCAGTCAGCGCGCCCGCCGCCACGCCGCCGCCGAAGGTAATCGCGGCGGTGGGGGAATTGTCGGTGGAGCTGTAGTTGGGGGTCGCGACCGGAGTGCCGAAGACCTTGGCCGGGTTGTACAGCGGCAGGTAAATCACCTGGGGATTGGCGGGCTGAAGGGCGACGATGTCGGGCGTGGGCTGGTTGACGCGAAGCTGCGGGCCGGAGGCCAGGTTGCCGGCGGTGACGGCTTTGCCGCGCAGCCCCTGGATCGCCATCATCAAATCGCTTTGCGCGTTGTGGTAGCACTCGCCGAGTTGCGAGGTCCAGGCCAGGTTCACGGCCATGTTGCTAAGCACGGTAGGGAACTCAGTCAGCGCCTTCACGCTGGGGTCCCACGGCTCAAGCGCCACAGCTTCCATCAGCGTGTGGCCGGAGAGGCCCTTGTGCTGCACGAAATCGTTGGCCGCCACGATCTGATCGGGATAGGTTGCGCCGGCCAGAATCTGCGCCACCAGCGGGTCGGGATAGAGCGCAATGGGCGCCACCAGGCTTTGCAGTTCCTGCGGCGAGAAGGGCATGCCCTGGCCGGAGTAGTCGCTGGTGCGGCCGGCGGTCGCCTGGAAGATGGCGGCGCCGGAGTCCAGCGGGGTGGCCGCGAGCACCAGAGCGAAGCAGAAGACGGCTGACTGAGTACGAATCCGCATGAACGGAACCTCTGATTTAGGAAGCATTAGTTGTAAATCAAGGAGGGCGCCGCGTTCTAGAGGAAAGTTAGGAAGGAGGTTCAGCAGTTAGCGGTTGACACTTGACAAGAGCATCGGGAGCGGGCATTCGCGGGCACGCTCGATGCGCCAAAGCTCGATTTGAACAGCGTTTGATCAAGCGCCTGAATGCGAACTGCAAATCCTAACTGCTGACACGTAATTTTGTTGCTCCTGTGCGCGCGAACGGGTGTAAATTCCTAAGCACATTTCCCGGGCCAGAAGTTATCGCGCGACCCCGCGCAGAGGAGCTTCCGCCATGCCCACTTGCCGCTTGAGCCGCGCGCCGGTCGAGGCGCACTTCTGCGACGGAGGGGATCGCGGGAACACAACGAGCTACTTGTTCAAGCTCATCACAGGCCTGACGCTTCTAGTCGCGTTGCCTGCATCTGCGCAAGTCCTCTACAACAACGGGCCCATCGCCGGTGGCATCGACGCCTGGACCATTAACTTCGGCTTCGTCGTCAGCGACAGCTTTACGATCTCGCAAGGCACAAGCCAGGTGAACGGGCTCGTCTTCGGGGGATGGATTTTTCCGGGAGATGTCATTGAATCGGTCGAAGTGTCCATCACTTCCGCGGAGTTCGGCGGCACTACCTACTTCGATCAGCAAGTCCCGTTCACCGCCTCCAACTGCGGTGGTAACGACTATGGATACAACGTCTGTGACGAGACTGGCAGCTTCAACGGTCCAACGCTCGGCAATGGGACGTACTGGATCAACCTCCAGAATGCGATCGTAAACACCGGCGATCCGGCCTACTGGGACGAGAACAGCGGCGACGGCTGCACCTCGCCGGGCTGCCCGTCGCAGGCTTCCGACAATTCGACAGGCCCTATTCCGTCGGAATCGTTCACCGTCCTCGGCGGACCGACGAGCACGGTCCCCGAGCCGGGAAGTTTGCTGTTGCTCTTCAGCGGCGGGGTTGCGGCCGCCGGAGTGGTGCGTCGTAGATGGCGCTGATTCGCCGGGCCAGTCCGGAAATTCGTTGTTGGGTGATGCACCGTAATTAAATAGGGGGACAATGCCGTGAAATCTGCTGTTTGTTTGCTGCTGACCACCGCGTGTTTGCTGCTGACGATCTCGTTGCCGGCTGCGGCCCAAATTCTCTATGATAACGGGCCCATCAACGGCCAGACCGACGCCTGGACCATCAACTTCGGGTTCGTGGTGAGCGATAGCTTCACCATCTCCACCGGGAACAGCACGCTCGATGGCTTGTCGTTTGGAGCATGGCTGTTCCCCGGCGACATACTGGAATCGGCCCAGGTGCTGATCAGCTCCGAGGAGTTTGGCGGGACTATCTACTTCAACCAGCAGGTGAACTTCGTGCAGTCCGGCTGCTTCCTGAACCAGTACGACTTCGATGTCTGCACCGAGACAGGCAGCTTCAACGGGCCGACGCTAGCCAACGGGACCTACTGGCTGAATCTGTTGAATGCCGTCACCAACACGGGCGACCCGGCCTACTGGGACGAGAACAGCGGAGTCGGTTGCACTTCGCCGGGGTGTCCGTCCCTCGCTGGACCCGGCGGGGAAGGGACGCTGCCCTCGGAGGCATTCAGCATCCTGGGCACCAGCAGCGGAACCGGCAGCGTGCCGGAGCCGGCGAGCCTGTTGTTGTTTGCCGGCGGCCTGTTGACCGGCGCGGGCATAGTGCGCCGAAGATCGCAGTAGGCGATCCAGCAACTTGAGTTGCGGGCTTGTTTCAGATGTGAGTGTGCCTCCGCCCTCGATAAAACAAGTCTCGCGTCTGCGAGCTGAAACGCAAGGAGGATTTGACCTGTGAAGCTGCGTATTACCTCGTTGTTATTGCTCGCCCTTTGCCTGGCCGCAGTACCCGCCATGGCGCAGACACTCTATACCAACGGTCCCATTAACGGGACAACCGACGCCTGGTCCATCAACTTCGGTTTTGTCGTAAGCGACAGCTTTACTCTTTCTTCGCCTTCGACGGTGGACCAGCTTATGTTCGGTACCTTTTCGTTCCCCGGCGACCTTCTGCAGACCGCCGAAGTTGAGATCACCTCGGCGGAGTTCGGGGGCACCACCTACACCGACCAGGTGGTCAGCTTCAGCCAAAGCAACTGCCATGGTAACCAGTACGGTTTCAATGTTTGTACCGAGACCGGCAATCTCAGCCCGGTCAATCTGGCGGCTGGTACTTATTGGCTCAACCTGGACAATGCCGTCGTGCAGACCGGGGACCCGATTTACTGGGACGAGAACTCCGGTCCCTCGAGGGCGTCGGAGAGCGAGGTGGGAACGATTCCTTCGGAGTCGTTCACGATTTTGGGCGGCACGAACTCGACCTCCAGCACCTCGGTACCTGAGCCCAGCAGCATCATGCTGTTCGGATCGGGCGTCCTCGGATTAGCCAGCCTGCTGCGGCGGAAGTTGTTTTAGAGTTCGCATTGATGTAGCTGGGGCAACAGTTGGCCTGTTCGTGAACCAAAGGAGGGTCGAGCTTGAAACTTCGCACCGTATCGCTGTCTCTGCTCACGCTGTGCATGGCCGCTGTTCCGGCCATAGCGCAGACAATCTATAGCAATGGCGCTATCAACGGCACGACCGATGCCTGGACCATTAATTTCGGTTTCGTGGTTAGCGACACCTTTAGCGTGGGCGCCGGCGGAGCCACCGTCAACGGCCTATCGTTTGGGGCTTGGGTGTTCCCGGGCGACACCATTGAAGACGTGGAAGTGCAGATCACCTCGTCCGAGTTCGGAGGCACCGTCTACTCTGATCAGGTCGTCACCTTCACCCAGACCGGTTGCTCGGCTAACCAGTACGGCTTCAACGTCTGCACCGAGACGGGGGGCCTGGCGCCTGTGAATCTGGCGGGCGGTACCTATTGGCTGAACTTCGACAACGCGGTGGTCCCTGACGATCCGGCTTACTGGGACGAGAACTCCGGTCCGTCATCGGCTTCGGAGAACTCGGTCGGAACGATTCCTTCGGAAGCGTTCACGATCTTAGGCGAAAGCACCGGGACGACCGGCGGCGGCACCTCGGTACCTGAGCCCAGCAGCATCATGCTGTTCGCTTCGGGAGTCGTTGGCTTGGCTGGTCTGCTGCGCCGCAAGTTGTTCTAGAGTTCGATGGGGGCAGATCGGGAGGCGAAGCAGAGTGGCTCCGGCTTCGATGGCGTGGTGCGCGTGCCATGCCGCCGCTCTCCTGGTTTCCTCTGCACCTTCCTGCCCCGTGGCTGGTTCTTGCTCAGTCTTATCCTTTGCCGCCGGCTTCTGGCCGCAGGCCGCCTCTACTCGTACCGCAGCGCCTCAATCGGATCGAGCCTTGACGCCTTGATCGCAGGCAGCATCCCGCTCACCAGCCCGACCAGCGCGAGGATCACGGTCGCAATCACGACTGTCGATGGGTCGATGATCAGGCGAATGTCGGCCGCTTCGGCGTTCTTCGCGATTGCGCTGTAGAACGTGATTCGTCCCACTCCGATCGAGACCGCATACGCCAGCAGAATCCCTGCGATGCCGCCGGCGAAGGTAATTGCCAAAGCCTCGGCGAGGAACTGGAAGAGGATGTCGCGGCGGCGCCCGCCAAGCGCCTTCTCCACGCCGATCTCGCGCGTGCGTTGCGTGACGGACACCAGCATGATGTTCATCAGTCCGACGCCACCGATGCCCAGCGTGAGTGTGCCGATGAAGGCCAGCAGAATCTTCAACCCGGCGATAATGATGCCGAACTGCTTCAACTGCTTCATCATGTTGTAAATATGCACGGCGCGTTTGTCATCGGGCTTGAAATTGTATTGCGCCGCCAGTGCGCCGCGCACCTGCCGCTCAATCAGTTCGAAATCGTTGCCCTCGTACGACAGCCAGATGGCATCGAGGTAGTGCGTGTCCTTGAAGTCGCTCATCGCGCTGAAGGGGATGTAGATGGTCTTGTTGACGCTGTCGTCGCTCTCTTGCATGTGCGGCGCCAGCACGCCGATCACTTTGTAGCTGATGCCCTCGATGCGGATGTTCTGGCCGAGGGCGTATTCGCCGGAAAAGAGCTTAAGCTTGGCATCGGAGCTGATGACGGCGACACGCGCCCGCGAGCTTTCGTCCTCTTGGCTGAGCAGCCGTCCCTCGGCAAGGTTCAGCGCCAGGATGTGGAAGATGTTCGGGTAATTGCCCTGCACCGGGAAGGTATAGGTGCGCACGTCGCGTTGGATGGTGAGGTCCTTATCGATCTCGGGAGAGATGCGATTCACCAGCGGCGCCGCCGCCGTGATGCGGCCGAGGTCGTCGATGGTGAACTTGATTTGCGTGCCGGCCTTTTGTCCGCCCGCCTGCTGAGACGTGCGCCCGGGAACCACGCCGATGATGCGGGTCCCCCAACTGGCGAAGATGGCCTCGATGGCGTGACCGAAACCTGCGCCGTAGGCGAGCAGCAGCACCACCGTCGCGATGCCCCATGCCATGCCCAGCATGGTGAGCGCGGTGCGGCGGCGATTGTGCCGCATGGCGCCGTAAGCTTGCGTTAGCAGATCGTGGACCATGAATCCTTCCCAGATCGTCGTTGGGTAGAGCGGGCCTTCAGGCCCACGCCCCAGTTGCTCTTTCGATCACTGAGTCGGCTTGAGCCGACGACAGACTGTCGCCCGCTGAAGCGGGCTTTTCTATAAAAAATGCCGGTAACGCGGCGCTAAAGCGCCGCTCTACCTGGGCCGCATCGCCGCTAGCGCCGCTGTACCCCTATTCCTGCCGCAGCGCTTCGACCGGCTCCAGCAGAGCGGCCTTGCGCGCGGGATAAATGCCGGCGACGATGCCCGCGATGGCGAGCGTACCAATGGCCAGCGTAGCCGACATAAGAGACATGGTGGGCGGGTCGAAGCCTGGAACCTGGCCCATGCCGCGCATCAGGTACATCAGCAGCCCCGCGCCGGCCATGCCGATGCCGCCGCTCATCAGCGTGAGAAATGCGCCTTCCAGGAAGAACTGCAACAAAATGCTGCGATAGGTCGCGCCCAGCGCCTTGCGCAGGCCGATCTCGCGTGTGCGCTCGCTGACCGCGACCAGCATGATGTTGATGATGCCGATGGCGCCGAGCGTCAGCGTCACCAGGCCGACGCCGCCGAGAAAGACGTCCATTGCGTCAAAGATCTTGCCGACGGTTTCCGAACTCTTGATGGTGTCCCAGTCTTCGAAGGCGTCTTCGTCGTGCCAGTCGAAGCCGTGATTGCGAGCGATGATCCTGCGCACCTCGGCGCGCGCCAGCAGGTGCTCATCGCGCACGCGCGGGCGATAGTTGATGAAGGAGACCGCATTCTCCTGGCCATCCTTAGTCATCGGGAAGAACTGCCGCATGGTGCTGAAAGGCATGAAGACGCGATTGTTGGTGGAGTTGTTATCGCCGTGGCCGACACGCTGCACCACCCCCACTACCTCGAAGCGAATGCCGTTCAGCAGGATGGTGTTGCCGACGGCGGGCCGGCCGGGGAAGAGGTTTTTCAGCATCTCGTCGCCCAGCACGGCGACCAGGCGCGTCTGCGATTCGTCATCCTGATTGAGCCAGCGGCCGGCGGCGAGGGGCAGGTATCGAATGTCGGCGTAGTTGGGCGGGACGCCGCTGACCTCGCCGTTGGTGTTGCTGTAGTCGCTAACCTCGCGGATGTCGGTACGCGAGAGCACGGGTGCGGCCAGGCGAACGTGCGGCGCCTCTTTCACGATGTCCTGGAAGTCCTGTTCGGTGAGGTTGTAGCTGCGGCCGGAGCTCATGTTGCCGGCGACGGCGGGAGCGCGTCCGGGAAAGACGAACATGATGTCCTCGCCCAGCGAGTTCAACTCGCGGCGGTTGCCGGAGCGGAAGCCCTCGCCCAGGCCGACCAGCAGCAGTAGCGACCCCACGCCCCACGCGATGCCGAACATGGTGAGGAACGAGCGCAGCTTGTGCGCCCAGAGCGTGCGCAGCATCTGCCGGAGAGTTTCGAGGAACATCATGGGAGTTGTTCGCCCATCTGGGGGCCTTCAGGCCCGCGGTACTGGTCATGCTCCGAGGCGGAGGCACCGGCCTTCAGCCCGGTGGAACGACGTCCCTCCGCAGGTCGGCTTCAGCCGCGGAAAATCGGGCCCGAAGCCCGTCTCCTCGAATCGGTTTTTGGCACGGCTAAAGCGGTGTCCTTCCACCCCGGTATGCATTTCGCGTCGCACTACCGGCCCGCTGAAGCCATATACGCGCTCATATCCACCTTGGTTCCGGCGAACACCGCGCCGACATTCATTGGACACCCGTAAGCCGCGAAATGTTAGTGAGTTATGTCACGCTCAGAGGGTCGATCACCCCATGATGAAGAGCTGATAAAACTTTTGAATAGCGTCTATTGGCGGCCCAAAAGTCCCGGCGAATTGTTTATAGTAGAGATAACGCGCTTGACTGGCGCTGTTAACCCTTATGTCTGCCAGACCAAGCGCCCAAATTTACAGGGTTGAGGAGTGAAGTAACAATGCCGAAAGCACCACGGGACAAGGAAGTCGTCGCAACGCCCAAGAAACGCACCCGCAAGGCCGCCGCGCCGACCAACGGCAACGGGACCCATGCGGCCAACGGCAACGGCGCTGTGGAAACGTCCGTAACCCGCGCGCCCAAAGCGACCCGCGAAACGCACGTTCCGAACCTCGAGGAGCAGATCCGTCTCCGCGCCTATCACCTTTATTTGCAACGTGGCGGCCATGGGGGCTCGCCGGAGCAGGACTGGCTTCGCGCCAAAGAAGAGATTTGTGGGCAACAGGACGTGGCCTAGCCGAAAAGGGCCTTTTCCTGGCTCATCAGATTTTGTGCTCGACACGCGTGCCGTTTACCGCCACAATAGTGATGGTTGATCGCTTGCGTCTTGGCGAGAGTTGAGTCAGGGCATCTCTTAGGGCTGCCCGGACATACATTTGGGCAGACCTGAACCTTGCGCCCCATTCTTCTCATCGACGACAATCCCCTGCAGCTTAAGATCCGGGAGACCATCCTCAGACAGGCGGGCTTCCAGGTCTCGGTGGCTACCAACCCCGAGAGTGCCTTGGCAACGCTGCGCGCGTTGCCCGACCGCGTGGGCCTGATCATTACCGACCACCTGATGCCGGGATACTCCGGGTCGGACCTGGTGCGGCAGATTCGCGCGGCGAAGATCGAAGTGCCGATCATCGTCTTGAGCGGGATGCAGGAGGCCGAGCCGGAGTACGACGGGCTCGACGTTTACTTCCGCGTCAAGCCCTTTCCTCCCATTGAACTGATCAAGCTGGCGAAGTCGTTGCTGGAGTCCGACGCACAGCAACGCGGCGCCGCGTAGCTTCCGGTTTTCCCTATATCTGATCAGACCGGCTGCTGTGCCGTGCAGTGGATGTAGTCGGCCGAATCGGTCTGGCTGAGCTTCTTGCCGTAGAGGTCCCACACGCCGTAGCCCAGCCCGCTCACGAACTGGTGAATGGCGCGGAAGTTGGCCGCCCAGTTCTCGGGGGTGGTGCCGTCCATCTCAATCAGCAGCTCGGGCTGGCGCGTCGCCAGCGTATTGGTTGCGCCCTTCAGCACTGCCAACTCCACGCCTTCGGTATCAACCTTGATGAAGGCGGGTGGCGGCCAGCCGCGCTCGGCAATGAGGTCGTCGAGGCGCTCGACGCGGGTCTCGAAGGTGAGAAACTCTTCCGAACCCTTGATTCGGTCGGCAATATCGTTGTTGATGGTGGAGCGCGCCGGCTCCAGCCTGGGCTGCACCATTTTCATGGTCGAGCGCGCCTCGCCCAGCGCCGCGTTCTCCATCACAATCTTGCAGGCGAAGTGATTGAGTTCGAGGTTGCAGCGCGTGTTCTGAAAGCACCAGGGATTGGGCTCGCAGACCACGAGCGTCCCCGCATCGCCGACCGCGCGCGCCGCGAACATCGAGAAAATGCCTTCGTACGAGCCGATGTCGTACACTACCTTGCCGGTGAGGTCGAGCCTGAGATAGAAGCGTTCCTCATCGCTGACCGCGCGCGGCAAGAACCCCAGCCCGCCCTTGCGCTTCAGTCCGGCGGCAATGCCGGAGCGCGTGGTGTAGGTGATGTGGCGCGTCATCGGGCGCGTCAGCCCGCCGATGGCGCGCATCACGGCAGTGGGCAAATCAATAAACCGATCCATTCGGGCTGGGCCTCGCAGCTTCAATCATAACAATGGGAGGCGCAACGTTTAAGGCGGGTTGAAATTCATTCATTGCGCGAGTAAGAAGATTGTCCTCCCGAGCAAAGCGAGGGATCTGCGGCTTCGTGACTCGGAACAAAAGCAGCTCCCGCTAATCGCTCGGGATCACAATCTTCCGATTTGGGCCTTTATTGGCGAACAAGCGCAGACAGCGCTCGCTCGATGGCTCCGGCCATTGATTATCGATCACTGATCACTGATCAAAGGGCCACTGATCTCATCAAGCACTGACTGCTGATCACTGACCACTGGCCACGGTCTTTCCTACATCGCCGGCGCGGGCGGCCGCGAGAACGCCGTGTCCTGCTGCGTGCTCTTTTCGCTGAAGCTGACCTGGCGGCTCATCGCATCATGCGCCTTGCCGTCGATTTCGATATAGGGATAGACGAAGTAATTCAGCGGCGGCCCGTCCTGCCTGGGCGACAAGGTGATGTCGCGGCCGGTGGAGAGTTGCACGCGATTGGCGTCGACGGTGCCGAAGAAATAGCCGGCCTTCTCCTTGGCCTTCCACGCTTCGGAAATATCGAGCGGCACCCAGCCGATGTTGCGGGCGAAGAATTCGGCCCAGCAGTGATAGCCGGCGATGTCGCCGCTGTCCTTGTTCTCCGGGATTGGGTAGCCAATGTCGAAGCGTGCGGGAATGTCGTCGGCGCGCATCATGCCGATGAAGGGTGAGTGAAAGTCGGTACAGTTGCCGTGTTTGGCGTCGCACGCCCAGACGGCGTCGCCGCGTCCCCAGCCCGTGCCCGTCTTGTCGTACCGCATGGTGGTGAAGAGGTAATCGTAGGCGGCCTTGGCCTTGGCTACCGTGCCCGTCTGGCTGCCGGTCACCTGGTCGGCAAGCTGCTTGATCTTGCCGTCGGTGGGAATCAGCTTGTCAGGCTCGACGAAGCGCTGCATCGAGGCAGGTACCACGCCCGGCTTGGTGTCTTTGCGTTCGAGTTGCGCGAAGTCGCCGCGCGCGTACTCGCGCCGCGTCACTTCGTACTCCAACGCGAAGTCGGCGGTGGACTGCACCGGATTATGGATTTCGGCGTAGAGGATGTGGTTGCCGTATTCGGCCTCTTCGCCCATGGTGGTTGGCACCGGGGCTTTCACGTTCACCAGGCGCACGGTCTGGTGCTCGTCGGTGTGCGCCACCGGCACCCACACTCGCACCAGCTTCGCGTCCGCGGGAATGTCCTTCACGGTGAACGCATAGGTGAAGCGGAATTTGCGATACGGTGGGCTGAACTTTTGCTTCTCAGGCGTCGCAGTTTGGGCCGCCAGCAGGGCAGAGGTACAGCAGACGAGAAGAAGCGATGCAACCCGGCGAGTACACATCCCGATACCTCCTTGCGATCAGATGTAGCTGAATGCGAAAACGCGTCGCAAATTATAGTCCACCCGCCTTTACCTGGCGCTGTATTCCACGTTGAAGAAATCCGCCGGCGCAAAGGCCGCAATCTTCCAGCCCTTGGGCCCGAGCTTCAACTGCAAGCGCATCTGCGTGTTGCGCCGCATGGCGAACTGCGTCGCCTCGTAGGGCAGCGCGTCCATCTGCATTTCTACGGTCGCAGACGCCCGGTCTTTGTTGGCCGTCACCTGAAGCAGTTGATAGCGCAGGTCAACCTCGGAGGTTTGCTGGAACAGGGCGCGGAGGTTCGCTTCCAGGTCTGAGGCACTGTGCATCTCCGTCCTATCGAAAACCGAGAGCACCCGATCGATGTTCTGGCTCTGCATGCCGGTACGAAGGGGCTCCAGCACCTGCTGGATGAGCTGATCGCTCACACCTGCGGCCTGGGCCGGGGCGGAGGTCCGCTGGGCTGGAGCCGGCCACGCCAGCGACGTCAGCAATCCAAGGCAAATCATAAGTTTGCGCATCGTAAGCTCAAGTTTAAGTTTCAAATTTCGAGTTTCAAGTTTCAAAGCACCGGGTAGTTCTAGTTTTAAGTTTCAAGGCATTCGATTTCAATCCCATTCGGAATGGCCGGATCGGGTGGACGCAGCCGCGAGCACAACTCGAAACTTGAAACTCGGAACTTGAAACTCGAAACTGCTGCTGTCCCTCGTGCATAATACTGGTTTAGTGGCTTGGGTCAAATTCGGGTGCTCGAAACTTGCAACTCGGACCCCGAAACTGGAACTGCGGGCGACGCAACTTTCTGCCTGTGCAAGGGTTAGAGCCGATGTGGGCAGCATCGCGCTAGATCGAGTTATGCTGGCTGGAGGCGCTCAACAAGTAACGTCGCCGCCCGCCGCGATACGGGGCGAATTGGCCGAACCTGTCGTTTTAGAGATGCTGAGCGACGCCGAGGTCATGCTGCGCGTGGCCGCCGGTGACGACATCGCCTTCGATTATCTGGTCGAGAAGTTCCGCCGGCCGATGATCAGCTTCATGTATCGCATGACGCACAATCAGGCGGTGGCCGAGGAGCTGGCGCAGGAAGTGTTTCTGCGCGTCTACCGTTCCCGGCAGAGCTATGCGGCGAGCGCCAAGTTCACCACCTGGTTGTATCGTATTGCGACCAATCTGGCGGTGAACCACGCGCGCGACACCAGGCACGAGCGGCCGGAGAACACGGTTGCCATCGACGAGCCCGACGAAGAGACGGGTATGACCGTCGATGTGCCCGATACCGGCCTGAATGCCGAACAGAACATCCTGCGCCGCGAACGGCTGGCCGCCATACGGCGCCAGGTGGAGGCGCTGCCCGAACGCCAGCGCATGGCCGTATTGATGCACAAGTACCAGAACATGGACTACAAACAGATCGCCGCGGTGCTGAAGCTGAGCGAGTCGGCGACTAAATCGCTACTGTTCCGCGCCTACGAAACTTTGCGCGAGACCTTGAAACAGTATTTGTAAGGTGTGGTTATGACGTGCGAAAAACTTCGTCCGGAATTGATGGAAGCGGTGCTGAGCGGGCCGGAGGCGCTGTCGCCCCAGGCCCAGGAACACCTGCGCGGTTGCGCGGCTTGCGCGAACGAACTGGCCTCGTTCGGCGAGACCATGGCGCTGCTCGACGAGTGGCAGGCGCCGGAGCCGTCGCCCTATTTCAACTCGCGGTTAATGGCGCGGGTGCGGGAGGGAACGGCCGCATCCGCGCCAGGCTGGCTGGCCTGGCTGCGCCGTCCCGTGCTGGCGATTGCCGCTGCGGCGCTGATCGCCCTGGGTGCGGGTTTGCTGGAGTTCGATCACTTCAACCAGGAGCGCAACACGCTGGCGACCAACGACGGGGTAGTGCGGACGGTGAGCGCTCCCGGAACGGCCGTGGGCGATCTGCAATATCTCGACAAGAACGCCGACCTGTTTTCGGAATTCGACGCGCTGGACGGACAGTCCTCAACGGAGTAATCGGGAGTGCGCCCTGCTAAGCACATCTCGCTGATTGCCGTGCTGCTTGCTGTGCTGATCGCCGGTTCGCTTCCGGCGCTGGCGTGGCCGCAGCATCGCTCGTCGCCGCCCCCGGCGCCGCGCCAGAGTTCGCCGCCGGCCCGCCAGAATTCCTCGCCGCCACCGACGTATCACCTGAACGGTCCCGGTCCGCATCGCGGCGACTGGCTGCGGCGCAACGGTTCGTTGCCGCCCAGCCAGCAGGAAAAGCAGCTGCAAAACGATCCCAACTTTCGCCGCCTGCCGCCGCAGCGCCAGGAACAGCTGATGAACCGGCTGCGCGAATTCAACAGCCGTCCTCCGGAGCAGAAGCAGCAAATCCTGAACCGGATGGAGACCTTCGAGCACATGTCGCCGCAGCAACAGCAGCAGGCGCGCAACCTCTTCGGCCAGTACCACGCCTTGCCCGAGGACCAGCGCAACCGGGTCTCGCAGGCCTATCGCCGGCTGCGCGGCATGCCGCCTTCCGCACGCAACGAGCTGCTGAACTCCGACGAATTCCGCAACAACTACCCCCCCGAACAACGCGAGCTGCTGCGCGGCATGACCGACCTGAACCTGGGGCCGGGGCGGTGAGTTCCGAGCAATCCTAGTTATATTCCTAGTGCAGTAGTTGACAGTATAATTATTCGAAATCACAATAGGCATATGAAAACCAGTGCCTCGCGCTCGCTTGTTCGAAAGACCCGGTCCTTTTCGCTTGATCCCGATGTTCTGCGCGAAGTCGATCGCACCAAAGGGCAAGATTCCGCAAGCGAGCGAGTGAACTCGTTGTTGAAATATGCCCTCGAGATGGAGCGTAAGGCGTCTCTCGACCAGGAAGCATCAGAATTCTTCGCACATGCGCCCGATGATCGCGAGGAGCGGCGTGCGTTCCAAAAGGCCAACCTGAAGACCTGGACGCGCCCATGACAAGTTGGAAGCGTGGAACTAAGCCGCCTGGCTGGTTTCCGAAGAGGGGCGAGGTTTGCCTTGTACAGTTAGATAAAGAAAGGCCCGCCGTCATTTTGTCGGGCGATAGCCTGAACCGACATTCGTTGGACGTCTGCATCCTGCCCGTCTCTAAAGCTGAGCACAGAGCATTCAGTTTGCGTCCAAAGTTAAAGGCCGGGGAGGGTGGGCTCAGCTTTGAATCCTGGGTAAAGTGCGATCAGCCCACCACGGTGGAAAAGCAATTGATCGCATATCCCCCACTTGGCGCGCTATCAAACACGAGCGTGCAGCTCATCGAAGCGGCGGTAAAGGCCGCTCTGGAACTCCCCTAGCAGAGTGCTGAAAAACTCGAGGAACTGGATTCCTCGCGAGCTGAAGCTCGCTCGGAATAATAAAAACAAAGAGCTTATGACGGCGCACCTGAAGGTACGCCCCTTCAAAGCAACTCAAAGCAGAGTTTTTCAGCAAACTGCCAGGGACACGTTGTCAGATGGAATCGTTTACCATCGGACATGAATATCGATACGTCGTCCGGCGCTTTCTTTACCATATGACCGACCTATTCCGCGACAGCTATCGCTACTGGGAGCTGATCTGGGCGCTGGCGCTCAAGGAGCTGAAGATCCGCTACAAGCGCTCGGTGCTGGGCTTCGCCTGGGCGCTGCTGAACCCGGCGCTGCTGATGCTGGTGCTGACGCTGGTCTTCTCCACCATTCTGCGTTTCAATATCCCGCACTACGCCATCTTTCTGCTGAGCGTGCTGCTGCCCTGGACGTTCTTTGCCCAGTCGCTGTCTTACGCGGTCGAGGCCATTGTTACGAATGGCGATCTCATCAAGAAGGTCGCCGTGCCCAAGCTGGTGTTTCCCATGGCGGCGCTGGTTTCAAATCTCATCAACCTGTTGCTGTCGCTGGTGCCGCTGATCATCCTGGTGCTGTTGATGCGGCACCCGTTCTACTGGACCTGGTTCTATCTTCCGGTGCCGCTGCTGGCGCTGGCCATCTTCACGCTGGGGATGACGTTCTTCTTCGCCGTGGCCAATGTGTTTTACCGCGACGTCTCGCATATCCTTCAGATCCTGCTTTCGGCGTGGTTTTATCTGACGCCCATCATCTATCCGCTCGATGCAATACCGGCGCGCTATCACTGGTTCTTCAAGCTGAACCCCATCATTTACGTCATCAACGGCTTCCGGCTGGCGGTTTACTACGGCAAGCTGCCGCATGCGCAGTCGATCGCGGCGTCGTTTGTCTGCGCTTTCATCAGCCTCATCATCGGCTATTCCATCTTCCGGAGATACCAGGACACGTTCGTCTTCTACGTCTGACTCTGCCCATGTCCAGCAACGCGCCCAGTATCCGAGTCGAGAACGTGACGCAGCGCTTCCGCGTCATTCAGGAGCGTCCGGACACAGTGCGCGAGCTGTTCTCCAAGCTGTTCCGGCATCAGTCCAGCTATCACGATTTCGAGGCGGTAAGGAACATCTCGTTCGACGTGCCTGCCGGACAGATGCTGGGCATCATCGGGCGCAACGGCTCGGGGAAGAGCACGCTGCTGAAGGTCATCGCAGGCGTCTACCGGCCGACGAAGGGCTCGGTGCGGGTGACCGGCACGATTGCGCCGCTGATCGAGCTGGGCGCAGGCTTCCACCACGAGCTGACCGGGCGGGAGAACATCCTGCTCAACGGCCTGCTGATGGGCTACTCCAAACGCGCCATGCTGGAGCGCCAGGACCGCATCATCGAGTTCGCCGATATCGGCGACTTCATCGACGCGCCGGTGAAACAATACTCGTCGGGCATGTACATGAGGCTGGCGTTTGCGGTGGCCACCGAGGTCGATCCGCAGATCCTGCTGGTCGACGAAATCCTGGCGGTGGGCGATGCCGGCTTCCAGGAGAAATGCTTCGCCCGCATCCGCAAGTTTCGCGAGTCGGGCAAGACCATCCTGTTCGTCACCCATGTTATGGGCGACATCCGGGAGCACTGCGAGCGCGTGCTGCTGCTGGAGCAGGGCTCGATTGTGACCGACGCTCGCCCCGAGGAGGCCATCGCGATGTACAAGAACCTGGTCACTCCGGAGCTGGTGGGAGCAGATTAGGCGCTGCTGCCCATGCACGTGGTCTTCGTCGTTCCTCGCTTCTATCCCTACCGCGGCGGTTACGAGAATTCGCTGCTCGCACTGGGCCGCTATCTGGTGGAGCACGGTCATCGCGCCACGGTGTTCACCACCGTGGCCGACGATCTGGAGGCCTTCTGGCTGGGTGGATTCAAGACCTTTCCGGAAGGACCATTCTCGCTGGATGGCATCAGCGTGCGTCGCTTTCCGATCTCCTATGACGTGCTGCGACGGCGTGCGACCCGCCTGCTTGGACTGGTACCGTATTGGCGATGGAAGGCGCAGTTTTGGCGTCCCTCGTTTCCAGTGGCTGGGATAGCGGAGGCTTTGCGCGCGATCGATGCTGACCTGTTGCACATCGGGCCGCTGCCTTATAACAGCTTGATGTACGCCGGACTTCATGCCGGTGAGCTGCGCAACTGTCCCGTGGTTGCCACCCCGTGCGCGCATCTCGGCGAGCCCGGCAGCAACGCGGTCTCGCAGCATTATCTCCAGCCTCATCAGCTCGCTTTGCTGCGCGCTTGCCAGAAAGTTTTCTGCATGACCCCCACCGAGTCAGACCACTTGCGCAACCTGGGAATACCTGAGCAGAGGCTGGCAGTCGCTCCTTTCGGTTTCGATTGGCAGGTCGCTGTCGGTGGCGACCCCGAGTTTCTCCAGAAGAAGTATGGCGTGGATGGGCCGGTCGTTTTGCATCTTGGCATGAAGGCCCACGAGAAAGGCTCGGAGACGCTGGTGGAAGCCATGAAACTGCTTTGGGATCGCGGCTCGAATGCCTGGCTGGTCATGGCGGGGCCCGAGCTTTCGAGTTTCGCAAGCTATCTCGCTTCCAATGGCGCGGGCTGTCCGAAGCTCCTGAACCTTCCGCCATTCGCCGAGGGTGAGAAGCGCGATCTGCTGGCTGCGGCGACCGTGGTCGCGCAGCCGTCGCGGGTCGAGTCGCTGGGACTGGTCCTGCTGGAAGCCTGGGCCAACCGCAAACCGGTGATTGCCGCCGATATCGAGGTCTCGCGCGAGCTTGTAGGCGGCAGCGGCGGCGGGACCATCGTGCCGTTTGGCGATACACAGCGGCTGGCGAGCGCGTTGGAGACAATGTTGAGCCAGCCCGCGGCGCGCGAGTCGATGGGAGCGGCCGGCTATGAGATGGCCATGCCGTATAGGGGCGAGGCAGTCTGGCAGAAGATCACTGCGGAATTTGAGGAGGTAGTCGCGTCCCATGGCCGCCAAAAGCCCTGAGTGCACGGTTCGCTGGTGAGCGCCGGCTGACGCCCTATCGGAAGGCCTGCTGCCCGGTGGGATCGCCCAATTCCATTCCCCGTCGTATCCAGTCGCTGTGGGTGCGCCGCCAGACAAACTCCTTAATGTCGGGCCAGAACTCGTCGAGGATGTGGCCCTCAGCCACGCCGCCGAGGCCGGTCAGCGCGTTCTCGATGGTCCCACTGGCCGATCGGCTGCGATAGGGAACGTAGGCGTTGGCGATGGCAGCTTCAGTGAACTGGCTGGCGATGACTGAAGTATTAATGACGCTCCGGCCGTCGTCGCTGCGGCCGATGAAGGCCCGGCTGGCGGCGTAGGCAATCCGGTTCATGATGCCATGCTCGTGCGACGGGAAGTAGCGCGGGTCCTGATGAAACAGCGTGGGGTATACGAAGCCGCCAATGAAGGCAGCGCTCTCCGCACCCATGGCGGAGATGCCCATGCGTTCACCGAAGCCGGGCCAGCCGGGATTGAGCCGCGGATACGCACCGGTGGCCTGCGAGACCAGCGCGTCCGACAAAATGTTGACCGTCATTCCGGGAGAGTAGCTGTTGCGCAGAAAGGCCTCGAACTTCTGCTTCGTAGTCAGCGGGTGGTAACCGGGCGCGTCGGGCAGGGGCTGGCCCGGCATGAAGTCGTGGGCCATCTTCACCATGTTGTCATGGCTGAAGGCCGCCTTAAGCGCGGCGGAGCTGAATTGTGCACGATTGAAGGCGTAGTCGCTGGAGGGCGCGCCGGTCGCTGTCACCTCTGCGATCTGGGTGCAGACGTCGCTGGAAGGCCTATCGGACAATGTCACTTCCGGTGCGAGAGGTGCGAGCCCCACGGCCGCTTCGGATGTATCGACGGAGAACGCGGGCTGCGGCATCGCGTCACCGGTGACGAATGGTACCGGGGAAAAGACCGCAGTATAGGGCTGTCCCGCGGCGAGCAGCGTGTGCTGCGCGACCGCGGTCAAGGAGCACATCCCCAAACATAGGCATATGGCCATGCCTGTTTTCATAGGTACTCGCACAGACGATTGTGGCGGGCGTGCTTGCACTGCATTATCTAAGAAGTCTCCGCTTTGCAAAAGGCTGTTCTGCGTAAAACGATATTAATTTTCGGCTACTGGCAACCACGGATTGGCGGGGTGCGTAATGAGCAGAGCCGTCCCGATCCCCGGCTCTTGAGTTGCTACGCGAATGTCGCAGGGAAGGGGCCCATCTCCGGACTCGAGCCGGCGCAGGCGCGCGGCTAAACCTTCCTGTACCGGGCCGTTACGCAGGCTTGACGTTTTCCGCACGTGAACCTTCTTTGCGAAGCCGAAGGCTCCGGCTATGATGTGAAGATGTCCCAACGATTGCGGTTTGCAGCGGCTGTTTTGGCGCTTCTCGTGATTGCGCTGGGCGGCGGTTGCAAGCCCAAGCCTAAACTTTCTCCAGTCATCGTCAGAGTGGTGCGCAACCTGCGTTCGCCCTACGGCAGCGAAATGGACCGCCGGATCTTGGAATTCCAGGGCAGCAATCCCCGGCTGCCCTCGGGGCAAGCCATCATTGTCCAGACCGAGACGGGCGACTACAAAGACACGCTCCAGAAGCAGACCAGCAGCAGCGACGAAGCCGACGTTGTTATCTTGGATTCTCCCGACGACGCGCAGGCGAGCGCGGCGTTGGAAATTGCGTTGCCGCAGGCGGCCAACATCTGTGCCGGAGTGAAGGCCTGCCCCGAGAACATTCCTGCCATCGTCCCGGCGCAGGCGAACGGCGCCAGAAGAGAGGCCGCCGCGATGTTTGTGGACTTCCTCAAGAAGGCGCCGGGTTAGTTTCGCGTTTCAGGTTTTGAGTTTCGAGACGTTGCACGCGGTGCCATGTCAAAGGCTGCCGGCTCGTGCGGAACTTTGCCGCGTTCCCGTTCGTACCTCCAGTTGTCAGCAAGTTCAGCGAAGGAGTGGACGATGGACGGAGAGATCGTAGGACTCGCAGCAGTGGTCATGGTGTTTGCCATACCTTTGGCGGCGATATACGCCTATTACCGCGTGCGCCGGCTGCGCACCGAGGAGCGCCTGGCGGCAATCGCACGCGGCGTGAGCGTGCCCATGGAGCCGGAATTGACCCAGGCCGCGCGCTCGCGGCGCGCGGGCATTCTGCTGGTGGCCGCCTCACTCGGCTACACCATCGCGTTTGGGTTGATCGCGCGGGTTGAGCCGGATGCCTGGGTCGCAGCCGCCTTCGGCATCATTCCGTTTGCGGTGGGACTGGGATTCTTTCTGGATGCGACGCTGATCCGTCGCGATCTGCGGGCGTAGATTTGGTAGAGCGGCGCTTTAGCGCCGTGTCCACGGCTGTTTCATGAGCTGGCGGCGGTGATCATCGCAGATGATCACCGCCCAGACATTCTTGACGATCTCGACGCTGGCCGAAAGGCCAGCTCTACCTTTCACCTGTCATAATTCCTCCGTGCGCATTCTCATCTCCGCTGGTGAAGCTTCCGGCGAGTTCTACGGCGCAGAGCTGATCGTGGCCTTGCGCCGGCTGATTTCGCAGCAGCCCGCGGGCGATGGCGCCATCGAGTTCTTCGGCGTGGGCGGCGAGCGCATGCGCGATGCCGGATGCGAGCTGCTGGTCGACGCCCGCGAGATCGCCGAGGTCGGCATCGTGGAGGTGGTCAAGCACATTCCCAACATCTATCGCCGCTTTCGCGAGGTGGTAGGCGAGGCCGAGCGGCGCCGGCCCGACGCGGCCGTGCTCATCGATTTCCCCGATTTCAACCTGCGCCTCGCGCGCGAGCTTCACCGGCGCGGCGTGCCTGTCATCTACTACGTCAGCCCGCAACTGTGGGCGTGGAAGCAGCGCCGGATCGAGCGCGTCCGCAAGTACGTTCGCGAGATGCTGGTCATCTTTCCTTTTGAAGAGAAGTTCTATCGCGAGCGTGGCATCGCCGCCGAGTTCGTCGGCCATCCCCTGGCCGACCTGCCGCAGCCGACGATCACCCGCACACACTTCGCGGCCGAATATAAGCTCGATCCGCTACGCCCATGGGTCGCCTTGCTGCCGGGGAGCCGGCGCGGCGAGGTTGCGCGCATCTTTCCGGTGCTTTTGAATGCGGCGAAACTTCTTGGCCCGGATTACGTTTACACAGTACCGGTCGCTTCTACTCTCGATGCGGGCTGGGTGGCGTCGTTTCTGCGCGACTACTCCGGGCCGCCGATCACGCTGACGCGAGACGCCCGTGCCACGCTGTTACATGCCCGCGCGGCCGCGGTCACCAGCGGCACTTCCACGCTTGAAGCGGCGCTGATCGGGACACCGTTCGCCATGGTATATGGTGTCGCGCCGCTCACCTGGAAGCTTGGCCGCCGTCTAGTTAAGGTAGACCGTTTTGCGATAGTGAACCTGATCGCCGAGCGAGATGTGGTTCCGGAACTGGTGCAGGAGGACTTCCGTCCGCAACGCGTTTGCGACGAGCTGCGCCGTATCGTGCCCGATGGACCGGCACGATCCGAGATGCTGGAGGGCTTCGCCGAAGTGCGGCGGCGGCTGGAGCCGCGCGAGAAAAACGGCGGAGCATCCGAACGCGCAGCGCAGATCGTACTGGAGGTAGTGAAAGGAAAAATGAAACACAGAGACACAGAGACACAGAGTTCATGAATCAGGAAAAACCTCCGTGTCCCTGTGTCTCAGTGGTTAATCCCTTGGTCTTGTGGCTTGAGTCGGCACGACGACGGAACCGGGATCTTTCCGCGCGCATTTTCCATCATTTATAGTCAGCAGAGCAGGAGTTTCCTTCTCGATGTATAACGCGACCCGATCGGCAGGACGGTGCTTGGCCCTCGGCATGCTGGCCCTGGCCTCCGTCTGCTTTGCTGCGGAAAAGCCCCGCATCCATGTTGACGATTGCGTCATTCACGCCGTGGTGACGCCGCAAACCCACCAACTGAAGGCGCAGGCGCGCATCAAGTTCACCGCGCTGGACGACATCAATGTCGCGACCTTCGAGTTGCACAATGCGCTGCGGCCCACCCGCGTTGTCGACGCGAACGCCCAGCTCCTGCAGGTGGAGCGCGTCAGCCAGGATTCCACTGTCCGCGTCACACTGCCCGCCACGTTGAACAAGGGTCAGTCGGATACGTTGACCTTCGAATACGAGGGTGCTCTCCAGACCGCCGATGACAGCCCGGTGCAAGGTCTGAAAGTGGCATACATTGGCGATCCCATCAGCTATCTTCTATATGCCGGGCGCTGGTTCCCCATGGTCGGCTATGGGACGAACCGATTCACCGCGACCATCAGCGTGACGGTGCCCGCAGGCTACACCGTCATCGGCAGCGGCAAGCAGAGCGCCGGCGCCGCTGCCGGTGCCGACGTTGGTGAAGAGCCGGCCGCCACAACGAAAGGCGCGGCGCACAAGCGCGACTCGGGCGCCACGATACACGCGACCGCGGGCGCCGCCGGCAAGACCACCACATTCACCTACGAAGACCAGCCGAGTTTCCCGGGCACCATCGTCATCGGCAAGTACGTCCAGACCAAGAGCAGCGAAGGCGGCCTGGGCATCAACATCTACACCACAGCTGAGCACAAGGCCGCCGCCGAACAATACGCGGAGACCGCCACCAAGGAGTTCTTCTTCTTTACCTCGAGCTTTGGCACGCCGTTCAATCAGAACCTGAGCGTGGTGGAGTTGCCCAACGACACCGTCCCTTCGGCCTGGGCGCCGGAGATTGCCGCCCTGGCCGGCCGCTACTTCACCGACAAAGGCAACTACCGCCTGCTTGCCAATAGCATCGCGCATCAGTGGTTCGGAACCATGGTCAGTCCTGCGACCAGGAACGACTGGTGGCTTACCGATGGCGGCGCGCGCTACGCTGAAGCCTTGTATGTCGAGCACGTGGCCGGCGAGGCCGGCTTCCAGGAAGTGACCAAGGACATGTCGGTGGGCGCGCTGGCTTACGTATCGGTGCCGCTGGCCGATGTTGGCCACCTGGACACCTTCTCGCCCGAGTTCCAGTCGCTGGTCACCGATAAGGGCGGCATGATTTACGCCATGCTGGGCTGGGTGATCGGCGAGGAAGCCTTCGACAAGACCATGCGCACCTTCATGACGCAATACTCGGGCAAGACCGCCACCATCGACGACTTCCGCAAAGTGGCCGAGCAAGCGTCCGGCCAGCAGCTCACCTGGTTCTTCACCCAGTGGCTCAACTCCACCGGAGCGCCGGAGTTCAAGAACAAGTACACCGTGTACCGCACCCAGAAGGGCTTCCGCGTGGTGGGCGAGATTTCGCAGGACATGGACCTGTTCCGCATGCCCATCGAGCTGCGCATCGATACCGATGGCAAGACGGAAGAGAAGCGCATTGAAGTAGAGGGCACCAACTCGGCCTATTCGATCGATACCTTCGGCAAGCCGCGGCGTATCACCATCGATCCCAACAATCAGGTGCTGCAAAACTCGCAGGACCTGCAGGTGCGCACCTCCATCATGCGTGGCCAGCAGGACGTGGAGCAGGGCGACCTGACCGCGGCGCTGAAGGAGTTTCAGAAGGCGCTGGACATCAACCGCAACAGCTCGCTGGCGCACTATCGCATCGCCGACGTCTTCTTCCTTCAGCACAACTATCAGTCGGCGGCGAACGCTTATCGCGAGGCGCTGAACGGCGACGGTGTTCCGCGCTGGACCGAAGTCTGGAGCCACATCCAGCTCGGCATGATCTTCGACCTCACCCAGCAGCGCGAGCGCGCCACCAACGAATACCGCCAGGCGCTCCAGACCAACGACAATACGCAAGGCGCGCTGGACACGGCCCGAAAGTATCTGCAGTCGCCGTATCAGCCGCCAAGCAGCAGCGACAAGCCGGGGATGCAGTAACAGGAGCGGTTCTCCGGGACGCGTCCGGATAGCTCTAGTGCGCCAGCTTCAGGCCGCTCAAACCGGCAAACTTTTCGTCTCCCACATTGTGGGACAGCAATAAGACCTGGAAGCTCTCGCCCATACCACCCGGCGAAATCAGGTGTTTGAGCTGGAGGGCCACCTTGGCCCGCTCCTGCGGCAGCCGGCAATCCTGAAAGGCGTCGGCGAACTCCGTTTCCTCGCCAATACCGATCAGAAACTGTGACTGGGTCAGCAGTTCCAAGGTTGTTAGGCCGCGCTGCTCCGCGCGGGCGCGCAGCGCGGTGAAATTCACGTGCGCCGTGATGTCCTGTTCTCCCGGCGCCTCGTACGGCGATGCGCTGGCCACGTGCTGGCGATAGGTCATGATGGTGTCGCGATGCCGCCCCGCGAGCTGCTCCTCGCGGGTGTAACCGTAGTCGATCAGCACAGCAAAGCCGCGGCGGCTCGCAAGAACTTCGGCGATGCGGTCCATCCAATGAATCGCAGCCGGGCAAATCTCTACGCGCTCGCCTTCTTCGGGATGAACACTGTAGCGGTCGATGAACTCGAGTTCCCCCGCTGACGGCGCGACGAAAGTTTCGGTGAATCGCCCCTGCTCGAAGCCCACGCGCAACGCGCCGCGATGATCGATCACCTCGACCGGTAAAGCGTCGAAAAACTCGTTGGCAAAAAAGATGACGTCGTCGCCAGCGGGTGCCTCACCCTTTCGCGCGCCTTTGGGGAAAGGGTGGGAGACATCCGAGAACAAATCGCCGATGGCTTCGAGCACCTGAGATTTTTCGGACGCAATGTGCTCCGCCAGCCGCTCCTCGAGCTTTGCCCGCAGGTGTTCCGACTGCTCGACCAGCCAGTAGTGCAGCGCACGCGCGAACTCGGGAAACTGCCTGGCCGACCAGTCGAGCACATCGCGTGCGAACAATCCCCGTCCCGGGCCAAGCTCGATCACGTCTATGCGCTCGGGCCGGTTCAGCGCGCGCCACATCTCCTCGAACTGCCGCGCCAGCAGGCGTCCGAAAACCGCGTGCACATCGCTCGCGGTGTAGAAGTCGCCCGCCTTGCCGAAGCGCTCGCGCGCGCGTGAGTAATACCCAAGTTCGGGCTCGTAGAGGCAAAGCTCCATGTAGCGCGAGAAGGGAATCGGGCCGTTGCACCGGATTTCCTCGGCGATGAGCTCGCGCAGGCTGCGGCGCTGGGAGAGTGCCGGGGAGTCCTTCGTCACAGCTTGCCTTCGCGCTGGAGCTGCGCAATTTCTTTCCGGTGCTGCGGCGTGCGAACGAACATCTCCACCAGGTAGTCGTGCAGGCAATCGAAGATTTGCCGTTGCAACGTCCATTCGAATTGCGGATCGTCAAGATCGCGTGGGTGCAGGTCGAAGTAGTAGGTGTGGACCGGCGGTTCGGTAAAACGCGGGCGCAGGATGAGCTCCACTCCATCGCCTTTGTCGCGCGCGTCAAAGGCAATCAGCGGGTGGTCGTAAAGCCGGAGCTGTTGCAGCACGCGCTCCAGGCGGGAGGAACCCATCGGGCGATTGTAGCAAGCGCTTTGGGCCGAAGCCTCGGCCAGCGCAGGCCAGAGCTGGGCAGCCGTGCTCGCGCGAGTCTCGCAAATACGCTGCAACCCTTCACTTTCGACAGCAATCGTACAAGCTAACGTGTGGACCTGAGTCGAACGAATGCGGCCGTTGTTTGCGGCTGCCGCTCTCAAGACCCATCGCAAGGAGGACAGTAATGAAACTACACACCGCGCTGCTCAGCTTGGGAGCATCCGTGCTTCTGGCGGGCGCTATGTTCGCGCAAAACAATCCATCCACGTCAATGAACACGAAATCGACCGCCAATGGCGGCGTGCCCACCAAGGACCACAACTTCATGATGAAGGCCGCGCAGGGCGGCATGGCCGAAGTCGAACTTGGCCGGTTGGCGCAGCAGAACGGCGGAAGCCAGGAGGTTAAGGACTTCGGCCAGCGCATGGTGACCGACCACAGCAAAGCGAACGACGAGTTGAAGCAGCTCGCCTCGCAGGAGGGCGTCGCGCTGCCCACGAATCTGGATGCCAAGGACAAGGCGACCAAAGAGCGGCTTTCGAAGCTGCACGGTGCGGCCTTCGACAAGGCTTACATGCACGACATGGTGACCGACCACAAGATGGACATTGCCGAGTTCAAGCACGAAGCCGGCACCGGCAACAACCAGGCAGTGAAGGACTGGGCCAGCAAAACCCTGCCGACACTGGAGAGCCACCTAAGCGAGGCTGAGAAGGTCGCACCCACAGTCGGTGCCCAGACCTCGGCAAGCAACCGAGGAATGAGCAACAACAGCTCGACAAGCACAACCGCGCAGCAGCACTAGCTTCCTGCGCGCGCGCGGTTGACATGGCATGATGTCGCCGCGCGTGCGCCGGGTGTGACCGACCTCACTGCAATCCTGTAGCTCTGCGACGATCATAGCTGCATGTGTTTCACGGCTGTGTTGGGCAGAGTCATTTCTAATTTCACCGAGCTCCGGTGCGTGGCGCAACCGGAACGTCCGCTGCGTCTCGGGGTGGTCGTCGCCGACGACGAGATCGCTCTCTCCGCTGCTGCGGAAGCCCTCCACCTCGGTATCGCCCAACCGGTGCTGATCGGAAAGCAAGCCGCCGTGCGCGCTAAGCTGGAATCGCTTTCGCTGCACGAGCTCATGACCCGCGCACAATACTTCGAGGCCCATGACGCGGCCAGGCTCGCTGTCGATCTGGCGCGGGACGGCGAGCTTGACGTTCTGCTTAAGGGACATTTGCGGACCGACGAACTGCTCCATGCGGTGCTCGACAAAGCTACCGGCCTGCGCACTGGCCGCGTGCTCAGCGACGTGCTGCTGTACGAGGACAAGCTCGCGGGCGCGACGCGCCTGGTCGGCATCAGCGATGGCGGCCTGAACGTACTGCCGACCCTCGAGCAGAAGAAGCAGATCGTGCAGAACGCGATCGCGGTGATGCGTTGCCTGGGGCTGGCCCGGCCCCGGATCGCGATCATGAGCGCAACCGAAGCAGTCAGCGACTCCGTGCCGTCGAGCGTCGATGCCCGGCGCCTGACCGAGATGGGCCAAGCGGGCGAATTTGGTGAGGCTGAGGTATTTGGTCCGCTGGCGCTGGATTGCGCGCTGCTCGCATCGGCTGCACAGGAGAAGGATATTCAGCATCCCGTCGCCGGCCATGCCGACTGCATGATCGTCCCCAACATCGAGGCCGGGAACCTGCTGGGTAAGTCGGTGAAGTACCTGGGCGGCTCGCAATGCGCACACGTGGTGGTGGGCGCGCGGGTGCCGATTCTTATTCCATCGCGGGTTGAGAGCGTCGACGACAAAGTGAATTCCATCGCTCTGGGGGTCCTTTTTGCCAGCAGCCGAGTTCAGAGTTCTCGCCATTAATCCCGGGTCCACCTCGACCAAGTTCGCCGTGTACGCGAGCGAGCGGCCCTGCCTGGTGAAAAACCTCAGGCACAGCGACGCCGAACTCGCGCCGTTTCGCGGCCGGCCCATTCTCGAGCAGCAGGAGTTTCGCTCCCGACAGATCGAGGCGGCGTTGCAAGAGGGTGGCATTGGCCTTCGCGAACTGGACGCAGTGGCCGGGCGTGGCGGACTGCTGCCTCCGCTTGGCAGCGGCACCTATGCCGTGAACGAAGCGATGCTGGAGGAGTTGCGGCTGGCCAGGCGCGGCGAGCACGCTTCGAACCTCGGCGCTTTCCTGGCGCACAGCATTGCGCAGAAAGCCAGCGTGCCAGCCTATATTGTCGATCCCGTAAGCGTGGACGAGTGGCCGGAAGTCGCGCGTCTGTCGGGCAGCGCGCTGCTGGAGCGGCCATGCCTGTCGCACGCGCTCAATGCGAAAGCGACGGCCAAGCGCTACGCGCGCGAGCACGGGGTGGGTTACGACTCACTGCGCTTGATCGTGGCGCATCTGGGCAGCGGAATCTCGGTTTCGGCGCACGCGGCCGGGCGCATGATCGACGTGACCAACTCGCGCGAGGAGGGCGCCTTCTCCACCGAGCGCGCCGGGACCGTACCGGTGATGCAACTGGTCGACCTCTGCTTCAGCGGCAAGTACGCGCGCCAGGAGGTCGAAGCGCTGCTCTTCCGCGAAGGCGGATTGCAGTCGTACCTGGGCACAAAAGACTTGGTAGAAGTAGAGAAGCGAATTGACGCCGGCGACGCGAGGGCGAAGATCGTATTCGAAGCGATGGTCTACCAGGTCGCAAAGGACATTGGTGCGATGGCCGCAGCCCTGCGCGGGCGCGTGGATGCTGTGCTCATTACGGGAGGCATGGCGCATTCCGAGCGCCTGATGGCGGCGCTACGTGACCGCATCGGGTGGATCGCGCCGGTTGAAATCTACGCCGGAGAAGACGAGCTACAGGCGCTGGTCGAGGGTGTGCTGAGGGTGTTGCGCGGCGAGGAGCCGGCACGTTCCTTTGGCAGCGCTGTCGCCGCTTCCGGATAGCCCGAGATTCGCACTGCCTCGTTTTCGCCGTTGTGCAGCGTGAAAACCACCTGGTCGAAGGTGTGGATCTTCGGCGTCCCGTCGATGGTTTTGGAGAGGATCTTCAGCACCCGTGAATAGACATTGGCCTGGTACCGCTCGGCATCGGCGGCGCTCTCCCACAGGCTGGTCGTGATCCGTTCCAGGCTGCCGGGATTGGCCAGCATCAGCTCACCGATAAATCCCTTCTGGCTGCTGAGCAGGGGCAATATCTCGTTATCGAACGTGCACTGGAACTCGGAAGACACGCTGATCGACTTCAAGCGGAAGAAGGCTTTGCGGGCAAACATAATGCACCTACCGATTCTTCGTTTATCGCGCGAACGTGGCAGGCAGGCAGTGATGGGGCTCACAGTGTCTGGTGATGGAGGCTTGGGGAGTATCGATTCGCCGCTCTCACAGCAGCTCATCAAGGACGATGGAGGCCAGCGAATCTATGCGGCGAAAGACCCAATCGTTGGTGACGAACAGGGTCACGCCTTGGCGAAGTGCAGTTGCCGCTAACAGCGCGTCCGAGGTCTTGAGCCCGTGCTGAGCGCGCAACTGTGCAGCCAGATCGGAGATCTCCAGGTCGGGCGCAAGCCATGCCAGGTGAGGATAAGTGACCAACAGAGCATAGATGGCGTCTACCTTCTGTTGTTCTCCATTACGGTAGGGCGCCACCAGCAATTCCGTCATGGTGACAGTTGAAGCCACCGCCTCGTGTCCTGGTCGCTCCATCCAGGCGAAGACTGCGTCGGCGAGCGCGCCATATCGTGGATTGCCCTCGAGGTGATAGATAAAGACGCTGGTGTCGAGGGCGATGCTGTGGTGAGACTTCAGCCGGCTAAGGAGACGCTCGATCACCAGTCGGCGCGTTCTTTCTTCAGATAGTTCTTGGGATACAGTCCTCTGGCCAGACCCTTGAGAGCGGCGCCGTGCGACCTTGGTTTCTCCAGCACCAGGACGCGGTCGTCGCGAACCACCACCAGGAGCTTGTCGCCGGGTTGCAGGTGCAACGCCTCCCGAGCCTCGCGTGGAATGACAATTTGATTTTTCGAGGAAAGCGTTGCTTCCGCCATGCTTTACATCTTAGCATAAAGTAAAGCGGATCACACGGAAAACAACGATAGCGGCAGGTCACCCTATAATTTGGAATGACCTCATTCAAGGAGCTTGCCATGTTGCTGCACGGAATTTTCCCGCCTATCACCACCCCCTTTTATCCCGATGGCAAAATTTACTTTCGCAAGCTGGAACAGAACGTCGAGCAGTACTCGCGCGCGCCGGTGGCCGGCATCGTGGTGCAGGGTTCGACCGGCGAGGCCATCCTGCTCAGCGACGAAGAACGGCGCGAGGTGCTGAAGTGCGCGCGCGAAGCCGCCTCCGCCGACAAGGTGCTGGTCGCGGGCACGGGCATCGAATCAGCGATCGAGACGCTGCGTCTGACCGAATACGCCGCCGAGCTGGGCTATGACGTCGCCATGGTACGAACGCCACATTACTACAAAGGCCAGATGGCCCAGCCCGCGAACATGCTCGCGTTCTATCGCTTCGTTTGCGATCGTTCGCCGCTGCCAGTCATCATCTACAACTTCCCGCCGGCGACGGGCTACGACATTCCGGCGGAACTTGTAATCGAACTGGCTGAGCACCCGAACCTCATCGGCATCAAGGAATCTTCCGGCTCGATTGAGAAGGTGCGGAAGATGGTGGAGAGCACGCGGCATATCAAACGCAGCGCGACCGTGACCGACACGTTTGCTGCCGTGACGGGCCGCATGATGAAGACCGCGAGCGCCGCGTCGGCCAGCGTCGAAAGCGGCGAACTGGTGAGTGTCGGCGCGCTTGCCGGGACTGCGGCGGAGACGGGTTCACTAGAGGTAGCAAGGTCGTCGGGCGCGCCGAAGCCATCGTCGTCGGCCGTGAGCGTTATCGGCAATCTGAAAATGCGGCAAAAGGAAGTCGGCTTCCAGGTGCTGGTGGGCGCGGCGCACAAGCTGCATCCGTCGCTGGAGGCCGGTGCGGTGGGCGCGATCCTGGCGTTTGCCGACTGCGCTCCCACCGCTTGTTATGAAATTTATGCGGCGTGGAAAGACGGCGACGCAGCGCTGGCGCGCGAGAAGCAGGAGCGAATTGCCGGGGCTGCCGAAGGCATCGCCGGCGGCCTGAGTATCCCCGGCGTGAAGTACGCGATGGATTACAACGGCTACTTCGGCGGAACCGTGCGCCTGCCGCTGCTGCCGCTCACCGCAGACAAGAAAGCGGAAGTGGAGCAACTGCTGGAGAGGATCAGGAACTAGCGACAGAATCGTGAATGGATTCAGATCGTCAGCGTGCCTCGTCGTACGGAAAATTGCTAATTGTCGCGCGGGGAGGCGTGTGCTACATAAGGTGCATGCGAACCTTCATCTCCGTGCTGTTGGGACTCATCACGCTGACGAGCCTGGCAAACTGCAAGGAAGCGCTGCCATCTGTAAGCTGGCCGGCCGATAAACCGCTGCTGCAGTTCACAATTAACAAACTGAACCATGCCGGCGGCTATGGCGGAGAGCAGCAATATGTGCTGGATCTCGCAGTGACGAACCTATGGGGAAAGCGAGTGCCCCAAGCCACCTTCAACTTCTATCTCTTCGACAAGAAGCAGGTCAGAATTGGTCAGGGATACATCGAGGTGACGAACGTTTCTCCCAACGAAACGGTAAAGATGCAGGTCACTGCTCAGGCTATCGGTTCACCTGCAACCTTCACGGTGGTCCCGCAAAGGGTACCTGCGGAATGGGCGAGTTTTGTCGTTCTCAAACCGATAGCCGTCACGGTTTACTCGGTGCCATCCGGCGCCAGGCTGAGCGTCGATGGCAAGGAGGTTGGGATTACCCCGATTGCGGCACAACTCGTTCCGGGTAGCCACACGCTGACGTTCACCAAGGAAGGCTATAACCCGGGCACATTCCCGATGGTGATTGCCCCCGATCAATTGTCGGGTGGGAGTGTCTCGTTTGAACTGGGATCGGCCGCTCATGACACCATCGAGCTACGCGATGGGTCGGTTATCAACGGCGACCTGCAATCGGTCGATGCGACGCAGGTCGTCGTGACGGTCGCAGGCAATCCGCAGAAGTTCGATCGCAATCAGGTGAAGAAGATTTTGCTGATCGAGCGAGAAGAAGCGAAGCAGTAGGTACCCAGCCGCCGACGGACGCAGCCAAAGCCGCGCCCGTTCCGGACTTTGCGCGCTTCATGCCGCGCGCTTCTTCTTGTTCTTGCCGTTCCCCTTACTGGCAGCGCGACCGGTGCCCGCGGCAGGCCGGCCACGCTCGGGGCTCTCCAGCAGCGTCTTATCGCCGCTCACCAGATTGCCCACACCTTCGCGATTGCGCTCGCCTCCCAGGTTCGGCTGCTGCGGCTCAGTTCGGCCACCGCCTTCACGAGGTGTCGCGGGAACATTCAACTCCCGGCGCTGAAGTTTCTGCTACCCCGCCCCGCTACCGGATTCGGCGCGCACGGCTTTTTGCGTATTCGTCCGTCCGGCATCGGCTTGCACCGTGGAATGCTTTCCGCGCTGCTGCCGCGACCGTTCGTTGTGATGCATGTCCAGTGGATGCGTGCCGGGATCTTCGCCCTCCGTCTCGCCCGATTTTGGATCGACGATGAACAGAAGGTCAGAGAGATCGCTGGCGTGGTCTTCTTCGTCGTGCAAGATACCTTCGATCATCACACGCGTGGTGGGATCGTGATCGGCGAAGTGCCGGATCATCTTCTGATAGACCTCGATGACGATGCGCTCGGCGATGAGGTCTTCCTTGATCATCTCGGCAAGGCTGTTGCCCTCGGCGTACTGCGACGCCGAACGCTCGACCAGCGACGCCGGATTGAAGTCGGGGCGGCCGCCAAGCTGCTGAATGCGATCGGCGATCTTGTCGGCGTGCTCGCGCTCGGCATCGGCGTGCTCCTTGAATTCGTCGCGCACGGCCATGCCGTGGACGCCGGTCGCCATGAAGTAATGATGCATATAGCGCAGCACGCAAACAATCTCTGTGGCCAGCGCCTCGTTCAGAATGGAGATGGTTTGATCGACGTCGCCTTCGTACGTGTCGGTCACCGCGCCGTCGTCGATTTTCTGGGCGGCGCGACGGCGGATTTCTTCTACATCGGTCACAAAGCTTGGCATGGAAAATTGACCTCGCAGGAACTCCCGCTCAATGGGCGCGCGGATTCGCTCCAGCCCGGAAGCGGTGCGGAAAGTAGGATTCCATGCTGGACGCGCGCGATGCCTGAAGGCCCGCAAAGTTTGCGCAGTGCAAGGAAGAGGTCGGCCACGGAGGCACAAAGATCACAGAGGAATTTGGTGGGTATTCCACAACTCCTGGCCCGGGTGTCTCCGTGGTGATATTCGGCTTCAATCAGCGTGGATCTACGACTTTCGCCGTAGGCAGTGAGCATACGGGCTTGACACGCCGCGCAGCAGTCCGGTACGGTTTCTGTATGTTGTCAGTGACCAACCGAATGACCATGGCCATGTGCACCCTGGGCGGTGCCTTGTCCACGTTCGGAGTCTGACAGCCCTGGCAGAAAAAACTCCAATCGTGAACGGACCGCCTGGGATGACCGGCGGTCGTGCTTTTTCTGGGCAATTCTCGATTGGAGCCTTCGATGACTTTCTCGCCTGAGCTGTTTGCGACAACTGCGGTGCGCGGCGGGGTTGCGCCCGATCCCGCTACCGGCGCGGTCCTCACGCCCATCTACCAGTCCACCACCTATCACCAGGAAGCCGTCGGCGTACACAAGGGCTATACCTATTCGCGCGCGGCGAACCCGACGGTGTCGGCGCTGGAGACTGCACTGGGCGCGCTGGAGGACGCTCCGCCAGCGGTGTGCTTCGCCACTGGCATGGCGGCAATCTCGACTCTGTTCCTGGCGGTGCTGAAGTCCGGTGACCACGTCGTTGTCTCCGACGTGGTCTATGGCGGAACGGTGCGGCTGTTTCAGCAGGTGCTGAACAATTTTGGCGTCGAAGTGTCGTTCGTCGATACATCGGATGCGAGAGTCGTCGCACGGTCGGTCCAGCCCAACACTCGGCTGGTCTTCATTGAGACGCCGGCGAATCCCACGCTCAAGCTGACCGACATCGCGGCAGTCGCGAAGGTCGCGCGCGCCGCCTGTGTGAAGCTTGCGGTCGATAACACATTCCTGACGCCGGTCGCGCAGCGTCCGCTGGAACTCGGCGCTGACATTACGCTGCTCTCGACCACCAAGTACATCGAAGGCCACAACTCCACCGTTGGCGGCTCCATAGCAACGCGCGACGAAGCGCTGCTGGAGCGGCTGCGGCTGGTCCGCAAGACCCTGGGCTGCATCCAGTCGCCGCAGGAAGCGTGGCTCACTCTGCGCGGACTGAAAACGCTTCCGCTGCGCCTGCAACAGCACTCCTCGAACGCGCAGCGGGTTGCCGGATGGCTTGAGCAGCATCCGAAAGTCGCGCGTGTGCACTATCCCGGCCTTGCCGGCTTCCCGCAGTTTGCGTTGGCGCAGCAGCAGCAGTCGCTCCCCGGCGGGATGCTGGCCTTCGAGCTGAAGGGCGGCGCGGAGGCTGGCATTCAACTGATGAACACGGTCCGCCTCTGCCTGCTCGCCGAAAATCTCGGCGCAGTGGAAACGCTGCTTACGCATCCGGTTTCGATGACACACGCCGACGTGCCGCGCGAGATTCGCGAGCGCACCGGCATTAGCGACGGCCTGGTGCGGCTCTCGGTCGGCTTGGAGAACCCCGCCGACATCATCGCCGATCTGGACGCTGCGCTGGCTGCGATTCCGGTCACCGCCGATGCGAAGGAGGTGGAACCGTGCCTGGCAAAGTAATCGTTCTCAAGTTTGGAAGCTCCGTGTTGCGTTCGCGTACCGACCTGCCGCACGCGGTCCACGAAATCTATCGCTGGATTCGGCTGCAATATCGAGTCGTCGCGGTTGTATCCGCGTTCGCAGGCGAGACGGATCGGCTGCTGGCGACAGTTGCCGACTACCGCGACACGAATCCCGAGGCCATTGCGCGTATCGTTGCCACTGGCGAGGAGGTCGCGACTGCATTCCTGGCGCTTGAACTCGAGCGCTTCGGCGTTCCGGCCCAGGTGCTCGATCCCAGCCAGATCCAGCTCATCGCCGAGACAAACTCCAACGACACGGAACCTGTCAGCGCGGACGTGACTGCCATCCAAACGGTGCTGGGCAACGGCAGGGTCGCGGTGATTCCCGGCTTCGTCGCGCGCGATCGCAACGGGCGCGTGGCGCTGTTCGGGCGCGGCGGCTCCGATCTGTCTGCGCTCTTCCTTGCCCGGCAGCTCGACGCGCGCTGCCGGCTCATCAAGGACGTCGACGGGATTTACAACGACGATCCTGCGATTCGCTCCGGCGCGCAGCGCTTCACGGAGATTGACTTCGACGATGCGCTGGCCCTGGGAGGCAAGGTGGTCCAGTCCAAAGCCATTGCCTTCGGCAGGAAGACCGGCGTTTCGTTCGAAGTCGCGGCTGTGGGCGAAACCCAGGCGACCTTGGTTGGCGCGCAACGCTCAACGCTGGCTCCGAAACCGCCTGCGCGAGCTCCCCTGAAGGTTGGCCTGCTTGGGCTCGGCACGGTTGGTCTCGGCGTCTTCCAGGAATTGTGGAAGTATCCCGACCTCTTCGAGGTGACTGGGATCGCGGTCCGCCGTCCCGAAGTGCACACCGATCACGCACCGTGGCATCTGCTCACGCGAAATTGCTGGGACGTGCTGGACAACATCGACGTTCTGGTTGAGCTGATTGGCGGCTGCGATCCGGCGGGCGAGCTTGTTCATGCCGCGCTGCGCGCAGAAAAGTCCGTTGTGACTGCGAACAAGTTACTGGTCGCCAGCGATATGACGTTGGGGAGACATGGCGCGCTGCACTATTCGGCAGCGGTGGGCGGCGCCGTGCCGGCGCTGGAAGCAGTGAGGGCGATCGCAGGTTCGGGCCGCATTGTCTCCATCTCCGGCGTGCTTAACGGCACCTGCAACTACATTCTCGACCGCCTCACCGCCGGCTGCTCGTGGGAGCATGCGTTGGCCGAAGCGCAGACGCACGGCTTCGCCGAGCAGGACCCCAGCGCCGATGTCTCCGGCTCCGATACGGCTTGCAAGCTGCGCCTGCTGGCGCGAACCGCTTTCCCGGAGTTCGAAACAGATCGGGTTGAGCTCACAGGCATCGACGGAATTGATCCGGCTTGGGTGCAAGCGGCGGCGCGGGATGGCGGCCGCGTGCGCCTGGTCGGCAGGGCGCATTTTCGCAACGGAAGGCTTCACCTCGAAGTGAAGCCCGAGTTGGTAGACGCCTCCCACCCGTTCGCACAAATCAAAAGGGAAGAGAATTGCCTGCTTATTCAGATGGCAGATTCCGCTGCACGACAGGTCTGGACAGGCCGCGGCGCGGGCCGCTGGCCGACCACGGCCGCTGTTATGGCCGACCTGTTCGACGTGAGCCGCGAGCGGTCAGCGGCCAGTGACCAGTGGCCGGTGGCCGGTAAGAAGCATCAGGTTTCAAGCCTCGAACCGCGAGCCACGAGCCTTCAGTGCCACTCTTTCGCCGAAAGAAGGCGAAGAAGTGGGGTACCCAGCAGTCCACTTCAAGCACTCAGTTGCGAGTTGCCGGAAAGCGCATTCATTCCCGAGCTCACCGGAGATTCCCGCAGGCCGGTATCGAGCCCGTACGTCGTTCAACTGGCCACTGACCACCGGCCACTGGCCACTGATTTCGGAGGTGCTGCGTGAAATTCGCTACCCGTCTGTTGAACTTCGATCCTTCGCCCGGCGACCGCTTCACGCCCGCCAACACGCCGATCTACCAGACGGCGACCTTCCGCCAGCAAGACGCGACCGAGTTCGGCGAATACGACTACTCGCGCAGCGGCAATCCCACCCGCGCTGCCGTCGAGCGGCAGATCGCCGCACTGGAGAGCGGCACACGCGGCTTTTGCTTCAGCACTGGCCTGGCGGCGATCACGGCCGTGACGCGATTGGTCAGGCCGGGCGAGGAGATTCTTGCCTGCGACGATCTTTACGGCGGGACGTATCGCCTGTTCTCGCGCATTCTCGCCAATCGCGGCATCGATGTCCGGTATCTGGATTTCACCGATCTCGAAGCGGTGGCTGCCGCGGTCAGCCCCAGGACAAAGCTGGTGTACCTCGAGACGCCAACCAATCCTCTGCTCCAGATCATCGACGTTGCCGCCGTGTCCGACATCGCGCACCGAGCCGGAGCACTGGCCTGTGTCGACAACAGCACGCTCTCACCTTACCTTCAGCGTCCATTGGAGCTGGGCGCAGACATCGTGCTGCACTCCGCCACCAAGTTCCTCTGCGGACACAGCGATGTGATGGCCGGCGCAGTCGTTGTCGCCGACGATGAGCTTGCCGAGGAGCTGTACCTGATCCAGAACGGCGAAGGCGCAGTGCTCGCGCCCTTCGATAGCTATCTCCTACTGCGTGGGACAAAGACGCTGGCGCTGCGCCTCGACCGCCAGCAGGCTAACGCCCGCGCGATTGCCGAGTTTCTGGACACGCATCCTGCGGTCAAACGCGTGTACTACCCGGGGCTGGCCGAGGAGCGCTCACTGCAAATTCATCGCGCCCAAGCCTCGGGTTATGGCGCCGTGCTCAGCTTCGTCACCGGCGATGCGGAGTTTTCGCGTGCGCTGGTGGAAGCGACCAGGCTGTTCGCGATAACGGTCAGCTTCGGCGGAGTGAATTCGACCATCAGCCTGCCGAATTACATGTCGCACGCCAGCATTCCGGTGCACATACGCCAGCAGAAGGCGATTCCTGCCGATCTGGTCAGGATTTCAGTTGGGGCAGAAGACGTGGAAGATCTGGTGGCCGATCTTGCTGGCGCGTTCGAAGCAGCGCGGCAGCAAACTCGCGCTGCCCAGGCCGTTGCCGCCGATTAGACAGACGCAACAAGTACTACAACGTCAGATACGGCCATGGCTCGCAAATCGGTATGGAAACTCATCCGATCTGCGAGCCAGGGAGACAAAGCCGGGACGTTTACGGACCGGAGATGTAGGTGTACTGGTTGTAGGCCCACTGTCCCCCAACGTAGGACCACAATGTGACATAGATCTGGCTGCCATCAGCCGGCAGGCTGTACACCGTGGTGGTCGTCGCCGTGCCCAGATTGCCGGACTGATAGTAGTTGTTTCCGCCTTGCGAGCTGCCTATATCCAGCCAGTATCCCGTGGCCGTACCGTTGCCATTACTCCACGTGAAGGTCGCGACATTGCCGCTCAGCGTAGAGCCCGGCATCGGGGATTGCATGACGGCCAGTGCCGCTGACTGGTTGTACGCCGTGTACGTGTACTGGTTGTTCAGCCATTGCCCGCCGGCATAGGAGAACAGCGTGACGTACACCGTGCTTCCGTTGGTAGGCAGCCCGCTCACCATCATAGTGAGCAGGTTGCCCAAATTACCGGACTGGAAGTACTGATTGCCGCCCGGCGTACTCCCCGCATCGATCCAGTAGGCCGTCGCCCCTGTCCCGGCGGACCATGTAAAGGGCACGCTGCCGCCAGCCAGGTTCGAACCCGGCGCCGGCGTGGTGATCACGCCTTTGGCATTGCTGCCGTTAAACGCGTTGTAGGTGAAGTCGAGCGGCTGCCACTGGCCGTTCACCAGCGAGTACAAACGAACGTAGACAGTGCTGCCATCGGTCGGCAGGGTATTCACCGTCGCCGAAAGCGTTGTGTTGGGAAGGCTGCCCGACTGATAGTAGTTGCTGGCGCCAACCGTGCTGCCGATATCAATCCAGAAGGCCATGGTGCCCGGGTATCCGAACCACTGGAATGCAGCGCTGTAGCCCGGCAGGGTAGTTCCCGGAGCCGGACTGTAGACTCCGGCCGGTGTCAGATTGAAGGTGGCGTTGTAAACCGCCGTGCCCGTCGGCGCCGTGACGATGTCGCTGGTGTTGGTAGTACCGTCTCCCCAGTGCGCAAAAGCGTACTGCGCGCCAGAAACGACCGGCGACTGGCTCACGGTCAGGGTGCAGGAGCTTCCCGGCGTCCAGGCCAGAGTGACGGGAGCCACATAGCTGCCAGGTGCGCAACCCGTTCCCGAGGTCGCGACGGTGAGGCCGGGAGGTGTCGTGGTGATCTCAACCGAGCCGTTCTGGATGGTGGGCACGAACGACACGCCCTTGAAGTTCGAATCCGGCGGAGCAGTATCGAGCAGTGTAAAGGTCTCACTCGCCGCCTGCGAAGCCGTCGTGAGGGTCAGGTTGTCGGTGATGCCGTAAAGGTAGGTGTAATCCAAGTCGTTCAGGGTACTGTTGGTCGCGTACAGATACACGTTATTGCCGGACACCGTGCCGGCCAGCCCATACAGTCCGCTGGTACCGCTGGAGTTGCCATTGTTGACCAGATTTAATCCCCGCCAAAGCGTGTAGGCCAGGCTCCATGTCCCCGAGCCGTTGGACTGGCTGTTGATCCACTTTTCCAGCCCGCCATTTCCGATGTTGGCCGTGCCGGTGGAATTGTTGTCGCCATTGGAATCGTTCTTCGGATTGCCGGTATCCGCCACATACAGCACCGAAGCGCTGGCAAAGAAATAATTCGAGGAACTCAGATTGATCGGCAAACCGGCGTTGAGGTTGTTGCCGTTGCTGTTTGCGCCAGTGCTGATCGTTATCTTTCCTGTGCCTCCGGTGTTGCCGAAGCCGGTGAGCATCGTGGGGCCGCTGCCATTGTTGTAATAACCCGTGGCGGGAGGCGAACCCAGCGTGCCGATGTAGTCACGGTTGCTCCCCGAGCCTTCCTTGCTGTCCACCGAGACATACAGGGTGTTGTTGATGATCTGCACCGTGCGCGTGTCCTGCGCGATGGTCTTACTGCTGGTATCGAGGCCGGTGATGGCGTTGGGATTCGTGGTGACCGCACCGAGGGGAACAAAGAAGACGCCGCCGGTGGCGTCGCTGCCGGATCCCTGTCCGGAGAGATACGCGGTCGTCCCATTCAGTGTGAAGGCGCTGCGCGGATTGTTGGTATCGAAGATGTTGTAGACCGCGGTGGAGGAATTGACGTTGCCGTTGGCGTCAACTAGCGCCAGCACGCGCGCCAGCGGAGTATAGCTTTTGCCGGTGAGGCTGCTCGATTGCGCCAGCGCCGGCGCGGCCCCGCCGAAGACCGGGGGATTGGCGTTGAAGATGTCGGTATTGACGCCATATCCCATGATGGTCAGGTACTGGCCTCCGCCGGAGAGCTGCAGCGTCGCTTCGGACGAGGATCCGTACTCGCCGATGACCGGGAAACTCGCGGCCGAGAAATTCTGGGGAAATACCAGTGAATTGATGTAGGAAACGCTGGTAGTACCGTTCGGCTGGTACTGGAAGAGCGTGAGCGGCGCTGCCTGGTTATCGCCGTACCCTCCTACGGAGCTGTTCAGGGTGCCATTGCCGGTGCCGTTGGCGACGTTCGTACACGTGCCTCCATGCGCGCCGCAGCCTTCGACGGCGACGACCACATTCCCGGGCGTGAAGAAAGTGCTCTGCGAAAGGGCGGGGAAGCTGGCCAGCAGCACAGTTGCAATTGTGCAGACGAATTTGGCGGCTCGGGCTGTAATCATAAGGGGCTTTTCCTTGGAACGCGATTTGTACGGCGAAGCGATAACCGGGCGAGCGCGAGAACCCTAGCATCGCGAAGTTAAAGCAGTATGAATTTAAGCCGTACAAGAAAGGAATTCGCCGAGAGACCTTGGGTCCGCCCTGCATTGTGACCCGGCCGGGCGACGTATGCAGCGGTTGCGGCTTCCACAACGCTCACCGGTTGCGGTCATCACAACCAAAACATTCTCTTGACACAGAATCCAGCCGGGACTAATTGTACGTAACCGTACAGACAGACAATCTGAAGCGGTCGGCGATTCGGGGCGATGCTGGGGCGGATTGCACTGCTTCCGGCGCAGGCGAGATAGAGAGCCCCGCGGGTCGAGCGAGCATGGGGAAATCGGTCTAGGCAGAGGTGAGTTTAGGGCTATCGCGCTATGAGGGTGCCAAATGGGAGCGAATCTGGTGGTACCGATGCGATCCAGGCCACGGGGAGCAGTGCAATGAAGCCGCGTTTTCCAATGCCAGCAGCAGGCGAGAGAGGCATACAGTCGAGCGGTTGTTGCAGTTCCCAGAAGAGATTCCGGATTATATGCACCGCTTTCGTATTCTGTCTTAGCGCAGCCATACTCTCGCCGGCGCAAACTTTAACAACTCTAGTCAGCTTCAACGGAAACAATGGTGCAAACCCTGATTACATGTCTCTGATTCAGGGTAGCGACGGCAGCCTTTACGGCACAACTCAGAACGGCGGAGCCAATGGTACTGGAACGGTCTTCCAAATCACCCCGACAGGCACGCTGAACACGCTATACAGCTTTTGTATGCAGACTAACTGCGACGACGGCGCCGCCCCTTATGGCGGACTGGTGCAAGGTACAGACGGGAACTTCTACGGAACAACCTATAATGGCGGAGTCAACGGTGGCGCTGGAACCGTCTTCAAAATCACTCCCACAGGCACACTGAACACGCTGTACAGCTTTTGTATGCAAAGCGGCTGCACGGACGGTGTGAACCCTTATGCCGGACTCGTGCAAGCCACGGACGGGAACCTCTACGGAACGACCCAACAGGGTGGGGACTTCAATGGCGGAACAGTGTTCAAAATCACTCCGACAGGCGCACTGACTACGCTGTACAGCTTTTGTATGCAAAGCGGGTGCGCGGACGGCGTGAATCCTACTGCCGGACTCGTGCATGCGAGGGACGGGAATTTCTATGGAACAACCGAATATGGTGGATCTACTACCGGTGGTTGCGGTTCTGGCTGCGGAACAGTATTCAAAATCAGTGCGGCAGGCATGCTGACCACGTTGTATACCTTTTGCGTTCAAAGCGGCTGCACGGACGGCGCTTACCCTCTTGCCGGGTTAGTGCAAGGCACGGACGGGAACTTCTACGGAACAACCTACAATGGCGGGACTACCGGGAACGGAACGGTCTTCGAAATCACCTCCACAGGCGTACTAACCAACCTATACAGCTTTTCTGGGCCGGACGGCGCGAACCCTCAGGCAGAACTGGTGCAAGGCACGGACGGGAACTTTTACGGCACAACCGGAGACGGCGGGATCCAGGGTATTGGAACAGTCTTCAAAATCACGCCGACACGCATGCTGACCACGCTATACAGTTTTTGCGCTCAAGACGGCTGCACGGACGGCGAATACCCTCACGGCGGACTGCTGCAAGCCTCAGACGGGAGCTTGTATGGAACGACCTATGCGGGCGGGACCGGCAGCGATGGCACCGTCTTCCGGCTATCGCTAGCCACCTTAGCCGTATCGGTCACCGGCAGCGGGACGGTAACCAGCACAGACGGTTTCATCAACTGTCCCGGTACATGTACCCATCTTTACCCGACCAACGCGCCGGTCACGCTCAATGCCACGCCAGCATCAGGATGGACGTTTGCGGGTTGGACTGGGGCCTGCAGCGGGACGGGACCTTGCAACGTAGTCATGACCCAGAGCCTGTCGGTCACCGCCACATTCAGCCAGACCACCTACCTGCTTACGGTATCGACTAATGGTAGCGGAACGGTGACCAGCACGGACGGCGATATCAACTGCCCAAGCACATGCGGTAACTCTTACCCCACCAATGCGTCCGTCACTCTGAATGCCACTCCGGCCCAGGGTTGGAGCTTCGCCGGTTGGAGCGGAGCTTGCAGCGGAACTGGTTCGTGCAATGTCACGATGACCCAGGACCAGGCGGTTGCAGCTACCTTCACCCAGATACCGGGTAACTTCAACTTAACGGTATCGATCAGTGGCAGCGGACTCGTGACCAGCACGGACGGTCTCATCAATTGTCCCGGGGCCTGCAGCAACACCTATCCCAACAACGCGCATGTGACCCTGAACGCCACTCCAACCCAGGGAGCGACGTTCTCCGGCTACAGCGGGGCCTGTAGCGGCACCGGTTCCTGCACCGTGACGATGACCCAGAATCTATCCGTCACGGCGACCTTCAGCGGAGCGCAACAGGAGATGATGATGCACAGTTTTGGTATCGGCAACGACGGGCAAGCACCGGTTGCCAGCCTCATCTCCGATTCTGCCGGCAATCTGTATGGCACCGCGCCTAACGGTGGAATGTTCGGCATGGGGACAGTGTTCGAGGTATCGCCCAACGGCTCCGAGACGATCCTGCACAGTTTCGGCAACGGCAATGACGGGCAAGGTCCGCTGGGAAGCTTGGTGTACGATTCCGCCGGCAATCTCTACGGCACGACCTCGGCAGGCGGCGCTTATGGCGATGGAACGGTGTTCGAACTATCGTCCAACGGCACCGAGACCGTGCTGTACAGCTTCGCCGGTGGCGCGGATGGGCAGAACCCCGGCGCCGGGCTGATCTTCGATTCTTCCGGCAATCTCTACGGCACGACCCTGAATGGCGGAGCGTACGGCGGCGGGACCGCGTTTGAACTGTCGCCCAACGGTGCAGGCGGCTGGATCGAAGCGGTGGTATACAGCTTCGGCAACGGCAGCGACGGGCTAAATCCGGCTGCGAACCTGATCTTCGATTCCGCCGGCAATCTCTATGGCACCACGTCTAAGGGCGGAATGTTCGGCAAGGGGACGGCGTTCGAGCTTGGGCCTAATGCTGCACCCAATCGATGCTGCCGTGAAATACAGACATACAGCTTCGGCAACGGTGAGGACGGGGCAAATCCCTACGCCGGGCTGCTCCGCGATTCTTCCGGCAATCTGTACGGCACCACGGTGAATGGCGGAACGGCAAGCGGCGGGACGGCGTTTGAGCTGTCACCCGGCGGCGGGGGCTGGACGGAGGCGGTTGTCTACAGCTTCGGTAGCAGCGGTTCCTCCGACGGGCTGAATCCGAGTTCGACGCTGGTCCTTGATAACTCCGGCAACCTCTATGGCACGACCGCGAATGGCGGGCTGTATTCGGGAGGAACGATCTTTGAGCTGTTGCCCGAGAACGCGAATCCTAGTAGATGCTGCCGGGAAGTACAGCAGCACAGCTTCGGCATTGGCACGGACGGGAAGAACCCCTACGCCGGGCTGATCTTCGGCGCTTCCGGCACTCTCTATGGAACGACTATCAACGGCGGTATCTCGGGTCTCGGAACGGTGTTTGGAATCATGCTGGGACAGGTGCAGTTCTTGCCCGCTACGCCCTGCCGAGTGGTGGACACCCGCAATCCCAATGGCCCGTTTGGCGGACCGCCGATCAGTGGAGACACGGTGCGCTCATTCCCGCTGGCCTCGAGCGGCAATCCGTGCAACATTCCACCTAACGTCATCGCATACTCGCTCAACGTGACGGTAGTGCCGCAACATAGCTTGGGATATTTGACCATCTGGCCGACGGGCCAGGCGCAGCCGCTGGTTTCCACTCTGAACTCTCCGGATGGACGAACTAAGGCGAACGCCGCGATCGTCCCCGCGGGTTCAGCGTCGGGCTCGGTCAGCGTGTATGTGACCGATACCTCGAACGTCATCCTGGATATCAACGGGTATTTCGTCGCCAGCAGCGCTTCCACGCTGGCGTTTTATCCGCTGCCGCCGTGCCGCCTGGTCGATACTCGCGGTACCAACGGGCCGCTAGGAGGTCCGCGACTTCCCGCGCAACAGCAACGCGACTTTCCTTTGCTGATGAGCAGTTGCATTCCTGCGGGCGTGAGCCCGGCAGCGTATTCGCTGAACTTCACGGCAGTGCCCAACCCTTCGCATCAACATCTCGGTTACCTGACGGTATGGCCAACCGGTCAGACGCAACCATTGGCGTCGACGCTGAACAATCCCACGGGAACGACGGTGGCCAACGCGGCCATCGTTCCGGCAGGCAGTAACGGTGAAATTGCGGTGTATGGCTCAAACACGACCGACCTGCTGGTCGACATTAACGGTTACTTCGCGACGCCGGGCCAGGGAGGCTATTCGTTCTACCCGGTGACGCCGTGCCGCGCTTACGACAGCCGCAACAATAATGGGCAGCCGTTCAGCGGAGAGCGCATGGTGAACATCGTCAACAGTCCGTGCGCACCGCCTAACAATGCGGCTGGCTATGTTTTCAATGCGACGGTGGTGCCCAACCACCGCTTGGGATACCTGACCCTGTGGCCCGATGGCGAGGGGCAGCCGGTGGTCTCGACGCTGAATGCGTATGACGGTTTCGTGACATCGAACATGGCGATTGTGCCGACCATAGACGGCATAACCGACGGGTACGCGGGCGATGGATCCACCCAGCTAATTCTCGATCTCTCGGGCTACTTCGCGCCGTGATGCGCGCAGTTGGGGCGCACCAAGGCTGACCATTTCCAGCGACGCCATAAAATGAGCTGCGGTTCGAACTGCTAACTTCGCGCTCCCTTCCCGCTGGCCAACGGGTTAAGTCACTACTGATCCCAAAGCTTGGCAACTACAAGCGGCTCCACAAACGTGGGGATGTTTCCTGCTTAATGCCGCCACCGTGAATTCCGCTTTGCCGGCGGTGGGACCTGTGATATAAGCATTGCCCATTCGCTCCCGTGGCAGTAGAAACTCGCTTGCCAAAGGAGCAACCATGCGCCGCTGGATCCGCTTTGACCTTCTAACCACATCGCTGAATCCAGTACGAGTTACCGCCCCACCTCAAGCAGCGTTGACTACGCCGCGGGGCGGGGGAATCGGTGTGTTCTCAAAGGCGGGGTAGAGGAGTGTTGGAATAAGGGTGCATGGGGGAGCGATTCTGGTGGTACGGGTGGTGTTCGTCAGATCGGCAGGAGCAATGCGATGAAGAGAGATTTCCCAATGCGAGGAACAGGCGAGAGAGACGTACGATGCAGGGTTTTTATGAGTTCAAAAAGGAAACTTCAGCCGATATGCATTGTCATCGCATTCTGGCTTAGCGCAGTCATTGGCTTGCCGGCACAAACCTTAACAACTGTAACGACTGTGGGTACCTTCAACGGAACCAATGGCGCAAACCCTATTTTCACGGCTCTCATTCAAGGGAATGACGGCAACCTTTATGGAACTACCAGGAATGGGGGGATCAATAATAACAATGCTGGAACCATCTTCAAGATCGATCGAACAACAGGCGTGCTGACGACGCTGTACACCTTCTGCCCTCAAGGTGGCGGCTGTGCGGACGGCCGGTATCCTTTTTCTGGGCTGGTGCTGGCCAACGACGGGAACTTCTACGGAACAACGTCGGGTGGCGGCTCAACTCTTACGGGGACAGTGTTCAAATTCGTCCTCAACGCACAAGGCGACGGTGGAACGCTGACGACGCTGTACAGCTTTTGCACTCCCGATTGCACGCACGGTTATTTTCCTCTCGCGCCACTGGTGCAAGGCAGAGACGGGAACCTCTACGGAACAACCGCTCTGGGGGGGCTCCATGGCGACTTTGGCACGGTATTCAAGCTGACGCCCAACGGCTCAGGTTGGACATTTACCTCGATATACAGTTTCACCGGTATCGCCGGTATCGACGGTTCTTTTCCTGTCGCGGCACTGGTGCAAGGCATGGATGGGAACTTCTACGGAACAACCGAACTTGGTGGTGACGATGGGAAAGGCACGCTGTTCAAAATCAGTAGCGCAGGTAGCCTGAATAATTTGTACAACTTTACGGGCAGCGCAGACGGCGCACAGCCTCTTGGCGCACTGGTGCAAGACCCAGTCGACGAAAGCTTCTACGGAACGAACCCATATGGCGGAAGCAACTGTGTCGGCGACGGCGGCTGTGGAACGGTCTTCCAATTCATCCCCAATCATCAGGGCACCGGGGGCACGCTGAACCCGCTGCACGAGTTTTGCTCTCAAGGTGGAAACAATTGCGCGGACGGAGCCAACCCCAATGCCGGACTGGTGCTGGCCTCGGACGGGAACTTCTATGGAACGACCGACGCTGGCGGCGCGTTTGGTCCTTATGGAACGATCTTCCAGATCACTCCGGCAGGCGCCCTGAGCAATGTGTACGGTTTTTGTCTGCAAAGTGGCTGCCAGGATGGTGCTGCACCTGACGGAGCTCTGGTGCAAAGCCGAATCGACGGAAACCTCTACGGAGTGAATGCGACGGGGGGTTCCAATGGCGATGGCACGGTGTTCCGCCTGTCGGCGACCCTGGGCAGCTACACCTTGACAGTCTCGCCGACCGGGAGTGGGAACGTAGCAAGCACAGACGGCCACATCAACTGTCCAGACAGGAATATGTGTAGCTTTTTGTACCCGATCGGCACGCAGGTAATGCTGGCTGCGACGCCGACGCAGGGATCGGAGTCGACGTTTGGAGGTTGGAGCGGTGGGGGCTGCACCGGGATGGATCCATGCACGGTGACCATGACCCAGAATCTGTCGGTCGCCGCCCCATTCATCCAACCTACTCCGATATTGACGGTAGCGATCGCCGGCAGCGGAACGGTCAGCAGCAGGCCAACCGGCATCAACTGCCCTGGCGTATGTGGTTATTCTTTCCCGCTCAATACGGTCGTTACTCTAACTGCGACGCCGAATCCGCAAGGTTGGACCTTTATGGGCCAAGGGGCTGGTTGGGGTGGAGCTTGCAGCGGCCACGGTTCCTGCACGGTCACTATGGCAGAAGCTCAAACGGTGACTGCCACCTTCGTCCAGATTCAAGGTTCCATGCTAAGCGTATCGACCAGTGGCAGCGGACTTGTGACCAGCACAGACGGCGTGATCAATTGTCCTGGCACATGCAGCAACACCTATCCCGTTAACACGCATGTAACCCTGAACGCCACTGGAACCCAGGGAGCAACGTTTACCGGCTGGAGCGGAGCCTGTAGCGGCATCAGTCCGTGCAACCTGATCATGGCCCAGAATCTGGCTGTCACAGCGACCTTCAGCGTGACGCCGCAGGCGATGCTAATACACAGTTTCGGCATGGGTGACGGGATGAGCCCGAGTGCGAGTCTCATGCCCGATACCGCGGGCAATTTTTACGGCACGACGTTTGGCGGCGGGTTATCTATGAAGGGCAGGTCCTTTATGCTGTCGCCCAACGGTTCAGGCGGCTATCGGGAGACGGAGCTGTACGACTTCACCGGCAACGGCGATGGGCAAAACCCGGCTGGCAGCCTGATCCGCGATTCCGCCGGGAATCTTTATGGCACCACGTCTGCCGGCGGGGTGTATGGCGGTGGTACGGTGTTCGAGCTTAAGCCTAACGCTTTAGGGATCTACACGGAAATGGTTCTATACAACTTCGGCAGCTATGGCGGTGACGGCCTGAATCCGATGGGGAACCTGATCTTTGATTCCGGAGGCAATCTTTACGGCACTACCGCTCTGGGCGGATCGTCCAGCAAGGGAACGGTGTTCAAGCTGTCGCCGAACGGAAGCGGGTTTTCGGAGTCTGTGCTGTTCCGCTTCGGCAACTGCTCCGACGGAGTGAATCCCTACGCCGGGCTAGTCTTGGACGACTCCGGCAATCTCTATGGCACAACCTACGGTGGCGGCACCTTTGGCTACGGGACCGTCTTCGAACTGTCGCCCAACGGCGGAGGGTGCTCAGCGGAGACGGTCCTCTACAGCTTCGCCAACACGGACGGGGCGAACCCGTACGCAGGCCTGATCTTCGACGGTTCCGGCAATCTCTATGGCACGACTGTCTCCGGCGGAACGAACAACAATGGAGGGACAGTATTTGAACTGTCGCCGCCCAGCGGCGGAGGGAACTGGACGGAAACGGGGCTATACAGCTTCGGCAGCGGCTCCGACGGCGTGCATCCTTACGCCGGCCTGGTCTTTGATAACTCGGGCGATCTCTATGGGACGACTCTGAATGGCGGGATGTACCACAACGGCGGAACGGTGTTCGAGCTGGCGCCCAACGCTGCTGCACCCAATCGATGCTGTCGAGAGGTAATGAGGTACAGCTTTGGCATGGGCAATGGCAACTACGGGCAGAACCCCATGGGCGGGGTGGCCATCGATGGTTCTGGCAACATGCTTGGCACGACCTCGTTTGGCGGGCTTAACGGCAGCGGAACGGTCTTTGCCATGATCCCTGCGTCGCAATTCGTGGCGACCACGCCCTGCCGGGTGGTGGACACGCGTCAAACAGGCGGTCCGATTCAAGGTGGTACATCACGCGACTTCAGCATCCCGCAGTTGGGCGGGTGCGGCATTCCCTCAACCGCCATTGCGTATTCGCTCAACGTAACGGTGGCGCCGCACGAACCTCTCGGCTATCTCACCATCTGGCCAACAGGCCAGCCGCAGCCGCTGGTCTCCACCTTGAATGCACCGGATGGACGGACGAAGGCGAACGCAGCCATTGTTCCCGCCGGGAACTCGTTAGGCGCGGTGAGCGTCTATGTAACGGACACGACGGATGTCATTCTGGACATCGACGGGTACTTCACCGCTCCTGGCTCGCAGACGTTGCAGTTCTACCCTCTGCCGCCGTGCCGCCTCGTCGACACGCGCAATCCAGATGGACCTCTGGGCGGTCCTCGCCTGCCGGCGCAACAGGAACGCGATTTCCCGTTGCTGGCGAGCAGTTGCATTCCTGCGGGCGTGAATCCGGCGGCCTATTCTCTGAATTTCACCGCCGTGCCTAACCCATCACATCAGCATCTCGGGTACCTGACCGTGTGGCCCACAGGCCAGGTGCAGCCAACAGTCTCAACCCTCAACAATCCTACTGGGACGGTAGTGGCGAATGCGGCAATCGTGCCCGCGGGACAGAATGGCAAAGTCGCGGTGTGGGCCTACGACACTACCGACCTGCTCATCGACGTCAACGGGTACTTCGCGCCGCCGGGCCAGGGAGGCTACTCGTTCTACGTCGCGACACCGTGCCGAGCGTACGACAGCCGCAACAATAACGGCCAGCCGTTCAGCGGAGAGCGGATAGTGAACATCGTCAATGGTCCGTGTGCGCCGCCGAGCAATGCGACGGGGTACGTCTTCAACGCGACGGTGGTGCCTAACCACCGCTTGGGGTATCTGACGCTGTGGCCGGATGGCGAGGAGCAGCCACCGGTTTCGACGCTGAATGCGTATGACGGCTTTGTGACTTCGAACATGGCGATCGTGCCGAACGTGAATGGCTCAATCGACGCCTACGCGGGCGATGGAAGCACGCAGTTGATCCTGGATATTTCGGGATACTTCGCGCCGTAGGATTGCCGGCGGACCCGGAGTTAGCCTCTGCAAGGATGACGCAGCATGGCTATCTCAGCTTTCGATACTCGCTTTGGGCAGCCTTAAGGACAGGCAGGTCAGTATCGGCGTCTTTCCACAACGCCAGGAACTCTCCGTATAGTCTGCGGGCGGAGGCGGTGTCGCCGCTCAAAGCTGCAGCACGCGCCAATTGGAGCCGTGCCAGCGAGCCGGTAACAAAGTTCAGCACAACACCGCGATGATCCAGGAGTTTCTGAAACTCACTCGCGGCTTCATGGCCGCGCCCTAACTTCAAATAGGCCTCGCCACGGAGGTAGGCGGGGTACATGTGTCCGTCGGTGCCGCCTCCCAGCTCGTAAGGAATGGTCACTTCCAGTAACGCAATGGCCTTAGCGGCATTGCTCTTCTGTAGCTCGACGGCAGCTCTCACCACCGGAAGCCAGTAGTTCTGCACGATGGTGTTGCGGGGAAATTCTGCATCGAGCTGGGCGGCGAGTTTTTTGGCTTCGGCGATTTCTCCGGCCCGGGCCAATGCCAGTGCAACTTGGGCTTCCACGTCTCTCCCGCGGCTCATCGTCAGAGCGTCAGCGGCAATGGCCCGCGCTTGCACTTTGTTTCCGACTTCAGCTTCGTAAAGCGCCGCATTGGCCTTCCACCCGGCCGCGGTCTCCGGCGTCTCGGCCCTCTGCGCCGAATGCACCGCACGGTCGGTGAAATTTCGCGCCTGATCGAGCCGGCCGTAGAACGCCTCCGTGTCCGCTTGGGCCGAGAACAGTTCATCTTCCGCGCCCGGTCTTCCCATGGCCGACTCCAGCTGCTCCTGCATGGTGCCGGCGTCGCCTTGAAGAAAAGCGCTGTAGTAGCGGGACAGGCCGAGATCTTTGTGGTCTAGTTTGCGCTTGCGGGCCTGTTCAAAAGTGTCGTTAGCTTTCTCCGGCTGGTCCAGTGCAACGTAATCGCCCATGAGAGCGGTAAATGCATTCACATTATTCGGTTGCAGTTGCAGGACGGCTTTTTCTTCCTCCACGGCTTTGGCGTATTGGCCCATATCGGCATAGTTCGCGGCCAGGTCCTCGTGCGGCCGGAAGTCGTCGGGGTAGAACTGGATCCAATCCAGATAAGTTTGATTTGCCTTCTCCATTTCACCGGTCACTGAGTAGTAATAGTCTCCCTCGATATGGAACCGCTCACTCTGGCTGCTCACATGCTCACGCAGCTCATAAGCCTTGCGGGAACTCTCCTTCGCCAGCGTATTTTCGCCCAATTCGCCATAGGCGGCACCTAAGGCGACATACGCCTCGGCGAACTCAGGATCATGTTCGATGGCCTGTTTGTAGAATGGCACGGCAGCCTCGGAGCCCTGCGCGGCCTTCATCTTGAGGCCCATGGCATAGGAAACCGCGGCCGCCTCCCTTTGGTGAGCCTGGCTCGCCTCTCGTCGAGCGCGCCGATAGGAATAAAGACTTTGCATGGTTAACAGAAGCAAGACAGCAACAAATCCGACTGCCAACGCCCGAAAAAGGCGGGTGAGCCGAAGTTCCTGCCTCTTCTCATCCTGTTCGCGAAGCTCACTCCAATTTAGATAGCCAGCCGCTGTTTCAAAATCGGCGGCCGGCAGATACCGGCTTGCCCATGCCGCGGTCGGCTGGGTTTCGTCGCGCCACCCCGCCAGATTTTGCAAAGTAAGTCCCGCCAATGCACGAACGGACTTCTGCTGCTCCGGGGTCAATCCCGGCCGCCAGCCCGCGTCAGCTGCCGCCTCAGCGAGTTGACGGAGGCGTCGCGCGCTGCGGTCTTCCCGCTCCAGCCACTCCCGTAGACGCGGCCACTCCCGAAGGATGCACTCATGCGTGATGTCTACGGGATTCTCCCGCGGTGTTACGAAGCCTTCGGCACGGAACATTCTGACGATGCCGATCGCATCCTGACCGCACACCTCAATCAATTCCCCGATCTCCGCCCGCCGGCGCACTGCCCGCCCCTTGTCGAGTTCGGAGAGTTGCCGGAAGACGCGTGCACAAACCGCCGGTTGGTGGCCGGTCAACCTCGCGTAAACCTCTTCCAGATGTTGTTCAAGCGCTTTCTCCCACCCGCCGGCGTCTGCGTACTGGTCCATGGACAGTGGGTTGCCATGCGCGCGGTCCCACATGCGTCCCAGCAAATGTTGCAGCCGTGGGAGCTGGTCGGGATCGCTGCCCACCTCGGCAAGCAGTCGCTGGACAACTGCGGGCTCAATGGTCCCACCTACCGGCGCAGTGATCGCTTGCTGCAGCTGGTCGCGGCGCAGGCGGGGAACAAGGTAAAGGCTCTGGCTCATCCGTTCCGGTAAGTCCGGGAACTGCGCGCACTCGCCGAGATAGTCCGACCGCATCACCAGCAGCACATAGATCGGTAACTCTGGCTGGGCGGCCGCATCGAGAAGCCGCCGTGTCAGGGCCTGGCAATGTTCAGCGGCTTCCGCACCTCGACCCCGAGTGAATTCTTCGCGTTGATAGCGGAACACCTCTTCGAATTGGTCGGCGATGACGAGCACATTGGTTCCCTGGTCGAGTTTGGCTTCCGCCACCGCCCGCGCAATGCCCAGCGGACCTTCTTGTACCAATGACTCCGCATCGTCGACGCCCAGCTCCGAGCGAATGGCGTTCCCCAACTCTCGCAGGGGCGCGCCGCCTGGATTGAACTGGACTACCTTCCATCGCGGTCCCGCCACGGGGATCATTCCCGAGCGCAGCTCGGGCAGAAGTCCCGCGCGCACCAGCGACGACTTGCCGCAACCGGAAGACCCCATAACTGCGACGAAGCGGTTCTGGGCCACTTTGGCCAGCAGTTCCGCTACATGCTCGTCACGGCCATAAAACAGGTGAGCGTCGGCCTCCGTGAAATAACGCAAGCCGATGTAAGGTCGAGTCTCAAGGGCAGCGGAACTCAAGACGCTTCTCCGAGGAACACCTTTGCGGTGGACTCGGCCTCTTGCACCAGAGGCAAACCGATATTCAGCAGATCGAGCGTCTTGTGTTGGGTCGGCGGAGGCGCCAGGAAAATCGCGCTTTGCAAACGGCGCTGCCGTATCTTCTTCTGCACCCGCAGAAAGACGGCATCAAACCAGCCGCGATCGACGTTGCCGTAGTAGATGAGGCAGCCATCGAGTTCATCGAGCGCACGCACATGGGTCTGCAAAGCCTGATCGGCCGGGCCATCCAAGGGGGATGGATAGACGCGGACGCCATGCTGCTCCAGCGCCTGGAGCAACGGCTCGGCCTGTATCTTGTTCAGGCGGTCGGGACAGAGAAAGTAGATCAGCCGTTCGGCGGCACTCGATTTCACCTCGGGGGGCTTCTCATGCAGGCGTCTGATGCGGTCCTCGATCTCGGCCTGCGAGGTGAACCATTCGAAGCCGGCATTGGTCAGCTCGTCCGGCCGATCCTGCGTCCACACCAATCGGGGCTTTGTCTGCCGGCGCGCGAATTCCAGCTGCGCATCTACCAACGGCTTAGCCAAGGATGAGGCGTTAAGCGGATGCACGCTGACGAAACAACGAGCAAAATCGCGCTCGAGGGCCTGCTGAAGTTCCTCAGGCGACAAGGCGAGCAGTCCCATTGGGTTGTCGGGCAGCACGTCGAAGTGATGTCCCAGCGATGCACGGAGCTTGTCCGATTCCGGCCTGAAGTCCGGTGCGAGGTAAACCGCAGGGCGGCGCTGTTGCTTCGGTGGCACCCCCTTTAATACCTGTGCGATTGCATAGGCGAGCTTCCTCAAGGCTTCCTTGTACTCAATCGTTCCCGGCTGGTGCTCGAAAGGAATGTCGCCATCGCATTGGTTGCAAAACGAGGCCGACTGGATCTGAGCGAGTACATGGTCGCTCGGAGCGGAGCAGCGCAACTTCACCGGCAGTATCCGGCTGCGATGGGCCAGGGCGGAGCCAAGTCCGTTGGCCTCGCAAAAGGCCTTCAGCTCTTTTTGGCAGTAGTCACTTTGGAAGAAACGTGGCGACAGTACAGGTATGAATACTGCCGAATCGCTGGCCGCGGAAAGCAGCGCCTGGTCCCAGTTGTATCCGGGCTGAAGACGGGACTTGTCAATAAAAGGATGGATATCCCAGTCGGAAAAGTTATTGATGTCGGCGACCAGATCATCGTGAAATGTCCGCACCCATTCCGAGTCGCGACTACTGTAGCTCACGAATAGGTCATAGGTGTGACCATGTGGATACCGCGAGGCCATAGGTTCAGCGAATAGTACAACGAAGTTCTCCGTTTGCCCAAACTGTTTTCGCGGTGGCCGGCTGCCCATTTTCCTTCTGACGGGCGCTGCCGCGCGGCAAGCCGCCGGCCGGCGGAGTTCTTGATTCGTGCTCTACGATTTACGGCATACATTCTCAACACGAACGGCGCAGGCGGCCGTTGATCGAGGTACCCTCGCCGCCACCCTCGGCCACAATTCTCTGACGCGCGTTCAAGAATACATTCACCCCCCTGCTGACCAGGAAAGACAGCGATGCTCCGTTACGACGAAGCAACCAGGTTTTGCCAAAGGAAGATGAAGACAAAAAGCAACCCAGGCCGAGCTGATCGTGGCCCGCCCACGACTTAGCTGCAAATTCGCAAGCTGGAAAACTAGCTGGGTTCTTACCATGCACCCTGCGCAAGTTAGGCACTCCTGTACTTCTCGCCGCGGCGCGCGCAGCAAACTCTTGCTTAACCCCGCGGGTCAGTGTACAAGTATCTTCCGAACATCAACTCTGCCAGCCTTACGGCCATTTGCGGTGTAGTGTGAACGCCTTACTCAAGCGCTTGCTTCCGTTCATCTTGATTTGCAGCACGCTTTCCGTGGCGCAGGCGGCCGGCAGCGATGCGGTCCTCGCCAGCCTGCAACAGGAGTTGCAGCGCTCCTTTGCGAACCTGAAGAAGCAGCCGGTGCCCGCCTACTTCCTCGCCTATCAGCTCACGGACAACCACGCCATCCAGGTGAGCGCCTCATTCGGCGCGTTGACGTCGACCTCAGACCATCGCACGCGGGTTCTCGATGTCGACCTGCGCGTCGGCGACTATGCGCTCGACAATACGCATTCGGGCGCGGCGCCTTACTCCATGAGCAGCCTCGCCGAGCGCATGGGACGCGTGCCGATACCTCTGGACAACACCAGCGACGTCCTCCAGCGTTCGCTGTGGGAAGAAACCGACCGCGAATACAAGATTGCGCTGGAGCGTTTTCAGGACGTGAAGACAGCGACCCAGGTGAAGGCCGAGCGGGAGGACAAGTCGGCCGATTTCTCCCACGAGCCTCCCCATCACTACACCGAGCCGGAAGCCGCGTTTCATTTCGACCAGCGCGCAGCGGAGGAGCGTGCCCGGCGATACAGCGCCCGTTTCGCCCACCACCCCGACGTCTTCGAGGGCACAGTTGAGCTTGACGGAGAACTCGAGACCCGGCGCTTCGTCAACAGCGAAGGCAGCGCCATCAAGATTTCCACGCCGTTCTATCGCATCACCATCCACGGCTCCACGCGCGCGGCCGACGGCATGCAGCTCCCGTTGTACCTCACCTACATGGCGTTCACTCCCGAGGCGCTGCCCAGCGATGACGCCGTCATGAAGGCCATCGATGAACTCAGCGACAAACTGGAGCAACTGGACAAGGCGCCTGTGGCCGAGCCCTACACCGGCCCCGCCATCCTCTCCGGACGCGCCAGTGCGGTCTTCTTTCACGAGATCTTCGGCCACCGCATCGAGGGCTACCGGCAGAAGAATGAAGAAGACGCGCAGACTTTCAAGAAACAGGTTGGGCAGCATGTGCTGCCGGACTTCATCTCCGTCTACTCCGATCCCACCTTGACGCGCGTCGGCAAAGAGGACCTCGTCGGCTATTACAGGTTTGACGATGAAGGCGTTCCGGCCACCCGCGTCACGGTAGTAGACCAGGGCGTGCTGGAGAATTTCCTGATGTCGCGCTCGCCGCTGGCGCAGTTTCCCAACTCCAACGGGCATGGGCGTAGGCAGCAAGGTTATGAAGTTGCCGCGCGGCAATCCAACCTGATTGTGCAGGCCAGCCAGAAGGTCTCGCGCGCCGAGCTGAAACAGAAGCTCATCGAGATGGTGAAGGCGGCCAACAAGCCCTACGGCCTCTACTTCGAGGACGTGGAAGGCGGCTTCACCATCACCGAGCGCGACACGCCCAATGCCTTCAGTGTGCTGCCCACCCTGGTATATCGCGTCTATCCCGATGGCCGCGAGGAACTGGTGCGCGGGCTTGACCTGATTGGCACGCCGCTCATCGCCTTCAGCAAGATCGTCGCCGCCGACGATGAAGTGGGCGTCTTCAACGGCATGTGCGGCGCGGAGTCCGGCTGGGTACCGGTTTCCGCGGTGTCGCCCGGCATTTTGATCTCGCAGATGGAAGTGCAGTTGAAGGGCAAATCGCAGGAGCGCGAACCAGTCCTGCCCGCGCCTTCGCTGAAGCCGTATGCCCCCGAAGCTGGAGCATCGCAATGAAGAGGACCGTGAAGCCGGCCGCATGCCTGCTTGCCCTGCTCTGCACCATCGCTTTCGCCTGCGCCCTGCGCGCAGCCGACGACGTTCCCATGAAGGCCATGCGCGACGAGATGGCGCGTTCCAGGAGCATGCAGCTCACGGGACTCTTGAAGCCCTACTTCATCGCCTATCGCATCGACGACGTCAGCGATGTCGTGGTGGTCGCCAGCCTGGGCAGCCTGGTCAATTCGCAAAGCACCCGCTCCCGCGTGCTGCATGTGGAGCTGCGCGTCGGCGACTACAAGCTCGACAACACCAACTTCATGTCGTTCACCACCCGGCAGGTTGGCGGAATCAGCCAGGGAGAGCAGATCGCTCTGGATGACAACTATAAGGAGATCCGGCGGCGCATCTGGCTGGCCACGGACTCGCAATACAAACGCGCCGTTGAACTGTTCGCCGCCAAGCAAGCCGCCTTGCAGAACCAGAGCCACGGCGACGACATCCCCGACTTCAGCCAGGAGAAGCCCAACAAGTATTTCGAAGCCGACAAACCCGTCGCTGTCGATGTCGCGTCGCTCGAGGCCGCCGCTCGCCAGATCTCCGCTGTCTTTCGCCAGATGCCCGAGCTGGAGTCGTCGCAGGTGACCATCGCGGTGCACAACGTGTATACGCGTTACCTGAACACCGAGGGCACCGAGTATGCCTACTTCGACCCGGACACGTCGGTCGAGATCAAGGCCGCCACCCAGGGCGAGGACGGCATCCCGATCAACGATACCGAACAGGTGTTTCCGGATTCGCCGTCGAAGCTGGCGCCCAACGAGTTGACGGCGCGGGCGCAGCAGATCGTCGCGCGGCTGCAAAAGCTCCGCAACTCCGGAACGCTTGACCGCTATAACGGCCCCGTTCTCTTTGAAGGCGACGCCGGCGCTGAAATCTTCGCGCAGCTCTTCGCTCCCGGGCTGATTGCTGCCCGCAATCCTGTCACCGACAACCCGCGCGGCCAGGCCTTTCTCGAGCAGATGAACAGCCGCTTCGGCGGCGGTAGTCTTGCCGATCGCATCGGCGGACGCGTGCTGCCGGACTTCATCACGCTAGTCGATAATCCCAAACTCGAGACGTACCAGGGCAGCCGGCTCACCGGTACCTACGCGGTCGACGAGGACGGTGTGCCCACGCGCGTCAATACCGTCGTCGAGTCGGGCATCCTCAAGCTGGTGCTGAATTCGCGCACGCCCGCCAGCGGAGCGCTGGAGAGCACCGGCAACCACTTCGGGATCACCGCTGCGCCCACCAATCTCATCCTCACTGCGTCCAAGTCGGCCAGCCAGCAGGAGCTGCGCCGCATGTTGCTGGAGCGGGCCAAAGCCCGCGGCTCCGATTACGGGGTTGTAGTGCGTCGCGCCGGGGGCACCGCCAACGAATTTATCCAGGCCGCTATGGCCATGGCCCAGGGCGGCGGCCCCTCCGGCAACAACATGCTGGAGGTCGTCAAGCTCTACCCTGACGGCCGCGAGGAACTCGTGCACGGCGTCCAATTGCAGTCGATGACCGCCGCATCGTTCAAGGACATCGTCGCCGTCGGCAACCAGCCAGTCGTCTATAGTACGGTGTTCATTCCCGGCTTTACCTCGCTCATGATGGTGGGCCTGAGCGGCGACGCCAGCGCCCTGAGCGGCCTGCCGGTCGTCTCCTACGTTGTGCCGTCCTTGCTGTTCGACGATGCCACCCTGAAGAAGGCCTCGGGCCCCTTCCCCAAACCACCGGTGACCGCAGCGCCTCCGCTCAATGGGAACTAGAGTTCACGCGAGTCCTAACTAGCGTTTGGATGAAATAACTTGGGTTCAGGCAGATAGCTGAAAAGGCTGGAGGCGCGGGTCGGAATCGAACCGACGCATAAAGGTTTTGCAGACCTCTCCCTTACCACTTGGGTACCGCGCCACTGCTGTTAACCTATCGTGTTCCGGCGGGGAAATCCAGTTTAGTGCTGTACTCCAAAGATTAACGCACTACAAATCCAGGGTCGCGCCGAAGTTCGCATCCTGCCATGTACAATCCCTAAGCGCCTGCCGGCTCGCTTAAGGCTTGCGCAAACGCAATCGCAGTTGCAAATGGCTCAATGAATGTTCTTGAATTCACCGGCCTGGTGTTTTTGGGATCGCTGCTGGCGGGGTTTCTCGGGGCGCTGACTGGCCTGGGCGGCGGCGTGGTCGTGGTGCCCATGCTGGCGCTGCTGTTTCACGTGGACATCCGCTACGCCATCGGCGCGTCGCTGGTGTCTGTCATCGCGACTTCTTCCGGCGCCGCCGCCGCCTACGTTCGCGAGGGCTACTCCAACATTCGTATCGGCATGTTTCTGGAGACGGCGACAACGGCGGGTGCGATCGCCGGAGCCGCCATCGCACTGCACGTTCCGACCAGCGCGATTGCGATTGTCTTCGGACTCGTGCTGCTGTACTCGGCATACCTTTCCGGCCGGGAGCGCGAGGAGCATGGACCGCAGCTCCAGTCGTCGCCGCTGGCCAGGAAGCTGAGACTCGACGGCACCTATCCCACGCCGGAAGGCAAGCAGCCCTATGCGGTCACGGGCGTTCCCTCTGGGTATGGGCTCATGTTCGGCGCGGGTGTGCTGTCGGGACTGCTGGGCATCGGCTCGGGCGCCGTGAAGGTGCTGGCCATGGACCAGGCGATGAAAATTCCGTTCAAGGTTTCGACCACCACCAGCAACTTCATGATCGGCGTGACCGCGGCCGCCAGCGCGGGACTTTATCTGGCGCGCGGCTACATCGCACCCGGCATCACCATGCCCGTAATGCTGGGTGTTCTGGCTGGCTCGATGATCGGCGCCAAGTTGCTGGTGCAGATAAAAGTTAAAGTATTACGTTATGTATTTGCGGCTGTGATCGTGGCCTTGGGCATCGAGATGATCTTCAACGGAGCGACGGGCCGTATATGACCGTGGAAAGCAACACGCCCGCTCAGGGCGGCTTCAACGATCAGCGCATCGAAATCATCATCGGCGTGCTGCTGCGCACCGGCGTGCTGCTGGCGGCGGCGGTGGTTCTCGCGGGGGCGGCCCTCTACCTGCTGCGGTACGGTCACGACGTCCCGAACTACACTACGTTTCACGGCGAGCCCGAGCGGCTGAAGAGCCTGACAGAGATCGTGCAGGGAGCAATCGCGTTGGACGCGCGCGGCTTCATTCAGCTCGGTCTGCTCATTCTGATCGCCACGCCGGTGGCGCGCGTGCTGTTTTCGGCGATTGCCTTCGGCATCGAGCGCGACTATATGTATGTGGTCATCACGCTGATCGTGCTGGGAATATTGCTCTACAGCTTGTTTGGGTCGGCCTCATAACAACAATTATCAGCAAGGGGGAAAGCAATGGCGGGAGTAACTCTGGCGGATGCGCGCCGCGTGATCGCGGCGGCGGAGAAGAAAGCGCAGGAGATCGGGCAGCCAATGAACGTCGCCGTGGCCGATGAAGGCGGCAATCTGGTGGCGCACGTTCGCATGGACGGCGCCTGGATCGGCAGCATCGACATCTCGATAAAGAAGGCCTTCACTGCCCGCGCGTTTGACATCGCAACCAAGGACCTGGCCACGCACTCGCAGTCGGGCGGGCAATTCTTCGGTATCCACGTATCGAACGATTGCCGGATCATGATTTTCGCGGGAGGTATTCCGCTGAAGCGCGACGGCAAGGTAGTGGGAGCAATTGGCGTAAGCGGCGGGTCGGGCGAGCAGGACCATGCCGTCGCCGAGGCCGGGGCGGCAGCCTTCTAGCTCAGGTACTCGCGCACATAGGGATCGCGGTTTTGCAGCATCTCCGTAGCGGTGCCTTCGAAGATGATGCCGCCATCGCGATACATCAGAAACTTCGTGTTAACGTTGCGCGTGGCGCCGTCGGTGATAGGCACCATCTTGTTCTGCTTGGTGTCGAAGTAATGGCTGGCCATGGTGAACGCATCCTGAAGCCGATGCGTGACCAGGAGCGAGCTGGTGCGGTAGACGTCGCGCTGCTTTACTACAAGCTCGATGATGGTGTTGGAGGTGACGGGATCCAGTCCTCCGGTAGGCGAGTCGTAAAGTAGCACCTCGGGCTGGGTGATGATGGCGCGGGCGATGGCCACGCGGCGGCGCATTCCCCCTGACAGCTCAGCCGGAAACAGGCTGAACGTGTGCTCCAACTCGACGAAGCGCAGCGCTTCCAGAACGCGCGCGTGAATGTCGTCGGTGATCCTCCCCGTTTCTTCAATCAGCCGATAGGCAACGTTTTCCTCGACGGTCAGTGAGTCGAAAAGCGCGCTCTCCTGGAATACCATTCCGATGTCCCGGCGAAGAGAAAATAGCTGCTGCTCCCGCATGCCGGTGATCTCCTCTCCAAGCACAGTGATGCGCCCGGCATCCGGCTTCAACAGCCCCAGCGCGAGCTTCAGAGTCAGCGTTTTGCCGGTCCCGGCGGTGCCCATCAGGATTTTGGTCTCGCCGCGCGGCAGTTCGAAGGAGATGTTCTCCAGCACGGGGTGGTCGAAGGCGATGGACACGTCCTCGAAACGGATGACCGGCTCGCCCTCGCGCCGCGCGGGGGTTTGCGGACGATTGGCGGTAACTGGCGGCGCAGTCATCATCAATAATTGAAGATACCCATCAACAAGCGGGTGAGGAAAAAGTCACTCACCAGAATAAGGACCGAGGCGGCCACCACCGCCTGGGTGGTTGCGCGGCCCACTCCTTGCGTTCCCCCTTTGGCCGAAAGCCCGTAGTAACAGCCGATGGTCGCGATGATGTAGCCGAACAACACCGGCTTGGTCAGTCCCATCACCACGTCGCCGAAACGCAAGGCTTGGTATGCGGTCGTCCAGTACTGGTTGGCGTTCAGGCCCAGCAGCAAGAAGGAAATCACGAAGCCGCCGGTGAGTCCCACCAGGTCGGAGATGATGCTGAGAAAAAACAGCATGGTAAAGCTGGCCACAACCCGCGGCGTAACCAGCTTCTTGGAGGGGTCAACGCCCATGGCGCGCATAGCGTCGATCTGCTCCGTCACCTTCATGGAGCCCAGCTCGCTGGCCATGCCGCTGGAATTGCGGCCCGCCACCATCAGGCCCGTCAGCACGGGACCGAGCTCGCGCACCATGGAAAGCGAGACCAGTTGGCCGGTAAGGGACAACGATCCGAACTGTTGCAGCGTGCTGGAGGTTTGCAGCGCCAGCACGGCGCCGGTGAAAAAGCCTGTAAGCACAACGATGGGAAGCGAGCCGACTCCGATCAGGTCGGCTTGGAGCAGGGTGTCGGCCAGGTAGCGCGGCCGCCCGAAGATGTTGCTGATGGATCGGCCGGCGAGCAGGGAATAGTCCTGCACTGCCTGGATTTGTTCTTTAACAAACTCCGTGACCGAGAAAGTTGGCATGCTTGAGGGAAACAGCGTAATCCCGAACTATACCAGAGCGATAGCCGCCGCCCGGCAGGCAGCCGATTTGTGATGGGGGTCCTTTGCGGTCGAGGTAACGGGAAGGGAAACGTTACCGAAGTGCCTGCTCTACTTTTCAGACGGCCAGAGCTGATTTAGTATGCTGTACGACGTTGTTTCCACCCTCGGAGAGGCGCGTATGTCGTTTCAGGTGGATCGGAGCCCCTTCGACCCGGAATCGGGCTTCGAGTATTACATTTGCTTCAAGCCCGCGGTCGAAGTTGAGGGCGATGAAGTACGCTCGCGCGTCTCCATCGAAGCCGCCATCTCGCTTTCGGAGACCGGCGACGTCGCCGACCTGGCTTTCATGTTGCCCAAGGACTGCCGCAGCGACCACTCGCTGTGCTATCTCAAGCGCGATCCCTACGCCTCCTGCGTGGAGAACCGGGTGTTTATCGCACTGCCGGGCCTGAGCGGCGACGCCGTGTTGCGCGTGCCGGCCACCTTGGAATTGGACCAGGCAGGACGCATCGTGGCCATCGAGATCAATGGCTGCCTTCCCAAGACCAGTACATTCAATCCGGCGCACGCATAGAGAAGAGACTATTGGCTACGCTTCATAGCTCTTGACTCTTTACCGGCGATCAAAAGCCCGGCATTGATCCACGCGAGGCTTGTGCAGGCTCAGACTTGAAAGGGCACGCCTTCAGGCGTGCCGCAGAATGGTTTCCATAGAATCGGCTTCAGCCGCAGCGGGAAAGCTCCCTCAGCGCCTGCGGGGTAAATCATTCGGCATCTGCGGTACGGCTGAAGCCGTGCCCTTTCAATGCAAGTGGTACCAATACCGTTCCACTATCATCTTGTCGTGGCCGATATCTCTATCTCTACTTTCATTCTCGCCGGGGGCCGCAGCTCGCGCATGGGCGCCGACAAGGCGTTGTTGCGCTTGGGCGGCCAGACTTTGTTGGAGCGGGCCCTGCAAACCGTTTCCAACATCGGTGCTGACTCTCACATTGTGGGATCGCGGGAGCGCTACGGCCATCTCGGGCCGGTCGTCGAAGACATCTATCCCGGCTGCGGACCGCTGGCCGGAATTCACGCTGCGCTGACGGCTACCCTCACCGACCTGAACCTGATACTCTCGGTCGATATGCCGCTGATGAGGGCAGAGTTCCTGCGCTGGCTGACGGACCGGGCACAAGCATCGCGCGAATGGATCATCGTGCCGAATGCAGCGGGCGGCATGCAGCCTTTATGTGCCATCTACCGGCGGGAGGTGCGCGTGACCGCGGAGGTAGCCTTGCAGGCGGGCGATTACAAAGTGGGGCATTTGTTTGAGCGCGTGCCGACCTGCATCGTGGGCGAAGCGGAAATTGTGGCTGCGGGCTTCTCGCCCGAGATCTTCCGCAACATCAATACTCCCGAGGAGTACGCGCAATGCCGGCCATAGCTTCGGACAACCTGGCGATTGAGCGCGAGCATGACACTCCCGTGCAGGAGCAGCCAAAGGCGACCCACGAGGGCGACCGCAAGCCGTACATCGAGTTCGAACACGTACACAAGGCCTTCGGCAGCAATGTCGTGCTCAACGATGTCAGCTTCGACGTGATGCCCGGCGAGACCGTCTGCATTCTCGGACGAAGCGGCGTGGGCAAGTCGGTCTCGCTGCATCAGATCATGGGCTTCCTCAAGCCGGACAGCGGGCGCATCTGGGTGGCGTATGAGGACATCACCGACTATCCCGAGAAGGAACTGGAGCGCATTCGCAAGAAAGTCACGATGGTCTTTCAGAATGGCGCGCTGTTCGATTCGTTGACGGTTGGCGAAAATGTCGCTTTCCCCCTGCGCGAGCGCGGCGGCCTGGCCGAAGAACAGATTTTTCAGATCGTCGATGGTCTGCTGGAGATGGTGGGGGTGCCGGAGTTTCGCGACCTGTTGCCGTCCGACCTTTCGACCGGTATGAAGCGCTCGGTGGCCATCGCGCGCGCCCTGGCAGCGCAGCCGGATGCCGTGCTCTACGACGAGCCGACCACCATGGTCGATCCCCTGATGGCGCACCTGCTCGGCGACCTGATCAAGAAGCTGAAGAAGCAGTTGAAGCTGACCAGCATCGTGGTGACGCACGACATGGCACTGGCCAAGAAGCTGGCCGACCGGCTGCTGTTCCTGTACGAAGCCAAGGCCATCTTCTTCGGCAACTTCGAACAGATGGCCAAGTGCCCGGAGCCGATTGTGCAGGAGTTCTTGCAGCTTGACTCCCTGGATTTCGAAGCCTACTTCGGCGCGCAGCGACCGCCGCACCAGCCGCGGTTCGAGGCGAGCTAGGCGCGAGCTTCGAGCGGCCGCCATCACGCTAGAGCGTTTGATGGGGCGCAGCTTTAGCTGCGCCGTCGCACACCCTGTGTTTTGTCATGCTGAGGAGGCCTTCAGGTCGATGCAGGATCTGCGATTCGTCACGAGCATTCAGCCAGTACGCGCGAACCGCAGATCCCTCGGCTCCGCTCGCATGACAAATCTAGATTATCGGGGCACCCATTTCTAAAACCCCTGCGCCACCAGGCGCTCCACGGTCAGCGAGCCAGTTTGTTCGTCGCGGCGTGTCCACTTCTCCAGATATTTCGCCACGATATCGGTCTCGACGTTGACCGGATCGCCGGGCTTGAGCGAGCCCAGGTTCGTCATCTTGATAGTGTGCGGGATGATCGCGATGGTCAGCCGCAGGCCGTCGAGCTTGGCGACCGTCAGGCTGATGCCCTCGACCGAGATCGAGCCTTTGAAGACAACGTACTTCTCCAACTCTTCGGGGATGTCGAGGTGCAGCCAGAAATCGTCAGCGTTGGGAATGGGTTCCAGACCGACGAAGCGCGCGATGCCGTCCACGTGTCCCTGCACCATGTGCCCGCCGAGGCGCCCGTCGGCTTTCAGCGGCAACTCGAGGTTGACCTGCGCGCCCGGAGTAATACGCGACAGCGATGTGCGCTCCCAGGTCTCCGCGGCCAGATCCGCGCAGAAGGAATCAGGCTTGATGTCGAGCGCCGTCAGGCAAACGCCGCTCACAGCCACGCTGTTGCCTTCCTTCAGTTCCTTCGCCGTGCTCGGAGCGTGAATCGTGATGCGATGATTGCCCCCGCGCTTAGCGATGTCGGTTACAGATCCTACTTCCTCTACTAGTCCGGTAAACATAACGACCTCGTCCTTTTATTGTGCCGTCTGGGTGCCCAAGGTCTGGCGATTTCCCGACCTGGGTCTTCGCGACATAGCAGCCATCACCCAGGTCTGGAAACTGCCAGACCTGGGGCACCCCCCGCACCTCATCAAGCACCCGTCGAAACGCTAGCTTTCATAAACGTCGCGAAGGTATCCCTCGACCGCAAAGTCTTCTCCGAAGCGATGCAACGTCAGGTTCTTCACGCGAGCCGCTTCGCTGATCCCTCGATATCCTGCGCCAAGCGCAAACGGAACTGAGCCCGTGCCCGCGAGGATCTTTGGCGCGTAATAGAAAAAAACCTTGTCCACGACACGGGCGGCGAGCGCCGCCCAATTGACCATGGCGCCGCCTTCGATAATAAGGCTCGTAATCTCGCGCCTGCCAAGGTCAGCCATCACACGGTCCAGGTCGGGGCGGCCATCGACCACCGGCGTGCCCGCGGGGAAGAGGATGGTACCGTCGCTGGCCGACCGGCGCATCGGCACCTGCTCCACCATGACGCCGTGCGACTCCAGCTCGCGTCGCTTGTTCTCCTCGGCGAAGCAGCAGAAGACGATGAGGTCCTCGCGCGCAGTCTTGACGACCCGCGAATCCAGCGGCAAGCGCAAGCGCGAATCGAGGATGACACGCAGCAGCGGGCGGCGACGCGCGCGCCCGGTGCGGTCGGTCAGCAGCGGATTGTCGGCCAGGATGGTGCCCACGCCCACCATAATGGCGTCGTTGGCATGGCGCAGTTGCTGCACATGCGCACGCGCTAGTTCGCTGGTAATCCAGCCGCCGCTGGCGGCCGGCGGCCAGTCTTCCGGCGGCGCCTCCAACTCCGGAGGAGGCGGCGCGATCTTGCCATCCAGCGTCATCGCGGTCTTCAGCGTGACAAGCGGGACTTTGTGGCGGATGTATTTCGCGAAGGCTTCGTTAAGCTTGCGGGCTTCGGCTTCAAGTACGCCTTCGACGACTTCAATTCCTGCGTTGCGAAGCTTGGCCAGGCCGCCGCCGCTGACCAGCGGGTTGGGATCGCGCATCGCAACCACGGCTCGCCTGACCCCAGCTGCAATCACCGCATCGGCGCACGGCCCGGTGCGCCCGACGTGCGAACAAGGCTCCAAGTTGAGGTACAGCGTTGCGCCACGGGCGTGTGGGCCGGCTTCTTCGATGGCCAGCACTTCCGCATGCTTTCGCTCCTCGTACGTATGCGTGCCCCGCCCGACGACCTCGTCATTCGGGGCAACGATCACCGCGCCAACGCACGGATTCGGCGAGGCCAGCGCGACGCCCTCTTTGGCGAGCGCCAGCGCTTCGCGCATGAACTGCTCATCAGTGCCAGGATTGCTCATCAATCGAACAGCGAGTTCACAAAATCCTGCGGGTTGAACGGCAGCAGGTCACCCGCCTTTTCGCCGACGCCGACGTAGCGCACCGGCAGGCCAAGCTCTTTGCAGATCGCCACGACTACGCCGCCTTTCGCCGTCCCGTCCAGCTTGGTCAGCACGATGCCGGTCACGCCCGCCGATTGCGTGAACAGCCGCGCCTGCTGCAACCCGTTCTGCCCGGTCGTCGCGTCCATCACCAGCAGCGTCTCGTGCGGAGCGGTGGCGCTGAAGCGTTGCGCGGTGCGGCGCATCTTGGCCAGCTCGTCCATCAGGCTGCTCTTGGTATGCAGGCGGCCCGCAGTGTCTACGATCACGTAATCGGTCTTGCGCGCCTTGGCGGCTTGCAGCGCGTCGAACAACACGGCCGCAGGATCGCCACCAGGCTTGTTCTTGACGACCTCGGTCCCGGTGCGATCGCCCCAGATTTCGAGTTGCTCAATCGCAGCCGCGCGGAAGGTATCGGCTGCGGCGAGCAGCACTGTCTTGCCCTGGCCCCGCAGCAGGTGCGTCAGCTTGCCGATGGACGTCGTCTTGCCGGTGCCATTCACTCCGACCACAAGGATCACCTCGGGCTCGCCATCGACTTTCTGCACCGGCTTCTGTTCGGCGGCGCTGAGAATGGCCAGCAGTTCTTCCTTGAGCACTCGCTTCAACTCTTCGACGTTCGCCACCTGCTTGCGGTCGACTTTTTCCCGCAACGCGTCCAGCACCGTTGCCGTGGTCGCCGTGCCCAGGTCGGCCGCAATCAGCGTCGCTTCCAGATCGTCGAGCGTGTCGCGATCGATCTCTTTGCGGAACGAAACCACGTCCTCGATGCGCTCGCTGAGGCTCTCGCGCGTGCGCGTAACCGCCTCTTTCATGCGCTGCAGGAAGCTGGGCTTTTCTTCGGTGCTGCCGAACAGGGTCTGAATCATGAGTGAATCCGAAAAGAGCAGGACGCGCGGCCTTTTCTGGCGAGCGCAATTGTTCCTGAAGGGTCAATTATATGTGGCTGGCGCGTTTTCTCGGTCAGGAAGGATCATGAACGATGCGGGTATGAGTGAAGAATGTGGATACAACAAGGGTTGTCATCACAAGCGCAGCGAGGGATCTGCTGTCATCGGGCATGGTTGCCGCGCAACTGATCGGCAAGTATCCACAATCACCGGCTGCACTTGACTCACCCCGCGCGCACCCGCTCTCGCGATTCTTTCGTTGGCAAGTTGGCCGGAGTCGCAGGCGCCGTCACGTGGCCGGGCAGCACCTCGCGCAGGGTCCATTCGATGCGTTCCACCGAGCTGCGGATCAGCTCCACCGACTCGTCGTCCTTGCCGACGGCCGTAGCGTAGGTGATCACCTGGAGAGCGTTGCGGATGTGGTGGTTCATATCGGCGATGACGCGGAGACGGTCGCGGATGATCTCTCGCCGGATACGCTCTTTGAGCGCGAGATTGTAGAACAGAAAACCGGCGACCAGGCCGGTGAGGCCGTTGGAGGTGGCGAGAATTTCCATGCGGGTCACTCCGTCGCGTGCCAGCAGGCGGTCGAACCCGAAGCCGACACCCCAGACCATCAGCGCCAGGGCGATGCAGATGAGCACCAGCCGATTCGTGGAGTCTTTCCTGAAATCCATTGCCGTCCGCCTTTACTCATGCCTTTCGCTTCCCGAAACCTGAGACGCGGCAAGTGCCGGTTCGTCCTTGCGAAAATGCCGCAAAATCGCCTGCGCCTGGGCACGGCTCACCACCGAAGTTAACGCCGCCAGGTCGGCGTCCTTCACCGCTTGCAAGCTGCCAAAATGCGTCAGCAGGCGTTTGGTGGTGCGTGCGCCGACGCCGGGAATCTCCAGTAGCTCGGTCTTGCGATCGCGCATCTGCCGTCGCTTGCGATGGAAGGTCACCGCGAAGCGGTGCGCCTCGTCGCGAATCAGTTGCACTAGATGCAGCACCGGCGAGTGCCGCTCCAGAACAATCGGGTCATCCTCCTGCCCGTGTAAATAGATGATCTCTTCGCGCTTGGCGATGGAAGCCAGCGGCTGATTCGTAATCCCCAGCGACTCCAGGGCTTCGGCTGCGGCATGCAGTTGCCCGATGCCGCCGTCGATCAGCACGACACTGGGCATGCTCTCCTTTTGCTCTTGCACGCGTTTGTACCGCCGGGTCACCACCTCGCGCATCGACGCGAAGTCGTCCACGCCGGCAACGCTGCGGATGATGAACTTGCGATAGTCGGACTTCTTCATCTTTCCGGCTTCCCAAACGACCATGGACGCAACCGTCTCCGCGCCCTGAATGTGCGAGATGTCGAAGCACTCGATGCGCTTCGGCAGCCCGGGCAGCATGAGCGCGTCCTGGAACGCCTCCTGGATCGCCTTGGCCGCCGGCTTCATCACCCGAAAGCGCTGGTCAAAAGCCTGTTTGGCGTTCTGGCCGACCAAGTCCACCAGCGAGCGCTTTTCGCCGCGCTGCGGAACGTGAATCTGCACGCGCCGCTTCTGACCTTCAGAGAGCACCTCCTCCAGGGTAGGACGGTCTTCGAAGTCGACCGGCACGTAGATCGTGTGCGGCACGTATTGCTGGTCGAGGTACACCTGCTTGAGCAGGGAAGAGAAGAACTCGCCGGGGTCGAAGCCGCCCTCATCCGCAATCTCAGGTGCTCTCCCGGCCTCCGACACCTCCTGCTGTTGCACGTGTAACGGCGGTAAGTCTTCCCAGAAGAACTCGCGCTTGTCTACGATCTTGCCGCCGCGCATGTGGAACAGGTTCACCGCCAGCATCTCGTTTTCGTAGTGATAGCCGAAGACGTCGGCGTCGTCGCCCTCTACTGCTGCTATTCGCTGCTTCTGCTCCAAAAGTTCCAGCGTCGAGATCAGGTCGCGATACTTGGCCGCCAGCTCATACTGCTCGCGCTCGGCTGCGGCCGACATGCGCTGATGCAGCGAGCGCGACAGGTCAGCGCCCCGGCCTTCCAGGAACATCTTCACGTCGTGCACGGCCTCGGCGTAGCGCTCGGGCGTGGTCAGCCCTGCGACGCACGGCCCCAGGCAGCGGCCAATGTAGTACTGCAAGCACGGCCGTGGATAGTAGCGCGTCAGGTCGAGCTTGCACGACGGAATCAAAAAGTGCCGGTGAATGAGATCGACGATTCGATACGCCAGGCTGGTAGGGAAGTACGGCCCGTAATACAGCGAGCCGTCTTTCTTCAGCCGGCGCGTGGGGAAGACGCGCGGATAGCGCTCGGCGATGGTCAGCTTGATGTAGGGGTAAGTTTTGTCGTCGCGCAGAAGAATGTTGTAGCGCGGCTTCTTCTGCTTGATGAGGTTGTTCTCAAGCGCCAGCGCTTCCTTCTCATTGTCGACCACGACGTAATCGACATCGACCGCCTCGCGCAGCAGCGAGCCGGTCTTGGCGTCGGCCAGCTTGCCCTCGAGAAAATACGACCGCACCCGTGAGCGCAGGTTGTTGGCCTTGCCCACGTAGATGATCTGCCCCTCGGCGTTCTTGTACAGATACACGCCGGGCGAGGTCGGCAGAGTGCGGATTTTCTGGTGCAGGTCCATACATTGAAGGAGCACGCCGTTAGGGCGCGCCATTGCAAGCCCTTAATCATTCTGTCATCCCGACCGAGGGCTTAAGCCCGAGCGGAGGGACCTGCTACCTCGCGCAGAAAGCAGGTCCCTCGACTACGTGAGTCCGCTCGCTCCGCGACCCGGGCCTCACTTCGCTCGGGATCACAACGTAAGAAAGAAGGGCGGTAACGGCACAACGGAGGGTCGTGCCCTGTTACGAACCGCATCTCAGCAGACACCGTTCCCCAGCCGGTAAAAATTCTACGCTCCCCAGCAGGATTATCATTTCGACCGCCGATGAACTTACCCGATTCAACTTGGACGGCTCGCAACCCACTGAAAACACACATTATTCGATGGCGACACGGAAGCGAGCGATGGCATCCCACTTGCTACTTCAACAGCAGGCCAAGTGGCTGGGTTTCCGCCCCGGGCCGAGGAGTTCTCGATGAACCGATATGCCGTCCTAGCCGTGCTGGTGGCCGGCAGCCTACCGTTTACCGTCGGCTGCGCCACCAAGAAGTACGTCCGCAACGAGACCACGCCCATCATCAACAACGTTAATGAATTAGATGACCAAACGGCGAAAAATACTCGCGACATCCACGATGTCGATAGCCGCGCGCAGCAGGGCATAGCGCAGGTCGACAACAAGGCTGCCGCGGCCGACCAGAAGGCGCTGGCCGCCGGCCAGACCGCCGACCAGGCCAACCAGAACGCCACCCAGGCCTCGAACCGCGTAACCAGCCTCGCCGGAACGGTTGAGAACCTGGACAATTACAAGTCGGTCGCCGATACCACCGTGCTGTTCGGCTTCGACAAAGCGCAGCTCACGCGCAAGGACAAAGAGCAGCTCGACGACTTCGCCGCGCAGCTCCAGAGCCAGCGGCACTACATTATTCAGGTCGAGGGCTATACCGATTCGACCGGTCCGGCTGATTACAACTACCAGCTCAGCCAGCGCCGTGCCGATGCCGTGATCCAGTATCTGGCGAGCAAGTACAACGTGCCCGCGCACAAGATTTTCCTGATCGGGTTGGGCAAAGACAATCCGGTGGCGCAGAACACGACGGCGCACGGGCGCGCGCAAAATCGCCGCGTTGACGTCCGCCTGATGGCGAATAGCCTGACGGAGTCGGCGAATGCCGGCGGTTCGGCTTCGAACCAGCAGTAAGTTCCTGGCCCTCAACCAGCGGCCGTAGTTCGGGCTCTACGCTCCTCTCAGCCCGGAGCCAATGGTCCATGAGCAGGCCCATTGGGAAAGGCCGTCCACCCTGGTGGGCGGCCTTTCAGCTTTGGTGCCGCCGCCCGGAGCTCTCCCCCGCCGGCTCCTTGTTCGCCAAAACTTCTACCGCCTCCCCTTGCGCCCGCAACTATACTGAACACGGCGCTCGCAGGAGGTGCTCATTGCGCAACGGAATTCTTCTTGGACTGCTACTGCTCCTCACGACCGGCTTGTTGATGGCGCAGTCGGCCACTCCCGCGCCCGACGGCAAGCAAGCCGCCAACCTGGCGTGGGACGAAACCTCCTACACCGGATGCCTGCAAAGCGGCGACGGGCGTTACACCCTGATAGACGAGGACGGGACGTCTCGCGAACTGGTGGGCTCTGGGGGCAAACTGAAGCACCAGGTGGGCCACCAGGTCGAAGTGATCGGGAAGGAGACCACCCGCAGCGTTGACCGGACGCTGCCTGGGGGCGCCTCCAACGTGATTCAGGTGCCCGTTTTCCAGGTCAAGAGCGTCAAACAAGTAGCGGCCAAGTGCAAGGAATAGCCCCGAGTTCGTCTCTCGATGGAAGGGGCGGTATTCAGTGCGACCGAGCGACGGGTTTCAGGGTCCACGATGTTGCGAATGTTTTCGATATCTGTAACGGTAAGTGAATGGGGCCTGACGCTTCGGCCCCGTGAAGCAACTGGCTGCGCCGCGCGATGGAAAGGGTTCTTGCTGCCCGCAGCCCTATCGACCATTTTGCTGTTGACGTGCGCGGTCGGCGCTGCGCAGCAGATTTCACCCGGCACCGTCCTTCCTGTTTTCTTGAACTCCACGCTCGACGCTCGTCACGACAAGCCCGGCGATCGCGTCACGGGCAGGATCATGCAGGACGTTCTTCTGCCTGACGGCGCTCGCATCCCGCGCGGCGCAAAAATCGTCGGGCATGTGGTGAGGGCGCAGCCCGTATCGCCGGGCGTGCCCTCGCGGCTCAGCTTGACCTTCGATTACATCGAGCTGAGGGGCCAGCGCATCCCCATCTCGGCGACGCTCCGAGCGCTTGCGTCGACGAACGAGGTCTTCGAGGCGCGAATGCCAACCAACGCCTGGGACGACTACGGCACCTCGCCCAGCGACTGGAACACGGTGCAGATTGGCGGGGCCGGCGTGTATCGCGGCAACGGCGAAGTGGTGAGCGGCAACCAGGTTGTCGGCAAGGCCACCGACTCCGGCGCCGTGACTGCCAGGCTGATGGCTGCCCCAGACCGCGGCTGCGCCGGCGCGAGCGCGCGCGAGCAGGCGCTATGGAAGTTCTCACCCTGGGCCTGCGGGGTGTACGGATTCAATGACCTGAAGATCCTGAATTCGCCGGGCCCGGGCGCGGCGGGCGAAGTCGAGCTGCAATCGGGCCGCGACATTCACATCGATGGCGGAAGCGGCTGGCTGCTCACGACCGTTGCGCCGTAGCCATGACCGCCCCTGGTGCTTGTGGCATTCGTCACATCCGCTTGTGACCGAACTCCGCCTCATATCACGCCCGCTTTAATTAGCCTGAACGTGACGCAGTTTGCCGCCTCCCCGGCTGAGGCGCACCGGGCTGCGCGCTAAAGGACCAACATGGCAACCACGGTCGTCGCATCCCCCGCAATGACGTCGCAGGAAATTCAGTCAGCTCTCAACGGTGTCGTCCCCAGCGATCGCATCCTGATACGCCCGATCGAGTTGATTGCCTGGGCCTCGGACGCGAGCTTCTATCGGATGATTCCGAAAGCCGTCATCCAGACCCAAGGCCTCGACGAGGTTCGTGCGCTGTTCGAATTGAGCCGCCAGACCCGGGTCCCGATGACCTTTCGCGCAGCCGGGACCAGCCTGTCCGGGCAGTCGATCTCTGACGGGCTGCTGGTGGAGGTAGCGCGCAACTGGCGCAACCTATGGGTGGAAGAAGCGGGCAAGCAGATCCGCTTGCAGCCGGGCGTGCTGGGTGCGCGTGCCAACCAGGCGCTGCTGGCCTACGGCGCGAAGATCGGTCCGGACCCCGCCTCCATCGCTACCTGCACCATCGGCGGCATTCTCGCCAACAACTCCAGCGGCATGTGCTGCGGCGTGGAACAGAACGCCTATCACACGCTGGCCTCGATGAAGTTCATGCTGCCCTCGGGCACGGTCATCGACACCGCATTTCCCAACGCCGATGAGGAATTCCACGCGCGCGAGCCACAACTGGCGCGCGGCATACTCGAGCTGAAATCGCGCATCGAGCGCAATCCCGCGCTGCGCGAACGGGTCCGCAACAAATACCGGATGAAGAACACCACCGGTTATTCGCTCAACGCCTTCCTCGACTTCGATCGCGCCGTCGATATCTTTCAGCACGTGCTGGTCGGCTCCGAGGGCACCCTGGCCTTCATAGCCGAGGCGGTGCTGAATACCGTTCCCGACCTGCCGGTGAAGTACACCGGCCTGCTGCTGTTCCCCGATCTGTACGCGGCCGCCGACTCGATTGTGCCGCTGCGCCAGGCAGGCGCAAAGGCGCTGGAGATCATGGATCGCGCCTCATTGCGATCGGTGCAGGACAAGAATGGAATGCCCGCTTCGCTGCGCTCTCTGCCGGAGGCTGCCGCGGGGCTGCTGGTCGAGTTCCAGTCCGCCAATGAAAGCGCGCGGCCCGAACTGGAGAAGATCGCCGCCGAGGCGACGGTCGCCTTCCGCCTCTGCGAGCCGGCACAGTTCACGCACGTTGCCGCCGAGCAGGCGCTGCTCTGGCGAGTTCGCTCGGGCCTGTTCCCGTCCGTCGGTTCGGTACGCAAAAGCGGCACCACGGTCATCATTGAAGATGTGGCTTTCCCCATCGAGTCGCTGGCCGATGCGGCCCATAGTCTGACCGGCCTGTTCAAGCTCCACGGCTACGACGACGGCATTATCTTCGGACACGCCAAGGACGGCAACCTGCACTTCGTCATCACCCAAGGCTTCAACACGCAGATGGCTGTCGACCAGTACAAGTACTTTGTCGACGACGTAGTGAAGCTGGTGGTGGAGCGCTACGACGGAGCCCTGAAGGCCGAGCATGGCACCGGCCGCAACATGGCGCCGTTTGTCCAGACGGAATGGGGTCCCGAAGGCTACCAAATCATGCGGCGGCTGAAGGAGCTCGTCGATCCGGAGAACTTGCTGAACCCCGGCGTCATTATCAATCCCGACCGTGAGGGACACCTTGCGAACCTGAAGCAACTTCCCTCGGTCGAGCCGGAAATCGACAAATGCATCGAATGCGGTTTCTGTGAGTCCAAGTGCCCCAGCCGCGAGCTTACGCTGACTCCGCGACAGCGCATCGTGGTGCGGCGAGAGATGGCGCGACTGGTGCAATCTGACAATGGGGCAGAGCTGTACGACAAGCTCGACACCGAATTCCCCTACATGGCGCTCGATACCTGTGCCACCGACGGGCTATGTGCTACGGCATGTCCGGTCAGCATCGACACGGGACAATTGGTGAAGCGCTTCCGCAATATCCGTGCCAGCACCAAAGCGCACGCCTGGGCGGCCCGCATCGCCAGAAACTTCGGGGTTGTTGAAAGGCTAATGCGGCTTAGTCTGGCTCTAGGACATGGAACCGCTGCCGTCATTGGTCAGAACCAGATGCGTTCGCTCACACGGGCCATGAAACGCGTCTTTGGCGAAGCTGTGACCGAATGGATGCCCGACACTCCGCACGCGTCCGGCCCAATCCCCTCGACCACAAAGGCCGGAGCGCAGGCTGTGTACTTCCCGTCGTGCATTTCGCGCACCATGGGCCGCCTTCCCGGCGAGCCGGAAGACCGCTCGCTGATGCAGGTGCTGGTCGACTTGGCGGCTCGCGCCGGCGCCCCCGTCTACATCCCGCCTGACGTTCGCGGGACCTGCTGCGGCACGCCGTTCTCGTCCAAGGGCTTCACCGCCGCTCACGCCATCGCCATCAACCGCGCCATAGAGCGCTGTTGGCGCTGGTCGGAGCAGGGAAGACTTCCCGTGGTCATCGACACCAGCCCCTGCACCTACGGCCTCAAGAACGCGCGCTCGTATCTCATCCCCGAGAACGAGGAGCGTTTCGACCGCCTCACGTTCCTAGATTCGATTGAGTTCGTGCACGATCAACTGCTGCCCAAACTTGGGGTCAAGACAAAGTCGGGAAGCGTTGCCCTGCATCCTGTCTGCTCGGTGACCAAGATGGGCATTGGAGGCAAGCTGGAGGCGATCGCGCGCGCGTGCAGCGATGATGTGCTGGTTCCCATCGACGCCGGGTGTTGTGGCTTCGCCGGCGATCGCGGCTTTCTTGTTCCCGAGCTCACGCAGTCGGCCACACGCCTGGAAGCCGCGGAGGTAAAGTCCAAGCAGCCGGATGCCTGCTACTCCAGTAGCCGAACCTGCGAGATCGGCATGAGCCGCTCCACCGGGCAGATTTACCGCTCGTATTTGTACTTGCTGGAGAAGGCCACCCGCTAGGGAGGCCCTGATCAAGGACGCGCCTGGTCTTGAAGGGAACGGTCTTCTCATCGCGGCTTTACAGGCTGCTGAGAAACTCAAGCTCGGGCGGCTTTGAAACGGGCGGGCGGTTTTGAAGCGGGCGGGGGGCTTTGAAGGGGCGCAGCTTTAGCTGCGCCGTTGAGAGCGCTTGATTACTTGTCATCCCGAGGAGGCCTTTAGGCCGACGAGGGATCTGCTTTCGAATCTTCCAGCAGCCAGTTAGCCCCTGCCGTGTCGGCAGGATCACGCCGCAGTAATCGCGTTAATCAATTGGAAGTTTCTTTTGCGCGCGCCGATTTTGGGCTATTGTGTAGGGCAGAGTACCGCGATTTGAGGAGCGGATGGCGCCTACACGCAAACTCATCACGAGCATCGCAGTCGTGTTCCTGGCAATGCCTGTGAGGTTGCCAGCGCAGACTGCCCTCGATAGAGCTGCGCCACAGTCGCCCGATGTCCCGGCAGGAATAGCGCAGGGCCCGCAGCTGTCCATGCGGCCTGCTGCCCCACCGTCTCCGCTTCAGCCCCTGCTCGACTTCAAGGATTCCGACATCAAGTTCAACCTCGCAACCTTGATGAACACGCTGCGCGACAACCGGCATGAAGGCTGGGTGCTGGCCGCCTATCCCGATCCCAAGACCAGCCGGCCATTGATCGGCGCGGGCTTCAGCCTCGACCTGCCCGCGCGCGAGCACCCGCAGCGCGATCCGCTGAACCCGACCCAGTTTCTTGAGCCCTCGTCGGCCGAGTTATGGGAGGCCGCGGGCCTTGAGCCGCAGCGCTTGCAGACGATGCTGGAGCAGTTCGACCGCGAGCTCAGCGCCTGGAAGAAGAAAAAGTTTCGCCGCAAGATTCGTACCCACGACTTGTTCCCTGAGATCGGCGAGGACGATGCCATGAAGCTGCTTCGCATCTCCGCGATCCAGGCGGTCCACAACGCGCGCGCCTATTGCCGCAACTTCGATCAGCTCAACGGGCCCCAGCAGATGGCCCTGACGCAACTCGTGTTCCAGATGGGCGTGAACCTGGAACAGTTCACGCAGTTCCTGTTCGCCATCAATAACGGGCCGGGGAGCGTTGCCAATCCTCCCGTCGCCGATGTCAGCAATGTAAGCGCCGGCAATGCCGCGGTCACTCCTGCAAGCTTGAACACAATCACTGCCGCTCCATCAGTCCAGAGCTTCGCATCCCAAGGCATGGCATTGCCGCAGCCTGCCTCCGAATCCGACTATTGGAAATCGGTGCAGGAAACGCTAATTCACAGCGACTGGGCGCGCCGCTACAGCACGCGCGCTATCTCTGTGATCGCCATGCTTGATCCTGCTTACGCGAGCGCGCCCTGGGAAGCTGAGGCGCGAGTGCGGGCCGAAGTCCATCCGCCGCGCAAGCATCGTCGCCGGGCCGCAACGGTTCGCACCGCCAGCGCGGCGCACCACAAGTCCTCAACGCGGCACACCCACAAGAGCTAAGGAAGCAGCTGACTTAAGCCTTGGCCTGAAAGGGGCCGCTCTTCAAAAGCCAGGCGGCCTCTCGCTTGCCACATTGAACGCGCGCTCCAGGGCCATGCCTGCCTGGCATAGCGTTCCTTCATCGAACAGTCTGCCGATTAACGTGACGCCATAAGGAACGCGACGCGGCGGGGAAAACTTCGGCAAAGGATGCGCCGGGTCTGGCGCCCAATCGCTGCGCGCCTCCGAGACCTCGACGAAACCCGCGCGCAACGTCAATGACGGATGTCCCGTGAAGTTGGTGATGGTCAGCATTTCATCGCGCAGCGAGGGCACCAGCAGAAGGTCTACCTGCGAGAAGATGCGCCCCATCTCGTTGGCTACCATGCGGCGGAAGCGATCGGCCTGCACGAAATCGACAGCCGATAAGAACCGCGACTGGCGGAAGGTGTTGGGCCAGGCGTCGGGCACTTGCATCTTCATCTCGCGCAAACCGCCGCTCAGCGTCAGCTCCTGGAATGAGGCCGCGGCTTCGGCGAAGAGAATGAGGTCGAGCGAATCGTACGGCCACTCGGGCAGCGAAACTTCAACCGGAACCATGCCAACCTTGCTGATAGTTTGCACGGCGTGGCGATCGACCTCGGTTGCCGGGGCGTCTTTCAGCCAGGCAGGGAAGTAGCCCACGCGCAGACCGTTCACACTGGCGCCGGAGTTGAAGTCGAGCTTGCTGGGAATGCTGTTCACGTCGCCGGGATCGGGCCCGCTGATCGTATTCAGCACGAGGATCGTGTCTTCAACGCTGCGCGCCATGGGGCCGAGTTTGTCGAGCGACCAGCACAGCGTCATCGCGCCGGTGCGTGCGACGCGGCCGTAGGTGGGACGCAGTCCCGTGATACCGCAACGCATCGACGGGCTCACGATGCTGCCGCCGGTTTCGCTGCCGATGGCGAAGGCAACCAAGCCTGCGGCGGTCGCAGCGCCGGGTCCGGCGCTCGAACCCGACGAGCCTTCTTCCAGCAGCCAGGGATTCATCGTCTGGCCGCCGAACCAGATATCGTTGAGCGCCAGCGCCCCGAGGCTGAGCTTGGCGACCAGCACCGCGCCCGCGTCGTGAAGGCGCTGCACGACCACGGCGTTGTCCTTCGGGACGCGGTTGCGGAAGGGCTCGGCGCCGTAGGTGGTCGGGATGCCGGCGGTATCGAGCAGGTCTTTGGCGCCCCAGGGGATTCCATGTAACGGACCACGATACTTGCCGGCCGCGATCTCCTGGTCGGCCTGCCGCGCTTGTTGCAGCGCCAGCTCCCTGGTCAGCGTGATCACGCAGCGAAGCTTGGGATCGTATTTTTCCAGGCGTGCAAGATAGATGTTGGTGAGGCGCTCGGAGGTGATCGCTCGCAACCGTATCCACGACGAAAGATCGAGGACGGTGGCGAAGGCGATGTCGTCGTCATTGGCCGGCAGCGGACCGAAGCCGCTGTCGGCCACAGGAGTGAATTGCGCGCGCGCAGGCAATTGTTGCGTTCCGGGTAGCACCGGGTCCCAGCGCGACCAGGGCGCGAGCCCGTCCGGCAACGCGACTTTGTGCGGCCCCACCCTCAATTCATAGAGCGCCGCCATCGACATGCGCCAGTTGCTCGCCGCCTGCTCCAGCTCCTGCTCGCTGAAATTCACCTGCACCAGTTTTTCGGCTTGCGCGAAGGTCGAGGCGGAAACCTCGGGCCCGACTGGCGGCGCCGTGCCAAACGCTGGTGGCGCACCGGGTGTAGTCGTCGGGGGCCCCTGCTCCTGAGCGTAGCCGGCCATCGCTGTTCCGGCGAGCGCCAGAGAGAGCTGGCCAAGGAAACGTCTGCGCGTGCTGGTCATCGTTGTCATGGTTTTTCCTGGGGCAATCCGGCGCGCGACGGCGGGCCAGACCGCTCCTTGGGAAGATACATCATGGTGAGGAGTTCTACTGTAGAAGCTCAAGCGCGGCCGTGACTCGCTTTTGATGGCCTACAGTGTGGCAATGCCTTGGGAGTAACGGTTGAGCCTCTCACAATGTGAGGTATCACATTGTGGTATAGAGATCGGCGCTTGGCCCGGACCGCAGGCCGGAGTTTTTCACAATATTTTCACTTTTTATTGATGTCCGACATTGTGAGCTGTCGTATGCTGAGTGCAATTGCAAACCTGATCGGAGAGAGAGGGGAGATGGCCAAACAGCCGCTCCCCATTTTTAGTGGCCAGTGGTCAGTGGCCAGTCAGCAACCCGACTTTGTTGCCCTACTCCAGCTTGCCCGCACTAACTTGAGTTCCGTGTTGAGCCATTACCCGCTTCGGGACTGGCCACTAGCCACTGCCTTGAACTACCATTTCCTGTTATGTCAGTCCTGACTGAAACTCCTGTCTCTTCGTATACGCCGGTGCGCGCGCCACGCGGCAACCAGCTCTCCTGCAAAGGCTGGGCGCAGGAAGCGGCGATGCGCATGCTGATGAACAACCTCGATCCCGACGTCGCCGAACGTCCGCAGGACCTCGTGGTCTACGGAGGCACCGGCCGCGCCGCGCGCAACTGGGACTGCTATCACGCGATCGTCCGTTCGCTGAAGTCGCTGGAGAACGACGAGACGCTGCTGGTGCAGTCGGGCAAGCCGGTCGGTATCTTCCGCACCCACGACTACGCTCCGCGCGTGCTTATCTGCAACTCCAACCTCGTCGGCCACTGGTCCAACTGGGAGAAGTTCAACGAGCTGGAAAAGCTCGGTCTGACAATGTATGGCCAGATGACCGCGGGCTCCTGGATTTATATCGGCTCGCAGGGAATCATTCAGGGCACGTTCGAGACGTTCGCGGCGGCGGGCGAGAAGCATCTTGGCGGCGAGCTCGAAGGCAAGCTGATCGTTTCCGGCGGCATGGGCGGCATGAGCGGCGCGCAACCGCTGGCCGCGACCATGACCGGCGCGTGCTATCTCGGCATTGAGGTCGATCCCGAGCGCATCAAGAAGCGTCTGCGCACCGGCTACTGCGACTTCATGGTCAACTCGCTCGACGAGGCGCTACGCATCATCAAGAACGCAGTTCGCAAGAAGGAGAACATCTCCGTTGGCTTCGTCGGCAATTGCGGCGACATTATTCCGGAACTGGCGGAGCGCGGCGTGGTGCCCGACATTCTTACCGATCAGACGTCAGCGCACGATCCGCTGAACGGATATGTGCCCAGTGGCATGACACTCGAAGAGGCGTTTGAGCTGCGCCGGCGCGATCCCAAGGCGTACGTCGAGTGCTCGCTCGATACCATGGCGCGACACGTCGAGGGCATGTTGAAGCTCCAGAAGATGGGCTCGGTTACGTTCGACTACGGCAACAACATTCGCACGTTTGCCTTCGAGCACGGCGTGAAGAACGCCTACGATTTCCCGGGCTTCGTGCCGGCGTATATTCGTCCGCTGTTTTGCGAAGGCCGCGGTCCGTTCCGCTGGGCGGCGCTGTCGGGAGATCCCGCCGACATCCACACCACGGACGACCTGGTGCTCGAAATGTTTCCGCACAACCGTATTCTCAGCCGCTGGATTAACCTCGCGCGCAAGCGGATCAAGTTTCAGGGGCTGCCGTGCCGCATCTGCTGGCTGGGATATGGGGAGCGCGCGCAGTTTGGACTCGCGCTGAACGATATGGTGAAGAACGCCAAGCTGAAGGCGCCGATCGTGATGGGCCGCGACCACCTCGACTGCGGCTCAGTCGCGTCGCCGTTCCGCGAAACTGAAGCGATGAAAGACGGCAGCGACGCCATCGCCGACTGGCCGCTGCTCAACGCCCTGCTCAATACCGCGAGCGGCGCCTCGTGGGTCTCAATCCATAACGGCGGCGGAGTGGGGATCGGCTACTCGCAACATGCGGGGCAGGTGACGGTCGCCGATGGCAGCGCTGCGATGGCCAAACGCATCGAGCGTGTGCTGACCAACGATCCCGGCATCGGTGTCGCGCGGCATGTCGATGCGGGTTACGACGAAGCGCAATCTTTCGCGAAGGAGAAAGGGATCAGAGTACCGATGGCGGAGTAGCTGGGTAGAGCTGGCCTTTAGGCCAGCGTCTAAGACCAACACCAAAAGCAAATGCGGCGCTGATGCCCGGGCATCAGCGCCGCATATCCGTCAGGCAGAGCGTCCGTAACGCGGGCCTGAAGGCCCGCTCTACTTCGCAGCCTCGAACTCCGTCCACGGCTGCGAGTCCATATCGCGCAGCACGTCCTTCTCCCAATTGAATTCGGGGTGAGCTTGCAGGTGTGGTTGCGCCTTGAAGTCGATGCCGCAGGCGTGTCCGGCAGCCGCCACCAATTCCATCTTCTCAGCCATGGCTGAGGTGGTCGCCTTGTTCTGCACCGTGCCCGCGATGCCGTACGGCGGCTGCCAGTCGCCCATGCCGCGCGGCGAAAGATCGACGTGGCCACAAAGCGTGCGCTCGCTGGGCTGCTCCTGCTTGGTGTAGCTGTCGTAGTGGTCGCTCTCGAAGCGCTCGGCCGCGGCGAGATCGATCTTGCCCTTGTTCTCCGCCATCAGTTGTTCCCAGCGGACATGACGCGCGTTCGCGCTGAGGGCGGGATTGTTTACGTCGAAATCCGTTTCCTCGCGCGTCAGCTTCGGATCGATGGGGAAGTTTGAACTGACGAAGTAGCCGTCGGTCTTGCGCTGGAGCGTGACGTTCTTCAACCCAAGCTCCAGGCTGGCAATTTCGTTCTTCTTCGTGTCGGCGATGAGCCAATCATTGGCATAGCCGCCATTGTTGTCCGTCTTCATGATGCGCACGAAGTCGTCGATCGACTGCGCGTACTGCATGGCCTTGCGCGCGCGCACGAACTCGGGAATGCCGTTGGGATCGTATCCGAAGAAGCCGCCGATGGTGGTCTCGGTGATGACGATGCCGGCGGAGTTGATGCCGAAGTCGTCGCCGCTGTGGATGAGGCCGGGGAAGCCGTCCATGATGAAGTGCTCGCCCTTCGCCGGCACGATATCGAAGATGATGGTCCAGCGTTCGCCGTCAAGATAGCTGGTCCAGTTGTTGTGCGCGATCACCACCCGGCCGTCTTTGGTGTAGCTGCCGGTGGCGACGAAGGCGCTGCAATGCTCGGCCGGAGTCGCCGAGGGCGCAGGCTTGATGCCGTGCTGCTTGTTATATTCGGCGACGTAGTAGCTCCACTCGGGGAAGGCGTTCAGTGCGACCACGTCCCACAGGTCGAGCTTCACGCCTGCGGTGTTCGCGCCGTCGGTGATGCCCTGCAACTCCTCGCGATACTCAGCTTCGATGTGCGGCCACATCATGTTCTGCGCCGCATCGCGAAAGAACTGCCAGTCCTTCTGGTTGTCGTGCGCCAGCTCGAGCTTCTGAACGCGGAGTGCGTCGTCGATCTCGGGTGCGAGCAGATAGCCATGCTGAAAGCCGATCTGCGAGGGACTGCCGGCCAGGTGGACGTACGTCCAGCCATGCTCGGCGGGACGCCGGAATGCGCCGGTGAGGCGCGGATCGCTAGCCGAGTCCTGCTTGGAAGCGGGTCTGGTATTGCCCGCAAAGCTGATCAGAGAAATCGAAGTGAGCAGCAGAAGAATCGGAAGTCGTGCGAGGCGGCGCATGAGGGCTCCGTGATGTGCAAGGACGAGCCGTATCGTACCAGATTCGCGGGTGCCCCATTCAAGGCCGTTCTTTGGGACTGGAGTGGGAGCCTTCGGGTAAACAACGCGAAGGTTGTGGTTCACTCACAATTCCCCGCTCACGCTCCGCTTCAACGGGGTCCCCGGAGACCCTCGACGAAACATCTACCATGCCAGCCGTGTTATTCCCGGTACGACATCGAAGTGGCGATCGCGGCTGATAACCGGCAGGGAATGCTGCCGACATAGCGCCGCTATCCAAACGTCGTTGGCGGGAATCGGCGTTCCAGCCTTCTTCAACTCGCTACGAACGGCGCTGTAGGAAACAGTGGTCCGCTCATCGACGTCCAGGATTCGGAAGGTCGGGAGATAGTTGGTCAGCCACCGTTCGTATTGCGCACGGTGGCGCGATCGGGAAATTCCGTAGCGGTATTCGCCCAGAACGATAACGGGAATGGCAATCTGGTTCGCTTGGCGAAGGATAGGTAGGAGCGCTCCATTGCCCTCCGCCACAGCGGAGAGTCCATTCGTGTCTAAAATCACAGCCGGTCCTCGGCTTCAACCTGCTCAAATTCCTCTTCGATCCAGCGATTGATTCTGGCCGTCTCGCGGCGCAGGCGCCGCAGCTTGCCGAAGGATTCCATCCAGGGCTGCTTCGGGCCTCCACGGCTGCCGGCCAGTTTGTCTCTTACTGCCTCAGTGACAAACTCTCGCAGTGGGATGCCGCGCTGAGCGGCTGTCGACTTCGCCTGGCGGAAGGTCGCATCGGGAATTTCCAGCGTCGTTTTCATAGCCCCATGCTCCCATATTTATGGGTGGCTGGTCAAAGCTTTGGCGCGTTCGCCACAGAATTTCGAAGCAAACAAAAAAGGCACGGGCCGCCACTGACCCGTGCCGCGCGTGCCGGTTAGCACGTCTCTCTCTGCTGAGGAAAGCCTAGTCGTTGCCCATTTCAAGGTGCGGATGTTCGACATGAGCGTGCCCGCAACCGACCGGGCACTCGCCGAGAATCGGCCGGCAGGCAGGATCTTCGCCGACCTCAATGACCGCGGGCGGAATCTTTATCTCGGCAAACTGCTCGGCCTCGGTCGAGTGCTCCAGCGCGGTGACCGACGACTTGCCGCTGGCGATTGCCTGGGTGACCGCGTCGAAGTATCCGGTGCCCACGAAGCGCTGGTGCTTCACCGCGCCGTAGCCGTGGCTGTACTCGCGCGAGAACTCCTTCTCCTGGAGCCGCGAGTAGGCGGTCATGCCGCTGTCTTTGTAGGCGCGCGCCAGCTCGAACATGCTGAGGTTGAGCGCGTGGAAGCCGGCCAGGGTGATGAACTGGAACTTGTAGCCCATCGCCGCCAGCGCCGGCTGGAAGCGCGCGATGGTCGCGTCGTCCAGCTTCTTCTTCCAGTTGAACGACGGCGAGCAGTTATACGCCAGCATCTTGCCGGGGAACTGCTCGTGAATGGCGTTGGCGAAGCGCTCGGCCTCTTTCAAGTTGGGCTCGGAGGTCTCGCACCAGATGAGGTCGCAATACGGCGCGTAGGCCAGGCCGCGTGCGATGGCGGAGTCGAGGCCACCGTTAATCTCGTAGAAGCCTTCGACGGTGCGATTGCCGGTGCAGAAGATCTTGTCGTAGTCGTCGACGTCGCTGGTGAGCAGGAAGGCGCTGTTGGCGTCGGTGCGGGCGAGGATAAGCGTGGGCACGTCAAGCACGTCGGCGGCCAGGCGCGCCGCGACTAACTTCTGGATCGCTTCCTGCGTCGGGACGAGGACCTTGCCGCCAAGGTGGCCGCACTTCTTCGCCGACGACAACTGATCTTCGAAGTGAACACAGGCCGCGCCCGCCTCGATCATCGCCTTCATCAGCTCGAAGGCGTTCAGCGTACCGCCAAAGCCGGCTTCGGCGTCGGCAATCAGCGGCGCGAACCAGTTGATGCCGTTCTTGCCTTCGGCGTGATGGACCTGGTCGGCGCGCGTGAGCGCGTTGTTCAGCCGGCGGCACAGGTTGGGAACCGAGTCGGCAGGGTACAGGCTCTGGTCGGGATACATCTGGCCGGCGTTGTTGGCGTCGGCCGCACACTGCCAGCCGCTGACGTAAATGGCCTTTAGGCCGGCGGAGACCATCTGCACTGCCTGGTTGCCGGTGACGGCACCCAGCGCGTTGACGTAGTTGTCGCTGTTCAACATCTCCCACAGACGCTCGGCGCCCAGGCGGGCGAGGGTGTATTCGATGGGAAGCGTGCCGCGCAAACGCACAACGTCTTCGGGGGTGTAGGGGCGTTGGATTCCGTTCCAGCGAGGGTCGGTCTTCCAGGACTTGGCTAACTGCGCTGCGCTCGGTTGAGCCGCCATTTCGTGATCTCCTCTCGGGTCCTTAAATTAAGAGTGCGGTCTAACTGACCACTGCTTGCATGACGCGACTGCGAAGGCCACCGAATGTGTTCAATATAATGAACAGCAATTCTGTATGGTGTACAAACAGTACGCGGCAACCAGAGCAGGCCGCAAGTCCGTCGTTCAATATATTGAACATAAATTCATAATCGCGTACCATGAGTTCGGATTCCTATATTGCTGGACTAGGTTGGCTATGGCTTCCCAAAACGACACGTCATCTACGGCCGTCGAGCGCACGCTGCTGATTCTGGAAGCTGCGGCACAGCGCGAGGGCGGCATGTCGAACGCTGAATTCAGCCGTAAGCTAAAGATTCCAAAGAGCTCCGCCAGCTACATCCTGCGCACGCTGGAGCACCACGGCTACCTGCGTCGCGATGGCGACGGTGGACGATATCGGCTGGGAATGAAGGTGCTCAACCTCTCGCGCGCAGCTCTGGGCGGGGTGGATGTCCGGGAGGTGGCCCATCCCATTATGCAGCACCTAGTCGATCGCATTCACATCACGACTCACCTGGCCATTCTCGATCACGGGGAAGCGGTCTACGTCGAGAAGGTGGAGGCGCCGGGGTTCATCAGGATGAACACCTGGATCGGCCGCCGCATGGAGGTCCATTCGACGGCGGTGGGGAAGGCACTGCTGGCCTATCTCGACGCGAAGGAGCGCGACGCGATTCTGCGCCATCGCGGACTGAAGAAGCTGACGACGCATACCATCACGACGTTGCCGCGGCTGATGCAGGAGCTCGAGCGGGTGCGGCAGTTGGGCTATGCGGTGGACGACGAGGAGAACAGTTTGGGCGCGCGGTGCATCGGCGCGCCGATCTTCGACGGGGAAGGGAATGTCGAGGCGGCGATCGCGTCGACCGGCACCATCAACGCGGTGCCGCAGGACGCGGTGCCACACCTCGCCGACATGATCAAAGAAGCCGCGCGCCGCATTTCGCACCAGCTTGGGTATCGCGGACCTTATCCCAAGACGGTGGACGCGGAGTAGATTGTTCGCGAGGGCACTCGCTATGGCACGTGTACAGATTTCGCTGGAAAAGTATCTGCACGAAAGTTACCGCTCACACGTCCGCCGCTTGTGGTGATTGAGATACTCTCCCCAGAGGACCGTATCGGGCGAAGAATTCCGCATCCCAGCGTCGCCGATCTTTTTCCGCTTGAACGACCTGTGGAACGAAATGCAAGCCAACCAAGTGACGAGCTAGTCCCGCCCGCAAATTGATTACTGCCCTGCCATCCTCATCATGGTCTGCCACAAGAAGAAGACCAGCGTCACAATCGCGATGAGTCCCACGATGACGCCACCAATTAATGCGATTGCCGCCACCCGCTCCTGCGCCGGCGTCGGCGGAGTAACGCCCAGATAGTTCGTGTACACGCGATACAAAATGCGCAGAATAACGCTGCGCTTTGCTTGAGGATCATCCCACTTGCCGTCTGGTTTCGAAAAGTTCATGCGAAAGCATCGTCCCTGTTTAGCAAGGCTATATCAAGGGCGAAGTACAAGCGCAACCACCTTTCGGCTATCCTAAATATCGTAATTTCGTAACAATAATCCGCTAGCTGCCTATAAAGCACATACACCTAAGTGTCACAAAGCTAGCAGCACCAGCGCCATTATCCGCCATATATGTTGCCGGTTACCAATGGGTAGTCTAAATCCCCACCTCGGACGGACTAGTCCATAGTGCTGGGGTGGGATGCGAAATCGCACCTTGGCATGGCAGAAATTGATAGTTCAGATTCTTATGCACAATTTACTTGACTTATTACAGCAAAAGAGAAAGAAATAAACGTACCACCCAGTCAATCTAGCTGTCTGATCTGGCCCAGTTAACATTTCACATGGAAGTGAGGACTCCGGCTTGCAGGCTTGGAGTTAAAGCTCCAAGGCTAGCGAGCTGTGCGGCTTGCTTCTGTGACTTCAGGAGATGATCCATGGCGCGGTCACAGAGACAGTGGTTTTCAGCAGCCAGTTGCTACTACGGATTAGCTCTGGTCTTATTCGCAACATTCGCGGCATCTCTCATGCCTGCGCAGACATTGCGTGTTTTACACGGCTTCAACGATACTCCCGACGGCTCGGCGCCCTGGGCTGGGTTGGTGAGGGATGCTGCAGGCAATCTCTACGGCACCACAACCATGGGCGGCGAGTACGGTTATGGAATGGTGTTCAAGGTTGCGAAAAGGGGCACAAGCTGGATTCTCTACCCGCTCTACAACTTCCCCCAACCCGGCCAAGGTGGTGATGGAGCGGAGCCGAATGCCCCCGTAATAATTGGGCCGGACGGCAGCTTGTATGGAACCACTACCATGGGAGGAAATAATTATGGGACGGTATTCAAGCTAACACCGACTGCGCATGTCTGCCAGACCACGATTTGTCCCTGGAATGAAACCATTCTTTACCGCTTTAGTGGAGGCAGCGACGGCGCAAACCCCTATAGCCCCGTGGTCCTTGATGCTGCGGGGAATATTTATGGCACGACACAGTCGGGAGGATCGTCGGACCAGGGAACGGTCTTCAAGCTGACGCGGTCCGGCTCCGGGTGGACGGAAACTGTGCTCTACAGCTTTACCGGCAATCCCGACGGTTCGCAACCGGAAAGCGGACTGCTGCTGGATGGCGCCGGCAACCTATATGGCACTACGGCGGACGGGGGAGCGAATGCTTCCGGCACGGTATTTGAACTTGTATCTTCCGGCGGCGGCTGGGCAGAGAACATTCTCTATAGCTTTGGCGCACAGGACGGATATGCTCCCTTTGGCGGACTGATCTTCGATCGCGCAGGGAATATCTATGGCACCACGGCCTATAGCTATGTCGGCAACGGAACGGTATTCGAACTAAGCCCCTCTGGCGGCCAATGGAATTTCACTACACTCTATTTCCTGACCAGCGGCGCGCCAACCGTTCCCGGTCCGGTGGGGACTCTACTTCTGGATACTCACGGAAATCTTTACGGCACGACCTTCGAGGGCGGCCTGGCTGGATGCGGCCTGGGATTCGGGTGCGGTACCGTCTTCGAACTATCGCCTGGCTCGGGTGACTGGACGTACAACCTGCTCTATCAATATTCGGGCGGTTCAGACGGAGGCTTCCCAGTTGACGGGCTGGTTTCCGACCCGCAAGGAAATCTCTATGGCTCAGGATGGGGTGGAAACTTAGGGAACGGTGTAGTTTTCGAATGGACGCCGTGACCGCCAGGTTGATCGTATTTGACGTGGATGTTTGAGGCGTTCACGCAGGTTACGGCGGCAATCCCACGTTCTTCATCAATTGGATGTAGCGTGGGTCCGAACGCAAGAAGTCGAAGAGCGGACTTCTGATTTCATAGACGAACTCGCTGGCGTGTTTCTTGCCCGCTGTTTCGATCGCGGCCAGGGCGTTTTCCCGGTCGCCTTCCGCCGCATAGGTGGCTGCCCACACAATTTCGCCTATGTGCCCGTGGCGGCTCATGCGCGTCAAATGCTCCCGCGCAAGTTGCGCATAGCCCTTTGCGGAAGCCGGCACCTGAGGGAGGTCTGAGTCTCCCTCCATTTTCGCGGCCGTGCGATATTCCTGCACGGCCTCCGCCCAGTTACCGCGAAAGCCGAGGAGGGTAGAGTATTTCCAGTGCGCGGGGTAGGAGGTGGGCTCAATTTCGATACTCTTGCGGAACTGCTCTGCGGCCTCGTCATAGCGATGGGCGGCAAACAAAGAGTACGCGTAGTTCACGTTGATGATTGACGACAGCGGATCGAGCAGTAGCGCATTGCGGAACTCCGCCAGCGCGGCATCGGTCTGCTTCATGGGCAGCAGATAGGAGAAGGCGTAGAAGTAGTGGAAGTGCGCGTTGTTGGGCTGGAGTTGCTGCGCTCGCTGGAACTCCCTCTCCGCTTCCGCCCACTGAAAGTTTGTAGCCAGGGCCACAGCCAGCGCCGCATGCGCTTCGGCAAGTTGCGGGTCAAGTTCGAGGGCCTTTCGCGCCGCCGCGAGTGCCTGTACATTTGCCGGCTCAGAGTCGATCAGCATCCACGACGGCGCAATGTTGTACCAATCGGCCAGCCCGGCATAGGCGAGCGCGTAGCCGGGATCGGCGGCGATGGCTTTCTGAAAAAGCCCCAGACTGTTCCCTATATTCTCCTCGCCGCGCTTGTTCAGCAGGTACCGGGCCTTGAGATATAGCTGGTAGGCCTCGGCGTTTTGGGTTGAGCCCTGCGCGATTTGCTTCTGCTGCTCGCCCGTGAGCTGTGCTCGCAGCTTGGCCGCAACGTCACGGGTGATTTCGTCCTGTAACGTCGAGACCTCGGCCATATTGCGGGTGTACTGGGCTCCCCAGATCTCCGTCCCATCCGCGGCATTCACCAGGTCGGTCGAAATCAGCACGTCGTCGCCGCGGCGCGTGATCCTGCCAGTCAGCACCGCGTCGACGTTCAGTGTTTTGCCGACCTGCGCGGGGTCATCCTCTTTGCCTTTGAAGCGAAACACGGTGCTTCGTGCCATGACCTTAAGGTTCGGCAATTGCGAAAGTGTGCCGATCAAGTCCTCCGTCAGGCCGTCGCTCAGGAAATCGTTGCTCGCGTCCGAGGTGCCATTGACGAACGGCAGCACCGCCATCGACGAAATCTTCTTTGCGCCTGAGGCGTGCCAGACGAATCCGCCGGCGGCCGCGGCAATGAGTACGAGGGCCGCGATGGCGGCGATCCAGTACTTCTTGGAAGCCACAGCGCCGGCTGCTGCGATGCCGCCACTGGCCGGAGCCACCGCGGACATGGATCCGCTGGGCGTCGCCACCACCGCGCTGCGCCCCGAATCCGTGTCCCGCTTCAACCGCCGCAGATCGGCCCTCATGTCGGAGGCGGTTTGATAACGCAGGCGCGGGTCCTTCTCCAGCGCCTTATTAATGACATCCTCGAGCTTGGGTGGAACATCGGGGTTTAACCGCAGAGGCGGCACAGGTGGCTTGTTCAGGATGGCGTCGAACAAGGCCGCGCTCGTCTCACCGCGAAAGGGCATTGCGCCCGTGACCATCTCGTAGAGCACGGCGCCGAAGGAAAACAGATCGGTGCGGGCATCGAGTTCTTTGCCCAGCGCCTGTTCCGGCGACATGTAAGCGGCAGTGCCCATGGCCGTTCCCGGGCTGGTCAGGTGCTCTTCGGGTACCGCAACCGCCATGGTCGCCGCCGCCGCAACCGTTTCCGTACGCCGCTTGGGCGCGACCACCTTGGCGAGGCCGAAATCCAGAATCTTGGCGTGACCGCGACGGGTGACAAAGATGTTAGCCGGCTTGATATCGCGATGGATGATGCCCTGAGCATGCGCCGCGTCCAGGCCCTCGGCGATCTGGATGCCGAGATCCAGCACCTCGTCCAGCGGCATCGGCTTGTCGCCGATGACGTGCTTGAGCGTCGCGCCGTCGAGAAACTCCATCGCGATGAACGGGCGGCCGTCGGCCTCGTCGATTTCGTAAATGGTGCAAATGTTCGGGTGGTTCAGGGCCGAAGCCGCAAATGCCTCGCGCCGGAATCGCTCCAGCGCCGCCGCGTCTTTTGCCAGGTCGTCGGGCAGAAACTTCAGGGCCACGTGGCGCGGGAGCTTCAGGTCCTCCGCGTCGTACACAACCCCCATGCCGCCGCCGCCCAGCTTGGCAACAATGCGGTAATGGGAGACGGTGGTATCGATCATGACGGGGGGACGAGGCCGTAAGGGATGCCTGATAATAGGGCGCTTGCTCGCGGCAGTCAATGCACAAGCGGTTGAGAGAAGGCTCCGGAAAAGAGTGAATGTTCTCGCGCCGCGATTCCATAGCGCAGCCGTAATGGCGGCTACCGATTTGATGGTTGATCAATGCGGACGTCCACGGTGTGCCTATCCACGTGCTGCTGTACTTAGTCCCGGAAGCGATACTTCACCAGGTCGTAGACCGCCATCACGCCATCGCTCCAGCTGATCTTTTTACCCTCGGCGTAGGTGCGCCCGTGGTAGGCGATGGGCACCTCGTAGATGCGGGCGCCGAGCTTCGCCACCTTCACTGTCATTTCCGTCTCCACGCTGAAGCGGTTGGAGTGCAGATGCATGTTGACCAGCAAGTCGCGGGTAAAGATCTTGTAGCAGGCGGTGACGTCGTGCACGGCCAATCCGGTGAGCATGTTGCATAGGCCGGAGAAGACGCGGTTGAGCACATAGCGCCAGAAGCGCGGCACCTTGTGCGAGCCGAAGTGGAAGCGGTTGCCGAAGACCGCGTCGGCGTGGCCTTCGAGGATGGGCGCGATCAGCGCGGGATAATCGCGGGGATCGTATTCCAGGTCGGCATCCTGAATCAGCACCAGCTCGCCGCCGGCATGTTCCAGGCCGCTGCGCACGCCCGCGCCCTTGCCCATGTTCTTCTCGTGCAACACCAGCTTCACCGTGTTGGCGCCGCCCGCCCCCAGCAGGGCTTGCAGGTCGGCGTCTCGCAGGAACTCGCGCGTGCCGTCGGAGGAGCAGTCGTCTACGATGATGAGCTCTTTGTGCAGGCTGAGCGGCTGGCGCGCGACCTGGCGCAACAGCTTCATCACCGTGCGGCGTTCGTTGTAAACCGGGATGATGACCGAGAGGGTGGTAAAACGCGGGAGAAGCTCGTCCTGGTCGACCTCCGGAAGCTCTGCTTCGGAGCGGTCAGCGGACGCAGTGCGTGGGCGAGCTTCCGACACCAAATACACTCCCAGGATGATGAGTTCAGGGTCGATGGGATGCCGGTAACGCGGCTCCGGAAAGCAAATATAGTAGACCAGCGGATAGAAGACCAGCAGCGTCGCAAACAGGAAGACACCGTGCACGCGCCGCTTCAGCGCGAGGAGTAATCCCCAGATGCCAACAACGGACAGCAGGAGGATGTGCGAGTTCTTCGTGTCGGCGAGCCATTCGTATTTCGAGAGGCGCGGCAGGCCGTTCCAGAAAAACCAGACGCGGCGCAAGGTGATGACCGCAAATCTCTCGGGGTTCTGCGCGATCCAGTGGCGGGCGCGACGGCCCTGCTCGGCGCAGAACTCCCACTCGCCCATGCGCTCGTACTTCGCCAGCACCCGGTCGTTCCAACTGGGATGGTAGGCGAGGACGTATTGTCCCTCGGCCAGCGGATTGTTGCCGATCCACAGCTCGTTGCCGGCATTGTCGCGAATCAGGACGAAGTGGCCCATCACTTCGTAGTCGCGCACCAGCCACGGCATGATGGTCATCCAGAAGACGACAGCGCTCAGCGCGGCGGGTGCGAGCCAGCGTTTGCCGCGGCGGTGTAGCTGATACGCCAGCCAGCATCCGGCGAAGGGCAGGAACGAGAGCGCGGCAGGATTGGTTAGCGCCTCGACGCCCCAGAGCAGCCCGTAGCCGAGCCAGGAGGAGACCCGCTCATCGCCCTCCATCTCCAGCGTGAGCATGAACAGCAGGCTGAGCAGAAAGGTGGAGAGGCTGGTCTCCCAGATCCACTTCACCGACCAGAAAATCGTGTCAGGATAGAGCGCCCAAATCCAGCCGGCCCACATGGCGACGGTAGGATTGAAGACGCGGCGCCCGATGCGATAGACGGTCCAACTGGTGAGCGCGGCGAACAAGCTGTTGAAGGTGAGCAGCGCAAAGGCCGAGGCATGCGAATAGCTGCCGAACAGCCGAAATGCGATAGAGACGATCCATGGGTAGACGGGCGCGGTCCAGGCCGACGGGCCGGTGTTGCCGCCGAAGGGCGAACTGAAGCCCATGCCGTGCGCCAGCGAGTAGGCGATGCGGCCGACCTCCCAGCCGAAGCCGAAGTTGTGCTCGTTGGTGCGAATGCGGTAGGTATGCGCGAAGGCGATCCACAACACGCGCACCGCGAAGGCGACGAAGACCATCCAACCCGGCGATTGCAGCAAGGCTCGCCATCGGGACTGCGGCCCTGCTTCGGATGTCGCGGAAGTCGGCGCGGGGCGCACCGGTGAGGTTGGAACAGGCATGGGGGGCTGGGAAAATTGTATCGTAACGACACTAGTAGAGCTGGCGCTCCGGCCGGCGTTTAGAAGCGCGCTGGATATCAAGCCGGCTTCATAGTCTGCTGGAAAACTCGAATTCGGGCCGCTTGAAAGGGCGCAGTTTATGCTGCGCCATCAGCGCGCCTTTTAATTTGTCATCACGGGGAGGCTTTCGGAGACTGTGTGACGACCGAAATTTGGGATGACAATGCAAAGGAGACGAATGGAAAGGAGCACGACCGAGAACTCTTATTCCAGCAGATTTCCTAACGGCCCTAGCGCCAGGTTCAGGTCTTCCGGCCTCAACCCAAACTGTTCGGTCAGCTCGCGTACCTTTTCTTCCAACTTCATCAGCGCCAGACCCATTTCCTCTACCTGCTGATCGGTCAGCGTGCCGCCCTCCATGCGGCGGATTGCCTGCCGCTCCAGCAATTGCCGCAACAACTCGATCAGCCCAAGCACGAGCTTCGCCAACCCCTGCTCGATCGTCTCCTGGGTGCAATCGATGCGCTCGACGGGTTGCTGCGCGTTGGATTGCAACTGGCGACGCAATTCTGCAATGGTCGCTTCCACGTCCTTGGGCGTCAGTTGCTTTGGCTTATCCACGCTCGCCTCTAGGAGCGACGAATTCGCTGGGCGGCCACGGCCCGCTGAGGCGCAGGCGCACGCCCTCGGATCCACCTGCAGTTCGCAGCGAAGCCAGGAAGCGCTCGCGGCCCTGGCGCGGAACCAGCGCGAACCAGCGATAGGCTTTGCGCCCCTGCCGCCCGCGCCACTCGCGGACCGCGTCCGCTGTCACATGCTTAAGCTTATTCTCGACCGTCGCGATCCGGCCCGCCTCCTGCTGGCGACGCTTCAGGTACTCGCGTCCGCTCACCGGAGTGGCCGAATCGCTCTGCTGTTGCTCAGGCCAGGTGGCTGTGATTTCGTATTGCACCGCGCCGTCCACTCGCGCCAGGGCCCCGCGATACAGCTCCTGCTCGGCCGCAAGATGTTGCTCGAGGTTGTCGCCGCCTTCGAGCAGCGTGGGAAAGCGGAAGGGAATGGGCGTCGTAAGTGCGAGGATCTCGCGCAGTACCTGATGAAATTGAAGCGCCGACTGCTTCATTGCGTCGGGTTGGCCGAGGCACGCCTGCACATCTTCTATATTGCTCCAGTAAAGGCGCACGCCTAGCAGTTCCTGTGACTCGACCGGTGCATTGCAGACTCCAGCCGCGATGATCGCTGTGGGACTTGGCTGGGTCACGCAATAAAGAAGGGTGGGCATTGGGAGATATTTTCCGATTGTTGCAATGGGTAGAGCGGGCCTTCAGGCCCGCGTGGGGCGTGCCAACTTTATAGTTCAGGCGTCGCGATCATCGAATCGCAACGCCTGAACTGCTTCTTTTCTGCCAGCGGACGCGGCGCTGAGCGCCGCTCTACCGCGCATCGATGCTGCGCAATGCGGTTTCGACCGACGTCAGAATCACATTGAGCCCGACGTACACCAGGTCGACTCCGGCCAGCGAGATCACGATGCTGCCGTGAATCACCACGCCCGAGTTCAGTACGTGGTCGAGGATATCGAGCAACGAAAGCTCGCTGTTGTCCTCGAGGGCCAGCGCCGCCTGCGAACTCGCCTCAGACATGTTCCCCCACAAACGAATACGGCGGCCACGGCCCGCTGCAATCGATGCGGCGCGTGTCTCGCCACTGCCGTGCGTACTTTTGCAGGACGGACTCGAGCTTCGCGCGGTCCGTTCTGCGAATCAGAAACGAGCCGTGCCAGACCAGGCCGGGTTGGCCCGCGCTGGCCTTGCCTCCGGGAGCGTCAGCGATGGCCAGTTTTTTCAGCGCAGACGCGAACTCCTGTACCTCCGGGTCGAGCTTGCACGCAGAGCGCGGCCGCAACATCTCAGCTTTGCTCTTCAGATACTCGGCACCGCTGCTGGCCCGAGGCGCTTGGCGGCGGCGTGGCGGGGCGGTGGCAAAGACCTTCACGCCCCACTCGTCGGCGTCGGCCGCCCGCTCGAAAGCGGCGTCGAGGGCGCCGGTGCGATCGGCAATGTGCTTGGCCAGCGACGCTTCCCTCAGGAAGACGGTGCCGAATCGTGCCGGCAACGCGGGCAGTTTTTCGGTGATTGCGGCCACCACGCGCTGATGTCTCAGACCGGCGGCAGCCAGCCAGTCCAGGTCCTGCATGCGCTCGGTCAGATGGTCGGCAAAATCGCGCCGCGGAACGCGGCTGATCCAGCACAGGTACTTTCCCGAGCGAAGTGCCTCAACGGGCGCGCCGCCATCGACACCTTTTTCGACGATTGCGGGCGCGCGCCGGCGGGGCATGCGGGAGATCGCGTAGAGATAGAGCACGCGCGCAGGGCGTTTCGCGGTTTTCGCCGTCGCTGCGGATTTCAGCGCGAGTTTTGTCAGCGCGGGCATTGCACTATGAAGCAGGGAAATTGTAACGGATACTGCTGAGCTTCATCGCCTTTGAGCGTACAAGCATCTGCCCAGCCATGAGCGCACAGCCCAAACGATGACCGCATAAGCATCGCCCGAAAGATGAACGCAAAAGCAGCCGCCTAAACCAGAAGATTGTCATCCCGAGCGGAGCCGAGGGACCTGCTTTTCGGGACTCGGAAGGACAGCAGGTCCCTCGGCTCCGCTCGGGATGACAATCCTCACTCTGGTCTGAACGGTGCCGCGTAATCGCAAGTTGAATTCCGTGAGAGCCGTTTAAGGCCCGCTCTTTTCCGCTTTGGCTCCGCCCGCCCACCATAGCTCACTGCTGAAGCGCTTCAGCGCCTGACCGCCTGCAACCGGCAAATCGAACTCGCGCGCCATATAAACGGCCGTTCCCCTCAGCTCACGTTGGAGCTTCGCCAGCGAAAACGCCTGCCAGTCGGCGGCCAGCTTGCACCGCCGGCATGAGCGATCTTCTGGCGCCAGGACACGGTTTACAACGATCGCCGACAACGGCGCTCGCAGTTCCTTCAGCGCTTGCATCAGGCGCTGCGTTTCGTAATTGGGCAGCGGCTCGGGGAGGGTGACGATCACGACGCTGCTGCGCGCCTCATCGCGCAGAATGTTTCGCAGCTCGCGGACGTTCTGCTCCAATGTTGCAACCTCGACCGCGGCGTCGCGCGCCATCGCTAGTTTGCGATAGCGAGACAGCGTCTTCAGCAGCAGGCGCGTCCACGCCAGCAGTCGCGCGGGCGTTTGCAGAACTTCAAGAGCGTGGCCGGTCGGCGCCATGTCGATGACCACGCGGCCGCCGCCTTGCAGCAGATCGAGAATCTGGAAGATGGCAAAGATTTCGTCCACTCCGGGCGGCACGACATCGAGCAACGCCAGCAGAAACTTGCGGTCGAGGCTGAGGTCGATGTGCACGCCCGATTGCTCGCCGCTCATGGCGTCGGCAAGCCGGGCACGCAACTGCTCCGACCATCGCTGAAACCGGGCGACGGCGTCGAACTCGGCGGCCAGCAGCTTGCTGTCGTGCAGCGCCGGTTTCGGCGCGTCGCCAATCTCCTCCTGAAAGACATCGTCGAGCGATGGCGCGGGATCGATCGAGCAGACAGTCGCGGCTTCGCGCTTGGCGACACTGCGCTGATGGACGGCCAACGCTGCCGAGACCGTCGTCTTGCCGACACCGCCCTTCCCAAGCGTCAACGTGAGCGGCGTGGTGAGTCGCGGCCAGGTGGTGCGTTTCAGTTCCAGAGCTGCGTGCCTGGGCGGAAGCGCGCGCACCGTCGCCGGCAGTTTCCTGTTCGCGAAGACGTGTGCGCCGAAAGCTCGTAAGGCCGTGAGCCCGAGAATCGGGCAGCCGGGGTCCTCGCCCAGAAACAGCTTCGCCGCGGGAAATTCCCTGCGCAGAAATTTTTGTGCCGACGCGGTCTGCCTCGCTAGCCTACGGCAGCGGGTGCAATTCTCGGCTTTAGGCACGGCGCGATTCAGAACGATCTCGGTGATCGGTACGTTCGAATCGCCCACGCCGAACATCGGCGCCGACCTGACGGCTTCGTTCAGCGAGAATCGTTCGGGAGTGGTGACCAGCACCAGCCGCGACTGGTCGCGCGAGAGCGCCTGCTCGACGCGTTGCACCATTTCCGACCAGCGATCCAGCGCCGCAGCGCGACCGACGCTACCGCCAAAGTGCTTTGCCAGGACCTCATCGCGTGCTGCCGCCGTCTCCAGCACGGCAAGAAATCGCGCGAAGTGCTCGGGCATCTGGAAGAGCCGAATCGCGTGGCCCATCGGAGCCGTGTCCACCACGATCTCGTGGTACTCGCTGTCGAGCAGCTCATGCACGGCAAGCAGCGCCGCGACCTCCGACATGCCGGGCAGGCTGGTATCGAGTAGCGGCTCGAGTTCCTCGCGAGTGAACAGGCTGCCTTTGCTCAGCAGAGCGAGAAGGTCGTGCCGCTCACCTGCCAGAAACCGCTTGATCTGCCGGTCGGCATCAAGCTGGCGCGCCCACACGCGGCCCGCGCTGCGTAGACGCACGGCGCGATCACGAACCTTCACCTGCAGGACATCAGCCAATGAATGCGCCGGATCAGTGGAAAGCAAAAGCAGGTGTCGGCGAGGTTCCGCAGCAGCGCGATGCAGCGCGTAGGCGGACGAGACCGTCGTCTTGCCCACGCCGCCCTTGCCAATGAAGAAGGTGAATCGCGCCACGGCTCAATGTGACACACAAATGACGCGGTTTGCCAGTCGAGGCTCGGCTGCTCGCCGAAATGATGCCGCAGGTTGCGCCTCGGCGATTCCGGCCGACATTACTGCTTTGTCAACGTCCAAGTGCCGTGGTCGCCGGTTATGCAATTCCCCGAGGTCGTATAGGTACCCGAAGCGGAAGTGTGATCGGAATTGAGCGCACCCGTGAAATTCATGGTATCGCTCTCTGGACCCGTGGATAGGCTGTAACCGCCGAACTGCATGGTGAGGTTCGTGCCGGCAACGCTCCCCGAGATGGACGCCTGTTGGGTAGCACAAGCCAATCCACTCAGGGTCGTGCTTCCTGTAATGCTGCTTCCAGTTTGTTGAATCGTTGCAGTTCCCGAGTATTGGTAGCCGAAGGCTTGGGAAGTCGCGGAGAAGTCCCACGTCCCGGTCATAGTCGGTGCCTGAAAAGAGGAACCATTCCCTCCACATCCAGACACAAACATCAGTGCTAGGACAGCAATGGCCGCATATTTCATATCAATGATCCTCCTCCGTATCTGCCGAAACCAGAGAGCAGGATCCAAGGCCCTGATTCCCAGACCCTCCTGACGCGCTCAGCGGCAATCGGGCAAACTGGGGGACTCATGGTAGACCTCAGCTGAAGGTGCCGTACGCACGGGCTGCCCGGCTAACCTGCGGGCAGGCGCCTTGGGAAGCGTCGCCTCGGCAATTTTCTCAGCTATACAGGGTGATGGTATGTGACGTGCGTTACATAGGTCAGGTCGAGCGGCCGAGTTCGCAAGCGGACCAGCGGCGCATCCGCCGGCAGAAAAGCACCCGCGCCCTTCGGCAAGCTAAAACCTCGCGAACGATTTCGTGGCCGTTCGTGTTTCGCTTTGCGAGGCCCCGGGTCGTAAACTATCGGGCCAATTCGGAATCCAGACAACGGCCGCGGAACCTTCGACAAGCTCAGTGCAGGCCTCGGGGCGCCGAGCCGGCGCATGGCAAAGAGCCCGCCACTCGCGTACCATGGAGGCTCATCCAGCCGCGCTGCTTATGACTCAGTTTCTCGTTGCAATCTTCGTTGTTCTCCTCCAGGTTTCGACGCTTCTGGCGCAAGACGCTCCCGGCAAGAGCACCCCTCCGCCGATGCGCGCCACCGAGACACTGCCGGCTGGGCCAGACGGGGCTCAATCGGCCTCATCCGGCGCGCCGCAGTCTGCCGCTGCGCCCAAGGTCTCCACCGGCGCGCCTCCGCAAACCACGCAGAAAGACGCGCCGCAGGCCGGGCCCGCGCACGCTCCTACCCCTCCCGATTATTCGCAGGAAGCCTACGTGGTCGAGCACTACAGCGAGTCCATGCGCTTTGAGAATGACGGCACCGGCGTCATCCAGACGGACGCGCAAATCAAGATCGTGAGCGAGAGCGGCGTGCAGGCGCTGGGCCAGCTCAAGGTGGGATACAGCGCCCTCAGCGACAAGCTCGAGATCCCGTATGTTCGCGTGCACAAGGCCGACGGCACCGTGGTCACGGCGCAGGAGTCGGCGATCCAGGACCTGACTTTTCCCGACGCCCCGGTCTACACCGACTACCACGAGAAGCACATCAGCGTGCCGTCGCTGCGGCCCGGCGATGTGCTGGAGTATCGCTTCGTCCGCACCATCGCCAGCCCACTCTCGCCGGGGCAGTTCTGGACCAGCTTCAACTTCGCGGAGAAGGGCATTGTGCTCGACGAGCAGCTTGAGATCAATGTACCCAAGGACCGGCAGATCAAGCTGAAGACCAAGCCGGGCTACGATCCCAAGATTACCGACGAGGGCGACCGCCGCATCTATCGCTGGTCGCATTCCCACCTGAAAGACGACGACCAGGCCGCCAAAGGGAAGAAGAAGACCGCGAAGCCCGACGATGACATTCCTTCGGTGCAGTTGACCACCTACAAGAGTTGGGAAGAGCTGGGCGCGTGGTATGGCTCGCTGGAGCGCGAGCGGCGCGTGCCCGACGACACCGTGAAGTCCGAGGCGGCGACGCTGGTCAAGGGCAAGACCGATGACATGGCGAAGGTCCAGGCGCTCTACGACTACGTCTCGAGCAACATCCGCTATGTGAGCCTGTCGTTCGGGCTGGGACGCTTTCAGCCGCACGCCGCCTCCGAAGTGCTGGCCAACGGCTACGGCGATTGCAAGGATAAGAACACGCTGCTGGCCGCGCTGCTCGACGCCGAGGGCTTTCACTCGACGTCGGTGCTGATCGGCTCCCACATGAAGCTCGATCCCGAGGTGCCCTCGCCCTCGCAATTCGATCACGTCATCACGCGCGTGCCGGTTGACGGCAAGGAAATCTGGCTGGACAGCACGCCGGGAGTGGCGCCGTTCCGCATGTTGTCGTTCCAACTGCGCGGCAAAGAAGCGCTGGCGATTCCTCCCAACGGCAACGCCGAGCTGGTGTGGACGCCCAAGACCCTGCCGTTTGAAGCCTATGACCGCAGCGTGATCCAGGCCACGGTGAACGATACCGGCAAGCTCACGGGACACATCACCATGAGCGGACGCGGCGACTCCGAGCTGCTGCTGCGTTACGCCATGCGCCGGCTGCCCAGCAATCGCTGGAAGGACATCTTCGACCACGTGCTGCAACGCTCCAGCTTGCACGGCGCGGACATTACGGATTTGAAGGCCACGGACCCGAGCGCGACCGACACTCCGCTGGAGGTCAACTTCGAGGTCAGCGACAACAACTACTTCGACTGGTCGGCGGCGGAGTCGAAATTTCCGCTGCCGTTGACCGTGGTCGGAATGCCGAGCGTCGAGGATGACGACGCCGATAGCGGTTCGGCCGAGCCGATCAAGTTGGGCGGGCCGAACCAGTTGACGGAAGAGCAGGACCTAAAGTTTCCCGCAAAGTACAAGCTGCACGCGCCCATCGGAGTTGACGTCAAGCGCGACTATGCGGAGTACCACTCGACCTACAAACTTGACGGCAACCAGTTCAGCAGCGTGCGCACGCTGAAGCTGCTGCTGCCGGAAATCCCTCGCAGCCGCGCCGAAGATTACGCGGCTTTTCGACGAGTTGTTGAAGCCGACAAAGCGCAGCAGTTGACGCTGGAGAACCAGTCGCCCGGCGTGGGGACGGGCGGCGTCGCGAACGACAATCAATCGGCGGACGATCTCGTCGACGCCGGCGTCGATGCTCTGCGCAATCAGCACTACCAGTTGGCCATCGACCTGTTCCAGCGCGCCGGGAAGCTCGACCCCAAGCATAAGGACGTATGGTTCAACCTGGGCAACGCTTACATGGCCATCGGCCAGCCGGACGAGGCGATCGCGGCCTACAAGAAGCAGATCGAGAACAACCCGTACGACGGGTATGCGTACAACGGGCTGGGTCTGGCCTATGAGCAGCAGTCGCACTTTGACGAGGCCATCCAGCAGTTCCGCAAGCAACTGGAGATCAATCCGCTCGACCAATATGCGCACGCCAACCTGGGACGGCTGTTTCTGAACCAGAAAAAGTTTGCTGACGCCGTGCCGGAACTGGAGAAAGCGGTTGAGCTGCAGCCAAAAAGCGCGGTGATCCAGATTGAGCTTGGGCAGGCCTACATCGGCAATAACCAGACCGACAAAGGTATGGCGGCCTTCGACAAGGCAATCAACTTGTCGGCCACCCCGCTGGTGTGGAACAACATCGCCTATTCGCTCTCCGAGCAGAACGTGCAGTTGGACCGCGCCAGCCAGTATGCGGACACCGCAATCCACGCAATTGAGACGCAGTTGCGCGACGTGAGCCTGGACAACTTGCGGCTTGAAAACCTGGGCACGGCGCAGTTGCTGTTTTCGGTGTGGGACACCAAGGGCTGGATCGAGTTCAAGCGGGGCAATATGGATGTCGCCGAGAAGTTCATTGCGCCGGCGTGGCTGGCCGGCGGAACCGGCGACGAAGCCGAGCACCTGGGCGAGATCGCGGAGAAGAGTGGCAAGCGCGACGCCGCGATCCACTACTACTTGTTGTCGGTTGCGGCGGAGCGCTCGTCGATCGAGGGGCGCACTCGTCTCACGGCGCTGGGCGTGAAAGATATCGATGCGAAGGTAGCGAAGGTGCGGCCGGAGCTGGTGAGCGAGCGCACCATCGCGCTGAACAAGTCCGACAAAGGCACGGCGGAGTTTTATCTGCTGATCTCGCCCGGTAGAGTGGAGCAGGTGAAGTTCATCAAGGGCGACGACAATCTGAAGAGCTTGGCCGATGCGATTCAGAAGTCGGATGCCGGAATGAAGTTTCCGCCCAATGCGCAGGCGCACGTCCCGCGGCGGGCCGTCGTACATTGTGGGACTTCGGCCCCAGGGCCGTGCACGCTGGAGCTGGTGCCGTCGTCGCAAGTGCGGACGCTGGAATGATGTAGGAAGAATGTATTAGGGTAGTGCGGGCCTTCAGGTCCGGATGTGCGAGCACGGGTAGTGCCGGCTTCAGATCCGGATGTGCGAGCACGGGTAGTGCGGGCTTCAGGTCCGGATGTGCGAGCACGGGTAGTGCGGGCCTTCAGGCCCGCGTATACGCGCGTACCAATTCTTTGTCATCCCGAGCGGAGCGAGTTCGTTCGCGGAGCGAACGAACTCGCGCAGTCGAGGGACCTGCTGTTGGCCCGCAGGGGCACCATGCTTCGGAAGACAGCAGGTCTCTCCACTCGCCCGCCGCGGCGGGCTCGGTCGGGATGACACGTCATAACTATCAAAGCCATAACTATTATGTTGAGGAACCTATCTGTTGAGGAAACTGCGATGTCTGATTTACGTTATCCCGTCGGAAAATTCGAATGGGTCGCACCCGTTTCGGAGGAGCAAAGCGCGAAAGACCGCGCCATCTACATCAATGTGATATCGAAGCTGCCGGGCCACATGCGGACCGCCGTGCAAGACCTGCGGCCGGAGCAGCTCGACACGCCGTATCGTCCCGACGGCTGGACGGTGCGCCAGGTTGTGCATCACGTGCCGGACAGTCACATGAATGCCTACGTCCGTTTCAAGCTCGCGCTTACCGAGCACGAGCCGCACATCAAGCCCTACAAAGAAGCGGAGTGGGCGAAGCTTCCCGATAGCCGCATCACGCCCGTCGAAGTGTCGCTGCATCTGCTGGCGGCGCTGCACTCGCGCTGGGTTGATTTGCTGCAAGCCATGCAGCCGTCCGATTTCGGACGCACCCTGTACCATCCCGAACACGGCGCGCTCACGCTTGACCGCATGCTGGCCTTGTATGCGTGGCACTCACGCCACCATCTGGCGCACATCACGGCGCTGCGCGAACGCATGTCGTGGAACCAGCGGGCCGCGGCGCAAATCTAGTTCGCGTTTTGCTTTGGGACAACTGCACTGTCGCGCGTGACGTAAAGCTATTTTCACCACAGAGACACAGAGCTTTTTCTAGCGAAGACAACTGCGCCAAGGCAAAAAAGGCTCGCCAAAAAAGACGAAAGCGGGCTTCTCCCTCTCTTCTAAGAAAAGACTTCTCTGTGTCTCTGTGTCTCTGTGGTGAATCGAACTTGCCATCCCTCTCATCCGATAAGAACCGTGAAGAAGGGACAAGCCGCGCTCACCCGGGTATTGACCGCTCGTCCAAGTCACATCGCGAGAAGTTCGTAGTTGAACTTTGTTGACGCGGGGAACGTATACGCGAAGAGGGAACTGACGCCGTGCCTTGCGCGGATGGCAGTTCAGATGCAAACAGATTGGGGCTAAACAGAATGTTTCGCCAGCGGTTTGGCGGCCCAGGCGAGACAAACTTCAGGAGGCGTGGAAGCGTCCCCGTTGCTGTTTAACCCCGGTGTCACATTCTATGCCGCGCGGCGGGAATTGCAAGTCGCCCGCTCCGGCGCGGCCTGTAGTCCCATCACGCGCATGGGCCGCCAGAACGAACGTCATCAAGGAGATTGAGTATGACTCGTACACTGGCAGGTATCACCCTCGTCGTCCTGGCCCTGGGCTTGTCCATCAGCGCCTTCGCCGGCGCCAAATCGCAGACCATCACCCTCTTTCACGACGCGCAACTGAATGGGAAGACGCTTCCCGCGGGCGAGTACGACGTGAAGTGCGACACCACCGGCTCGAACGCGCAGGTGAAATTCCTGAGAAATGGCAAGGAAGTGGCTTCGGCGACTGGGCAAGTCAAGCAGCTCAGCAACGCGCCGGAACACAACCAGCTCGTCACCACCGACGGTAACGGCGGCGCGACCATCAGCGAGATCGACTTTGCGCACAGCAACACCGGCGTGACCTTCGAATCGTCGGCGATGACCAGCGCCGGCAGCAACTAGGTTATTTCTGGATGCCGGGTGGAGCACGCCTTCAGGCGTGCATGAGCGCGGATGAACCCAACTCCGGCTTTAGCCGCTGAGGTAATGCGCTTCGCGATATCCCCAGCGGCTGAAGCTGGTTTTCTCAACTAGCTTTGATGAACGCCTGAAGAGGCTGCTAAGAATTCACTTCACCGCGCAGGATGGCACCCGAAAAAAGAGCATGCGCTCGACACGCCTTACTCGACCCATGAACAGCCTAGGGCCGGCTCTCGACCACTCGCGCCACAGCCAGCATGCTGATGGCCTCGGCCGAGGGATCTTGCAGCTTCTGTGAGCGCTGCAAGGCCGCGACCGGATCGACCTGCGCTGCCGCGTCGCTCACCTCCTGCACCACCTCGGGCGCATTCACGCCGGAGCTGGCGCGATCGGCCCAGACTTCATCCACCGCCGCGAAGGCGATATCGAAATAATGATCGGCGGTCTTACGATCGCCCGACGTGCCGCTGGCAAATCCGCTGGCGGCAGCTTCGCGCGCCCGCTTCGCCGGCGACATCCCCTGAAGCGACTGCGTGCGGTCGCTGGTATTTCCCAACGCGCCCAGCACATTCACGCTCTCTTCTCCCTCATCCGGCGGCGGCAGCACTGCATCCTGATTGGCGCTGTTGGCCACCTGTTGCAGGTTGACGTCGGAGCGCAGCAGCTCCTGATACTTCTCCGGCCCGAGTGCGTCGCTCAATGCGCTGGTGGTCAGGTTCACCGCTACCGAGCGTTGCGCCGAGTCCGGCAGCCTGGCCAGCCATAGCAGAAGATTTGTTCCCGCCCCCTTCACCGCATCTTTGTCCATCTGCCGCGCCAACTGCGAAAACATCGCGGCGTAGTTGGGCGCTTCCTTGGCCAGCGGCGCGGCGTCCTGCGGCAGCGACGAGAACATGTTGACGAACATCGACTGCGACCAAGGCGACGTCATGCCTTCGCTGTCCATGAGCGCCAGGATGGGCCGCCCCGCCACCACGCCCTGCTGCATCGCAGCTTCCAGCTTGCTTTTGGCCGCGTCGTCCACCTGCTTGGGGCACGAGGTGATCGCGCCGATCAGCGACTGCTGCGCGTCAATGACGGCACTGGTAGGAATGCTCTGCACAAACGAAAGCGCCGAGGCGCAGTCCACATGTCCCTCCGCCAGCATGGAGGCAGCCGGCCGCTGGCCTTCTGCAAGCAACTTGGTCTCGATCGCCGTGCCCTCGCGCGCCAACTGCTGCGCCAGCTTCGGATCGATGGGCTGCGCAACGTTCACCGCCTCGCTCAGCACACGCAGACGGTCCTGCGGATCGGGCTGCGGCAGCGCCACCGCGCTGTGAACCACATCCAGAACGAACTTCTGGCGGGACTGCTCCTTGCTGGCCGGCTTGCTGTCTGCGGCTTTGGAAGGTCCGGAGGCCTTCGCACCGGCGGGAGTAGATTGAGCGACAGCGCCGATGGCCAGCGCTGTCGAGAAAAGAACAGAGACGAACAATTTCAAAACGGGTATCCTGGGCCCAAGTCGGCCTGAATCTATAGTAGTGAAAAAGCAGAGCTGATTACATAAGGCGAAGGGGGGACGCCTCTAGTACGCGCTGGATATCTTACGGGTACACCGGAGCCTGCCCTGAGCTTGCCGAAGGGTCTCGCCGCGTTTCGAGACCTGGGCGAAGGCGACCTTAACCAAAGCGAGGTCGCTTACGATGGCGGCCAGCTAAGTCTTTCCCTGTCAGTTTATTAGGCCGCAATATAGAATTAAGTTGTGCTGCTGATAGCGCGTGATACATTTTGCGCTAACGGACCGTAAGGAGGAATCGGCATGGCCCAGCAGCTGACCGCAGCTTCAATTTTCCACACCAACCTACGACCGGGAATTCCGGCCTTGGTGTCCTTGGCCATCGTGGCGACAGTTCTCACAATTATGCCAACCGCGCAGGCGCAGACCCTGACCGTCTTACATACCTTTACCCGAGGTGGGGACGGCGGCTTTCTCGCCCCGTCCATGAGCGGTGGAGTAACTCGCGATGCTGGGGGAAACCTCTACGGCACTACGAACTTCGGCGGCAACATTACCGGGCAGTGCGGCGAATTGGGATGTGGAGTTGTCTTCAAAGTGTCGCCCCACGGGGTGGAGACGCCGATCTATAAGTTCCAAGGCCAACCCGATGGCCTCAATCCCGACGCGCGAGTGATCTTCGGCCCGGACGGCGCGCTCTACGGCACCACTCAACAGGGCGGCTCAGGCTTCTGCTCCTCGTACGGCTGTGGAACGGTATTCAAACTTCAGCCTCCGCCCACTTTCTGCGCCGCTTTTGAGTGCCCGTGGCGCGAGACCATCATTTACAACTTCAGCTCCCCGGCCGACGGACTGTTCCCTGTCGGGGACGTCACTTTCGACAGCGCCGGCAATCTGTATGGCACCACCGAGCAAGGGGGAGCCGCGAGCTGTTCGTGCGGCACCGTATTTAAGCTCGTCCGGAACAGCAATGGAACCTGGACGAAGACCACACTCTACTCATTCCAAGGCGGCGACAATGACGGCATGGAGCCGATGTCACCGCTGGTTATTGATCAGGCCGGCAACCTGTACGGCACCACGCCTTACGGCGTCGGAACGGGCTGCATCTATGGCTTCGGCTGCGGTGCTGTTTTCGAGCTGACACCCTCCGGGTCGGGATGGACCGAGACCATCCTCCACGTCTTCACTGGTGGCTCCGATGGAGGCTATCCATTTGCCGGCCTCATCTTCGACGCCAGCGGCAATCTGTACGGCGCTGCCAGCTATGGTCCAGGAGACTTCGGTTACGGCACCCTCTTCGAATTGATGCCTCAGCAAGGCGGAGGCTGGAACTTCTCCGTACCGTACACCTTCAACGGCCAGGCGGAGAGTCCAGGCCCACTGACCATTGACGCGGCCGGCAACCTCTACGGCAATGCCGGTGGCGGAGAAGGTGGGAGTGGAGTAGTTTATCGCTTGACCGATTCAGCCGGAGCCTGGACCTTCACCACGCTGTATAGTTTCGGTTTCGATAACAGTCAGGGATTCTTCCCCGAGGGCAAAGTCGTGCTCGACACTCAGGGCAATATCTATGGCGTGAACTCGGAAGGTCCGTACCCGTCCCCGGACGCTGGTACCGTGTGGGAGCTCACGCCATAGCCTGGTTGCCGCTGAGCATTACTGTTGATCAATCGCCAATATCACCGGGCTTTGCGGAATTCGTTGTGACACGAGAAAGCCCATTCCCAGAACGGGAATTACCGCCCGAACTGCACCTTTCTGTGATTGACTCTCCTGCTTCCGTGCTTTCATACTGACCACGTTAGGGTAGGATCCGCCTCACTCCTGGCGCTCCTGCCCTATTTGTGTTTATGGAGGGAAGCAGTTGTCACCAGCCAGAGTCAGCCGCCGGTTGTGCTTCTCCAAGCTAGGGTTAGCCGGTCGCAAGTTTCCGTCAATGCTCGAAGCGCTTGCTGTTTGCAGTGTCGCCGGGATACGGCTACCGCTTCACGGCTTACCGCTAAGTCCCATTGGCAGACGACTTTACCGGGGACGCTGGTAAGCTGATGAAATTGCTGGCTTTAGACGTTTTAGCTAACTCCTGTGAATGGACGACTTTAGGGGCAAAGTAGTCATTCCAGAGACTTTAGGAAAGGGGGGTACCCCCATGAATTTCGCGCAAGTTGAGTTTTCCACAGCCTCCGAGTGTAGTTCTTACCCGATTTGCGAGCACATCCTGCCTGGTGGCCGCCGCTGCGGTTCGCCGGCTTTGCGCGGCGAGGCTTTCTGCTTTTACCACAGCAATGTCGATCGCCGCGTGCCTCCGGTCAACTTCATGATGTACCTGTCGGACCCGCAACCGGAGCGAAATCCTAACTACCAGTACGAGGTGCCGTATATCGAGGACCCGGAGTCGTTGCAGATCGCCTTCGCGCAGTTTCTCCATGCGGTGACCGAGCAGCACGTGACCACGGAGCGCGGCTGGCTGCTGCTCTCGACGCTGCACGGGGCGGCGCGCAACCTGCGTCTGCTGGAGCGGGCTGCGGCGCGGCGGGAAAAGATTGCGCGCGCGAAGAAGCGGCGAACGCATACTCGCTCGCTCGCGGAACAGGCGCTGAGTTGATCCGCGGAGTCCCGGGTCTCGAACTGCGCGAGACCCGGGGCACCCGTGCGAAGCGCGGATGGCGAACAGCGAAAGAGCTATCCTCTAACTATGGATCGTGAAGCTGCCGAGAAGTTTTCGTTCGACGTGGTGGTGGTGGGCGCGGGGCCGACCGGCCTGGCGTGCGGCATCGACGCCAAACGTGCGGGCCTGAGCGTTACCAACATCGATAAAGGCTGCCTGGTGAATTCGCTGTTCAACTATCCCAGCAACATGACCTTCTTCACCACGCCCGAGCTGCTGGAGATTGGCGACATTCCGTTCTCCAGCCCGAACCAGAAGCCGACCCGGCAGGAGGCGCTGGAGTACTACCGCAAGGTCTCCGAGCACTACCAGCTCGACGTGCGGCAGTATGAGCCCGTACAGAAGATCGAAGGCAGCGACAACAACTTCGTCGTCCACACCACCAGCCTGCATGGACACCGCCGCGAATATCACGCCCGCAAGCTGATACTCGCCACCGGCTATTACGATCGGCCGAACTACATGCACGTTCCCGGCGAAGAGCTGCCGAAGGTAATGCACTATTATCGCGAGCCGCATCCCTTCTTTGCGCTCAATGTGCTCGTGGTCGGCGGCAAGAATTCAGCCGCGATTGCCGCGCTGGAGCTGTGGCGGCATGGCGCGCGGGTGACCATAGTGCATCGCGGGCCGGGGATTTCGCCGTCGGTGAAGTACTGGATCAAGCCCGACATCGAGAACCGCATCAAGGCCGGACAAGTCGCCGCCTACTTCAACAGCAGGGTGCGCGAGATCACGCGGGAGCACGTGGTGCTCGACACGCCGGCAGGCGCAGTGACGCTGGAGAACGACTACGTCTTCGCGCTGACCGGATACCATCCCGACTTCGACTTCCTGTGCTCGCTGGGCATCAAGCTGAGCGGCGAGGCCGACAAGAAGCCCATCGTCGATCGTCAGACGCTGGAGAGCAATGTGCCGGGAATTTATCTTGCTGGCGTGCTGATTGCGGGCATGAGGACCAGCGAGATCTTCATCGAGAACGGAAGATTTCACGGGCAACTGATCGCCGCCGATTTGAAGCACAAGCTGCGCGAGCAGCAGGTGCCGGTCTAGGTAGGCCGGCTCCTTGGGCCCGACGTCGCGGAGTCGTTATATGGAAGCTGTTATATGAAGAGTGTCATCCCGAGCGGAGTCGAGGGACCTGCTTTCCGTCCCTTCAAGCAGACGGCAGGTCCCTCCACTCGGGCTGAAGCCCTCAGTCGGGATGACACATCTTCGGTTGAAGCCGCGAGCAAGGAGGAAGGGTGGGGCCATCGGAAACTTAGTGCGAACCCGCCTGGCTGGCCGCGCGCACGCGCGCAAACTCGTCTCCTTCGCGCCATTCGACCTCGGCCGGCTGGTTCGCGGCCTCCCATCCCAGCGCGATGCCGAAGCGCGCCATCACCGCGTCGCCGCGGAAATCCATCGTGGAACGATATTCGTCGCTGGGCTGGTGATAGCGATGCGCGACGTAGTCCTCGGCCTGCTGCGTGCCCCAGTCGCGATCGTGCCCGCGGTACTTGTCGCCTTCGTCGATGGAGAAGGCGGGAATTCCGGCACGCGCAAAGCTGAAGTGGTCGGAGCGGTAATAATGTCCGGCTTCGGGCCGCGCGTCAGGTACGATCGTCAGTCCAAACTGATGGGCCATGCGCTGCACCGCCGGATAGTACGTAGTGCGCTCGGCCCCGGCGACGTTTACCTCTTCCGGAACGCCGAGCGGCGGAACGTCGTCGTAGTTCATCGCCAGCGAAATGTCCCGGGCAGGCGTCGGCGGATGCTTGCCCAGATACTCCGAGCCGAGCAATCCTTGTTCCTCGGCCGTGACCGAAACGAAATAGATGGTACGCTTCGGCGGCTGCTTGGCAGCGGCGAAAGAGCGCGCGATTTCCAGCAGGATTCCGACTCCGGTCGCGTTGTCCTGCGCGCCGTTGTAGATGTTGTGGCCGGGCATGCCGGGCACGATGCCGAGATGATCGTAGTGCGCGCTGTAGAAGATGGCTTCGTTCCTCAGCGTCGGGTCGGAGCCGGGCAGCTTCGCGATGACGTTGCTGGAATCGAAGCTGCGGACCTTGCTAACGATCGCGGCCTTCGCGCGCGCGGGCAACGGCGTCGCCTTGAAGCCGCGTTTGCCGGCCGCAGCGATCATCTCGTCGAGGTTCATGCCGCAAGCCTGCGCCAGCTTGCTCGCCGTGTCGTATTGGATCCATGCGGCCAGCGACAGCCTGGGCGCAGAATCGTCGCGCAGCAGCGAGCGCTCGCCCGACCACGAATTGCGCACCACGTTCCAGCCGTAGCTCGCCATCTCGGTTTTATGAATAAGGATGACGCCCGCTGCGCCCTGGCGCGCTGCCTCTTCGTACTTGTAGGTCCAGCGGCCGTAGTAGGTGAGCGCCTTACCCGCGAAGAACCTCGGGTCGTCCGATGGCGGTTCGTTCACCAGCATCAGGAGCACCTTGCCGCGCACGTCAACCCCGCGATAGTCGTCCCAGTTGAACTCGGGCGCATCGATGCCGTAGCCCATCCAGATAAGGCCCCCGTCGATGTCGTCGCGCTGCTTGCCGGTGTTGTCCATAGCGACGAAGTCGTCGCGATATCTCAGGTGCATCGGCGCGCCGTTATTGGGGAGCAGGGCGAGCGTGCTGTCGTCCTGCGTGGCGATGCCTTCGAGCGGTACCTTCTGGAGGAACGTGCCGTTGTCGCCGGCGGGCTTGAGCCCGTACATCGCGAACTGCGTAGCGATGTACTCAGCGGCAATGTCGCCGCCGCGCTGCCCGGTGCCGCGGCCCTCCAGAAGGTCGCTGGCCAGGAAGCGCACCTGCGCGCGTATGCGCTCGGGATCGACGGTCGCCATGGCTTGCTCGGCCGAAGGGGGAAGTCCCGCGACCTGCGGAACAGGAGCATCGGCCTTCGACGGGCGAGTCGCATCAGCATTGCGTGCAGTCTGCGACGCGAGCAGGCCCGCGGCCACGATGACGGTCAGTGCAGTGGAGAAGATTCCGCGCGACAAAGAGTCTCCTGTCGTTACTGCCTTCAGGCAGAGAGCACTCTCATTTTAGAGCCAGCGGCTGGTCGTCAGGGTGTCATTTTCGGATCCGCGCACGGCGGATCAGTTCTTCGAGCTTCAACCGGCGCGGAAGTCGCGCACGTCGTCGCCTTTGCGCCACAGTACCGCGGGAGATTGGCTGCGGCGCTGGGCGAGCTTCGCGTTGATCGTCTCGACGTCGGCCTTCGACCAGCTCACCGAGGAGATCTCGATCTCGCCGCTCGGGTCGATATAGAAGAGCGTGGGAACGTTGGTCAACCCGTAGACATTGGAGATGGCGTAGTTTGCGGGGTCGTCGAGCGCGACGGGGAAGGTGACGCCGAACTCCTTCATGAAGGCTTTGGTGTCTTTCGCGCTGTCCTGCGAGACGCCGATGAAGCTGACGCTGGCGTCGCGATTCGCCTGATACATGCGCTCGTAGAAAGGAAATGCGTACTGGCAGACCGGGCAGCTCACCTTGAAGAAGGCCAGCAGCACCGGGCCTTTCCTGAGCGCGTCGGCCAGCGAGACTGTCTTGCCATCTGCGGTGGGCAACGAGAACTCCGGCGCGCGAACACCGGCCTCAAGTGCGGGCATCGACTTCGACCTCCTGAAGAAGCGGATAAAAGTGCCGGGGGCACCCATGAACCTCATCGCACTCTACTTAGATACGGCGAGGGTGCGAGTCGATGCAAGCGGCAGCACGGCGAGGATCTTGCGGGTCAAGCCGGTGAGCGGCAGCCGCGCGCATTGCCTTTGCGTGAACCATCGCGACTCACGCGCCCGCGCCGATTGTTGCGGCGTAAACGAGTAGACGGCGACGCGATAGTCGGTGTCGGTAATCGAGTGACGCAGTCGCAGCAGCGGAGCGTCGCCGTTGGTCTGTTCGGCAGAGAGCGCCGGCAGCTCCCACATGCCGGCCATGAGCGAGGCTGCCGGCGGACGCTGCACGAGAAGCACCAGGTCGTTCCTGCGCGCCAGAGCGTAGTGCAGCTCTCGTTGCTTTCTCGCCGCTGTCGGCGCAGTCGTTTCGGCGCCTCGCGTCGAGCAGAAAGACATCACCGGACAAAGCAGACACTGCGGCCTTCGCGGCGTGCAGATGGTCGCGCCCAACTCCATCATGGCCTGGTTGAAGTCGCCAGGACGTTTGCGATCGAGAAGTGTTTGCGCCTGCTGCCAGGCGGCTTCGCGCGGCAAGCCACGCCCGGTAAGTCGCTCGAGCACGCGTTCGACGTTTCCGTCGACAACAGCAATGGGCTCTCCGAACGCGATGCTGGCGGTGGCAGCCGAGGTATAACGGCCGATGCCCGGCAGCTCCGACCATTGCTCGGCAGTCCGCGGGAATCTGCCTTGACGCTCGCGGGCGATGATCTTCGCTGCCTGATGCATGCGCCGCGCGCGATGGTAGTAGCCGAGCCCGCTCCATGCGGCGAGAACGGACGCCTCGCGTGCCACGGCCAGCGACTGCACGGTAGGGAAGCGGCGCATGAAGCGTGCGTAGTGGTCCAGCGCGGCGGCCACGCGCGTCTGCTGGAGCATGATTTCGGAGACCCACACGCGATACGGATCGTTATCGCGCCGCCACGGCAGGTCGCGGCGATGCTGGTCATACCAGCGCAGCAGCGCGTGACGGAAAGAACGAAGTTGTGCTGCGGTCGGAGACGGGTCGCGGCCGGCCATGCAGTGGCGATTCTACCGCGCGAAAGCGAAATAGCTTTGACCGATTGTTTACATTACCGCCGGCGGCTCCGGCTGCTGGCCCTGCTCCTGCGATTCTTCCGGAGTGCCGTGGCGGCGCAGTATCTGCGCCAGGTTCTGCGAAAAGGCCGAACGCGGCACCACCATATCGCAGCCGGCTTCCTGCGCCTTCATCTTCAGTTCGCCCTGCACGTGCGAGACGAAGCCGATGATGTTCGTCCCCTTCTTGAGCTTCGCTTTCAGTTTCGGGATCAGGGTCAGCGGCTTGGCGGCCACGTTGTTCAGGTCGAAGATGATGAGCGACGGCTTGTCGGCGCCGTTCTGACCCATCTTCTCCTGAAGGTCTTTGTCCGTCTTGACGAACTCCACCTTCACGTTGATCTTGCGCGCGGTCTCCTGGATCTTGGCCAGGAAGAACAGGTCGTCGACGAAGGCGAAGATGCGCGCGGGTGCAGTCTCATCCATCGCGGGCAGCGGCTCCAGCTCGGGCTGCACGAACTGCCGCGACGGGACGCCACGGCCCGGCCTGCGTTGGTTGCCATTATTGTTGCCCTGCAAGGCGCGATAGCTGTGGTCCATGGGCGCGGTGTAGATGCCGCCGGCATTCTGGTTCTGGCCGCGCTGGCGGGGCGGGCCGGACCTGCGCCCGTGCCGGTTCTTGCCGGGCTGATTGGGACGGTTCTGTCCTGGTTGTTGCGGAGCTGCGCCGTGGGCCACGGGGCCACGACGGCCGCGCCGCCGTCTGCGTCCCTTCCCGCCGGAGTGCCCGGAGGGAGGATTCGATCCTTGATTCATGTTTCTCTCTTAAGCTTTGACCCGCAGGTTGCGGGAATCCCACATTCCTGCACCGCTGATTTCGCCCGCACGATTTCTAGCTGGTGATTGCTGCGTGGCGGCGGTTGGATACTCGCTGAATTCTCAGTTACGTCCGTCTGGCGCCCGGAAAATTTGGCGCGAGGAACGCCTGCGCGGGAGGCGCGGCGATTGGAGGACGTTCTTATCGTAACCAGCTTTAGGGCCCGAATGCAAGCGCAAAAAGCTGTCAGATTGGATGCACCGTAATTGTAAAGAGCTGCCGTAATCTCGCGTTGTTCCGCCGCTTGCCCCGGCAACCCCGTCCGGCAGGGTTTCTCGCAGTGCTCCTTCGGCGCTTGAAACTTGAGCTGCGAAACTGGAAACTGTCTTCATGCGGCTTGTCATCAACGCCCGGGAGCAGACCTTCGAGCGTAGCCTGACGCTCGCCCAACTTGTCGAACAACTCGGAATGAAGTCTGACCGGGTTGCCGTAGAACTGAACCGCGATATCGTACCGCGCGCGCAGTGGTCGGAGACGACGTTGAACGACGGTGACCGGTTGGAGATCGTGCACTTTGTCGGCGGAGGTTAGCCGCTACTTGCTTTCCCGCTGCTTGCATTCCACTGGCTGATAGTTCACCACAATCGGATACGGAAACTTCGGCGCAACAATATCGAACACCAAAGCATTGTCGGAGCCAGGACAGTCCTTGAGTTCTATCTGGAAGCGCACCAAATTGCCTGCCTTCTTAAAGTGCGCAGTCTCGGCGAACAGCCTGAATTGATCTGCGGTCGTGCCTCCGGCAGGCCCCGTTTTCAGCTGGACCTTAGTCGCATGGAAACGGATTGGAACCTCGATCGTGACCTCGTTCGGGACCTGTAGTATTTTTTCTTCAGGAAGATTCGCTGGCGGATTAAAGCTGATTTTGATACCACACTCCGGGCTGTCGGTTCCGGCGAGACAGGGCTCCCGCTGCGCCCAAAGGCTGGTCGCAGCGCTCAGCAACAGCATCAACCCGCAGAAAAATCGCATCGCACTACCTTTCCAGACAGCACCGCAATTGTAATCCCGCCAACGAATGGCCGCGCTTCGTGGGTCGACTTGGCGCTGCTTCTCGACACGCGTGAACACTTGATAAATTGCATTGTTCTGCGGTTGACACCGCTCGCATCCAAATCTAAACTCAGTTGTTTACCCGCAGTCCGAAAGCGTCTCCCGAGCATCAACAAACATGCCGGACCTTTACTTTGCGCGCTATCTCCCGCTGCTGATCCAGATTTGCGTCGCCGGGCTCATTGCGGTCGGCATGGTCGCCCTGTCTTACTTTGTCGGACAGCACAAATTCAACCGATCAAAGATGTCGCCATATGAATGCGGCATGGAGCCGGTTGGCGACGCGCGCACTCGGTTCACGGTAAAGTTCTACCTGGTTGCGATGCTGTTCATCCTCTTCGATGTCGAGGCCGTGTTCCTCTACCCGTGGGCGATCGTCGGACGATCGCTGAAGGGCGCCGGGCTGGGCATGTTCTGGTTCTGGGAGATGCTGGTGTATATCGGCATCGTGCTCGCCGGCTTGTGGTACGTCTGGAAGAAGGGCGTGATCGACTGGAACAAGCAGGGTAAAGCGGAGAAAATCTAGGATGGCACTCGAGCCGGCAATCACTGACATGGCGCAACTGAAGGACCGACCGGAAGTTGCCGCGCTGCTGGCATGGAATGCCGGCGCGGTGGCGGGAGCGAAGTTGGACCGCAACCAACTCATCATCTGGGTGCACCGAGTCGCTCTGCGCGAGGCCTGCCTGGCGCTTAAGAACGATCCCAATCTGCAATACAACGCGATTGCCGATATCACCTGCCTCGACTGGTTTCCCCGTGAGCCGCGGTTCGAGGTTGTTTATCAGCTCTTCTCGACCGTCAACAAGAAGTACGTGCGGCTGAAAGTTAAACTTCAGGGTGATGACCCAAACATCGATTCCGTGACCTCGATCTGGCCGGGGGCAAACTTCTTCGAACGCGAGGTCTGGGACCTGTTCGGCGTGCGCTTCGACCAGCACCCGAGTCTGGTGCGCATCATGATGCCGGAGAATTGGGAAGGTCATCCATTACGTAAGGACTATCCCGTCGAGGGCTACCGCTGATGGCGCACATGACTCCCACCCCGGTGCTGGATCCATCGCAAGACAAGACGATGGTCCTGAACATGGGCCCGCAGCATCCCTCGACGCACGGCGTCCTGCGGCTGCTGCTGGAGGTCGATGGCGAGACCATCGTGCGCATCATGCCCGACATCGGGTATCTGCACACCGGCATTGAGAAGACGTGCGAGGCCAAGTTCTATCAGCAGGTGGTGCCGCTCACCGATCGCATCGATTATCTCTGTCCCATGACCAACAATTTGGCCTACTGCCTGGCTGTCGAGAAGCTGCTGGGGCTGGAGATTCCGCCGCGCGCGCAGTGGATTCGCGTGCTGCTCAACGAGCTGACGCGTATCAACTCCCACCTGGTGTGGCTGGGCACGCATGCCCTGGACATCGGCGCGATGACCGTGTTCCTGTACTGCTTCCGCGAGCGCGAAGACGTGTTGCGGCTGTTCGAAGCGGTTTCCGGCCAGCGCATGATGACCTCGTACTTCCGCATTGGCGGTCTGGCGCTGGAGCCGCCGCTGGGCTGGTTCGAGCGCGCGAAGAAGTTCCTGACGCGCTTTCCCGGCAACGTGGACGAATACGAAAACCTGCTGACCAGCAATCCGATCTGGGTGCAGCGTACGAAGGGCGTGGCTTATCTCTCGCCGGAGGACGCGATTGCGCTGTGCGCCACCGGGCCCACGCTGCGCGGCAGCGGCGTCGATGTCGATCTGCGGCGCGACCAGCCCTACACCGGATACGAGAAGTTCAAGTTCAATGTGCCCATCTCGAAGGACGGCGACGTCTACGCGCGGTATCTGATTCGCGTGCAGGAGTTGCGGGAGTCGCAGAAGATCGCCATGCAGGCGCTGGACGGCATGCCCGAAGGACCGGTGAAAGCGGATGCGCCCAAAGTCGTGCTGCCCGATCGCGAGAAGATGAAGACGCAGATGGAGGCGCTCATCTATCACTTCAAGATCGTGACAGAAGGCTTCACGGTGCCCGAAGGCGAAGTGTACATGCCGATCGAGTCGCCGCGCGGCGAGATGGGCTACTACGTGGTGAGTGACGGCACGGCGAAGCCGTATCGCGTGCACATGCGCTCGCCATCGTTTGCGAACTTGCAGACGTTGCGGCCGATGTGCGAAGGCAATCTGATCGCCGATGTGGTCGCCGCGATCGGGAGCATCGATATTGTGCTGGGGGACTGCGATAGATAAGTCGCGCTTTGAAAGGGACGGCCTTCAGGCCGTCCGTAAAATCAGCCTTCTGGAAGGCGGCTTTAGCCGCTGAGGGACTTAATTAGAGATTCCCTGATTACTCATTCAATGAGATTTTCCGACCAACTCGAACAGCGCTTCGCCACGATGGTCACGCACTATCCGACCAAGCGTTCGGCGCTCGTCCCGATGCTGCTCTACATTCAGGACGAGGTCGGCGCACTGACGGACGAAGCGATTCACGAGATCGCGCAACGGGTCGAGCTCTCGGACCTGGAGGTGCGCAATGTCATCAGCTACTACTCGATGATGCGCACCCATCGGATTGGCAAACACAATTTCCAGATTTGCACCAACGTCAGCTGCCTGCTGCGCGGCGGCGAGGACATCTTCGAGCATTGCAAGAAGAAGCTCGGCGTCGGCCACAAGGAATCGACGCCAGATGGGCTGTTTCACCTGGAAGAGGTCGAGTGCATCGGCGCCTGCTCCTGGGCCCCGGCCATGATGCTGAATTACGAGTTCATCGAAAACCTGACACCGCAGAAGATCGATGAGCTGATCGAGGGGATAAAGAAGAAGGAAAGGCAGTAGCACAGGCGGTGGGACAGGCAGTAGCACAGGCAGTGGGACAGGCAGTGGGGTAGAGCGGACCTTTAGGTCCGCGCGTCCGCAGCGTCAGGTAGTTACGAGCCGGCTTCAGCCGGCGACATCGCTCAACCCGAACCGGTAGCGGCGGACAGCGAACGACAATAACGCGAATGGCGTATTTAGTCTCACATCCCGACGAGGTCAAGGTCGTCTCCAAGCGCTTCGGCATGGGCGCGACAAACCTCGACCGCTATCTCGAGCTCGACGGCTACAAGGCGTTGCAAAAGGCGCTCGGCATGCAACCCGACGCCATCATCGCCGAGGTGAAGACGTCGAACCTGCGCGGCCGCGGCGGCGCTGGTTTCCCGACGGGCATGAAGTGGTCGTTCGTGCCCAAGCAATCGGCCAAGCCCAAGTACGTGCTGTGCAATGGTGACGAGAGCGAGCCCGGCACCTGCAAAGACCGCCTCATCTTTGAGCACGACCCACACTCCATCATCGAGGGCGTGATGATTGCTGCGGTCGCCGTGGGCGCGAAGACCGGCTACATCTACCTGCGCGGCGAGTACCGCTACCTGATCGAAATTATGGAGAAGGCGGTCTCCGATGCCTACGCGCGCGGCATCATCGGCAAAAACATCTTCGGCTCGGGCGTCGACATGAATATTTACGTCCACTCGGGCGCGGGCGCCTATGAAGTCGGAGAAGAATCGGCGCTGATGGAGTCGCTGGAAGGCAAGCGCGGAGTGCCGCGCATCCGTCCGCCATTCCCCGCGGTCGTCGGCTTGTGGGGCGGCCCGACAGTCATCAACAACGCGGAGACGCTGGCCAGCGTGCCCCACATTATCTTGAATGGGGGCCAGTGGTTCGCCGACCTGGGCACGCCGAAGAACGGCGGCACGCACCTGGTTAGTGTCAGCGGCAATGTGGAAAGGCCTGGCGTTTACGAACTGGCCTTGGGATACAACTTCAAAAAGCTGATCTATGAAGTTGCGGGGGGCATCAAGGGAGGCCGCAAGCTGAAGGCGGTAGTGCCCGGCGGCTCGTCCGTGCCGATTCTGTTGCCGCATGAGATTGATGCTCCCTTCGACTATGAAGGCATGGTGAAGGCCGGCTCGATGCTGGGTTCCAGCGCGGTCATCGTTCTGGACGATCAGATGTGCATCGTGAAATTCGCGCTGCGGGTGATGAAGTTCTACCAGCACGAGAGCTGCGGCTGGTGCATTCCGTGCCGCGAGGGAACCGACTGGCTGAAGAAGACGCTGATTCGTTTCCACAGCGGCGGCGGGGTGATGAAGGACATCGACAACATGAAGTATCTCGCGGACAACATGCTGGGGCGCACGTTCTGTCCGCTGGGCGACGCAGCCGCGATGCCGATGCAATCCTACATCGAGAAGTTCCGCCCCGAGTTCGAGGCGCATTTGGATGGCAAGCCGTGTCCGTATGAGAAGGTGACGGAAGCGGCGTTGGCGTAAGGCATGAGGCCTCAGGAGTTACTGCGGATTTTGGAAGCGGATGGCTGGTACAAGACAGGGCAAAAGGGAAGTCACCTGCATTTGCGTCATGCGGTCAAGCCCGGTCTTCTGGTTGTGCCTGTGCATGCCGGCAAGGGTTTGCTTCACAGTATTCTGAAGAGGGCGGGTTTGAAATGATGCGGGAATATCTGGTTGTCTATGAAAAGGGTGCGAAGAACTGGAGTGCCTTTTCGCCCGACATTCCCGGCTGTGGCTCGCTGGGCGATACCTTAGACGACACCCGCACAAACATGCGCGAGGCGATGGAGCTTTACTTATGCGAGACGGCAAAGGCCGGAGAACCTGTACCGGATGCCGTTGCTACCAGTGTCGATTTTTGTGAATTCGATCCGGACCATGAGACGAAACACTATGTGGTCGAGTGGCTGGCGGTGCCGCTTCCGCAATCGACGACACCGGGGTATGCGGCGTGAATCTGCGTGGGGAGAAACAGAGGGCGCACGCTGCGGATTATAGGGGTCCTTCGACTGCGCGACCGTGCAACTGACCCGCCAAGCAAAAAGCGCTTGGCAGGCCGGTTGCACGGTCGCTCCGCTCAGGATGACACCGGTTGTGGCGTTTTTGGCTAAGTGCTAATTGCTAGCTGCTGTTTATGGCTGACATCAATCTAACCGTCGACGGCAAGAAACTCGCGGTCCCCGCGGGGACGCTGCTCATCGAAGCCTGTAAGACAGCGGGCATCGAGGTGCCGTCTTTCTGCTACTACCCGAACCTGTCGCTGCAGGGCGCCTGCCGCATGTGCCTGGTAGAAATCGAGAGGATGCCCAAGCTGCAGACGGCGTGCACTACGCCGGTGGCCGAGGGCATGGTGGTTCTCACCGAGAGCGACAAGATCAAGCAGGCGCGCAAGTCGATGCTGGAGCTGCTGCTGGCGAACCACCCGCTCGATTGTCCCGTGTGTGACGCCGGCGGCGAGTGCGAGCTTCAGGACATGACCTTCAAGTACGGCGCCGCCGAATCGAAGTTCATCGACCTGAAGAACCATCGCGAGGAGCAGCAGTGGTCGCCGGTGGTGTTCTTCGATCGGCCGCGCTGCATCCTGTGCTATCGCTGCATTCGAGCCTGCGGCGAGGGAATGGACGTATGGGCGCTCGGCATCCACAACCGCGGCTCCAGCGCCATCATCGCGCCCAATAAAGAAGACCACCTGGAGTGCGAAGAGTGCGGTATGTGCATCGACATCTGCCCAGTCGGCGCGCTCACCTCCGGCGCCTATCGCTACAAGACGCGTCCGTGGGAGATGAACCACGTCGGCACCATCTGCACGCATTGCGGTGATGGCTGCAAGACCACGATTGGCGTGCGCCGCTCCGACACCGGCATGGAGATCGTGCGCGGCGACAACCGCGACAAGAGCGGTATCAACGGCGATTTCCTGTGCATCAAGGGGCGGTACGCGTTTGACTTTGCGCATCATCCTGATCGCCTGCAACAGCCGCTGATCAAGCGCGACGGAAAGTTCGCCACGGCGACGTGGGAGCAGGCATTCGAGCTGATCGCCACGAAGTTCAAGGAAATCCTCAGCGACGGCGGCGGCCCGGGTTCGATCGGCGTCATTGGCTCCAACCGCACCAGCAACGAAGAGAGTTACCTGCTACAGAAGTTCGCGCGGCTGGTGCTGGGCACCAACAACATCGACCATCACCGCACGGCCGATTTCCCGGCGTTCGCGTCGGCGCTGGCCGCTAAGCCCAACGCTACAGCTTCCATGCGCGACGTCGCGCAGGCACCCGCCATCCTTGTGATCGGCAACGATCCCACCGAGCAGCATCCCCTGCTGGCCTGGCAGATTCGCACCAACGTTCGGCTGCATCGCGCCAAGCTCTACCTGGTGAATTCGGCGCCCATCAAGCTGCGTCGGCAGGCATCGGCGTTTGCGCAGATCGCGCCGGGTTCGGAAGCGAGCCTCGTTCAGTTCCTCGCTGGAAAGGACACGGCCGCGGATGCGGTGGTCTCGGCGAACGTCACCCGCGAGGCACTCACGCAAATCCGCGATGCAATCAAGGGTGAGTCGGATTTGGTGATCGTGTTCGGCTCCGAGCTGCGCGACGGTGACGTGAAGGCCCTGGTCAATTTCGGCCTGGCGCAGAAGGCGAAGTTCATCTGCCTGGGCGACTACTCCAATTCGCGCGGCGCCGCCGATATGGGCCTTTATCCCGACATGCTGCCCGGCTACGCGCCGGTGGGGAGCGCGACCCGCTTCCACGAGGAGTGGCTGGATGATATTCCTGCAACGCCGGGCATGAACCTGCTTCAGATGGTGGACGCGGCCAAAGACGGCAAGCTGAAGGCTCTCTATGTGGTCGGCTCCAATCCCGTCGCGCGCTACAACATCGATCCCTTCGCGCTCTCGAAGGCCTTTGTCATCGTGCAGGACATGTTTCTGACGGAGACGGCGGCGATTGCCGATGTAGTCCTGCCGGTCGCCAACGCGTACGAGAAGCAGGGCACCTACACCAACACCTGCGGCGACGTGCAGATGCTGAAGAAGGCCGGCGAGTTCGCGGGAGTGCGCACGGACTTTGAATGCATGGTGCGCATCGCGCTGCGCATGGGTTACGACGTGCACAAGCTGGTACCATTCGGTGGCGCGGGTACGCGCGCCGATATGGGCCAATCGCGCGGAGCGCAGTCTGGCGAGGCCGATCGTCATGCGGTGTGGCTTACCGATCGCGGCCTGGAGCCGAAGATGAGCCCCTACGATCCGACGGCGATGCTGGACGAAATCCAGCGGTTGGTGCCGGCCTATGACATCTCGCGGCTGGAGCTGCTGGCGAGCCAGGACGTGCACTCGCAGTTGGTGCAGATTGGCGGAGCAACCGGCGCTGGCGATCCGGCGCTGATTATGCCGTCCAATGACACGCTGTTCACCTCGGGCACGCTGGGGCGGTATTCGGCGACGCTGAACACGGTTTATGAGCGCTACCATCCTCCCCGTGACGATGAGGAGAGCGCGGCCGGGTTTGATCCGATGGTGCGGGTCGGCGAGTAAGCAGTTTCGAGTTTCCAGTTTCAAGTTTCGAGTTGCCGCTGAGAGCACATGTGCAGGATCGTTTTCTGCGTCACGTGCCTGAGCGACGACTCCAGCGGATTGTGAAGGCAAACGGCGAATAGCGGCGCATGGGCATAGGCACCTTCATCCTCGTATCGCTGGTCAAGATCGTGATCGCGATCTTCGTGCTGCTGACGGCCGTGGCCTACACCACATTGCTGGAGCGCAAGGTTGTTGCCCACATGCAGAACCGCTGGGGGCCGTCACGGGTGGGGCCGTTTGGCATTTGGCAGCCGCTCGCCGACGGCTTGAAGTTCATCTTTAAGGAGGACCTGTCACCTCCTTATGCCAACAAGCCTTTATATCTGTTGGCGCCGATCATCGCGCTGATTACCGCGTTGAGTTCGATCGCGGTAATTCCCATCGGACCGTGGGTCACGGTGGGCTCCATTCACACCCCGCTGCAAATCACGGATGTCAACATTGGTTTGCTGGTGATTCTGGCGATTACTTCGGTGGGTGTCTACGGCGTGGCGCTGGCGGGTTGGGCGTCCAACAGCAAGTATTCGCTGCTGGCCAGCCTGCGTGCTTCCGCGCAGATGATGAGTTACGAGGTCGCATTGGGCCTTTCGCTCATCGGCGTGCTCATTCTTTCCGGGAGCTTCAGCCTGCGCGATATCGTCGATGCGCAGGCGGGAACGTGGCTAGGCTTCATTCCCAAGTGGAACTTCTTCAAGGGCCAGTTCGTCGCCTTTTTCATTTACATCATGGCCGCCTATGCTGAGACTAATCGCATTCCATTCGATTTGGCCGAGGCTGAGTCGGAACTGGTTGCGGGGTACCACACCGAATACAGCTCGATGAAGTTCGCCATGTTCTTCATGGCGGAATACGCCAACATGTTCACCGTGGCCTGTCTGGCTTCGGTCCTGTTTTTGGGAGGATGGTCCGGCCCGGTGTTCGGTCCGCCCATCCTGCAGGCGCTGTTGCCGGTATTCTGGTTTGCATTGCGGGTGTTCGCCTTTATCTTCATTTACATCTGGGTGCGCGGCACGTTGCCGCGCTTTCGCTATGACCAGCTCATGGCTTTCGGGTGGAAGTTTCTTTTGCCGCTGGCGATTGCGAATATTGTCGTGACGAGTCTGGTGGTCGCGTTGAAGTGAGGTAGAGCGGCGCTTTAACGCCGCGTCTCTGTTTGCGCAGATAACTTCTGCGTTGGTGACGGCCATGCTATGACCGTCACAACGCAAACCAAAAACGCTGCTTAACGCCGGCCTTAAGGCCGGCTCTATCCAACATGCTAGCCCTGATTCTGTTCTTCATCTTCGCGGCGCTGTGCGTAGGAGGCGCGATCAACCTCCTGGTGCAGAAGCACCCCATCAACAGCGCGCTGTCGCTGATTGTGGTGATGGGCTCGCTGGCGCTCATCTACCTGCTGCTGGGCGCGGAATTCGTTGCGGCGGTGCAGATCATCGTGTACGCCGGCGCGGTGATGGTGTTGTTCGTGTTCGTGATCATGCTGCTGAACGCGGGCGAAGAGGAGCGGCTGCCGCACACCAGCCGGGTGGCCACCATGCTCGGCGTGCCCGCGCTGATTATCGGGTTGGGCATCGGCGTCGGCTTCCTGGCGCATTTCACCGGCCTGGATCGCATCGGCATCGGCGGACCCAGAGTCATGAACGGGGAGGACCTCTTCGGCAATCCGCTGGCAATCGGGCATCTGCTCTTCCGCAATTACCTGTTGCCCTTCGAGGTCACGTCGGTGCTGATCCTGATCGCCATCATGGGCGCGGTGGTACTGGCGCGGAGGGAGGAATAAATGGTCCCTCTTTCGTATTACCTGATCCTGAGCGCGATCCTGTTCGCCTGTGGGGTGGCCGGGTTCTTGATCAAGCGCAACATCATTACGATTTTCTTGTCGATTGAGCTGATGCTGAACGGCGTAAACCTGACGTTCGTGGCCTTCGCGGCGCAGTTGAAGTCGCTGGACGGCCATATCTTTGTCTTTTTCGTGATGGTGGTGGCGGCGGCGGAAGCCGCCGTGGGACTGGCCATCATCATCGCCGTCTTCCGCACGCGCGAGACGCTGAATGTGGACCGTGTGAATTTGCTGAAGCTGTAGGGCAGAGCGGCGCTTCAGCGCCGCCTCTGCCGGCGCCAATCGTGGGCGCAACCTAAGGTAGAAGGCAGAGCTTTGACGCGGGCCTGAAGCCCCGCTCTACCGAGATGTAACGGCAGTCGCGGCGCTGAAGCGCCGCACTGCCCGAGCCAATATGAATCTTTGGATCATCCCGCTGCTGCCGCTCACGGGCGCCGCCATCAACGGCCTGCTCGGCAAGCGCTTCCCGAAGGCGCTGGTGAATACCATCGCGCTCGGGTCGACGGCGCTGGCGTTCGCGTATGCACTCTGGGTCACGGTCCAATTCCTCGGCCTGCCGCCGGACCAGATCCCCCACGTCGAGCACTATGCCACGTGGCTCAGCTCCGGCGCCTTCTCCGCCGAGTATGGCCTGTACCTCGATCAGCTTTCGCTGGTGATGCTGCTGATTGTCACCGGCGTGGGCTTCGTCATCCACATCTTCTCCGTCGGCTACATGGCGCATGAGGGCGGCTACTACCGCTACTTCGCCTACCTGAACATCTTCATGTTCTTCATGCTGACGCTGATTCTGGCGAACAATTATCTACTGATGTTCGTCGGTTGGGAGGGTGTGGGCCTGGCGTCGTACCTGCTCATCGGCTTCTGGTTCCGTAAGCAGAGCGCGGCCAACGCGGGCAAGAAGGCTTTCATCACCAACCGCGTCGGCGACTTCGGTTTCCTCATCGGGCTCTTCTTGCTGATCAAGCACTTCGGCACGTTGCAATACAACCAGCTCTGGTCCGTTGTCAGCCAGTATCCGGTCGAGAGCACGGGCGCGGGGTTGCTTACCGCGATTGGCCTCCTGATGCTGGTGGGCGCGACCGGCAAGTCAGCACAGATTCCGCTGTATGTCTGGTTGCCGGATGCGATGGAAGGCCCCACGCCGGTGTCGGCTCTGATTCATGCGGCGACAATGGTCACCGCGGGCGTGTACATGGTGGCGCGCTCCAATCCCATCTTCAATCGCGCGCCCGACGCGCGGATGGCGGTCGCCATCATTGGCACGCTGACCGCAATCTTCGCGGCGTCGATTGGTATCGTGCAGAACGATATCAAGAAGGTGCTGGCGTACTCCACCGTTTCGCAGCTCGGCTACATGTTCATGGGCTGCGGCGTGGCCGCATATGGCGCAGGCATTTTTCATCTGATGACCCATGCGTTCTTTAAAGGCTGCCTGTTTCTGTGCTCGGGATCGATCATCCACGGACTGGGTGGTGAGCAGGACATGCGCTACATGGGAGGCCTGCGAAAGTACATGCCGTGGACCTTCCTCACCATGAGCTCGGCCACCATTGCCATTGCTGGCCTTCCGCCATGGGCGGCATTCTTCTCGAAAGACGAAATCCTGGGGAAGACCTTCGCCAGTGGCCACGTTGTTTTGTGGCTAGTGGGCATCATCGCTGCGGGCATGACTTCGTTCTACATGTTCCGGCTGTGGTTCATGACGTTCTTCGGCGAGTACCGCGGGCCGAATCCTGCCACCGCTGGCCACGGCCACGATGAGCACGGGCATGGCGCGCCGCACGAGAGTCCGTGGGTAATGGTCATTCCGCTGATTATTCTCGGCACGCTGTCGCTGGTGGGCGGATGGGTCGGCGTGCCCCACGTACTAGGCGGCAGCGATCGCTTCGATCACTTCCTCGAGCCTGTGTTTACGGCGTACGCTCCGGCGGCGGCTTCGGCGGAGAGCGGCGCCATGCCCGAGGGCACCGCGCCCGAGAACGAAAGCGCCGGCATGGAGCTGACGTTGATGGGGGTCTCTGTCGGCATCGCCCTCATCGGACTGCTCGGCGCCTGGTACCTGTACTACAAGCGTACCGATCTGCCGGCACGCATGGCGGCGAGTGCGGGCGGCCTGTACCGGCTGGTGCTCGACAAGTACCGCATCGACGAACTCTACGGCGCGGTGATCATTCAACCACTCATCGCGCTCTCGACCAACGTTTTGTGGAAGGGAATCGATCGCGGCATCATTGACGGCGCGGCCGACGGCAGCGCGGCCGGCGCGCAGGAGACCTCGGACGCATTGCGCCACATGCAGTCCGGCAACATCCGCTCTTATGCGGGATGGGTGGCCGTGGGCGCAACCGCGGTGATCGCCTTCATGGTGTGGAGGGGATTGCGATGAGCGCGATCAACAACAACATCCTCACCATCGTCGTGTTTCTGCCGCTTGCCGGCGCGATTCTGCTGGCATTTCTGCCGCGCCGCCACCGCGACATCCGCTATTTCGCGCTGGCCGTCTCGCTGCTCACGCTGCTCGCGTCCCTGCATTTGCCGTGGTACTACGTGCGCGGGCAAAGTGGCTTCCAGTTTGAGCAGAACATCCCGTGGATTCCGCACCCGAACATTCATTATCACCTCGGCATCGACGGCATCTCCATGTGGCTGATCGTCCTCACGACCTTTCTGATGCCGTTGTGCGTGCTGATCTCGTGGAAGTCGATCAATGACCGGGTGAAGGAATTCTTCGTCCTCATGCTGATTCTGGAGACGGCGATGATCGGCGTCTTCGTCGCGCTCGATCTCTTCCTCTTCTACTTCTTCTGGGAAGCCACGCTGATCCCGATGGCGCTGCTCATCGGCATGTACGGCCATGGGCGCAAGATTTACGCGGCAGTCAAGTTTTTCCTGTACACGATGATCGCGTCGGTGTTCATGCTGGCCGCGATCCTTTGGCTTTACGCGCAGACGGGCACATTCGACTTCGTCGAGCTCCAGAGCGCCATCCAGAAGGGAAGCGTCGCCGGCTTCGGCAACGCCGCGCTGTGGCTGTTCCTCGGCTTCTTCGTGGCGTTCGCCGTCAAGGTGCCGATGTGGCCGGTACACACGTGGCTGCCTGACGCGCACGTTGAGGCGCCGACCGCCGGCTCCGTCTTGCTCGCGGGCGTGCTGCTGAAGATGGGCACTTATGGCCTGCTGCGCTTCAACCTGGGGCTCTTTCCCGAGCAGGCGCGGCGCAACGCGCCCTGGATCATCGCGCTCGCCATCGTCGGCATCATCTACGGCGCGCTGGTGGCGATGATTCAGCCGAACATCAAGCGCCTGGTCGCTTACACCTCGGTCAGCCATCTTGGATTTGTTGTCCTCGGCATCTTCAGCTTTACGCAGATGGGCGTAGACGGAGCGGTCTACCAGATGCTGAACCACGGCGTCTCGACCGGCGCGCTGTTCATGCTGCTGGGCATGATCTACGACCGCCGGCATACCTACGACATCAGCGAGTACGGCGGGCTGGCGACGCCCATGCCAATCTACGCGACGTTCTTCAGCTTCATCATGCTGTCGTCGGTCGGACTGCCGCTGCTCAACGGGTTTGTCGGTGAGTTCATGATCCTCAGCGGCGCATTCCAGGCCAAGCAGCTTTACGGGATTCTGGCGGCCACCGGCGTCATCTGGAGTGCGTGCTATCTGCTGTGGATGTATCAGCGTGTCTTCCAGGGCGAGGTAACGAATCCGGCGAACGCGAAGCTGCCCGATCTCGATGGCCGCGAGCAGGTGTCGCTGTGGCCGTTGGCGCTGGCGGCGCTGGTGATGGGCGTCGCCCCGATGCTGTGGCTGCACTCGATCAGTCCGTCGGTCACGGAGGCGCTGAAGCCCTTCTCGGCGCCGGTCCAGGCAGCGCATGTGACGCCTTTGACGTCGGGTGGTGCGGCGCTTCAGCGCCGCGTTACGTCGGCAGTAGACACATGGCCTTTAGGCCCTGAGCTACATCCGATATCGACGAAGTCGCCGCCGCGGCTAAAGCCGACGACAGTAGGAATCGCGGGACGCGGACCTGAAGGTCCGCCCTACCCGAACGTGCGAGCCTTGGGACATGAGCCCGAAGGCCCGCACTACCCGAACGTCGCCCTCACGGCGGAGGTGATGGGACGATGATTCCCTCCGTCGATTACATCCGCATCCTGCCAGAGCTCGTGGTGAGCGCCTTCGGCATTCTGGTCATGCTGGTGGATCCGCTGCTGCCGGAGCAGAGCTCCAAGAAGCCGCTGGGCGTAATCGCCATCGTTGGCGCGCTCGCCGGGCTGGTTGCCACCGCGTATCAAACCGGTTTCTACGGCAGCGCCTTTTACGACACCATCAGCGTCGACACCTTCAGCGTCTTTTTTCACGTGGTTGTGCTGCTGATTGCGCTGGTCGTGGCGTTGACTTCCCTCGAGTATCTCGAGGTGCAGCACATCCGCTCGGGCGAGTATTACGGGCTCATACTGTTCGGCACCGTCGGCATGATGCTGATGTCTTCGGCGGTCGAACTGGTATTGGTCTTCATCGCGCTGGAGATCTCGTCGATCTCGACTTACATCCTCGCGGGCATGCGGCGGCGCGTGGCGGAAAGCGCCGAGGCCTCGCTGAAGTACTTTCTGCTGGGCTCGTTTGCGACCGCATTTTTCCTTTACGGCGTGGCGGGGGCCTTCGGCGCAACCGGCACGACCAACGTTTACGGCATCGCGAAGTACTTGCAGGGCCAGCCCTCACCGCTGGCGTATCTTGCGGTCGGACTGATGTTCGTCGGACTCGGCTTCAAAGTCGCGTCGGCGCCGTTCCACGTTTGGACGCCCGATGTTTACGAAGGCTCGCCTGCGCCGGTCGTGGCCCTGATGTCCACCGGCCCGAAAGCCGCCGCGTTTGCCGTGCTGTTGCGCGTGCTTTTCGCCACCGGCGCCCCCGGCTGGTTCTGGATGGTGTGGCTCTCCGCCGCGCTGTCGATGACCCTGGGCAATATCGGCGCGCTGGTGCAGCAGAACGTGAAGCGCCTGCTGGCGTACTCGTCCATCGCGCACGCGGGATATCTGCTAGTGGCGTTCGCCGCCGCCAAGGAGCTGGGGATCTCTGCTGCCATCTTCTACGCTGCGTCCTATGCGGCGATGAATGTAGGCGCGTTCGCCATCGTCAGCCATCTGGCGTCGACGGGCGAGAAGTACGTAAATCTCGCGGACTACACCGGCCTGGGCCGCCGCTCTCCGCTGCTCGCCGCCATCCTCACGATCTTCTTGCTGTCGCTTATCGGCATTCCCGTGACTGGCGGCTTCTTCGCCAAGTACTACGTCTTCTCCGCCGCGATGCAGTCCCATCTTGTCGGGCTTGTCATCATTGGGGTTATCAACAGCGCCATCGCGTCCTACTACTATCTGCGGGTCATCGTCTACATGTATATGCGAGACGAGCGCGTGGAAGTGCCGGTAGCGCGCATCCCCGCCTCTCTCGGCGTTGGCCTCGCGATCAGCCTGATCGCGACGATCTATCTCGGCGTTCTGCCCGGCCGCGTGCTGGGGTACGCATTGCAGAGCGCGCAGGACTTGATGAAGTAGAAAATCCGGCGCCTGGCGTTTGGCACTTGGCTTGAGACTGCATCGGCCTCCCGGCGCGGCACGAGCTCGCGCAAGGCAGCGCCCTCTCGCCATCGAGCGCTGCGTTCCGGATCCAACGCAACCACGATTCTCGGCTGCCGGATTTTTTCCAATTGTCAATTTCCCAATAAAGATGCGGTTACGTTTTGTGAATCCCACTCCCTTTGGGAACCTCAGGTCGTCTATATAGGAAGATCGTATAGATGTACTTCGAAGAGGGGGACAGTTTGAGGCAGCCGCAGGTCAGTCGTTCCGTATCCAGCAGCCAAACCAATCTCAGAGAAGAAACTTCGCTACAGAATGCCAATCATCGCGATCAACACCCATCATCCCGCACTCATCGTCCTTTGTCCCGTGCTGATTGGGACGCCCAGACCGACACCACCTACAACCGGCTTCAGGCGCTGATGCAGTTGCTCTACTTGCTGAGCCGCGATCCCGCCGTTCCCAACGATGCTCGCTTCCATGTAACCGTGGCGCAATCGGAAATCGCGCTACTCTCGCGCGTGATGCAGAATTCGGCATCGCCAGCGGGCTGACGCCGGAGTGGCTTTCACAGTCGAGGCCCCGAAGTTTACTCCAACGGCACAGCCACGTCTCTGAGTGCGAAGAGCGCCGAGGCCAATAACCAAAACGCGCACGACTCGATCAGGGTGGCAACTACGCTCATCCAATTCGGCGCCCAGTCGCTTTTGAAGCTGAACCTGAGAAACTGCACCAGGAATGGAAATCCTGGCAGCCACACCCATCCCGCGTGCCGTTGCGCATGAAATAGTATCGGAGCGCAAAAGATCGCCAGCGTCGATGCCGTTGCGAAGTACGGGTTGAGGAACGTTGAAAGAAACACTGCGACGCTCGCCGAGATAATGGTGCCGGCGATGACCAGAGGCAGCAGCTCCCAAATGCGGCCGCTGGGCAGTATGCTGCGCGCTCCCAGCCAGATGCTGCACAGCGCGGAGACAATTGCGTAAGCGACGCTGGCCGCGGCGCTGGCAGCGATCACTGCCAGCAGATACTCGGCGCGGCTGACTGCCTTGGCCAGCAGCAGCAAAATGCGCCGTGACTTCCGTTCCGTGTGCAACGCGTCCGCCGCGAGGAACGCGCTGAAGATGCAGATGTAGATAGACTGCTGCTGCGCATGAAAGACCACGTCCCCTTCTGCGGGGCGGCTGCGGCCAAAATCGCCGGCGACCGCTGCGGTGAGCAAGATCCAGAGGAACAGCAACAACACCGGCCAGCGCCGCTGGCGCAGGAAATTGTAGGCCATGAGTGCAATTGCCCTCATGCGCCCGCCTCCTTGTTGTTGGTCAGCTCCAGAAAAACGTCTTCCAGCGTGCGCCGCATGGGATTGACACTGAGCACCTCGCCACCGAGCGCCCAGATCTTTTCCAGCGTCTCGCGCTGCGATGGCGTAGCTACGGTGAACTGAACGCGGCCGTCGGACAGTTGCGACTGTGCGAAGCTGCCTGGCGGCACGCCGCGGGCGACGATCTCGCAGCGGTCGCGCGAAACCAGCAAGTCCTCCGTCCGGCCCAGTTTCATGAGGCGGCCCTTGGAGAGGACGGCGACGCGATGGCAGATCAGCTCGACTTCCGACAGCAGGTGCGAGCTGATAAAAATCGTTTTGCCGGCGCGATTGCATTCCAGCAGCAGCTCGCGCATAGCGGCGCGCGCCGCAGGGTCGAGCGCTGACGTCGGTTCGTCCAGCACTAGCAGCTCGGGATCGCTGATCAGCGCCTGTGCCAGCCCGATGCGCTGCTGCATGCCGCGCGACAGCCTGGCAACATTGCGATCGGCTTCCGCTTCGAGCTCCACCTGCTCCAGGACCTCGCGGCAGCGCAGCCGGAGGCGTTCGGGACGCATTCGGCTCAGGCTGCCGTAAAATCGCAATAGCTTGTTTGCCGTCAGGTGATAGAGCGCGACATTTTCCGCCAGGAAACCGACGCGAGCGCGGGTGGGCGCGTCACCAAAGGGCTTGCCCAGCATTTGTCCGCCGCCGGAGGATGGGCGCATGAAGCCCAGAGCGAGATGGATGGCGGTGGTCTTGCCTGCGCCGTTAGGGCCGAGGAAGCCGAAGATTTCGCCGCGCTCCAGCGACAGCGAGAAGTTGTCGAGCGCGCGCACCCGCCGGCGCGACCACGGCGAGCCGTAGTCCTTGGTGACGTGGGTGTAGTCGAGGACTCCTGACATTGCAGCGGATCCTGCTGTTGGAAAGAGCTAGTTAACCACAGAGACACAGAGGCACAGAGAAGTCCAAATTCTAAACCTCTGTGTCTCTGTGTCTCTGTGGTTCAACAAAACGGTTTCCTCGACTAAAAAGCCCCACCGTTGCGATGGGGCTTCGTCGAAAGTGCTTGTCGCCGCCTACACGACCTTGGCGAAGATGATAACCAGAGTGAACAGCACGAGGGACTCGATAAACGCGAGGCCGAGAATCAGCGCGAGCTGAATGGCCGGACGCGCGGCAGGGTTGCGGGCCATGGCCTCGCAGGCCGCGGCACCCACCTTGCCTTGTCCCAGGCCGGCCATGCCGGCGGCAATGGCGATGCCGAAGCCGGAAGCGATAGCAACCCAGTCCAGATGGTTGGAGGGAGCAGTGGTAGCTCCACCCTGTGCGAACGCCGGCATGGCCATCACCATCATGGCCAGCAGCGCAAAGAGGATCATCGTGGTTTTCCGCATTGTGTCTCTCCTTATGAATTGCCGCCAGGAGGTGGTTGACGTTCACCGAGCTGACGCCCTCACACTGGACGGCCGTTAGCAGTTGGCACTCGGCAGTTGGCCAAAACAGCAGGTCACGGTTCTTGCCAAAGGCCAATTGCTAAATGCTAACTGCTGCTTTTAGTGCTCATGCGCCACGGCTTCCCCGATGTACACCGTCGCCAGCAGCACAAAAATATAGGTCTGGATGATGGCTACGCCGGCGTGCAGCAGCATGAAGATAATCGGAATGCCGATGGGGAAGAGCGTAAAGAACACCAGCGTCACCATGTCGCTGGCGAACATGTTGGCAAAAAGACGAATGGTGAGCGACAGAATGCGCGCCAGATGGCTGGCGATCTCGATGATCAGCATCAGCGGCGCCAGCCACCATACCGGTCCTATGAAGTGCTTGATATAACCGAAGCCGTTCAGGCGAATGCCGTGAAAATGGTAGTAGAACCAGGTAACCAGCGCGCAGCCTAACGGCACCGACGGCGCCGCGGTTGCAGTTTCGAATCCGGGTATCAGGCCGATGAGGCACCCGACGATGATGAATAGCCCGAGCGTTGTCAGGTAGCCCACGTAGCGCTCATAGCCGTGGCCGATCACTTCGTGGCTCTGGTCGGCGATGAAGGAGTTGAGGCCCTCCATCGTTTGCTGCAACGGGCCGGGATTGTCCACCGAGAGCCGCGCACGTACAAGGACAAAAAACACCACCAGGATCAGGAAAACCAGGATCTGCATGGCCAGCCAATTTGGAATGGGGGCCTGCGGATAGGGCACTTTGAGGTGAAGCACGCCCAGAATGCCATTGGCCAAGCCGGCGAAGTATTTATTCAGAAGTGCGGTAAACCAAAGTTGCTCATGCATGTATGAAGCCCGCCGGGTGGAGCACCGCTTCAGCGATGCACTGGCGAATCAGTTAAGCGCCGGCTTTAGCCGCTGAGGCGTCACCTCGGGCGCTAAAGCGCAGATCCAAGAGCTCTCCGCAAACTGTACGCCTGAAGGCGTACTCCACCCATTCCTATAAGTTTGGATGTTCAGGTTCCGCGTCGCAGCATGACGAAGACTTCCGCCGCGACTTCGCAGGCCATGGCCGCAATCGGCAGGCACACGCCGCCGAGAAAGCCATATAGCCCAGCGTGGGAAACATTAAATATAACATAGGCCCCTGCGGCGATCAGGACGTAGCGCAGCAGCGCGCGAAACACGATGAGGCCGCCGCGCTCGCGGCTCTGTTGATTGGCGATCCGCTCGCCCAGGGCCTCAATGGCGCGCTCCAGCCAACGCTGATTCACGTACGAGACCACGGCGCCGGCGACGAAGCCGGCCATCACCGGCCAGCGAAATAAGGTGAATGACGCGACTGCGCCGATGCAGGCGATCACCAGCATGATTCGCCGGATGCGCGGCAGGGCGCGGTCGAGATACTCCTCGGCGGTTGCGGCAGGGGTTGGCATCAGCAGCAAACAATGTAACCCAAGCTAAGAATGCAAGGGACAAAAGGCGGCATCATTTCGTGCGCGCGACGCAGCCTCATCCCCGCATGACGGTGCGAATGATGTCGACGAAGCCTGCGATGGCGCCGACGATGATCCCTGCTAGGAATATCCAGTGGGTGTGGAACCAGTAGTCGAGAAGCTTGCCAAGAAGAAGCCCGACCACCACCGCGGCAGGAAGTATGAAGGCGATCTGCGAATATCGCGCCCAAATCGCGGCGGCGCTCTGCTTGCGGTCTTTGTCTTCGTCGGAAGCCATGGCGAAAGCCTAACACCAGCATCGGCCCACGCGTGCCGAAAGGTTGGCTTGGCATCGTCCGAGGGAAGGCATAAGGAGGTCACGCAAGCCAATGCCAGGAGTGGTTTCAGGCAGCAGGTTTGGTACAGTCTTCGTCATGCGGACACCGCCGGTCATTCTCAGCATTGCGGGCTACGACCCATCCTCAGGAGCGGGTGTCACGGCTGACATCAAGACCGCCGCCGCCATGGGATGCTATGCGGTCACGTGCATCACGGCACTGACCGTCCAGACGACGCAGGGAGTATTCGCAGTTCAGGCCGTTGACCCGGAACTGGTCTCGAAAACTTTGGTCGCTTTGGCCCAGGACGTCGAAATTGCGGCGGTCAGGATAGGCATGCTGGGTACGGGTGAGGTCGCAACGGTCGTCAAGGATTTTCTCGATTCGCAGAGGCCGGCGAACGTAGTTCTGGATCCGGTGATCGTGTCGTCCTCGGGCCACGCTTTGCTGGATGACGCTGGGATCGAGGTTGTAAGGGAAATGCTGCCCCTCTGCGACGTGATCACGCCCAACATTTACGAGGCGGGGATTCTGGCCGGGAAGGCCGACTGGCTTATCCATCAGGCGAATTGGCTGTCGGCGATGCGGCGGCTGACCGCCGCTCTTCGCAATTATGGCGCTAAAGCAGTCGTCATCACGGGCGGGCACCTTGAGCCCCCGAATGACTACCTAAGTGATTGCCGCTCCGGCCATGCGCAGGAGGAGGTGTTCGCTGGTGAGCACATTGACTCGCGCTCCACCCACGGGACGGGCTGCACCTTCGCTACGGCATTGGCCGGCCACCTGGCCAAGAGCATGACACTGCCGCGAGCGGTTGGCGCCGCGAAGGAATTCGTTGCGCGCGCTATTCGGTCGGCCTACCCGCTGGGAAAAGGGACCGGACCAGTGAATCAGTTTGGCTGACTCATCCGGTAGAACTCGGCATCCAGAAAAAGCGGCCAGCATAAGCTGGCCGCGGGATGAGCTTGCTCGCAGATTACGGAGCGCTGTTGAAGATTGCGCCGACCGCTCCGCGGTTGATCACTCTCGTTACGCAGGTGCAGGACTTCACGTCGTTCTCTCGGAGGCTTGCCGAACAGCCACTCGGGTCGGGAATGACCGGCGCGCAGTTGGCAGAGAATCCGTTGAAGATTGATCCCGGGTTCGGCACCGCAGTAAGAGTGACGGGCAGGTCCAGCGCGAAGTTGCCGGTGCATCCCTCGCCACCGCTGCAACTGATGCGGGCCGGATTGCTGATGACCTTGCCCGATCCTTCGCCAGGTTCATGAACGGTCAAGCTGGGCAAATGGTCTGCGCCGCACCTGCCGACGGTGAACGTCGCCGTCTGAGTGAGGGAGCTTCCGCTGCTCGCGGGAGCGGCTGCGGTGATGGTGGCTTCGGCGCCCGAGCCGATGTTGCTGCAAAGCGCAGCCACCGTCACCAGCCCGGCGGCGTCAACCGTAGCCACTCGCTCATCGCTGGATGACCACTTCACCTGGTGCGTCAAATCCCTGGTGGCGTTCGAACCCGCGTAGGTCCCGATGGCTATGTACTGGGCTTGGTCACCGCGATTGCCCTGCGTCTGGGCCGGAGGCATGAGTTTCAGCGAAGTTAATGAACTCAGGCCGGCTCCGTTTTGCTCGCAAACCGCGACAGAGACGGTGGCGATCAAGCCGCCGTTGCCAGCCTTTGCGTTTATCGTGGCAACGCCGCATCCCGTGGGACTTACGAGCCCCGTGGAATTAACGGTAGCCACGACTGTGAGACTGGATTCCCAGACCACCTGATTCGTGATGTCCTTGTAATAGAGCGTACCGTTCTTACCGTTGGTGTAGGTTCCCGTGGCCGTGAGCTGTGCGGTGGCATCCGTAGGCTGGAAGCTTGGGGAGTTGGTTTCGAACGCTACATCCGTAGGCGTTATGCTGACGCCAGTCAGCTGTGCGTCCTGACCGCAGCCTACAACCATTAGCAGAAGCATGATTACAAAAGAGAATGCGACGACTCGGGCAGCCATATGGGGAGGTCATCCTTTCGCGGTAGACTCGCGACTCGGCGCACCTTGAACCGCCACAAAAGCAACGTGGACGAAGTAGAGGACCGCTAGATTGTCGCGGGTCGGTCACGCGCAGTCTCCCACCCTAGTCCTAACGTGTCAATAGATTTCTGAAATTCTGATACCTAAGTGGTAGGAAAATTTGGCCCCTCGGGCGAAAGTCGAGGCGTGAGATCGGTTTTGGTAACAAGGCATCCCGTCACTATCCCATTTACTGCTGCGGCTGCTTCGCGGCAGGTGGCTGCTGATCGTCAGGCAACGGCATCAAGATACCTCCATTTGAGTTCGCTGGAGTGTTGCCCTGCTGGGCTTGGGGAGGACGATGCACCCCTGGCCCTTGCGGCGGCTGCTGCGATTGTGGCGGCCGTGGCACGCTCGATTGTGGCTGCTGCTGTTCTTGCGGCTCTCGGGCCGACGGCGGCTGCTGATTATCAGGCAGCGGCTCGATGATCCCGCCCTGGGGCGCCGCGCCTTGTCCCTGTGCTGCCGGTGGTTGCTGATTGTCGGGCAGCGGCATCAGCAAGCCTCCATTGGAATTCGCAGGAGCGTTGCCCGGCGCGGGCTGTCCATTCGGCTGTGCTGCCCGCGGCTGTCCGTTCGGTTGTGTCGCTCCCGGCTGCTCATTCTCCGGCAAGGGCTGTAGGATCTCGTTGCCGCTCGGCGGGGGAGGCGTGGGATTCGCCGGCTGAATCGGCTTCGGCGGGTTCGCTGGCTCCATCACTGGTTGATTGTTGCGATAGCGCAGCACCACCGGGCCGCCTTCAGCTCGCCGCAGCGCCGCGGCCTCATCCATCGCCTTGTTTACGGCGCTGTCGCTGTCGTCGGCCACCGACGCCAGCTTCATGCCCTCAACATCTTTGCGTGAGGCGTAGGCGACTTTCATGCTCGACTGGTCGGCTTCCTTCGCCTTATCGTAGTAGAAATCGGCGGTTTCCCGATCGCCGTCGAGCTCGGCGAGGTAGCCCATGTTGTTCAACGCGAAGGCGTTCCGCGGGTCGAGCTTGTAGGCCTCTTCGAAATACTGCTTGGCCAGCTTGTAGTCGTTGCGATTAATGGCCGCGACGCCGCGCGTATTCAGGCGCGCGACCTTGTCGCTCACGCTCTGCTCGTGCTCCATCAGGTTGCGGACCTTATCGGCGTTCGCCTGTGCCACCTCGCTGATGGGCTTGCCGCGCCACGATTGCCGCATGCTCACCACTATGGGCGTCTCCGAGTGCTGGGCGGCCGCCTCGGAGTAGAACTTGTAGGCCTGCTCCAGCTCGCCTTCCTTCTCGCGGGCATAACCCAGATTGTTGAGCGTGAATGGATTGGTGGGATCGAGCTTCAGCGCCTTTTGCAAGGCGACGTCGGCCTCGGGTGCCTGGTCCTTCTTTAACAGGCCGATCGAATAAACATTGATCCGATTCACCTGCATCTTGTTGTCGGCGGCGCTGCCGGCGATCTGGTCGACAGGCTTGCCGATGGCCGCACGCTCGGTCGACTTGTAGACGATGGCGTCCGAGCCTTGCGCCTGCGCCAGGCTGTAATAGCGCTCGGCGCGATCGGCCTGGCCCTCGAGCTCGGCGATGTAGCCAAGATTGTTCAGGGTGAACGGATCGTTGGGATCAATCAGATAAGCCTTGTAAAATGTGGCCTTTGCCTTCTTGTATTGGCGCTTCTGGAGCTCCCTCACGCCCTCCTGGTTCAGCTTCTGCACGGGCGTCGGCTTGGTGCGCTTGGGGATGCTGATGCGCACGTCCTTGTCGGCCGCGGGCAGCATCAGCGGGATGAGCACGGCGGTGATGATGGCGAGGCGTCGGGGAACGAACATCGCAACTCCAACCTGGTGGATCGAGGATAGTGGTTAGTGGATAGAGAAATCGCCCGGTTAGACGGTTGCTCGTACAGCGGGCGCATATGGCAGGCGGGTTTTCCTGCTCTCCACTGTCCACTGACCACTACCCATTGCCGTTAGATGGGAATTCGAGCGTTTGCGTTGGCAGCTCTGTTGAGAGTTCGGGAACGTCCGTGGCTGGGTCTTTGTTCGGCTCGGCCTGGTTTGCATGGCGGCAGCCAAAACAATATCCTTAGCGGCTTGGAGGAACGTTCCTGATGGCCGTCTCCGGCAGTGCTCGCGTTGCGCTCACAACCGCGGTTCTTGCTGTTCTGGTCTTGGTGTCTCCTGCGCTCGCGCAAAACGTGGGCAGCTCTCCGGCAGCGCCGGCAAAATATCCGGGGCTGCCCAGCGAAGTCCCGGACCACTTCACGCAGGTCACCACCAGCTTCAACTACGAGAAGCGCGATGTAATGATCCCTATGCGCGACGGCGTGAAGCTGCACGCAGTCATCGTTATTCCCAAGGGCGCAAAGAACGCCCCCATTCTGATGACGCTCACGCCTTACAACGCCGAGTCGCAGGTCAGCCACGCCTCCAGTCCAGACCTGGCGAGCATTCTCCAAGGCTATGACAATCCCGCCGACGTGATCGTGCAGGGCGGCTATATTCGCGTGGTTGAGGATGTGCGCGGCAAGTGGGGCTCGGAGGGCGACTACCTGATGAACCGTCCGCCGCGGGGACCGCTGAACCCTACGCCCGTCGACGACTCGACCGACATTTATGACAGCATTGATTGGCTGGTGAAGAACGTGCCCGAGAGCAATGGCAAGGTCGGCGTGCTCGGAATTTCCTATGACGGCTGGACGACGCTGATGGCGATGTTCAACCCGCATCCCGCGCTGAAGGTCGTGGTGCCCATGAACCCCATGGTGGACGGCTGGATGGGCGACGACTGGTTCCACAATGGCGCCTTCCGCGAGCAGATGGAGATCTACTTCCAGCTCCAGGAGGCCGACCGCACCGAGGGCCCGAAGTGGTGGGACGCATACGCCGACGACTATGACGCGTGGATGGCCGCCGGCACGGCGGGCGAGATGGGCCGACTCCATGGGCTGGAGCAGGTCGGCTTTTGGAACAAGGTGGTGTCGCATCCCAGCTACGACCAGTTCTGGCAGGCCCAGGCGGTCGACAAGCTGCTGGCGAAAGAACCGCTAAAAGTCCCGGTGCTGCTGGTGCACAGCCTGTGGGACCAGGAAGACATCTACGGCGCTCCGGCCGTCTATCGCGCTATCAAGCCCAAGGACAAAGACAACAACATGGTGTTCCTGGTGCTCGGGCCATGGCACCACGCGCAGGAGATCGCTGAAGGCGCGAGCCTCGGCGCGCTCAAGTTTCCCGCTGACACGGCGAAGGAGTTTCGCGAGCGGATCCTTGCGCCGTTTCTCGCGCAGTACCTGGAGGACGGTGCGCCGAAGGCGGACATCGCGCCGGTCACCGCTTACGAGACGGGAACCAACAAATGGCTGCGACTGCCGGCGTGGCCGGCCGGATGTCCGAGCGGCTGCACGGTGACGGCAACGCGGCTCTACCTGGAACCGGGACTCAAGGCGGGCTTCAACGCGCCGCAATCGGGCAGCGTCCAGTATGAGGAGTACGTCTCCGATCCAGCTAAGCCGGTCACCTACTTGCCGCGACCGGTGCAGCCATTCGGATACGGCGACGAGGCAACCTGGCCGACATGGCTGGTCACCGATCAGCGCAACCCGGCGGCGCGCCCGGATGTCTTGTCGTTCGTCTCCGACAAGCTGACCGCCCCGGTCAAAATCGCCGGGCAGCCTATTGCGCACCTCATGGCTTCCACCAGTGGAAGCGACTCGGATTGGGTGGTCAAGCTCATCGACGTCTATCCCGACCAGGTCGCCTCCGACAAGAAGATGGGTGGCTATGAGCTGATGGTCTCCGCCGACATCTTCCGCGGCCGCTATCGCGAGAGCTTCTCGAACCCGAAGGCGATCACGCCCGACACGCCGATGGCCTACCAATTCGCCTTACCCACCGCCGACCACGTTTTCCTGCCGGGGCATAGGATCATGGTGCAGGTGCAGTCGAGCTGGTTCCCGCTCTACGATCGCAATCCGCAGACATTCGTGGAGAACATCTTCTGGGCGAAGCCGGGCGACTACAAGAAGGCGACCCAGCGCATCTATCATGCTCCGGGCCAGGAAAGCTACGTGGAATTGCCGCTGGTTGCAGGGCAGAACGCGAATCCCTAGACGGGTAGAGCAGGCCTTCAGGCCTGCGTTGCGTGCACACAACCCCGAACGAGCCCGCTTCAGCGGGCGTCACTCGGGCGTCGGCTGAACAGAGTGCTGAAAAACTCGAAGAGCTGGATTCCTCGCGAGCTAAAGCTCGCTCGGAATAAGAAAAAAAGCTTATGACGGCGCAGCTAAAGCTGCGCCCCTTCAAAGCAATTCAAAACAGAGTTTTTCAGCACTCTGTGAAGCCGACGCATGTCTTCGAAAGGCGGCTTGGGGACGCGGACCTGAAGGTCCGCTCTACCGGTTTTGCAAACAATAAACTCGGAAGCACTGATCTGAAAGGGAAATACTGCCATGAACATCCAGAAAGTTGGCGTACTCGGTTGCGGTTTGATGGGCTCCGGCATTGCGCAGGTCGCGGCCACGGCGGGCTTCGACGTCACCGTGCTGGAGCAGGAGCAAAAGTTTCTCGACAAAGGATTCGCCGGCATCGACAAGTCGCTTTCGCGGCTGGTCGACCGTGGCCCGGAAAAGGGCGGCCTCACCGCCGAGCAGAAGACCCAGGCGCAGTCGCAGCTGACGGGCACGACCAAAATGCAGGACCTGGCCGACTGCGACATCGTCATCGAAGCCATCATCGAGAACGTCGCCGAGAAGCGAAAGACCTACGCCCAGCTCGACGGCATCGTGAAGCGGGACGCGATTTTCGCCACCAACACATCGTCCATCTCGGTCACCGAGCTGATGACGGCGACCAAGCGCCCGGAGCGCTTCATCGGGCTGCACTTCTTCAATCCCGTGCCCATGATGAAAATGGTGGAGGTCGTGAAGACCATTGCCACCGCGCCGGATGTTTACGACACGGCGGTCGAGTTCGGCAAACGCCTCGGTAAAGTCCCGGTGCGGACAAGCGACAAGACCGGCTTCATCGTCAACCGGCTGCTAGTGCCCTACCTGCTCGATGCCATTCGCGCCTATGAGGAGGGCGTCGGCTCCATCACCGACATCGACGAAGCCATGAAGCTGGGCTGCGGCTACCCCATGGGTCCGTTCACGCTGCTGGACTTCGTCGGGCTGGACACGACGTATTACATCACCCACGTCATGTACGACGAATTCAAGGAGCGCCGCTTCGCCTCGCCGCCGCTGCTCAAGCGCCTGGTGATGGCGGGCTGGCTGGGGCGGAAGTCAGGCAAAGGTTTCTATGACTACTCCGACCCGAACAAGCCCGTGCCGGGCAGCTTCGTGTAGCTGGGTAGAGCGGACCTTTAGGTCCGCGTCGTTACCGCTCGCGCCGGGAGATCCCGCTTAGGCGGGCGACAGGTGCCGGCGGCTGAAGCCGACTCGGAATGACCGGGACCGGAACGCGGGCCTGAAGACCCGCTCTACCGAATGCCCGCCACAAAACGCACCAGTCTTGAAAGTCGGCGAAAGCGGCCCGCCCTGGCCAAGAAGAAGGTTAGAACGGGGCAACCACGATGGCTCAACGCACCTGGGTAACCAGGCATAGCCTATAAGTGCCATTCAGTGTGACGAACTGATAACCACACTGCCGACGACTTGGCAAGTCCCCGTTCCGGTGACCGTTAGATTAAGGGTTGACTCTTAGTTCCGGCTTTGAAAGACTTTCAACATCCTGTCAGGGAGGACCAACTTAAACGATGAGAGGTGTCTGAATGTTACGAGTACTCAGCCCGATAGCGGCGACGTTAGTATTCGCCACCGCGTTGGGCGCGGCACCCGGTAATAGCACACCGGATTCGCAAAAAGAGGCCCCAGGGCAAATTCAGGGACATAAGCCAGCCCGAACCAGAAAGCCTCAGGTCGGGCGGGCATCGTGGTATGGCCGCATCTTCCAGAACAAGAAGACGGCAAGCGGCGAGCCATACGACATGTTCGACTTGACGGCTGCCCATCGCAGCCTGCCTATTGGTTCCTGGGTCAAGGTTACGGATTTGAAGACAGAGCGGACGGTCGTGGTTCGCATCAACGATCGCGGACCCGTGCTGTCCAGCCGGATTATTGATCTGTCTTATGAAGCGGCGAAGGTTCTGGGCATGCGCGGCATCGACCGTGTGCGCCTGGAAGTCCTGCAAACTCCTGAACTTGCAGACAATCTCGGGCCGCAGTAATCCTGTCCTAATCGGTTTCGATTCCTTAAACAGCGCTTTGGGTCCTGCCCAGGGCAGGCCCGAAGTGTGCTGTTTGAGGTGATGTAAACTGGGAGCTGATGCTAGCGAAAGATCGGCTCATCGTGGCGCTTGACGTTCCCAACGCCGCCCAGGCCCGCCAGATCGTCCAGACTCTTGGCGAAACCGTTACCACCTACAAAGTCGGCAAACAGCTCTTTACCGCCGAAGGCCCGCAGGTCGTGCGCGACTTGGTTTCTTCGGGCCGCAAAGTCTTCCTCGACCTGAAGTTCCACGACATCCCCAACACAGTAGCCGAAGCCGTTCGGTCGGCAGCCAGCCTGGGCGTCACCATGCTGAACGTCCACGCGTCCGGCGGCAGCAAGATGATGAGGGCGGCTGTTGAAGCGGCAGCCCAGTCGGCTACGAAACCGCTCGTGCTCGCGGTCACGGTCCTGACCAGCCTGTCCGACGCCGACATGCAGGAGATTGGCGTATCGGGAAGCGTCCGCACTCAGGTACTGCGCCTGGCGACGCTGGCTAGAAACGCCGGCTGCGGCGGGATTATCGCCTCGGCGCAGGAGGCCGGCGCACTGCGTCGTGAGCTCGGCGAGGGCTTCGCTATCGTCGTGCTTGGAATTCGTCCGGCTGGGGCCGACATCGGAGATCAGGCCCGGGTGATGACGCCCCGCGAGGCCATCGCAGCCGGCGCGACTTACTTGGGCGTCGGACGGCCAATCTACCAGGCCGCCGATCCTGCAAAGGCCGCCCGGGAAATACTGACGGAGATGGAAGGCGCCTTGGTTTAGCGTTACGCAAGAAGGAGGTCCCGCGAACGGGACCTCCGCCAGCGATGAGAGGTGTACTTAGGGTTTCACTGACATGTACATCATGTCGCCCGGCTTACTGGTCTCGACCTTGTAATCCGACGGCACCTGGAAAAGCGACGCGTCGGGCTCGCCACGGATGACGCTGGTGACGGTGCTGTTCATGGTGCCCATCATCGGATCCCTGTGGACCATGGTGAGCGGAATCTGCAGATCGGTGGAGACCCAGCGTTCAGTCACGACATTAATCGGCTTCGCGTTGCCGATCTGCCCGGCAGGGATCGTGCGGGTCACCCGAGTGCCCTGCGCCTGCAGCCCCAGGATCGTCTTGGTACCTAACTGCTCAGTCGCGACGTTCTCCTGTCCGGGGCCGGCGGGTGGCTCGCCGTTGGCATCCTTAGGCGGCCTGGGCGGACGCAGCGGCATCTCGTGCGCCGTCTTCCTTTGCGGATTCAAAACGTAGCGCTTGCCGGCGACTGGGTCCGTGATGATCACCATGGTTCCCTCGGTCGCTCCGGTGGCCGGGGTCACGAGCTTAAACGGAACTTCGCGGCGTGTCCGGCCCTGGGAGTCGCGATACTCGGTGCTCTGATTGTCGGTGTGGATAGTATTGCCGTCCGACAGTGTGGTGTCGTGGGTGACGGTGATGGTTGCCGTCATCGGCGCGCCGGTGATCACCTTGTCTCCCAAGCCAACTTCCTCATGGAAGAATGCCCCGGCCATGTGCGGGCCTTGTACGGTCATCATCCCCGGCGGGCCCGGAGGCGGGGGAGGAGCGGGTTCGTTTTGCGCCAGCGCGAGCCCGGAGAGCGCGGCCAGCACGATTGCGATCCCTACCAACTTCAATACGCGATCTAAGTTATGCCCTGAGGTCATAGCGAATTGGTCCTTTCTCCTTGAAGTGGCTGGTGGCAGGTGGAAAATGGATATCGAACCATTCCTTCGCTCTTGGGCTTCCTATCCACTATCCACTGACCACTAGCCACTTGTTTCAGTTCACGAACCGGACGGCTCGCACCACTCCGTCATAGCCGACAACCAGGTCCGCCGTCTGCGGCTGGCCGCCCGGGCTTGCGCCGCCTCCAGAAGGCGGCAACTCCATCCGTACTACCTGCGTTTCACTGGCACAGCTCAACGGATCGCAAAACATCAGCGCCACGTAGCCGGCGTCAGCGTCGGCTTGCGCCTCGTCAGCAGTAACATTGCCGGCCAGCGGGGCAATCACTTGCCGGTGAGCAGGCTTGAGGGTGGCCGCGCGACTCGTTCCCAGATATCGGCGCTTTGGAGCGACTTGGGCGGCCGAAGCACGCTCTTCTTCCAGGTTTGCGGCGGGGCTTGATACCGGCACGTTTGCCGCTGGCAGAGACTTGCTTTCGATTGGCGGCGAATCATGACCCCGCCTCAGCAGGTGAACGCTCAGGAAGAGAGCGATGAGCAGTGCCGCAGCCACAGCCGCGTAGGCGCCTACCTCGAAGAACCGGCTCAGGCGCAAGGCAAATGGCGTGGAATGGGGCGCCACTAGAGACTTTCGTTCCGTCACTCCAGCGGACGTACGCGTTCCAGCGACAACCGCAAGCTTCGCAGTCGTCGTGGATACGTTCGCCACCGGAGTGCCCTGCCGGAACACGCGAAGCAGCGCCCCTTCCACATTCGGGCCAGCCTCGAGGCCGGCGGTCAGCGACCGCAGCGTATGCAGCGACGCGTTCAGGCCTTGCTGCTTCGCCATCCAGGCCTCACAGGCTGCGCAATTCTCTACATGATCGAACATCGGAGCGTCCTGCTGCTGCGCCAGCTCCCGCAAGCTGAAGGACGCTGCCATGTGTTTAAACTCACGGCATGTCATGACACGCACCTCGCCGCAATACCCGAGATCCCAGGCGACGCTGCCGCCGACCGCTGAAGCTTTTTGCCAAGAATGTCGTGCGCCCGATGCAGCCGCGATCGGATGGTACCGATGGCACATCCCATCGCCTCCGCCGCCTGGGCGTAGCTCAGCTCCTGCAAATCGCACAGCACCACCACCTCGCGATAGTGCTCCGGCAACGACAGCACCGCCTTCCAGACTGCGGTTGATGCCTGATGGCGCGCGATGCCCTCTCCGGGATCGCATTGCGTCATCAGCGCGGCCGCCTCATCTTCGACGGAACTTGACAGCGCGTTCTCCGAATAGCTTCGTTCGAGCGCACGGCGAACATAATTTCGCGCGACTCCGAAGAGATAAGCGCCCAGCGCTCCTCGCGCGGGGTCGAAGTCCGCGCCTCGTTGCAGTAGGAAAATGAAAACGTCCTGCGTAACTTCTTCGGCAATTTGCGTCGAGCCGCTCATGTGCAGCGCGAAACGAAAGATCGGGCCTTGCCGCCGGCGATAGAGCGCGGTGAACGCTTCTTCGTCTCCGGCCAGGGCCTGCGCCAGTAGTTGCTCTTCTGTTAAATCGGTCAGCAACATCACCTCAATGGTGGTCCTGATCTCGTTTCTACACTTATTTCATGGGGCAGAAACGTAAAGTTCCGTAAAGTTGAAGGGTTTGCCGTTTACGGCTCCGCATGCCCAATCAGTGGCGATGATTAGGAACACCGCCCCAACAATCCAAAGGAGGGCCGTGCCGATACTACCGGGCATCCTGCCTGCCTGAAATTCTATCGCTAAACGGTGGCCATCATGCGCAACGGGGCGACCCGGCTTTCTGTGACTAAAGTCACATGGCGTTGTGAGCGCAATGGCGCTATCCTAAAGCTGTGCCGCGCGGCCTGTCGGCGGCGCGAGAGAGGTATTAGCAGCAATGTCAGAGCAGGGACGCAGGTACGTTCGCTTCGGCGTGGTGATGGCGGTCATCGTCACCGCACTTGGCTATTTGGCCTACACCGGGGTGCAGGACAGCAAGAGCTACTACGTGACCATCAAGGAACTGAACGGGATGGGCAACAGCGCTTATAGCAAGCGGCTGCGCGTCGCCGGCAATGTTGAGCCGGGCTCCATCAAGCGTCAGGGCACGCACCTGGAGTTCATGCTGGTAGAAGAGAACCGTACCCTGCCGGTCGTCTACAGCGGCACGGAAGCTCCTCCGGACACCTTCAAAGACAATGCGCAGGCGCTGGCTGAAGGCAAGTTCGGACGCGACGGCGTCTTCCACGCCACCAACATTCAGGCCAAGTGCGCGTCGAAGTACGCGCCCAAGCAGCCAAGTCAACCGGGCGCCGCGCCGGCAAACCAGGGAACTACATAGAAACAACGCTATAGTTTAGTTTGGGAAGCCGCGTTGAAGAACGGCTGAAGCTCTAAGGAACCGTTGATCGTCACCGCCCCATCGTCACCGCCCGTTATCGTCCTCGAAAACCTGGTGAAGTTTTTTGGGCGCTTTGCCGCCATCCGCGGCATCTCCGATTCGTTTGCCCCCAGCCGCCTCTACGTCGTGCTGGGCGATAACGGAGCAGGGAAGAGCACGCTGTTGCGTATCGTGGCCGGACTGCTGGAGCCGAGCCAGGGAAGCTGCACCCTGCTGGGCGCCAGGAAGGCTGGCGAGGTCGCGCACCGCGTCGGCTACATGGGCCACGCGCCGCTGCTCTATGACGAGCTGAGCGGCGTGGAGAACCTTCGCTACTTCGCCGGGCTGTACGGGATTCATGACGACGATGTCGGCCGCAAGGCCATGCTGATGGTCGGGCTTGACCCTGATTTGGCGCGCCGCGTGGGCCAGTACTCGCAGGGGATGCGGCAGCGGCTGTCGCTGGCGCGCGCCGTTCTCCACGATCCCGAGCTGATGCTGCTCGACGAGCCGTTCTCCAACGTCGACGTACACTCCGCGCGCGATATGGCCGCGGTACTCGGGCGCGTACGCGATCAGGGCAAGACCATCTTCGTGGTCACGCACCAGGCGCAACTCATGGAAAGCGTCGCCGACGAATTCGTGCACATGGCGGCAGGGCAGATTGTCAGGCGCGAGCCGACCCTTCGTATGGATGCGCTGCTTGCTACAGAGGTGAGGACGACCCGATGAGCACCTCTTCGGCAAGCTCAGGACAGGCTGTGGCCATCACCCGCACCACGCTGATGAAAGACCTGCGCATGGAGTGGCGCTCCAAAGACGCCATCAATTCCATGCTGTTCTTCGCGCTGCTGGTGGTCGTCATCTTCAGCTTCGCCTTCAACCCCACAGCCGAGCAGTCGCGGCAAATCGCCGGCGGGCTGATCTGGGTGGCGTTCCTGTTCGCGGCAGTGGTTGCACTGAACCAAACCTGGGCGCGCGAGCTGCGCAACCAGGTGCTCGACGCCTATCGCGTTTCGCCGGCGCCGCCCAACGCGCTATTTCTGGCGAAGACCATTGGCAATTTCTTGTTCGTGGTCGTCCTGGAGTGCCTGATGACGCCGCTGTTCGTTATCTTCTACGAGCTGCGCTCGATCGGGCCGGTTTGGCAGTTGATCGTTGTGGCCCTGCTTGGGACATGGGCGCTAGTGGTGAACGGCACATTCTTCGCCGCACTCTCCATCCGCACGCGCAGCCGTGAGATCATGCTGCCGCTGATTCTCTTCCCCATCTCCATTCCGGCGCTGCTGGCCATGGTGGACGCGACCACGTCGATCCTGACCGGCGAAGCCTCGCCTGACTTCTGGATGAAGCTGCTGGCGGTTTACGATATTGTCTTCACGTCAATTTGCCTGCTGCTGTTTGACACGGTTCTGAACGCAGAATGAAACACGTTTCGCCTTTCGCTCTTCGCTTTTCGCCAGAAGATCTGGGACTTGCATTCTGGGGAATAACGAAAAGCGAACCGCGAAAAGCGGTGTGGAACACAAAATGAAAAAACTCGTCCCGGTCTCGCTTGTATTGATTGTCGTGCTGCTGGGCGTGTCGTCGTATCTTGCGCTGGCGGTCGCGCCCACCGAGCGCACGATGGGCGATGTGCAGCGCATCTTCTACTACCACGTGCCATCCGGCTGGGTGGCCGGGTTCTGCTTCTTCCTCAACTTCCTCGCCTCAGTGGTGTATCTGTGGAAGCGAAGCGGCGCCAGCGACGCGATGGCGGCAGCCTCCGCCGAGGTCGGCGTGGTCTTCTGCAGCGTCCTGCTGATCACCGGGCCGCTCTGGGCGCGCCCAGTTTGGGGCATCTGGTGGACGTGGGATGCGCGACTAACAACGACGCTTGTGCTGTGGCTGATCTACGTCAGCTATCTGGTGTTGCGGCGCTTTTCCGTCGGAGGCCAGACGCAGGTGCTGGCCGCCGCGTTCGCCGTCTTCGGTTTCGCCGATGTGCCCATCGTGTATATGTCGATCCGCTGGTTCCGCACGCAGCACCCATCGCCGGTGATCGGAGGCGGCGAGGGTTCGGGCATGGCGCCCGGCATTGCGCACGTGTTCTTTACCAATCTCGCCCTGTTCACCGTCATGGGGATTCTCTATCTCGTGCTCCGTTACAAGTTGCAGATGGTGGAGCAGGCGCTCGAGTCCGCACACGCGCAAGCCGCGCTGAAGGGGGTAGCGTAGTGAATTTCACCGCGTTCTTGAACGGGATGCATTTGACTCCTTTCAGCGGTGCGGCGTACGCCGTGGCGTGGGTGATCTACCTGGGATACCTGGCGCACATCCTGTTGCGCATGAAGAAGGTGACGGCCGAACGAGAAGAACTGGAGCGCAGTGTTGCGGCCGCTCCCAAGCGAGCGGTCCTAACCACAGAGACACAGAGACACTGAGAAGATCTCTGTTGGCGTCGGCTATATCGGACTAGCCAAGCTCCGCTGCATTCCATCCCTCTGTGCCTCTGTGTCTCTGTGGTTGAAAAAACTGATCAACGTCGCGGCACCCTGCAACTCATCGGCGTGGCTTGCCTTGTCGTCTGCGCGCTATTCGTCCTGCTCAGCATTCCGCTTTTCTGGGGACAGATTCGAGTGCTGCGTTCCTGGCCGGTGCGGCAGGCGGTGGTCACCGGCAGTGAGGTCATTACCGAGCCTTCCGGCAAGCATGACCAGCTCTACTCCGCGCACATTAAGATCGCTTATGTGGTCGACGGGCAGCCGGTCACAAGCGAGTTGACGAGCTTCCAGAGCAGCAACTACCAGAAGACCGTGCGGCGCGCCGCCGAATTTCCGGTTGGCAGCCGGCATGCCATTCGCTACGACCCCGAACATCCCAAGCAGGCCCGCATCGGCGCGAGCTGGAACCGGCGGTTCTTTGCCGTGCCGTTGATTACGGTCGCCTGCGGGGCCTTCTTTGGAATGCTGGCCGCGGGTTTCTTCAGCGCGGCAAGGTGCTCCGGAGCTGCGCGCGAGGCGCTGCGCTCTTCGGCGGTTTCGTGATCGCTTCGCGGATGTCAGCCAGGGGCGCGTTTGAGATCAGCACGATGCTCCCGTCCCCTTTGCGTTGAATCCCCAACTTCTGCCATAGCGCATCGAGGTCGACGGGCGCGGGCTTATCGCGCATCTCGCGATAAAGGTCCATCAGCACCGTCGTCCCCGTGGCCTGATCGCCCGCGGTAAAGGCCCGCTCGATCGGCCAGTCCTCGTCGATGTTTCCCCCGGCGTCGCGAATGCCGCGCAGCGCGTCCTGAAGCCCTTTGCGATTATGGGTCTGCTCCCGGATGCGCACGTCTGCCAGCAGGCAGAACATTGCGCCGCCCCAGTAGGTGCGCCCCCAGGTGTGGGTGTGATCGAGCCCTTGATCTCCGGCTTCGGGCTCGCCCTGCGGCATATCGCGAACCACGTCATGCCACACTTGCATGGCCGAAATCTGGCCAGCCTGCGCCCGGGCGATTGGCTCAACGTAAACCGAGATGCCCTCTTCGATCCAATGATGCTTGTCTGACATGTAGGGGAATGCCGGGTGAATCATCTCGTGGGTCAGCATCCAATCGTCGTCGAACTGGCTCTGCGTCGTCCCGGGGCCGACGGAAATTCGTATGCGAGCGCCGTTTTCAGCAGGATGGGTTACGCCGCCATGGACGCCAGCCTGGCCGTGCACATACACGTTCAAAGCGACATGCGACACGGGATAGCGCCCATAATAGGTGCACACCGCTTCGGCAGCGCGATTAATCCAGTTCAGTAGAATAGCCTGAGAAATCTGCTGCGTGTCGCCCTTCAAGGTCAAGTCGATGGTAGCGCCGCAGGCGGAGATCGTCTGGGACGCGTTTTCCGATTGGCCGGAATGAAACAGCTGCGAGCACGCGGGAGTCGTCGCGGCGACGATCAGTAATCCCAGAACGAATAGATGTTTCAGATGTACCTGCCGGGCGGAAGCACGTCGCCGCCATTTCACATTGGATGACAAAGTAGTCGACTTGGAAACGCCCGATACGCAATAGTTGTTAGACCAGAGTGGCCGGCTTTCGTTACCTTCTATATTGAGAGCGCATGTGCCCTCGTTCCAGGTGACCGCACACATGATTCTGCACGCCCCCAGAAACCGTCCTGACCCCTGGCGAAGTTTGAGCGCCCGACATCATCCGGTGCTGTGTCCGTTTGCTGCCGTCGAATGGTGCTTCGACTGGCTCGCCTTCGTGCTAAGCCGCTGGGCATTCCTTGAGGTGCTGGAATACCTGGGCAGCTTCTCCATTCTGATTGCAGTGATCTTCTACTTCAGTGAGTCGGGCGATCGCCTGAAGCAGAAGCACTATCAGGCGTGGCAGGTGATCAACACCGCCCAGGGCAAGGGCGGCAGCGGCGGCCGCATCGAAGCCCTACAGGAATTGAACGCGGACCGCGTGCCGCTGGTGGGCGTGGATGTATCCAGCGCCTTTCTCCAGGGTGTGCATCTGCCGCGTGCGCAAATGGTGCGCAGCAATCTCAATGCGGTGGACGCGCGTAACAGCGACTTCCATGGCACGAACTTTATGGCCGCGAACTTGAAAGCCGGGAACTTCCGCGCCGGCAATCTTAGCGGCGCCAAGTTTGAAGATGCGGACCTGTCCGGGACCGACCTGTGCTCGGCCAATCTGACCGGCGCAACGCTTGACGGCGCCAACCTGGACGCGTCGGACTTGGGCCATGCCGACCTCAACAACATCAAATGGGAGAAGATCAAGAGCATACGCGGCGCCAGCCTGGAGAAAGTTCGCAATCCACCGGCGGGTTTTCTGGACTGGGCCGCACAGCACGGCGCCGACCTTACGGGAGCGCACTCCGACTGCCAGTAGTATCAGAATTCGGTCGCGCGTATCCGGCTGACTCGCCTACCTTCTCTGCGAACTACGACAACTTGCCGATTGACAGCCATTTCTTGCTCCCGGACAATTGAGAGTGGCAGGAGGGACCTGCATGTTTCCCCAAGAAGCTCCGATCAGCATTCACGAATCCGAACCCGAACCGAAGCCATCCGGGGTGGACAAGCGTTCCATCCTTATTGGCGTCGGTCTGGCCCTGGCTGCGATTTTTGTAATCGCGTCGCTATACCTGATATATGACATGCACTCGCGGATCGTCTCGCTGGAACGGAAGCTACAGGCCACGCAAGCCGAGCAGGTCGATCTGAACAATCGGCTGGCCCTGGCAACGTCGGAGTTGAAGCGGGAGTTGAGCTCGGAGGTCGGGCTGACCAAGCAGCAGATGGCCGAACGTGCAGCCGAACTGGAGAAGCAGCAACAGGCCACTGCCGCTGCCTCGGCGCGCTTGGCGGCGGCGCAGAGAAATCAGGGTCAGCAGCTGGCCGCCGTCAACAGTGAAGTCAGCGGCGTGAAGTCGGATGTGGGCAGCGCCAAGACCGACATCCAGAAGACGCAGACCGATTTGGCAGCGACAAATCAAAAGCTGGAGAAAACCATCGGCGACCTCGGGCTGGCCAGCGGTTTGATTGCGCATAATGCCTCCGAACTGGAGATCCTCAAGCACAAAGGCGATCGCAATTACTACGACTTCACGCTCCAGAAGGGCGCGCGTACGCCGATATCGACGGTCAGTTTGCAGTTGAAGAAGGTGGATCCTAAGAAGGGCAAGTTCACGCTGTATGTAATCGCCGATGATCGCACCATCGAGAAGAAAGACCGCACACTGAACGAGCCGCTACAGTTCTACACCGGGCGCGACCACATGTTGTATGAGCTGGTGGTTTTTGGCGCCGACAAAAACAGCATCACCGGGTATCTGTCGACGCCCAAAAACGCGCCTACGCCGGTTGCGCCATAGGTCAGTCGATTTCTTGCCGCTACTTTGTTGCGCTGCTCTTCTCGTGCAGCACGATAGGCTTCTGATCGTACGGCTCGATGGTGACCGTCAGGTCCTGGCGAGCTTCGAACTGCTGTTGCGCGATGGGGAACGTCACCATGACGGTACCTTTTTGCTCGCCGCCCGGTGCAATCTTCATCTCGACCTGAAGCGGCCGCCCATGTCCGGCCAGATCAGGATAGGCCTGTAGATATCGGTCGTAATCGCTGGCGGAAGCGGCGTCGTCCGAGTGCTCGCCCCGATCGGTCTTGATTCCGGCTTGAATACTCTTGATGAACAGCGGCTTGTCGCTCACGTTCTTCAGCGTGACCTCGATCAGGACCATCGGGTCGGGCATGTTCGCGGGTTGGCTGAACCATGCGCCATCGATGCTGCCTTGCGCAGCCGGCTTGGCGCGCTGCGTCCAGGCGATAATTCCGATGACCACCGCGACCAGTAGGAGCGCGATCGCGACTGGCGCCGCCGGTGGCAAGTTGCGCTTGGCAGTGCCGAATTCATCGTAGGGAGCCGTCTGCCCCGTCGGGCGAGACTCCGTCGGTTGAGGGCTCGTTTCATCAGCCATTGGATTTCTCGCGTGTTGCAAACCCGATCCCGCAAAACCGGGGCCGCGGGCCAATAAACAATTTACTCGTTCGCCACGCCCGCCTCAGGCCACTGGTGTTTCAGCGCCTTCCGAAATTCCGATTCCGATAGTGTATTCAGCACGTCGGATGGCGTCAGCCAGGCGCGTCGCGCCTGAAGAATTCCGTATTTGATTTTCTCGAAGTGCGAAGTGTGGTGCGCGTCGGTGTTGATGACCACCCTAACCCCGCGCTCACGCGCCATGCGCAAATGCAAATCGTTCAGGTCCAGCCGGTCAGGATACGCGTTCAGCTCCATGGCAACCTTGTTCTTCAGCGCCGCAGCAAGTATCGCATCCATGTCGAAGGCGTACGCGTCGCGGCGCAGTAGCAGCCGGCCGGTCGGGTGGCCGAGGATCGACACGTTCTTGTTATCCAGCGCGTGCAGCAGCCGGTCGGTCATTTGCTGTGGCTCCTGATTGAACGCCGAATGCACACTCGCGACCACCACGTCCATCTGCTCCAGTACCGAGTCAGAGAGGTCCAATTCGCCGTCGGCAAGAATGTCCACTTCAATGCCGGCCATGATTGTGATGCCGCCGATGTGGTCATTGGCTGAGCGAATGCGCGCGATATGCTCGACCGCGCGCTTGTCGTCGAGGCCGTTGGTGAAGGCGAGGTTCTTAGAATGATCGGTGATGGCCATGTATTGATAGCCGCGCTGCTTCGCGGCCTCGGCCATTTCCTCGATGGTGCAGCGTCCGTCGGTTTCGACGGTGTGCATGTGGACCTCGCCGCGGATGTCGTCGAGGGTGATGAGGCGCGGCAGCCGATGTTCGGCGGCGAGTTCAATCTCGCCACAGTTCTCCCGCATCTCCGGAGGGATGCAGTCGAGCTTCAATTTGCCGTAGATATCGTCCTCGGAGGCGCTGGCCACACGCTGATTGTCCTCTAAACGAAACAGCCCATACTCATTCAGCGTGAGGCCCATCTTCAGCGCCCGCTGTCGCAGCGTCACGTTATGGTTCTTTGAACCGGTGAAGTACTGCAGGGCCGCGCCGTAGGAGTCCGGCGGCAGCAGGCGCACGTCGACCTGCATGCCGCTTCGCAATTTGAAGCTGACCTTGTTTTCGCCCTTCGCGAGCACGTCGAGGATGCCGGGGAAGCGCAGAATCTCTTCGATCAGGGCGCCGCGTTGTTGCTCGTCAACGCAGCACGGCCCGGTGATGAGCATGTCGAGGTCACCGACAGTCTCGCGGCCGCGCCGCAGCGAGCCCGCTGGCGTAATCTTCTCGACGCCGGGAATGTGCGCCAGGTGCTCCTTCAGCTTCTCGGCAGTGCGGTCCGCCTCGTCCAGCAAGAAGCGGCCGGAGATGCGGCGATAGTCCTCGATCGCCTTCAGGATCTTCTGCTCGCTCTTGGCGCTCAGTCGCGGCAGTTCACGCAGCTTGCCCTCACGCGCCAGCTTCTCCACGCCGGCAACGTCGCTCACCTGAAAGGCGCTCCAGAGCAGTGCGATGGTTTTCGGCCCCAGGCCCTGGATCTTCAGCAGCTCCAGCATGCTGGGCCGATACTTCTGTAATAGCTCCTGATGCTGCGCGAGCTTGCCGCCGCGGCACAGCTCCTGGATGTTCGCGGCCATCCCCTTGCCGATACCGGGAATTGCCAGCAACTGCTTGGTTTCGTGGCACAGTTCAGAGACTTGCTGGGGATGCGCCTCCAGCGCCTCGGCGGCGCGGCGATAGGAACGAATGCGGAACGAGTCGTCGCCGTTGACCTCCATCAGGTCCGCGGTCTCATAGAAGACATGCGCGATGGCTTTGTTGTCCAAGCCGAACACCCGTTGAAAATTGTAAATGGTGCCGGGCCGGCGATGAGAGCGCAACAAAAAGGCCCAGCCAAGGCTGGGCGCTTTGCCGAAGGTTGAAAAATCATTAACGATTCGACGCCGTCTGCACACTCTCCATGTCCTGGAGGCTGGCCAACACGTTCTTCGCTTGGTCGGCGACCCGGCCGTGACGCTCGCGCGTGATCGACGCTTGCAGTTCGTAGCGCGCATCCTTATAGAGCTTCAAAGGTATCAGTGCATAGGCTTTCACCAGATGGACTTCGCCGTACGCGCTGCCGCCCAAACGCTCCGCCTGGCGGATAAACTTTAGCCCGCTTTGATACATCGACTTGGCTATCGACGCCTTCGCCATTTCCATGTAGGCCTGCCAGGTCCGGGGAGCGAGCGAGAGACCTTTTTCTGAGACGCGCATGGCATCGTCAAAGCGGCCCTGGTGGTTGTAAACGGCGGCCAGCGCGACATAGGCAGCGCTTTGGCTGGGATCGAGCTTGACGGCCTGCTCCAGCGTCTGTTGTCCCACCGAGATGTCAGGCTGTCGCAGTTCCAGCAGCCCGCGCAGCGTCAGCGCGTCGGCGTACTCCGGATGCAATTGCAACGCCAAGTCAACTTCCTTGGCGGCCTCGTCGTACTTGCCGGCGGTGAAGTGCGCGCTGGCGCGGTTATACAGGCGCTGCGCCTTGGCCGGCACCAGCAGGTGCGCGACCGAGGTGGTGGCATCCATCGCGATGGGCGCGGGTGCGTCTTTGGGCAGGCGCAACTCCAAGCTCGGACGTTCCGTATCCACGGCGACTGCCCCACTCACCTGCATGTCCGCCGACTCGGCGATCACTTCATAGTTGCCCTTGGGAATGTTGTACAGTTCGAAGGTGCCGTCCGGTTGCGTGTAGGTCGACGTCACGGGAAGGGCCGTGCTGGGATCGTCCAGTTCAATGTGGATTCCGGAGACGGGTCGGCCGTCGGCGCCCAAGACGGTGCCTTGGACTCCCGCGAGCGGCCCTGGTTGGGGAGCTTGTGCGCGCGCGGGAGGATTGGTGAGGAAGAAAGTCAGAAGCAGCGTTGCAATGCCGGCGCGGGAAGCCATCGCCATCACCTGTCACGGAAATGCGAGTGTTGTTACCTCGCGTCTGCCGTGCAGTAGACCCGGGGTCTTTCACGCTCGACACGGGCTTGGTTTTGCGCCGTGTTATTTCCTGAGATGAAGTTTGTAGAAGCAGGTTGGCCGCGCCTATGTGCCGCTTCACGAAATATAAAGTGCGAAGCGCGGGCAACTCTCGACCGCACTAGCTTGGGTTGAAAAAGAGATGAGCGAGGCCAAATCCGCGGTGATTCGCCCCGCACGCAACGTTCTCGGCAGCCTGCGCGTGCCCGGCGATAAATCCATTTCGCACCGCTACGCGATGCTGGCAGCCCTCGCCGCCGGAAGCTCGCGCTTCGATAATTTCGCACCCGGCGCGGACTGCGCCAGCACGTTGGCGTGTGTGCGCGAGTTAGGCTGCGAAGTCGAACGCGAAGAGAACGGTGCGGTCAGAATTCATGGACGCGGTGCGGAGCTGCGCGCGCCCGGCGCTGTGCTCGATTGCGGCAACTCCGGCTCGACCATGCGCATGCTGTCAGGCATTCTTGCCGCGCAGCCGTTCACGAGCGAGCTCGCGGGAGATGCATCGCTATCGCGCCGGCCGATGATGCGAGTGATCGAGCCGCTGACGCAGATGGGCGCGCAGATTCAAGCGACCAACGGCGATCGCGCTCCACTCCGCATCCACGGCGGCAAGTTGCACGGTATCGACTACCGGCCGACCGTTGCCAGCGCCCAGGTGAAGACGTCAGTGCTGTTCGCGGGACTGCTGGGGGAAGGGAAGACCAGTGTAGAGGAGCCGGTGCGCACGCGAGATCACGGCGAACTCGCGTTACGCGCGTTCGGCGCCGAGGTGCAAAAAACCGGCAATATCGCCAGCATCAACGGCGGCCAGGAGCTGCATCCGCTCGAAGCCTACGTGCCGGGTGACATTTCGTCTGCGGCGTTCTTCCTGTGCGCCGCCGCGATCTTCCCCGAGTCAAACCTGGTGATCGATGGCGTTCTGTTGAATCCCACACGCTCCGCGCTGCTAGACGTGCTTGCGGCGATAGGCAGTCGCATTGCGATGCTTCGCGTGGAGGAGCAGCACGGAGAGCTAGTCGGGACCATCGCTCTCACTCCCGGGCGGGGAAGGCACGTGCTGATTTCGGGCGCGCTCACGGCTCTGCTCATCGACGAGCTGCCGGTGCTCGCGGCCATTGCTCCGTTTACCGACGGCGGCGTCGAAGTGCGCGATGCGGGTGAGTTACGAGTGAAGGAGTCGGACCGGCTCAGTGCCGTCACACAAAACCTGCAAGCGATGGGTGCACACGTAGAGCAGACCGCATCCGGGTGGCGTATACCCGGCGAGCAATCGCTGCACGGCGCCGCAATTGAGAGCTACGACGATCACCGCATCGCGATGGCATTCGCCGTTGCGGCGTTGCGGGCCACCGGCGACACCGTCATTCATAACTCGGAATGCGTGGCGATTTCCTACCCCAACTTTTTTCGGGACCTCGAAGCGCTCGTGGCTCGGTGACTCACGGGAGTTGTAGCGGCGAGAGCCCTGCCTTCTCCAGCGCGCGATTCAGCTCACGAAACTGATTGCTCTTCAGGGCGTCCCAGGCTGCGAGCTGACCCTCCGCGACCTTGTGTGCCTCGCGATAAAGCTCCATCGCCTGCGACGGAATGGGGCGGTCGCCGCTCTCGACCACTCGCAGCGCCGCGGCGAGACCTGTACTCGCGCCTTCGAGGCCGGCAATTTCCCTCGCCGCTGGCCGTTCGCCCTTTTCGACTTTTCCGATCGCCGATTGCGTGCTGGTCAATTGAGCCAGCAACTCCGGATGTTGCTTCAAGCTTTGCGTTTCGATCTCCGTGAGCCGCTTCTTGAGTGCCGCAATCTGGGCCAGTGTCTTGCGGGCGTTCTGCACTTCGCTGAATATTTCCAGCCCTACGCGAAGCTGCTCGTCCAGTTCGGCTACGGTCGCGTGCGAGCGCGGATCCATTTCGAGCTTCAACGGCTGGTTGAACGCAGTGCCGTCGACTATCAATTTGAGCTGATATTCACCCGGCACAGCTCGGGGCCCACGCGGCACACCCCGCCCCTCCTCTTCCTCAATAGCGGCATTGGCTCCGGCACTGGCCCACCGCAGGTCCCAGACAAAACGATGCGCTCCTGCCGCGTTCTCCAGCACCGCGGGCTTGGGAATCCAGCGCTCGGCGATAGCTAGAGGCGGATGGGGCGCCTCCTTGCGCGCGCCGCTCGTGTAGCGCCGAACCAGCTTGCCAACCGGATCGTAGATCTCGAGCGTGACGCTCTTTGCGGCCGCGGGCAGGTAATAATCCACGATCGCGCCATCGGGAGGATTGTTCGCCGTCGGCTCCTCTGGCGGCAGGGGGCTGCCGAGAAACACATCGTTGTCGATACGAATCGCTGTCGCAGGCTGGTACAACTGAGCCGCCGAAACTTGCGTTTGAGCATCGATCTGTCGCAGCGGCGTTATGTCGTCCAGGATCCAGAACGACCGGCCATGCGTGGCGACGATGAGATCGTCGCCATGGATCGTGATGTCGCGTACCGACGTGACTGGCAGGTTGAGCTGCAACGGCTGCCAATTGTCGCCGTCGTCGAACGAAACGTAGATGCCAAGCTCGGTCCCGGCAAACAGCAGGCCTTTGCGTTGCGTGTCCTCGCGGACCGCGTTGGCGAACGAATCAGCCGCAATGCCCGTCACAATTGGCTGCCAGGTCTTCCCGTAATCGCGCGTGCGGTAGATGTACGGCGCCTGATCGTCGAGGCGATGGCGGTCGACGGCGACGTAGGCGACGGCGGGATCGAAGCGCGACGCCTCAATCATAGCGATCTTGCTCCAATCGCTGAGGCCGGGCGGCGTCACATCCTGCCAGGTTTTGCCTCCATCGGGGGTCAGGTGCAGCAGACCGGTGTCACTGCCAGCCCAGATCTCGTCTTTTTCCACCGGAGACGCCGCGATGCTGAACACCACTCCGAAGCCGCGCTCCTTCGCATTCTGCGGCGTCGGCGGGCCGGTGGTCGGCGCGTTCGCAACAGCTCCGGTGAGGTCGGGGCTGATCTGCTGCCAATGCAGGCCGCCGTCGGTGGTCTTCATTACGAACTGCGTGCCGAAGTAGAGCGCGTTCTTCTCGATGGGCGAGCGCACCAGCACCGGCGTCCACGGGTCGCGGTACTTACGCTGATTGATTTCGCTGCCAAAGTTTGGGAACGGCCAGGGCGTGATGTCCTGGCTGAACGAAGTGCGCCGGTCGAAGCGTATGACGCCGCCATAGACTCCGCTGGCGTACAGCACATTTGCATCGTCGGGATCGGGCGACAGCCAGCCGCTCTCGCCGCCGCCGACCATGAACCAGTCGCGCCCGGTAATCAGGCCATGGTCGGTGCGGTTGGGCACGGCAATGGATCCCGTGTCCTGCTGCGCGCCGTAAACGTGATAGGGAAATTCGTTGTCAGTCGCGATGTGATAGAACTGCGCCGTGGGCTGGTTGTACCACGACGACCAGGTCTGGCCCCGATTCACGCTGACGGTCGTTCCCTGGTCGGTGCCGAGGACCATATGCGAGGAATCCTTGGGATCAATCCAAATCTGATGGTAGTCATCGCCGCCCGGTGCGCCGCGCACAATCGTGATCGTCTTACCGCCATCCTCCGAACGATAGAGCGCGACATTGGGCATGTAGATGACGTCGGGATTGTTCGGATCAATCGTGATGCCCATGAAGTACCAGGCGCGGCTGGTCAGGCGCGAATCGCTGTTGGCCAGGGTCCATGAATCGCCGCCGTCGTCGGAGCGGTAGAGTCCGGATTTCTTGCCCGCGTCAATCAACGCGTAGACGCGCTTGCCATCCGGCGAAAGCGCGACGCCTACGCGGCCCCAATCGCCATCGGGAAGGCCCTTGCCCGTAAGTTGTGTCCACGTCGCGCCGCTGTCGGTAGTGCGATACAGTCCGCCGCCCGGCCCTTGTAGCGGAGCGTAGGTGCTCCAGGGCGGGCGGTGTGTATTCCATGTACCCGCAAAAAGTATGTTGGGAGTCGCGGCGGCAAGGGCGAGATCGGACACGCCGACGTTCGGGCCCTTGTCCAGCACGCGCGTCCACGTGGCCCCGCCATCGCTCGACTTGAAGGCGCCGCGCGTGTCGTTCGGCCCATAAGCATGTCCCAGCGCGCCGACGTAAACGACATCGGCGTTCCTGGGGTCGACAACGATGCGGCTAATTTGGCGGGAATTTCGTAATCCGATATTTCGCCACGTCTGGCCACCGTCAGTGGACTTGTACACGCCATCGCCGGAGCTCAGCGCGGAGCGAATGTCCGACTCGCCGGTGCCTGCATAAAGAACGTTGGGATTGGACGGGGCGACCGCCAGGGCGCCAATCGACGCAATGGGCTGGCCGTCGAAGATGGGCATCCACGTGACTCCGGCATCAGTAGTCTTCCAGACGCCGCCATCTACCGAGCCGAAATAAAACGTGGAGCCACCGCCGGGTACGCCCGCAACAGCGACCGCCCGGCCACCCCGAAACGGCCCGATCAGCCGCCATTGCAGGGCGCTGACCATCTGCGCGGGAACGGTTTGTGCGGCGGAAATGTTCGGAAAAAGCGCAGCAAAAATAACAATGGCCGCAGAGAAAAATCGCCGAATCCGATGATTCACTCAGAGGTCCTCTACCTGCAAGATCATTGCGAATAGATTACATTACATGTTCGCGCCCCGCGGCGCGGCTTTATGATCAACGACGTATCGCGCGTTACGACTCGCTCCCTGATTCTTCTGATCGCGTTTTTTTCCCTTGCCGGTCTGATTCAACTGCGGGCCCAAACGCCTGCCACCTCCGTTCTGGGCGAGATGAAGTGGCGCAATGTTGGCCCGTTTCGCGGAGGACGTACCCGCGCCGTCTGCGGCGTGCCAGGCCAGCCGAACGTCTTCTACGCCGGAGCGGTCAATGGCGGCGCGTGGAAGACAACGGACTTCGGGCGCGCGTGGAATCCTATCTTCGACGATCAGCCGACCGCTTCCATCGGCGCGATTGAGGTTGCGCCCTCGGACCCAAGCATTATCTACATTGGCAGCGGCGAGGGGTTGCATCGCCCCGATCTGTCGGTCGGAAACGGGATCTACAAGTCCACCGACGCCGGCCGCAGCTGGACCCACCTCGGCCTGCGCGATGGGCAGCAAATCCCGCAGATTGCCGTCGATCCCCGCGATCCAAATCGGCTTTTCGTGGCTGTAGCGGGGCATCCCTATGGGCCGAATCCGGAGCGCGGCATCTATCGCTCTACCGATGGCGGCCACACGTTCGAGAGGGTCTTGTACAAGGACGAGAACGTCGGCGGCAACGACGTCAGGATCGACCCAATTAACCCCAACGTGGTATATGCCACATTGTGGGATTCACGCGAGGCGCCGTGGGAAAACGGCGACTGGAATGGTGCCGGCGGCGGAATCTACAAATCGACCGACGGCGGACAGACATGGAACCAGCTCGCCGGTGGCCTGCCCAGTGGTATTACGCAAGCCTACGTCGCCATCGCGCGCAGCAATCCGCAGGTCCTGTTCGCCTCGGTGGCGACCAAAGATGCGGTTGAGCTTTACCGCTCCGAAGACGGCGGCCAGAGCTGGTCGAGTGCGACAACCGATCCGCGCCCCAAGATGCGCATCGGAGGTGGCGATCTGCCCGTGCCGGGCATCGATCCCAAGAATCCGACTGTTGTCTACATGACCAGCACGGTCACCTGGAAATCTACCGACGGCGGCAAGGCCTGGATCGGCTGGCGCGGCGCGCCCGGCGGCGACGACTACCAGAACATCTGGATCAACCCCAACGATCCCAACGTCGTGCTGCTGGGCAGCGACCAGGGCGCGATCATCACGGTCAATGGCGGAGATAGCTGGAGCTCGTGGTACAACCAGCCAACGGCGCAGCTCTATCACGTAAATGCCGACAACGCGTTCCCCTACCGGCTGTGCAGCGGGCAGCAGGAGAGCGGCTCGGTGTGCATCGCCAGCCGCGGCAACGATGGCGAGATCACCTTTCGCGACTGGCACCCGGTCGCCGCCGAGGAATACGGATACGTCGTCCCCGACCCCACCGACCCTGACATTGTGGTAGGTGGCAAACTTTCGCGCTACGACCGCCGGACCACGCAGGCGCAGAACATCATGCCGGTGCCGCTCGGCGGACCCGATTTTCGTGCCCTGCGGACGGAGCCGATCGCCTTCTCGCCCTTCGACCCGCATCTGCTCTACTTCGCCGCCAACACTCTTTGGACCACGCGCGACGGTGGCCAGAACTGGAAGCAAGTCAGCCCCGACCTTACGCGTAAGACCTACGAGTTGCCCGCGTCCATCGGTGTCTTCCGCTCCGAGCCGTCGGCGCAACCGAAGAAGCGCGGCGTGATCTACGCGCTGGCACTCTCGCCGGTGGATCGCAATCGCATATGGGCGGGCACTGACGACGGGCTAATCTGGCTTACGACGGATAACGGCGCACACTGGAACAATGTCACGCCGCCGCAGCTTTCGGCCTGGCAGAAGGTTTCCGTACTGGAGGCGAGCCACACCGATCCGCAGACCGCGTACGCTGCCATCAACACGCTGCGGCTGGACGACCTGCGCCCACATATTTATCGCACGCGTGACTCCGGCAAGATCTGGACAGAAATCGTGAACGGCATTCCCACCGACCAGAACGTCAACGCGATCCGCGAAGACCCGCAGCGTAAGGAGCTGCTCTTCGCAGGCACCGAGGGGAGCGTCTACGTATCGTTCGACGACGGCGATCACTGGCAGTCGCTGCGGCTGAACCTGCCGGCGACCTCGGTCCGCGATCTGCTCATCAAGGACAACGACCTCGCCATCGCGACGCACGGTCGCGGCTTCTGGATCCTGGACGACATAACGCCGCTGCGCCAATGGGATGAGAAGGCATTCGCTGAAACCGCGAAGCTGTTCGCGCCGGAGCCGGCCTTGCGCGTCCGCTGGGACACCAACCCCGATACGCCACTGCCGCCGGACGTCCCCGCCGGACAGAACCCTCCCGACGGAGCTACCCTCAACTATTACTTGAAGTCTGCTTCCTCCAGCCCTGTAACGCTGGAAATTGTGGATGCCGCGGGCAGGCCTGTTCGGAGCTTCTCCAGCGCCGATCCGTTGCCGACACCGAACCCTCTGTTGGAGATTCCGACCTATTGGCTGCGCCCTCCGGAGCACGTCTCGGCGGCGGCCGGATTCCACCGTTTCGTATGGGACATGCACTACGCCCCGGTGCCGGGCATCAAGCCGGAGTATCCGATCTCAGCGGTGTACATGAACACCGCACCGCAGCCCACCTCGCCGTGGGTGATGCCAGGGCAGTACAAGGTAGTGCTGACAGTGGATGGGCAGCGTTATGAGCAGCCGCTCACGGCGACGATGGATCCGCGCGTCACAACGCCGACCGCCGAACTGCAGAAGCAGTTTGAGCTCTCGAATGAGGTGTATGAGGACCTGCTGAAGTTGCAGCCTGTCATCGAAAGCGCGGAGAGGGCACAGGAGAAGCTGAAGTCGGCGCGGGCAGCTGCAGGCGAGACGCAAACAGAGAAGCTCGATTCGGCCGGTAAACAACTAAAGGCGCTGCTGGGGGGCGGAGGTCGCCGCAGGCACCGGCAGCAGGCGGAGAACCTGACCGGAGTTCGCTCCTCGCTCCTGCAAGTCCTCAACATACTTCAGGAAGCCGATCGCACGCCCACGACGCAGGTCGCCGAGCAGGTTCCGTCGATGCACACGAAAACGCAGACGGTGATCCAGCAATGGAACGATTTTGTTCGGGCGCAGCTTAGGCCTCTGAATCTGGAGCCGTGAAATCCGGGCATGGGAGCTGCGGCGGAGCGCGGTTACGTTCCGACTGGGTACCAAAGTTTGCAAATCCGCAGGGCTGTGTACTTTTCCGGCACCGCGGTCATCCTATGCTTGTAACCGCGAATCCTACGAAGTAAGTTGCTGGTAGGCGCGCAATCCGCATACGCGCCGATTCAGGAGATTCCATGCGGCGTTGGTATCTGCCCCTCACGGTCATAGGATTAGGTGGCGTCGGAGCCCTCTTGCTCAGCGAGCGCGGACGCAGCGCGCTGCGCACTGTGCTGAAGGGGTTCTGGGAGGCCCCGGACCGGCTGCTGGATTGGAACGGCGATCTGGAAAGCGAGCTCGACCGCATCCAGTCGGCGCTGGATGGCATAGCCGAATCGCTCAATCCGCGTCCCGAGCTGGGGCGCTAGCTGGACTGCGCTACTCAGCGCCGGTGCTCCATGGTGTTCCACTCGGGGCGATCAGCTGAACTCATCTTCAACTACATTCTCAAACAGATCGGTTTCGCATTTCCCTTCGCACGGCCGGCTGGTCGCAGCCAGGTGATACATCTCTTCCGCTCCGTCGCGCGGGCCGAGGTTCTTCTTCACCCGCTCGAATAGCGGCGCCTGCGTCATGTGCTGCTGAAACGCTTGAAACTTCCTCTCGAAGCGCTCCCCGCCGATATGAATGCGCGCCGTCACCGTGGGCTGCGAAATCGGCTGGCGATCGGGCAGGAGAAAGTCGGCAGTGTGGTGGTAGAGCTTCTGCACGCGATGTGGTTTGAGTTCCTGCTCCAATTGTTCGGTAAAGCGGTCCGTGCGTCCCGCCCACTCGAAGGCAAGCGTGGCGAAGATCCCGGCCATAGCATGATCGATGTGTCCGGTCAGGCCGCCGTCCGGCCCGAATGTCAGCATTACCTGCGGACGGATCTGACGAATGCGCAGCACGAGATCGCCGGCTGCCTGATAGAGGTCAGTGTGGTCCAGCCTGCCGTCGGGATAACCCAGCACCTCGCCGTATGCGACGTTAAGGACTTTGCAGGAGGCGGCGAATTCTGCGCGCCGAAGCGCCGCAAGCTGTTCGTCGTTGCGCGCAGTCCCACGATTGCGCGCCGCAGTGCCCGCGGTCAGGCAGATCACCGAAGTCTCCACTCCTCGCTCAGCGTAGAGCAGCAGCGTGCCGCCAAAGGCGCCGGCTTCATCATCGGGATGAGCCGTGACGCACAGCAATTTGCGCATAGGGAGATTTTGATGAGAATGTGAGGGCAGGCGTTTCAGGGAACCGTATGACGCGGTGACGAAGTTGCGCCGTTGCGATCACATCGCCAGCGGTGTCGAAACGACCAGGCCGGCCTGCAATGCCATGGGTGGTCCGCACTGCGGCGCGCTGACGATGGTCCGCACAAAGGTCCCGCTGCAGGCGTACCAGCCATAAAAAATCCCATCGGGATGATGGGCGGTGAACGGGCGCCAACCTGCCGTGCACGATGAATCGCCAAGGGCCAGCGTATTGGCGTCTGTCAGCGCTTCGCCAAAGCTGATCCAGACGCTCCGCACATCCATCCGCAGGCCCGTCCGCAGTGCTTTGAGCGCGCTCTCCTTGGCGCTCCATAACAACGCGAGCAGCCGAAATCGCTCGGAGCCCGGCGCGCGCGCGATCGCTTGCTGCTCGTCGAGGCTGAAGTAGTCGGTGACAAATGCCTCGCAACGAGGCTCAACCACTTCCAGGTCGCAGCCGAGCGTAAATTCTTGCGACGCGACCGCACAGGCCGCGCAGCCGTCGCGGTGACTGAGGGAAATCGAGGCCCGAGCGCGGTATCCGTCGAGGAAGGCTTCCGGCGCGCCGCTTGCAGCAGAGCGGATTTCAATGGCTGCGAGGGTCGAGGGCTCGCTCGCCAGCTTCAGGTAAGCGGCCACCGCATGCTTCGCGGTCCATCGCCCCAGCCGCCAATCCCGGCGCCGTTTGGCAATGTGAAAGCTGGAAAGGCGCGCGAGTTCAGCCGCGCTCAACCAGTCAGCTTCGTCGCTTACCTCGGCCGCGTCCTGTTCCAGCCAGTAAATCTGCATTCGTCCGCCTTGGCCCCAAGCCTTCGCAGCTACGAGACCGCCAACTCCTCCGGCGTCAGGATGCGTTGCAGCGCCTTCAGCGGCTCGGCTTCTACGTTGTCGGGCAACTCCACCGTGCGATACCCGTCCAGCCGCAAGTAGCGGATCCCTTTCGCGTCGACCACTTCCGCATCGAAGGTCCCCTGCTCGGGATGCGGCGTAACGACCGCATACAGTTTGTCGCCATTAGGCTTGGGCGCGCTGGGCGCCGAGAGCTGCTGCACCTTCCAGGGCAGGCCCATGCGGCTCTGCGCCGCGATCTGCCACAGGCCGGCCGTCTGGAAGCACAGCTCCACCAACCGCGGACCGATGACGGTGGGTTTCGTTGCTGGCTCATGATTGCTCGGCAGGCTGGGCGACATCTCACCGATGATGCGCGCGCCATCCCACCACGCCCGCTCCACTACCTGGTAGGCAGGCCCATGGAAGTAGATGCGATAAATCTGCGCGGCATTCACGATGGCATCGGCGCTCAAGAGAGGTGCCGTGCCGGTCACTTCCTCGGGCGCCTGCTTGCAAAGGCGCACGCGCGCGGTGAAGTGAATGGTCTCCTGCGGCTCGGTGCTGGTGGCAAGCGTCCGCCGGCCAAGCAAGCGGCAGTCGGCCATCAGCTTGCCGGCTTCGGGATGAATGAGCGACTGAAGGGTGACCGTCCGGGGCTCGTTCTTGTAGAACTTGAATGGCGCCAGGAAGTCCACCTCCTCGATGGCTTCGATGTGCCATCCCGGATGCAGGCAAAGCGCGACTTCGGCGAACGCCTCGACGCCCATCACGCCGGGCAGTACCGGCGTGCCGGCGATGCGATGGTCGTACAGGAACGGCTGCACTGCGGGATCGAGCGTCGTCTCCATGGTGAGCCCGCTGTAGACGCCGACACCGGTGATCCGGCCTACCATCGGGCCTTGCGCTGCCAGCGCCTCGCTCGATGCGGCCAGCGCCTCGACATCCAGCCCTCCGGTAGCGTCCCATTCGTTCAGCAGAACGCCGAGGCGCTGCGCGACAACCAGCTCGCCGCACCAGCCGCTGGTCGTCAGTTCACGCCGAATCATCGGGATGCCGGCCGCCGGCGGAATCATGTCGATGCCCGCCGCCTCCATCATCTTGGGAATGGAGCCGCGTGTTGCCATGCCGATGCCGCCCCAGGCTGACCAGTCGATCACGATGCCGCGCGTTTGCGGGCGCGTGGTCCGGAAGCTCGACGTGTACTTGCAGAGCAGGTCGTTGGCGGCGCTGTAGTCGGTCTGGCCGCCGTTGCCGAAGCGCCCGGCGACCGAGCTGAACGCAACCGTCGCTCCCAGCGGCATGTCGCCGATGGCGTGCAGCAGGTTGAACCATCCGTCGGCCTTCACGTCGAAGACCAGGTCGAACTCGCGAGCGTCCTTGTCCGGCAGGAAGCGGCTGCGCTCCAGCCCGGCGGCGTGCAGCAGCACGTCAATGCGGCCGTTATTCTTGCGGATTTCAGCAATGACCCGCGCAATCGCCGTGGCATCGGCCAAGTTAACGCTGAAGTAGCGCGCCTTGCCGCCCGCGGCTTCGACCGCGCGGATCGCAGTCAGCGCCGAATTCGCACGTTCGAGGGCTGCGAGCTCTTTCTCGACGAGTGCCGGCGTGGCCCGCTCACCCCGCGCCTGGATGCGGGCGAAGAGGTCACGCTTCAGGCCGTCTTTGTCGGTGAGGAAGCGCGCCAGGTCGGGATTGGTGGCGTCCGGCTCGGGCACGAGATCGAGCAGGTAGAACGTTCCGCCGGATGCAGCGGCGAGGTCTTGCGTAATCGCAGAGACGATGCTGCCGGCAGCTCCAGTGATGACGAAGACGCTGTTCTGGCTGAGTGTGAGGCCGGGCTGGCGGTCGTCAGCCGCTTGCTCCTGCAAGCCGACTGTCCAGCGCAGGCCGTCCTTGTAGCCGACTTCCACCGCTCCAGGATCATGAAGGGTTTCTTCAATCAGCAGCGCGGCAATCTCAAACGGTTTGCAATCCGCCTCAAAGTCGACGGCTTTGACCAGCGCATCCGGGCGCTCGCGCTTGTACGCTTTGGCGAAGCCCACGACCGCGCCGCCCATGGGAGTCGCGGCGCCGCTCTCGTCATATCCGTGCTGTCCGCCGAGGCGGGTCGCAGTCACCAGGAAGGTGCCTTTGCCGGCCACCTGCTCGTAAAGCCGGCGCATGGTTGCATAGAGCGCCTTCACTCGGATGCGCAGGCCCTCGCGCCACATGCCGATGTCCATGCCGCTGATCGGACCTTCATTGTCCAGCGCGGGCAGCCAGAAGACGCCCCGCACCGGGGCGGAGGCAAGCCAGCCTTCCAATGTGCGCAACAGTGTCTCAGTGTCAGGCGGAGGAGCGAGCTTCAGGACTTCGATGGCCTGGCTGCGCAACTGCTCTGTCAGCGATTCCGCCACTCCGCTGCGATCGGCGATGACAATCACGCGACTCCTCGGCGCAAGCGTCACGCCTGTCGACTTGCATAGCGCCAGCGGAGGGCGAAGCACTGGAATTGGAACTCGGCGCGGGATTTTGTTGGCCGCTTCAAAATTCAACAACTCAGGCGCAGGGATCGAGGCAGCCGGGGCAGGGGCGGTAGTGACTTCTTTGGTCGCCGCTCCCGCCGCTCTGTCCTGCGCGAACTTGATGACATGCGCGAGGGTGGGGAAGTCGCGCAGCTTCATGTTTTCGTCGCGAGGGATGTCGTAGGCCGCGCGCACCGAGGCGAACATCTCCGCCTGCTTGACGGTGTCGATGCCGAGGTCGGCTTCGAGGTCGAGATCGAGGTCGAGCATCTCCTTGGGATAGCCGGTCTTCTCGGCCACGATCTCCAGGACCTTTGCTTGGATCGCTTCGGCGGTGAAGCTCGGGGTCGCCGATGGTGCAGCGTTGGCAGCGGGGGTGCTGACCGGCGTCGCCGCAGGCTCGATTGTTTTGGAGGGCTCCTGCGCGGTTGTGACGGTGGCCGACGTTTGTGTTATCGTCTCCGCTCTGTCCTGCGCGAACTTGATGACATGCGCGAGGGTGGGGAAGTCGCGCAGCTTCATGTTTTCGTCGCGAGGGATGTCGTAGGCCGCGCGCACCGAGGCAAACATCTCCGCCTGCTTGACGGTGTCGATGCCGAGGTCGGCTTCGAGGTCGAGATCGAGGTCGAGCATCTCCTTGGGATAGCCGGTCTTTTCGGCGACAATCTCCAGGACCTTTTCCTGAATCGACTCAGGGGTGAAGCCGGCGGTCGTCGCAACGATTGCGGCGGTTGCAGCCACGGTCGTTGTGGCTGGTGCTGGGGTGGCGTTCGTGGTCGGGGCGCTGACCTGTGCCGCCGCTCCCGCCGCTCTGTCCTGCGCGAACTTGATGACATGAGCGAGGGTGGGGAAGTCGCGCAGCTTCATGTTTTCGTCGCGAGGGATGTCGTAGGCCGCGCGCACCGAGGCGAACATCTCCGCCTGCTTGACTGTGTCAATGCCGAGATCGGCTTCGAGGTCAAGGTCGAGGTCGAGCATCTCCTTCGGGTAGCCGGTCTTTTCGGCGACAATCTCCAGGACCTTTTCCTGGATCGATTCGGGAGTATAGGCGGAGGCCGGCACGGCGGTGGGGGCCGAGGCCGCCAGCGTGCTGGCTGGGGTAGCGCTCGTGGTCGCGATGTCGACCGATATCGTCGTCGACGGTGTGCTTGCGAACTCTGTCGCCACCGCGACCTGTGTCGCAGCCGGTGTAACGCCGGCCAGATCGGGCCTCTTCTCGTAGACGAAGCGAATCACGTGCGCGAGTGTGGGATAGTCGCGCAGCTTGCGGTTTTCGTCGCGCGGAATGTTGTAGATCTCGCGTATGGCTGCGAAAATCTCCGCCTGCTTGACCGTGTCCACGCCGAGGTCGGCTTCCATGTCGAGGTCGAGATCGAGCATCTCCTTGGGATACCCGGTCTTGTCCACCACCAGAGCGAGGATCCGCTCCTGAACGTCCGTGCCGGCAGCTTGCACCGCCGCAACAGCTTCAGCAGTCGGCGTCGCTTCAGGGGTGCGAGGCGCAACTGCCACAGTTGGTGCATCCGGCGGTGCCGCTGCCGGAACGGTAGCCTGGGTGGACTGCGTCGCGGGCTCCGCAGCTCCCGCCAGGTCGGGCCGCTTTTCGTAGACAAAGCGAATCACATGCGCGAGTGTGGGATAGTCACGCAGCTTGCGATTTTCGTCGCGCGGAATGTTGTAGGTCTCGCGGATGGCCGCGAAGATTTCCGCCTGCTTCACCGTATCGACGCCCAGATCGGCTTCCATGTCGAGGTCGAGATCGAGCATCTCTTCGGGATAGCCGGTCTTCTCGACGACGAGCGCCACTATGCGCTTCTTGACGTCATCCGTTGTGGCTTGGGTTAGAACCACCGCGGAACTGACGGGCGGTTTTGGCTCCGCCCCGGCTGTCTCAGCAACAACGGCGGGCTTCGGCTCGACCCTGAAGGTTGCAACCGTAGCTGCGATCTGTGGCTCAGCCGTCGATGGGGTGGGAGTGATCGCCGCTTTCAACGCCGCCGCAACCGGCGCCGTGCCGGCTGTCGCCGGAGTGTTCGCGCCAACTCCAGGCGAGTTGACCACCGGAGTCGCGGTGGCAACACTGCGCGCGTCTGCAATAGGCACCGTCGCGCGCGCTTGCGGCCCTTGATCGCGCACTCGTAGGGTGCGCTTTACAACTTCCAGTTCCGCCTTTGCCTGTCCTGTGATCCGGTTTAGCCATGCGTTCCAGACCGGTGGATCGGCAACGCGGTAGGCGTATCCCAACGCATCCGGTTGTCGACGTTTTCCATCCTTCGTCCTCACCCAGCGCAGCAGCATCATGCTGATCTGCGAGCCGAATCCCGCGCCTAGGTGCAGCGCGTACTCGACGGGATAAGGGCCGCCCTTGGACAGATTCAGCGGGCCCAGCTCCGGATCGACTTCCTTGAAGTTTGCCACCGGCGGGACCAGCCCCGTCTCCAGCGCCTTCACTGCCAGCACGTCTTCGATGCCGGTTGCCATGGCGTGGCCGGTCAGACCCTTCGTATTGGCAACGACGATTTGGTCCGCGGCATCGCCGAAGACGCGACGCAACGCGTTGACCTCAGCTGAGGCGCTGCCGCCGCGCGCGGGAGTGTAGGTTTCGTGGGAGACGAAGACCATTTGCGGTGCGACCTGCTGGCGCTGAATGCCGCTGCGCAACTCGGCCTGGGCTACCAGGTCCTCCATGACGCCGCCGATGTGCTGCACATCGAGGCGGGTGCCATGAAACGCGCTGTTGGCGGTGACGGTGCTCAAGACATCGCAGATGGGCAGAATGCCGCGCTCGCGTGCTGCCTCGGCGCTCTCGACCACTAGCGACGCGGCGCCCATGCCCATGATCAGCCCATGACGACGCCGGTCAAAAGGAATCGCGGCATCTTCTACCGCGTCGTCGGTGGCGGCGGCGCCGCTGGCCAGAAAGCCCGCGCCGAACCACTCGATCATGTTGTCGGAGGTAACATCGTCTGCCGAGATGACGATCACGCGGCGACAGCGCCCGGCGCGGATCCAGTCCTCCGCCAGCGACACGGCTTGTGCGGTCGTCGCACAGGCAGCGTTGATTTGCGTGTTAGGACCACGCGCACCGATGAGTTCGGCAAACTGCGAGTGTCCCATCGAGAGCACGCGCAGCAGGAAGCGCCGATCGAAGACATAGGGCTCTTTCTCCAGGATGACGCGCAACTCGTCTATGCGCCGGGCGACCTCCTGCCCCATAGCCGAATGCCCATTCGCGGTGCCGGCGCTCCACTTCTCCAGCATGGCCAGCTCTTCGCGCCGGGCGCGATCAATGTAGTATCCGCCCATGATCTCGGCATAGGAGTCGTAGCCGGGAAAGGCCGAGCCGAAGATCACGCCGGTGTCGTCGCGCAAAGCGTCGGGCAGGCCCCACCGCTCGGGAAGTTGCGTGCCCTTGGTCGTCGTCTTGTAGCGCATGACCAGCGGAATCCCGGCGTCGCGCATGGCATCGATGCCTACGCCAATCGCCAATTGCGTGACCCGGTCAAGGGCGGCGAGGTGATCGGCGGGAACGCCGAACTCCTGTTGCAGATCGAAGGCGCCACCGCGCCCAGCCAGCTTGATGACGTCCGCGACATCATGAATTGCGTCGAACACCGCGCCGCCGTTGTCGCTCTTCACCAGGCGGGTGATGTTCTTGTCGAGCATGGCGCGGCGCAAGCGCTCGGGAATGGAGCTGATGAACTGCTGCCCATTGAGCAGGCACGCGATGTTGCCGTCGTCGAAGATGCGTTCGGTGCCCGGCAGGCCGACGGCCGCACCGGTGATGACTACAGGTTCGCGCTCGACCGGCTTGTCGCCTTTGTAAATCTCCCAGCCACGATCGAGCACCTGGGCAAAGTAGCGGCCGAGTTCATCGAAGCGGTCGCCATTCGCTGCCGTACCCGTGACCGCAGCCTCTTCGGATCTTAGCGGCGAGGACGCCGCAACCGTTGCCGGCTGCGTTGTTGGCAAGTGGGGAACGGCTGCCGATGCCATCGATTCCGCCGCCGGCTTGGGGGTGGCTGTCGGTGCAGTCACCTCAGTCGAGGCTTGCAGCGCGACTTCGGCAGTTGCGCCGCCCAACCCCGCCGCATACATGCCGCACAGCGCCTGGTTGAAGGCGGTGAGATCTTCCAGCTTGGGATGATTGGTGAAAAGCGAAAAGACATCGGGGTCGCCGCCCAGCACGTCCTCAGCGAATCCCTGCAACGCCTTCTTCGGACCGACCTCGACGAACACGCGCGCTCCCGCGTCGTACAGCGTGCGCAGGCCTTTGACGAACTGGACCGGTGCTGCCACCTGCTGCGCCAGCATGTCGGTGATAGTGTTCGGCTCGACCCCGGCCGGATAGAACTCGCCATTCACGTTGGCGACGATGGGAATCTGCGGTGTCCGAATGCGCAAGCGGGTCAACATCTGCTTCAGGGGCGCGCTCGCCGGGGCGACGATTGACGTGTGGAACGCGTGACTCACCGGCAGCTCCCGGACTTCGTAGCCGGCCTGGGTGAAGATCTTTGCCGCCTGCTCAACCGCCTTGCTTCCACCGCCGATCACCGACTGCGTGTTGGAGTTGACATTGGCCAGCACCACGTAACCATCGACTGTCTTGAGAAGCCGTTCGACTTCGGCAATGGGGGCAAACACCGCGGCCATCTTGCCGTTGTCGGCCATCGAGACGCGCGTCATCTCACGGCCGCGCGCACTCACTGCCTCCAGGGCGTCGTCGAATGGCATTGCGCCCGCCGCCACCAGCGCGCCGTACTCACCGACGCTGTGTCCCATGGTCATGTCGGGACGAATGCCGTAGGCCGCAAGCAGCCGCGTCGTCGCGATGTTGATCGTGATGACGGCGGGTTGCGTGACCGCGGTCTGGCGTAACTGTTCTTCAGCTTCGGCTACCGCCTTCGCATCCTTAGGATCTGCGTACATGATCTCGGTGAGCGGCTTACCCAGCAGAGGCGTCATCACGCCGTCCGCTTCCAGGAACGTCTCCGTAATAACAGGTTCTTTGTGGCGCAGGCTCCGAACCATGTTCGCGTATTGCGAACCCTGCCCGGTGTAGAGGAATGCGACCTTCAGCGCCGGGCCGTGGCCGCGGAAGATACCTTGCGCGCGTAATGCCTTCCAGAACGCAGGTTGATTCGCGGCGAATGCCTTGAGGGCCATGCCGCACTTGTTGGCCAACTCGGCCGCGTCACCGTAGTCGATGGCCAGGCGCTCAGGCGCACGCAAGTCTTGCTCGGGGGGCGCGACCACGGGCGGAGCCTGCCCGGCTTGCGCCGCCTTCTGCACCGCCTTCACCCGCTCGATCAACTCGGCTGGGGTCGCGGCGCCGATCACCAGAGCTCCGCGCAACGGAGCCTTGCGAGTCTTCTGAACGGGAGTGCGCGCGTTCGTTTCGTACACGGCAGCGGCAGGGGTTGTTTGGGTCGGTGTGACCGGCACCGCGATCGTCTTCTTACCGTTCCCGTTCAGCTTGCCGGGAAGGTACTCTTCCATGACGACGTGGAAGTTCGTTCCGCCAAATCCAAATGCGCTGACGCCGATTCGGCGCGGCACATCGGCCGGGACCTCCCAGGGCCGCGGCTCGGTGTTCACATAAAGAGGAGAGTGCGCGAAGTCGATGTCGGGGCTGGGATGCTCGCAGTTCAGGCTGGGGGGGATGAACTTGTTGTGGAGCGAAAGCGTCGCCTTCAGCATTCCGGCCGCGCCGGCTGCGCCCTTCAGGTGGCCGATGTTCGACTTCACCGAGCCAAGCGCGACCGAGTGCGCCGGCAGATTCGTGCTGCCCAGCACCTCGACCATGCTCGACGCCTCCACCACATCGCCCACGCGGGTCGAGGTTCCGTGCGCTTCAATCAAGGTCGCGGTGGCGGGTGAGAGTCCGGCATTTTTCCATGCGCGCTCGACGCACAATTTCTGGCCGATGGGATTCGGCGCAGTAATGCCCTTACCCTTGCCGTCGCTGGCGCCGGCGATACCGCGCAGCACCGCGTAGACCTTGTCCTGATCGCGTTCCGCATCGGCCAGCCGCTTCAATAGGAAGATGGCCGCGCCTTCGCCCATCACGAAGCCGTCGGCGCCCTGAGCGAAGGGCCGCGTTCCCGTCGCCGACAGCGCGCCGATCTTGCAGAACTTCACGAACGTAGGCGCGCCCATGTTCCGGTCGACGCCGCCGCTGACGGCAACGTCGAACTCGCCTTCCACCAGGCCTTCGACGGCCGAGGTGATCGCCGCCATCGCCGACGCGCAAGCCGCGTCGCACACATAGTTTGGGCCATGAAAGTTGTAGAGATTGGCGATCCGTCCGGCCATGCAATTGGCCAACTCGCCGGGCATGGTGTCTTCGGTAATGGAGGCATAGCGTTTATCGATGCGCTGGTGAAACTGCTCCTGAATCTCGTGCTGTAACGCCGGCGGAAGCTGGGCAAAACTGGGCGACTCCTCCAGCTCGTGTGCGTATTCGGGAAAGAAGACGCGCACGGAACTGAGGTAGTGCTTTTCCCCGGCCATGGCGTTGCCAAGGATCACCGCTGTGCGATCGAGATCCAGCGGCCGCTTGGGCCAGCCATAGTCATCCAGCGCCTCGCGCGTGCAGGCCACCGCCCATTGCTGCGCGATATCCATGGCATCGGCCACCTTCGGCGGGATCGGCAGGCGCCACTTCATCGGTTCCCAGGCATATTCGCGCACCCAGCCCCCGATCTTGGAATAGGTCTTGTCGGGCGCCGTCGGGTCGGGATCGTAATAGTAAGCCGAGTCCCAACGCTCGGGACGTACTTCGGAGATGCAGTAGCGCCCCGTCTTCACGTTGTTCCAGAAGGCGGAGACGTTCGGGGCATCAGGCAGGATCGCTCCCACCCCCACAATCGCTATAGCGCGATGAGCAGTGTCTTCCATGACGGGCACTTCCTTTGGGAATGAAATATGTCGGACAAAATGGCGGCTGATGGGCGCGGACCACAGGACGACCAGGAGCTGTTCGCGTACCTCCTCCTCCACCCGGAGGACGGTGTTCGCTCGCGAGGGGAGGGCACGCCGGGAGCGCCCAGGAGCACTAATGAGGTTCGCAGTTGGGGGGCGTGGTTGTCAGTGATAAGCCGGGCGTGGGTATGTGACAAAGTGGCGCGGGGTGGGTGATTGCCGACACCTCAGGCCGTGACAGGAGGCGTGTCGTGACACGCAAGGCCCCTGCGGGCGCCCGTCGATGAATGTTATGCCACACAATGGCCGTTGGGATGGCTCCCAGATATTGTGTGATAACACAGATTGTTGACCGGCGATTACAAATGGACGCGGGCGGACACCCGCTTATCCATCACAGATGTAGCAGCTTTACAGCGTCCTGGCGGCGCAACTTGCGATATCATGCAACGATTCGGCGATGAAATCGGAAGCCCAGGCTACGAAGATGACCGAGTACGCGCGCCCCATCGACACTCGCAAGATCATCGTCCCCACCGAACTGGAGCAGCTGACGGAGCGGCTGGCCGCCAATGTCCACCAGCACTGGATGCAACAACGCATTGCCGACGGCTGGCGGCCCGGGCCCAGGCGCAACCAGGACACCAAGGAGACTCCGCTGCTGGTCCCCTATGAGCAGCTGAGCGAAGAAGAGAAGCTCTACGATCGCATTACCGCCATGGAGACGGTGAAGGCGATTCTGGCGCTGGGCTTCACGATCACGTCGCCGGCGCCTGGGGGCAGCCCCGAGGAGCTCGCGGAAGAGTTGCTGCAAAAGTGGCAATGCTGCGGCAGCATCTCCGAGCTGTTGTCCGCCCGCCGTTACGTGCAGGAGCAGAACATCACGGACCCGCGGGCGTATCGCATCCTGGCGCAGCAGTTGTTGCGGAAGGGCGAGCCGCTGATCGCCTATGACATCGCCTGCGATGGGTTGAAGCTGGCCAAGGGCGACGTACGGCTACAGCAGCTTCAGGCGCTGGCTCTGGCCCGCGGCGGAGCGACCGCGCCGGCCAACCGCATCCTCACCGCGCTGTGGGACAGCGGACACACCGATCCCGAAACCAGCGGACTGCTGGCCCGCACGCACAAGGACCTCTGGCTGTCGCTGTGCGAACGCTGCGAGGGCGCCGACCATCTGAAGAAGGCCAACGATCTGTACCAGCGCGGCTACGAAAGCGCTCTCGGCAAAGGCGACATCGATGGCGGCATCTATAACGGCATCAATGCGGCCAGCACGGCGTTGTTGATGGGCGACACCGCCGCGGCGGCCAAGTACGCAGCCGAAGTGGCGGAGCTTTGCGACAAGCGCGACCCACCCGACTACTGGAGTCTGGCGAGCAAAGCCGAGGCGCTGCTGGTGCGCGGCGAGTTCGACGCCGCCGAGCAGGTCTATCGCGAAGCCGGGCGGGACAGCAAGGTGTCCGCCGGCGACCTCAGCGCCACCCGCAAGCAGGCGCGATTACTGCTGCGCGCCCTCGGCCGGGACTCGGGCGACCTGGATCATTGCTTCCCGTTAACGGCGATTCGCATTGTGCGGATCGACTTGCGCCGCTGCCGGAACAAACAATTCGACGAGCTGCGCCGCCAAACGGACCAGGCCATCGCCGGCAAGAAACGGCACTTCGCGTATGTGTGCGTCCTGTCGCACCACGATCTGGCAATCGTCGAAGGGATGCTGAATGGCGGCCACGAAGTCCACGTTGTTCTGCCGGTCCCTTTGGACATCCCCGCCGTGGCCACCGCCTTGGGCGTGCCGCCGGAGCGGCTGAAGGCCATCCTCGAGGGCTGCGCCAGCGTGCTGGTGGCGAGCGGGCTGCGCGCGAAGTCCAGCCGGGTCAATTGCCACTATGCGGAGCTGCTGCGCGACGGTTCGGCGTTGCTGCACGCACAGGCGCTGGATGCACACTGGGCCATGGTCGATCTGGTGTGCGATGAAGACGGCATGCGGCTCGAGCCGGCCGAGGTAAAGAGCTCTACCGACTCGATGGCCATTGGCGAGAGCGCCGACCGCGCTCCGGAGCGCATCCGCGGCATCCTGTTCGCCGATGCGGTGCACTTCAGCCGCTTGAATGAAGACCAGGTCGAAATCTTTTCCAAGGAATTTCTGGGCGCGATCGCCGACCTGATCGACGGCACCATGCACAAACCGCTGACCCGGAACACTTGGGGCGACGGCCTGTACTTTGTCTTCAAAGAGCTGTCCGATGCGGGAGAGTTCGCGCTCGAGCTGCGTGAGAAAATTACCGGCACGGATTGGTCGACCAAGGGACTGCCCAAGGAGCTGAGCCTGCGCATTGCGTTGCATGCCGGGCCGGTCTTCAAGATCATGGACCCCGTTACGCAACAAGATGTATTCACCGGCGTGCACGTCAGCCGGGGCGCGCGCATTGAGCCAATCACGCCGCCCGGCGAGGTCTACGCCAGTGAGAACTTTGCCGCCATCGCCGCGGCGCAGAAGATCGCCGACTTCCGCTGCGAATACGTGGGACAGTTGCCCTTAGCGAAGGGCTACGGGACGTTCGGGATCTATCACGTCCGAGGACGCGAGAGCGGGGGGTAAGAACGAGTTGCAAGCTAAGTATTTGACTGCTAACGACTAAAGGCTGACTGCTAAATCCAGATTGTGTCGTCGATCACAATCCTTTGTGACAAAGCTGTCCTCCCCGCCGCACTACCTCGCTTAGACTAAAGTTTCACCACTTTGCGAGGACGCTTCAATGAGTACAGCAGCAAAACCGCAGTCCGCCACCAAGCTGAAAGCCGACCCTTCTTCTGTCTACCGCTCGGAAAAGCACCCCCTGGATTCGCTGTTTATGCCGCAGAGTGTCGCCGTTATCGGGGCCTCGGAACGGCAGGGAAGCGTCGGCCGTTCGGTGTTGTGGAACCTGCTGAGCAGCCCGTTTGGCGGCACCGTGTTCCCGGTCAACGCCAAGCGCCCCAGCGTGTTGGGGATCAAAGCCTATCCCAGCGTTAAGGAGTTGCCCGACAAGGTTGATCTGGTGGTGGTCACCACGCCGGCCGACACCGTGCCCGACCTGATTGCCGAGTCGGTCGAGGTTGGCATCCCTTCGGCCATCGTCATCTCCGCTGGCTTCAAGGAATTCGGCGAGCACGGCAAGGAACTGGAGCGGCGGATCTCCGAAATCATTCGCGGCAAGATGCGGCTGGTCGGACCGAACTGCCTGGGTGTGATGAACCCCATCCGCGGGCTGAACGCAACCTTCGCGCACACCGTCGCGCGGCCGGGCAATGTAGCGTTCATCAGCCAGAGTGGCGCGCTGTGCACCGCCGTTCTGGACTGGAGCCTGCGCGAGAATGTCGGTTTCAGCGGCTTCGTCTCCATCGGCTCCATGCTGGATGTGAATTGGGGCGACCTGGTCGACTACTTCGGTAGCGATCCGCGCACGCAAAGCATTGTCATCTACATGGAGTCCATCGGCGACGCGCGCTCGTTCCTCTCAGCCGCGCGCGAGGTCTCGCTGAGCAAGCCGGTCATCGTCATCAAGGCCGGACGTACCGCCGCCGCCGCGAAGGCGGCCGCATCGCACACCGGCGCGCTCACGGGCAGCGATGAGGTGCTGGACGCGGCGTTCCGGCGCACCGGCGTGCTGCGGGTCAACAGCATCGCCGACATCTTCTTTATGTCCGACGTGCTAGCTAAGCAGCCGCGCCCGCGCGGTAAGCGCCTGTGCATCGTGACCAACGCCGGCGGGCCGGGCGTGCTCGCTACCGACGCGCTGGTGGCCGGAGGCGGCGAACTTGCCGAGCTCTCCGCGGAAACCATGAAAGCCTTCGACGAGATCCTTCCTCCCCAGTGGAGCCACAACAATCCGGTGGACATCCTGGGCGATGCCGAACCCGAACGCTATGCCAAGTCGCTGGAGATCGCGGCCAAAGACCCCAGCATCGATGGCATGCTGGTCGTGCTCACACCGCAGGACATGACGCATCCCACGCAGATTGCCGAGAAATTGAAGCCGTATGCCAAAGGTCTGGGCAAGCCTGTGCTGGCAAGCTGGATGGGCGGCGCCGAGGTTGCGGCCGGCGAGCAAATCCTCAACCAGGCCGGCATTCCGAGCTTTCAGTTCCCCGACAGCGCCGTGCGCGCCTTCAACTACATGTGGCGCTACGCCTACAATCTGAAAGGTATCTACGAGACGCCCTCGATACCGCAACATGCCGACGCTGCTGTGCACCGCGGCAAGGCCGAGAGCATCATCCGCAATGTGCGGCAATCCGGCCGCACTATCCTGACCGAGTACGAGTCGAAGCAACTGCTGAAGTGCTACGACATCCCCACGGTCGAAACCCGCGTCGCCGTCAACGAACAGGAGGCGCTAGAAGCGGCGGAGGAAATCGGCTACCCCATCGTGCTGAAGCTGTATTCGCTGACCATCACCCACAAGACCGACGTCGGCGGCGTGCAGCTTAACTTGCGCGACGCCCAGGCGGTGAAGACCGCGTTCAACAACATCAAGCAGGCAGTCACGGACAAGGCCGGCGCCGAGCACTTCCAGGGCGTCACCGTGCAGCCCATGGTGAAGCTGGATGGCTACGAGCTGATTATCGGCAGCAGTCTGGATTCGCAGTTCGGCCCGGTGATTCTCTTCGGCACCGGGGGCCAACTTGTCGAGGTGTTCAAAGATCGCGCACTCGCGCTGCCGCCGCTGAACTCAACCCTGGCGCTGCGCATGATGGAACAGACCAACATCTTTCGGGCGCTGAAGGGGGTTCGCGGACGCAAGCCGGTCGACTTGGCAGCGCTCGAAGACCTGTTGGTGCGCTTCAGCCAACTCGTGGTCGAACAGCCCTGGATCAAGGAGATCGATATCAATCCGCTGCTGGCCTCGCCCGAACGGCTGCTGGCGCTGGACGCGCGCGTGGTGCTCCACGGTCTCGAGGTGACCGAGGACAAGCTGCCCGCACCGGCGGTGCGCCCCTATCCCATCCACCTTGTCTCCGAATGGAAGATGAAAGACGGACAGACGGTGACGATTCGCCCCATCCGCCCTGAAGACGAGCCGGGCATGATCAAGTTCCACACCAACCTCTCCGAGCGTAGCGTCTACCTGCGTTTTTTCCAGCCGTTGAAGTTGACCCAGCGCACCTCCCACGACCGGCTCACGCGCGCCTGCTTCATCGACTACGACCGCGAAATGGCGTTGATTGCCGAGCGCGAGGTCGATGGCGAGCGCCAGATCTTGGCCGTGGGCCGCATGAGCAAGCTGCATGGCCTCAACGAATCCGAGCTCGCCGCGATTGCCGTTGACGAGGCGCAGCACAAGGGGCTCGGCACCGAGCTCTATCGCCGCATGATTGAATTCGCGCGGGCGGAGAAGCTGGAGAAAGTCGTCTCCAACATGCTCCCGGAGAACCGCGAGATGCGGTCACTCTGCACCAAGCTCGGCTTCAAGATGTACGCCAACCTGGAGGACAACATGATCTGCGCCGAGCTGGAGCTGTAATCGTGCATCGAAAGCTTGGCATCGCCTGCGCGCATGGTATTATTCACACTTTCAGGGGCGGCAGGCGGAGCGGTTGCGGCGGCCGCGTCTCAGGGGCAAATCGCTAGACCTTGCCAAGCGAGAAACAGGTCCGTTGGTCACAGCTTCGAGTCGGCATCACCGTGCTCGTGGCGTTGGTTACGCTCGCCGTCCTGATCTTCCTCGTGACCGGCACCACCGGTCTGTTTACCAAGAAACTCACGATCCGGGCCTACGTCGATAATGCCGGGGGGCTGCGCACCGGCGCACCGGTGCGCCTGGAGGGCGTCGACATCGGTAACGTTACCGGCATTCGCGTCTCGCGCAATCCGGCCAACAAAGCCGCGCCGGTGGAGATCATCATGAAGATCACCACCAAGTACGCCGACACGATGACCAACAAATGCGAGGTGGCGCTGACCACCGCGGGCGTGCTGGGCGAGGTCTTTATCGATCTTGATTGCCGCGACAAGCCGGGTCGTACCCTCCAGGCCGGCGACGTGCTGCCCACCCGCGAGGTGGCCCAGCTTCAGGACGTGGTGCGCGCCAGCCAGAGTACGCTGGAAAACGTCAACGTGCTGGTCAAGCAGTTGAGCGACATCTTGAACTACATCCAGAGCGGCAAGGGATCTATCGGCAAGATCATCTACGATCCCTCGCTCTATGACCGCGCCAACGCGACGCTGAGCCAGCTCCAGCAGGTCGCCAACGAGATCAATTCGCCCAAGAGCTCCATCGGACTGCTGCTCACCAGCGACGAGCTTTACCGCAAGGTGAATAACTCAGTCGATAACCTGAACAAGATCATCGATGAGGTCAACAACGGCCACGGTACGGTAGGCAAGTTCCTGAAGGACCCTGCGCTGTATGACAATGCCAACAAAATGGTATCCAACGCCAATCAGCTTGTAGCCGATATGAATGCCGGCAAGGGAACGATTGGCAGGTTGGCGAAGGACGAGGCCCTGGCGCGCAAGATTGACAACACCGTTACCCGGCTCAACAACATTGCCGACCGGCTCGATGAGGGCGAGGGCAGCGCCGGCAAGTTCCTCAAAGATCCCGCAATGTACGACAACACCAACAAGCTTCTGGTGGAAACGCGCGACTTGATCAAGGCGGTGCGGCAGAATCCCAAGAAGTACCTCACCATTTATCTGAAGATATTCTGAACGGGCGCGGTCGAGCGGGCCTTCAGGCCCGCGTCCGGGCTGCCCTTTGTGAATACGAGTCGGCTTCAGCCCACGCCAGAGTCGTACCCGTCGACAAGTCAATGTGAGATGGCCCGCAGTTCTCGCCAGACTTTGTCCACCCGCTGCTCCAGTTCCAGAAGCGACCCCGAGTTGTCGATCACGTAATCCGCGTGCCGCGCCTTCTCCTCGTCGCTCATCTGCGCCGCACTGCGTCGCTCCACGTCGGTGCGCGCCAACTCCAGCGACAGGCCTGTACGGCAGGCATAACGCTCCACCTTGTGCTCGAACGGGCAGGTCACGACGATGACCTTGTCGAAATCCTTCTGCGCGCCCGCTTCGATGAGCAGCGCCGCCTCGACGACTGCGATGCCGTGTTGGTCCTGCCTTTGGATGTCGCTCATCCAGCGGGTCTGGGCCTCGATAACGGCGGGATGGACGATGGTATTCAGCTCGGCAACGCGGTCGGGAAAGACGGCTTGCGCCAGCTTCGCGCGGTTAATAGAAGCGTCCTCGTTCAGGATTACACGGCCGAATCGCCGAACCAGTTCGTCAAACACGACCGTTCCCGGCGCATAGAGCCGGTGCGCCAAAGTGTCGGCCGAGAGGCAATGCGCGCCGCGCCGCAGCAGCATCTCGGCCACCGTCGACTTGCCGCAGGCGATCCCGCCTGTGAGGCCTACGCGCAGCACGAGGCACCGGATGCGGCTGCGCAGGTGAGTAGCGCATTTAACATTTCACGCAGTCGAAACAAACGCAGTATATACAAGCCCGGGGGCAGCCATAACAGCTTCTCGCACGCCGGCTGCGCTTCGTTTAGAATCTTTTGTCTTGTGGTTCGGGGCGTCCTGTCGTATTCTGCCGGACTACGTTACCCATCCCCGTTATTGCACCGGGCCGTCGCGCCCGTGGAGGTCTCACATGAAGCTTACTCCTGGAAAACTCACGGGCATGAAGAATGTCTCCAACCAGCGCGGCGTGATCGCCGCCGCCGCCATGGACCAGCGCGGCTCGCTGAAGAAAGCCATCGGGCCCAACGCCGGCGATCATGAACTGGAAGAGTTCAAGATCCTCGTCACCAAAGTTCTGACGCAGCATGCCAGCGCCATCCTGCTTGATCCCGAGTGGGGATTGCCCGCGGCCCGGGCACGCGCGAAGAACTCCGGCCTATTGCTGGCCTATGAGAAGACCGGCTATGACAAGCAGACCCCCGGCCGCCTGCCCGACCTGCTCGATCACTGGTCCGTGAAGCGCCTGAAGGCGGCGGGTGCCGACTGCCTGAAGATCCTGCTTTATTACGCGCCTGACGACGACCAGAAGATCAACGACGTGAAGCACGCGTGGGTGGAGCGCATCGGCGACGAGTGCAAGGGCAATGACATCCCCTTCTTCCTCGAGATTGTCGGCTACAAAGAGGGCATGGACGAGAAGGGACCCGAGTACGCGAAACTTAAGCCCAGTATCGTCACCCGCTACATGAAAGAGTTTACGAAGGACCAGTATGGCGTGGACGTGCTGAAGCTGGAGATTCCTATCAATATGCAGTACGTCGAAGGCGCGCGCAGCTTCAAGGGGACGAAGGTCTATACGAAGAAAGAAGCCATCGACCACTTCAAGGCCACCGCGACGGCGACGGACAAGCCGTTCATCTATCTGTCGGCGGGTGTGAGTAATTCCGAGTTCATCGAGGACTTGGAGTTTGCTGCGGAGTCGGGCGTGAAGTTTAACGGTGTGCTCTGCGGACGCGCCACCTGGGCCGACGGTATCAAGGTCTACGCCCAGCAAGGCGCCAAGGCGTTCGAGGCGTGGCTTCAGGACGAAGGCGTGAAGAACATCGAGAACGTGAACAACGCTCTCAAGGCTGCGACGTCGTGGTTCAGCTACTACGAGGTGCCGGAAGCCGCCGCTGCCCGGTAGCTGGTAGAGCAGGCCTTTAGGCCTGCATCAACACGAGCAAGACCGATGTCGGCGCGGTGAGGTCTTGGACCTCGCCGCGCCTTTCCTTGTGCCCTGGTGGCGCGGGCCTGAAGGCCTGCCCGACGACAGTCGAAGGGGTTCGCTCTACCTATTTCTGCGCCTGAACGGGGTTCGGGGCTCCGGGTTTCGGCTTCTCTGCCGCTGCCATATGCCGCGCGGCGTCGCTCGCCGGCCGCTGATTGGGCGGATGCAGCGTGTCCAGGAACGCCACCAGAGCGGTGACCTCCGCCGGGTTTAACTGCTTGCCGTAGGCAGGCATGTTGCCGCCGCCCTGCACCACCTGCCGAACAAGTTGCGCATGAGTCAGCCGCACGGCAACGCTGTCGAGTGCCGGGCCGCGTTGCCCGCCGGAACCGCCGATCGAGTGGCAGTTGCGGCACTGCTTCTCCTGAAACACCGCTGAGCCGGTACGCTCCAGCGGCGAGCGCCCATTCAGATATTGCACCGGGACGGGATCGCCGCTCCACGCATCCATGATCGGGCTCCAAGGCGTGTAGCTGGCCAGGTGAGTGAGCGCGCCCAGCGAGATTGCGGTCAGCAGGATTGTCAGCACCGCAATCGGACGCCGCTTCCAACTCTTCTCGCCTTCTCCGGCGAAGAACGGTAGCAGGACCAGGAAAGCGATCACGACGACCGGCCCGATGAGCAGCGCCGGCGTCTCCATCTCCGGCGGTAGCAGCGACAGCAGCGCGTACAACCAGTGGAAGAAGTAGTCAGGCTGGGGGACGGTTTGGATGATGGTTGGGTCGGGCTGGCCGCTGGGGCCGAACGGCCCGAACACCGCTGCGCACACCAGAACGCCGGCGATGATCACCGACGCGAAGATCATGTCCTTCCATATCGCGGCGGGGACGAACGGCAGCCCATCCTTGTGCGTCATCTCCGCATACTCTTGCAGGTATGTCGAGCGCCGCACGATTCGCCCAGGCATCGGCCACTCGTTGATGCCCAGCTTCAGCACCATGAGCAGGTGCAGGCCGACAAATGCAATCAGCAGGCCGGGAATCACAAACACGTGCAGCGCGAAGAACCGCGACAGCGTATCGCCCGCGATGATAGGGCCGCCCAGCAACAAATGCACCACATACTTGCCGATCACCGGAACCCGCCCGCTGATGGAAGCTCCGATGCCGAGACCCCAGTAAGCGTCCTGATCGAAGCGCAGCACCTGGCCGGTGAAGGCCATGCCCAGCGTCATCAGCAGCAGGAAGACGCCGACAATCCAGGTCAGCTCGCGGGGAAATTTGTAGGCCCCGAACATCGCCACCTGCACCATGTGGATGAGCACGATGGCGACCATGAAGTTCGATCCCCAGCCGTGTACCGCGCGCAGGTACCAGCCGAGCGTGACGCTGTGGTTCAGGTATTGCAGGCTGTCCCACGCTTGCGCGGCCGACGGCACGTAGATGAGCGCCAGCATGATCCCGGTGAAGATTTGCATCAGGAAGACGGTCAGCGCCGCGCTGCCGAAGACGTAGAACCAACTGGCGGAACGGCGCGGAACCGGGTGCTCCATCGTCTCCTTGAGCACCGGTTCGACCTTCAGGCGCTGTTCGAACCAGTCTCCGACCGTTTTGCCGATCGCGCTTAGCCTTCGCATCCGTCGCTCCGCTTCTTCAGGCTGGCTTCGGTGGCCAGCGTCGGCAGTTGTCCGGCCTCAATCATCAGATGGCCGCCTTGGACCTTGTAGGGATACTCGAACAATCCGCGCTCTGGCGGACCTGAGGCGCGCGAGCCGTCCTGGTAGTAGACGCCGCCGTGACAGGGACACATGAACAGTCCCGACTGCGCGAACCAGCGCACGGGACATCCCAGGTGCGCGCAGTTGATGGCGAAGACCTGGAACTTCTCCCCCTGCACGCGCCGCACCCAGCAGGGAATATTGTCGGTCTCCCCGTCCCACGCGTTGGAAATCGGGTTCTTGTACTTCGCCAGGCGCGTCTGGCCTTCGGGGAATTCATCAAGTTCGCCCAGATCGACCCACTTGTGATAGCGGCCATCGCCACCGCCCAGCACCGGTCCCAGCAGATAGCCAATCACCGGCATCGCCAGCACTGCCACCGCGAGGCCGTTCAACGCCAGGCCGATTTTGACGAAGAGCTGGCGCCGGGAAACATTTTGCTCGCTCACTGCTGACCTCCGGGCGAAGAAGTTGCGGCGGGACGGGAGGCAGTTGTTACTCCTGGGGGGCGCTGCGACGAGAGCCATGCCACAACGTCGGTGATCTCCTGGTCGCTCATGGGATGTCCGGGCACGTTGTCGCGCCAATCGGGCGCCTTGAAGTCGGGCCGCCCGATGATGGTGATCGTCCGCAGGCCCTGGTCCGAGATGAGGGTCAAATAGTGAGGATCGACGATAGATCCCACTTTGTCAGACCCCGTGCCTTTCGCGCCGTGGCAGACCGCACAATAGGTTGTAAACACCGCCTCGCCGTGCTGCGGATTGCCGGCAGATTTCGCAGCATAGGACGGAGATGTCACACCCTGTAGGACATTCGGCTTGCCCCAACGCCGGCGAATGCCGTTGACGATCGCATCCACCTGCTTGCCGGTCAGCATGCCGCCTTCGCTCTCGGCAAAGGCCGACATTGGGGTACCCGGCCGTCCCTTCGTAATCACTTGTTTCAGCGCGTCGTCGTCAACGAGCGCCAGGTAGACCGGATCGCCGATGGGCGGCGCGGGGCCAAGCTTGCCGTCTGCGCCGTGACATCCGGCGCAATTATGGCTATAGAGAGCGACAGGATCGAGATTGTCGCTAGGCCGATGTACGATATCTGACTCTGTGGGACGTCCAGGAAGATTGCAAGCGGTCAGCGCCAGTACGCACACGGAGAGTAAGGCAACGCCGAGGCGAGTCTTCATTGTGTCTTGTCCTCGCCTTCGCGCTCTTCCATGATGCCGGGCGCTTCAATGCCGGCGCGCATCGCCAGGGGGATGTTCTCTGCCGTCAGGACTTTATTCTGACGCGTAACCACCAGGCCGGCGACGATGCCAAACCCCGCTTGCGAGATCGCGAACCACAACCAGTTGATGCGCTGGTCGAGCAGCGGATTGACGTAGCCGATGATCTCGTATAGCAGCCCCGTCCACAGCATGGGCGCGATGATTCCGCCCAGCAGAATCGGGCTGCGGGGAAGCATGGGCAGCATGGCGCCATACAGCAGTCCCACAAGCACGCACATGGCGGCATGCATGAGTAGCGCGAACAGGAACCACATCGCATGGAACTGCATCATGGATTCCATGGATGGCATTTCCGAAGGCGCATACAGGCTTCCGGCCAGCAGGTTAATGGGATACCACACACTGTGGTAGGCCACCACTCCGTAAATTACGGCCAACACTGCCATGGCGACGCCACCGGCCAAGCCGCCTTTCACGCCCGCCAATACAGGATAAGTCTTCAATGGGAGATAAGCGCGCGGGATTTCTTTGGCCATTTCCAGCCGTTCCACCGTACGCGGCGGATGCACAGGCGCGGGCTCTTCGGCGCTTACAGTCACCAGCTCTTCGTGCTCGCGGGGGAGTACCTCGCGGAACCAGCCGACCGCACCGAAGACCGCGATGACGGCGCCCAGCAGGCTCACGGCGTAGGTGGTGAGCAGGCCGGCGAAGATCAATGCGCTCCCGATGGCCAAGGTGAACGGCCAGGCGGTCGGTGCCGGAACCAACACGCCTTTGGCTGCGGAGTGATCGGTTTGAGGTTCTGCGCTCATGAATCCGTTCTCGCGAAGATCTAGCGCGCGATGAAATACACCACCGACAGCACGACTACCCAAATCGCATCGACAAAATGCCAGTACATGGCGAAGACGTTGACGCGCGGCGAGTGCTCCTGTTTTACCGCACCCATCCAGGTCAGCAGCATGATGGTCGTCAGGCCGATGACTCCCACAATCACGTGGAACGCATGCAATCCGACCAGCGAGTAAAATGTCGTGCCGAACAGGTTGGTCTTTATCGTGAGCCCATCGTGATAAATCAGGCGATACCACTCGCGCGCCGTCCCCACGAGGAAGGTGACACCCAGCGCGATCGTCAGAAACCAGCACAGACCGAAGCGCCTGAGGTTTCCGGCATGCAGCGCCTTCTCCGCCAGTACGATGGTCAGGCTGCTGGAGAAGAGACAAATCGAGCCGAAGATCGGGACCTCGAGCACCTGCGCCGGCGTCGGGCCACTGAGGCTCTTGCCCGCGTAATAAAGGTACGCGACCACGAAGATGCAGAAGATCGCGGACTCGGCAGTGATGAGGCACCACATGCCGACCTTGCCGCGATAGTGGGCGAAGGGCGGCAGGTCGTGATGCGGAACGGCGATCGACGCGGCTGCCAAAATTCTTCTCCTGAGTGGCTATTCGTACTTCCAGTCCGGATCTTCCGGATGCTTCAAGTCCCACAGCGGACGTCGGCTTCGTACCTCCGGAATTTCCGCGAAGTTATAAGCCGGCGGGGGCGAAGTTGTCGCCCACTCCAGTGTCCAGGCGTCCCAGGGGTCGTTTCCCGCAGCTTTGCCCTCGTACAGTGACCAGATCACGTTAACGACCCACACCAGAATTGCCACCGCCTGGAAGATCGCTCCTATCGAAACAATCAGGTTCCACCCCTCCCAGCCGCGGGCCGCCTCATAGGTATAAATGCGGCGCGGCATGCCCAGCAGGCCGGGAATGTGCATGAAGTCGAAGGTCAGGTGGAAGCCGATGACGAACAGCCAGAAATGCCACTTGCCTAGCGTCTCGCTCAGCATCTTACCCGTGACCTTGGGGAACCAGTAGTAGACGCCCCCAAAGACGGCAAACACGATAACTCCGAGAATCACATAGTGAAAGTGAGCTACCACAAAGTAGGAGTTGCCGAGCTGCCAGTCGAACGGTGCGGCGGACAGCATAATGCCGGTGAGCCCGGCAATCAGCATCTGGACCACTGCCGCCACACAGAACAGCATGGGAGTTGCAAAGCGGATCTTGCCGCCCCACATCGTGCCTACCCAGTTAAAAATCTTGATGCCTGTCGGGACTGCGATTGCCGCGGTGGAGGCCACGAAGAACGCGTTCGCGTAGGAAGTCATTCCGACGGTGAACATGTGGTGCGCCCAAACGCCCAGGCTGATAAACCCGATGGCCAGCGTTGCCCCGACCATGGCGTTGTAGCCGAAGATGGGTTTGCGCGAGAAAACCGGGATGACCTCGGAGATGATGGCGAAGGCGGGCAGGACCAGGACGTAGACCTCGGGATGGCCGAAAATCCAGAAGAAGTGCATCCAGATGACGGCGGAGCCGCCCGCCTGGGTGTCGAAGAAATGCCCCCCGAGGTAGCGATCGAGCAGAAGCATGATCTGCGCGGCCGTCAGCGGCGAAACCGCAACCAGCACCAGAAATGCCGAAGTCACGTTCAGCCACGCCATCAGCGGCAGACGGTGCAACCTCAAGCCCGGACAGCGCATGCAAAACGTGGTGGTGATGATGTTCAAGGCGGTCGCGATGCTACCGACGCCGCTCACCAGCAGGCCGACGATCCAGTAATCGGTACTGTGTCCCACTGAGAAAGCCGGTGAGGTCAGCGGCGCATAGGCGAACCAGCCTACGTCGGGCGCGCTGCCCGCGCCGTAGAGTCCGGAGCCGCCGACAAAGCTGAAGTACAGGATGATGCCGCCCAGCGCACTCATCCAGAAGCCGAAGGCGTTCAGGCGCGGGAAAGCCATGTCGCGCGCGCCAATCATGAGCGGCACACAATAGTTGGCGAATCCGAAGACGATGGGCATGGCCGCGAAGAAGATCATCGTCGTGCCATGCATGGTAAACATGCGATTGAAGGTCTCGGGCGAGACCAGATGGTTGTTGGCGACCGCGAGCTGCGCCCGCATGATCATCGCCTCGGTGCCGCCGACCACCAGCATGATGATGCCGTAGGTGAAGTACATCAGCCCAAGCCGCTTGTGATCGACCGTAACGATCCAGTCGTGCAGAACCTGCACGAGGGGGCGCGCGCCTTCGCGCTCCGGCGAAATCACCAGCGGTGGAACTATGGGTTGGGCTTCAGCCATTGACTGTCCTCAAAGCGACTGGTGAAAGCACCGGGCTTCAGCCCGGTGAAAAACGTCGAACAAATTCGGCTTCAGCCGCGGCGCCGGGGCTGAAGCCCATCCGCAAAAAGCCTTTCTTGGCACGGCTGAAGCCGCGCCCTTCCACCGCACTGCCTTCACTTCAACGTCATCAGATACGCCACCAGCGCGTTCACGTCCTGCTGGTCCAGTTGCATCGCGGGCATCAGGCAGCCGGGCTTAATGGCATCCGGTTCCTCGATCCACTGCTTCAGGTTCTTCTCGTCATTGGGAGCGGCGCCGGAGGCGATGGTGGTGCGGCTCATCAAGTGCGTCAGATCCGGCCCAAAGATGCCCTTGGAATCGGTGCCCGCGATGGTGTGACAGTTCATGCAGGCGTTGTTCTGGTAGACGCGCCGCCCGGCGGCGACCTGCTCCGACGCCACTGCCGGCGCCTTCTGCTGCGCCACCCACTTCTGGAAGTTCTCGGGGCTATCAACCATCACGTTGAGCAGCATCTTGGCGTGCTGCACGCCACAGTACTGCGCGCACTGTCCCACGTAATGTCCCACATCGTGGGGCTCAATCCACATCTCGTTGCGGCGATTTGGGATCAGGTCGATCTTGCCCGCCAGCCGCGGCACCCAGAAGCTGTGGTCGGTATCGGCCGAGAGCAGCGTGATGTGCGTGGGCACCGAATGCCCCGCAGGGCTCACGGGGACGTGCAGTTCATTGGCGGTGACGAAGCCGTATCCGGGATAGCGGAACTCCCACCAGAACTGGTGCCCGATGGCCGTGACCTCGATGGTATCGGCGGGGAACTGAGCGTCCTCGACGGCGTGAATCACGCGCGCCGAAGCGAGGAACAGCACCACCACGATCAGGATCGGAATGACCGTCCATGCCAGTTCGACCTGGTTACTGCCGTAAATCTGCGGGGGTTCGCAATCGTCGTCCGTCGGGCGCCGGCGGTACCTCACCGCGACGTACACGATGAGCGTGAATACCACCACGAAGATTGCCGCGCAGATGGCCAGCACAAATAGCGAGAGGTGATAGATATCGTGCGCGGGGGTGGAAATGGGGCTGAAAATTGATGTGGGAGATGGCTCCAGCGAAGAGGCAAATCCGTCGCCGCTGGCAGCCATGGTGTAGCCCGACAGCAAGGTCACGAAAGCCGCCACGCGGACCGGCCACCGCGCGCAGCACAACGCGCTGCTCAGAATGCTTCGCTTTCCGCTGTTGATTGTCCAGTCCATCGAACCGGGGAACGCCGACCTGATAACTCAACAATTACGGTGACTTGTTCTCACCCGCGAAGGGGATACGAATGAACGGACTAGCCGGCATTAGCGTGAGCCTCAAACCGGCGCGTTAACCAGACTGCAAACGGAAATGCATCAACGAGATTGTCTGGCTTTATACCGTGAACCGTTCTCTTTTGCAACAGGTATCAGCCTTGGCGAAAACCAGACTTGGCTCCAGGCAACAACTGACATATCATCCTTGCCCAATATGGCCGGAACCGACATCGCGTAAGAGTGGCAGCGCCTGCAAGAGCTGTACGCCGGCATGAGCGAAGGCGAGCTTGAGGCGATTGCAAGTCGCGGCTACGAGCTGGAAACCTGACGAACGTAGGCGTATCGGCGAATTGTTCGCGCCCGGCAGTCATTTTGCTCATCTTAAGGAAGTAGCGGTGATCCAATGCGGTTTCCCGGTCCAGCCCTGAGGACGTTTGCCGTTTGCCGGTCCATCATCTGGCTGGCGAGCTGGGTGACGCCTGCGGACGCGCGAACGCGCTGGCGCGCAGCCCGGACAAGGCAGGTTTTGCACTGGTGTCTGTTTCTGGAAGAGACCGGCGCGCTGAATCGGCGCGACAAGTTTGAGCTGGCAAGCTTCTGCTGGAGCTCGTTTCCGGCAGCGTTCTGGCTGCGCTACGATCGCGAAGAGTTCTTGGCGCGCTGGGAGAGAGTGCGCCGGTCGCCATCGTTTGCCTTGATTACGATTGCCGCCGCCGCCATGTTTCTGACGGCGAGTAGCGGAATTGTGCCCGCGCTGCATTCATTGCTGTCGTCGCCCATTCCCGGTGCCCAGCAGGTGCAGATCATTAGCATCGACGGCAAGTTCCGTCGCGTCCGCACGGAGACGCTTCTCGACCTCGCGGCGGCGTGGAAGGGCAGCAAGCTGTTGACTGCGGTCGCGCCCTATTCGTGGGCTGCGGGCAAGCTGCAGACGCAACAGCGCACCGTCCCAGTGCTGACAGCGCGCGTGGGACCCGAGTTCTTCCAGGTGCTGCAACTCGATGCCGCGCTCGGCCGTACTTTTCGCTCAGGTGACGAGAACGGCTGCATCGACTGCGCTGTGCTCAGCCATGAGATCTGGAGATACCAGTTCCATGCCGATCCCTCGATTGTCGGCCATAAGGTCGTGCTCGACGGCTATCCGCGAACCATCATCGGAGTTCTGCCCCGTAACTTCCATCTGTTGCCGGCCGATATTTCGGCGTGGATGCTGGTTGATTGGGCGCAGCCGCCGTACTCGAACTTCATCGAGCGCATCGGTGCTGTCGCGCGCACTGTGCCAGGAGCGAGCGAGCGCAGGCTGGAAGCCGATCTGGCCGACCTCACCGAGAACGCCGGCTATGTCTTTCCGGCTTCGCTGCTGACCGTGACCTCCGGGCCGACGGAGATGCGGCGCTACCTCGGTTCCTATCTTCTGCTCGTGCTGCTGGCGGTGGTCAGCGCGGTCGTCATCGTTTGCGCGCGAGGCGGCGGTGTGGGGCGCGCCCCAGTCTCCCTGGGCGACCGTCTGCGCTGGTGGGCGTTCTTCGTCGCCAAGACTGTTCTGCTTCTGGTCGCCACCGGATTATTCGCCTGGAGCTTCGTTCATCAGCTTTCCATTGCCATTTACGGCTCCATCCATCCCATGACGAATGCGGTCGGCCTGTGGGTCTTTCTGGTGCTCTCGCTGGCGCCTCTCTCGTGGGCCATCTGGGACCAGCAGCGCCGCTGCCGTGTCTGCCTGCGCCGCCTGGGCACTCCCGTTCCTATCGGCGCACCGGGACACGTGCTGCTGGACTGGTCGGGAACGGAGCTGGTCTGCTCGGAAGGCCACGGGGTGCTCTATCTGCCGGATTCGCAGGCCAACTGGCTGGAACGCGCCCGCTGGGACAACCTCGATGCGTCGTGGGCAGATCTGTTCAAAGACAGTGGCTAGTGGCCAGTGGCCAGAAAACCGCGTCTCGCACACGGGCGAAACTCCATCCGCGAACTATCCACCACCACGATCCACTACTCGCGTCACACGCGCCCGTGACCGCACTCACGGCGCTGCCGTGCACCGAAGCGTACCCTCAAGCTAGGCGGTTTCCATGCCGACGCTACCTCTCACCCCTTTCGAACGCGTGCTCTTCAAGCTGGCTTTGCTGCTGGCCGGCGCCCTCATCGTCTTCCGGCTGGGCGCGATCATCGCTGTCTCCTGGCTGCATCAAATCCGCTAACCCCGACCCAACCACCCCGCACAGCCTTGCATCCGCAGTCATTTCCACCGCCTGATGCTGGGATAAGTGGCGTGGTACGATAGGCGCGGTTTGCAGCACCGCGAGGCCCGGAATGTCCTTTCGAGCGGTTTTTCTGGCAGTTGTTATTGCATTCGCCCTGGTGCTGGCGGCGTTCCTGGTGAACCGCGCGCGGCCCAGCGTGGAAACCGAACAGCCCAGCGCTGCCCTGGTGCGCGCCACCGGCAAGTGCGCCGAGTGCCACGCCCGTACACAGTACTCGGTAGTGCACGAATACGAGATGAGCGCGCATGCCCGCAAGGGCGTGAACTGCCTGGATTGCCATCAGCCCGCCGCCAACCAGGAGAAGAAAGACCACCACGGATTCGTGATCGCCGCCAAGCTGACCGCCGGCAACTGCCGCTCCTGCCATGAAGCCATCTACCAGCAGTTCCTGCACAGCCGCCACGCTGCCCCGGCCTGGGCGGCGATTTACGGCGAGAAGGGACTGACCCCTGAACAGGTGAATTTCTCCGAGCAGTATCAGCCGGGCGGGACGCGCCGCCCGCCGCATCCCTTCACCCAGCTGGAAGGCCCCTCAGCCATGACCAGCGGCTGCGAGCAATGCCACAGTGTAGGACGTCCGAATGGCGACGGCACCATCGGCACCTGCACCTCTTGCCACACACGGCATGACAGCTCGGTGCGCACCGCGCGCTTGCCGAGCACCTGCGCCCAGTGTCACATGGGCCCCGACCACTCGCAGATCGAAATCTATGAGGAGTCCAAGCACGGCGTTATGTTCCAGGCGCAGGAGCGGCTGCTGAACCTGGACGCGCCGCCCAAGACGCTCACCACCCGCGACATGTTCATCCCCACTTGCGCCACCTGCCACATGAGCGGCATCAACGGGCTGGGCGTGACCCACGATCCATCCGAGCGACTGTCGTACTACCTGGCCAACGCCATCAGCGACAAGCGCCCGAACTACGCCGCAGCGCAAGCCAAAATGAAACAGGTGTGCTTGCAGTGCCATACTCCGGCCACAGTGGACCGCGTTTACACGCAAGCCGAGCAGGCGGTACAGAACACCAACGCGCGCGTGAAAGCCGCGCAGGACGTCATGGCCGGGCTGAAAAAAGACGGCCTTCTCAATGGCCCGCCATTCTCGCAGCCCATCGATTTTCTCTACTTCGACCTATGGCACTACGACGGGCGCACCAGCAAACATGGAGCTTTCATGGGCGGCGCCGACTTTGTGCAGTGGCACGGCAACTATCCCATGTTGCAGAAGACCGTGGAGCTGAACGCCATGGCCGCGGAACTCAGGAGGCAGCATGGCGGCGCCCGATGAGCGCTGGTGGAACGATCCCCAACTATGGGTCGAGGCCTTCGCCATCCTGAATATCGGATTTCTCACGTTCGATATTTACATGGCACACTCAGTCAACCAGTTCCGCAATCCCAACGAGTACATCCCGTTGTTCTTCTCGGCCAGTGCGCCCATCGTGCTGGTCATCGCTCTCTGGTTCCGCAAGCGCTCCCCGCTGATCTGGAAATTGCTGGGTCATGTGGTGGGCTGGTCGGCGATTGCGATTGGCCTTACCGGCGTCATCTTGCATCTCGAGAGCCACTTCTTTTACGAGCGCACGCTGCGCAGCCTCACATATTCCGCGCCCTTTGCCGCTCCGCTGGCTTACACGGGGCTTGGCTTCCTGCTGGTTATGAATCGAATGCTGGATGCGAACTCGCTCGATTGGGCGCAGTGGGTACTGCTGCTGACGCTGGGCGGCTTCATCGGGAACTTCATCTTCAGCCTTGCCGATCACGCCGAAAACGGATTTTTCTTCCCGCTGGAATGGACGCCGGTGGTGGCCAGCGCGTTGGGCGTAGGCTTCCTCACCGTGCCCCTCGTCATGCGAGTCTCGCGGGCCTTCATCGACCTCTGTGCCGCTGTCCTGCTGCTGGATGCCGCGGTTGGCTTGTGGGGCTTCGTGCTACATGCTGAGGCGAACCTGAAAGGCCCATCGGTCCATGTCCTCGACAACTTCATCTACGGTGCGCCGCCGATGGCGCCCCTGCTGTTTCCCAATCTCATGGTGCTGGGGATCATCGGACTATGGCAGATACGCAATGCCAGCGAGTGGATTCTAAGTAGTGAAGAATGATTTGAGTCGAAGCTGATCCCCCGTTCCAGACTGTCCACTGAAATGCTCCCAGCCCCTAACGCGCAGCGGTTCAACCTTTCCGTTCGCTAAGAGCAGCTTCATCTTCTTGCCGCGTAAGATCTCTCCGATGCGAGTAACGGGCACGCCGGCAATCTGTTTCGGCACACGGCGGCTCGGGCGCGCGGTGAAGAGCAACTCGTACTCGTCGCCGCCGTGCAGCGCAAACTGGAGGCCTTCATCCCCGCGCACTGCCGTGGGTAGAGAGGCCGCATCGACAACGGCTCCGACTCCGCTCTCCTCGCAGATATGGCTCAGGTCGGTGGAGAGCCCGTCGCTGATGTCGATCATGGCCGAGGCCAGCTTGTGCTCACGCAGATACTTGCCCACGGCAATTCTCGGCTCAGGATAAAAGTGCTTGCGATGTGACGCCGGGCGCAGCTTCTCTCCCTCTTGCAGCCGATTCAAATCGGCCAGGGCCGCGCCAAGATTGCCGGTCACATAGATCAGGTCACGGGCTCTCGCGCCGGAGCGCAGTATTGCCTCGCCCGCTGGTATCGATCCCAGCACAACGATGTCCGCCAGAATCCCGTCCGGCGACTGCGCCGTGTCTCCGCCGGCCAAGACGACTGAGTGCTTTCGCGCCAGTTTCAAGAAACCGGACAGGAACTTACCCACCCAACTTTGCGCGACGGTCCCCGGCAGCGCCAGTGACAGGAACGCCGCGCGCGGTGTGCCGCCCATGGCCGCGATATCGCTCAGCCCGCGCGCCAGACAGCGATGCCCGACTGTGTCCGGCGGGTGCCACTCGCGCCGAAAGTGCACGCCTTCCAGGCTGAAGTCGGTCGTAACCAGCGCCTCATCGCCCCGCGGCAGGCGCACGACGGCGCAATCATCGCCAATGCCGATCCCGGCGCGCGCGGCCAGCCGGCCAGCCTGGCGGCGAATGCGAGCAATGAGCTCTCTTTCCTTCAGCGGCAGACACCCTCCCGCGACGATCCAGCGTCAATATACGTTAAACGAATTGCAGCCATCAGGATACGTGGCGGGTCTGTTTATGCATTGTTAACTCCGCGTATAACATTGAGTGGGTAACTGAGATGGCAAAACCGGTAACGGTTCTCCTTTGTGTAGTGTTGTTGGCAGCGGTCGTGGTCGGTGTGGACGTCCTGTTCTTCAGGAACCGGTTCTGGGAACGGTTGATGGTGAATATAGGGATCGTCCTGGTGTTCGCAGCCTTCTACTTGAGATTTCTGAAGCATCCATGAGCACAGGTTACGCTTTATATGGTGCGATAGTGGTAGAACCTGATCTCAGATTGGTTGACATGCTTTTGCGCCGTCTGTTACGGTTTTGTGTCGCTCCCGAATTCCAGCCGAATCACCCGGCAGTGCAGTTCTTGCCGGGAAGGGAAGCCGCCAGCCCCGCGGCGTCCCGGTGACCCGATGTTCGTTATCGGTCAGGCTCATGGTTCCGGATCTTCATAAGCTGTTCGCATCATCCCGGAGCCAGACTACTAACTGAGGGTTATTGATTTGCGAAAGCGCTTTTATATTCTTTTCGTAGCCCGCGATGCGGAAGGCCAGCTACGAAAGATCCCCATACCTCTGCATTATCTGTACGTGTTTCTCGCCGGCGCCCTGATCGGCATGTTCACCATCACCGGCATGGCGGGCTCGTATGCCCGCATGGTGTGGAAGGTGGCCAGCTTCAATCAGTTACGATCGGAAAAGACGGCGCTGCAAACCCGCTATCAGCAACTGGAGAAGGCGACGCACGAGAAGGACATTCAGGTCGCGTCGTTGGGATCCATTGCCAACGAAGTCTCCGTCATCTATGGGCTGAAGCCCAACGCCAAGCTGATGAAGGCTACCGAGAGTCCGGTGCAGGCCGATGACATCAGGTATTCGATGGACCAGCTCTATGCGTTACGCAGCTCGGCGTTGACCGGCGCCGCTACCGCCGGCCTGAACATGGGCCTGACCCATAACGCGACGCTGTCGGAGTGGACCAATGCAGCTAATGCTCCATCGCTGTGGCCAGTCATTGGGCCGATTACTGGCGCCTTCGGCGAGCGCATCGACCCGTTCAACGGCGAAGGCGCGTTTCACTCGGGAGTAGATATTTCCTGCCGCTACGGCCAATCGGTGCTGGCGACCGCCGACGGTGTGGTTAGCTATGCCGACTTCTATAACGGCTACGGCCGCATGATCGAGATCAACCACGGAGGCGGCGTCTCCACGCGCTACGGGCATCTGTCCGGGTTTGCCGTCACCGACGGCCAAACCGTGCACAAGGGACAGGTGATCGGTTATGTAGGCCTCTCGGGCCGCAGCACTGGGCCCCACCTGCATTACGAGGTCCGCATTCACGATATTCCGGTGAACCCGCACAAGTTCCTGCGCACCACCTTTGCTCAGCTCCAAGGTGGTCGCGGAGCGTAGTGCAGCGCCTGAAATACGACATAACTTAGCCCAGCCGAAATCGGCTGGGCTTTGCTTTGCACGGCATTGACGTGAGTGCCGCCCTGCAGCAGAATGTTCCCGTTTCGTTCGCGACCTCAAAACCGTTCTCCATTAAGAATCCGCTGCAAGGAGGATGTCTCATGCGAACGCTTCTTGTTGCCGTCGCGCTGCTGTTTCCTGTCCTAGTGGTCATCCCTGCCTTCGCGCAGAACGGCGCCGTGCTGTACGACAACGGACTGCCATGTCCCTCCTACTGCCACGACGCCTGGCAGATCAATTTCGGAGGGGCCGTCAGCGACACCTTTTTTGTCAACCGAAATGCCCGGGTCACCGGGTTCGACTTCTACAGCTGGGAGCCTCCTGGCGACAGGATCTTGAGGATCCAGTGGGCGATTACCTCCAGCGAGTTTGGCGGGACCGTGTATGGCAGCGGCACCACCTTGGCCAGGTCCGACGTCGTTCTCGGAATCAACGAATACGGCTTTGACGTTGACCAGGTCACGGTGAGCGGGCTCGATGTCGTTGTGCCCGCAGGGACCTCGTGGATAACCCTGCAAAACGCGGTCGACGAGCAGCGTACTCTGGTGGCTTGGGACGAGAACAGCGGCATCGGCTGCCATGCGTTAGGCTGTCCCTCGATGGCGTCAGAGAACCAGGTCGGTACGATTCCGTCGGAGTCCTTCGATATCCACGGTGTGTATCTTGGGGGCGACGACAACTCGAGCAGCGGGCCCGGACCAACCAGCGCAGTGTGGGGCTCAGTGCTGTTAGGGTTGGCCGCACTCAAGCGCATACTCTTGTAAAATCGGTTGCAGCACGTGGAGGCACGGTGCAAGCTTTCGAATACGTCAACGCGACCAGCAAGGAACAAGTCTCGACGTTGCTCGCCGGCAACGCCTCCATTCTCGCCGGTGGCACCGACCTGCTGGCGCTGATGAAAGACTACGTCGTCACGCCGCGGCGGCTGGTCAACATCAAGCCGATCGGGCAACTTCGCGGCGTCAGCTATGAGCCGCGAAGCGGACTGCGCATCGGCGCGCTGACCACGATCTCCGAACTCGCCGAAGCCCGGACGAAACTGACAGCGTACCCCGCGCTGCTCGAAGCCGCCAACGAAGCCGCCAGCCCGCAGATTCGCAACCTCGCCACCATCGGCGGCAACATGTGCCAGCGCCCGCGCTGCTGGTACTTCCGCAACGGCATGGGTCTGATGCCCAAAGCGCCCGGCGGGAAGTCGATGGTCGTCGAAGGCGATAACCGCTACGCCGCCATTCTCGGCAACGACGGCCCGGCATACTTCGTCAGCCCGTCGACCCTCGCTCCGGTGCTGATCGCCTATGGCGCGAAGATTCGGCTGTACTCGGCTAACAATCCTGGCGGCGGCGTACGCGAGCTGCCGCTGGAGAAGTTCTTCATCATCCCGCGCGCCGAGAACGATCTGGAGCACGACCTGAAGCCCGGCGAGATGGTGATGGAGTTGGTCGTGCCTGCGCCCGCGTCGAACCTGCGCGTCGCCAGCTACGAGGTGCGACAGAAGGCCGCCTTCGATTGGCCGCTGGCAACGGCGACCGCCGCGCTGGAGATCGATGGCAGCACGGTGCGCAGTGTACGCGTGGTTCTGGGACAAGTTGCTCCGATTCCGTGGGTCTCGCCCGAAGCTGCGCAGGCGTTGATTGGCAAGAGCGTCAGTGGGGAAACCGCGACGTCCGCCGCCAACGCCGCGCTCGCCGGAGCGAAACCGCTCAGCCAGAACAAGTACAAGATCACGCTGGCCAGGATCGCGGTGAAACGAGCGATACTAGGAACAATGGCCACATTGCGCGACTTAATTTGGGGCGAAACAACAACTGGCCACTGACCACTGATTATGCTGAATCTCGACTCCGAACGCTTCGACACCAACCGCGAGCACCTGTGCTCCGCCCTGCGCTGGAAGGGCCAGTTCATCGAGGCCGAACCCGACCCCACAATCCCTCCCACCAACGACGGCATCTTCTGGTGCATGTTCACCCAAACCTGCATCGGCCCAGACGGCGAACTGGCCGAGCCCGGCAACTGCGCGTCGCGCTCCCGCCCCTGCCACGGCACGGGCAAGTGCTCGAGCACATAACCGCACTATTTGCTTCGGAACAGTGACATGAAGCCGCGCAGAGGCGCGGTCACGCGCCAGGAGCGGCTGGATAAGACATTTTGCAGATCGGATTGCGCTTTCGCCGCCGCTGACCGCCAGGACTGCTTGTCCTGCTCGCACTCCCGCAAGGATCGCCTCAACTGAGAAACTTCGGTCCGCGACTGGTTCAGCTTCGTGGGAAGATCAGCAAGCGGTGGTACGGTCCCGACTCTTTGCTCCCGCCGGGTCAGTAGCACAAGGTCTTGGTATTCCAGGTCGCCGCGGACGACGTACGCCCTGATGTCGAATATACTGCCCCAGCGTTCGAACACGTACCACGGCGCGTGAAAGGTGGTGTGATAGAAATCGGGGAAGGGACTGCTCAGCGCGCCGTCATCTGCGATGAACAGAATGCCGCGGTTGTGGAGCGTTTCGCGAAGAGGCTGCGGATCCCGGCCCCATTCAGCCAGTTTCTTCGCAAACTCCGCGAAGACGTGCTCTCCTGAGACCGACAGAATCACCGCTGCGCCCGGTTTGGTGATCCTCTCCAGTTCTACCAGCCACGCGTCCTGATAGCGTTCGTCCAGATGCGTGAAGACGCTATGATTGAAAACTAGGTCGAAGTATTCGTCCGGAAACTCAAGCGGTGGCAGACCCTGGTTCACGGAGAACTTCGCCCAGGGAATATGCTCCCGCGCCCAGGCAATGGCTTCGGCATCGATATCGACACCGAACAACTCGGTCGTCGTGCCGATGTCCTTCAGGTGCAGCATCATACGGCCGCATCCGCAAGCGAAGTCCAGCGCGCGGGGAAAATCCTTGAACGACTTGCCAACGTGCGACAGGACGGCGCTGATTTGATCGACGGATTGTTTACCCGATCTCCAAAACCAAAGTGGGTACGAGGTCCCGGCAACACGAAACATCAGGTCGTCGCTCGGAAGTTCCGGGATTTGCTCTAAAGCGGAAGGCACTTCGCCCATGGATTTACCTTATCGCACCCTGCGTTTGTAAACGATCACCTTTCCATTCCTGAAGACCTCATCCGCGTCTTTCAGAATCACGCGCCATTTGTAGCCCGTGTCTTCGATTCCCGACTTCAGGATGCCGTCGGCGAAAATGTACCGCACCCCCGAGCCCCAGAAGTCCTGGGCGCGCGCCGGGTCGTCCCAGTTCTGCGGGCGCTCGAAGAGGTCCTGCGACCACGCCTCGCGCTCGTCGGCGTCTACCGACATCGCCCAGTGTCCCCACACGACGGTGTTGCCCGCATAGCCCGGAATCATCATGCTCGTGCCCACGGTCGCCAGCACAACGTCGTCAGGATTGCTGTGTTGCTTCATGTAACTCAGCGCCGCATCCATGTCGCGGCTAATGTAGTAGACGCCGTCGACGTTCGCCCGCACCTCCTGGTTCAGCATCACGATGAGGTAGACCAGAGTGAGCGCCAGCAGCGGGACCATCACCACAGTGGCCGCCGCCAACGTCAACTTTGCCGCCTTCGCAGTCGCGCATTTCGCCAGCAGCAGGTCAAACGAAATTGCCGCCAGGATGCAAAGCGGGACGTGCGCGCCGAACACCAGCTTGCGCTGGAACCACAGCGGTGCATACGCCAGCGCCAGCGACAATCCGAACCAGGCGACCAGTTGCCAATACGGCTTCATCCATCGCCCGCGATCGACCGCCAAGCCCGCCACCCAGATGAGCAGTGGCAGGCCAAAGCCCGTCAGGTAGAAGAGCGGCGGCGGGCTGTCCATTCCCCCGTGCGCACTGTGCTGAACTGCCACCGGCTGCAAAACCGAGACTGCGAGGATGTATCCGGCAAACGGCGCCAGCGGCAACAGGTAGCGCAGCAGATATCCGAGCCGGCCGACGGTCCAGGTTGGCCCAAAGGACGGGCGAACTTGGGGCATCCGCACCACAATCACCAGCACCGCAAACGCCAGCAGCAGCGGCTGCGAGTACGGATGGATCAGCGCCAGAACACCCGCCGCCAATCCTGCCAGCCACAAATCGCGCGGCCTCGCGTCGCGCGTACCCCGGTCCAGCAGGTAGATGGTCAGCAGCATCAGGGCCAGCGACCACGGAAACAGCGGGTTCCACAGCAGCGACCAGAAGGTGCTCATCTCGGGCATCCACAGGTCAGTCGAAATGTTGGGCGGCTCATGCCTGCCCAGGAGCATCGCCATCGGGCCGCCGACGCCGGACGAAATGCCCACCAGCATCGACGCCGCCACCGACTGGAAGGCGGTCAGCCGAAGGTAGTCGCTGTAGTGGTAGAACAGCAGGAAGAACACTGCGACGCCGATTTCCTTCGCGATGAAATGCACCACACCGGGATTGCATCCGAAGAGGCGAGTCGCCCAGCCGCAAGCATGGAAGAAGGGCTGAAATAGAAACGCCTGCTGCGGCAGCGCCGTGAACTTCAGCTTGAACAGCCACGCGCCGTGCGCCGCCTGCTGCGTCCATGCCATGTAGCCGTACGAGTCGTCGCGAAACGGCGGCAGGATCCAGGCGTAGCGCGAATCCGCCGGCCGGGTGAAAAAATTCCACAGGTAGGGAAGCGAAGTCGCCACGACCATCCACGTTGTCCAGAGCCGGCGAAAATGGCGCAGGGCATCGCGACTGACGTCGATGCCTCCTCCCAGCTTCGCGCGGGCGCTGCCGGCGGGGCCGTCATCGACCGCGAGAGGGGACATGGAGCGCGGCAGGGGATTCTCCGGATTCGGCATCGTGGATACGGCAGCGTTCCCGCTGCGTGCGAGCCATTGTGCCATACGCTAGTGGAGCCTCGGTCTGGCCCTCCAATTTTCATCCGCGAATCACCCGGACATCGTCGCGCGCTTAGAATGCAGGTCATGCGAACTCTTCGCGTTCTCACGTTCCTCTTTGCCGCCGCCCTTGCCGTCGCGGCCCAAACTCCCGCGGCGAAAATTCCCGCTCCCTCCGACGTCGCTGCGCCACCGGCCGACGCCACGAAAACAAAATCGGGGCTCGCGACGAAGGTGGTGACGCCCGGCACGGGGAAAATCTATCCCGCCAAAGATGAGGTCGTCACCATCGACTACAGCGGCTGGACGACGGACGGCAAGATGTTCGACAGCTCGGTCGCGCGGGGCACGCCGGCCACGCTGTCCCTCAAGCGCATGCTTCCAGGCCTCGGTGAAGGCATCCAGCTCATGGAGGTGGGTGAGACCCGCCGGCTATGGATTCCCGAGTCTCTTGCCTACAAGGGCCAGCAAGGCAAGCCGCAGGGGATGCTGGTCTTCGACGTGACGCTTATCGGCCTGCCGACTCGCGCGCCCGCCGACGTGAAAGCTCCTCCCGCCGACGCGAGCCGCACCAAGAGCGGCATTGCCTACCAGGTGCTCAAGCCCGGCACGGGCACGCGCCATCCCACGAAGTTCGATACTGTCACCGTGCACTACACCGGCTGGACGACCGACGGCAGGATGTTCGACAGTTCGCTGCCGCGCGGCGCGCCATCGACGTTTCCGCTCGACAAAGTCATCCCCGGCTGGACCGAAGGCCTGCAGCTGATGGTGGAAGGCGAGAAGGCGCGCTTCTGGATTCCCGAGCGATTGGCCTATCAGGGCAACCAGCCGCCGTTCGGGATGCTGGTGTTCGACATTGAGCTGGTGAAGATACAGTAGCCAGTGGTCAGCGGCCAGTGAGACAGAGCCGTTTGTCCGCGCCAGGGCATACCTGCTCGGCGCATCACTGCCCGGGCGCGGCGCTTTGGCCTACGATCTGGTATTCGCGCTTTTTGCCTTTCGCGTCGATTACCTCAACCTTGTCCTTCTTCTTCAGTTCATATTGGACGATGTCGCCCGCCTGCATCTGCGGCTTGGTTTCCTTTTGCCGCGCGATGGAGTAGTTGCCCGTGTCGGTCTGGAGCTGGTAGACGACCCAGTTCTTCGCCTCCTTATGCTTGGCGGCGTAGGTGGAGTTCTCCCACTTGAGGATCTTGCCCTGGCGGTAGGTGTCAGCCGCCGCGGCGACCGCGGACAGCAGCAGAAGCAGCAGCAATGCAAGCCCCAACTTCTTCATACCAATGTTATAGCGCAGAATGTGGCCGGTGTGAGTTGCGCCGTTGCGGCCAATGGACTAATTTCACAGAGTTGTCCCGCCGGCGCGCTGCGGCGAAAATCACTGCCGGGCACTCGCGGCCCGAAGCTCATCTATGGCACTTCCTCTCGCGTACAACATTCGCAACCTGCGGCAGCGTTGGAAGGTGACGCTGCTGGCCATCTTCGGCATCGGGTTGGTGGTGGCGGTGTTCGTCACGCTGCTGGCGATGGAGACTGGCTTCCGCATCGCGCTACGCTCCACCGGCTCGCCGCTGAACGGCATCATCACGCAACGCGGCTCCATGTCGGAGCTGACCTCGTGGATCAATATCGGCGACGCCAACGTGGTCATGGTCGATCCGCGTGTGGCGCGCAACGCCGGGGGCAAGCCCATGGCCTCGTGCGAGGTTGTGATCCTGACCAACAAACTGCGCAAGAGCGACAACCAGCCGGCCAACATCACCTTCCGCGGTGTTACGCCTATGGCGTTTCAGGTGCGCAACAACGTCAAGATCGTCGAGGGCCGCATGTTCACGCCGGGGCTGTTCGAGGTGATCGCGGGCAAGAAGATTTCCGACCGCGTTAACGGCCTGAATATCGGCGACACCATCAGCGTGCAGAAGCGCGACTTCAAAGTGGTGGGCCTGTTCACCGCCGACGGCAGCTCGTTTGAGAGCGAGATTTGGGGCGACCTGGATGCCATGGCGCCGGCCATCGGGCGCAACGGCGGCTGCGAGTCGCTGACCGTGCGCCTGAGCAATCCGGCCACGCTGTCCGCGTTCGACAAAGAGCTGCGCGCCAATCCGCGCGTGCAATTGCAGATCGATTCCGAACCCAAGTACTACGAGAACCTGGCCGGGCCGATCGCCGGCGCGCTGCTGGGGTTGGCGGCGTTCGTCGCTGTGGTGATGGGCATCGGCGCGGTATTTGGCGCGATGAACACCATGTACGCCATCGTGGCGCAGCGCACGCGCGAGATCGGGACGCTTCGCGCGCTGGGCTTCTCGCGGCTGAGCATTCTGCTGTCGTTTGTGCTGGAGGCGGTGCTACTGGCCGTAATCGGCGGCGTGCTGGGCTGCCTGCTGGCCTTCACCATGAACGGCTACACCGCAGGCACCGGCAATACCGGCAGCTTCAGCGAGCTGGCATTCGCTTTCAAGATTACGCCGCAGGTACTGGTCGTCGGGATTGTGTTTGCGGTGCTGATGGGCTTGATCGGCGGACTGCTGCCGGCGTTCCGCGCCTCGAGGATGCCGATTACGCGCGCATTGAGAGAAGCGTAAAAAGCGGTTGTCGGTCGTCAGTTGTGAGCGATCAGCCGGCGTTTTCAAGGGCGACAGAATCGGGCGCTCATCGTGCGGCTGGTCGCCGATGCAAAACGTCGGAACACTATTCAAGTCCTCGACACTCGGCGCAGTCGATCGGATTGGAAGGGACCGTATGGCAGATTTCGCTGTATACTTCCCGGCGTTCGGGGGAGGAGGAAGATTGTGGAAAAACGTCGAGTCCTCGGCCGTTATCAAGATTTCGTCACTCTCTTCGCCTTACTTGCTGCCCTGACTCTGACCCAGTCGTCCTCAGCGCAGACCTTGACCGTGCTTCATCCTTTCAGCAACCGCGGGGATGGCAGCGGTCCGATGGCCGGAGTGCGTATGGACCGCGCGGGAAACATCTATGGCACGACTGTCTACGGTGGTACCGGGAACCGTGGAACGGTGTGGCGGTTGTCGCCGAAGAATGGCGGTTGGTTTTTCACGCCACTCTACAGCTTCCACGACAGCAGCGACGGCAATGGCCCGATGTCGAAGGTGACGGTGGGGCCGGACGGCGCGCTCTATGGCACTACACCCAGCGGAGGCGGCACCGGATGCGGCGGACAGGGCTGCGGGATTGTTTTCAAACTTACTCCGCCGGCTTCGTTCTGCCAGAACATTCTTTGCTCCTGGACGGAGACGGTGATTCATCGCTTTGATGACAATCCCGCTCAGGCCAGTCTCCCATTGGCAGCCGTGGTCTTCGACTCCGCCGGCAATCTGTACGGCACGGCGGGCAGCGGAGGGGGAGGCTGCTACAACTACGGCTGCGGCGTGGTGTACGAGATGACGCAGTCCGGAGGAAGCTGGAACTTCAACGTCATTTACGACTTCAGCAGCGGCGACGGCGCACTTCCCTTTGCCGGTGTCACGCTCGACGCTGCGGGCAACTTGTACGGCACTACGGCGTACGGCGGACCTTATGCCTTCGGCAATGTCTACCGTCTGCTTCGCTCGGCTGGAGGATGGACCTACACGTCTCTCTATTCCTTCACTGACGGCGATGACGGGGCAATGCCGACGAACGAGGTCGTTCTGGACCAGGCAGGCAACATTTACGGCGATGATACCCAAGGCGGTGCGAGTGGCGGAGTGGTGTGGGAGCTGAGCCCGTCGGGGGGAGGCTGGAACTTCACTGCCATCGACAGCCCTTACTGCTGTATCACCGCCGGAGTAAGCAGGGACGCGGCCGGCAATCTCTATGTGGTCACATGGTCCGGTGGGCAGAACCAGACGGGCGCCATCTATGAGCTGAGCTACTCAGGTGGAACATGGACAGAAACCAACCTGCACAGCTTCGCCGATCACGATGGAGCTTTCCCTTACAGCGATGTCGTCTTCGACGCCGGCGGTAACTTGTACGGGACGACAACTTCGGGTGGAACTGGTAACGACGGCACCGTGTGGCAGTTCTCGAGATAGTCTGCCGCCGATACAGAAACGGTTTTTGTTGGCGGGCTTGCTGCCGTCAATCGGCGAGGCGATTTAGTCTCTTGACAATAGGGGACTCGCGTTGCGGCGACGCCACACCTGATGGTCGCCATAAGTTGCCTTCAGTTAATCTAGCGATCGATGTTCGCTTTCGCGTTGATCGCCGGGCTGCGGTGCTCCGTGGGATGACGCCAACGCTTGTGTCATCGCATCCGACCGTTGTCGCCGTCATTCCCGCCCGCAATGAAACGAACGTGATCGGCCGGCCCCTGCTGTCACTGCTGCACCAGGGCTGCTCAGCACAACTCCACGCCTTCGTGTTTGACGACAACAACACCGACGGAACTGTCGACGTGGCGCGGCAGGCCGTGCGCGCTCGCAATCCGGCCCGGTCGCCATGATTTACTCCGCGTGAAGTATTGGACTGGCCGCGGTGGTGAGTGGAAGGGAAGAGTGCAGGACGTCACGTAGCTTCGAGCTTTCAGTCTCAAGTTTCGCGTGTGCAAGTGATATCCTCACACCCCTCGGCCTAGCTATTGAACCGGATAGCGGTAAGTGACATAATCGCCGCGCTGTGAGTACGCCGCCGGCCAGGCCATTACCACGCACTACGGTACGCGAAAAACAAGCGCGCGAGTCTTACCTTCGCTGGCAGAAGCTCTCCACCACCCAACTTGGCTCGGTAGTCAAGCTCGTCCTAACACTGAACGTTGGCGCGCTGGCCTTTGGAGCCGACCTGCTGGCCAAGCGGAAAACCCAGTCCGGCCTCTGGTGTTACTTCGTCGCCATGGCAATTCTGCTGGGCGCGGCGCTGCTGGGGCTGCTGATCAGCTGGACCCGTATGATGAGCTTTCGCTGGACCACGCGGTCGGCGAGGATGGCGCAGCTCTACGAGGAGGACTGGGCGGTCAAGGACTATCGTCCGCTGCCCTGGGTTAAACATGAGTTGGACGCCGACCAGTTGCTCGAGTATGCAAAAAACGCGGACGAAAGCAGCCTTCCGGCCGAGCTGAGGAAGAAGCTGCGTGAGCAAGGAGACAAGCAAGAGCAGGAGCGCCGTCCCTTGCCGAGTGCAACCCGCTCGGCCGAAAAGAAACCCGAGTCGCTCGACCAGAAAACCTGGCGGACGATTCGCGACTACTGTAGAGAGCAGTACGACAAGTGGGATCGTTGCACGTTGTGGCTAGTGCCCGGGCAGTTTGTATTGTTTCTCTGCGGGGTAGCCCTGCTCGCCGTGTGTGTGTGGTGGTATCCCATCGGCGCCGCGGAAGACCCGCGTAAGATCACCGCCGGCGCCGTGCAGCCAGGCCCCCACCTTCCTTCTGCAGCTATTCCAGTCCCCGCTCCCACACCGGAGTACAGAGTCAGACGCGGGGACACTCTCGCCAGCATCGCCCGCGAACATTACAATGACGCGACGCGCTGGACCGAAATCTACCAACGCAACCGGGCGGCGATTGGCGCGGACCTCAACGCGTTACAGCCTGGGCAAAGGCTGCTGGTCCCCTAGCGCCCGGTCGAGACTTGGGGGCTGATGTCTCCGGCTCTTAAATCTGCCGCTCGAACATAATCACGTTGTTCCCCTTGTACTGGGTCCGCTGGAATTCGTGGTAGCCGCACTTCGCCACCACTCGAAGCGACGGCCCATTCCCTTCATGGATGAGGCAGACAGTTCGTGGCGCGCGAATGTGCTGATCGGCCCAGGCAATCGCCGCGCGCACGGCCTCCGTGGCGTAGCCTTTGCCATGCGCGCGCGAGCACATGACATAACCAAGCTCAGGCACGCCTGCAATAGAAGGATGGATGTCGCGCTTGAAATCGGCGAATCCTGTCTCGCCAACAAACTCGCCGCTGGTCTTCTCTTCAATCGCCCAGTAGCCATGGCCGAGGACGGGCCACAGCCCTGCATTGCGCAGCGTCTTGGCCCAAGCCTCCTCCGGCGCGAGCGGCCTGCCGGTGGTGTAGCGATTGACGGCGGGATCGCTCCACATGGCGGCGCACGGAGAGAAATCGTCGGAACGATAGCCGCGCAGGCGGAGGCGCGCGGTCTCGAGCAGGGGAGCTTGCATTCGACACGGTTCTGCTTCCCACGGGCGGGCAGCAGGTCCCTCCACTGCGCACCCGCCCGACTCGCAAACAGGCGAGTCGGAGAAAGGCACGCGGGCGCGCCGGTCGGGATAACACTCACGATCAGGCACTTGTATTCTTTATCGCTGCGAACTCGGCGGACGATGCACCGTGCTTCCGCTGCTGCTCACGCCCAAGCGGCGCAGTCGATCGCGCGCCTGCGAAGCTTCGATGGATCGCGGATAGCGCGAGATCAAGCTGTTCAACTCGCGCACACCGGCGTCACGTTGGCCGAGTTCGAGCAACGCATAACCCTTCTTAAGCTGCGCTGCGGCGGCCTTGCTGCCGCCGGGATACTGCTCCAACACCTTGTCATAGTCCTTCGCCGCGGCTTCGAAGTTGCCCTGGCGATACTCGATGTCAGCGAGATAGAACTGGGCGTTACCGGCCTGGTCGGTATTCGAGTAATACTTTAAGTACTCCGCGAATTCCTGTGAGGCCAAATCATATTTGCCAGAGTTGTAATCCCGCAACGCGTTGTTGTAGAGCTGATCCGGAGGCGGGGCGTTGGCAGCATTTGCGTCGGGCTGGGCTCCCGGCGGCACGCCACCCGGCGCTGCCGCAGTACCCGGCTGGATGGGAGTCAGGTTCTGTCCCGCCTGCTGCATGTCGTCGAGTTGCTTGCTGACCTTGGCCAGGCGTGACTTCAGCTCGTCAACCGAGTCGTGCAGCGACTGCACCTGGCTGGAGAGCTGGTCGACCTTGCCACCGTTTTCAGTGCTCATGCCCTGCAAGCGGTTTTGCAGGTCATTCACCGTGGCGTTCATCTTGTTCACGCTGTCCGAGCTCTGCTCGATGAGGTTGCGCATGGCGCCCATGTTCATGTCCATGGACTGCTGCAGGCGCGCCACCTGGTCCTGGAGCGACTGCACCTGGGTTTGCAGCTGGATCATGTCCTTGTTGGCGGCGGCGCAGGGCAGAGAGGAGAGGATTACCGCGGCAACGACGAACGACAGTGGGTGATTGCGCATAAGCATTTCCGTTCGGAAAACATTTCTGAAGGGGCGCAGCTTCAGCTGCGCCCTACTGCCAATACTGGTTACGGTCGTCATCCCGACCGGAGCGAAGCGGAGTGGAGGGACCTGCTGTTCCTTCGAGCAGCCATACCTCGCCGCGGGACAGCAGGTCCTTCGACTCCGCCCGCCGCGGCGGGCTCCGCTCAGGATGACAACCAATTAAGGTTCCCGCTCCCTAACAACAGCCGCGCAGCTTTGAGTCGTTCTGAAGCTTACCTAGCACTTTACCTCTGATACACGAAGTGCCCACGGCGATTCTGCGCCCAGCACGACTCCGTGCTTTGCGTACAGAACGGCTTCTCCTTGCCGTAACTGATGGTCCGCATGCGGTTCGCCGAGATGCCGAGCGACACCAGCGCCTGTTTGGTGGCGTTAGCACGGTTGTCGCCCAGCGCCAGGTTGTATTCGGTCGAGCCGCGCTCGTCGCAGTGTCCCTCAATGGTGAACTGGATATTCGGATGCTGTTGCAGGAACTGCGCGTCGCGCTGCAACACCTGCTGATACTGCTGCGTGATGTCGTAGCTGTCGTACTCGAAGAAGACGTCCTGCACGTTGGACGCGAACAGTTGCGCTTCCGTCTCGTTGTTCGGGGGGGGCGGCGGCGGTGTCGGCTGGGTGACGGTGACGCGCGCGGTCGCTTCCTGCGTGCCAGTGTCGTTGCGCGCTACCAGGTGGTAGGTCGTCGACTCTGCCGGCGTTACGGTGCGCGAGCCGCTGGGATCGACCTTGCCGATTCCGTCGATGCTGACGTCGGTGGCGAAGTCTGTCCTCCAGATCAATGTCGTGGATTGTCCGGCGGTGATGCTATTGGGATTAGCCGTCAAGGACGCGGTCGGCGCGGGCGCGGGCGGCGGCGGCGGTGGCGGCGGTGCTGGCGCGGTCTTCTTCTTGCAAGCGCTGACCGTCAAAACCACGGCGAGCGCGACGGCGACCCTGGTCCATTGACTCCGTGTGATTTTCAATTCACTCCTCCAAATGTGGCGCAATTCACCTACGTGCGAACTGCTACTTACTGGTTGCTACTTGCTCGCTACCGATTACGAGCTGCTCATTTCAGATTACTTGAAACTCCAATTGGGTTGCGAATTTTCCCCTTGCGTTGTCAGTTGCCGGGGCTCGCTGCCGTCGGCCAGCATTGTCCAAATCTGCAACTTGCCGGTGCGGTTCGACTGGAACACAATGTGGCGCCCGTCGGGCGACCACGAAGGGAAGTCGTTACGGCCGCCGTCGTGCGTCAACTGCACCCACTGCTTGCTGGCGATATCCATGACGTAGATGTCGCTGGCGCCGGGCGCGCCCGGGCCGTAGTGCCGCACCCAGGCGAAGGCCAGAAACTGCCCATTCGGCGACCACGATGGCGACACCGCATAGCCCTGGTCGGTCATGCGGACAACGTTTGTCCCGTCCGACGCCATGGTGTAAATCTGCGGCAGACCGGTGCGGCCGCTCACCCAGGCAATCTGCGCGTTGGTCTTGGGGTTCCATGTCGGCGAAACGTCCGGATGCCGGCCCTCAGTTAGCCGCTTCAGGTTCCCGCCTGCCGCGCTGACGGTGTAGATCTCCGTGTTGCCGGTGCGCGAGGAGGAGAACGCGAGGTTCTGTCCGTCAGCCGACCACGCTGGAGAGTAGTTGTCGCCGCTGAAGCGCGGGAAGGTGACCAACCGGTTGAGCTCGAGCGAGTACATGAGAATTTGCCAACCCTCTTTGGTCACGCCGGAGAACGCCACGCGCGAGTTGTCGGGCGAGACGTGGGGCGATAGCGCGATGGAGTCGAGGTGCGTGAGCTGCTTTTGGTTGGCGCCGTCGTAGTCCATTTCCCAGATTTCTTTGGCGCCACTGCGATGGCTGACGAAGTAGATCTTCGATTCGGCGATGCCGGGTACGCCGCCGCCCAGACGGAAGATGATCTCGTCGGCGAAGCGATGCGCGATGAGCCGCGCGTTGGCGTCGGTGGCCTGCTCGCGATACTGCTTGCCCAGCACCTGCGGCGATTGCGAATTCTTCGTGTCGTACAGCCAGCCCTGGACGTTGATGTTGGCGTCCTGCACGGCAATGTTGCCGAAGGCCAGCATGCTGGCGTTGGGCGGCGGGCTGCCCCACTCGTTCAGCACAACTTCCTGCGGCGCGCCGGGCACCGACAGTGGCCAGAAGCTGCGCGAGACCATCTCGAAGATGCCCGCCGATGCCAAATCGTTTTGGAAGGTGACGTTGAAGGTCATTGCCAGGTTCTGCGTCTCGGTGCCCGGAGTGACCTGCTTGAAGTCGGGCGCAGCCAGCCGGATTTTCTCGACGCCGAGGCCGGTGCCGGTGTGGATCCAGTCCTGGGCGGAGAGGAATGTGGTTGCGAGGAGGAAGAAAAGCAAGAGCGTAAGAGTGCGTTTCATTCGTGGCATTCCAGAAGCTCGTTTCAATGTGTGCGTGCCGAATGCAATGCTCGTGATCCTTGAAGAGTGTCATCCTGAGCGGAGACGCGTGGCTTTCTTGCGCGGAGGAGTCGAAGGACCTGTTGTTGGCGCGCATTGGTACGCTGCTCGCGGGCCGACAGCAGGTCCCTCCACTCCGCCTCCGCCCACTCGCGAAGGACGCGGGTGGAAAGAACGCGGACGCTCCACGGGATGACAGATCAACATAAGGCGAACTACGGTGCGGCTAAAAAGCCGCGCCCCTTCTCACCGCTTGTAATCAAACCAGAACTCCACCGCGACGTACCTTCCCGCATACTCCTGTGGCAACGGGCCAAAGGTGTCGATGCGCTGTAACGCCCGCACCGCCGACTGGTCCAGCGAGGGCACGCCGCTCGATTGCTCGATTTGAATGTTTTCCGGCTGGCCCGAGCGCGTGATGTCGAAAGTGATGTACACGCGCCGCGCGGCATCCACCCGCGGATCGACTTCGTACTTCAGCCAGTTGTCCGACACCTTGCGCCGCACCGCATCGACGTACCAGCCGAAGCGGCTGCCGAAGTCGCCGGTGCCTCCAGTGAAGCTCAGGCCGCCCTTGGCGCCATTGGCAGAGAACGATCCGTATGGCCCGCTCACCGGCCCGCCTTCGCCGAAGGGGATCTTGTTGTCCTCGACCTTCGCCACTTCCTTCGGCGGCGGCTTTTTTTCTTGCTTCTTCTGGATGCCCTTGAGCTTGACGTCGGGCGCCGGGATGTCGATTGCCTGGGGCACCGGTTTTTCTATTTCGCGAAGCTGAGACTCCGTCAGTCCCTTCGACTCGTTGGCCAGCACGTTTTGCGACTCGGTTGGCGACCGAGGCAATGGGATGCTGGTGACCAGGGTCGCGCTTATGGCGCCACCTCCGCCAGTGGTGCCGCCCCAACTCTCGCCTCGCTGGAAGGGGATGAGATAGCCAAACAGCGCGAGCGCGAAAAGCGCGACGTGCAGCGTCACCGAGCCGATCAGGGGCAACTTGACGTTGCCCTCGCCGGCAAAGATGTCAACGTCGGCCGGCATTCTTCTCCAGCGGCTGGGTCACGATGCTGACGTTCGTGATGCCCGACTGCTTCACCGCGTCCATCACCGTGGCGAAGGCGCCGAAGGGCACGTTCTCGTCAGCGCGGACATAGATCGCCTGCCCCTGCGGATCGCGCACCTTCTTATGGAGCTCCGCGGGAATGTTGTTGATGTTGATCGGGTCGTTGTTGAGGAAGACGCGCTGGTCGCGGTTGATGGTGATGACCAGCCGCTCCTCGGTGATCTCTTTGACGGTCCTGGTGTGCGGCACTGTAACCTCGATGCCCGATTGCAGCACCGGTGCCGTGACCATGAAGATGATGAGCAGCACAAGCACCACGTCAACCAGGGGCGTGACGTTAATGTCGGCAAGCGAGCTCTGGGTGCGGCCTTGTGAGTTGGTGAACGCCATTTACCGCCGCTCCACTGCCTCGATTGGGCGCGGCGCGCCCGCTTGCGCGCGTTCCACTTCGTTGATCAGCTCCAGGCCGAAGTCGTCCATGCGCGCGCCGAATTCGCGGATGTTCTGGGTGAAGACGTTGTACGCAATCACCGCGGGGATGGCGGCGAACAGCCCGGCGGCTGTGGTGATAAGCGCTTCGGAGATTCCCGGAGCGACGGCGCGCAACGTGGCCGAGCCGGCGGTGCCGAGCCCGTGAAAGGCGTCGATGATCCCCCACACCGTGCCGAACAGGCCAATGAACGGGCTGACCACGCCGCAGGTCGCCAGCCACGACAGGCGGCTTTCCAGCCGCGTGAGCTCTTCCGACGCGGCGATCTGCGTGGCGCGCTGCAACGAGACCACGCGGACGGGATAGCCCTGCTTGCGCAGCTCGTCGTAAGCTCCCTCGAAGACCGGAACCAAAGGGCTGGGCTTGAACTGCTCGACCACGGCGGCGACATCGTTCAGGCGCTCCGACTTGCGGAACATGCGGATGAAGCGATTGCTCTGCGCGCGCGCCCGGCGAAACAGCCCCCACTTCATGAAGATGATGGTCCACGACCCGAGGCTGAAGATGAGCAGGATGATGAGAACAGCTTTGGCGACCAGACCGCTAGTCTCGATCAGACCTGAAATTTCACCACCGATAACCGAAGCGAGCAGGTAAGAACACAGAATCATGGGGCGGAGAAGGCTCTACTTTCGTTACTCCGATTATAAGCATTAGACGCGCGAGGCGTAGAGATGTGGGTAGAGGTGCCTGCGAAGTAAACCAGCCGTCGACAATCCGCAGTCAGCCGTCGGCAATCGCCCGCAACTTTCTGTTCGCCGTCGCATCTGCCAGTAAGCGAAACCTGGAGGAGCCGGCCATGAGCACACTTGTCCAACCCGCGCCGCAGAAAATTGAAACTCCCACATTGCCGCAAGGCGATTCCTGTCTGGTTGTCATCTTCGGCGGGACCGGCGATCTCACCCGCCGCAAGCTGATTCCCGCGCTTTACGACCTGGCGTGCGCCGGCTGCACCACGCGCAACTTCCAGGTGCTCGGCATTGGCCGTACGAAGCTTGACGACGAAGAATTTCGCAAGCGGCTACACGACGGTGCGGCGAGTTCGAAGGACACACGCGACTTCAGCGAAGAGGGCTGGCAGGAGTTCGCGCAACGCTTGCACTACCTCATCGGCGATGCCAACCAGCGCGATTTTTTCCCGAAGCTGAAAGCCAAAATCCAAGAGATGCAGAACAACGGCGCCAGCAAGAATGTGCTGTTCTACGTTTCCGTGCAGGCATCGCTGGCACCACCCATCGTCGAAGGTCTTGGCGAGGCCGGCCTGGCCCGCAACAGCGAACGGTGGACGCGGATCATTCTGGAGAAGCCCTTCGGCAGCGACCTGGAGAGCGCGCACGAGCTGAACGAGATGGTCGCGCGCGTCTTCGACGAGAACGCCGTCTATCGCATCGACCACTACCTCGGCAAAGAGACGGTGCAGAACATTATGATGTTCCGCTTCGGCAACTCCATCTTCGAGCCGGTGTGGAACCGCAATTACGTCGAATATGTCGAGATCACGGCGGGGGAGACGCTGGGCGTCGAGGGCCGCGCCGAGTTCTACGAACAGACCGGCGCGTTGCGCGACATGGTGGCCAACCATCTGCTGCAATGTCTGACGCTGACTGCGATGGAGCCGCCCGTCGCCTTCGACGCCGACACCGTACGCACGCAGAAAGTACAGGTGCTGCGCGCCATTCGACCCATGTCGAAGGACGAGGTCGCGAAGTACACCGTGCGTGGTCAGTATGGGCCGGGCAAGGTCGACGGCAAGCCTGTTCCCGGATACCGGCAGGAGCCGGGCGTGAACCCGAATTCGCTGACTGAGACCTACGTCGCGGTGGAGTTTCACGTCGACAATTGGCGCTGGGAGGGCGTGCCGTTTTATGTGCGCGCCGGCAAACGGCTGTCGCGCCCGCTGACTGAAATTGCCGTGCACTTCAAGCGCACCCCGCAGGCGCTGTTTGCGCGCAGCCCTAAAGACGTACACCACAATGTCATCGCGCTGCGCATCCAGCCGAACGAGGGCATCGCACTGAACTTCAACGCCAAGCAGCCGGGGCAGCATATGCGCGCCATTCGTGTGGACATGGACTTCTCCTATAAGCAGGCGTTCGGCACACAAACGCCGGCAGCCTACGAAACGCTGCTGCTGGACACGATGCGCGGTGATGCAACGCTGTTCACCCGCCGCGATGAGGTCGAGGCGGAGTGGCGCATCATAACGCCCATCGAGGAAGCGTGGCGCGAGCTGTCACCTCCGCAGTTCCCCAACTATGCGGCAGGAAGCGATGGCCCCGAAGACGCCAATCGCCTGATCAAGTATGATCGACAGCGCTGGCGGCCGCTGGCGGCCGACGATTGGCAGCAGTTGTAACCCTCCGCTCCCATGATCATCCTCCTCATGGGCGTGACCGGGGCAGGGAAGACGACCGTCGGGCGCGCGCTGGCCAAGCAGTTGCGCTGGCAATTCGCCGACGCCGACGACTTCCATTCCGCCGCCAACATCGCCAAGATGCACGCGGGCATTCCGCTCACCGATGAGGACCGCGCGCCCTGGCTGCAATCGTTGCGCGAGGTGATTTGCGGCTGGCTTGCCGCGGGCGATGGCGCAGTGCTGGCGTGCTCGGCGCTGAAAGCCTCGTATCGCGACATTTTGCTGGTCAGCCCAGAGGTCAAGCTGGTATATCTGCGCGCCAGCATGGCCGTGATCGCCGCGCGCGTTGCGGCCCGCACCAGCAGCTATATAAATCCGGATTTGGTGCCCAGCCAGTTTGCAACGCTGGAAGAGCCGCGCGATGCGGTGGTAATCGATGCCGCCGGGACAGTCGACGAGAGCGTGGCCAACATCCGGAGCGCGCTTGCCATCTGAGGGGCAGAAGTGTGGTAGCAATAATCCGGCCCCATATCAAGGCCCGCGGCATCCTGAGGTGGCTATTCCACACGGCATTCGGCTTCTGCTCTGGCTGGTCGTGACGCTCGTTGTCGCGGCCGCGACGCTGTTTGTGCTGGTTCTCGTCTACCCGGCGCCGCTGGAGCACTGGCTGCAAGACCGCGTCGTGCTGGCCTTACGCCAACACTACGGCGCGGAGGTCACCCTCCAAAACCTGCAGATCAAGGTCGCACCCGTCATCGACGCCAGCGCCGACAATCTCGTTGTTGCCAATCGTGGCGATTCCTCGCTTCCGCCGCTCATCACCGTGAAGCACTTCACGCTCCGCGTGCCGCTGCCCGATTTGCTGCGCTCGCCCGTCCACATCAGCAACGTGAAGCTGCAAGGCCTGGAGATCAGGGTCGGGCCGAAGCGCCAGGCAGGCAGCACCCCTGCGAAGAACGCCTCTGGCGGCAATGTCGCGATTGCTGCTGAAAGTCAGCCGGCACGTGCCGGCAATGTGCCCAAGCACCATATGTATCTGGCGGACTTCGTTATCGGCACGGTCGAAGCCGACGGCACGAAGCTCTACGTTCTGCGCAAAGAGCCCGAGCGTGCACCCCTGCTGTTCGACCTGCGCCGTCTGGAACTGCGCAGCGCCGGAGCCGGCGAGCCCATGAAGTTCACCGCGGAGCTGACCAATCCCAAGCCGCCTGGCCTGATCGAGACCAGCGGCCACTATGGCCCGTGGGACTTCGACGATCCATCGGCAACGCCGCTGGGTGGACATTACACGTTTCAGCACGCCGACCTTTCGGTGTTCAACGGCATCTCCGGGACGCTGTCTTCCGCCGGCGACTATTCCGGCGTGCTGCGCAACATTCTTGTGGACGGTACAACCGACACGCCCGACTTCAAGCTCGACCACGGCGGGGAGTTGGTGCATCTCACCACTACATTTCATGCCGTTGTAGACGGGACCAATGGCGATACCTATCTCCAGCCGGTAAAGGCGCACTTCCTCAACTCCGACGTCGCGACCAGTGGCAAGGTGACGGGCACGCCGGGACAGAAGGGCAAGACCCTGCTCCTCGACGTGGACATTCAGCGCGCACGGGTGCAGGACGTGCTGGCCCTGGCCGCGAAGTCGGAACCGGCGGTGACTGGCGGGCTGCGCGTGAAAGCGAAAGTGGATCTGCCGCCCGGAAAAGAGCCAGTACTTCACCGCATGCAGATTGGCGGAGACTTTCAGCTTTCGGACGCCCACTTCAGCAATGACACTGTCCGCAAAGCGGTGGTCGAGCTAAGCCGGCGGGGGCAGGGAAAACCGGGGGACGAGAGCATCACTGACGTGGCGGCGGAGCTGGCCGGAGACTTCCGCATGAAGCAACAAAGACTGGATTTCGCCCGGCTCCAGTTCACGGTCCCGGGGGCGGAGGCGCAGTTCAAGGGCGCTTACGGCATCGCCGATCACGCCGTGAATTTTGCCGGCGACGTGCGCTTGCACGCGACCATCTCCGAGATGGTGGGCGGCGACAAAGGCTGGCTGCTGTTTCCGCTCGATGCCATCTTCATGAAGCACGGAGCGGGAACGTGGCTGCCGATCATGATTGATGGCACGCGCGAGCATCCGCAGATTCACGTGCAGTGGAAGAAGCTGTTTGGGGGTTAGGACTAGGTACCTGGGGTTCAGGGCTAGGGGCCAGACGCCGTCGTTGCCAAAGTTCCTGACCTCTAATCCCCTTTCCTCAATACTGGTCCACCGGATGCCCTGCCAGCGGCGTATTGCTCGCCGCGGGTTTCGGGGGCGGCGGCGGGGGCGGCGGCGGGTTGGGGGAAACCGCGGTGCTCGGCGCCCCGTGGCGTCCGATCACTGCCTCGCCGGGCTTCAACTTGCGGCAACAGCCGCTCACCATATCGCCTTCCGGCAGATAAATCTCTGCCGAATACGGGTCAGTGGCCTTCTGCACCGGATCGTGGCAGGAGGCTTTCTCGATCGTAGCGGACAGGCCATAGTTGCCACTCGCCGACGTCAGTCCATTGGGACGGTGCCACTCCCAGGCGTTCTCGTCGGAAACCCAGTAGAAGTCGCCGTCAAAATAGCGGTCAGGTTCGTTGTAGCCCACGTAGCGTGCCTCGCCGTTGACGAACTGGACACTCCAGCGCGGGTAGTAGCCGAAACAGACCATGTCGGGCGGATTAGCCTCTTTGGGAACGCCCGGATGTTCGATCTTGGGCGAGTTGGCTGGCCCTGTCGGCCCTCGCGAAGTGGTAGCTCCGGCCGAATTGGCGGCCTGAGCCAAGGCGGGAGTTGCAGCCAAACCAAGCAGCAGGAGCGAAACCACGCCCGAGAAAATCCGTCGCATGCGAATCATCCCTCCGAGGAAATACTTCTCATCACTGACGGTGGCGCGTCAACTCCCACATTGTAGCTATCACAGCGCTGGTTGCAATGGCACATAAGTTGGATAGCGAGAGGGATATCCAAGGGCACTGCTAGGCTAGACGTGGGTAACGTCCCGGTGGGCCGCCCGTTCGATCCCCTTGCGCACCACCTGCTCGATGCTCTCTCGCAGGCCCATGGCGGCGAGCGCTTCCGGGCCGACCCAGCGCACGTCGCTCACATCGCTACCAGCGCGGGCCTCGCCCCCTAGCGGCCGGCAAAGATAATCGACCAGCACGTAATGATACTGTGTGCGTCCCAGCGGGTCGGTAAAGATGCTGTCGAAGACGTCGAGCACTTCGCCAGGCTCGATCTCCAGCCCAGTCTCCTCCAGCGCCTCGCGGCGGACTCCGTCGCGTAGCTTCTCACCCAATTCCAGCAGGCCGCCGGGGACAGACCACTCGCCCCGCAACGGCTCGCTGTCGCGCCGCACCAGCAGCGCTCGGCCGCCACTGACGATCACGGCGCCCACGCCAATCAGGGGATGCTCTGGATAGTCGCGCTTCATAGGCAGCGGCCGTCATTGTTGGCCGCTCGTCGGGTCGCAGGACCTGCGAAACATGCCAAATAAATGCCCACGAAACTAAATCCTAAATGCAGAACCACGACATAAGTTACGCGAAATGCGAAGTGCGAGGGTTGGCTTCCCTTGTTATCCTGTAACAACTAGGTTGCAACGCGTGCCTCAAATGCCCCGTGCTATGCTCCAAAAACGCATTGACGACCAGCCGACGATCTCGCGCGAGATGCTGCGCGAGGCGGAGTCTGTCTTCCACGATCACCTGAAGCGCGTCGGCCTGAAGCGCACCGGCCAGCGCGATACCATCCTGCGGACGTTTCTGGACACCCGCGACCATCTCTCCACCGAGGAACTCTACCGCCTGGTCAAGAAGAAAGACAGCGGCATCGGATTCACCACCGTCTATCGCACCCTGAAGCTGCTCGCGGAGTGCGGCCTGGCCAGCGAGGTGGATTTCCGGGACGGCATTGCGCGCTACGAGCACCAGTATCAGCGGCGCAACCATCATCACATGGTCTGTACCGAATGCGGCAGCTCGGTGGAGTTTTTCTCGCCGGAGATCGAGCGCATCGAGCAGGAGATCGGCCGCAAGAACAAGTACGTGCCCACACGGCACACGTTTCAGATTTACGGCGTGTGCGAGAAGTGCCGGAAGAAACCGAAAAGCGGCTAAACCATGCTGACCCTCGCCGACGCCGCTGAACAAATCCGTAGCGGCCGGCTTTCGCCGGTCGAGCTCACGCGCGAGTGCCTGGAGCGCATCGAGAGCCTCGACCCCGCGCTCAACGCCTTCATCACCGTCACTGCCGATCTCGCACTGGAGCAGGCGCGCTGCGCCGAAGCCGACATCGCCGGCGGCAACTATCGTGGTCCGCTGCATGGCATCCCGATCGGGCTCAAGGACCTGCTCGACACCGCGGGTGTGCGCACCACCGCCGCCAGCAATCAGTATCGCGAGCGCGTGCCGTCGCACGATGCAGAGATGGTCCGTCGCTTGAAGGAGGCCGGCGCGGTCATTCTGGGCAAGCTCAACATGCACGAGTTTGCCTTCGGCATGACGGGCGTGATCAGCGCTTTTGGTCCGACGAAGAATCCCCGCAACCCGCAGCGCACGACCGGCGGCTCGTCTTCGGGTTCGGGCGCAGCGGTGGCCGCCGGCCTGTGCGTTGCGGCGTTGGGCTCGGACACCTCCGGCTCCATCCGCTGCCCGTCCGCTTTGTGCGGCATTGTGGGACATCGTCCCAGCGCGAAGCTGCTGAGCACGCACGGCGTCGTACCGCTCTCGACTTCGTTTGACACCGTCGGCCCCATGACGCAGACGGTGCGCGATGCGGCAATCATGATCGACACACTAAGCGGCACGACGCACTACGACTCGGCCCTGCGCGAGGATGTCTCGCAGCTCCGTGTGGGCGTGGCCCGCCGCAAATTCTTCGACGACCTCGACCCCGAGGTGAGCGCGCGTATGGAGGGGGCGCTGGAGGTCATCGGCAAGCTGGTCGCGCAGGTGCGTGAAGTCGAGCTGCCGCTGCAGGGATTCCGCACGATCTTCGACGCGGAGATCTGCGAATACCACGAGCCCATGATTCAGCAATCGCCGGAGCGGTACGATCCGCGCACGCTCTTCCGCTTGCGCAGTTGCGCCGGCATCGGCGCGACTGACTACATCCGCGAGCGGCGGCGGCTGGCGGCGTTTCGCGCCAAGGTTGAAGAGGTATTCGAAGAAGTTGACGTAATCCTTACCCCCACGACGCCGGTGCCGGCGCCCAAACTCGCCGAAATCGAGGACCTCGCCATTCCGGATGTGCGCCCGTTCGAGGTGAAGTACCTGCTGCGCAACACGGCGCCCTTCAGCGTGCTTTTCTGGCCGACGATCTCGGTGCCCTGCGGGCTGACCGCCGACGGCCTGCCGGTGGGGATGCAGATTTCCGCGCGCCCGGGCGCAGACTCGACGGTGTTGCGCGTGGCACACGCGTATGCACAGGCGAGTGGTAGAGCGGGCCTTTAGGCCCGCGTCCAGCGCAACCAACTTTACTTTTCATTGGGGTGTCGCCCGCTGAAGCGGGCTCGGGGCAAAGGTGACGCGCACGACGCGGCGCTGAAGCGCCGCTCTACCTCATCGCTTCTCCATCGGCACGTAGTGGTTGGGATACGCCGGGCCCTGATAATCCGCGCGCGGACGAATCAGCCGATTGTCGTTCAACTGTTCGATCACGTGCGCCGTCCATCCGGAGATGCGCGAGACCGCGAACACCGGCGTGAACAGGTCGATATCAATGCCCAGCGTGTGATAGGTCGACGCCGAATAGAAATCGACGTTGGCGTTGAGCTTGCGATCGGCGACGACGAATTCCTCGATCTTGCGCGAAATCTCGAACCACTTGGCGTTGCCGCTGGATTTGCCCAGCTCTTCCGACATCTTGCGCAGGTGCGTGGCCCGCGGATCCTCGGTGTGATACACGCGATGCCCGAAGCCGGGAACCTTCTTCTTCTGCGCCAGCATGCCTTTGATGTAGTCGACAGGGTCGGCGCCCGAGGCATCGATCGCCTGCAGGATGTGGAACACAGCTTCGTTGGCGCCGCCGTGCAGCGGGCCTTTTAGCGCGCCGATGGCCGCGGTGATCGCCGAGTGCATGTCGCTGAGCGTCGCGGCCACTACCCGCGCCGCGAAGGTTGAGGCGTTCAGCTCGTGGTCGGCGTGCAGGATCAGCGCCACATCCAGGGCGTGTTCCGCCGTCGCACTGGGGATTTCGCCATTCAGCATGTAGAGGAAATTTCCCGCATGAGAGAGCGAACGGTCCGGCTCGACCAGCGGCTTGCCCTTGCGAATGCGGTCGTAGGCGGCGACCACGTAGGCCAGTTGCGCGGTCAGGCGGATGGCCTTGCGCACGTTGGCCTCGTGATCGTTGACCTTCTCTTCGGGATCGTAATAGGACAGCGCGGAGACGATAGTGCGCAGCACGTCCATGGGCAGCGCGTGCTTGGGCGCTTGCCGCAGCAGGCTGATGATGGAGGCGTCGAGCTTGCGCTCGCGCGCCAGGTTCAGCTTCAGCTCGTTGAGCTCGGTGCGGTTGGGCAGCCGCCCGGACCATAGCAGGTAGCAGACCTCTTCAAACGAGGAGTGGTCGGCGAGCTCGTGAATGTCGATGCCGCGATAGGCGAGCACGCCCTGATCGCCATCGATGTAGCAGATGCCGGAGTTTGCGGCGGTAATGCCTTCCAGCCCCTTGGGGCCATGCACCGTCGTGGACATGACTACCTTTATACTCCGTAAATTTTGGGCAAGTCTATTGACGCAGGCAATCGGTCTTTAGTCCCGGCAAGGTGTAACTGCCGCTTTGCGCCGTGAGCTTCGTCCCATTGCCGCTCACATCAGCGCGCTCCCTTAGTCCAACCGCCCCGAAAGAACCCGTGGGGCGAGCCACGTTCTTCCGCGGCATCCATTTCCTGCAAAGAGAGGTACTTTTCATGACCATAACCAAGCTTCGCCTGCTGGGCTTCCCATGCATTCTGCTGATCGCAGCGTTGTGCGGCGCGCAGTCCACGCAGATGAACCTTCCCCTCCAAAGCCAGGGCGCGAAGGTTACGCAAACCATCGGCATCACCGACATCACCATCAACTACCACCGCCCGCTGGTGAACGGCCGCAAAATCTGGGGCGGTCTGGTGCCCTACGGACAAGTCTGGCGCGCCGGCGCGAACCTAAACACGACCATCGCCTTCGCCAACGACGTGACCATCGAGGGCAAGCCGCTGGCCGCCGGCACCTATGGCCTGCACATGATCCCCAACGAAGGCGACTGGACGGTCATCTTCTCCAACATGCATACCGCGTGGGGCAGCTTCAGCTACAAGGAGTCGGAAGACGCGCTGCGCGTGACGGTGAAGCCGCAGCCCACCCAGATGCACAATGCGCTGACGTACGACTTTGATCAGCTCCAGCCCGATTCCGCCGTCGTGGTTATGAGCTGGGAAAAAGTGGCCGTGCCATTCAAGGTCTCCGTCGACGTGAATAAAGTTGTCGAAGCCAGCCTGCACAACCAGCTTCGCGGCCTCTCGCAATACACCTGGGATGGCTGGGACGATGCGGCGACCTATCTGGTCGACAACAAGGTTGATCTGAACGAGGCGCTGAAGTACGAGAACAACTCTATCCAGAATGAAGACCGTTACGAGAATGAGATGACCAAGTCGCGCATCCTGGCAGCGCTGGGCCAGAACGCCGAGTCCGAGCAGGCCAAAAGCAAAGCCCTGAGCCTCGCGAGCGCGCAGCAACTCTATGGTTATGGCCGCCAGCTACAGCGCGAGAAAAAACAGGGCGACGCCTTCGCCATTTACAAGATGGCGGCGCAGAAAGATCCCAACAACTGGCTGTCGCACGCTGGCCTGGCGCGCATCGCCTGCGGAGAGGGGAACTATCCTGAGGCCACTAAGCAGATGGAAGCGGCGCTGGCCGGCGCTCCCGACGGCGCCAAGTCAGGAGTAGAGGGCCTGATCAAGAAATTGCAAGCGCAGCAGGACATCAACCAGTAGTCACGTCGAATACATTTTGATGAAGGTGTCATCCTGAGGGAAGCGGATGCGAGAGCCGCTTGCGGGTCTCGCGTCCGTCGCTCCGCTCCGGATGACACCACAATTGAAGATACTGGAGAAAATATGTATCGCACCTGTCTTGTGCTGTGGCTTCTCGCAGTTGTGTCGTATTCGCCGAGCCTGCCGGCCCAAACGGAATCGAAAGCCGCAACTGCGCCTATCGCCGGACGCGACGGCTCCCACGACTTCGACCCTCTGCTCGGCTCGTGGAAGTATCACTTGAAACGGCGCCTGCATCCCTTGACCGGTTCCAACCAGTGGGTGGAATTCGAGGGCACCGGGGTCTGCCGCAAGCTATTCGACGGCGCCCAAATCGATCAGGGCGAGTGGAATGGCCCGACGGGCAAAATCGTAGGGCTGACCTTGCGCGTATACAACCCGACGTCCCATCAGTGGCGGCTCTATTGGGACAATCAGAAGGTTGGCGTTCTTGATCCGCCGCAAGTTGGCGAATTCAAGAACGGAGTTGGCGAGTTCTTCGCGCAGGACACGATCAACGGCAAGACCATCCTCATTCGATTTCACTGGACCAACCTCAACACGAACACGCCGCACTTCGAGCAGTCCTTCTCGGATGACGGCGGGAAGACGTGGGAGGTCAACTGGATCACCGACCAGACGCGGCTAAACGACGCGTCCGACCAGGCGCATTAGCCGGCAATTAACCGTATTAGCGATGAGGCAATGCCATGCTCAGACATCTTGCTGTTGTCCTCTTGCTCGGCGCCGCCGTGCACGCGGAGACGCTCTCGGTCCCGCCCGACTCTCCCCGCTGGCAGTTGGATGGCGAAGCCAAGCCGGCTGACTATCTCGGCCGCAAGTGCCTCATGCTGGATGGCGGCGCTGCCACGCTGAAAGACTTCGAAATGCGCGACGGCATCATTGACGTCGATGTTGCGACCTCGGCCACGCGTGGGTTTGCCGGTTTCCTGTTTCGCATGGTCGACGACGGCGCCAATGCCGAGGAGCTCTACCTCCGACTGCACAAGTCCGGCCTGCCCGACGCCATGCAGTACACGCCGGTGTTCCACACCGGGCGCAATTGGCAGATCTACAACGGGCCCGGTTTCACGGGAGCGGTCGATATTCCAAAGGGCGAGTGGTTCCATTTGCGCCTGGCGGTGACGGGCGCGCAGGCCAAGTTCTACGTGAAGGACATGGACAAACCCGCGCTGGAGATGACCGACCTGAAGACGGGCATTCAGAAAGGCCAGTTTGCGCTGTACGACCTGACCGGCGCAACCTGCTACTCGAACTTTGAAGTGCGCACCGCACCCGACGCGCCCTGGGAGCGCCAGCTGCCGCCGATGCCGCCAAACACGCTGACGCGGTGGAGCATCTCGCCCTCGTACGACGCGCTCGCGCGCAATCTGGAGCGTCCGCTCACACCCGCCGAGACCGCCGCCATTCCGTGGCAGGAAGTCGAGGCGGAGCCGCCCGGCTTCGTCGTGCTCTATCGCTATCGCGAGGCGCCGCATCCTCACGTCTCGTTTCAGAGCGACTTCTCCAAGCGGCTGGAGCCGCAGCCGGGCACGAAGGTCCTCTACGCGCGCACCAGCATCGAATCCGAGCGCGATCAGGTGAAGAAGCTTGAGATCGGCTACAGCGACGACGTCAGCGTCTTCCTGAATGGTCAGATCCTCTGGCGAGGACGCAGTGCGCAGGGCTTCCGCGCCCCCGGCTTTCTGGGGATCGTGAATCCGGAAAACGATGCCGTCTATCTTCCGTTGAAGAAAGGCAGCAATGAGCTGGTGCTGGCGGTCAGCGAACTGGGCGGTGGTTGGGGATTCATCTGCCGACTATCTGACGTGACAAATTAGGCGGCGGTCGGTGGTTCGGCCGGTTTCGATATTGTCGTATTCGGGTAGTGCGGGCCTTTCAGGCCGCGTTGCGACTGCCCTTATTTCTGAGTCGGCTTGGTTAGTCCTGGGACCCTAGAACGCGGCGCTAAAGCGCCGCACTACCCGAACGCAGCGGAAACAAACTAGCCCGCGTCCTTCACCGTGATGCCCAGCACCTTCATCTTGCGATACATGTGGCTCCGCTCCAGGCCGAGCACTTCGGCAGTGCGGCTGACGCTGCCGTGATTCTCGTCGAGCTTCTTCAGGATGTAGTCGCGCTCGTAGGCGGCGCGGGCCTGATGCAGGCTGGAGAAGTCACCGGCCGTTCGCCGTCCGCCCTCGCGATAGACCAGCGTCGGGAGGTGCTTGCGTTCCAACTTGCCAATGGTGGGGTTCATGATGACGATGCGCTCGATCAGGTTGCGCAGCTCGCGCACATTGCCCGGCCAGGAATAGCGCGCCAGCGCATCCAGAGCATCGGCGGTGATTTCCTTGGGCCGTTGACGATAAGTCTGCGAAAACTCTTTGAGGAAGTGGCGCGCCAGCAGCGGAATGTCTTCTTTGCGCTCGCGCAGCGGCGGCACGTAGAAGGGAATTACGTTGAGGCGATAGAAAAGGTCCTCGCGAAAATTGCCCTTCGCGATTTCTTCTTCCAGGTTCTTGTTGGTGGCGGCGATGACGCGCGCGTCCACGGTGATCGGCTCTTCGTCGCCCACCGGCGCGAAGCGGCCTTCGTCCAGCGTGCGCAGTACCTTCGACTGCGTCTTCAGGCTCATATCGCCCACTTCGTCGAGGAAGAGCGTGCCGCCGTCCGCCTTCTGGAACTTGCCTTCCTTGTCGGCGGTCGCGCCCGGGAACGCGCCCTTGCGATGGCCGAACAACTCGCTCTCGATGAGGTCCTCAGGGATGGCGGCGCAGTTGACCTCGACGTACATGGCTTCCTTGCGCAGGCTTTGCGCGTGGATGGCGAGAGCAGCCAGTTCCTTGCCGGTGCCCGACTCGCCATAGATGAGCACGCGGCCGTTGGTGGGCGCCATCAACGCGATCTGCTGGCGTAGCGCCTTCATGGGGATGCTGTCGCCGACGATCGCACTGCGCGATTGGAACTGCTTCTTCAGTTCGAGGTTCTCGCTGCGCAGCCGCTTTGCCTCGATGGCGTTCTTCAGCACGATGAGCGTGCGCTCGATGGAGAGCGGCTTCTCGAGGAAGTCAAAGGCGCCCAGCTTGGTGGCGCGCACCGCCTGCTCGATGTTGCCGTGCCCGGAGATGATGATGACCTCAGGATGGTCTTCGCGTTCGACCAGCTTCTCCAGCGTCTCCAGGCCGTCCATGCCGGGCAGCCAGATGTCGAGCAGGACCACGTCGGCCGATTTGTGGCGTAGGACTTCGAGGCACTCCTCTCCGCTTTGCGCCAGCAGCGCCTTGTAGCCCTCGTCGGCCAGCACGCCCTCGAGGGTGCTGCGGATTTGCGACTCGTCGTCGACGACCAGGATGGTGTGCATGGAGAGCAGCTCGACTTTCAATTTACTACGGGTACCCCGGGTCTCGCGGGGTTCGAGACCTGGGTCCGGTGGTCGGAATCAATCATCTAAAGGCGTGTTGCACCCTGCGCCTCGTCGCCAGAAGAAATACAGCGGCGCCCCCAAGAACGCGATGCCAATGCCAATCAGCGTCTCCCTGGGTCGCGTGACCACCGAGTTCAGCGCCCAGACGCCTGCGAAGATGACGTACAGCGCCGGCAGATACGGGTATCCCGTACAGCGATACGGCCGCGGAACATCGGGCTGCGTGCGCCTCAGCACGAACAGTCCGACGACCGCGGCCGCGTACGACACCACTTGCATGAACATCACGTAGGTGTAGAGCTGGTCGAAGGTCCCGCTGAGCGCAAATACGATCCCCAGGGCGCTGAGCGCAATCAGGCTGACCGCAGGCGTGCGATAGCGCGGGTGCAGTCGTCCCATGGAGTGAAAGAACGCGCGGTCGCGCGCCATGGCGAAGGGTACGCGCCCGCCGCTGAGCACCATGCACGAGAGCGCGCCGAAGCACGAGAGCGCGATCATGCCGCTGAGCCAGCGCGCCGCGCCCGACGAAAACAGCGTGACCGCAGCCGCCCGCGCGATGGTCTCTTCCTTCGCGACCTCCGTGATGGGCAGCGCGTAAAGGTAAACCGCGTTGATCAACAGATAGATGACAGCCACTAGCAGCACGCCCAGCACCATAGCGCGCGGCAGCACGCGCTGCGGCTCCTTGATTTCGCCCGCTACCCAGGTGACGTACACCCAGCCGTCGAACGCCCAGAAAACGCCAATGAGCGCGACGCCAAGTCCCGAAACCATCTGGCCAAAGGTGAACGGTTGACCGGCGGCGAGGCTGACTGAGTAGTTCGACCAGTGTCCGTGACCGATGGCGAGCCCGAGCAGCACGAATACTCCGATGGCCACGAACTTCGCCCAGGTGGCGAGGTTGATGAGCGCCGAACCGCGCTTCAGGCCGACCACGTTAACGACGGTCAGCAGTACGATGGCGGCGATGCCAACGAGGTCCCCGCGCGTCAGGGTCCAGCGGCCGACGTGCACGATCGGCTGATGCGCCGCAACAGCAGGGAAGAAAGCACCGAGATAATCGGCGAATCCCACGGCGAGCGCGGCGATGCTTCCGCTCTGGATGACAGCGAAGACCAGCCAGCCGTAAAGAAATGCCGGGAACTCGCCGAAGGCCTCGCGCAGGAAGACGTACTGGCCGCCCGCTTCGGGATACATCGCGCCCATCTCGGCGAAGGCGAAGCAGGCCAGCAGCGAGATGAGTCCGCCGACGAGCCACACGCCCAGGAACAATAGCGGCGTGCGCACAGCGTCAGCGATGGGCCCGGCGGTGAGAAAGATGCCGGAACCGATGATGCCGCCGACCATCAGCAGCACGGAATCGGTGAGCGACAGGCCGCGCAGCAGGGTGATGGGAGCGACGGTTTGTTCCTGCGCAGTTGGGGCCGGATGCGCCATGCGTCAGCCGATGCCGAGGTCTTCGGCCATCTCCAGCGGCGTGCCGCAGGCGCGGCAGATGACGGAGCCGCAGTCGCCGCAGGTCAGCGGGTCCTCGACTTCGTGCGCGCACACCGGGCAGTAGAGCAAGGGGTGACGCTCCCCGTTGGTCGGCCGATCGTGGGTTTGAGCCATGAGTTCTGGCGACTGTACCATAGATGGTCACCGATGCGTAGTTCGGGCTGGCATTGAACCACAGAGACACAGAGACACAGAGAAGACAAAAAGAAAGAGAACAAAAGCTGTGTTTCCTTACATGCGGTCGTCAACGGTTTGGTGAAAAAACTCTGTGCCTCTGTGTCTCTGTGGGTTAATTCCTGAACGAATCACCAAGATGAGGAAACGATGAGCGGACACAACACACTATCCACCGACGAGCAGATGCGGCGCGAGTTCAACGAATGGGCCGAGGCCGGCAGGGGCGAGGAGATGGAGCACCACCACATCAACATCACCCAGCAGACGCTGGCGCTGATGAAGCTGAAGCCGGGCGAGAAGGTGCTCGACCTGGGCTGCGGCGCGGGATGGGCGAGCCGGCTGCTGGCCCAGCTTGTCGGCGGAGGCGCGCGCCCCGGCCAGGTCGTTGGGCTCGACGTCTCGGACAAGATGATCCGGCGGGCGCGCGCCAACTCCGCCGATTTCGATAACGTCCTGTTCGTCGTGGGCTCGGCGCTACAGATTCCCTGGGAAGAAAACTTCTTCGACAAGGTGCTATCGGTGGAATCGTTCTATTACTACGGCGACCAGGACCGCGCGCTCGACGAACTGTTTCGCGTGCTCGCGCCCAGGGGCGAGCTCTACATCCTCATCAATCTGTATAAGGACAATCCCTACTCGCAGCGCTGGGTCGAGGAGCTGAAGGTGCCGGTGCAGATGCGCTCGGAGCAGGATTATATCGAGTTGCTGCGCGACCACGGCTATCAGGAGGTGCGCGCGCAGCGCATCCCCGACCTCAGTCCCACGCCGGAGGAGTACAGCGGCAAATGGTTCGCCAACGCCGAGGAGCTGCGTGACTTCAAGCGCATCGGCGCGCTGCTGCTGATCGCGCGCAAGCCGGATGTGGAGTCGCCGCCGAGAAGCTACGAGCTGCAGTAGAACATTTCTTTCACCACGGAAGCACGGAAGTCACGGAAATAATCTCTTTGTTTTTTCCGTGTATCCGTGCTGGAGCGCAGCCGAAGGGTGGTGAACCAGACCTTTACAACTGCGATTTCTTCAGCATCGCAATTTGGCCCAGGTGATAGACATGGTGCTCAATCAGGCCGTGTGCTTCGTGGTAGTAGGTGCGCTTGCCGGTCGCGCTCGGTTCGTCGAGTTTGGACGGGTCGAGCTTGGCGAGGGCCTCGCGGAAGCTGGCGTTCGACGAACGAAACTCGTCCAGCGTCCTACGCCAGTTCGCTTCCGTGATGGCGGGCATCGGAGGGAAGTTGCGCTCTTCGATCAGTCCGGCTCGCTCGCCGGCTAGACGCCGCGTCGCCACCTCTTCCCAGAACGTCATATGCATCACGAGTTCCCAGATGGTATGGGCCTCGGGGAGCGGGCGCGCCCCTGCCAATTCGGCAGAGATGTCCCCCAGGATCATCCACAGTGCATCGCCATGCCATGGACTGCTACTGTGTAGCACTTCGTCGTAGCGTGCGAGAATTCGATCGACTGGGTTGATAGCGTCCTCCTACTCCCGCAAGAAAATAGCACGCGGGGGACCGCCCCGCTGAAGGCGGCCTTTCCGCCAACGCTTAAAAGCTGGTCGCCCCACGCAAACTGCGGCACAGCCGTAGCCGCGCCGTTTCAAACCAGCCGATCACGCCAGCGCCTATAAGCTCCCGCGCCCCGGCCCGATGTGAATGCTCCCATTCACGTTGTTCAGTTCGATTTTGATGCCGCCGCTGCCCAGCGTGCCCGACATGCTCTTAGCGCCGAAGTGTCCCTGCACCGTCAGCGGAAAGTCGGTTGTGATGCCACCGTTCACATTGCTGGCGCTCACGTTGGCATTAGCCGACTGCGGCAGCAGCAGATCGATGGTGCCGTTCACCGACTTCAGTTCGATCTCCTTCACATTGTTGAGCGAGGTATAGTTCGCCTCCACCGTGCCATTCACCGTCGCCAGGTCGGCCGAGCCCTCCAGGTCGGAGGCGTGCAGCTTGCCGTTGACTAGGTCGGCGTTGACTTCGCCCGAGAGCTTTTGCAGGTTTAAGGAGCCGTTCACCAGCTTGACGTTGTCGATGCGCGCGTTCTGCGGAACGTGCAGCGTGTAGTGCACCGACGCGGGATTGTTGTTCATGAAGTGCCTGGCATACTTGGTTTCGATCTCGACTGACGAACCGCTGCCGTTCACTTCAATCTGAGTATCGTCGAGACGCTGCTGGTCGCGCGCCGACTTGAGGGCGTCGATCTGCACTTCATTGCGGTTCCAGCCGGTAATCTCGACATCGCCGTTGATGTTGTCGAGCGAGACGCGGCCGTTGGCAGCCAGCGGGACCGTGCGATGGAACTCCTGCGTAACGTCGGCGTAGAGCGGCAGCCCAATAAGCAACGCGAGCGCGGCGACCGCAACTGTCGCCATCCGGCGGTTAAAACGGAAATCGAGCATAGTGCCTCCTTTCGCGATTTGAACGCGAGCTGATCCGGAATCTTGAGCACTAGGGGATACGCAAGAAGCAGCGCGGCGGTTCAGCAAATGAGCCGAAAAGTTACAATCTAGACGTTGGCCGCCATTCCCATCGTCAGCGTGACCGCTACCGTCCTTAATGAGGCCGCCGATATCGATGCGCTCGTCTCGACGCTGGCGGAGCAAACGCTGCGTCCCGAGGTGATCGTAGTCGATGGCGGCTCGACCGACGGTACCTGGGAGCGCCTGCAGGCGGCGCAGGCGAAATATCCCAACCTGGTAGCTATTCGCGACGAGAGCTGCAATCTGAAAGCCTCGCAAGGCCCGATTGCCCGCGGGCGCAACGTCGGCATCGCGGCGGCGCGCGCGGAAGTTGTGGCCTGCGCCGACGCGGGCTGCATCTACGATCCCGAGTGGCTGGCGCGGCTCACCTCGCCAATTCTCAACGGCAGCGCGGAATATACGTTGGGTGGTTCCTGTGTCGATCCCGACGACCAAACCATCTGGGACCTGGCGTCAGCGCCGTTTTTCGGGATGAAGCAGCGCGCGGACGGAACGACGAAATCGTGTACTGCGCGCTCGATGGCCTTTCGCAAGCAGTTGTGGCAGCGCGCGGGTGGCTTCCCGGAGACCAGCTTCCTGGGCGAGGACACCAGCTTCGATCTGCTGGTGCGCAAGTTCACCACGCCGGTGTACGCCGAGCGTGCGCAGGCCATCTATCGCCCGCGGCACACGCTGAAGAGCGCGCTCAGCATGATGGCCCGCTACGGCGTTGCCGACGGCGTGCTGGGAACGCGGCGCTCGCGCCTGGTGCGCAATTCTCTGCGCTGTGCCGCCGAGATCGCCGCGCTGCTGGCGCTGCCGCGCACCACCATCCCGCTCATCTGTGTTCTGCTGCTGGAGGTCTACTTCGCTTTTCGGCTGGACTGGAGCACGTTCAGCAAGCACGCAACGCCACGGGCTGTGGGTGCGCGACTGCTTTATTCATTGGCGGTTCCGTGGGTCGCAGCGTGGAACCAGGCCATGGGCGAACTTACGAAAACGAACCAACCGAATCGGCAGAATGCGTGACGACAATGGATACGGGCTAGTGGATAGTTCTAGGCGTGGCGACTACCGGGCACCGACGCTTATGAGACTTTTCCGCAGCCGCACACGTATCAAAAGTCGCTCTCTGCAGTACGCCGGCGCGTTTCGCGCAACTCTGGGGAGAGGGAGTCGAACAATGTCGAAAGAAGTATCGACGTTCCGCCTTTATCTGATGAGGTTGGTTTACCTGCTTAACTTCGCGCTGCTCGGCTCGGACGTATGGCCGGCCATTTTCAGGCATCAAGGAGCATGGGACCCGGTAAAAGGGGTCGCCTTCAGCTTTTGGGCTGCATTGTCGCTGGTGTCGGGTCTGGGGCTTCGATATCCGCTGAAGATGGTGCCTTTGCTTCTCCTGCAACTGGTTTACAAAACGATATGGCTATTGGCGGTTGGACTACCGATGTGGTCTGCCGTTCGGTCAAGCGACATCGCTCACGCTATGCTGATCGGGGTTGTTGTGGACGTTATCGGCATTCCCTGGACCTATGTTGTGGCAAGTTACGTGATCGAGCCCGGAGACCGATGGAGAAGGCAAGTTCATGGGGCCTGAACATCGGTAGAAATCGTGACGGCAGTGGATCAAGCATGGCCAAGCCTGACAAGCCGACGGACACTTCAGCGGAGTGGGCAAAGCATCTGCGTCCGCAAGGTAAACGGCACTTCAACAAAAAGGTCAGGAGGAAGTCTAAAGCTGGGCTTTCGCCCGCCCACCGAAGCGAGTGACACCTTCTGCGGCACTGTCCTATGAACAAGCCAGCACTCATAGTCATCGATATGCTCAACGAGTTCCTTGATCGCTGGCCAGCCGCGGAAAGAAAACGCCTTGTCAGTTCCACACTGGATCTGCTGGCCATGGTGCGTTCCAGAGGATTGCCCGTCATCTGGGTGCGCCAGGAGTTCGAGCCGGACCTCAGCGACGCATTCCTGGAGATGAGGCAGAAGCGTATTCGCAGCGCCATCAAAGGGACTCCCGGCTGCGAAATCGTGCCTGAGCTCAAGCCCGCCGACGGTGAGCGAATTGTGGTGAAGAAGCGCTACAGCGCATTCTTCCGGACTGAGCTCGATCAGTTACTCGCCGCATTGCGGCCCGACGCTGTCATCCTTGCCGCCGTGAATACGCACGCCTGCATTCGTACGACTGCAATCGATGCCTATCAGCGCGACTGGCCGGTAGTTCTCGCCCTGGACTGCATCGATTCCTATGACAAAGAACACCATGCGGTTTCGCTGCGCTACATGCAAGATAAAATCGCGCGCGTAATGACGAACGCGCAGATCGCCGGCGCATTAGACGCCGCAAGCATTGCAGGGCACGCTGATGCGATTCATTGATCGCGACGAGGTCGCCCGCCGGCTCACCTGCGAACGCTGCATCCGCATCGTGCGGCAGGCGATGATTGCCCTTTCGCGCGGCGAAACCCGGCAGCTGCTGCGTTCGATCATTCCGCTTGCCGACGGCCGATTGTTTGGAATCATGCCTGGAGCCATGGGCGAACATGCGGTCTTCGGCGCCAAGCTCATCAGCGTCTTCCCCGACAACTTCGCAAAGGGAATCCAGTCACATCAGGGTGTGGTCGTGCTCTTCGATCCGGAGAGCGGGGCGCCGGTTTGCGTCCTTCACGCCGGCGAGATTACGGCCATTCGCACCGCAGCAGCCAGCGCGGTCGCCACTGACGTACTGGCGCGCAAGGACGCACGCCGGTTGGCGCTGCTCGGCTATGGGGAGCAGGCCGGGACCCATGCCCGTGCCATCCAAAAAGTTCGCAGTCTCGAATCCGTCGTGGTCTGGGGACGCTCTCCCGAGCGGGCTCGCGCCTTCGCCGAACGCATGCAGCCGCAACTCGGCGTACCTTGCAGGAGCGCGGAGACAGTGCAGGATGCGGTCGCGGAAGCCGACGTCGTCTGCACTCTCACCGCCGCCTACGATCCGATCCTGAAGGGCGAGTGGGTGCGGCCCGGCACGCATGTGAACGTCGTCGGTTCGGGTTATGCCGGGCCGGCGGAGATCGACAATGACCTGGTCGTGCGCTCGCGTTTCATCGTCGACAGCCGCGAGAGCGTTCTTCAGCAGGGTGGAGAGTTCCTGCGCGCCAAGAAGGCCGGGCTGATCGGCGACGACCACATTGTCGGAGAGATCGGTCAGGTCTTGACCGGTGAGATCGCAGGCCGCCGCTCGCCGGAGGAAATTACAATTTACAAATCACTTGGTCATGTTGTGCAGGATCTATCGGCGGCGTGGGCATTATGTTCCGAACACTAATAGCCAAGCAGCTCTTCATACGCGTTGCTTTTCTTCTCACATTGTTCCTCGCCACCTTTGCGGGGGCAAACGACGTCCCAGCGCAGAAGATTGATCGACTCTTCGCCGCCTACGACAAGCCGAATTCTCCCGGATGTTCGGTGGGTGTAGTTCGCGACGGTAAGTTCGTGTATCGCAAATCGCACGGCGAGGCGAGCCTGGAGCTCCGCGTACCACTCACCTCGCAATCGATGTTTTATCTTGCGTCGGTGTCGAAACAGTTTACGGCCGCAAGCGTTGTGTTAGCCGCCGAGCAGGGCAATCTGTCACTGGACGACAACGTGCGGAAGTGGATTCCGGAGCTGCCCGATTATGGCCATCCTATAACCTTGCGCCAAATGCTGCATCACACCAGCGGCCTGCGCGATTTTCTGACTCTGGAGTACATTGCGGGCCGCGACATATCCGGGCTGTCCTCGTCCAACTACGTTCTCCAACTGATTGCGCGACAGAAGGGGCTGAACAACGTTCCCGGAGCGGAGTTTGTTTACAGCAACTCCAATTACTTTCTGCTAGGCGTAGTAGTGAAGCGCGCGACTGGCAAGTCGCTGGCAGAATTCGCAATGCAAGAGATCTTTCAGCCGTTGGGGATGACGCACACGCGCTACTACGACGACAACAAGCTGGTGATTCCCAACCGTGTAGCCGCCTACGACCCTGACAAGAACGGAACTTTTTCTGTCGACTGGTCGACCATATTTGACATTGTGGGGAGCGGCGGCCTAATGAGCAACGTGGACGACCTGCTTCTTTGGAACGACAACTTCTACGCTAACAAGCTAGGCAAGGGAACATTGGTGAACGAACTCGAGAGCGGCGGCGTGCTCAACGACGGTAAGGCCATCAATTACGCAATGGGCCTCTGGTTGGACGAGTATCGCGGTTTACGGATTATCGACCATGGTGGTGCGACGTTTGGCTATCGCACTGAACTGCTGCGCTTCCCCGATCAGCATTTTGGCGTGATCGAGCTATGCAATGTAGCAGACGTTGATGTTGGCGGCCTCGCACGGCAAATTGCCGACCTCTATCTGGACAGGGAACTGCACCCCCAAGCGAAGCTCGTCGAATCCACGGAGAGCTTGCCCGATCCTGCGCCTTTCGACGGTGTGTATCTGGACCCCCGCACGCACGTCGTCTATACGTTCACGGCAAAAGGCGGGAAGCTGATGGCCTGGGGCCTCACGCTACGTCGCCTCGCCGCGAATAGGTTTAGCGACCTTGTCGGTAACCCGATCACCTTTGAAGAGGTCAAGGGCGTCATGACCGCCAAGCTGGATTTGCAAGGCGAGACCTACTTCTATGGCAACAAAGTTCAGGGACCTCAGTTAAGCAAGGCTGAGCTGCGGGCATTTGCCGGACAGTATCGCAGTGAGGAACTTGACGCGACCTACGGGGTGTCGCTTGACCAAGGCAATTTAATGCTCACGATCGGTCAGCAATCTTCCATGAAGCTGCAGGCGATCACTCCCGAGGAGTTCCGGGTAGTTGAGATCGGAACCGTGGTCTTCCACCGCGGGGCCAATCAGCAAGTCACCGCGCTGACCGTATATTCGCAGGCCGCGCGCGGCGTGGATTTCAGGAGGGTAAACTGAAGAGCCACGCGAACGGCGAGTTCCAAGGCTACCTCCCAAAGCACAGGCCCTTGAGCTCGCCGAGACCAGCCACTGACTATTCCATTAACTACTGCTTCCATACCAGCCGGCCCGAGTGAGCGGCAGCCCAGAGTCGCCATCATCAGGTTTGCTGAATAGCACCTGATAAACATTCACGCGTCCCTTGGCAAACGCCCAGCCGCTGCCCGCCATGTAAATGCGCCAGATGCGGTAGACAATCTCGCTGGTAATGCGCCTGGCCTCTTCGTAGTGCTCGTCCAACCGGCGCACCCAGTGGCGCAAGGTGCGGGCGTAGTGCTCGCGCAGGCTTTCGACGTCTCGCACCTCGAAGCCGCAGGCCTCGCCGAGGCGGATTGTGCTCCCGAGCGGCACCAGCCCACCGTCGGGAAAGACGTACTTGTCGATGAACGACGCACCCTTGCGCTGAAACACCGCCGATGTGGCGATGCCGTGATTCAGGAACACGCCGCCTGAGCGCAGCAGCTTCCAGACGTGTTCAAAGTATTCCGGCAGGCGCGATTCGCCGACATGCTCGAACATGCCCACGCTGACAATCTTGTCGAAGGGCTCGGCCGGGTCCAGATCGCGATAGTCGCAGACCTGCACCGCGCAGCGATCTCCCACGCCGGCCTCGCGAATACACTCGCGCGCCAGCTCGGCCTGTGCCGGGCTCAGCGTGACACCCAACGCGCGCGCGCCGAAGTGTTGCGCCGCCCACAGCACCAGCCCACCCCAGCCGCAGCCCAGGTCCAGCAGGCGATCGCCGGGACGCAAGCGCAGCTTGCGGCAGATGTAATCCAGCTTGTTGGCCTGGGCGGTGTCGAGGTCCTCATCGCCGCGCTTGAAGTACGCGCAGGAATACACCATGCGGCGGTCGAGCCACAGCCGATAGAAGTCGTTGGACAAGTCGTAGTGATAGGTGACGGCTTCGCGGTCGCGTTGCTTGGAGTGCAGCTTGCCGTGCAACACCGGTCTCAACTCGTGCTTCTCGCCGTTCCCATCATGGTGAGGCAGGCGGAGCAGCAGCCCCGCCAGGCGGAGCTTCTCGGTCAGCTCCAGCTCGTGCGCGGTAAGATAGTCGGCAAAATCGAAGGCGGCCTCGAGGTCGCCCTCGATATCGAAGTCGTCATAAATGTAGGCTTCGCCCAGGCTGAGCTGGCTTGGCCCGAGGATCATGCGCCGCAAACTGCCCGGATGCTTTAGCACCAGCGAGAATCGCGGGCTTTCGCCGTTGCCCCAAACGTCCCCGTTCCAGAGGCGAATGGAGAAGTCCCGCCGCGGATACTCGGCGAGGCCAACGTCTAGAAGTTCAAGAGTGATTCTTACCGAGGGCTCGTCGGTGAGGGTGGCCAGGTTCGACATTTCTTATCGCCGAAGCCGAGGATTTGCCGGCGGCCGGTGCTGGGAACCACGCCGCCTAAGCAAAATTATAGACCGCCAGGGCCTCGCTGAATGCGCCACAGTGCGCCTCACATATTACGGCGCGCCGGCTTCGCCAGTCCCTCACGCTCCAGGGCCTTCTCGATGCCGTCCCACACCCGCGGGCTCGGGTCCTCCATGGGCACCAGAAGCTTGGCTACTTCGGCAATGTATCGCAGGTCGGCCACTAAGTCGGAGCAGACCGGGCAGGTGCGCAAGTGCTCCTGCTCCTCCGCGCTGCCGCCCCCATCGATGATGTAAGGCAGGACCTTCTGAAATTCCGCACACGTCATGGCTCTCTTCTCCCTGGGAATAGATGGCGGATCTCTGAAGGTCCCGTCCGCTCTGCGAATTCCCCGCATCTCGTCGGCGAAATGCTGTCTCCCTTCCTCACCGCCGGTTGGCGGCTTTCTCGGCCTTACTCTGCTTGAGCAGGTCGCGCAGCTTCATTCGCGCCTTGTGGAGCTGCGATTTGCTGTTTCCGATCGAGCAGCCCATCATCTCCGCGATCTCATTGTGCTCGTAGCCCTCAACATCGTGTAACACGAAGATGATGCGATAGCCCGGCGGCAGGCTCTCCACCGCCCGCTCCAGGTTCACGCGATCAATCGATCCGGCCAGCATATTATCGCGCGTGCCGATGTCCTTCCTGGGGCCGTCTTCCTGCTGCGGCTCCATCGATTCCTCCAGCGACACCTCCGGCAGCCCCTTCTTGCGCAGATGCATAAGGACCACGTTGACCGCCAGCCGGTGCAGCCAGGTCGAAAATGCCGACTCGCCGCGGAAGGTCGCGATCTTGCGATAAAGCTGGAGGAAGGCCTCTTGCGTCAGGTCTTCCGCCTCAGCCGTGTTGCCTGTCATGCGCAAGCAAAGCGAGTACACCCGCCGCTTGTGCAATCCGTAGAGGGCCTCGAAGCATTCGGCGTCGCCGCGTTGCGCGCGCTCGATGGCTTCGTGCTCCGACATGCCATTCGCCAGGATCTTCTTCGCTGTGTTCAATCGATTATTCCGGGTAACACTCCCTTAGATGCAACCCAGAGTAGCTGCTGTTGCCCGCCTGCCGAAAGCAAGCGGCTGCCGCTCTGGCCGCAAACCGTTAAAGAGTAGGATGCAAGCCTTCGCAATTTGGCGCACCCCCTTGGCGGCATTGCCGGCAACTCTGAATTCTCCCCCCCGGAACTCACCTTGGTGCTGGCTAAGGATCGCGCTGCCCTGCGCATCAAGAAAATTAATGTGAGAAACCCTTGACAAGCCGCAACCCCAGTCTAAAATACCCGACAATTGGCTCAAATTGAGCCCTGAACGGAACCTGAGTGCTGTCCTGCCGGTAAACACGACCCATCCCCAGAGCGACGCTATGGACAATCCCTGTCGGCATCCCCGAGTCCAAGTGGTATCGCGAGACGAAGACGCGGAGTACGTCGAGTGCCTGGAGTGCCGCGAAATCTTCGAATCCAGCGAGTTCCGCGACATGGACATCGAAGCCAAAATCCCCATCGAAGAAGAGTAACTACTTAGGGCGACGCAGCTTGCTCTGGCAATCGCGTACACCCGTCTGCTCACGGGAAAAGGCCCCGGTCGGTTTCGGAACGCGTGGCTTCTTATAATCAAGGCTTGGATCCTGCGACTCATCTTCCCCGGCGGGTCGTCTCGCTTCAGCCCAGCGCCACGGTCACCCTGCGCGACCTGGGCTTGCTGGATCGGCTGGTGGCCTGCACCAAGTACTGCGCCGATGTTTGCCCCGAGATCGCGCCGACATCTGTGGCCATCGTCTCGGATTCCTGGTCGGCGCAGGCGCAGCAAATTGTCGCGGCGCGGCCTGACCTGGTGCTGGCTTCGGTGCCCTATCAGCTCCAGGCCCTCGGCGAAATCCTGAAAGCGGGCGTGCGCTTTCTGGGGCTGGCCCCACGAACGCTCGCCGACATCTACGCCGATATCGCTGCCATCGCCGGAGTAATGGGGGCAAGCGAACGCGGCGCGGCCGTCATCGGCGAGATGCAAACGCACATCGAAGATGTTCGTCAGCGCACGGCGGGGGCGTCGAAACCGAAGATATTCTGCGAGGAATGGGGCAAGCCGATCATCGCCTCGCAGCCCTGGGTGGCCGAGTTGGTCGAAGCCGCAGGCGGAGAATTTATCGGCGAAGCAGGGAAGAGCACGATGGCCGAGGAGGTCGCCGCGGCGCAACCCGAAGTGATTCTCGCCGCCTGGTGCGGCGCCGGCGATCGCGTTCCGCTGGAGAAGATCGTCGAGCAGCGGGGCTGGCTGCAACTGCCGGCAGCTAAGGACCGTCGCGTCTTCTGCATCAACGACGAGCTGCTGAACACGCCCGCCAGTACACTGATGTGTGGACTCGACGCCATCGCCTGGGCGCTGCATCCCGGGCTGTTTGAGAAGCCTCGCGGTATTCGGCAGATTGGTTTTGAAGGGGCACAGCTTTAGCTGCGCCGTAGCCGCTCTCCATTCCACTTGTCATGCTGACCGAGCCCGCTTCAGTGGGCGAGTGGAGGGACCTGCGTTTGCCGGAATCAGTCATGCCGCGCGAGCGAAAAGCAGGTGCCTCGACTCCGCTCGGGATGACACATAAGAAACTTGACGTGGGTCGGCACGGCTGAAGCCGTGCCCTGTTACAAAGCGTACGCTCTTAGCGGCACAGCCCGATGCTGCGCCTCCAGTGCTCACCAAAGCACGCATAAGAGCGCAAATCACATGCTATTCTGATGAAGCGCGGGCGCTTGTCGTGCCCGCACCCAGCCTGACTGTGGACTCCTGACCATGTTTGAGAACCTCACAGAAAAACTCCAGCGCGCCTTCAAGAACCTGCGCGGACAGGGCACGCTGACCGAAGAAAACATCGGCGAAGCGCTGAAAGAAATCCGCATGGCGCTGCTGGAAGCCGACGTCAACTTCAAGGTCGTCAAAGAGCTGGTCGACCACATTCGCGAGAAGGCCGTCGGCCAGGAAGTGATGACGGCGCTGTCGCCCAGCGAGCAGGTCATCAAGATTGTTCGCGACGAACTAATCAACGTCCTGGGCAAGGACACGGCGAAGCTGAAGTTTGCCTCGCAGCCGCCGACCGTCGTGCTCATGGCCGGCCTGCAAGGTTCCGGCAAAACCACCACCTCGGGCAAGCTGGCGCACTGGCTGAAGAACGGCGGACACCGCCCCATGCTGGTTTCGGTGGACGTTTACCGTCCCGCCGCGCGCGAGCAGCTTAAGGTCGTCGCCAACGCCATCAAGGCGCAGCTCTATGAGGGCAAGGTCGAAGAGTCGAACACCGCGACCGTCGAGCGCCTGGTGAAAGAGGCGCGGCGCGAGGCCATCAACAACGCCTGTGACGTGCTCATCGTCGATACCGCCGGCCGCCTGCACATCGACGAGCAGCTCATGGACGAGATGCAGTCGCTGAAGAAAATCCTGAACCCTCAGGAGATCCTCTTTGTCGCCGACTCCATGACCGGCCAGGACGCGGTACGCTCGGCCGACGAGTTCCACAAGAAGCTGACGCTCACCGGCGTGGTGCTCACCAAGATGGACGGCGACGCCCGCGGCGGTGCTGCGCTGTCGATTCGCAACGTTACCGGCCAGCCCATCAAGTTCATCGGCGTCGGCGAAAAGTACGACGCGCTGGAGCCCTTCCATCCCGACCGCATCGTCGGCCGCATTCTCGGCATGGGCGACATCCTCTCGCTGATCGAGAAGGCCGAGTCGAAGCTCGACAAGTCTAAGTCGGAGGAGTTCGCGCGCAAGGCGCTGTCGAGCGACGGCTTCTCGCTGGAGGATTTCCGCGGCCAGTTGCGGCAGGTGAAGAAGCTGGGATCCATCTCCAGCATTATGGGCATGATGCCCAAGATCGGGCCGTTCGCCAACATGCAGCAGGCCGCCGACAAAGTCGACGACAAGCAGCTCAAGCGCGTGGAGGCGATCATCAACTCCATGACGCAGCACGAGCGCGAGCACCACGAGGTCATCAACGGCAGCCGCCGCAAACGCATCGCCCGCGGCTCAGGGACGTCGGTGCAGGAAGTGAATCAACTGCTTAAGCAGTACGCGCAGATGCGCAAGATGTTCAAGAGCATGGGCAAGCCCAGCTTCGCGCGGAGGTTGGCGGGGATGAAGATGCCGGGGATGTGAGGGCGGTTGTCAGTGCCACAACGAAGGGACCTTTAAGGTTCCGTTTGCTGCGGCGTCATTTCCGCGTGAAGCGCAGCGTTACATCAACCGTCTTCGAGTCCGGTTTAGACTGCTGCAAAATCTGCACTCTCAGCGTGCTCATATCGACTTGACGCGCGGCGCTCGCCAGAAATAGGCCCGGATAGCTTGTGTCGTATACATCGCCCGCGCGAAGCTTCCATATTTTCCTCAACGACTGGGCAGAAGCCTCGTTTAGACCTTCCATGCGCAAATCGCCCATGCGATACTGGTCGCCTTCACGGACGTCGACCTCGGCCGTGACCTTTCTCGCGGCGTCATCAAAGCTGAATCGCGGTTGCAAGCGCGCCTGCATATAGCCGCGTGTACCGTAAACTTTCGAAATTCCTCCCAGATCGTCCTCCAACTGCACCTGGTTCGCCGGCTTCCCAAGTGGTGTTTTCATCGCCTTGGCAAGTTCATCGTCAGGAAACACGCTATTGCCGGACCACCGTATTCCAGCTAACTCGTAGCAAAGCCCCTCAGATACCGGCAGGCTGACCGCAACGTCGTCAGTCGTGCGATCCAATAGGGTTGCCGTCGGCGTTCCAAATTCCGCCCGCAGGAAGCCGCGCATGCGGTATTGTGGAATCAAGTCCTGCGCTCCGGCCACTTGCAAGCCGTTTACGGAAAAATCGTTGCCCAGCAGCCGCTGCCGCGCTATTTCCTGCAAGACTGCATTCATCTCCACTGACGCGCCTGGAAAATCGATCTTGCGAACGGGTATTCTCACGCCTTCAACCTTGTATACAAATCCCAGAATGTCGCCGCCTTGCTGTGATGCCTCGGGGAATACACTGACGTCAGCATTGACTTTCAGCTTGGCAAGAATGTTCTTTAGATCGGAGGCCAGCCGCTGATACATCTCACCGGCATTCGGAAGCTCGCCTCGAAAAAGGGGCTCTGAATTTTCGAGCTCCCTGATCAAGTCGCTCCTGGACAGCCAAACAAAGTTGTCGAAACGGGCCGGCAGCAGTTTCGGATTGTCGTTGACGCGGTACTCAACCCGTATCCCTTGCGGTGTGGCAACGTAGCTGTAAACGACATCGCTGAACATGCCGCTGGACGCCAGACGATCGGCGCCCATTTTCATGGTGCTCTCCTCAGCTTGGTCGCCAACGGCCAGACCGGTGGCCGTCACCAGTTCGGCCGGTTGAAAACGGTGGGAGCCAGTGACGCGGATCTCACTAAATCGACTCGAAATGTCAGCCGTGGATGCACTATGGGCCGGCCGCTGTGCCGTTTTCCCAATTAGTGAACTGCCGATAAGAAGGCAGAGACAAAGAGCGCTTGGTCGCATGGTGAGACATTCTAATGGCGGGGGGCCACCCTAACTCGTAAGACTTTCACGTCAGCCAACATCGGGGGTCCCCCATCCGGGCTTCAGTTGCTCGGGTGAGGCTTTTCGTCATGGGTGGTTTTCTGCCGCCGGCTGAAGCCGGCTCTCCCTCTCAAATGAATGCCTACCCGGGACTCCGCCTGCGGCGTAGCCTGCCCTGAGCGGAGTCGAAGGGTCTTGGGCTATCATCTCCGCCGCCCGCCACCACCCCGCCACGCGCAAAACCGGCGCTTGCCGGGGACCCCGCCCTCCGGGCTCTTGCGTTTGCAGTTCAGCACTGATGGGCAGGCGAAAAGCTGCCGACCTGATCGTCAGGTGCCCCACCCAAGCATCCTTTTGCTTGGGTGGGTCTTCGCTGCGGTCGCTTTGAAAGGGCACGGCTTCAGCCGTGTCGCCGTGACAAAATAGGCGCGCCTTCAGGCGCTGAGGGACCGCTTCCCCCAGCGGCTAAAGCCGCCTTCATACGTCGCAATTGCGGCACGCCTGAAGGCGTGCCCTTTCAAAACGGACTAGGCGCCCTACCCACGCATCGTTTGTCTGGATGGAGCCCGTTCATTGCATAGGTTGTACCCATCTACAGCGCAGCATTCGAAGAATCCTTCGCCTGACTTGTGGAATCTGCTCTCAGAGAGCATGGAGGAGGACCGCACGTGTCTCACGCGCTGATTGCTATTGCTTTCGGGTTGCTGTGCCTGGCGATCGTGGTTTGGATCAAGCGCACAAGAGACCAGCGGATATTGGAGCAGCACAGCATCACCCCGGAGGCACTCCACACATTGTTGGCCTCAAAGCAAGAGCTAGTTCTCTTCGACGTTCGACAGCCGCTGGATTTGTTGGCCGATTCGGAGGTCATCCCCGGCGCAAGGAGAATCCCTCCCAGAGACATACTCGCGAATCCCTCGCTGATTTCACGGGAGAAGGATGCGGTCGCTTACTGTACCTGTCCTGGCGATAAAACCGCTCGAACCGTGATTCGCAAGGCCCTGGCTCTGCACATCGACCGAGTCAGGTTTCTGAAGGGTGGACTGACGGCCTGGAAGGCGAAAGGTTATCCAGTCGAACCATACGTGGAGTCCTTCCACCTCGACACAGCAAGTTAACTGCGGCGAAGACCCACCCGAGCAAACGAAGCTCGAGCGACATTACCTACGGGATATTGCGTTCGCGGCTTGAAAAGGTGGGACGTCCAATCGGCGCCAATGACTTGCTGATTGCGGCCCAGGTGTTAACGCTGGATTACATCCTCGTTACCGATAACGTTAAGGAGTTCGCGCCGGTCAAAGACCTTCGCCGGGAAAACTGGTTGCGGCATAGCTGATGTCGATGCACAAGCTCAACATCCTCATCCCGCGTGAGCAGATTGCGGCCAAGGTTGCCGAGATGGGCGCGCGCATCAGCTCTGACTTTGCCGGCCAGCCCATCGTGCTCATCGGAGTGCTGAAGGGCGCGGCCATCTTCCTGGCCGACCTCGCGCGGCAAATCTCGCTCGACCTCAGCTTCGACTTCATCGCCGTCTCCAGCTACGGCAACAGCATGACGAGCGGCGAGCTGAAGCTCATCAAAGATGTTGACGAATCGGTGGAAGGGAAGAACGTCATCCTCGTAGAGGACATACTTGACACCGGGGTGACGCTGACCTACCTGAAGAAGCTGTTGCTGGCGCGGCAGCCGCGCGCGCTGAAGGTTGCGGCCCTGCTCGATAAGCGCGCTGCCCGCAAGGTACCCGTCGAAGCCGATTACGTTGGTTTCGAGATACCCGACCAATTCGTGGTAGGATACGGGCTCGATTTTGCCCAGCGTTATCGCAATTTGCCACACGTTTGTACGATAGAATGCGACGCGGAGAGCGGTTAAAATCCAACTATGGCTGTTTACTCGCCCGTAGCGCCGGGAATTCCGGCGCCCACTCTCACCGACTGGCAAGCCGCCGCCAAAATCATTGAACATACCCTGTTGAAAGCCGACGCCACACGCGCACAGGTAGCGTCGTTGTGCGGGGAAGCGCTGCGCTACGGCTTCCATTCCGTGATGGTGAACCCCGCCAACGTCACGCTGGCCGTGAGCCATCTGCGCGGCACCGAGGTGAAGGTCGGGACGGTCGTCGGCTTCCCGCTGGGCGCTAACCTGATGACCACCAAGCTGGCCGAGGCCGAAGCGGCGCTGCGCCAGGGAGCGCACGAGCTCGACGTGGTGATGAACATCGGCGCGCTGAAGTCGGGCGATCGCCTGCTGGTGCAATCGGAGATGCGCAGCCTTACGCGACTGGCGCATGGCCGGGGCGCCGTGTTGAAGCTGATTCTGGAGAACGTACTGCTCACCCAGGAAGAGAAGATTCTCGCCTGCGCTCTCGCCGCTGACGCGGAGGTGGATTTCGTGAAAACCTCCAGCGGCCTGGCCGACTCCGGCGCGACCGCCGCTGACGTGGCTCTCATGCGCGGCGTCGTCGGCTGGAAAATCGGCGTCAAAGCGGCCGGCGGCATTCGCACGGCTGCGCAATTGCTGGAGATGGTCGACGCCGGCGCGAACCGCATCGGCACCAGCGCCGGCGTGCAGATCGTCCGCGAGATGGGGGCGGAGAACAGTGGGTAGTGGATAGTTGCTGGCGGCGTCCCCTGACAACCGCCAACCGCCTTCAAAATGCCACGAACACTTCGCTGCCGCTGGTTGGAAATTTGATGTTGACGCCGCGCTCGCGGTTCACGGCGACCGTCTTCGGAACATTCAGCGCGCTGAGCGGGATGCTGCGGTCCTGGCCCTCAGCCGTCACATGCAGAAACGTGGCATAGAGCGTGTAGTGGTCGGCTTCCAACTGCTCGCCGTCCGTGAAGACGAAGATGGTCTTGGGAATCGGTTTGGCCAGATGCGCGTTGCCGATTGGCGCAACGTTCACCACTTGCGGGCGCGAGGGGCCGGGGCCGCCTGGCGGAGCTTGATTGCCCGCCTGCACTGTCTCCGGTTTGTCTGACAGCCCGGCGCGGCTCAGCAAGTAGCGCAGATACGGTTCTCCACCTCCGCCGCCCTTGCTGACGACGACGTTACCGCTGCGATCGATAACCACGTAATGCGGATAGCTGTGCACTCCGAAGCGCGCGGCCAGGCTGCGGTCGCCGCCCGCCACCACCGCGCACGAGCGTGGGCTCGCTTGCAGATACTTTCTGACCAACGCCTCCGGCTCGCCATCGTCCACGGCAAGCACCACCAGGCCTCTGCCCCCGAATTCGGCCTGCACGCTGTCAACGGCGGCCTGGTCCTGATGGCACACCGGACACCACGTTGTCCAGAACTGTATGAGTACGACATTGCCCCTGAGCGAATCGTTGGAGAACGTCTGGCCATCGAGCGTCTTGGCGCTGAATTGCGGCGCGGGCGTGTCCCCAAACGCCAGCCCGCATAGCAGGCCCAGGCTCAGCAGCAGATGACCGGCGCGGCGGGTGTCATTCCGTTCCACACTGATGGCCATCGTAACAGCCTATCCGGAAATGCGCTGCAAGAATGTGATGACGGTCGCGCGCACGTGTGACGGGACAAGCAAGTGGAGAGTGGTTAGTGGTTAGAGAAAACTGCCTGCGAGATTCATCGGCGCACCTCGGCTCAAATTATGATTACTGCCAGTATTCGCAACTCTCATCAGCGATTTCACCACGTAACTCACCACTAGCACTATCCACTATTCTCAAACACGCACACACCGCCCCATGGCCTGGCAGCATTTCGGCCCAAAGGATCGGACAGCAACGCCGCGATGCGCAGGCCAAACGGCAGCCGCTTCAACTTCGCCCCCGTGTGCAGCAGGGAATGCTTCTCCACCAGCTTCCAGCCAAACTTCTCGAAGAACGCCGGGCCCTCGGCGGGCGCGAACTTCAGCGGCGAACCGGCCGCGGCGAGCGAACCGCCCAGCGTCTTCTGTAGCATCTTCAGAAGAGCAGGATTGGTAAGGTCGGTGGCCCACCGCCGAAAGCCCTGCCGTGCAGACAAGTCGCGCGCCAGTTCGGCGACCGCCTCCGCATCCAGATAAATGATGATCCCCTCGCTGATCGCCAGCGCATGTTTGGCTTCGGCGCCCAGGCGCTGAAATAACTCCCGGCGCGCCGCGGTGTCGCGCAGGTCCAGTGGCACACGCTCCAGCGCGCACGCCGGGCGCTCGGCGGCCAGCACCTCCTGCTTGTAGCCGACCATGTCCGGCAGGTCGACCTCGATCCAGCGCAGCGATGCCGGCAGCGTCATGCGATACGGGCGCGAGTCCAGCCCCGCAGCCAGGTTCACAATCATGTCGGCGCCGCGCTGCACCTCGGCCGCGACAATCTGGTCCACCAGCCACGTGCGCGCGACGTACGACCAGGAATGCCGCTGCGCGAACTTCATGCCTGCCGCAATCTGTGCGCCGCGCTCCCCGGCCAGCTTGCGCGCATACGGGTCGTGGAAGAGCGCGTCCGTGCGCTCGCTCTCCTGCGCGCGATAGATCGCGACCCACAGCGCGGTATCGGAAATATTGCGAATGGCATTGGCCATGGCAGCCGTCGGCCCTCAGCATTCGGCATCCGGCCGCCCGCGGTCAAGCCCAAAATGTTCCGTCCGCGATTTGCGAATCGGCGATCCACAATCGCGCCACCAGCCGCTTCCTACTTTTGTCAACCGCTTCAATACGCCGGCTTAGCAGCGTCAGCCGGCTTCGACCCTTTCAGTTTGGCCAGAGACTGCTCCACGCGCGATTTGAAATCGCCCGCATCGGACTGAAAGACTCCACTGAAGCTGGTCGAGGTCTGCATCTCGCAGCCGGAACCCTGGGGCTCGAGATGGACGGAGAGGTCGCGTGAGTGGATCGCGCCACCGATGTGGAACGAAGCGGTCATCTGCGCATTGTCGGCCAGTATGGGGGTGTAGTTGCCCGAGTTCTTGATCGTGTCCTGGACCGCATCCCAAAGATCGCTGCATGGAACGGGGAAGGCGTCTTTGTGAACTTTGCCGAACGCCGGTACGGCAACCATAAGCGTCAGCAAGGCCACTATCATGGATCTCATCATGGCATCTCTCCTGGAATTTGGCTGTCCGATTGATTCGACGAGAGCAGCATACATCCGGCGGCCGAGCAATCAGCGATTGCAGGAAAGTCTTCTCGCGAGCCACTCCCGAAAAGGGAACCGGGTGCACGCAGGCAACTACGCCATCCGCTCACCTGCACCGCAGGATGTGCACCGCGAGGTTCACTCTCACTCGCCTCTTATGCGCCTGCCGATTACCTGATAAAATCTTTAAAATCCACTCCCCGGAGTTCGAATGCAGGCAATCCTTGCGCTGGAAGATGGCCGCGTCTTCCGCGGCAAAGGCTACGGAGCGAAAGGCGAATGTTACGGGGAAGTTGTTTTTAATACCTCCATCACCGGCTATCAGGAAATTTTCACCGACCCGTCGTATGCGGGCCAGATCGTAGTCCTCACCAACCCGGAAATCGGCAACTACGGCACCAACTCCGACGACAACGAGGCGACGCGCCCGTACATCGAAGGGCTGATCGTGCGCGAGTTTTCGCGCGTGAGCTCGAATTGGCGCTCGCAGGAAGTCGCCGAGGAATATCTCGAGCGTTACAAGATTCCCGTGTTGGCCGACATCGACACGCGCGCTCTGGTGCGGCATCTGCGCGACCACGGCGTGATGCGCGGCGTGATCTCGACGCTGGAGAGCGACGTCGAGAAACTGATCGCCAAGGCGCGCTCCATTCCCAAGATGGACGGTACCGACCTGGCGAAAGAAGTCACGACCCGCAGCGTCTATCAGTGGGACGAGGGCGTGCGCTCGCACGAGCCGACCGAGGTGGTTGGCGTGAAGGACGCCGCGCCGCGGCACCACGTTGTCGCCTACGACTACGGCATCAAGCAAAACATCCTGCGGCGGCTGGTGGGCGAGGGCTGCAACGTGACGGTTGTCCCCGCGACCACGAGCGCAGAAGACGTGCTCGCGTTGAGGCCTGACGGCGTGTTTCTGTCGAACGGCCCGGGTGATCCCGAGCCGGTGACGTATGCGCAGGAAAGCATTCGGCAGATGATGGGCCGCGTGCCCATCTTCGGCATCTGTCTCGGGCATCAGCTCATCGGGCTCGCGCTCGGCGGCAAGACCTACAAGCTGAAGTTTGGCCATCATGGCGGTAATCATCCGGTGAAGCAGATGGCCACAGGCAAGGTCGAGATTACGGCGCACAATCACAACTTCGCCGTCGATCCCGACTCGCTGAAGCAAAGCGAGGTTGACCTGACGCACATCGACCTGAACGACAACACGCTGGAGGGCCTGCGCCACCGCTCGCTGCCGCTGTTCAGCGTCCAGTACCACCCCGAAGCCGCCCCCGGCCCGCACGATTCGCAGTATCTGTTCAAGGACTTTGTGAAGATGATGGAGGAGTGGAAGGGAAAGTGATGGGCGGGAAGGGGCGCGCCTTCAGGCGCGCCGTAAAGGCCAACCAAGGATCGGGGCTTTAGCCCCTGAGGGACATCGATTTTGAAACCGACGCGACAGCAAACAGCCTCTGGCTACACCTACTTTGTCACCTCTCAGACTTGGCAAAGACGCGCGCTCTTCAAAAATGAGAGGTGGGCCAAACTGTTTCTTGAAACGCTCCAGTCTTATCGCGCGCGGGCTTATCTCTTGCACGAATATGTGCTGATGCCCGATCACTTCCATGTGCTGATTAGTCCGTCAGTGACTCTGGAGCGCGCACTCCAGTTCATCAAGGGCGGATTCTCCTATCGAGTGAAGAAGGAACTGCAGTCCTCGATGGAAATCTGGCAGACCGGATTCTCAGATCATCGGATTCGAGATTTCGAGGATTACCGGATTCACGTTGGTTACATCTACCGCAATCCAGTAGGGAAGAAGCTCGTCGAGAATGCTGCTGATTATCCATACTGCTCTGCATTCCCCGCCAGCTTGAAAGACGAGGTCCCTCAGTGGCTAAAGCCACTCGAAGGCCAACCCAGCGGCGTGCCTGAAGGCACGCCCTTTCAGGAAGAGGAACCCAACAGCGCGCCTGAAGACACCTTTCAGGAAGAGGAACCCAACAGCGCGCCTGAAGGCGCCTTTCAGGAAGAGGAACCCAACGGCGCGCCTGAAGGCACGCCCCTTCAGAAAGAGGAAGCCAGCGGCGTGCCTGAAGGCGCGCCCCTTCAAGAAGAGGAAGTGCTAAGCAACACCTAACCCATGCCACGCCGCAACGACATCGCGAAGGTACTCATTATCGGCTCGGGGCCCATCGTCATCGGGCAGTCGGCGGAGTTCGACTACTCCGGCGCGCAGGCCTGCAAGGCGCTCAAGTCTGAAGGCTACGAGGTGGTGCTCGCCAACTCGAATCCGGCCACCATCATGACCGACCCCGAGATGGCCGACCGCACCTACATCGAGCCGCTCACGCGCACCTACCTGGAAGAGATCATCCGCGTCGAGGCCGAAATGCTGCGCGAGAGCGGCGCACCGGGGGTCTTCGCGCTGCTGCCTACAGTCGGCGGGCAGACTGCGCTGAACCTCGCAGTCGAGCTCTCCGACAGCGGCGTGCTGGAGAAGTACGGCGTACAGCTCATCGGCGCGCAGCTTGGCGCCATCAAGAAGGCCGAAGACCGCCTGCTCTTCAAGGACGCGATGACGGCCATCGGCCTCGACGTGCCGAAGTCGTCGCTGGTCAACAACCTGAAGGACGGCATCGACTTCAGCAACAAGATCGGCTTCCCGCTCATTCTGCGGCCGTCGTTCACGCTCGGCGGCACCGGCGGTGGCATCGCCTACAACCGCGAAGAGCTGCTCGAGTTGCTCGCGCGCGGTCTCGATCTCTCGCCCGTGCATGAAGTGCTGCTGGAAGAGTCGGTGCTCGGCTGGAAGGAATACGAACTCGAGCTGATGCGCGACCTCGCCGACAACGTCATCGTCATCTGCTCCATCGAGAACTTCGACCCGATGGGCACGCACACCGGCGACTCCATCACCGTGGCTCCCGCGCAGACGCTCACCGACCGCGAGTACCAGGCGATGCGCGATGCGGCGATCGCAGTCATCCGCGAGATCGGTGTCGAGACTGGCGGCTCGAACATCCAGTTCGCCGTCGATCCGCACAACGGACGCATGGTGGTCATCGAGATGAACCCGCGCGTCTCGCGCTCGTCGGCGCTGGCCTCGAAGGCGACTGGCTTCCCCATCGCGAAGATCGCCGCCAAGCTGGCCGTCGGCTACACGCTCGACGAGATTACCAACGACATCACGCGCAAGACGCCCGCGTGCTTCGAGCCGACGCTCGACTACGTAGTCGTCAAAATTCCCAAGTGGCAGTTCGAGAAGTTCCCCGGCGCCGACGAGGCACTCGGCCCGCAGATGAAGTCGGTCGGCGAGGTGATGGCAATCGGCCGCACCTTCAAGCAGTCGCTGCTGAAGGCTGTGCGGTCACTCGAAACCGGTAAGCGCGTCGACGCCGACGAGATCGAGCCGCGAATTTTAACTAAACGCCTAGTTACACCGCACCCCGAACGGCTCCAGTACATCCGCTACGCGCTGGCGCAGGGCATGAGCGTGCGCGAGATCGCGCAGATGACCAACATCGACCCCTGGTTCCTGCACCAGCTCAAGGAAATTTCCGACGTGCAGGCGAAGATCGGCAGCGAGCCCATCGACGCCGAGCGCCTGCGCGAGATCAAGCGCATGGGCTTCTCCGACGCGCGCCTGGGCGAGGCGCTAAGCATGAAAAACGGCCGCGCCGCCGCCGAGAAGATCCATCAACTTCGCAAGCAGCACGGGGTCACGCCGGTATTCAAACGCGTCGACACCTGCGCTGCCGAGTTCGAAAGTTACACGCCTTACCTCTACTCGACCTACGAAGAAGAGGACGAGGCGACGCCGACCGACCGCAAGAAGGTCATCATCCTGGGCAGCGGGCCCAATCGCATCGGGCAGGGAATTGAGTTCGACTACTGCTGCTGCCACGCGGCGTTTGCGCTGCGCGAAGACGGTTACGAGACGATCATGATCAACTGTAATCCCGAGACCGTCTCGACCGACTACGACACCAGCGATCGCCTCTACTTCGAGCCGCTGACCTACGAAGACGTAATGGCAGTGTACGAGCACGAGGCCGCGGGCGGCACCGACGTGGGTGTCATTGTGCAGTTCGGTGGGCAGACGCCGCTGAATCTCGCGCTGCCGCTCAAGGCTGCGGGTGTGCCTATCATCGGCACCTCGCCGGAAAGCATCGATCTCGCCGAAGACCGCCGTCGCTTCGGCAAGCTGCTGGAGGAGCTTTCGATTCCGCAGCCGAGAGGAGCCACCGCAACCAGCCTGGAAGAGGCGCTGGCCAACGCCAATCGCATCTCGTATCCCGTGCTGGTGCGGCCGTCGTACGTGCTCGGCGGACGCGCTATGGTCCTCGCCTACGACGACGACTCGCTCATCCAGTACATAAAGGAGGCAGTCGAGTACTCGCAAGAGCGCCCGGTGCTGATCGACCACTTCCTCGAATCCGCCACCGAGATCGACGTGGACGCGATCTCCGATGGGGAGGATGTCGTCATCGGCGGCATCATGCAGCACATCGAAGAGGCCGGCATTCACTCCGGCGACTCGTCCTGCGTGCTGCCCGCGGTCGATATTCCCAAGCACCTGCTCAACACCATCCGGCAATATACCTTCCAGCTGGCGCGTGCGCTGAAGGTCATCGGCCTGATGAACGTGCAATACGCCATCCAGCGCAACCGTGTGTTCGTCATCGAAGTAAATCCACGCGCCTCGCGCACGGTGCCCTACGTCTCGAAGGCGACGGGCATACCGCTGGCCAAAATTGCCGCGCGCCTGATGACCGGCCGCAAGCTGCGCGAGTTCCTGCCGGAGAACGTCGAGCGGCAGAGCGATCTCGACACCGGCAACTTCTACTTCGTGAAGTCGCCCGTGTTCCCGTGGGGCAAGTTCCCAGGCGTGGACACCGTGCTCGGCCCGGAGATGAAGTCCACCGGCGAGGTGATGGGCGTCGCCGATAACTTCGGCGAGGCCTTCGCCAAGGCGCAGATGGCCGCGGGCCAGATGCTACCCACCTCCGGCAGGGTCTTCATGAGTGGCAATGACCGCGACAAGCCCTTCATGCCCGAGTTGGCGAAGCGCTTCGTCGAGCTCGGCTTCAGCATCGTGGCCACCCACGGCACGGCGCGCGTGCTGGAGCATGCCGGCCTGCGCGTCGACCGCGTCTACAAAGTGAAGGAAGGCCGGCCGAACGTTGTTGACCTGATCAAGGGCGAGCGCATTCAGCTCATCATCAACACGCCGCACGGCGTGGAGCCATGGTTCGACGAAAAGGCCATCCGCCGCGCCGCCGTAACCGCGCGCATTCCCACCATCACCACACTTTCAGCGGCGCGCGCCGCGTGCGAAGGTATCGCGGCGCTGCAACGAGGCGAAGCAAAGGTGTACGCGTTGCAGCAATTGCACGCGGACCGGAAGCAACTCGCGACGAGCAAGTAGCGGCTATCGGATCGGGAGGACGAGGTGCGAATTACGAGGGCGTTGTTCGGCATCACCGCAGTTCTTCTATGCTGCGCGAGCATGGCGGTGGCGCAGCAGTGGTATGTGCAGAGCGCCGACTGGGGCGTGGGCAACCGCCGCCAGGACGTCACCAGGACCGTGCGCCGGCTGGTGGGCGGACCCAGCTTCAGGGCCAACAACCAGAACATGGGCGTTGACCCGGCAGTGGGCGCGGACAAGACACTGCGCATCATCGGCCGCGACCGCCAGGGACAGGTGCGCACCTTCACCTATAAGGAGGGCGCCACCGTCCCATCGCAGAACTTCGTCGCGAATGACTGGTCGGACCGATGGCAAGGCAACTCGCAATTGCACATCGTGCAAGCGGAGTGGAGGCCCGCAAACGGCACCAAGGGCCGGAATGTCACCTCGCGCTTGCAAGGCATGGTGCGGAACAATCGCCTGGACATCACGGCCGACAACAGGACGATGGGAGGCGATCCGGCGCCCGGTCAGCCCAAGCAGCTTTACATCGCATATCAGTATCGTGGGCGCAGCGATAGCGTCACGGTGGGCGAGAATGCCCGGGTGAATATCCCTTAGCGCCCGGAGCGCCAGGCGCACGCTGACCGAGTAATCAACGGGTAGCTGCTTTCTTCGCCAGCGGCAGCTCCTTCATCTCTGCCGCGCGCCACAAGTACCAGCTTGCCACGCTGCGATAGGGACGCCAGCGCTCGCCGTATGCCATCAACTCCTTAGGCTTCGGCAGCTCTTCCAGCTTGCGCATCTTCGCGAATCCTTTGCGCACGCCGTAGTCGTCGACGGGCAGCACATCGGGACGGCCGAGGCGAAAGATGAGCAGCATCTCGACCGTCCAGCGGCCGATGCCGCGCACCGTGACCAGCCGTTCGATCAGCTCGTCGTCGCTCATGCGATGCGCCTGCTTCACGGTGGGCACGGTGCCGTCGAGCGTCTTGGCGGCGAGGTCGCGGATGGCCAGCATCTTGTTGCGCGACAGCCCGGCCGAGCGCAGCAGTTCTTCCGACGCCGCGAGGATTTGCTCCGGGGTAGGAAAGCCATCGACCAGCCCGCGGCGCGTGCGAATACGTTTCGTATTCTCCGGGAAGAGCGCCTTCACCCGAGCGGTAATAGTCGCGGCAACCTTGCCGTTGAGCTGTTGATAGATGATCGACTCCAGCAGCGCGGCAAAGATGCTCTGCGTGGTCTCCTGCAGCAAGCGACACGGCCCGTGGTGCGCGATGATGCGCGCCAGTCGTCGGTCAACCCGCGACAGGTGCTCGCAGGCGGCGGTGTGATCAAGTTTCTTGGGCATAGAAATCAGTGGTCAGTGGCTAGAGGTCGCTGCCCGTCGAACTGTCCCGACAGAGGACGGAATAACGGCTACAGGGGACAACCGGCCACTAGCCACTGATCACTGGCCACTTTCTTCGAGCATTGCAATCGTCTCATCATCCACGTCCCACTTCTTCAGTATGCGAAAAATTACGCGGCTGGGGAAGCCGGCGCGGACGAGTGCGCGAAAAACGCGGGCAGCCTGCTTCCGGTCCGCCGGCTTTGCGATGCGGCGGCGCCGCAGAAACTCGCGCGCCAGGGCCTCCTCGTTCACATCGTCGTACGCCGCGTGAACAGCGGTGTCGATGATGTCCGCGTGCACGCCCTTGATCTTCAGGTCCTGCACCACGCGGATACGGCCGAACTTGTCGTTCTCCTTGCGCAAGCGCGAATAGCTCTCGGCGTAGGAGGTGTCGTTCAGATAGCGTTGCTCCTTCAGCTTGATGACGACGGCCTCGATGAGCAGAGCGCCGTCGGGCTGGGCTTCCACGCGGTTGCGCATCAGGCGCTTCAGTTCCGCCACCGTCCGCATGCGCCGCCCCAGCGCGCCGATGGCGTACTCGTAGAGCGAGACCACGTCGTAGGTCTTCGTTGCCCGTTTGAACGGCATGACCGAATTATATGGCGCTCGAAGGATGATGCCGCCGCGGCAGCGGCGATACCCAGCGGAATCACGTGTCTCCACGTTCACCATCGTGCCACCTTCCTCCGGTATCATCGAAAGATATGACCGTCGCCATCCAATGCCGCGGGTTGCGCAAGACCTATGACGGCAAGGTCGAAGCCGTGCGCGGCCTCGATCTCCAGATCGAGGCCGGCGAGTGCTTCGGGCTGCTCGGCCCCAACGGCGCGGGCAAGACCACGACCATCGAAATCCTCGAAGGCCTGCTGGAGCCGACGTCGGGCGAGGTCGAAATTCTGGGCCGCACCTGGCAGACCGACGCGCGCGAGCTGCGCGAGTGGCTGGGCATCTCGCTCCAGGAGACACGGTTGTCGGAGAAGCTGACCGTGCGCGAGACGCTGCAGCTATTCTCCAGCTTCTATCAGCATCCCACGCCGATCGAGACGGTGCTCGACGAACTCTCGTTGCAGGAGAAGGCCGACGCGCTGGTCGGCAAGCTTTCCGGCGGGCAGAAGCAGCGGCTGGCGGTGGCGACCGCGTTGGTGGCGAATCCTAAGATTCTGTTTCTCGACGAGCCCACCACCGGGCTCGATCCGCAGAGCAGACGCCAGCTGTGGGACATCGTCCGCCAGTTCCAGAAGCGGAACGGCACTGTGCTATTGACGACGCATTACATGGACGAAGCCGAGCGCTTGTGCGACCGGCTGGCAATCATCGACCACGGGCAGATCATCGCGGCGGGCACACCGGCGGAGCTGATCGAGCGGCTCACGGGGCATCACGTGGTGGAGTTCGCGGTCTCGCATCAGCCCAGCGGCGACGGCCAGGCGTGGGCGCGATTGCCCGGCGTGCAGTCGGTGCGCGCGGAGGACGGCCTGTATTGCCTGCGCGTGAACGAGCCGCACGAGACTATACCGGCACTGCTGGCCGAAGTTCAGAAGCAGCACGCGCAGCTGGTGCATCTGACCACGCGACAGGCGAGCCTGGAAGATGTTTTCGTGCAGTTGACTGGGCGTCATCTGCGGGAGGAGTAGAAGCGATGAAGGACACGGCTTTGGAATTGCGCGGTTTTGTTTTGAAAGGGCACGGCTTCAGCCGTGCCGCAACCGGCATCAGTGATGAGGCTTTAGCCTCCGAGGGAATTCGTCTCTGCTCGAACCGCAAGTTCCCGCACTCAAAAGGCTGCTGACAAAGTTGTCCAAGCGGGAGCCCTCGCGGACTGAAGTCCGCTCGGGAGGATAAGAGGGAATAGCTTGGTAACGGCGCACCTGAAGGTGCGCCCCTTCAAGGCATTGATGGCAACACTCGAACAACGACCGGTACACACTGAGCCGCAACGCGAGGCCATCACCAACCCGCGCTGGGCGGGCTACGCGCGCCTGCTGCAGATGCGCATGCTCGAGCTGTGGCGCGAGCCCGAAGTCATCTTCTGGGTGTTCGTCTTTCCGCTATTGCTCGCACTGGGACTTGGCATCGCCTTTCGCGAGAAGCCGCCCGATGTCACGCCGGTCGCGGTCGTCGCCGGGCCGAAAGCGGCCGACATCGTGCAACTGTTGCAGCGCTCGCCGGAGCACGCCGGCATGCGTCCCGACGTGCTGAGCGAGCAGGCGGCGCTGGATGGATTTCGACTGGGCAAGTATTCGCTCGTGGTCAGCATGGACGATGCAGGCCTGCATTATCGCTACGATCCGGCGCGTCCGGAGAGCGTGCTGGCGCGCACACAGGTGAACGACGCACTCGAAGACACCGCTGGCCGCAGGAATCCCATCGCAACCACAAGCACCGCGGCCAGCGAGCCCGGTGCGCGCTACATCGACTTCCTCATCCCCGGCCTGCTGGGCATGAACCTGATGAACTCGGGCATGTGGGGCATCGGCTTCGCGCTGGTGGAGATGAGGCAGCGCAAGCTGCTGAAGCGCTTTGTCGCGACGCCCATGCGCCGCTCGGATTTTCTGCTGGCGCTGGTCTCGAGCCGACTGGTGCTGATGCTCATCGAGGTCGCACTGCTACTCGTCTTTGGCGTGCTGGTGTTTCATGTGCGTGTCGAAGGCAGTGTGGCGTCCATCCTGCTCATCGGTGCCCTGGGTGCGATTTCTTTCGGCGGGGTCGGCCTGCTTACCGCCAGCCGCGCGCAGAAGATCGAGAGCGTCAGTGGGCTCATTAACCTCGTCATGATGCCGATGTGGATCTTCTCCGGCGTCTTCTTTTCGTACGAGCGCTTCCCGAAGATGTTTCTGCCTGCGATCCGCGCGCTGCCCCTGACCGCGCTTAACGACGCGCTGCGGGCCATCATCTTGCAGGGCGATTCGCTGGCGTCGCAGGCGGCGCGCATTGCGGTGCTGGCTATCTGGGGCGGCGTCTCGTTCGTGCTGGCGCTGCGCTGGTTTCGCTGGAGCTGAGGAGAAACAGTTTCAAGTTTCGAGAAACCTATCAATGCGGCTGAGCCATTACAGGGCCCAGTGGTGGCTCAGATTTCAAAGTGAGCCACTGCTGCGCCCTGCTCGCCTTGACGCTGCTGCTGCGTCACAATAAAGTCAAATCTGAGCATCGCAACCCGAAACTCGGAAACCTGACACTGGACCTCCGCTTGGAAAACATCGTCGGCAAAACCATCCTGCACTATACCGTCATCAAGAAACTCGGCGCCGGCGGCATGGGCGTTGTGTTTGAAGCCGACGACGCCCGCCTGGGCCGGAAGGTCGCGCTGAAATTTCTGCCGCGCGAGCTGGAGCAGGACTCGCGCGCTCTAGAGCGCTTCAAGCAGGAGGCGCGCGCCGCCTCCGCGCTGAACCATCCCAACATTTGCACCATCTACGCCATCGAGGAGTGCGAGGGCGAGAGCTTCATCGCCATGGAGTTGCTGGAAGGCCAGACCCTCGGCGAAAAAATCGACGGCCATCCGCTGCCGCTCGACAGGATCCTCGAAATCGGGATTCAGATCACCGACGCACTCGACGTCGCGCACCACAAGGGCATCGTGCACCGCGACCTGAAGCCGGCGAACATCTTCCTCACGTCGCGCGGTCAGGCCAAGATCCTCGACTTCGGATTGGCCAAGCTGACGCACGAGCGCCGCGCCGCTATGGAGACCGTCGGCGCGAGCCCCGCCGCCACGGCCGCGATGCTCACCTCACCCGGCACCGCCGTTGGCACCATCGCCTACATGTCGCCCGAGCAGGCGCGCGGCGAAGAGCTCGACGGACGCAGCGACCTGTTCTCGCTGGGCGGCATTCTCTACGAGATGGCCACCGGCAAGATTCCGTTCGAGGGCAACACCTCCGCCGTGATCTTCCAGGGCATCCTCGACCGCAATCCCCGGCCCGCCTCCGAACTCAACGCCGCCGTCCCCGCCAAGCTGGAAGAGATCATCGACAAGGCGCTGGAGAAAGACCTGGAGCTGCGCTACCAGAGCGCGGCCGAAATGCGCGCCGATCTGAAACGGCTGAAGCGCGACAGCTCCGGGCACATCTCGCGTGGCGCGGTGCCTGTGGCATCCTCCGGCGATGGTCGCGGGGCTGTGGCCGACAGGGAAGGCCGGGAAAGCCACAGCGATGCCGCCCGCCGCCGCCGTCGCCTCGGCGCGCCCATTGTCCTCACCCTAAGTCTGCTGATGATTGCGCTGGGAAGCTACGGGCTCTACAAGCGCTTCGCGCAGTGGCGCGGCGACTCCGGCCCGGTGCCGTTCCAGAACATGACCATGGAGAAGCTGACCAACTCCGGTCATGTAGTGCTGGCCACCATTTCCGCCGACGGCAAGTACGTGGTCAACGCTGTGGACGACGGACAGGGCAAGCAGAGCCTGTTCATGCGACATATCGCCACCGGCAGCAACGCGCAGATCATGCCGCCGTTCGAGGGTCATTATGCCGGCCTCACGTTCTCGCCCAATGGGGACTTCCTTTACTTTGTGCGCGGCGATCCGGAGCATCCGGGGGTCGGCTTCCTCAACCAGATACCGGTGCTCGGCGGCACGCCGAAGAAGCTGGTCGACGACGTCGACAGCGCGGTCAGCTTTTCTCCCGATGGGCAGCAGATGGTCTATCTGCGCAACAGCTCTGGCGACGCCAGCTCGTCGCTCATCATCGCCCATGCCGATGGCACCGGCGAGCGCGTGCTGGCCAAGATGCCGCTGCCCGGATATCACGATCCTGCCTGGTCGCCCGATGGCAAGTGGATCGCCGCCAGCGTGGTGCAGCCCGGAACGCAGAGCCTGGGGCGCATTGTGCTGCTCGACCCGCAATCGGGCAAGGAGAAGACGGTCTACGCCGGTGGGGCGACCCTCCAAAAGCCTACGTGGACGCCCGATAACAAGCACCTGCTGGTCATCTTCCACGACGTCTCCAGCGACTGGAACGGCCAGGTGGGCGAGATCGCCATCGCCGCGGGCAAGCTGCATCGCATCACCAACGACCTGAACGCCTACGCCAGCCAGACGCTCAGCGTCACCGGCGATGGCAAACAGCTCATCGCGATCCAGATCACGCCGGAGGCAGGCGTCTTCGTCATGGGGTCGGAGCCGAACGGCGCGACCGGCGTGAAGCAGATCGACGACCACGAAGATATCAGCGTGCGCTGGCTGCCCGACGGGCGCCTGCTGACCAACGACTACGACGGACACATCGCGGTGATGAACGCCGACGGCAGCAATCGCAGTGTCATCTATCAGGAGCATCTGCCCATCGGCGGGCTCTCGGTTTGCCCCGACGGCGAGCACGCGCTGTTTTTTATGCCCGCTAAGGAAACCAAGGCCATCAATATCTGGCGCCTGGACGTGCAGAGCGGCTCCGTTACTCCGGTGACGAAGGGCAAGATCGACCAGAACCCGTTCTGCGCGCCCGATAGCAAGAGCTTCCTGTATGTCACCATCGACAAGGGCAGGCAGCTTCTGATGCAGATGCCGTTGCCGGGCGGGGAAGCGAAGCAGGTCAGCGACCGGCCGATCAACTTCGGCGTGTTCTCCCCGGACGCACAGCAGATCGCCGCGATGACCTTTGAAGGCACCGGCATCAACACCCACCCTGCCATTGCCATCCTGCCCGCACAGGGCGGCCTGCCGGTGAAGGTCTTCGAAACCGCGCGTACCATCTCTAGCTACTTACAGTATTCGGCAGACGGCAAGGCCCTCTATTATGCGGTAAGCGAGCGCGGGGTCTCGAATGTAGTTAACCAGCCCATCGGCTCCGCAACTGTCACCCCGCAGACGCACTTCGACAAGTACGCCATCTACGGCTTCGACTACGACTGGAAGAACAAGCGGCTGGCCGTGGCGCGCGGACGCAACAACACCGACGTCGTGCTGCTGACGCAAGGACAGGGACAGTAGAAGGGAAGCCGATCCTCAAGGCTGGCTGGTAAGCGGGCAGATTACGGCACGATCTCGAACACCACGCCGTTATTGTTCATGCCGGCGTGCGAGGCCGTCCCGTATAGGTTGCCGTCCGCGTCGAACACAATGTTGCTGACGGGATTGGCTCCGTCACTGCCGCCGCCGAAATCGTGCAGCGAAGTGTAGGTCCAGCTGCCGTTCGAGTTTGTCAGCTTAAAAACCGAGCCGTAGCCATACATACCATCCGCATAGGTTGTACCGTAGAGGTTACCGGCGGCATCCATCGCCAGCTTGTCCTCGGGACCTCCGCCGACGGTGCCCGACGCGAAGCTGTAGATCGTGTTGAAGGTCCAGGCGCCATTCGCATAGGTCAATTCGAAAACCGTACCATAGTTCTCGGCCCCGCCGGATGTGGTTCCATAGAGGTTGCCGGACTGATCGAAGATAAGTCCGGCTTTGGGAGTTGCACCGTTGGGTCCCGAAAATACCTGTAGGGTTTGTTCGCTGTAGCTCGATCCGGATGGCGACAACCGGTAGACTGCACCTTCTGCGCCTTCGCTTCCCGTAGAGTTGGTGCCATAGAGGTTTCCAGCGCCGTCGAAGACCACGCCCCCATAAGGGTTTTGCCCCGAAAAGCCGCCACTCGGGACGTACAGGACGGACTCTGCCCAATCTTGCGACGCTACCAATTCATAAACTAACCCACCATCGTTGTTGCCGCCTTGTTCTGCAGTGCCATAGATGTTGCCAAGCTGGTCAAAGATTACGTCGCCTTGAGGATTGGATCCGCTGTAGCCAATTCCCCTAAAGCGATAGACCACGGTTTCACTCCAGGGAGCAAGCGCCGATCGTGGCGCCGACGGCGATGGCGACAAGTGGAACACTGTACCGCAACCGCCCGGGCAACCGCCTCCTCCGGAAGAAGTCGTGCCATACAAGGTTCCGTCGCCGGCTAACCGAACCCTCCCGGAAGGGTAGGCTCCGTCATTGCCGCCGGCAAAACTGTAGAGTGGGTTCAGGATCCAGTCCGTGCCATGCTTAGTTAAGCGAAAGACAACGCCCTGCTCGGAGCCGCCGCCGTCGAAGGTCGTTCCATAGAGGTTTCCCCTGGCATCCATCGTCAATCCCGCCAGTGGATACCCACCGTCGCCCCCGCCGGTGAAGGCATGAATTACAGAGAAGGTTTGCGCCTGTATGGATTGTCCTGCGAGAAGGGTCAGCGCGCCGAGCAAAGCGACTCCTGATGCTGGTCGTGTCAGGTATCGGCCAAGGAAGGTCCTGAAATCGTATGAGGGATTCGCCATGGCAAAGCTCCCTCGTCCAGGCGTCTACGGTCGGTTCAGCGGTCAGCGCTTCCGTGGCTCTCCCGTGCTCCACTCGCCCATAAGGCTGAACGATTCGGATGAGACCTGCGAAACCTGGCCGGCGCCGTTTGCGCCGATCGGCTCATAGTACGCTTGCGAGGCCCCGTCGCTGCTTTGTGCCCAGAACGAGTAAGTGTCCCAACGCGTCACCGCGTCCTGCACCTGGAGATAATAGGTTCCTGCCGGAAGGCTGAGGCTGGGTATGGCAAAACTCATCTCCCAGGCGAAGAACTGAAATCGGGTCGGATAAGGATTGCTAAGCAGTGTCAGGTGGACAAAGCCCTCGCCCATCACCCTGCCGCCTAAGGCCTCCGTGGAGATCGTCCATTTCAAGCGCTGCGGGGCGTTACGGTCATCGACCGCGTAGAGTGTGAGCGCGACACCCGTGATCGTGGCTGCGCGGGGCAGCGCGAAGGAATTTGTGGTTGCTGCGCCGAAGTTGACGCGGTAGTAGCCCACGTTTCCATCAGGTCCATTGTTGTAGAGAACAGTTTGTGCGCGGGCAGGCAGGACCATCGCGGCCTGAACGGCGAAGGCGGCAACGGCAATAAGCGCCGCAAACATCTTGCGTTGGAACACAAGCACCCCGATGCGCGGCTGCATCCATTCGCCGCTACGGTTCGATTGCGGAGAGCATATCTGCCGGAATGGGAGCGCGCAACTGAAATCAGCTCTCCTGCCGCAACCATATCCAGAAACAAAAAGAGGGCGGCGCCTGCCGCCCTCGGGTATTAGCGGAAATACTTCACTTGTTCGTCATGAGCGAGATGCTGTAGATCACGACCGAGCCGTCCGGAATGACGGCATTATTGCCTAGCCAGTCCGGGGTGAATGCGAGCTGCGTCACGCGCCACACCGTCGGGAAGGTAAACGTCCTCGGAGTCGTGGTGGCTTTCAGCCGAAGCGTGCCTACATAGGCCCCATCGTTGTAGCCCGTCACCGTGACGTAGTTGTCCTCCCACCCAGCCGAAAGGGTTACATGCAGTGGCGTGAACGTCTGGTTTTTCATCACCGCCGTCAGGCTGGGATTCATGATGGGATTCATCTTGAGCATCGCCGTGCAAGCAATCTTCAAGGCGCACACCGGGCCACCTGCAAAGATCACGTCTTTAGTGTTGGGCTCGACCACGAAGCCCAGGCCCTCTTCGCTCCATGCTCCAGGCGTGACATAGTAGAAGTTATCCCAAAACAGACCCATGCCCTGCGGATAGTTATCCGGCATGAGCGTGGGGTTGGTGGCCATTGGCATCTTGTTGAAATCAATCAGCGTCTGTGCGCCGGCGCACAGGCTTAAGGCAGCGACAAAGGCAATGAGCAGCACAATCCGTTTCATAGGGGGATACCTCTTTCAGAATGGATTGTGGTCTCTAACCCGCTCCGTAGTGCGGCAGGTAGTCCAGGGCGTCAGCGCGTGGGTTCGCCGGCCCCTTCAGTGACTTGGTTTCACGATCACGAACGAGGCACGCTGACGGCTTCTTGGTGCGAGGCGGTTGGCGAGCAACAGAACCTGGGAGACGCTCACCTTTTGCGAAATACCGCTTCAGATCTACGCTTCCATCGGCGACCCGATGGGGGAGCAGGGTCGGTCGTCCACAAACACTCGTCGCTTCTCGGGGCGGCTGAACAATTTCACGCTAGCACCGACAGCCGGAATGTCAACGGAAGAAGTAGGACTCTGCGCGAATGTTACAAGTAGCGTTCCATTTCGGTTCTAGAATGTGGACTCGACGCAACCGAATGCCACTTCAGTGTGCAGCAACGATGCAGCACGCCTTGCCCATGTATGCGATTGCTCACTTGCAACATCTACTCTGGACAACAAAGCGGCACCATGCGCATCTCAAGCCTCTTGGTTTGCGGTGCAATGGCAGGTTTCCCTTCAACGTGCCGCCCGACGTGGTGTTCGCGGTCTTTCTGCCCGCCAACGTCCACCGGCCGACAATCGCTGACGCCATGAAGATCGCAGCCTGGTCACTCGGGATCTCGGATTGAGAAGCCTATAATTCAGGCATAGCTCTTGAGGACCGGCAGCTTCTCCGGTCAGGAGAACTCAGGCAAACAACATGAATCTGACCGCGCGAGCACAGATGGTCGCCGTGATGACCGTAAGTACCATGCGTAGCCACCTGGAGGGCCTCAGCAACAACGCTTGCCGCTTCACCGTCTCCAAGGTGCACGGCGATCACGTCTCCATTCGTGCCGACTACACGCTTGCGGGTAAGAAGAAGCATGCGTCGGTGGTGCTGCCCGCCTATCCCACCGGTTCCCCCGACGACGCACCCTCCAACAATCTGAACGTCGTGCTCGATCCGTTGCACTTTGAAGGCGCTCCCGGCAGCGAGGAGCGCGATGTATTCGCCCCCCTGCTCGGCCACGACATTCTGGACCACTACGCGAAGACCCACCCCGACGCCGCTATCCCGATCTCGCGCTGCTGTTAGCTGCTGTTAGAGGCTATCCCTGAGCAGGAAGAGCCGCTCCACATGGAAATGGGGCAGCGAGTTCGCTGCCCCGGAATGCACGCCATGTAGTTCGCCTGAGGCCGTTCCGCTTCGGCGGACTTAAGCAGGGAAACGGCAAAACCTGCTCCATCGCGTTCCAGATAATTGGATGCACGCCGCCGCCGCGCAGAAAGGCACCGCCAGCGCCGAAAGCAGGTACACAGCGCTCCAGACGCTGCCGAGGCCGCTCCACCGCAGTTTTCCAACCACGTCGCGCGCCGCCTGGGGAGCTACGCACCGCGCTGCTCGATTCCTCCGCTCGCGCGCAACAAAGAGTAGAATCCAAGCGAAGGTGAATATGGCACAAGATCAGGCGTACACCAACCGGTTCGTCGACGTGCACGAGAAAGTCAAGGCTTTCAAGGACCGCGTTCGCGACGCGAAGAACAGCGATGCCGAGGTTCGCGAAAGCCGAGCGGCACAGGAAGCCAAGGAAGTCCTCGACAAAGAAGTCAAGTAGTCCGACCAACGTCCTCCAGCAAACCGAATTACGATTTTCACATCGATAGAAGAGTCTGGGATGCGGGTGTCCCACTCATTCGCGGGGTTCGAATGAGTGGGTGTCCGCGCAAGAGGTATCGCGACTACAACCATCAGAACGAAGGGGCACGCCTTCAGGCGTGCCGTAAGGGGCGAGTAATCGAAACCGGCTTCAGCCGCCGAGGTAAAGCCTCCCTCAGCGCCTAAAGGCGATTCGTTCATGTCTTCGCCGGCACGGCTGAAAGCCGTGCCCCTTCAAAGCCAGAACGTGCCCATAACGCGGTACGTGGTCCTGAGGATAGGCCGGGTGCCGCGTGCTCCACTCATTCGCGGGGTTCGAATGAGTGGGTGTCCGCGCAAGAGGTATCGCGACTACAACCACCAGAACGAAGGGGCACGCCTTCAGGCGTGCCGTAAGGGGCGAGTAATCGAAACCGGCTTCAGCCGCCGAGGTAAAGCCTCCCTCAGCGCCTAAAGGCGATTCGTTCATGTCCTCGCCGGCACGGCTGAAAGCCGTGCCCCTTCAAAGCCAGAACGTGCACATATTAGCGCACCGAGTTCATGCGCCTCGTTCCTAAAACGGGAATCGGCCCGCCGTTTTTTCCTTTTTTGGTTGATTCCAGTTCCTCTGTCCTTCCATACTTGGCCTGTTAGGGTAGGATCCGCCTTCACCCCGGCGCTCCTGCCCTATTTGTGTCTGGGGGTATGAGCAGTTGCCGGTTGCCAGTGCCCAGTTATCAGTTGTAAGACTTCAGCTCCCACCAAAACGCCCGCCATTGATTTCTTGTAAGTCCCTGCCGCTCAAATTTTTGCCCGCAACTCCCGCGCGCGCGCCCGCTTGCCGTGCTCTCCGCAGACAAGCTGCGCCCCTTCTACGTCTTGCGAATGGGAGGGGGAGGGGGGTACAGAAGTGGCTAGTGGTCAGTGGCCAGCGGCCAGTGGCTGGAAGACCGCAAGCCGGCTGCTGCCGGAGCTCAAGAGCTGAATGCTGAATGCTGAATGCTGAATGCTAATTACTAACGCCAAGGAATGCTTATGAGTTGCAAATCAAAACGAACCAGGAACCAAGCCAATGCCATCATCCCGAAAAACCAGAAACCTGTTGCGCCGAAGACGCCGCGCCACTGCGAACACATTATGACCAACGGCGAGTTCTGCCGCTTGCCGGCGCTGCGGGGGCGCAAACATTGCCACTTTCATCTTGTCCATCTCGGGCGCAAACTGCGCGCCGAGCGCCGGTACGACATGGCCATGAAATCGTCCATCAACTCGAAATACATACCCATGGACCTGCCGCTGCTGGAGGACGCCAACTCCATCCAGTTGGCCTTGAGCCATGTGGTCGATGCCCTCATGAACAACGGCGTCGACGCCAAGCGCGCCGGACTGGTGCTCTACGCGCTCCAGACCGCGACCTTGAACATGAGGAATGGAGTCGATTTCAGCCAGCGTGAGGGCGCGCACGTCGCCGAGAGCTACGACAACTTCGAAGAGGAATTTGTGCTGGGCGATGCCGCACCTGAACTGAAGCTGGATGAAGACGGCGAGCAGAAAAAGCCGGCTGCTGCGGCCGCGGTAGCGCAAACATCTCCCGCGATCAAGCCACAGGCGCCGGCTTCTCCGTCGAAGGTCACGGCCAAACCCGCGCTGCCGCTCGATCCCGCTAGCGCCAGCCGGCTGATGGACCTTCTGCCCCGACTTCACATGCTGCGAGGAGGCAAGACGATCCTGAGGCCGGCGAACGCTGGGCCCGGGTAGGACATGAAATGCCGCTGGCCCTACCAACGGGAACGCGTCAGAGTGCCGCATTCCTCGCCGCGCTATACTGGGCTTATACCCCGCCAATCGCACCATCGTCGATTTCCGGGGCCGTCTGAGGATGGCTGTGAGCGCTGCGCAAAAGACGTTTTACATCGAGACCTTCGGCTGCCAGATGAACTTCCACGACTCGGAAAAAGTTGTGGGCTCGCTCATCTCCGAGGGCTACCGGCAGGTGGAGCGCGAAGAGGACGCGGACCTGATCTTCTACAATACCTGCTCCATCCGCGACAAGGCCGAGCAGAAGGTCTTTCACCGGCTGGCCGATTTCAAGAAACTGCATCGGGAAGGGAAGCGCTTTGCCGTTCTCGGGTGCGTGGCCCAGCAGGAGGGCGAGCGGATTTTCGAGCGCGCGCCGTTTGTGTCGCTGGTGGCCGGCTCGGCGTCGTACCGCAACTTGCCCGAGATGCTGGTGCAGATCGAGGCGGGCGCGGCGCGCGTGACCGGGCTCGACGACCGCGAGACCGATCAGACCTTCGAGACCGAGTTCACCGCGCGCTCGAATCCGCATCGCGGCTACATCACCATCATCGAAGGCTGCGACAAGTTTTGCGCCTACTGCGTGGTGCCGTACACGCGCGGCAAGGAGCGCAGCCGGACTTCGCAGTCGGTGCTGGACGAGGCGCGGCGCATGGCCGATGCCGGCTATACCGACGTCCAACTGCTCGGGCAGAACGTGAACTCTTATCGCGATCCGCTTGCGAAGAAAAGCTTTGCCGAGCTGCTGGCGGCGGTTGGCGAGCTTGGCGGCATTCGGCGCGTGCGATTCACCACATCGCATCCTCGGGATTTTACGAAGGACATTATCGATGCGATCGACGCCGTGCCCACGCTGTGCGATCACGTTCATCTTCCGGTGCAGAGCGGCTCGTCGCGCGTGCTGAGCTCGATGTTCCGCGAGTACACGCGCGAGCAATATCTGGACCGCATCGCGTGGATGAAGTCGACGCGCAACAGAGAAATCAGTATCACAACCGATGTGATTGTCGGATTTCCGGGCGAGACCGAGGCGGAGTTCGGGGAGACGCTCGGGCTACTGGACGAAGTCGGCTACGACGGCGTGTTCTCGTTCAAGTACTCGCCGCGCCCCAACACGCCCGCATTGCAGTATGCGGATTCGATCCCAGACGAGGAGAAGTCGCGCCGCTTGCAGCTGCTGCAAGAACATCAGCGCGAGATCCAGAGGGCGCGCTACAAGAGGCACTTGGGCCAGAGACTTGAAGTGATGGTGGAAGGGAAGAACGCGGCGCGGGGCCAGATCATCGGCCGCACCTCGCAGAACAAGACGCTGAACTTCGTCACCAACGGGGCCCCCGAGCCGGGCATCGGAGACTATGTGATGGTCGAGGTGACGCAGGCGTTCCCGAACAGCTTGTTGGGCAGGACGGCTGAATGACTAACCACAGAGACACAGAGACACAGAGTTTAAGAAATCGGAGAGATATCCTTCGTTCTTGCTCAGCTTTGCTCAACGCGGCGCCACGACAGGAAGTTTTGAAATTTGCTGTCTCTGTTTCTCTGTGTCTTTGTGGTTGAATTGGTTCTGGTTGGTGGTGGAAAGAACTCGGAGGACCCACGATGGAAGTCGAAATGAAAATCAGCGGACTGATACCGGACCCGATGACCAACATGCCCATCGTGGTGCTGAAGGACCAGGCCAGCGGCGTCGTGCTGCCCATTTGGGTGGGCGCCTTCGAGGCGAACGCCATCATGATGGAAATCGAGAAGATGACAGCGCCGCGGCCCATGACGCACGATCTGCTGAAGAACTTGCTGGTCGGGCTGGAGACCACGGTGCGCAAGGTGGTCGTCACCGAGCTGCGCGACGACACCTTCTTCGCCGTGATCTGGCTGGAACGGGGCGGGCAGACCATCAGCCTGGATTCGCGGCCGTCGGACGCGCTGGCGCTGGCGCTGCGCATGGATTGTCCCATCTTCGTCGACGACGAGGTGCTGAAGAACAGTAAGGTCGCCGGCAACCTGAGCGATCGCGCCACCAGCGACGAGCTGCGCAATTGGCTCGAGAACCTGGGCGAGGACGACCTGGGAAGGTACAAGATGTGAGCTTCTGCGGGCGCAGTTAGCTGTCGCCGTCAAGCTCTTTGAAAACTGAATAAATGAGGAGAGCGGCAGGCGACAGGGTGGCGAGTCGCCGAGAGAGGAATGCCGTACGGTTATGCCGGATCCAGCCGAACAACTGCAACGCATCTACTTGGCCGGCTTCGAGCTGCAAACCTTCGAGCGCTATCCCAACGCCATTGGCGTGATTCGCGAGGGTTGCATCGCGCTACTGCGCTCGACCCCGAGTGGCCTGGAGATGATCGGTGCACCCGGCTGGCGCATGGGCGAGGTGCTCGGAGTACTGGTGGAGAAAGACGGCAGGCAAGTGTTTCAGGCGAAATCCGAAGTGGTCGAGGCCACGCCGGAGCGGCTGGAGACGCTGCGACGGTTCCGCGCCGACCTGGAAGAATTGCTGACCGCGCAGGCGTGAATACCGCTAATTTACAAGCCGGCTCGTTTAGTTAACATAATATCTGTTATCGGACATAAGCAATGCGTCGAGATCCAGAGCCTGATGTGATGCATATTCTGCAAGCTGCATCACCTTTCTAGATCAGCACCACCTTGGGATGGAACAGCGTACCGGCCACGCGGCTGGCGAGGCAGACCAGCTCCGCCTGGCCGGCGAAGACCTTGACCCAGGGCGAGCGTGACATCTCCGGCAGGTTCACGGTGCGGCCATGGCGGATCTTGCCCACGTCTTCTTCGGTCGCAGTGACCGACGGAATGTGCGGCAGCACGCGCCGCGGATGCATCAGCAGGTTGTCGAGGCGGTCTTGCGCCGCGGCTTCGGCGATTTCCTCCAGCGTGTGGGCCTGCTCGATGGTGAACTCGGCCACGGCTGTGCGCCGGAGGCTGGCGAGATGCGCGCCAACACCGAGACTCAGGCCGAGGTCGTGCGCCAGGCTGCGCACGTAGGTCCCCGACGAAACACGGCAGCGGAACTCGATCAGTTCCCCGTCCAGGCCGGAGATGGTAAAGTCGCGGACCTCGACCTGCACTGGGCGCAGCCCAACTTCCTGCTTTTTGCGGGCGAGTTTGTAAGCCGGGACGCCATGAATCTTCTTGGCCGAAAACGGCGGCGGGAGCTGCTGAAGCACGCCAACCAGCGGCGCGGCTGCTGCGACCACTTCTTCAAGTGTTACTTGAACCGGCTGGGGAGCGCCGAGTGCCGCCCCATCGGCGTCGTAGGTATCGGTTGCGAACCCGAGCCGGATGGTTCCCGCGTAAGCTTTCTCCGACGAGGTGTAGAACTGGCACAGCCGCGTCATGCGGCCGAGCACGAGCGGCAGTACGCCAGTTGCCAGCGGATCGAGCGTGCCCAGATGGCCGACCGAGCGCTCGCCCACCAGCCGCCGTACTTTGGCGACGACGTCGTGCGAGGTCCAGCCTGCCGGCTTGTCCACAACCATCACAGCGTTAAGCGGCATTCCTCTGCTATCGTGGAGGCTGACCGCAGTTTGGTCAACCTTGTAGTCCGATATGATCCCGCTGAAAGACGACGCTCCACGGGTTGGCACGCCGTTCGTGAACTACACGCTGATCGTGCTGAACACGCTGGCGTTCCTCTACGAGGTATCGCTCAGCAGCAATTTGCGGCAGGAGCTGGTGTTCGTCTTCGGAGTAGTGCCGGCGCGCTTTACGGTGGTGCTGCTCAACCACGGCTATGTGCCGTGGGACCTGATCTCCGGTCTGGGGACGCGCTACATACCGGCGGCGGCGGCCATCGTTCCGATCTTCACCTCCATGTTCCTGCACGCCTCCTGGCTGCACCTCATCTTCAATATGTGGGCGCTTTGGATCTTCGGCGACAACGTGGAAGACTATCTGGGGCACACGCTGTACCTGGTTTTCTATCTGGTCAGCGGGATTGCCGCGTCGCTGCTGCACACGCTGTTCAACATCGGCTCGACTATTCCCAGCGTGGGCGCCAGCGGCGCCATCGCCGGCGTGATGGGCGCATATTTCGTGTTGTATCCGCGGGCGCGCGTGCTCACGCTGGTGCCGCTGTTCTTCGTCTTCTTTATGTGGCTGCCGGCCTGGATCGTGCTGGGCTACTGGTTTGTGGCGCAGTTCCTGAGCGGGGCAGCCAGTTCGATCACGACCCACGGCAGCAATACCAGCGGCATCGCCTTTTGGGCGCACGTGGGCGGATTCGTGGCCGGAGTTCTTCTCATCAAGCTCTTCCCTGCCCGCGCGCGGCGCTATCACTACGGACTGTGAGTGAAGAACGATGAAGCCCGGCCTTGACGACCGGGCTTCCGTGAAGGAGATACTGAGTCGAATTTACGCGGCTGCCTTCCGACTGCGACCCTCTGGCATCGCAACCGGCTGGGCCACTTTCCGGACCAGGAAGGGCTGGAGATTCGGCTCATTGCCAGCCCACTCCAAATTGCTGATGGAATGACCCGGCGAGCAGGTTACGAAATAGCGTTCTCCGTTGGGGCTGATTACTTCAAACTTGCCGGTCTCACCCTGCAAAGCCTCGGCAATATCATAGGTAGTTATGGTCTCGTTGAGTTTCATTTTAGGGACTATCCTCCTTCTTACTTGTGGGTTGCAGTTGTTAGGATTGTCCCCTCCCTAGGGAAGGCCTTCGACACAAGGTTAGACCCGTGGCCTACCGCAATGTCAACGCTGAAGCCCCATTTTTTGCCCGTTTGTGGGGCTTTTATTCGACAGCAATTTCCTGGGTCTCACTTGTTTCCGGCGATGCCTTGATCCTGTAATTCCACAGTTCTTCGTAGCTGTCGGGCTGGAGCTAAACGGCACCCATGGTAGGCGTCACGATGATCTCCGAGAGCGTCGCTTCCGGCGGGAGAAGCACGGCATAGAGCACCGCTTCGGCGATGTTCTCCGGCTTCATCATGTGATCGAATGGCGCATTGGGCATGATCTGCCGCCAGATGTCGGTTTCGGTTGCGCCGGGCAGGACTGCCGTGACACGGATGCCGCGCGGCATCAACTCCGCCCGCAGCGACAACGTGAAACCCAAGGCGCCGGTCTTGGCTGCCGTGTAACCGTAATAGTTGGGGAAGAGCTGCCTGGCCGCGATCGAGATGTTGTTGATGACGGTGGCGCCACGTTCCATCAGCGGCAGCGCCGCACGCGAGCACAGAAAGACGCCCGTAAGATTGGTGTCGATCTGGTCGCGCCACAGCTCCAGCGTTGTTTCCTGGAGCGGCGTCGGGGGCTGGCTGATGCCGGCATTGTTGACCAGAATGTCCAGGTTGCGGAAGCGGCGCCTGACCACGGCAAACAGCCGGGCGACCGATTCCGGGGCGCGGACATCGCAAGCCATGGCCACGATTTTCGCGTGGTTGCGGACTTCTTTCCGCAATTGCCCAGCACTTTTCGTCAGCTTCCCCACATCCCGGCCGGTGATGACGATATCGGCGCCTTCCAGCGCCAGCGCCCGCGCGATGGCATAGCCAATCCCGCGGCTCCCGCCGGTGATGACCGCGACCTTACCCGTCAGCCGAGACGGACCCATCGGAGGCAGCAGCGGAAACACTTTGGCTTTGGCCTGCGGCTTCTTCGCAGCCATCGCTTAGATCCCGTTGCCATTCTTGGCGTGGATGAGCGCGAGGAACTCCTGCCGCGTCTGTTGCGCGCGGAAGGCGCCCAGCATGGAGGACGTGACAGTGGCGGAATGCTGCTTCTCGACGCCGCGCATCATCATGCAGAGGTGGCGCGCCTCGACGACCACGCCGACGCCGAGCGGCTGGAGAACCTTTTGGATGGTCTCAGCAATCTGCACGGTCAGGCGCTCTTGCACCTGGAGCCGTCGCGCGAAGACTTCCACCAGTCGCGCGACTTTGCTCAGGCCGATCACGCGGCCCTTGGGAATATAGGCGATGTGTACCTTGCCGAAGAACGGCAGCACGTGGTGCTCGCACAGGCTGAACATCTCGATGTCTTTGACGATGACCATTTCGTCATAGTCGACTTCAAAAAGCGCGCCGCGGATGATGGCTTCGGGATCTTCGCGGTAGCCTTTGGTCAGGTCCTGCAAAGCCTTGACGTAGCGCTGCGGGGTGTTTAGCAGGCCCTGGCGGTCGGGCTGCTCGCCCATGCGGATGAGAAACTCGCGCGCCAGCTCTTCAAAGCTGGCGCTGGTAAGGGTCGGATTTTCGATGGTGTCTTTCATTTGAACAATTAGGGCTTCAGTACGGCCGGGTGGCCCAGGTCTCGCGCTTTCGAGACCTGGGACCGGGTTTGCAATCGTCACGGTGTAGCAATCAATGCGGGACCCAGCCGGCGGACTTATCTTCCGAACAGGTGAAGCACTACCCGGGTCTCAAAAGCGCGAGACCTGCGGCACCCGCTTGGTCGTTCCGCCGAACAATTTTCTCTATGTCGGCAATGAGCCTTAATCAGAGACGCCCTAATTGCTAATTGCTGCTTCCGCAGTACTCGAAGCTGTTCTTCGCTGTCTCTTCCAGTCTTACCTTTTCCAGATGAGCAGAGCCGAACTTCTGCTTCAGAATATCGAAGATGACGACGCTCAGCATCTCGGTTGTCGGCACCGCATTGGAAAACTCGGAACTCAGATTCAAGTTTACGTGATCGAAGCGATCGAGGACCTCGCGATGTACCGCCTCGTCGAGATCGACGAGATTGCAGACCATCCCTGTCGCGGGATCGACCTGCCCGCTGACCGTGACCTCCAGCGCATAGTTATGCCCGTGGCCGTGTGGGTTGTCGCATTTGCCGTACACGGCGCGATTCTGCTCTTCCGTCAGCTCATCGCAATGCAAACGATGCGAAGCCGAAAACATGTAGCGGCGCGTGAGATGGGCCTTCATGGCTCTCCGTAGAAGTCGACGAACAGATCGGGCAGTTCGTAGACGCGCACGCGATGGAGCCTTGCGGCGTGCAGCCCGTTCTCCAGGCGCTTCCAGATGGCGATGGCGAGGTTCTCGGTCGTGGGGATTTGTTCTGCGAATTCGGGCACTTCCTTATTCAGATGGCGATGGTCCAGAGCGTCCAGGACCTCGCGATCCAGGACTTCTTTCAGCTCCTTCAGGTCGACGACAAACCCCGTCCGGGGATCGACACTTCCCTTCACCGTGACTTCCAGGGTGTAGTTATGGCCGTGGCCGTTCAGGTTGGCGCATTTACCGAAGATGCGCCGGTTCTCTTCCTCGCTAAACCCTGGGTTGTGGTAGTAGTGCGAAGCGGAAAATTCGCACTTGCGGGTTAGATAGATCATAGGTTTCCGGTAGCAATAGTCCTTCTGGTACGACGTGAATTTGCTCGGCCGGTGCGGCCCTTACTCGGGCATGCGTGTGCCTGCTCGGGTATTCCGCTTCTGTTCGATTTGCGGACCTTCCCTCCGGCACTGCATGTATTCGTTCGGGTAGTGCGGGCCTTTAGGCCCGCGTTCAACCGGCCCCGTTGGAATCCGGCTTTAGCTAGTCGGGTACATCGGCCGTGACAAAGAGCGGAGATCCTGAAGTTTCAGGAGGTACTCAGGCCTAAAGGCCAGCCCGTCCACGATCTAAACGCGGCGCTGAAGCGCCGCACTACCCGAGCCGCGATTTCCGCAGCATTCGCTCGGCACGGCTGAACTCACATCTGGTGCAAGCCGGCCTCGCCGGAACTCCCAACTCTCGAACCATACTTCCGGCCCTTCCAATGCACTGATCCCCGATTGTGAGAGATGCTGGAATTGACTAAAAGTATCGCGAACAGCGGCAGGCCGAAAATGCTGAGGCTGTTCGACAGCCAATCAAAGTGTGCGGGACGTATTCGCGTTTGAAGAAAAGCCCACATAACGATCGCGACCACAAGCAAAATCGTTGCATCCGCGACGCGGCCAGCCGTAAAACTCCAGAGTGCAAGCACCAAGCCGCCTATGATTGCGCCAAACTCTATTGTCCGCACCAGCGCGAGCCGGCGAGGATGGACGAACAGCAACGCCAGGTTCTTCGTCCAGCCCTCCCACATCTGTCCGAACGTGCGATACATGCGCGTCGAAACCGCATCCGACCAGCGAAAGCGCAGCCTATATCCGGCCTGCTTGATCCGCTTCGCCAGCTCCACGTCTTCCAGAATCGCCGTGGCGATGGCGGCGTGCCCGCCAACTGCCTCATAGGCATCGCGGCGCACCAGCAGATATTGCCCATTGGCCGCAGCCGCCGACGAGTTCGGATCGCATACGTCTTTCGGCCGATAGGTCGCGGCCAGCTCAGCAAAGATAACCGGCATCAGCGCACGCTCGGCCAGGCTGTGCACTTCCTGCTTAGGAGAGTACGACAGCAAGGAGGCGCCGCAATCTAGCGCCTCGCGCATGCCGGCTGCGACGGAATCGGGCGCGTGTTTCGTGTCCGCGTCGGTGAACAGCAGCCACTTCCCTTTCGCCGCGCGCGCCCCCGTCCATGCGGCGTTGCACTTGCCACTCCATCCACGGGGAAGCGGGTCGGCTGCGATGACCCGTACGCCAAAGCTCTCGGCAATCACGCGCGTGTCATCGCTCGAGTGATCGTCTACCACAATGACTTCGTAGTTGACTCCGCCTTGCCCGGCGAGCGAGCGCAGGCATTCGGCCAGGCACGCGGCTTCGTTGCGCGCCGGAACGATGACCGAAACCTCCGGGCTGCTCGCCAAATCCATGCTCAGCGACGACCAATGCGGCTTTCGTTGTAGGACCAGGCCCCACTCATCCGAAAACCGCGGATGAGTGGGGCGCCCTTACATTTATTATAAGTGGGTGAAGCGTTTCGCCTCTCTCTCGGTCCTGGCGGTCGCGCTATCGCTGGGCTGTAACACCGGGTCGCATCCGCCGCGCATTGGCAGTACCGCCCCAGACTTCACCATTACCGATTCGCAGCACACGGTCTCGCTCGACAAGCTGCGCGGCAAGCCAGTGGTCCTGAACTTCTGGGCCACATGGTGCCCACCGTGCATCGAGGAGATGCCGTCGCTGCTGCAACTGCACAAGGAACTGGGAGACAGGGTCACGATCCTGGCGGTCAGCGAAGATGCGGACGACGCGGCCTATAAACAGTTCGTCCGCGACCATGGTGTCGATCTGCTGACCGTGCGCGATACGCAACACCACAACGAAGTCTACGGCACCTTCAAGTTCCCCGAGACCTACATCATCGATCGTAACGGCAAGATCGTGCGCAAGTTCATCGGCGCCGCAGACTGGACCTCGCCCGACATCGTCGACTACCTGAAGAAGCTGTAGAGGTGCGCTTTCGGCGCGGTCCGCTGCGCGCGAAAAAAACCCGCCTCCGGTGAGGCGGGCTCCCGCTACATTGACAAGTCAGCTACTTTCCAACCAACCCGTTATCCACGCCGACTCCAGTGCAGAAATCCCAACCCGTAGTTGCGCTGTGGGTGCCGCAACTGCCGGAGGTGATATCGGTGAAGTACTGGCTGAATCCCAGGTTGCTGTAGATAAGCGTGTTTTCCGCATTGCTGCTGGCCTTGAACTGCCCGGCGTTGTTGATGATCCCCGCCAGCGACGGCGAGGCTACGCTGGTCCCGTAAACTTCCAGCCAGCCGCCGTAGCAGTTCGAGTTGTAGACCGCCACGGGCGAGCCGCCGCTGGAGTCGAACGACAGGTCAGGGGTGCCGCGCTTGCTGCCCACAATGCTCGAAATCGCGTTCTGGTACGATGGGCGCGCCTCGTACTTGCTGGGGCCGCCGCCACCATCGGCCCACGCCGTCTGATTGGTGTAGGCTCCGTTGCTGCCACGGTTCACCTGAGTGCCTCCCGCCGACACAACATTGACGGAGGAGCTGGGATAGATTACGCCCGGCGAATCGCCCGACGAGGCGAAGTACACCACGCCTGACTGTGTGAAGTAGTGATCGGAGCTGGACTCGGTGGAGGTTTCGCTGCCACCCCAGCTCATCGAGACTTCGCCCTTGCCGCCGTGCGACGCGATATAGGAGTTGGCCGCTGTCACGGCCTGATAGAGCGCGCTATTGCTGGCGGACGAGGCTTCCATCAGCACGATCTGCGCATTCGGCGCCATGGCGTGCGCCCACTCGATGTCCAGCGCTTCCTCGCCTTGCCATCCCGATCTGCAGCCGTTCGTCGGTTTTCTACCGCTCGCGTATTGCACGCTGAAGTTGGCCTGCGGCAGTCCGAAGGTGCTGGAGAAGGTGGAGAGATCGGTGGCGGCCGAGGGATAGTCATAGGCGTCGACGATCACAATCACGCCAGCGCCACCCGTCGGTACGATCGTTGTGCCGTTGATGGGGCATCCCGATACCTGTTGCGAAACGATGTTGTAGACGCAGCCCAGCGATGCCGGCGTCTCTCCCGCAGGTTGGGCAGCGGGAACAATCGCCCCACTTGGCGCATAGAAAATGTAGTTGGTATGCATGTTCACGCCAACATCCCAAGGATGTTCAATGCTCGAGGGAGGATAGATGCCCACTCCGCTCTGTACCTGGGCGTTCAGTAACGCGCCGCATGCCAGCAGCGCCATTAACCCGCCGATGATCGTCAATGCTGCGTGCCGTCCTGATGGAATCCTCATCGCGATGCCTCCAGATTCTCTTATGTGACTTCGGGTGAGTGTTGACAATTACCGCATCGGCAACCGATGACGCGACCGATTGCGGAGATGTGCACTCCAGGCCAGCGACCGCGCCTGGCTGCGCCCCGGCTTTCGGAGTAGCACGTTCGAAAGCCGAAGTGACGGGAGTATAGTCCATTTCCGGGAGACCGCAATACGCACGAATGTGCTATTGAGTCGTATTATCGAATTGGCACGACCGGCTTTATCCTGCTTTCGCACTCCTCTTACCGAATTCCGCACAGATTCTCTAGCGGTAACATGATCGCTATCCCCTGCCAGACCTGCAAAGTATGGAACAGCCGGTGAGCGCCGCCCGGATTCCCGGCACATCGCGCCCCGTCGATTGAGCCGATTGAGGCCCTGCGAACGGAATAGCCTAGTCAGAAAACTCAGAGCAGACTTCTTGCTCCCTCCCCGATATGAGACCTGTGGTAAACATAGGTCTGGCATGACGAGAATCATTCACTTCATCGAAAACTTCGTGTATCAATCCAAGGCAAGCCGCCTCATCGGAATTGCCTTGGCGCTTTCGATTGTGAAAACCGGCGTTTGGCAGATGCCGAACCTTGAGGCTTCCTGGGTGATTTCCCGCGACCCGTTTCGTAATCCTTTCACCGATCCTGACTTCCACTATCAGGTCTGGACCTGGCTCAGCCCGTTCCTGGCATGGTTGTTGAGGATCCATAACCTACAATCATTTCTATACTTCCATCTGCTGTTCTCTGTTGCCTTTACTTGTATTTTCATTGCGCTTGTCTGGTCGCGATTCGAAGAGCGGGATGCGCGCACCGCGCTAGTTCTTTTTCTGGCGTTCCCGGTATCGACCACAGCATATTTCTGGGTAGGGATGGACTCGGTAACTCTTGTCCTCATGCTGCTCCTTTTGCTGGCCCAAAAGCGTTTATGGCTGGCCCTGCCGCTTGGCGTTCTGCTTGGAATGCAGCATTTCGAGCAGGGACTGGTTGCTTTCGGGGCACTCATCGCTGCTGGTATTTTGTCGTTTGCCTTCAAAGCTAGAAGTCCATACGCAATACGGTGGGCGATAGCTTCACTGCTGGGAGTAATTCTGGGTAAGTTTGTGCTGATCATTATTTTCAGGCATTTTGGAATCCATGTAAATTCCGGAAGGCTATTTATGGTGGAGCAGCACAAGGACCTTTATCTGGGTTGGTTTTACTATTATTTCCAATATATATTGTGGTCTGTTTTTGGAGTTGGATGGATTGTCGTCGCACAATATGCCGGCCAGGGAAAGCCAGCTGCGCCTTTTCTTCTTGCGATTTCCGGACTGTTGCCGTTGCTCGCCCTGGCGGGCGATGAGACACGCGTGCTGGCAATTGTCAGCTTCCCCCTGGTGGCCACCTGCCTGCTATTGAATCCCGGCTTTCTGCAATCCTTGAGCGGCCGTTTCGTTGCCGTGGTCTTCGCCCTTTGGGTCGTTGTTCCCTACCCGTGGGCATTTGCCGGCAGACCTCTCGTATCCACGTTTCCCTACGACCTAGTCTACGTGCTGCATCGCCTCTTCGGCTGGTTTAGTGTGCCCACAAATCCGCCTCTTTGGCATCTTTGAAGAACACAAGCGCGAGCCGTGGGCCTCGTTCGCGCGAGCTCTGGCTGCGCCCCTGCTAACTTTGAACGAGGATAGTGCCTGGTTAGCGAAGTGCGGCGATTCCAGCGCACTAGCGCAACAGTTTTGGTATAATCGCTTTGCCGTTGTCGGGAAGCGCCCTTAGCTCAGCTGGATAGAGCGTCTGGCTACGAACCAGAAGGTCGGGAGTTCGAATCTCTCAGGGCGCGCCATCTATCTCACTCATCCCCTTGAAGTTAAGCAGCCTTGGAATTGCGTGTTGTAACAATTCCGGTAGAACATGGTAGAAGGTCTTCCCGCTGAACCATTGAAAAACCAAGCCCTGCGCGTTCCGCCCATTCCTGTCTGAACGGCAAATCCTCCTGCAACTGCTTGGCGTAGTCGTCCGTTACCGACTTCGAAGCGTGGCCAAGCCAGAGCTGGAGGAGACCCTCAGGCACCCTGGTTTTGCGCAGCACCGAGGTACGGAAGCGGCGGAAGACGTGAAGTCCGACCTTGCGCTTCGAATGCAGCATACGCAGCACATTGCGCTGGTTCATCGGCTTCCCGCTGGCCGTGGCAAACAGGTACGAGCCAGCAGGTATGTTGGCGATGTATTCGCGAAACATGGCGGCGAGCGGCTCCGCGATGTCGATATCGCGGACGGAAGCCGGCGTCTTCGGAGCCTGATCTTTTCCTCGCCAGATCGCATGGGTGATCGAGATCACCCGGCAATCGGAAGAGAAATCCTCAAACTTCAAAGCCAACCCCTCGCCGGCCCGCATACCGCTGCCAGCCAGCGCAGCAAAGAGTACGCGGTATCGCCCCTTACTGCGGGAGACGATATCTGTGATCTCTTCCCCGGTCGCTTTCTGGCGCTTCTGCTTCTCTTTCTCCACGATCGGAACGCCGATGAAGTCGTCGTTCCACTTTCGCGGATACAGCGGCTCGCCCTCGGCATTCACTGCCGAAGCGACCACCAATTTCGCCGTCGTCGCGTAGGTCACGATCGTCTTGGGCCCGAGAGGTTCGCCTGAAGGCGTACGTTCTGCAGACATGTGGTCGACCAGGGTACGCAACGCTGAGTTACCAACCTCAGAAAGCGGCATGTCTCCGAGAATTGGCACCAGGCGCTTATCCAGATAGTGTTCGTAGTTTGCGATCGTCGCTGGCTTGACTGGCCGGCGGCGTCGAGTGCGCAGGGAATCCATCCACACCTTAGCCTGCTGTCTAAACGTCAGGCCGGGATCCGTGATGCGGTGGAAGGTTTCAATGTCGTTGACCTTCTGCTCCGCGATGTGAGAGCGGAGCTTTTGTCGGGCGACGGTTTTGGTGCGGCAACGACCGAGCGGTACGGTTCGGTGGTGGCGCACACCGGATTTAGTGTCCTCGTAATATTTGCCATAAGCAAAGGCGGTTGGATCCCAGACCGAGCCCTGCTTTTGGTAAACAGTACCTGTTTGACCTGTGCGACGATTCAAGCATGGTCCTCTCCGCTTGACCGTCCGTGACGGCGACAGAGTAACAGATGAAGGCTCACTGGGGAATAGCTCGGGCGATGATGGAAACGGAATGACGGGCAACGGACAGGCCTCGGCTCAGATGTCAGGGGGTCACATCTCGTCCGCAGGTGCCTGCGCTGCTGGAGGTCGGCGGGATTATGGCTCGAATCCGCCGCTAGCCGATCATTAGGGTTTAAGAATACCTACAGTTGCTCAAGTCGTCTGTGACGTAGGTCACATGAGGTTCGGAACACCAGAAAAGTCCCATTTGGCGTAGGGGTTCGCCTCGTATAATCGCACCTACATTGAGCTGACTTTATTGTCGGCTCGGGATCCGGCTTGCTCTTGGAGATCTGCCCACAGCTCCGGCAACGTGGTGATCGGAGGTGCACGCGGCGCGTCGGCCTGCCGGTCAACCAAACCACAATGGACACATGTCCAGGTGGGCGCAGCTCAGGCCGCTGAACGTTTCAGTGAGTCCGCCAGCCACAGGACACAGGCGTTGAATGCAGGCCTATCAGAAGAGAGTGCGCGTCGTAAGTGAAAGCGAAGGCCCAATCGGGTTGAGACGTCGCGCTGGAACTTAACCGCATCTGCACCGAGCCTTCTAAGCCATGGGCCGGAAGCGCTCATTGGCATTCCCGCAGTAAGTAGCTTCACCGCCCGAACAAGTATGCGCAGCTACTGGCAATGGGCCTAAACGCAGGGTCGTCTGTTGTCAAATCGAGCAGTTCCCTCGCAATCAACCTCGCCCCAGGGAATCTGCAGCAGTTGAGCCAATCTTCGGAAAACACGACGAAGGATTCGGGAAAGGACCCTGAACCTTGAAGGGGCAGATAATTCATTGGCCGTCCTTAGACCTGCATGCTAGGCCGCAAAAGCGATGAGAGCCTTTTGTGACGCCGCCAAGTGGCAGCGCATGTGAAACGGCTAGTCGGTTGGGCACGCACGCTGTTCGTAACCCCTGCCGCATCCCGCTCCCGCATTCTATTTGTGAGCATCTTGAAGCATCGTTCAATAGCGTCAACGCACCGCAACCGGAATCTCCGTTGGTCGAGTTTTGCAGTCTGGCCAAAATCTCAGCATTCATCGCCTTGAAAAGGCTCTGGAATAGCTGAATCAAAAGGATTAGCGCCTGAGATTACAGCAATCACTGCGTGTCGTTGGGGGGTGAACTCCTGTCAAGCGACCGGCTTATCCTCCCGGCAAAGCATCTGTCCCAGCCAGTCGCCCGAACGTCGGCGTCGTGAGCTACGCAAGCAACGCGATTCCTACGTCTTGGATTCGCCCGTTTTGAACCCGCCTGCTTTGCCGGCATCCAGAAGCTCATGCGCGTCAATGCGGCCGAAAATTTCGATCAGTTTTGCGACCACGCCGGTCCATCCGGTCTGATGGCTGGCTCCCAGGCCCGCGCCGTTATCACCGTGGAAGTACTCGTAGAACAGGATGTTGTCCTTCCACAGCGGATCGGTCTGGAATTTCTTCGTACCTCCGTACACCGGTCGCCGGCCGGACTTGTCCCGCAGGAAGATCCGCTCCAGACGATTGGCTATTTCGTGGGCCACCTCGAACAAGTTCATCAACTTGCCCGAGCCAGTCGGACACTCGATTTTGAACTTGTCGCCGTAATAGAGGTAGTACTGCAGCAAGGCGCGGATCAGAATTGCGTTCACCGGCATCCAGATCGGCCCGCGCCAGTTGGAGTTGCCGCCGAACATGCCGGTGTCAGATTCCGCTGGAAGATAGTTCACCCGGTATTCCTGTCCGCCGACGTTCACGATCAAGGGATGGTCCTGATGGTAGCGGGAGAGGGCGCGGATGCCGTAAGGACTAAGGAATTCGTTCTCGTCGAGCATACGCGTCAGAATCCGCCGCAACCTGTCTTCATTCACCAGCGCAACGATACCGCGATCCGCATACCCACGATGCCCCTTCCCGGTTACATGAATGCTGTTCAGCAGTTCGGGCATACGTTGCACGCGTTCTTGTAGGATTTTACCGGCTCGCGGCACGCGTTCGCGCTGCCACGGCTCGATCACCGTGGTGGCGGCCAAGGGCAGCAAGCCCACCATAGAGCGAACCTTGAGCCGACTAGAGCTACCGTCCGGGAGGCGCAGGACGTCGTAGTAGAAACCATCTTCCTCGTCCCACATACCCGCGGGCCCCACCTGATTCATCGCGACCGCAATCCAAATGAAATGCTCGGCAAACTTCAGGGCCATGTCTTCGTAAAACGGGTCGTGGGCCGCCAACTCCACGGCGATCTCGAGCATATTCTGAGCGAACATGGAGACCCACGAAGTGCCGTCAGCCTGCTCGAGGTGGCCACCGGTGGGAAGCGGAGCACTGCGGTCGAACACGCCGATGTTGTCTAGCCCGAGGAAGCCGCCTTCAAACAGGTTGTTGCCAAAGCGGTCTTTGCGGTTCACCCACCAACTGAAGTTCAGCATCAGCTTGGCAAACGAGCGCTTGAGGAACTCGATATCGCCTTGCCCTTTAAGCGCCTGCTCGGTGCGGTAGAGGAAAATCGTCGCCCAGGCATGTACGGGAGGGTTGACGTCGCTGAAGTTCCACTCGTAGGCAGGGATTTGGCCCGTTGGGTGGATGAAGAACTCCCGCAGCATGAGGTCGAGCTGTTGTTTGGCGAACTCCACATCGACCGTGGAGAGCGCGATGGTGTGGAACGCCAAGTCCCAAGCTGCGTACCACGGATATTCCCATTTGTCGGGCATGGAGATGATGTGCTGATTCACCATGTGGAACCATTCGCGGTTGCGCATGAAGCGTGCGCCCGGCTTTAACGGATCGATACCGTGCTCTTCCAGCCATTTGTCCACGTCGAAGAAGAAATACTGCTTTGACCAGAGCATCCCCGCCAGCGCTTGGCGCATGACCAGCGCCTCGTCTGCGCTGACATGTTCCGGAGTTATGGATTTGTAGAACTCATCAGCCTCGCGCTGGCGGGTCTGCATGATTTCAGCAAAGCTCTTGAAGGCATCGCCCATGGCCGCAGGCGCCACATCACTCAGCCGCAAACGGATGGTGGCCGTCTGTTCTGGCTCTACCTTTAACTGATAGTGCGCCGCAGACTTGGTTCCCGTTTTGTCGGGATTGACGGCGTTTCGATCCCCCTTGACCACGTAGTTATTGATTCCATCTTTGACGTAACGAGAGGCGTTGGCTGTTCCGAAGAGCCGTTCATTGTTGGTCTCGTTTTCCGTGAACAGCAGCGGGACATCTCCCTCGCAGTACAGATAGCGATCACCCAGATCGGCGTGAGACGCTGCAACTGCCTGCGAGCCCTTCGGGCCGGCGACCTGTTTCAGGGACGGCTTAGGTGTACCTGGCCACCATGTCCAGGTGTTGCGAAACCATAGTGTCGGCAGGATATGTAATGTGGCTGGCTCAGGCCCGCGATTACTGACACTGATCTGGATCAGGATATCTTCGGGCGACTGCTTGGCATATTCAACAAACACGTCGAAGTAGCGGTTCTCGTTGAAGACGCCGGTATCCAGCAGCTCGTACTCCATGTCGCTACGATTGCGGCCCTTGTTTGTCTGGACCAGATCGCCGTAGGGAAACTCTTTCTGCGGATACTTGTAGAGGTACTTCATGTACGAGTGTGTCGGGGTGCTGTCGAGGTAGAAGTAGTATTCTTTGACATCCTCGCCGTGGTTGCCTTCGCTGTTCGTCAGGCCGAACATGCGTTCCTTGAGGATGGGGTCTTTGCCGTTCCATAGGGCCACGCTGAAGCACAGCAACTGCTGGTCATCGCTGATGCCGGCAAGACCATCCTCACCCCAGTGATACGCGCGGGACCTGGCCTGGTCATGAGTGAAGTAGTCCCAGGCGTTTCCATCCTGGCTGTAGTCCTCACGAACCGTCCCCCACTGCCGCTCGCTAAGGTGGGGTCCCCACTTTCTCCAGGGCTTCTTGGTGGTGCCTACCGGTTGCAAGATTGCGCTCTCGAGCGCACTTGCCTCTTCTAGTCTGGCTGATTCTGCATTCTGCGGCATTTTGCTCCTACTTGGCCGATTTGCCTTCGCTGACATGGCGGGCGGCCGAAAGCCACGCGTTCATGACCGCGATGTGAATTCGTTCCGATTGTAGAGCACTCTTTGTTCTCGGTGTTACGGTCATATTAACGGAAACAAGACCGAAGGAAGGGCGCTTCACAGTCCGACGCAGCCGCTGCCAGTTCTCATCAGGACTTGCGATGCGCTCGATCTCGTCGTCGGCACCCGCCATCTGCGCCTCTAGCTGTTTTCACTCGTGCCAAAACGTATTCCAGCAGCCGGCGCATTCGCGGTGAACGGTTGGATTCGGCATCTTCCTGCAGGACGAGCTGTTCGTCGGTCTTGATGGGAACAAACGCAGGTGCCGGAAGATGGCTTCGCCAAAGGCCTCGGCGTCAAAGTACTCGTTCTTTACTCAACAGCGGACCATTTCACTAGCGGGGTTCTGGAGACGTTAGTCTCCTACTGCCCGAGTTGCGCCAAGGCGGCGCGCAAAGGAGCCCCAGAGACGCGAATGAAACCACTGTAGGGCTGGTACATCTCCAGGATTAGGAAGAGGCGCCACAAACCGCCAAGGCGGAAGCGAATAGGCTGACCACCACCGTCACATTGGCGCGAACGAATAATCCAAAGCTCACAAAGAGTAACGTGAGCCAGAAGACCAGTATTGCCAGCAACGACGTAGGAACGGAAGAGGCCTTCTGCGCATACAGCAGCCAGCGGGTCTGGGCTAGCTGAATCAGCAACTCCAACGCTTGGGATTGCAGCGCTCGTTGCATGTCGTTGTGGGGAGAAAGCTCCTGAATCTTGTCGAGGAGGGCCTCGCTGCCTGCGGCAGTGGGCACGAGACGGGTCTGCGGGCAATCATCGCGCGGCCAGGTAAGATCCACCCAATGGGAGACGGTGCTGCGCAACACCGCACGCGCTCCCGCGGCTTCCGGTCCGTAATGGGCCAGGATGCGATCGAGCAATACTACGTTTGCGGCAGCCTGGGTTACTTCAGTGCTCTGGCTGTCATAGAAACCTTTGGCCGAAGCAATAAGCAGTCCCAGCACCAATGCGAGCGTAGTCCCGACCAATGCCATGCCGAGCCGGACCGCGTCCTTGGAATCGGTGTCGAGATGTTCGCTTGGCAGACGAGAATGGATGAATATGCCGAGCAGCGCTCCGCCAAACACACACACAAACACGATCGTGGTGATGGTGACAGGATTCATAGTACTCATGCTCCGGCCTCCTTGTCCGCTCGCCGATTTATCCGGAATTTCCTTGGTGGCCTCGCGAAAGGCAGGGTACCAATGCTGATGTGCACTATTGACACCGGCTGAAAATATTGTCTACTGCCCTTTGGGGAAGGTGCATGGCCTCCGGAGGGCGCTGTCGAATTGTCGGGAGCGGTGTGTTGCGAAATGGTTGTCGTGGTCCTGAAGCAAAGAGTATTCTCCACCTACAAATCGAATGAGCCTGATAACGATCATCTGGTCCATGAGCGCGTCGGCGTGCCTCACGCTGGCGGCAATTAACCTCCTGGTCTGGTCCAGGAATCGTAAGGCTTTGGCGAACCTGTTCTTTTCTCTGCTGGCGACTGGGACGGCCGCCTTCGCGTTCTGTGAATTGGCGATGATGCGAGCGAGCACGCCCACAGAGTTCGCGACTGTGCTGAAGTGGGGGCACATTGCGGTGTGGCTGCTGGTTGTATCCCTCGTCGGGTTCGTGCGGGTCTACCTGAAGGCTGGGCGACCATGGCTCGCGTGGCTGGTCTGCGGCCTGCGCACACTCGCCGTCATTATTAATTTTCTGGTGGGAGAGAATCTCAACTACCGCGAGATCACCCGCCTCCGGCCCGTGTTCTTTCTCGGCGAATCTGTCCGGATTGCTGACGGTGTACCCAATCCCTGGATGCTGGTGGGCCAGCTAAGCTTCGTGATCTTCATCATTTTCCTAACCGATGCCGGTATGACTGCCTGGCGCCGGGGCGAGCACCATCGTGCCCTCGCCGTGAGTGGAAGTGCCGTGTTCTTCATACTTTTCTCGCTCGGTCAGTCCCTGTCGGTGTTCTGGGGAATCGTCCACGTCCCCATTGTGTCGACCCTGTCTTTCATGGGCCTGGTCGGAGTAATGGGTTACGAGTTGAGCAGTGAAACGATCCACGCGTCCGAACTGGGCCGCAAGTTGCGTGAGAGCGAAGCCGGGTTGCACGAGATCGAGGAGAGAATGAGGCTGGCCGTTGAGGCCGCCGGTTTCGGTGTTTTGATTCGCGATTTCGCGCGGAACGAGTTCTGGGCCTCCGACAAATGGCGCGAGCTATTCGGTTTTTCGGAGACGGAGCGGCTGGGACTCGATCGCATCTTTCAGCGACTGCACCCGGAAGATCGCGAAGGGCTCCGCTTAGTGCTGGAAAAAGCCAGGTCGGGTTACGGCATTTACAACGTAGAGTTTCGAGCAGTGCTCCCGAGCGGAGAAGTGCGCTGGATCGCTGCCCGCGGGCGCGTCGAATTTGACGGCACCGGAAAGCCGGCTTTTGCTCGCAGTGTGTCGCATGACATTACTAGGCAAAAAGAGGCGGTGGAGGAAGCCCACAGACTACAGCGGGAGATTGCGCATGTAGACCGGGTCTCGACGATGGGCCAATTAGCCTCGGCGTTGGCTCATGAGCTCAATCAACCGCTCGGTGCGATCTTACGCAACGCCGAAGCCGCGGAGCTTTTTATGCAGGATGAAGCGCCCGACCTGGACGAGGTGCGCGCGATACTCGCCGACATCCGCAAGGACGACCAGCGTGCGGGTAGTGTTATCGACCGGATGCGCGCGCTGCTCAAGCGGCAGGACCTGCATAAGCGGCCTGTGAATGTGGTCGGGCTAATTGACGAAGTTGCTGCCCTCATCCGCTCCGATGCTGCGGCGCGGCACATTAAGATAGAACGGACGGAGGCAGAAAATCTGCCGCCCGTGTTTGGCGACCTCGTGCATCTGCAGCAGGTGTTGCTGAACCTGATCGTGAATGGAATGGATGCGCTCGACGAGGCGAACAGTGGGGATCGGCGTGTCAGCATAACTGCGGCGGTCGACGGACCAAAGACTGTCGAAATCGCCGTCAGCGATTCCGGCCCTGGTCTTCCCGCCGACAAACTCGCCCACATTTTCGATCCCTTTTTCACCACCAAGGCGAATGGGATGGGCATGGGCTTGCCCATCTCGCGCACCATAATCGCTGCGCATGGTGGTCGGCTCTGGGCAGAGAACAGGAATGAGGGCGGAGCATCGTTTCGATTCACGCTGCCGATCGCAGAGAAGGAAGCCGAGCAATGAGCGAAGCCGTACCCATCGTTCACGTCGTCGACGATGACCTGTCTTTTCTTACAGCGATCTCGCGGCTGTTGCGGGCGAACGGGTTCGCGGTAAAGACCTATTCGTCCGCCCGTAACTTTCTCGCGCAACGCGATGCCGGCGCGCCAGGCTGCGTGCTGGCGGATTTGCAGATGCCTGAAATGAGTGGACTCGACCTGCAATCCGCTCTCGCGCAGACTTCCAATCCGCTGCCAATTCTCTTCTTGACCGGCCACGGCGATATACCCTCGTCGGTGCAAGCTATGCGCGATGGCGCCGAGGATTTCCTGGAAAAGCGCGCTCCTAAAGAGAAAGTGATTGACGCAGTGAAGCGCGCCCTCGCGCGCGATTCTCGTGAACGCGAGGCGCGCCGACGCCAGCGCGAGTTACACGCGCGCTTCGATACGCTCACCGAGCGCGAGCGCGAAGTGCTTTCTCATGTCGTGCAAGGACGACTGAACAAACAGATCGCATCGGACTTGGGCATCCACGAGCGGACCGTGAAGCTGCATCGCACGGCGATTACCACTAAATTGCAGGTGCAGTCCGTGGCGGAGCTCACCAAACTAACGCAAGAGGCGGGCATCTTTCCCGAACTCGCGCGTACCTTCCTTACAGGACAATAGCCCCCCGTGATCAGGACAGCAAGCAAAGTAGCCGAGGCGAGAATTATCGAGGTCGCTGCCTACCACCGCTTCCCGATCCGATGACCTGCCCTAAAGGGCAGTAGACGCGTTCTCTTTCCACTCCTACAGTACTCATTGAATTCCCATGAGCAGCGCTACCACGATCTATGTAGCAGTTGTTGATGATGACGAAAACATTTGCCGATCATTCGGGCGTCTCTTGCGCGCGGCGGGAATGCAGCCGATCACTTACGATTCGGCGGAATCATTTCTCGCGGACACGAAGCATCCCCAGTTCAGTTGCCTTGTGCTCGACATTCAGCTCAGCGGCATGTCCGGCATCGAGCTCGCCAGGCGGCTCGCTGCCGTAGGCGTGCGTACACCCATCATCTTCATCACCGCCCATGATGACCCTGAAGCGCGCTGCGCAGCCGAAGCATTGGGTTGTGCGGCTTACTTCCGAAAAACCGATTCCGGCAAAGAAGTGCTCGAAACCATTCGGAAGATAGCAGCGTAGCGCGGACTATGAGGATGGGCAAAGCGGCCGGAGGACTAAGATGACAACCAGGAGCGACGCGAACGCAAACGTCGGGAGCCCCGACATTTCTCTTTTCCGCGGTGGGCCACTCTATCGCAGTCTGAAAGCGACCAAACTTATTCGCCCGAACCAGTTGGACCTTCACCGCCAGATCATTTTCACTATAGCTATCGGCTGGGTGCCACTGCTCCTGATTATCCTTTTGTTTCAGCCTCAGGCCTCGATGTCGTTTCTAAGGGATTATCGCATTCACTCCAGAATGCTTATTGCGGTTCCCGTATTGTTGATGGGCCAGGGCTTGTTGGAATCTCGTTTTTGCATCGTCGTGGAGCATCTACGCAATGCTCAGCTGCTCGTGGATCCTGATCTGCGTGAAAACGAACTCATGGTGGGGCTGCGGCGACTGCGCGATTCAGCTCTGCCGGAATTAGTAATCCTGTTGCTTGTAGGCGCTCACAGCTACCTTTCCTTCTCAGGCCAATTGGATGCTTCTGCTCCATGGCTTGCGACTCCAACTGGTGCCGGCCTGCGTTTAACTCCAGCGGGCTGGTATTGCGTCTTGATAAGTGCGTCAATCTTTCAATTTCTCTTGGGAATGAGCCTGTGGAAGTGGCTACTGTGGTCGACTTTCGCTTTTAAGCTATCAAACCTGCGCTTGAACCTACTTCCTGCCCATCCGGACGGGCACGGGGGACTCGGGTTCCTAGGGTTGACTCCGAGTGCCTTCGCTTCCATTGCCTTTGCGGCCTCGACCGTCATTGGAGCCACATGGCGACATCAAATATTGCACCACAATGCGCACCTAAGAGGCTTCGAATTGCCCGCCATTGCACTGGTTGCTATCGTCGCCGCATTGGCGCTTCTGCCGTTGGTCTTCTTCGTTCCTCAATTATCAGCCCTGCGCCGCAAAGGAATTCTGGAATATTCGATCTTGGGACAAATTGAGATGACCGAGTTCGACAAAAAGTGGATCACCCACCGGGCCGGTCGTGAGGCCCAAGTCCTGACAGAAATAGAGAGCAGCAATGTCATTGATTTCAGCCAAATATACGACAGAGTGAAACAACTGGTACCGATCCCTGTAGAGAGATACACACTGATCCCACTTGCCCTTTCCATCGTCGTCCCAGCATTGCCGGCGATTCTTGCTGAGATCCCGGTCGCTGATGTCCTCAATGACCTGCTCAAAGCATTGCGCTAAGGTATGGCGAAGTTTCAAAAGGCTTGCGCTTGTCGTCGTGGGGATAGTGGCGACGGTGTTGGCAGAGATTTCTCAATGGCTTACATTTCGTAGGCTTCGTCGCAATGAAGCCCTGACATTGCCCCTGTGGCGCTTGAGTATCACAGAAGCAATGTTGCTGGTCATCATCGGCTCGGTTTCGCTCTGGTGCGTGTTCCTGAGATGAGGAGGCTAGGAATGATACCCGGAATGATGCATGGTAGTAAGTACTCTCGCACGTATGGCTCACATAAAAATAGATTAGGCACTTGGCTAATACCGGCGCTTTACGCTTTAGCTGCACTCGCGGTTGGACTGACACTTCCTCGAATTGAAAACCACTTCTTTCCGGGGCTCGCCTCCACAATCACCGTCGGTCAGGCGACAGCGATTTACTCCGCAATCGCCTCGGGGATGATTGCGCTGACGGGCATCGTGTTTTCGCTTGCCTTCGTGATGATACAGTTCAGCGCAAGCGCCTACTCACCACGTCTCGTGCTGTGGATCGCTCGGGATCCAGTGATGTCCCATGCCCTTGGGATATTTACCGCCACATTTCTGTATGCACTCGCAGCGCTTTCGGGAGTAGATCGGAATCGCTCGGGCAATGTTCCCTTTGTCAGCCTTTGGCTGGTGATCGCTTTGCTTCTGGCAAGCGTAGCTATGTTCATTAGGCTGATTCAACTAATCGGTCTGCTTCAGGTCAATCAGATGCTGATCTTCCCGGGCGATCGGGGGCGAACTGGTCATAGAGCCGACGAAAGGTCAGTCCAGCCGCCGCCTCCGCCCGGCGGCCGCCCCTCAAGCGGAAACAACTTTGTTGAGGCGATCATCCGACCTCCGGAGTGGCTGTACCCCAAAATAGGAGAATTAAAGAGAAACTCGCGGCTTTTGAACAAAAGGACCCTTGGACCGCCCCCGAGTTTTTTCCACGAAACAGGGCGAGGTACATATGTACCGAATGCAGGGACCGTGGTTATTTCCCGTCGTCCCCTTTTCGGGGTCGAAAAACCATCCAAAAACGACCTCCGAACATCATCAGCCTATACCCTTATAGTATGGGCTTTTTCGATGTACCTTGCAGCGGGAAAGAAAAACGGCGCAAGAAGGCTCCAACGTTGGGCCAAGGCCCTGTCTGAGTGGACCATGGAATGCTCTGGCCATCATCTGCCGTCTGTGGATGCTGCCATCAACGGCAACTGAATGTCATCGTGTTCTTGCCGGCGCCGCCCTGGGACACTCCTCGGAACACGTTTCGGCCGCAGTTCTGACTTTGGCTGTTGCTTGGCGCTGGTTTTTGCACGCCGGCGCCTTTCCGGCGCCGCACGCATAGCCTGTTCCAGGTCGGCTAGGACCTGGCACCCATGCTCGGTGATCTTAACCTCAGTGCGACTGGAATCGGTGTGTTGGGCCACTCCTGCACGACAGAGCTTGGCCAGAACCTTCGTCGCGGACGAGCGGTTGACCTGCCGCCATTGGCGAAGCTCTTGGGTGGATACGGGGTGCTCGCCACATTTCCAAAGCAACTCAACCATGGATCCGGCCCTGGTGCTGGGAAAATACCTCCCCAGGTTCTTGTAATAGATATCAAAAGGACAGTCTTAACCGCGCAATGTTCAAGGTACAACTCCTTTCGTTTACCAGAACAACTGACAGCAACTCGATTCGCGGCGGTTCCGTCAGGGAACCGCTTTACGAGCCCGAGTTAAACGCCGGTTCTCATTGAGAACCAGGGGTGCCTCGCCGGTTCCTTCAGGGAACCACCCACCGCGCAGAGCGGGTCCCTGGCGGAGCAGCCCAAACCGCGGCACCATCCATTGGTTCCCTGCGGAACCGCGTCAACGGGGGTAAGCTCGAGATCGTTCATCGGCAACAATGGGGCGGAGAGACAATGCCGACCGGGAAAGCAATTGCGCGCATCGAGGACGCTAACGCCACTTCAGGCTCCATTCGACTGACATGTCCCGGTCTCCGGATCGATCTGTGCCTATCACCAAGTGTTGCACGGTAAGCCGCCGGGATAGAAATCGTGGAGGATCCGAAGGGTTCGAGGGCTGGCGCCTACCTGTTCCTTGCTCCAGATTTTGATAGTGCTTGCCTCTTCTAGTAGGGCAGATTCCGGATTCTGGGGCATTTTGCTCCTTTCTTATTTGGCCCATTCACCTCGCTGACGGCTGTACGCTTTGTGCAGATACGTGAAGTGCAAGCGACAGTGCCGCAACCTGAGAATGCTGAACCCTTCAATTCTCCTCATTATCGTTCAAGCCCTTGTTGGCCGGCACTTCGCTCAATCTCTTATTTCCGTGACTCGACCCCGACGAACAGAACGCGGCAAATGCTTATTCTTCGCAACCGGAAGCACTGGTGAGTATCCTCAGCCGCGATTGATAGATGCGGCTCAAGACCGACGAAGAAGTAACCAGTGGACAAACCGCACATGAGAACGCCCGCAAAGACGGACGGCACATTCGCAATCTTCCCGGAGGCCGTGCGGACCTTCCCCAAAGGGCAGTAGACGGAGTTTTAAGCCTGCGTCTATAGTGCTCATCAGTATAGGTAACCTAAGCGGCATAATCAGGAATTTGTGGTCACGTGACTATGGCTTTTACGCTCCTACATGTGGGCAGCGGTTTTGCCAACGGCACCACTAATCTCTGTCGAGCGAGATGAAGCTGCTTCCCATCACCGAGTGGCTGCCGCAATACCAGCGGGCCAATCTTCGCGGCGACGTGATCGCGGGCGTTGCGCTCGCCGGGTTACTCATCCCTGAGGCCATGGGCTATGCGGGAATCGCGGGACTGTCACCGCAGGCAGGCCTGTATGCCACGGTGTTTGGCCTGTTGGCCTACGCCATTTTCGGGTCTAGCCGGCAGTTAGTGGTGTCGCCTACGTCGGCGTCGTCCGCCATTCTGGCCGCTACCGTGGGGCCCCTCGCGGCCACCGATCCCAAAAAGTTCGCGGTATTGGCAGCAGCCGTGACGCTGGTGCTAGGTGGACTGTTTCTGCTGGCGGGCATACTGAAGCTGGGCTTTGTCGCCGACTTCATCTCCAAGCCGGTGCTGAAGGGATTTGTTTTAGGCGTTGCGTTGTGCATCGTCATCAGGCAATTGCCTAAGCTAGGGGGACAGCCATGACGGCAACACACGATCGCCCCACCCGCGCCCGCTTACGCATCCTGCAGGGGGTGCTGCCGATCATGTCTACGCAGATTCCGGCTGAAGTCCTTGCCGGTATCACGCTTGCCGCAATCGCCGTGCCGGAGGTGATGGGCTATACCAAGATCGCCGGCACGCCGGTGATCACCGGTCTCTACACCATGCTCATCCCCACGATGCTGTTCGCCTTGTTCGGCTCCTCACGGCACCTGGTAGTGGGCGCCGATTCGGCGACGGCTGCCATCCTCGCCAGTGCTCTGGTGGGGATCGCAGCCACCGGCTCTGAGCAATACCTGGCACTGGCGGGCTTGCTTGCGTTGATGGCCGCGGGTTTCTTGATTCTGGCGCGCCTCATGCGCCTGGGATTCCTGGCCGACTTCCTCTCGCGCACCGTGTTGATCGGGTTTCTGACCGGAGTCGGCATACAGGTGGCGCTGGGGCAGATAGCCGGCATGCTGGGCCTCAAGGGTGGTCGCCACGGCACGTTGGGAACGTTCTGGAACAACCTTCAACAACTCGGACACGTCAACCGCTACGAACTGACGATCGCGCTCTCCGTGCTGGTGGTCATCGTCGGCCTCAAAATGGTTTCCAAGAAAATTCCGGGAGCCCTGATCGCAACGATCGGTGCCCTGGTCGCAAGTTGGGTCTTCGGCCTCTCCAAGATAGTGCATGTTGTCGGAGCCGTTCCGAAAGGTCTGCCACATCTGGGTCTGCCCAAGGTGGTGGGCTGGAGCTGGCCAGTCGTGGCCACATTGATTCCAACGGCCTTTGCGATGTTCGTGGTTATCCTGGCACAGAGCGCGGCGACCTCCCGCGCCTTTGCCACGCGCTACGACGAGAGTTTCAGCGAGAACACCGATCTGGTCGGTCTTGCCCTGGCCAATATTGGTGCTGCCCTATCCGGTACCTTCGTCGTGAACGGCAGCCCAACCAAGACGCAAATCGTCGACGAGTCCGGCGGCCGCAGCCAACTCTCCCTCCTGGTGATGGTTGCGATGGTAGCGCTGATCCTGCTCTTCACGACCGGAGCGCTGGCGTACCTTCCAGAAGCGGCCTTGTCTGCCATCGTGTTTCTAATCGGGGTGGGCTTGATCGATCTCGCTGGGATGCGCAAGATCTTCGAGCAACGGCGATCGGAGTTCTGGTTGGCACTAATCACCACGTTGGCGGTCGTGGTCGTCGGCGTCGAACAAGGGATCCTGCTCGCCATCGTGTTGTCGCTCGTCGACCACACGAGGCACGGGTATCGACCGAAGTGCGCGGTACTCGTGAAGGACGAATCGGGCATCTGGCAGACGAAGCCAGCGGCCACGGCTGCTCAGGCCGAGCCCGGCCTAGTCATCTACCGATTCACGCACAGCTTGTACTATGCGAACTCCCAGCAGTTCTCGGATGAGGTCTCGTTGCTCGCGAGCACCGCGCAGCCGCCTCTGCGCTGGCTCTGCCTCGACGGAGCCGCAGTGGACGATGTCGACTACTCCGCAGCGGAGACTCTCCGGTCGGTTCACGCGAAGTTGAAGGCGAAAGGCATTCGCCTGGTCATTGCAAACGAAATGGAGGACCTGAAGACCCGGAAAAGTGGGCTCCGGGAGCTGTTTGGCGCGGATGCCTTCTACGACAGGCTGGAGGACGTCGTGAAGCACTATCGGCAGTAGGGCAATGTCGCTGCTCGTTCAAGCGCTCAGATCCGACTCCCGGGGGAAGTTGATCGCCGGCTCGCAGCGAGGCTCGTTCTGCTGGGCGTGACGCACGCGACAGCGAGAGCGACACCGCTATCTCGCGGAGAAGATTGCAGGCCTACGCATGTTCTAGGAACGATCCCGGCAGGTTGAACCCAGGTAGGACCATCGATCGAAGCGAGTCCATGGTGACAGTGACCCGGCCTTGGATCTTCCGGAACACAGTCGCAACCCGCGTGGATCAGGTGCCGCCTTCGAATTTAACAAGGAAAGTCCGGTTAAATGGGAAACGATAATACCCAAGGTATTCAAACCCTGAAGATAGCCGCCTATGGTGTCGTCGTAATTTACGGCATCCGCATGGCCTCCAACATTCTCTCCATCTTACTTATATCCCTCCTCTTAACTTATGCCATTCTTCCACTCCCTCAGTGGCTCGTGCGCCGATTCCATTTCCACAAGAGTACCGCGCTTATCTGTACTGTACTTTTCGTTATCGCGTTCTATTGCGTCTCAACATTCGCCCTAGTCAAAGCCGGCGTGCAAATGCGCGCAAAACTTCCGGTCTACGAACTGCGGATTGAAGATCTGCACCAGCAGTTCAACGGCTTTCTGGCGCAACACGGAATTGAATCGGTCGGCGAATCGGTTAATGCTTCTTTTAGTTCAAAGCGGATGACGCAACTCATCGCTGACATCCTCCCCACAGCCCTTGAGTTCTTTTCTGACCGCCTGCTGATTTGGTTTCTAACGCTGCTGTTTCTAGTGACACTGCTGGATCCTGAACGGGGGGATAGTCCCATCGCTAGGAGACTGGCTAACTTTGGCAAAGATGTTCAGCACTATATTGCTACAACCGCGGAAACTGGAGCCATCAGCGCCGTCGTGAATCTGCTTCTCCTGACAGTACTGCGTGTTGATTTCGCTGTGGTCTGGTGCCTTCTGTACTTCTTCCTCCATTTCATTCCCAGCATAGGGTTCATAATCGCACTGGTGCCGCCGACTTTGCTGGCCCTCCTCATGTTGGGCTGGAAGAGGGCATTGCTCGTGTTGGCGGGCATGGTTCTGACGGAAACATTAGGTGAAAACGTTCTGAAACCGATACTTCTGAAGAAGATGCTCGATGTATCGCTGCTCGAGGTCACGCTTTCGTTGCTGGGCTGGGGTTATCTCCTCGGTGCAGCGGGAGCGATTCTCTCAGTACCGCTGACTTTGGCACTCCGTAGGGTCATCAATAGGGGAAGAGAAGGGACGTTGTTCCAATATCCAAGTTGAGTACAGGTCTGGTAACGATTACGGGCTGGATCCATGGAAAGCGGCTGCGGCCCTTTCTCGCCGGCGAAGCCCGGTTAGGCGAATAACAAATGTTCTCAGTATTCCTCAGCGCGTGCGTTCTGTCGCTCCTCACGGTAATCACACATGCTTGGGGTATCACTTTGCTGCTGCGACATTTGGCCAGAGTGCGCTCCGCGTCAGCGAGCGTCTGGCTCATCAGGCGATTGCTGTTCATAACAATCTGGTGGCTGGTCTTGCTCCATCTGGCCGAGATATGGATATGGGACTTGTTCTACCTATGGCGCGGATGTCTGACCGACGCCGAGACGGCGTTCTACTTTTCTGCGTCTACTTACACGACCCTTGGGTACGGCGATGTGTTGCTGGCAAAGCCGTGGCGAGTCCTCGGACCAATCGAAAGCTTGATGGGCGTTCTCATGATCAGCTTGTCCACAGGTTACTTCTTCCTCGTCGTAAGTCGCATATACCAGTTGCGGCCGGGGAAAGCCACCTCTGCTTCCGATTCAGAAAGATAGGCGTTCGCCGCGGGTGGCTGGTTGCGTTCACGGGAAGAAGCGAACGAGCGAACTGCCAGCCAACAAAGGAGGTCGAACGATAATGAGGGCAGTTGAGAGATTCAGTATTCTCATGTGGCTGGCCCTGTTGCTTCCACTTCATGTCTCTGCACAAAGCATACAGCCGTCTCTATCCGACGCGGGGCACCATAGCTGATCGATAACAGCGTAGATCAACGATCCGCTTTACCCCGGAAATTGGCGACTTTGGGCTGTACTGGTGCAAATGGAAGACCGTCGAGAGTGCTGCAATAGAAAAATCGTTTCACGGTGTCGCGAACGCGCGAGGCGAGTCTACTATGGTGCCGCTTTCGAGGCCAAGACGGAAATTCCTGGTTGTAACGATTGCCCATCTCATCCTGGTAGTTGCCGTGCAATTTTCTGGCCCAAAAAGTGACGAGTTGGCGGCCAATGGCGTGGATTGCGCATTCGGCCGTTACGCAGGATATCGTCGGACCGGGTCGGCCTGGTGATGTCGCCCTTGGCATAGTGATGGCCGCACCCAGGATCGCATTCGGAGGATGAGAGCCACGCTACAACTCGCACCCCTGACAGTGTTGGTCCTCGTGAGCAGCCAGCTGCTCGCCCAGGCAACACCCGGCAGCGCGCCCGTCAAAACTCCGTCAGCAGAGGCGCAGCCGTGGGAGTACAGCCTGACGGTGGATGGCTACATCATCCCCGACGGACCCTCCTACATCGATCCAGTGTTCACCGCCGACCACAACTGGCTGCACCTGGAAGCACGCTATAACTACGAGAACCTGCGGACCGGGTCGCTATGGGTAGGCTACAACTTCAGTCTCGGCGACGTTGACTCCGGCGACAAGTGGGAGCTCGATATCACGCCCATGATCGGCGGCGTCTTCGGACGGACCACCGGGATTGCTCCCGGCCTGGAAGTCTCGCTCAACTACAAGAGAAAGATTGAGGCCTCACTCACGAACGAATATGTATTCGATACGCGCAGCAAGTCCGGGAACTTCTACTATGCCTGGCCGCAGCTTACGTACTCACCAAAGGAATGGCTTCATGTGGGGGCGGTAGCGCAACGTACCGACGCTTACCACAGCCCGGTCAACATCCAGCGTGGGTTCCTGGTCGGTTTCTCCCACAAGATCGCCTCCTCCCACAAGAAATGGGAGTTCACGACCTATGTGTTTAATCCAGGTATTTCAGGCACCACGGCAGTGCTGGAGGCTGGCGTCGGGTTTTGAGCTTTTCAAGGCAGCCCACAGCAGCAGGTGATCCAACGTTCTACTAAGCCGGATCCGGCAACCACAGTTTACATCAACTTGACCGTCGAATTGCGCGGCAGTTGCGGGTTCCCGCAAGAGCGGTCAGTCAAATAACGCGGAATCTCAAAGCGCAATTTCTTGTCTCGTGAGCGGGCAAGCTCAGTCCAACAGCCGTAGCGCTTTACTTCCTATACCATTACTGGGTCTGCATTGACCCATTGACCTTGGGCAAACCCTCAGGGCAAAAAAAGCCTTCCTACTTGGTAGCTTCAACCGAACGAATCAGCTTGCCATAAATCGTTAAGACCTACGATTAAGACCTACCAACTTCCCTTCCACGAGCTTGAGAGGCACATCCCTATTTGCGGTTCTTGCTTCGCAATGTGACGTATGTCGGCACTTTGATTTGCAGCGTGTATTCTCCGGCAGACAGATTGTTTCCTGCGACATAAAAATCACACGGGACATCCACGGTTCCGCGGCTGCTGACACGATCTCTCCTAGAAATTTCTTCAGTTTCTTTCCGGACCGTACGCAGAGTTTTCGCCGAGCGTTCACCCTCCAAAAGCGACGGTGAGCCAGACCATCGCACCACCGAGCACGACCATCGAGAAGGCCCAGCCCCACGGACGATGGTGAGCGTAGAGTCCGTAGGCATACCCGAGGCCAAACAGCATCGCGATGGCTACCGCATTGGAAATCCGTGATGCAACCCTGATGTTACTGACGAATACGAAGGGAAGGGTCGGTGGAAGCGTCGCTATCAAAACCATCAACATCACCCCGCCTGCGCTCCGCCAGGTCCTCGCGGTGAGCACCGGGTGCGCGGGAATGCGCAGTCGATTCAACTTCTGCCGCAGGACCTCAAGGTCTCCTTCTACTAGTACCGATGCCAGCACCGGGTGCGCCGCATCGGCGATGACTTGATGCGCTTGCTTTGGATCGGTGGCTTCACGCACTTTGCGCAGCGTGGCAATGATGTGGCCCCGCGTGCTCAGGCTGTCCATAAGGTAGAAGATGCCATCAATGATTCCCCAGACCACATTGCAGGCAAAAGCGCCGCTGAGCATCTGCCGCACTTCGCCTCTGCCGGAGTGTGCCACGCTCAAAGAACAGGTGAAGGTGAGCACCATGATCAGCCCGACCATTGCTTCCGCAATCCTCTCCGGAGGTTCGAGCACATGCTGCGACGATTTGGCAGCGTTCTGTGGCATAAATTCAGCGCTAAGTGTCGCTCCGAGTGTGGGCGGCTGCCGTAGGGAGCGGAGGCAAATGTCCAGCTTGAGTGTTCGGCAATGGACTGTTTGTTTGTCCACAGCAGCAAGCGCAAGTCAAACCAAACACGATGAAAGCCACAATCGCCGGCCGCGCGCCGCCAGAGGTTGGACTCATGATTCACCTCAGGGTAAGTGGTCAGTGATTCGTACGCTTCCAGTTCAGCCGACAGCCTCGGCTGTCGCGCTGTCGGAGAGATCGGACTTGTTCGTAGCATGTTCAGCTATTGAGAAGGCTGAACGAGCATTGCAGGGTGATTCTCGGCGATTACCGATTACCATGCGAATTTTTTTGGGCACGATGTCCCAAGCACGGACACTCGCCCGATAAACTCAACAGGCATTTACCGCCATTGCCAAAGTCTTCGCGAGCAGTGCCCGACTGGCGCTCACTTAGGTATGTGCCCCATTTCTGCAACAGTAAGTCGAGTTGGGCGGCCTGACGTTTGTTTCGGCGCTTCATTTGCGTTTCCGGCGCTTGACGCGCAGCTGGACCAGGGAGCGAGCCAGCGAGACGTTGATGGAGGCGACTTCTTCATCGGAGAGTTTTTCTTTGAGCCGGGCCTCGGCGCGTTGCCGGGCTTCTTCGGCCTTGGCTTCGTCAATCTTGTCGGCTTGAACCGCCAGATCGGTGAGGATGGAGACCTGGGTAGCCGTGACTTCGATGAGTCCCGCGCCGCTCGCGAAGAACGTATCGCGGCCGTCTTTACGCACGATGATTTCGCCCGGCTCCATCTGTGTTATCAGGCGGACGTGTTGTGGGTACACCCCGAACTGGCCGGCCACGCCCGGCAATGTGACCATCTCCACGTCGTCGGAGTACACGGTGCCTTCCGCTGTAACGATTTCGAGTTTTAGCGTGTCGGCCATGGTTCAACTCGGTTTAACTTCGTCAATCCCGCCCTTCATGTAAAAATCGCCTTCCGCCACGGCGTCGTGTTTGCCGTCGAGAATCTCCTTGAAGCCGCGCACCGTGTCGGCCACGGGGACCTGCTTGCCCTCTAACCCCGAAAACACGCTCGCCACGCTAAAGGGCTGACTCAGGAAGCGTTGAATCTTGCGGGCGCGTAACACCGTTGTCTTGTCCTCGGGTGCAAGTTCATCCATGCCGAGAATCGAGATGATGTCTTGCAGGTCCTTGTAGCGCTGGAGCACGCCCTGCACGCCGCGCGCAACATCGTAGTGTTCCTGGCCGACAACTTCCGGGGCGAGCGCCCGGGAGGTCGAGGCGAGTGGATCAACCGCGGGGTAGATTCCCAACTCGGCAATCGATCGTTCCAAAACCAGGGTTGCGTCCAAGTGCGCGAATGTGGTGGCCGGCGCCGGATCGGTCAGGTCGTCGGCCGGTACGTACACCGCCTGAAACGAGGTAATCGAGCCCTTCTTGGTCGAAGCAATACGTTCCTGGAGCGCGCCCATTTCAGCAGCCAGAGTCGGTTGGTAGCCGACGGCGCTCGCGGTGCGGCCGAGCAAGGCCGACACTTCGGATCCGGCCTGAGAAAACCGGAAGATGTTGTCGATGAACAGCAGCACATCCTGGTTCTTCTCGTCGCGGAAATACTCGGTCATGGCGAGGCCGGCCAGGGCGACGCGGAGGCGCGCGCCGGGCGGCTCGTTCATTTGGCCGTAGACGAGAGCGATTTTCGACGCGCCGAGGTTGTCCTGCTTGATGACGCCAGCCGCCGACATTTCGTTGTAGAGATCATTGCCTTCCCGGGTGCGCTCGCCGACGCCGCAGAACACTGACACGCCGCCATGGAGCTTGGCGATGTTGTTGATCAGTTCCATGATGACGACCGTCTTGCCCACGCCGGCACCGCCGAACGCGCCGACCTTGCCGCCTTTCAGGAAGGGACAAATCAGGTCGATGACTTTGATGCCCGTCGTGAGGACTTCCGCTGAGGTGGATTGGTCCACGAGCTTGGGCGCCGGGCGGTGGATCGGGTAATATTTCTCTGCCTTGACCGGCCCGCGTTCGTCGACCGGGTTGCCGCACACATCGAACACCCGCCCCATCACTCCGTCCCCGACGGGCATGGAAATGGGCGCGCCGGTGTCAGTGACTTCGTAGCCGCGTTTGAGGCCATCGGTGTTGGACATGGAGACCGTACGGACCCAGTTGTCACCGAGATGCTGCTGCACTTCGAGAGTGAGTTTGACCGTCTCGTTCTCGACCTTAAGCTCGACGGTTAACGCGTTATTGATGGCCGGCAGCTCTTCCGTGAATTCGACATCCACGACCGGGCCGACGAGTTGAACAATTTTGCCTTTATTCATCTTGCGCCCTTCCGTTACTCATTTCCCAGCTGGCCGCCTGCAATCTCGAGCAGTTCCTTAGTGATATTGCCCTGCCGCAGCGTGTTGTATTCGAGGCTCAAATTGTTGATCAGGCCGCTGGCATTGTCGGTGGCATTCTTCATGGCCACCATGCGGGCGCTTTGTTCACTGGCTTTGGCCTCCAACAAAATGCGGTAGATGAAAATGTTCAGGTAATGCTCGAAGAGATACGAGAGGACCGCTTCCGGACTAGGTTCAAAGAGTACCTCGGTGGTGTCGGAGGCTAAGTCCGCTTCGGATTCGGCACCGGGGACTTTAATTGTCGTGATTTCGCCAATCGGCAGAAACTCCCACACATTGGCTTGCTGAGTCATGGTGTTGACGAATACCGTACCGACGATCTTCACTTCATCCACTTCGCCATTCAAAAATAAGTCGCGAGCAAACTTGGCAATCGGCCTGGCTTCGGCGAATCGCGGCGAGTCCGTAAAGGTAAACTCCGCCGCCAACTGCCGGCGGGTGCGCGCGATGAACTGTGCCGCGCGCTTGCCGACGGTGATGAACACGGTCGTCGCCGGATTAAACTCCGCAGCCAAACGAAACAGGTTAGTGTTGAGCGCCCCACACAACCCTTTGTCCGTGCCGATGAGGATCACCGCGCGCTTGCGAACTTCACGTACTTCCAGCAGCGGATGGGTGAACTCGCGAGCGTGAGTCGTGGAGTGGCGCTGGATGCGATACAGCAATAGCGCGAACGGCCGCGTCTTCAGCGCATTCTGTTGCGCCTTGCGCATCTTTGATGCCGCCACCATTTCCATCGCGCGGGTAATCTGCGCGGTGCTGGTGATCGACTTGATGCGGCAGCGAAGCTCACGGGGGCTAAGCATATCTCACCAGCCTCGTTCATTTCCAAGTCTGCTTGAATTCGTCAGCGGCCACCTTCAATTCGGCCTGCAATGCGTCGCTAATCGCCTTTTCCTTCCCGATCCTGGCGAGCAACTCGCCTTTGCGCGTGGCGAAGTATTCCGTCAACTTGTTCTGGAACTCCTTGACCCGTGCGACCGGCACCTGATCCAGGTAACCGTTTTGCGCGCTCCAGATCACGAGCACCTGGACCTCCACCGGAATCGGGTTGTACTGCACCTGCTTGAAAAGCTCCATGATGCGTTTGCCGCGGTCGATCTGCGCCTGCGTCTTGGCGTCGAGGTCCGAGCCGAACTGCGCGAAAGCCGCCAGTTCCCGGAACTGGGCAAGCTCACCCTTGAGATGTCCGGCCACCTGCTTCATGGCCTTGAGTTGTGCCGCCGAGCCGACGCGTGAGACCGAGATACCAACGTTGATCGCTGGCCGCTGACCTTGATAGAACAAATCGGTTTCCAGAAAGATCTGTCCATCGGTAATCGAGATGACATTGGTCGGGATGTACGCCGAAACGTCGCCGGCCTGCGTTTCGATGATGGGCAGCGCTGTGAGCGAGCCGTTGCCATACTTCTCGCCGACGCGTGCCGCGCGTTCGAGCAACCGGCTGTGCAGGTAAAACACATCGCCGGGATAGGCCTCGCGGCCCGACGGCCGCTTCAACAGGAGCGACACCTGCCGGTAGGCCACCGCCTGCTTGGACAGGTCGTCGTAAACAATCAGCGCGTCCATGCCGTTATCCATGAACCACTCGCCCATCGCGGCGCCAGCAAACGGCACGAGATACTGGTTGGCGGCGGACTCCGAGGCTGGGGAAGCCACAACGATCGTGTACGGCATCGCGCCGGCTGCTTCGAGAACCGCGATGAACCGTGCGATGGTGGACTCCTTCTGGCCGATCGCGACATAGATACAATAAAGCGGCCGGTAATCCTTGTCGCCGGCCGCTTCGGCGGCTTTATTGAGCCGGGCCTGGCTGATGATGGCATCGATGCAGATCGTTGTCTTACCGGTCGCACGGTCGCCGATGACCAATTCGCGTTGGCCGCGGCCAATCGGAATCATCGCATCAATCGCCATGGTCCCGGTCTGCACCGGCTGGTCGACCGAGCGGCGGCGGATAATCCCGGGTGCAGTTTTTTCCACCGGGTAGGTCTTGTCGTACTTGATGGGCCCTTTACCATCGACGGGTTCGCCCAGCACGTTCACAACGCGACCCAGTAGGCCCTTGCCCACGGGCACTTGTAAAACCTTGCCGGTGGTACGAACTTCGTCGCCCTGTTTGAGTTGCGTGTAGTCGCCCAAAACGACGACGCCGACTTCGGTAGCGTCGAGATTCAATGCCAGACCGGTAACGCCGTGCCCGAGGTCGATCATCTCGTTGAGCATGGCGTCGGTTAGCCCATCGACCTTGGCGACGCCGTCGCCAACCTCGCGGATGACGCCCACATTTTGCTTCGCAATCGGCTTCGCGCCCGCGATTTGCGCCTCAATCTCTTGTAGTAGCTTTGCCATAAGTTCCTTCGATCAAAAGCTCTTTGCTAACGCTTCCAGCCCGGCCCGCACACTACCGTCGTAAACATCGCATCCAACCTGAATACGCATCCCGCCGATCAAGTCCGGGCGCTCTAGGAACTCGGCGGACAAGCTTGGCCCGTACCGCTGCGTCAGTCCCGCTTGGACGATAGCCTGTAAGTCAGGTGGTAACGGCGTAGCGCTCTCAACGGTGGCTGTGTGCTCGGCATAGTCGAGTTTCACCAACCGCAAAAAATGCGCAAGGATCGACGGGCAATCACGTTCACCAGCTGCGATCATGCGCTGCACAACTTGACGCACACGTTCCTCGTCGAGTAGGTCATTTACCAAACAGAGTCGGTACAGTTGGTTGGCTTCGCGTCTCGCTTTTTTGGTGATCTTCATCGTTGTCATGCCATGATCTGTTTGGAAGTTTCCTCGGCTAGACGTCGCTGGTCTTCCGCGGTCAGGATCTTGCCGGTGACCGTTGTCGTAGCCTGCACCACCAGGTTGCCAACCTCGCGTTTAAGTTCGACGAGCATTCGGTCATGGTCCTGCGCGGTGGCTTCGCGCGCCTTGGCCATGATCTGTTCGGCGGCGGCGATGGCTTTCTTCGTTTCCTCTTGCTGCACACGGGCCGCCGCGGCCTGGGCTTCCTCGATGAATTTGGCGCCTTGGGCGTGGGCCTGCGCCAGCACTTCCTGGCGTTGGGTTTGAGTCTTGTCTAACTCTGCCTTGATTTTCTCGGCGTTGGCTATGCCTTGCTTGATCTGTTCGCGCCGCAGTTCCAGCATCGCGAGGATGCGCTTGTAGGCGAACTTGTAGAGGACGGCGCACACGATCGTGAAGCTGATGATCTGCGCCACCAGATGTTGCCAGTCCACACCGAAGGTCCGAGCGATTTGCGCGACCTGGCCATCGCCCTGAGCGATCGCCAACAGATTCAAGGCATTCATAGTTCTGTGCCCTTTCAGTAGTTACTGCTTCACCAGGAACAGGGCGTAGAACACGATCGCTTCTGCAAAGGCAATGGCCAGAATCGCCTGGACCAAAATCTTTGTCGACGCGCCGGGATTACGTCCCACCGCATCTGAAGCCCTCCCGCCAATCAGCCCCACGCCTATCGCCGCGCCCAACGCAGCCAAACCAACGTGGAGGTTGCCGACCACTCCCTCTGCCAACATAGCTATCGACATGTGTTGCACCTTTCTTTGAGTTCTCGCTGGCTTCCGCGATTGGACACGGTCAAGCTGGCGAAATTCCTTGTTCAGTGTGGGGTTCTGCCCCCGGCGCTGCTTCCTCCTGTTGACAAATCAGCAGGGTGAACACAGCGCACAACAACATAAAAACCAGCGCCTGCACCAAGCCCACCAGCACTTCCAGGAAATAAAACGGAATGGGCAGCAACCAGCCGAAACCGGGTGCCAGCCGGGACATGGTTTCCAGCATGATCTCCCCGGCAAAAGTGTTGCCATAAAGACGAAAACTCAGAGAGATTGGCCGAAACAGGATGGAGACGATCTCCAGGCAACCGGAGGCGAAAAACACGCCGATCATCAGCACTTTCAAGAAGCCGGCGGTGTCACCTTTCGGTCCAAACAATTCCTTTGCGAATCCGATCAGGCCGCGTTCCTGTAGCGCCCAGACAATCCAACAAGCGAAAAAGATAAGCGCCATGGCAAACGTCAGGTTCAGATCGGCATTCGCCCCGCGGAACAGCGGTTGGTCGACCACGAAACCCTGCGGAGTCTGCTGTCCCCACCCAATCGTGCCGGCCCCGGGAAAGAGGCCCAACCAGTTTGCCGACAGAATGAAAATGAAAATGGTCGCCAGAAGCCAGAAGGTTCGCTTGACCAGATGCGGACCGATGATGCTTTCCAAAAACCCGTACAGACTTTCGATCAGCCATTCCAGGAGGTTCTGCGACCCGCCGGGAACACCCTTCATGTCCCGCGTCGCGATTCTGGCAAAGATGATCAGGCCGATAGCGACAATCCAACTGACGACCATCGAATTGGTTATGAAGCCCCAACGGTCGATTTTGACGGCGTACTGCGGGAGGCCGTGCTCCGGCTCCGTGGCAAACGCCGTATAGGCTGGCAACACGATCACCAAGCACAACCACCGTTGGAGCGCGGTTCTCATTGGTCAGTACACTTCCTTCACGAACTTCCGAAACTCGATTGACTTCTGGTCGTCGTACGCGTGTTTCATCGAGCGCTTCGGCATCTTCACCTTCTCGCGCTTTACTTTCTCGTACGGGATCAGGCTAAGGATGTGGGCCAGACAGTTCAGCCGGGCGCGTTTCTTGTCGTCGGAACGCAGGATGTACCACGGGGCATGCTCGGAGTCGGTGGCCTCGAGCATCAAGTCGCGGGCGCGGGAGTAATCGAACCAACGCGTCCGCGAAAACAGGTCCACCGGGCTCAGCTTCCACTGGCGAAGCGGATCTTCGATGCGCGCTTCGAACCGGCGCTTCTGCTCCTCGTCACTGGACTCGAGCCAGATTTTGATGAGTTGGACGCCGCCACCCACAATGTATTTCTCCAATGTCGGTACATGCTCAAGGAAGATATCGCGCTCTTCCGGGGTGCAGAAACCCAGCACGTACTCGACGCCGGCGCGGTTATACCAACTCCGGTCGAACACCACGATCTCGCCCTTGGCCGGAAAATGCTCCACGTATCGCTGCAGGTACAATTGCCCCTTCTCGCGGTCGGACGGCGCCGGCAATGCGGCGACCCGGAAAACACGCGGACTGACGCGTTCGGTGAGCGCTTTGATCGTCCCGCCCTTGCCGGCAGCGTCTCGCCCTTCAAAGATGATGATGACGCGCAACCCCTTGGCCTTCACCCATTCCTGAAGATGGCATAGCTCCTCCTGAAGCTTGCGCAACTCCTTCATGTAATCTTTGTTCTTCAGTTTCGGCTCGCCGTCGCCATTGGGTTTCTGCTCAGCGTCGGTTTTCGATTTCTTCGTCATGCTCATGAATCACCTCATCAATGCGTTTGTTTCGAATCCAACCGGGCGCCGATCAGCGTCTGCAGTGGTTTGTGCTTCGGGGCGGCCACACGATTTCCCACGGGAAAATAAGTTGCCAGAGTAGCCTGAGAATCTTCACGCTGCTACCTCCTTCGAACCTGCTGATGAGCACACTATAGACACTGCTTGAAAACGCCGTCTACTGCCCTTTGGGGAAGGTCCGGGCGGGCTCCGGAAAGACTCCCCCTGCCTGCGTTAGTCGGGTGAATTCCGCCTACGGACTGCACCTTCAACTTTAGTGGTAATCGCTGTATCTGAAAGCCAGCGCTTCTGTCATGGAGGTGAAATTGTCGGCACTCCGTGGGAAGGTTGTGCCTGGTGCTCGTTCTGGAGTGAACAATTGCACAATTACCATCTTCGGGCACGCTGAAAATGTTCAGCTTGATGAACGTTATAGATTTCCCAAACATATCATTCGCCTCGAAAGAAAGGAGTACAGTGGCAGGGGTTTCGGTCAACGTGGTTCCCTGTTCGATCCTTGAACGACGGTGACATTGTTGAAATCGACACTTCAATATGGGAGCGATGCAATGACCGGCAACACATCGGTAATTGGCGAAGCTCCCACGACTGCTGGGTAGCGGACGTCTATTTTCTGGGCGTCTATGAGGCGGCGCAGTTTACGGGCCCACCCAACAGCATGGTGAACAAGGCTTCGGGCTTCCCCACCGACGGTGCCGTACGTCTGGTCGTCCACACATCCTTCGGTCCGGTGGAAGCGGCCTGCGCCCACGGGGACACCGGTCATCACAATTCATCTTGAGGGTTGGCAGACTATTATGGTGGCAGATAGCTTTGGCAAGTGCCTGCGTACAAAGCCACAGGGATGTCGGACTGAGCGTGAAGCCCGACTCGCGCAGACGGCGGAAATCTTCCAGGACCGACCGGACCTTCCCCAAAGGGCAGTAGAGGGCGTCACCCTCCCACTCCTATAGTACTCATCGAATCCCGATGGAACGAAACCCGCGAAGATTGTGCCAAGACAAGCCCAAGAACTGCGCCACGTAAATTCAGGAGAATGCTGATGCCAAACAGACCTGAACTTCCAAGCTGTGGGCCAGAACCAAAGAGTGCAATTCGGAAGACGCGTGACTTCATTATTTTGGGCTTGTTTGCCCTATCCCTGCTGCTACTCACCGCCTGCGAAAAGAAAGAGGAGAAGCCCAAGCCCGGCCCACCCGAGGTCTTGGTAGCCGAGGTCATGCAGCAGAACGTGCCCATCGTCGACGAATTCGTGGCGCAACTCAACGGCCCAGTGAACACCGCGATCACGCCCAAGGTGCAAGGCTACCTGCTTAAGCAGGATTACGAGAACGGCTTTTTCGTCAAGAAGGGCCAGATTCTCTTCGAGCTCGACCCGCGGCAGTACGAGGCTGCCGTGGAACACGCCAAGGCGGAGGTTGCGGTGGTACAAGCCAATCTCGAAAGGGTCACGGCCGACGTGCAGCGTGATACTCCGCTGGCCGCGCAGTACGCCATCCCGCAAAAGCAACTCGATACGGATCTCGCCAATCAGGCGGTCATGAAGGCGGAGGTGGAAGCCACCAACGCCGCCCTCCAAAATGCGCAGTTGAACCTGGCCTGGACCAAAATCTATTCCCCTATTGATGGCATCGCTGGGGCGTCCAACTCGCAGATCGGCGATCTGGTGGGCACCGCTACCAAAATGGCAACCGTCTCGCAGATCAATCCCATCTGGGCGTATTACAACCCCAGTGAAAGCCTGTTTCTCAGCTTTGCGTCAAAGGTGACCGGACTCATTACCGGCAAGACAAGCTCGGCCACGCTGAAAAACTTTCCAATAGAGTTCATTCAGGCCAATGGCGAACCTTATCCCCACAAGGGCTTCATCGCTTATGTGAATCGGCAGGTCGGCACCCAGAGTGGCACCATCCAGATGGCGGCTGAATTCCCCAATCCCGACGCTGAACTTCGTCCGGGGGGTCTGGGACGGGTGCGGGTCGCGATCGGCGAGAGCGAGAACGCCCTGCTGGTGCCGCAGCCTGCAGTCATCGAGACACAAGGGCAGTATCAGCTCATTGTGCTGAACGCCGAGAACAAGGCGACGGTCCGTCCGGTCAAGATGGGAGAGCGCGTCGGACCGAATTGGATTGTCAGCGAGGGCCTCAAGCCAGGCGAGAAAGTTGTCGTTGAAGGCATCCAGAAGGTCCAGCAGTTTGCTGCGGCGGTCCCCGAAATGGCCAAGGAAGGCGTTCCCGTCGTTGCCAAGCCGTACGTGCCGCCAGCACAGCCAGCGGGGAGCAAGTGACCATGTCGAAGTTTTTCATCAATCGCCCCATTGTCGTTATCGTCATCGCTATTCTGATGACGATGGCGGGGGTCGTCGCCACCCTCGAGCTGCCTCGCAGCAATGCCCGAACATTGCCGATCCCGTTATCCAGGTGAAGGCGATGTCTCCCGGCGCGGACGCGCAGACCATCGCCGAATCGGTGGCTACGCCGACCGAGCAGCAGATGTCAGTCGTCAGCGGCATGAACTACATGTATTCGTTGAGCGCCAGCTCGGGCGGCGGGATGACGCTGTACATAGATTACCTGCTCGGCACCGACGTCAATACCGATCAGATTCTCGCACAGATTTGCCAGGGCCAGGCCAACTCCCAGTTACCCTCTGAGGTGACGCAGCAGGGCGTGATCGTGCAGCCGGGGACGACAGTCGCCTTCATGCTGCTTGACCTGTATTCCCCTAGCAGCGCTTACGACAACATCTTCCTAGCCAATTACGCCACCATCAACCCGCAATATGCGCTGACGCGCATCTCCAGCGTCGGGCAAGTGCACATATTTGGCGCCGGACTCAGGGCCATGCGCACTTGGGTAAATCCTACCGGCTGGCTAGTCTGGGGGTCGCTCGGATCTGCCAAATCACTTGTTTTGGAGCGCTCGAGGTGGGTGCACAGGACCTTTGCCGATCAAGGAGCGACAGAATCATGAAGGAGCGGATTTCTGACCCCCCTGTAGACTTAGCGCAAACGCGCACAGGTATGGCGAAGTTCCGAACGCAGATTGCTCTTGATCGGACAACCCTCGCCTGGATTCGAACTACCCTGAGCATGGTCGCTTTTGGTTTTGGCACAATTGGGTTCTTCCGCTCGCTCAGAGAGAAGAACACCACCCCAGAAACGATTCACATGCATGAGGGGGCCATTCGGTTTGGGCTTGCGCTTGTCGTCGTGGGCATAGTGGCGACGGTGTTGGCAGGGATTTCTCACTGGCTCACATTGCAGAGGCTTCGCCGCAATGAAGCTCTGACATTGACCCAGTGGCCCCTCAGTATCACGGTGGCGATAATTCTGGTGATCATCGGCTCCGTCTCGCTCTGGTATGTGTTCCCGCGATGAGGAGGCCAGGGATGATCGCCGGAATATTCAATGGCGCAGAGCACTCTCGCGCGTATAGTTCACGTAAACATAAAACCGGCACCCGTGGATACCAGCACTTTATGCCGCAGCCGCAACCGTGGCGGGACTAACATTCCCTGAAGTTGAAACCCACATCTTCCCCGGGCTCGTCTCACAGGCACCGTCGGCCAAGCAACCGCGATCTATTCTGCAATCGCGTCGGGGGGAGGATTGCGTTGACGGGCATCGTGTTTTCGCTTGCCTTAGTGATGACACAGTTCAGCGCAAGCGCCTACACACCGCGTCTGGTGGTGTGGAATCGCTCGTGATCCAGTTATTCACATCGGTGCGAATGTCTACCGCTATGTTTCTGTATGCGCTCGCCGTGCTTTTATGGGTAGACCGGAACCCCTCGGGTAGCGCCGCTCTGGTGTTCGCCGCCACCTTGGTTCTGTTCGGACACAACGATGCCGGCATGGCTCCGGCTGCCGGCAGCTTCGCGTGGTTGCGGCGCGAGCTTCCGGCTGCGAAGAATGCGATATAGGCGTCCGACCGATGCACTGAGACCAGCACAGTAAATTGAAAGGGCAGCCTTCACGGGCTCCCCCACCCTTGTGGTTGGTGGACGAATCGGTAGAACATTTGATTTCTTCTACCGAGCGACAGTGCGCCCCTAAGTCACGGACAGTAAGGCACTTGGATTTCCCGACTGACAACTACGAACCAGAAGGTCGGGAGTTCGAATCTCTCAGGGCGCGCCATTGCCTGCCGCCTCGTCTTACCGCTGCCAACCCAACCGGATAGCCCCAGTCGCCTTGCCGTCGAGTTATTTCCGATATCTCCATCGCAGGTAGTGTCTTAATTTGCCAAATTAGGATACTACCCATGGCAGATTTCCTTGCTTGTTCTGGCGACGTTTACCCAACAACGGGCTTCTAATCGGTTGCGCGGATCCAACTCCGCATGGCCCAAAATCCTTACGTTGCAGTCGAGGAGAGGACGAATGAGCAAGCGCTTCAGAATTCTGTTGTTGGCGATCGGGGTTGCCGTAGCTCCCCTTTATCTTTCCCGGGTAGCGGTGGCAGCCCCGCAGAACGAAATGCAGCGGGCGCTTGACGCCGGATTTCAGAACGGCGTGAATGCTGCACGGCAGAACAAGCCCATGAACCTCAATACCGGCGATTGGCATGGCGACCGCCTGACCGCCTATCAACAGGGCTATCGAGAGGGCTATCAGAGCGTGAGGGGCAGCGGCGAGGAATGGGGCGCCTACCATGACCCCGAAATGCAGAAGGCGTATCAGGCCGGCTATCGCAACGGAGTCCATGCACGGGAGCAGAACCGCCCCATGAACCTGAACACCGGTGACTGGCACGGTGACAGATTAGAGGCATACCGCCGGGGATACGAGCATGGCTATCGCGGCGAGCGCGAGCACGAGTTCGATCACTACTAGAGGGAGCACGGTAGCGGTGGTCCCAGAAAAAGAGCGCAGCCGGGTTGGGCTGCGCTCTTTGCTTTTACCACGCGGGAAGCTCGCTAGCGCCGTCCGCGCCCGCGATCGCCGCCGCGTCCTCCGCGATCTCCTCCACGCCCACCGCGTCCACCGGGACGACCCCCGCCCCCCGAACGCGAACCGGCGTGCTCGCGCCGTCCGCCGTCATCGGGGCGATTGAAGTTCTGTTCGGGCTCGTCGGCGCGCTCGTGGCCGCCTTCGAAGGTGACCGCGCCCGATGCCGCGCCTTCTGCAGCCGCTTCCCCGCCGCCCATTTTGGCCCGCTGCTCCTTCAGGATTGCCTTGCGCGACAGCTTGATGCGATTGCCTTCGACGGCCAGCACCTTTACCAGTACCTGGTCGCCTTCCTTCAGCTCATCGCGAACATCGTTGATGCGATGCTCGGCAACTTCGCTGATGTGCAGCAGGCCGTCGGTGCCGGGAATAATTTCGACGAAGGCGCCGAAGTCCGCCAGCCGCGTGACCTTGCCGAGGTAGGTCTTCCCTACTTCGGCGGTCGCAGTGATGTCGCCGATCATTTGCAGCGCTCTCGCCGCCGCCGCCTGATCGCTCGACGAGACGTTGACCTTGCCGCTGTCTTCCACGTCGATCTTCACGCCCGTGGCCTCGACGATGCCGCGAATCACCTTGCCGCCCGGCCCGATGAGGTCGCGAATCTTGTCGGTCGGAATGTTCAGGGTGTAGAAGCGCGGCGCGAATTCGCTGATCTTGGTGCGCGGCTCGGCGATGACCTGGTTCATCTTGTCGAGGATGAACAGCCGCCCCTCGCGCGCCTGGTTGAGGGCCTCGCGCATGATCTGCGGGGTGATGCCCATCACCTTGATGTCCATCTGCAAGGCGGTGATGCCGTCGCGCGTGCCGGCGACCTTGAAGTCCATGTCGCCGTAATGGTCTTCTGCGCCTGCGATGTCGGTGAGGACGGCGTAGTCGTCGCCTTCTTTCACCAGGCCCATAGCAACGCCCGCAACCGACGCCTTCAGCGGCACGCCCGCGTCCATCATGCTGAGCGAGGCCCCGCAGACCGTGGCCATCGAAGACGAGCCATTCGACTCCAGAATGTCGGAGACGACGCGCATCGCGTAAGGCCAATCCGTATCGCTGGGCAGGACAGCGAAAAGCGCGCGCTCGGCAAGTGCGCCGTGGCCGATCTCGCGCCGGCCCGCGCCGCGCAGGAACGCCACTTCGCCCACCGAGAATGGCGGGAAATTGTAATGCAGCATGAAGCGCTTCTTGGCTTCCCCCTCGAAGGCTTCCAGTCGCTGCATGTCTTCGGCGGTGCCCAAAGTGGTGGTGACCAGCGCCTGGGTTTCGCCGCGGGTGAAGATTGCCGAACCGTGGGTGCGCGGCAGCACGCCGACCTCGATCCAGATGTCGCGGATTTGGTCGAACTTGCGGCCATCGGGACGGCGCCGCTCTTTGATCACCTGCTCGCGAAAGATTTGCTCGCGCAAGAGGTCGAAGTACGTGGTGGCCTTCTTGCGGCCCGCTTCGTCTTCGTCATCAATCGTATTCTTCAGCTCGTCCTTGAGTTGCTTGATGAGCGAGTAGCTTTCGTTCTTGGGATACTTCTCGGTGTTGGCGGCGTCCATCAGCCGCTCGCCCATCTTCGTCCGCAGGTCGTCGAGGTAGTCCTGATCGATCACGGGCGGCTCGACTTTGCGCTTGGGCTTGCCCGCCACTTTCGCCAGCTGATTGATGGCGTCGCAGATCTTCTTGATCTGCTCGTGGCCGAACTCGATGGCTTGGACGACGACTTCTTCCTCGACCTCGCGCGCCCCCGACTCGATCATCACGATGCCTTCGGAGGTGCCAACGACCATCAGGTTCAGGTCGCCGGAGCGCTGCTCGTCGTAGGTGGGATTGATGACGAACTCGCCGTTGACGCGCCCGACGCGCACCGCGCCAATGGGGCCGTGAAACGGAATGTCGGAGACGCTGAGCGCGACCGATGCGCCGTTAATGCCGGAGACGTCCGGATCGTTCTCGGTATCGGCCGAGAGCACCATGGCGATGACCTGGGTCTCGCAGCGAAAGCCTTCGGGGAACAGCGGCCGGATGGGCCGGTCGATCTGACGGCTGGTGAGGATTTCGCGCTCACTGGGCCGCCCTTCGCGTTTGATAAAGCCGCCGGGAATGCGACCCGCGGCGTAGGTGTACTCGCGGTAGTCGACCGTGAGCGGGAAGAAGTCGATGCCCTCGCGGGGCTCAGGATTGGCGCAGGCGGTGGCCAGCACGACGTTATCGCCGATGCGCACGATGCAGGAGCCGTGGGCCTGCTTGGCCAGTTTGCCGGTTTCAAAGCGAATGGTCTTGCCGCCAGGCAAATCCACGCTGACTTCGTGTTTCTGGACGCCGTGAAGTTCGGCCGTCATTGTGTCTGTATCGTTCATTTCGTAGTTTCCTTCTGTCTGAGCGCAACCGATACTTCATCCCGTTGGCGCGCCTAGCGCCTTCAGGTATTTGAAGGGGCGCACCTTCAGGTGCGCCGACATAACGCGAGAGCGCTCGGCTTTAGCCGCTGAGGTCCCTCGGGGCCTGAAGGCCACTTCATTCGGTCTGAACGGCGCGGCTTAAGCCGCGCCCCTTCAAAAGACCAGCTTCACGATATGGGAGATGGAGTGAACTACAAGTCAGCCGAGAGAGGCTGTGGTCAATGGGCGCACGCTGCGCCCGTGTACGCCGATTCCTCGCGTCCAGCTCCGCCGGACCCCACGACAATACGCTCGAAGCGAGTTTGTTCAGGCCGGCAACCGTTATTTGCGGATGCCCAGTTTCTGAATGACGGCTTTGTAGCGTTCGGTATCGGACTTTCTGAGGTAGTCAAGCAGGCTGCGACGCTTGCTCACCATCATGAGAAGGCCGCGCCGGGAGGCATGGTCCTTCTTGTGGGTCTTGAAATGCTCCGTCAACTCGCCAATCCGCGAACTCAGAATGGCGATCTGAACTTCCGGTGAACCGGTGTCGTTATCGTCGCGCCGGTTATCGGCGATCAGGGCGGCTTTTTTCTCTCGGGCTAACACTGAATCGGCTGCGCTCCTACTCTTTTATCGTATGTTGTTACATCGTCAAGGATAACATGCGGCGGCGGTAAGGGCAAAAGCAACTACTGCGTCTCCAGCCTTAACGGAGAAAGCGCCGCAGCCGGATCGCGAGTCGATCCAGAGCTTTAGTCTCGCATTCCCAAACGATTAAGGAACGCCAGCCAGCGGCTCTCAATAACCTGACATTCTTCGCGTCCCGTTCTACGTTCTTCCCGATCTTCGCCCTCCAAAAACGCGCATTGGTTTTGGGGATCTGCCGTCCGTGCTTGCAGTCATGACGATGCCAAAAACAGCCATGTACAAACACGACTTTTCGCCGCCGAGCGAAGACCAAATCCGGCTTACCGGATAACTGAGAAACGTGGAGACGGAATCGGTATCCCAAGCCGTGACAGAGGCGACGGACGATCATCTCGGGCGCGGTATTGCCACCCTTGACGGCGCTCATGTTTGCGCTGCGAGCAGCCGGTGAGAGATTATCCATCACTCTCCGAATTTCTTGCGTAGCCAATCGTAAACCGCGCGTTGTTCGTCGATCCCAGCACGCCTGACTTGCGATTGTAGCCACAATCCTGTCGGCTTTTCGGCGGTTATGTTCTTGGCGCCTTGGTTGCAGCTGGAACAAAGAGCTCGCAGGTTCGAAAGCTCGTCCTTCCCGCCAAGACTCTTGTCCTTGATATGACCGATGTGCAGTCGCACCTTTCGTCCTGTATCTGGATCAAGATCGCCGGGAGTAAGTCCGCACATCTGGCACGTGAAACCATTCCTATCCAATACTTCCGCACGAAGTTTGGCGGAGATAGGTCGGCTGAAGGAAATATTGGATCGCTCAGGCGGGTCTCCGGTAAGCAGATACTGCCCTGGCTTCAGTTTCGTGCTGTCGTTGTGCGTGAGAATCGGCCAGCCTTCATCCTCGCGAAGCTCGCGAACCCGACGCGCCCACTCGCTGACGCCGGAACCGGCAGCATCACGAATCTGAATTGAGGTGACAACTCGACCTTTGTTCGCCAGTAAGAATCGACGGATCTTCTCTTTCGACCCAGGATCACGCATGTGCTCGTGCCACGGAAGCCATTCTATCTGCCAAATAAGGGAGCAGTTGCTCACCAATGAATCTTGTGTAGGCAGGCGGGATGGCCTCGTTGAGTTCTCCTTTATTCATCCAATCGATTCTCATCGCGACCCGAGCGGCCGCAACCGAGCAGTTTCCGCCTCCGGTTACCTGAACGAAGTCCTTCCATTCATCTGTCTTGCCGTAATGAGACTTTCTTTTGTCAAACGTGTGAACCTTCGGGTGCTTTCCGTGCGGTGGAACGCTCATCAGGAAATTGGTCTCGAACAAACGATGTCGGAGCACACGAAGTTCGGGAAACATAGTTCCACACAACATAATCGGATTGAGTAGCGGAGCCCCCTCAACGTTTTCAATCACATACGGAAGTCCTGATCGAAGAAACATCTTACGTACAGGTTCGATCAAGCGGGGCCACATGTGCCCGTTGCCGTTTCGTTTCGCTAAGTCTGAATACGCCTGGCATGGCGGCGAGGCATGCAAAGCATCGAATCTTGCGAGGTATTCTGCATCAAGCTGGAGAGCGTTTGCTTGGATAAACGCAAACGGGTAATTCGGTTGGGGGTTTATGTCGACGCCAACAACGTCGAAACCCGCTTGGGCATAGCCCATACTAGCGCCACCAGCGCAGCAGAATAGATCTAGAATTCGGTATTTGTTTTTTGCGCGCGTGAGCGCCGACCCCGACCCCTCAACGCGGTGAATTTTCAAACCTGAGTTCATGAAGGGATGATTCCACGAGCTGCGAGCAGATTGTAGTTCAAAAAAGCTGAAAGGAATCCTGTGATTCACTGTGGGAATCTGGGCCGTTACGATGACCGAATTGGGCGGGCGCCCCACCCAAGCCGTTGTCAACGGGATAATCTTGAAGGAACTGCGGTTCAGCGCCGCTGATGGCGAGTGGCGAGTGGCCTTTGCATTCGACCCGAAGCGCAGAGCCATCCTGCTGGTGGCGGGCGACAAGTCGGGCGTGAGCGAGAAAAGATTTTATAAGCAACTCATCACCAAAGCCGACGAGCGATTTGACGCCCATCTCAACCGATTGAAGAAGGAAAGGATGTAAGCCGTGGCCAGGAATGTGAACGAGATCATCAAGGGGCTCAGCGCAGCGCAGCGCAGGAAGGTCGAGGCCCGCGCTGCACAACTGATTGCTGAGGAAATGACCCTCCGGGAAGTTCGCAAAGCGTGCAGGCTCACGCAGCAAAGGATCGCGAAGTCGCTGCATATCGGCCAGGAAGGTGTTTCCAAGATCGAAAAACGGAGCGACCTCCTGATCTCCACTTTGCGGAGCTATGTGCAGGCGATGGGCGGACGGCTCTCGCTGGTCGCAGAATTCCCAGACCGGGAGCCAGTGATCCTGTCGGGTCTTGCCGAAGTAGCTCCAGCGAAACCCGGAAAGAACCGCGCTGAGGGATTGTCACGCCACTCGCGGCCGCACATCGCGTTCGATCGCGCGCTGTAATCGGTCTTCTGCGACTTCCAAGTCGTAGCTGGCCTGGGCGTTCATCCAGAAGCGCGCGCTGGTGCTGAAGTAGCGGCCCAGGCGCAAGGCGGTATCAGGCGTGATGCGGCGGCGCTGGTGCACGATCTCCGCAATCCGCGTAACCGGCACACGCAGCTCTAGTGCCAGCCGGTTCATGCTGATGCCTAACGGCTTCATGAAATCTTCGTGCAGTATCTCCCCGGGGTGAATGGGCGGAAGTCGCTTCGATTTGGCCACGTATCCTCTCGCCACGTATCCTCTCTAGCAGGCCGTCGCAAAACTCAAAAGCAGGTCCCTCGTCGGCCCGAAGGCCTCCTCGGGATGCCAAACATAAAGGGCTTGCAACGGCGCAGCTAAAGCTGCGCCCCTTCAAAGCAGCACGAATTCACGTTTTCAGTAGCCTGCCAGCGATAGAGCACGATTTCCACATCATACGGAGGGTGCCTCACATCTATACCTCCCATGAAACCGCCGTGCGATGAAGCGGTCATCCAGTCCCATATCGCGACCACGCCTTGTCGCCGCGAACAAGGTGCGTGGGTTTTGCTGGCGACGATCATTGCCTCCAGCATGGCCTTCATCGACAGCACCGTGGTCAACGTGGCGCTGCCTGCGCTGCAAAACAGTTTCGGCGCAAGTGTCGTGGGCGTGCAGTGGGTGGTGGAGTCGTATGGCCTGACCCTGGCTTCGCTGATTCTGGTGGGCGGCGCCATGGGAGACCTGTTCGGCCGGCGGCGGATGTTCTTGCTGGGCGTGTCGGTGTTCGCCCTGGCTTCTATGGCTTGCGGACTGGCGCAGAGTATCCAGCAACTAATCGCAGCCCGAGCGGTCCAGGGCATCGGAGCGGCGTTTCTGGTTCCCGGCAGCCTCGCCCTCATCAGCGCTTCGTTCGGCGAGAACGAACGCGGCCGCGCCATCGGCACCTGGTCGGGATCGACGGCGATCACCACCGCCATCGGCCCCGTCCTGGGAGGCTGGCTCATCGAGCATTTGTCGTGGCGATGGGCCTTCTTCATCAACGTGCCACTCGCCATTGCAGTGATCGCCGTCAGCTTCTGGTGCCTTCCGGAGAGCAGCAGCCGGCGACGCGGCGGCATCGACTGGCTCGGCGCACTGGTGGCCACCCTCACGCTGACCGGCCTCGTCGTCGGCTTCGTTGAGTCGTCCCGGCTGGGATGGAGACATCCCCTGGTCCTGATGAGTTTTGCGGTCGGCGTGATCGCTGCGATTGCGTTTCAACGCGTCGAGGCTGGCGCGGCCTCGCCCATGGTCCCACTCAATCTGTTCCGTTCGCGGGCCTTCAGCGGCGCAAACCTGCTTACCCTGTTTTTGTACGCAGCCACTGGAATCTTCTTCTTCCTGTTCCCGCTGGATCTCATTCAGGCGCAGGGCTACTCCGCCACGGCTGCCGGGGCCGCGATCCTCCCGTTGATCCTGCTCATGTTTCTTCTGTCGCGCTGGTCAGGAGGTTTGGTCGATCGCTACGGAGCCCGGCTGCCCTTGAGCATTGGCCCGGTTATCGCCGCCTTCGGCTTCTTCCTCTTCTCGATCCTCTCCCTCGGAGGCAACTACTGGACTACATTTTTCCCGCCAGTGGTGGTGCTCGGGCTGGGAATGGCGGTGAGTGTAGCGCCCTTGACCACGGTTGTAATGGGAGCTGTGGACCAGGACCGCGTGGGAACGGCTTCGGGCATCAACAATGCCGTTGCCCGGGTGGCCAGCCTGTTGGCCATTGCGGTGCTGGGCGTCATGATGGTCGCTGAATTCGGCAGCGAGCTGAATCGCCGACTGGCGAACGTGGCGATGCCCAGCGATGTGCGGACCGAACTGCGAGCGAACGAAACCCGCCTGGCCGCGCTTAAGCCGCCTGCCGGACTGGGACCCGCAACCGCGTTCGCGATCGACTCTGCGGTTGTCGCATCCTTCGTCTTCGCCTTCCAGTGGATGATGAGGGTTTGTGCAGTGCTCGCCCTCGTCAGCGCTGCGCTAGGGTGGCGATTTGTGCCCGGTGAGATGCAACAAAAGACGACTGCTCACATTGTTTTACGCAGTCTGCGGCGCAACCAGTAACCCATCACGCCCGAATTGCTACCACTACATATGATGGAACGGCGACGCCCCAGGCGGAGCTGGGGCGCCGGGCTTTCCAACTTGCGGGTGCGTCACTGGCCCGACATCACCTTGTCGACCTTGATGGTGTTGTTGTCGGTGTTGAACTGGAATTTCACAGTGACATTCTGGTTGTTGTAATTCTTCAGCGCACCGGGGTTGCTGACATGCCAAGTCGTGTTGTCGCTGGTGAGGGTGTTGCCATTATCACCGACCATACCGGTCATGGTGTGGTGCGGCGAGGTGTCGACTCCATCCACCTGGTTCTGGGCTGCCTGGTTCGCCTCCTGGCGCTGCGCTTGTTGTGCGGTGTCCGATTTGCTGTTGTTCTGTGCGAACATCATCGCCGGCCAGAACAAAGCCAGCCCCAACAAGGCTGTCATAAGCTTCATCATTTTCCTTCCCTCCGTGGTGCACGCAAGGGAAGTTCCCTGTGCGCGCATTTGTCCCTCATATCTCCTCTGTGAAGGCGTTTTCGCAGGGCGGGTTTGCTTCTTAAGGTGCCGTAGCGGCAGCTCGCACCAGTGACCCTGGTGGCCGTGCCGTCAATGACAGTCACGTCGGCCGGGGCGTCTCGGTTGGCAGGCTAATCGTCTGGGAGCTCCAGACTGAGGTTCATCTCAAATGGTGACCACCGTAATCGTATTTCGGTGACGGAGCAATCCCGACTTCCCAGTCGTCTAGTGCCTTAGTCGTTCACTTTAGAGTCGCAGTAAGTTGCTAAGTAAAACATACAACTACACTTACTATTGGTTTGGTAGATTTCCAGCCCAGGAAAGAGGCAAACCCTAGAGTAGGATTCAGTACTCAACATAGGTTACCTTAGTGCTCTACGCCTCACTCTAACCCTCCACTAAAGTGCGCATGCCAATTACCCTGAAATCTCACCTGAACAAAAGTGAGTATTTCATTCTGGCGGTGCATCTTTGGTTCGAACACTTGTTCTAATGATAGCGATTGTTCCATCCTGGCAGGCCTTCCTGGCCCAATCCTGTACGATCACGCCGTCAACGCCTGTGGGCGTGGTTGCGGGCGGTTCTTACAACTTTACGGCAAGCTGCGGCAGCGGCCTCACCTGGCAAGTGACCGGACAAGGCAGCATCAGCAGCGGCGGTCATTACTCTGCGCCGTCTTCCGTAAACGCGCAGAACCAGAGCCGTGGCTGCCAGGAGCTGCCCAACAACAGTCCCTTTAACATTCCGGTTAACACTTTGCCTGTCGATGCCCATAGTTCGCGATGGCTGACCCGCGTAGCAGAAGACGGCGTGCAGTATCCCAACCCCTATCACAACATCAAGTTCTATCCCCAGTTGCTGATCTTCTACGACAATCCCGTAACCAGCAGTACGCAGCAGGAGCGAATGCACTTCTACTATGGCGGAAATTCCAACGGATATCAGGACGCCAATTTTCCGATGCCCCCGGAGAGGACCCTGCTGATGGAGTCGGGCCGGAGCATCGATGCCTACGGTACCGGCGACCGCCATCTGTTCACCATGAACAGCTCCAACTGTACGGGGACGGAGATCTACAACCTTTATGTGGATTTTCGTACCGTTTCGTTCACGGCGGGCAATCCTACTTCAGTGACCTGGACAACGAACACGGTCTGGCCAGTTCCGCAAAACTACAGCGTCTATATTTCAGGGGGAACAGGCGCCTGGGCAGCGGCCAACGGTAATTGGCGGCTGAGCATGACGGGCGCGACTTCCGGCACCCTGCCCTTCGATTCTTCGCAATGGGGAGGCGCCCCCAGCGGGACCATCATGACCTCGATGCCGGCGCCCTACAACGGGCCGAACTATAACAGCCAGGGCGGGCAACAATTCTCGCCCACATCCTATGCGGAATTGGGCGGCGTAGATGCGGCCGGCATGCCCATGAGCGCGCTCTCGCTGAAGCTGGAGGAGTGGTATGCAGCGACCCAGGCGGGACGAAGCGACTTGGGCCACGCGCTCCGCACCACCATGTCCAACTCCTACCTTTCGGCCCGCAACATCTGGCCTGCCACACTTTACGCGCTCAGCAATGCCGGCTTCCAGAATGCGCTGCTCTCGGCCGTGAATGGAACTACCACGACCTTCACCGTGCAAAGCGACATTTCCCAGACGCAGCCCTGCGAAAACTATACTTACGCGGCAGGATGTCAGTTCCACATCGTCATCTTCGGCCTGACCGGCGCCTGGGCAGCAGCCAACGGCGACCAAACGGCCACCGCCGTCGATAACTTCCATTTCACCGTGCCCGTCAATTCCAGCGGTATGGGCCCGATGCCGGCGGGTTACGGCGTCTACTTCGTGAACGATTTCTTCCCCTACGGCGCCACCGTCAGGCTCAGCTCGTCGGTCGATCTCAGCCAGCTCTGCACCAGCACCGACCTGTCAAATTGGTGTCCCTATGCCAAGGTTTATCTTGCCACGCTGCAAAAGTACGGCATGGTTGTAGCCGATGGCACAACGCCCAGCGATAACTGGGACAATGGCACCGTCTCCAGTGAATTCCACCCTGACGTACTGGTCGACGCCTCCAATAACATCCGCGGCTGGACCGCGATACAACCCGTCGAAGGCTATCTGGAAGTCGTCAATCGTTCTTCGCAGCAACTATCCAACAACCTGACTAGCTATCAGCAAACGAACACCAATCGCACATATGTCACGGTTTGCGGCTCCTCCGGCTGCGCCTCTGACGATGTCATGCTGCAAGGCACTACCATCGGCACCGACCGCGAGCGCATTACCATGGCCGCGGGCGCTTCCTACCAGACCAATGTATGGGTAAACGGCAACACAAGCACCGGCGTCAGCTATGCCATCGATTCGGGGATACCGGGCGCGAGCGTTTCCTCGGGCGGCCTAGTCACCATGCCGACCTGCAGCAACAAGCAGCAAGGCATGATTACGGTCACTTCCTCCGCCGACCCGAATGCGTTGCCGCTCTACATCGAAGTAGAATGCCTGCCGGTTGGTGCGGACGGTTCCTACCGGCTTGCGCTGGGTAACTATACGGGAGACTACGTCGACTCTACCGGAAACACCTGGTACGGTAGCTGGCAGAACTATGGTTTCAACAGCGCCTACGAAGCCCCCGGCCTCTGGTGGGGAAGCCAGAACGGCAGTTGGCAGGGCTTTGGACCTTGCGCCAACGATACCTGGAGCGGCGCCGACTCGCAGCTCTACAGCCGCAGCACCGATCTCTCTGGAGATACCCGGGTAGACGTAATACTTCCCAACGGCACCTACAATCTCACGCTCTATGGTGAACCTGGTTTCGGAGGCTTCCAGGACAACAATACCTGCGGCAATGTCGCGGGCCAGAACATTTATGACTGGGTAGTGCAGGGACAGGCTAGCGGCTCATGGCTGGACGGCTTCGTGCTCGCGGGGATGCAGCCCTACAACGGCTATACTGTGACGACTTCCGCCACGGTGAGCGATCACGTGCTGGCCACCGTAGGCCGCATGCGAGTGCAATCCGCTTATGGCACGTCCTGGAGCTCGCTGTCCATCAGTCCAGGTATGCCGCCGCTCACAATAACAACCGCTTCACTTCCCAACGGCACGGTGGGATCGGCCTACTCGGCCGCGTTGACTGCGACCAGCGGCGTTCCTCCGTATACCTGGGGGCTCGCCAATGGCTCCGGGCCGCTGCCGCCGGGTCTCGGCCTCAACGCCTCCAGCGGACTCATCTCCGGCACCCCGACAACTGCGGGCACCTATTCCATTACCGTTCAGGTCACGGATTCGGCTTCGAACACCGCAACCAAGGGCCTGAACATTGCGGTCTCGAGTTCAGGTAACTTCACCATCCTGGCCTCGCCGTTTTTTGTCTCGGCTGCACAGGGTAACCAGGGGCGATGGACGCTCAACACCCAGATCAGCGGCGGCTTCAACAGTTCGATCGCATTATCGGCTTCGGGCCTGCCCTCTGGAGCGACGGTGAGCTTCAACCCCAGCATGATCACCGCGCCCGGATCGGGGAGCGCGATTATGACCGTTTCCGTCGCCTCCAATACGCCGGTCGGAAGCTACCCCATCACAATAACCGGCACCGGCGGCGGGGTGCAGCAGAGTACCGTGACCACGCTCAAGGTGACGGCGGGCGCGGGGAGCTTCACTCTCTCGGCCTCGCCCAACTCTTTGAGCGTCGCACAAGGCAGTCAAGGGAGCTCGACAATCACGACGGCGATCAGCGGTACCTTCAACAGCACCATCGCCATGTCGGCGTCCGGACTGCCTTCGGGTGTTACGGTCGCCTTCAATCCCAGCAGTATCCCTGCTCCGGGCAACGGCACGTCGGCGATGACCATCACCGTCGCGTCCAGCACGCCTACTGGAACCTACCCCGTCACGGTCACCGGCAACGGCGGCGGCACTCAGCAGAGCACCACGCTGACGCTGACGGTCGTCGCTCCACCCAGCTTCACCATCTCCGCGTCGCCGAGTTCTCTGAGTGTCGCTCAGGGCAATCACGGAACTTCGACGATCACGACGACTGCGATGAGCGGCTTCAATAGCTCGATCGCGCTCTCGGCTTCCGGCCTGCCGTCGGGCGCTTCGGCCAGCTTCAACCCGAGCACGATTACCGCGCCCGGCAACGGCAGTTCTACGATGACCATCTCGGTTGGCTCCAGCACACCCGCCGGCAGTTACCCCATTACGGTGAAAGGCAGCGGCGGCGGAGTACAGGTGAGCACCACCATTACGTTAACCGTGACTGGCGCGGTCGATTTCACTATTTCCGCGACGCCGCCCAGCCAGACCGTGAGCCGCACTAACTCCGCTACGTACACCGCCAACCTGACCGCGGTGAACGGTTTCAACGGGAGCGTCAGCCTGAGCGTCAGTGGCTGTCCATATTTCGCGACCTGTAGCTTCAGTCCGCGCTCGCTGACGCCGCCGGGTAGCTCGACGCTCGCGGTTTCAACCACTCGCTACACACCAACTGGGACGTACACCCTGACCATAACCGGGACCAGCGGTAGCTTGCGGCATTCGGCAACCGTGAGTCTGAGCGTGACTCACTAGCCGGACAGACGCGGAGATCGTGGGGGACGGTCTCCGCGTCCGAACCCACTTCAGATTTCGTTTTTCTTGGCCAGCGCGGTGATGCGGTCGGCGGCGCGGAAGGCCAGCGCCTGGATGGTCTCCGTCGGCTGGCCGCGCCCGCTGGTGACGAAGCTGGAGCCGTCGCAGAGAAACAGGTTGGGCACATCGTGAGTGCGGTGATCGATGTCGACGACGGAGCTCTTCGCGTCCTTGCCCATGCGGCAGGTACCCAGCAGATGAAAGCCGAAGGTCGACTCCTCAACCGGAAATGTCCAGCGGTCCTGCGCGCCGGCTGCCTCCAGGATCTCCATGCCGCGGTCCTGCATGAACTGGCAGGTCTTCAGGTCGTCAGGATGGTCCTTGTAGGTGACCCGCATCGCGGGCAGGCCCCAGGCGTCCTTCACCTCGTCATCCAGCGAGATGCTGTTGTTCTCCAGCGGCAGTGAGGTGGTGTGGCCGGCGCACATCATGGTGCGAGTGAAGTATTGGCCCAGCGCCTTCTTGTACTCACTACCCCATTGGGGAAGATGCTGCGGCACGCCGTACCAGGCAAACGAGATGGGATAGAACAGGAAGCGCGCGTCGATGCCGCCGCCGCCATAGAACCCGTGTTTCGGGTCGATCTCGTAAAAGTCGTGCATCACCCGCGTTACTTCGATGCTCTTGTACTCGTTCAGCGGCTGCTCGAACTTGCCCATGGCGCTGCAATCGGTGTTGAACATCAGGTACTTGCCCACCAGGCCGCTGGAGTTGGCCAGCCCGCCGGGAAAGCGGTTCGACTTTGATAGCAGCAGCAGGCGCGGCGTCTCCGAACCGTTGGCGGCAACCACCACGGCGCGCGCATGCTGAAGCCGCTCGTCGCCTGTGCCATCGAAGTAGATCGCGCCGACGGCGCGGCCGTGCTGGTCCAGTTCGATCTTGCGCACGTAGCTGTTCGGCCGGATTTCGCACCGCCCGGTCGCGACCGCCTGCGGGATGATGTACGGCAGCGGGCTCGACTTGGCGCCCATCTCGCAGCCGAAGCCCATGCAGAAGCCGCAATGCTGGCACGGAATGCGCCCCTGGTAGGCCTGCGAGATGATCGCCACCGGTGCGGGAAAGGGATGGTAGCCGAGCTTGCGCGCGCCGCGATCAAACAGCACCCCGCTGGACTTCACCGGCATCGGCGGAAGGGGATACGGCTTGGAGCGCGGCGGATCGAACGGGCTCGCGCCCTGCTGACCCGACACCCCCAGCTCCCACTCGGCCTTGGTGTAGTACGGCTCAAGGTCTGCGTACGTGATCGGCCAGTCCGCGAATCCCGTCCCCGCGATCGTCCCTTTCTTGCCGGCCTCGATGAAGTCGATTTCGTGAAAGCGCCAGAAGTTCGCGGTGAAGTGCACCGGGCCGCCGCCTACCATGCGCCCGTAGACCAGCGCCGGCTGCTTGACGGCCTTATCCTGTGGCGTCTTGCGGAAGGTCGTCGGCTGCTTGCGGTGGTCGTTGGTCAGCAGCGACTGCCCCCAGTTCTTGTATTCGTCGTGGCTGAAGTCCTGGGTTGTGAGCCACGGCCCCTGCTCCAGCACGACCACGCTGAAGCCGTTCTGCGAGAGCTCACGCGCCAGCACGCCGCCGGAAGCGCCGCAGCCGATGATGAGGAAGTCCACCGCGTCGCCCAGTTTGTAGCGCCGCATGTTCGCTGCCGCGCTCATGCCTTCTCCTCCTGGCCGGCGTGCGCGTCGTAGTAGCCGAAGGGCGGCTGCCACAGAAACCTGCTGTCGAAGCCGAGCAGCTTCCAGCCAACCTCGTCGCTGTTGCCGCCCAGCTCGGGATCGCCGAAGAACGCGACGACGGTGTACTGGCGCATGATGCCGAAGGCCGGCGTGTGCTCCATCGCTTTCATGGCCTCAATCTGCTGCGCCGAGTTCAGCGTGGCAAACGACTTCGCGCCCGGAACGGTCTTCGCCGCCTGCTCGTTGAGCGCCGACAGGGCCTTCTTCATGTCAGCCTGGCGGTCAGTGTCGAAGTTGCTCAGCAGATAGTCGACACAGTGCACCAGGTTGGCCTCGCGCGCCCCCGGCGTTTCGTCGGTAGGAATGATCTGTGCCGAAAAGGCGTCGAACTCCGCCGCCTGCTCCGGCGTGAAGAAGCGCATCGCACCGGTCGCCGCCGGCGGCATCGACTTGGCATGAGCGTGCGCCTGCGCCAGCAACTCCGGAGTGAGTGCGCCCAGATACAGTGCGCCCAGCGTCGCGCCTGCCTGGGTCAAAAACAGTCGGCGAGTAAGATTGATCTCCACAAGGCCTCCGCGGCTGCACCGATGCGGCACCAGGCGCGGCACAACGCGCCAAGTTGTCGGGACGCCCATGTTCCCGCATTCGGAGTTGCAACGCAAGCGAAAGCCGTACGGCCGTTGCGGCGCGGGAACCTCAACCGGGCGCAGCACGCGACTCTGGAACAATTTTCACACCCGTAAGCAATGCTTCCCTTCTCCCGCCTGGGCTGGATGGCGCTTACGTAAGTCTCACAAGCACTTAGTCCTCTCAAAAGATTGGAATGCCAGTTGCAAGTTCCAGGCCGGGCGATTCCTGCCCAGCAAACGCCCGCCGCAGCTCAGGAGGCAGCATGGAATACGACGAGCTCGAACCGCGCCATTCGTTCTCGAAACGCGTAGTGACTACCCTGGTTATTGTCTGGATCGCCGCCGGCGCGATCGGGGGATATGCCGTTCACGAGCACCACATAGCGCAGGCCCTGAAGGCCCAAAATCAGCAAACCGACGCCACCCTGGCCACCACCCGCACTCAGGTCGATGACCTGACGGCCAAGGTGAGCTCCCTGGCGGCGCAACTCCAGTCGCAGACTCAAGCGCAGTCGCGAACGCAACCCGCGCCCAATCCCTCCGTGCGGCACGTGACGATAACTCACCACGCCGAGCCATCGCGTTGGAAGAAGATGCAGGCGCAGCTTGACGCGCAGAACAAGGCCATCGAGGACACGCGCAACCAGATCGCGACCACCCAGGGTGACCTGAACAACACGCGCACTGAGCTGACCGGCTCCATCGCCCGCACCCATGACGAGCTGGTGCTGCTGGAGAAGAAGGGCGAGCGCAACTACTACGAGTTCGACATCGACAAGTCGAAGCTGTTCCACCACGACGGCCCCGTCGGCATTCGTCTCAAGAAGGCGAATACCAAGCATCAGTATGCCGACCTGGAGCTGATCGTTGACGACCGGACGCTGTCGCAGAAGCACGCCAACCTCTATCAGCCAGTCATGTTCTATACCCCGGACAATCCGCAACCGGTGGAATTGGTCATCAACAGCATCAGCCATGACCACATCCATGGCTACGTCAGCGCGCCAAAGTATCGCCAGTCGGAGCTGGCCGCGATGCAGAACGCCAACCCGAACGCCGCGACCGCTTCGACAGCTACAACCGCCGCGAACAACAATCCCGGCGCGAGTGCGACCGCGAGCAACGCCGCGCCGCCGCGACAGAAGCTGCCTCCTCCGCAGTAGGCCAGGATTTTCGTGCCAACGTGTATTTGGAAGGCGCGGCCACAAGCCGCGCCCGACGTTTGCATCAAGGTACGAACCTCCGATAAACGCTCAGGGCAGGCTTTCAGTCGTGCCATTCTCGCTTCCTTCAAGTCTGTGTCATCCCGACCGAGGGCTTTAACCCGAGTGGAGGGACCTGCTGTCCGCACGAGTCGCGGCCGTCTGCGGGTGCCCCACTCATCCCATCCTTTGGGATGAGTGGGTTCGGCTGGACTGCGGCCCACTCATTCTCGCTTTCGAAGGCTGGAATCGGGAGGCGCAATAACTGACCGTCAGCACCGTCTCTGATATTTCCCGGACAGTCGAGCGCGGAGGGCGAAACTAGATCTCCCACTCATCCGAAAACCGCGGATGAGTGGGGCGCCCGGCGTTTGACCGCGCTCTTCGCCGCCTGTTACCTTCGAGGGTTTCCTTAGGCGACAAATTCCTCCCAGAGAGATCAACCATGGCACTCAAATTCAAAGGCGTAGATTTTATCGAGTACGACACGCTGCTCAGCGACGACGAGCGGCTGGTGCGCGATACCACGCGCAAGTTCATCGAAGAAAACCTCATCCCCATCATCGAGCAGTGCAACCGCGATGGCCGCTTTCCCAAGGAGCTCATCAAGCCGATGGGCGAGCTGGGCTTCTACGGCGCGAACCTTAAAGGTTACGGCTGCGCTGAAATGTCCAACGTGGAGTACGGCCTGATGACGCAGGAGCTGGAGCGCGGCGACAGCGGTGTGCGCTCGTTCGTCAGCGTGCAGTCGGGGCTGTGCATGTATCCCATCCACGCCTTCGGCAGCGAGGAGCAGAAGCAGAAGTACCTGCCGAAGATGGCGCTGGGAGAGATTCTCGGCTGCTTCGGGCTGACCGAGCCGGATGCGGGCTCGAATCCCGGGGCGATGCGTACGCGCGCGCGCAAGGACGGCAACGAGTACGTGCTGAACGGCGAGAAGATGTGGATCACGTCAGGCTCGATCGCCGACATCGCCATCATCTGGGCGAAGGTGGAGGACGAGAACGAGCTGATTCGCGGCTTCATTGTCGAGACGAATCGGCCGGGATTCAAAGCCGCCGACGTGCACGGCAAGTGGTCGCTGCGGGCGTCGGTGACTTCAAGTCTTTCTTTACAGGATGTCCGTATCCCGTCGGAAAACCTGCTACCTGGCTCAGGCGGACTGAAGTCACCGCTGAGCTGCTTGAACCAGGCGCGCTACGGCATCGCGTGGGGCGCCATCGGCGCCGCCATGGCCTGCTACGACTGCGCGCTGCAATACGCGCAGTTCCGCAAGCAGTTCCACGACATGCCAATTGCCGGCCATCAGCTGGTACAGGAAAAGCTGGTGTGGATGATCAACGAGATCACCAAGGCGCAGTTGCTGGTGCTGCAAGTCGGCCGCCTGAAGGACGCAGGCAAGGACAAGCCGTGGCACATCTCGATGGCCAAGCGCAACAACGTTTGGATGGCGCTGGAGTGTGCGCGCCTGGGCCGCGACATTCTCGGCGGCAACGGTATCGCCGACGAGTATCCCATCTTCCGCCACATGGCGAACCTGGAGTCGGTGAAGACCTACGAGGGCACGCACGACATCCACACGCTGATCATCGGCGAGCACATTACCGGGCACGCGGCGTTTTGAAAGCAGCGGTCAGTGGCCAGTTGTCAGATTCTTATGCTGAAGGCTTTCGAAAGGTGCGCGATTGCTTGGTGCGGCATCGGGTGGAGCACGCCTTCAGCCCGACCATCACAAGCGGTGTTTTGAATAGGGGCAGCTTTAGCTGCGGCCTCAGAAGCAGTGGTTTGAAGGGGCGCAGCTTTAGCTGCGCCGTCACAAGCTCTCCTAATAGTTTGTCATCCCGACCGGAGTGAGGTCGGTCGCGCAGCGAGCGACCTCACGCAGTGGAGGGACCTGCTTTTTGCCGGAACGATTACGCCTTGCGGACCAACAGCAGGTCCCTCCACGCGGGCTGAAGCCCTTGGTCGGGATGACACATGAGTCGGGATGACACAAATAAGAATGAAAGGCACGGCGGTACTGCTTCAGGTGCGCCCCTACGCTTGCACCGACGCAATCTGCACGTACGATTGCTGCTGACGTGGGCGCCGCACGCCCGCGCTTTTTGGCAGCGTGCCGCGATACATGGCAATCTCGTCGCAGGCGTTCTGCCGCGGGCAGCGAACACAGTCCTTCAGCACCTTGTCGGGCAGTTTTTCTTTCGCGACTCCCTGAAATCCCATGCGCGCGAAGAAATCTGGGATGCGAGTGAACAGGCAAACGCAGGTCACGCTCTGCTTCTGGGCTTCCTTCAACAGCGCGTCGATCAGCACGCGGCCCGCGCCCTTTCCTTTCGAGTTGCTGGTTACGGTGATAGAGCGGATTTCGGCGAGGTGCATGCCGTAGAGGTGCAGCGCGCCGCAGCCGACGATCTCGTTGTGGTTCTCGACCACGACAAAATCACGGATGTTCTCGCAGATTTCGGCCAGCGAGCGCGGCAGCAGCGTGCCGTCGGCCACGTGGACCTGGATGAGCTGCTCGATGGCAAAGGCGTCGGGAAGCGTGGCGTTACGGGCATGCATGGGCGACTCCTGCAAAGTGGGATAGTCTTGCTTTCGCCGTCTGTAAGGCTTCCTGCACGCGAGCAGGAGCAGTACCTCCTGGGACGTTGTGAATGGCCAGCACTTCGTCGAGTGCCAGCGCGTTATAGAACGGCTCGTCGGCGTCGATGCCGCAGAGCGCATAGTCGTCTTTGGACAGTTGTTCGAGTTCGCAACCTTGTTCGACGCACTGCCGCACAGCTTTGCCGATGAGCTCATGCGCGCGACGGAAGGGGACGCCCTGACGAACCAGATACGCCGCAGCGGCCTGCGCGTTCATGAAGCCGCAGCTCGCCGCTTGATTCATGCGCTCGTAATTGAACTCGGCCGCCGACATGAATCCCGTCGCGACGCGAACCATGCTGGATACCTGCTGTGCCGCCGCAAAGACTGGCTGCTGCGTCTCCTGCAAGTCCTTGTTGTAGGCGAGCGGCAAGCCTTTCATGCCGACGAACAGCGCCGTAGCCTCCGCGAATACCCTGCCCGCCTTGCCGCGAATCAGCTCCAGCGCGTCGGGATTTTTCTTTTGCGGCATCGCGCTGCTGCCGGTCGCATATTGCTCGGGCAGCTTCACGAAGCCGAACTCCGTGGTCGAGAAGAGAATCAACTCTTCCGCCCAGCGGCTGAGGTGAAGAGCGACGACGGACAGCGCCTGCACGAACTCAATCGCAAAGTCGCGGTCGCTGGTCGCGTCGATGCTGTTGGCCGTGGACGCGTCGAACTCCAGCTCATCCGCGATCGCGTCGCGGTCCAGCGGCAGGATCGTTCCGGCCACTGCTCCCGAGCCCAACGGACACACGTTGAGCCGCTTGCGGCAATCGGCAAGGCGATCGATGTCGCGCAGGAACATCTCGACATACGCGAGCAGCCAATGCGCGACCAGCACCGGCTCGGCGCGTTGCAGATGCGTATAGGCGGGCATCGCGCTCGCGCCCGCAGCTTCCGCCTGTTGCACGAATGCAGTGGCCAACTCCGCCAGTAGACTCGTGACGTTGTCAATCTGCTCGCGAAGGTAGAGCCGTAGATCGGTCGCAATCTGCTCGTTGCGGCTCCGTCCCGTGTGCAGCTTGTATCCCACTTCGCCGGCAATCTCCACCAGCCGCGATTCGACGTAGTGATGCACGTCTTCGATTGCCGGATCGTCGTCAGGCACGCCTTCGCGCGCGATCTGGTGGAGCGCGGAGAGAGTTGCCGTCAACTCTTCCCGGCTCAGCACGCCGGCCTTGGCCAGCGCCGACGCGTGCGCCTTGCTGGCCGCAACCTCATACGGCAGCAGCACGCGGTCGAACGCAAACGACCGTTGCCACTCGTCGAACTCGGCGTCCTGCGCCTGACCGAAGCGGCCCGACCACATCTTCACTTCGCCACCGCCTTCAACGCCGGGTCGCCTTCGGTACCCGGACCTTTTGCGACGGACTCGCGCGACTGCTTGCCGTGAATCATCGCGCGCGAGCGCGCCGGCAGTCCGAGGATGCGGATGAAGCCCTCGGCATCTTTCTGGTTGTAACTCGCGCCCATGGTGAAGCTGGCGACGTCTGGCCGATACAGCGACGTCTCCGACTTGCGGCCCGCGATCTCGACGTTGCCCTTGTAGAGCGCCAGCGTCACCGTGCCATTCACGTCGGCCTGCGAGCTGCTGACGAACGCCTGCAACGACTCGCGCAGCGGCGTGAACCACAGTCCGAAGTAAACCATCTCGGCGTACTTGAGCGCGATGTGCTGCTTGAAGTGCGCCAGCTCGCGATCGAGGCACAGCGCTTCGAGCTCGCGATGCGCAGTGAGCAGCAGCGTTCCGCCGGGCGTTTCGTAACAGCCGCGCGACTTGATGCCGACGAAGCGGTTCTCCACCAGATCGACTCGCCCGATCGCATTGCGCGCGCCGATTTCGTTGAGTATCTCGACCAGCGCTACCGGATCGAGCTCCACGCCGTTCACCGCAACCGGCAAGCCGCCCTTGAACTCAACGCTCACCTTCTCGACCGCGTCCGGGGCGTCCTGCGGCGACTTGGTCCACGTCCACGTGGTAGGCAGAGGGGCATTGTTGGGATCTTCCAGCTCGCCGCCCTCATGGCTCACGTGCAGCAGGTTGCGATCGCGGCTGTGAATCTTCGCGCGGCTCTGCGCCACGGGAATTCCGTGCTGCTCGGCATAGTCGAGACAGTCCTCGCGCGACTGCAACGTCCACTCGCGCCACGGCACGATGACCTTGAGCTGCGGCGCGAGTGCCTGGTAGGCATGCTCGAATCGCACCTGATCGTTGCCCTTGCCGGTGCAACCATGGGCGACCGCCGTCGCGCCCTCTCGCAGCGCCACCTCGACCTGATACTTCGCGATGATCGGCCGCGCCAGCGAGGTCCCCAGCAGATACTTGTGCTCGTAGACCGCGCCCGCCTGAATTGCGGGAAAGACGTAGTCGGTAAGGAACTCCTGCCGCAGGTCTTCGACGATGACCTTGGACGCGCCGGTGTCGTACGCCTTCTTCACGACCGCGTCGATATCGTCGCCCTGGCCCACGTCGGCCACGAAGGCGATGACCTCGCAGTCATAGTTCTCCTTCAGCCACGGAATGATGATGGAGGTATCGAGTCCACCGGAATAAGCGAGTACGACTTTCTCACGCATTGGCGCTCCTCGGCGGAAAGCGGTGACTACCGCCTTCCAGCAGCAAAACAAGAATGGACTTCTGAATGTGCAGGCGGTTTTCGGCCTGATCGAAGACTACTGAGCGCGGTGAATCGATTACGTCGGCCGTCACCTCGTCGCCGCGGTGCGCGGGCAAGCAGTGCATAAACACCGCATGCTGGGCGGCGCAGGTGAACAGCTCACGATTCACCTGGAAAGGGGCGAAGACCTGGCTGCGATTGGCGGCTTCGTTCTCCTGCCCCATGCTGGCCCAAACGTCGGTGTAGACGGCATCAGCCCCGGCGACGGCTTCGACTGGGTCGTTGGTGACGCCCACACTAGCGCCGGAAACGGTGGCAAGCACGCGGGCGACCTGTGTAATTGCTGCGTCCGGCTCATAGCCCTTCGGCGTTCCCACCGAGATCGACACCCCCAGCGCGGCGGCGGCAAGCATAAGTGAATGCGCAACGTTGTTGCCGTCGCCCACGTAGGCAAGATGCACGCCGCGCAGATCGCCGAACTGCTCCTGCAAGGTCATCATATCGGCCATGGCCTGGCAGGGATGCTCCAGCTCGCTGAGCGCGTTGATCACCGGGATGGAAGCGTGCTGTGCCATGCTGGTCACCGTCTCGTGCGAGAAGGTGCGCAGCACGATGCCGTCGATCCAGCGCTCCAGATTGTGCGCCACATCGCAGAGCGGCTCCCGCGCGCCCAGGCGCGACTGCGTCTGATCGACGAAGAACGACGTCCCGCCGAGCGAGTTAATCCCCGCTTCGAACGTCAGACGCGTACGCAGTGAAGGCTTCTCAAAGAACAGCGCAATCTGCTTGCCGGAGAGAATGCCGCGAAAGTCCGCGGGACGCGCTTTCATCGCCGCCGCCAACTCGAGCGCGCAGGCCAACTCATCAGGCGAGAAGTCCCGAATGGAAATCAGGTCGCGCCCGGTTACGCCGCGGAAGACGTATGTGCTGGGGTTCGCGCCTGGTGGAATCGTTGTAGCAATCAATGTCGTGCCTCCTTGCGGGCAACGCAGCAGCTAAATGAACTATGAAGATGTCGGGATGACTGAATGACGCTGGAGCGGCGCTAGCTACGTCGCTCTAAGGCACGATCGAAGCGCGGCCCGGGCCAGGCTCCATCTTTGCGCTCGGTCGGGTAAAGGACGAGATGGTTGCGGAAGGTCACGATGCGATGACCTCGGTGCCGAAGATGATCGGTTGCGTGAAAAAGCCCGGAAGGACCTCGGCGCAGCTCGCGGGCAGGATGCGCACGCGAGTTACGCCCTTCTTCAACGCGCTGGTGCAGGCCTGAAGCTTGGGCAGCATGCCTCCGCTCACCGTGGCCTGCTGCACCATAGTCTCGATGGCACCGACATCCAGCCAGCGGATGACCGAGCCCTCGGAGTCCTTCACGCCCGCAACATCGGTGAGGTAGACGAGGGCGTGCGCGCCGCAAGCCACAGCGCAGGCCGATGCCATCTGGTCGGCGTTGACGTTGTAGTATTCGCCGTCGAAACCCAGCGCGAGGCTGGAGATGACGGGCACAACCCCGGCCGCCCACAGGCGCTCGATCCACTGCGCATCGAAGGCGACTATTTCGCCGACGTAACCGAGGTCGGGCTGCTTCTTTCTCGAGGCCAGCACCATGCGCAGATCGCCGCCGCAGAGTCCCAGCGCGGGCTGCCCGGCGTGGCCGATGGCCGCCACCAATTGTTTATTGAGCTGACCCGCCAGCACCATGATGGCCACGTCACGCGTCTGTGCATCGGTGACGCGTAAGCCGTCGACGAAGGTGGTCTCGCGGCCAAGCTGCTTCAGGGTGCGGCTCAGCGCCGCGCCGCCGCCGTGCACGATGGCGAGCTTGTGGCCCTCACGAACCAGGCTGGGAATGGTCGCGGCGAATCGCCGGACAAGCTGCTTGTCGTCGAGCGCTGCGCCCCCGATTTTGATGATCAGTTTCATGCCAGACCCGCTTTCTCGTCGAGCCCAAACATCAGGTTCATGTTCTGCACCGCCTGACCGGCTGCGCCCTTCAACAGGTTGTCGAGGCAGGACACCAGCACCGCGCGCGTGCCGTCGGGCGAAAGCGAGAAGCCGATATCGCAGTAGTTGGTGTTGAGCGAGAACTTGATCTGCGGCAGCCGCGCCGCGCCGAAAACGCGCACCCACGGCTTGCCGGCATAGAACTCGCGCAGGCTGCGCTCCAACTCTTCTGCCGTGGCGGGCTGCGCCAGCTTCACGTAAATGGTGGAGAGGATGCCGCGCGGAATCGGCAGCAGATGCGGCGTGAATTGCAGCGAACTGCCGCCGAGCCCGAGCTGCTCGAGCATCTCCCCCGTGTGCCGATGCCCGAAAACGCTGTAGGCGGAAAAATCGCCATCGACTTCGACAAAGTGAGTTTTGGCCGAAGGCGTCTTCCCTGCCCCGGATACGCCCGATTTCGAGTCGCAGATGATGCCGTGCTCGATGTCAACGAAGCCGGCGCAAATCCAGGGCGCGAGCGCCAGGATGATCGAGGTCGGATAACAGCCCGGATTCGCCAGCAGCGCCGCATCCTTGATCTCGGCAGCGTGCAGCTCCGGCAGACCATAGACGGCGGAGTCGTCGAGGTCGGCGCATTGCGGGTCTTCGGCGAAGCCGTAGACCTTGCGGTTCTCCGCGTCTTTCAAGCGCCAGGCGCCGCTGAGGTCGATGATGCGAAAGCCTTCCGCCAGGGCCTCAGGAACCAGTTCGCGCGAGAACTCGTGGGGTGTTGCGAAGAATACAAGATCAACTCCCGCGTCTTTCATGCGCTGCCACGAGAGGCTTTGCAGCGGAAAGCCACCGTTGCCCGCCAGTTGCGGGTAGGCTTCGGCGAGGTCGGAAACGCTGCCGCTCTCGCCGTTGCGGCGGAGCAGCATCGGCTTCTTCGAGCCGGGATGGCGCGCCAGCAGGCGCACCAGCTCGAAGCCGGAATAACCGGTCGCGCCGAAGATTGCGGGTTGGAGAGTGGCGTTCATTCCAGTTCAATCAAAAAAGCAGATCCCTCGCGGACTAAAGTCCGCTCGGGATGACAATTATTAAAGGGCCTTGCCGGCGCACCTGAAGGTGCGCCCCTTCAAAACCCGAGTGCAAGCCATCACTCAAACGCGAGATCAAGCCATCGATTCAAGACCCGTTCAAGCCATCAGCTTGCGCAACCGTTGCGCCAGCTTTTCGGCGGCGCGGCTGTCGCTCGTGACCGCCAGGATGGTGTCGTCTCCGCCGATCGTGCCCACAACCTCGTCCCAGTCTTCGGCGTCGATGGCGGCCGACACCGGTTGTGCGCTGCCGGCGCTGGTCTTGATCACCACCTGGTTCAGCGCCGTCCGCACTTCGTATACGAACGTCTGAATGAGCCGTTCGATGGAGGGCAACGCCAGCTCGCCATCTTCGCCCTGCGGCAGCTTGTAGCCCTCGGACGTCTTCATCAGTCCGAGTTCGTGGATGTCGCGCGATAGCGTTGCCTGAGTGACCCGATGGCCGCGCCGGAACAGCTTGCGCCGCAACTCGTCCTGGCTGGCAACCTCGTTTTCGTCCACCAGGCTACGGATCGCGGCATGGCGGGTCAGTTTCGACATCGCATAAATATACTATGCGATGCATAATCATGCAGTCAATGGAAATATCGAAGGCCGAGCGGATCGTAGTCGCTGGGCGGGGGCTTGCGCCCCCGCCTGAATTCATTCCGCCGCTTCGCGGCTGGGTTCGAATGCCTGTTCGAGGGTCCTGGTGTCTGCCACGGATTTCTTTCCGGCAGCCTGCGTGCCTCTTTCCTCATCCAAGGTGAGTTGAAGAATTCCGCGTCGCGGTCGTAGCATCGTCTATCTGCCCATCAGGACATCATGAATCTGTTCCCGAACGCCACCTGGTACAAAGACGCCATCATCTACGAAGTGCATGTTCGCGCCTTCTGCGACAGCGTGACCGACGGCATCGGCGATTTCGGCGGGATCACGCAGAAACTGGACTACCTGGAAGACCTGGGCGTCACCGCCCTGTGGCTGCTGCCCTTCAACCCTTCGCCGCTGCGCGACGATGGCTACGACATCGCCGACTACACCGACGTCCATCCTGCCTATGGCACGCTGAAAGACTTTCAGCGCTTTCTGCGCGAGGCGCATCGGCGCGGGCTGCGAGTCATCACCGAGCTGGTGCTGAACCACACCTCCGACCAGCACGTGTGGTTTCAGCGCTCGCGCCGCGCCGCGCCGGGCACCCGCTGGCGCAACTTCTACGTCTGGAGCGACACCCCGGAGAAGTACAAGGACGCGCGCATCATCTTCAAGGACTTCGAGAACTCGAACTGGGCCTGGGACCCGCTGGCCAAGGCCTATTACTGGCATCGCTTTTACTCGCATCAGCCCGACTTGAACTGGGACAATCCCGAAGTCCGCGAGGCCATGTTTGCCGCCATGGATTTCTGGCTCGATCTTGGCGTTGACGGCCTGCGCCTGGACGCGGTGCCGTACTTGTTCGAGCGCGAGGGCACCAACTGCGAGAACCTGCCCCAGACTCACGAGGCGCTACGCGAGTTGCGCAAACACGTGGACGGGAAGTATCACGACCGCATGTTGCTGGCCGAGGCCAACCAGTGGCCGGAGGACGCGGTCGCGTATTTCGGCCAGGGCGACGAGTGTCACATGGCCTTTCACTTCCCGCTGATGCCACGCCTGTTCATGGCGCTGCGCATGGAAGACCGCTTTCCCGTCACCGACATCCTGAAGCTGACGCCGCCCATTCCCGACAACTGCCAGTGGGCCATGTTCCTGCGCAATCATGACGAGCTGACCCTGGAGATGGTGACCGACGAAGAGCGCGACTACATGTATCGCAGCTATGCGCGCGATCGCGAGATGCGCATCAATCTGGGGATTCGACGCCGCCTGGCCCCGCTGCTGGAGAACGATCGGCCACGCATCGAGATGATGAGCGCGCTGCTGTTCTCATTGCCGGGGACGCCGGTGATTTACTACGGCGACGAGATCGGAATGGGCGACAACATCTTCCTCGGCGACCGCAACGGCGTGCGCACGCCCATGCAGTGGAGCTCGGACCGCAATGCCGGCTTCTCGCGGGCCAATCCGCAGCGGCTGTATCTGCCGGTCAATATCGATCCCGAGTATCACTACGAGACCATCAACGTGGAGGCGCAGCAGAACAACTCCCATTCTCTGCTGTGGTTCGCCAAGCGCCTCATCCAGCAGCGCAAGCAGTTCAAGGCGTTCGGGCGGGGCACGCTGGAGTTTCTCTACCCCGCCAATCGCAAGGTGCTGGCGTTCATCCGCCAATACGAGGACGAGACGCTGCTCATCGTCGCCAACCTGTCGCGCTTTGCGCAGTGCGTCGAGCTGGACCTCGCCAGCCGGCAGGGCATGGTGCCGGTGGAGGTATTCGGGCGCGCCAAGTTTCCCACGATCACCGAGAATTCATATCTGCTCTCGCTGGGGCCGCACGCTTTCTACTGGTTCCATCTTCAGCCGCGCGAGGCGCTACAGGATTCGTTCAGTCCGACCGGCACTCAGGAAGAGGCGCCGGTGCTCCAGGTCAGCTCGGTCGAAGCGGCGTTTTCGGAAGAGGCCTTGCAGCAGCTCAAGGGAATTATTCCGCGCATGTTGCGCAAGCGTCCCTGGTTCCAGAGCAAGCGGCGCGACATAACCGGGATCTCGCTCAGGAAGGTCGTCACGCTTCCCGGCACGTCGGCGCACTTGCTGTTCCTGACGGTCACCTTTGCCGAGGGCGACCCGGAGGTCTATCTCATACCAGTGTCGGTCGCGATGGGGGACAAGGTCGATGCGGTCACGCACGATGCGCGGGGCGCGGTGGTGACGCGGCTCAACGGTCTGCCGGATGGCGCGAAGGCCGTGCTCTATCCCGCCACGCTGGACCGCGAATTCGGAGACAGCCTGCTACGCGCCATCGTGCGCCGCAAACGGATTCGCGGCGAAGGGGGCGAACTGGTGGCCTCGCACACGCGCGAGTTCCGCAGCGCCTGGAAGCACGTGAAGTCGAACCTGGAACCGTCTTCCCAACAGACGGACGATGTCTTCACCGTCATTCAGTACGGCAGCGACTTTATGCTGAAGCTGTATCGCAAGATAGAAGATGGCATCAATCCGGGACGCGAGGTGCCGGAGTTTCTGTGCGAGCACACGATATTCATGGCCATTCCGCGGGCACTCGGTTCGCTGGACTATCGGGTTGTCACCTACGACGGGGCGGTCGAGACGTGCCTGGGTACGCTGGGCAGCGTGGTACCCAACGCCAACAGTGGCTGGCGCTACACGCTTGACCAGCTCAGCCTGTTCTTCGAACACGCTCTGGTCATCCCACAGCAGGACCCGCGGCTGCGCGATCTCTCGGCGCCTGCGCTGTGGGCGCAGAAGGAGGCGGTCCCGCAGATTGTGGCGGAGCTGCTGGGCGACTACCTGGACAATGCCCGCCTGCTGGCGCGACGCACAGCCGAGCTGCACAGCGCTCTCAGCAGCCGCGCCGACATTCCCGACTTCGCGCCCGAGCCTTTCACCACGTTTTACCGGCAGAGCGTCTACCACGGAATGCTGGGCCAGTTGAACCGCTCCTTTGAGCTGTTGCGCGGCCGCGCTCGCGGACTGCCTGCAAATGCGCAAGACGAAATCGCCGCCGTCCTGAAGCGTGAAGGCGAGATTCGCAGCCAGTTGCTCGCACTGCGCGACAAGCGCATGTCGGGCGCGCGCATCCGCAATCACGGCGACTACCATTTGTCGAACGTGCTCTTCGCCGGCAGCCACTGGTTCATCACCAACTTCGAGGGCGATGCCACGCGCCCGTTGAGCGAGCGCCGCATCAAGCGCTCGGCGCTGCGCGACGTGGCCACTATGCTGCGCTCCTTTCATTACGTCTCGCACGCCGCGCTGTTCGGCGATGTGCCCGGCATCGTGCCCCGCCGCGAGGCCCATCCACAACTGGAGAAGTGGGCGCACATCTGGTACCGATGGGTAAGCTCGACCTTCCTCAAGGAATATCTGTCGGCCAGCGCCGGGGCGGAGTACGTGCCCGAGCAGGGGGACGAGCTCCGGGTGCTGCTGGCGGCGTACATGATCGAGCGCGCACTCATTGAAATCGAGCACGAGCTGGAGCAACGGCCGGAGTGGATACGCATTCCGGTGCACGGAATCCTGGAGCAGTTGGACGGGGACAAGTAAATCCGAACATCGCGCTGCGTCGGTAGAGGAGTGCGGCATGAACCATCTCGACAACTGGTTAGAACGCAACCAACAATTCGCAGCTCAGCAGTCTGCCGCGGGCACATTGATGCCGTCGCTTCCGGGCGCACTACCGAATGTAAAAGCGGTCATCATCGGTTGCGCGGACATGCGCGTGGATCCTGCTCATGTGCTTGGAATCCGACCGGGCGAGGCCGTTGTGATGCGGAACATCGGCGGTCGAATCACGCCGGAATTGCTGGAGCAGTTGGGGCTGCTTGGGCGAATCGGCGAAGTTGCTGGCGAGATTCCTGGGGGTGGCGGAGAGTTCCACCTCATCGTTCTTCAGCACACCGATTGCGGCATCACTCGCCTTGCAGACGATCCGGCCATGCTGGCGCGGTATTTTCGAGTACCGGAAAGTGAGGTCAAGACGAAAGCGGTCACCAATCCTCGGGCTGCGGTTGCCGTCGACGTTGCTTTGCTGCGGACGGTCCCAGCATTGCCCGGCGCGTGGCTTATCTCCGGCCTCGTTTACAGCGTCGCAACCGGGCGGGTCGAGATCGTTGTACCGCCAGCCCCGATTCGTAGCCGCTGAGATCTGCACGTCTGAGCGCGGCACGCCAGCTAGGGCGTAACGCCCATCGCGGGTGAAGACTACCGCTTCGGCGCCAGCCGGTAATTGTCACCCTTATTAAAGACGGCGTTCGCGCCGATGTGCGCCGGCGTACCCGAGAGCAACTGCTCCTTGCGGTACACGAGGTTGCTCGCATTGTAGGTGGCCAGTTCGAAGCCGTGGCCGTGCGTGATGGCGTCGGTGGGACACGCCTCGACACAATAGCCGCAGAAGATGCAGCGGTTGTAGTCGATGTTGTAGACCTTGGCGTAGCGCTCGGCGCCGCTGATGCGACGTTCCGCCGTGTTCTCGGCCGCCTCAATGTAAATGCAATTCGAGGGGCAAGCCGCCGCGCACAGGAAACAGGCAACGCACTTCTCCAAACCGTTCTCGTCGCGCTGCAGCACGTGCATGCCGCGGAAGCGGTCCTGGAACATCGCGCCGCGCGTCGGACCGGGCCCGTCGGGATAGTTCTCGACGATGGTGGGCCGGAACATTTCCATGAAGGTTATGCTCATGCCCTTGGCGATGGCAGCAATGTTCTTCACGATTCCCATAACGACCTCAGTATAACAACGGTAGAGCGGGCCTTCAGGTCCGCGTCCGGCGTCGCCTTTGTCCCTTCACGCCGGCGGACTAAGCCCACGTGAAACATAGCATGAACCATCTGGACGCTGGCCTGAAGGCCAGCTCTACCCTTGCAGGGACGCCATCCTTACCGGAGGGCCGGCTCTACGCTCGCGCAGCACTCGTGAGTTGCGCCTTCAGCAGCTCCAAATGATGCTGCGCGTGACCCGCAATAATATACGCCAATGCGCGGACGGTCACGGGATTGTCGTTGGCCACGCCGCTGCGCGTCTCCACCCCGTCGGGAAGCGACCCAAAGAGCGCGAGTGTGGATTTGCGCACGGTCTCGAACTCGCTCAGCAGCTCTTGCAGGCTGCGCGCGTTGGAGCCGGCCTCGCGAACGTAGTCATCCTGCTCGAAGCCTGGCAGTTCTTTGTCGTCGCCGCGCGCGAAGCGGAGCGCGCGATAGCTGGCGACGCGCTCGGCGTCACAAAGATGTCCAAGGATTTGCTTGACGCTCCACTTCCCTTGCGCAGTCGGCGTGGCAGCGACATCGTTCGAAAGGCCTGCCAGAAGCTGGCGATAGTGGCCGGGCTGCGCGGCCAGCAAGTCGAGCAGCGGACCGTTGGGAACGCGAGCGATGTAGTTCCGGTAGAACTCGGCGTATTCAGTTGGCTCGGGGCGGGTAAGCATGGGGACAATGTGGCACAGGTCCATGGGGCTTGGCAAACGTCCCATGTACGGTGCGAGTCATCCCACAAAATCGCACTCGTTCCGAACACCGCGACCGAGCTCGGCACCCGGCAAACGCCCCCTGGCTAGGCCTCGCGTCCCACAGATCCTGCGCATTTCCAAACGCACGACGGTGTGGAACACCCGTCCGGGCGGGATGGGAAAATGTGCTCGCATATCGGGTAAGAACTACTCTCCCGAGCCTCGGACGCCCCACTTTGCACGAAAAATGCGGGGGTATCCCCCTTAACTAAAGCTCGTGGAATGACGACTTTGCCTCTAAAGTCGTCATATCATTGCAGTTAGCGTAACCTGTAAGTCATTGCGGCACAGCAGGTTGCGCGCCCACCCGCAAAGTCGTCCAAACAAACAGCTTATCGCAAAGTCTTCCGGAATAAAGACTTGGCAGCGATCAGGTTTTCAAAGAACAATCGCCAAACCGGCGCTGGGCCGATTGGTTCTGCTCGCGAACGGCAATCCGGTTCGCAAAGCAGAAGGGGCCGGAAGCAGGTACAACCTACCTTTTCGGCCCCACAGAACAGCATGACAGGCGGCTGGAGATTCGTCGATACAACTTTGGTTGAGAAGAATATCCCGCCGGATTTTTCTCGCCGTGTTGATCGCGAACTCCCGGGTCTCGAACCCGCGAGACCCGGGGCACCCGCGCACCCGCAGAACTCACGCCGCGTGTGGCAGGCGCAGCGGAACGACCGCCGTCTGCGGCCGCAACATGATCCGAAACACCAGAGCGTGCGTGACCAGCAGAGCCGGCACTACCAGCGTCGGAATGAAGTAAGCCGCGCCCATCACACCAGGCGCATTCGCTATCGAGATGCGGCTTCCCTGGTAATAGGCATTCAGCAGGTCCAGCGTGCCCACAATATTGAAAAGCCAGATAGGAAACGCCGAGCCTTTGCTCCTGAGCATCGCCAACGCGAACACGGCCAGAACCGCCGTTGCCAGATCGCCATAGGCGACTTGGCTTGCGAATGACGCCGGCAGGTCAGGCGCGACCACGCCCGGTATCAGGAACGAAAGTCCCATGAAGCGGAACGCATGCAGAAAGAGGATGGGCCTCACCGCGTCCGCCCGTTCGCGCCCGCGCAGCGCCGGCCAGAAATACTGGCGTGCCACCAATCCCCACACCACAAAGCTGAAAGCGATGGTGATTCCGAATAACGCTGGATATAACATGTTCAACTCCTTTGGGCTGCAACAGCCCTGGTTACGTCGTTGCTGAATTTCATGGCCTCGTCCCAGCGGCGTTCGCCCAGCGTTTTCCTGGCGAGAGCCTGGGCCTTCTCCCATTGGGGGAGCGCACGTGCGAACTTGGCCCTGCCTGCTTTCGACATTTGAATTCGCCACTCCCGCCGGTCCGCGCCTTCTCGTCGCGAGATCCATCCCTGCCGCTGCATGATGGCCAGTGTCCGCGTCAGGGTCGTGCTGTCCATCGCGAGCAGATGAGCCATCTGCCCCTGCGTGAGTTCACCCGCAAGCGAAAGCGTCTGCAGGATGGTGAACTGCGATCCCCGCAGTCCCGCGGGCCGAAGCGCCTCCTCGTAGATCTGGGTGAGCGCCCGGGCTGCCCGCCGCAGGTTTGCGCACAGGCAGGGCAGATCGGGTACCGGCATGGTTTTCATGGATCAATAGATGTATATACATCCATTCGGGTGCAGAAAAGTGATGTCTACGGCCTCCGGTGGGTCGAGACGCTCGAATTGCCACGTGAATAGATTTACAGGCTGGCTGGAATCCACCGCGGCTCGAACTTTGCGGGCGTTTAAGCGACTCTGGAAGTTTTTGCGGCGAGCCGTCTTTGTCGTGGGCGGGGTGCGCGAATCCTTGAGGGAGCTGCATCAACGATCTCGACGCGAACCCTCTTGCCGACGGCGCGGGCAGCTTTCGCGACCGTCTCCAGGGTGACACCGACATAATTCGGGTTCAGCAGACGATCCACTTGAGTTCGGCTCGTGCGCAGGCGCTCCGCCATGCTCTTTTTCGTGACTTGCTCTCGCTCCATAGCTTTCTGCAATTGCCACGCGAGCACCCGTTTGACGGCCACCACCTCCGCGTCGTCGAGGAGACCCTCTTCTGCAAGAAAACTGTCGAAGCTCGAGCCACTGTGATCGATTTCTTTGCGACTACTCATGTTGTCCCTTCAATCCTTTCTCATGCCTGGCCTTGTTGCTTTTGGCGAGGTTCAGGTCCTCGACTGGCGTTTGCTGCGTTTTCTTGATGAAGCCGTGGAGCAGTATCATTCTTTGTTTGACATCGATGTAGAAGATGATCCGTGAAATGCGGTGACGGCAAGTTTCGTGCGCACCTCGAAAAGACCTCCGCCTAAGGCACGCGCTAGCGGCATCCCTGTCGGCCAGCCAAACTCGACGCTTTTGATGTCTTCCCCGATGCGCCGCTTGTCATCCCGGCTGAGCGAGCGCAGCCAGTCGCGCAGAGGCTCGCCGCCGGTTTCAGTCCGGTAGAAGATCGCCGGAACTCTCTTCTCCGGTCCCAGACCGCGCACCGCCATCAACGCCCCATGTGTACCTTATACGGTACATTCAGATTTGTCCAGAGTGATCGTGCCGTAGCGGGTGAAGGTGCTTGGGAATCCAATCGGCTTTGGTACTTGCGACGAAAGGCCGCACCCATTCGGCAAGCTCAGGGCAGCATCTTTTGCCCCCGCATCAGTGTGTCATCCCGACCGAACCCGCTTTAGCGGGTGAGTGGAGGGACCTGTTGTCCGTCGCGTTGGCAAGATCTCGTTTTACCAGCTTTACGGGCTGACCCCGGTCGGCGGCCAAGTCTTCCCAGGTCGGGTTCTCACGCTCGATCAGCCACACCTTCTTTTCGCGACGCCAACGCTTCAGTTGCTTCTCCCGAGCGATGGCATTTTGCACCCAGGCGTGCAGTTCGTAGTACACGAGGCGGTGGACTTTGTAGTCGCTCGTGAAGCCGCCAATTTCGCCGCTGCGATGTTGCAGAATTCTCGCTCGAAGATCGTTGGTCACGCCGATGTACAGCACTCGCGACCTGCTGGCGAGGATGTAAACGTAGTAGCGGTGCTCCACGACTTGATGCTGGGGCAAGATGGTCGGTCCGGTCGGTGAGCTGCGTCACATGGCGGACAGCAGGTCCCTCCACTCCGCGTCCGCCCACCCGCAAAAGATGCGGGTGGAAAAAACGCGGACGCTGCGGTCGGGATGACACATGAAGGGCGGGTGGTTGCGAAGTACCGGGTCTCGAACAGCACGAGACCCGAAGCACCTAGCAGATCGTGTGCGATTTTGACAACCGACAACTGGCAACTCACAACTGCCTCACCCGAGCCCGAACTCCTTCCACCTTTTCGTCACGCGCGCCTTGGTCTCCTCGTCCATGCGGATTTCTTCGGGCCAGGGACGGGTAAAGCCTTCCGTCGGCCATTTGTGGGTGGCGTCTACGCCCATCTTCGAGCCGAAGTCGGGCAGGCGCGAGGCGTGGTCGAGCGAATCGACGGGGCCGAGGGTGAACTGGATGTCGCGCTCGGGGTCGATGTTGTTCAGCACCTTCAGCGTCACTTCGCCGATGTCCTGCACGTCCACGTCTTCATCGACCACGAGGATGCATTTCGTTGACATCGCCTGGCCGAGCGACCAGATGGCGTTCATCACTTTGCGCGCCTGGCCCGGGTAGGACTTGCGGATGGAGACGATCATCAGGTTGTGGAAGATGCCCTCGATGGGCAGGTTGATGTCGACGAGCTCGGGGATGGTGAGTCGCATCAGCGGCAGGAAGATGCGTTCGACCGCCTTGCCCATGTAGGCGTCTTCCATGGGCGGCTTGCCGACGATTGTGGTCGAGTAGATCGGGTTCTTGCGATGCGTGATACAGGTGACGTGGAAGACAGGATAGAGGTCTTCGGGCGTGTAGAAGCCGGTGTGGTCGCCGAAGGGGCCTTCGGGGCGGAGCTCGTCGAGCTCGACGTAGCCTTCGAGGACGATCTCCGACGTGGCCGGAACTTCGAGATCGACAGTCTCGCACTTCACCAGTTCGAGCGGCTTCTGACGGAGAAAGCCGGCGATCATGTACTCCTCGACATCGGGCGGCGCGGGAACAATCGACGAGAACATTACGGCGGGCTCGGTGCCGATGGCAACCGCAACGTCCATGCGTCCGGCGACCTGCTTGCCTTCCGCGATGATGGAGCCGCCGCCCGAGCGCGCCATCATGTCGAGCGCGGCGCTGACCGGATGGGCTTCGCCCGACGCCGCGGCGCGCCGCATCTGCTCGCGATAGTGTTCGGCACCGATCTTTTGCCGCTGCCAGTGCATTCCGGTGGTGCGCTCGTCGTAAACCTGGAGGCGGTAGGTGCCGGCGTTGCGCTTGCCGGTCTTCGGGTCGCGAGTGATGACCGACGGCAATGTGATGAAGCGCCCGCCGTCGTGCGGCCAGCATTGCAGGATGGGGAAATCGAGCAGCGAGAAGTTGTCGCGCTGGATCACCTCTTTGCACGGGCCGGTCGCGACCGTCTTAGGGAAGAACTTGCCCATCTCGGCCAGCATCGGCAGCATCTTGATTTTGTCGATGATGCCCTGCGGCGACTTCACGTCCATGAACATCTTTATGCGCTCGGCGATTTCGTCGAGCGAGTCGACGTCGAGCGCCATGGTCATGCGGCGGGCGGAGCCGAACTGGTTGATGAGCAGCTTCGAGCCGCGATAGCCTTTGACGTTCTCGAACAGCAGCGCCGGGCCGCCCGGGCCGTGCGAGCCGCGCGGTCCCCACTTCGAGACGCGGTCGGTGATCTCGGCGATTTCCAGGATGGGGTCGGCTTCGGCTTTGATGCGGATGAGTTCGCCGGCGCGGTCGAGAGCGGAGATCCAGTCGCGTAGGTCGTAGTAAGCCAAGGGCGTCCTCGGGTGAACGGACGATTATAGTGCGCGGGTGATTCCAGGTGCGGTCGTCTGCAGGATGCGGGAGAAATCCGCGAGCTTACAGAAACACTTCAAATTAGAAGGGTGTCATCCCGACCGGAGCGCAGCGGAGTGGAGGGACCTGCTGTTTGCCCCGACTCGCACAACGATGCGCGCGAAAAGCAGGTCCTTCGACTACGCGCCCGCCCGACTCGCATGCGAGTCGGGAAAAACACGCGGGCGCTCCGCTCAGGATGACACCTCTTCAGGCGCCATCATCCTTCAGAACAGGGGCGCAAATGGACTGCAGCGACCCAACTCCGGGACCAGCAGCCCTCATCCAAGCTGTTTCGGGGCCACTTATCCGAAACTACTTGACCCAGGTAATCACTATGCCCAATTCCCGTCCCGCTGTTTCGCCCGACCTCGATGCCCTTTCACGTCTGACGCTCGACCCGCAAAATGCCGGCGCGGCAGTAAATTACGTCGCCGCCCTGAGCAACGATCATCGCGACGCGCTGGTTTCGCTGGCGGACTTGAATCATGTGGTCATGCGAGCGTTGCAGGTCGTCGCCAGTCAGACGGGCAGCAGCCGCCCGGGTCTCGAACCCGCGAGACCCGGGGCATCCGTCGAGCTCGGGGGCTGGGCCAACGGCGTGCTCGCGAACGAGCAGCGGCGCATCCAGAACGCGCTGACGTTCCTGCACAAGATTTGCGACGAACTCGAGCAGGGCGGCTGCCCGGTGACGGTGATGAAATCGCTCGACCACTGGCCGGACCTGGGAAACGATCTCGACCTCTACACCACGGCCGACGACAAGCGGGTCGTCAGCGTAATGTTGAACCGGCTGGGCGCGCGTATCGAGCCGCGCAGTTGGGGCGATCGCCTGGCCAACAAATGGAATTTCGCCGTGCCCGAGCTTCCGGAGTCGGTTGAAGTTCATGCCCAGCGCCTCGGCCAGACGGGCGAGCACATCGCCATGGCCCGCCGCTTCGTGAGCCGCCGCGTACCCAAGACGCTTCAGGGGTTAACTTTCATGGTTCCCGCCCCCGAGGAGCGGATAATCGTCGCCACGCTCCAGCGAATGTACCGGCATTTCTACTTCCGCGTGTGCGACATCCTGAATACGTTGGCCCTGCTTGAAGACGATGAACTAGACTTCGTCGAGCTGAAGAAAGCTGCCGATCTGGGCGGCATATGGCCCGGAGTAGCCAGCTACCTGAAGATCGTCTGTGACTACGTTCGCGAGTACCGTGGCCAAGCGCCCGAACTGCCGCCCGGCGTGCTCGCAGCGGCGCGCTTCGGCGGCGACGTCATCTTCACGCGCGGGAAATTCTTGCGTATTCCCATCATGCCCAACGGCGCGGAACTCTACACGCGTCAGATTACCGACACCGCCGTTCGCGGCGATGTTCCTGCAACTCTCAGGCTCTCTCTTCTTCCCTACCTCGCCTCAGCAGCCGCTGTCGCGTTCCGCATCACCGGAAGCGACAAAGGTATTTGGTAAACCCTTGCCTCCGCGGCGCATCTGACTACGACAATACTCAACTTGCGGCGTGGGCCGAGCGGCCTGTTTCGGCGAGGGCGTAATTTGACGCGTTGGCACCCAGGTGCCAGCGCCCGTCGAAGCAACTGGGCTGCCAACATTTCGCACGTACAGCTTGCTGTGATCTACGTCACCATTGATAATGGTAATCCAAGCCAAGGGGAGAGGGCTGTTACTTTCCCGCAGTGTGTTGTAACAAACTCTTGTCGTCGCGCGATAAACTGAAAGCCGTGAGAGTTTTTACCCACATCGGCCGCATCCATACTTGCCACACTCTTGGTTTGTCTCCACCCCGCCGCGCCAAAACCGCGCGCGTTGGGGATCCCGGTCCTGCGCCGCACCGTTCGAGTGCAATCCGTAAATTCATCGACATCCCAACATTCGAGTCCACTCGAGGAAGAGGATAGATACTATGCCGGTCTCTCGCATCGATTTCCCGGTCGACAAACTGACGGCCGCTCCCAGCGAGGAAGAGATTCAACGCAAGCTGGCGCAGGAGCGCGCCCGGCTGGCCAGCATGATGGGCCTGGACAGCGGCCCGGTGCGGCATTTCAAGCGCCCGGTCGAGCGATCGTTCGGAGCGGAGGAGCGCGGCAAGGTCACCATTCTCTTCGGCGGCCTGACGTGGAAGCACGAGCGCGTCATCCAGGCGGTCTTTCAGGGCTGCGGCTACAACTGCGACATCCTGCCGGTGCCGAACGTCAATGCCTTCCAGCTCGGCAAGGAATACGGCAACAACGGCCAGTGCAATCCCACGTACTTCACCGTGGGCAACCTGGTGCAGTACCTGCAATTCCTGGAATCGCAGGGCCAGACCAAGCAGCAGGTTTGCGACAACTACATCTTCTTCACCGCGGGATCGTGCGGGCCGTGCCGCTTCGGCATGTACGAGGCGGAGTATCGCCTGGCCTTGCAGAACGCGGGCTTCGGCGACTTCCGCGTGCTGCTCTTCCAGCAGAACGATGGCGTGAAGGCCGCCTCGGGCGAGGCCGGACTGAAGTTCACGGTGGACTTCGGCTGCGGCATGTTCAATGCGCTCAACCTCGGCGACATCATGAACGAGATGATCTATCGCATCCGTCCCTATGAGGTCGAGAAGGGCAAGACCGACGAAGTCTGGCAGTCGTCGATGGACACGCTGTGCACCATGCTGCGCGAGCGCAAGCCGTTCGAAGACCACGAAGACCTGCCGGAGTGGATGGCGAAAAAGGTCCGCGCCAACAAGGGCAAGAAGTGGGAGGTCACGCTGAACTCGCTGCTCAAGCTGCGCGAGCAGTTGTATGGCAATCCGTACAAAGAGGCGATGGCAGCGGTGCGCGACGAGTTGAATACGATCGAGGTCGATCGCCTGCGCGTGAAGCCGGTGGTGAAGATCATCGGCGAGTTCTGGGCGCAGATCACCGAGGGCGACGGCAACTTCCACATGTTCGAGTTCCTGGAGCGCGAGGGCGCGCAGGTGCTGGTTGAGCCCATCGGCACGTGGGTGATGTACATGATGTACCAGGTGAAGGCGCGCGCTGCGGCGCGGCGCGAGCTTGACGCTCCGTACAAGCACCCGAAGTGGTATGAGATGAAGAAGCTTGCCGCCAACGAGTGGAAGTTCCGCTCCAAGCAATGGATGCTGACCGTGGGCGAGCGCATCTACGCGCGGCAGTATCAGCGCGTGGTTGATGGGCTGGGCGGCATCGCGCACGAGTTGGTCGACCAGAAGATGATGGCCGACATGGCCAACCCGTTCTACAACCAGTTCGCGCGCGGCGGCGAGGGACACCTCGAAGTCGGCAAGAACGTCTACTACACCAAGAACCAGCTTTGCCACATGGTGCTGGCGCTGAAGCCGTTTGGCTGCATGCCTTCCTCGCAGTCGGACGGCGTGCAATCGGCAGTTGCGAATCACTTCAAGGAGATGATCTTCCTGCCCATCGAGACCTCGGGCGAAGGCGAGATCAACGCGCACAGCCGGGTGCAGATGGCGCTGGGCGAGGCGAAGGTGAAAGCGCGCATGGAGTTCGACCAGGCGCTGAAGTCGACAGGCAAGCGGCTGGAGGACATTAAGGACTACGTCGCCGAGCATCCTGAGCTGCGCAACGTGTTCTATCCGGTGCCGCACCGTCACGGCTATGCCGGCGTGGCGGCGAACTTCGTGCTGCACGTCAACGATCTGATGAACGGCAAGAAGAAGCTGGCGCGAGTTCCGGCACGAGCGGTGCGCAAGCTGGAGACATCGCCGGCGTTTGGCGATTAGGATTTAGGTTCGGTTTTGGCCTTGAAGGGGTGCGGCTTTCAGCCGCACCGGCAAGCGCACGTGACGATTGGCCTTTAGGCCCTGAGGGGGCTTCCCTCAGCGGCTAAAGCCGGTTCCCTAGACTGGGTAAAACGGCACGCCTGAAGGCGTGCCCCTTCAAAGCAGATAGTACAAGGCCCGAAATTCGCTAAGGGATTGCTGAAAGAAAGGAACCGTCAGACTCGATGCCAACCGATGTCCAGCTACCCGAGGGGACGACCGCGGCCCCGACTCATCGACTGGATGTTCAACTCCACGATCTGCTGATGAAGCCGCCGGAGACGCCGCGTCTATTGCCGCCTCCACCGACTGGCAAAGAGCAGACGCTGCCCACGCCCGTCTTCCCGCAGCATCCCGAGCTGATGTCGGCGCGCGACGAGGACTACTTCCCCAAGCCGGGCGAGAAACGCACGCACAGCATGAAGCGCGTCTATCGCGCCATGCGGGGCTGGGCCTTCCCCTGGATTCGCTCCCGGGTGCTGCCCGGCGACTTCCACCCGATCATCGCGTACCTGTTCAACGAGTGGAAGTGCAACCTCGATTGCCATTACTGCTGGGCTTTCGACAATAGCGTTCGCGGCATGACCGAGGACACTGCCAAGCGCTCCATCGATTGGCTGCGCGATACCGGCGCCGGGGTGCTGGCGTTGATGGGCGGCGAACCGCTGCTGCGTCCCGACTTCGCGCACAAGATCATCTACTACGCGGTAAAGAAGGGCTTCTGGGTCTATCTGCCGACCAATGGGCGGCTGATGTGGCCGAAGGTGATCGATAAAGTCGCCGATGCCGGAGTTGGCGTGGTCAACCTTGCGGTCGATGCCTGGGACGACGTGCCCGGCCGGGGCTTGCCAAAGGCCATGGTGCCCATCCGCTCGCACTTCGATTACCTGGTGAAGAAGCAGTACAAGTACGGTTATAACGTTTTTCTGAACATCAACATCTGCGCCAACAACATGGATGACGTGCGACAGTTGACGGAGTTGGCGCACGACAACGGCATCGCGACCGATTACCACATCTGCGAATCGCCGATGACCGAGCAGCCGCACTTCAAGCACTTGTACACGAATCCGACGTTCATCCGCGAAGAGCATCATCCCGCGGTTGCGGAGTTGGTGGACTGGCTGATTGAGAAGCAGAAGTCGGGCTACCACATGGTGAACTCGGTGGAGCGCCTGGCGCAGATGAAGAATTTTGTGCAGGGCGAGCTGCACGACTGGGGCTGCCGCGCGGGACATAACTCGCTGATCGTGCGCGTGGACGGGACGCTGGCGCCGTGCTTCCCCATGTACTCCGCGGGATACGACTGGGGGACCATCGAGAACCACAAGTTCGAAACCACGCAGCTCAAAGAGATGAAGAAAGAGTGCCAGAAGACCTGCTTCTCGACCCTGAATCACATCCTGGCGTTCTGCTACAACGATCGCCGGGTGATTAACTGGATGCTGAAGCAGGCGAAGCACGGATTTAGGAAGGTGGAAGGAAACTTCGGCGACGCGTAACGGCGGAGTAGAAGGTTGGTAGAGCGAATTTTTGGGTTCGCGTTTAGCGTGATGAGACGGGTAGAGCGGACTTTAGGCCCGCGTCGGGCGAGTTGGAAAGGGTAGAGCGAACCTTCAGGTTCGCGTCGTGCGAGTTGGAAAGGGTAGAGCGAAGCTTTAGGTTCGCGTGTTGCGGGTTGGAATACGGTAGAGCGAACCTTTAGGTTCGCGTCTTGCGACCATGTGAAATGGCCGCGGGCTTCAGCCCGCGTGAGTCGTGCCGCCGGCTGACGCCGGCTCAGGATCGATTACAGGGCGGAGACGCTGACCTGAAGGTCAGCTCTACCGATCCGATGCAACGCTGGGACGCTGACCTGAAGGTCAGCTCTACCGATCCGATTCAGGGCGGAGACCCTGGTCTGAAGACCAGATCTACCGATCCGATTCAGGGCGGAGACGCTGGTCGGAAGACCAGCTCTACCGATCCGATTACAGGGCGGAGACACTGGCCTGAAGGTCAGCTCTACCGATCCGATTACAGGGCGGAGACGCTGACCTGAAGGTCAGCTCTACCGATCCGATTCAGGGCGGAGACACTGGTCGGAAGACCAGATCTACCGATGTGATGCAACGCTGGGACGCTGGCCTAAGGGTCAGCTCTACCAGAGCGCGGGGGCCTCAAAGGCCGCGCGAAGAACCAAGCGGGCGCGAGACCCGCACGATCACGGAGGCTTAGTGAGTCACTCTCATCAACACGGATCCTGTGACAACGCGCCCGCAAAGGTCGATGTTGCACTCGACTCGCTGCTGAATTCTGCGCCCAAGGAAGATTCCCTTCCCGCTCGCATCCTGGCCAAGTCGCGCGAGGTTGCCGCGCAATCCGGTCACAAGGCCGTGTACACGGTCGGCATGGACGTCGGCTCGACGACGGTGAAGGCCGTGGTCGTCGACGCGGCAACCGACCAGATGATCTGGCAGGACTACCAGCGCCACGAGACCAAGCAGCCGGAGAAGCTGCTGGAATTCCTCAAGCGCATGCAGGACGAAGTGGGCATTGCGCCGCACAACTGCCGCATCTTTATTACCGGCTCCGGCGGCGGCGCGCTGGCCAACCTGATTGGCGCGAAGTTCGTCCAGGAAGTTACCGCGGTATCGCTCGCGGTCGAGAAGTTGCACCCGGAAGTCAACTCAGTGATCGAGCTCGGCGGGCAGGACGCGAAGATCATCGTCTTCAAAGAAGACGAGAACACCGGCCGCAAGAAGAAGATCCCCTCGATGAACGACAAGTGCGCCGGCGGCACGGGCGCGGTCATCGACAAGATCAACGCCAAGCTGAAGATCCCCGCGGCGGACCTGTGCGATCAGGGCTACACCGGCATCAAGCTGCATCCCGTGGCCGGCAAGTGCGGCGTCTTCGCCGAGACCGACATCAACGGCCTCCAGAAGCAAGGCATACCTCCCGACCAGCTCATGGCGTCGCTGTTCGACGCCATCGTGCTCCAGAACCTCACGGTGCTGACGCGCGGGCACACGCTGCGCCCGCATGTGCTGCTGCTTGGCGGCCCCAACAGCTTTATCCGCGGCATGAAGGAAGCCTGGCAGCAGAACATTCCGCGCACCTGGGAAGAGCGCAAGGTCCAGCTTCCCGAGGGCGCGAAGCCGGAAGAGCTGATTAAGGTGCCCGACAACGCGCAGTATTTCGCGGCGCTGGGCGCAGTCGAGTTCGGCAAGGATGAAGAGGACGAGGTCGGTATCTACATGGGTACCGAGTGCCTGGAGGATTACATCTCCGTCGGCCGCACGGCCGAGAAGGCGAAGTCAGGCGCGGCGGGACTGAGCGCCTCAAACGAAGAGCTCGCGGCGTTCCGAGAGAAGTACAAGGTCCCGAAGTTTATCGGCGCGAAGTTCACGCCGGGCGAAGTCGTGCGCGGCTTCGTCGGCCTCGACGGCGGATCGACCTCGACTAAGGCTGTGCTGCTCTCCGAGGCCGGCGATGTGATGTGCAAGGCCTACCAGCTCTCCGGCGGCAATCCCATCCAGGACACGATCGATATGTTCGTGTCGCTGCGCCAGCAGGTGGAGTCGCAGGGTGCGACGCTGGAAGTGCTGGGCGTCGGCACCACCGGTTACGCGAAAGACGTCTTGAAAGACGTGCTCAAGGCCGACGTCGCGCTGGTGGAAACCGTCGCGCATACCGAGTCGGCGATGAAGTTCTATAAGGAGCCGCATGTCATCGTGGACGTTGGCGGCCAGGACATCAAGCTCATCGTCCTCAAAGACGGGCGCGTCAAGGACTTCAAGCTGAACACGCAGTGCTCGGCCGGCAACGGCTACTTCCTGCAAGGCACCGCCGAATCGCTGGGCTACAAAGTCGAGGAGTACGCGGACATCGCGTTCTCCGCGGGCACGATGCCGGTGTTCGGCTACGGCTGCGCGGTCTTCATGCAGTCGGACATTGTGAACTTCCAGCGCCAGGGCTGGCGCGGTGAAGAGATCCTTGCCGGGCTCGCGGCCGTGCTGCCGAAGAACATCTTCCTGTACGTCGCCGGCATTCCGAACCTCGCGAAGCTGGGCTCGCGCTTCATCCTGCAGGGTGGGACACAGAAAAACCTGGCGGCGGTAAAGTCCGAAGTCGATTTTATCCACTCCCACTTCCACGGCGTCGGGCACGAGCCCGAGGTCATCGTGCACGAGCACTGCGGCGAGTCGGGCGCAATCGGCGCGGGCGTCGAAGCCATCCGGCTCTACAAGAACGGCCACCAGACTACCTTCATCGGCATCGATGCGGTAGAGAAGATCGGCTACAAGACCACGCGCAACGAAGACACGCGCTGCTACTTCTGCAAGAACAACTGTCTGCGCACCTTCATCGACGTGAGCGTGGGCGATGGTGTGATGGAGCCTGCGTCGCCGCTGCCGGTGTTCAAGTCGAAGGTGCCATTGCAGGCCGGCGAGCGCCGCCTGATCATCTCCACCTGCGAGAAGGGCCAGGTGGAAGACGTCAATGCGATGCGCGGCATCAAAGCCGGGCTCGACGAGATCAAGAAGAAGAACCCGAACTTCGTCGATATCGCCGCCAACGAAGTGTGGCGCTCGCGCAATCCGCAGAAGGTGGCCGACGCGCTGCCCACTCCGAGCCGCTGGAACTGGAAAGAAAAGGCCGCGGTGAGTGAGCGCATCAAGCTGATGGAGAAGCGCAAGACGATGCGCGTGGGCATGCCGCGCGTGCTGAACATGTACCTGTTCGCTCCACTGTTCAGCGCCTACCTCGAGAGCCTCGGCCTCGAACCCGAAAACCTCGTCTACTCCGAGTTCACCGGGCAGGAGATGTATCGCCAGGGCGCGGGCCGCGGCGCCATCGACCCGTGCTTCCCGTCGAAGATTGGCATTCCTCACGTCTACAACCTGATCTTCCAGAAGCACCAGAAGAAGCCGCTCGACGCCATCTTCTTCCCCATGATCGACACCATGAATCAGCCGCTGAAGAACTGCAGCGGCGCGAATGCGTGTCCCACGGTCACGGCGACCCCGAACGCGGTGAAGGCCGCGTTCATCAAGGAAGGCGATGTCTTCAAGGAAAACGGCATTCAGTACCTGGATCCGATCCTGAACATCGACGACCGCAAGCTGGTGACCCTGCAAATGTTCAGGGCGTGGGCTCCTTTGCTCGGGCTCTCGGAAGAAGAGAATGACCGCGCCATCGAGGCCGGCTTCAAGGCGTTTGAGGATTACGATCGCACCATGCGCAAGCGTGCCCGCGAGGTACTGGACTCGCTGGAGCGCGAGAACCGGCTCGGCATCGTCATGCTGGGCCGCGTCTACCATCATGATCCCGGCCTGAATCACGAGATCATGGAAGAGTTCCAGAAGCTCGGCTATCCCGTCTTCTCCCAGAGCTTGCTGCCCATGGATGAGGACATCCTGGACCGACTCTTTGGCGAAGAGGTACGCTCCGGCGCCATCACTCACCCGCTCGATATTCGCGACGTGTGGAAGAACGCGTACTCCGGCAGCACCAACATCAAGATCTGGGCGGCGAAGTTTACCGCGCGGCATCCCAACCTGGTAGCGCTGGAGATTTCGAACTTCAAGTGCGGGCACGATGCGCCGATTTATAGCGTGATCGAGGACATTATCGAGAACTCGGGCACGCCGTACTTCTCGTTCAAGGACCTCGACGAGAACAAGCCGACCGGCTCCATCAAGATTCGCGTGGAGACCATCGACTACTTCCTGAAGCGCTATCGCGAGGACCTGCTCAAGAAGGCGGAATCCGCGAAGAAACTGGAAGAGCAGTTGGCCGACTACGAGCGCCAGTTGCGCATGTCGCTGACGCACAAGTCCGTGCGGCGCGAGGCCGAGATCGTTCCCTTCCCGCAGCAGGCGCACGAGCCAGAGGCGGCGACGGCGTCGGGAGACGATTAGTGGCTTGAAGGGGCGTAGCTTTAGCTACGCCGAACGAATTCCCATGAACATCCAGCGGGCTTAAGCCCGCGCGAACTGAATGATAAACTCATCTATCGGCGCACCTGAAGGTGCGCCCCTTCACCATGCCCCTGACCAGCGACACGAAGAAAGTCATGTTCGAGATCTACCGCGACGCCGACTACGGCGGCCGCTACAAAGTCGTGTACTTCACCGAACTCGGCGAGCACGATAAGGAAACCGAGATCGACAACGCCATGCGTGGCCAGCACGTCTTCGACGGCTTCCTGCTGCATCGCGAGCGCAATACCGCCAAGCAGGTGGTCGATGAGCTCCTCGATCGCCTGAACCGGGGCGAGCAATTAGAAGAAAACACGATCCGCGAAAGCTTGAAGCCCTACCTGGCCTGAGCTTCGGCTAATCAACAGCAAGCCTCTCAGGCCGCCTTGGGTTGGCGTAGCGCCTGCGCCGCCGTGGCGCCCAGGCAGACCACCACGTCGGGCTTGACCAGTTCGAGCTCGACATCCAGCCACTGCCGGCAGGCCGCAACCTCCAGGGAGTTCGGCTTCTGGTGAATGCGGCGCTTGCCGCGCGGCTCCCACTTGAAGTGCTTCACCGCATTGGTCACGTAGGTCTGCTTGCGGTCGATGCCGGCTTCGACCAGCGCCTTGTCGAGCACCGCGCCGGCGGGCCCGACGAACGGCTTCCCTCCCAGATCTTCTTTGTCACCCGGCTGCTCGCCTACAAACAACACACGCGCGCGCGCGGCGCCTTCGCCGAAAACCGTCTGTGTGCCGCGCTTCCACAAGTCGCAGGCGCGGCACTCCCGCGCGGCCTCACGAGCAGCTTCGAGGCTCGGATACGAGGGTACGATTTGCAACGGCAGCTTGGACTGCGACGCCCGGCGCGGCATAGCTAACCAGATGCCGCGCCGCCCGCGAGAGTTGTAGAAGCGCCGGTTTCCCCACGCCCCAAGCTTAGGATCACGCTGCCGAGGACGCCACTCGCCGGATTGCCAGCGACATCATCAGCCGCGTGAAGCCGGAGATGAAGATGCTGATGCCGAACAAGGTCCCGACAACCCAGCCCGCACTCGGCGGCCAGTGCGCCCAAATCAGAATGCCCAGCAGGATGGTGATGAGGCCGTCGAACAGTATCCATCCCCATCCCTGTCGCGGGCGCATCTGGAACGCCAGCACCAGCGCGAAGATGCCGTAAACCAGCAGGAACGACGCCAGAAACAAAGTGAGGGCCAGCAAGCCGACACCAGGATGCACTAGCAAGTAAATGCCGGCAATGATGTAGATGATCCCCAGTAGAACTTCCAGCAGAATGTGCAAGCCGCCGTGAGTGCGGAAGGCGAAGACGATTTGCGCAAAGCCGTTGAAGATGGCCGACCATCCCACGACCAGAGTAATCACCAGCCCCGCCTCCCAGGGCGCGAAGATGGCGACGATGCCCGCCAGGATCATCAAAATACCGAGGACGATGGACCACCCGGAAGCCCGCTTGATGCCTTCAAACACTGCTTCAGCCATAGTTCCTCCGTTTATGCTTGGGCGCAGGCGCAGGATTGCCGGCGTGCAAGCGAAAATGCAATCTCAAACTAAGGCCTGTACCCGCCATGACGATCGCACGAGGATTGCCCGGGCCGGCGCGCGACCTTCAAGTGTTTAACCGCTCAACCACCGGCTCGATGATATCGAACAAGCGCATATCGACCGCCACCTTGCCGTTCTTGCCCGAGCCTTTAGCGAAGCGCTCGGCGGCATGCGCCATGAAAGCGTTGGCAAAGCGCGCTCCCCAGACTATATCGTCAAAGGCATACGAGGTGCGGGTCTGCACGATGCTGGAGAAGGTCTCGTCGAAGGCCTTCAAAAGCACCAGCACCTCCAGGCCGGAATCCCGCAGCGAGTCCGGCGTCATGGCATGGAGCGGGCTGTCCTCGTCGATGGGGTGCACCACCGTCCATGTCAGGGGCAGAAAGACCACGCCATCGCGCTCCAGCTTCAACGGGTAGTAGCGCCGCGTGTGGACTCCGTTCACTTCCTCAAAACGGCTGACAACGACTTTGGCCGTCACTTCAATCAGCTCGTTGGAGCGCGCGTTCGCCACGCGAAACTCCAGCGCGGTAATGCCCTGGTAAGGGGCCACCACCGCGTGGCTGCTGAACAACATATTGGCCGTTGGGCGGGAGATGCGGGCGAACATTAAACCGGTGATGATCGCAAAACCTGCCAGCCCGCTGAGGGCTTCCAGGGCGACAACGATGTTTGCGGCCAAGGTCACGGGCACGATATTTCCGTAGCCGATAGTCGAGATCGTCTCCACGCTGAAGAAGAACGCGCGCCAGAAGGAATGCTGCGAGATGCCCGGGCTGGTGCTCACCAGCGCTCCGTCGCCGCAGGCGAGGTAGGCGAGGGCGAACACTACGTTGGCGAGGAAATACCAGGCTGCGGCCAGCAGAAAGAACTCCCCCCAGGGCATGGTGAGCAACACATGATAGGGGCTGAGCGATTCCAGCAGGCTGAGACCCTTGCGTTCGACATTGAAGCTGCCATCGCGGTTCAGCAGGCGCTGCTGGCTTTCGCGCGAGACGACGGAGCCAAAGCCGAGGTCGCGCAGGTCCTGCTCGCTGAGGGGTTGGGCGCGGGTGACCATGAATCTTCGATGTTAGCGCAAGTGGCAGCGTTTCAGGATGAGCTTCCGGTAGAGGGTGGGCACGGCTGGAGCCGCGCCTTTCCACCGCTTCGATTTCACCCTGAGTAACGGTAGAGCAGGCCTTCAGGCCTGCGTCCAGTCGTGCCAATGAAACAGTTCAGCCGCTGAGGTCGCGACCTCAGCGGCTGAATCAGAAATAGAATGCAGGTCGCAACGCGAGCCTGAAGGCTCGCTCTACCGAGCTCCCTGTGCTTCGGGCTTCCGGGCGAGCTGCCGCCGAATGCGGAGGGCGGAGAGTATAGCCTGCGCGATCTCCAGCTTGCCGGCTTCGGCGACAGCGACCTCCTCCGTTGCCGTCACGATCGTCACTTCGTTGCGATCGGAATCGAAGCCAATCCCCGGCCGCGAGACGTCGTTGAGCACGATAGCATCGACGTGCTTGCTGGCCAGCTTTGCCCGCGCGTTATCCACAAGGTCCTGCGTTTCCGCCGCAAAGCCGATCAGCATGGGCAACTCCGTGCCGCCGGCCTGCCGCAAGCTGCCGAGCTCGGCAAGAATGTCGGGATTGGGCTCGAGCTCCAGCGACATGGGCCCATTGCGCTTGATCTTCTCCACGCCCGGGCTCTTGGCGCGGTAGTCGGCGACTGCCGCAGCCATGACAATCATGGTCGCTTGCTTCCAGCGGTCCAGCACCGCGGCCCGCATTTGCTGCGCGGTTTCGACGAAGATGGTTTCAGCGCCATTCGGCGGCTGCAAAGCCGTGGGACCGCTTACCAGAAGGACCCTGGCCCCACGCCGCAGCGCCGCCTCGGCCAGCGCATAACCCATTTTTCCGCTGGAGCGATTGCCCAGAAACCGCACCGGGTCGATGGCCTCGTAGGTCGGCCCTGCGGTGACCAGAACCGTCTCGCCCGCCAAATCCTGTGCGACTCCCAGCCGCTCCAGCGTAGCCGTGACAATCTCCTCCGGCTCGGCAAGGCGTCCCAGGCCGACCATGCCACAGGCAAGATATCCGCTGCCAGGCTCAACGACGCTCACGCCGCGCTCGCGCAGGATCTTCAGGTTCGCTTGCGTGGCCGGGTGCTCCCACATGTTCACGTTCATCGCGGGAGCAACAATTACCGGAGCTTTGGTCGCGAGGTAGAGAGTCGAAAGAAAGTCGTTCGCAATGCCCTGCGCGAATTTGGCGATCGTGTCAGCCGTCGCCGGCGCCACCACCAGCGCATCGATAGACTGCGCGACAGCAATGTGCTCGACCGCGGAATCGAGATTCGGCTGCTCGGCCTCGGAGCCGAACATGCTGGTGATGACCTTTTCGCCGGAGAGCGCGGCGAAGGTCAATGGCCGGACGAACTCCTGCGCCGCGGCAGTCATCACCACCTGCACGCGCACGCCACGGTCCTGAAGCTGGCGGACGATCTCTGCAGCTTTATACGCAGCGATTCCGCCACTGACTCCCAGCGCAATTTTCATGAAGTACCTAATGAGCTGATGCGGTGACCAACCCTGTCGGTGCGGCACGGTCGGGTAGTGCGGGCCTTCAGGCCCGCGGTAACGCTGGGTTACCGGAGCCCGGCTTCAGCCACTGCGGGTTACCTCGCTCGAATCCGCAGTAGCTGCGGAGGTTCGTGTTTTGCTGACACGTACCTCAGGGCCTAAAGGCCGATCTAAGAATTACTGCCGGACGCGGCGCTGAAGCGCCGCATTACCCTGACCGGGCCTTCCCGTCAGTCTTTCAGCGGCCTGTAAAAGACTTGCTCCACCCGCTTCAGACCACCCGCTAATAAGTTTGCCGCTGTTGCAATGCAGGTATTCGCCCGCATCTCAGGCACGCTCTTCTTGGTTGCTCCCTAGTCGTCGGCTTCGCCGCCCACCGGTCCCTGCGGCTCGGGCGCCATCTCCACTGCCGCTGCCCCTTTGGCGGCGGGAACTTCCCACTTCACTTTTCCGGCCTGGATTTCCTCTTCGGCAATGCGGCAGGGCTTGCGCGAATGGGGATCGACCACGGGGCGGGCGCCGTTCTGGATCTGGCGCGCGCGGCGCGCGGCCACCAGCACATACCGATAATTGCTGTCGAATCCTTCAACCAGTTTCATACGTCACTCCGAAACGCTAGGAAATCGGGAAAGATCAAATGTCGCCAGCACCGCCTCGACTTGCGGCAACATGCGCGGGCGCAGGGCGCGATCGGCGGCGGACAACGTGAGCAGGTCCTTGGAAGTCGGAGCCCGGTGGGAGCGCTTCAACCGCTCCGCTTCCACGATCGACTTCAGACGGTCGATCGATTCCTCCAGCCGGTCGTTGACCAGAATATAGTCGTACTCGCGGAAATTCTCAATCTCGTGCGAGGCGGTTTGCAGGCGCCGCTGGATGATGGCCTCGGTATTAAACGGCGGCGCATCGTCACCCAGCAGTTGCCGCCGAAGATTGTCATCGGCCTCGGCGCGGCGGCGCAACCGGCGCTCCAGTTCATCGCGCGAGGGCGGCAGAACGAAGATACTGATCGCATCGGGCACTTTGCGCTTCACCTGCGCCGCGCCCTGAACGTCGATGTCCAGCAGCAGGTCGTGCCCGCGCGCCGCGGCCTCGCGCAGAAAACGCTTCGCTGTGCCGTAGTAGTTGCCGAAAACCTCCGCCCATTCCAGAAATTCATCGTCGCGAATCATGCGCTCGAATTCTTCCCGGCTGACGAAGAAATACTCGCGGCCCGACTGCTCGCTGCCGCGCGGCGGACGGGTGGTGTAGCTGATGGAGAATTCGAGTTCCGGCACCACGCGGCGCAGCTCGTTGGTGAGTGTCGATTTGCCCGACCCCGACGGCGCCGAAATGATGAAGATGTTTCCGCTCATTCCAGGTTCTGCACCTGCTCGCGCGCCTTCTCGATCTCCGACTTCATGGAGAGCCCCAGCTCGGTCATGCGCAACGCCTCGCCGGCCACGCCGGTAGTTTTGGACATCAGCGTGTTGGCCTCGCGATTCATCTCCTGCAAGAGGAAATCCAGCTTCTTGCCAACCTCGCCGCCGGCGTCCAGCAGCGAGAGGAAGTGCTGGATGTGGTTCTTCATTCGCACCAGCTCCTCCTGAATGTCGCTGCGCTCGGCGAGTATGGCAGCTTCCTGGAGAATGCGGTCGCGATCGAAGTGCGATCCCAGCAACTCCTGCATGCGGCTGTGCAGCTTTTCCTGGTAAGCCTTGAGCACGCGCCCGCGAAGGAGATCCACCTCGTGGGTCGCCGATGAAAGGTGCGTCATGCGGTTGCGCAACTCTGCGGCTGCACCGCGCCCTTCTTCTTCGCGCATGTGGTTCAGCCGGTCGATGGCCTGCTCGAGGGCTGCGGTCACGTGCTGCTCCAAGGCGGAAATCGCGTCGCCATTTTCGGCGGCGTTCAATGCACCGGGAAGCTTGAGCACGGCGTTGAGGTCGGGCTCGGCGCTGACGCCGAATTCCTCGGCCACCTCGCGGAAGGTGCGCAGATAGCCGCCCACCAGCTCGCGATTGACGGCAAACGCCGCGCCCCCGCTGCGTTCCAGGCCCAGCGTGACCTCCAGGTGGCCGCGGTGCAGGCGCTCTTTGAGCACCCGCCGGACTTTCATCTCCAGCGGATCGAGCTCGTTGGGGATGCGCAGGTGCAGATCGAGAAAGCGGTGGTTCACCGACTTCAGGCTCAAGGTCAGCATGAGCGCGTCGCTCACATGCGCTTTCACCTGCGCGTAGCCGGTCATCGAACGGATGTTCATGCGCAACTATTCCGCTCCGGAGGAAGCTTCGACAAACTGCATATCGTACAGCCGGCGATAGGTGCCGGTGTGGGCCATCAGCGACTCATGCGGGCCCTCGTCGGTGATGGTGCCGTTTTCCAGCACAAGAATACGGTCCGCGCGCCGCACCGTCGAGAGGCGATGCGCGATGACAAACACCGTGCGCCCAGCCATGAGGTTCTGCAACGCCGATTGCACCAGAGCCTCGCTCTCGGTGTCTAGTGCCGAAGTAGCTTCGTCGAGGATCAGGATGGGCGCGTTCTTGAGGATGGCGCGCGCGATGGAGAGGCGCTGGCGCTCGCCGCCGCTGAGCCGCAGGCCGCGCTCGCCGACAACCGAATCGTAGCCCTCGGGCAGCGCCATGATGAAGTCATGCGCCAGGGCTGCCTGCGCCGCCTCTTCCACCCGCTGCTGCGAGACGTGCGGCTGGCCGTAGGCGATGTTGTTGCGCACCGTGTCGTTGAACAGGATGGTGTCCTGGGTCACGATGGCGATCTGCGAGCGCAGGGACGGGATCGTGACCTCGCGGACGTCGTGGCCGTCGATCAGCAGCCGCCCGCCGCTTACGTCGAAGAACCTTGGCAGCAGATGCACCAGCGTAGTCTTGCCCGATCCGCTGGAACCGACAATGGCGACCACTTCACCGGGGGCGACTTCCAGATTGATGTCGCGCAAGACCGGGCGGTCCTCTGCCGATTCTGCGTAGGAGAACGAGACGTTTTCGAAGCAGATCGTGCGACGGAAGGGCGCCAGCTTGATCGCGCCGGGAGCTTCGTGCACGTCATCCTGCTCGTCGAGAAAATTAAAGATTTGCTCCGACGCACCGACCGCCTGCTGGAAGCTGTTGTTGAACTGTCCAAACTTGCGCACCGGCTCGTAGAGCTTGAACACGGCCACGATGAAGGTCATGAAGATGCCTTCGGTGAAGATGCCGCGCTTGATGTATTCCCGGCCGATGTAGATGAGCAGCGCGAGTGCAGCGGCGCCGAAGATGTCCATCAAGGGTGAACTGACGGCGAAGGCTGCAGCCGAGCGCAAATTGGCCTTGAACAGCCGGCGTGCGGCTTCGCGAAAACGCCGGGTCTCCCACGCCTCCATGCAGAAGGCCTTGACGATGCGCACGCCGGTAATGGTCTCGTGCAGAAGGTTCTGGATTTCGGCGAGTTTGTCCTGGCCCTTGCGCGTGGTGGTGCGCACCCCCTGTCCGATGCGCCTGGCGGCCATCACCACGAACGGAAGAAAAATGATGAGTATCCAACTCAGCCGGCCACCCAGCCGTATGACCACCAGTATCATGAAGACAAAGGTGAAGAACTGCTGAAGAAATTCCGCCAGCACGCTGGACATGGCGTACTGCACCTTCTCCACATCGTTGACGATGGCGGAGAGCAGCGTGCCGGTCGCGTGCCGCTGGAAGAAGGCGATGGAGCGCTTCAGCACGGCGGTGTAGATGTGGTTGCGGAGATCGGTGATGACGCCGAAGCCGGCGTAATTCACCAGGTAAGTGCCACCGTAGTCGAAGATGCCTTTCAGCACGGTCGAGACGACCAGTGCGAAGGCAATTACGGTCCACACATTGTGGAAATGCCCGGGGACGAATGAGCCTACTTCGATACTTCCACCGGTAATCGGATTTGGTATCGGCAGCAGGTTGTGGCCTTGCGATGCCGGCTTGAGCACGCGATCAAAGATGGGGCCGAAGAGCAGCACGCGAAAGGCGTCGAGCAGGCCGACCAGCGCCATGAAGACCACAGACACCAGCAGGTAGAACCAGTAAGGCCGGACATACTGGAGGAGTCGGCTCAGTCGATGCATAAGCTCCGCAAATCGCGGCCAGAGGCTGAGGCGCGCAGCAAAGGCCAGAACGCGTTGGGCCGCAGGGGCAAGTCTCGATTTTACTGGAAACAGGACACCCAACGAAATCATGCTGCGGGTTGGCGCCTAATGCGGATACTCTGAAGAGGTAATCGGCTGAGCGCCTGGGTTTGTATCAGGCACGACTTCACGGAGTGCTGAAAAACTCGAAGAACTGGATTCCTCGCGAGCTAAAGCTCGCTCGGAAGAACAAAGATGAAGAGCTTAGGACGGCGCACCTGAAGGTGCGCCCCTTCAAAGCAACTCAAAACAGAGTTTTTCGGCAAACTGTAAAACTCGTGTGAGGCATGATTCGGGTAGAGCTGGCCTTTTAGGCCAGCGTCTAAGCCCTTTGTCTTTGTTTGTACGAGCCGGCTTCAGCCGGCGACACGTGGCGCGAAGCGTGTTTTTCAGCAGCCTCTAAAGTCGTGCGCTGTTACAAAGCGTGGTATCTGACAATCGGCGATAGATATGGCCATCCTCCTCACCCATGCGACGCAACTCCTCACCTTACGAGGCGCCGGCAATAGCGCGCGCCGTGGTCCGCAGATGCGCGAGCTCGGGATCGTCGAAGATGGCGCGGTGCTTGTGTCTGAGGGCAGGATTGCCGCAGTCGGGCCGACGGCCGAGGTTGCCAGGCACGAACTGCTGCGGAGATTGGGTGAGGTCGAGGAGATTGATTGCCGGGGCAAAGTCGTCCTGCCGGGCTTCGTCGATTCACATACGCATCCGGTGTTTACCGCTCCGCGTCTGGTCGATTTCGAGAAGCGCATCACGGGCGCCAGCTACGAAGAGATCGCCGAAGCTGGAGGGGGGATTCGCGCCAGTCTGCGCGGAGTGCGCGAGGCGTCAACCACTGACCTTGCGGAACACGTGCTTCGTGCGCTGCGGGAGATGTCGGCCCAGGGAACCACGACAGTGGAGGCGAAGTCGGGCTACGGGCTGAGCCTTGCGGCGGAACTCAAATCGCTGGAGGCGATACAGGAAGCTGCGCGCCAGTGGAACGGGACGGTCATCGCGACGTTGCTCGGGGCACACGTCGTGCCGCCGGAGTATCGCGGCAATCCTGACGAATATGTTCGCATCGTCTGCGAAGAGATGATTCCGGCGGCGTCGCAGCGAAAGCTGGCGCAGTTCGTGGATGTCTTCTGCGAGCGCGGCGCGTTCACCCCGGAACAGACGCAGCGCATCCTGCGCGCAGCGAGGGAGCGCGGCCTCGGCGTTCGCGCCCACGTCTGCCAGTTGACGCCGGCCAGGCTGGCGCCTCTGTTGGAACTGGATCCGGCATCACTAGATCACATGGACTGCGTCAGCGACGACGACGCTTCCCTGCTGGCCCGCAGCGACACGGTCGCCACGCTGCTGCCGGCGGCCAATTATTTTCTCGGCCTGTCGACCTTCCCGCCTGCGCGCAAGCTGATCGACTGCGGTGTGGCCATGGCGCTGGCCACCGATTACAATCCCGGCACCGCACCCACGCCGTCGATGCCGCTGGTGTTGTCTCTGGCATGCACGCACATGAAGATGGCGCCGGCTGAGGCGATCACCGCCGCAACCTACAACGGCGCCTGCGCGCTGCGGCTGGAGCGCAAAAAGGGCAGCCTCGAAGTCGGCAAGGACGCCGATATTGCAGTGTTCGATGTCGCCGATTATCGCGAGCTGCCGTATTGGTTCGGAGTGAACCGCTGCCGCACGACCCTACTGGGAGGCATGAATGTATCCTCCAGCGATTGACGCGCCCAAGAGCTGGCTGCAAAGGAACGTGGTCCTGGTGGTCTGCGTGGTGGTTGTCGTTGGGCTCCTCGGACTAATTGCGGCCGGCATCGGCTGGGGCTTTTCCATGATGGGCAACTCCGACGCGGTCCGCTTGGCATTCGATACGGCGAACGCGAGCCCGGTGATGATCGAGCGACTCGGGAGCCCGCTCAAGAAGGGCTGGCTGGTGTCCGGAAGTATAGAAATCACAGGCCCATCGGGACACGCCGAATTGGCGATTCCCGTCTCCGGTCCGCGGGGCGCGGGTACCCTCTACGCTGAAGCCCATAAACGGGCGGGGCTGTGGCAACTCGACCTGCTTCAGTTCGGAACCAAAGACAACAGCGACCGCCTCGACCTGCTGGCCGGAGCCGCGCCACCGCCAGCGACGCACCTGGATCGTAATTAGCGAATCCACCAAGCCGGTACAAGAAACGGGGCGCCTAAGCGCCCCGTTGTTGTGCGATTCCAGTCATCCGGGTCCCACTCATCTGGGTCCCACTCATCCGAAAAGATCGGATGAGTGGGGCACCCGCGAACCTACTCGTTCGCCCCGAAGGTCTTCAGGTCTTCCGGCCCATCCACCACGGCGACTTTCTCCTTGCCCTGCACCATCACCCGGACGTTCTCAACGATGTCGGGATTGGCCAGGGTGGTGACGTCGCCGGTAGCCATGTTGTTGGAGATGGCCGCCAGAATACGCCGCATCAGTTTTCCCGAGCGCGTCTTCGGCATGTCGGGAACAATCAGAATGCGCCGCGGACGGGCAATCTTGCCAATCATGGTTTCGATGACGTGGTTGACCTTCTCCAGGATTTCCTTGTGCTGTGCCGGCATGACATCCGGCTGAACGACGATGTAGACCTCGGGCACACGGCCTTTAATCTCGTCCACCACCGGCACTACCGCCGCCTCTGCCACCTCAGCGATGGTCAGACAGGCTGACTCGATTTCCTTGGTGCCCAGGCGATGGCCGGCGACGTTGATGACGTCGTCCACGCGTCCCAGGATGCGGAAGTAGCCGTCCGCGGCCAGCACCGCGCCGTCGGCGGCAAAGTACGGCCAGTCCTGCCATTTCTTGCTGTTGGGGTCCTTGCAGTATTTCGCGTAGTACTGAGCGACGAAGCGATCGCGATCGCCCCAGATGGTTTGCATGATCCCCGGCCAGGGATTGCGAATGCAGATGTTCCCCGCTTTGCCGGAACCGGCCAGGACCGGCTCTCCCATTTCGTCGATAACGACGGGGTAGATGCCCGGCATGCCCGGACCTGCGCTGCCTGGCTTCATGGGATCGAGCGCCGGCTTGGTGGTGCACAGGAAGCCGCCGTTTTCGGTCTGCCACCAGGTGTCCACAATCACGGCTTCGCCCTTGCCCACGGTGTTGTAATACCAGCGCCAAACTTCCGGCTCGATGGGTTCACCCACCGTGGTCATGTGCTTGAAGTGATAGTTGTACTTGGCGGGCTCCTCGGGGCCGGACTTGCGCAACATGCGAATGGCCGTCGGCGAAGTGTGGAAGATGTTCACATCCAAGCGCTCGGCGATTCTCCAGACCCGTCCGGCGTCGGGGAAGGTAGGTACGCCTTCATAAATCACACTGGTGGCGGCCAAGGCCAGTGGCCCATAGACAATAAAGGAGTGACCGGTAATCCAGCCGATGTCGGCCATGCACCAGTACACATCTTCGGGATGGATGTCCTGAATGTACTTGGAGCAGCCCGTCACGTAGGCGAGATAGCCGCCGGTACGGTGCTGGCAGCCCTTCGGCTTGCCCGTGCTGCCGCTGGTGTACATAAGAAACAGCGGCGCCTCGGCATCCATGGGAACCGGCGGCACGATTTCGCCGTTGTAGTTGGGGAGGATGCTGTCAACCCATACGTCGCGGCCGTCCACAAACGGTGAAGCAGTCGCACTCTGGCCGGCGTGACGCCGCCACACCAGCACCTTCTCAATTGCGGTGCCCGCGTCCTTGGCGATTGCGACCGCGATATCGGCATTCGCCTTGTGATCGAGCAGCTTGCCATTGCGGTAGTAGCCGTCCATGGTGATCAGGACCTTGCTGCCGGAATCGGCGGCACGCAACCCGCAAGCTTCGCCGCTGAAGCCTCCGAACACCACCGAGTGGACGACTCCCAGGCGGGCGCAGGCCAGCATGGCGATCGGCAGCTCGGGGACCATTGGCATGTGAATGGTGACGCGATCTCCGGCTTGCAGCCCGCAGAAATCGCGCAGCAGCGCCGCGAATTCATTCACGCGCACATAGAGTTCGCGGTAGGTGACGTAGACAGGGGCTTCGGACTCCGGCTCCGGAACAAAGGTGATCGCGGCTTTGTTCTTGTGCTTGGCGAGGTGCCGGTCGATGCAGTTGTAGGAAGCGTTGATCTTGCCGCCGACGAACCACTTCCAGAACGGCGGATCGCTGGTGTCGAGCGTGGTGTGCCAGTACTGGTCCCAGCTCAATAAGTCGGCGTACTCGCGGAAGCACTCGGGAAAGTTCTTTTCGCTGAAGCGCTCGTTGATGCTGGGATCGTTCAGATTTGCCTGGCCGATAAATTTTGGGGAGGGATAATAGTATTCTTCTTCCCGCCAGTGGACAGCGATCTGAGCTTCGGTCACTCCGCTCTGCTGTTGAACAGTTGCCATAGTCCGTCACTCCTTAGAATTTCTCGATTCGAATGCAATTTGTGCTAACAACTACTGCGGTGGGCCGGCCATTGGTGCATTCTAGCGCCGGGGCCGGGTAATACTGAAATCCAGCTTTGGTTCCCCGACACGCTCCGGCCCGCCATTATATATAAGCGGGGGCGGACCGAAGGGTAGAGCAGCGCTTCAGCGCTGCGTCAGGTGCGGCCTCCTTGGTAAGGCTTCCCGACCACCGCGCGGCGATGGGCGGGAAACCGGAATTTCGGGGGCGCGCTGGATGCGGACCTGAAGAGCCTGCCCTGGGCCCGTCCAAGGGTCCGCTCTACCCGACATATTTACTTCGGCTGAGCCTCAAGCTGGGCCCGCATCTGATGCCACGCGTGCCTCGCCTCTTCGACCGAGCCCTCGTCCTCAATGGTCGTGATGTCGCCGGGGTTCTTCTCCTGCGTCACCGCCTTGAGCACGCGCCGCATGATTTTGCCGCTGCGCGTCTTGGGCAGCATGTCGACAAAGTTGAGGTCGCCGATGACGGCCACCGGGCCGAGCTCATGCCGCACCTGGTCGAGCAGCGTGCGCTTCAGCTCGTCCGATGCCGCGAAGCCCTGCTTCAATACCACGAAGGCCGAGATCACCTCGCCGCGCAGTTCGTCGGGCCGGCCGATGACGCCCGACTCGGCAACTGCCGGGTGACCGAGCAGCGCGGTCTCGACTTCGATGGTCCCGATCCGATGGCCGGCGATCTTGATGATCTCGTCGGCGCGTCCGGCGAACCAGACGTAGCCGTCCTGATCGATCTGCGCCGAATCGCCGGTGTAGTAGACGTTGGGAATGATCGACCAGTAATCGCGGCCATAGCGTTCCTTCTCGCCCCAGAGCGACGCCGTCAATCCGGGAAAAGGACGATTGATGACCATGATGCCCTTTTCGTTCACGCCCACCGGCGTGCCGTCCATCTGCACCACTTCGGCCTCGATGCCCGGCATGGCGACGGTCGCACTGCCCGGCTTGATGGGCAGCATCCCAATCCCATAGGGATTGCCAAAGACCGGGCCGCTGGTTTCGGTCTGCCACATGTGGTCGATCACCGGAATGCGGTTCTTGAAGATCTTCTTCTGTAGCCACTCCCAGGCGGGGGCGTTGAGCACCTCGCCGGCGCAGAAGACGCGCTCCAGTGAGCTGTAATCAACGCTGCCGAACGGCCCGTCACCGTACTTCATCAGCAGACGCACCGCGGTCGGCGAGGTGAAGATGCCGGTGACGCGGTACTCCTCGATCAGCGTTTTCCAGTTGCTTTCGGGAGCGGGATAGTCCAGCGCGCCCTCAAAGGCAATCGTGGTGGCGCCGGCGATAAGCGGAGCGTACACGATGTAGCTATGGCCGACGATCCAGCCAATGTCGGAGGTTGACCACCAGACATCGGACTCTTTCAGACCGAAGAGCCATTTGCCCATCGCGTCGATGTGAACCTGGTATCCGCCGTGGGTGTGGACGGCCAGCTTGGGGGTCGCCGTGGTGCCCGAGGTGGCGAGGATGAACGCCGGTTCGTTGGCTTCCATTGCGACATAATCGCCACTGTGACCCGGCGCGTGTGCCATGAACTCGCACCAGGTGAGATCGCGACCCGGCTTCATGGGAGTGTCGGCGCCCGAGCGGTTCAGAACGATGACGTGCTCGACGGCATCGCCGGTGTTGTCCAGCGCCTCGTCAACGATCTCCTTCAGGCGCGTGTCCTTGCCCTTGCGATAGGTGACGTCGCCGGTAAAGACCAGGCGCGAGCCGCTGGCCTGGATGCGATCGCCTAAGGCCTTCGCGCCGAATCCCGCAAAGACGACCGAGTGGATGGCGCCGATGCGCACCGTCGCCAGCATCAGGACGATGGCTTCGGCGCTGATCGGCATGTAGATGGTGAGGCGGTCGCCCTTGTTGATGCCCATGCCGCGCAGGGCCGCCGCCATGCGCTCTACTTCATGCAGCAGGTGGGCATAGGTGTAGACCTTGCGCTCGCCGCGTTCGTTCAGGTAGATGAGCGCGGTGTGGCCGCCGCGCCCGCGCTTCACGTGGTAGTCGAGGGCGTTATAGGCCAGGTTCGTTTGCCCGCCTACGAACCACTTGAACGTGGGCGGCGTCCATTCCAATACCTGTTCCCACTTGCGAAACCACGGCAACTCCTCTGCCGCTCGTCCCCAGAAAGCCTCCGGGTCCTGCTTGCCTTGATCGAGCCATCGCTGTACCACAGGGCTAACCAGGTCGTGCGACACCGCATGCAGGGCATGCTCGTCGGTCGCTCCCGTGGCGGTAGCCAACTTTGTAGCGGTATCCATGATGAAGACACTCCTTCAACAACTATGACCAGGAATATGAGGCCTAAACGACTGCGCCGGACCTGGTGGGTCCGGCGCGAGGAAAAACATCAGGCGTGCTTAGGACGCTTTGCCAGGAACTCGGCGACCAGCGCAATCAGCGCCAGCACCGCGGCCGTGTAAAACGCCATCTGGTAATTGTGATACTTGTCGAACAGCTTGCCGCCGATGCGGCCGCCGAGCAGGCCGGCCACGCCCCACGCGGTAAACAGCAGTCCGTAGTTGATGCCCACGTTCTTCGTGCCCCAGAAATCGGCTGCGGTGGCGGCGTTCACCGAAAGCTGCGTGCCGTAGCACCAGTAAACGATGAACAGCATCACAAACAGTCCCGCTACATTGCCGCCCACGGCATACAGGACCGGCATGGCCACCATCGAGATGCCGATCATCAAACGCAGCACGTTGATGCGGCCCAGGTGGTCGGACATCCAGCCTGACAGGATGCGCCCACCGGCGTTGCCCACCGCGCCCACCACCAGCCCAAGCGAGGCCAGCGTAGTGCTCGGTATGCCGACGCTCTTGGCGAAGGGCACCAGCTGGCTGATCACCATCAGGCCGGCGGTGCAGCCAAGCGCATAGGCGATCCACATGAAGTAGAAGGTCGGCGTGCGCAACGCTTCACTGGGGGAGAAGTCATAGGTCGTAGCTGCGGCCTTCGAACTGGGAGCAGGCGACCAGCCCGCCGGCTTATATCCAGCGGGAGGGTTCTTCAGCAGGAAAGCGCCGAAAACCGTCATCACCAGGAAGATCGCGCCCAGCACCTGGAAAGTAGCGCGCCAGCCGAAGTGCGGGATCAGGTAGCTGGCCGACAAAGGACCGAAGATGGCCGAGCCACCGCCGTAGCCGCCCACCGCCAGCCCAACCGCGAGGCCGCGTTTGTCGGGGAACCATTTGGACATCACCGGGATGGGCGTCGCATAACCGAAGCCGTTACCCAAGCCTCCGATCACTCCAAAGCAGACGAACAGATAGGTCAGGCTGCTGGTGAAGGCGCACAAAAAGAAACCCATGCTTACCAGAATGGCGCCAATGAGCGATATCCAGAAGGGCCCAAGTTTGTCCTGCAACCGGCCGGCGACGATAAACGTCAAGGCGAAGACGACCACGGCAATGGTGAAGACAGTCGAAGTGTCGGCGCGTTTCCAGTGGAACTCTTTTTCCAGCGGAGCGATGAAGACACTCCAGGCATACAAGGAACCTAGCGCGAGGTTCATCGAAAGCCCGCCGATCACGCGCCACCAACGGTTCAGGCCAGTGCTGCCGACTTCAATAGAGGGAGCGGGTGCTGCACTTGAGGTTGAAGCCATGTTGTTTCCTTCCTGAGAGCGAGAATTTCCAGCGGCACTTGCAGCGGACGCAACTGCGTCCGGATTGCGCAGAAACTGCGACTTGGGCGCAGCCAGATCGCTTTCCTGCGCACGGCTGTGTTAGTCGTGACCCCAACTGCTACGCGTGGGGCAGAACCATCCTGCCGTGACACGCGTTCACCAAAATCGCGGTGGCGATATACCAGGCCAGGAAACCGACGATAAAGATTTCCCAGCCTGCCACCTTTGGCGAAACCACGCCGATCACCACGAGGTCCAGCAGCACAAACGCCAAAAACAGCAGCCAGAACAAAATCGCCAGGTTCCTGCCGATTTTGTGGGCCGCCAGACAGAAGCCGAAGGTAAACAGCGTCCACATCAGGAAAAAGCCCAGCTCATCGGGCTTACCCGCAGGAATGCCGGACTTCGGCAGTACAAACAGCAGCACGAATACCGACCACCAGAACGCGCCATAGGACATGAACGCGGAGCCGCCGAAAATACTTCCCTTGCGCAGGTCCACCAGCCCGGCGATGAACTGCGCGGTACCCCCGAAACAGATCGCCAGGGCCAGGGTTGGGCCCGCACTCCAGAACCCTACGTTGTGCAGACCGGTCGCCATGGTCGTCAATCCGAAACCCATCAGCCCGACTACAGACGGGTTCGCCCACCACTCTTTGTAGATTCCCGCCTCGGTCGTCTCTGGCATATTTACGCCCTCCTCACCGCGTTGACCCCTGTTCGGAACACGGGAGAATGTTTACTTCAGTTGCCTGCTTCTTTCAAGTAAAACTTGAAGGGCCGGAGCAAACGGCTTTCGTTCGGGACCTCCACTTCACCTGCGGCACAAGGGTGCTGCCTGGCCGGGCCTGGGCAGGCCAAAGCGGGCAAACAACCGTTGGCGGGAAGCGACATGGGGTAGAGGAGAGTGGCCGAGTCTTCGGGGTGCGCGGGGGATCAGGGCCCCCGGTTGTTGCCAGCGAACGTTCGTTCGGCAGCAGAACCTTGCACCACGAGGAAAAGACCTCGCTTCCCGCCTGTTGAGCCGTTGTGGCCGGATTGTCGTTTGCCGGGCGGGCCAGGGTCTGTGACCGGAGATACCGCAAGATGTGACGGAGGTCACGCGAAAGCCGGTTTTCGTCGCCTGCCGCCCAGCCGGATACCCCTCCCGCCGGATACCCCGACCGCCGGCAAATCGACAATCCGGCCTCCTTCTACTAATTGGGGATGTTTCTCCCGCTCAAGGTGATAGCATAGTTGGTAATGTCGGGGAGGCAATGTGGGATCACCCTACGGCTTTGAGCTGGTGGAAAATTGCGTGATTTGCAAGCTGCGCACCGACAGCTTCTTCTGCTCTCTGCCCAAAACCGCGCTGGAAGCCTTCGACAAAATCAAGTATTCGGCGGCCTATCCCGCCGGCGCTGTGTTGTTCGTGGAAGGCCAGTCGCCGCGCGGTATTTACATGCTGTGCAAGGGCAGGGTGAAACTTTCCACCACCTCCGCCGAAGGCAAGACCCTGATCCTGAAGATTGCGCAGCCCGGCGAAGTACTGGGCATGCACGCCACCGTCTCCGGCACCCCCTACGAAATCACCGCCGAAACCGGGCAGCCTTGCCAATTGAACTTTGTCAAACGCGACGATTTTCTGAACTTCCTGCAAAAACACGGCGATGCCTGCCTGAAGGCGGCGCAGCACTTGAGCAAAGACTGCCAAAGCGCATACCAGCAGATTCGCAGCTTGGGTCTGTCGCACTCCGCCCCGGAGCGCCTGGCGAGACTGCTGCTGGAATGGACCGCAAACACTCACGACCAGCCCGAGCCCAAGGTGAAACTGGCGCTCACCCACGAAGAGATCGCCCAGATCATCGGCACCTCGCGCGAGACGGTGACACGGGTGCTGGCGGATTTTCGCAAGCGTCAGGTGGCTGTGCTTAAGGGGTCCACACTGACCATCCGCAACAAACAGGTCCTGGAGAAACTGGTCGGAGCGTAACTACCAGGATTTCTTTTCCTGGCGCAGGTTTTTTGTAAGACTGCCCGCGATAGCGTAGGCGTCCCTCCTGACGGCACGAATTGGCGTTCGCCTGCTCCACCCCATGGCAACCTACTCTGCCGGTATGGCTTCTTCTCTAACGTGCGACATTTTCACGCCTAAGGGAAGCTATGAACTCGCAGCCTAGAATTCTCCTTATCGACAAAGCTACCGACCGCAAGGAAAGAATCAACACCCTGAAAAGCCGCGGCTATTCCGTGTTTCCCGCGTTGAACATGGAAGAGGCGCGCAGCCGCTGCATACGCGGCGCCTACGATCTGATCGTGGTCAACGCGAATGGAAGTCACGAGCAGGCGGCGCAGTTCTGCGACGAGATTCGCCGCCAGTGCCCTAAGCAGCGCCTCGTGCTGTGCAGTGAGACCTCCGGCCACGACGCCGTCGCCTCCGATGTGAACTCAGTGGTGAATGCGGTAGAGGCGGCGCTGCATGGCGGCGAGGAGGCCGACCTGGCCAACGCCGCCTGAACGCGGTCATCGCGCACCACAAGCAGCGTCAGGTCGAGCCGCTTGGGTGGAATCCGCCGCGCCCTTCCCTGCCCGCGGCGGGATATTTGCACAGCTCGCCGCACTCTGCCTCCCGGCGAACACACCCCGCGCGCCCCGGGTGCTACCCTAGCTGTACCCGCTGCCCTCACCCATGATTCTGGACGCGCTGCACAAGGTCGCCAACCACTGCACCTCGCTCACCCGCGACGAAGCGCGCGAAGTGATGGCGGAGATTCTTCGCGGTGAAGCCACCGAGGCACAGATCGGGGCGTTCCTCGTCGCACTGCACATGAAGGGCGAGACGGTCGAGGAGATCGTCGGCTTCGCGCAGGCGATCCGGGCCGAGGCCACGCCGCTCGCATCCGAGCAAGGACAGGCCCTCGACCTCAGCGGTACGGGGCGCGACGCGCTGGTCGATACCTGCGGCACCGGCGGCGATACCAGCGGCACCTTCAACATTTCTACGGCGACTGCGCTGGCCATCGCGGGTGCGAGCGTGCGCGTGGCCAAACATGGCAACCGCAGCATCAGTTCGAAGTGCGGCTCCGCCGATGTGATGGAGGCGTTGGGCGTCAGGATTGACTTGCCGCCGGCGCGAATCGCCGCCTGCCTGGAAGCGACCGGCATTGCGTTCCTGTACGCGCCGACCATGCATGCCGCCATGAAGTACGTTCAGCCCGCCCGCCGCCAGTTGCGGCTGCGCACCGTGTTCAATCTTCTGGGGCCGCTGACAAATCCGGCCAATGCCTCGGCACAGGTAGTGGGCGTCTACTCCGGCGAACTGGTCGAGAAGCTGGCGGAGGCGCTGAGCGAGCTTGGCGTGCGGCGGGCGCTGGTCGTCCATGGCCGCGATGGCCTCGACGAGATCACCATCTCCGGGCCGAGCAAGATTGCCGAGGTGCGCACCGGCCAGGTGCGCGTGTATGAAGTCGCGCCCGAAGATTTCGGCTTGCAACGCGCGCCGCTGGAGGAAATCGCCGGAGGCGATGCCCAAGAGAATGCCGCGATCATTCGCGCCATTCTTGGCGGCGAGCGTTCCTGCCGCCGCGACGTCGTGCTCCTGAATGCCGCGGCTGCACTGGTGGCCGCCGGACAGGCCGACCGCATCGCCGATGCCGTCCCGCTGGCGGCCTACGCCATCGACAGCGGCCACGCCCGGCAGCGGCTGGAACTGCTGGTGGAGTTTACCAACCGAGCGTAGTCGGAAGTTTGAGTGCGGCAATTTGCCTCATGTAAACTCAAGGAACAGATCGCGCCCACCGAACGCGGGCGGTTAGCTCAGTTGGTTAGAGCGCCTGCCTTACAAGCAGGAGGTCGCAGGTTCGAGCCCTGCACTGCCCACCAAATCCAAACGACAATTGACATGCGCCGGGTTCTGCCCCAGATCACTCGCGGTGTTGGTGAACGCACGGCCCGTCCATTACGCGGAACCCGTCTAGTGCAGCTGGACGTCATCAAATCGCCGGAAGGCCGCAACCGGGTGGAGTTCTAGCCGCCGGAATTTCCCATCATGGCCGCCACGAATTGGACTTCGCCGCAAATTGTGGATTACCTGAGCAGGTTATAGCTACCGTCTTTGTGGCGCTCCGGGATGACGTGGTCCCGCTTCCGGAAAGCGAGGCGAGAGTCCTCATGGGTGGCAAAATCCCAGCCGCACACTGCGCGTCGATGGTCTGCTGCAGATGTTGGAAGTGGCTGCTTAGTCCTGCAGGAGACGGCCGGAACGTCGGCCGTGCTGACAGCATCTTGTCCAAGTCACTAACCAGGTGCACGCTTACTGACAGCTTGAGCGCGCTCGCCCGGATGCCGTCGGATAAGGCGTTCTGGCTATAGTCGGTAGGATGTCGACCTGTCAGGCATTGCAGCATGACGACGCCCAGCGAAAAGATGTCCGAAGCACAGGACAAAGCCTTCGTCCCTCTTGCTTGTTCGGGCGAGAGGTAGCCAGGCGTGCCAAAAGGCCGACGCGCGGCCGGCGAATTGTCTTGCTCCAAATGCCTGGCCGCACCGAGGTCGATCAGTACAGAGCGGCCGGAGTCTCGAAGCATAATGTTGGAGGGCTTGATGTCCCCATGCACGATGCGTTGTGACCAGATCTCGGCGATCGCAGCCAGCACGTCGCGTCCGATCGCCAGAACTTCCCATTCCAGCAGCCGCCCGCTGTGCAACTTCTGGCGCAACGTTTGGCCATCGATGAATTCCCACGCCACATATCGCGTGTGCCGACTGCCCACCGCACAGTAGCCATGTTCGATCAGGCGTGCCAAACTTGGATGCGAGATCTTCTCCATCGCACTGACCTCGCGCTGAACGCGAATGTCCTGACCAGGATGAAGGTGCAGCTTCAGAGCCACCAGGTCATTCGCCGGTGTGCCGCCGGTCCGAAATATCCTGGTTGCCTTAAAAACGGCGCCTTGCCCGCCCACGGCAATTTCGGAGTCAACCCTGTATCGCTGACCCAGCGCGGCCTCTACCTCCGCTGCCGTAAAGTGGTGCTCAGGCATCACGTCGCTACCTGTGGTGGGATGTGTTCACGTTTTCACAGAATGCCGGGATTGCTATAGAGTACGCGTCGGGCTGAGAAGACCAATCCTTATTTGCTGACCACCAGAGCACGAGAGTAATGCAGCGCGACGGTACCCTTGCAGCCGCAGGTGGCAGGTTCGAATCCTTCACCGCCCACCATGTCCCGACAAGCGTCGTCGGCAAAGCCCGCCACGCCCAGTCTTTTGCCTGATGTTCTCTGCTTCCAGGTTGTGCTACTCTCGTTGCGTTAATCTCCGGGCGAAGATGCCGTACCGCTCCCACTGACCACTGCCTAGGAGTTCGGGCCCGATGCCGCGCTGTTGCCGTAGGAGTTTCCGACTGGCCTTTTCACTGTCCGGAAAGGCATCTCATCAGCTGCCAGTTTTGGCATTCATCACTTGTTTTGCGCTGCTGCCGTGCGGCCTCGTGGCGCAGCAAACGATTTCAGTTCCGGCCACTCCTGCCGCGGTGAGTAATGGAACCGCGCGCTACATCGCCCATTACGATCCGACGAAGATGTTGCGTCTGGTCATCGCCCTCCAGCCGCCGCACATGGAAGAGGAAGAGCAGTTCCTGCGCGAGCTGCAAGATCCCGGCTCGCCGCAGTTCCACCAGTATCTGAGCCAGCAGGAATGGGACCGGCGCTTTGCGCCGTCGGTCGCGGACGAGCAGGCAGTCGCCGCGTGGGCGCAGGCGCGGGGGCTGACCATCACCTATCGCTTCCCGAACCGGCTGCTGGTCGATGTGGAAGCACCCGCCGGCGTGATCGAGAAGGCGCTGAACGTCACGATTAATACCTACGACATCGCTGGGCGGACCTGCTATTCGAACGACCGCGATCCCACGCTGCCGGCGCGCTTTGCCGGGGTGGTGAGCACGGTGTTGGGATTGAACGATGTGGAGCGGGCCCACCGGCTCTCCAGCGGCCGGCAAATCATGGACGAGCCGCGGGCACCCGATTACTCTCCCGGACCCGCCTACGCGGTTGGGCGCTCGCTGCGCGGAGACGGCGACCACAGCAAGCTGGACGAGGCGATGGCGAAGGCCGCCAACGGCCGCGGTCCCTTCGACCAGGCCAACCCCTACGGTCCAGCCGACCTGTACGCTTCAACCGCCTACGACTACGCCGCGCTCCAGAACCTCGGCCACTGCTGCAATCCGCTGGGCAATCCCGGGCAGTCGCCGCCGGAGTCCTCCATCGCCATCGCCATCTGGTACGACTTCAGCAATGACGACTTCAATGGGTTTCTGGCCAGCTATCCCTACCTCGCGCACAACGTGCAGGTCTACCACGTCGACGGCACGCCGCAGATGGGAAGCGGGGAGACCACGCTGGATGTCGAATGGACGACGGCAATGGCGAACAGCTTTCATTCGTCGTCAGACACCGCCCAGGTCAATGTGTATGAAGGCGTGGAAGGCACCTACTCCGTTCTCCTCGATGTGCTCAACCACATCCTGAGCGACGGTCACGCGCGGGTGTTGAGCATCAGTTGGGGCGGAGCGGAGATCTATAATGCGTCGCGCTCCCTCATTGACGAATACCACGGGGTATTCGATGCGCTGGCCGGCCAGGGCTGGACGATTGTTGCAGGCTCCGGCGACGGCGGAGCGACATCCGATTGCGCCCATATTTCGGCGCTCTTCCCCAGCTCCGATCCCAACATCACCTCCGCGGGCGGAACTTCACTGTCCACCAGCGGTAACGGATACCAGGGCGAGATTGCCTGGAGCGGCGGCCCCTACGGCTGCGCGACCAACGATGGCGGCGGCGGTGGCGGCTGTAGCGTAGTCTTCTCCGCGCTACCTTATGCCGGCAGCACCGCTTGCGGCTCCGGCAGCCGCAGTCTGCCGGATATCGCGCTCAATGCTGACCCCATCTACACCCCCGACGCCTTCTTTTTCCAGGGCCGACTACAGCCCACCGGCGGCACCAGCATCGCGGGGCCGCAGCTGGCAGGCTTCTACGCGCAGGAGAATGCCTATCTGCTGTACCTCCAGCACATCGTCGGCAACACCTGCGGCTCCGGCCTGAACGCGCCCTGCGCGCCCCTGGGCGATGCGAAACCGGCGCTGTACTACGAAGGCCTGAATCAGCCCTTCGCGGCACATTACCCCTTCTACGACATCACCCAAGGCTGCAACGGCAACGACATCACCCAGCAAAACGGGCTCACTCCATTCTGCGCCGGGCCGGGCTTCGATCAGGTGACGGGCTGGGGCTCCGCCAACATGTTGCAGTTGGCCTGGACCATCAACACCTACGTCGCGGGCGACTTCGGCGCGCCTACGATTTCGGTGACCGGGCCGCCGACTGGAGTCTGGTTCAACTCCGACCAGTTGGTCAGCTTTCAGATTGCCGACAGCTCTGCCAATGGGCATCGCCCTATCGGGGTCGCCGGCTACAGCGCCTTGTGGGATGCCGATCCGGGCGACGATTACGCCGAGGCCACGCCGGGCTCGGGCAACTCCTATTACAGCGGGCCGATGGTCGCCAACAGCAGCAACGGCGCGCTGCACTTGACGGCGGCGGGCCTCGGCTGTCACACCGCCAACGTCCGCGCCTGGGACAACGCCGGCCAGCCCTCGCCCGACCAGACTTACGGGCCGGTCTGCTTCGACAACGTTCCGCCGATTACTTCCGTCAGCCTGAGCGGCATGATGTACATGCACTATTACCAGCCGCAGGTACAGGTGACACTTACGGCAAGCGACGATCTCAGCGGACTCGCCGCCACGTACTACCAGATCGACTCGAACCCCGTGCAGACTTACACGGCGCCATTCCTCTACAGCCAGCCGGGACCGCATACCCTGGGCTATTACAGCGTCGATGTGGCGGGAAACGTCGAGCCCACGCAGTACGTCAGCTTCGTTGTGTTGAGCACGCAGCGAGCTACTCTGACTATTGCCAAGACCGGCAGCGGGACGGGCACGGTCATCAGCGCCGACGGTGACATCAACTGCGGCAGCACCTGCTCCTATGCTTACTTCATCGGCTGGCCCGCCAGCTTGCAACCCGCGCCCGATCCAGGTTCGGTCTTCGCCGGATGGAGCGGCTGCGATTCGACCTCCGGCTACGCATGTAATGTGGCTGTGCTGTCCAGCCGCACCGCGACGGTCACCTTCAACCAGGCGGTGCCGTTGCAATTTGTCAGTGTCAATCCCTGCCGCGTGGTGGACACGCGCGGTCCTAATGGCGATTTCGGCGGGCCTGCCTTGCAGGGCGGGACGTCGCGCAGCTTTACGATTCCGCAAGGGCCGTGCGCCGGCATTCCCGCGAACGCCGCAGCCTATGCGCTGAACGTCACCGTCGTCCCCGTCGGGCACCACTCGTTGAACTACTTGACGGTGTGGCCCACCGGCCAGCCGCAGCCCGTGGTCTCGACGCTGAACTCCTACGACGGCCGGACGAAGGCCAGCGCGGCCATCGTGCCTTCCGGGACCAACGCCGCGGTCAGCGTCTTCGCTACCGACACCACCGACCTGATCCTCGACATTAGCGGCTACTTCGTTTCGCCGAATCCGCCCGCCACGCTGGCCTACTTTGTGCTGGCGAATCCCTGCCGCGCGGTCGATACGCGCGGCCCGCAAGGTCCGCTGGGCGGGCCATATCTCAGCGCAGGAATTCAGCGCGACTTTCCTGTGCTGTCGAGCAGTTGCCAGATACCGGCCTCGGCCCAGGCTTACGCCTTCAACGCCACCGCCGTGCCCCACCACCGGCTCGGATACCTGACGCTGTGGCCCTCCGGACAGATGCAGCCGGTCGTATCCACGCTGAATGCGCCAACCGGAACGGTGGTCGCCAATGCCGCAATTGTGAACCCGGGGCAGAACGGCGCCGTCAGCGCCTACGTGACCGACGATAGCGACCTCATTCTCGACATTAACGGCTACTTCGCCCCGGCGACCAGCGGAACGAACCCGCTCAATTTGTACGCGCTGATTCCCTGCCGCGCGCTCGACACGCGCGGCACCACGGGCGCGTTCTCCGGCACCATCGTTACATCGTTGACCAGCAGCCCATGCGCGCTTACCACCAGCGCACAGGCGTATGTGCTGACGGCGACGGTGGTGCCGCAACCCCGGCTTGGCTACCTGACGCTATGGCCAGCGGGAGAGGGCCAGCCGCTGGTGTCGAACCTGAACGCCTACGACGGCGCGGTAACGTCAAACCTGGCGATCGTGCAGGAAGGCCCACTATTTCCAGGGGAGATTGACGCCTACGCCAGCGATCCGACGAACTTGATCCTGGACATCTCAAGCTACTTCGGGCCGTAGCTCCGGCTCGGAAGCAATCCCATCTCCGAGGCTGGACGCAGGGCTGAAGGCCTGCTCTACCGATTCAAATCCGAGGCAGAAAATTCCAGAGCGGTCACGGCGCGAAATAGCCGAACGCATCGATGATCAGGTTGGTGGGATTGGACGCGAACACGTCCAGCCACCCATCGATGTTGGGGACGATTGCGAGGTTGGAGGTGACGACGCCATCAGCGGCGTTGAGCGTCGAAGTCGGTGGCATGAACTCCGTCGTCGGCCAGATGGCCAGATAACCGAGCGGCCCCCGTGGAACGACGGTCGCATTCAACACGTAGGCTTCCGCTTCGTTCACGTTGCAGCCGCTATCGACCATGTCCACCAGCGTTATTCCGCTGAAAGCGCCGCGGCCCTGGCGCGTGTCCAGCGCGCGGCACGGCAACACCGTGTACAGCGACATGCCACCCGGACCCAGCGGCGCGAAGTAGCCATTCACGTCGATCAACAAATCGGTATCGTCGCTGGGATAGACTGCGATCTCCCCATCCGTGCCCGCGGTGACCAGCGCCGCGTTGGCCGTCGTTGCGCCGGTGGGCGCGTTCAAAGTGGAGACCAGAGGTTGCTGCTGGCCCTCGGGCCACACCGTCAAATACCCCAAGTGGTGATGCGGGAGCGCGGTGACGTTCAGCGCATACGCCTGCGCCCTTGACGGAATGTCACAGGCGCCGAGGATGGGGAAGTCGCGCTCCTGGCCGCCGGTGAGGTAAGGGCCGTTGGGGCCGCGCGTGTCGACGACGCGGCACGAGTTCAAGGGATAGTACGCCAGCGCCATCGCGTTCGCCGAGGCGAAGTAGCCGTTGATGTCGAGGATGACATCCGTAGTGTCGGAGGCATAAGCGCTGACCGAGCCGCCGAGGCCGGCTGGGACAATGGCGGCGTTGGCCTTCACACGACCGTCAACCGAGTTCATGGTCGAGACGTTTGGCTGGGTTTCGCCCGTGGGCCAGACAGTCAGGTAGCCCAGATGCTGGTGCGGGACCACAGTCGCGTTCAGCGAATAGGCTGAGGCGCTGGCGAGAATCCCGCACTGACCTTGCGGGAGCGGGAAGTCGCGCTCGGTTCCGCCCTGAATCGGCGGCCCGCCTAACGGGCCGTTGGGCAAGCGCGTGTCGACCACGCGGCAGGGGGTTAGCGGAACGAAGCGCAAAGCTAACGGCCCGGCGACGACGAAGACCGGACCTCCGTATATGCTGGCCATGTAGATTCTGTCCCGCAGCGAATCCGCGGCGATAACACCAGGCACATTCGTAGCCGTGAATACCGTGGAAACAGAATGGGTCGGTGGGCTGAATACGAGCAGACCCATGCCTGCCCCGTAGTTTACATAGCCAATATAAATCTTATCGGTTAGGGGTTCGACACCTATCGAGGTTGGCTCATCATTACCCAAAGGGAGAAAATCAGCAGATAGCGTGCTTCCATCGACTATCGCCAAATAGCTGGAGTATTGGCCAGTGTCGAGCATCACATAAACTTTGTTGTGCAGCTTATCCACAAGCAGCTGAGTGTTCCAGACGCCGGCGTCTGGTACCAGGGGCACGGTCGTAACGGACAGAGTTGCCCCATCGATCACCCCAAGAGCCAGATATCCATTGGACTGCCCCAAAACATAAATCTTATTGGTGTACTCATTGACAGAAAGCGTGGTGGGCTGGGCGGGAACATTCACCGTGGTGGTGTTATTGGTTGCACCATCGATCACGGTCACGCTGCTGCTGTATTGGTTCGCCACGTAGATTTTGTTTGTGGCTTGGTCAACCGCGATACCTACTGGATATTGGCCAATTTGGATGTCCTGCGTCGAAAGCGTGGTCCCATCAATCACGACCGCGTAAAAAGGTGTAATTGTGTAAATCTTGTTCGTTATTTCATTCACAACCAGAGCGCCGGGGTCCTGTATATAAACGGAAGTTGTGCCGTTGGTTGCGCCGTCGATGATGGTAATTCCCCCGCCCCCAGTTACATAAATTTTGTTGGTGGCCTCGTCCACGGCGATGTCACCGGCCCCAGTGACCCCTTCGATTGTCTGGGATGACAACGTGCTTTCGTCGATGACAAAAACGGAGCTTAGATAAGGGACTGCTGCATAGACTTTTCCGGTACGGGAATCTATGCCCAGCGTGTAAGCCGTCCCACCGAGCGGCAGGCTTGCGATCAATTGTTGCGCCTGCAATAGAGACAGCGGCAGCGCAGCTCCAGTCAGGGCAATCACAAGGAGGAGGCGAACTATCCTCCAGCCGGGGAGTGGACAGCTTTTCATCGCCGAACCTCGGAGCCGCCAGCGCTGAGCCTCGCGCGTTCTTCATCTGCCGACAGCAGTATTCAGCGCCGCGCCGATGATAGCACCGCTGGAATATTCGGGAAAGAGCAAGGAAGGTTCTTTGGGTTGGTTGAAGATCAAGAATGCACGCAGGTCAGCGCGGCGGCTTGCTCATCTGTTACAATCGAAATCGTTCGGCCGAGAGGATCGGCATCGCCGACCTGGCCGGACGCTCAGGGTTTCCGCTGACCCATCAATAGCGGGGTCGTAGTTCAGTTGGTTAGAACGCTGCCCTGTCACGGCAGAGGCCGCGGGTTCGAGTCCCGTCGACCCCGCCAGTTCCCTTCCCGGCGAATTGGCCCTTTCACCTTACTTATTGCTCAGCGCTTCCACGCCGGGCAGCTTCTTGCCTTCCAGGAATTCCAGCGAGGCGCCACCGCCAGTGGAGATGTGGGTGATCTTGTCGGCCACGCCGGCGGCCTTTACGGCCGCGACGCTGTCGCCGCCGCCGATAATCGAGACGGCCGCGCCATTGTCCGCCACCGCATGAGCGACCTTCTTCGTCCCTTTGGCAAATGCCTCGATCTCGAAGACGCCCATGGGCCCGTTCCAGACGATGGTGCGGGCGGTACCGATCTCGTTGGTGAACAGCTCGATGGTCTGCGGGCCGATGTCGAGCGCCATCATGTCAGGCGGGATCGGCTGGCCTTCGCCGATCTGCTGGATGCGCGCGCCCGCCTCCGGCTTGTCAGCGACTACGTGGTCGACGGGAAGCAGGAACTTGATGTTGTGCGCCTTGGCATCAGCCAGCGTTTGCTTGGCCAAGTCGATCTTGTCGGCCTCGAGCAGCGACTTGCCGATCTCGTGACCCTGAGCTTTCAGGAACGTATACGCCATGCCACCGCCGATGATCAACGCGTCGACCTTGCTCATCAGGTTCTTGATGACGCCAATCTTGTCGCCGACCTTGGCGCCACCGAGGATGGCGACGAACGGCTTCTGCGGATGCGAGAGCGCCTTGCCGAGATACTCCAGTTCTTTCTCCATCAGCAGGCCGGCGGCGCTCTTGTCGACGAAGTGGGTGATGCCCTCGGTGGAGGCGTGCGCGCGATGCGCCGAGCCGAAGGCGTCGTTCACGTAGTAGTCGCACAGGCGGCCCAACTGCTTCGCGAAATTCGCGTCGTTGGCTTCCTCTTCAGGGTGAAAGCGCAGGTTTTCCAGCAGCAAGGATTGGCCGCGCTCCAGCTTCTCCGCCATCTCCTCGGCCTGCACGCCGATGCAGTCCGGCGAGAAGCCGACGTTCTCGCCGCGGCGCAGCACATCGTCCAGCAGAATGCGCAGCCTTTCGGCGACCGGCTTGAGGCTCATCTTTGGATTGGGCTTGCCTTTGGGGCGGCCCAGATGCGAAGCGAGAATCAGCCGCGCTCCATGGCGCAGCGCATACTCGATGGTGGGCAGCGTCTCGCGAATGCGCGTGTCGTCCATGACGCGGCCGTCATCGAGTGGGACGTTGAAGTCAACGCGCATGAAGACGCGCTTGTTGTTCAGCGGAAGATCGCGGATGGAGAGTTTAGACATAAGAACTCGTTGTCGGTGTCAGCACTCAGCAATCAGATGCCGGTGTTCAGCAGTCAGCAGTCAGCAACCAGTGCTGGTCCCATGAACCTTCTCGGCGTGCTGGCCAGCAGTTTCGCCCCCGTCAGTGCCCGAACTCGAAGGTTGTCATCACGAGCGAAGCGAGGGATCTGCTTTCCTTCCGAACAACCATATTTTCGCGACTCGGGCGAAAAGCAGATCCCTCGCTTCGCGTGATGACAACCTTCTACTTTCCACGCTCAATCCCTTCGACAACAGTGCACAGACTGCTGACTGCTTCTTACAGTCCCTTCTGCCCCAGATAATGAATCAGGTCGCGCACGCGACAGGAGTATCCCCACTCATTGTCGTACCACGCGATCACCTTGATGCAATTGCCGTTGACCACGCGCGTCATGGGCGCATCCACGATGGACGAGCGGTCGTCGCCGCGATAGTCGATGGAGACCAGCTCTGCTGTCTCGTATCCCAGATAGCCCTTCAGCGGCCCGGCTTCCGACGCCGCCTTCAGCGCGTTGTTCACCTCTTCCACGCTGGTCTTCTTCTCCACAAAGACTACAAGGTCGACGACGGAGACGTTCGGCGTCGGTACGCGCATGGCGAAGCCGTCGAGCTTGCCCTTCAGGTCCGGAATAACCAGGTAGATCGCCTTGGCCGCGCCGGTCGAGGTCGGAATCATCGATAGCGCGGCGGCGCGGGCGCGGCGCAGGTCCTTGTGCGGGAAGTCGAGAATGACCTGATCGTTGGTGTAGGAGTGAATCGTGGTCATGGTGCCGCTTTGGATCTTGAAGTTATCGTGGACCACCTTGGCGACCGGCGCCAGGCAGTTCGTGGTGCACGAGGCGTTGGAGATGACATGGTGCTTGGCGGGATCGTACTGCTCCTGATTCACTCCCAGAACGACAGTGAGATCTTCGTTGGTGGCCGGCGCCGAGATGATGACCTTCTTCACCGGCCCGCGCAAATGCTGGCGCGCCAGCTCGCCCTTGGTGAATTTGCCCGTGGATTCGATGACAACCTGCGCGCCCACCGACTCCCAATCCAGCTTCGCCGGGTCTTTCTCGGCAAACACCTTGATCTTCTTGCCGTCAACGCTGATGGCGTCGGCCTCGGCGGAAATCTTGTGCGACAGATTGCCGAGGATGGAGTCGTACTTCAGCAGATGGGCCAGCGTCTTGGGATCGGTGAGATCGTTGACGGCCACAAATTCGAGGTTGGGATCGTTGAGTGCGGTGCGAAGGATGTTGCGGCCGATGCGGCCAAATCCGTTGATGCCTACTTTGATTGCCATATCACCTCGTAGAAAGTCGATTGAACAAACGAACCGCTGTAGTTCTAATCGGCAAAAAGCAAATAACCCGTTAAGACCCAGAATCCTAGCATCCGCACGGAAGCGAGGCAATGATGGCAATCACGATGCGAAGCGGCATGGCACCAAAGAGGAGCTAACCCAGCGGTGCCCTCCGTTGCTCCTAGCGACCCGCGCGTGTTACAAGTGCAACATGCGAAGATGGTCACGCGACCGTAACCGGTGGCGCAAGAAACAGCCGGAGAAGCCGGCAACCGAGGCCCCCGCGCCTTTGCAACCGATATTTCCCGAGCCCCCCTCCGGGCAGCCAGACGAACGCCAGCCGGAATTCGAGGCCCAGCCGGACGAGGCGGAGCTTCAGGAGTCTCAGCCTGAAGCCGAGGCGCCCGCGGCCCAGGGCGGCCAGCAGCAGCTCCGGCGCGACCGTAACCGCCGTCGTGGACGCCGCGGACGCGGCGCTCGTCCGCAATCCGGAGCGCCGGCCCCAGTGCTGCCCGAGCCTGGCGGTCCCACCGGCGAGGCGGCGGAAGCCGATACGCCGAAGAAACAAGCTCAAACGCAAGCCGCCATCGAGCCGGCCAAACAGCCAAAGGGCGCCGTTGTACTCTCCATCGGCCTGCCCGGCTCCGGCAAGAGCACCTGGTTCAAGCGCCACAACATTCTCCCGCTCTCCAGCGACATGGTGCGCATCCTGCTGTTTGACGATGCCACCGAGCAGCGCCATCAGGACCTGGTGTTCTCCACGCTCCGCACGATGCTGCGCGCGCGGCTGCTGGCGCGGCGTCCTTCGAACTACCTCGACGCGACCAACCTCTCGCCACACGAGCGCCGCAGTTGGATCAAGCTGGCGCACGATTTCGGCTACGAGGCGCACGCCGTGTTCTTCGACGTTCCGCCCGAGGTCTGCATGGAGCGCAATCGCCGCCGCGAGCGCAACGTTCCGGAAGATGTGATGCAGCGCATGGCCAGCAAACTGCGTCCGCCGAAGTTCGAAGAAGGCTTCGCCAAGATCACGGTGGTGCGCCTGAAGAAGAAGGACGGAGAATCCCCGCACGAAGAGCCGCGCCAGGAGCTGCCCATCGAACCGGACGAGGGCGAGCCGCCGGAGATTGTGGACGCGAAGTACTGAGCCCGCGAACTATGACGCCATCGTGGAGTGCACGCCGTTGAACGCGTTCACGCACTGCATGATTTCGGCGTCGCTCAGCGTGTGGTCCGACTCTTTGGCGCGCTGGTAGATGCGATCGACCAGGTCTTCGTTCGTCGGGATGCCGCGGCGCTCCAGCCAGAACTGCACATTCGACTTGCCGCTCATCGGGCCGATCTCGATGATCTGCTCCATGCCGAAATAATGCGACGGCACGCCGGAGTAGATGCTGTTAGCCAGCATCTCATCGTTCTTGCGATAGGCCTTGATGACCGCAGCGGCGTGGACACCCGTGCCGGTGCGGAAGGCGTCATCCCCGACCACGGGATAGTTCTTCGGAATGGGGATACCGGTCGCCGTCGCCACCGCCTCGCAGTACTGCTTCAGCTTGGTCAAGTCCTGGCTCTTCCAGGGCTCAATGCCGAGCAACTTCAGGTTCACCAGCATCTGGTCCATCTGCGTGTTGCCCACGCGCTCGCCGATGCCGCACGCGGTCGCATGAACGACCTCCGCTCCGGCCACCAACGCCGCAATCGAGTTCGCCACCGCCAGCCCGCGATCGCAGTGGCCGTGCCACTCGACGCGGATGTTCTCTCCCGACGGCTTCACGACCTCGTTGATCACGAAGTGCATGAGCGCCACCACGCCCATGGGGGTCGCGTGCCCGCAGGTGTCGCAGATGACGATGGCCTTCGCGCCGTAGCCGATCGCGGTGGTGTACAGCCGCTGGATGGTTTCAGGATCGCAGCGCGTCGTGTCCTCGGTCACGTACATCACGTCGAGGCCGAGCGACACCGCGTACTTCACCGCATTTTCGGTGGTGCGCAGCAGGAAGTCATCGCTCCAGTCTTCGGTGTAGCGGCGAATCGGGCTGGAGCCGATGAAGGTAGCCGCTTCGATAGGAACACCGGTTCTGTCCACGATCTCCGCGATGGGGCGAATGTCGTTCTGGTGAGTGCGGGCCGCGCAGTTCGGCTTGATCTTCAGCTTGGCGCGGCTGATCTCACGCGCCAGTGCCTCGCAGTGCGCGACAGCCCGCGGGCCGGCGCCCGGCAGGCCGATGTCCAGCATGTTGATGCCGACGGCTTCCATCAGATGGAGGATCTCGATCTTCTCTTCGATGGAAGGATCGCGCACCGAGGGCGATTGCAGCCCGTCGCGCAGCGATTCGTCGTTCAGCAGCACTCGACCGGCGGGAACCATCGATTGGGCATAAATCGTGTTCCAGTCGTAGATCAGCTCAGAGATGTTCGCAGACAATTGGTCCTCACCCCATTTCGATACGCTTAAACAGATGCCACCCCACGGACGAAAGGCGCGCGAATACTACTCGCCTTTCGCTTCCGGGCCCTTGTTGCCTAATGTAAGCCCGAATACCGACGGCTTGCCCAGCCCGGCTACATTACGGTTCGCCGGCTCTTCCGGGCATGGCAAGTAAAGCATGCGGCAATGCTCACAGCGGTAAATCTCGGCCTTGTCGCCGAAGCTCTGCCGCACGTCGCCGCAGGCCTGTTCCAGCACATCCACCCAGTAAAACCAGCGCTTCAAATGACCGCCGCAAAGTTTTCCCTTCTCATCCTTTTCATTACAGGCGCGCTGAAAAGCCTTCTTGTATTTGACCTTATGCTTGGGAAGTTGCGGCGCTTCCTTCTCGGCCTCGGGCATAGAGGCAGTATCGCCCGACAAATCGATTCCCGCAACCGAAGTTACGCTCGCCAGCCAGCGAGCACAGCGTCCTCGGATTCAGATACGGTTGGAGCGCCGAAGCAGCCCGACCGAAACCAACGCGCCTTTGAGTCGCGCAGCCCAGCTTGGTGCAAACAGCCAGTCGGCAAAGCCGCCCATTTGCCGCTGATACTCCTTGCTGTAGCCGAACCACCAGAGTTTGGCCGTGCGCGGCATCAGATCGACATCGACGTACTTCACCTGCACCATCTCCTGCAACCCCAACTCGCCGTGGGTGCGGCCGATGCCGCTCTGCTTGAAGCCGCCATGTGGCGCCTCGGCGATGCCGAAGCAGGAGATCATGTCATTCAGCATGACCGTCCCCGCCTTGATGCGCGCGGCCAGAGCTTCGCCGCGTTGGCGATTGCCGGTCCAGACACTCGCCGCCAGCCCGAAGTTGCTGTCGTTGGCCAGCCGGACAGCTTCGTCGTCGCTGTCGAAGGGCGCGACGGGCAGCACCGGGCCGAAGGTCTCCTCCTGCATGATGCGCATCTGGTTGGTAACGTCGGCCAGCAACGTGGGCGCGTAGAAGTTCGGCCCCAACTCGCTGAGGCGACTGCCTCCGGCAAGCAGGCGCGCACCGCGCTGGACGGCATCGCGTACCTGGTCGTCAACGATTCGCAACTGACGCTCGTGAATCATCGGCCCAATCTCGACCTCGGAGTCGATGCCGTTGCCGACGCGCAGCTTCGCAATCTTCTCGCGACACTTCAGTAGGAACGGTTCGTAGAGGCTGCGGTGGACATAGCAGCGCTCGACCGAAAGGCAGGTCTGGCCGGCGTTCATGAAGGCGCCCCACATCGCGCCGCTCGCGGCAATCTCCAGATCGGCATCGTCGAGCACGATCATCGGGTCTTTGCCGCCCAACTCCAGCACCACCGGAAGCAGACGGCGCGCCGTCAGCTCCGCTACCCGCTTGCCGGTCGCAACACTTCCCGTGAAGATCAGCTTGTCGATTGCGGACTCGGTGAGCGCCGCGCCGACCGGCCCCTCGCCGACGACCACTTGCATCAGATCGGGCGGCAATCCGGCGTCGAGCAGCAGGCGTTGCAGTTTCAGCGCGACCAGCGGTGTAAGCTCCGATGGCTTCAGCACGACTGCATTGCCAGTGACCAATGCGCTCAGCGTCTCGACCGCCGGGATAGAAAAGGGATAATTCCAGGGCGCGATGATGCCGATCACGCCGTAGGGTTCGCGCACCAGCTTGCCGCGCTTGGTCTTCATGGCCAGATTGGCGTGCGGCAGCGGCTCTTCGCGAAGGAATCGATACGCGCTGCGGATGCAGAACTCCGCCGCGTCGAGTACGACGATGACCTCGGTCGCGAGCGCCTCGGCGGCCGGCTTGCCTGCCTCGCGACAAATCAGGGCCGCCACTTCGTCGCGCCGCTCATTCAGGAGCTGCTGAAATCCTCGCAGCACCGAGATGCGCTCCCGGACTGGGGTCGCTTGCCACCGCAACTGCGCAGCCCTGGCGCGCGCAACCGCGTCATGTACTTCTTCCGGTGAAGCGCGGGCCAGTTCGCCTAACACTTCTCCGGTTGCGGGGTTGGTGCTGACGATGGTCGCGGTTGTTATTGCTGCTTCTGTTGCCATAGTGCAAATGCTTTCAGGCTCCGCGCCGCGCTGTTGCCAGACGATGTTGTGTAACAGGGCACGAGTTTACTCGGGCCGAATCGGCCGTTTCTTTGCTTGATGATCCAGCTTCACGGGCCGCTGAAAAACTCGCTTTATGCCCTGCCCGGGTAGTGCGGGCCTTCAGGCCCGCGGTAACGCCGCGCTATCAAAGCCGGCTTTAGCCGCTAAGGTACCTCGCTAGAATCCATAATTGTGGCTGTTCGCCTTTCGCCGACATGTACCTCTGGGCCTAAAGGCCCGTCGAAGAAGCACTGTGAACGCGGCGCTGAAGCGCCGCACTACCTTACGATATTCGTTTTGGTGGTCATGAGTGGGTATTTCAGCCAGCATCCGCTTCGCGGTAGGCATCACCAGATACCCACACGCAAACTGTTTGAAATCAGAAAGCCGACAATCGCAATCCACGCCACTCCGAGAATGCCGTCAACCAGGCTGGGCAACTTGCGCGATTGCCAGTCCGCTGTCAATAGGTCCGCCACGAAAAGAACGACGATTATGCCCATGAGCAACGTGAGAATCGCGGCAGCGAAATAATGCGACCCGCCGAAAAGCGTACTCTTTAGCCCAAATATCAGCACGTACAGACAGGTCAAATGTATAGCGACCGCGACTCGAAAGCCGCGGCTCACAACGGTATTTAGTTCGAGTCTTCTCATTTATCGCCTAATATTCCACGCTGACCAGACACAGGCCGCAAGCGGCCGCCGTGGGTCCGGCGGCACTGCGATTGCGGGCTTCGAGGATGGCGGGCACGTCCGCGATCTTCAGCGAACCCTTGCCGACAAGCAGACATGTTCCGACCAGATTGCGCACCATGTGGTGCAGAAATCCGTCGCCGCGCACAGTGTAGACCAACTCATCATTGCTGCGCATCCACTGCGAGGAATGAATGGTGCGCACATTGCCGGATTTCCCGAATCCAGAGGCATCGTCCTCCTCGGCAGCTTCCGCCATACGGGCGCTGCGGTCGGGATCGGAGGCCGCAAACGAGGTGAAGTCGTGCGTGCCCACCACATACTCGGAGGTGCGCATCACCGCCTCCTCGCTCATCGGATACGGATCGTGAAAAACGTAGCGCGCCAGGAACGGGGGGCAGATGTCGCTGCGGTAGATGCGATAGCGATAGGTCTTCGCCTTGGCCGAGTGCCGCGCGTGGAAGCCCTCGGGTACGGCCTCGACCGACGTCACGCGCACGGAAGCCGGCAATAGATCGTTCAGCGCAATTACCAGATTGCGCTCCGGCATGGGATTCTCCAGCCGCACTGAGGCAACCTGGCCTAGCGCATGTACTCCGGCGTCGGTGCGGCCCGAGCCCTGCAGCAACACATCCTCGCCGGTCAGCCGCTTCAGGCACTCCGCCAGCGTGCCCTGAACGGTTGGAAGGCCCGGTTGCACCTGCCAGCCGTGAAATTCCGCACCGTCATACGCCAGCGTCAGCTTCAGATTGCGAGCCACTCTACCCTCACTTGAGTTGATGGACAGCGCATACTTTTCGATCTGTTAAGCAGTGTAAAGGTGTGTTAAGCGGCGTTTGTAGAGGAAATGTCTCGTCTATACTAACGTTCTGCTTACGAGTGCGAAATCGCTGTCCGTCTCGTTGCGCCGACCAGTCGCGCCCGGCTTTCGTCCACCAGACTCAAATTGCACATCTATCTACGAACCAGCGCTGGTGGAGGCTGCAGAACTGTTACGCGCTTTTGGAGAACCAGAGAATGTTGCCAGTTAGTTCGAGATCCATCCACGCCTCCTTGAAACTGTTGGCTGCGACTTTGTTGCTTCTGCCGGTTGCGTTCGCCACGGCAGCAGTCGCCCAGGACACAACGCCTCAGCAGTCTCCATCCCCGCCGTCGCAGCCGCAGCAGACTGTTGCGACGCCGTCGGTCCTTACGCCTCTGCCGCAAGCGCCGGCTCCGCAGCATAATGCGCACCCCTATTCCGACCAGGACTACACGCGCGGTAAGCGCCAGTGGCCGAATCCGTTTGTCATCTATTCGCCGCGCAGTGTCTCTGCGGTCGATGTGCAGAACTCGGCTGCGGTGGGGAAGATCTTCCGCGACGGCAAGATCTACCTGTCGATCGACGACGCCATCGCCCTGGCGCTGGAAAATAATCTCGACATCGGCATTCAGCGCTTCAATCTTTCGATCGCGGACACCGATATTCTGCGCACCTCGTCGGGCTCGCCGGCGCTCGGCGTCAATGCCGGATTGCTGCAGGGAACTCCTGGCGGCGCAACCGGAACAACTTCGGCGGGAGGCACCGGGACCTCGACCACCGGCACGACCGGCAGCGGAGTGGGCGGCACCTCGATCGGCACAGGGGGCGCCGGCTCGGGCGCAGCCGGGCTGGTCACCTCGACCCAAGGCGAAGGTCCTATGCTCGACAGTTACGACCCGGTCATCACCGGCACGCTCTCCTTCGAGCGGGCCATCATCCCCGAATCCAACATCATCGTCACTGGAACCAACGAGCTGAGCGAGAACCTCACCACCGGAAACTTTCTCTACACCCAGGGCTTCCCTACCGGGACTCTGATGACGGTCGGCTTCGACAATACGCGTAACTCATCGAGCGCGCTGTTCAACACTCTGAACCCCAACTTGAATACGAACTTCCGCTTCCAGCTACGCCAGCATCTGCTGCAAGGGTTCGGCTTCGATCCCAACCTGCGTTACGTCCGCATTGCGCGCAACAATAAAGCGATCACTGAGATCACCTTCCGCTATCAGGTCATCACCACTGTGTCGCAAATCGAGAACATTTATTGGGACCTGGTGAACGCCTACGAGAACGTGAAGGTGCAGCAGCGCGCGCTCGATCTGGCCAACAAGACACTTTCCGACAACCAGAAGCAAGTGGCCGCCGGAACGCTGGCGCCGCTCACCGTGGTGCAATCGGAAAGCGCGGTTGCTACCGCCAAGCAAAATCTGGTGGCGGCGCAAGTGAGCCTGCAACTGGAGCAGCTCCTGATGAAGAATGCGGTCACCCGAAACATGGCCGATCCCGTGCTCGCGGTCGCGCCGGTGATTCCCACCGACACGCTCAACACTACCGAAGAATATAAGGTGGCGCCGGTAGACGACTTGATTGCGCAGGCCTTGCACAATCGCCCAGAAATTGCCACCACTCGCCTGACCCTTACCAACAACGAAGTCACGCGGAAATCGATCCGCAACGAACTGCTGCCGGCGCTGGATTTGTATGCGTTCTACGGCGCATCGGCGCTGGCCGGGCCGCCGAATCCACTATGTACCGATCCCACGCGCTGCGCTCCGCCAGGATTTCCCACCAGCTACGGCGGAGCGTTCCCCAACCTGTTCAACAGCAGCGCCCCCGATAAAGGCCTGGGTGTGAACCTCACCATTCCCCTGCGCAATCGCCAGCTGCAAGCCGACCAGGTGCGCAACGATTTGGAAAATCGCCAGGCGCAGATGAGTCTTCAGCAGACGGCCAACCTCATCATGCTACAGGTGCGGCAGGCAGAATTTGCGCTGGAGCAGAATTGGGTGGCGCTACAGGCCGCCATCTCCGCGCGCGACTACGCCGCCGAGGCCCTCGATGCCGAGCAGAAGAAGCTGGTCATGGGTGCTTCCACCAGTACGCTGGTCCTCCAGGCCTCGAGCAATGTGACCCAGGCCCAGTCCAATGTTCTTGCGGCGGCGACGAATTACGAGAAGTCGAAGGTGCAACTCGATCTTTATACCGCAGACACGCTAACCAAGCTGGGCATCGACCTCACCGACGCGGAGGCGGCGCAAGTGAAGCATCCGCCGCAGGTCACGGGTGTGGCTCCGGCCAACGCGCCGAATGAGCTGACCACGCCGCACCTGGTCCCGCTCGGTCCCGGCGGGCCGGGCACCGGGCCGACGATGGCGCCGCAACCGGAGCAGCCGCCGCAGAACCAACAGCCGGTGCAACCACAATCGGCGCAGCCGTAGTGGCGGGTGGAGCACGCCTGAAGGCGTGCTCCACCCCTTCGTCCTTTCCCCGCCCTCATCGCCGTATTACCATGGAACATCCTCATGGGCCCCAGTTCCCAAGTGCGCCCGCCCCCGCGCGAGGCCAAGCCACCCAGCGAGTCGCAGGGCCTGCGCTCGGCACAGCAGCAGGTTGCCCGCCTCGTGCAGCTTGAGTCTGTGCAACAGACCTTCGCCTGGTTCCGCGCACATACGGCCGAGCTGGAAGGCATTCAACTGGAGGTCACCTCCATCCCCGCGCCGCCCTGGGGGGAAAGCGCGCGCAGCCATTGGCTTGCCTCGCGCTTCGCCGAGCTCGGACTCGCCGAGGTACATCGCGACGAACTGGGCAACGTCTTCGGCATCCTTCCCGGCAGCGACGCCGCAGCGCCGTTCATCGCCATGAGCGCGCACATCGACACGGTCTTCCCGCGCGATACGCCCATCTCCGTCCGCCGCGATGCGGGCAAGCTGTACGGCCCCGGCGTCTCCGACAATTCGTCCGGCATCACTGCTCTGCTCGCCATTGCGGGCGCGATGCAGGCCGTCCCGGTGGGCAATGTCGCGCCGGTGCTCTTCATCGGCAACGTCGGCGAGGAGGGCGAAGGCGATCTGCGCGGCATGAGGCATATCTACCAGCAGCCCCGCTGGTCGGCGACGATTGCGTCGCTGATCGTCATCGACGGCGCGGGAACCGACACTATCATTGCCGAAGGCCTCGGCAGCCGCCGGTACGAAGTCACCGTGCGCGGACACGGCGGACATTCCTGGAGCGACTTCGGGGTGGCCAATCCCATCGTCGCGCTGGCGCGCGTCATCGATCGCTTCACGCGTACGCCGGTTCCCGTCTCGCCCAAGACGACCTTCAACATCGGCATCATCACCGGCGGAACGTCGGTGAACTCGATCCCCGAATCCGCCATCATGCGCGTCGACACTCGCTCGGCGTCGATCGACGAGCTTGACCGCCTGGAACGCGCGCTGCACGAAGCCGTCGACCACGTCATTCCGGAGATTACCGGGCGCAAGAAGCAAGAGCTGTTGACCGCCGAGGTGCGCGTCATCGGCAATCGTCCTGCAGCGGACTTGCCCGCCGACTCGCCTTTGCTTCGCATGGTGCGAGCGGTCGATGCCGAGTTGGGCAACGCCGCGCGCGTTCAGCGCGCTTCGACCGACGCCAATGTTCCGCTCTCGTTGGGACGGCAGGCAATCGCCATCGGCTCCGGCGGCAGCGGCGGCGGCGCGCACACCATTCACGAGTGGTACGACCCAGCCGGCCGCGACGTGGGACTGAAGCGCATCCTGCTGCTGACGCTGGCACTGTCGGGAGTCGCCGAGGAATGAAGCTGGTCCTGCTTTCGCTGTTATCGCTCATGCTCAATGCAAGCTCGTTCGGCGCCGCCGCCGAGAAGAAGCCTGAAATCGAAGTGATCTTCATCAACGGCAACATCTATCCGAATGTCTACATCCCGCCTAAGACGCCGCGCCCGCAGGCCATCGCGGAGCGTGATGGACGTATCGTCGCTATCGGCTCCAACGAAGAAATTCTGAAGCTCAAGCACAGCGACACGCAGGTGGTCGATCTCGGCGGACACTTCGTCATGCCTGGGTTCAACGATGCGCACGTGCATCTCGCCTCCGGCGGCCTGGAGCTGCTGCAAGTCGACCTCGTGGGCGTGAAGTCGCTGGCCGAGATGCAGCAGCGCATCGAGCAGTATGAGAAGAAGACCCCCGCGCACGAGTGGCTGGTCGGCCGCGGCTGGGACCACACGCTGTGGCCCGGCCAGAAGCTGCCCACGCGCGAGGACATCGACGCCGCCACCGGCGCGCATCCTGCGATCTTCACGCGCGTTGACGGACACATCGCCGTGGCCAACACCGCCGCGCTCAAAGCCGCAGGAGTCTTCGCCAAGGTCCCCGATCCGCATGGCGGCAAGATCGATCGCGACGCCAACGGCGAAGCCACCGGCATTGTGCGCGAGACCGCGAAGGAACTGGTGCTGGCGAAAGCTCCCAAACCGTCGCTGGCGACGCGTCGCCGCGGCATCGAACTGGCGCTGGCCAACGCCGCGCGCTGGGGCATCACTTCCCTTCAGGACTTCTCCGACTGGGAAGATTTCCTGATCTACGAAGAGCTGGAGAAGCAAGGCAAGCTGACGGCGCGCATCAGCGAATGGCTGCCGTTCAATGAGGCGCTGCCATTACTCGACAACCATCGCGCGCATCATTCCGCCCAAGACGCCATGCTGCACACGGCCATGCTCAAGGGCTTCATGGACGGCTCGCTGGGCTCGCGTACGGCGGCGCTGAACGCGCCTTATTCCGACGATCCCGGCAATAAGGGCCTGCCGCAATACGATCAGGCGACGCTCAACAAGATGGCCATCGAGCGTTCCGTCGCCGGATTCCAGTTGGGCTTTCACGCCATCGGCGATGCCGCTGCGCAGATGGCGCTCGACGCCTTCGCGGAAGTCCGCCGCGATGCCCGCGAGAACCATCGCGAGCACGACTTTCGCTTCCGCATCGAGCACGACCAGGTCATCGACCCCAACCAGTTCGACCAGTTTCGCGACCTCGGCGTTATCGCCTCCGTCCAGCCCTGTCATCTGCTCACCGACATGAACTGGGTGGTCCAGCGCATCGGCCCGCAGCGCGCCAAGACCTCCTATCCGTGGGCCACCTTTCTGAAGCACGGCGTGCCGCTGGCCTTCGGAACGGACTATCCCGTCGAGCCCATCAACCCGTTTCGCGGGCTCTACGCTGCGGTGACCCGCAAGAACGAAGCTGGAACCAAACAGTTCTTTCCCGAGCAGAAGCTCACGCTTGAGCAGGCGATCGACGCTTACACCACCGGTTCTGCCTATGCCCAGTATGCCGAGAAGGACAAAGGCACGCTCGCGCTGGACATGCTCGCGGATTTCGTGGTGCTCGACCGCGACATCACGAAGGTTCCGCCGGCGCAAATACTGAAGACGCAGGTGCTGCGGACGGTCGTGGGCGGCAAGACGGTCTACGAAGCGGGCAAGAAGTAGGCCGATCCGGTTCTTTGCATCCGCGCACTTTTTACTCGTGCGACAAGGAAAATTCTACGCAACCGCTCTCGCGTGACACGAAATATACGGGGTACCCCCTTCAGCAAGTCGATTGTTATGACGACTTTGACTGTAAAGTCGTCTAAACACGAGACTTAGCCTCGGCCACAAGTCACGTAGATTCATCAACTTACCGACGCACCCGCAAAGTCGTCTATCCATTAGGGTTAGCCTCGGCCTCCTAATACGACCTGCTCAATGTGCTGTAGAACAATGACTTAGCGGCCTACAAAGTCCTGCGCTGGTCACTCCTGGCATTGTCAAAGACCGAAGCCGCGACGCCGTTCGGGCTCCATCGCGCCTGACAAGCCAGGACGCGAGACAGCCACGGCGAACCCCGCAGCGCCGAAGCCTGCCTCCGGCCCTGTCAGTTTAGTTGCAGGAAATGGACGGCTCCGAGAACAAACCGCAGGCTTCGACACCAAAAGTAACGAGCGTTCCCAATTGGGAACTCATAAACCGGGTGCCCCAGGTCTCGCGGGTTCGAGACCTGGGCCGTACGATGCATCAGGTTAGAGAACTTTCGAATCGGTACTCGTCACCTTAGGGTAGACAGCGTCGGTGATCGAGAGGACAGCAGGGGAAGTGATTGAGGAACGAAAAAGACCCAGGTCTCGAAACCGCGAGACCTGGGGGCACCCGGCAATCGAGGCTTACACCACCGGCTCCGCCTACGCGCAATATGCCGAGAAAGACAAAGGAACGCTCACGCTGGGGATGCTGGCGGACTTCGTAGTCCTTGACCGCGATCTGACGAAGATCCCGCCGGCGCAAATCCTGAAGACGCAGGTGCTGCGGACCGTGGTAGGCGGGAGGATCGTCTATGAAACGGCGCCGACGGGGCCGGGCGGAAAATAGGTTGCAGGATCCTTCAGACCAGCAGGTAGAGTCGATTGCTGAAAGAGCACTTAGGTCACGGGAACAACCTTAAGCTCAGGGTTTTCTTTCAGCGATTCGCGGGTCGAGTATCTGTTTCTCCGCGTCGGTGATCAGGGCTTCTGTGGACGGACAGGGACGTGGGCTGAACCCAGGACTCGCAGGGTTACCTCGATAAAGAGCCGAGTTCCTTGCCTCGTCCAGCGCTTGACGTAGCCACCTGAGCTTAGCTTGCGGGTTGTTTTCAATGGCAGCCTGCTGGTAGCTGTAATTGGCGAGCAGGTAGTGCACAAAGGCGGTGCGTTGTAGGCAAAAGCCGGACGGACGCTGGTAGCAGACCTCCGCTTTGTCGCTTCCCTCCATACCAGCCTTGGGTAATGCTTCGAGATATCTTTGAAAATACATCGCCGCTTCTTCTGTCATCACGCAGGGCCTCGGGTGTTGAAGTTTTTCTTTGAAGCGCGCGATTTCACCTCGCCAGTACAAGCCATGTCCGTTGGTGGGATCGAGTTCCAGAATTTCCGTAACCTTATTTTCCATTTCGGCAAAGCTTGCGAGCGACAACCGAGATGACGCGCCCGTCATGTACTCCCATTCGAGGGCATCGTATTTTGCTTTTAGGCCCCGACCGATGGCGATCTTGCGTCTATCAAGCCACCAGTTCCTGCTTAACTGTACGGCATGGTGCAGCCCCAAGGCGGCGATGGCGGTCACAATGATCAGCACGGTGATGACAATGCCGCGCTGTACCCGCCGCGTCCGGAGGCGCCGCAGCGCCATCCTCCGTCGTGCCACACGCACCTTCTGAGGCAGCGCCGCATTGCCACTGTCCGTTGTATGCAGGTTATAGATGTGTACGCGGACACCGTGCTTGACCTCGACTTCTCCCAAGTCGCGTAGGATCACGTTGCTCCAGGTGCTTACTTCCCGGAGTACCTCAGCCACAGTTTTCGAGACAAGAATATGCCCGGCATCGCCGCAGTCCATGACGCGCTGTGCCATGTTGATAGCCCCACCGGCGACATTGCGTGCGGCATTGATGTCGGCGACCCGGTACACGGATCCTGTGTGGATGCCCATGCGCAGCTTGACTTCAGGGTGCTGACGAAGCGCCCGACCTATCTCCAGCGCACACTTCACAGGAGATTCGGGAGAGCCGAAGAAAACCAAGGCCATCCCGTCTCCTGTAGGCAGGGCAATCAGTGTGTCCGTATCTTGGGCACTTTTGACGGACGCACTGTTCCGGACCACATCTTGCAGTTCGCGCAGAATTTTCTGCTGTTGGTCGATGGCCAGCATTGAATAGGCGACGATGTCCATGAACAGAACGTGTGCAGTCTCTAGAGCTGGAGCGGGCGCAGCTTCCGAGCTGGGTGGCTTGGCCGATGTCACGCTTCAAATCCCATCACAGCGGCGGCGCCGGGCACGCCTTACGTTCTTGACCAGGGGTGGAGTTGGGGCGATGTGCAGGGAATATTATTGCAGATCAGTACGCGAAGCAATCTCTTTGGTTCTCGGCCTTCGGCACCGCCCGAATTGTGTACTTTTGTTGCATCCCGGTGACCAAACCCACTCAGTTGGCGTCTAATTGCCTGAGAACACCCTGGTGATTTCCCTCACATCACAGTCTATGTGCCCGCGACTGTATAATTTTCAGTTGACTGGTTAGCCGGAGGATAGTGAATGGATTCGCACGTTTCAGGTTGGCAAAGATTCAAGGCCAATCGCTTTGCCTCAACGATGGTGGTGCTGGCGACGCTGACGCTGGGCATCCTGATTGGCACGGTCGTATCTGGGGCCGTCAAGGGCAATCAGCAGAACTCGTCGGCTGACGCTACGCCGCTGAAGGTTCCCTCGCCCGTTCAGATGTCCAACCAGTTCTCCGCGATCGCGCGGGAACTGGAGCCCACGGTGGTCAACATCAACACGGAATCGACCATCAAGAACCCGCATCACCGTATGATGCCCGGCAATCCCAATGACGACCAGGGCGGCGGCGGCGACGAAGACAATCCCTTCCAGGACTTCTTTAACCGCTTCTTCGGCGGACAGCCGGGCGGGGGCGGCAATGGCGGGGGCAATGGCGGCGGTCAGCTCGGCGGCTCGCCCGACATGCGCGAGCGCTCGCTGGGCTCGGGCGTCATCGTCGATCCTAAAGGCTACATTCTCACCAACAATCACGTAGTCGAGAAGGCTGACCGCATTCGGGTCAACCTGATGGGCGATCCCGAGACCGTCACCTACACCGCCACGGTGATCGGCACCGATGCCGAGACCGATCTTGCGGTCATCAAGATTGACGCCAAGAAGCCGCTGCCTGCGGCCAAGCTGGGCAATTCCGACAGCATGAACGTCGGCGACTGGGTGCTGGCCATCGGCAGCCCCTTCGGACTGAATGAAACCGTGACCGCCGGCATCGTCTCCGCCATCGGGCGCAACATCGTTCCTAATCGTCAGTTTGAATCGTTCATCCAGACCGACGCCGCCATCAATCCCGGCAACTCCGGCGGCCCGCTGGTCAACATGAACGGCGAGGTCATCGGCATCAACACGGCGATTTATACCAGCGGCGGCGGATATCAGGGCGTGGGCTTTGCCATGCCGTCCAACACCGTCGTCAGCGTCTACAACCAGCTCATTGGTCCCGAGCACAAGGTGCTGCGCGGCTCCATCGGCGTGCAGTTCAACGCCGTGCCCAACCCGGCTGTCGCGCGGGTTTACGGCGTCAGCAGCGGTGTGACTATTGCCGACGTGACCCCCAACGGCCCTGCCGAGAAGGCCGGCCTCAAAACCGGCGACACTATCGTCTCGGTGAACGGACATCCGGTGAAGAACGGCGACGAGCTTGTCGCCGACATCTCGGCGCTGAAACCGGGCACGACCGCCAAGATCGGCTACATGCGCAACGGCAAGGAGTCGAACGCTGAGGTGACAATTGCCGACCGCTCCAAGCTGTTCGCCAGCCGTCTGGGTGGCGGCGAAGAAGGCAACGAAGAAGGCCAGCCGCAGGAGAGCAAGTTCGGTATCACCGTCCGCGGCATCACCCAGGACATGGCCAATCGCTTCAACTTCCCCAACACCAAGGGCGTGATGGTGCAGGACGTGAAGCCGGACGGCTTTGGCGACACCGCCGGGTTGAGCCGCGGCGACGTGATCCTGGAGATCAACAAGCAGCCGGTAAACACTGAGGCCGACTTCCACCGCCTCGAGTCGCAGATGAAGAGCGGCCAGGATGTGGTCTTCCTGGTGCGTCCGCGCGGCAGCCGCGACAACACCACGGTGTTCATGGGAGGCACGTTGCCGTAAGAAGGCGGGATTGGGGATTGGGGCTGGGGTTTTATGCGAGCCGGTGACGCGGCGCATTCACTCCAGCCTCCAGCCCTTGACCTGCAGCCCCTCTCTTAACCAGAAGGTACTCCGGATTCGCAGCAGCATTGACTCACAAGCAAACTCTGCCGCGGCGCTGGTGCATCGAAGTTGAACGATGTCCAGCGCCGTTCCTTTTTGGGAACCGGCGTCACTTTTATGGTTCCCAAAACGGTTAACGGCTCATTACAATAAGGAATCTTTCGTGCATCACAAACACTTGCCAGAGAGGTGGACGTTGCCTATCGGACAGCGCGTTACTCAAGTCGCTACGGTCCTGCTCGCACTTTTCGGACTGGCCACACTGACATCGGCCGCCACAACCACCCACGCTAAGTCTCATCATGCCAAGCTCTCCAGCGCGCACAGTACCTCCCGCCATCATTCCTCGAAGCAACACACGGTCAAGACGGCACGCCACCACGGGCAGCACAGCATCGATGAGGAACGGACGCGCGAAATTCAGACGGCTCTAATCCGCGAGCATTACCTGAGCGGCGATCCCACCGGAGCCTGGGACCAGGCCTCGAAGGACGCGATGCTGCGATACCAGGCGGCCAATGGCTGGCAGACCAAGATTACCCCCGATTCGCGCGCGCTGATCAAGCTGGGATTGGGGCCGGACCACAAGGGCCTGCTGAATCCCGAAACCGCCAACATCCCTTCGCCGCATGAGCTGGGGGTCGATAACGAAACCCGGCCCGGAGGCGCGGCGGACAACGAGTAGTTAACCTGAGATCGAGCAGAAAGGCGCGGCGGACCGCGCCTTTTCTATTTGTGGGGCAAGTTCTGCGGTCCGCTGCGCAACTGTGCTACGCTCGGCTGTTCCACAAGGACGGCACATGGCACAGCACGAGCACAATCTCCAGATGGACTACATCGAGTTTCCCGCCACCGACATCGAGGCGACGAAGCGCTTCTATCACCAGGTCTTCGGATGGGACTTCCAGGACTGGGGTCCCGGTTACACCAGCTTTCATGACGGGCGGCTGGGCGGCGGCTTCAATGCCGAATCGCAGCCCGCCGGGGCCGATGGAACGAGCTCCCGCGGAACGCTGGTGGTCATTTACAGCGCGAAGCTGGAGGACACCTACGCCAAGGTGAAAGATGCCGGCGGCAAGATTGTGCGCGAGACCTTCGAGTTTCCCGGCGGACGCCGCTTTCACTTCCTGGATCCCAACGAAAACGAACTGGCGGTGTGGAGTGAGTAGGAAAGAAAACTCACCACGGAGACACGGAGGAGTTGTTGATTGGGAACCCCCGTCTCCCTGTGGTGAGCCAACGCGAACGAATCGAAAGTAATGTCCGACCGGTATGAAATGCGGCTAATTGAGCCGCGGTAGAGGGTTGCGCGCAACGGCTCCGCGCTCCGCTCCAGGGTTATGAAACCGGATGCTCTTGGCGGCCAGAGTGGATTTGACGTAGTCCTCGCCCGCCTGCATCATGTGCGTCCACACCGCCTGTGCCCGACCCTTTTCGTTGAGGAACGCGGCGACTTCGGCGGCATCCATGTTCGCTCCCGCCTCGCGGGCAAATTGCTGCAAATGCGCGAGGGTGATTTCGGCGGTGACTTTCTCGCGCCAGCACTTTTTCTTGAGGTCGATCATTTCTGCTTCCCGACAGAATGAATTTGGCTTGCAGAAATAGAAATACGCTGAGCGCGGTGGGGGGACGATGGCCGGCGTCACCGCCTCCTGTGATAGTGGTCACAGGGATGATGTTCAACTTGAACGGCGCCGCCGCGCAATCGCCGCTTCTTGAGTTTCGAGTTTCCGGGTTCGAGTTTCCAGGTTCGAGGCGCAGGCTCCCCTTCGCCCTGCCTGACTGGAAACTGGAAACTGATTTTTAGCTGCCGGGCCTGTAAGCCGAATTCTGTCTGCCGCTCGTTCTTCCTGCGGGTCGCCGCACATGCGCGTTGTTCGCATGTGTGGGGCCGACAGGAACAACGAGCGGCAGGACGGTCATTCCTCTGGGCCGTACATTACTGCACGGCTCTAGCGACCTACCCGGGAGTTGTGGCGCGCCGAGCCGGCACGCGCGCCAAGTCCGATCCTCGCGAACCGGAGCCGGCGCTCCTCCCCTATTTGGTCTTGCTCCGTGTGGGGTTTACCCTGCCACCGCCATTGCTGGCGGCGCGGTGCGCTCTTACCGCACCTTTTCACCCTTACCCCGCCTGACCACCTCAACGCGCAAACGCGCAGCCCAGGTTCCTGGCCGGGTAGAGCGGGCCTTCAGGCCCGCCTCCGGCTGTGCCCAATCAGGGGTTTGCATCCCGCCGCGGCTGCAGCGGGATGCAAACCGCGACTGGAGCAGCGAACCTAACGCGGCGCTGAAGCGCCGCTCTAGCTTCCGAGTGCGCGCTGGGGTGGTCAGACGGGGCGGTATGTTTTCTGTGGCACTGGCCGTCAACGCCCCTTTGAGAGGCGCCGCCCGGACGTTATCCGGCACACCGCTCTGTGGAGTTCGGACTTTCCTCTGCGGATTTGCGCCCGCAGCGACCGTCCGGCCCAGCAGCTAACAGAACCATTATAGATGCGGGACAGGGGATCGACGCCTGAGAGTGCGGAGAACTCATCGGTCGAGATGGCCGTAGTAGATCTTGGTGTCGTACTCCAGCGTGACCCGGTCGTCGACGGCATGTTTGCCGAACAGCTCCGGCAACGCCTTCATCATGGCGTCGTAGCGCTCGCCGGACTTGGGGATGTACGACGACGAGAGCAGCCGTCCGCGCAGGCCGTCGAAATCGAGGCGCTGCCGATTGTGCTGCTGGATCAGCTTCATTTCGTTAGGCGCGAAGAAGCTCGCGAGCGCCTCATAGTTGGCCAGATACTTGTGCGACACCTGCTCGTAATCGATGCCGTATTTGCGGATGAACACTTCGTAAGCGCGCAGAAATGGTGTCGCATCCAGGTTCCGATCATGCCACACCAGCACCGTCCATCCCGACGGCCTGAGGATGCGGGCGAACTCGGTGCGCGCCTTCGGCGGATTGAACCAGTGAAAGGCTTGTCCGGCGATGACGAAATCCACGCTCTCGTCCGCCAGCGTCGTCGACTCGGCGCTGCCATCCACCATGCTGAAGTTCGGGTAAGCGGCGAGATACTTCTCTCCTGCAACGCGCATCTCGCGATTGGGCTCTACGCCGACAACGCGATTGCCATTTTGCAGAAAGATTTCCGCCAGCAGCCCGGGGCCGCAGCCCACATCGGCGACCAGGTGCTGGGGGCGCAAATCGCAGGCCTGCTTCACCGCATCTACTACGTTGTGGGAGTAGTGAGGACGATATTTGGCATAGTCTTCGGCCCGATCGGAGAAGCGGGCTACCGGGTCGCGAACGGAATTGAGCATCGTAGAAATGTTAGCATTTGGCGGGTTGGCAGTTAGCAGTTAGCACTTGGCACTTAGCCAATACGGCCCAACGAGCGGCTGACCGCAAATGCTCGCGAGGCCTAACTGCTAACTGCCAGATGCCGGGTGCCCCAGGTCTCGCGACTTTCGAGACCTGGGCGATCGTAGCGGCAGTACCCAGGTCTGGAAAATCGCCAGACCTGGGGCACCCAAGGGCGAATTTACGGACGGTCGGAAGACCGTCCCTTTCAAAACCCCGGACTTAATCAGAGCTTAATCAGAGTCCCCCTAACTGCTAAGTGCCAAATGCCCAGTGCCCGACCCAAGCCGCCGCTAGCCCATGCGATCGCCGCCGCCATCCGCAGCGTTCCACGCGGTCGTGTAAGCACCTACGGAGCCATCGCCAAGGCTGCCGGATACCCGCGCTGCGCCCGTCACGTCGGCCGGATCCTGAGGCAGGTCGGGGGCCTGCCCTGGCAGCGCATTCTGGGCTCGGGCGGGCGCATCTCGCTGCGTGGCGAGGCCGCCCTGGAGCAGCGCTTTCTTCTGGAAGCCGAAGGCGTGCGCTTCCGCGGGCGCAAAGTCGACCTGAAGCAGTTCGAGCACCGGTTTGTCGGCGTTGTCCGCAAAAAGACTGCGGCACGCATGGCTGCGAAACATCCTAGTGCGGGCAAGCGCCGGTCAGTTCGGAGCTAGCCATCCCAGTCGCAGACCGCTGGGCCGGAAGCTGGCGCCTGATCTACCCGCGCGCTCCCGCCGGTTGCCGCCAAAGTTGTAGCGTCAAACAAAATGCCTAGCTCCCGGCGACTTATCCGCTGGCGTAGAATGGAGCCAGGTTCAGGATAATCAGGGTTTATGTTTAAGACGTGTCATCTTCGGCATTTTCTGCTGCTGATCAGTCTGCTTTTTTCTGCGGCGCTCTTCGCTCAGCAGTACCAGGGGCGCGATCACACGGTCTTTCATCCGCGAACCCCGCCGCCGGCCAAGCATTCTTCCAACCCGACGGCCGCAGGCACGACGGGCGCCCACGCGACCGATAGCACTGCCCGGCATCACGAGGCGACGACGTCCTCGAATTCGCATCCGGTGCAGCCGGCTCAGGTTTCAACTCGTTCCAAGTAAATTCATCCCACATCTACAGGCAGTCAGGGCAAAATAGAGCTATGGAGATCTATTTCCTGCGCCATGCGAATGCGGGCGAACCGAAGCTGAACCGCGCCAAAGACGAGCAGCGCCCCTTGGACAAGCTCGGCATCGAGCAGTGCCACATTGTGGGACGCGCTCTCGCGGCCCTGAAGATCGAATTCGACGCCGTCATCTCCAGCCCGCTGGTGCGCGCGCGGCAGACGGCAGAGATCGCCGCCACCGCGGCAGGACATGAACGCCCGGTCATCATCGACGACGCTCTGCGGCCGGAAGCGAGCTATGAGCAGTTCGAGGAGTTGCTGGCGCGCCACAAAGACAAGGACGCAATCATGGTGGTGGGCCACAATCCCAGCCAGACGGAGTTCCTGAACCGGCTGTTGACCGGCGGCGACTCCGGGCCAATCGACTTCAAGAAGGGCGCAATCGCGCGCGTCGACACCGAACCGGGCAAACCAGCTGTGCTGAAGTGGCTGATGCCGCCGAAAGTTGTCAAGGCGATTCAGCAGGCCTCGGCGAGAAGCTCCCGGCCGAAAACAGTTTCGAAGTAGTTTTTCTCCTGCTCCACTGCCCACAGTTCCAGGTCAATGCCGTCAGGCGAACGGGGCTTCAGCATCATACGCACGCGTCCGTCCTGATGGATGCGCACCCTTACTTCAGCAACCGCCGCCCGCCGGCCCTGATCGAGCGCACGCGCCAGGCGCAGCAAGGCGACTGCCTTGGCCACGTGAATCTGTTCGATACCCGGCAGGATGTTCATCACGCGATCGCTGGGCGCAGGCAGCGACTTCCCGACATAGCGCGCAATGCCGGCGATGATTCGGCGCTGCAAGGGCGTATAGCCGAAAATCTCCGAATTCGAGATGACGTAGTACGTGTGCCGGCGGCGGCCCGAGCGATTGATGTACGCGCCGACCTCGTGCAGCATCGCCGCCGCTTCCAGCCAGTCGGCGTACTCGGGCGGCAACTGATGCACCGATTGCAGCCGGTGAAACAGCTCCAGCGCAAAATCGCGAATGCGCTGCGCGAAGGGCAGGTCCGCGCCGTAGTGTTTGGCCGCGGCCAGCAGCGCATCGTGCCGCTCAGACTCCACCCGCTCGCGCATAGCGGTGCTGGCGTGGTAGTCGGCCATCATCTGCGCCAACAGGCCGTCGCGCAAGCCCAGCGGCAGGTAGCGGAAGCTGCGCAATTTGCAAAGCTGCATCAGTTCGGCAAACACCATGGCGCCGGCGATGATGATCTCGGCGCGCCGGAGGCCGATCCCCGGCATGGCGCGTCGCTGGGCGAGACTGCGCCGGCTGAGCTTGTCGGCCAGCGAGACGACGGCGCTCTGCGGCACGGTGTGCGGTTTGCTCTCGTCAGAGCCGCCCCGCTTGGCCGCGTACAGGCTCGATAGCGCGGCGGGTGTGCCTGAGGTGGCGATCGTCATCTGAAGTTGGGCATCGATGATGCGCTTCTTGATGCGCGAGACTTCTCGCTGAATCACAGCGCGCATCTGCTGGAGCTCGCTGTGCCAGGGCGGGTCGTGATGCAGGAAGGTCTGCGTCAGACGCACCGCGCCGATGGGCAAGCTCACCATGTCTTCGATATGTCCGGCCATGGAGAGCGTTAGCTCGCAACTGCCGCCGCCGAGGTCGACCAGCAACGCACGGGCGTTCGCGATTCGCGCGTGCGCCAGCACACCCAGGTGAATCAGGCGGCCCTCCTCCAGCCCGGAGATGACTTCCACCTTCCAACCGGTGGCGGTGCGCACCCAATCCACGAACGCTCGACTGTTGCGGGCGTCGCGCAGGGCGCTGGTGGCGACGACGCGCACCCGATCGGCGGCGTGGGTCAGCGCGGCGCGATGGAAGCGGCGCAGCACACGCAGGGTGTGTGCCATCGCCTGCGGATCGAGCGCGCCGCCGGCGAAGACGCTTTCGCCCAGACGCGTGACCTCGCGGTCTTCGTGCAGCGTCTCCAGACGGCCGCGCACCACTCTCGCGATCTTCAGCCGCACGGAGTTGGAGCCGATATCGATGGCTGCGAACGTCGCCATGGGAGTTACAAGATTATCAGTTGCGGGCTTGCCCTTCAGACGGTGGTTTCGAGTTTCAAGTTTTCAAGTTTCGAGCAAGCGGAGCAACTCGAAACTCGAAACTGAGACCGCCCATAGGAGCAGAAGCCCAACTGCTATATTCGAGACGATGTCGTCTCTGTTGCATCCGGAGCGCGGGGCAGCTACGCAGGTCCAGGGCGACAGCCATTCTCCAGCCCCCGGCAGCTCTCTTCTGCTTTGGGGAATCGCGATCGTGGGCGCGCTCTTGCGGCTCATCGCGCTGGGCCGCAAAAGCTTCTGGCTCGATGAAATCGCCAGCGTAGCGATTGCGCGGCGGCCGTGGCCTGTGTTCTGGCACTTTCTCTGGCACGACGAAGGCAACATGGCGCTGTACTACGTCACGCTGAAGCCGTGGTTGCACTTCGGGTACGGTGAAGGCACGGTGCGGCTGCTCTCGGTAGTCGCGGGTGTGCTGTCGATTCCGTTGATGTATGTACTCGGCGCTCGTCTGCTGGGCAGAGAGGCCGGGATTCTCGCGAGCGTGCTGCTCGCGCTTAACACCTGTGCCGTCGCCGTCTCGCAAGAGGCACGGGCTTACAGCTTTCTGGTTCTGTTCGTCCTGCTCTCGAGCTACCTGTTCGTGCGGCTGATGGAAGCGCGCAGTTATCCGGCGGCGCTGGCCTACGCCGCGGTTGCGGGCGTGACTTGCTACGTCCACTACTTCGGCGTGCTCGTGCCTGCCGCGCACGCCGTCTCCGTCCTCAGCCTTTCTGCGAATCGGCGCTCGTGGAGGCTGCCGATTATCGCGTGGGCCATTATTGCGGTGTTAGCTGCGCCTGTTCTGTGGCTCATTCATGCGCAGGACGTCGGGCACATTTCGTGGTTGCAGCCGCCGTCATGGCTGGAGCTGTATCACCTGGGAGTCTTCCTCGCCGCCGACGGCGGTAAAGCTGTTGGGGCGGCGCTGCTGGTGCTCGAACTGGCGCTGGCTGCCGGGTTTGGCCTTGCATTACTTCGAGCCTGGCGTGGCCGCAACGACGACTGGTCACGCTGGCATTACTCGCTGATCGCCAGCATGGTCTTCACTCCCGTCGCCATCAGCCTGGTCGTGTCCATCGTCAGGCCGGCGTTCTACCATCGCTTTCTCATCGTCTGCCTGCCGGGATGGCTGCTCATGCTTGCGGCGGGTGTACTGCAATTGCGCAGTCGGGCATGGCGTATGGGCGCGATTGCCGCCGTGTGCGCTCTATCGCTGGCGGCGACTACGCTTTTCTACGCTCGACAGACCGAAGACTGGCGCGGAGCCGTGGCGTATCTGATGGCCAACACGCGGCCTGACGATCGCGTGTTCTACTACCAGTCCGTCGGACAGTTTGCAGGCGAAAGCTATCGCGATTGGCTACAGCCGTCGAACGCAGCTTGCCCGCAAACCTTCGGCATCAGTACCCCAAATGGCGATTGGGAGCGCGACCTTGATCGCGCCGACCGCCTGTGGCTGGTGGTCTATCGCGCCAAAGCACACGAGGCAGAGGCGCTGACGATTCAACAAGAGCTAAGCAAACGCTACGAGCCTGGCCCGAGCAAGGTGTTTCACGGCGTGACCGTCATCGAGTACAACCACAAGTAAAAAAGGAGTCATCGCAGATTTGCGACAAGCGCGCTCGCGCGCCTCCGCCGCAGCACGTGTTGAAGTATTCTGAATCGTGGCGGCCTCGGAGTCTGGAGCGGCCGCGAACGATCTTCGCTGCGAGCATCGAGTTGTCATGGCCGAGCCACCCCGCGATTTGATACCCGACACGCTGAGCCCGGTGCTGGACCAGCCGCAGCCGGAGTCCCTGCGCGAGGTCTTGCAAGACGAGGAGCGGGAGTTTACGCCCCCGGCATCGCGCGAATCCCGCATAGCCCTGGCCGTCCGCGCGCTGCGGCATCGCAACTTTCAGCTCTTCTTCGCCGGCCAATTGATCTCGCTGATCGGCACCTGGATGCAGACGGTCGCGCAATCGTGGCTGGTCTATCGCATGACCAACTCCGCCCTGCTGCTGGGAACGGTCGGCTTCGCCAGCCAGTTTCCGGTGTTCGTCACCGCCCCCATCGGCGGCATTGTGGCCGACCGGCACAATCGTCAGCGGGTTGTCATTGCCACGCAGACTGCATCGATGGTGCTCGCCGGCATCCTGGCGGCGCTCACGCTGAGCGGCCGCATACAGGTGTGGCAGATCATGGTGCTCGCCGCCGGACTCGGCGTGGTGAACGCGTTCGACATTCCGGCGCGGCAGGCCTTTCTCATCGACATGGTGGGGCGCGAGGACCTGATGAACGCCATCGCCCTCAACTCGTCGATGTTCAACGGCGCGCGCATCATCGGCCCGGCGGTGGCGGGCATTCTGGTCGCCTCCATCGGCGAGGGCTGGTGTTTCTTCGCGAACGCCGTCAGCTATATCGCGGTCATCGCCGGTCTGCTGATGATGCGCATCGAGCACGCCGCGAAGCTCGCCGCAGAAGGCTCGCCGGTGCAACACATCCTCGAGGGCTTTGCTTTCGCCAGGAACACCGGGCCGATTCGCGCGATGCTGCTGCTGCTGGGCTTGGTCAGTTTCGTCGGGATGCCGTATACGGTGCTAATGCCGGTTTTTGCCGACAGAATCCTGCACGGCGGCGCGAGAGGCCTGGGCATTTTGATGGGCGCAACGGGTGTCGGCGCGCTGCTGGGGGCGGCCAGTCTGGCCGCGCGTGTGGGATTGCGAGGGCTGGGCCGACTGATCGCGATCTGCTCCGCCGGCTTCGGCTTGAGCCTGGTGCTGTTCGCCTTCTCGAAGATTTTCTGGCTCTCGACGATTCTGCTGCTGCCCGTGGGCTTCTTCATGATGGTGCAGATGGCGTCGTCGAACACGCTGATTCAGGCCATGGTTCCTGATCACCTGCGCGGCCGGATTCTCGCGGTTTACACGATGATGTTCATGGGGCTGGCCCCGTTCGGAGCGTTGGCCGCCGGCGCGGTTGCGCATCGCATCGGCTCGCCGTGGACGGTGGCCGCCGGCGGGCTGGCATGCATGGCCGGCACTGCCTTGTTCTGGACGCAGTTGCCGGCGTTCCGGCGCGAAGCCCGTGAGCTGGTGCTGGCGCAGGGAATGATGGCGGGCACTCCGGCCCAGGGCGTCAATAGTGGAGGCTTGTCGTAAGCGATTTCGGTTCGGGTAGTGCGGCGCTTGAGCGCCGCGTTTTACCGAGGTATGAGAGCAGGCCGTCAGGCCCTGGGGCCCCTGTCGGGAAATCGCGAAACTGCGCGGTTATGGCGGGAGACCGAAGTGCCCGGCGGGCAAAGCCGAGACCTGAAGGTCGCGTTTATCGCGGGCCTGAAGGCGCGCACTACCCGACCGGACATCGCGCCGGAGCTTTCAGCAGATGGATCTATCGCATCAGCTGTAGATCAGGAAAGCGCCACACAGCAGAGCGCCGAACGCCAGTGCTTGACGCAGCTCGCTGAAGCCCAGCTTGTGTACGTCCAGAGGCTGCTGCTCGCGGAGGAACCACAGGATTCCACGCAGTAGCACAGGCAGGAAGGCGACGGCGGCAATCGCCGGAAACAAGCCCAAGCGCCAGGAGAAAAGGACCGCCGCCACGAGAGCTCCTTGTGCCAGCAGGAACGGCAGGCCGTGCGTTAGTTTGTCTCTGAAGGTGGCGGCGCGCGCGGAACGAATTCGCACTTGCACAAAGTGGATTTGATCGCTGGCGAAGAGCCAGTTGGCGAGCCAGAGTGCGATCGCTATGCGATCGAGATGACCCGCCGTCACGTAGTAGGCGCCGGCCGCCGTGGACGTCAGGCCGATGGCGCCGATAACCTGCGCCGGCATTCGGCCTTTGCGTCCCAGCTTCTTCACTTCGGCCTGACCGGCGAACGCCAACCCCGCAACGATGCCGACGATCAGCAGTCCGCGAACTTGCTCGCTTCGCAGCAGAACCAGCACACTAAGCGCCGCAACAATGCCGATGCCGACGATCGCACGGGCCACCAGCTTGCGTTCGGAGGCGCTTTGCGCCTTGATGGCCGATGTGCCCAGCCAGCTTTCGACCGGCGTCCGCAGCCAGAACAGCGACATGGCCGCCACGATGAACAGTGTGAGGCCGGCGAAGTTGACGCCGGTTCTTGCCGCGACAATTGCGCCTGTCGCCAGTGGAACCAGCAACATGCCCCACGCGCCATGCTCGCGTGGGATAACCATCGTCCTGAGTCGGGAGTTTTGTACGGTGCTGAGGTGAGCTGCCATGTTGCGATGCTAACCCGGCCCCAGCGGGCCAGCTATGACTTAAGTCTCATCACCCTGACCGGAGGTTTACGAACGAGTGGGTCCTGCGATCTTCGCTTCCGCGGCTTCGCGGACCATCTTGTTCGACGTGCCCGGCTGATAAATGCAGAAGGGTTCCTCCGCGAGGTAGTCGCCGGTAGCGGCGAAGGCGCGCGCCCGGCAGCCCATGCAGACGTGACGGAACTCGCAGCAGCCGCACTTCCCTTTCAGGTTGTCGTCATCGCGCAGCATTCCGAAGACTTCCGAGTCGTTCCAGATCTCGGCGAAACTCTGTTTGCGCAGGTCGCCGGCAATCGCGGGCAGATAACCGCAGGGGAAGACCTCGCCTTCATGCGAGATGAAGCACACGCCGGTTCCGGCAAGGCAGCCCTTGGTCATCGCGTTCATGTCGCCGGGATGTCCGCCCGGATGGCCGGTGTGACCGACCGGCGGACCGCCATTGGGCTTTAGCGAGATCCCCGTCGAGCCGGGCATGGTCATGTCCGTGGGACCAATCTCGTGAGGGTGCGAGGGCGCTGCGGGTTGCGCTTTGCCGGCCATGCGGTCGGCGGCGCGGCGCTGCCGCAATACGCGGAAGTAGTGCGGCGCACATGTCGCTTTCAACTCGATGTCGCCGGTCAGCGACTGATCGTAGAACCAGTTCAGCATCCGCTCATATTCTTCCGGAGCCACCATCTGCTCGGCGGCAATGTCCACTCCGCAGCCCACGGGCACGAGCAGGAAGGTGTGCAGGGCGTCGGCGCCCAGGCGGCGCGAGAGCTCCAGCACGTCGGGCAACTGGTGTGCGTTGTGGCGCGCGATGGTGGTGTTGATCTGCACCGACACGCCGAGCTGTTGCAGGTTCTTCATGCCGTAAACGGCGGCGTCGAACGCTCCCGGTATGCCGCGGAAGGTGTCGTGAGTGGTGGCGTCGGCGCCGTCCAGCGAGATGGACACGCGCTTGATGCCCGAATCTTTAATCTTCTGCGCGATATCTTTCGTCACCATGGTTCCATTGGTGGCCAGGGCGGCGCGCAGCCCGCGGCTGGTGGCATATTCGGCAAGCTGGAAGATGTCGTGACGATAGAGCGGCTCGCCGCCGCTGAGGACGAGGATGGGATTTCCGAAATCGGCGACCTGCGAAATGATGTTCAGCGCTTTGCCGGTGGGCAGATCGTTGGGCGACATCAGCTCCGTCGCGGTGGCACGGCAGTGGATGCAACGCAGATTGCAACCCTTGGTGACCTCCCAGAAGATCAGCCGCGGCTTGTATTCGCGCTTGCCCGCCGGATGGCTCCCGTTGCCTGCTGTCATGTGGTTTTCCTCCCCCCGCTCTTGCGGACTACGGCTCGTTGTATGAGTAAAAGATAGGATTTCGACGACCCAAGAGGCCGTGAGTGGCATCACGTGGGGTTGTGATGTAAGTCACTCGGGACGACCGCACCACCGCGGCGGCTTAGCGGAAGTGCCACGGAGCCAGAGCTTCGTGCTCGGAGATCATTTCCCTGAGCTTCTCCGCGGGGTCCACGAAAGGCCAGACGAAGCCGGCCCACTTAGGGTTGTAATAGACAATGGTTCCGAAGTCGGTGGTTCCTCGTAAGCGCACACGCACCAGGCGCCGCCAGTACCACCACACTAACTCTACTGCTTCGACCTGACGGAACGGAACATAGATGGTCCTGCGATAATTCGAAAGCACGAGTTGCCCGTCGAGGACACCAACCCGCTTGGTCCGAGTCGACACCCAGCCGATGAAGACTGTAAGCGCGAGCAAGGCGATACCAAACACACCCAGCCTGCGGAGATCGGGAAAATGGCCGAAACGGATGGTGAGGTAAATCAAACCGGCCACCAGCGCCGAGTACCACAGCGCGGGAAAGACAAACATGTTCAGCGGTGTGACTACGTCTCCCGATAGCCAGTGGATGTGGACGGGATTCTGGTCCGGACCGTACTCAAGCGTGGGCGGGATGGTTTTCCTCCAACCAGCAACTGCCGATCAGTTATGTTGCGACGTCAGGTGGAAGCTGATAGGGAATGCCTGAATGTTCACCCGCCTGCCATCGCGGCGTTATCCTGCCAGATTTCCGTTACCCTTCCAACTCAGCAAGAACAGCAGCCAGGTTCATTAGGATCGGCGGCAGGCTGAATTCCGAGGTCTCAATCCAGCTGGTGCCGCTGGAGCAGTCCCAGCCCTTCCTGGTTTCAGGATCGACGACCCAAATGCCCTGCACTCCCATGGCGCGGTAGTCGGCTATTCGCTGCTGGTAGCGGCTGATGCGGTCTTCCGGGGAGAGCACTTCGATAATCACCAGTGGCGCCTGCCGAACAATGCGCTTGTCCTGGCTGGAGCGGGAACAGATGACGATGTCGGGGACACGATAGCGGGTCGGGCTGACCTGAGTACGCACGTCTGTCCTTACCCGAATCTGCCACTCTTTTTCATACTGCGCGAACCATTTTATGATCGCGACAATTACGTCCGAGTGCTCGATCTCGCCCACGTTCCGCTCCTCGAGCTGCCCGTCCACATACTCCACGTCCGGCTCGTAGGTACTGTTGAGGTACTCTTCAACGCTGACCGGGGGTGCTGTCGTCGTAGCCATGCCGTTATTGTAAATCCGGCCCGAAGCCCGCGCCGAAGCTGCGTCGTCTCGGGTGCGGGTCTCTATCCACGGGCCACTGAACACGGGCCACTGTTTTACGGCCCGACTCCCCCATTGTGGCAATCGGAGCAGTTCACCTGGGTAAGGTCGCCGATGTCGACCGGATGCTTGAAGATTTGCGTCGGCAAGCTGGCGACCTCGTTGCCGCTTTCCTGCTGCTCCAGCACCGTGTGGCAAGAGTTGCAATCCTTGCTGATGACCTTGCCATCCTTGCTTACGTGGTTGCCATCGTGGCAACGGAAGCAGCCGGGGAAGTAAAGGTGCCCGATGTTATTGGGATGGGTGCGCCAGTTTACGTGCATCGAGGGAAAGAAGGTGGTGCTGTAAATCCGTTGCAGCTCGACGATGGCGTCCTTGACGATGTCCGCCTTGGTGGAAGCGATTTGCGGGTATTTCTCCTGATAGAACCTGGAAACCTTGTCGGCGATGGCCTGCTTAGCCTCGTCGCTCGTCTTGTAGTCTGCGGTCAGCACCTCCACGCCCTCTTTCTTGATGTAGGGCAGCGTGGCGTCGATGGAGCGGCCGGAGATGGCGCGGTCGACCGATACGTCCGGCGCCACATAGATGTGGGTGGGACGGTTGTGGCAGTCGATGCAATCCATACGTCGCTTGCTGGCCTTATCGATCTGGGCCTGGGTCGGAGGATTGTCCTTTGTGGTGTATTCCGTCACGTGTCCCCGAGAATCTTCCATGCGTACCCAGGGGATGGTTTGGCGCTGCTCGTCACTAGCGAAATAGGTGATCTTGTTGGCAATGTTCATGTGCCAATGAATGCCTTCACCGGCCTGTCCCAGGGAGGGATCGCCGCCGCCCGTCTTAATCAGCAGGCGAATCACGCGCGGCGTATTTTGCGCATCATCGCCGTAGTGGGTAAAGGTCTTCAGCTGGGCCCCCCAGAACTTCTTCGGCCAGTGGCACTGTTCGCAGGTCTGCTGCGCGGGGCGCAGGTTCTGCACCGGCGTAGGGATAGGACGGGGATAGGTTCCCATTGCGGTGTAGTACACCTGCCGCATTCCGGAGAGCTTCGACTTCACATACCAGCTTGCGCCCGAACCTACGTGACAATCGACACAGGCTACGCGCGCGTGCGGCGAAGCCTGATAGGCGACGAATTCCGGATGCATGACCGAATGGCAAAGCTGCCCGCAAAACTGTACGGAATCGGTGAACTCGTAGGCCTTGTAGCTGCCGACAGCGCTAATCAGCGTAAACGCCACGACAAAGCTGAGAACAAAGGCGGCGGTGCTGCGCTGCGCGGGATTGTTGAGGTCGAGGCGGGCGAAGTGGAAAGGTGCACCTACCTGGCGGAGCCGCCGCCGCCGCTCCCACACGATCCCTATCGGAATCAGGATGAGTCCCAGAATCAGAAACCCGGGAGCGACCATGTAAGCGAGAATGCCGACGTAAGGTGACGGCTGGCTGGTCAGCAGGTCGATCAGCACCAGAAAAACGATGTTGGCAAACGCGACCATCGCCAACGCTATGCCAATCAAGCTGATCGGGTTTTTATGGAGCCCCTTGGAAACGGGCGGATGATCGCTCAGAGGATCTTTTTGCGTGTCCTCAGTCATTCGTAGGAATGTCCCTTCTTTGCACCGTCCCACTCAATGGTGCAGGAATCGCCCTGACAAAATCGTCCTGCGGCACTGCCCCCACTGCAATCCCACATTGGGGGAACAGCCGTTGCTGGCTGTCCCTCTTCCCTCTTCACTGCGCCGCGACGCCCTATTTGTTCGAGCCGACCGGCTCCGCCGGCTCTTCTTGCGCCGCTGCCGCGACCTCCGGTTTCTCCTCCGGGCCGCACGCTTTCTCGATAGCCAGAGTATCTAACGGGTGCTCGTGCTCGTACTGTTCGATCGACATCTTCCCGTCAAACCAGGCCCAATTCATGGGATAGGCGTCGGGATCGAAGATGACGCCGTAGAGGTGCCACACGACGATGGCCAGCGTTGCCAATACCGCCTCGTAGAAGTGGATGGTGATAGCGGCGTCGACCCACCAACCGGGAACATGCTGACCAACCGCGACCTTGAACCAGGCCATGAGTCCGGTACCGGCCATGACAAACATACCCCAAACCAGCGCCCAGTACTCCATCTTTTCGGCGTAGGTGAAGCGCCCGAACATCGGCCGTTGGTCGCTACGGCCCAGGTAGTACCGGAAGGCGTCGCGCGCATCGGTGACATCTTTCCAGTCGGGCAGCATGTCCTTTATCAGTTGGCGGCCATCGGGCTTGCGGATGACGTACCACAGATGGAACAGGCTCACCGCGATGAGCACAACTCCGGCGACGCGGTGAATGTAGCTGCGCACCAGTTCGTTCACGAAGACGGCGGCCAGCCACGAGGATGGATATTTCAGCGCGAATCCGGTAAACACCAGCGTGAAGAAGCTGAGAAGCAGCGTGAGGTGTTGAATGCGCTGCCCCAGGGTCATGCGGAACAGAATGCGCGGCTGCGCGAGGCGGTGCAGGATGAGTTTCTTGCGCCACACGATCAGGTTGTGCAGCACCATGCCGCCGATGACGCAAACGATCATCCAGACATAGAAGCGCTTGATGAGGGCGATGACCTTGGTGCCCACGTCAGCCTTCACGACGCCATCGAAGTGGACTTTGCTGGTGATGAACTTGTCATTCGCGCCGGGATGGCATTGGCCGCAGGTCTTCGCCAGGTTGGCATGGTTGATGGTGGAATGCGGATCGCTCGAGGGCAGAATGTTATGCACGCCGTGGCAACTGGCGCAATTCGCGGCGGTCTTGGACCCCATCGTCTGCGCCATGCCGTGATAGCTCGCCAGGTAGGAATCGACGCGCCCCCCGGGCACACCGAACTCCTTCGAGAGGCGCACACTCTCATGGCAGGCAGCGCAGGTGTTCTTCACATTGGCTGACGCAACCGATGAGCTCGGGTTGCTGGGCGCCTTGATGGTGTGGATGCCGTGGCAGTCGGTGCAGACCGGCGCCTGCCAATTGCCGCGCGCGATCGCCTGCCCGTGAATGCTCTGCACGTATTCCTGCTTGATGTTGTTGTGGCACTTGGCGCAGGTGGCCGGCACATTGAATTTGTTGATGGGCGACTTGGGATCGCCTGCGGGCAGGATGTCATGTTCGCCGTGGCAATCGGTGCAGACCGCAGCTTTCTCCGAGCCGGCAGCAACGGCCTTGCCGTGCACGCTTTCCTGATACGAGCTGAACGCTGCCGAGCTGACCCCGCTGGACGCCATCACGAACTTCTGTCCGTGGCAGGCGCCGCAGGTCTGCGGAATATTGGTGTGCGCGACCTTCGACTTCGGATCGCTGGAGGGCAGCAGCTCATGCACGCTGCCGTGGCAGTCCTGGCACTTCGCGACGTTGGTGTTCCCTGCCGCAGCGGCCCTGGCGTGGATGCCGTGATCGTACTTTGCCTGCTCATCGGCGTGGCACTGGGAGCACTTGGGCATCACCGGCGTGGGATCGTGGGGCACGCCCTTCACATCGACGTGGCAATCGACACAGGTGAAGGCGCTGTGGATGGAAGCCTTGAACTTGTCGCCGTCAACTCCGAGCGAGACCTGCTTGCCATTGATCTGTGCCGTGAGGCTGGGGTCGCTGTGGCAGCCCAGGCACTCGTCATTCGACATTTTGGCGGCAGCCTTCGACGAGTGCTTCTTAGCCTGCGTCCCCGCCGGGGCCGGGTTCGGCGCCGGTTCGGGTGGATGGGCGAATGCTGCCGTCGCTATCAGCAGGGCAGCAACGAAGAGCAGAAAGTAACGCCTCACAAAACCCCCTCGGTACAAGCCGGGTCGAAACACACCAGCTAACATTCCAACATCGCCGAACCATGTACCAAGGGGCAGTGAGAGAGCGCACGGGCACGCGTGACCTGGGTCACACGAGCCCGGTTCGCATATTGTCGTTGCTGGTTCCGCTAGCCAGGACCGGGCAGCTCTGACAGGCTTCGCCCTTCCATCCTTACTAAAGTTTCGTTGCCAGCTGGAATCCGGGTGCCGTGAGGATGCCGGCTGTGTTCCAATTCACATAACTGATCCGCACAAGCCAGCCGGAGGGGAGCCGCTCGCCTATGCGCGTCGCACTGCTCACTACCTTTGCCGCCAGCAGGAAGGAACCGCTGGTCGCGATGATGGATCGCGTTCATCAAGGCTTCCTCGACGCCGGCCTGCAGCCCACCATTCACTTCAACTTCGCGGACGGAGGGGTGGTCAGCTTTTCCAGCGTGGACCGGGTCTTGAAGCGTCACCCGGAGCTGGAGCGCTTTGTGACGGAGGCTTCGCCGGCGCCGCAGCTTAAGATTCCCAGCGTCCGTCGGCTCTCGAACGGGCCGCTGTCGCCAGGTGCGAACGAGACGATACCCTACGAGACCCTGCAAGAAATCGCTGCGGGCGTGCCTCGGTCGTTTCCGTTCCACCATCTCGCCATCCACTTTAATTCGGCGGAATTCGGCCAGCCAGTCGTTATGGGCACCGTCGCGCCCGGGGTGGATGCCGGAGCGATCGTGGTGGGCGCCGCTGCGCCCGGAATGGTTGCCGGAGCCACAGTGACGGGCGTTATGGCGCCCGGGATGATGGCCGGAGTTGTGATCGGCGATAGCTGGTGGGTCAATGCGCGTCAACGCTCGCTCAAGGCATGCCGGTTCGCGGAAGTCGAAGTCGGGGCCAAAAAGCTGCCGGAGCCAACCGGCCCGCTGGCTACCGTATTGGCCGCTTGCGGCAAGGCGAGGAAGACCATGCAGGCGCCGTTGCCGGGAACGTTGGGACCGGGTCCGGTTCCCGGTGTACGCCTGCCAACCGGAGCGGCCGTACCCAGTGCCAGGCCCGAACTTTTGCCTGCAGTGAAAGCGATCTCGGTGAAATACCGCGACTCTATAGCGGAGATCGTCGCCCGCGCGGGGCTGCCGCATGATCTTCCCGGCAATGCGGAGATGTCAGATCTGGCGAAGGGCGTCACTTCCGGACCCAGGAAGCCCGCCCTGGAGCGGGTCTTCAAGCCCATGGGCTACAGCGTCAGCGGCGGAACCGGCGGCGCTACGGGTAGCTATCGCATTCGCCGCCGGACCGCGGCGAACTCCACCCTGGAGCTCAGCTTGGATACCGGCACGTGGTTCCCTGCGGTGCTGGCCATGTTCTGCGTTTACGGCTTGGGATTTAAGGCAACCGTCATCCTTCCGCCCACCCGAAAAGCCGTAGCCGGAGGCCAATACCCGATCGGCGACGCCGAACGTTGGGAGAAGATTGTGGAGAACCTGGGCGCACTGGTGGCGGAGTTGGAGCGCACCTTCGTTCCCGAGGTCGAAGCGGTGGCTGGCGCTTCGCCGGAGTGGTACAAGCCGGAGAGCTGATATGGCAGCCTTCCCGCAACACGGCCCACCCGCGATAGCTCCGGCCCCGTTTCGCCAGATCGCTCCTAACACGCTTGAGTTGCGCGAAGGCGGCGGAGGCATGGCGGTGTTGGGGCTGCCATTCTTCTTGGCGGGTGTGCTGATCGCGCTCAGCGTGCTGCGGCTAGTGCGCATCAAAATCGATCCCGAGCCGCAAAGTATATGGCCTTTTCTGGCGTTTGCCGCTATGGGCGCCGCTTTCATCGGCGTTGGCGCGGTCATGATACTTGGACGGCGATGGCTGACTCTGGACGTCAGCCGGGGAGCGCTGCTCCGCAGCTACGGGCTGCTCGTGCCGCTGCACACCCAGGAGCGGCTGTTGAGCGAATTCAATGCCGTGGTCGTCGCCTATGATGCGGGCGATTCCGATTCACCGGAGCGCTATCCCGTGCGCTTGCGCTGCGTCACCGGGCCAGACTTCGTGATGCGCTCGCCGGCAACGTTTGGCGAATCGCGGAGCCTGGCACAGTACCTGTCGGCGTTTCTGCGCCTGCCTTTGGTCGACACGACCACCGACCATGAAACCATCCTCGCTCCCGGGCAGCTCGACCATAGCTTGCAGCAGCGCCTTCAGGCCGGCGACAACGAGCAGTCCCAACCCGCGCGGCCGCTCAAAATGCGGTGCCAGATCAGTGAGTCTGCGGGCGAGACGACAATCGTCATTCCCGGCGGAGGCTCATGGCCGGCGGGAGCCTTCAGCATCGCGTCCCCTCTCTTCGTGCTGCTGATCGTGATGCCCGCCCTGCTGCGATTCCTCACCCGAGGCGGCTCGCCGCTTTTGTATTTCGCCGTGCTGTTGCTGCTCGTCCTGGTGGTGATTCTTCCTTTGATCTTTTTCAGCGTCAACCTGATGGTCGCGAGCAAACGAAAACGAGCGTCGGTCACGGCTTCGCCTGCAGGCATAGAAATCAGCCAGCGCAGCGGACGACGCACACGCACTACCGTGGTTTCTATTGCCGACCTGGTAGACCTGGACTGCAGCACCGCGGAAGCGGCGGTGAAATCGGTAAGAAGCTCGTCGATAAGACTGGCTGAAGTTCCGAGTCCCGACCTGCAGCGCTGGGCCGAGTTCCTGAAACGCTGGCTGCCCGCCAGAGGCATCATCGTGAAATCGCGGAACGAGCTGCTGACCTTTGGAGAAGGACTACCCGCCGACGAACTCCAGTATCTGACATGGCTGCTGCGCCGAGCGCTGGCCAAAGCCTCAACGGAGCGGCATCATCCGGAAAGCTGATGTGGCCGGCACACAAGGCCCACCCCCCCTTCCCTGGACGATTCGTGGTGTCCTGAGCTCGCCTTGAAGGGCATGGCTTCAGCCGTACCCCTGTGTGCCCGATGGTCCGCCTTCAGGCGCCGAGGGATCTTTCCCGCAGCGGCGATAAAGCCGGGTCTCTGGATAAACATTTTGCGGCACGCCGGAAAGCCTGCCCTGAGAGCCGCAGCGCGTGCCCTTTCACCGCAGGTTTAGAACAATACGGGATGATTTGTGAGGCTCCAGGCATACCGTTTCAGTGGTAAAGTACAAGCCGCAAAATATGATCGGTCATTCCGCTCGGCCGAGGAGATCGCCAATGATGAACTTGCTGGGACACCTGAGGAATTTCCGCAAGGCAGGCGTGGCGCTGGGGTTGTGTACGCTGGCGATAGCTGGAACGCCGGCGGCACAGTCGCAGACTTACTCCGTTGTGTTCAGCTTCAGCGGCCCCTCCACTGGTCTTTATCCCGTCAGCGGTGTGACCGTCGACCGCGCCGGCAATCTTTACGGCACCACCCAGATCGGTGGCCCGGGAACAAATTGCTACGAGGGGTGCGGCACGGTGTTCAAGCTATCTCGCCACGGCTCCGGCTGGGTGTTCACTCCTTTGCACAGCTTCGTCGGCGGCACCGATGGCGGCAATCCCAGCGCGCGGCCGGTCTTCGCACCCGACGGGAGCCTGTGGGGCACCACGACCGAAGGCGGGGTGGGATGTTTCGGTATGGGCTGCGGCACCGTTTATCAACTGCAGCCGCCGCAACATGCGACGGGAAATATTCTCGGCGGATGGTTGGAAACCGTGATCTACCGTTTCAATGACAGCGGCGATGGCAACATGCCGGAAGACGCCGACCTCCTTTTCGACGCATCAGGCAATGTCTACGGCAGTACGTTCACCGGCGGCGACGGCAGCCAATGCTTCGGAGGTTGCGGGACGGTCTACAAGCTAACCCACTCCAACGGTGCGTGGACGGAGAGCATCATTCACAACTTCGGCAACGGCAGTGACGGACAGTATCCCTGGACCGGCCTTATCTTTGATCGATCCGGTAACCTTTATGGGACCACGTCGAGCGGCGGTGCTAACCGTAAGGGTGCGATTTACCAACTAGTGCCGTCCGCAAACGGCTGGACCGAGCAGGTCATCTACAGCTTCCAGAACATGGACGATGGATACATTTCTTATGGCGGCCTCATCGCCGATGCCGCGGGCAACTTCTACGGCACAACCTGCTGCGGCGGTCCGCTGGGAGGCGGAGCGGCGTTCCAGTTGACGCACTCGGGCGGCTGGGTGCTGACCACGCTGCACAACTTCCAGGGACAAGGCCCGGAAGGCAGCCTGGTGATGGACGCCGCGGGAAATCTCTACGGCTCCACGAACGGAGGCGGGGCCTACGGCAAGGGCACCGTGTTCAAGCTGAGCCCGAGTGGCGGCGACTGGACCTACACCACGCTTTACGATTTCTGTCCCAGCGATTTTCCTTGCCCCGATGGCGCCTTTCCGTCGGGCAGCCTGGCAATCGATAGCGCGGGAAATCTCTATGGCACGACGACAGATGGCGGGGCGACCGGCGGCGGCTTGGTATTTGAGGTGACGCCGTAGTTTGCGGATCCTTTGCGGAACCGGGATGGCGCCAAAGAGGAACTTCGAGTGACATTCTGGGTGGCGCCGTCTTCGCTTGGTGATTCCCCCCAAACAATGACCGCTTACGGGCCGGAATAAAGGAGAAGATAATGACAAGTCGTACGACCCTCTCTGTCTTCCTGTCGGTTCTTAGTGCTCTTCTAATCCATGCCAGACCGCTGGTCGCCGTCGACCAATCGCTTCCGGCCCTGAATCACGCTACCGCATTTGCGGCGGGGAAAGTTTCTCTTCAGCCGGCGGATTACGATTTCCGCTTGGAGAATCCAGCGCGCCGGGTGCCCGGGCAAGCGGCAACGCCCAGCAGCGAGTTCAGCCTCATCTACCACGTTGTGGGACTCGGTAACGGCTTCCCGAATTACATGCCACCCGCCGGATCGCCGGATCCCACGCTTGCGGTGGGCGGAACGGAAGTCGTGCAGGCGGCGGGAATTTCCTACGCGGACTTCGACAAGAGCACCGGGGCCATCATCCCGCTGAATGGCCTGGACAGCACACCCGGTAATACCATCTGGCACGATCTTCTGCCCGGCACGTTATGCGCGAACAACAACGAAGGCGAGCTGCTGGTGAAATTCGATCGCGCCGCCTCGCGCTGGATCGTCACGCAAACCGTCGCCAGCTCGCCCTATGCCGTTTGCCTCGCCGTTTCGCAGACGGCGCACTTCTCCGACAATCTTTGGTACGCGTACCAGTTTCCCGTGGTGCAGAGTGGCCTTCCCGACTATGCGAAGTTCGGCGTCTGGTCGAGCGGCGGCGCCAGCGACGGCTACTTTCAAACCTGGAACAACTTTGGGCCAGGCGGCAGCGGCTACGCGGGCCCGGCGATATGCGGCTATGACCGCGCCAAGATGCTGGCAGGCGATCCTTCGGCGGAGCAGATTTGCTTTCAGCTCACTACCAACGAAAGCAGCTTGCTGCCGGCGGACCTCGATTCGCCGGTTGGCCCTCCTGCAACCCAGGACGAGTTCTTCATTGGCAGCGTCGATGCCGTCGACAATTCGCATCTCTCGCTCTATTCCATGCACATCAACAACTGGGCGACCGGCGATGCGACCATGACCGGGACCGACAACTCGCAATTAATCGCAGTCGCGCCCTACACCGGCTCCTGCAGCGGACAGTTCGGCGGATTCTGCGTGCCGCAGGAAGGCTCCCCGACCCAACTGGACTCGCTCGGCGACCGCTTGATGTACCGCTTTGCTTACTGGGACGATCGGCCTTCCGCTACCGTCACTGCCGCTCCGCCGATACCTCCGCCTTTACAGCATTGGCTGGTGAACCTCGATGTCGAGTCCCCCACCGGCCAGATCGGCGTGCGCTGGTTCGAATTCACCGCCGGCCACCGGACCGTACCGGTCACTTCGCTGTTGGTTTTCCAGCAAGGCACCTATGCGGGATCGCCGTCCGACACCAACTATCGCTGGATGGGTTCAATCGCCCGCGACAACGTGGAGGACATCCTGCTGGGCTACAGCGTCTCCAGCTCGAACATGTTCCCGTCGATCGCGGTCGCCGGGCGCAAGTACACCGACACCCTCGGTACGCTGTCTCCGGAACAGTTTCCGGTGAACGGCACCGGCTTCGGTCCTCGCGCCTGGGGTCAGTACAGCACCATGGCGGTCGATCCGTCGGACAACTGCACGTTTTTCTATACGACGGAGTACTACCTGGCTAGCTCTTCCGGCTGGAGTACCGACATCTCCAGTTGGAAATTTCCGAATTGCCATTAGAGGTGCGCGCAACGGTTTTACAAAACTTATCCATTTAAGGTGAATCCTCGGAGGACAATCTGAGTTCGTATTCCTAGCTGGAAATACGAATCATGTCCTTGCGTCGAATCCCGACTCGCGCGCTGGGCCTTTGCGCTGCGCTGACAGTTGCAATGGCCTTTGGCGCTTGCCGCACCGTGCCGGGGCCAAAGCCCGCCTTCCGCAGCGACCTGCGTCCGTTGGGCTTTCCTACGGAGACGCTGGGCCGCATCGTAGGAAGCTTCACCGATATAAGTTTTCTGTCGAACGATCTTGTGCTCGTAACCGTCAATACGAGGACGTTCGGCGCGGACGACGAGACACCCTCCGACTTGCCGGAATCCAAGCTGCTTCTGTTCGATCTCCGGCGGCACGCTCTGATCAAAAGCGTGGAGATGCCGGTGCAAAAGGCGCAGGACTCGGTGCAGTCTGCGGGAAACGGGACCTTCGTCCTGTTGAATCGCGCAGGAGTGCAGATTTGCTCGCCCGAACTCGAATGCGGCGCGCCTTTCAAGACCCGCGGGCCGCTCTATCTCTCACCGCGCGGAACCAGGATCGCGGTTGGCGGACAGGGACACTGGGAGCAGAAGATCCTTGATGGCAGCAAGCTGACCGAACTGCAATCGTTCGCCGCGAATGAGCCCAGAGTTGTCCCGGGAGACAACGGTTTGCTCTACGCACAGAAGGACAAGCTCTACGCGGTCCTCGCCGGCGATCCGAATCCGCATTTTGTCCTGGACGGGGTCGGGACTGGAGCGCGGCCGGACGCCCGCTTCCTGGACGCTAACACCATCGCGGCTTTGCAGTCCGACAAAACCATGGCCATCGCGACCGTAAGCGGCAAGGTCTTGTTTCGCGTACCCGTCAGCGCGGGGTCCTTTGTCGCCGAGATCTCGACGTCAGCCTCCGGCTCTCGCTTCTGCTTTCACGACGCCGGTTATCGCGGGCTGCGGGCAATCCTGAACTCCATGAACATCGAGCAGCCGTTCAATCTGGAGCGCGTGAACGTAATGGACGTCGGGTCGGGAAAATCGCGCTTCCGGTTGCGGTGGGACCCGCGTCCGTATGTGGACTATCTGAGCCGGCCGGCGTTGTCGCCGGATGGCCATCGCCTGGCGGTTATCCGCCGCGGATTTCTGGAGGTGTACGATATTCGATAGGACTGTGTGCCGTACCCGCCGCGGCTGCGCAACTTGGTCCTACCCTCACGCATCGCTGTAGTGGGGTGGCCTATGTATCGAACATTGCTGTTGCTCTCGCTGCTTCTTGGCTGCGCGCTTTGTCTGAATGGGCAAGAGGGCATACCCGGCGCCGACATCTGGCGAGCGCCGTCGGGGCCGTCCACCGTCGACGGCTGCCTACGAAGTTCCAGCACCCATTACACCGTTACCGCTGCGGACGGCAGGGTCACGCGGCTCACAGGCAATACGGCCTGGCTCAGCCGTTACGTCGGCCACGAAGTTGAGGTGAACGGCAAACCCACGGTCATTACTCTGGATACGACAGCGGCGAAGGCCGCGTCAACAGTGGAGCAGTTGCCCGCCCTCGAAGTGAAGAGCGCGAAGGAAATTTCGAAGACGTGCAGCTCGGCGCCTTAAGCCGGCTACCAGCCCACGCCCGGCAAGTGACAGTTGCCGCCGTTTTGCAGCCAGCGCGCTCCGTCGCCGGTAAGCTCCAGGACATTGATGGGAGCGCCGACCTCGCGCGGATGCGCCTGCATCTCCATGCGAATCAATCGATCGATGGACGCCGCGGATGCGACGCTTCGCGGCTGCCCTGACGCGGCCACATAGGGCTTGATGCGCTCCCAATAGCCGAGATAGAAGACGGCATTGTCCGGCTGGCAATTGCCCGGGCACACCGTTGTCCGCAGCGTAAGGCCATTTGCACTCTGTCGCAGTTCGATAATGCCCAGTATCGGCTGGCGATTTACCACTTGCGCCACCGCGAGCTGCACGACGTCTGACGCGCCGGCAGAGGGCTGCGCCAGGTAGCGATACGCGGGTGCGTTGTTCGCCGCCAGCGCGGCCAGCAGGCGATTCACTCTTCTTTCCAGGAAAGAGGCGGTGGCGGAGACGTGCTGCTGGAAGGTGCCGGGCCGGGCGAAACCGTCACGGATCGCATCGGTCGCGCGATAGCTCGCACCGTAGTGGGCAAGTCCAGAGACGGCGGCGTAAACCTGGCCCACTTCGAACAGCTTGCATTCGGTGGCACTTCCCGAGGAGCCGTAGATGGCGCGGCTATCGGCCGCCAGAACGACGCGATGCCGGTTGCGGAGCGCAATTTCCGTGGTGCCGTGCAAGCCGGCCGTCGGCCAGGAGCACAAACCGGCTAGCAACAGAATGGGAATCTTCGCCGAAAGCCGAGGTCGCAAGACTCGCACCTCGATCTTCAGCGCACCCAGACGTACGGCGGAGGCGGAGGCGGTGGCCCGTACGGCCACGGCCCGTAGCCAAACCCAACGACGAAGGGCGGCCGGTTGGCGCCCATTCTCTGGTCGCGAACGCTGGCCCAATCCTCGAAGCCATCCCGCGGCGGCGCCTTCTGTGCCGTATGCTGCAACGAGGTTCCGCTGCGGAACAGCACCTGCTGCCCGGAATCGATGGTCACGGCGGGACCGCTTCCGGTCGCAACGATCGCTCCCTTCCTCGTCGTCACCACCGTCTGGTCTTCGTTGGGATGGACGTCGACACGATAAGTGCCCGCCTTGGTCGCCGTCAGCGTGGCGTTGGGTGTGTCGATCTCATAAATCTCGCCGGGAAAGAGATGCAGGATGGTGAGACTCACCTCGCCCTGGTTGACGCCGATTTGCACCGTATTGCGGTTCACGGCAGTCAGCGTGACACTGGCTTCGGAATTCATCCGAAGCAGGCCGTATCCCAGAGCGATCTCAGCTCGCGAATCCTTGGCCGTCCAGATGTACTCGGCGGGTATGAGCTCTTGTCCCACGCGCGCCGCACTCCACTGATTGGTTTCCCTGGGCGCCACCGACAACTCACCCGAGATGTATTGCACTCGTGCCGTGCGGCCCTGGCCAGCGCCGGGAGCCATCCTGACTTGCCCCATTGCGGACGCCGCGAACACTAACGAAATGAGTATTGCTGAAAGGTAGGGCGCGGCCCCACGTGCTGATTTCACTTGCGCCATGACGCTCTCCGGCAACAATAAGCCTTACCAATGTAGAACACCAGTCAGGGGTGCTAAGTTGCGCGTCTGAGAGCAACGAAAATCGGGGATATCTGAAGGACTGAGCAGGCTAGCGAAGTGCAGCAATCCTGGCGCGCCCGGAGAGATTCGAACTCCCGACCTAATGCTCCGGAGGCATTCGCTCTATCCAGCTGAGCTACGGGCGCGCTCAGGAAATTATACATGCGGTCATCCCGGCGGCTGAACGCGCCGCAAGCGTTAAGGCACCGATCTTAGAGCGGCGCCGCAGCGTCAGGCCGCGCGCCTCTGGCGGGTGTGCGCGGCTTTGCGGGCGGCTTGCCTGAGTTCTGCCGGTCCCTTGGTGCGGACCGCTTTCCGGGCGACCTGTTTCCTGGCAGCGCTGCCGCGCTTGCGCGCCGATTGCCGCGCCTGCTTCGACAACGACGCGTGCGACGCCGCCGCGTGGCCCTCGCGCTTCAGGGCGCCTTCCACTGCCCGCGACCGCTTGGCCGATTTCTTCTTCGCCGGCCGGCGCCCCTTGCTCAGGTCGCGCTCGGCCTTCTGGCGCGTCGCGGCCGATTGCGCCCCCTTTTTTGGCGGCGGCAGCTTGACGCCCGCGCGCCGTGCCTTCGACAAGCCGATGGCAATCGCCTGCTTGGTCGAGCGGGCGCCATGCTTGCCCTCGCGGATGTGGTCCATCTCTTCCTTAACAAACTCGCCGGCCTGCGTGCTCGGCGACTTGCCTTCCCGCTCGTCCTCGTGCGCCCGCTCCAGTGTCTCTTTCTCCGGCATATGCACTCCTTTATTGAATCGATAGAGTTGCCGTCGCGTGCTGCTCAAATTGGGTTGCGACGCTTAGGAGGATGCGATTTGCCAGCCGTGGGATGGACTAAACTACTTCTGAATGCAAGCGCTCGGCAGCACACTGGCAGAAAGTTCGTCGCGACCGGAGAGCCATCGTCCGCTGTTACTGGCGCTGGCCATCTTGTTTGCCGCGACCACCGTGGTTTACAGCGTCGCCTGGATGTATTACATCCGCCTGTCGAACCTCCCGGTCGAGGTGGGCATGGACAGCCACCCGACCTCAGCCGGAATGTTGGTGACGAGTGTCTGGCACGACAGTCCAGCGCAGCGGGCCGGTCTGCGGACCAACGACGTCATCACCGCCATCGATGACCGCAGCGTGGCCGCTCCGGTGGCGTGCGACCGGATTCTGTTCCGGGTGTGGCACGCCGCTCGTCCCGGAGAAACGGTCACGCTGAAGATCCAGCGCCCCGGCGACGCCCAGCCGCTGTTCCTTACTCCAGTGTTTCGAGCGCCTAAGGGTAGCGGCGACGCTCAGTCCCTGGTGCGTCGAGGCGCCGCAGAAGTTCTTGGCTTTTATCCGCTGCTGTTCCTGATCGTTGGGCTGGCAGTCTTGTTCCTGCGCCTGGAAGACAGTACTGCGTGGCTGCTGGCGCTGATGTTTGCAGGATTCATTTCCGAGGGCGATCTGCCACTCGCCTTCGCCCTGTCGCCGGATTGGCTGCTGCATTTCCTGTATGGCTACGCCGTCATCATGCGGGGCATTCTGCCGGGGCTGTTTTATTTCTTCTTCGCAGTTTTTCCGGTGCGCTCGCCCATCGACCGCAAGCTGCCGTGGCTGAAATGGGCGCTGCTTGCCGCCGGCGCTTGCCTGAACTGGGGAGGGGTATGGACGGGCGACGTGCTGGCCCTCCCTTTCATTGAGGCCCTGGGCACCCGGCCTCACATAGCTCTGGTGAGAATTTTCGTTGCCTATGGGACGGTGCTGCTGGGCCTGGCTTCCCTGGTGTGGAATGTGATTGACGCTCCCAACGTCGAGGCCCGTCGCAAGCTCAAGGTGGTGCTCTGGGGCACGCTGATCGGCGTCGCGCCGGCGGTGTTGATTGGCCTGCCTTACGATCTTCTGCATCAGGGACTGCCTTTCTGGGCCGGCTTCGCCCGCGGCACCTTCCTCTTCCTGATCCCGTTGTCATTCGCCTACGCCGTAGTCAAGCATCGGGTGATGGACATTCCGGTGCTGCTGCGGCGCAGCGCGCGCTACCTGCTGGTGGAGCGCGGGTTCGCCATCCTGATCGGGATCGTTTCCATCGGCATCACGCTGTGGTTTGGACAGGCGTTTGCGCGACGCTTCAGTGCCGGGTCGAAGGCTGCGATTCCGATCGGCGCGACACTCGGAGTGCTGCTGATCACCGGTGCGACCCAGGTGCAGCGACAGGTGAGGACACGACTGGATCGCGCCTTCTTTCGCAGCGCCTACGATGCCCAGCAGGTCCTGGAGAACCTTGCCTCCAAGACCTTGACGGTCACCGATCGGCACGCGCTGGCCGAGTTGCTGCATCGGCACATTCATGAAGCCTTGCATCCCATGCCACTGGCGATCTACTTGCTCTCCGAGCACGGTGAGCTTCGCGCTTTTGCCGGCCATCCGCCCGAACAGGAGACGACGCTTCCCGTAGACGCGCCGATCGTGCAGAGACTGGCGGCCGAAAGCGCGCCGCTGGAGCCCGGTCCCGATGGGTTGCGCGGAACTCCGCTGGAACAGCTTCACGCCGAGTGCCTGGTCCCGATTGGCCGATCGTCGGATGGGCAGTTGCAGGGACTGATGGCGCTGGGACCGAGGCTTTCGGAAGAGCCGTATTCCGCACGCGACAAGCGCCTGCTGGCTTCGGTCGCCAGCCAGGCGGCAATCTCGATGCGCAGCATCTCGCTGGCCGAAGGCATGGCGCAGCGCATGGAGGCTGAGCGGCGCAGCGAGCAGGAAATGCAGATCGCGCGCCAGGTGCAGAGCCGGCTGCTGCCGCAGGAAGCGCCGAAACTCGCAACATTGGATTGCGCCGGCAAGTGCATCCAGACGCGGGCCGTCGGCGGCGACTACTACGACTTTCTCGATTTCGGCGCGGGCAAGCTGGGCCTAGTGCTGGCCGATATCTCCGGCAAAGGCATCTCCGGCGCGTTGCTTATGGCGAACCTTCAGGCCAGTCTGCGCGGGCAATATGCGCTGGCGCTGGAGGACTTCCCTCGCCTGCTGCGCTCGGTGAACTATCTGTTCTACAAGAACACCGAAACCAATAACTACGCGACCATGTTCTTCTCCATCTACGACGACGAGGGCCGCACGTTGCGCTACGTGAATTGCGGGCATAATCCGCCGATGTTGTTGCGGTCGAGCGGGGAGGTCGAGCGGCTGGAGGCGACGGCGACTGTGCTGGGATTGTTTGAGGAATGGGACTGCTCCGTGGGTGAACTGCGGCTTGTCCCCGGCGATGGATTGTTGATCTATACGGATGGGATCTCCGAGGCTGCGCCGGGCGAGGACGCCGAGGAGTTTGGCGAAGACCGGCTGGTAGTGAGCATGAAATCCTACTGCTGCAAGCCGGCACAGGAGATGCTCGAGGGCATCGTCGCGGAAGTGCAACGCTTCAGCCAGGGCGAGCAGGCCGATGACATGACGCTGATCGTCGCGCGCTGCCGGTAACAGAGCCAGCCTTCAGGCTGCCGTCAATGGCAATTCTACCGAGGGGCTGGGCAGAGATGTTCGTTCGGCGATGACCGTCTCTCCCCAAGGTCGTTGTTGACGCTCCGGACGCCGGCCTGAAGGCTGGCTCTACCTGAAATGCGCTAAAGCGCCCCTCTCCCAGCCGCGGCCGCGAAGTCCACAGCCACGTCCTGCGGCTTCCAGCCATTGCCGCTGTAGACCTTCACCACCTTGCCGTCCGGCCCGATCAGCGCGGTGCTGAGGTTGTGCACAATCTGCCCGTCTTTGCGGTTGTAGGCCAGTCCAAAGAAATCCGCGGCCTTGCGCACCTCGTCGGGCGAGCCGGAGGCAAACTCCCAATGCTCGAACTTAGGGTCCGTGCTGCCGACGTAGGACTCGCCGTAGCTCCGCAAGTCCGCCGGCTTGTCGTGCTCGGGGTCGATACTGACACTCAGAAGCTGTGCGTTTGCAAAGGCTTTCGGGTCTTTCTGCAAGTCCTGCATTACCTCGGCAAAGTTGTGGCTCATGCGCAGGCAGTAATCGGGAAACGGACAGCGGGTATAGATGAACGTCAGCAGTAACGGCTTGCCCCGGAACTGCTTGAAGTGGATGGTGGCGCCGTTCTGGTTGACCAGCGTGAAATCGGGCACCGCGTCCCCAGGCTCCGGGATATGCATCTGTGAGATGCCGTCGTCCGCACTATCGCCAACCTTGCTGAAGGTGACGTTTTGCAACTCAGCATGATCGGTGACCACCAGCGTCGCATGCACCGCATCGCCCGGCGCGATAGCGCGAAATACCCAGGTGTCATCCTTGGCCACCAGGAAAGGCATGGTCATGCCTTCCATCAGTCCCGGGACAGCCTGATGCGCGATGGTGAGTTGTCGCGCTCCGGCGTCGACCGCCACCACGCGACCATCCAATTCGTAGCGCTTCGCGGGAGGCTGATGCGAGCAGGCGGTGAGCAGGGTCAACAGTAGTGACAGGCAGATGACGGGAAAACTTGAAGCAAACCGCATCACCGGCATTCTATGACACCTGCTGAGCCAGTCGTGCCCAACACCAGCGACGGTTTCACAACACTACGCCGCCACCGTGGCGCCTTTCGCAGTCGGGAGCTTGCGTTCGCCGGGCTTCCTTCGCAGGAAGAACTCCTCGTAGGTCACGCGCGAGAGGTATGCGACCGCCGTAGCAATCGCCGAGCCGACAACCGTAGCCAGACATATCTTCGCAAAGTCAAGACCGGGGTTCAGGGACGGAGCGAAGCGCGCAACGACCGCGCAATAGACGCTGAGAATGAAGCCGTGGACCAGGTACAACCCGTAGCTGATATAGCCGTAAAAGGCGAGCAGCGGGATATTGACCCAGGCGCGATGAGCTCCCGTGCCTAACCACAACGCTCCGGCGATCAGCGCCAGTGCGAAGTAGTTGACGACGGTCGCACGCAGGCAGAAACCCAGCGGCTTGGGCACGAAAACGCTGGTCGCGGTGGCGACGACGGAAAATGCCAACGTGATTGCCGCAAGCCAGATACAGTTCCTGCGGCGGCACCACCGCGATCGGGCAAACAGCGCCAGCAGCGCGCCTAGCGCCAGCCCGTCGGCCATCATCCAGGTGTACATATACGAGCCGCCATGGTGCGATCCCGCCCACCAGTTATTGCCTCCGTGCGCCAGGTCGTACCAGCGCAACACAGGCTCGATCGCACAGATCAACGCTGCCGCAAGCGCCAAGGCTCTCCTGCTGAAATTGCGCACCAGGGCCGGCCAAAGCAGATAAAAGTGCTCCTCCACCGACAACGACCATAACAGCGGATAAAGGAACGCCACGCCGAACATCGGCGAGACATTGGAAAGATAGACAAGGCTGAGGGCGCCGAATTCCACTACGGTTCGGGCCGGGGTTCCTTCGGCATACCCCCAGCAGAGAATCACCAGCAACATCAGGTAGTAAGCGGGGAGGATACGAAGTGCGCGCCGAGCGTAAAAGCGCGAGTAATAACCCGGCCGGCAGGCGCTATCGAGGAGAATGCCAGTGATCAGGAATCCCGAAAGCACGAAGAACAGGTTGACCCCGGCCCAGCCCTGGGCGACGATGGCCATCACCGCGCGCTGCCAGACGGGACGTGCAACCGGGATGTACAGAGCGTCACCGAAGCCATGAAAAATCAGCACACTCAGGATGGCGATGCCGCGAATGACGTCGAGCTCGGGCATGAGCGCGCGTACGATCGGCTGGTCCGTGGAATGTTTGTTGTTGTCGCTCATCGCGGTCGCAGCATCGGCGGGATAATAGCACGAGGCGCGACGCTAGCTACCTGACGCCGGCCTTCAGCACGTGATAGAAGTCTTGTAGCCCGTTGAACATGATCTGCACTCCGATGCAGATGAGGACGAACGCCGACAAGCGGATCAGGATGCTTGTCCCCGTCGGCCCCAGCAGCCGCTGCAGGCCTTCGGAGAACCAGTAGCAGAGGAAGATCGTAAGCCCGATGAACAGAATGCCGACCACCGCCGTGAGCGCGCTGAAGATGAGCTGCATGTGGGTTTCGGTGTGCAGGTTGCTCCCCAGCGTCAGCGCCACCGCGATCGAGCCCGGGCCGGTGGTCAATGGCATGGTCAGCGGATAAAACGCCTGCGACAGAATCTCCTGGCTGCTGGGTGGCGATTCAATCTGCTTATCGGGAAGGTCGCTCGTCTTGTTCAGAATTTTCCATCCCGAAACGGTGACCAGCAGTCCTCCGCCCATTTGTACCGCCGCCAGGCTGATCCCGAAAAATTGCAGAATGTAGCCACCGATGAACAAGGAGGCGACCAGCAAGGCGATGCCGTTGAGGGCAACGCGCATGGCCACGGTGCGGCGAATCGATTCGGAATAGCCGAGCGTGAGTTCGGCGAAAATGGGGGCCATGCCCAGCGGGTTGACGATGGGCAGCAGGCCGAGATACACCAGCAGCACGTTGCGAACAATTGCGTCCATGGCGAGCTACTCAGGATAGACGAGCGCTGTTGGATTGCCAATGAGCGCCGGTTGAACCTGCGCTCATTTAGCTTTAAGCTCGAAGCTCGCACTTCGCAGCGCCCGCATATGCCCATCCCGCCACGCACCTACGGAGCGCTTCAAGTCAACGTGCGCGAGTCGCTGGTGACGCGCGCCCTCGTGCTTCCCATCCAGCGCTTCATCCACATTCAGGGCATCAGCAGCTTCGCGTTGCTGGGAGCTGCCGTGCTGGCGCTGGTTTGGGCCAACTCGCCCTGGCACGATTCTTATCACCACGTTTGGGAGATGGAATTGTCGCTTTCGCGGCTGCGGCTGCCGGTACACGAGTGGATCAACGACGCGCTGATGGCGATCTTCTTCTTCCTCGTCGGCATGGAGATCAAGCACGAGATCGTGCATGGCGAGCTGGCCGACGTGCGCCGCGCGGCGCTGCCTGTGTTCGGAGCGCTGGGCGGCATGATTGTTCCTGCCCTGCTGTTTCTCGCCGCCAATCACCGCGGTCCGGGCCAGCATGGCTGGGGTGTGCCGATGGCCACCGACATCGCCTTCTCGCTAGGCGTGCTGGGCATGGTGAAGGGCGTCCCGGCGGACCTGAAGATCTTTCTGCTGACGCTGGCCATCGCCGACGACATTGGCGCGATCATCGTGATCGCGGTGTTCTACAGCGGCTCGCTGGACCGCGCCGCGCTGTTCGCGGCCCTGGTGCTTCTTGGACTCATCTTTGTCACCCTGCGACTGGGGATCTCGCAGCCTATTTTGTACTTCGTGCTCGCCGTCGCATTCTGGGCCGCGGTGTTGCGCTCCGGAATTCACGCTACCATCGCGGGGGTGATCCTGGGCTTCATGGTGCCCACCACGGCCCTGCTATCGCTGGTGCAGTTTCAGGAGATCGCGACCGAGATGTCCCGCAAGTTTCGCGATGCCATGGCGCAGGGCGACGTGCAGACCGCGCAGAACCTGCTCGGCGGCTTCGAAGCGCTACTCAACAAGACGGAGTCAGCTGCCGAGCGCCTGACCCGCATGTTGAACGATTGGGTTTCCTTCCTCGTTCTGCCGCTGTTTGCCCTGTCGAATGCGGGCGTCACCTTCTCCAGCGGGGCGTGGCGCGAGCTGGCCACCAGCCGCATTGCCTGGGGAATCGTGATCGGGCTGGTGATCGGCAAGCCTTTGGGCATCCTGGGCTTCGCCGCGGCGGCGGTGCGCGCCGGACTTGCGCGCCTGCCGCAAGGCGTCTCCTGGAAGCAGCTCACGGCGGTGGGAATGCTGGCCGGCATCGGCTTCACCGTCTCCATCTTTGTCAGCTCGCTGGCATTCGATGACGCTGTCCAGCTCATGGAAGCCAAGACCGCGGTGCTTGGGGCCTCAATTCTCGCCGGAGTGCTGGGCTATGTTCTGCTGCGCGGTGAGCCGGCGGAGCGGGCACACGAGTCTCACGTTGAGACCAACGCGTAGGCGGGAGAGTGCTCGATTCGGCCCGCCGGAACCCTGAAACGAGTTACAATTTGGCGGTCACTTGCAGAGCGCCACTATAACGTCCGCGTCCTTGAGATTATCGTGTTCCGCCGGTCTGAATTCTGGCGCGCACCTTGACGTTGCACGCAGTACGTTGTTGGACGCATTTCGGTCCGTGTACCCCCTATGAAAGGAAACAATATGCGTTCCCGAATCTCCGCGCTCGTTATCGGTTTCATGCTGCTGCTGGCCCTGGCCGCCTGCAACAAGCAGCAAAGTCAGAGCCAGCCGGCAACGGACAACTCGTCGGCACAGAGCAATCAAATGGCCGGCAACACCCCACCCGCGCAGAACCAGTCGGCCATGTCGCAGCCGCAGAACAACATGAAGGCGGAAGCGCCGGCTCCGCCGCCGCCGCCACCTCCACCGCCGCCGCTCGTCGTTCCCGCCGGAACCAGCCTGGTGGTGCGAATGGGTAATACCATCGATACCAAGACAGCCAATGCCGGCGACACCTTCACGGGTTCGCTCGCTCACGCGGTCGCGGTGGGCGATGACATTGCCATCCCGGCCGGTGCGGGCGTGAGCGGGACGGTGGTCGAGTCGAAGTCGCCGGGCAAGTTCAAGGGAGCGGGCACTCTCGTGGTTTCGTTGACCACGGTCGATGTCAACGGCGTGCCGACTAGCATCCAGACCTCGAACTATGGCGTCAGCGTGAAAGGCAAGGGCAAGCGCACTGCCGTAGTCACCGGCGGCGGCGCAGGCGGTGGAGCGCTGATCGGTGGACTGGCCGGTGGCGGCAAAGGAGCGCTGATTGGAGGTCTGCTGGGCGCAGGCGCAGGCGCAGCGGGATCCGCTTTCACCGGCAACAAGGACCTGCAAATTCCTGCCGAAGCGGCGGTCACCTTCAAGCTGAGCAACTCGATCACGGTGAAGCGCACCGGCAAGAAAAAGAAGGGCGCCGCCGAAGCCGACCAGGGCACGGGCAACCAGTAGAACGGATACAGCTCGAAATAACTTGAGGGAAGGCGCGGGCCTTCCCTTCTTTTTGCTTCACCACTTCCCTGTTCACCTCCCCTGAATCGTTTTACCGTGTGTAGTGTCTGATAAACCTGGCGAGCGGCTCTCCGCAGCGTGGGCGCGCTCGTCATGGGAGAGAGATCCTCGATGCGGGTGAGTTCGGTAAACGTTGGCATGCCGCGGGAAGTCCTCTGGAGGGGCATACCCGTCCAGACCGCGATCTTCAAGCAGCCGGTGCAGGGGCAGGTCAGGATCGACAGACTTAGCCTGGCCGGCGACCGGCAGGCGGACCTCACCGTACACGGCGGGGCCGACAAGGCCGTCTACGGCTATCCGCAAGAACACTACGAGTTCTGGCGCACGGAATTGGCCGATGACTTGTCGCCGGGCAACTTCGGCGAGAACCTGACCACCACGGGATTGGCGGAGAACGCCCTGTTCATCGGCGACCGCCTGCGGGTCGGCTCCGCCGTGCTGAGGGTCACACAGCCCCGCATGCCGTGTTACAAGCTGGGCATTCGATTTCAGCGCGACGATATCATCAGGCGCTTCCTCGACAGTCGCCGTTCCGGTTTTTACTTTGCGGTGGAGCAGGAAGGAGAGGTCGCCGCGGACGCGCAGCTGGAGTTCTTATCGCGCGATCCCGAGCGCGTGACGGTCACCGATATTGTCGATCTGTATGTCGCGAAGACGCCGGATGCTGCACTGCTGGAGCGTGCGCTGCGGGTTGCGGCGCTGCCGGCAAATTGGAAGAGTGCTCTGGCGGCGAGGGCCGCCGGCAAGCTAGCGCACTAAGTGTTCGAGCGCCTGATGCACGATGGAGAGGCTGCTGGGCCACAGGGTGGCGATTGCAACCGCCGACACGACGACACCGGCCGCGCCGCCAAGCAGCCGGACCACTTCTTTCACCGGCTTTTCCGGCTTGGGCTGCGGGCGCAACAAGCGGTCCACTCGTTGCGAAAGTTCGCGGGTGCCTCCGACCAGCGAGCAGGAAAGAACATTGGCGCGTGGCCGCGAACCCATCTTGGCTACGCGCACCAGCGCCGAAGCCAAGGTGAGAGCGCGCTCCGAATCGCCGGCGGTGGCCTCGTCGTCTGCCGCCCACTCCGTAAACTTCGACCAGGCGCGCTCCAATCCGTTGAACGTCGCCACGAAAGGCACAGCGTCAGGTGACAACAAGATGAGCAGCCGCTTGAGATTGTCGCCGGACGTGCGATGGGCGTGCTCGTGGCGCAGCGCCGCCTCTCTTTGCACGGGAGAAAGCTCGCGCATCACTCGTCGTGAAATCAGCAGCCGCGGGCGGAACACTCCGGCAACGGCCAGCACCGGCGCTTTGTCCGCCAGCAGCAGCGCAGGAGAATCTTCGCCGGGGACATTGATCCTGCGGGCATGACGCTCGCAATGGGTGAGATACCGGTTGGTGCCGCGCACTGCGCCCATGACCCGCTTCAGCGCCGGAATCCAAAGCGCGACGCCCAACACAGCCATGACCACGCAGAGCAGGCCGACTTTCTCTCCCGTCGCCTCCGGCTCCAGCCACAGATAGCTGGGGATGCAAAAGGCCAGCACCGCGATTAGTGTCAACGCCAAAGGCGCCAGGCGCAGCACGAACAGAAACCGCGCCGCCGAACGCGGCTTCATGTGCTCGGCCACGCGCACCGCCGTGCCCGCCGACAAGCGCGCCGCCGTCGACAGCGCCATGTGAATCAGAAAGAAGCAGGCGCCACACAGGCACAGCAATCGCATCGTGTAGGGGAGGTTCATTATCCTTTGGAAGCCTTCGCCAGTTCCCGGCGCTTGTTGCGGATCTTTTCTTCCAGCGCGTCCAGCAGCATCGCGTCGTGGTGACCCACGGCATCCACCAGCGACGACAACAGCAGTTCGCGCGAAGGCTGCGGGCCGGAAAGAAATCCGGCCACCAGATCGCCGGCACGCTGCCGCTCCCACTGATGGCTGGAGAGCCGCGCGCTATAGACAAAGGCGCGTTCCGATTTGTACCGGTCCAGAAGCCCCTTCTTGAAGAGCCGGTCGAGCGTGGTCATCACGGTGGTATACGCCAACCGGCTGTCGAGCTTTTCCACGACCTCGCGGACACTGCTCTCGCCGCAACTCCAGATGACTTCCATGATTTGGATCTCGAGCGGGCCGAGCGATAAATGGCCGGCTCGAGTTAAGGATGACATCGTCAAGGCTAGACCTCGTGGAAGCAGGGTAAAGCCGGAAACTCCGAATGTCAATTCCAGCGCGAAGGAATGCCCGAGCAGTTCTTTTTGGAATCGGCGCGCGGCCGGCAGCGCCGGCGCCGTGGCCTGCGATTGGCCACCGTAGTCCCGGTATCAAGGCGCCCATCGGGCCCCCGAGGTTGCACCCTTTGTCATCTGCCGTTGCAGAAGGCAGCCCGCTGTTACCTTAGTTCTCAGTAACCTGCCATTCAAGGTGACTTTCCAAAATGAGCTTTATTTCCGTTAACTACGCGATTAATAGTTGCGGACGGCATCGGCCCTGTGATACAAGTGCAAGCACCTGCCAAGGGCACTGCGATTTCGAATACAAGAAGCAAGACTTACGTTGCGCGTTCCTGACGACAGTGTATTTCCAACCTCAACTGCTGTTCGCACGAGAACCTCTGCGTCCGTTGCGTGATGTGCGCGCGGAGATGTGAAGTAAAAAGGAGAATCGAAACAATGACGAAGATGAAGGTCATGGGCATTGCCATGCTCGCCGTGGGTGCCCTCTTACTCTGCAGTCTGCCGATGGCTGCTGCGGACTCGCCGCAGGCCAGCGTGCAACATGCCACAGCCTTTGGAGTTGGGCATGTGACGCAGGCTTACCAGCCCACCGTTTGGGGCCTGCATCAGGCCAATCCGGTTCGTCGCATCCCTAAGCCGGCGGCCAGCCAGGGCACGGACCAGGCGATCCAGCACTCGGAGCCGTTCAGCCCCGAGTTCAATATGGGTTATCACGTCCTGGGCGTCGGCAACGGTTTCCCGGGCTACACCGTGCCCGACGCTCCTCCGGACACGACCTTGGCCGTGGGCGGCACGGAAGTCGTTCAGTGGGTTAACGTCTCTTACGCCGATTTCAACAAGGCGACGGGAGCCATCATCCCCATAAACGGGCTCGACAGCACCGAGGGCAATACCGTTTGGCATAACCTCATCCCCGGCTCGCTGTGCGCCAACAATAACGATGGCGACATCATCGTGAAATACGATCGGGCGGCGCAGCGCTGGCTGATCATGCAGAACGTGTTCACCTCGCCGTACGCGGTGTGCGTTGCGATTTCGCAAACTGCCACCTTCTCCGACAATCTCTGGTACGCCTACCAGTTCCCGGTGCTCAACGCCGGCTTCCCGGATTACCCCAAGTGGGGCGTCTGGTCCACCGGCGGCGCCAGCGATGGCTACTATCAGGCGTGGAACGACTTCGGGCCTGGCGGCAGCGGATTCCTGGGCGCAGTTGTCTGCGGCTATGACCGCGCCAAGATGCTGGCCGGCGATCCTTCGGCCGAGCAGATTTGCAATCTCTTTGGCATTAACCCTAACTACCAGGACAGCCTGCTGCCCGCGGATCGCGACTCGCCGATCCCGCCTCCGTCCAGCGAGGATGAATTCTTCATCGGCAGTCTGGGCGACATCGACAACTCCCATTTCTCCTTGTACTCGATGCACATCAACAACTGGGCTACGGGCAGTGCCAGCTACACCGGAGACGGCGATTCGCAACTTCTTTCAGTCGCCACCTTCAACCCGGCCTGCAACGGCAACTACGGCGGCGACTGCGTCCCGCAGGCCGGCACCACATCGCTGCTCGACTCCCTCGGCGATCGCCTGATGTACCGCTTCGCCTACTGGGAGGATCAGCCCCCCGCCAACGCTACCGCTACCCCGCCCCTTCCGGCGCCGGCGCAGCATTGGTATTTCAACCACGACGTAACCGGCAGCAGCAGCCAGAACGCCGTGCGCTGGTATGAGCTCACCTCCAACCTGCGCACCGTCCCCGTCACCTCTCTTATCGTGTTCCAGCAGGGCACGTATGAGGGTTCGCCGGCCGACGCTCAGTGGCGCTGGATGGGTTCGCTGACTACCGACAACAAGCATGACATCCTCGTGGGCTACAGCGAGTCCAGCTCCTCTACCCACCCGGCCATTTACGTTGCCGGACGCAAGAGCACGGATCCGTTGGGTCAGCTGTCCGCCGAAGTTCTCTCGGTCCAGGGCAACGGCTCGCAGCCCAGCACCGCCAACCGTTGGGGCGATTACAGCACCATGGCGATCGATCCCAGCGACAATTGCACCTTCTTCTACACCACCGAGTACTACATGGTCACCCAGCAGTTCGACTGGAGCACCGATGTCTCCAGCTGGAAGTTCCCGAACTGCCACTAAACCAGGTGTGACCGAGTCTCTCGGTTGAGGCCTGCGACGGGGCATCCGCAATGGATGCCCCGTTTCGTTTGCGCGGCACTGAGTTCCGAAGCGGGAACAGACCCCGATTCTCATCCTTTTACTAGCCAATCTCTTCTAATTGACGGAGGCTTAACTTGACCCCGCCTACTTGCCGAGAGTAGAAGGCGCTCAGGGGCAAGGGAGCGCCGAAATGAAACCGGTCCATACGTTCAGCGTCGTACCGTCGTTGCCGAAGGAGATTGAAGGGCTTCGCCAGATCGCGCACAACCTGCGCTGGTGCTGGAGCCACGAATCGGTGGAGCTGTTCCGCCGGCTGGATCGCGACCTCTGGGAAACTGCCGGGCACAACCCGGTGCTGCTGCTGGGAAGCATTGAGCAAGCCAAGCTCGAAGCGGCGGCAAAGGACGATGCGTTCCTGGCGCACCTGCGCCGCGTCGAGTCCAGCCTCGAGCATTATCTCGCCGCCGAATCAACCTGGTTCTACCGCACCTATGGCGCCGCCAACGACCTGCCGCTGATCGCCTACTTCTCCGCCGAGTTTGGATTGACCGAATGCCTGTCCATCTTCGCGGGAGGTCTGGGCATCCTCGCAGGCGATCACTTGAAGTCCGCCAGCGACCTTGCCGTGCCCCTCATCGGCGTTGGGCTGCTGTATCAGCAGGGCTACTTCCGCCAGTATCTGAACCAGTCGGGCTGGCAGCAGGAATCGTATGCGGTCAACGACTTCTACAACCTGCCCATCGGCCTGATGCAAAAGCCCGACGGTCAGCCCACGGTCATCGAGGTTGAACTGGCAGGGCGCACCGCATACGCGCAGATTTGGAAAGTGCAGGTGGGACGCGTGCCGCTCTATCTGCTCGACACCAACATCAGCTTGAACGCGCGGCCGGAAGAACGCGACCTGACCGACCAGCTATACGGCGGCGATCGCGAAATGCGCATACGGCAGGAAATTCTGCTGGGCATAGGCGGCTACCGCGCCCTGCAAATGCTGGGAGTGCAGCCGACCGTGTATCACATGAACGAGGGGCATTCCGCCTTTCTCGCGCTGGAGCGTATTCAGCACTTGATGTCAGCCTATCAACTCAGCCTGGCGGAAGCGCGCGAGCTGGCTTCGGCGAGCCTGGTGTTCACCACGCACACCCCGGTGGAAGCGGGTCACGATTATTTTCACTACGACTTGATGGCCCGCTACTTCGGCGAGCGCGCGCAGAAGCTGGGCCTCTCCATGCAGCAGTTCATGGAGCTCGGACTCAGCGAACGCAACCCGGACTTCTGCATGACGGTGCTGGCCCTGCGCTCGGCGGCGCGCGCCAACGGAGTCAGCAAGCTGCACGGCGAAGTCAGCCGCAAGATGTGGCAATCGCTGTGGCCGGGAGTGCCGGTCGACGAGATACCCATCAAGCACGTTACCAATGGAGTCCACTTCCGGAGCTGGATTTCCCTGGAGATGAATCAGCTCTACGATCGCTATCTTGGCCCCAACTGGCGCGAGGAGCCCGCAAACTCCGACGTTTGGAGCCGGGTGCAATCCATCCCGGCGGAAGAGTTGTGGCGCACTCACGAACGCCGCCGCGAGCGGCTGGTGGCCTTCGCACGCGCGCATGTGCGGGCGCAGCGGATGCGCCGCGCCTCATCGCAGGCGGAGATCGATGCCGCCTCCGAGGTGCTCAATCCCGACGCGCTCACCATCGGCTTCGCCCGCCGCTTCGCCACCTACAAGCGCGCTACACTGATCCTGCGCGATATGGACCGCCTCCGCCGTCTGCTCACCGACTCGGCGCGGCCAGTGCAGTTGATCTTCGCCGGCAAGGCGCACCCGCAGGACGACGCGGGCAAGGAACTCATCCGCCGTATCTCGGAGGTGAGCCGGGATCCCGTCCTCGGCCGCCACGTCGTCTTCGTCGACAACTACGATATGGCCGTGGCTCGCGCTCTGGTGCAGGGCGTTGACGTGTGGCTCAACACTCCATTGCGTCCCAACGAGGCTTCGGGTACCAGCGGCATGAAGGCCGCCGCCAACGCCGTGCTGAACCTCAGCGTTCCCGACGGTTGGTGGGACGAGGTGTGGAATGACCCCACCATGTCGCACAAGATGGGTTGGGCCATCGGTAAGGGCGAGGAATATTCCGACCAGAACTATCAGGACCAGGTGGAGGCCGAGGCGCTCTACGACTTGCTGGAGCGCGATGTCATTCCGACCTTCTACGAACGCGGCGCCGATCGCACTCCGCGCCGGTGGGTGGAGCGGATGAAGGCCTGCGTGGATTCGCTCTGCCACTTCGTGAACACGCATCGCATGGTGCGCGATTATGTTGACGGCTACTACATGAAGGCGCACGCGCAGTTCCGCGCGCTGGAGCGGGACCACGCGCAGCGCACGCGCGCACTTTCGGCAGCACTGGAGCGCATCCGCAACGGATGGCGCGATGTCTGGGTGGCGAAAGCCGAAGATGGCCCATTCGACGCTGTCCCGGTGTCTTCCTCTATGCGCGTGCGGGCACAGGTGCATCTCGGCCGCTTGACGCCGAGCGACGTCCTCGTGGAGCTCTACGTCGGGCGTGTCGATGGCGACGGCAACCTCGTCGAGGGCGAGGCTATTACCATGCAACCGGAACCGCAGATGACGGGCGGCCTTTACAACTATGCGGTGGACACCTCGATCCATCGCAGCGGCCTGCAGGGCTTCACCGTGCGTGTGCGTCCCAACCATCCCGACTTGCCGGTGGCGTTCGTTCCCGGCCTGATCTGCTGGGCGGACCCGGCACGGGTTGCTGCAGCCACGGTGTAGGTGTACTACCACTTGTAAATGTCGGTTTGATTGAAGTAGCGAGATTTTTGTCGCCGACTCGGGTCTATACTATGGGCAGCGATTGCATTGTTGCCGACGTGCGCGAGCGCTTATTGCTGGAGGCCCACCATGAATCGAACTGGTTTGTTGCGCGTTCTTTTTCTTGGCTTGGCATTTGCCGTATTTGGATTGTCGTCTGAACTTGCCTTTGCGGGTTCACACGGTGGAGGCGGTGGATTCCATGGTGGGGGCGGAGGTTTTCACGGCGGTGGAGGCGGGTTCCACGGTGGTGGAGGCGGGTTCCACGGTGGTGGTGGAAGCTTCGGCGGCTATCACGGCGGCGGCTCGTACGGTGGTTATCATGGCGCCTATGGTGGTTATCACGGCGGGTATGGCGGTTATCACGGTGCCTACGGCGGTTATCACGGTGCCTACGGCGGCTATCGCGGCGGGTACGGCTGGCGCGGTGGTTATGGTTATGGCTGGCGCGGTGGCTACGGCGGCTGGGGCTGCTGTGGATGGGGCTTCGGCCTGAGCTTCAACTTCGGCTGGCCTTACTGGGGATATGGCTACGGATATCCCGTATACGCTCCTTATCCTGCGTACTATCCCTACCCTTACTATTATCCCTACCCGTATGCTTACGCACCCACGAGCGGTCCTGCCGGTTATCCCGATCCTGACGCGTACGGCCAGGCCGGCAGCAATGTCTACTCGAATCCCGCCGGTTATAGTCAGGCTGGCGCCTACGGTCAGACTGGCGGCAACGCCTACTCGGGTTCTGGCGGTTACGGTCAGGCTGGCGCCTATGTTCCGAATGATCCTCCGGCAGCGCAACGAAACACCGCCCCTACTCGACCGGCTCCATCTTCAAACCGATTGACGCTGAATGACGCCGTCTATCGTCCCGAGCCGGCTGCAAGCGATCGTCCCACTTCAGCCGCGCGACAGCCGGCGCGTCCGGAGGTGCAGAACGTCATCCGTGCCTTGCAAGCGATGCCGCCACAGGCGCGGCAGCGCGCAATCGACTCAGGACGGTACGGCAGTTTCTCGCCTGACGAGCTAAGGCTAGTGAAGCAGGCGGCCGATCTGCGGTAAGGAACTGCGCTCTGACCTTCACGTCTCGCTAAGTCCGGGCTTTCGGACCTTCAACCTGCAATGGCAGGCGCCAGTTGCTGGCCGACGCGTGTCCCGCGCGCAGCCACGCGATGCGGGTCAGCATGGATCCGGCGACGCTGCAACCGGCGGCGACCTTGCGGAGCTTGCGCGCCCGGTCCCTGCCGGCGAAAGCTGCGGCCACTCGCAAAGCCAGCGGAACGGGGCCACTAAGTAGACCACCTAAACGCGTGATCAAGCCGCTCGACCCGTGCTTCAGCGGATCCATTTCCGGCTTCCGCCGGGACTCAATGCTCAGACCTTCCAGGCTCTCGATTGCAGCCGCTCCCATGCCCAGCGTGTTCAGCGCCCGGTTCTCGTGGCCCATCAACTCAAGAATGCCCACCGCCGAGTTTAGCCCGGACATGCCAAAGTGAACCGGCAGGCTCTGGACGTTCTCATTCCAGACGGGAATGACGCTCGCGCCGATGAGAACTCCGGTGTAGTTGGAGAGCGGAAGTCCTGCGAGCGCCGTGAGCGCCTCCGCTACGTTGCCGGCGATTCGCACCGACGAAGACTTGAAGCGCTGGGTGAAGACTTCCGCTAAAGCCGCTGCTCCTGAGAAGCTTCCGAACGCTACCAACGTCCAGGCGCCGACTGACATTGGGCTCTGCCGCTTGAAGACGCGCAGCATGGCGAGGAAGCGCGCGGGACGTCCCAGGTCGGAGATCAATAGCGCGCTTGACACGATCGCGCCGGCGGCGGCGACGTAGCGGCAGTCGCGCGCCAGCTCGCCGTCGCGTCCGGTCCAATGCGCAGCCGCACCGATCATCGCCGCCGCTCCGGCTGCCCCGCCGACGAAGAAATAACTCGGGATCTCCCACTTCCAGGGCGGCTGCTTCAGCAACGGAATGCCGTAGTAGCCGGTTTCAGGCGAAGCGACAGGAAACGGCGCACCCGGAGGGCGAATGCCGATGGCCTGCACGCGTCCTTTCTCTTCCGCCTCGCGGCGAATCTCGAACAGGCGATTTTCGCGCGCCCAGTCGGTGTGCTCGGGAGTGGTGCGCTGCAACGAATCGCTCATCGTTTTGCGCTCCCGAGAAACGCGAGGATACTGCCGATGGCCAAAATGCCGGCGGCGACCGCGGAGCCCGTCCACCCTGCTTTCTGGTAAATCGTGGGCACCTCCGGTTGTGGCGGCAGATTGTACTGGCGCGGGTCGCCGCGCAGGATGAAGAAAGCATGGAGGCCGTCAACGCTGGTGTCCTGCGCGTCGTATATTTGCGCGTCGTCCATGCCCCGCGCTTTCAACTGCTTCATGCGCTCCTTGGCATCCACACGCAGCAATTCCAGCGGCCCGAACTTGATCGATTCTGTCGGACACGCCTGCGCGCACGCCGGCTTCAATCCAACTTTCTGCCGGTCATAGCAGAAGGTGCACTTGAAGGCGCGCCCGTCCTTCTGATTGCGCTGCACTACGCCAAACGGACACGACACCACGCAATAACCGCAGCCATTGCAGACGTCGGGCTGAACGAAGACGCCGCCGAATTCGGTGCGCACGATGGCACCTGTTGGGCATGCTTCCAGGCAGCCCGCAACCTCGCAATGCTTGCAAACGTCGGAGGAAAACTCCCAAGAGACGTGTTCGGAGGCGTTGCCGCCCAGCCCTGGCAGCGGTTGCCCTTCCACGAATTTCACATGGCGCCAGGTTGAGGCGCCGAGCGCACCCGTGTTGTCGTACGAGTAGCCGCTCCAGTCCAGTCCGTCTTCCGCAACTTCGTTCCACTCCTTGCAGGCGACCTCGCACGCTTTGCAGCCGATGCACAAAGTCGAGTCGGTGAGAAATCCCGTGACGGTAGCGCTCATGCCCGTTGCTCCATTTCTTCGTGCAGCTCCTGCAATGCTTCGCGACCACGATGCCGCGGTCCTGCCTCGATGTCGCACACCAGCGCCTTGGTCTCCATGATTCGCACGTTCGGTTCCTCTGAGATGGCCAGTAGATCGTTGACCACGTCACCCTTGACAACGCCGCGATAGCCCCAGTGATACGGCAGTCCAACCTGATGCACGGTGCGGCCTTGCACCCACAACGGCCTCATGCGCGGCGTCACCAGCACGCGCGCCTGCACGATGCCGCGCGGCGTGGTTATGGTCGCATACTCGCCATGCTCCAGGCCGGCCGCACCGGCAAGCTCCGGCGAAACTTCGCAGAATAACTCCGGCTGCAATTCCGCCAGATGCGACAACTGCCGCGACATGCCGCCTGCGGTGTGATGTTCGGTGAGGCGATAGGTGGTCAGCACATAGGGAAAGCGCTCGTCCGCCAAGTGAGCATACTGGTTGTCGGTACGCTGCTTGCGCTGGGCCGCGGGATTGTACGGGTGCTCGGGATAGAGTGCGTTCTCGAACTGCGTTTCCAGCGGCTCGTAGTGCGCCGGAAGCGGCCCGTCCTTCAGGCCGGTGGTGACGAACAGCCATCCCACACCGTCGGGGTGCAGGATAAAGGGCTTGTCGCCGGCGATGCCATCCATCCCCTTCGCGCCTTTGGGCGGGCGATAATCCGGCGGCTTGTGCTTGTCGAAGTCGGGCGTGTCCAGCCCCGTCCACTCGCGCTTCTCTTCATCCCACCACACCAGCTTCTTGCGTTCGCTCCAGGGCTTTCCGTCGGGACGCGCCGAACAGCGGTTGTAGAGGATGCGGATGTCGTTTGGCCAGGAGAATCCCCAGCCGTGGCCGAGATAGTCCATGGGTTCGCGCTTATTGGCTTTATTGAGGTGTTCCTGGGGATAGATGCCGCAGTAGATCCAACATCCGCTGGCGGTGCTGCCGTCGTCCTTGAGCTTCTTGTAGCTCTCCAGCAATTCGCCGGTCGCGAGATCGCGGCCATTGATCTCCTTCAGTATCTCGGCGACGTTCGGCTCATCGTGGATGCCATGCGTGCCGTAGGGCCAGTAGAGCGCATTCAGCGGCGCGTTGCGCGGGCTGGGATCGGCCGCAGCCTTGGCCTTCAGCCGCCGCGCCAGGTGGTGAATGAACCACGCCTCGCTGCGCGCATCGCCCGGCGGATCGACCGCCTTGGTGCGGAACTGCACCAGCCGCTGCGTGTTGGTCTGGCAGCCTTCTTTTTCCGCCGATCCGGCCGCGGGGAACAGAAAGATTTCGGTCGCGATGTCCTCGGGCTTCAGCTCGCCACGCTCGACCTCCGGCGCGTCGTACCACCAGGACGCGCTCTCCACCTCGACCAGATCGCGCACCACCAGCCACTTCAGCTTCGACATGGCGGTGCGTTGCAGACGTGCGTTAGGCGCTCCCACCGCGGGGTTCTGCCCCATGATGAACAGGCCTTCCATCTTGCCGTCCTGCATGTCGAGCCAATAGCCCAGGTGCGAGTGGTCGCCGGTGACGCGCGGCATGTAGTCGAAGCACCAGTCGTTTTCCTTGGTTGCGTTGTCGCCGTAATACGCCTTCATCAGGCTTATGAAGTAGCTGCCGAAATTGGACCAGAGCCCTGCAGTCGCCGTGTGCTTCTTCAGATAGCGGTCGAGAGTGCGCGAGTCGTCCTCGAAGAACAGCATCGGCAGATAGCCGGGGAGGATGTCATACAACGTGGGAATGTCGGTCGAGCCCTGAATTGAGGCGTGCCCACGCAAGGCGAGAATCCCGCCGCCCGGCCGGCCGATGTTGCCCAAGAGCAGTTGAAGGATGGCCGCAGCGCGAACAATCTGCACGCCTTTGGAATGTTGCGTCCAGCCCACCGCGTAGCAGATGGCCGCAGTCTTCTCCGGTCCCGAGGCGTTGCAGAATGCCTCGGCCACTTTCAGGAAGAGCTTCTGCGGCACGCCCGCGTGCTGCTCGATCATCTCCGGCGTGTATCGCGCAAAGTGCCGGCGCAGTATCTGGAAGACGCACCGGGGATGCTCCATCGCCGGGTCGGCGTTGTACTCGGTCATCTTCGCGGCTTCGCCGCCGCGGTCCTTTCCGTGGCCACCGCCCGCGGGCGAGTGCCCCGGCTGCTGGCTGCCCGAATCCTTCTCCGCCGACCCCTGATACAACCACGACTGCGGCTGGTACTGCTTCTTCTCCTCGTCCCATCCCGAAAAAACGCCGTCCAGATCGTCGGTGTCGCGAAAATCCTCGCGAAGGATCATGGGCCCGTTGGTGTAGTGCTGAACATATTCGCGAAAGTACTTGTCATTCTCGATCGTGTAGCGAATCAGGCCGCCAAGAAAAAGAATGTCGGTGCCGGCACGCAGCGGCACCCAGATGTCCGCCATCGCTGAAGTACGGGTGAAGCGGGGGTCGACGTGGATGATCTTCGCGCCGCGCTCGCGCGCCTCCACCACCCACTGGAAGCCGACCGGATGGTTCTCTGCCATCGACGATCCCATGATGAGGATGGCGTCAGCATTGGCCAGATCGGTTTGCGCGGTAGTCGCGCCGCCGCGTCCAAACGATGTGCCCAGACCGGGCACGGTGGAGCTATGTCATATCCGGGCCTGGTTGCTGACGCAAACCATGCCCAGACCTCCAGAAAACAGTTTCTTGATCAGGTAATTCTCTTCATTGTCGAGGGTGGCGCCTCCGAGATGAGCGACAGACTTGGTGTGCATTACCTTGTGCCCGTCCTGCTCTTCGACAAACGTGCGATTTCGGCTCTCCCACACGCGATCGGCGACCATGTCCATCGCACGCTCCAGCGGAATGTCCTCCCACTTCGTGGCGAAAGGCCGGCGATATTTCACGCTCATCAGGCGGTTGGGATGCGTGTGCAGTTCGTAGGTGTCGGCGCCTTTGGGACACAAATGTCCGCGCGAGATAGGCGATCCGGGGTCGCCTTCGATCGAGATCAGCGAGCCATCCTTATGAAAGACCATCTGCCCGCAGCCCACGCCGCAGTAAGGACAAATTGAGCGCGTGAATTCCGCATCCTGGTTCTTGGGCAACAGATCCCGGGTGCGCCGGCTCATCGACTCGACGCCGGTGCCGTCCGCTCCCGTCTGGATCTGGCGAACCAGCGGCCAGCGTTCAAGCAGGTTCTTGATCATGTGCTACCTGGGTTCCTTTATGAGGGCCTTACAGCCGCGCGGCACAAGCTGAACATCGTGTCACGATACAAGTGCAAGGTCAACCTCGGTTGGATGAAGGGCCGTGCAGATTGCGATGCCATCGGCCCCCGTAGTGGAAGTCTCCCTGCCGTCTGTCGCTAGGCGGCCTTGGCGCCCAGTTTGATGTGCGGGATTACTTCCCTGCCATAGAATTCGATCACGCGCTTCTGGTCCGCCTCGCCGGAGTGAACGTTGACAATAGTCGCCCCGCTCTCGAATAACTCGTGGAGCTTATCGACGTGCGGCTTGGGATCGGTGCCCACCGGCCATTCGCTGTAGATCTTCTCCAGCGGAAACAAGTGGAGCGAGCGCTCAGAGCGCCTGGTGGAAGCCACCGAAATCATCCGGCAACTTTGGACGGGCCTAGCCCGTGAGTCACCGGGGAAAGCATTACAACGTTGAGCATGAACCCGATCATGCGCCGTCCCATCGGCTGCGATGAGGAGGAGCTTGCGCCTTGAGTATTGGATTGAGAACGCCCTCGGTTTGTCATCATGGCTGTAGATCCTCCTGCCCACATTGAAGCCCCGAGCAGCATGGCTGAGGATTTCAACATGCTCCGGCGCCCCGGAGATTGCGGAGCGATAGGCGCACGGTTGTCGCGCGGGTGGAACATCGGGTCACTCTCTCACCGCCAGGCTTTCGAAAAGAACTTCGATGCGGAACCCGGTAGCGGGTTTTGCTGCAACGGGTGCTGCTGCCCGGCATCGGCGGCGGACGCTAGGATGACCGCAGGTTTTCGACAGCGGCGAGCAGCAAATTCGTTGACACGGCTGGCTGCATTCAAGCAGAATTCTTCCACTTGTTTTCCCGAGCTCGCACGGCATTGCTGCCGCTCTCCACAGAGTTTTCAGCACCGACCTCTTATCCCTGCTAAGACGAGTCGCCGCGCTCGGAACGTGGTCAACGATTCAGGTTGCTGATACTTGTGAAATTCAAAAAGAAGAAGAGGACTCTCTTGAAGAAATTTCTGCCTGCTCTTGCCCTGCTCCTGCTGGCGGCTTGCTGCGTGTTGCAAGCCCAGACGCTCACAAACTTAACTCACGCCGCTCCCGATGGGGCCGAGGTCCAGTTCCTGCTTACCGACGGTACCGTCCTGGTGCAAGGCTACCAGGGCCAGGACTGGTGGAAGCTCACCCCGGACAACACTGGCAGCTACGTCAATGGCACCTGGACTCAGGTGGCGAGCCTGGCCTCGAACTACGATCCCGATGCCTTTGCCTCGCAGGTGCTGGCCGATGGACGCCTGTTGATTGAAGGCGGCGAATACAATTTCGGCCAGTTCACCCTCACCAATATAGGCGCACTGTACGATCCGGCCGCGAATACCTGGACGCCAATGAATCCGCCGCCGGGTTGGGCCAACATCGGAGACTCGCCGTCCACCATGCTGCCCAACGGACACTTTCTGATCGGGCGCAAGCTGGACATGCAGGTCGCCGACCTCGATCCCAGCACCTTGACCTGGACCCTGCTCGGCACTTCGGGCAAGCACGATTTCAATGCGGAGGAAGGATGGACGCTGATGCCCGGCGCGAACGGCGTGGTGCTGACCGCGGACGTGCTGGATAGTCCTCATGCCGAACATTACATCTACACCGAGCAACGCTGGCAGGACGACGGCACCACCGGCGTCAATCTGATGGGCCCACCGGAAGAGGGCTGCATCAATTATCCCGGCGGCGTGTACTGTCCTCCAGGTGAAATCGGACCTGCCATCCTGCGGCCTGACGGTTCGGTATTTGCAACCGGCGCCTACCCGCCAGGCGGACCGACCGGTCATACGTCGGTCTATCGTCCCGGAGCGAATCCGGACGAAGCCGGCACCTGGACGCCGGGCCCGGACTTTCCCAACGGCGACGACGCCGGCGACAACTTCGCCGTACTGTTGCCCAGCGGCCGCGTGTTGGTGGAAGGCAACTCGGGAAGGCTGTATGAATACGACGGAACGCACTTCACGGCGACGCTCAGCACCTTCGGCAATCCCCTGATTCTTCTGCCGACCGGGCAGGTGCTGGTTGGCGGATCGCAGGTGTACAACTCGGTAGGCAGCGGCCTGCAGATTTGGGCGCCTATTGTCACCAATGTCCCCACCAGCGTCACGCGCGGCCAGACGTATCGCGTGATCGGCCGCCAGTTCAACGGGTATTCGCAGGCGGCGGGGTTTGGCGATGAATACGAGACGGCGACCAACTACCCGCTGGTGCGCATTGTCAACAACGCTACCGGACATGTGTTCTACGCCAAGACGCATGGCCACAGTACGATGGCCGTGCAAACCAAGAATGTTCCGACCTACACGAACTTTGATGTTCCTGCCAACATGGAAACCGGGCCGAGCATGCTGTATGTAGTGGCCAACAGCTTCGCTTCGAATCCGGTGAGCATTACGGTGCAGTAGCAGAAACATCTGCCTGCCATTCCAAACTCCTCCCGGGCTTGGCTCAGGAGGAGTTTTTTTTTCGCAGCATTGTGTTCACGAAGCGATTCAGCGATGCTAGAGGACGGGCCGACGACGACGACCGGCAGCATCGTTCATGGACATTCTCCGGAGACTTTTCGAACAGCATTTTGGCGCTCCCGCGCAGGAGGTCGAGCCGCTGCGGACGCAGCTGGGCGCGTCGGACCGCAAACTCTTCCGCCTCGCCGACGCGCAACACAGAGCCGTCGGTGTCCTGTACGGCATAGGCGAAGAGAACGTCGCATTCGTTGAGTTCAGCCGGCATTTCCGGCGCAAGGGTTTGCCCGTCCCGGAGATCTATGCCGGGGAGCTTGCGCAGGGCGCTTATCTCGAGCAGGACCTCGGCGATACCACGCTGTATGGGTTCCTCTCGCGCAACCGTCCGGGTGGGGACATCGCGCCGCAGGCGGTTGACGCGTATCGCAAAGTTGTAGCCGTGCTGCCGCGCTTCCAGGTCGAGGCGGCGCGCGGCTTCCCCTACAAGTTCTGTTATCCGCGGCGCAGCTTCGATCGCCAGTCGATTGCCTGGGACCTGAACTTCTTCAAGTACTACTTCCTTCAACTGTCGGCCACGCCGTTTCACGAACAGGGACTGGAAGCGGACTTCCGGCGGCTGACGAGCTTCCTGCTCGAGGCCGACCGGCAGTACTTTCTCTACCGCGATTTTCAGTCGCGCAACATCATGCTGTGCGATGGTGGGCCTTACTTCCTCGACTATCAGGGCGGGCGCAAGGGAGCGCTGCAGTACGATATCGCTTCCCTGCTCTTCGATGGCAAGGCCGACCTGCCGCCGGCTTTGCGGCAACACTTACTCGAGGAGTACTTGCGCGAATTGTCGCGCTACACCAAGGTCGATCGCGACGGCTTCATGCGCCACTACTACGGCTACGTCTACCTTCGCATCATGCAGGCGCTGGGGGCGTATGGATTACGCGGCTTCTACGAACGCAAATCGCACTTCCTGCAAAGCATTCCTTATGCGCTGAAAAACCTCCGCTGGCTGCAGGAGAACGTGGAGCTGCCCATTGCCCTTCCCGCGCTGATGAACGCCGTCAGCAGCATGGCGTCGTCGGAGCGGCTGGGGGCCTTCGCTGCTGCGCCAGAGAAGTTGACCGTGCGCATCCTCAGCTTCTCGTTTCATCGCGGGGTGCCGCAGGACAACAGCGGCCACGGCGGCGGCTTTGTGTTCGACGCGCGCAGCCTGCCCAACCCCGGGCGAGAGGAGCGCTTCAAGCGGCTGACGGGCAGGGACGCCGCGGTCATCGACTACCTCGCGCAGCACGATAGCGTGCGCCAATTCGCCGGCAATGCGGCGGCGCTGGTGGATGCCAGTGTGGACAATTACCAGCAGCGCGGCTTCAAGAACCTGATGGTTGCGTTTGGGTGCACCGGAGGCCAGCATCGCTCGGTGTATCTGGCGGAAGAGATGGCCAAACATCTGCGCGCGCGCAACGACATTGAGGTGGTAGTGCAACACCGCGAGTGCGAGCCGTGAGCGGAATGCGCGCGATGATCCTGGCAGCGGGTTTGGGCACGCGTTTGCGCCCGCTGACCAACGACCGGCCCAAGGCGCTGGTCGAGATCGACGGACGAACTCTGCTCGAAATTACGCTGACGCGCCTGCGCAGCGTCGGCGTTCGCGATGTCATCGTCAACACCCACCATTTCGCGGACATGATTGCCGAGTATCTCCGCCGGCACGATTTCGGGATGCGGATCGAGCTGTCGCACGAGGAGGAGCTGCTGGACACCGGCGGCGGGCTGAAGAAGGCAGCCTGGTTTTTTCTGGAGCAAGCCTCCGACGAGCCGTTTTTTCTGCACAACGTCGATGTACTCAGCGCGATCGACCTTCCGCGCATGACCCGGCAACATTGTGAAAGCGGCGCACTGGCGACGCTAGCGGTGCAGCGGCGCGCCTCATCGCGGCAGTTGCTCTTCAATGACCAGTTGCAGCTCTGTGGCCGTCAGAACGATAACGAAGAGCCTGAACTTGTACACCCGGCGCAAAATCCTAATCCGCTGGCGTTTTGCGGCATTCATGTCATCTCGCCGCGCATCTTCTCATTGATGAGCGAGGAAGGCGTGTTTTCCATCATCACTACCTATCTGCGTCTGGCAGAGCGGCGCGAAAAAATCACCGGATTCCGCGCCGATGAGTACGACTGGCGGGACGTCGGTACGCTGGAAAGCGTAAGCACGGCAGCTAAGAGCTCGCATAAACAAAAGCCTTAGCAACAGGCGGCCATCGCTAACTTTAGGCGGGCAGCGCCCCGATCGATGAGCGGAGTCTTACCCGCCAGCGCATACTTACGGAGTGATCTCGAAAATCAGTCCGCAGCCGTTCGTCCCGCCAATGGCCGCGGTGCCGTAGAGATTGCCGGCCGTGTCAAGAAGGAGGCTGCTCCAGGGAACTCCGCCATCCGCGCCGCTGAAGTTATGCAGGCTCGTATAGGTCCACGTGGTACCGCTCGGGCTGAGTTTAAAGACCGATCCATATTGATTCACGGTGTCGGCAGAAGTTGTGCCATACAGGGTGCCCGCGGCGTCGATGCTCAAGGTGCGATTGGAGCCGGTAAAAGGCTGGCCGGCACAGCCACCCGAGAAGACCTGGCCAGGAGCCGACTTCGTCGCTGCGCGGAACTCGTAAATCGTAGCGAACGTCCAGGACCCGGACGTCTTGCTGAGCTTAAATACAGTACCACCGCCATAGGTCCCCCCACTCTGGGTAGCTCCATACAAATTACCCGACCTATCCATCACGAGATTACTGGTGGGTCCTGCACCATCGCCTCCATTGGTGAAGCTATAAAGGACCGCTTCCGTCCAGCCGCTTGGTGATGGCGAGAGTTCATAGACTGCGCCGTACCCGTTTGCACCGCCGGTGGTGGCAGTGCCGTACAGGTTTCCCGACGAATCCAGGATCGGGCCGCTGAACGGATTGGAGCCGTCGGGAGTGCCTGTAAACGTGCGCAAAACCCTTTCACCGAAATTTATGGTGTGTAGCTGATACGCAACACCCATTCCAGCGGGACCGGAGATAGCGCTGGTATCGTACAGGTTGCCGGCAGTATCGAATATCACGTCACCGTAGCCTGGATTGCCGCCGTCAAAATTGCCGAACTGAAAAAAAATGCCTTCTACCCACGAGCCCGAGCGGTTTCTCAGGCTATAGACCGTGCCGCACCCAAAATTCCATTCGATACATCCTTGCCCGAACCCACCGTGCATGGTGGTGCCATACAACCCTCCATTAGGTCCAAATACCGCTCGCGACGCTGGACCGCCACCGTCGGCGAAGTCGCCGGTCAGGCCCTGGAAAGCGTACAGCGTCGAGAACGACCAGCCTAATCCGGAGCCCGTAAGTTCCCAGACAGTTCCCCAGCCATAGGAGCCGGAACCCACAGCTGTGCCATACAGGTTCCCGCTGCTGTCCATCGTCAGACCAGCGAGAGGATTGGCTCCGTCGTCGCCGCCTGTGAATGTGTAGAGCACGGTATACGTCTGCGCGTGAGCCAAAGAAATTGGCTGAAGGCCAACAGCGAGAATCGCCGCAAGCAGCAGCGAGGCCTTTCCAAAGCTCCGTTTCCAGAGGTTCATCGACAGCCGCCTGTGCCCTTCCGGCTTCGCCCTAAGAGCCATGAGCCCCGATGCCGGCAACCAGCAAACGAAAAAGGAGGGCAACTGGTTGGTTGCCCTCCGGTGAAAGCTTTCGTGCAAAGCGGGTTACGGCTCGGGAACCGCCTCGAACTCGACGTTCTGCACGCTGGCGCCGCCCACCGAAACGCGTCCATCGGTCCAGGTGACATATGCCGTGTTCTGGAAAGCGGTGGCATAGTCGTAGTCGCCGGCGTAGCAAGGCTGCACGCCGCCGTCGTTCTGGGTCGGTTGGGGAATGATCTGATCGCTGATGGTGATGTTCGGTCCCCAAGTGACGCCGTTGTCATGCGACTGCGCGCCGACACGCTCGTAGCTGCAGCCCGGATCGGTGGCGTTGACGCAGGAGGTGGTGGCTTGCCGCCGGTCATACCAGGACACGGTCACGTCCTGTGGAGGAGTGAAGGCAGCCAGGTTGTAGTTAACAGACAGCGAAGGCATCCAGTGGCTCTGGAACTGGTTGGTCTCCGGCGTGTTGAGCACGACGGGAGTCGACCAGGTGTTGCCATTGTCGGTCGAACGAGTGTAGTAGATGTCGCCGGTCGAGAGCGACCCTTTGCCGGCGTAGGCGTAGTGCACTACACCACCGGGCCCGACGCCAGGCTCGCCCCAGCCCATGTGCCGCCAAATGGGATTGATCTTGGCGAAGTAGCTGTTGGACGGGCACGTGCCATCGCCCACCGGATTGAAGCGCGGCCCCATGATGACGTCGGTCCAGGTGCTGCCACCATCCACCGAGCGCATCATGTGGTTCTGCCGCGTGGCCAGCCCGCCGCCGCCCTCATCCATAGCAGCCACGAAGACCGGGCTGATGTAACCAACGTTGGCCGCCGGGGGACCCGGAAGGGCGCCGGTTACCTGAACGTCGCGAATGAAGCTAGTCGAAAGCGCCACCGGAGTGCTCCAGGTCACGCCGTCATCGGAGTGAGTGACGTAGAGGGCGCCACCGCCGATGTTGAAGTTGTTAAAGCTGATGTACATGCGGCCATACACCCGGCTGAAGAAGTTGTTGTCCACCCACATCGACTCGCGATCGTCGGCCGAGTTGGTATGGGGGCAGGAACCGGAGGTCCAGGTGATGCCATCGGGCGAGCTCCAGATGCCAATACCCTGGCCACCGCAACCGCCCGCCAGATCGCCGGCAAACCACTTGTTGAGCCTCGAGTTGAACACCACGATGGGATCGCCATAGTTGGTGGCATGGGGTCCGCTGCCCAACGGCGGAGGCTCGATCTCGGTAAAGGTTGCGCCGCCGTCGGTGGAATAGGAGGTGCCGGAATACTGGCCGCTCTGGTGATCGTTGTAATTGACGACCACCGTCAGGTCACCGCTGCGGGTGCTACGCCACACCATACTTTCGCTATGGGTGCAGGAGCTGTTGGAGCTGCAGCTACGATTACTGACCAGGACGTTGGGGGGCTGAGGCGCATCGCCGTCAACCTGATTTCCCGCGGTACCGGCAGGCCTGGGAACCACACCGCATTCCATCAGGGCCTCGCCGACACGCATGTTTTCCTGCGCCAGAGCATGGATTGCCGCGAGCTGCGAGCAGTCGATGCCCACCGATGTCATCTGGGCTTGAGCGAACCCCGGCGACAGAACGCAAACCGCCAGGATCAGCACCGGCAGTGCGCCGTACCAGAGCAATTTATGGCCTTGCTTCATCTCACTTTCTCCTCTCTGCAGTGGACTAGCTGAGCCCGGAAGCTTCAGTCTCGCTCTTCGAATTGCGGCATCTCCGGTCTCGAGACAAAATACGTCTCGTCCATCCAGATCCCGGTCTTCTTCTTGAGACCTTCCAGTTCGGCTTTCAGTTTTTGGTTTTGCAGTTTCTTTTCGATCTGCGCGGATACTTGCGGCAATTCTCTTCGGCTGCGGTTGACTACCTGGAAAAACAGATAGGCGCTTGGACCGTTGCTCAGCTCGGTCCATTCACCTTGTTTGAGAGAGAATGCCGTGTCGTTCATCTTGCCCGGCAGCTCTCCACGCTGGAATGTGAGCGGCTGTTCGTCGATCACAATCTCATCGTTGTTGTGGGGGGTCTCTTTCACCAGCTTCTGAAGACGGGCAGGGTCGCCGCCTGCCTTGTAAATCTGGCGCGCCGACTCGGCCAAAGCCTTGGCCTTTTCCGTCGTCAACTGGCTATTGTTTTTGGGATCGCCGGCCCAGATGAAAAGACGACGGACCTGGATGACGTCGTAGTCCTCCAAGTGGGCGTTGTAGTAAGTCTGGATTTCTTCCTTCGTGGGAGCCGCCTCCGCCTTCATCTTGGCGAACTCGGCGTTCGACAGAATCTGCATGCGGTCGATCGCCAGTTGGCGCTCCACGTCCGGAGTCTTATCGAGATGATTTTCGGCCGCGACTCGCGACAGCATCAGCATGGAGGCGTAGTTGTCGCCCAGCTTCTTGGTGCTCGCCTGGGCCGGCCCCTGCTGGGCCTCCAGGTCTGCCAGGTATTGCTCGAATGCGGCCTGGGTTATCTGAAGATCGCCCACCTTCAGCACGACGCGCTGGTCGGGAGGAACGGCGCTTGTTTTGGAAGGAGCAGCGGCAGCCTCGGAAGAACCGGAGCCGGGTTGGCCCTGCGCCTGCGCGGCGGCCATGAGAATGACAATAACGATGAGGTTGAGACAGACGAATAGACGAACTCGCAGAAGGTCCCTGAACAAAGCAATAACCCTTTCATTTCAAGTCCCACCGAGACGAGGCCTTCGTTACGCGGAAATCACCCCACGAACGGCTGTCGTTCCCGATCGGGATAGTCAACAGAGAAGCGCGAATGGGCGGCAGATCTGCTTGCGACGAGCCCCACACACCGCAATTTCAGAGCAGCGGAAACTAGCAGCGATAGTAGTCGAGTCTCCGGATTCCGGCAACATAAATCTTTAGAAACATTGCAAAAAAAAGAGGCGCGCCTGGGGGCAAACCCCTCTGCGCCGGAACGGCGGGAACGAATGCGCCATCCGGCGTCAAAAGCGGACCTCGCGTCCCGCGAGCGCTGCCTTGGTTCGTCAACTGGTTCCTTCTCTGCTCTCGTTCAAGTATTGCGCCCGCGACGTTAACGCTACGATAAAAAAAGCCTTAATCGAAACAACGGCGGGACCGGACTAGCAACACGCCAAAGCTGCTGCTCATCTACCCTTTCGTAAGTCACTGCTCATTTGCTGGGTGAGGGTTTCAATGCTTCGGTGGTTGGATTCGATCCTGAGGTTCCTTCTCGCAAGCCTCCTTTTGTTGGTACTTATCTCCTGCGGTGGCGGCTCCTCCAACAGCAATCCCCCGGCCGGCCAGGTAAACATCTCGATCACGCCGACAACCGCCACCCTCGCGGCATCGGGAATGCAGCAGTTTCAGGCTGTCGTGACCGGTTCCAGCAACACTGCCGTGACCTGGCAAGTCAATGCGGTGACCGGTGGCACCATGGCCACTGGAACCATCTCCGCCTCCGGGCTCTATAGCGCGCCGCCCACCACGGTGGACCTGCAGGTGACCGTCTCCGCCGTGGCAAACGCCGATTCGACGAAGGTCGCCAGCGCCGCGGTTACGGTCAGTGCTTTGCCGATGGGCTCGGTAGTCATTTCTCCCACTAGCGCGACCCTCGCAGTCGGCGGCACGCAGCAGTTCACGGTTACGGTTACGGGGGAGATGGATCCCTCAGTCACCTGGTCCGTGGATGGCATCAATGGAGGAAATACCACCGTTGGTACGGTGAGCAGCAGCGGCCTTTACACCGCGCCTTCCAGCGGCGGGGGCCATACCGTCAAAGCCACCAGCAATGCGGACTCCAGCAAGAGCGCCAGCGCCGCCGTTAGTGTCATCCTACTGACAGTTTCTCCGCGCATGGCATCGCTTGCGCCCAATGGGACGCAGCAATTCACAGCGACGGTCCAGGGGACGAACAACACTGGAGTCACCTGGTCGGTCGATGGCGTCGCGGGCGGAAACAGTACCGTCGGGACCATCAGCGGAACTGGGTTCTACACCGCGCCCGGCATGCCCGGCATGCATACGATCACTGCCACCAGTTCCGCCCTGCCCAGCTACAGCGTCAATGCTTCGGTCACCGTGATGCAGGCGCCACCGGGTACGGTTTCCATGCTCACCTACCACAACGACGACGTCCGCGACGGCGCCAACCTCAACGAAACGGTCCTGAATCTTTCCAACGTCAACTCGAGACAGTTTGGAAAGTTGATGGCACTGCCGGTCGACGGTCAGGTGTACGCGCAACCCTTGTATCTGCCCAACCTGACCATTGGGGGCGCGCAGCACAACGTGGTCTTTGTGGCCACCGAAAACGACACTGTGTACGCCTTCGACGCCGATGCCGGCTCGCAGTCGCCGCTCTGGTCGAAGCACCTGGGCACTCCGTTACAGATTGATGATGAGGAGGGAATCAGCCCGCTGCTCGGTATCACCTCAACCCCGGTTATCGATCCCACGACGGGTACCATCTACGTATTGACCGACGGCACCGAGAGCGGTCACAAGGTCTACCGCCTGCACGCTCTCGACGTTCTCAGCGGCGTGGAGAAATTCGGAGGACCGGTGGTGGTCACCGGCACTGTGCAAGGCGATGGTTGGGACAGCAACAACGGACAGATCACGCTGGAGAGCAGCTGCTATCAGCGCAACGGTCTGGCGTTGAATCCCGCCAATAACGCCATCTACATCTCCTTTGGACACTGCAACCACGGGTGGGTGCTGGCCTACGACAAAGCCAGCCTGCAACAGACGGCGATCCTCAACGTCACGCCTGACGGCGCGGGCGGCGGACTGTGGGGAGGCACCCCGGCCATCGACGACAGCACCGGCGACCTGTATCTCATCACCGGCGTGGATTTGGGCGATCCTGCGCCCGACTATAACGACTCGGCCATGCGGCTGGGCAGCGACCTGTCGGTGCTCGATTACTTCAAGCCGTCGAATGAGGAATATCTGCGCGATAACGATGTGGACTTCGGCAGCGGATCGCCTATCATCATGCCCAACAACTCGTCACAGTATCCTCATGAGCTGATTGGAGGCGGCAAGCGCGGCGTCATCACGGTCATGAACCGCGACAACATGGGCGGCTATCAGATGACGGACCAGGTCATCCAGGAGGTGCAGACCGGAACCCAGCAGAACAACAACATCTTCTCGACTCCGACGTTCTGGAACGGCACCCTGTACTTTCACTGCGCGCAAGACGTGGTGAAAGCGTACTACTGGTATCCGGACACCGGGCTGATATCAACGCAACCCGTATCGCAGGGCAGCATCGTCTATGGTGGCCATGGCGCGAACACTTCGATTTCGGCCAATGGTACTTCGGACGCAATCCTCTGGGACATCGACACGACCAACGCACACAATGGCGGCCCGGCAGTGCTGCACGCCTACAACGCGACGAACCTGTCACATGAGCTGTACGACAGCTCGCAGGCGGGAGGCCGCGATACGGCGGGCCCGGCGGTGAAGTTTGCTGTGCCTACCATTGCCGACGGGCACGTGTATGTCGGGACCGCCAGCGAGCTCGATATCTACGGGTTGCTACCGCAGTAAGGGTTAGTCGTCGGAGTAACCTAACCAGACGACGCCGGGCTGCGGGAGGAACCAGCCCGGCGTTTGATTACCGCCTCGGATTCCAACCGTGATTGTGCGGAATCGCGGTTGCAATCCGCCGGCGGCTAGGCGGCTGGGCGCATCTGAATTGGCTCGCGCACAGCCGTGTTCGTGGCGCGCCGGGCTACTCCGGTTGAGGCTCCGCCCATCGCGGCTAACCAGCCGAAGAACAGGGCACAAAAATATCCCCATTGAGTTCCGGCGCTGATGGTGAGCGCGTGCACCGTACTGCCGCCGTAAAATACCCCGGTAGCAAAGGTGGTCAGAATCACGGCGCTGACCGCCGACAAACCAAACATGATCATGCCGTGCACCAGGCCGTCGTGCCGATTGGCGATGCCCGCCAGCCGTCCCGTCTCCAGACCGGCAATGTACATGGCGATGATGGTGAGGACCACGGTCCAGACCTGAAGTCCGACCGAGCCCCCACTAGTGTTGGGAAAGATCGCGAGCGCCAGGGCTTCGAAAACGCCCCAGATCGCCGCGAACGTAAATACGCCCGCCCAGACCGCGCCCCAGCGCGTTCCCGGGCCATACGAAAGTGGCTGCATAGCTAAACCTCTGACCGACATAAGCATCAACTCCAATTCCTGACTGGAAATTCGGTTCTACTTAAGAGGATGCAGGAATATCGTAGTACGATGTATTTTGTTCCTGCCTCCAAGCCTCGCACGCGGGTTGCGGGTCCGAGTCATTGGCGCGGGAACAACTGCGGCCGGCTACAAACATGCCGTTCTGGACAGCGGAGGCTAAGCTTCAACTCGCTCGTGAGTGGCTCACGAACTCGGCTGTATGTCCGTCGCTTTGCCGTTGGTGAAGGTGATGCGCAGCGGATGGCCGTTATTTGGGAAGTCCACAATACGGGGATTGGAGAGGCCGTTCCCCTCCGGCGCCCCATTTCCAATGGCGAAGCTGACCTGGATTTCGTTCATCCCGAGTTTCGCCTGGTGGTTGTCGATGTCTTTCCAGACAGCGGCGGGCCAGTGTTTGTACAACTCGTGAGGGTCCTGGATGAACAGCAGGTCGTCGCTATAGATTTTGTAGTCTCCGTTATTGTCCACGCCGATGGGAAACGCGTACCGCTTGCCGTCCTTGTCGAAGACGGCCATCACTTGCTTCTGAGTAGCTGATCCGGGAGTACGATCCAGCACCACCTTCTTGATGTCCAGCTTCTCCAGCGGCGCCAGAGTTCCGGCGGGATGCTGGTAATCGCTGCGGCCGGAATAAGGATAGTAGGTATAGCGATATCCATCGCGCATCCAGACCGGCTGCTTTGTGAGTTCCTGCGCGTCCTTCAGGTCCTGCGGATGCAGCTTCCTGGGAGTGACGTAGTAGTCGGGATCGAGCGCAATCTCGGGCTTCTTCTCCACCACCAAACCGGTGCGGCGCTCGCGGTAGGCGAAATACAGACGGACGCCCGCGGCGAGAATGGCCACGAGCAGGACAAGCTGGATAATCTTTACGCTTTTCGACATCGCCGTGGGAGATGTTGGATGATTACGGCGGGGTCTCAGATTGCCCGTGATCGGCATTTCATTCGACCTCCTGCATGGTGACTTCCATTCGGCGGACAACCGACGGCGCTCGAGTGAGGAAGGCCGCCACGCGCTGCGCGACGACCATCGGGTTCCTGACCGTCCTTCTGTTTCCGTTGAGCTACACGCCTTCGACGCAGGCGCAGGCTTTCAGCATCATACACAGCTTCACCGGCGCACAGGACGGCGCCAATCCCGTGGCCTCCCTGACGTTAAAAGCCGCGGGCAATCTTTATGGGACCGCTGCATACTACGGACCAAGCGGCGATGTCTATTGCGGCGTTGATGACCCTGCGCCCGTCGGATGTGATGTGGTGCGGGAGATCACTGCCTAGCAGTCCTGGCAAACCTCTGACCTGAATGGGCGGGGTCACTCCCCTGATGCCCGCTCACTTTCGGTGATTGTTCCCCTCCCGCCGCAACCTATAATCGAATTGCTCTGGACGGAAATCCGTGGCTGCTCCCGGTGTGGCTGCCGTCTCTTGCGGCGCGCTGGAGCACCCCCATCTATGCGCATGGCGATCCCCTTGTCTGCCAAAGGGCCCAGGCACAGCTCTATGCTCCGCCATGGTCGGCTATGCGGCAGCTCCAAGCGCCTCCGTTCCTTGCCTGACCAATCCGCTCAACGCGTTTCCTTGCAAATATTCGCCGCCATCCTCGCGATCGCGGCCGCCGCAACGCTGTTGAGTGGTTTCGCCTCTGCGTCTTCCACCGAACGCAAGCAGGAAGCGCACCAGCAGTTCGAAAAAGCCGAGCAAATGCGCGAGGCGCTGAACGGCCGTCCCGCCGAGCAGCGTACCCGTAAGGACTACCTGCGCCTCGCCGACGCCTATCGTAAGGTTTACTATGTTGCGCCCGCGTCGAGTAAGGCCGACGCCAGCGTAATCGCTGTCGCCGAAGTGCTGGCCGATATGGGCCGCCAATTCCAGCCCGGCGAAAAAGATCTTCGCGCTGCCATTGGCGAGTACGAGTTCCTGCGCCGCGAGTATCCCGGAAGCAAGTATCGCTTCCAGGCGCTGTTCACCGTCGGGCAAATCTACAAGGAAGACCTGGGAGATGACGATGCGGCGCGGCAAACCTTCGAGGAGTTCCTTCATCGCTATCCGCGCAATCCGCTGGCGCGCGAGGCGCGACAAGCGCTGGCCGAGTTGAAGAAGCCTGCCGCGCTCAAGAAGCCCGCGGAAGAAGCTAAGAAGTCTGCGGAGGAGGCAAAGAAAGGCACTGAGGAGGCCACGGAAAGGACGGCCGCTAAGAAAATCACCGAGCCCGTCCGGGCCGAAACCCCTGAGCCCGCGGCCGACGAAGCTCCGCCTGCCCCGCTGCCCACTGCCCTCAAGAAGCTTCCGCTCACGATGGTCACGGGCATCCGGCATTGGTCGACGCCCGATTACACCCGCGTGGCCATCGACGTCGATGCCGAAGTGAAGTACGAAGCAGGCCGTGTCCCCGACCCCGACCGCATCTTCTTCGATCTGCCCAACACCAAGCTGGCGTCGGTGCTGGTGGGCAAGAGCTTCGAGGTGCGCGACGGCTTCCTGAAGAAGATTCGCGTTGCGCAATACCAGCCCGGCTACACGCGCGTAGTGCTGGAAGTTGCCGACGTCTCGGATTACTCGGCGTTTCTGCTGCCGAATCCCTATCGGCTCATCATCGACATCCACGGGCGGCAGCCGCAGTCGGAAACGCAAGTGGCGCGCGCCAATGCCGCGCCGCAGCGCGGCGACGAACAGGGTTCTGTGACGGCTGTCGAGAAGGAGAAGTCCTACACCACCTTCGAAAAGGCCAACGAGGCAAAGAACCGTGCGCCAATCGCAAACAAATCACTATCGGGTGAGAGCAGCGCTCCTCCGGCCCACAGCTCTTCGTCCAACAGCGCGTCGGCTGCCCCCCGCAAGACGGTCGTCGACAATGACGACGATACCGACGCAGACGACCCTCGCCCGGTGGCGGACGCTCGCCATCAAGGCGCCAAGCCGGGCGCGACGTCCGACCCTGACGAGAAGACAGCCCGTACGCCATCGAAGTCGTCCACCAAGCGCACCGCGGCGAGCGCCGGCGAGCCTGATGATCCCTTATTCAGCGAGCCGCGGGACAGCAGCGGCCCGGAGCTGAAGGCCACCGCCGAACCGACCTCCGCTCCTACGGCCATTGCGGTTGCTCCCCGCTCCAAGGACCTGAAGCGCAGCGCAAAAAGCAATGCGGCGAACGCCGCACCCACCCATGAGGCTGCACCCACATCGTTGGGAGACCGCAGCCTGACGCGCGCACTTGGCCTGAAGATCGGGCGCATCGTAATTGACGCCGGCCACGGCGGGCACGACACCGGCACCATCGGCCCGAACGGCCTGATGGAGAAGGACCTGGTACTGGACGTGGCGCTGCGGCTCGGCCGCTTGCTCGAGACCCGCCTGGGGGCCGATGTCATCTACACCCGTGACGATGACACCTTCATCCCGCTGGAGACGCGGACCGCGATCGCCAACCAGCATCAGGCCGACCTGTTCATCTCCATCCACGCCAACTCCAGCAGCGATCCCGAAGCGCGGGGCGTCGAGACCTACTACTTGAACTTCACCTCGAACCCGGACGCGCTCGAGGTTGCCGCCCGCGAGAACGCGCTTTCGGAGAAGTCCATCTTCCAGTTGCAGGACCTGGTGAAGAAGATCACGCTGAAGGACAAGATCGACGAGTCGCGCGAGCTGGCCACCGACGTTCAGCAATCGCTGTATAGCGGCCTGGCCACGCGGCACTCGACCCTGCGCGACCGCGGCGTGAAGAAGGCGCCGTTTGTGGTGTTGATTGGCGCCAACATGCCCAGCATCCTGGCGGAGATCTCGTTCGTCTCCAACCCCACCGACGAAGCCCGGCTGCAAACTCCCGAGTACCGGCAGAAGATCGCCGAATCGCTCTACAAAGGCATCGCCAAGTACGCCGGCGGCCTGAGCGGGGTTAAGGTGGCGGCAAAGTTCAATAAAGAGGCGGCGCAGTAGTGGTAGTCGTCAAGCGCCCGCGGCACCATCGACTTTGGCTTCTCTCCTCAAGGATCGAATGTAGCGGATAACGGTGACGCACACCGCAATTATCAGCAGGTCCAACACAATATGCATCGCATCAGGCGCAAGGTGGCTGCCGAAGTTGGGGAGTAATTTGGTTGTGCGGCCGAATACCCGTTCATACATCGCCGCGTACTGCGGCGAAGCACCCAACAGATAGGGCATCCACAGGCCTTTAATGTGCAGGAGCAGCCAGCAGCCATCGCCGATGAGCCCCAACCATAGCAATGGTCTGATTTTCCAAACGGTTCCGATCAGCAACAAGAGTTGTGCGGCGCCGATAGCCGCGCCCAGTACGATGTTCCCCAGGCTGGATGAAGGGCTGTGCCCCGGCTGGTCATTCCAGCTGCCTAACGGGATCAGCACGCACAATTCGAAGTAGAGCAGGAGTGCCAATTGCGCTGTGATCGTCGCTGTACGCTCGATACACTTGCTCATTGGCGCGAAGTCTAGCAGCTTCGGGCCGGCTGCCGTGCTAGAAACTTTGCTTGCGCCGCGGTAGTCTAATGAGAAGAGCCTCTGTGTTTACCCGTCTCATGAAGCGCGTTTTCCTCGTCGTCTTGCTCTCCGCTTTCTGTTCCCTGTCGGCCGTCGCCGGGGACAGCTCCGCATTTTTGCCCCACTCGTTCGCCGGCTGGACGCAATCCGGTGCGGTGAAGACCACGGCGGATCCCGCCCTGGCCGACGGCGCCTACCCGGCGGTGCTGAAGGAATACGGCTTCACTGGTTCCGAGACGGCGACCTACACCCGCGACGACGGACGCAAGCTGACCATCAAGGCTGCCCGATTCGCCGACGCCACCGGGGCATATGGCGCGTTCACGTTCTATCGCCAGCCGACCATGAAGACCGAGGAGATCGGTACCAAGGCCGCTTCGCTCAACAATCGCATTCTATTCTTTCGCAGCAACGTGCTGGTGGACGCCAATTTCGACCGCGTGACCGAAATGTCGGCCGCCGAACTGCGCGAGCTGGCCGCCGGCCTCCCGGCGGCGCAAGGATCCGCCGATAATCTTCCCAACCTGCCCCAATATCTGAGCAAGAAGGATGCGGTCGCCAATTCTGCCAAGTACGTTCTCGGCCCGCAGGCGCTGCTCGCGTCGCACGCCCCGCTCACTCCGGAGCAAGTCGACTTCAGCGTCGCTCCCGAGGTCCTCTACCAGGATTACACGTCGCATGACGGCGACCTGACGCTGACGGTCGTCAACTATCCCACGCCGCAGATCGCCGCCGAGCGCCTGAAGAGTTTGCAGGGCGCGCGCCAGGCGAACGGTCTGCCTATGCTGGTGCGGCGCAGCGGCCCGCTGGTGGACATCGTGACGGGTGCGGTGAGCAGCGGCGATGCGCGCGACCTGCTCAACTCGGTGAACTACGAAGCCGAAGTCACCTGGAACGAAGCGACCAGCGTGAGCCCGCGCAACAATATCGGCAATCTCATCGTCGCGGTCTTCACGCTGATCGGAATCATTCTGCTGATCTCGCTGATCTTCGGAGTTTTCTTCGGCGGGATTCGCATAATCACGAAGCGGATGTTCCCCAACAAGGTCTTCGACCGGCCGGAGGCGATGGAGATCATCCAGCTCCATCTGGGCGAGCGGCAGGACAGATAAGTTGTTAAGGGAAAGCTACTTAGGACGGTTTTTGCCAAAACCGGGCACTTTCCAGCCATTCCTCTATGGTTATTGGAATATCTTATAAGTTGCTGAAAATGCAGCAATTTAAGTCCTAGAAATTCCTTGACACGTACATGGTGGAACCCTAGTATTTCTCCAGAAAGTTTTGACGGTCTAGCCTCCGTTGGAACTATTCTCCCTTGAAGAGAAGGCCGCCCAGTTGCCGGGTGGCCTTTTCGTTTGCGCCCGAGGTGTGGGAAACGTGGCGCTGTTGTGAAAAAGTTGTCAGCTTGTTCCTTTGCGTGGATCTGCCAGCAATACTGGTTTCCACTTTCTCTCGCCAATAAGCATGACCGACCTAGAGACGTTCGCCAACCGTGCTACACTCCCGGCGTGAATTTTTCCTTGAGGGCCGCGATGCGCCGATTTTTGCTCTTGATCCTGTTGCTGCCGTTACCGCTAGCCTCCCAAGTGAAAATCCTGATGCCGGTCGTGGTGAAGGACGCCGCAGGCAGACCAATCACCGATCTGAAAGTGTCAGACTTTCAGGTTAGCGGCCCGAAGAACGCCAGCATCGAACGAATGTGGCAGGTTCCCTCCGCGACGGTGAGCACGAACGACCCCAGAACGCCAGTGGTGGTGCTCTATGATGTGGCAAACGGCCGTTGGGCTCGCCCAAGTTGGAAGTTTCTGGAGCAGATTGCGCAGGATCGCAGCTCCGTCTCCATCTTAGTTAACACGACAGACGGGCTGCGAACGATCTATGATTCCGCCACTCCTCCCGAAGTGCTCTCAGCCGCCCTGATGCTAGTGAAGGATCCCAAGGCCACAACCAATGATCCGAAGATCGAACAGCAAGCCCAGAGACTCCGCCTGCTCGATAATCTGGATCAAAACCACACGTTTCGATACGATCCCGGCTTGAATCAGATGAACAGCCTCATAGAGGTTGCACATCTGTTGCAATCCCCCGATCACCGAAAGCCTTTACTGTGGTTCTCTATGGCTGAACAGTTCGGCTCACAAAGGTGCGAACTGATGGCCGAACAGCTTAACGCCGCTCACGTTAGTGTTTATCCTGCGGCTGGGCCTCAGGCAATATTTTCGGACTCCAGCATAGTAAGTAACTTCGTAGTCTTGAGCGAGAGCACAGGAGGGCTGACTTTCAGTTCGGTGCATCAGTTTCGGAACACGACTTTGTTTTCTTCGGAGTGGGATGCACTGCAAAAAGTGCTTGCCGATTTCGGTCCATACTACATGCTCGCGATCCAAGCGCCAACACCAAAGGCAACCGACTGGATTCCAGTCAAGATCACGGTCGATCGTCCAGGGCTGAAGATTCGCGGTGCGCCTGGATTTCTCGGTTTCAAGCCTGACAAAAAACGCTAGCATCACTGGCCCGCGCTCAGCCCATAAAGTTTGATCGCGTTCTCGCGCATCACCTTGCGCGCGAAGTCGCTGGCCTGCTCGCGAGTGATCTCGCCGTCCTGCATCATGCCGGTGAGAGCGATGGCCAGCGCCGTCCGTCCTGCGGTTGCCGTCTCATATCCCGTCTCTTCCCAATTGACCTGCGGCTCGAAGGGATACAGGTCGGTACCGAACAGGACTTTGTCGGGATAAAACTCCAGCATGGCGCGGATGTTGGCGGCGATGTGGCGCGGCGAGAGCATCCAGGTCTGCTCCGAGAAGTCGGCGTAGACGTTCGGCTTCATCAGCAGGTAAGGCACAAACTGCTCGAAGCCGCCGGCGCCGCCGTGCAGCATCACGAAGTTGGTTTTGCGCAGCGTGGGATCATTGAACACTGATTCCAGCAGCAGCGGGTTGGCGCCTTCCATGTTGAAGTAGCCGCCGCAGCCCCCGCCGGTGTGGAAGTGCACGGCCATGCCGAGCCGCCCCGCCTCGCGGGCGATATACCGAAAGAGGTAGTCCTGCAAGGTCTTGTAGTCGCCGTCGCTCGGAACGCCACCTTTGACGTAACGGGCATAGACGCGCGTGGCCTCGGATTCTTTGGCCGGAGCGAAGTCCAGCGACCGCAGATACGCGGCCTCGAACTTGATGGCGACAGCACCCTCCCTCTGCTGCATCTCCAGCAGAGGAGTGACGATCTTCCCCGTGTACTCGGCCAGCGTCGCGGGCACACCATTGCTGCCCAGCTCGTTCATGTAGCGTGCAAACAGCAACTCCTCGCGATTAAAGAAGATCTTGCGGTCAGGCGACTGCGCCCCCAGCGACGAGTTGTTCAGCGGGAACAGCAGCGTGTCGTCAAATGCGACCCAGCGGAAGCGCGGCGGATACTGCCCCGGCCCGAGCGCGACGCGGTTGGCCAGCTCGGTCTGAATGCCCAACTGGTCGAGCACCCAGTTGGGATAGTTATCGCCCTCGCGCTTCTTGACCTCGTCCTTGGCGGCCAGCAACTCCTGCACATGCTCGGGCTTGAAATCGTCATACTTGTAGCCGAACATGGTCTGCCACGCCTTGATGTAGACCGGATTGTCCTCGCGAAACATCAGGCCGGCCTCAGTCGGCTCCAGCGGATCGCAGGGCAGCGCGTCGTAGTCCTCGTCGGGCTCGCCATGGGGACCGTTTAGCGCGGGAGGGTGGGCGTGGTTGTCGATGGCCTTGATGTCATTGATCTCTTTCAGCAGGCTGGGATCGGGCTGAAGTTGCCGGTTCGACTGCGCCACGACTGGCGACGCGAGAACCAGGGCAGCAGCAAGAAGTGCTATTCGCATAATGCAGCCGATTCTACGACATGGGTCGATTGTCCTCAGCCGGATCTTGCCCGACCTTCGCAGGCTGCTACCATAAATATGGTATCGCACCTCAACAGTGGCCTGACGCCTATTTGGCCGCGTTTGCCCGAGCGGAAGACCTGATTTTGGTCACCTTCGACCGCTCACTGGGCAAGCTCGCTGGAAAAGACGTAGTGCTGCTCAAGTGAAGGTCGTAAAGACCACTCCTCGACTGGCCGCCGACCCCGGTGTTACAGGCCTGCGCGAGACAGCGTAAAGTTAGGGAGCGCGGCGGATTGGAGTCTATCGCGCTCACACGTCATCTAACAACCACGACCCATGATGAAGAGTGAACTGACGGCCTCGGTTCCGAACCCAAACGGCTTTTCGCGAGTTCGAGACGTCAAGTCGAAGCTCACGACTCCCGGTCCGCCCGGAAGTGCAAAGAAGAAGACCGAGATCTTCAAGGCATTGCCCGAGATCTTGCAGCTCATCCGGCCACGGCGTGCCCTGCTGACACTCGGTCTGGGATTGATGGTGATCAACCGCGTCTCCGGCCTGGTGCTGCCTGCCTCCACCAAGTACCTGGTTGACGACATCATCGGCAAGCGCCATTTCAAGCTGCTTTATCCGCTGGTGGGGATCGTGCTGCTGGCGACCCTCATCCAGGGCCTGACCTCGTTCGCTTTAACGCAAACATTGTCCAAGGCCGCGCAGAAGCTCATCGCCGAACTGCGCCGCCGCGTGCAGGAGCATGTGGGGCGGCTTTCCGTTTCCTATTACGACGCGAACAAGACCGGCATGCTGGTGTCGCGCATCATGAGCGACGTCGAGGGGGTGCGCAACCTGATCGGTACCGGTCTGGTCGACTTCGTCGGCGGACTGCTGACAGCGGTAATCGCCTTCGCCGTACTCGTTCGTATCAGCCCGGTCATGACGGCCATCGCCTTCACCTTCCTGCTGGTCTTCGGCATAGGTTTGCGCAAGGCCTTTCGAGTCATCCGTCCCATCTTCCGCGAGCGCGCCAAGATCAACGCTGAAGTGACGGGACGCCTGACGGAATCGCTCGGCGGCGTGCGGGTGGTAAAGGGCTATCACGCCGAGGCCCGAGAGCACGACGTGTTCAGTTCCGGGGTCGAGCGGCTGCTGCAGAACGTCTTTCGCACGCTGACAGCAACCTCGGTCATGAGCCTCTCGTCGTCCACCCTGATGGGCATCATCGGCGCAATCGTCATGTTCATGGGCACGCGCCAGATCCTGGCCGGCAAGCTGACGCTCGGCGGCTTCTTTACGTACACCATGTTCCTGGGCTATCTGGCCGCGCCCCTGGTTCAGGTGGTCGGCATTGGCACGCAGATTACGGAAGCGATTGCCGGCCTGGAGCGCACTCGCGAGGTGCTGGACGAGACGCCGGAGAACGAAGACCCGGAGCGCACGGTCACGCTCGGCCCCATCCGCGGCAACGTGGCCTTCCACGATGTGAGCTTCGCCTACGAGCAGCAGAAAACCGTGCTGCACGACATCTCGTTCGATGCCTGGCCGGGCGCGGTGACGGCGCTGGTCGGCTCGTCGGGCTCGGGGAAATCCACGATCATTGGGCTGATCGCCGCCTTCCATAAACCCAACGATGGCCAGGTGACGGTTGACGGCGTCGATCTCGCAACCGTGCGGCTGGAGTCGTACCGCACCCAGCTCGGCATGGTGCTTCAGGATTCGTTTCTCTTCGACGGCTCGATTCGCGAGAACGTGGCGTTCTCGAAACCGAATGCGACGGAAGAGGAGATCCTGAATGCCTGCCGCATAGCGCGCGTCGATGAGTTTGCCGAGAAATATGAGCAGAAGTACGACACCATCATCGGCGAGCGCGGCGTGAAGCTCTCCGGCGGGCAGCGCCAGCGCCTGTCGATCGCGCGCGCCATCCTGGCCAATCCGCGCATTCTGATTCTGGATGAGGCGACCTCCAGCCTCGACTCCGAGTCGGAACAGATGATTCAGCAGGGGCTTTCCTACCTGATGCAGGGACGAACGACCTTCGTCATCGCGCACCGGCTCTCGACCATCCGGCGCGCGGACCAGATTCTGGTGGTCGAGGCGGGGCGCATCGTGGAGCGCGGCACGCATCAGGAACTGTTCGATCTCGGCGGGCGATACTTCGAGCTTTATACCAAGCAGCACGGCATCGAGCAGAACCTGTTTCTCGCGCCAGGCGAGGGGGATACAATCCCCGAGACGGAGAGCGCGGCGCCGAGCGCCGCGGCCGCCGATCCGGATCCCACGTCGCTGCTGCGCTAATTGCAGCGCTTCGCTGTCGCAGATTACATTGTGAACACGCCACGCAAGCCCGACCATGCCGAGCAGCGCAAATTGGCGCTGGTTTGTTTCACTTGCGTTGTGTTTGCTGGTGTACTTGTCTTACGGGAGGGAGATGCGCGACAGGGGGAATTCGCGGTCGTGCAGGGAACCATCACTAGAATTGTCGTCGACCATGCGATAGAGAGAAAGTGGGGCAGTGAGGTGACTTGGAGGGCAGACTACAGGGTCGTCTACTCCGTCGCCGGTCGTGAATACGCGGTGTGGACGGACTCTGGTATCCGTGGCGAAAGCGAGGGCGGCGTTCGAATGGCCGTGCCCCGACCGCTGCCTTCGTGCCGTGTTCAGTACAGCCCGAAACAGCCGGGAATATCGGCAGCAAACTGCTGACCGTAACCCGCGTTGGCCAGCAAGCATGACTCTTAGTATTGCGGGCTCGAGGTGGGCGAGGGAGCGGTCCCGGGCTGCTGTGACTGGCCAAATCCATTGTTTTGCTGGCCGAAGCCGTTATTCTGCTGGCCAAAGGCGCCCTGCTGCTGGCCGTTCAACTGGCTCGCGGGTGTGCCGATGTTGGTGTTGCCGATGGTCGTCGGCTGATAGGGTCCGCGCAGCAGCACATTCTGCTGGTCCATGGCCGGGTTGTAGATGAACTGCCACTCGTCGTAGGTTTTCTTCTTGTTGTAAATCCGGATGGTCTTTTCTTTGCTGACGCTGGCCACGCCAACAATCGCGCCTCCGCCAAAGACCTGGTTCGTGCCCGAGGAATTCTGTCCAAACGTCGTGCCGCCGGGCTGATTGCCCGTCCCACCTTGCTGATCGCTAGAGCCACCCTGCTGATTGCTACCGCCGGCGCTGTTGGAGCCAAAGGTGTTCGTCGGCACGCCGCCTTCCGGATTGCCCCCCTGGTTCGAGCCGGTGGGGAAGCCACTCACGCTGCCCGGGTTTTGTCCCCCGAACTGCTGGTTGCCGCCCCCAAACGGCGAGCCGGTAGCCTGTATCTGCCCGCCTCCGGAAGTTGTGGAATTGCCGAACCCAAACGTACCGCCCAGTTGTCCACCGTTAGGCGTGTTGCCCAGCACTGCTCCAGCACTTCCCTGCTGACCCAGCGCGGCCGCCGGCGTTCCCGGCGCGGCCGTGTTCAGCACCGACTGGATGTCGCCATAGTGCAGCAGCTTCCACTTGCCGTCTTTGGCCAGCGGGTCCTTGAAGCGTTGGCGCAGAAAGCGGATTTGCCCCTTGTCGAGGTCATCGAGACTGGCGGGATAGCGGCCATTCTTCTTGTAGAACTTCTTGATGGCGCGCGCATATTCGGTGCCGCGGTGGATCATCTCCTCTTCGCGGTCGCGCTTCATCTGCTGCACCAGACTGGGGGCCACAACGTAGGTAAGCGTAACCACCATGAACGCCATCATCAGCAGAATGGCCAGCAGCAGGTATCCGCCCTCGCGCTGGTAGCGCGCTCGACGCGACGGAAGATTTTGTGCTCGCTGCTGCATGGTGCTACCCGGCGCTCAAGGGAAGAGTTTCGGTGTGGTTGGTCAGCACGTCCTCGATTTCAACCGAAGCTGTCCCGACGCGCAGGACCTTGTAGCGCCGGTCCACGATGTCGCCCTCTTTGGCCAGGAAGATGTCCTCACCCTTGATCAGAAAAATCTTCTTGGCGCCGTTCTTGGGACCGGCAAAGCCGTAAAACTTCAAACCGCTCGGCGGTGGAGGAGGCGGAGCTGGCGGCGTTTCGGTCTTGAACGCCGAGTGATCCGGCTGCGGAATCGGGGGCAGTGGCGCGTCGGAGCGAAATATATTTCGCCCGGTGCCCTTGTAGGTGACGTCCTCGCTCGACTTCAGCAGGTCAAGGCGCAAGCTGGGATCCAGCGAGCGCGCCATTACCATGTGCGGCTTGCGAGCCGAATTCGGCCCCGCGGCAGCACCGGTTGCGGCCGTCTGCGGCGGAGCGCTTTGCGGTCCCCCGCCGGCGAACTGATACACCAGAACTCCGATCGCCACTACCATCAGCACGGCAGCGACGATGGTCATCTTCTTGTTCTCGGTGCCCAGCTTCACGTTGTCGGCGCTCCTCGCATGTAAGTCTCCAGCTTGAGTTGCAGGCGCACATTGCCCTGTTGTTCACCCAGCGTAATCCCATCGATCAGGAAGAACATCTTGCTGCGCTCCAGGGCGTTGATGAACTTCACTTCCTGCAAATAATCGCCGGCAATCGACGCCTCCATGAGCAGCTTGTGCAGGCCCTCGATCGGCGTGTCCTTCTCATCGTATTTGACGCCGCTGAGGCGCACTCCGGTATCAGAGGCGATCTTTCCCAATTCCGAGGCTACCGCCGAATACTCCGTCGGGAACCGCGCGTCGTAGAAGCCCGCGATGTCCTGCGACGCCTGCTGGAGCTTCGCGTCCATCCCGCGCGTCGGCAGCACCTCTTTCTGCTTGGCGACCAGTTGCTGGCGCAGCGCGACGTACTCGCGCTGGCGCGCCGCGCGCGAACGTCCCGCGGGCGAAAAAAGATAGCCCACACAAGCCAAATCGAGGATGATCAGGGCGATCACCACTGGCATCAGGTTCTTGCGGGTTTCGCGAATGCTGGCCATCAGCGCTCCCTCGCGCGCCCGGGTGAGACCGGACGGTTCTGCGCCGCATTGACGTTCGCCGGCGGCGCGGCAGCTTTCTTGCCAGCCTCACCCTCCGGCGGAGTCGGGTCGTCGCTGTCAGCGACATTCGGTATATACATCGCAGCGATGTCGAACTGGATGTTCCCGCCGCCCGCGGCCTGGTCGCTGCTGTTCGTGGTGACCGACTCGGCCACAATCTGCGCCTGTCGCAGGTGGCTGGACTGCTCCATGTGCCGCACCATCTCGACCGCGCGATCGCGGGAATCGGTCGCCACGACCACGTGCAGCACCAGGTCGTTGGTCTTGGTGTACTCGGGCTTCATCGAGACCACATGCAAACCCGCCGGCACGATCTTTTCCATTTCGGTGAAGATGCGCGTCCAGGAAAGCGACTTGCGCGCGAAGAGCTGGTTGAGAAAGTCCGACTGATCGGCGATGACGCGGTTCGCAGGCTTGTTCAGGATCGCGCGCGCTTGCGTCTCCTCCTGCCCCAGCTCCTGAATCTGGCGCCGGGTGTCTGCCAACTGGTGGTTAATGCCTCGGGTATTCTGCCGTTGATAGACGATGTAGCCGACCAGCAGCGCCGCCAGGATGCTCAACCCGGCAATGATGGCCGCCATGCGCCGCCGGTATTCTTGCGCGACTTCATACGGCTGGCTGGCGAGATTGATATTCAGACGCATCAGGACGCCAACGCCCCCATCACTCCGGCCAGGGCCGCGCGATTCATACCCGCAGCCGCGCCCATCGAGGTTGTCGCCACTACGTCTTCCACCCGGATGTTCGAGGTGGCGCTCAGTGCAGCCTGGAGTCCTTGCATCGACTCAACTCCGGTGACCAGCATGCGATCGACGCCGAGTCCATAGCGGTCTTCGAAGTACACCAGCGAAGTGTTCACATCGTCGACCAACGACTCGCCCGTCACCGCCGAGCCGCCATTTTCCAATGCGCGATAGAGCAGGAGCTGCTCCTGGTCGACGATCGCGAACGTGGTCGTACCATGTTCCACCTTGATGACCATGGTGGGGCGTGAAGCGTCCACCAGGCCCAGCACTGCCAGCATGGAGGGCACCACCGCGCCGGGATTGTAGCCCGCCTCGCGCACCACCGACTCGTATTCCTCCAGCACCGTGCGCGGCGTCACCGCAGCCACCACTCGCACGGGAATCCCGGTTCCCTGCCGATCGAAGGAAACCGCCGCCTGATCGACGTCGAAGGGCAGCGACTTCTTCAGCCGAAAGCGCACCACCGCGTCAGCATCGACCGGCTTCTCGGGCAGCGTCTCGAAGTCCAGCAGCATGACGCGCGTGCTGGCGTCGGGGATGATTACGCAGACATCGCGCGAGCGCCCCCCCACAGCAGCCAGCGTGTCGCGCAACGCGGGCGCCAGCTTCGCCGGATCGCCGATATTGGCCTGCTGCAAGCCAGGCGTCAGCAGGCCCTCGGGCAGCGTAGCTGCAGTTGCCGCTTCCAGGTTGGCGCCATCGGCGGCAGCGCGCCCAGCCACAATGCGGTCGGCGCCGATCTCGCAGGCGACTCGGGGGCGGAAGATGGAGGAACTAATTGCCACAGTTTTCTTCAGGTGTTATCCGCGTTTTGTTTGCGTGTCATCCTGAGCGGAGCGACCGCGCAACTGACCTGCCAAGCGCGGTTTGCGGTTGGCGGGTCAATTGCTCCGGTCGCGGAGTCGAAAAACCCCTACTGTGCAATCGGACCAGCATAGCGGTCCTTCGACTCGTCGCTGCGCTCCTCGCTCAGGATGACACCAATAAGAGGAACTCACAGTTCGCGTTTTCACGCCACGCGCGGCGCCGAAGCCCCGCTCTACCTCGTCGTCTCAATAAACGTAACCTTATTGATCTCCTTCAGGGTCGTCAGGCCACGCCTAACTCTATCAAGCGCCGACTCGCGAAGGAAATGCATTCCTTCTTCCTTGGCGGTGCGGCGAACCTCGCTGCTCGGCTTCTTGGCCAGAATCATCTCGCGCACGTTGTCGGTCAGCTCCAGCAGCTCGTGAATGGCGGTTCGGCCGCGGAAGCCCGTGCCCGAGCACTCGATGCAACCTTCGCCTTCGTAGAACGCAAAATCTCGCCATTCTTGCGGGTTCAATCCGCTGGCCTCCAACTCCTCGTCCGAGTAGCGGACCTGCTTCTTGCAGTACTCGCAAATAAGCCGCACCAGCCGCTGCGCCAGGATGCAATTCAGCGAGGAGACGAAGTTGTAAACCTCTACGCCCATGTTCACGAAACGGCCGATCACGTCCACCACATTGTTGGCATGTACCGTGGTGAACACCAGGTGCCCGGTGAGCGCCGCGTTGATGGCAATCTGCGCCGTTTCCGTGTCGCGGATTTCGCCCACCATGATCTTGTCCGGGTCGTGGCGCAGGATGGACCGCAGCCCGCGGGCGAAGGTAAGTCCCTTCTTCTCGTTGACCGGGATCTGGGTAATGCCGCGGACCTGATATTCCACCGGGTCCTCGATCGTAATGAATTTGTCTTCGTCGCTCTTCACCTCGTTCAAGGCCGCGTACAGTGTGGTGGTCTTGCCGGAACCGGTTGGTCCCGTGACCAGTACCATGCCGTACGGCTCCTTGATGTAGCGGCGGAAGGTGCGCAGATCATCTTCGCCGAAGCCGACCACGTCGAGCGTGAGCTTGTGAAACTTCTCGCTCATCGATTCTTTGTCCAGCACGCGGAGTACCGCATCCTCGCCGTGAATCGAGGGCATGACGGACACGCGGAAGTCGATGGAGCGGCCGTTATAGCGCACGCGGAAGCGGCCGTCCTGCGGCACGCGGCGCTCGGAAATGTCCAGCTCGCTCATCACCTTGATGCGCGAGATGATGGTGGAGTGGTGCTCTTTGGCGATGGGCTGCATGGCCTGCTGGAGGACGCCGTCAATGCGGTACTTAATGACGACGGAATCGTCGCGCGTCTCGATGTGAATATCGCTGGCGCGCCGCTGGAGCGCAGTGAAGATGGTGGTGTCAACGAGGCGAATGATCGGGCTCTGGTCAGTCTCGCCCGTCAGCTTCTCGATCGAGATGGTCTCGTCGGAGTTTTCGTCTTCGGTGATGACGTCGAGGGCGAAATTCTCGCCGGCTTCTTCCAGCACGCGCTGTGACTGCTCGCTCTTCTTCAGGACGTCGCAGATCTGGGAGAGGCTGGCAACTTTGACGACAATGCGGCGGGCCAGCAGCAGGCCGATCTCGTCGATCATCATCAACTGGCTGGGATCGGCCATGGCGATCACCAGCCGGCCGTCGGGCTTTTCCTCCAGCGGCACGAAGTTGTAGCGGAACATGAGGTCCACTTTGATCTTGCGGAACAGATCGTGCTGAATGTGGAAGTTCTTCAGGTCCACGAACTCGCAGCGATAGCGCCGCGCCAGGTCCTTACCATGTTCGATTTCGTCGCTGACGGCCACGCCGCCGTTGCCGTTGACGAAGATTGCTTTGGGTTCGGTCATGGGTACACCAGTTTCAAGTTTCGAGTTTCAAGTTTCGAGTCCGCAGGCGCCTTCAATGCATCGTTCCTGCCCCGAGGCTGAAGATCGGCAGATAGAGCGAGATCAGCACGAACGCCACTACCACGCCCATGACGATGAGAATCACTGGTTCAATGAGCGCCATCGCCGTGGCCAGCGCGTTCTGCACGTCCTCTTCGTAGAACTCGGCGATGGAGTTCAGCATGGCGGGCAGCGCACCGGTGGATTCCCCAACCTCGATCATCTCCACCGACATCTCCGGGAAGACTTCGGTGGCTTCCAGGCTGCGCGCCAGCGGCTGACCTTCGCGCACGCCGAGGGTCGAGCTTTCAATGCCATGCGCCATCAGCCGGCTCTGCATCGACTCGCCCGCAGTCTCCAGCGAAGGCACGAGCGGCAGGCCGCCGGAGAGCAGCGTCGACAACATGCGCGAGAACACCGCAACCTGGTACTTCAACCAAATGTCGCCCAGCAGCGGCGTCTTCAGCTTGATGCGGTCCATCTGGGTGGCGCCCCTGTCGCTTCTCATCCAGCGCCACAGGAAAAACGCAATCACCGCCAGCACCGCCAGCGCATAGGGCGCGTATTCCCTGGCGTTCACCCCGATGGCCAGCATCAGCGCAGTCATGGCCGGCAAATCCGCGCCCAGTGCCTTGTACAAGGTTGCAAACTGCGGCACAACGAAGGTGATGAGGAACGTCAGCATCACGATCAGCACAACAACCAGCAGCGCGGGATAGACCAGCGACGATATCAGCTTCTTGCGAAAGCTGACCGCCAACCGCTGGAACGCAATGTAACGCGCCAGAACTTCTTCCAGGTTGCCGCTCTTCTCGCCCGCCAGCAGCGTGGTGGTATAGACCTTGGGAAATACTTTTTGCGCCTCAAAGGCCTCCGACAGCAACTCGCCCCCGCGTACACGGTCGTGAACGTTCTGCAACACCGAGCGGAAGAACGGGTTGCGCTGCCGCTTGATCAGTAACTCCAGCGACTGGATAATCGGCAATCCGGCGTGGATCAGCGTCACGAACTGCTGGTTGAAGATGACAAACGTGTCCTGCCGGACCTTACGGCGCTGCGGCAGGCCAACGTTGGTTGAGAGCAGGCCCTTACTCCTGATCGAATAAACGAAGTAGCCCTGCTGGGCGAAGCGGTCGCGGATCTCCGCCTCCGAGGCGCCGCTCTCGATTTGTTCGAGAACGTGTCCCCGCTCGTCAGCCATTTTGATCGTGTATTCGGCCATGCTTAGGGCAATACCTTGGGTGAGGGTTTCCTGTAGTTTAGCATTCAGCGTTCAGCACTCAGTCCATCTAACCCACTCCTGGAATCAACAGTGCTTCCCCCGCTGATCCAGGTGCAACAACTCGCCCTCTCCGTGCTGGCGATTTACAAGGCTGGTTGTTGGCTGCTGACCAGTGATTGCTATTCCATCATCTCCGTTCCCGCCACGACCTCTACGCCGGGTGGCGGCGTGAAGCTGAACCGCAGGTCTGGTATTTGGACGTTCTCCTTCTGCTGAAGAAAGCTGAACTCGGTCAATGACCCGTCGAGTTCTTCCACGACGATACGGTTAATCAGCCCGTCGGGTGAGACCTCCAGCAGGGTTTGCGCCACTCGATCGTGCATGCCTTTCGGAACGCCCCGTAGTACGACGTCGCCGGCGCTCACCGGCTTTTGATCGGGCGCGAGCGACAGACCGTCCAGCTCTTTTTTCAGCTTGGTCTTGCCCAGCAGATATCGCAGCGGCGAACGCAGATCGTCGAGCTGTTTGACCGGCGTGCGCCGCGCCTGCCGTTCTCCCGGCACGTAAAACCAGGCGATTTTGCCATCCGTGATGAAAAGCTTGGGGCGGGGTCGATCGTAGTCCCAGCGCATGCGGCCAGGCTTCTTCAGCAGCAAAGTGCCGCTTTCGGTGCGCGTCATGCCCGCGCCGGAGTAGGTCTCGGAGAACCGCGCCTCGAGTGTATGGATGTGGTCGTAGCGCTGGTCGACCTTGTCAGCGATCGCGTGAACGTCCTGCGCAAGCAGCGGGACTGTGCTGCTGATAAATAGCGCACTGAGGGCCAGAAGGTTTGTAACAGGGCACGACTTCAGTCGTGCCGCAAATGCGCTCATAAAATGCCAAGGGCTTCGACGCCCGCTCGGATGAGCGGGCGTCGAAGCCCACCCTTTTCGTGACTCCCTTCGGCGCGGCTGAGGCCGTGCCCTTTCACCAAGCCTGCCGGGGGCCCTACTGCAACACCGGGCTATTCACGTCCGCCAGGCCGGCGGCGTTGTAGTGGATCTCGCCCGACTCATCCGAGAAGAACCGACGTTCGCCTGTGGTGCCCACCTGGTCGGGAACAGCCGTAACGGTATAGGAGCGGATCGCTCCATTCACTTTCTCCCCCGGGGTGTAGGTGAACGTGTAGCCCGTCTTCTTGCCGCTGGCGAGGTTATTGTCAATAGCCTGCTCACCGCCGCTTTGTGCCGTTCCTCCCAGCATCACCAAGTCAGGTGTAAAGCCCTGGTCGGGGTGGCTGCTGGAGTAGATCATCTCAGATTCATTAATGGCTTTGATGCTAGCGATCGCCGACGCTTCATCGGCCGGTATTTTGGCTTTGGTGATCCTGGTAATCGCGAAGCCGGCGATGATCAAGATGATGCTGATGACGATCAAAAGCTCGATAAGCGTAAATCCGCGCTGCCGGTTGCGTCTGCGCATGGCGACCTCTTCTCTCGTCAGCATAAGCGTAAATGTTGGTTCCCTGCCCCGCCGCAGGGTCCAAAGTTGGGGCATGAGTGCACGGAGCAATAGAGAACTGCGGCAAGCACGAGCTGACAAGCAGAATTATGGTTCACGGCCAAGCCGATGTCAAAGGATTGGACGCGGCAGAGCGGAAAAGGTGGGCCGGGTAAAGCGGACCTTCACCTCACCCGGGTGCGGGTGCCGCCCCAGGTTCGCGTCCTTGGTTTGGACGCTAACCTGGGCCCACCTTAGCCCAAAGGAGGGCGAAGGTGGACACCGAATCGGCCTCAACACGCTAGCGAATCTCGCGTGATCTTCAGCCCATTCAGGTTCCCCAGCACCGTCACCGCTATCAGCTCGGGCCGGAACAACTCGTTGGCCGATTGCAACAGGTCTTCCTGCGTCACTGCTTGAATTCGCTCGATGATCTCGTCCATGCTGACAAAGCGGTCGTAGTACATTTCCTGACGCGCCAGGTTCGACATGCGGGCCGTGCTCGACTCCAGACTCAACATCAGGCTGCCCTTCAACTGGTCCTTGGCCCGCTTCAACTCTTCTTCCGCGATGGGCGTTTCCTTGAGCTGGCGCAGCTCGCTCACAATCGACTTCACCACCTTGGGCGCCGACTCGCGCGAGGTCCCGGCATAGACCGACATCATCCCAATATCGCGGAAGGGATTCAGCTCGGAGAAAATGGAATACACCAGCCCTTGCTTCTCCCGGATGTTCTGGAACAATCGCGAACTCATGCCGCCGCCCAGCAGCGTGTTCAGCACGTACATCACATAGCGGCGATCGTGGCTGATGGAATACGACGGCACCCCAACGCAAATCTGCACCTGCTCCAGCGCCTTCTTATTGCGCAGAATAATGCGCGAGTTGATTTTGGGCGGCGTGTCGCGCCAGCCGTTGCTTCCCTTCGGTAGGGTGGCGAAACGCTCCCGCAGCAACTCCACCAGCTCGTGGTGTTCGAGATTACCCGCGGCCGAGATGATCATATTGCCGGGCGAAAACTTGCCGCCGTAGTAGGCGAGAATGGCGTCCTGGTCGAAGCGGCGCACGGTCTCCTTGGTCCCCAGGATCGGCTTGCCCAGCGGGTGGTCCTTGAAGAAGTTCTGGGTGAAGATTTCGTGGACCAGGTAGTCGGGATTGTCCTCGTCCATCTTGATTTCTTCCAGGATTACGCCGCGCTCGCGCACAATCTCCTTCCCGTCGAAGATTGGATGGAGAACCATATCACTGAGTACATCGACAGCTATGGGCAAATGTTCATCCAAAACTTTAATATTGAAGCAGATGGTTTCTTTGCCGGTGAAAGCGTCCATGTTGCCGCCGATGGAGTCCACCTGGCGGGCGATTTGCTCCGCGCTGCGATTACTTGTGCCCTTGAAGACCATGTGCTCGACAAAGTGAGAGATCCCGTTCACCCGCGGATCTTCATGTCGCGAGCCGGACTTCACCCAGATGCCCATCGAGACCGAGCGAATATGATCCATGCGCTCGGTGAGCACGGTGAGACCGTTGGGGAACACCTCGCGTTGAATATTACGCAGTTCTTCTACCATGATGGCTGCTCCAAGCGGCCTCGCAGTCGCTCAGTTAGCTCGTGTATGAATGCTCTGGCCGGGTTTCGCGTAAGCTACGGCGTGGGCGCCAGTGAAACGGTTAAGAACACTTAATCAGTGGTTACGACAACCTCGCGAACCGAGGCCGGACGAACAGGAATCTAACTAGCATATTGGATGCATGAGCGACCCGCAACATACCGAACTATTAGGCCTTTCTCTTCAGGAGCTTACAGACCTTGTCGAGAACCTGGGCGAGCCGCCCTACCGCGCCCGGCAACTATTTGACGGTTTGTACCGGCAAAGGTGGCCGGAGCTGGAGCAATTTACTACTTTGCCGCTGGCGCTGCGCCAGCAGCTGCGGAAATGCGGTTTTTCGGTCGCGCGGCCTCGCCTGGAAACCAAGTTTGTCTCGACGGACGGCACCATCCGCTACCTCTTCGCCTTCGCCGATGGACAGAGCGTCGAGACCGTCTGGATGCCGGAGGGCGATGGCGGCGAGGCTGGCGACGGCTCGCCGAGCGGAGACGAGGAGCTGCAATCCAAAGGTTGGAGCCGCGCCACCATCTGCATCTCCAGCCAGGTGGGCTGTGCCGTCGACTGCAAATTCTGCATGACGGCCTTACTGGGGCTAAGGCGCAATCTCACGGCGGGAGAGATCGTTGGTCAGGTACTCGCGGTGCTGGCCGACCGCAATGTTGACGTGGCTCGCGACCGCCTTAACCTGGTCTTCATGGGCCAGGGCGAGCCCTTTCTCAACTACGACAACTTCATGCAAGCCGTGCGCCTGCTGGTGGAAGGGGTTGGCATCCCGGAGTCGCGCATGACGGTATCGACCTCCGGCATCGTGTCGCGCATCGCCGATTTCGGCGCCGAAGCCGTGCGCCCCAAGCTGGCAGTATCGCTCAACGCTCCTAACGAGCGGCTGCGCACGGAGATCATGCCCATCACGAAAAAGTGGACCATCGAAAAACTCATCGCTGCCCTGCGCGATTTTCCCCTGCGCACTCGCGAACGGCTTACCTTCGAATATGTCCTGCTGGGCGGCGTGAACGATGAACTGCGTCACGCGCGCGAGGTGGTTGACCTGGTTCGCGGCCTGCGCGCCAAAGTGAACCTGATCGCACTGAATCCGGGAGCCGAAATCCCCTTCGCGATGCCGGAGGAAGCCCGCGTTTTGGCCTTCCAGCGCGTACTTACAGAGGCTGGCATCCCCGCGTACATTCGCCGTCCGCGCGGACGCGATATTTATGCGGCCTGCGGCCAGCTCAAGCACACCACAGAACTGGTTCAACTGTAGACGAGAAGCTCGGGCACCCGCGGGTCATTGGACGCCCTTCCTGGCCGCCTTCGCACGCCTGATAATGCGAGGCTCGGGACCGGTCAGATCGAAATCGTGCGTCATGTGCGGCACCGGGCTGGAGATGTAGAACCGCACCTCATCCTTGCAAACCCGGCAGGGTGGAAACTCCTCCCCACGAATGGCGACTACTTCATGCTGCGGCCGATGCACCTGATGTTCGGCAACGTAGGTCCCTGATATCGGCACAAGTTGGCCGGGTTTGTAAGCCTGCCGGCTGCTATCTTCAGGAAGTTTCATCGTCCCACGCCCATCGTCACCTTTACCGCATACATCGGGGTGCTTCCGAAAGCAGGAAACCGGCAATGGTCAGCCGGCGCCGTCCTGGCCTTCGCTTCGCTCTGGCGCGATATCCTGCATCACGGCCTCCAGGTCTTGCAACGAGACGTTTCCGAACCAGGAGAGAATCTGTTTAGGGTCAAGCGGCGCAAGGCCGGGCACGTCGAGTTGCTCCCGCAGGCATTTCACAACTTCCTTCAGCACCCCGCGAAACTCTGTGCGATCGACGAGTGCTGCCATTCCGGAGCCCTTGTTTTCCCGTGCGGCGCCACGGCTACGGTTTGGTGCGGCACGTCCGCCGAGCTGGTGGTGAGTGCTACAGGTTGTTTACGAATATCGAGTGCGGAACCTGGACGCGTGCCTGCTCGCCGGCACAGCAAACTCCGTGGCGCGCGAGGATTCGCCCCTGAACGAGATTTGTGATGCACGCCTCCGCACTCAGGTTGTCATCGGCGTTGCCAGGCACATGATAAAAACAATGCCTGCCGTCGTGCAGCTAACCGAATAAGCAGGAATTCTGGATCGACACAACATTGCCCGGGTGCTTGCGCATCCCTTCTATATGCCAGGAAACGATTCTGCTTACAAGGTTTCGCTACTGAATCGGTATGTGCAGTCGCTCTGTGGACTGTACAGTCGTATAGCCCGCCAACTTGGAGTGGATCGCTCGTATGTGAGCCGGGTGGCGCGCGGAGAGCGGCGATCCGAGCCCATCGAGGAGGCCTTGGCCAGCGAATTTGATCGCGTTGTCGCCAACGATGCGCGCTAAGCGGCCCCCTGCGCGCGCATACGCATCACGACATTTCAAGGGAACGCCGTTGGCCTGCCGGACCCATCCGCAGACCACGCTGACGAGATCTGTCCCTACGCCTCGTAAGGCCACTTCCCACCGACCTGTTATCGCAGGGCGTCCGAAGCACCCCGCTCGACATCCATGAGGACTTACAATCAGAACGTAGATTCGCCGCGTTCGCCCGCCGACAACCCATGCTGAAGAACCTTCGCCCACTGCTTCCCTATCTTCGCCGTTATAGAGGCACCTACGTCGTCGGCGCGCTATGCGTACTGTGCAACAACGGCATCTGGATTCTCTTCCCGCTGGTGCTGCGCCGCGCCATCGATGTGCTCAACGCGGGACTGGGTCAACACAAGCAAGCCAGCCTTATTCGGCATGATCTTCTGGTCTATGCACTGCTGTTGCTGGCCATTGCCGGTGTCAAGGCCATTTTTCAGTACCTCACGCGCTGGATCCTGATTGGCGTCTCGCGCGAAATCGAGTTCGACTTGCGCAACGACCTGTTTGCGCACCTCGAACGGCTCTCCTACAGCTTCTATCAGCGCACCCGTACCGGCGACATCATGGCGCGCGCCACCAACGACCTGAACGCCGTCCGCATGCTGCTCGGCCCGGGCATCATGTACACCGCCAACACCCTGGTGTTCACCGCGGGCGCGCTCGTGTTCATGCTCTCCATCAGCCCCCGGCTGACGCTGTTTGCCTTCGCGCCGCTGCCCATCTTCAGCGTCGTAGTGCAATACTTCGGGCGGCGGATTCACGAGCGCTTCGAGCGCATCCAGGCCATGTTCTCCGACATCTCGGCCCGCGCCCAGGAAAACTTTTCCGGCGCGCGCCTGATTCGCGCCTACGTGCAGGAAGAGGCCGAAATCGAGCTCTTCGAACGCGACAACTCGGAGTACATCGCGCGCAGCCTGAAGCTGGTACGGCTCATGGGCATGCTGTGGCCGACGCTGGAGACGCTGCTCGGCGTCGCCATCGTGATTGTGCTCTTTGTCGGCGGACGCGAGGTGCTGCTGCACCGCATCTCGCTGGGCAGCTTCGTGGCCTTCAATACTTACATGGTGCAGCTCACCTGGCCGATCATCGCGCTGGGATGGGTGATCAACCTCTTCCAGCGAGGCACGGCATCGGCCGGGCGCATTCACGATGTGATGTCGGAGCAGCCCGAGATCGCGGACGATCCCTCTTCACACGGTGTCACCCCGAGCGTAGGCGCGGGTGCCCCACCCTCGTCCGCTTCTTTTGCGGACAAGGTGGGCCCCGAGATTCGCGGCGAAATCGAGTTCCGCAATCTAAGCTTCCGCTATGGCAAGACCCTGCGCTCAACCGAAAACCGCAATGGCCACCAGCACGGGGACGAGTTGGTCCTGAAGAACATCAGCCTGCACGTGCCCGCCGGCACCAGCCTGGCGATTGTGGGCCCGACGGGTTCGGGCAAGTCGACGCTGGTCTCGCTCATTTCGCGAATCTACGACGCCGCACCCGGCTCGGTGTTGATCGACGGCCGCCCTATCCGCGAGTTCCCACTCGCGGTTTTGCGGCGCAATATCGGATTCGTTCCTCAGGAGACATTTCTCTTCAGCGACACCATTCGCGAGAACATCGCCTTCGGCGCTGAGCATGCAACCGACGAGGAGGTGCGGCAAGCTGCCGAGGCGGCCAGTATCGCGACGGAGATTGAGGACTTTCCGAACGGCTACAGGACGCTGGTAGGCGAACGCGGGCTAACGCTCTCCGGCGGGCAAAAGCAACGCACCGCGATTGCACGCGCTGTCATTCGCAACCCCCGCATCCTGGTGCTCGACGACGCGCTGGCCAGCGTCGACACGCAGACCGAGGACCGCATTCTGAATCACCTGCGCGAGATCATGCAGGGCCGCACGACCATCTTCATATCGCATCGCGTCTCGACCGTGCGCAATGCCGATCGCATTGCCGTGCTGCATGACGGCGAGATCGTCGAGCATGGGACGCATGAAGAACTGATCGAGCGCAACGGCTACTACACCGAGCTGTACAACAAGCAGTTGCTGGAAGAGGAACTGGAAACGGTATAAGGGTAGAGGTGGTCTTTAGGCCAGCGTCAACCAAGCCTTTGAAGATCCGTTTTCACCTTCGCCGGCACGCTTTTCTATCCACTATCCACTATGTTCACCGACTCCCACTGCCATCTCGAGAACAAGCGCTTCGATCCCGATCGCGCCGAAGTCTTCGCCCGTGCTCGGGAAGCCGGCGTCACCACGATGCTGGCCATCGGCAATGGCGACGGTCCTGGCACGGGCACGCTCGACTGCGCCATCGAGCTCGCTCATCAACAAGATGGCGTCTACGCGACGGTCGGAATCCATCCGCACGAGGCCGCTCTGGCGAAGCAGGCCGACTTCGACGAGCTTGAACATCTCGCGCGCCATCCCAAGGTCATCGCCTGGGGCGAGATCGGCCTCGACTACTACTACGACCACTCTCCCCGCGATGTGCAGCAACGCGTCTTCGTGCAGCAAATGGAGATGGCGCGCGCGGCGGAGCTGCCAATCATCATTCACAATCGCCCGTCCGACAACAGCGAGAATGCCTGGGACGATTTGTTCCGCCTGCTGCGCGAGCATTGGACCGGCAACGGCCTGGGAGGCGTGCTGCATTGCTTTACCGGAACGGTCGCGCACGCCCGGGCCGCCCTCGACATCGGCTTCATGATTTCCTTCGCCGGCAACATCACCTATCCCAAGGCCCAGAACATACGCGACGCCGCACAGATGGTGCCGCTCGACCGGATCTTCATCGAAACGGACTCGCCTTATCTTGCGCCGATTCCCCATCGCGGCAAGCGCAACGAACCCGCACTCGTCGTGGAGACAGCCCGGCGGATTGGAGCCTTGCGCGGCCTGTCGATGGAAGAAATTGGCCGCCAGACGACGAAGAACTTTCTTAGCTTCTTCGGATTAAACAGTCCCGCCGGATTGAGCAACCAGCAGCAATAGAGACTGGGTCGCCGGATGCCGATTGCTATCCACCGTTTTCAATATCTCGATGCGGCTGGCTTTCCACTCGCCATCGCTTCCCTGCTCGGCGCTCACTCGCACTTCGGCACCCGGCACCAGCGCGTCGGCGGGATTGCCATGGCGATCGGCAGCAGGGATGTCCTCGTCGTAGGTTACGCGGGCGCGAGAAATCTCCACCCGGCGCGCCGCTCCGTTGCGTGACTGCACATAAATCCAGCGATTCCCCGAGCTGGCGGGCGGCGCATCGACGATCGTCCCGCGAAATGACCCGGGCGTTCCGGCCCACGCCAGCACACCGATGACCACTGCGACTGCGATGAGGCGGGGGCTGCCGACGCAATTGCGCATGTTTGCTTTCGATGCGCAAACCAGGCCGTCGCGTCGCAAGCTCAAGAAGCCTTATGGCAGGCCTGTTCCGGCCACACAGCCCCTGCTATCCTTGGGCAGCCGGGCGTAAGATGTCTCCCGGGATCGATCGCCTGCAAGGAGGCGTGATGAAGTTTCGCGTGAGGACGATTGGGATCTTGTTTGCACTCGTCGCGTGCTCTATCGCTTTCGCCGCTGACGAAAGCCTCAAGCCCGCCACCCAAGCTGCGGAAAGCTGGCTGGCGCTGGTGGACGCCGGTCAGTACAGCCAGAGTTGGGACCAGGCATCCAGCTTCTTCCAGGACAAGATCACGAAAGAGGAATGGGAACAGACACTGAACAGCGTCCGCACTCCTTTGGGAAAGGTAGAGTCGCGGCAATTCAAGGCCGCGCAATATCAGACCAACCTCCCCGGCGCGCCTGACGGCAAATATGTGGTCATTCGCTATCGCACGAAATTCGCCAACGCCGGGCCCATGCTCGAGACGGTCACGCCGACGCTGGACAAGGATGGTACGTGGCGTGTCTCCGGCTATTTCATCAAACCGCAAGATGACGTAACCCCAAGCCGTTAAAGTTCCACTCCGGCTTCCTCCAGCCGTTCGCGGATGTACTCCCATTCCGGCCGGAAGGCCGAGCGCTGCGACTGCGCCTCGCGCTCAGTCCGTTGCTCTTCGTAGCCGGCGCGCCACCACAGCAAGCCCGACAACAGCAGGAAGAACACCGGCAGCACATAGCCGGGATATCCCACGTACGCGCTGAAGGCGGCCAGGCACATCACTAGCCATGAGCCGAGATATCGCCGGTACCGCAACTCGGCGCGCGACTTCAACTCTTCGAAGCGATTCCATTCCCAAAGCTGTGCCTTGGCTATCTCCATGCGAAGGCGCTCGCCATCCTCAGCGCTTAACGGGCAGGACGAGATTAAGCGCCGGCCATCGGACAACAGCAGTAGCTCCTGGCCGTCCAACACTAGTTCCAGTCCCCGTATTTCGGTCGCAATGGATTCGTTGTCCACGAACGCGTCGCTCCTTTAAGGAAACTCTGAATAAGTCACGCTTCTGAATAAGTCACGCTTTTGAACAAGTCACGCTTTTGAAGGGGACGGCCTTCAGGCCGTCCGTAAAATCAGCTTTCTTGAAACCGGCTTTAGCCGCTGAGATCGTTATGCCGGGCCTGCATTTTTGCCGTTGCGCAAGTCGCGCAAATAGCGAATCTTCTTGCGCACGTAGCCGCCATAGATGCGGTTCAGCCGCCAGCATAGCCGTCCTTGCAGGATTCCGCCGCGCACGATCTGCCGGTAGAACATGGTCCACAGCGGGCTCAAGACTTCATTTACGCGACCGGCGCGCCAGGCGGTGCTCCCGTGCTCGAAATAATGCTGCGCGCTGAGGCGAGCATACTGGTCCATCGTTTGCGCGAAGTCCTCTACATCTTTGTAGGCGTAGTGCAGCATGTCGTTCTTTAGTTGAAGCACGCGGCCTTCGACCTTCACCGACTCATGCACGATTCTGGGCCCGAAGCGGCCCTCGTGGCGGCGAAACAGTCGCAACTGTGCGTCGGGATAGAAGCCTCCGCCGCGTACCGGCGAATCGCCGATGAACAGTACGCGAGGTATCTTGAATCCGGCGATCTCTTCGGCTACCCCGCGCTGAAGCAGCTCGCGAATCTCTGCCTGCAAGGCCGGAGTGAGCACCTCGTCGGCATCCAGGCTGAGTATCCACTCGCCGGTCGCAAGCTCGATGGCGCGATTCTTCTGCGCCGCGAAGCCGAGCCAATCCTGATGATAGAAACAGACGCCGAACTCTCGCGCGATCTCCGGCGTGCGGTCGGTCGAGCCGCTGTCAAGGAAGACGATCTCGTCGGCAAGCCCGCTGACGGAGCGCAGAACTTCGCCAACCGTGCGCTCTTCATTGTTGGCGACGATGGTGACCGAGAGCGGCGGCCCGCCGGTTTTGGTGGGCATGGGAAGTCGTGCGACTGCGGTTTCAGCCTTCGTAAGGTGTCTGTCCCCGCAAGCGCTTCAGGAATGAACTCACGCCATGGCGAAATCTTTCCCGGCGCATGTAGTTCGAGCTGTTGACCCAATTGAACTGCAGGCTCATGCGCCGCCCCTCGAATGGCTTGTGCCCGTGCCAGGAGCGGTCACTGCGCTTAAACACGATGAGGCTGCCCATCGTGGGCGCGACCTCGGTGGCGTAGTCATCCAGCTTCTTCGAGCGCAGCAGGCGCAGGCGGCCGCCATCGCTGTTCCACTCGGGATTCAGGTACAGCAGAACGGTGATGACCTTGTTGGTGGAGTCGGTGTGGATCTGGCCGTCAGACGAATCGCACCAGCCGCGAACCGTCAGCATCGTGGGATATGGCGTCAAGTCGATGGAGAACTTCTGCCCCAGCGCCTGCGCGAACTCTTTGCTGAACAATTCCGAGGCAAGCTGCGCAAAGGCCGGCCCGTATTGCAGAGTGGAGAGCGGAAAGCTGCCGTGCCGGTCGATGGCCGGGAAATCGGAAATGATGCCGGCTTTGCATTCCGGACGCAGGAAGTCGTCTACGAGTAGGTACTCAAACGGTTCGGTGTAGAACTGTGCGCGCGCAAGCTTGTCGAGGTCGAGCATCGCGGGCGCGACCGCGTTCAAAGGCTGCGAATTCTGAGCGATCTCGATTTGCGGCATCTACGTCAACGTAATCGCGCGCGAAGCGCCGAAAGGAATTCCGGCTTCAGTAAGCGCCGCGCGCAACGTCTCAAATACCTCGCCCGGCTGAATCCTGAGCATACATTCGGTCGTGCCGAGTGGACAAACGCGCTTGTGGCAAGGTTGGCACGAGAGTTGACCCTCACTCGACAGCAGGCGGATGACCGGGCTGCCGATGGGTGGCGTTCTGCGATAACCGGTCGGACCGTAAATACCGATCAGCACTGGCACGCCCACCGCGCCCGCGATATGCAAGGGAGCGCTGTCCGGCCCGATGGCTGCGGCCGCGCGCTGATACAGTGCGTACATGTCCGCGATCGGTACCTTTCCGCAAACGTCGGCCACGCGTCCGGCAGCCAGCTCCGGCCGGGCCCCGCGGATAATTCGTTGCGTCAGCTCGGAATCCGATGGCGCACCCTGAAAGAGCAGGTTCAAATCGGTGTCGGCCAAAATCCGTGAAACCAGCTCTGTCCAGTACTCCTCCGGCCAGTGTTTGCTCGCCCACTGCGTAGCAGGCGAGATGACGACGATAGGCGCGTCCGACTCGAAGGCGTGGTCCAGCAAGGCGGAGATACGCTGCCGGGCGACTTCCGGCACGGCCGGCGGCTCGACGGAATAGCGCAGATCAGCCGCCCCGATGCTACGGGCCAACTCGCCCATGTGTTCCAGGTGAAAGACTGCAGGGTCGAAGTAGGCGCTCCGGCGTACGTGTTGCTCGGTGTAAAAGATGCTGCTGAACTCGCGTCCGTGTTTGTAGCCGATCCGCCGAGGGATGCCTGCCAATACCGGCAGCAATGCGGTCTTGAACAGTCCTTGTGCATCGATGGCAACGTCGTAACCAACAGCGCGCACCTCGTCAACGAATGCCTTGAACTCCCGAATTGCCGCGGGCCAACGATTCAGGCGCAATAGCGCCTGCGACCAACTCTTACGCGAGCAGCGATGGACATAGTCGAGCGCGGGATGACCTTCGACCATCGGCGCGAGCTCGGTGTCGATGGCCCAGCCGATTCTCGCGTCCGGAAAGCTGTCGCGCAACATGCTGAGGACGGGCAGGGTCTGGATCACGTCGCCCAAGGCGCTGAAGCGGACGAGAAGTATCTTGTTTGGGGCGATCGGCTTCAATCCGTAACCTAACTTTCGATTTTAGTTTCCCGTTAACATAACCGCAAAGTTGCGAAACAGGTTACCTTTGGGTGGATCCACGTATCTTGCCTGCTTGTGCCCCGCTCACGAAGTTAGGTGTGCTGCGTATAATACTTAGTTGGTGCCGCTTTTGAACCCCCGGACAAAACGAGCCAGGCTGCTGCGGGCCGCAGTTCCCGCGGTGTTCTGCCTGCTTGTTTTCTTCTTCGCCTTACATGCCAAGACGGCGGTTTACAGCGGCGCATCGCAGGCCAAGGTAACTCCCTCGACCGCCAGTAAGCTGTGGGTCAGCGGGCAGGAAATGCAACATCGCCTGGCCCCGCCCGTTAGCGTACCCTTATTTCCGCTGCTGCTGCTGTTGGTTCTTGTTGTCCCAACGGTCCTGTGCCGGCCGGCTCCCCAGTGCAGCCCGGTCATCCTGTCCAGCAATAATTTTTCTCTCCGGCATCTGCGTCGATTCTTGCGGCCACCTCCGGCGCGCGGCTAGATTCTTTCTTATCGTCCTTTTTTCTCACGTTACCCCGTGGTTTTCCGTGTTGTCCGGCCCCATGGTCAAGATGCGGACTCGGTGGTCACAAACCGTGCGGTCAGAATTGAGGAAGGCCCATGCCGGTCTCAGACGAAATCTTCCATGAAGTAAACCGCCCGCCTGCTCGTCGACGGAAGGCGCTGATCGCGGCTGCCGTTCTGCTTTGCCTGCTTATCGCGGGCATTATTGTGCAGCGGGTGCGGGCCGGCGGCTCCGCGTCGCGCACCGCCGGCGAGGGCGAGCCCAGCGCAGTCTACGCCGCGGTCGCTCCCGTCCAGCGCGAGACTGTCGCCAACTCGCTCTCGATTGCCGGGCAATTCATGCCCTACCAGAACGTCGAACTCCACGCCAAAGTCGCCGGCTATATCAAGAAGATTTACGTCGATATCGGCGACCGCGTGCATACCGGCCAGGTGCTGGCGGTGCTGGAGATCCCCGAGTTGGTAGCGCAGGTCGATGAGGCAAAGGCCGCCGTGCATCACGCGGAAGAGGAGATTGAGCGGGCGCACAGCGAGGTTTCCCGTGCTGAGGCTGACAACGTCGCGCTCCACGCCAACGCGGTGCGCCTGGTCAACACCGACAAGGCGCGGCCGGGACTCATCGCGCAGCAGGAACTCGACGATGCCACAGCGAAAGACCGCGCCTCGCAGGCGCAGGTGGACGCGGCCAAGTCCGCGCTGGCCGCGGCCAAGCAGCAGTTGGAAGTGGCCCGCGCCAACCAGCAGCACTACTCCGCGCTCAGCGATTATGCCACCATCACAGCGCCCTACGACGGCGTCGTCACCTGGCGCTTCGCTGACACCGGGGCGCTGGTGCAGGCCGGAACTTCCAGCATGAGCGGCCTGCCGGTGGTCACGCTCGCGCAGGTGAACGTTCTGCGATTGCGCATCCCGGTTCCCGAGTCGCTGGCCGGCAAAATCCGCGTCGATGATTCCGCCGACGTCCACGTACAGGCCACCGGCGAGCACTTTAGCGGCAAGGTGACGCGCTTCACCGACGCGCTCGATCCCTCCACCCGCACCATGCAGGTGGAAATCGATGTTCCCAACCCTAACTACCATCTTCAGCCGGGCATGTACGCCGATGTAACCCTGCTGGCCAACAGCCGGCCCGACGCGTTGACCATTCCTATCACCGCTATCTTGCGCTCCGACAATAAAACCAGCGTGCTGGTGGTTGACTCGCAGGACCGGGTGCAGGTGCGGCAGGTTGAGCTCGGGGTTGAAAGCCCCAATCGCGCCGAGGTGGTTGGCGGATTGCATGAGGGCGAGCGGGTCATCGTCGGCAACCTGGGCAGCTACCAGGCAGGCGAGGTGGTGAAGCCGAAGCAGGCCGCCTTCACAAACACGGAGAGCTCGAGCGGCGCGGACTAGGGGTGCGGAGATTCCGCTGTCTGCACGAGTGAAGCGAATGCTGGACGAATTCGAAGATTGTCATCACGAGCGGGATCTGCTGTTGGCTGGAGCCCGCAGGATCCGGCGGTTCCTGTCCCTGTGCACGAACGGCAGGTCCATCGCTTTGCTCGTGACGACAATCTTCCTCTGAGGGCACCGCTGCCATAGGAACTGCATATGTCAAGTTTTGCTATCAAGTATCCATTCTTCATCCTGATGTTGTGCCTGGCGATCGTCGTGATCGGCGTGACCACGGTGGTCCGCATGCCGGTCGATCTGTTTCCCCCCATTGACATCCCTGTCGTGGTTGTCGCGACGTTTTATAGCGGCATGCCTCCACAGCAGATCGAGGCCAACATCACCGACACTTTCGAGCGCTTCTTCACGCTGGGCAGCAATATCGACCACATCGAATCGCGTTCACTGACTGGCGTGAGCCTGATCAAGGTCTACTTCCAACCCGGCACCGATCCCGACGCCGCGGTCAGCGAGATCGCCAACCTCGCCATGGCCGACCTGCGACGCCTGCCCCAGGGAACCCTGCCGCCGGTCGTGCTGAAGTTCGATGCCTCCAGCCTGCCGGTCTGCCTGGTGACGCTGAAGGGGCAGGGGCTGAATGAAACGCAACTCCACGACCTCGGCCAGTTCAATGTGCGCAACCAGATCGCGAACGTTCCCGGCGCATCGGTTCCCCAACCCTACGGCGGCAAGTATCGCCAGATCCAGTTCTACGTCGATCCGGTAAAGCTGGAGGCGGCGCAGATGAGCCCTATGGACGTGGTGAAGGTTGTCAACGACGCCAACAAAATCCTGCCCGCCGGCGATGTGCGCATCGGCCCCAAAGACTACAACATTTACAGCAACAGCCAGCTCCCCAACGTCTCGCAGATGAACGATGTCCCGCTGAAAGCAATTGGGAACAACGTGCTGCGCTTCGGTGACATCGGGCATGCGGAAGACTCGTCGGCCATTCAGTACAACATCGTGCGCGTGGACGGGCAGAAGTCGGTCTATCTGCCGATTCTCAAACAGGGCGGTAACAGCAACACCATCAAGATCGTCGACGGCGTGCGCGATCGCATCCAGCACCTGCTGGACATTCCGACGTCCCTGGTGACCAACGTCGTCTTCGATCAGTCGCAGTACGTGAAGACGGCGATCGCCAATGTCTTGAAAGAAGGCGGCATCGGACTGGTGCTGACTGCGGTGATGATCCTGATCTTCCTGGGTTCGTTCCGCGGCACTATCTCCGTGCTCATCTCCATTCCGGTCTCCTGCCTGGCAGCGTTCCTGCTGCTGAACGCCTTCGGAGGCACGATCAACACCATGGTTCTCGGCGGGCTGGCGCTGGTGCTCTCCCGCTTGATCGACAACTCTGTGGTGGTGCTGGAGAACATCTTCCGCCACATGGAAGAAGGTGAGGACGCGGTGACCGCGGCGGAACGCGGCGGCCAGGAGGTACAACTAGCCGTGCTCGCCGCAACTTTTACCACGGGCATTGTCTTCTTCCCCGTAGTGTTTTTGTACGGCGTAAGCAAATACCTCTTCACGGCTCTGGCCGTAGGCGTGGTGTTGGCGTTGGCCGCCTCCTATCTAGTGGCGATGACCGTCGTGCCCCTGTTCTGCGCGAGGTTCATGAAGGTGGAGCACGGACATGGCGGACACATCCCCGCAAAATCGCTGTTCGGCAAATTCGTTGCCGACTTCAATCACCGCTATAACCGGATGCTGGGGCACTACGATCGGGCCGTTGACTACGCGTTGGGACGACCAAAGGCAACGGTCACGGTAATCATGGCCAGCTTCGTGGTGAGCCTGGCACTGGTTCCGCTGCTGGGCGTCGCCTTCTTTCCGCGCACCGATCCCGGGCAGTTTGTAATCAACGTAAAAGCTCCGGCGGGTTCGCGTCTGGAGATGACCAATCAATACATCGCGCGTGTCGAGGACGACGTTCGCCAGGTCATCGGCCCGCACGATCTGCGCATGATCGTTTCCAACATCGGCATGACGCCGGATCTTTCGGCCATCTACACCAGCAATTCCGCGCAGGATACAGCCTTCGTACAAGTGAGCCTAAACAAAGAACACAGCACCAGTACTTTCGCCTACATGGACCGCGTGCGGCGCAAGCTTACCTCTGACCTGCCAGAACTAGCGACCTATTTCCAGACCGGCGGACTGGTCGATTCGGTGGTGAACATGGGCATGCCGGCGCCGATCGATATCCAGGTCACGGGCAATAGCCAGCATGCGGCCTACGCTGTGGCCAGCGAGATGGCGGCCAAGCTGCGCGGCATGAACGATGTGAGCGATGTGCTCATCCCCCAGGACCTCGACTATCCCGGCATTGAGCTCAACGTGCGCCGGGAGATGGCGGCCCGCCTGGGACTCACGGCCACCGACGTCGTCGATAACGTCGTGACCGCGCTGACCTCCAACGGCATGATCGCGCCCAGCTATTGGGTCGATCCGCGTAGCGGCAACAATTACTTCCTCACCGTGCAGTACACCAACCAGCAACTGGGCACGATGACCATGGAAGACTTCAAGCAGATTCCGCTGCACGCCAAGGACAATAGCAGCACCACCATGCTGGAGAACGTAGCCGACATCAAGATGATCAACACCCCCACGGAGGTCGATCACTACCAACTCTTCCGCAAGATCGACGTCTATGTCTCCCCCAGGGGAGAGGACCTGGGAGCGCTCTCGAACAAGGTGGAGAAGCTGATTGCTCGCACCAAACTGCCGCCTAACGTTCGCGTCGAAATGCGCGGCTCGGTGAATGCCATGCACCAGTCGTTCCTGAGCTTCGGCCTGGGACTGCTGCTGGCGATCGTGCTGGTCTACCTCATCCTGATGGCGCAGTTTGCCTCCTTCGTCGATCCCTTCATCATCCTGCTCGCGATTCCCTCAGGCATCACGGGCGTGATTCTGTTCCTGCTGCTCACGAACACCACGCTGAACGTCATGTCGCTGATGGGCGTGCTGATGATGACGGGTATTGTGGTGTCGAACAGTATTCTGATCGTCGACGTGACGCGCATTTACCGTGAGGGAGGCATGCCGATCCGCGAGGCGGTGGCCCTAGCCTGCCGTGTGCGGCTGCGCCCGATTCTGATGACTTCGCTGGCCACGCTGTTGGGGTTGGTTCCCATGGCGCTGGCCCTCGAGGCCGGCAGCGAGCAGTACGCGCCGCTGGCCCGCTCCATCATCGGCGGCCTGCTCGTTTCCGTTGTGCTGACGGTATTCATTGTTCCGGCGGCGTACCTGCTCATCCATCGGCATGAAGAGAAGCCGTCGCAGGAGGTGCAAGCTTGAGGCGCAAGATGCTCTGGCTTGTATTCGTAATTGCACTGACGGCTCTTCCCCTGGCTGGGCAGACAACATCGGCGCCGCCGGCGACCGCGCCATCGCAAGATGTCACGTCGCCCGCTACCCAACAGCAGCAGGAACCGCTCACGCTGCCCCAGCCGCAAGTGCCGCCGCCGCCCGTCATGCCTCCGGCCCAGCAGCTGCCTGCCACCGGGCCGCTGCAAAAGCTGACGATTCAGGACGCCGAGAACCTGGCAGTCAAGAACAATCCCCAGATCTCAGTCTCCCGGCTTTTGTATCTGGCGTCGAACCAAGTGACGCGCGAGCAGAAGGCGGCCTACTACCCTACGATTTCCGGCAACCTGACGGCCGTGGGTGGACAGCAGGGATCGCGCATTGCTGCCGGCAATCTGAACGCCCCGCGGCTGCTGAACCGCGCCGCCGGCGGGCTGGTGTTGTCGCAACTGCTCTACGACTTTGGACGGACCAACAACCTGGTAGCCACCGCCGCCCTGCGCGCCAAAGCCGCCGACATGAATGCCCTGGCTACTGCCTACCAGATCAAGCTTGCAGTCGACGAGGCCTTCTACAATGCGCTCCTCACCTTCTCCGAGCAAAATGTCGCCCAGCAAACCGTCAAGGCGCGAAAACTCGTTTCCGACCAGATCACCACGCTCTACCAGAACAAACTGCGCTCGGAGCTCGACGTCAGCTTCGCGGACGCAAACCTGGCCCAGGCACAGTTGTTGCTGCTGGACGCGCAGAACAACTACCAGGCCTCACTGTCGCAGCTCTCGCAGATTCTGGGGTATTCCGGACAGCAACAGTTCGAGCTCATGGATACCGAGCCGGAACTGAAGCCGCCACCGGATGCGGTCAGTCAACTACAGGATGAGGCCTTCAGCAATCGCCCGGAGATCGCCGCACAGAGTTACGAATACCAGGCGGCACAGCGCTTCCAAAAAGCTGAGCGCGACCTGCTTTTCCCCACCGTCTCCGCGCTGGGCGTCGTGGGTGACGCCTTCAACGGCAGCCTGTTGAACGGTGTACAACAGTTTCCCACCTGGTACGGCGCGGCCGGCGCCAACATCAATGTCCCCATCTTTAACGGCTTCCTGTACTTCTCCCGGTCCAAGGAAGCCGCCATCCGGGCGCAGGCAGCCAACGAACAACTGCGCGACCTGAAGGACAGAATCGCCAACGACGTCCGCACCAGTTGGCTCAACGCCATCACCGCCTACAACCGCATCAGCGTGAGCCAGCAGTTCCTGAACGAAACCAACCTGGCCCTCAATCTTTCCCAGACGCGCTACAACCTCGGACTCAGCTCGATTGTCGAGCTAAGCCAGGCGCAATTGCAGCAGACCGAGGCGCAGATCCAGTATGCGGCCGCGAAGTACCAATACCGCATCGCGCAGTCGGTGTTGCGCTTCCAGATCGCCGCGCCGTGAGGTGCCGCCAAACGGCCGCTGCCCGGAAACATCGCTTCACGGCCTGATCTGCCAGACGACACCTTGGAGCTCTGCGCCGCCCCGCAAAGTCGTGCCACAGAGATTGCCGGCGGTGTCGAAGGCCACGCTGCCGTAGGGAAATTTCCCGTCGTTGCCTCCGGTGAAGTCGTAGAGCGAGCTGTAGGTCCAACCATTGCCTGAGGGTGAAAGCTCGAAGACATTTCCCGCGCTATTTGTCCCATCGCACACCGTGGCGCCGTAGAGATTGCCTCCGTGCAAGACAAGCGCGCTCCACGGTCCGCAAGCGCGGGCTCCGGTCAAGCTGTGAAGCAGGCTGTAGGTCCAACCGCCCTCGGAGGGGGAGAGCTCGAAAACCGTGCCGCCGCCGCCTGTGCCGCCCACATTGGTAGCTCCGTAGAGGTTGCCGGCCTGGTCGAAGATCAGCCCCGCCGCGGGGTAACTTCCGTCGCTGCCGCCGGTGAAACTGTAGATGACCCGCTCCGTCCAGCCACTCCCCGAGGGCGAAAGTTCATAAACCGCGCCGTTGCCTGATGAGCCGCCCGCCGCCGTCGTGCCATAGAGATTGCCAGCGTTATCGAAGATAACTCCGCTGAGAGGATTGGCTCCGTCCGGTGAGCCGGCAAAAGAGTAAAGAGTCTGCTCCATCCAGTGGCTGCCCGAACCTCTCATTTCGTAAACCACACCATTGCCGTGGCCTCCGGCGGAGGTGGCGCCGTACATGTTGCCCGCCTGGTCGAAAATGAGGCTCCCGTAGTTCGGGATATTGCCATCCGCGCCCCCCGAGAAGCCATAGAGCACAGTTGCCTCCCACAAGCAGGGCATGTTGAAACAGACGGTCGTGGTTGGGGGGCTTACGTTAAGAACATAGCCATGCTGGTACAGGGTGAGGTTATTCGGGCTGGAGCTGTAGAGAGTGCCATTCGGTCCGAAGACGGCGGGAGCTTCCAGCGTACCGTCGAACAGGCCGAGATCGGCAAAGGTATAGCCAGACGCAGTGCGCTGCAACTCATAGACCTGCCCCCAATTGGTACCCTGGTTGCCGGTGTGGGTCGTTCCGAACAGGTCCCCTCCCCGGTTGATGGTCACGCCGGAGTAGGGTTGTCCCCCATCCAGTCCCCCGGTGAACGTGTAAAGCAACTGGAAACTCTGTGCATGCGCCGTGCCGGCGACGGTCAGCATAAACACAATCGCCAGCGCCAGTGCGCCGGTTGCGGCCCGCACTCTTAGGCCGGTTGTCAAAATCCGCAGTTGTCTAAGGTCCACTATGAAAGTCCTCCCCCTGGAGATGTTTAACAGTAAGCCTCGTGCTGAATTACTTCAACGGTGTGGTGCAGGTAGTCGAGGGAGGCTGCCGTTTCGTTCGAGCTGCGCACACTTGGACGCTCATGCAACGGTCTGCAACGAGGTTACTTGCGCCGCGCATAGGTGTACATGTGCTCGGTGTCACCGGAGGTCACGGCGATGGTCGTCTGCAGCGAGTCGGCGAGGCCGGTGGGCGCGTTGCCGGCAAGGGCTTCGTTGGTGATCAGGTATCCCCCGGGCTTGATCATTGTCGCCAGATTGGCGCGCGCCAACGACTGCTCGAAGCTGTCGTAATAGACGAAGATGTTGGTCCCGATCACCAGGTCGAACCGCTTCTCCGGCGCCAACGGAATCGTCTGGAAGACAACGTTCATGTCCTCGGGCGTAACGCGCTCGACAACCGCCGGCCGCACGCTGACCGCGCGGTTCCAGATGTCGGCTGCGGCATCGGGAACGGGAATGCGCTGCGCCGGCGTGCCGATCTCACTGCCCAGATGCTGCCAGTAGTCGTTGAATCCGGCCGCGTAGTCCTTGTTCCACTGGTCGGAAGGACTGGCCAGCAGTTGCATGTTGTACCACTTCCCCGCCGCAGCTTCCGCGCGGGCGCGCGCCAAATGTTTGTTTACGCGCGAACTGATGTCGAATGTAACCAGCTCGACCGTTGCCGGATCGGCCAGCTGCAAGCGCGCCAGAGTATCGATCACTGCAAACGGCTGTGTTGATTGCGGAGGATAGAAATCGGAGCCCGCGTTCTTGTTCACGAAGTCAAGCCCGGGGCCAACGATGGCAACACGGCGTATGCTGCCCGGCTTAAGCAAACCTTGCTCCATCATGTGGCGCAGGTGCAGCTCGATGGTGTAGTCAGGATAAAGATTGCTGTCGGTGGAGATGCCCCGGTCCTTAAACTGCTGCGAGAGATCGGCGCCCTTCTTGCTGTACAGCTCGGCGTCGGCGCGGATGACCTCATCGCGCATGCGCGCCAGATTAGCCAGCATGTAGGCCTTGACTTTCTGTCGGCCCGCCGGAGTGTTCAGGTTGAAGCCCTGCTTCTCCAGGAACCTCCGCAAGTCGGTCATGCCTTCGTTGGCGTGCGCGGCGGCCAAGGCGCGAATCAGGTCGTCAGCGCGATGATCAGCGAGCGAGTCGACGTACTTGTCCTTCCCGTAGCGCTCCAAAAGCACAAATGAGATGCGCTCCTGTTTGGTGTAGGTCACGCCTAGCCGGAGGAGGTTCGTCAGCGTGTCTTCTTCGCCGCGTTCCAGCCGGGAGCGGATCTCCTGATCGTTGCGCCGCACCCAGGCGTCCCAGGCCGCAGCCGTCGGCTGGCCATTGGGCTTAAGCTCCGCCGGCAAAGAGTTCAAGTAAGACTTTAAGATTGGCTGGGCCGCGGAAAACGAAACGTATTGCGGCGCCTGCGCCGGCAGCGCGCAGCAGAAACCGATCCAGACGAAGAACAGGGCAAGCGCTTGGCTGCGTTTCTTGTGCATAGAGATTGAAGTCGTGCGGATTAGTCGGGCATGCTCCGTGGCAGCAGTTGCGATGTTTCGCTGTTGAGCGGCAACGGCGCAACTCGCGGCCGGCGCTGCCGCGACCAGTAGAACACGGGCAGGCCGGCGGCGATGAAGCCGCAGCCCAGAAGCGCCGTCTTGGGCGCACCCCAAACGGTGTTCACCACAATCGCGGCACAGGCCACCACGAAAATAGCAGGCGCAACCATGCTCCGCCAGAGCTTGGGGTTCGCCGCCAGCTCGCGGCGCCGCGCAACGAACAGGCCTGCGGCCGCCGCACCCGACGACAGCAAAATAGTGAAGCCGGTGTAGTTCAGGATCTGCTCGAAGCTCCCGGTCAGCACCAGCAGTACACTCCAAAACGCCTGGAGACCGATCGCCAGCGCGGGCGTGCCGAATCGCCGGCTGGTACGCTCGAAGCCGGGAACGAAGGCGCCATCGCGGGACATCGCAAAGTAGACTCGCGGGCCGGCGATGGTCATGGCGCTGATGCAGCCGAGGAGCGCCACGATGGTAAACGCCGAGAGCACGGGCGCGATCGCGCTGCCGCTGACACCGAACAGCGCGCGCGCCGCTACATCGCCGACGTTCACTGCGTTCTTGATCTCCCCCACGGGTACAGCATAAAGATACAGCGCATTGAGGCCCAGATAGAGCGCTACCACCAGGCAAGTCCCGGCGAGCAATGCCGCTCCGATCGACCTCTGCGCGTCGTGCATCTCTTCCGAGATATAGCACGCCGCATTCCAGCCGCTGTAAGAAAACATGATGGGCAGCAAGGCCAGCAGCCAGTTCGTCGGATGCCATGCCGGCGCAGCCGAGTGGAAGTGCGACCACGAGCCGGTTCCCAGCGTAAAGCCACTTAGACAAAATGCGCCGATGATGAAGATGATCAACAGCGCAAGCGCGTTCTGCGTCAGCCTCCCCGCCCTGATATTGCAGGCATGAAGCACGGCGAAGGCAACGATAACGAACGCCGCTGCCAACGCCCGGGGCGACACGGTAAACGCGCCCACATAAAAGTTAATCGACAGCAGGCTGCGCTCGGAGCCGAAGGCCGGGTAATAGCGGCCGAGATAGGCGATCAATCCCACAGCACTGGCGGCGACCGCGCCGGAGAAACCGGCAATCAGCGAAGTCCAGCCGGAGAGGAATCCCGCCGTGGGCCCGTAGGCGCGCGACAGGTAGATGTACTCGCCGCCGGCGGCCGGCCACATCCGTCCCAGTTGCGCGTACGAAAGCGCTCCCGCCAGCGCCAGACATCCGCCGACCGCCCACAGCGCCAGCATCACGCCGGGCTCGGGAACGTTCTCGGCAATGATGGAGGGCGTGGTGAAAATGCCCACACCCACCACGTTGCAGACGATGAGCGCCACACCGTCCTTGACGCGAAACGAGCGCCGAAGCTGGTTCGCCGGCGCCGGAGCAGCAGCCGCGGCGGCCGCACCGCTCCCGGCGGCAAAAGCAACTCGATTGGCAGGATTTGGCTGGCTGTTGCCGGGCGTCTTCGACATGCTACCCACGGAGTCTGTTACTCGGTGCCATTCAATGTACACCAGTTCTGACGTTTGACCTAGAACGTCGACCAGGCGGTAGCGGGTGAGTTTGAATCCGATCGACGAATGCGAGTAGTGGTGCCCCAGGTTCGTCCAAAAGATGGGCGAACGTGGGGCACCGTCTTTCCATCGGTTCGGCAGCTGCGGCGAGAATTTCAAACTGACCCATTACCGGCCAGGCTTAAACCAGTTGCACGCGAGCGCGATGGCCGGGGGGCGGATGCGAGCTTGCCGTCACGAGTGAGCAGCGTCGCACCCAGGCTTTCCGCAAGCGCTACATAAATGGCGTCATAGCATGTCGGCACTCGGCGAAGCTTCAGCGGCAACAGCAACCTCTTGGTCTTGTCTCACACTGAAGTGTGATTCGAGTCACAGCAACCGCGTTCGCCCTCTGGCATAAACGAGAACATGACCAGCGTAGGCGCTCAATGCAATTTCCTGAAGGCCTCGGCCGACCTCAAGGCAGCGCTTGAGCCTGTCGGGACTCGGGAGCGCTTTTCCAGCTCGCAGCTCCTGTTTCGCGAAGAGGACAACAACAGCGGAGTATTTCTTCTGCTGCACGGCAAGGTCCGCATGGGTGTGCGGGGCCTCCCCAAACTGGACCGCTTGTTTTCTGCCGGCGCGCTCCTGGGACTCCCCTCCACCTTCACGGGCCACCACTACAGTCTCAGCGCACAGGCGCTGACTGACGTGGACGTGATCCACGTCCCGCAGGCCGAGTTCCTGCAACTGATGCGGGACCGCTCCGAGTTGTGCCGGGAAACGACCGAGATGCTGGGCCGCGAGGTCACCTTCATCCAGTCGGCGCTGGCCGAGCGCCGCAAGCAGGCCGCAAAGAACAAAGTCTCTCCCATCGAACTTGGCGCGCTGATGTAATCTGCCGTTCGGTCATAACGCCGCAAACTCGCCGTCATGGAGCGACAGCGAGAATCCATTCCGAAATTGATGCGGTTACGCCCACTTGCCTTGTACCATGCCATGGTATGCATTGGGGCCGGTATCGACGCGCACTGGTATTGGGCGCCGCCTTGGCCTTGCCAATGACGTCGCCTGGCACAGCCACGCAGGAACCACCACAAGTCTCCATCGGGGGAGAGCCGGTCGTCGTACTGCGCCGTCCGGGGGTCACGGACAAGAGTAAGCCGCAATTTCTCACTGCGACCCTTCTGCCGGGACGCGGCATGGCGGTCTTGCAGATCACCGCCTTCCTGCCGGGAAAAGGCGAGATTGACCTGCTCAACTCGCCGCCGCTCCCGGAAGCCGCAAAACTGCTAAACAATGAAGACGACGAGTTCGGGAACGAAGTCTTCAAGATCGGCGGCGCGATCCTCCTGCCCTTCGCCAATCGCATTCGGGGAAAGCTCTCTCCGGATGGCAAGAGCATAACTGCTGAGGTGGCCGGCAAAACAGTTACGCTGCCGGCCAACTGGAGCGGCAGCCATCCTGGAGCCGAGAAACATTCCATCCACGGACTAATGCGCAGGTCGCAGTTTGAAAATGTGCTGGTGCGCAACCAAGCCAAGGATTCCTCGGTCAGCGCTGACTTACACGCCGGCAACTTCGACGGTCACTGGCTGTCGGACACCGATGTCAGCATTGAAGGAAAGCTCGACCATGATGCTTTCGACCTGACTGTCACCGCCAAGAACGTCGGGCACGAACCGCTGCCCATGGGCATCGGCTGGCATCCTTACTTCGTTTTTCCGAGCGGCGACCGCAAACAGGCACTACTGGAGCTTCCCAGCCAAACTCGCGCGGTGATGAACAACTATGACGACTCATTTACCACGGGGCAGCGCGTTCCCGTAGAGGGTACGGACTACGATTTCTCGGACTTCCCGCGGCCTTTGAAAGAGCAGTACCTGGATGACAACTTCTCCAACCTCGAGTACGACTCCCAGGGTCGGACCTTCTCTTTCATCGGCGACCCTGCAGCAAAATATGGCCTGCGGCTGATTACGCTTTCGCCTGAAATCAAGTCGATTCAGGTCTATGCTCCGACAAACAAGAATTTCGTTGCTATTGAACCGCAGTTCAATTTGCCTGATCCTTATAGCCGGAGTTGGGGCGGCACGGATACGGGTATGGTCCTGCTGAAACCAGGGGAATCGGTGTCGTGGCGTGTTCGTCTGGAATTGGCCCGCATCACAACCGTGGTCACCCCGAAAAAGTAGGTGCAACATGCATCGCCTGGCCGTCAAAACGCACAAGAAGCGCGAGATCATCGACATCACGCAGAAGCTGGAGGCGATCCTGTGGAAGCACTACCCGGAGAAGACCGGTATCTGCCACCTGAATCTCCTGCATACCACGGCCGCGCTCACCACCGCCGACCTTGATCCCGGCACCGACCTCGATATGCTCGACGCCTTCGATCTCATGGTTCCCAAGCTCGACTATCGCCACGAGCACAATCCCGAACACGTGCCCGACCACATCCTGTCGGCGATGATCGGCTGCTCGTTGAACCTGGCGGTTGAGGCGGGACTACTCCTGCTCGGCACGTGGCAGCGGGTGGTCTTGATCGAGTTGGACGGGCCGCGCGAACGGGAGTTGGTGATGTCGCTGGCCGAAACGGTTTAGCCAATGTTAAGTCGATCGGGCCGCCTAACCACTTTCTCATCTGGAACAAAGTGTCGCTTATGAATGCTGCCGTCGTATCTTCCTTCGATACTCCGCCTCGCTACACTACATTCGCCAACCCTGTTGCCGCTGAGCAAGAAGTGGTCGTGACCGTAACCGCCGCCGGCCTGCATCCGGTTGTGAAATCGCAGGCGAACGGTTCTCATTACGCAAGTCCGAAAGCGTTGCCATTCATCCCGGGCGTCGATGGAGTAGGACGTCTCGAGGACGGTACTCGCGTTTACTTTGGCATATCGAGAATGCCGTTTGGGACCTTTGCCGAACATTGTGTCACTGGCCGCTCGATGTGCCTGCCCATTCCCGACGCACTTGGTGACGCGACCGCGGCAGCCCTGCTGAATCCCGGGATGTCGTCCTGGGCCGCGCTAACCGCGCGGGCCCAATTTGTCGCGGGCGACAGCGTTCTGATCCTTGGCGCGACGGGCGTTGCCGGCCAGCTTGCCGTCCAAACTGCAAAACGTTTGGGCGCCAGACGAGTCGTCGCAGTTGGGCGGAATCCGCAGGTACTCGAGAATCTTCAGCCGTGGGCAGACGCCGTTATTTCCCTGAACCTGGAGCAGGAGGCCCTCATCTCTTCATTCCGCGGGGAATGGGCAAAGGATGCGATCGATGTTGTGCTGGATTATCTGTGGGGTGCTCCGGCAGAAAGAGTACTGGAGGCCATCTCCCAAAAAGGGTTTAAGAGCGCGGCATCGCGTATTCGCTTTGTGCAAATCGGCGCCAGCGCGGGACCAACGATTTCGCTGCCTGCCGCCAGTTTACGCAGTTCCGCTCTGGAGTTGATGGGAAGCGGCTTCGGCAGCGTGTCGATCGCGAAGATACTTCAGTCGGCAGCGGATTTTATCAGCGAGGCCGCAAGAGAACCCTTTCAGATAAAAGTAGACACGGCGCCTTTGAGCGAAGTGGCGGCTCTCTGGAACGTTCCTCAGGAAGGCGCCCGCAGGGTGTTCCAACCCTGACCCAATGACCGTCGAACGGATCACTGCACTGCGCGGACGATTGCCGCCCGTATGATTTTAGAAGGCAGGCCGGTTGGACCTGGTGTACATTTCCTGTTCGGAGGCTCGACCTGAGAGATTTGTGGCAGAGCTAAGACAAGCCTGTCGAGCAGACTGGGACCTTTGAGGCGTGCGCATAGGGGAGATCTCCGCCAGACTTCACAGCATCAGCTTAACGCCGTTGCAACGGATTTCGTATACCAGGACCGCCGTCGTTCTCGGCTTTGCGGCCGGCTTTCTGCTTTCGCATAGGTTGTGGATCAGCACTCGCGCCTATCCCTTGGTCCCGGTCCTGCATGGCTTGCCAGCGATCAGGTTTCCTCTGGACTACATTTGCGCCGGCAGTTTGTTCCTTCTTCTCTGGGCAATTGCTATCGCTTCCAAGCCTCGGGCGTACATCTTCAGCTTCGCAGCGCTGCTGATTTTTCTTGCTCTCTACGATCAAAGCCGCTGGCAGCCCTGGGTCTATCTCTACCTTTTCATTCTGTTGTCCCTAAGCTGCTTCTCCGGTAAAGCAGACGACATTCGCGGCCAGGAAAATGCACTAAACGTTTGCCGGCTGATCGTCGGGGCAACGTATTTTTATAGCGGCTTGCAGAAGATGAACCGGCATTTCGAAGCGATGGGAGTGGTTGGCATCATGGGTCCTCGCGCCGCCAACCTGCCGCTGTTGCATCTGTGGCCGTGGGTGATGGCGGTGGCCGAGGTGAGCCTGGGCATCGGACTGTTGACACGCCGATACCGCAATCTGGCAGTGGCTGCGGCCGTTGGTATGCATGCGTTCATACTCTTCTCCTGCATTGTTCTTTTGCCGCATTGGAATTCGGTTATCTGGCCCTGGAACCTTACCATGATCGCCTTCCTGCTGCTGCTGTTCTGGAACGCCGACGTTTCCTTTGCCGAGCTGGTCTGGCGCAACCCATTGCTTCTACAAAAAGCCGTCCTCGTGCTTTTCGGCATTCTGCCGTTCCTGAGCTTCTTCGGCTGGTGGGACTCCTATCTCTCGGCATCGCTTTATTCCGCCAATGTGCCGGAGGCGCGGCTCATCTTTCGCGGCAATGTGAGGAGCCAATTGCCCAGCTCGGTCAGAAACTATGTGAAGCAGCTCCCCGCAGCTACTTACATGCTCGACGTAGGAACATGGTCGATCGGTGAACTTAACGTCCCGCCTTATCCCGCCATGCGGGTGTACCGTGCGCTGGGCGCCGCAGTTTGCAAGTACTCCGACAACTCGCCCGATGTTGCGCTGCTCATGCGCGACAAAGATACCTGGCTCAAGCAAGGCCAACAGACGCAAGACACCTGCCTGGGAACGCTGGTGGTGGATAAGTGGTAGGACAGGCCAGTGGCTTCGGCGACGATCTACCCGAAGTTCTGTAGCTCGTTCCAAAGTTGCGGCCAGGGCAGGCGCGGCGGGCCGCACACGAAGATGTCAGGATGGTCCTCGCTCTCCTCGTTCTTCATGCCCTCGGAGTTGCCGTTGTGCCCCGCCAGGCGACAATCCGTGAATCGTCTTTCGACCGAGCTGCGCGGAAAACCCACCACGATCAACGTTGATGGCGGCGGCGTGGGGTAGCCTCGCAGCCACGCCGAATTTGTCGCGCTGATGGGCGCGGGCAGGCCGTACGACGGTCCGAGAATCTCGATCGCTCCCTGCTCGCCGTAGTTGCCGACAAAGATGCCGAATGAGTTGCGTTGCTCCGGCGGCAAGCTGTCGCGAATCCCGGCCAGCGTCTTCACCAGTTCATTCCAGCCAATCTCTTCCCGCAAGTCGCCATTCTTGCTTAGCGCGAATTGCTTCAGCCGGCCGCCGGAAGCGAATGGAACCAATATCGCCGCCAGCGCCAGCCCGCACACCGCCAAGCCCGTGAAGAAGATCGCCTCGACAGCCCGGCGTCGAATCCGTGATAGCGATTCCATCCAGCGCTCGCCCGCGAACGCTCCCATGGCGAACAGCATGGGATAGGCTGCGGCCAGGTAGTAGAACCTTCCTTTCGCAAGCAGGAACAGCGCAAACGGAATCACGTACATCCAGGCCAGCAGGCGATAACGTCGGTCGCGGAAAAAACCTACCAGTCCCGCAATCCACAGGGGCGCCGCAAACAGATTGGCGCAGAGCCAGAACTGGTAACTCACAAATCCCTCGGCCCGGCCCTCGCCAACATCGCGCACGTGAATGTGCTGGAGAAAATGCAGCGAGATGAAATCGTGGCGCACTTGCCAGATCAGGTTCGGCAGGAAAATCAGGAATGCAATTGCCACACCGGCCCACAGCCAGCGACTCGCGAAATAGCGTCGCGCCGACGTCAGCAGCACTCCGCCGGCCACGCCCGCGAGGAAAAAGCACATCGTGTACTTGGTCAGCAGACCCACACCCGCGGTCGCGCCGATGGCCAGCCACCAGCGCGGATTCTCCGTCTTCAGCAGGCGAATGACGAAGTAGGCAACCAGCACCCACCACAGGTAGTCGAAGCTGGAGTACTGGAACTCGGTAGCCTCGAACATGGGCAGGCCCGACAGCGCTACGGCCAGCGCGGCCGTAACCTGGGCCAGCCGTTTCCCGCCGAGCTCACGCGCCATCAGCCCAGTCACAAACACCGCCGCACATTGCGCGATCACCGAGAACAGCCGCAGCCCGACGAGCGAGTGCCCGAACAGAGCAAGCCCGATGCGCTCGATGAATGGCGTGAACGGCGGATAGGCCACGAAGCCCCAGTCGAGATGCAGCGCGTCACTTAGCGTCTGGAGCTCATCGCGATGGAAGCCGTAGCGGCCATTGGTGAGCACATGCACCAGGCCCACTGCGACCGCGATGAAGATCAGCACCAGGGTGTTACCCTGGCGGCCCGCAGCAACGCGACTCGGCGCGGTTTCAATCATCGATGCCATGCGCTACCGTCCCTCCGGTGATGTTTGGCATGGCTATTTTACGTAGCCTTAGAGGGTTTCGTTTCGTGTGACCGGTTTCAGCAGGCCGAGCAAGAAAAAGGCGCTCCATCGCCACCGGATGAAGCGCCGGAAGGTGTCGTCAGTGCCGCTCAGTTCGTACCGTTGTTCGATACCCCGCTGTCCGATGAGACCGGCGGAGCCGAAATAGCTACCGGCGCGCTATCGGCGGAATGACGATCGGCTTTTTTGGCAGCCTTCGCCGGAGTCTGCGGCGGCTGGTAATAGTCGAAGCACTGGTACTCAGGGTACGAGGTGCAGTTTTGCTGGTAGGCTTGCGCCTCGTTATACGCCTGAACCTGGCAAGCGCGCAGCGCACTCAAACTCGACCAGCAGCTGTCGTCGTGCGGGTTGGGCAGTGAATTCTGGGCCGACAACGTCGCCAGCGGAGCCAGCAGCAGCAATCCAATCAAAATCACATTCTGTAATTTCATGACCATCCTCCCTTTCTGCAGCATGAGATTGCCGGCCCCAGCCGCTCGCACGGACAACTTACCCTCACTTTCTGCCAAAGTTCTGTAGCCCAATATTCATGTACCTTCGTATCCTGCTCCGACATCTGTTTGTACATGGCGCCGACCAGCCCTAATCGCGACGCTCACTCCTCCAACGGTGAATGGCCCACCCGCCGCGTAGCTCTGCTTGTGCTTCCAGGTATCCATCTGACAAGCCTTGCCGGTCCATTCGATGTGTTCACCCGTGCTTCGTTGGCGCTCAGCGCCTCGGGCAAGAGGCGCACGCCGGCCTACGAAGTCCAACTGCTCACGCCCGACTGCTCGACCCGGCTATTGCAGCCGGGTTTGTCGTTGAGTGGTGGCGTGTGCTGGAGCGAGGCGAGCGGTCCCTTTGACACGTTGCTGATCTTGGCAGCTTACGACGTCTCCGGCGCGCGAATCGATCCTGAATTGATTGCGTGGTTGCGCGAGCGTGCGCAGGACACGCGCCGCATCGGCTCAGTGTGCGCAGGAGCTTTTCTTTTGGCCGCGGCTGGCGTTCTCGACGGGCGGCAAGCGACAACCCACTGGCAGTTAGCGGACAAGCTGGCGGAGCGCTATCCCAGGATTCACGTCGACGGCGATCGCATCTACACGCAAGATGGAAATGTCTGGACCAGCGCGGGAGTTTCCACGGGCGTCGATCTTGCGCTCGCCATGGTTGAGGAAGACCACGGGCATGAACTGGCCCTGGAGATTGCGCGCCGCATGGTTTTGTTTATGCGCCGCGGCGCGGGCCAGCGCCAATACAGCTTGCAGCTTGAGGCGCAGGCCGCCGAGCATCAGCCCATCCGCGACCTCATCGCCTGGATCTCAGAACATTTAAATGACGATCTGTCGGTTCCTGCTCTGGCGCGCCGTGCTGGCATGAGCGAGCGCAATTTCAGCCGCGTCTTCACGCAGCAGACAGGCGCCACGCCCGCGCGCTTCGTGGCCCGCCTGCGGACGGAAGCTGCGAAGGCCAAGCTTGCGGAAACCGATCACAAATTAGAGGCTGTGGCGCAGAGTGCCGGCTTCGGCGACGGCGAGACGTTACGGCGCCATCTGCGTGCCGAGACGGAGCCGATCGCTCCGGCGGTCCGAGTGCGCGCCAATGTCGCATCTTAGCTTTCTCCTATACATTCGAGGTTCGCGAATGTGTGGGACACGGAAAATACGGCGGAAACTTGCTAAAGCATCACCGCCACCGGCCGATGTTCCAGTTCGTGTGCGACGGCGATCGAGAGCCTCCGGATGCCCTCGCGAATCTGCTCCGGCTGCGCGTTGGAGAAGTTCAGCCGCATATGCGAGCCGCTGTCGCCCGCCGGGAAGAACGTTTCCCCGGGAACGAAGGCGACGTTTTGCCGCAGCGCCGAATCCAGCAGCTTGCGCGAGTCGATGCCCGGCGGCATGGTGACCCACAGGAACAGGCCGCCCTGGGGATGGGTCCACGAGACCTCCGGCGGAAAGAAATCCGCCAGCGCCGCGAGCATGGCGTCGCGCCGCTCAGTGTAGACCTTCCGGATGAGCTTCACGTGTTCATCCATGAAGCCGTCACGTGCCGCTTCGTAGACGACCATCTGGGTAAACGAACTGGTGTGCAGGTCGGTGCTCTGCTTGATTTGCGAGAGCCGTGCAATCACGTCAGGCGGCGCAACGATCCACGCCACGCGCAGCCCCGGAGCCAGCACCTTGGAGAAGGTGCTGAGATAAATGACATTGCCCAGCTTGTAGGCGCTGTCGCGCGGCAACGTGGTACGGTCGAGCACCACCAGCGGTGTGATGTGCTCGCCCTCATAGCGAAGCTGGCCGTAGGGATCGTCTTCGATGATCGGGATACCGTACTTGTCGCTGAGCGCCACCAGTTCGTCGCGCCGTGCGCGCGATAGCGTCACGCCGCCCGGGTTCTGGAAGTTCGGCAGGATGTACATGAACTTCGGCCCGGAGCGCAGCGCCTGCTCCATCTCGCAGGTTTGCAGGCCGTCGTTGTCGATGGGGACGGTGACGTACTCCGCGCCCATCAGGTCGAAGGCCTGGAGTGCGCCGACGTAGGTGGGCGACTCCACCAGGATGCGGTCGCCGCGATTGATGAGCAGCTTGGCGATGAGATCCAGCGCCTGCTGCGAGCCCGCGGTGATCAGCACGTTGTCGACGCTGGCGAGAATTCCATAGCGCGCCATGTGCGCGACGATGAGCTCGCGCAAGGGCCGATACCCTTCCGTCGGGCCGTACTGCAAGGCCGCGGCCGCCTGGGTCTGCAAGACCCGGTGGCACGCCTCTTGGAAGCGCGCCACCGGAAAGACCTCAGGGGCGGGAAGCCCGCCGGCAAAGGAGATGACCTCGGGACGTTGGGTGAGCTTCAGCAGCTCGCGGATGATGGAACTCTTGACCGACTTGGTACGCTGCGCGTAACGATGGGCCCAGGGCGCTGCCATGCGTTTCTCCAGGATTACGCTTCAGGCTAGCGCGGGTGAAGAAGCCTGTCTGTGATGAACGACACGGAGCGTGGGTAGGCGGCTCAGGTAAAGCGACTCAGGTAGAGCCGGCCTTCAGGCCGGCGTTGAGCGCTTCCTTTTCTTTCTTTGTCATCCCGACCGCAGCGTCCGCATTTCTCCACCCGCGCTTTTTGCGGGTGGGCGGACGCGGAGTGGAGGGACCGGCTTCTCGATTGCAGTGTCATGTTGCGCGAGCCAACAGCAGGTCCCTCGACTCCGCTGCGCTCCGCTCGGGATAACACCTATGTTTGTCGATGGTTCGGGTTACACCTAGCTCTCCCGCTCCACCACAAACTCGGCTACCCACAGCAGCACGCGCTTGATTTCGGAATCGGGGAAGGTGCAGATGGCCTCGCGGGCCTTGTTGGAGAACTCGGCGGCGCGCGAATACGCCGCATCGATCGAGCCGTAGCGCTTCAATATGGCAACGATGTCCGCCGGCCTGGTGCCGTCGAAGCCGCCGTTGCGCATCACCGATTCAATCATCGCGCGCTCCGGCGAAGTCGCATGTTCCAGCGCGTGCAGCACGGCCATGGTCGCCTTGCCCTCGCGCAGGTCGCTGGCCACCGGCTTGCCCAGAACTTCTTCCGATGCGGTCAGGTCCAGCACGTCATCCACAATCTGGAAGGCCATGCCGAGATTGCGCCCGTATTCGGCGAGCCGATTCAAATCGCTATCGCTGGCGCGGCCAAGGATGCCGCCCAGCTTCATGCAAACCGAGAACAGGCAGGCGGTCTTGCGGAAGATCAGCTCAAAGTGCTCGTCGAGCGTGATGGCCTTGCCCAGCCGCTCGATCTGGAGCAGCTCGCCCTCCACCATCGCCTGGGTCAGATCGATGAGCGCATCGAGGATGGCAAAGTTGCGTTCCTGGAGCGCGACCTTGAAGGCCTGCATGTAGAGCCAGTCGCCGGCCAACACGCACTTGGCGTTGCCCCACTGGGTGTTGGCTGCGGGACGCCCGCGGCGGGTCTCGGCCTCGTCAATGATGTCGTCGTGCACCAGCGTCGCCGTATGGATCATCTCGACGACCGCGCCCAGCTTGATGGCGCCTTGCCCGGTGTAGTTCATCAGCTTCGAGGAGAGGAGCAGGAGGGCGGGACGCAGCCTCTTGCCGCCGCCCACGCGCAGATATTCGCCGATCTCGGTGATGGCGCGAACGCCGGAGACGGTGTCGCGCCCGAACTCGCGCTCGATGGCGGCGAGATCGTCGTGCAGCAGGTCGAAGACTTCTTTGGCGTTCCGGATTACCGAGTTCAAGCCTGCTTCGCCTCCAGCATCCTTCTACTGCGAGCAATCGTTTTCACCACAGAGACACAGAGTTTTTTGGGGTTGACGTCTTTGCGTGATCTTTACCTTAAGTTTTCTCTGTGTCTCTGTGGTGAACCTGATCTTCGCGCCCTAATTGCTGCGGTAGTTCGTGAACTGCATGTCGATGCCGAAATCCTGTTGCTTCAGCAGCACAATGATTTCCTGAAGTGTATCGCGGTCTTTGCCGCTGACGCGAACCAAATCGCCCTGGATCGCCGCCTGCACCTTCTTCTTCGAGGTCTTGATGAGCTTGACGATCTCGCGCGCCTTCTCGATGGGGATGCCTTGTTGCATGGTCACGCGCTGGCGCACGGTCGATCCGGCCGCCGGCTCGATCGAGCCATAGTTGAACGCCTTCAGCGGCACGCTGCGCCTCACCAGCTTACTTTGCAGCACGTCGTTCACCGCCTTCAGCTTGAACTCATCGGCCGAGGCCAGCACCAACGCTTCTTTACCGTCCATCTCGATGGAAGACTTCGAGTCCTTCAAATCGTAGCGGGTATGGATTTCCTTGAGCGCCTGCTGAATGGCGTTGGACACTTCCTGCAGGTCAACTTTGCTGACAACATCGAATGATTCAGCCATACGCTTCAGTTTAACAACAATCCACCCCCCCCCTTGGACGGCTCCGCCCCTAACCCCACTTCTTTTTGCATTTACTCGCCGCCACCTCTTCGACACAATAGGGTCAATGTCGCGAGGGCTGCAAATAGCGCTTCTGATCCTGGGGGCCATGGCCTTCGTGTTAGTGCTGCTGTTCTCCTCCGGCACAACCCAGGTTGCGGATGAAGCCGTACAGCACGAGTTGAAGGTGATCGGCGAGAGCATCTACGAGTATCACGAGACCATGGGCCGGTGGCCGCACAATCTCGATGACCTGGCCCGGACCTCGCTGCCCGTGCGTGTACGCTACTGGAAGCCGTCTCTGGAGAGCGGATCGATTGTGGTCGTCTGGCACGACCATCTCAACCCCAAGCCACAAGACAATCGCGATGTGGTGCTGGCGTACCACAACCGGGGAACGCTGGCGATGTTTGGGCGTCAGTGGGTGTGCTGGGGCGATCTCCGCGTCGAGTACATCAGCAGCAAGCGCCTGCACGCCGCGCTCGCCGCTGGGCGTTGAAAATCGTCGTTGGCTACTCGCCGCCGGAAGACCTCGCGCGCCGGAATGCTTTGTACCAGGGCACGAGTTCCCCGCCTTCGGAACTTCGCAGGCCGCTGGTAGACGTCGGCACCCGCAATGCAACGAGTCACTCGTGCTGAAACCCATCTTTATTTCTTTGCACAGGCAGCAGCGCTTTGTAACAGGGCACGACCTCACAGGCCGCTGACAAAACTCACCGGGACATTTGGTTCGGGTAGTGCGGCGCTTCAGCGCCGCGTCCCAGCAGTAACTATGGGAGGGCCTTTAGGCCCCAAGGTACCTCTCATCAGCTGCGAACAGGCGCGATTCCAGCGGATTCGAGCGAGGTACCTCGCCGGCTAAAGCGGTCTCCCCTCGCCCGCATCATCGCGGGCCTAAAGGCCCGCACTACCCGAGCGGGCCGTCAAATCGGTTTTTTTTCAGCGGCCTGTTTAGCCGTGCCGCAAGGGCTCCGATCGAACCGGGCTTCACTCGTGCCGAACGCGCACATCCTTTTCTTTGTCATCCCGACCGAGCCGCGCAGCGGCGAGTGGAGGGACCTGCTTCTTACCCGCACTCGCATTCTCCTCGCGCAAACAGCAGGTCCCTCGACTCCGCTCGGGATGACAAACAGGAAAGAGAACATGCGATCGGCGCGACCGAAGTCATTCCCTGACTCATGCTCTTCCAAACTCGACTCCGCTCGGGATGACAAACAGGAAAGAAAACATGCGATCGGCACGACTGAAGTCATTCCCTGACTCATGCTCTTCCAAACTCGGCGACTTTTTCAGCGGCCTGTTCTTCAGCACAGGTTGCCGTACTGCGACGTATATTGCAGGCCGATCTCGCCGCAGGTTCCCTGCTCTACCGAGTACACCACGCACGAGTCGAACGGCCGCGAGTAGACATGCAGGCTGACAGCGCGCTGGTTCCACTCGCGCGGATTGCGCACGTCGTGCACGGGGTTCAGCGGATCGACCGCCACGGGATTCTCTGCCGTGATGTGAACGACGTCGGTGGGCACGATGTTGCAAGCCTGCGCCGCGAGGTCTTCGGAGACGACGCGATAATTCTGTACCGCCAGCTTGCCCAGCGGCGCGGCCATCCAGCAGTTCTGTCCTTTGTGATTGTGGATGGAACTCCTCATGCCAACTTCCCAGCAGATGGCCAGCAGCTCATAGAGCTCGGTCTTGTCGACGAGATTGCGTGTGTAGTGCTGCGCGTTCCAGAAGAGATAGGGCTTCAGCGATTTGGGATCGACGCTGTTGGCGCGCAGATAATTCAGCGTGCCTTGAACGCCGCTGAAATCTTCCTCGCGTAGTTTGCGCAGGCCGGCGATGAAGTCATCAATCGTCAAAACTTTATGGGTTTGCGGTGACGAGACCCCGATAGCCATGTGCGACCTCCTTGGGACGAAGCGCTCATTCTAAACCAGTTTCAGCAGCCCTGTGCCGCCAGTCGCAGCCCCGACCGTAAACCACCACGGGAAATCTTTCGCCAGCAGCAGGGTTGCGGAAATCCATTACGCCGGGCTTTGACTCCAAGCATATAATGTGCGCAGAAAGCACCCTGGCAAGGTGCGTTAGTCGGCACTGGAGTTTCCCATGAAATCCCTCGTTATCGCGGTGCTGCTGGGTGCCAGCCTTTCGCTTCCGGCCTTGGCACAGGACAACGCGCAATCGCAACCGTCCGCTCCGCCTGCGGTCGCGGGCTCAAGCCAGTCGCAAACTGCCGCTACGGGGAACGGCTCTCCGGTGGACAGCGCGGCTGCAACCGCTCCCATCGCCAACGCGCCCAAGGAAACGCACAATAAAGACAAGAACGACATCGACGACATCGGCGATCGCCACGTCGGCAATACCGGCAAGAGCCTCGGCAACTGGTATTCGATCGATACCGACGTGAAGGTCGGCAAGCAGTATGCGATGCTGGTGGAGTCGAGCGCGCGCATGGTCCAGGACCCGGTCATCGTTGAGTACGTCAACCGGGTGGGCCAGAACCTGGTGCGCAACTCCGATGCCAAGGTGCCCTTCACCATCAAGGTCGTCGACTCCGACGAGATCAATGCCTTCGCTTTGCCTGGCGGCTTCTTCTACGTCAACAGCGGCCTCATTCTGGCCGCCGACAACGAGGCCGAACTGGCGGGCGTGATGGCCCACGAGATTGCGCACGTGGCCGCACGCCATCAGACACGCGAGATGACGCGCCTCGGCTACGTCAACCTCGCCACCATCCCGTTGTTGTTCGTCATCAACAGTTGGGGAGTCTATGAGGCTGCCAACCTCGGCATGAGTCTGGCGCTGCCCGTGACGTTTATGAAGTTCTCACGCAACTTCGAGTCTGAAGCCGACTATCTCGGCTTGCAGTACATGTACAAGGCGGGCTACGATCCCCAGGCCTTCATCGACTTCTTCGAAAAGATCAAGGCGCTGGAGAAAGAGAAGCCGAACCTTTTCTCCAAGGCGTTCGCCAGCCACCCGCCGAATGATGAGCGCATTCTGAAGAGCCAGGAAGAGATTCGCAATGTGCTGCCGCCGCGGCCGGAATACGTTGTGGACACCTCGGAGTTCGATCAAGTGAAGGCGCGGCTCGCAGCATTTGAAAACCGCAAGAAGGCGCTTCCCGCCGACACCAACAAGCCAAGCTTGCGCAAGACGCAGACCGCGGACAATGGCAAAAGCCAGCCCGGCAAGGATGGCGACGACCGTCCGACGCTACAGCGCCGCGATGATGACTACGCCTCGGCGTCGGCCATGCCAGGACCATTCTGAGCCTGGATTTGCGCTTGTTCCACCGGCGTCCTTGCGGCGCCGGTTTTCTTTTGACTTGGAGCCGCTCGGGTTAAGAGAGGAAAAAAGAAACGAGCGGGTGCAATGCGGTGTATATTGTTTCACGCCTCGGACGCTGGGATTGACGTCGCAAACGTTACACCGGCGGAATGGGCTTGAGGGCCGGTTTTCCGAATGAGCACCCCTACGCAGCGACACAACGAAGAGCCTTATCTATGTGAGCTTCGCCTCTTCATCGAAGAGATCTGTTGCAATCTGCTGCGACTCCGTTATGCGAAGGAGTATGGGATTGATCCCCAGGATGTGCGCATCATGCAGGAATGTTCGCTGGGCCCTAACGCGTTCGCGGACATCCGAATCGAAGCTAAAGGCGCTCCGCCCCATTTCATTGAGGTCGATTACGGCTATTCGCCGGCGCAAGCGATGGCTTCCCTCGGCCGGAAATATGGGTCAGGCACATCGCTGGGCGGAGCCTCGAAGCTGGTGGTGGTGGGAGATGCCAAGCTGGCCGCAAGCTGGGAGGCCATAGAGCCGAAAGTGCGCTCTACTCTGCCGCCGGAAATGAACCTTGAATTTTGGGACGAGGCAAAGCTCCTTTCCATGCTGCGCGATTCCTACGGAATTGAGGCCGATTCCATCTCTGAAGGCACCATTGCCGATTTGCGGCGGGCGGTGGACGCGGCGGAAGGCCAGCACGCCTTTGAGGACACGTGGAACGGTGACACCCTGCAGAGCGCACTGACCTGGCATTACGGGTTTTGGGAACTGAAACGATTGCGGAAAAACTGCGGGTTGACGCCGGCGACCATCCTCCCTCCCGGAATTTATCCCGGAGTGGTCACGGTGATGGCGGACTTGTGCGGGTTTTCGGGTTATGTCAAGCAGACCAGAGAGGACGGCGTCATCCGGCACTGCCTCACGACCTTTTATTCGAAGGCGCGCAGTGCCATCCTGGACACGGGTGGGATGATGTATCAGTTCGTGGGTGACGAAGTCATCGGCCTCTACGGGCTTCCCGATCAAGGCGAAGGCTACCTGGAGGCGGCGTTCGATTGTGCCCGAGCGCTGGTCGACATCGGCAACTCGGTTTCCGGCAAATGGCAACGCCGTATCGACAGCGTACAAAAATCCCACGGCGTTCACATCGGTATCTGCATGGGCGAAATGCAGGTGGTCTCGTTGCGGCCGTTCAGCCGTACTCACATTAGCGGGATTGGAGATGTGATCAACCTCGCCGCCAGGCTTCTATCGGACGCGGGACCGGGCCAAATCATGGCCAGCAACGCCTACTACCAGTCGCTCGATCCCTCCTATCAGCAGGCGTTCCGCGAAGCCGCGCCGGTGGAGGCGAAGAACATTGGGACGGTCCTGGCATGGCAGGCCGACCTCAACGCTCCCGCGCCCCGGCCCGCATAGGCGGACCGTCCGGGCCGCTGCGTCCGCCAGTCGTCAATGCCGACTTCGGCGGCTCGCCCCGGCCCCTCACATCATCTTCATCTTCGTGTACCGCTGAACATCGCCGCGAAAATAAACCAGACCCCATACCGTGGCCGCAACGGCACCCCACAAAAGCAGTTTGCCCTTCATCGTCTCTCTCCTTTTTTCTTACCAGTAAGACAATCCTTACTGGTGAGGATTCCTTCAGGCAGCGGCAGCTTCGCTCCGCGCCTTTGTGATTAACCGCTCGACCATGTCGACCGCCCCATCCAGCGCCGCCGCCACGGGGTCGCTGAGACCCATGTTCCCGTCCGCATCGGGCTCGACGCTGGCCGGCTCGCAGCCCACCACCAGGATGTGCCCCACTTCCCCACCCAGCGCAGTTACCATCTGCAACACGGCCACGGGATTCATGGTGTGCGCGTCCAGGTCCGGCGGCACGCCGCCCTTCGGCAGCTCCGGCTCAACCGCGTAGAGAGTTCCGGGCTCGCCGCCACGCGGCAGCGCATCTACCAGCACGACCAGGTCCCAGTCCTCCATCAGCGCATACGCCAGGTCGAAGCTGCGGATCCCGAAGTCCACAACGCACACGTTGCCCGGCAGCGAACGCTGCGCCAGCCGATTCACCACTTCGACACCGAAGGCATCGTCGCCAAGAAAGATGTTGCCAATACCAGCTACCAGTACCTTACCGCTCATTGGTCACCTCTCGATTCAACGCTAAAGGTTCAACCTCTTCGGGAGAGAAAAAGAAACGGTGGCCGGGCTGGCGCAACATCCCGAGGTCGCGCCCGGGATCGTCTTCCAGCACCACCGCCAGATGCACCTGATCGTCGTAGTCGCGCTCGATGGCTTCGATAATCGCAACCTTGCCCTTCATCGCCATGTCCATAATGTCGGCGCTCTTCTGCGGCCATAGGCGCACGCGGTCGCCGGGCTTCAACTCGACCCCAAACACCGTGACGCTCGCGAGCGGCGTATTCTCCGGCGCGTCGGGATTCCAAAGGTCGATGATTGGCTCCTCGCCGGTCGCCGGCCGCATCTGGCGAATCGTCCCATGGGTCCGCGTCAGTTGCTCGCGTGCGCTCGCTTCGGTGCGCTCCAGAAGCCGGCGGACACGATCGTCGCCCGCACGCATCTGGTCCTTCTCCTCGTCGGTCAAAGTCATCACGCGCAACGTGAGCATCTCATCCATCTCGGTGCCATCGAAGAAGTCGCCTGCACTCTCCGGCGCGACCTGTGGGTAGTCATAAAGCAGGATGGGTGAGCACAGCATCATGTCGCGCTCGCCTTCAGCGCCCACCAGCACAGGAAAGTTGCCGACGTTCTTGCAGGCGCTCACGTGCTCTCGCAGTTCTTCCGGCGGGTCAAGCAGCGAGACAAACTCGCCGCCGGTGATGCTGAGGATCGTGTGCGCCGAGAGCAACGAGCTGAGCAGGGCGAAGTCGCGGTCATGAGCGTCGCCTGCAAGCGAGCTCGTGTTCGTGACGCTGACGGCCAATTTAGCTAACTGATTGGTTAACTCCATCACTGCGACCGAGATCATCCCCGTGACTTCACGCCGTTCGCGGGAGCCGGCATCTCCGGCGAAGGTAAAGCTAAACATCTGTTGAGCAGCTCTTCCGGCGGAAAGCTCGCAATCGAAGGAGCGTTCCACGCCTTCTTCCCCGCCCTCACGTGCGACGAGTTGCAAGAACCGAAGCTGGACGTGAAGGACGGGATCTCCAGTCATCCGCACCAGGCACTCGGAATGTATTTGCGACCGCTCAGTGCCAAGTCCCACTTCGTGGTACTCAAGCGGATAGAGTATCCCGAAGCTCCAGCGCTGCCGGTTCTTGATCGCAGACGCCCGGTACGGATAGAGCATGTAGCCTTCATACAGCACAGCGTTGGCGACCTTCATGGCGAGCTCGGGGTTCATGCCTTCGCCTCCGCTGCCACGTCAAGTGCGCGCTCTAGCGCCTCCTCCCAGCTCGCAATGTTGTTGCGCGCCTTGTACTCCGCGAGCCGATCGAATGCGTCGCGTTGGAGGCAAAGCCAGGCAGTGTTGGGATAGTGCTCGCCCATCATCTGCTTCCAGACCTGCACGGGCAGCTTGTAGCTCGCCTCGCGGTCCCAGGGGATTTGCGCCACCTGCAACCCCGCGCGGCCCGCATGGAACACCGTCCCGCTAAACAGAAAGCTGAGCGGCAACTCGCCGCCGTCCAAACCATAAATGTATTTTGTTATTGCGACGTTAAAGTCGAAGGTGCAGGTCACCGGAATGTCAACGACCGTGCTGCCCGTAAAGCCGCTCACGTTGACGCTGGCGTTCGTCCAGAGCAGCGGATGCACCGACTTGCTCCAACGTTCGGGCTCGCCGAAGAGTTCCTTCAGCCGCTCCTGTTCGGTGGGGGTGTAGCGACGTCGCACGGGTTCAATCTGCACCTGCGCGCGCAGGGCGATCGAGTGTACCGGCTCGGACTCGGAGTTCTTGATCCGCACTTTGAACGTCAATTGCGGTATGGCGGCATTCGGTGTCGCGAGGGCGTCCTCGATCTGGAAGCGCAGATCAGGCAAAGCCGACCTCCGATAGCTGATCCAGTTGCCCGAAGAAGGCGTCGATCTCCTTCCAGACCTCGACGCCGCCGCTAAGCCCGCGCCAGTTCGTGCGAATGATGCCTACTAACCGGAAGCACTGGTCGATGGGCGCGCGGTAATAGCGCGGCGCTCGTTCTCCGCCATCACGCCCAATCTCATTAAACGATGGCGCGCCCGAGCCGATGCGATTCACCAGCAGCGCTTCGACATCCGGTTCGAAGTTTTTCAGCACGGGATTGCGTTCGACGATAACCTCCCAGGATTCGAGGTCGAGCAAGGACTCCATCGCGCCTCCGGGGCTGGGATACTGCGCGATGACGCGCCCGGTCGCGCTGTTTTGGACAAAGTACGCGAGGTTGATAGGGATCAGCAGGCTCTCCCATTCCTGATCGTCCATCGCGAAGTCGTGCAGGCGGACGACGTCGCGCAGGATGCGCTTGTAGCGCTGCTGCGAGCTGCCGGGAAACAGAATGGCGCAGGGATCGCAGGCGCAAGCGACGCGACGCTGGTCGAGTTCCAGCAGGTGTTGGTGGCCTGGCCCCAACGCATTCGCGCAGAGCTCGCAGAGTTCCACACGCTCGCGCGGCTTGCGCACGAAGCGCTGGAGGGTCGCAAGCGAGTTATGCGCGGGAGGATTGGTCGAAGTGGCGATGGCAGCCTCCGAACAATTTTTCGTGGAAGCGGAGCTTTAGCTGCGCTTCCGGTTTCTTCTTTTTGTCTTGTCATCCCGACCGGAGCGCCCCGCACGACTCGCGTGGTTTGCGAGTCGGGCGGGCGCGGAGTGGAGGGACCTGCTGATCGTGGACGGCAATGCCACAGCGGGCAGACAGCAGGTCCCTCGACTCCGGCGGCTAAAACCAGCCGCCTCCGCTCGGGATGACAAAAAGAAAAAGGCGCAAGCTCGGCGCAGCTAAAGCCGCGCCCCTTCAAGGCACTCCTGCCATCGGCTGAGCCGTGCCACTCCCGCCCGGCAGTAAACGCGGCGCTTGCGCCGCAGCCCTTCCGCCTACGCTGGCGGCAAATGTGGCATGCGCGGATCAATGGGCGCGCGATCATTGGCGTTGACTCCGGTCGCGTCGCGCGACGTGCGGCCCTTGCCTTCGCGTCCGGGCTCGCGGCGTCCTTCGTAGGCCCACTCCTCGCCGCGCTTGGTTCCTGGCGTATGAGCGTCGATATCGCGGGGCGGATTCTTCATTTTGCTCTCCTCTTCTTGAACGGCGACCAGTAACTAGCTCTCAGCTTTCATTACCGTTGAAACTTCGTTCGCCGGCTGAATCATGGTGAGTGGAATGAATCCGGTTGCCGACGAGGCCACACCTTCGGCGACAAACGCGATCACCTCAGGTGCGGCCTCCCGCATGGCCTGCTCGACTAGGGAATTAAGCGCCTCGGGTGACGAATGGCAGCCGTTACCCGTGCTGCTGATCGACACGCGAACCTGGCTATCGCTGACATCGAGCAGTTCAACTGTGCCGCCCTGCTTCTGCACCTGCGGTCGGACGCGTTCCACGGCGCGATGCACACGCTCCTCCAGCGAGAGCGGATGGACGCCATACAGCACCATCAGCCCGCACAGCAGAGGATCGCTGCCGAGCGACGCCAGCGAATTTCGCCCGGCATCGCCCGTCTCGCTCAGCACCTCAACCACGCGGGCCATGGCCGCGCCGTGCAGGTCCATAAGCGATTGCATGAGTTCGAGCGCTGCGGTGCGCGCGCCTTCGTCCGGAAGGCCGTTGACGCGCTCCACCATGCGCTCGATTTGCTCGGCGTGCCTCTGGAACTCGCCGCTGGTCATTTGTGCCCCATCATGCCGAACATCGGCGAGTGCCGCGTCTCCAGCACCTTGCCGTTTCCCAGGTACATGTGGACGCCGCACGGCAGGCACGGGTCGAAGCTGCGCACCGCCCGCATGATGTCGATGCCCTTGAACTTGTCCGGGCCGTTTTCCTCGAAGATGGGCGTGTTCTGCACCGCATCTTCGTACGGTCCGGGCGTGCCATAGACATCGCGTGGGTTGCCGTTCCAGCACGTTGGCGGATACGGATGATAGTTGGCGATCTTGCCGTCGCGGATCACGCTGTGGTGCGACAGCACGCCGCGCACCGCCTCATGGAAGCCGCAAGCAATCGCGTACTCCGGCACCTTGAACGGCGTCCAGGTATGCGTGCGTCCGGCCATCAGCTCTTCCATCGCCTTCTCGCAGAAGAAGAGCGCTGCCGCCGCTGCATAGGCCTGGAAGTACGTCCGCGCGCGATCTCTCTCTATGGCGTTGCTCCACTTCGGAATCTTCCACTCGAAGGTGGTCTCCGGCAGCGAGGCTCCTTTCGGCAGGGTGATCTGCACGCTGTTGCCGGTGGCCTTGATATAGCCGATGTCCACCAGGCCCGACAGCGCCGTCGCCCACAGGCGCGCGATCGGGCCGCCTCCGGTGTCGAGGGCGAGGTGCTCGCCGGTCCGCTTGTCCAGCCAGCGTGGCGACATCACCCAGGTGTAGTTGCCGCTGAAGTCGCGCTTCTGCGGCCGCGGCGTCGTAGTCTGGTTCCAGGGATGCCGCTTGTCCACCGGATTGCCCAGCGGATCGTGCTTGACGAAGGTCTCCTCGTTCTGCCAGTCGTCATAATACGAGCTGCCGAGCAGGATGCGAATGCCGAGGTTGATATCGACGAGGTCGTTGGTGACGAGCTCGCCGTCCACAATAACGCCCGGCGTCACGAACATCCCGCGTCCCCACTCCGACATGTGCTCGTAGCGGTAATCGCACACATCGGGATCATTAAACGATCCCCAGCAGCCCATCTGGATCCGGCGCTGGCCGACTTTCTCGTAGCCGGGCAGGGCCTCGTACCAGAAGTCGAAGAGGTCGTCATGCAGCGGCACGCAGCGTTTCATGAACTCCACATACTTCATCAGCCGCACCAGGTAGTCGGTGAAGAGCTGCACCGTGGGCACGGTGCCCACGCCGCCGGGATACAGCGTCGAGGGATGCACGTGCCGGCCCTCCATCAGGCAGAACATCTCGCGCGTCATGCGGCTCATTTCCAGCGTCTGCCGGTAGAAGCTGCCGGTAAACGGGTTCAGCGCCGTCATGATGTCGGCGATGGTGCGGAAGCCGTGCTTGTCGGCGTTGGGCGCGTGCTTGCGCTGCGCCTTGTCCCACAATGAGGGATTTGTCTCCTTCACCATCTGCTCGCAGAAGTCCACGCCCACCAGGTTGTCCTGGAAGATGTTGTGGTCAAACATGTACTCGGCGGCCTCGCCCAGATTGACGATCCATTCGCCGAGTGGAGGAGGCTTGATACCGAAGGCCATGTTCTGCGCGTAGCAGGCGCACGTAGCGTGGTTATCGCCGCAGATGCCGCAGATGCGGCTGGTGATGAAGTGGGCATCGCGCGGGTCTTTCCCCTTCATGAAGATGCTGTACCCGCGGAAGATCGAAGACGTCGCGTGGCATTCCGCCACCTGCTTGTTCTCGAAGTCGATCTTGGTGAAGATACCCAGGCTGCCCACGATGCGCGTGATCGGGTCCCAGCTCATCTCCACCAGATTGCGTTTCTTAGTCGGAGTTTCGGTCATCGGCTGTGTTGTGGTTGCCATCTCAATTCCTCTCCCCTACGCGACGGTGCGGCTGTAGCGCGATTTGTACGCGCCGGGTTTGGGCTGATAGCCGGTGATGAGCTCGCGGCCCTTGCGCCGCCACTCCGGCTCACCGTTGACGGTTCCGTTGGTGATGGCGCGCAGAGCGCGGATCATCTTGCCGTACATGGCGAGCGCGGCGGTCGAGAAGCGCGCGCCGGAGGGCTCGTCCATGAAGGGCATAAACATGTCGGGGAAGCCCGGCATGGTGCAGCCGATGCAGATGCCGCCCACGTTAGGGCAGCCGCCGATGCCGCGCATCCAGCCGCGCTTGGTGACGTTGCAGTTCACCACCGGGCCCCAGCAGCCGACTTTCACCAGGCACTTGGGCGAGCCGTACTCTAGGGCGAAGTCGTCCTGCTCGTAGTAGGCGGCGCGGTCGCAGCCTTCATGGATCGTCTTGCCGAAGAGCCATGTGGGACGTAATTGTTTGTCGAGCGGGATCATGGGCGCGAGGCCCGAGACCTGAAAGAGCAGGTAAAGCACGGTCTCCATGAAGTTGTCGGGCTGAACCGGGCAGCCGGGCACGTTGACCACCGGCAGGCCGGCCTTGGAGCGCCAGTTCCAGCCGAGATAGTCGGCCAGGCCCATGCATCCGGTGGGATTGCCCGCCATCGCGTGAATGCCGCCGTAGGTCGCACAGGTTCCCGCGCCGATCACGGCCAGAGCTTTGGGCGCCAGGCGATCGATCCACTCCGTGGTCTTGATGGGCTGACCGGTGTTGGGATCGGTGCCCTGCGCCGCCCAGTAGCCTTCGTCCTTGATGTGCTCGTTGGGAATGGAGCCCTCAACCACTAGCACGAACGGATCGATTTCGCCGCGCTCGGCCTGATAGAAGTACTTCATGAACTCGTCGCCTACTTCATAGGCCAGCACCGGATTATGCAGATAAACCTTAGGCAGGCCGGGTATGGCGCCGAGGAGGACATCTTCAATGCTGGGCTGTTCAGCCGCGGTCACGGAAACGGAATCTCCGTCGCACCCCAGGCCGGCGGTCAGCCAGATAATGTGGACTTCCTTGACGGGCGAGGGCGCGCCATTTTTGCGCATCTGGAATGGAATCGGCTCAACTGGCATTACGACCCCCTTTCAGCCGGCCGGAGTTGCGAACTGTTCTGGGTGCCCCAGGTCTGGCGATTTTCCAGACCTGGGTCCAACGTCAGGCCAATCCAATAGCAATTGGTTTGCGGAATGAGTAAGCGAATTCGAGATAGAGGTGGAAGACAGCGGGCGGAGAACCCGTCGCGAGGAAAGAATCGGATTGCACCCCACAGGCAATCCTGCCTCCCGCAAAAACTGCTGCCGAATGAAATGGAGATTCGGCGGGGAGCGGCTTGGTTGTCCGAGCGTAAGAAAAATTCTGGGCGCACGAACGTGCTGCGGGCGTCACAGCTTCTCGCCCTGGTTTTGGATGCTCACCTGAGCGCAGGCTAGGCCAAAAGATGGCCGAACCTGGTCACCGCTTGCACCTCAGCAAATCCGGGGCAACTGCTCGCCGAACAGCGTGTCCACCACCCGTGTACCCCCGATCTCGGTTTCCATGAGCACCATGCCAGGATGATCGGCCACCACTTCGCCGATGACGCGCGCATCGCGCCCCAGCCGATTCCGATGCATCGCGTCGACGATTGCATCCGCCGCATCCGATGGCACAATCGCCACCAACTTACCTTCATTGGCCACATACATGGGATCGAGACCCAGCAGCTCGCAGGCACCGCGAACCGTCTCGCGCACCGGAATGTCCAGCTCGCGCAGCGACATGCCGGCCTTGGAGCGCCCGGCGATTTCATTCAGCACCGTGGCCACACCGCCCCGCGTGGGATCGCGCAGAACGCGAATGTCCGCACACACGTCCAGCATATCGCTAACTAAAGAGTGCAGAGCTGCGCAATCGCTCTCGATGATGCCTTCGAATTCCAGGTTCTCGCGTTGTGAGAGGATCGCCATACCATGGTCGCCGATGTAGCCGCTAAGGATGATCTGGTCGCCCGGACGCGCCCGATCGGCCGAGATGTTTACGGGCCGTTCGACCACACCGATCCCGGTGGTCGAAATGAAAATCTTGTCGCCTTTGCCCTTGTTCACGACCTTGGTGTCGCCGGTGACGAGCTGCACGCCCGCATCTCTGGCGGCCTCGCTCATCGATCCTACGATGCGCCGCAACTCGTCGGTGCTCAGGCCTTCTTCGAGAATGAAGGCCGCTGCGAGATAGAGCGGGCGCGCGCCGCTCATCGCAAGGTCGTTGACCGTGCCGTTGATGGCCAGCCGCCCGATGTCGCCGCCGGGGAAGAAAATAGGCGTGACGACAAAGGAGTCGGTCGTGAACGCCAGCCGCGAGTTGCCGACTTGGAGCACGGCCTGGTCGTCAAGCTTGTCGAGCGTGGGATTGCTGAATGCCGGAAGAAACACGCGCTCCAGCAACTCCGCGCTGAGCTTGCCCCCGCTGCCATGGCCGAGCACGATGTGCTCATGATGCGTAAGCGGCAGCGGACAGGCCGCGCCGGGGAGGCTGGCCTCGAGCTCGGTTTCGGGTTTAGGCATCATTTCTCAGTATCCCCGTGTCGGGTAGAGTCATGCCGGGTAGAGCGAGCCTTCAGGCTCGCGTTCCGGCATGTTATTCCCCATCCGAGGCCGCTTCAGCCGACGTCATATGTCGCCCGCTGAAGCCGGCCTGTCTCCAATTTTGAATTGACGCGCACGCGGCGCTAAAGCGCCGCGCTACCCAACAATCTTCTCCGGACGCGGTGCTGAAGCACCGCTCTACCTAGATGATGTCCTCCTCTCCCATGGCCACGTGCGTCAGGTCCCAAAGAATATGTAGCAGCGCCACATGCGATTCCTGGATGCGATGAATGCTGAAGCTGGGCACGGTGAAGCAGTAATCGGAGACCTCGGGGAGCCGCCCGCCGTCCTTGCCGGAAAACGAAATCGTCAGCAAGCCCTTGTTGCGCGCGGCCTCCATCGCGTAAATCAGGTTGGGCGATTGCCCGCTGGTGGAGATGGCCAGCGCCATGTCGTCCTTCTCACCCCAGAGCTCAATCTGGTCTATGAAGACGCGCGCGAAGTCTTTGTCGTTGGAGATCGCGGTGACCACCGGTATCTGGCTGACCAGATCAAGCGCCGGCAGGGCGCGCCGCTTTTCGATGATGGGATGGACGAATTCGACTGCGACATGTTGCGCGTCACAGGCGCTGCCGCCGTTGCCCATCACCCACAGCCGCCGCCCGCGGGCGAAGCGCTCAGCCATCTTCTGACTGAGCTCGCCGATGTCGTTGGCGTAGCGCTCGAAGAACTTGTTCTTGATCTCGACCGACTCCTGGCACTTGCGCATGACCTTGTCATGCCACTCCTGCGGCGAGAGCGCCGGCGGCGGGACTGTAGAGGGATGGCTCATGCGGCGTCTCCCAGCTTCACTCCCGTGCTCCCCTGCGGCTTGTACAGCTCGTCGCTACCCACGTCAAAGACGCGGTTAAAGCGCGCGCGGTAGTTTTCGAACGCAATCTGGGCCGCCAGGTCTATCACCTGCTCGTCCGAGAATTGCTGCCGCAGCCGCGTGTACAGATCGTCGGAGATATTCGCGGGTGTGCCTACCATTGCATCCGCCAATTCGATCACCAGTCGTTCCGTATCGTTAAGGGGCGACAGATCGCTGCTGCGAACCGCGGCCAGCTTCTCCTCGCTTAACCCGGCCTTTCTGCTCACGGCAGAATTGATATCGACTCAAAAAGGACAGCCGATACGCGACGCGGCCCGCAGCGTTCCCAGCAGCGTGTACCGCAGCGAGACGCGGCGGCTTTTGTCCAGCCCCTTCTGCATAGCAATGCCGCCCCAGATGAGCCCAGGCAGGCGCATCTGGATCTTCGCCGGCGTAAGCTCCTTGCCGAACATCTTGCGCATTGCCCCGTAAAACCAGCGCAGATGCCAAGGCGCCTGATTTCTCTCGAGACCGGAAATGCGTGCCATCGAAACCTCTCATTGGGTGGAGCACCCCTGAAAGGCGAACTTCCACCCAAAATCCGCTCTAGCTCGCCTCTGCTCGCGTAGCCGCCGCGACCGCCTCGGCCTTCTGCTTATCCAGATGCCGCCCGTAAGCGTAGTACGCAGCGCAGGCACCTTCGGCGGAGACCATCGTCGCACCCAGCGGCGTCAGAGGCGTGCACATCGTGCCGAACGCCGGACAATCGTGCGGCTTCTTGATTCCCTTCAGGATCTGTCCGCTGATGCAGATGGCGGGCTCCTGCGTATCGATTTCCTTCACCTGGAAAATCTTCTCGGCATCGTGCTCGCGATACTCCCAACGCAGTTTGTAGCCGCTCTTGGGAATCCAGCCCACACCGCGCCAACGCCGATCGCCGACTTCAAAGACGCTGTTCACCAGCTTGCGCGCGGGGACATTGCCCTCGCGGTCCAGAATGCGCGAGTACTGATTCTCCGTTGTGTGGGTTCCCGCTTCGAGCTGCCGCACCACCATCAGCGTCCCATGCAGCAAATCCAGTGGCTCGAAGCCGGTGATGACGATGGGCACCTTGTAGCGCTCGCTGACCGGCTCGTACTCGCGATAGCCCATAATCGCGCACACGTGGCCCGGGCCGAGGAAGCCCTGCACACGGTTCTGCGGCGATTGCAGAATATAGGTGATGGCCGGCGGCACCAGCGAATGTGACACCAGCACCGAGACGTTCTTCATCCCCTCCTGCCTGGCGCGATGGACCAGCATCGCGTTCGCCGGGGCGGTGGTTTCGAAGCCGATGGCGAAGAACACGACTTGCTTGTCGGGATTGGCGCCCGCGATCTTCAGGCAATCGAGCGGTGAATACACCACGCGAATGTCGGCGCCCTTCGATTTCAGCGTGAACAGGTCGCCGTGCGAGCCGGGCACGCGCAGCATGTCGCCAAAGGAACAGAAGATGACATCGGACCGGGCCGCAATGGCGTGCGCCTTGTCGATCATGTCGAGCGGCGTCACGCACACCGGGCAGCCGGGGCCATGCACCAGCTCGACGCCCTCAGGCAGCATGCGGTCGAGACCATGCTTCACGATCGAATGCGTTTGCCCCCCGCAGACCTCCATAATGACCCACGGCCGCGTCTGGATGCGGCGAATCTCGTCAACGACGGTCCTCGCCAGGCGCGCATTGCGATACTCGTCGATGTACTTCATTGCGGCTTCCTCGGCGATACCTCGTCCACCACCGGCGCCTCCAGCTCGGTGAGTTGGTCCATCTCTTCCAGCAGTTGGTAGGTGCGCGCGGCCTCTTCGGGATCGACGGTGCTGATGGCGAAGCCGACATGCACCAGTACGTAATCGCCAACTTTGGCCTCGGGTGTATAGTCCAGCGACGCCTCACGTACGATGCCGCCAAACTGCACCTTGGCCATGCGCATGCCGCGCCGGTCAAACTCTTCGAGCACCTTGCCGGGAATTGCTAGGCACACAAGTCACACTCCAGAGTTGGACATCAGCACAACCACACTTTGCCGCGATGGGGGAGTAGCCGAAGCAATGGGTGACCAGGAAAGCTAAGCGAGACATTCGCCACCACAAAACTCAAACTATTCGGGAGCTCAACCTACTCACAGATGCTGCGGGTTGAAAAACGTTGCCTGTTAAGCCGAATTTATTCGCGTGTTTGAGCCCCTACTGCTTTTCGGCCAGCTAATTGCTGCGGTAACCAGCGAACGAGATTCGACTGCAACCATGCAGCATGTGCGCCGAAAACGAGGGTTGCGGGATTCGCTGCCGTTATGGATGGTAGAAGGCCCGAGGTGCAAGGCGCGTGGCCGCGCCGCCGCGGTGGAACGAAGTCTTGCGCGACCTACTTCGCGAGGACCGGCACGGCCCAGGCGAACTGGAAGATCGAGATCGGATCCGCAGCGTGGCTGACCTCCAGATCGATGTAGCTGTCGCTCACGATCCAGTAGTAGGTCTTCACCGTGGCGAGCATGAGGTCGAGTGCGGCATCGAGTTCGCGATGCGCCGAGGCCAGCGCCGAGAGCGTCCGCTCGTGATGCCGGGCACGCGGCACGGTAGCGCGTTTCACCTGAACTACGGCCTTCTGAAGCGCCTTGCGGTCGTCGGCAAATTCCCGTTGGCTGAGCCTGCCGTACAGCAGGTCGGGATAGGCCGTGAGTTGCTCCACCATGCGCGGCAGCGAGACATCGTCATCGGCAGGCTGCAGCAGGCGCAGCACGCGCGCGGTCATGGCGTCGACGTAGCAGCCGCGCAGCATGTCCAGAAATGCGCTGCGCCCATTCTTGAGCTGCGGATTGTGCTCGATGATCTCGCGCTCCAGCTTCCAGTAGACGTCACGGTCGGCTGCCAGGCCCTTGAGTTGCTCGCCGATCTGGCGAAGTTCGCTGCGGGCGCGCTCGCGGAATTGTTTTTCGCTCAGCATGGTTTCAGTGTAGGAGGAAAGCGAACATGAGGCTGTGACGTGGGTCACGAAAGGGAAGTTTGGAATTGAGCTCTGTGTTTGGAACTTGGCAGTCGTAAGCAGGATCTGGCTGAAGCAGAAGATTGTCATCCCTAGCGCAGCCGAGGGATTTGCGGTACTTCCGACCCGCGAGAAACGCGGATCCCCCGCTTCGCTCGGGATGACAATCGTCTACTGCACGCGGTAATTCCTCACAATTGCGGTTGATGTGGGACCGCTTCGCGCTGCGATTCCCACAACACCGCCCAGGGCAGCGGTTCGCTGGGCGCGGCCAACACTCCACCCTCGTACAATGGGTGTTCTGAGGTCTTCATCCATGTCCACCTACGACGCCATCGTCGAACGCGAACGCAAATACCTGCTGAACACTTACGCCCGCTATCCGCTGGCCATCGCGCGCGGCAAGGGCGTGCATGTCTACGACGTCGACGGCAAGCGCTATCTCGACTTCCTCAGCGGCCTTGGCGTCAACGCCCTCGGCCACGCGCATCCGCGCATCGTGAAGGTCATCCGCCAGCAAGCGGCGAAGGTCATCCACGTCTCCAACCTCTATTACAACGAGTACCAGGGCCTGCTTGCGGAAAAACTCTGCACGCTGTCGGGGCTAGACCGCGCCTTCTTCTCCAACAGCGGCACCGAGGCGATCGAAGGCGCGCTGAAGCTGGTTCGCGCCGCGGGCAAGATCACGGGAGGCGCGGAGAAGTGCGTCGTCATCGCGCTCGACAATTCCTTCCACGGGCGCACCATGGGCGCGCTGGCGCTCACCGGCCAGCCCAAGTACCGCAAGGACTTCGATCCCATGCTGGAAGGCGTGCGCTTCGTACCGCGCAACGATGTGGAAGCCCTGCGCGCGATGATGGACGGGCGCGTGTGCGCGATCGTGCTCGAACCTATCCAGGGCGAGGGCGGCATTCAGGAGACGACTCGAGAATTTCTCCGCGTCTGCCGCGAGCTGTGCGACCAGCACCAGGCCGCGCTCATCTTCGACGAAATCCAGTGCGGCATGGGACGGACGGGCCATCTCTTCGCCTTCGAGCACTTCGGCGTCACGCCCGACGTGGTCTGCATCGCCAAGCCCATCGCCGCCGGCCTGCCGTTGGGCGCGTTCCTCGCCAAGGAGCAGTTCGCGCAGCACATCACGCCCGGCAAGCACGGGACGACCTTCGGCGGCGGCCCGCTCACCTGCCGCGTGGCGCTGGAGTATCTCGCGATCCTCGAAGACGAGAACCTGCTGGAGCGCGTGCGCCGCGTCGGCGGCTACTTCTCGCAGAAGCTGCGCGAACTGGTGGACAAGTTCGACATCGCGACCGAAGTCCGCGGCGTCGGCGCAATCCAGGCGCTCGATTTGAGCATCCCCGGCAAGCCAATACTGGAGGGCGCACTCGCCGACGGCCTGCTCATCAACGTGACGCAAGACACCGTGCTGCGCTTCCTACCCCCGTTCTTATTGGAGGAGAAGCACGTCGACGCAGGCGTACGCATTCTAAAGAAGCAGCTTGCCACTGCGCAGAAACAGGCCAAGGCGGAGAAGAAAGCGGCGGTTACGGCGTGAAGGCGTACCACAGGCCATGGCAAATGGAAGGACTTATGCCATGAAGTTGCGAATGGACAAGTCCGGCCGGGTAGTGTTTCCCAAACCTCTCCGGAGAAGACTTGGGGTTGAGCGCGCTGCCGAACTGGAAGTAATCGAGTGGCCCGAGGGTATCTTGCTGAGCCCGTCAAGACAGGCGCCTGTAATGGTGCGCGTGGGAGGGGTGTGGGTCCACCAAGGGGTGGCAGAAGACGATTCGGGTCGACAAGAACGATTACTTGGAGCAATGGCGTTGGTGCGCGACGGCGATTGGATCGGCGGCAGAATCTATGATGCTGTTCTGTTGCGCTGTGCGGCCAAGGCCAATGTGGACCGGACCTACACCTTTAACTAACCTATCTCATTTTCGCGCACTCGCTCCGACTGCTTTGCAACGCAAGATCTGCGCCCCCTAGTTTCCGACTCGCCCTCGTTGAGGCAGCCTCGCGCTCTCGCCGGACCAGCTACCGCGCCGGCTCTTCCTGCACCGCATCCTGCTCATTGCGCGCAGAACGGTACTCGTACTTCTTGCTCGCGACGTTCGTTGCTGCCTGCCGGCGCTCGGCGATCATCTCGGCCACAATCGCCACCGCAATCTCTTCCGGCGTGACTGCCCCAATCTCCAGTCCCACCGGCGCGTGCACTTTGGCGAACTTCGCTGGCGCAATTCCCTGCTGCTCCAGCTCCTTGTAGATAGAGATGGTCTTGCGCTTCGACCCAATCATGCCGAGATAGCGCGCGTTGGCGTCCACAGCCCAGCGCAGGATGCGCATGTCGTCGCGATGGCCGCGCGTGACGATGGCAATGTAAGAGCCCTCGGGCGGCTTCAGCCGCGCGGTAACGGCATCGAAGTCCTCGGCAATGACCTCGCGCGCGTCCGGAAAGCGCTCGCGATTGGCGTACGACTCACGATCGTCGATGACTGTGACGTCGAAGCCGGCGATCGTCGCAACCTTATATAGGTTGTACGCGACGTGCCCCGCGCCGAAGATGTAGAGCAGCGCCGGCGGCAGCACCGGCTCAATGAAGATCTCCAGCGTGCCCCCGCATACCAGGCCGGTGTCGTATTTGGGGTCATTGTTCAGGTTGAAGGTGAGCGAGCGCGGCTTCTCCTGCTCCATCACTTCGCGCGCCGCCTGCCAGACCTCGGCCTCGACGCAGCCGCCGCCGATGGTGCCCGCGATGGAGCCGTCATCGCGCACCAGCATCTTCGCCGTCTGAAATGACGGAATCGAGCCGCGCACGTTGGTGATGGTCGCCACCGCCCCGCGCCGTCCCTCACGGCGAAGCTGCACGATCTGTTCGTAGATGTCCATCGCGGAGTGAGTTCAATTATTTAGATGCCCGGCGGCAAAGTCAAAGCGCCGACGAAACGCGATCAACCCGCTAGCGGCTCAGTTTCAAATCTGAGCGGCGGAAGCGTTTGAAATCTGGGCGCTCGAAGCGCCGGGCTTCACAGGCTGCTGAAAAACTCGGTTGCAGGCTGCTTTGAAAGGGCGCAGCTTTAGCTGCGCCGCTGCAAGCCCCTTATTCTTGTCATCCCGAGGAGGCCTTCAGGCCGACGAGGGATCTGCTTTTCGAGTTTCTTAGCAGCCTGTTCATCCGTGCCGAAGGAACATGATCGAACCCGGCTTTAGCCGCGGCAAGCCGGGGGGCTGAAGCCCGCTTCTGTCGTCGTCCTTTCGGCACGGCTGAAGCCGTGCCCTTCCACCGCTAAGATTTCGAATTGAGCCATTGCGAGAAACCTCGCTTCTGCGTTGGCTCGCTGGCGCCCAGCGTCCACGCGCGCTCGCGCACTTCGTTGACGGCCCCGCAAATTGCAGCCTAGCATGGGGCGGGAGAGGAGTTCTCGTGATTGGTCAAACTCTCGGTCATTGCCGCATCGTGGCGAAGATCGGGGAAGGAGGAATGGGGGTTGTCTATCGCGCGTATGACGAAGTGTTGCACCGCGATGTGGCCCTGAAAGTTGTTAGAAAGGACGCCGGCATCGACGCCGCGTCGGGCCAGGACCTTCTCCATGAGGCGCGTGCCTCTTCTGCGCTCGCCCATCCCAACATCTGCACCATCTACGAAGTTGGCGAGACCGAGGGCGAACTCTACATCGTCATGGAGCTAGTCGAGGGCCAGTCTCTGCACGAGCTGTGCGGCGGTATGGGCCTACCATCGCAATCGGTGCTGCGCTATGGAGTTCAGATCGCCAGCGCCCTCATCCGCGCTCACGACCGTGGCATCATCCATCGCGACCTGAAGGCGGCGAACATCGTCGTTACCGCCGATGGCATCGTCAAAGTTCTGGATTTTGGGCTGGCGAAGCAGATTGGCAATATCACCGCCGATGCCGCGACCCGCTCCTTTGTTGGCTTGCAGGATGCCACCAGCCTGAGCGGCACGTTGGCCTACATGGCGCCGGAAATTCTGCGCGGCAGCGCCGCAGACCACCGCAGCGATCTTTGGTCGCTGGGCGTGGTTCTATACGAAGCCGTCTCGGGGAAGTTGCCGTTCGCGGGAGGCACGGCCTTCGAGGTCAGCTCGGCCATTTTGCGCGAAACTCCCGGCCCCCTCCCTTCTACTGTCCCGCCGGGCCTCGTGGGGATCATCCAGCGCTGCCTCAACAAAGAGCCGGCGCAGCGCTATCAACGCGCGGGTGAGGTGCAGGCCGCGCTGGAAGCGGTTCAGTCCGGCGCGATCGTTGCTGCCAATGCCGGTACGGACGTACCTCCTCCCAGGACTACGAGTTTTCACAGCGTCCAGCACGCTCGCGTCAGGAAGGGCGATTTCATTTTGCTGGTGGGAACCACCAAGGGCGCCTTCATCTTGCGCTCCAATGCGGGGCGCACACGATGGGAGACGGGAGGGCCGTACTTTCATGGCCACAATGTTTACGCCATGGCCTACGACGGGCGCGCTGACCGGCATCGCATCTGGGCCTCCACCCAGAACTACTGGGGCACTCTGCTGCGCTCCAGCGACGACTTTGGCAAGAGCTGGACCAACCCGCAGCGCGCCCCCATCCAATTTCCCCACGATACCGGTGTGTCCCTGAAGAACATATGGCAGATAACGCTGGGGCGTCCCGAAGAACTCGACGTGCTGTACTGCGGCGTGGAGCCGGCCGCACTCTTCGAGAGCCGCGATGCCGGCGAGAACTGGTCGCTGGTGCGGGAGCTGTTCGACCATCCCCACCGTCCGCGCTGGATGGAGGCAAATGGAGGCCTGGCGTTGCATACGGTTCTGCTGGACCCGGCAGACAGCCAGCGTATGTATGTGGCCATCTCCGCCGGCGGCGTCTATCGCACCGACGATGGCGGCAAAACCTGGACGGCGCACAATCGCGGCGTCCGCGCGCAGTTTTTGCCCGACAAATATCCCGAGTTCGGACAGTGCGTGCATAAGATTGCAATGCATCCTGATCGCCCCGAGCGCCTCTTCCTGCAGAATCACTGGGGCCTCTATCGCTCGGACAATCGCGGCGAAAACTGGATTGATATCGCCAACGGTGTGCCTTCTGATTTTGGGTTTGCCATGATCATGCATCCCAGAAATCCGGACTGCGTGTATATCGTTCCGGTCGAGTCCGACGAGTTTCGCTGCTCCTGCGACGGCCGGCTGCGGGTCTACAGAACTCGCAACGCCGGCGCCTCCTGGGAACCTCTCATGCGCGGCTTGCCGCAGAAGGGGGCGTATGAAACCGTTTTACGTGACGCGATGACCGGAGATTCCTGCGACCCCTTCGGAATCTATTTCGGTACGCGAAGCGGGCAGCTGTTCGCATCGCGCGACGAAGGACGGACGTGGCAGAAGATATTGGAAGGATTGCCCGCAATTGTCTGCGTGCGAAGCGCCGTCGTCGAGGATACCTCCGGGCGGGTCAAGCCCACGGTTTCGAAGACCACACCCGCGCCATCCTCGCACACCAAGTCCCGGCCGGCGAGCAAATCGCGCCGAACGAGGAGGTGATGCATGGCTGTGATCTTTCACATCCCCCGCGCCTTGCGCGAGTTCACCGCGGGACAAAGCCAGATACGGCTCGAAGGCTCGCCCGCGACCTTGTGCGAAGCACTGACAACTCTCTGGACGCTCTATCCAGGACTCCGCGACCGCATCGCCAATGAACAAGGACAGATTCGCCAACACATCAATCTTTTTATCGGCGACGAGAACATGCGATACACCGGCGGTCTCTCCAGCCCTCTGCCGGACGGAGCTGTCATCTCGATCGTACCCGCTGTAAGTGGAGGGTCGGTGTGGTGACGGGTCGTGGAGTGTTCACGTATGGAAAATCACGAAAGGGATGCCACAGTCGTCACGCCGTCCCGGCGGCCCGTACGGCTTCTTCGTATTCCCGCTCCGACTGCGCGGGAAGTAGCACCCACAGGCTGTAAATGCCGAGCGCGGTCCCCAGCGGAATGTGGAACAACTCGAGGAACGCAAGAACGATGGTCAGCATGCGCGCCCAAGGTTCGCGCCGCAGCAGTCCCCAGCCAGCGGCGCAACCGGCAGCCGCCTTCAGCAGGACGAGCGTCCCGATGATGCTGAAGAGCGAGCGCATGAAGCCGGCGGGCATCTCCGGCGGTGCTCCCATCTCGTGCAAGTGCGCGAACACCGTGTTGGCAAGGACGCACATCACCAACCCGATCACCGCAGTGATGGCGGACAGCGCCAACCACAGAATGCCCAGGAATCGGATGTGCTCCTGCACGCGGTTGGGCCAGGGATGAGCGACGGCAACGGCCGCGGGGAACTCTCTGCCGCATCGGCTGCAATAGCGCTGGTCCGGCTGCACCGCGGCCCCGCATCGGTCGCAAAACATAGGCGCTCCTCCTCGTTACATTCAGACGCCCTTGCAACGCGCGACTCTACGCCGCAGCAGCTTTGCCCGTTGCCTCCGCGCTGTTTGACTCAGCAGTAACGGCTGGCTTCTTCCCGAATACTTCAGCCTCCGCCTGGAGCCAATCTTCCAGGTCGTGTCCGTGTTCACAGCCCCGTTGCTCGTAAAGGTGATATGCACGCACTCGAATAATCTCTTCCGTCAATTCGAGCGCCCCGATATCGGGCACCGCATGCAGCCTGTTCGTAACGTTCTCTGGCATGGTGGACCTCCTGTCCCGTTGTAGATGTGATCCAAGCGTTGAAGATTGAGGCCAACCGGAGAGAGACTCGCGCACACAAACCTCGCATTGTACGCTTACGATGATGTTGTCATTCGGCTCTTTGTCCGTCAACGGCAGGTATCACAGCTTCACGTGACATGCCTGCGAAGGCTACTGTTCAAGGCGAACGAAGAAGATAGCGGCGGCTCAGGCCAGTGCCGGACTTCTCTTGCAAGCGATATGGCGACTCCATATATTGCGCTGCTTGAACAACTTATTGCCGCCGCTCGTGTGCTCAGATCGCGGCGCCAGACTTCGCGCGAAATATGATTCGAAGCGCGGGGGATATTACTTCCAAGAAGGGGATATTACTTCCAAGAAAATGACAAACTGAAATTCCGAGCGCGGAGCAAAGAGACAATGAACTTGCCAGGCTGGCGAACCACTCGCTCAGACTCAAGTCCTAGATTGGGCATCATGGACATGCAGTTCATCGCAGTGGCGAGAATTCTCCCGAACATCCAACCTGTCGAGCGCATCGGTATCTTCGCGGAGTTCGGCACGGCTAACTTCGGTCTCCGTGTTCTTTCACGGATCAGAATGGAGTAACTGGAGACAGGAGAGATTCTTTCAGCTTGCGATATTGTTGCCGACATTTACGCGCCACCTGAAGTCAAAACTGCCTGACGTTAATAGAGCCTTGAGAAGCGTGCGACCGCGATTTCTTTAGACAAGGACCGCAAAATCGCGCTATATTCCTACCCCACACCAGGAGCTGCCATGAACTTCACTCGGCGGGAGCTGTTAGAACGCTGCGCCGCGTTTGGCGCTGTCACGCTGGCCACATCCATTCCGCTGTCGGCGCTCGCCTCGGCATGGGATGAGGCCGAGACGAAACGCACTCCCACCCCGTTTTGCGAATTGGGACCGTTTTACAAACGGCAGGCTCCGAACACCTCCATGCTGCGCGCGTCCGGCGACGCCGGCATGCCGCTGGCCCTTTCCGGCGTGATCTACGATGTCCGCGGCCAGGTTATTCCCGACGCCAAGCTTGAGATCTGGCAGACCGACAACGATGGCCACTACGACATCGAGGGCTATCGCTATCGCACGCTGCTGGAGCCGGGCGCCAAGGGCAGTTACGCCATCGAGAGCATAATGCCGGGACACTATCCCACCCGCGTTTGCCAGCACGTGCATTATCTGGTCACGGCGCCGGGACACAAGCCGCTGATCACACAGCTGTACTTCGCCACCGATCCCGTGTTTGACGGCGATCCCGACAAAAACTACTCGCGCGACCCACTCATTACCAGCCGGGAGCTGATTCGCCCCGTGATCATTAAGGGCGACCCGAAGCAGATCACCGCCGCTGTCAACTTCGACCTCGTGCTGGAGACGCTGTGATGCGCGGGCTCGCGGTGGCAGCATTGCTGGCACTGTCTGCGAGTGCGGCGGCCGCATCACAGCCGATCGCGAACGTTCAACTGCCCTGCGAATCGAGTTCCCAGGATCTGTCGCCCACCGGCACGCAGCTCACCGTGCAGTGCAAGGACCACAGCCTTTATCTGGTGAATGTCGCCGATGGCGCGCAACGGAAACTTCTTTCCTCCGATCGCCGGCCCAGCGAATATGTATTCTCGCAGGACGGCCGCTGGCTCGCGGTGGGCTTTCCCGATGGCACAGTCGAAGTGATTTCGACCCACGAGAGCGCGCCTTCCCGGCAGTGGAAGGCGGGCCCGCACCGCATCGACCTATTGCGCTTTTTTCCGGATGGAAACAAGCTCGTCGTCGCTCCGGTCGATAGTCCCGGCACCGTTTGGGAATTGACCGACACTCCAGCCCTCCGTGCGACTCTCCCGGTGGATTTCGGCGGAATATCCGTTTGCGCCGTCAGTCCCGATGGCAAGCTTCTAGTCGCAGCCGGTGATGACACCGTGCTTCGCTGGTACGACACAGCAACGTGGCAGAAGACGCGTGAGTATCGCGATTTCCTGCTCGAGACCTTCGCTTTGACCTTCACGCCGGATGGAAAATCGGTGCTGGCCGGCGGCGCCGACTCGCGCATCACGGTGTTCGACGCCGCCTCAGGGAAGCAGGTGCGCCAATTGCCTCCCGACGCAGGCTCATCCATTTTTTCCATCGACGTTCTGGGAACCGGTGAGCGTGCGTTGGCCGTCTATTTCGACAATGCCGGCGGCAAGCCTCCCCACGTGCTGGTGTGGGACCTCGCAACCGCGAAGTCCATGCCGCTGAACTCCGACCCGCTCCCCACCTGCGGCGGCATCGTCGCAGGCAAGCTCCTGACCTGCAGTACCGACGGCAAGACGCTCACCCTCTCGCAGCGGGAATAAGGATAAGTCGCAATCCTGCTAGCGGCCGGCCAGCCGCGTTTTAGATGGCGGTATGGCTCATGATTTACCGCTCCGCCATCCCGGGTAGTGCTAGAATCTCCTAGGAATCTCCTATGGCAACCCTATACGTCGAGAACGTTCCCGATGACCTTTACGAGGCTCTTCGCAAGCGCGCTCGCAAGAATCGCAAATCCATTGCCGCCGAAGTCCTGGAACTGCTGGAACAGTTCGTTCCCACCGAGCGCGAGCTGAAGCAGCGGCGCGAGTTTATTCGCCGGCTTGAGCGACTCCGCTCTAAGCCATCTCCCTCTCCGGGACCGTTTCCCTCCGCTGAAGAGATGGTGCGAGAGGACCGCTCCCGGTGATCCTATTTGTGCTTGACGTGAGTGTGGCCGTCAAATGGGCGCTACCGGGCGCGGCAGAGAAGCTCACAACTGAAGCGCTGGAACTGCTGGGTCGGTATGGAAAGGCCGAGGTTGAATTCATCGTTCCGGATTTGTTCTGGCTGGAACTCGGGAATGCGCTTTGGAAGTCGACGCGTATGGGAAGATGTACGCCACAGGATGCCGCGGATAGCATGGCTGCGATGCGTGCCCGAGGGCTGGCTACGCTTTCCTCCGAGGGTTTGCTTGAACAAGCCTTGAGCATTGCGATTACATTCGATCGTACGATGTATGACAGCGTGTACGTAGCCCTAGCCGTGCAGGCGCAGTGCCAACTTATTACAGCGGATGAGAGGCTGGCGAACGCCTTAGCCGCCCATTTCTCCATAAAGTGGCTGGGATCGCTTTAGCGTTAGGCCCTCGAATTCCAGAGACGTGCCATTGCCATAAATCACGAGTTCCGCACGTCGTAGTGGCATCTGCGCTCACGATCGCGTCACAACGAAGCGTGGAAAACTGAAATCAATCGAGAGCTCTATGGAGATCGATAGATGAAAGCCGTTCGCATTCATGAGTTCGGCGGGCCGGAGGTGCTGAAGTATGAGGACGCGCCCGATCCCGCCTTGCGCAAGGACTACGTGCTGGTGCGAGTGCGCGCCTGCGCTCTGAATCACCTTGATCTGTGGGTGCGCGAGGGACTGCGCGGGGTGAAGCTGCCGCACATTCTTGGCAGCGACATCGCCGGCGAAGTCGCCGAGGCCGGTGAGTACATCACCGGCGTCAAGCCGGGCACGCGCGTGCTGCTGGCGCCCATGGTCTTCTGCAATCATTGCGAGCAGTGCATGGCCGGGCATCACAACCTGTGCCCGCAATTCGCTGTGCTGGGCAACACCGTCGACGGCGGCAACTGTGAGCTGATTGTCTTGCCCCAGGTCAACGTCATTCCTATTCCCGACGCGCTCGATTTCGTCAGCGCTGCCAGCGTGCCGCTTGTTTTTCTTACGGCGTGGCAGATGCTGCTGGGCCGCGCGCATCTGCGCGCCGGGCAAACGGTGCTTGTGCTGGGCGCGGGCTCCGGCGTGGGTTCGGCGGCCATTCAGATTGCGAAGATGCTCGGGGCTGAAGTCATCACCACCGCCGGTGACGAGCGCAAGCTGGCCAAGGCCCGCGAGCTTGGCGCCGACCACACCATCGACCACTACAAGCAAAAGATTGCCGACGAGGTCCGGCGCATCACCAACAAGGCCGGCGTGGACATCGTCTTCGAGCACGTCGGGCAGGCAACCTGGCCGGACAGCGTGCGCTCGCTGAAGCCGGGCGGAACGCTGGTGACCTGCGGCGCAACCACGGGCTACGATGGCCAGCTCGACCTGCGCGTGCTCTTCGCCAAGCAACTTTCGCTGCTCGGCTCCTACATGGGCACGATGGGCGAGCTGCACGAGGTGCTGAAGCACGTCTTCGCCGGCAAGCTGAAGCCGGTCGTGGACCGCACCTTCCCGCTCCGCGAAACCCGCGCCGCACACGAGTACCTCGCGAAAAGCGAGATGTTCGGCAAAGTCGTGCTGACGGTGTGAATCCCGTATGCACCTGAGTTGCGTCCCCACGCATGATCAGGCATCGAAGCTAATAGGTATAATGTGAGCGCCATGAGCGACCAAACGAATGCCCACTTCGAAAATCCGGTCAGCGGCCACGAACGCTTCGAAGACCTGGTCGGCAACCCGGACGACCGCCGCGCCACACTGCGCGCCACCTTCGGCGAGCAGCAACACGAAGGCGTGATTCTGGCCTCGATGGACGCAGTAGTGAACTGGGTGCGCCGCAATTCCATTTGGCCGATGACCTTCGGCCTGGCCTGCTGCGCCATCGAGATGATGTCGATGGGCGCCTCGCGCTTCGATATCGCGCGCTTCGGCGCCGAGGTCTTCCGCCCCTCGCCGCGACAGAGCGACCTGATGATCATCGCCGGCCGCGTTTCGCAGAAGATGGCGCCGGTGATCCGCGAACTCTACGAGCAAATGCCCGAGCCCAAGTGGGTCATCTCGATGGGCGCGTGCGCGACCTCGGGCGGCGTCTTCAACAACTACGCGCTGGTGCAGGGCGTGAACCAGTGGATCCCGGTGGATGTCTACGTCCCCGGCTGCCCGCCGCGCCCCGAGCAGTTGATCTACGCGATCATGCTGCTGCAAGAGAAAATCAAGAACGACCAGGGGTCTTTCAAGCGCGCGCTGAATCTGGAGAAGGCGTAGGAGCAGTGGCCAGGGCCAGTGGTCAGTGGTCAGTGGTCGGAAGTCATCAGAAGTTACTCGCAACTGAGGACAAAGGGTGTCCAGGTTTCGCGGTTTCGAAAGTTGGGCGCTCGCGTTCAGAGCCAAACGCCGCCTTGATTAGTAACTTGTCATCCTGAGGGCCTGCAGGCCGACAGCGATCTGCATCTTGCCCCGCTGAAAACCCCCGGATCGATCTCCGTCATCCAAACAAGCGAGGTAGTATGATCCGCAAACTATCTTCTGGCCAATACCGGCTCTATTCCCGCAAGAAAAATCCCAAGACCGGCAAGCGGCGCAACCTCGGCACCTTCGCCACGCGCGAGAAGGCCGAAGCCCACGAGCGCGCCGTGCAGTACTTCAAGCGGGCGGGGTAGGCCCCGCCGGCCAATACACTGTCCATCCACGCTCGCGGGCGATCTGCTCCAGGTCGGGATTGGGATTCACGCAGAAGGGCCACTTGGCCAGCTCCAGCATCGCCTGATCGTGAATCGAGTTGCCAAACACGGCTTGCATCGGCTTGCCGATGACCTCGCGAATGACCACGGCCTTCAACTCGTCGGTCGGCACGCGAATGAGGCGGTCGCTGGCGCATCCGTTCTCCACCTGCACGCACGCGGCGAGGACGCGCTCGCGCGGGATGCCGAAGCGAGCGGCGCCGACTTCCACAACCCAGCTATTCGTCGATGACACCGCCCACAGATCGCAGCCTTGGGCGGTCAGGCGCCGCGTCAGGTCCTCTAACTCGGGGAAGATGCGGGGACCCACAACCTCGTCGAAGAACTCGCCCGCGGCGCGCCGTAAGACTTCATGCGAGACGCCCCGGTTGATGGTCACCATCTCGCCGCATATTTCTTCCTCGCCGACCTTACCGGCCTTGTAGTCGTCGTAGCGACGACGCGCCCACTCGCCGACCTCGCGGCTGACGATGCCGCGCTCAATCTCCCAATAGAAGAAGTCGGCACCCGCATCGCCGCTCCACAGCGTGCCGTCGCAATCGAAGACGGCAATCGACGGCTTCAGCGCCAGCACGGAATCAACAAATTCGGTTGTTGTTGCAGGAAGCACCGCAGCGGCTAAAGCCATCTCCTTTTCTCATCCTGGAAGCCGGCGTGAAGGCCAGCCCCACCCTGAGAAGCGCTCAAAACTGCTTCTCCGAGGAAATCGTCTCGGCGGCGGCCAGGCGAGCGTAATCTTCGGGGGTATCGATGTTGATGCCCACGCGCGGGTCGTCCACCGGGACGTACTGGATGTGCTGCCGGTACTCATGCTCGATCTCGCGCGCGGTGCTGATGGCGGGCGCGATAAGGAACGCCTGGATCATCTCGCGGCCGATGAGGATGGGGTGCCCGTGCACCGTCTGCCCGCTGCGCGTGACCTCAGGGACGACCGCCCATACATCGGGGGATGCGTCAAAGAAGGCGTCGCGCAATTGCTGCACCGTCCCAGGCAGCACCGGCGGCCGATCGACCAGCGCGATCAGCGCTGCGTCGCGTCCCTGCGTCAGCACCTCTTGCAGGCCCACCTGAAGCGAGCTGAACTGGCCGCGCTCGGGATCGCGATTCACAGTGAGAAACGCGGCATGGGCGTAGACGACGGGCGCGATGGCCGCAGCATTCTTGCCCGCCACCACGATGACCAGCTCGCTGTAGGACTGCAACAGGTCGATGGTCGCACCCAGAAAGGTGTTGGCCGCGGGCGTGCCTTCGCCGACGGGCGGCCAAGGCAGCAGCGCCTTGTCGCGGCCCATGCGCCCGGAGGCGCCCGCCGCGAGAATCACTCCGCAGATGCTGGGCGAGAGGGCCATGGCTCGAAGATATCAAAGCAGACTGCCGCTAGCCAGTGACCGATGACGCGGCTGTGTCTTCACACCCTGCACCAGGAAGGATGCCTACGACTGAAGTTGTATCGCCCTCCCTCATATGGGGCATTGGCACTGAAAGGCCGCGATGCCAGAATGCCTGCATTGGGATCACAAGGGTTTCTGAGTCAGTACAGGCGAAACAAAGCAAGTAGCGGGCAACTCCTCCTTCGAAGTGTTCTTGGGTTGGCGGAATTCTTGGCCTCACGGCATCGGATGTGCAACTGGGCGCTGCGCCTCCGGAGTGAATTCCGCCCTTTTTTTTTTGCGCATCTGAGGGGTAGAGCCGGTCCCCTTCGGCAGGCTCAGGGCCGGCCAGGGCAGGCTTTCAGGCCAGCATCTCCGCACTCCCATTCACCTTTTCCGAGCCGGCTTCGGCCGGCGACAAGAGCCGCTGTAGAGCATCCCTTTCAGAATCGCTTGCGATAACGCTCTTAATCGTAGCGAAAGCGAGTTACCGCCCCCCATCTTTCCAGATTTTCATTGATATTATTGATGTAGCTATTTTCGACACCCTCTATGACAACGTGCATTCAGGCTGTTCCTTCCTCCCAGCAACAACCCTTGGCGTACGATCCGCTGCTCGACGACGTCGGCTACATGACCTGCATGACCCTGGTGCTGCTGGGAAATTACGCGCAGACCGGGCATCTGGGCGGGCCGCTCGCCTACACTCCGTATAATGTGGCGGCGCACCTGGCCGGTCCTGAAAACGGTGGACTTCGTTACGACTACCGTCGACCGAAGCATCCCTATTCCGACAAATTCATGATGGCGGCGGGCCACTCGGTCCCCACGTGCTATGCGCTGTGGATCATCATGGGCCAGGCGCTCTATCGCAAGTATCAGCAGACCGGCGATCCGCGTTATCACGTCGACCCGCACGTTGCCATGCTGCCGATCGACGCGTTGGGATTCCGGCGCGGCGCGGGCGCGCTGAAGACGCTGCTGCGCGAAACCGATCTGGAAGACCATCCGCTGTTCGCGCAAGCGAAAGGCCGCGGCATTCGTGCGCTCCAGGGACATGCCGAAAGCACCGACTTAACCAACGACGTGAACGGCGGGCCCTCAGGCATCGGCATTGCAACGGCCGCGGGCAAGGCGGCGTTCTGGGACATCGTGGGCGCGCCGGAGTCGCCGAAAATCATCGCGCTGGAAGGCGAATTCGCGCTCACCGAAGGGCACGCGCAGGAATTGAAGACGCAGGCGCTCGCCCTGCAAGTAGGAAAGCGTTTGCGCGTGATGCTTTCCAACAACAATGCCGGCATCGACGATTGCCTGATCGGCGGCGCGATTGGCGGCGTGATCTCCTCGCAGTTCTGCGACGTCTACGATCTGGTGGGCCAGTGGACGTCGTACGGCTGGAACGTCTTCACGCTGGCGAATGGCAACGACTATGGCGAAGTGACCGCGGCGCTGAAAGCGATGGACGCAGTAGACCCACACGACCGCCGTCCCATCGTCGCCATCGGCAAAACCATCAAGGGCTATTGGCCCGCGGCTGCCGGCGGAAAAATCGCCGGTTACGGCGATCAGTTGGTCAGTTATCCCAGCCATCCCTACGCGCTGAAGATGAACTCCGAGTACTTTGTCGCGCTGGCCGAGACCTTCGAGAAGCACTACGGCGTGGAGTTCGAAGGAATCCGCAAGGGGCCGGTCAGCGACAATCGCGAGCGACTCATCCAGTTCAAGACGAACATCGACGTGGTGATGTCGCTGCTCGACCGCAACGGACTGGGCGATCGCCTCGCCGATCGCCTGGTGGAAATCGGCGACACCGTGCGCGATGACGTGAAATTGCGCATCTCGGCTTCGAGCGATCCGTTCCTCGACGACCGCCTGCGCGTCGCGGCGCTGCCGGAAGAGCCGCAGAAGGTCTCGATTCGCAATGCGATTTCCGGTGCGGAGAAGCAAGTCGGTATTGCGCTGTTCAAGAAGCCGGGCGAGAAGGCCGGGGCGCGGCGCGCGATTTCCGAAATTATCAAGTGGATGAATTACGTCACGGATGGGCGGTTCTTCACCGTGGCCGCCGACCTTTCGGAGTCGATCAACGTGGAGCACGGCGCCTTGTGGGGACATTACACTCCAACGGAGAATCCGCTGGGCACGCGCCTGAAAGCGCCCATTGAGGAAGCGGGCAATGTTTCCACGGCCATCGGGCTGGTGAGTCAAAGTGCTTCCGTCGATCCCGCAAAATTCGCCGGCGTTTGGGCCCTGAGCGGCACCTACGGAGCATTCACGCCGCTGATGTACACTCCGGCGCGTGTCTGGAGCCAGCAAAATCAGGACAGCAAGTTCCGCGTCGGCGTGTTGCATATTCTAGCCGCGCACTCCGGTCCGGAGACCGCGGCCGACGCGCGCACTCACTTCGGCATCTTTGCGCCGCAGGTGTGGAAGCTGTTCCCGCGCGGCCAGGCGATCAATCTGAGCTTCTGGGATTACAACGATGTCGCACCCGGCTATTTCGCGGCGGCGGAGATCGCGGCGCGCGATCCGCACGTTGGCATCATCACGATTGAAGTGGCGCGTCCCGACTTCCCGGTCGCGGACCGAAGCCATTTCGCCGACACCGATCTGCGCGCTGCGGCCAAAGGCCTGTACGTGATCCGCGATTTCGCGCCGGACAAGCCGCGCCACGGTTACGTCATCGCGCAAGGATCCAGTTCCACGGTGAATCTGGTGAAAGTGCTGCCGAAACTCGAAGCGGCCGGTGTGAACGTGAAGGTGATCGCGGCCATCAGCGAGGAGTTGTTCGATCGCCAGCCGCAAGCCTATCGCGATTCCGTGCTGCCGCCCGAGGCCCGCTACGATTTGATGGTGGTATCCACGGGCACGCGCCGCATGTGGCCGCTGCGCAACCTCGGTCCGTTGACGGATGGGTATTCACTCACCTCCGACTTCGACAATTCGTGGAGAACCGGCGGCCTCGAAGCGGACGTCATCGCAGAAGCGCATCTCGATCCGGATTCGATTTTCCGAGGCGTTGAGCGGTTCGCCAACGAACGCGAGCGCCGCATCGGCGATCAACGCAAGATGATCGGTTAGTCGAGTGGGCTGTGACGGTTGTGTAGTCGCGGTATCGCTGGTAACAAATCGTCTATTAGGCTTTCCGCGCCTCATCACGCGACGCCGTGAGGCCGCTCACACCCCATCCGCCCACAACCTGATATTCCTAAGAACAATGTGGTAGGCGTGCACTCCCTTGCATGCTCTACAAGACACTTAGCGCCGCCGTCTATGGCATCGACGCCAGCCTCATTGAGGTTGAGGTCGATGTTGCGCCCGTCAAAAGCGACAAGGACTTCTTCACCACGGTCGGGCTGCCCGATACGACGGTGCGGGAGAGCCGCGAGCGCATCCGCTCGGCGGTGAAGAACAGCGGTTACGACATTCCCTCCACCAGTATCACCATCAATCTCGCACCCGCCGACATCCGCAAGGAAGGTTCGGGCTTCGACCTGCCGATGGCGCTCGGCATTCTCGGCGCCTACGGCGGCCTGAACAATAAGTCGCCCGAAGACGCGCTCTTCGTGGGCGAGCTCTCGCTGAACGGTGACATACGCGGCGTACGCGGCGCGTTGCCCATTGCCGTCACCGCGCGCACTAACAACATCCGCAAGCTGATCGTGCCCGCAGTAAACGCGCGCGAGGCCGCGATGGTCGAGGGCGTCGAAGTCTACCCGGTGAAGTCGCTGATGGACGTTGTGAGCCTGCTCAACACCGGCAACGGCATCCAGCCGGTGAAGGTCGATACGCGCGCGCTGCTGGAAAGCTCGCAGGACTTTTTCGTCGATTTCCGCGACGTGCGCGGGCAGACGACGGCCAAGCGCGCCATCGAAGTCTCCGCCGCCGGCGGCCACAACCTGCTGATGATCGGGCCGCCGGGCTCAGGCAAGACCATGCTCGCCAAGCGCATGGCGACCATCCTCCCGCCGCTCACATTTGATGAAGCGCTGGAGACCACCAAGATTCACAGCGTCGCGGGCGTGCTCGACTCGACGAGCGGCCTGGTGGGCACACGCCCGTTCCGCTCGCCGCACCACACCATTTCCGACGCCGGGCTGATCGGCGGCGGCATGATTCCCCGCCCCGGCGAAGTCTCGCTGGCGCACAACGGCGTGTTGTTTCTGGACGAGCTGCCCGAATTCCCGCGCAACGTACTCGAAGTAATGCGCCAGCCGCTGGAAGACGGCACGGTGACGATCGCGCGCGCCGCCATGTCGCTCAGCTTCCCGGCGCGCTTCATGCTGGTGGCGGCGATGAATCCATGTCCTTGCGGTTATTTCAATGACCGCACGCGCGAGTGCCATTGCACGCCCATGATGATCCAGCGCTATGTCTCGAAGATCTCCGGGCCGCTGATGGACCGCATCGACATTCACATCGACGTGCCCTCGGTGAACTATCGCGAGCTGCGCAGCAGCAACGTGCCCGAAAGCTCCGGCGACATCCGCAAGCGCGTCATCCAGGCACGCGAGATCCAGTTGCAGCGCTTCCACTCCGGCAAGGAACGCGTCTACGCCAACGCGCAGATGGGCTCGCGCGAAATCCGCAAGTACTGCGAGCTGGGCACCGACGCCGAACACCTGCTGGAGCGCGCCATGGTCAAGCAGGGCCTTAGCGCCCGCGCGCACGATCGGATCCTGAAGGTCTCTCGCACCATCGCCGACCTCGCGGGCAGCGAGGTCATCGAGCCGGGCCACATTGCAGAAGCTATCCAGTACCGGACGCTGGACCGAACCTTCTGGGCTTGAGAGGGCGGAAATTAAGCACAGAGGCACAGAGACAGAGAAAATTGCCGGCGGACTGCAGATCTTCAGGCTTAAGCCCGGTTTTCTTAGCGATTTTCGCTAGCATTCGAGGGCCTAACCTGGGGCGCTCGCAACAGCTCAGCGTCGCTGTGGAAAACGCTCTTCTGCGCACGTCCGCTAGTAACAACTAGCCCGACCGCAACTAACTGATAACCTGCGGGTTATTAATTCTTAAGGACGTTTCCGCGGGTTCCGCGTCTAAGGGTCAGTCGAACAAAGTATGCGGGTTAGCAGCAGGGTTCGGACGAAGATTTTGCTTGACTGGGCAGGCTGAACGGGCTAACGTACTGTTTTCGCCGTAGATGTAGTCCTTTTGAGCTTCAATCCAAGGCAAGTCCTGCCCCGATACGGCCCCGCTAAGAGTCTTCGCCAGGCGATAAGGAAGACATGTGGTAGTTGCCGCTGCGCGCCGAAAATGTGGCTGATTCTTGCTAAGTTATTGCTGAACGGTACTTTGTCGCAAAACGAAGCCGCCCTGGACGGGCGAAAAATTACCGAACCAAAACGGGAACTCCGGCATCCAACGTACTGGCTCCTGTTTCGGATTGGGTTCCCGTCTCGATTTCATATCAGGAGCAAGCTTTTCCGCTCAGATACGGCTCCGGGACATCATTCATACCAACGAGGAGAACTATGACAATGAGGTCTGAACTGGTTTTTGATGCAGTCCATACCCTGCGCAACCGCTATACTCTGTGCCAGTTGGCGTCCAAGGCGACGCGCAAGTTCCACAAGCCGAACACGCGTATTCAGGACACGACCAACGAAGTGCTGCACCGCATCGCCGACTCGGACCGGCGCGCGGTGATCCTCGAACCCGAGAAGGTTTCCGAAGCCCAACGGCGCGCTGCTTAAGCGCGCCGCGCTTCGGCGCGTCCCTCGCAAGTTCCTCCGGCCCGCCCTTCTGCAAATCCTCCGTAGGTGACACCACATGACAATCTCTGAATTAAAAGAAAAGAACATCACCGAGTTGACCCGTATAGCTCGGTCTCTCGAGCTGCCCGGCGCCAGCGGCCTGCGCAAGCAGGACCTCATCTTCAAGATCCTTCAGGCCCAAAGCGAAAAGGAAGGCCACATCTTCGCCGAGGGCGTGTTGGAAATCCTGCCTGATGGTTACGGTTTCCTCCGCTCGCCCGACTACAACTACCTTCCCGGCCCGGACGACATTTACGTTTCGCCGTCGCAGATCCGCAAGTTCGACCTGAAGACCGGCGACACTATCAGCGGACAGGTGCGTCCGCCGCACGAGGGCGAAAAGTACTTCGCGCTGGTTAAGATCGAGGCGGTCAACTTCGAATCGCCCGAAGAGGCGCGCAACAAAATTCTCTTCGACAACCTGACGCCGCTGTATCCGCAGGAACGGATCAAGCTGGAGACGGTGCGCGAAAACATCAGCGCTCGCGTCATGGACCTGCTGACCCCGGTCGGCAAAGGCCAGCGCGGCCTCATCGTCGCCCCGCCGCGTACCGGCAAGACCATGCTCTTGCAGAACCTGGCGAACTCCATCACCACCAACCATCCCGAAATCGTCCTCATCGTACTGCTCATCGACGAGCGCCCGGAAGAAGTCACGGACATGCAGCGCTCGGTGAAGGGCGAGGTCATCTCGTCCACCTTCGACGAGCCCGCAGCACGCCACGTGCAGGTTGCCGAGATGGTGATCGAGAAGGCCAAGCGCCTGGTCGAGCACAAGCGCGACGTCGTGATCCTGCTCGACTCCATCACGCGATTGGCGCGCGCGTACAACACCATCGTTCCGCCGTCAGGCAAGGTCCTCTCCGGCGGCGTCGACTCCAACGCCCTGCAGCGGCCGAAGCGCTTCTTTGGCGCGGCCCGCAACATCGAGGAAGGCGGCTCGCTGACCATCATCGCCACCGCGCTCATCGAAACCGGCTCGCGCATGGACGACGTGATCTTCGAAGAGTTCAAAGGCACCGGCAACATGGAAATCATTCTCGACCGCAAGCTGGTCGACAAGCGCACCTTCCCGGCCATCGACATTCAGCGCTCGGGCACGCGCAAGGAAGAGCTGCTGATCCCCAAGGAAGACCTGGCCCGCATCTGGGTGCTGCGCAAGATCCTCAACCCGCTGTCGCCGGTCGAAGCCATGGAGCTGCTCATCGACAAGCTCGGCAAGGCGCGAAGCAACAGCGAATTCCTGGCGAATATGGGATCGTTGTAAGCAAGCAGTCAGCAGCCAGCGCTCAGCCAAATGCAATTTCGGGTGCCCCGGGTGCCCCAGGTCTCGCGGGGTTCGAGACCTGGGCCGGTACGATGCATCATGTTGAAAAACTTTCGAATCGATAAATCTTCACCTCACGATAGAAGTAGATGTCTGCCGTGGTGATGGAGGGTACATCAAGGAACGAAAACACCCAGGTCTCGAACCCCACGATACCTGGGGCACCCGGATCACACGGGGGGAACTTGTGGCGCTAGATAGACTTCAGCTTTGGCCATCCACTGATTTATTCCGACCGGGCCTTTCTCCTGGTAGGCATAGGCGCAGAAGCTGCTCCAGCCCCGGGCGCCGCTTCCTTGTCGCGCAGCGACAGGGTGCGCCTCGGGATTACGCAGCCCTGACCGAGACCCGTCCGGGATGCGAGGAGCGGGGCTTGCTTCGGATGACGATGTCCATGTCGCAGTTCAGAGCTGCGATAAACGCGATGAGGCGTTCCACAGAGAACCCTTCCAGTTTGTAGTTCCGCAGGGCGGAAATTTTCGGCTGGTTTACCGACAACCGCCTGGCTGCTTCGACCTGCGACAGGCCGGCCCGATCGAGCACCCGATTCAGCGCACAGCCAACTGGAGCTTCGTCTGGCTTTCCTCGGCGTTGGGCAGACGCAGGTCCGCAAAGATATTTCCCGAGCTTGGTCGCACCTTGACATCGTCTTTCGCCGTTGGCCGCAGCATATCCCAGTTTCAGGATATCTCATCTGTCAGGCGATACGCCCAAGGGCCGCCTCTGGCCATACCTGCCGCTGCGGGCGAATAATGGAGGCCGTCGTTCTGCCGGAACGGCAACCAACATTTCCCAAGGAGGTTTGTCATGCTCCAGCATCACGCTGGCTGTTGCACTTCGGCGCAGCGCGCAACCGGGCTACTGTTCGCGCTCATGGCCACATTTTTGCTCATTGCCAGCCTGTCTCAACCCGCGCAGTCGCAAACATTCAACGTCATCCATAACTTCACGGGCGGGCCTGACGGCGGCCAGCCTGCCGCCGGCCCGACCCTGGATCGCTCCGGCAATCTTTATGGCACCGCTTTTTACGGCGGCAACTTCAACAATTGCGCCAGCGGCTGCGGCGTGGTCTACAAGCTCACGTTGCATGGCTCGTCCTGGACGCTGAATCCGCTCTACAGCTTTACTGGCGCGGGCGATGGCGCCCTGCCCTATTACGGCGCGGTGACCATCGGCGCTGACGGCACTCTCTATGGAACGACAAGCTCCGGCGGAATTAGCGAGTCGGGCACGGTGTTCAATGTGCACCCGCGTGCGGCAGCCTGTGCCAGCATTATTTGTCCCTGGATGGACACGACCGTCCACCAGTTCGGCAATGGAAACGACGGTTTCACTTCCACCAGTGGCGTGATCTTCGATGCGGCCGGCAATCTCTACGGCACAACCTATCGCGGCGGCGCCAGCGGCAACGGGACGGTGTGGCAGGCCACGCGCTCCGGACAGACCTGGACGGAGAGCGTGATCTACAACTTCGCCGGAACGACCGACGGCGTCAATCCTGCCGGAACGCTGACCATGGACAGTGCCGGCAATCTCTACGGCACGACGTACGGCGGCGGCGCCAACGGCTGGGGCACCGTCTTCAAGCTGACCACCTCCGGCTCCGGGTGGACGAAGACCATCCTGTACAACTTCCAGAACGGCAACGACGGCCGCGCCCCGGTCGGCGGAGTGGTGCTTGACCCGGCCGGCAACATCTATGGCGGGACCGCATTCGGCGGCCAGAACGGCGGCGGCGCGGTCTACGAACTGTCGCCCTCCGACGGAGGCTACACCATCAATGTGCTCTATGGTTTCAGCGGCGTTGCCGGACCGTATAACAACCTGACCATCGATGCCGGCGGAAACCTTTACGGCACGACCTACCGTGATGGCGCCGATCTCGCGGGCTCGGTCTTCAAGCTGACGCAGTCCAACGGCAACTGGACGCTCACCAGTCTCCACGACTTCACTGGCGGCAACGATGGCGGATACCCCACCAGCAGCGTGGCAGTCGATGCGCACGGCAATGTGTTTGGCACGGCCTCCTCAGGCGGGAGCAACAATCAAGGCGTCGCGTTCGAGATTACGCCGTAGCTCTTTCAACGCGACTGGGGCACCCGGCGATGATTAAGCGCACACCCATTGCGTGATCATCGCCGTAGTCCCAGGTCTCGAACCCCGCGAGGCGCTTCCGCAGCGTCAGGGCAGGCTGTGGGACACCCGAGCCGCGACATTGCAAAATCTCGATGCGAAGATGTCGGCGGGGCTTCTTGCGGACGTATAATGTCGGACATTTAGGCCCGGTTTTCGCTCGTTTCGCTTAGACGTGCACCCCTGATTCGGTTACATACACCATAGCTCCGAACGCACGGATACCGTCGCCTTCGCCGCCCAGGCCAATGGCGATGCAAAGAAGGACCGAAGTGGCAGATCTGTCGAAGACGGCGTGCTTTCTTCAAGGCTCGCGACCGAGATGCCTGGCGCCGGCCTTTGCGTTGCTCCTGCTTTTGCTGGCCTTGGCCGATCTCGCGCCGCCGGCGTACTCGCAACAAGCTTCCGCATCCGGCGCCATTCGTGTTGCGGTCGTCGGTCCCGATGGCAACGTCCTGCGCACGCAAGCTGTGGTTAAGCTCTCCAATCCCAGCCAGCACAGCTCCAATTGGCAGACCACCGGCGAGGCCTCGGACACCACGTTCCAGGGCCTGGCACAGGGCAAGTACGAAATCGAGGCCAGCGCTGTCGGCTACTTGAGCGGTCACCAAGAGGTGGAGCTTACCGGCGACGCCAATCCGGTTGAAGTGAAAGTCGTGGTCGAGCGCGATCCCTCGGCGATAGGCATCCACAACAACGATGCGGCCATGCCGCGGAAAGCCCGCGAGGTGATGAAGCGAGGCGAAAAGGCGCTGGAGTCGGGAAACCTGAAATCGGCAGAGAAGCTGCTGAACGATGCCGACAAGTTGGCGCCGGACAATGCCAACCTGAAGTTTCTCGAGGGCTACGTCGCAATGAAAAACGGCGAGCTGGGGCCGGCGCAAGCCTACCTGGCCCAGGCGACGAAACTCGATCCGCACTTTGGCCGGGCCTTGACGCTGCTGGGCAGGATCCAGCTCGGGAGCGCGCAGTACGCCGAGGCGACCAACACCTTGCAACAAGCGGTGGCCGCCGATCCCGCCAACTGGGTGGCGCACCACCTGCTGGCCCACGCCTACCTCCAGCAGCAGCAGTGGGAAGAAGCGCGGCAACAGGCAGAGCTCGCCATCGTCAAGGGTGGCAAGGATGGAACCTTCGCGCTGTTTGCCTTGGGAGTAGCTCTGGCCGAGCTGGGCAAGAACGCAGAAGCCGGCGACGCGTTCCGGTCGTTCCGGCAAGCTCAGCCGCTCAGTTCCGCCGCTCCTGAGGCGCAACGTTGGCTGGCCGCACTGCACCAGCCCGCACCGGATGTGTTGGTCGATCCGCTGATCGAAATGGACGCGCCGGTGACGCGCGCCGCTCCGTCGCCGATCGTCATGCCGCCTATCGTCACCGCCAAGGCGCTGGCGAGTTCGTGGGAACCGCCCGGCGTGGACGAGAGCATGCCGCCGGTGGCCGCCGACACCAACTGTCCCTTGCAGCAGGTGCTGGAACAAGCCGGCGAGCGCACGGAAGAATTTGTCCAGGATGCCGGTAAGTTTGCCGCCATCGAAACCGTTGCCGACGAACGGCTCGACGAAATGGGCAACGTCGGCAGCCGCAGCGTTCATAAGTTCGACTACACCGCCGCCCTTTCCCAGGTCCATGACGATGTAGTCCAGGTTGACGAATATCGCACGCAACGCTATGACCTCGATCGGGAGCAGGATACCTTCGTCGACAATGGTTTCGCTGCCCTCACCCTGGTCTTCCATCCCGCCATGCGCGACGGCTTCCTGATGCAATGTGAAGGACTGGGTAGTTGGGCTGGGCAAGCCACCTGGCTGGTCCACTTCCAGCAGCGTAGTGATCGCCCCAGCCGCCTGCAAACGTTCCGCGCCGGGGACAGTACCTATCCGGTGCCGCTGAAGGGACGGGCCTGGATATCGGCGGAGAGCTTTCAAATTGTTCGTATCGAGTCGGAGTTGGTATCTCCCGTGCCGCAAATACAACTATTCGCCGAGCACGATATCGCGGAGTATGCGCGGGTAAACTTTCCCGATCATCACGTCGAGCTGTGGTTGCCGAAGACGGCGGAAATCTATTTGGCCTACCGCGGCGGCCGCTACCACCGCCGACACTCGTTCAACGACTACATGCTGTTCTCGGTCGACACCCAGGAGGAAGTGCGCGGCGCCAACGACGGTCCCGGTGGTGTCCCAGCCTCTTCCAAGTCGCAGATGCAACGGGTGTCGCCGAACTAGCCCTGTAGATTACTGCCGCGATCGCCACAGCGAGGGTACGCAACGCTCATCCGGTTTTTTGGATTGGAAGACCGGTGCGGTCGGCAATCAGTTGGGCGACCTTCCCGGGCCGGAAAAAGGTGTAGTACGACCAGACGGCTTTACCGGCGTCGTTTCCCTCGATCCAGAACTGTTTACTGTTGCCGGCGCGCCGATATTGGATGGAGCCGATCTGGTCCCAGCGGAGAAATAGGTCGGAGGGCTTCGTCTTCGTGCCGAGATTGAAGGTTACGCCTCGCTCATCCAGCAGGACCTGATAGTGGGTCATGGCGCGGCCCAGCGTCCAGAACTGCGGGCATTGGCCTCCGACAAAGATTGCGCCCAGCATCCAAAGCGCGCCGTTCACCGCGCGGCTCACGGTGATGTGGCTCAAGGGAAAGATGACGGTCAGCCCCACAATCAGCAGGCAAACGCCCAGGAATGCGGCCACGAGGCCCATAAGCGCCACGGCCCAGCAAAGCAGCTTGCTGTTGCGCCAGACCACCGGGGTGGCGCGCGCGAGTGCGATCTGAGAATCGATGCCTGCGCCTGGCGACGGCACCGGGTTCGTGCTCATGACGCAACCTCCTGCTCGATTGCCCTTGCCGAGTCGAGGAAACCATCTTCGCGTTTCCGCAGCTTCCACCAATCCCGTAGGCGTCAGCAATGGCGTACAAGCAACTCGGCCTGGTAAGACAACTCGGGACCGATTGCGAGATTGTGTCACCAATCCAAAGGCAAGAAAACGGAAATCCGGTGGGCGATCCACCTCAGCCGGGTGCCCCGGAGCCTGCCCTGAGCTTGCCGAAGGGTTTCGCGGGCTTCGAGACCCGGGCGAGCGGGATGGATCGCCGATGAAAACTTGTCGGCCCGATACGCTTCACATCAGGATAGAAATAGAAGTAGGTTTTGCCGTGCGATGGTAGAGAGCGTCCACCAGAGTGACCAAGACGACGGCCCCTGCAGGCTCTGAGGCGACGGGCCGTTGACTAGGCCGCCCGTAACGCTGCATGCTAGAGGATAATTGCTGAAAATAAGTTCTGAGTACACACATGCCTCTTGAAATTTGCGCCGGGTGCTTGAGAAACAGCCGAGCGCATTCGTACAACTCGGACACGTTGGTCGGTACCTGTGGAGTCTGCCGCAAGAAGGTGAGGTTTGTCAGAACGGACAAATACTCTGCGATGCCAGTTCGCCACTACGTACAGAGAAAGGATCCTCGACTCTCGCGTTCAGGGAGAAAACGCGTTGGTCGGACGAGAACTGATCGTTCCCGGTCTAGAAGGTAACCAGAGCCCGGTTCTTCGGGCTCGCGTCCTTTTGTTCGGCACTAACCTGGGAGAATAAGACCAGCAGAATCGTCTTGATTTATCTGAATCTTTAGAGAGCGGGGGCACCCGGCAGCCTCCCCTTTCAGTTCTTAACCGTCATCGCGGCGGAGTCGACGGCCTTCTTCCCAGAGATTCCTTCCAGGCCCGCCAGAATGCCGCGATATTCGTTCTTGTCGCACTGCATGGCGAGGCCGCCCTTCTTGTCGCCATCAGCCCAAGTCAGGCCGACGAAGTGCTTCTTCGATTTGCTGAGAGCCATCAGTGCGCCGACTCCTAAACTGACAAAAGCTAGACCCACCGCAGCACCGACGCGCCGGTGCACATCCTGGCCATAGCTTACTTCTGTGATCGCCGAAGCAGGTATGCTTGCGATCTCCCTGCCGTCGCGCACGAAGCGTACTTTGCTCTGGTCGATGAACAAGTGCACACCTGTACCGGCCTTGATGTCGGGAAGCGATCCACCGTCATACGTTACCTTATAGCCGACCTCTCCACCGAAGACCGCAAGAGGCAAGGCGATACAAAGCAATACAGTCAGCATCTGCTTCATTGTTTCCACTCCTTGAGCATTCGGTGGGCGCGCCCAGAAGAATCTTGGGTACGGGCAGCCGTATGTTTGCTGCTCTAACGAGTCTCACCTACTACGGTGCTACAAAGCGGTTCGAAAAGAACTTTTCGATTACTTCGGTGTATGTGGCCGCGCTCGTACCGGTTACCTCAAGGTTGCCCTGGGCCACGGAGTCGATAGTCCCGGACCCTATACCCAGGTCTCGAACCCGACCGATCTCGAACCTCTTTCCCGCAAAAAAAACAGGGGCGGAAGTTGTTCCGCCCCTGCTGGGAAAGTCTACGGTCGCCGGCCTGGTTGGGCCACGACAGCGGAGACCTATGGCGTCATCCGCCAAGGGTGTATGCGTTGAGGTCGAGCAGCACGAGATCGCCCGCCTCGTCGGTCTGGATCTGCATCTCGGTGATGGCGCCCCAGCTGGCAGGAAAGCTCACCGCCTGCGGGACCGTACCCAGGTTAAAGCTGAACGAACCTACGAAGCTGCCGTTGTTGTAGGCAGACACCGTGATTTGGTTCGCCCGATAACCGGCCGCCATGACGGCGCTGACGACCTGAAACGCCGTGCGGCTGCCTAGCGAGGTTATGGTCCCGAAGCAGGCGGGCCCTAGCGGTGCACAGTGCTGGCCGCCGATGAAAGCGACATCGCGATGCGTGAACAGATTGTTATACCCCGGGCCTGCGCCGGCATACTCGCCGGGATCCACATACCAGAAGTTGCTCCAGTTCAGGCTGCTGTAGCCCGACGGCATGGGCGTCGGAGAGCCAACCAGGGGCAGGTCGGAGAAGGTGATCTGTTGCTGGGCAGTGGCGCCGATGGCCAGGGCCAGAAGGGTAGCGAGCAATACCAGAGTCTTTTTCATGGTCTTCTCTCCTTAAGAGTTATTTGCCGATTAGGCCTGTACTTCGGGGCCGAAGGTTCCGAATCCTGGGGGTGCCCCACTCAAGGTTTGCTTTTGTCCTTGAGTGGGGATTTTTGGCCGCTTCGCAAAGTCCGTGTCATCGTCCCGCCGGAGGATCGAGCACCACGGTGTAAGCGCTCAGGTTGTAGATAACGAGGCTTCCCGGTTGTCCGGTCACCTGGAACATGACCTGGGTTGCGAGTCCCCAGGACTGCGGGAACTCGAGGACCTGGGTTTCGGTGCCCATGAAGTACTGCGTCGACCCCAGGAAAGCGCCGTTGTTATAGGCGGTGACTGTGACCTGGGTGGCGCCGTAGCCGCCGGCCACGGTAGCGCTGACCAGTTGAAATCCTGCCTGGTTGCTGATGGTGCCGAAGCAGCTATAGCCGTTCAGCCGGCAATTTATCCCGCCCACGAAAACCACGTCCCCGTTTTGGGGGGCCAGTCTGTAACCTGGCCCGGCTCCGGGCCAGGTGGCCGGATTCACATAGAAGAAGTTGCCCCAGTTCAATTGGCCGTAGCCGTTGGGCATGGGAGTGGGGATGCCGAGCAGGGGCAGTTGCGAGAAGTTGAGCTGTTCCTGGGCGCCAGCGCCAACCGCCAGAGCCAGAAGACAAATCGCTAAAGCACCGGTTGCGGTCAGTGTTTTCATTGTGTGCTCCTCTGTCTGAAACTTATTGGCCGAGTAGGCCGCTAGAAACACGCCGAGTTTGCCCCGGATGGCCTCAAGCAACAATGCACTGGCGATGAAATGGAGGTGAAATGCGGGTGATTCGGCGTAACCTAATGACTTGGGTTTGGTTAGCTATGGCATGACCATTGTCGAAAGCTTGCATTTACCGCTTTGAGGACGTGAATTTCACTGACATTCACGTGCACTAAGCTCTAGAATGCTCTCTCCTAAGACTGCATCCTCCTATGAAGTACGCGCAGTCAGACCGCGTTCGCCTGGGAGCCTATGAGCTAGATCTGCGCAGTGGAGAACTGCTCGGCGGTGGTCAGCGGGTTTTGCTGCAAGAGCAGCCGCTGCAAGTACTTCTCATGCTGGTGGAGCGCGAGGGCGAGCTCCTGACCCGCGAGGAAATCCAGAAGCGACTGTGGCCGAATGACACGATTGTCGAGTTCGATCACAGCATTAACGCCGCGATCAAGAACCTGCGGCGGGCCCTGGGCGACTCCGCTACCGAACCCACGTACATAGAAACGCTGGCGCGGCGCGGCTACCGGCTGATGGTTCCGGTGGAGCGGTTAGCCTCGGACGATTCTTCCGTCGAACTGCCGGCCATTCGCGCGAAGAACGACGGCGCGACTGTGGCCGAAGCGCCCCAACCAGCCGCAGCCCCGCGTCAATCTCCGTCCTCGCTTCCCTACCCTGACGCCCCGATCTTCGCGGTTGGCGAGGTCATCGCCGAGCGATACAAGATCTTCCGCTTCATCGCCAAAGGCGGGATGGGCCAGGTCTACGAAGTTGACGACCTCGAGCTGAAGGCGCGCGTCGCGCTGAAAACCATCGCGCCCGAGCGTGCGTCGTCGCCGCGGCAGGTTGACCGCTTCCGCCAGGAGATCCAGCTCGCGCGAACCGTCAGCCACCCCAACGTCTGCCGCGTCTTCGATCTCGGGCGCCAGAAAGACGACACCCACGGCGAAGTGCTCTTCCTCACCATGGAGTTCGTGCCCGGCGAGACCTTGTCCGCCCGGCTTCGCCGCGACGGGCCGATGCCGTGCGAACAAGCGCTGCCGCTCATCCGCCAGATGGTTTCCGGTCTGGCGGCGGCGCACGAGGTGGGCATCGTCCATCGCGACTTCAAGCCCGGCAACGTCATGCTCCTGCCCGAAGGCAGCGGGCCGGGCCTGAAGATCACCGACTTCGGCCTGGCCACCAATCCCGAGCAGCAGGTGACCATCTCCGGCACGTCTCCCGAAGTCGTCGGCACACCCGCCTACATGGCGCCGGAACAATTTCGCGGCCAGTGCAGCAACCACACCGACATCTATGCGCTCGGCGTGACCGTCTTCCAGACGCTGACCGGGAGTGTGCCCACAAACTACGAGATGCCGTTCCGGAGCCCGGCCAGCGGCAGCAACAAGGCAGCCGGCAAAGCACAGCCCAGCGGCGGTAAGGCGCAGTCGGACAGCGGCAAGCTGCGTGCCATCGGCGCAAAGGCACAAAGCAGCGAGAGCGAGACCACGAAGCGCATCGGACAACGCTGGCGCGACGCCATCACCAAGGCCATGGCCGCCAATCCCGACGCCCGCTTCGAGACGGTGGAAGAGTTCTGGCAGGCGCTATCCGGCGAGCGTCCGGCGGGGCACCCCGGATGGCGCGCCATTGGCGATGGTTTCCGGCGGCATCGCTGGCTGTATGTCGCGAATGCTTGCGCACTCATCGCCGTGATCGCGCTGGCGCTGACCGGCGTTATTCACAATCCCTTCCTGCGGCCACAGGAACGGCATCTCGCGGTGCTGCCGTTTCTGAACATCGGCAACGATCCCACCGACAAGGCGTTCGCCGAGGGCATCTCCGAAACTTTGACCAGCCGGCTTTCGCAACTGGAGCGCTTTCAGAAATCGTTCTGGGTTGTGCCCGCCGGCGACGCGCGCACGGTGAAGAGCCCGGAGGAGGCGCATCGCGATCTCGACGTGACCCTGGCCGTCACGGGAAGCGTGCAACGCACGCAGGAGGGCGTGGAGGTCACCACCAACCTGATCGATGCCGCGAACCACCGGCAACTGGCTTCGCGAACCTTGGATGTACCGTCAATCACTCTCGAAGACCTTCAGCAGCAGGTGTGGGAATCCGTGGCCGACATGCTGGATTTACAGGTGCCCCCCGAGGTGAAGGCAGAGCTGGCCGCCGGCGGCACCTCGAAACCAGAGGCGTACCGGCTTTACGAAGAGGGCAACGGCTACGTTCAGCGTTTCACGGTCGACGATCTCGATCGCGCCATCGAGTGCTTCAACAAGGCCCTCACGGAGGATCCTAATTTTGCGCTGGCCTATGCTGGCCTCGGGAACGCCTACGGAGCCAAATACTATTTAACGAAGAACCCAGCCTTTGTGGAACTGGCCATACGCAACGCGACCCGAGCGGTCGAATTGAACGGCCGGCTCATTCCAGTTCGCATGAGTCTGGCCCGGGTTTACCAGCGAACCGGGCAACCGGATCGAGCGCTTGCAGAATACAAAAGCGTGCTGGACCAGGATCCTACCGTCACCGACGCCGAGCTTCTCGAGGGAGTGCTTTACGCGAGTAAAGGCAATAACCAGCAGGCGGAGGCCGTTTACAAGCACGCTATCGCGCGCCACCCGACATACTGGTTCGGCTATCTCGATTTAGGAACCCTGTATTACAACACCGGCCGTTTCAACGAGGCGATTCAGCAATATCAGTCGGCGGTTGGTTTCGCGCCGGACAATCCAACCGCCTACTACAGCCTGGGCGGATCGTATATCGCAGTAGGACGCTATAACGACGCCGTCGTAGTTCTGAAGAAGGGCTTGGCCATCAAGCCGAGTGCCGGTGCCTGGACCAATCTAGGTGGGGCGTACATGTACCTTGGCAAATGGGAAGAAGCGGCTGACGCCATGAAGCAAGCCGCGGAGCTCAGCCCACATAACGATATGATGTGGCGCAATCTGGGCGACGCCTACGACCAAATCCCGTCACGGCTCGCCGATGCGCGCCAGGCGTATCAGAAAGCACTGGAATTGGCGACCGAACAACTCAAGGTCAGCCCCAAAGACCCCGATCTGCTCAGTGGCATCGCTCTCTACCATGCCCACCTCGGACAAAAGGAGGATGCAGAAGTATTTATCGCACGCGCTTTGCAGGTCGCTCCCAACAATAGCGACACTTTGTTCACGTCGGCTTTGGTGTATGAGATCATCGGCCACCGCGACAAAGCACTTAGTGCGCTGCAACAGGCTGCAAAGGCCGGTTACTCGGTGGAGGAAATTGACAAAGAGCCGGAGCTGCGCGCGTTGCGCAGCGATCCGCGTTACAAGGTGTGGCTAGGCCAGAACCGCTCCCAACCCAGCATTGCCAACCATTGATGTGTACAGGAGGAAGTCATGAAGCCATCCCGTCTCTGGAAATTCGTGCTGCTAACGCTCACTGCTTGGCTCGCATTTGCGGTTGCGAGTCCAGCACAAGGTATTGGCTGCACCGTCGCCGATACCTGGGCCAATGACTGTGGAAGCGGCAGTAATCCCATTAATCGTTGTACTTTGAATGCGGATGGGGTTTGCCCGCTGCAAGTCGGCGAAAGCAACAACATGGCCACTTCACTTCCGAGTGGGAATTCGAATACCGGTATCGTCTGCCTCGTTTCTACGAGCAGTACTCCGGCCCATGTCCAATGGGAGACCCCGGCGGCTAATGCGGGCTTTGTCATCCAATTTGGAGGTTCGAGTCCGCTCCAGTACAACGGCAACCAGATAGGCGTAGCCGTCGGTACGAGCAATGCCCCGACTCTCGTCTACACCGTTCCCACCACGAACAACTGCTTCGAATACGCCGTCGCGTACTGCCCACCCGGACAGGCGTGCGTCAGCGCAGACCCCAAAATCCTTGTGGGCATCGGACCCGGCATCGGCGCCGGGAAGAAATAGAGCAGGAAGTTCGTCCACGTTGATCATGACGGGCGCGGGCCCGTCTTTTCTTTCCTAGCTCGAAGTGGCGCTGGCGCACCGCTTCAGTGATGGGCAAACGAATGGGCAGCCTTGCGTCACCGCCGACCCCAAGGGATCATAGGCCCTCCCTATAACCCGTCCCCGGTCGCCAATCCAACGAAACACTAACTAGGCGATGTCATTGATCATGATGGCTCGGTGCGGGTGCCCCAGGTCTCGCGGGTTCGAGACCTGGGCGTGTGGGTGGGCAGGCTCGAAGTAGATGTTGCGTCGTGCCGCGCTGGAGAGCACACCGCGGAGTCATCGACGACGGTCCCGGGTCTCGAACCCCGCGACACCCGGGGCACCCGGCTATCCGCCTGGGATAGCGTGTTCTCTGCTCGGATAGGAATTCGTGCCCGCAGGGATTCGTCCGTCTTTATTCAATCGCTAAGCACTCCCTTATCGAGATGATGCTGAATGTGGGCCTTGGCTGCGGCGCGCGGATCGTGCGTCACCATGATGATGGTCTTGCCGAATTCCTGGTTGAACGTTTCCATCAGCGTGAGGATCTCCTCTGCGCTCTGATGGTCGAGGTCGCCGGTGGGCTCGTCGGCCACCACCACGGTCGGGTCTGTGACTACGGCGCGCGCGATCGCGACGCGCTGCTCCTGCCCGCCCGAGAGCTGGCGCGGATAGTGCTTGGCGCGGTCTTCCAGCCCGACGATGCGCAATGCGGTCATGGCGCGCTGGCGGCGCTCGCTCTTCGATAGCGATGTGAGCAGTAGCGGAAGCTCAACGTTCTCCAGCGCGTTCAGCACCGGGATGAGGTTGTAAAACTGGAAGATGAATCCGATATGGCTGGATCGCCACTTGGCCAGCTCGCCCTCGGAGAGCGGCGTCAGTTCGGTGCCCGCGACGACGATGCGGCCCGAGGTCACGCGATCGATGCCGGCGATGAGGTTCAGCAGCGTGGTCTTGCCCGAGCCCGAAGGGCCCATCAGTGCCACGAACTCGCCCTGCGGCACTTCGAGGTTGATGCCGTCGAGGACTTTGATCTGCTGCGTGTCTCGCTGGTAGAACTTGCGCACGTTCTGCACGCTGACGGCGGTGGTGGCAGATGTAGTTGTGCTCATTGTTGGTAAAGCAGGCCTTTAGGCCTGCGTCTCAGCCCTTCTAAAAAATATTTGTCATCCCGACCGGAGCGTCCGCGTTTTTTCTCCGCTACCCGCTTCTGTTGCGGGTTGGCGGACGCGGAGTGGAGGGACCTGCTGTTCGCCACGAGCGACATCACTCTGCCGCCGAAAGGCCTGCCGTCCCTCCGGTACTCGGTCGTCATTTACACGCCTACCCAGCCTTGAAAGGCTGGGCTGAGCTCTTCCGCGCCTACGGCGCTCTTTTATTCATTGCGCCTGGGCGAATCCGCCGCACACAAATTATGCGCGCGGGATTTCGCGACCACTAGCCACTAGCCTTCACCCTGATCGCGTCTCCATCCTTCAGCTTCTGCGGTGGATTGTTGACGATGGTCTCGCCGCCCGCCAAGCCCTGCTTCACGATGATCTGCCCGTGCAGGTCCGCGCCGGTCACCACCGGCAGCGCGTGCGCCTTGTTGCCCTCGATCTCGAAGACCGTCTGCTTTCCGTCGCGCGTGATCACTGCGTCCTTGGGGACGGTGACGATGCGCTGCGGTGCGGCGCTCTCTGATTTCCTCTGCGGTTGGAGGAAGGTCACGTTGCAGCTCATCTCCGGGCGCAAGTATTTGTCCTTGTCGAGGATCGAGACCTTCACCGTCACGGTCGCTTTCGTGCGGTCGGCGGTGGGGATCACCTGCCGCAGCACGCCTTTATACGTATGGTCCGGAACCGCCTGCACGGTGATATCGGCCGGCTGACCGGGATGCAGCTGCTCGACATTTGACTCGTTGACGTCGACTTCGGCCTCCAGCGAATTCATGTCGGCGATAGCGACGATGGCGCCCGATGAGGTCGAGATGTTCACTCCCGGCGGAATCGGTGCGACGCTCTCGCCCACCTCGGTCATCTTCTTCACGACTACGCCCGCGAACGGCGCGCGCACAGTAGTGAAGTCCAGGTAAGCCTGCTGCACTTCGAGGTTGGCCTTGTCCTGCTCGATGGCCGCCGCAGCGAGGTTGACTTTGGCTTTGGCCGCGTCGAGCGCGTCCTGCGAAACCACCTTGCTGCGGTAGAGATCCTCCTGCAAGCGCTCCTGGCGCTGGGCCTCGGCAAGATCGGCCTTGGCGTAGTCGATATCGGCTTTGGCCTTGGTGATGGCCGCCAGCACATCGGCGTTATCGAGCGTGGCGAGCACTTCGCCGGCCTTGACCACGCTGCCTTCTTCAACCCGCAGCTCCGAGATGCGGCCCTGGATTTTCGACGACACCACCGACTGATGTCGCGCGACAAGATAACCGGAAGCGGTCAGGATGGGCGTGCCCGCGTTCGGCCCGCTGCTGCTCTCCACCCGCGACTGCACGGTCTCGACTTCAACCGCGCCGAGCACAGTACGCACCTTGCCGAAGTAATACCAGCCCGCGACGCCCAGCGCGGCGAGCACCAGCAGGATGAGCGGAACACGCCAGCGTCCGCGCCGGGGCGCGTCGCGGTCAATGCGCAGCGAGGCCAGCTCGTCTTTCAGTTCGCGCATAGGAGTGCGAGCGTCGTGCTCAGAACCTGTGGCAACAGGATTACGCAATAAGTTTAATTGAGCGGGAACGCATTGTCGCAAATCAGGCCCCGTGGATCGGACCGCCGATTTCATTACGGTAATGAGGATGAACCAACTTCGCGGGCGGCAACAGTGTGGGGTGTCAGGGAATGGGCGTGACAAATGTCATGCGAATCCGTTACCTATGCGCGAAGAGGAAGCGCGTGTGCAAATACGCTACCCAGGTGCGAATAAGAAGATGTGCGAACAGGAGACTAAGTGCGAATAAGAAGATTGTCATCCCGAGCGGAGTTAAGGGATGACAATCTTCTTATTTGAAGCAATATCGGCTTATTCGAAGCAATATCGGCGTGTACCTTGCGCATTGGCGCAGATAGCGATGCGCACCGCAAATTCGGAGGACGAGACGAAATCGCGGTGCGACTGCCGATTGCCGTATCATCTTCCCATGCCCTCGCCGCAGCGGGCCGCGCCCGGACAAAACCTGCTCATCGATGCCGACGATACTCTCTGGGAGAACAACATCTATTTCGAGCGCGCTATCGCCAACTTCATTTCCTTCCTCAATCATCACGAGTACACGCCCGACCAGGTGCGCGAGGTGCTGTGGGAGGTGGAGCGCGAGAACATCCGCCGGCATGGCTACGGCATGACCAGCTTCGCGCTGGCGCTGGTGAACTGCTTCGAGCAGTTGTCGATTGAGCCGCTGACGCCGGCGCTACACGAAACCATCCACGGGATCGCCTACGCCATTGCCGAGCATCCCATGGAGGTCCTGCCCGAAGTGCCGGAGACGCTGGCCGACCTGGCGCAGAGGCACCATCTCTTCCTGCTCACCAAAGGCGACTTCACCGAGCAGACTGGCAAGCTCGAGCGCTCCGGGCTGAAGCAGCACTTCGTCGCCGCCGAAGTTGTCGCCGAGAAGGACGCGCCCACCTACAGCTCGGTGGTGGAGAAATATGGCCTGGTGCGCGAGCAGACGTGGATGATCGGCAACAGCCCCAGGTCGGACATCAATCCGGCGCTGGAGGCCGGCTTGCACGCGGTCTTCGTGCCGCACCACAACACCTGGGAGCTGGAGCGTGGCGAAGTGCGGCCGGCCGTCGGCAATCGACGCCTCCTGGAGGTGGGAAGCTTCGGGCAGTTGCGCGAGTACTTCTGAGTGGCTCCCTTCGCCTCTTTAGAATTATCATCCCGACCGAGGACGTAAGTCCGAGTGGAGAGACCTGCTGTTCGCAGGAGTTGGTCACGATGCGGGCGGACGGACAGCAGGTCCCTCCACTGCGTTAGGCTGTCGCTGCGCGACCAGCCTCACTCCGGTCGGGATGACAACCAAAAGTGGAACGAGCTTAGACGCGGGCTTGAAAGTCTGCCCTGAGCTCGCCGAAGGGGCCCGCTCCCGGCTGACAACTGTCCTTCCGAAACTCACATCCAATCAGTTTGGCTCAATCAGCAACTCACATGTACCGCACCAACCCACGACTGCGCCAACTTGCGACCGCAACCATCTCGGTCGGCCTTCTCCTCATTGCCGGATGCCATCGCACCGACCTGCGCGCGGCGCTGGCCGCCAACAGCTTTGTCGACTCACCCGGCCAGCCCACGATGCTGGCTGCCTATCTGCCATGGTTCGGGCAGCCGGGGCACATTAACGTCGGCTACTCGTCGCAGGACCGCGTGGTCATCGAGAAGCAGATCGATCAGGCCAGGCAGCTGGGCATCACGGCGTTCGTCGTGAATTGGTACGGCGCACATCATACTTTCGAAGACAAAGCTTACGCGCTGATGCAGCAGGTGGCCGCGGACAAGAACTTCAAGGTTGCCATCATGTACGACGAGGACGACAGCGATCCTTCGGCCGAAACCGACGACATCATCAACGACCTGCAATACGCCTACGATCACTACATTGGGCCGCATGCCGTCGTGCCGCGCGAGGCCTATCTCACCTACAACGACCGGCCGATGGTCTTCATTTTCCCCAAAGGAGGGCGCGTCGATTGGAACCGCGTGCGCCAGGCGGTGAATCTGTGGGATGTGCAGCCGCTGCTCGTCTACAAAGACGTCCATCCCGACCTGGCCAACGACTTCGACGGCTTCTACGCCTGGATTAATCCGGGCAAGCAGGGATGGCAGCCCGACGGCGGCAACTGGGGCCGAGAATATCTCGACAATTTTTACAAAACGATGCTCACCAACTACCCCAACAAGATTGCCGTGGGTGCGGCGTGGCCCGGCTTCAACGACAGCAAGGCAAGCTGGAGCCAGAACCGCAAAATGGATGCGCGCTGCGGCCGCACCTTCGTCGACACTATGCGTCTTTTCCGGCGCTACTACGACCAGCAGCATCCGCTTCCCTTCCTCATGATCGAGACCTGGAACGACTACGAAGAGGGCTCGGCGATCGAGCGCGGCGTGGATAGTTGCAAGTAAAAGGTGTGAGGGATTGGGGACTAGGATTAGCGCTAGTTTCAATCCGCGCGCTTAGGCTCAACGTCCATATCCTTAATTCCCTGCCCCCGGCCCACAGTCCAAAACCCCTCTTCTCTCAAACGCTGCGCAATTTCACGCTTGCAACCCTGTTCTTTGTGAATAACAATCCTGGTAACGGGGTCTCATGGAAATTCCAGTGGAGTCGAACTTCGGGGCCATCCTCGATGCCGCTCCGGACGCGATGCTGGTGGTCGACCAGCAGGGCCGAATTGTGCGTGCGAACACGCAGAGCGAGCGGCTATTCGGCTATGCGCCCTCAGAGCTGACCGGCCAGAAGGTCGAACTACTGGTGCCGCCGCGCTTTCGCGCCAAGCATCCCGGGCATCGCGCGGGCTATTTCGCCGGCGATCCGCACAGCCGCCCCATGGGCCTGGGGCTGGAGCTGTATGGCTTGCGCAAGGACGGCACGGAGTTCCCCGTCGAGATCAGCCTGAGCCCGTTGGAGACGCCGCAGGGGCGCATGGTGATCAGCGCCATCCGCGACGTGACCGCGCGCAAGGGCGCGGAAGACAAGTTCCGGGCGCTGCTGGAATCCGCGCCGGACGCCATGGTCATCGTCGACCAGCGCGGCAAGATCGTGCTGGTGAATTCGCGTACCGAAGAGCTGTTCGGGTACAGCCGGCATGAAATGCTGGGGTATTCTGTGGAAGTCCTTATTCCGGAGCGGTTTCACGAGCGACATCTTCAGCATCGCATGAAGTATGTCGGCGAGCCGCGCCAGCGTTCCATGGGCGAAGAGCTGGAGCTGTTTGGGATCCGCAAAGATGGCAGCGAGTTTCCAGTCGAGGTCAGCCTCAGCCCTATCCGGACGCCCGACGGCGTACTGGTGGCGAGTGCGGTGCGAGACATAACTGTGCGCAAAAAAGCCGAAGATAAATTTCGTTCCCTGCTGGAAGCCGCGCCCGACGCTATGGTCATTGTGGACGAGCGCGGGCATATCACCCTGGTAAATGCGCAGACCGAGAAGCTGTTCGGCTACGCGCGCTCGGAGCTGATCGGCCAGCCGGTCGAAGCGCTCATCCCCGAGCGCTATCGCGACCTGCATCCCGGCCATCGCGGCGATTTCTTCCACAACCCGCATGTGCGGCCGATGGGCGTAGGGCTGGAGCTGTTCGGCTTGCGCAAGGATGGCAGCGAGTTCCCGGTCGAGATCAGCCTCAGCCCGCTGACCACGGAGTCGGGCAGGTTCGTCACCAGCGCCATCCGCGACGTGACCGAGCGCAGGCTGGCGGAGGAACAGATCCGCAAGCTCAACGACGAGCTGGAAGAGGCGCTGCGCCGTTCGGAGAAGCTGGCCACGACGGGCCGGATGGTGGCGACCATCGCGCACGAACTGAACAATCCGCTGGACGCGCTCACCAATGTGATGCACCTGCTAAGACAAAGTCCCTCGCTGGATGCCGACGCCACGGAACTGGTGGACCTGGCCGAGCGCGAGGTGCGCCGACTGGCAAACCTGAGCCGCCAGACGCTGTCCCCGCATCGCGAAACCAAGCTGCCCGTCGTCACCAAGCTCTCGGACCTGCTGGATGATGTCTGCGCCATGTACCGGCCGCGCCTGCAGGCGATGAAGATCGCGTTGGAGAAGCGTTACGAAACCGAAGGCGAGGTCACCATCTTCCCCAGCGAGCTGCGCCAGGTCTTCACCAACCTGATCACCAATGCCGTCGATGCCATCGGGCAGAACGGCAAGTTGTCGCTGGCCATCGAGCGCGCATTTGACCATCAGGTAGTGGTGCGTGTGCGCGACACTGGGACCGGCATCCCGCAGGAAAACCTCAAGCTCATCTTCGAGCCGTTCTTCAGTACCAAGGGCGAGCAGGGCACCGGCATCGGATTGTGGGTGATCAAGGGAATCGTGGACAAGCTTGGCGGCAGGATTGAAGTGCAGACTTCCACCGTCGGCGAAACGGGAACGATGTTCAGCCTCTTTCTTCCAGCGAACGGGCGGGCCCAGAAGGAGCCTCCGCAAGCCGAAGCTGCTCCTCAGGAGGTCTCGTCGGGCAGCAAGTCGCAGGCGAGTTAGCCGCGTTGCTGAAAACCCGTTGCCTGCTCTCGATTCGAACCAACGTCTCCCTGCCCGGCGCCATCCTACGGCCATACCCCAAACGTAGGAGGAGCCTCATGGCCCTGTTCTCAATGAAACTGGACAACCTTCAGCACCTATTCATCAAGGAACTGCGCGATCTTTACGACGCCGAAAACCAGATCACCGAAGCGTTGCCCAAGCTGATCGACGCCACGCACCACAGCGAGCTGAAGAGCGCGCTGCAGCATCACCTTCAGGTCACCAAGCAGCAGATTTCACGGCTCGATCAGATCTTTCAGAAGCTCAACCAGAAACCCACCGGCGAAACCTGCAAAGGCATGAAAGGAGTCATCAAGGAAGGCGACGAAATCGTATCGGCGGGCGGCGATCCCAGCACCGTCGATGCGGGCATCATCAGCGCAGCGCAGCGCGTGGAGCATTACGAGATGGCCGGCTACGGAACCGTCCGCACCTACGCGCAGTTGCTGGGATATCAGGACATGGCGCGCCTGCTTCAGCAAACGCTGAACGAAGAGGAGGAAGCCGACAAGAAGCTGACGCAGATTGCCCAAAGCGTAAACGTGGAAGCCAAAGCGGCGTAAGACATCTGCGACCAAAAGGGCATGGCGGTTACGCCTATCATGGGATTGCTGCCTGCCCTGGACACATGCGACGATGCATTCACGCAACGGTTGAAACCGCAGCCGAAGCAGCGGAGCAACGCAGCGCATATCTTCTCCTCATAGGCGCATGCGAGCGGTTTCAGCAGAAGACACAGGCAAGGCCCAGCGATCTCCTCGCTGGGCCTTTTAAATTTCGAAGGGTCCCCCCTTTCTCACGCCGCCGGCCTCACACCCTCTAACTCCTGGATCGCGACCGGCTCCTGCTCCTGAATGTCGCTGAAGCCTTTGTCGCGGAACAGATTGACGTAGTACCGGTGCGCGCGCTCCCAGGCCCGATCGTCCGGCAGCGCGCCGAAGATCTCGACGTAGCTCGGGCTGCCGGGAAACGGAAACATTGGCACCGGTTCGCTCACCCAGACGCCGTGCGCCTTTAGGTGCTCCTGCCAGCGGCGGATTTCTCCTTTGTCGTCTTTGTCGGTGAGGATCAGGTTCGCCTGGACCCAGGGAATCTTCGTGCGCGCATAGATCAGCAACTCGGTAATGCGCTCGGTCGACATGCGGCAGTTCTTGTTCAGCTCGTCGCGGCCTTCGTCGGTGATGGACTCGATGCCCACCTCCATCGAGATCGTGCCGGCGCGCCCGAGCAGGTCGAGCGTCTCCTCCGACCACAGATCGATGCGGGTCTGGAATCCGATCTTCACCTCGCGCTCAGCCAGCGCCTCCAGCAGCTTCAGCACGTTCTTGCCGACGCCAAAGATTTCGTCGATGAAGTAGATGTAATCCACGCCGCGCGCCAGCAGCCGATCCACTTCCGTCAGCACGGCATCAATGTTACGCTCGCGAAATTTGTTACGAAACAGCGTCTTGTTGCAGAAGTCGCACGACCAGGGACAGCCGCGCGCGAACTCCAGCTCCGCCCCCCGGCCCTCACCGGTGAAGACGTGATGCCGATGCGAGTGCGCCTCGACACTGTAGTTGTGGAAGTCCAGCGGGCGGAGGGCTTTCATATCGGTGACGCCCAGCTCTGGACTGAGGTGGAAGCTCCCATCGCCGCGCCGGAAGCAGGCGCCCGTCACGCGCTCCCACGGCTCGCTGGCCAGGCGACCGATGGTTTGGTCGGGCTCGCCGCGCAGCGCGACGTCGCAACCCGTCTTGCGCAGTGTCGCGGCCGGAGTGGCCGAGCTGTGTGGCCCGATGGCGACGGTGGTCGCGCCGGTGTCGAGGGCGGCGAACCATTCCATCGGCACGCGCAACTCCGGCGGCGGACAGCGCCAGAACAGGTACGAAGGCGCCGTCGGAATGACGAGGAAATCCGGAGCGTAGCTGTTGAGTATGCCGCGCACTTGCGCTGCGTTCAGCGCATCGGTCTGCGCGTCGATCATCAGCACATCGTGGCCGGCGGCGATGATCTGATCATGCGCGAAGAGCAGCTCCAGCGGGTAGTGCGGCTCGCGGCAGCCAAAGTAGGTTGAACCCTCGAAGCTCCAGGCCGGATTGACCAACGCAAACTTAGTCGCCATGCTCAGCAGGTTGGGCTGTGGTTCACAGCAGCAAGCCGTGAAGGTAAGTAGATGCAAGCGGGCGTAGGAAGTTGTCCTTCTTGAAGGGAGTTACATTTCCATCGGAACACGATGCAATACCAGATCTTGCGCGAGCTACGACACGACAGGGCGCGTTCTCCCGGCGCTGGAGCAAGGACCCGGCGCGCGCCAATTCCCGCCGCAACTCGCAGTTGTGTTTTAATGCAATCAGCGGAGGGTCAGCATGGAAGAGCGGGATTTCTACAGCGAACGGCAGGAAACCAGAAAAGCGACGCTGACCTGCCCGCATTGCCATCAGGCGGGCGAGTACGACCTGGGCTGGCTGGTGCGTACCAAGGTGCGCCAATTGCCGCCACGCGCCGATGAGCGCGATCGCGCCAAGTTTGCCAAGGCCCGCTCCTATATGGTGCGCCGCGACGATCTGGTCGGGTGCAAGAATCCCCGCTGCCGCAAGCGCTTCGAAGTCTCCGGCGTGCAGTCGGTGGCTTTTCTGGATGAGCAGGTCCGGCCCGAGCGGGTGCAGTAGGGCAGCGGCCTTTGGCTGGTAGCCATCTTTAGATGTCGGAGTGGAACCTGCAATCATCGCTGCGATTGTTTCCAGCCATTCTGCTGCTGGCTGCGCCGTGGTTCGCGGGTGCCGGTTCCACGCAGAAACTGCCGATCACGATTCCAATTCAAGTTGCTGACAATCTGGTGTACATGCAGGGCCGCATCAACGGTTCGCAGCCGCTCAGTGTCGTCCTCGATACCGGCTCATCCGTCAGTATTGTCAGCCCTGCCGTCGCCCAACAGATCGGTTTGCGGAGCTCGGGTTCCACCCAGGCGGCGGGTATCGGACATGGCGGCAATCAGTCGCTACAGTTCGTCGAAAACGCTCGTTTGCAATTAGGCAGCGGCGATTCGCTCCTGGACCTCGATGGCCAGCGAATCGCAATCCTGCCCATCGGCTACGTTGGAGCAGAGGCAGGATTGCGGGTGGGTGACGTGATCACCGCCCTTGATGGAAAACGCGATATGCCGCTTTGGCGAGTAGCCGACGACCTTAAAAAACCGGACAGCTCACCTATGCTGTCGATCCGGCGGGGCCACAAAGATTTCCAGGCTACTCTTCACCTTCGGACGCTGCTGTGAACTCGGCAATGTGCAACCGGACGTAAGGGTGATCATCAGGTTATTGAATGGTCGATAATACCGGGATTGGTTTTGAACCGGCCACCGCCTTCTATAATCCTCTTTCGAACTCCATCCATGTCTACCAGTCCTCCACCTGTGGGCGCGCCCCGGCACGAGCGCTTCAGCGACCGGCTCGACCGCTTCTGGCATCGCGTCACCGAGGGCATGGCGCTCAACCAGCTCTGGTCGCAGTTCCGCACTGACGCTCGCTCCAGCTATCAGCTCTATTCGAAGGAAGTGGACGCTACCCGCGTCGCAGGCGTGCCTCGCGGCAGGCATGCCATCAACGTTGTGGGCCAGTTCTTCTGGGCCATCATCGAGAAGCTCACGCCCGCGCGCCGCGTACTGCTGCTGCTGGCGCTGGTGCTGGTGATTGTTCCCGGTGGCGAGTGGACGTGGACCACCCACAACGGCGCGGTCCATGCTTATGTGCTCGACTTCCACTTCTACGGCGGCCTGCTGATGTTCGCGCTGCTCATCCTCGAGGTGGGCGATCGCGTGGTGATGAAGCGCGACCTGCAAATCGCCAAGGAAATCCAGGCGTGGCTGCTGCCCGCAAAACCGCCGGAGATACCCGGGCTGGAGATCGCCTTCACCACGCGCCCGGCCAACACCGTTGCCGGCGACTACTATGACGTCTTCGCGCGCCCCGGTTCCGGCGACCAGACGTTTCTGATCGCCATCGCCGACGTTGCCGGTAAGAGCGTCCCCGCCGCCATGCTGATGGCGACCTTTCAGGCGAGCTTAAAGACGCTCTCCGCCACTCCGGGCTCGCTCACCGAGCTGGTGAGCCGCATGAACGGCTATGCCTGCAGCAATAGCCAGAACGGACGACGATTCACCACCGCGTTCATTGCCGAGTACGCGCCTGCGACGCGGACGCTGACCTATGTGAACGCGGGCCATAACAATCCCATCCTGCGCCGGCCCACGGGCGCCATCGAGCGCCTCGCCACCGGCGGCGTGCCTCTGGGCATCCTCCCCGACGCGGCCTACTACTCGGAGACCGTAACGCTGGAACCCGGCGACTGGCTGGTCATCTTTACCGACGGCGTGGTGGAGGCGGAGAACAACGCACAGCAGGAATATGGCGAGACGCGGCTGCTGGTGATGCTGCACTCCGGGGTGGCGCTCGCGCCCGCCATGCTGCTCCAAAGCATCATGGCCGATGTGGACCGTTTCGCCGGTGACGCGCCGCAGCACGATGATGTCACCCTGCTGCTGGCGAAGTGCACTGGATAGCAGCTATCGAAGAACCTTCAGCTCGATGAGGCTAGGGTGTGATCTCCCAGATCACGCCGCAGCCCAGATGAGAGCAGCGAGTGAGATCTCCTCCACGAGAGGCCGTACCCCAGAGATTGCCGCTGGCATCGATGACAACGTTGCCGATTGGCCAGCGCCCGTCGTCGAAACCCGTGAAGTCATACAGATCGGTGAGCAGCCAGGTCCCGTCATGTTGCGGCGCGACTTTGAAGACCGATCCATAGCCGTAAGTGCCGTCGCTATAGGTGGTCCCGTAGAGATTTCCGGCAGCATCCATGGTCAAGCTCCCGATTGGCCCTCCCGATCCCCCGAAAATCCCGGTGAGGGTCGTCAGTGTCCAGCCTGTGGCCGAGTGGACCAGTTGGTATACCGTTCCACCGTTGGTGCCGGGGCCACCGGAAACCGTCGTTCCGTACAGATTTCCCATGTGGTCGAAGATCAATCCGCCTGCGGGTCCTGCGCCGTTATCGCCACCGGTAAAGGTAAACAGCGTGCTCTCAGTCCAACCTCCTGCTAACGGCTGCAGTTCGTAGATCACGCCGTCGTCGAGAGAGCCTCCTAAGGCCGATCCGTAGATATTTCCTGTGCTGTCGAAAACGACACCGGATTGCGGGTATTGCGCCGGCGCCCCGGCGAACGTGTAGTCGACGCTTTCCGTCCAGCTTCCGTCTTGCCGCGAGATTTTATAAAGAATGCCCTGGTTGTTGATACCTCCCAGGGGAGTCGTGCCGAATATGTTACCCGCGTAATCGAACGCCAGATCACCATAATATGGAATCTCTCCATCGCTTCCACCGGTGAAGGCGTGCAGGACAGTTTCATTCCACGGGCAGGAGACGCGGGGACACGGCCGGGGTTGGGGAGTGAGCCGGAAGACCGTGCCGCATCCATCGCCACCGGTGCAGCCACCATTGCCTCCCGCTTGGGTTGTGCCGTAGAGCGCTCCATCCGGACCGAAGACTACGCGCGACAGTGGCGAATCGCCGTCACTGCCGGCAACAAACTCGTAGAGTCCCTCGACCACCCAGCCCGTACCCCGGTGAGATAGCTTGAAGACAACGCCACAGCCGCCGTCCGTCAGGCAAAAGCCATCCCCCTGGTATCCGCCGAAGCTGGTTGTGCCATAGAAATTCCCACTAGCATCCATGGTCAAGCCGGCCTGCGGCGTCGCCCCGTCACCTCCGTTACTGAACTTATGAATGACGGTGTACGTCTGGGCCTGTGACGATTGCAGCGCAACCGTTGTCAACAAACACACGACTGCCACTGCGAATGCTGTGCTCCGCTGAATACTGGCCAAAGCCGGTGTGGAGTGTTTTGCGGGGTTTGCCACGGTATTCTCCTTGCTGGATGTGACCGCCGATGAATGCCGTTTTCGACGGTGCGACTCTACACCTGGACCATGACGGAATTCCAGCAGCAATCGATACCGGCTGTGCACAGGCTATTTTTCGATTCCTACGCAAGCGCTTTATATTGCGCCGCAGTCAACGGCACCACCGACAGCCTTCCCTGGCGTACCAGAGGAGAATCCGCGAACAGCGGGTTGGCCTTGACCTCCGCGAGCGTGACCGGCTTCGCGACTGCCTTGCCCACCTTGATCTTCACCTTCGGATTCTTGGGATCGGAGGGATCGACCGATACCACTTCGGCCGTTCCCACCGCGCTCTTGTGGTCGCCGGTTTCATAGATGATGAGGCGGTCGCCGGGCTTCATCTCGCGAAGGTTCTTCAGCGCGACCGGATTCGACACCCCGTCCCAGATCGTCTGCTTGTCGCGCTCCAGGTCGGCGAAGGAATATTTGGAGGGCTCGGTTTTCAGCAAGTAGTCCATAATTCTTTCCGGTAAGCGAACCCCTTCGACTGCGCTCAGGGCAGGCTTTCAGGCTTGCGTCAAGCAGCTTATCAAAGATCGGTGGTTGGGAGGCTGAGATCAGCGGTCTCGCTCCCAAGGCAAGCTTGGAATCGTATTGCAGCGGGCCGCCACGCTGGACTACTCATCGCGATCTCGTGCTTTGAAAGGGCGCGGCTGAACCGGCTGCTGGAAACTCCGCTGCGTCCGGCCGGGTAGTGCGGGCCTTCAGGCCCGCGTTAAGCGCGGCTCTGGAACTCGGCTTTATAGCCGCCGGGGTGCTTCGGGCTCCCGCTATAACCGCGTAGCTTCGCAATTTCCCGATAGGCGCCTCAGGGCGTAAAGGCCACCTCTCGTACCAGGGCGAAACGCGGCGCTTAAGCGCCGCACTACCCGAACCGCGCTGGCGCTTGAGTTCCTCAGCAGCCTGGAACGCCATGCCCTATCAAAGCCCGCGCTTATCACGAATACCCAGGCCGAAGGGGCCACTCTACCTTTCCGGCTTGTGCCCTGCGCCGCTGGCGTGCTAAGTTGCGCGGTCGCTATAATCTGTAAGCCGCGCGAGGTCTCCGGTTAATGAGCACAACTCTCTCCGCACCACCTAAGAAGTTTCGATCGTACGTTCCCGACGACACAACCATGCCGGAGTTCACCCTTCGCGCCGTGCTGCTGGGCCTGGTGCTCACCGTCATCCTGGGCGCGGCCAACGCTTATCTCGGCCTGCGCGCAGGCATGACCATCGCCGCCACTTATCCCGCGGCCGTCATCGGGATGGCGGTGCTGCGCATCATGCGCGGCTCGCTGCTGGAAGAGAACATCACGCGAACCGTCGGCTCCATCGGCGAGTCAGTCGCCGCGGGCGCAATCTTCACCATCCCGGCATTCGTCATCTCCGGTGCATGGCCCATCTTCGACTTCCAGCACGCCTACTTGAAGTCGTCGATCCTCATGCTTATCGGCGGCGCGCTTGGTATCCTGTTCGTCACGCTGCTGCGGCGCGTAATGGTGGAAGATCCCGAGCTTCCGTTCCCGGAATCGGTCGCCGCCTCCGAAATTCACAAGGCCGGCCAGCAAGGCAGCCGCGCCGCCAAGATACTTTTCTCCAACATGGGCTTCGGCGGACTCATCTACTTACTCGGCCAGTTCAGCCTGTTTACGCCCAGCCGCGATTTCATCGTCAATGTCGGCCAGTTGGGCAAGAGCTTCGTGCGTATGGGGCGGAGCTCGACGGCGCCTAAGCTGGCAGCCGGTGCAGCGACGACGTGGTCTGCGCCTCAGATCAGTCCGGCGTATCTCGGCGTCGGCTACATCATCGGGCCGCGCCTGGCGTCGCTGAACTTTGCCGGCGGCGTCATCGCCTGGGGACTGCTGGTGCCGCTGATTCTGTTCCTGGGTGGTCCGAACTTCGTCTCGCAATTCGCACCGGCGGGCAGCAAGGTGATGACTCCCGACAACACCTTTTGGGCCGACCAGGCGGGCGCGGTGTGGAGCTTCATCGTGCGTCCCATTGCCGTCGGCGGCATGTTGGTCGGCGCCTGCTACACGCTGTTTCGCATGAGGAAGAGCCTGGGCTCCGGCATGGCGCGCGCGGTCTCCGACCTGAAGAAGACCGCCGCCGCGCACGCCACCACCGCCCGCACCGAACGCGACCTGAATGCCAAGTTCGTGTTTGCCGGCATGTTCATCGTGCTGATCAGCATGGTGTTCCTCTATAAGAGCTACGCGGCAGCGTGGGTGCCCGGCATTGTCGCCGCGCTTGTGATGATCATCGTGGGCTTCTTCTTTGCGGCCGTCTCGGGAAACCTCGTGGGCCTGATCGGCTCCTCGAACAATCCCATCTCCGGATTGACGCTGGCCGCGCTGGTGATCGCCGCCATCCTCATGGTGCTGATGGGCGTCTCCGGAATGCATGGCGTGGCCGCGGTGCTGGGCGTCGCTGCCGTCGTCTGCATCTCCTCCGCCGTGGCGGGCGAGATGTTGCAGGACCTGAAGGTCGGCCACATTCTTGGTGGCACGCCCGCCAAGATGCAGATTGGCGACTTCCTCGGCGTCGCCGTCGCCAGCTTCGCGCTGCTGCCCGTGCTGTTGCTGCTGAACCAGGCGAACCTGAACAGCGGTGGGACCGGGTTCGGCGACCGTCAACTTTCCGCGCCGCAGGCCGGACTGATGGCGATGCTGGCCAAAGGTATCGTGGGCGGCGAGATGGCGTGGCCGCTTATCGTCGTCGGCATCCTCATGGGCTTCGCCCTGATCATGATTGAAGTCAAGAGCCCCATGCTGTTCGCCGTCGGAATGTACCTTCCGCTGGAGACCACGTTTGCCATCTTCATCGGTGGCGTGATTCGCTGGATCACCGACAAGATTCGCGACAGCAAGGACTTCAACGACGCGCAGAAGGCCCGAGTGGAGAATGCCGGGGTGCTCACCGCCTCAGGCTTCATTGCGGGTGAGGCGCTGATGGGCATCGTCGTCGCCGTCTTCAAGTACAAGCAGTGGCCGCTGCCCGTGATCTTCCAGCATCCCAATGTTGTCTCGGGATTCATCGTGCTGGTGATTCTGGCTGTCGTGATGGTTCGCGTGCCGCTGGCCAACGCCGGCAGCCCCGACGAGCCCGCCCCGCCGACGGCGATCATGTAGGGTTCGAATTTCTCCGAATTTGTTCGTAGGGAAACGCTTGCGCGAATTCGCCGCTGAAAGCTGCCGACTGAAGCACGCTACGGCTCGCCTGAAATCACTGCGCAGAACAGTGTAAGTCTTTTTCGTACAACCACCAGTTGTCGGAGCGCGCCACCAAGCTCACGGGACAGGGTGCCCACGCAAACAACCGATAGCCCAAATCAATCGGCGCATGGACCACAAAATACCGGTACGTGCCGCCCCGCCATTCGCGCCATCGGAATGTCTGCGGATGCCATTCAGAGACGCTGGGGTCAGGCGGGGGCACGGAGGACCGGTAACGGACAAGCACCACGGGGAAGACGGCGAAGTTCATGTCAACAACGCCCTGTTTTGTAGCCGAGTACCAGGCGGGAAAGTGCAGAAATACCGGCGCTGGAGATGCCTGGCTGCTCTGCACAAACATGAGCGACAACGCGCGTTCGCCAGGCTCCATCGCAGAGAGGACCTGCGTGAACCCTCTGGCCTCGGTGGCATAGACTCGAGTGGCGGCGATGGTAACGCTCATCCAGCCGACCAACAGAAATATCGCGGCTGCGCGCCAGACGGAACGCTCTGCCGGTGAGCGCTCCAGTCCTATGACGAAGAAGGGCAGCGCGAAGACCGTGAATCTGTGATAGAGGGCCCAGCCGCTGTGTCCGCCTGAGGGCGCAAACATGACCACCACGGCGCAAACGGCAAGTGGCGCCCACACGGCCAAGCGCTTGCTGAGCCGCACTCCTGCCAGAAACGGCAGGGCCAACAAAGCAATTCCAAGTGCGACGCTCACCCAGAACGGCCAAATGCCGAGCAGCCGCGGAAAGAATCCTGTCAGGCGCCCGCCCCAGGAGTGGGGGTCAGGCGAAGCAATCCAACCAAGATCCCAAACCACTGGTGCCTGCGCACCGGGATCGACCCGCGTGCGAAAGTACCAAAGCAAAGTTACCGGAAGCGCCGCGGCGATCGGGCTGACGGCGAGCGCCGTTTTCCGAAAATTGCCGGTATCCAGCCAGACATAAAGGCAAGCGACAGCGCCGAAAAACACGTAGATCAGGGCATGGCTGAAGAACAGCAACATGGAAAACAGCGCGACCCAGATCGTGCTGCGCAGCGTCGGCTTCCGGGTATGCCGGATGACAAATGCCAGGAAGAGCAATCCTATGGGAGTAGCGACCAGGAAATTCAAAAATCCCCAGTAATAGCTGAAGCCGTACATGGCAGGTATCGTCAGCAAAGCCCAGTACGTATCGGCGCCGGTTTCTCGCATCACCACTGCCGTAGAAACGGGCAGCGCGGCCAGTGCGACGCTAACCACGATCTTGCAGGCTGTAACGATCCCAACCAGAGGAGTCAGCGCGTACACCAGCATGTAGCCGAACAGATATGGTGTGAACCAATTCACCCAGAACAGGTCTGCGAATCGAAATGCCGGATCATGCAAATTGCGCAACAGCGCGACCTGGGCCGCGTGTTCCGGCAGATCCATCATTGGCGGATAGGTCGCCAGCCACACAGGAATCGTGGCCAGCAGGCTGGCGGCAACTAGAAGCAACATCTCCCGTGTCCGCGCAGTGCTGATTGCGGAAAACCCGTCCAACATCCGCGCGCGCAGCGCTGGGGCTTGGCTTTCTGTAATCGCTTCGATAGTCATCGATCTTGCCGTTGCTCGAGTACCGACGTCTTGAGAACCTGCCGCCGTAAGTACACGAGTCCCTCCGTCCTGATTGCACTGCCTCTGCCAAACCAATCGACCGATACCACGGCCCGCAATGTGGCTTGGCTGCTTGAGTTACGAGATCTTCGAGGGAAACCGCTCGTTGCCCTTCCTCATCCCCAAGCGCCTTTAGCCCCACTTTGGGAGTGATTTGGCGCGGCATTCGAGCCTTCAGCACAGCAAGCCCAATGTATTCAGCGGAATACGGTATTTCCGACGCGCTCCCGATTTGGCACAGAAGGTGCTTCAGAATTACTGGATGGAGCACCCTGATTCACGCCGGCAATCTGATGGGCGACTCTCTCAACGCAGTCATGACATCCGCAACGAGACCTGAAACCGAAGCGGGAACGGAAGTCGCTCCGGCGGCGGCGACCGATGGCGTAGAACACGCTGCGCCCGGAAACAAGAATTGGCTCGAGTGGGCCATCCTGGCCGCGCTCGCCGTTGCGATGCTGGCGCAGTTGTGGACCAGCGTCGTCCAGCTTTCCATCACCTCCGACGAGGTCGATCACCTTCACGCCGCTTATCGTTACTGGCAATGCAACGATTTCGGTTGGAACCCCGAGCATCCTCCGCTGGTAAAGCTCGTCGCCGGCCTGCCGCTGCAGTTCATGAACGTCAAGGACCCATTCCCACACGCCTGCGGCGCGCAGAACTCCAAGGTGCTCGATTTTCTGGCCGGCCACCAGTTCGTATTCTCCAATCCGGAAATCATGCTAACGGCGGCGCGGTTCGCCGTATCGCTGTTCTCCATCCTGTTGCTGCTGACCGTCTGGTTTTTCACGCGCAAAATGTTCGGGACACCTACCGCAATCATCGCCGGGTTGCTGGTTGCATTCGAGCCGAACATCCTCGCGCACGGAGCGCTGGTCACCACCGATATCGCGGCTTCGGCTGCCATTCTTCTCACTTTGTATGCCCTGTATTGCTACATCACCGAGCCAAACTCCACGCGCGTGATTGCGCTCGGCCTGGCGCTGGGCTTCGCACTTTGCGCGAAGCATTCGACCGTTCTGCTCGCAGCCATGTTGCCGGCGGTGTTGCTGGCTGACGCGCTGGTTCCGCGCCGTCCCGAGCTGGGCCGCCGCTTGCTGCGCTACGCGGGCGCAATTGCCGCCGCATACGCTATCGGCTTCGTGGTGCTTTGGGCCTGCTACGGATTCCGTTATGCGGCAAGGCCGTATGGCGCAGCCGTCTGGACTCCGCCCTGGCTGGACGCAGCGCATGGCGCATTCATTACGCTGGTCATCCCGCAGTTGAAGCACTGGCACGTTTTTCCCGAGGCTTATCTGGTCGGCTTGCAGGATGTACTGGTATGCTCCGAGCTTGGTCGTCCCACGTTTCTGCTGGGCAAGCTCTACCGCAGCGGCACCTGGCGATACTTCCCGGTCTCGGCATCCATCAAGTTCACGCTGCCGCTTCTGCTGATGGTGCTGGCGTCGGCATTGGCCGCGCGCTTCTGGAAGACCAGATTCCGCCAGTTGCTTTGCCTGGCCTTGCCCGCGTCGATTTATCTCGCCTTCAGCATGACTTCGCGGTTGAACATGGGCATACGGCATCTGCTGCCCGTGCTGCCCCTACTGATCATCTTTGCCAGCGCCGGCGTTTGGGAGATCGCGCGTAGTCGGCGATGGGCAATCGTCGCACTCTGCGTGCTGCTCGCGTTTCACATCGTGTCATCGCTGCGCGCTTATCCTAACTATCTCAGCTATGCCAACGAAGCCTGGGGCGGGCCTAGCGAAACTTACAAGTATCTGGCCAACTCCGATGTGGACTGGGGGCAGGCGCAGAAGATGGCGGCGGCCTACATCGCGAAGACCCATCCCACGAATTGCTTCTTCCTGCGGACCTACAACAACAAGAACAGCGACTACGGTATTCCCTGCCAGGGAATCTCTGAGATCCAGTGGGACCAGCTCCAGACCCCCTACACCGGGACGATGATCGTGAGCAGCAGCATGGTGAACGGCATCGGCGTACGCGGCGCAAGCGTGCAGACGCGGCGCGCATTCAGCGGCCTCAAGCCCGTTGCCAAGCTGGGAGGCAGCGCGCTGCTGGTGTATGAAGGCACTTTTGACGTCAGCCCGCTGGTCGCGGCGCAGGTCTTGGTACAGGCTCGACACATCGAGGGGAATGAGCAAGCCGTAATCGAGATGGCGCAAAAAGCCTCGGCGTTGGATCCGAGCAGCGGCGATGCCCATGCCGTGATTTGCGGCGCCTACCATGCGCTTGGGCAGCAGGCGCAGGCCCAGCAGGAGTGCGACACCGCACTGGCGCTGGTGCGCAAAGACCCGCAATACGGTCCCGAGCAGGTGCAGTATCTTAAGGATTTCATTCTTCGCAATGGACTTCAGATCAGAGACAGCAACTAGCGGCCGTCCAAACTTTCTGGATGAGCTGATGCCGCTGGCGCGCCTGCGCTGGATTCAGTTGCTTGCGCTGGCTGCCCTGCTGGTCGTCGTCGGGGCCGTCTCGTTTCAACTTAAGTTTTCCGTTCTCGATCTCGACGTGTGGTGGCACCTCAAGGTGGGCGACTGGATCGTCCAGCACGCCGCCTTCCCGCACACCGGAATCCTGTCGCGCAGCGCGGCCGCTCGGTCTTGGGCGGCTTATAGCTGGGGCTACGAAGTGCTGCTGTCGCGCTTCTACGCCTGGTTTGGATTAATTGGGATTGGCCTGTACGGCACCGCGCTTACGCTGATGGTGGCCTTCAGCATTTACTGGATGCTGCGGCGGCTCTCAGGAAGCTTCTGGATCGCATTACTGCTGGCGGCCCTCTGCTGCTACTCATTTCTGTTCCTGATGATGCCGCGCCCGGTCTTTTTCTCCATCGCCTTGCTGTGTGTGACTCTTACCTTGTTGTTCCGGGCGCAGCGGACCGGCGACATTTGCCAGCTCTACTGGCTGCCGCTAATTCTCTCGCTGTGGGCGAACCTGCACATCCAGTTCATCTACGGACTAGCGGTTTGGGGGCTGTTCGTCGCGGTGAATCTTGCGCAGCCGGTGGCGCAACGCCTGGGCTTTGCTCCGGGATATGTGGCGGAAGCAACGCTGCCGGCAGAATCTCTTGCAGCGCTGTTCGGGGGGTCGCTAGTTGCAACCCTGATCGGCCCCTATTCCTACCATCTTTATGGTGTCATCTTCGCCTATTCGCGTTCGCAGCTCATCTACTCCATGATCACCGAGTTGCAGCCGCTGAGCTTTCGCGCCACCGAGAACTTTGTCGAGTTGCTGCTGGCCGGGACCGCATTCTTCGCCATCGCATGGCAGAAGCGCGTCGACCTGTTCAAGCTGGCCTTGATGGCGATGGCATGCGGGGTGGCGTTCCGCACCATGCGCGATTCCTGGTTCCTGTGCGTCTCGGCGGCGGCGTGCATCGCGGACACACGGCCAGAGACGACCGAACGCGAGAAGGAAGACAAACCGCTGGAGCTGGCAGGAGTATTCGCCGCAGTCGCCGTCGTCCTGGCGATCCTCGCCCCGGGGCTTGAGTTCAACGCGCGCGGTTTGGATCGCGCTATCACCGGCCGATTCCCCGTGAATGCGGCGAACTTTGTTATCCAGAACCGCATTCCCGGGCCGCTGTTCAACAACTTCGATTGGGGCGGATTCCTGGCCTGGTACCTGCCTGCGTATCCGGTCGTCATCGACGGACGTACCGATCTCTACGGCGAGGAGCTCGACCAGAAGCTGTTCACCACGCTCAATGGCGAATCCTCCTACAAAACCGATCCCTACCTGAATGACGCCGGACTCGTCCTGCTGCGCCGGCAAGATGGGCTGAGTTCCACACTTGCGCTCGATCCCCGTTTCCGCAAGGTCTACGAGGACCAGATGGCGGTGGTGTTCGTCAGGCAGTGAAGCGATCTGCCGTCCACCCAACTCGATTTCCATCCGGGTATACAGGCTGTGGAAAGCTCGCGGTCAGAAGGCTTTGTAACAGGGCACGGGGGGTGCTCAGGACTATGCCACGGCACAAATGGCGCGAAGAGATGGAAAGTCTCAGGTAGCGACGGGAAAGGGTAGGCGTGTTTCGCCGTCTGTGGCAGGGGACAGGGTATGAACGACCCGTCACAGACGGCGAACCTGGCCTTAGCTGAGGTTACTGGCGATCTTGGTGAACTCAGCGTTTATTGAGGAAGCGAGTTGACCCATGCCAGCGAGGGCGCCCAGGGCAACGATGAGCCCGATCAATGCGTATTCGATCAGGTCTTGGCCAGATTCTTCTTTGTGCAGGTTCTTGAGTATCTTAATCATTTTGGAAGTGGCTCCATGTCCCAGGTTGGGATTTCACGGGGAGCATAGCACTAAAGCGGCATTGACAATCAGACAAAGCTCCGATGACGAAACGGAGGTAACCAGGAAATCGTGGTTACCTGAATAGGCCCTCATTACCCCTAACCAGCACCACAGCCACGTTGTCCCGGTAAACCTCGCGAAATCCCGGCAACGTGCGGAGCGCTTGCGCCATTGGGGAATTCGCTTCCAGCAGGATGGTCTGAGCGCGCGCGAAGGCTGGGTCAGACTCGAGCGGAACTTCCGCCTGCATGAGCCTGAAGTATGCGAGGTAAACCTCGTCGGGATAGAGATCGGTGCGACTGTCGATGGAAACCGGATACTCGGGCAGGTACCAGGTCAGGAAGCCTCCCCATCCGTACGTGTTGAAGACGGGCTGCGGCAGATGGTTCTGGCGGATGTAGGCGGCTGCGCGCACGGGAAAGGTCTCGCTGAGTTTCGGCAGCAGCAAGAATTTCGGCTTTACGGCAACGATGACGAGCAGCACCAGCGCCGCTACGCCCAGCATTTCTCCGCGTCTCCAGCGCGATCGCCCGCCTGCTGGCTCATTCGCCTGCTCGTCCCGCAAAGCATTGCCGATGATGGCAACCGAGCACACTACCACGAACCAGTTGTCCCGCATGGTGCGAAAGGAAATCGCGGCGGAGAAGATCAGCAGCGCAATCAGAAAGAGATCGCGCGAGCGGCGGCGTCCCAAGGCGAAGAAAGCCGTCATGGCCAGCAGCATGAGCAGATAATCCTGCGGCTGGCGGAAGCGCAGCGAGTGCAGCTCGCGGAAATAACGGTCCGCAGCCGAGTGGGTTGCGCTATACCAGAGCAGCGCGTGCAGGCGCCAGCCATATGGCGAGACGAACGTCGCCAGAAACGAAGCCGCGGCGACTGCTCCTAAAGTGCGGAGCCGCATTGCGGACGAATAGGCACCGAACCAAGTCGCACCGGAACGCCGGCTAACCTGTTCGACAATTGCTGCGACGCAGAACAGCGCCAGCGCCAGCAGTCCATACGAGAACTGCCGATCTAGATTCACCCACGCGACGAAGACGAGCGGCAGCCAGAACAACACGCGAGCATCGCCGGTGCGCCGCGCGCGAAGCAGCAGCGTCAATTCAACCGCCAGCAGGATGATCGAACACAGCGCCGGCCGGGGCTGAAGCGGCATCAGGCAGAACTGCGCAATAGCAGCCAGAGCAATCGCCGGCCAAAACTTCCTGCTGGTGCGGAACGCCAGCGCAACGAGCGCGGCGGCCATCGCCACCTGCAGATACATTAGCCGCGTCGGCAGGCCCAAGGCTCCGGAACCTGCGACCAGCGTGTCGAATCCCCAGCTCGCATCCACCCACGGCAGCGCCGGCCACTGCGAGAAGAGCCCGCTCCGCGGAATCGCGTGGTTGTGCAGGATCCACTGGCCGGTGCGCTGTCGCCACCAGATGTCATTATTCGTGAGCGCAAGAAGATGATTGCACTCATACACCGCGAAGGCAGTGAATGTCGCCACGAGCGCGGCCACGCGTAGCGGAAACTCATACCAGCGATATGCATGGGCGCGCGCCGAGACCGGGGATGCGACGGAGGCAGGAGACATGTCGAGGTAGTCGTCGCCGGCGGCCGGCTTTATCTCCTCTTAATCGTGCCCACACTGCCCGGTTGTTGTGCGCCGGACAGCCTTCTTGTGCCGCCGCCGGGATCGTGCGCCGTGTTATGGCACATCAGCACGCAAGTCTTCGCGCCCGAATCGTAAGATATGGGCCACCGGGTGCCGTTGGGATCGGTGTCCTGGCCGACGACATTGGTATCGAAATCAACCATGCGCAGGCCAGTAGGATTCGCGCTGGTGGCCGTCATGCCGTGCGCCGTGTGGCACGTGGAGCAGGAGAAGCCGTCGGTGTACACGTGATTGTTGTGGCCGCTCCACGATACGCTCTGCATGACAATGCTCAGATTGTGGCACTTGGCGCACATGCCGTAGGGACCGTTCACGCTGAGGTCCGGCTGCGGGTTCAGGTTGATGGTGATCAGCGTACCCGGGCCGCCCGGCGCCTGGCTGTCTTCGTAGTCGCGCTCCAGAATGTGCCACCAGCGCGAGCCGTGCGGGCCGTTCGGTCCCGAGCGGCCAAATTCGCGGTTGTCGTCGGCATTGTGGCAGTCCGTACAGAAGATCTGTACGCCCATGGTGCGGCCATTGGTTGTGCCACCATTGAAGTCGAGCATGGTGGTCAGCAGGCTGGGCTGCGGCAAGCTACTGGTGCGTGTGTGCATCACCGGATGACTCGACTTGGCCGCCACGTTCATCTGCGGAATCACGTTCAGCGGATCGCTGTTCGCCCGCAGCGGCAGATAGCCGTAAGGATTCGTGCCCGCGCCCTTGCCCGAGCTGTAGCCGTGGCAGCGCAGACAGCTTTCATATTGATTGACGATCGGATTGACGATCGTCGTGCCGTCCATGGCCACGCCTTCGGCTCCAATCTGCGAGCCGCGAATCAGCGGCGGAATATTGAACGACGTCACCTGCTGCGCCGCGTGGCCGTTGTGGCAATCGGCGCACGTGGCGTGGCGATTGTTATTCAGCACCGCCGGCTCGGCCGCATCGTGCTGATTGCTTCCGCTGGGAAACGGATGGCTGATCTTCTGGTATTCGGCAAAGACGTTGGGCGCCGCCGGAGAAATGTTGGTGCCCCCGCTGTGGCAGCCGGCGCAATCGGCTTCGTTGGTGCCGCGCAATAGGCGCACCGGGCCGCCGGCGTTATGCGAGGTGTGGCAGGAGACGCAGGCATTGGCCGCGATGGTTCCGTAGCTTCCCAGTTGCGCCTGCCCGGAGACCGTATTCTGCGCCGTTGCGTGAATCGCCACCGGCCATCCCGCCAGTGGGTTGACCTGGTTCTGCCCGCCAATCTGCGTGCGCGTCGGGTCATGGCAGGCCAGACACATCTGTCCGCCGGAGCTGTCGCGCACCAGGAAGTTCTCCGACAATTTATCCAGCGACTGCACGTGCGGATTGTGGCACGACGTGCACTCCACGTTCCCGTTGATGAGCTTGATCGCGCCCGTTTTGTCTCCGGTAACGCCTTGCGATACCAGGCTCGCGATCAGGTCGATGTTGTCGTGCAGCGGCTTGACCAGACTGAACGGATGCGAGCTCTGCAGCTGTGTGGTGAAGTCGTCGCCCTGCATCCAGCCTCCGGTCGTCGGCAGCTGGCCGAAGAGCACGGTGTCGGCCACGGCGACGGTGCCGTCGTGGCAACTCAGGCACATATTGCTGTCGCCGCCCAGCGGCAACTGCTGGTTGCCGTGGTTCGACTCCGACTGACTGGTGTAAGTCTGATAGGTCGCCGTCGACAGCGTCTGGTTCCAAAGGCCTGCATTGCCCGCCGAGTGCGGCACGTGGCAATAGATGCACGGGCCGTTCCCGGGCCCCTGAATCGGCGAAGGTCCGCCTGCCGAAAGATTGTGCATGCCAAGCACGTCGCCCGTGATATCGCCATGTCCTATCCGCATGCGCGACTGCGGGGCATTCTGCTGCACAGGCTGGGAGGACTCTGACCGGATCGGCGCGCCCTTCCTCGGTGGTACCTGTTTGACTTGCGCCAACGCTGTCCCCAGCACGGCGAAACCGAGCACGCAAGCCAGGGCGCACCTCAACTTCACTGCACGCCTCCCTTCGCCTGCTTCAGCCCGTCGTACTGGAACATCTGCACACGGTGGTTATACGAATCCACCACAAACACGCGATCGTTGCGGTCGATGAAAAGGCCCGTGGGCAGCCGGAAATCCCCAAATCCCGTGCCCTGCTGGCCGAAGTAATACAGCAGCCGTCCCTCGCGATCGAACACCTGCACCATGTTCAGCGACCCCTCGACCACATAGAGGTGTCCTTCGGAATCGATCCCGATGCCTTTGGGCCGGAACATCGCCCCCCCGCCGTCGCCGACGCTGCCCACGCCGTACTGGAACTGACCCGAGCGATCGAGCGCCTGCACCCGGAAGTTCATGGCATCCACTACGATCAGGTCCTTGCCGTCCAGCCGCAGCTCGGTGGGATAGTTGAACTCGCCCGGCTGCGTCCCTTCCTTGCCCATGGTCCGCAGCACCTCGCCGTTCATGGCCAGCACGTAAATCTTGTTGCGCAGCGTGTCGGTCACGTAGATATGCTGCTCGGCATTGTCGATCGCAATTCCCGTCGGCCGCTTGAAGAAACCTTCGCCCCCCTTGATGCTGCCGAGGGCATGCTGATATTTACCATCGGCATTGAAGACAAAAATCTTTCCTGACTCGGAGTCGGTGACGTAGATATTGTCCTTGTCATCCACGACAACGCACTGCGGCGCCAGCATCGCGTCCTTGCTCTTGTCGAAGCGCTCGATGAACTTGTACTTCAACTGCACTGGATCGAAGATGTGCACGCCGTGCGCGCCCGGGTCGGTAACAATCACCCGCCCGCGCGAGTCCTCGACCACGCTGTAGGGGCGTACCAGAAAGTGCAGGTCGGGCGCGCCCACCACCAGGTCGAAGACGCGGGTGAAGAAGCCGGGCTTGGCGCGCACGTCGCGGTCCGTCTGGATACTGCGCAGGTAGGTCAGCTTGCGTCCGCCCTCCAGCAGCAGTTGCGGCACCTGTACCGTGGTGGTCTTAGGCTTGGACTTGGCCGCCCCAGGCGCCGCCAGCAGCATCGCCACTGCGATGATGCACGCACACCTGTAGAGTCTCCCGCCAGCTTTCGTTAGAAGAAATTGAACCATCGGTACACACCAATATAAACCGACGAAATCCGGGCTGGCGGCGCTCCAGAGGCACTGAATCCTTGCACTAAATGGGTATATCCACCATTCATGCCCAGTTGGCGGAATTGGTACTGGAAGTAGGCGGTCTCTGCCTCGTAATTGTTAAAAGAAAAAACTCCGATGTTGTTGAAATTGTTTTTCGAGTTCACGTAGGTGAACGAGGCATTCAGGTGCCGCTTGGGAGCTGCGGACGCTGAAAACGCGTAGCTGGTGCCACCATACATCACCAGCAGATTGGTGGGAATAACGGGCGGCAGCGGCGTGGGCACCAGGCCGCCACTCGTGGCCAACGAGTTGCCGTCCGACTTCGAATAGGTGGCGCCGACGGAGTACTTTCTCGCGCCCAGGTTAACGGAGAAGGTCTGACTGCTGTTACTGGTTCCCGGTAAGGCCGTGAGGCCGCTGCGGCCCGCTCCGGCACTCGCGTTGAAGAAGAACGTCGAGCCCAGTTTCCGGCCGGCGCTGCCGGAAAAGGTGTAGGACGATGTGTTATACGTAACCAGATAGCTCTGCACATTCTGGATGTAGTCGAAATAGCCGTTCACCTGCCAGGCGCCAATATGTCGTCCGTAACTTGTGCTCGCCGCGAACCCTAACTGGTTCTGGCTGCTACCGTCTACTGTGCTATCAAAAACCGTGAGTGACGTTCCCAAAAAGCCCCCGCCGAGCACTCGGTTATAAAAAACGCCAGCATCATAGAGATTAGATCCGAAGCTCTCGCCCGCAAACGACTGCTCACGCCGCTCAAATTGACCCTGCACCTCGAAGTTCCGAGTGAAGGAATACGAAGTATTGAACAGAAAATTCAGGCCATGCGACGATTCCTCGTTCGCGGTTTGCTGTATTCCGACAACTCCACTTTGGCCGGCTGTCGAGTTCTGATTCGTGACGATGCCGGAGTTCGAGGATGCAGCACCTGCCGCGCTAACGCCGCTGGATGCACCGGGGATCAGAGCTTGGTAAAGTGAACCCGAAAGGTTGTCGGTATAGCTGCCGCTCGCCACAAGGTTCAGCTTGCTCGTGGGATGGAAGTTCAGGGTGGCAACCGCCACATCGACCGCGCCGTTAAAGCTGTAGCCCAAGTAATCGGAATTTATGTCGCTGCGATTGAATGACGACGTGAAGGTGCCATTCCAAGGGAGTGGATGCGCGACACTCAGGCTGTATGTAGTGTCGTCCGAATTCGACGTTGCCGTCTGGCCGCCAATAATTACCCCCGGAATCAGCGACTCCGAGGTCCCGTGGCTTATCGCTCCGCTGAGGCCGAAACCGAAAAGGTTGTAGCTTGACGACAAATTGAAAGAACGGAAATGCGAGTTTCCGCTCTCGTTCGACCCATAGAGCGAATAGTCGCTGCTCCCTTGCTGATAGCCAAAACTCAAGCTGGGCAAACCGGGAACAAACGCCCCCCAGTTGATACCAAAATTCTGGTTGTTGCCATTCGTGTTCAGGCTGCTGATTCCCGGTATCCCATAATTGCCGGTGCTGTTGAAGTTTGCGCTGTAATTGATTGCGCCCGGATAGTGGCTGCCCGAAAAGATAGAGGACGTGAGGCTGACGCCGGAGGCGTCGGAGATGGAGCCAATGCCGGAGTTGCTGCGCGACTGGTTGTAATAAGGATTAATGGAAAAAGAGACAAAGCTCGGGTTGTAATAATAGCCGTTGAAGGCTGCGGTTCCGCCGAATCCCAGGTTGTGACTGGATTCGATATCGTTGCCGTAAGTATCGCTATATCCCGCATTAATGGTTCCCGAGGAGGTCAGACTCAGGTTTTCGCCAAGGGTAATCTGCGCTGCCGCGGGCAGCGAAAGCAGCAGCATCCCAACCAGAATCAGGCACGCAGTTTGAACTCGCCTTGCCAACCCCCACCCACTTTTGGTCCTCTTCGAGACCTTTTCAGTGGCCAGTGACCAGTGGTCAGTGGCCAGTAACTGCTCGCGTCCCTTTACTTTCCCCACGTTTCCGGGTAGAGCGAACCTTCAGGTTCGCGTCCCGGCCTTTCACGTTTCCCGGTAGAGCGAACCTTCAGGTTCGCGTCCCGGCCTTCCCACGTTTCCCGGTAGAGCCAACCTTCAGGTTAGCGTCCCCGGACTTCCCACGTTTCCCGGTAGAGCGAACCTTCAGGTTCGCGTCCCGGCCTTTCACGTTTCCCGGTAGAGCGAACCTTCAGGTTCGCGTCCCCGGACTTCTCCATGCCGGTAGAGCGAACCTTTAGGTTCGCGTCCCCGAACTTCTCCATGCCGGTAGAGCGAACCTTTAGGTTCGCGTCTCCGGGCTGTAATATCTCGGGGCTTTAGCCCCGGGGCTAAAGCCCCTCCGAAGAACTCTGTGACGCAGGCCTAAAGGCCTGCTCTACCTCAACACTCCCTGCGACGCACGCCTAAAGACCTGCTCTACCCTTACAACGTCTCGACTTTCGCGTTCTGTTGCAGCCGCTTGTCCAACGCGGTGCGCACCTGCTCCGTCTTGTTCTTCTCCAACTGTTTGCGGAGCTCAACCTTCACCTGCTCATAAGGAGTCCTGCCGGCGGGAACGTGCTTGTTCATGCGGAAGATCACGTAGTTCGGCCCAACTTTGATCAGGCCGCTCGTATCCCCGTCCTTCATCTTCAGCGCAGGAGCCAGCATCTCGGGGGGCATTTTGTCGCGAGATACCCACTTGTGGTCGCCCAGCATCACCCGGTAATCGTCATCGGAGACCTTTTCCGCCAGCAGTCCGAACTCCATGGCCGTCTTCGTCGCCTTGGCCTGCTTGTAGGCCTCGTCGGCGCGCTTTTTCGCCTCTTCTTGTTGCTTCGGCGTGGCGTTCTCCGGCGGAATGATCGAAATCGTCTGGATGGCAAAGGACTCCGGGTAGCCGAAGCGCGCAGGATTCTTGTCGTAGTAGGACCTGACTTCGGCCCATGAAAGGGTAGACTTCCGCTCTACCTCGCTTTTCAAGAGCTGTTCGATCAGCAGCGAGCGCTTGATCTTCTCCTGGAGCGCTTTCTCGTTACCACCGAATTCGGACTTTATGTATTGCTGGAACTGTGCAGGACTGTCGAACTGCTTGCTAAAGTCGGCCTCTGCCTTCTTGATTCGTTGAGGGGAAATGGTCAGGCCGCGCTTCTGCGCGTCCTGATAGACCAATTCCTCAAAGACAATCATCTGCAGAGCGCCCTTGCGGATGCTGGGCTCCATGTCGGCCGGAATCTTTCCGCCGTGTTGCGCGGCATACGGGAAGATCGCGTACTCTTCGCGTACCAGGTCCACGTCCGTAAGCACCACGCCGTTAACCCGCACGACCGGCTTGCCCGCAGCCTTCAGGTATGCGGATGGAACGCTGAATTGCGATGTTTGCTGTGTCGGCTGATGGGAGGCTACCTGACCCTGGACGTTTGTGAGGCTGAACAGAACCGTTGCGCAGATTGAGAGCTTGAACTTCATTTTCCTCACCCTTATTCCTCACCCCTGAGAAATTGGGGAGAGAGAACGTTCTCTCTCCCCGAGGCATTGCCAATTAGAAGGTCGTCGGGATGGTGTAGCTTCCGTTGGACTCGTTGGCCTCTCCACCGTGGCACTGGCGGCAGAATTGCGCCGTCTGGTTGGAGGTGCCGCTCAGGTTATTGGCCGGGTTATAGGGCGCACGAATGAAGAACATCGTGGCGTAATAACCGCTGGGCAGACCGGAGTTCGGTCCGTTAGTGACCTTCACCACGTTCATCACGTGCTGGTTGTGGCAGGTGGTGCACTGTACGGTCGGCAGGTTGTTGTAAGCAACGGTCTGGACGAAGAAGCCGTAGTTCTGCACGAAGTGCGAGGAATTCGGGCCGGTCATCAAAATGCTGCCGTTCGCGGCAATCGTGCAGTCCCAGTTGTACTGGCCGCCGCAACCAACCGTAGCGTTGTCGCCCACCGGGTGATCGTTGAGGTAGTCGCCGACGGTGTTGCCGTCGTGACCGAGCAGTGTCGGAGGCTTGTTCGGGCCGTAGGTGGCCGGCAAGCTCTCATACACCTGGTTCAGCATGTGGCCGCCAGTGGCGATGTTGCCGTCATGGCAGCTCAGGCAGGTCATGGTGTCCAGGGCGACTGGATCGTTGGACTGGAGGGTTGACGGGAACGTCAGGGCATAGGAGCCGATGGTGCCGTTCCTGTACGTGCCGCCGGTTTGGAAAGTCTGGCCGTACAGAGGCTGAACGTTCTGGCCCCACAGGGCATCGTCGCCGCTGGTCTGATCAGTGGTGGAGAAGCCGTTACCACGCGCGCCGCTATGGGGAGCGTGGCAACCAGCGCAACCGCGACCGTAATTGAGGTGAGCGCCCAGCACGTCGGACGTGGGGGCTTGGATCTGGGCCACGGCAAACATCCCGACGGCCAGAACCATGATCGTTACTAAGATTGCCTTCTTCATGAGATCGATCTCCTGATGTGAAGCTGCTTTGGAGTCCGGGCCCCATCGTCCTCCGCATGTCACAAATGCACGTGATACGCCGAAGTGAATGGCCGCTCAGTTCCTGCTAAGTTGTTGAATTATTTACGCTAGAGAAGGAGCGACTTTGTGGCCCGGAAGGTGCCGGAGCGTGAAAAGAGCCACTTTCCCCAAGCGCGTCGCGAAATGCCCCACTGCTGAAATGGTGCCCCGGGTTCTAGAGATGGTGCCCCAGGTTCGTCCGCCGCCGCGGCCACGTTGCCTCCAAAAGAACGGGCGAACCCTTCGACAGGCTCAGGGCAGGACGTGGGCCGTGGGGCCACCAATCAAAGACGCTAGCATCCCATTTCGGGAATTCTTGCTTATCTTCCTTTCGCAGTCGCGCGCTTTCCTCTTGGTTCGCTCGCCCGCAGCCGATAAACTGATGGCGCCGAAGCTACTCCTTCGGTCCGCAGCGATGTCGAAGTAGTTACTGCGGCGTGATCTTTGACAAACTGGAGGGAAAGCAGAGAGCAGGGCGCTTAGCTGCGTAACTGCTTACTCTTGACTACTTTCCGCTATCTCCAATGTTTTGACGACTTTACCGGTTGTCTTGTAACTTGCTGATTCTAAGTTGCTTATGTCAGCCGTTAAGTGCTTTGCGCAGACGACTTTGCAGCCAAAGTCGTCATAACAAAGACCTTGCTGGAGGGGGGAGGGGTACCTGAATTGACCGTCTCTCGGGTGGCGGGGTGGTAAATCTTACTCGGATGCCACCGCTCGCGACTTCTGCCGCGCCTTCAGCCATTCCATCCAGCGATCCACTCCGTCGCCAGTCGTGCTGGAGACCTCGATGATCTCCATTCCGGGATGAACGCGCCGTGCGTTCTCGCGCGCCACTTCGGCCTTGAACGGCACATAAGGCAGCAGGTCGATCTTGGTGAGCAGCATCAGCTCCGACTTGAAGAAGATGGAAGGATATTTCAGCGGCTTGTCTTCGCCTTCGGTTGTCGAGAGCAGCACGATCTTGGCGTCCTCGCCGAGGTCGTAGCTCGACGGGCAAACCAGGTTGCCGACGTTCTCCACGATCAGCAGGTCGAGTTCTTCGAGCGGCCAGTCTTCGAGATGGCGCTCGATCATGTGCGCGTCGAGATGGCAGGTTCCGCCGGTTGTGATCTGCTTTACCGGAAAGCCGAACTTCGCCAGTCGTCGCGCGTCGTTCTCGGTCTGCAAGTCGCCGGTGAGAACGGCGACGCGATCGCTGTGGTCCATGCGCTCGAGCGTGCGCTCCAATAGCGCCGTCTTGCCCGAGCCTGGCGCGCTGATGAGGTTCACGCACAGCACGCCGTTCGCGCGATAGCGCTCGCGCAGTTGCTCGGCGAGAATCTGGTTCTCGCTGAGGACCTTCTTTTCAACGACGACTCGGTTCATTCGTCTACTTCCATATACGCGATGTCGAGTTCTTCCCCGCTGACGCATTGCGTGCCAAAGTGGCCGCATTTTGGGCAGCGCGGATCGAACTCGATCATGCGGAAATCATGCTCGCACTTGGCGCAGCGCTGAATGCGCGGAACGAACTCCAGCTCCAGTGTGAGCGGCTCGCGTTCGGTGTCCTTCACCAGCACCTCGAAGCCGAACTGCAAGGCATCGGCATCGACGCCGCAAAGCTCTCCAATCTTAACGCCGACTTTGGAGATGTGTCCGTTAGGATGACGCTCGGCTTCCTGATCGACGCAGTCGAGGATGGAAGCGGCAATGCCGAGTTCGTGCATAGGGAAATCTCATCATCGCATATAAAGTGTGGTGTCCATGATCGGACACATTGTCACCGCGGAACCTCTCAAGTCATTTTTCAGAAACATTCTCCGCCAAATTCCGTCTATCTGCTAAGCAGGTGCGCTGGTCTACGTGTGTCTGGGGCGCAAGACAGATTAGGTAGCTCACCATGGCAGACGATTTGCAACTCTCAGGACTCGCTCGTTCCGCTCGCCGCGAGCGCTATCGCTCGACGCATTCGCTCGCCTGGCTGAGTCGCTGGGGACGAATCTGGGCCATCGGCTTCGTGTTGTGGACGGTGCTGGCATTCCTAAGCGCCGCGGGAGCGCACGTCTACACCGCGTCGATGGGCAGCCCGGAAAGCTGGGCGCAACTGCTCGCCTGGAACGTCACCATCTCCTTCGTGTGGTCGCTGCTGACGCCGCCGGTTTACGCGCTGGCGCGCCGCTTCACCTTCGAGCGCAGCAACTGGACGCGGATGCTGCCGCTGCATCTGGCCATCAGCGTGACGCTGACCTTCCTTTCCGCTTGCCTCATCGTCTGGCTTGAGCCCTTCATTACATGGACGCCGCAAGCGCATCTGCCCTACTTGTCGCACGTGCTGGCACGCGCTTTCATGGATCTTCAGCGCTACTGGTACATCGTGCTCATCACGCAGGCCATCAGCTATTACGCCAAGTATCGCGAGCGCGAACTGCAATCGTCGCAACTGGAAGCGCAACTGGCGCTGGCGCAGCTCGACGTGCTCAAGAGCCAGCTCGAACCCCACTTCCTCTTCAACACGCTGAACTCCATTGCCGCGCTGGCGCGCAATGACGGACTCGCCGCCGAGAACATGACGCTGCAACTGGCCGACCTGTTGCGCTCGTCGCTGGACGCGATGGGAGTGCACGAAGTACCGCTCAGCCGCGAGCTTACGCTGTTGCAGAAGTACATCGACATTCAGCAGATGCGCTTTCAGGAGCGGCTCAGCGTCGAGATGGACATCGCCTCCAACACGCTTTCGGCGTTGGTGCCGAACATGATTTTGCAGCCGCTGGTGGAGAACGCGATCCGTCACGGCATCGGTCCGCGGCGCGCGCCTGGCCACGTGCGCATTTCCAGCCGCGTGGTCTTCGACGAGCTGTGGATGGAGATTGCTGACGACGGAATCGGCCTGGCGCGCTTCGACGGCTCCGTTCCGCCTGAAGGCGTCGGCTTGCGCAACACACGCGCGCGCCTGCAACAGCTCTACAACCACGAGCACCGGCTGATCATGGAAGATGCGCCCGAAGGCGGCTGCGTCATCAAGATCCACATTCCATTCCGTACCTATACCGAGGAGGTCACGACCCGCGATGCCCATCCGAGTATTGCTTAGCGACGACGAAGCTCTGGCCCGCGAACGCCTGCGCAGTCTGCTGGACGACGAACCCGATCTGGAGATCGTGGCCGAATGCGGCGACGGCAAGTCGGCCATCTCGCTGATCAAACGCGAGAAGCCCGACCTCGTGTTTCTCGACATCCAGATGCCGGAGATTGACGGCTTCGGCGTGGTCTCCGCGCTGCGCGAGCAAGCCATGCCGCTGACTATCTTCGTCACCGCCTATGATCGCTATGCGATGAAGGCCTTCGAGGTGCACGCCCTCGACTACCTGCTCAAGCCGGTTTCCAAGGAGCGCCTGTCGGAGGCGCTGGAGCATGCGCGTAAGCAGCTTCAGCATCCTTCGGAGGCAACGTTCCAGCGGCGGGTGCTGAACCTGCTTGCCGATCTGGACTCCCGGCAGAGCCCGCCGCAGCGCATCGTCATCAAGGCCGATGGCGAGATCGTCTGCCTGAAGCCGCAGGAGATCGACTGGGCCGAATCGGCGGGCAATTACGTTTGCCTGCATGTCGGCGCGGCCACGCACATCCTGCGCGAGACCATTACCTCGCTGGAAACGCGGCTCGGCCATCACCAGTTTCTGCGCGTCCACCGCTCCACGCTGGTGAACGTCGACCGCATCAAGACCCTGCGACCCTCGCTTTACGGCGACTACTCAATCCTGCTGCGCGACGGCACCAAGCTCACGTTGAGCCGCGGCTTTCGAGAGAACGTGCTGAAGCGACTGGGAACGGCGTAGAAGATCGTCCAAGGAACTGCGGGCCACCCAAGCTCCCGTCGCTTGGGTGGTTTTTCTTGCGTGTATATACGTGTCGTATATACTTAGCTGGAGGACGAAATGAGCACAGCCAGAATTTTCCGGTCGGGCAATAGTCAGGCGGTCCGCTTGCCGAAAGCATTTCGTTTCGACGTCAAATCGGTGGAGATCTTTCGCCGGGGGGAGGAGGTCGTCCTGCGGAAGCCTCGCAGAACGCTGGCACGCGCTTTTGCATTGCTGGCGGCCATGCCCCCTGATTTCATGTCGAAGGGCAGGCAGGACGAGCCGTCGCAACCGCGGAAGACGCTATGACGGCGCGCTACATGCTGGACACCAACATTTGCATCTACATCGCCAACCAGCGGCCGCTCAAAGTTAAGAGGCGTTTCGAGCGGCTGAAGGCCGGACAGGTGGTGATGTCAACGATCACCTACGGTGAACTCTGTTACGGCGCGGCAAAGAGCGCGCAATCCCACCAAGCCTTCGCCCAGTTGCAGGAATTAGTGCAGGACGTTCCCGTAGCGGCCCTGGATGAGAACGCTGGGCAGGTTTATGGGGAAGTCCGGGCCAAGCTTGAACAGCAAGGACGCCTGATTGGCAACAACGATCTCTGGATAGCAGCGCACGCACTCGCATTGGACGTCACACTGGTCACCAACAACGAGCGGGAGTTCAAACGAATTTCCGGCCTGGCGGTTGCGAACTGGGCCACGTAACCGTGGCCTGAAATCGTCTCACAGCGCTGCTGACCCCGATAGGTGGGCGAGCGTGACCTCGTTATCACCTGCTCGCGTGATTGCTGTCACGGATTTTTTCGCCGGATCAGCGTACATGTGGGAATGTGGACGAGTGTGCTCTTGAACTCCCCGCTTGCTTTGAGCCGCCCCCAAGAATCAACACTCCGAAGCGCAGGCGATGTTGTTCGCCACCGTCTCAGCCAGACGGCAATCCCTCGTAAAGGAGCAATCCTATGCGAAGCCTCATTTCCACATTCGCGATAACGGCCTTCGTCCTGGTCGCATGCGTGGTCTCATCAGCCGGCCCGCAGCAAAATGCTTCGGCGCCGTCGATAAGCGTCGCCGAACTGGAGAAAGCCGGAGACGCCTACCGCGCGCAGAAGGATTATCCGCAGGCGATTAAGTCGTTTCAGGAGGCGCTGCGCAAAGAGCCGAAGAATGCGAAGCTGTATAACAAGCTCGGTCTCGCCGAGCTGGCATCGGGCGACTACGAGGCGGCGCGCGCGTCGTTCACCAAGGCCACCAAGTGCGATCGCAACTACCCCGAGGCGTGGAACGACCTGGGTGTGGTGTCGTTTGTCGAGAAAAAATATGCAGCGGCGGTCAAGAACTTCAACAAGGCCATCGCCCTCAATGAGACGCGAGCGAACTTTCACGTGAACCTGGGCATTACCTACTTCACGATGAACCAGACCGATCGGGCGATGGTGCAGTACACGCGAGCGCTTGAGCTGGATCCGGAAACGTTAAGCCGCAGCTCGAATACTGGATTGTCGGCGCAGCTTGCCACGCGCGAAGACCGCGCCAGACTCGACTTCATGATGGCCAAGATCTACGCGAACATGGGCAATAATGATGCCTGCCTGACGTCGCTCCAAAAGGCCAAGGAGAACGGCTACGCCAACATGATGGACGTTTACAAGGATGAGTGCTTCTCCGAGGTCCGTAAGGATCCGCGTCTGGCGGAAATCGTGCCGCCACCGGCGCTGAAGTGAACTGCGACGGGCCGCATCCGATAAGCAGTTGCGGATAGTCGGCTGCGGTTTCTATCAGGGCACGACTTCAAAGGCTGCTGAAAAAGTCGGGGGCTGCAGAAAAGTCGGTTTGGGCTCGCTTTGAAGGGGCGCACCTTCACGTGCGCCGTTAGAAGCCCTTTATTTTTGTCATTACGAGCGAGTTTTAGCTCGCGAGGAACCTGCTTTTCGACTTTTTCAGCGGCCTGGTCAGTCGTGCCGCAGCACGCTCCGGCGATCTCCGGGCTAAGCGGACGAAAAAAGGCACCTGACCGTGGGCCTTGCTTCATCATGCGCATTATTTTGCGGATTGTCGCGGTCGCTATATGGTTCGCAATCATCAGCACCTTACTGCTCATCTGGAGGTTCTGGCGCTTTGGCGACCTCGCTACCCTGTGGGCGAGCGGCATCTTTGGATTGATTACATTTTTGGGATGGTTGCTGACCCTTAACGTGGGGCCTTTCGCGGGAATTCAATTGTGGCGTTTGCGGGAGAGTGGCCGAAAGTCTTCCTTGTTTCTGGCCGGATGCACCCTGCTGTACTACCTTGTGACGTGGCTAATTTCTCGGCAACACAACGTACCTAATCCTAAGTTTTAGTTAGCTCTTGGATGTAACGCGATCCTCATCGTGTTGCTGCTTTCATCGCCCGCTCGGCGTGCTTGCCAACCCGTTGAGTCCAGAAGCTCAAACTGAGATTCTGCTCACTTTGCAAACTATATTATTGCCCTAGTTCAGAAAGTACTTCGTGTATAGCGTGTCGCGTTGCGCGGGGCGGAAGCCGGCGTCGCGGATGATGCGGCGCAGTTCTTCTTCGGTGGTGCAGTTGCGCACGCCGGCGGCGCGTACCACGTTCTCCTCGATCATCACCGAGCCGACATCGTTGCCGCCGAAGCGCAGGCCGGTCTGGCAGACCTTCAGGCCCTGCGTCACCCAGCTCGATTGAACATTCTTGAAGTTGGTGAGGAACAGGCGAGAGATTGCCAGATTCTTCAGGTATTCGACCGCGGTAGCCTCATCCCATCCACGACCGCCGAGCGCCGTGTTCTGTGGCTGAAATGACCACGGGATGAACGCGGTGAAGCCGCCGGTCTCTTCCTGCAAATCGTAGATGGCCCGGAAGTGATTGATGCGGTGCTCGTAATTTTCCCCAACGCCGAACATCATGGTCGCCGTCGTCCTCATGCCGAGCTTGTGCGCGGTGCGATGCACGTTGAGCCAGTCGTCGGTGAGGCACTTCAGACGCGCGATCTTGTAGCGAACTTCGTCGTCGAGAATCTCCGCGCCGCCGCCGGGAATCGAATCGAGTCCCGCATCGCGCAAGCGCCGAATCGTGTCTTCGATGCTCAGCCCGCTGACCTCAGCGATGCAGATGATCTCCGACGCGGAGAAACAATGCAGATGCACCTGCGGAAAGCGTTGCTTCATACCGCTCAGCAGCGCCTCAAACCACTCGATCTTCAGGTCGGGATGCAGCCCGCCTTGCAATAAAACGCCGGTGCCGCCCAACTCGACCGTCTCGCGCACCTTGTCGTAAATGGTGTCGAAATCGAGGATGTAGCCTTCCTTGGCCAGCTTGCCCTTCAGCGGGCGGTAGAAGGCGCAGAAGGTGCAGTATTCGGTGCAGAAGTTGGTGTAGTTGATGTTGCGATCGATGATGTAGGTGACCACGCCCTCGGGATGCAGCTTGCGGCGCACGGCGTCGGCCTCCATGCCAATGCCGATCAGGTCATCGGAGCGATACATCTCCAGCGCTTGGGCTTTAGTCAATGACATAGGGCGACGACGAGCGACTTACAACCCCACAGCCCATTCTATCGCTCTGAAAGTGGGTGGGGGAAGTCCGTGGATGCGCGTGAGCGGTGCGATCCGTGCGTTCGAAATTGCGGGTAGCTGAATTGGACACAGGCGCGTAGTGCGCAACAATCCCGAATTGGCCGAGTTTATATGCCTGCGCAGTTTTGCCAGCCGCTTCGCTTTACTACTTTCCGGGAACTTCACCAGCCCAAGGCGCCGAATTACTAAGTGCCTGAACTCGTTTCGAAACCAGGACGGTATGAAATGAAATCACAACTTGCAAGCTGGGCGGTGGCAGGCGCTCTGGCGTTTGCCTTCTCCGCACCCGCCTTCGCGGTGCTGGGCGATAACGCCGCATCGGTGCTCGCCGACCAGGCGCGCATGAAGGGCACGCTGCACAGCGTGGACCACAGCACCTACGTCATGCACGAGATCACCGGGTCAGCCGGCGCCAGAGTGCGCGAGTACGTTTCGCCCGCCGGCCTGGTCTTCGGGATCGCGTGGGAGGGACAGTTTCCTCCCAATTTGCAGAACTTGCTCGGTCCCTATTATCAGCAGGCGCAGCAAGCCGCGGCCCAGAAGCTGGCGGCCGAAGAGCAAGCGGAGCCGCGCGTCCCACGCCGCCGCGGCGGTGCGGCCGTCATTGAAACTCCGGGACTGGTGTTCGTGCAAGCAGGACACCCGCGCAGTTTCCATGGAATGGCTTACATCCCGCAACTGGTTCCGCAGGGAATGCTTCCCGGCGACATCCGCTGAGCCGGCCCCCGGCGAGCTGCGACTACGCGCTTCGGCGGGGTGAGCTGAAAGGAGAGACATCGTGCGCAAGTTTGGACTTTTCTTCCTACTCGGAAATGTGCTCTGGTTCGCCGCCTGCGGCGGCAATGGTGGGGGATCGTCGACTGTCACCTCGGTCCAGGTAAGCTGCTCGCCTTCGATAATCAATTACAGCCAGACGAGCCAGTGCTCGGCAAGCGTTGGTGGCACGGGGAACTTCAATACAGCTGTGACATGGAGCGCAAGCACCGGAACCATTTCCTCATCGGGGCTCTACACGCCGCCAGGCGCCATGAACGCGTCTATCCAGGTCACTGTGACGGCGACCTCTGTGCAGAACACAAGTGTCGCAGGCACGGCGAGCATAACCGTGAATCCCGTTACCGCGACCGGCAACGTCGCGCCCATCATTGTTGATTCGGGCCCTGATGGCCAGGAAGTGAATATCGGCTACACCACGGTCAAACTTTGCGTGCCGGGAACTCAGACCTGCCAGACCATCGACCATATCCAGGTGGATACCGGCTCGGAAGGGTTGCGGCTGGTCTCAAGCGTGGTGAACCAGATCACCTTGCCCTTGCAGAACTCCCTTTACGAGTGCCTGGTGTTTGCCGACGGATATGTCTGGGGCCCAATCGCCACAGCCGACGTCACCGTCGGCGGTGAAACCGCGTCCAGTGTGCCCGTGCACTTGACGATTCCAGCAGGCAGTTCGCCGCCCGTACCCGGGACCTGTTCCAGTCAGACCAGCGGCGGCAACGAGGGCGGGACGCCCAGCGATCTGGGGGCGAACGGCATTCTTGGCGTGGGGCCGTTCCAAACCGATTGCGGACAATACTGCGTGGTCGATGGCGCGGGTTGCGGCTCCAGTTCGCAACCCTGTGTCTATTACAGCTGTCCCGGCGGCCAATCGTGTAGTGGCACGGACGTATCTGAGAACCAGCAGGTGCCGAACCCGGTCGTGCTGTTTACGGCGACGGGAGACAACAACGGCGTCTTGATCCAGATGCCGTCGCTGGCCGATTCCAACAATGCCGGCACGAACATTCAGGGCTCGCTCATCTTCGGCATCAATACGCAGTCGAACAACAACCTGTCTCTGGCGGCCAATACGTATCCCATACCGGACTCCACCAACAACTCAGGAACCATCGTTGCGGGCGACATTATTACCGCATTCAACGGGCAGACGTACCCTCAGAGCTTCATCGATAGCGGGTCGAATGGACTGTTCTTCCTGGACGCAAGTCTGCTGGGCATACCGGTTTGCTCTGCAGGTGGTTCCGGGCCCAACTGGTACTGCCCGAATTCCCCCTTCACGCCGACGCTGACAAACCAGGGTCAAACCAACAATGGACCAACGGGTTCGCCGGTGCCCGTCAGCGTAACCATCGGCAACGCCGATAGTCTGTTCGCCACCAACAACACCGCATACAGCACATTAGGCGGCCCGATTGCCTCTCCGTGCAGCACATCAGGCGGCACCAATCCCGTTTGCGCCTTCGATTTTGGGCTGCCGTTCTTCTATGGCCGGAACGTCTTCACCGCGATCGATCAAGCGCCGGTCCAAGGGGCGCCGACGGGGCCGTTCTTCGCCTACTGATCACCGTTTTACCTATCCGCCGCCGGAAGCCCATTCCGGCGGCGTTTTCGTCTTAGCTGCTGTTAATTCCAATCTGTTAATTACTGTAAAGCAGCTCCATCTACTCCGATACCAATTGGGACCTCGCACATCTAAGCAAGTGAGGTTAAGGGGAACACATTATGAGGCTGTCAGGATTGAAGCTGATTGCAAGTTTCTTTCTGGCAGCGATTCTGTCCGCGCCCGCGTGGGCCGCGACTCCAGCGCTGCCGGGAACTCTGAATTATGTTGAAGGGCAAGCTGCCATCGGCAACCAGGCCCTCACCGCCAAATCGGTCGGATCGGTCGACGTGCAAACCGGCCAGACCCTGACCACCGAGACGGGTAAAGCCGAGATGCTGCTCACGCCGGGCGTGTTCTTCCGCCTGGGCGACAACAGCGCGGCTACCCTGGTTTCGCCCAGCCTGACCAATACAGAAGTTGCCCTGAACCAGGGCCAGGCGATGGTAGAGGTTGCCGAGATCCACAAAGACAACCTGCTGCGCGTGCAGCAGAACGGCGCTACCACGCAGTTGCTGAAAGACGGGCTCTACGCGTTCGATGCCAACGACGGCGCGGTGCGCGTCTTCAAGGGCGAGGCACTGGTGCAGGACGGTGACCGCAACATTAAGGTGAAAGGCGGCCACGAACTGGATGTGAAGGACACGGCGAGCCTGAAGACCACCAAATTCAACAAGAAGACGTTCGAAGAGTCAGACCTGTACCGCTTCAGCAACCTGCGTTCGGAGTATCTGGCGGAGGCCAACGTGGACGCTGCCCGCGTCTACTTTGCCGGCGGGCCGGGCTGGTGGGGACCGGGCTGGTACTGGGACCCGTTCTTCACCGCGTACACCTGGATTCCCGGCGACGGTATCTTTTATAGCCCGTTCGGCTGGGGATTCTACTCACCGCTGTGGGTGAGCTATGCGCCGTATTACCGGCCGTTTTATGGACGCTACGGCACCTACGAGACGGCGCGGCCTTATCTTGGACACGGTGCGCCGCTGAACGCGTATCGCGGACGTGCAGGTCTGGAATCGGGCTTGCGTGGGCCATCGCCTGAGGTCGCTGGCGCGTCTCACTTTGGAGTGATGGGTGAAGGCTTCCGCGGTGGCGGAGGCTTTCACGGCGCGGTAGGCTTTCACGGCGGCGCCCCGGGTGGCGGTTTCCACGGCAGTGGTGGCGGTTTTAGCGGCGGAGGTTTCCATCGCTGATAGCTGAGCAGTGACAGCGCAGTGCAGCATGGACAGCGGGGCTTTCCTTGGCCCCGCTTTTTTGTTGTGTCGCGGCTCCACTCTTTGTGCGCCTTCACCACCGCAAATTACAAAGGCAGTGCCATCCCGACCGAGGGCGCCAGCCCGAGTGGAGGGAGCTGCTTTCCGCCCACGTAGAAGGCCCCGCCGGCACTCTGCTAGGATTTCCGCGTCATGGCCATACACAAACTCTCTTCTGTTGTCGCAACGCTTCTTTTCGCCGCTTCCCTGCTCCACGCCCAAACCCAGCCGCACCCGATCGTGCTTCACGCAGCGCGCATGCTCGACATCGAGAGCGGCAAAATCGTCACCCCTGGCGAGGTGCTGGTTCAGGGCGAACGCATCAGTGAAGCGGGCACGAAGGTTAGCCGCCCCGCCGACGCCGAGGTCATCGACTTAGGCGACGTGACGCTCATGCCCGGACTGATCGACGCGCACGTTCATCTCTTCCTCCATCCCGGCGCGGAGGACCTGCAAACGGTGGAAGAGCCCGTCCCGCAGCGCACCATTACGGCCACGCTCCAGGCGAAGGATGACCTGATGGCGGGCTTCACCGCCGAGCGCGACATGGGCACGGAAGGCGCGGGCTCCGCCGATAGCGCCGTGCGCAACGCCATCGACGCCGGGCTGATTCCCGGCCCGCGGCTGCGAGTCAGCGGCAATGCTATCGACATTCTCGGCGGACACGAAGACGCCAACCACTTCAATCCAGCGCAGCACGTACTCTCCAACGCTGACTACGCCAATAACGCCGAGCAGATCGTCGAGGTGATGCGCGAGCAGAAGAAGGAAGGCTCGGACTTCGCCAAGATCTACCAGACCGGGCGCGACCGGATTGTGAACGGCAATCTGGAGACGCCGTATCAGTACACCGAGGCGCAGCTTGCGGCCGCGGTGGCGGAAGCTGCACGCACGGGAAGAAAAGTTGCGGTCCATGCGACGGGCGATCCCGGTGCGCTCTATGCCGTACAGGCGGGCGTCTCGTCGATCGACCACGGCTTCCAGCTCAGTGATGAAACCATGCGCCTGATGCACGAAAAGGGCATTCCCGCGGTGCCAACGTTCACGATCATCGAGTACTTCGCCGAGCACGCGTCGAATCCGCAGGCCGCGCAACGCGAGCGCGAGATGCTGGACCTGCACGCGCGCGAGTTCAAGAAGCAGCTGGCGGCGGGCGTTCCGATGGCGGTGGGCTCGGACGTCGGCCCGTTTCCGCACGGCACGCAGGCACGCGAATTTGAGCTGATGGTGCAGTACGGAATGTCGCCGGTCGCAGTGCTTCAGGCCGACATGATCAACGGCGCGAAACTGCTGAGCTGGGAAGGCCAAATCGGGGCGCTCAAGCCCGGCTACTTCGCCGACGTGATAGCCGTCCCCGGCGATCCCACGCAGGACATCAGCGTACTGAAGCGCGCGAGCTTCGTTATGAAGGGCGGAATGATCTATCGCAAGTGATAGTAGGCGGGACCTTCAGGCCCAGCGTCCCCAACCCTCATATCGAGTGCTGGTAGAGCGGGCCTATGGGTCCCCCGTCCCTGAGGCTTACATCCAGTGCTGGTAGAGCGGGCCTTCAGGCCCGCGTCCCTGAGGCTTATATCAGGGGGTTTGAGGGGCTGTGGTCTTCGACCAACCATTTCCTTTTTCTGCGGCTAGACGCGGGCCTGAAGGCCCACGCTACCCGATCTACCCCTTCGACGACGCCGTAATCGTCTCCAGCCCGTGCCCGTGCGGGCCGGTTTCGCGGTGGTGCAGCAGGTACGCGAACATCATCCCAAGGAAACCCAGCACGGAAAAGATCTCCATCCCCAGGTGATATCCCTTGGGGTTCTGCGCGCCGGCGTGGGAATAGTCATTCGCCCAGCCAATTAACAGATTGAACCCGAACAGGCCGCAGTTCTGGATCATCGTCATTACGCCGTATGCCGTGCCCAGTCGCGCGGGATCGACGATGTAGGCCACCGACGGCCACATCACCGCCGGGATCAGCGAGAAGGCGACACCCATCATCGCCATGGGAACGTAGAGGTTCACCTGCGTATAGCCCATGATGATGTAGACCGGGATGAGCAACAGCGAGGCGAACATCATGAACAGCGCCCGCTTGCCGATCTTGTCGACCAGCAAGCCGAACAGCGGTGTGGCGATCATGGCGAACAGCGTCAGCATGCTCGACAGAAATCCGCCGAACTCGCGCGTGGTGCCGTGCGCGTCCATGAAAAATTTCACCGCGAAAGTTTGGAAGGGAAAGATGGCAGAGTAAAACACAATGCACAGCGCGACGATGTACCAGTAGGACGCGCCGAACTGGAACAGGTCCTTAAAGACCACTTTGTCCGTTTGCGCCTCCTGTCCGAGGGCATAGTGCTTCTCGGCGTAGGCATCCATGAACCAGTAGACGACCGCACCCACCACGCACAACGAGCAAAAGCCAACACCGATAAGGAATGGGTAGCGCCAGTTCACGTATGCCGGTCTGGCCCACGTGGGCGAGTTCAACGCGAGGAACGACCCAATGCGCGCGAAGGTCAGGTTCAGGCCGAAGGCGAAGCTGAGTTCCTTGCCCTTGAACCAGACAGCCAGGGCCGTGGTGACAGCGACAATCAAAGATTCCGCGCCCATGCCGAAGATCAGGCGTCCCAGCGCCATCAGCCATAATTTGCCGGTCAGGACGTTGATGATTGCACCGAGGAAGCACAGCACCCCGTAGATCAGCGTCGCTCTCCGCAAGCCGATCCGGTCGATAATGATGCCGCCGATGACGACCGTAAAGATGTTCGGAAAACTGTAGATGCCCTGCAGCAAGCCGATGTTCGCATCGGTGAAGCCCAGTTGTTTGGACAGCAAATCGGCGACGGGGCTGAGCGCGTCGTAGAAATAGTAGTTGCCCAGCATGGCCAGGCTAACGACGATCAGCACCAGCCAGCGGTACATCTTGCTGGGTTGCGGGCGGGTATCGGCTAGCGTTTCCGCTGAAGACATCAATGAGCCTCGTTTCGCGCGAATGAAGAAGATAAAGGCAGTGACCAGCAACTAGCAACTCGCAGCCGGAAACATCCTTCGATCGTTCCCTTGGACAGACAGAATCACGGGGCGTACACTCGGCGAAACCCGGTGGACAGTCCAGTCACTTTGCGCTACGCGGTCGTCTCAGGTTCATACGCCGCAGTTGCGCTCCTGCTTACGATGCCATTTCTGTGGCGTTACAGCTGGTGGGACTTTTGGCATGGCTGATGATTGGCATATGTAATGCCGGCTTGTACGCCCTATTTGGAGTAATAGCGGGCGCAGTCTTTTTTCCGTTCTGGCGGCGAAGTGAATCTAGCTGAGACGCGGGAAAGACAATCTTCCAATTAGGAGCCCACAAACCGCGCGTACAGACTGCGCGCGATGGCCGTATCGGTGGTGCCCTTGATGATGGCGCGGCCGTCAGGAAACAGGGTCAGCTCGTAAGGCTCGCGCCAAAATCGTAAGACGAAGTCGTTGTGCTTCACCGCGCCGAGCGGTAAAAGGCGTTGCGCTATCTCGTCGAAGTCGATTGGCCGCTCGCGCTCGTGAATCTGCACCGAGTTGCGTCCGCAAAGTGAAATATGCGGACGCCCTTCGCCGTCGAGGTGAACAAAATCGCGCTTCTGGCAGGCGCGACAGCCGGGCCTCGGCTTATCGGCATTCACGGTCGCGAAATCGTTGGTCCACACGTCGTACGACAGCAGGGTGCGGCGCAATTTTTCCCGCGCTCCAACGGCCAGCTTTAGTGCCTCGGTCGCGGCGATGGAAGCTACAAAGTTCACAGCAGAGTTCAGAATGCCCGAGGTATCGCAGGTCTCGACGATGCCGCGCGGCGAATCGGGGAAGATACACGCAAGGCACGCGGTCTCGCGGGGAAGAATGTTCATCGTCACCGCATAGCTGGCGACTCCGGCGGCATAGATCCATGGCACACCTCGATCGACGGCGAAGTCGTTAATTAAATAACGCGTCTCGAAGTTGTCGGTGCCATCGAGAATGATGTCGACATTCGCGAGCAGCTCTTCGACATTGTCAGGCGTGAGGTCGGCGGCGTGCGGTTCGACCACAATTTCAGAGTTGAAGGCCGCGATCTTGCGCGCAGCCGCAATCGCTTTCGGAAACGACTCGGCCGCATCGGCCTCATCGAACAGAACTTGCCGCTGAAGATTGCTGGGCTCGATGTAATCGCGGTCGACGAGGCGCAGGTATCCCACGCCGGCGCGCGCCAGCAGCGACGCCAGAGCCGAGCCTGTGGCTCCGCAGCCCACAATCGCGACGCGGGCTTGCGCCAGCTTCTGCTGGCCCCCTGCGCCGATCGGCGCAAACAACACCTGCCGGGAATAGCGCTCCGCAAATTCCAGTAGACACCTCGATTTCAGACCTTAGTGGACCACCCAAACCGGCCCACTATCGTTTCGGTGGAACCTCGCCGCCATTTATTATAGGTATTCCGCATTAGCCACGCCCCTTCCAGGGTTTTTGGGTGAAGGGTTTCCCCAAAGCAAGCCACGCATGGATGCAGGGGGGTGGGTAGCAGACCCCCGGCAGGCCGCACGCGCGAGTGCCCGGGGCAGCCGCTCGGGTGAAGGTTAGGATTTGAGGACGCCGATTACGTCACGGTTGTGCCCGCTCGCTATGGCTTGCGCGCTGATGCTTGCGTCCGCGCAGGCGCAGGCCCCTCAAGCCCCATCGGATTCGAGCGCTTCCCCCGCCAGTTGGAGCACGGCCCTGGGCAAGTATGAGGGTAAGACTGTCTCCGCGATTGACTTTCGCGGTCTCGGCCGCGCCAATGCGGCGCCGTTGCTGTCGCTGGTGACGCAGCATACCGGCGAACCCCTGGACCGCGAGACGCTGCGGACCAGCCTCGACGCCCTATACGCCACCGGCCGCTTCTCGACGCTCGACGCCGAAGCCGAGCCGGGTCCGGGGAACACCCTGACCCTGGTCTTCGTGGTGACGGAGAACTACTTCAACGGCGCGGTTACCGTCGACGGCACGCCAAAGAAAGGCAATCCCAAAGCGAACCAGCTTGTGGCCGCGACGCAACTCGATCTCGGCGAACTGTTCAGCGAGGACAAGGTCGTCAGCTCCATCGATCGCATGAAGAAGGTAATGGCTGACAACGGCTATTACGCGACCACCATTCGCTATGACCTTCAGCCCTATCCTGGCGACCGGCAGATGGCCATCCATTTCCATTTGACCTCGGGCCCGCAGGCGAGGATCGGCGATGTCACCATCAAAGGTGACGCCGGCATCGCCCCGGAGCAAGTGCGCAAGCTGACGAAGTTGAAGCCGGGCGCCAACGCCACCGCCGAACACGTCACGCGCGCGCTGGAGCGGCTGCGCAAGTATTACCAGCAGAACTCGCACCTCGAGGCGCAGGTTGCGCTCATCGCGCGGCAGTATCACCCGGAGCGCAACCGGCTGGATTACACCTTTGAAGTACAGGAAGGTCCGACGGTCGCCATCACCACCGAGGGCGACGGCATCAGCAAGGGGCAACTCAAGAAGCTGGTGCCGGTGTTCGAGGAGAACTCCGTCGACGACGATCTGCTGAACGAAGGGCGCCGCAACCTGCGCGACTACCTGCAAACCCGCGGCTACTTCGATGCCGCGGTCGACGTCGAGCGCCATCCCGTGCCCGAGCACAATCACCTGAACATCGTCTACGTCATCGAGCCCGGCATCCGCCACAAGCTGGCCGCCGTGAGGATTGAGGGCAACCGGTACTTCGACGCTGCGACCCTCCGCGAGCGCATGACCGTGCAGCCGGCGAGCATAACCGTCCCGAACGGCAAGTTCAGCCAGCGGCTGCTCACCGAAGACGTAAGCTCCATCAAGTATCTCTATCTCGCCAACGGATTCCTGGACGCCCGCGTAGATTCCGAGCTGCGCGACAACTACCAGGGAAAGCAGGACGAGATGGAGGTGCTGATCAAAGTCGATGAAGGCCCGCAGACGCGCGTGAACGGCTTGAAGATCGAGGGTATCGCCGAGGCCGATGTGCAGAAAATCGAGTCGCGGCTAAGCATCGTTGCGGGCCAGCCGTTCAGCGAGGTCGAAATCGCCAGCGATCGCGACGCCATCACCTACTACTTCTACAATCGCGGCTATCCCGACGTGCAATTCGAGTCGTCGGCCACTCCGGCGCCGAGCGAGCCGGACCGCATGAATGTCGTTTACCAAGTCGATGAGGGCCAGCACGTCTCCGTCGATCGGGTCATCGTCACCGGATTGAAGTACACGCGGCCGTATGTGGTGGACCATCAGATGCGCATCGCCGACGGCGATCCGCTCAGCCAGACGCGGATGGTGGATTCGCAGCGCCGCCTTTACAATCTGGGGCTGTTCAATGAAGTCGACATGGCGGTGCAGAACCCGGAGGGCCAGGAGCCGTCCAAAGATGTCCTGTTTAATATTCAGGAGGCCAAACGCTGGACCTTCCGCTATGGCGGCGGCTTCGAGTTCGCCACCGGTAATCTGCCCAGCACCAGCAATCCGGAAGGCAAGACGGGATTCAGCCCGAACGGCGTTCTGGAGGTCACACGCCTCAATCTTTTCGGGCGCGACCAGACCTTTACCTTGCGTGGCCGCCTCGGCCTGCTGACGCGCCGCGGGCTGGCCAGCTACGAGGCACCGCGCCTGTTCCGTCGCGAGAACTGGCGGATCGTCTTCAGCGCGCTGTACGACAACACTGCCGACGTCAACACCTTCGCCTCGTCGCGCCTGGAAGGCACCGTTCAGGCCGAGCAGCGGGTCAACCGGTTTCTCACCTTCGCCTACGGGCTTAGTTTCCAGCGCGTGGCCGTCGACAAGAACAGCCTGGTGATTGACCCCATCCTGATCAATCTGTATTCGAAGCCGGTGTTCATCGCCATGCCGACCATCACCATGGTGCGCGACCGGCGCGATGACGCCATCAATCCCACCAAGGGCAGCTACAACGCGGTGAACGGTGGGCTGGCCACCAGCGCTTTGGGCTCGGAAACCAACTTTGGCCGCGTGCTCCTCGACAATTCCAGCTACTACACCTTCAAGAAGAAGTGGGTCTTCGCGCGGCGCACGCAAATCGGTATCGAGAAGCCATACGGCACAAACGACTTCCTCAATCTGGAGTCGCTGCCTGTAGGCGCAGTGCCGGTCGAGGCCACGCAAATCCCGCTGCCTGAACTGTTCTTCGCCGGCGGGAGCAATTCTCTGCGCAGCTTTTCCATCAATCAGGCGGGCCCGCGCGATACCGTAACGGGCTTCGCTATCGGCGGCCAGGGTCTGTTCGTCAATAACTTCGAGCTGCGCACGCCGCCCCTGGCCCTGCCCTACGTCGGCAACAATCTCGGCTTTGTGTTCTTCCACGATATGGGCAACGTTTTCGACTCGGCCAATCACATCATCAGCGGCATGCTGCGCTTCCATCAGCCCTCGATTGCCGACTGCGCCGTGCCCGAAAGCAAGGTCCCGTGCAACTTCAACTACGACTCGCAAGCCGTGGGCACCGGTATTCGCTACAAGACGCCGGTGGGACCGGTGCGCTTCGATCTCGGCTACGCGCTCAATCCCACTCGCTATCCCGTCCAGCAGAACAAGGAGACCTTGTCGCTGCGGCGCATCAACGTATTTTTCAGCATTGGACAAACATTTTGATGAGACGACTTTTGCACTTCACGATTTGCTTTACGCTGCTGGCGACGGCGGCGACGCTGCCGGCGATGGCCGGCGAACTTCTCGACGGCGTGGTGGCCAGCGTGAATCGCCATCCCATCCTGCACAGCGACTGGGACGAAGCTGTGCGCTTCGAAGCCTTCATGCAGCAAAAGCCGGTCAGCCAGGTGACGGAAACCGACCGCGTGCGCGCGCTCCAGCGGCTCATCGATCGTCAGTTGCTGAGCGCGCAAATGGGCGATGCCGGCTACATGCGCCCGTCCGAAGCGACCGTTCAGCAGGACATCGACAAACTGCGCGCGCAGCTCCCAAACAGCGCCGATGACGCGGCCTGGCGCCGCTTGCTCGCGAGTTATGGGCTGGACGAACAGGCGCTGAAGCGGCACCTCGGCAACGAGGTCCAGGTGATGAACTTTATCGACGTGCGGCTGCGTCCCAACGTGCACGTCAATGAGGATGAAGTCGAGTCGTACTACCGGCACCAGCTCATCCCCGATTTGCAGCAGAACGGCGCCAAGTCGATTGCGTTGGACGAAGTGAAGCCCCGCATTCAGGAATTGCTGACCCAGCAGCGGATCGATGAGCTGCTCGATGCCTGGCTGCACAATCTGCGGCAGCAGGCCGACATTCGCAGCACCGTCTCGCTGCCGGGAGTGAATGCACCCGAGGGCGCGGACGGGGCCGCGGGTTTGAACTAACGATGGCCGAAGGAGCCAACTCGCACCGCTCGCACCAGCGCCGGTGGATCGGCGCCGTCGTGGGCGTGGTGTTGCTCGCCGCGTTCGTGGGGACCGCCTGGTATCTGCGCAGCGCGAGCTTCCAGGACCTGGTGCGCAGAAAGCTGGTAGCGGCGCTGGAGGATGCCACCGGCGGACGCGTGGACATGGCTTCGTTCCGCTGGAACCTGTCGCAGCTTGCGTTCCAGGCTGACGATCTCACCATTCGTGGGCTGGAGCCGCCGGGACAATTGCCCTACGCGCACGTGGACCGCGCGTTGGTGCGGCTGCGCATCCTGTCGTTCTTCGAGAAGCGGTTCGTCGTGGAACGTCTGGAGCTGGTGCATCCCGTTGTGCACCTGATCGTGAATCCCGATGGCAGCACCAATGCTCCACCGCCGAAACTGAAGCCCGCGAACGGCAACACAGCCGTGCAGGAGCTGTTCGATCTCCAGGTCGGGCACGCCGATCTGCGCGACGGAATGCTGGTGATCAATGAGCGCAAGCTGTCACTGGATTTTGCGGCGAGCGATGTGGTCGCGCAGCTGGCCTACGATGCCAGCCAGCGCGCGCATCGTTATGAAGGCAGCGTCAAGGTAGGCAAGTTCGATCTGCAATATGGCGACTTCCAGGACATTCCCGCCGCAGCCGATTTGCATTTCGCGCTTCGGGAGAATGCGCTTGAAGTTCGCGACCTGAAATTCATCTCGCGGAACTCGACCATCCAGGGCTCCGGCAAGCTCACCAACTTCAGCGATCCACAGGCCCAGCTTACGTACACTGCAACTCTCGACGTAGCTCAGTTGGGCGCGGTGACGCGCAGCTCGGAGCTTCGTGGCGGCACCCTCGAGCTGAACGGCACTGCCGATTTTGGGCAGGCCATAGGCTACGCCGCCGACGGTCATATGGGCCTGCGCAACCTTGATTATCTGGAGTATGGGCTTGCGCTTCATCGCGCCAATATAGACGCCAACTTTGCGCTAACCCAGGATCGCCTGGCTTTGAACCGCATTGCCGCTCACGTGTTCGGCGGGCTCGTTACGGGCGACGCCGACATCAGCAACCTCGTGCCATCTCCGCAGGAGCAGAGTGTCGCGCCCACCATTCAGGACCGTACAAAGCGGTCGACATCGGGGCGCGCGTCTTCGGGCGAGCAGCAAGGTCTGGCCCGGCTGCAGGCGCGTGGACTGTCGCTGAACGAACTGCTGCGGACCGTTTCCTCGCGTTCGTTGCCTCTGGAAAAGCTGAACGCGGTGGGGAGTGTCGCGGGCTCGGTGAATCTCGAGTGGCGGCAATCGCTCGCCAATGCCGTTGCCGGCCTCGCGCTGGACATCGCCGCTCCCGCGCAGCCCGCGGCTAACGAACTTCCCGTCAACGGCAGCGTGCGCGGTCGCGCCGCGCTTCGTTCGGAACGCATCGACCTGATGGCACTCAGCCTCACCACGCCGCACACGCAGGTGACCGCGAGCGGCTCGCTGGGATCCACTTCGGCCATGCTGCGGCTCAAAGCGCACAGCAACAGCCTGGCCGAGCTGCAACCGCTCCTGTCACAAGGCACCAGTACTCTTCCCGTGGAGCTGGACGGCGAAGCCGGCTTCGACGGCACCTTGCGCGGACGGCTGCGCTCGCCCCAGATCGACGGTCACGTCGAAGCCGCCAACTTCACCTACCTGTACACGCCCGTCGCTGAGGCTCCGCCGCAGCTCGCACCGGCGAAGCGTACGGTATCGCGTTCCACGCCTCCTTCTGCGCCTCAATCCACAACCCCCGCGCGCAGGATTCACATCGATGCCTTCTCCGGGACGGTGCAGTACTCGAGTGCGTCCCTGGCGCTGCATAAGACCGTGGTGCAGCAGGGCGACAGCAGCCTGGCCATCGACGGCTCGACCACGCTCGATGAGGGCGCATTCACGGACAACTCGCAGTTCCAGCTCCAGGCGACACTGCGCAACGGCGATGCCGCCGCCTTGCAGCACGATCTCGGCCTCGACTATCCGCTGCAGGGCCGCTTGAGCTTCGCCATCCACGCTGCGGGTACGCCCGCGGATCCGCACGGCCAGGGACATTTTTCGCTCACCAACGGGGAGCTGCACGGGCGTCCAATCCAGACCCTGACTTCCGAGATAAGCTTCGCCGAGCACACGGCGCATTTCCGGGACATCCACCTACAGGCGGGGAATGGCGCTATCGCCGGGTCGGCCGCCTACGACTTCCGCACTCGCGAGGGAGAGGTTGACCTGAGGGGACACTCCGTCGATCTAGGCTATATTCCCGAATTACAAAGCGACCGCTTGCAGGTTGCGGGCGTCGCCGACTTCACGATCAAAGGTTCGGGTACGCTTGAGCACCCGCTGGTGAACGCTCATGTCGATATCGCCAGGCTCGCGCTCAATGACGAACCCATCGGGGCGGTCACAGCCGATGCCGTAACCCAGGGACGCCGCCTCACGCTGACAGCGCGCTCCAACTTCCCCAAGGCGAGCTTCAACCTCGACGGCCAAGCCGAGCTGGAGGGCGAAATGCCCGCTCATGCGGAATTGCGCTTCGCCAATCTGGACGCTAATCCTTTTCTGCCCCCGCGGGTGCGGACGCTGATCACGCGCGAAGCCTCGCTCGATGGCCACGCGCAGATCGACGGCCCGCTGAAGCAGCCGCACCGGCTGCTTGGCACGCTCGACGTACAGCAGTTCTCTGCCGAGGTGCAGCACGTGCCGGTGCGCAGCGATGGGCCGGTGCAGTTGACCTTCGCCGACGAAACCGTCAGCATCCAGCGGTGCGTGCTGGTGGGCGAGGACACGCACTTCGCGCTGAGCGGAACCGCGAGCCTGCACGGCGACCGTGCGCTAAATCTGCATGCGCTTGGCGCGCTCAACCTGAAGTTGGCGCAGACGCTTGATCCCGATGTCACCTCTTACGGTACCGCCAACATCGACCTCACCGTCGCCGGGACCGCCGCCAGGCCGGACTTGTCCGGACGGGCCGAGATTGTTCACGCCGGACTTTCGGTCATCGATCTTCCCGCCGGACTCGGCGATCTGAACGGCACGCTTGTCTTCAACCAGGACCGCCTGGAGCTTGAAAATGTTGCCGGGCGCATGGGTGGCGGCCGCGTCAAGCTTGCAGGCTTTGTCACCTTCGGCCAGACGCCGGGCTTCAACCTCAGCTCCGAAGGCACCGACATTCGCTTCCGCTACTCCGGACTCAGCGTCACCTCGGACCAATCGCTGCGGCTCACCGGAACGCTGCAGAACGCGTCGCTCACCGGCAACGTAACCGTGACGCGCTTCGCCCAAATTCCGTCGGCCGACCTGCAATACCTGGTGGCCCAGGCCAGCGCCCCGCCCAGCGTGCCGAACCCGAAATCGCCGCTCAACAATCTGCACCTGGAAGTGCGCATTCTCTCCACGCCCGAACTGACGGTGGAGACCTCGCTGGCAAAACTGTCCGGCGATGTCGACCTGCGCCTCCGCGGCACCGCGGCGCGGCCCGTGTTGCTGGGCCGCATCAACATCGCCGAAGGCGACATCAAGCTGGCAGGTACGAAGTATCACCTGGATCGCGGCGACCTCACCTTCGTCAATCCGGTGCGCATCGATCCCGTGTTCGACGTCGAGGCCACCACGCGAGTGCGCGACTACGACATCACCATCGGCCTGCACGGCACCATCGAGCGGCTCAACACCACGTATCGCTCCGATCCGCCGCTCTCCACCGACAACATCGTCTCGCTGCTGGCCTTCGGCAAGACCCAGACCGAGCAAGCGCTGGGCGGAACGCCGTCGCCCGGCTTTACCGAGAGCGCTTCCGGCGCGCTGCTCACGTCGGCGTTGAACCAGGCGGTTGGAAGTCGCGTCTCGCGTCTCTTCGGCTCCAGCACCATCCGCATCAATCCCTCGCTGGGCGGGCCGGAGAACGATCCCAACGCGCGCCTCACCCTGGAGCAGCAGGTCTCGAAAAACGTCACGTTCATCTACATCACCAACCTGGCGCGCTCGGCGCAGGAGGTCATCCAGTTCGAATACAACATCAACGCCGATTACACGCTGGAAGGCATACGCGACGAGAATGGCGTGGTCAGCTTCGACCTGCTCATCCGCAAACGCAGACGATGAAGCCGCGACTTGATTTGAAGGGGGCACGGCTTGAGTGGAAGGGGCACGGCCTGATTTGAAGAGGCCGCGGCTTGATTGGAAGAGGCCGCGGCTTGATTGGAAGGGGGCCGGCTTGATTGGAAGGGGGCCGGCTTGATTTGAAGGGGCACGGCTTCAGCCGTGCCGTAACAGCAACGAATGAGATCGGCTTTAGCCGCTGAGGAAAGCCGCCCTTCAGCGCCAAAAGGCGCGACTCTTTTCGGGTCGTGGCGACACCGCTGAAGCCGTGCCCTTTCAAAATGTTCATCCGTCACAGAAGTCTTTTGCTGCACGTCGTACGCTCATAGCATCCATAACTACGCAAAGGAGTCTTCATGGCAACCATTGCCGAACCGCTCACCATGGAAGAAACCGTAATTCATCCTCCCAAGCGCCTGCTGTATGGACCCGGCCCCGGCCAGGTGCATCCGCGGGTTTATGCCGCCATGGCGCAACCCATCGTCGGCCATCTCGATGCTTATTTCTTCGAGGTCTCGGCCGACATTCAGCGCCTGCTGCGCACCGTCTTCGGCACCAAGAACCAGGAGACCTTCGTCATCTCCGCCACCGGCAGTGGCGGCATGGAGACGGCGATCAGCAACTTCGTGCCCCCGGGAACGAAAGTCGTCATCTTCGCCAACGGCTACTTCTGCGACCGCCAGACCGAGATGGCGCGCCGCCAGGGCGCCGAAGTCGTTCGCTTCGAGAAGCCATGGGGCGAAGTCTTCGCCGATGACGAAGCCCGCGACTTCATCAAACGGGAAAAACCGCAGGTCGTGTGTTACGTGCAGGCCGAAACCTCCGCCGGCGCCTTCCAGCGCGGCGAAGCCATCTGCGAGGCCGCGCATGAAGCAGGCGCGCTGGTCATCGCCGATTGCGTCACCTCGCTCGGCGCCATGCCCGTCGAAGTGGACAAGACCGGCATCGACATTGCTTACAGTTGCTCGCAAAAGGGGCTGAGCTGCCCGCCGGGACTTTCGCCCATCACCGTCTCGCCGCGCGCCATGGAGTGGCTACGCAAGCGCACCACGCCGAACCGCTCGTGGTACTTCGACATCAAGCTGATCGCCGACTACCTGGTCGAGTCGCACCGTTATCACCACACCGCCTCGGCCACCATGTTCTATGCCATGCGCGAAGCCCTCGCGCTCATCGAAGAGGAAGGGCTGAAGCAGCGCTGGGAGCGGCATCGTCAGGCGCACCTGGAGTTCGTGAAGAAGATCGAAGCCCTCGGACTGAAGATGCACGTGGCGAAGCCGGCCGATCGCATCTGGAACTTGAACGTGCCCAGGATTCCCGAAGGGGTTGACGACGCCAAGGTCCGCTCCACGCTGCTCAAGGAAAACGGCATCGAGATCGCGGGTGGCTTCGGACAGCTCGCCGGCAAGGTCTTCCGCGTCGGCCTCATGGGCCCGCTCGCGACCAGTCAAAGCGTCACGCACTTTACGCACTGCTTCGAAAGCGCACTGCGCGGGGCGGGCTACAAGGGCTGAGCAGGTAGTGCGGCGCTTCAGTGCCGCGTCTAGGCATGCATAGGTAGAGCGGGCCTTCAGGCCCGCGTCCCAGCCTCTCTCTCTTCTGAAGGGCGCGGCTTCAGCCGCGCCCTTTGGTCCTCTTAAACCGACAGATACCTGAGGAACTGCCGCGGCGAGTTGTCGAAACCAGGGAAGACGGCGTCGAGCTGCGGGTTGCCGAGGTGGGTGGCGACGGCCTCGCCAAGGACGCGGCGGAAGTCGGTGGTCAGCGCCAGGTCGCGGCCCTCGTTGAGCTGCGCCGGATCGAGTCCCGGCCAGCGCCCATAGACGCGCCCGCCTCGCACCGGGCCTCCGAGGAGGAACATCGCGTTGGCGTGCCCATGGTCGGTGCCGCGATTGCCGTTCTCGCGCGCGGTGCGCCCAAACTCCGACATGGTGACGATGACCGTGTCCTCGCCGAGCGGGCCGAGGTCGATCCAGAAGGCCGCGATGGATTGTGCGAAGTCGCGCAGCACGTTGGCCAGTTGGCCTTCGGTGGCGCCTTCGTTGACGTGATGGTCCCAGCCGCCGATGTCGGTGAAGGCGACCTGCACCCCCAGGTTGGCTTTGATGAGCTGTGCCGTCTGCCGTAGCGCGTCGCCAAAGCGCCCGCGGGGATAGTTCGCGCCCGGCGCGGGCGTATAACGCTGCGGGTCGGCAGACTTCAGCATCTTGACGGCCTCGAAGGTTTCATTGCCGGTGCCGTGGAGCACGGTGTCGACCGACTGCGCATACATCGCCTCGAAGGTATTGCCGAGCGGCGCGGCGGCGGGATTGCCCCCCGCGATGGCGAACGAGTTCACGTTGCTAACGGCGATCGCCGAGGCCTTGCCCGACAGAATGCGCGGCAGCGAAGGGCCGAGCGCGACGGCCTGGAAAGGCGCGTCGGTTGGGGCGGCGAGTCCCGTCTTCGCGCGCCCGGTTTGCAGCGCGCGGTTAAGCCAGCCGTCGGCGGTGCTCTTCACGCCGGGCGTGCCGGATTCCATGTAGTCCTGGGCGTCGAAGTGCGAGCGCGTGGTGTCGGGCGAGCCGGCGGCGTGCACGATGGCCAAGCGGCCCTGGTCCCACAGCGGCTTGAAGGACGCCATTGACGGATGCAGCCCGAAGAAGCCGTCGAGATCGATGACCTGCGCGCGCGGGATGTTGATGCTGGGGCGCATGGCGTAGTAGGAGCGCTCGGCGTACGGCACGACGATGTTGAGGCCGTCGGCCGCGCCGCGCTGGAAGATGACCACCAGGCGCTTGTTGCCAGGCGAGGCCGCCGCGCCCCACGCCGCGCGCGTGAGAAAGCTGGGGATGGCGGCCGTGCCGACAACGGCCATGGCACCGTGTTTCAAGAATGCGCGTCGAGTGAGCATAAGAAATCCGCCACCATTAATCAGTCTTCAGACAGTAGTAGTTGTTGGTGACAGCCTCGCCTACCATCAAGTTGGTGAAGATCCTCGCCTACAATCGAGTGGTCATCCCGAGCGGAGTCCGCTTCAGCGGACGTAGCCGAGGGATCTGCGGTTCGCCGCAAGCCACCAGACCGTTACGCCTCTGTCAAAAACTCTGTCGTCCCTAAAGGGACTCGACATCTTTCACCACGCCCACCCAGCACTCCGTTTTCGGCTCCGTGCTGGGCTATCCTGTCGCCGTCCCGCGTTGCGGGACTCTGTCGTCCGGCATTCGTACACCGATGTCACGTTTTGCTTTGCAAGGCTGCCAAGCTAAAGGCCGAGCCGAACATCAACGGAACTTGAGCGGCTCCGGGCTAAAACCCGCTCTCATGAATCGCGTTGACGCCAGCCTGAAGGCCGACTCTACCACCTACTTCCTTTGAAATTCCGGCGAGCCTAACAGCAGGCCCGCGATCACGTTGATGTTGGGCGCGTGGCTTGCATCTGCGCCTTGCGCTGCGGCTTGGGGAGCGACAATCCGCTCCTCGATGGTGTCGTGCGTCTGCTTCGAGACGTTGCCGCCGAGCAGCGCCTGCTCAAGCTTGAGCTGGGCTTCATAGGGATCGCCCTCGGGCGCGAGCGGCGCGGCCTGGTCGAGCAGTTGCGCGATATCGAAGCTGCTGCCGGGCAACTTGTTGGACGCCAGCGCCAGCCCGAAGTTCATGCGATCGAGGAGCGCGGCCGAGTTTACCCAGACGTCTGACCTGGTGGAATACCCGGTCGGCGGCTGGCAGCCATACAGCGGCTCGCCCATTTTGTTCAGCATCTGAATCAGCGGCAGCGGGTCGTCTACCTGCGCTTCGGTGGCGCGCAGCGATGAGGCGACAAACTCGAACGGCGTCTTCACGCGCGCGCGATTTGCGTCGGACGCCCAGAACTCCGGCGCGTGGAACATCGTCCGCAACACCTCGCGAATGTCGCCGTCGGTCTTCAGGTACGTCTTCGCCATGGCGTCGATCAGCGACGATGGCGGATTGTCGGAGACGAAGCGCTGGGCCAATTCGGTCGAGATGAAGCGCGCAGTCGCGGGCTGGCGCGCGAGCAGGTTCAACACCTGCATGCCTTCGCTCTCGCCGCCTTCTTTGATCTGATGGCCAAGCACGGTCTTCGTGCCGGGCTCGTGCAGGCGCGGGCGGAAGATGAAGCCGCCGCCTTGGCGCGGCTCTTCGATGGTCCAGCCGGTGAAGACGCGCGCCACTTCCGTCACGTCATGCTGGGTGTAGCCGCCGTTGACGCCGAGGGTGTGCAGCTCCATAAGTTCTCGGGCGTAGTTCTCGTTCAGGCCGCTGCGCTTTTTCTGATTGGCTTGCTGATTGGCCTGCTGGGGCGGACGCGAGGGAGGCGGATACATCCACGGTCGTCGCCCATAAGGACGCGGGCGCGCGGGTGCAATGCCCAGCGCGGCGTCGGAGTGCGGTCCCTCGCTCTGCCAGTTGTCGAGGTAGAACAGCATGGCCGGGCTCTGCGCGGTGGCGATGAGCAGGTCCTTGAACTTGCCCAGCACGTGCGGGCGGATGACGTCGCGCTCGTAGGCGGTGACCATGTAGCGGTCGGCGCCCTTCTCGAGATAGATGTTGAAGTGGTTGAACCAGAAGTCAGTGAGCACTTCCTCAAGCTGGCGCTGGCTGTAGACGGCGCGCAACAGCTTCGCCGACTGCACCTCGGTCTGCACCACGCCTTCGGGATGGTTCAACGCCATCACGGTCTCGCGTTGCTGCGGCGTGAGCCCGGCCAGCAGCGCCTGCCGCTTCGGGTACGGGAGGCCGGGTAGGAGATCGTGCTGCTCGGCGACGGGTAGACTGAGGATGCGCGTCATGCGCGCGTCGGGCGCGAGCGCGATGAGCTCATCAACCACGCTGTGGGCTTCGCGCCGCGCAAGCTGGCGCTCGGACACGTCGGCGGGCTGAACGCCACTCGCCGGTGCGGCAGTCGCAGTGTGTTTCTTCCCCTGTCGCTGCTCAACGCGGTCGACGGCGGCGGCGTAGATGGCGTGCTCGTACGCGCCCTGCGGCATCGGGAGTTTGCCCTCCATCACTGCCTTGGCGATGAAATTCGGCGGGAATTCCGCGCCCATCTGACGCGTGCTCATCTGCAAAGTGCGATAGCCGGAGAGCCGGGCCTGCATGGCAGCGTCGTCGATTTTTTCAGGATGAAGTTGCTGGTCGATCCACTTGTCGACACCCATGGTGGTGACGGCATCGACATCGCCGGGGCGCGGGCCAAACGTCAGGCGGTCAAGGGCATGCTCGGCGCGCTGGCGCTGGTCGGGAGCCGGCGGCTTTTGCTTCTTGGCGGAGACGGCGGCGCCGGTGAGCAGTATGGCCGTAATGGCAGTGAGGCAGGTGAGTTTGCGGTGAGCCATGGGCGATTCCCTTCCCGCGTTCGCTGTTATAAACCTGGGGCGGAGGGAAAAGTTTCAGGAGAATGGGAGCCGGGTCAAAGCGCGTTACGAGATCGTGCCCTCCCTTCGGGACTCGAACGAAATTTCCACGCTACCCAGCACTCAGCTGCGCTCCGTGCTGGGCTAAGTTATGCCGTGCCTTCGGCACTGCATTTCGCGCCATCACTACATCCGGCAACTCCTATTGAATTCGTTAATTGTTTCGCTAGCGCAGCGTGCCCAGCTTCTCTACCGGCCAGTAGCCGAAGACGGCTTTGCCGTAGATGAAGTCTTCGTCGACCGGGCCGAAGTCGCGGCTGTCGTTGGACAAATTGCGATGGTCGCCGAGCACAAAGTAAGAGTGCGGTGGGACCACAGTATCGGGGTAGGAGCGCACGTCTTCGTACATGCGGGGCACGTAGTCTTCACGCAAGCGGTGTCCATTGACGAAGACCACGCCCGCCTGGATCTGCACGTGGTCGCCGGCGATGGCCACGACGCGCTTGATGTAGCTCTTGGCCGGGTCGCGCGGATAGCGGAAGACGATCACGTCGCCGCGCTCGATGGGCTCCAGCTTGTAGACGAACTTGTTGATGAAGACGCGCTCCTGGTCCTGGAGCGTCGGCATCATACTGGTGCCTTCGACTTTTACCGGCTGGTACAGAAAGATGATGAAGAAAGCGGAGACGGCGAGCGAGATGACCACGTCGCGCAGCCATCCGGTCCAGGGCGTCTTTTCGCGCGAGCGCGCGGACATGCTTTCAGGCTGAGAACCTTGTGGGTCGGGACGGCGGGCGGCGCTCGCGCCCGATGGTTCGGCGAAACTCATATCTGGGTTAGACGTTTATGGTGCACTATAGTTTTAACACGAGACACGCCCCTTGCCGGAACTGTCTTAAGTCACTTCCGTGGCGGTTACTCCAAGTGAGAGCTGGTTGGGCGCTCGATGATCGTCCTTTACAATTCAGCGCAGAGCTCCCATGAAGAAAGCTACTCTGCTTGCATTTCTGATGGCTCTGGGTGCGGTTTGCCTGGCCCAGGGCGACCACGTTCCCGCGTATAACAACGGGCCACTGAAGCCGGGTGAGGCCGCGCCCATCCTGCCTAGGGACCAGTTGCACGGAGAGTTGTTCCAGCAGGCATATCAGGTGCGGGCGTATGAGTTGGCGGCGAAGATTCCCAACGTCCTCAATCAGATGCCCTGCTATTGCTATTGCGAGCGCATCGGGCACAAGAGCCTGCATACCTGCTTCGAGAGTACGCATGGCGCGCACTGCGGCATCTGCATGAAAGAGGTTTTCTACGCCTACGAGCAGACGAAGCTGAGGAAGACGCCGGAGCAGATTCGCGCGGGGATGATTCGGGGCGAGTGGCAGGCGATCGATTTGGAGAAGGCGGCGAGGGCGGATTGAGGGAGCCTTTGGAACGTTGGGGTCCTTCGACTCCGGCGCGCGGCGCGCCTTCGCTCAGGATGACACCGCCTTGGGGAAGCCGCTTCGGCTTCGCAAGCAGCTACTCTGTCCGGAGCGCCTGCATGGGATCCAGTCCTGCTGCGCGCCGCGCCGGCAGATAGCATGCCAGCAGCGCGACCAGCAGAAGTAGCACGGCTACCGATGCGAAGGTGATGATGTCGGTCGGCTGCACCCCGAAAAGCATCGCGCTCATCAGGCGGGCCAGCGCCAGCGCGACCATCAGTCCAAGTCCGATGCCCGGCAGCGTCATGCTGGCACCGTCGCGCAGGACGGCGAGCTTCACGTCGCCCTTGCCCGCGCCCAGCGCCATCCGGATGCCGATCTCGCGCGTCCGTTGTCCCACAACGTAGGACAACACACCGTAGATGCCGATGGTGGCCAGCAGCAACGCGCCGGCGGCGAAGACCGAGAACAGCAGCATGGCGAAGCGCTGGCGAGCAATGCTATCAGCGACCGTCGTCTCCATGCTTTGCAGGTCGTCGACTACCATCTGGCTGTCGCGCTGAGTGAGCTCGCGGCGAATGCTGGGAAAGACCGACTCCGGAGCAACACCCTCGCGCACGCGGACAAAGGTGAGCACGCCTCCTGCCACCAGGTGCATGATCGAGTCCGGCGACTGCTGGAAGGGTTCGTAATACTGTGCCTCGACGCTGTTGGTGGTGTCGGGAACCAGCCCAAACTGTTTGATGTGGCCGACTACGCCCACGATTACGTCGGTACGCGGGCCTCCCGAGGAGTTGTTGACGAAGTGCAAGTGCTGGCCAATCGGGTCCTGGCCGGGGAAAAACTGCTTTGCGAAGGTCTCGTCGACGACCACCACCCGCGGAGCAGTTTCGGTATCGGCGTCGCTGAAGAAGCGGCCGCGCAGCAGCGGAATGCGCATCAGCTTCAGATACTCCGGCCCGACGCCGTAGCGCAGGGCGTAGGGGAGATCGGCCTCGCGCGCTGGCCGCGTCGTACCTTCAACCCAAAAACTGTCTTCCCAGTCGCTGCGCATAGGATCCGCGCCATAGTCGAACGAGACATCCTCGACGCCCGGCACCGAGTGCAGTGTCGATGCCATCTGCCGATAGGCGGCTCGGATGGCGTCGGGCGGCTGGCTCTCGAGCGAATGCGATGGCGTGATGGAGAAGGTGATCACGTTGCGCGGCTCGAATCCCGGACTGACATTCCACAAGCGCATGAGCGTACGAACCATGAGGCCGGCGCCGACCAGCAGCACCAGGGCCATCGCCATTTCGATGGTGACGAAAATGGCCTGCGCGCGATGTTGCGAGCCCACCAGCGAACGGCCGCTTTGGTTCAAGGTGGCGTTCACGTCGGTGCGGGAGGTCTTGAAGGCCGGCGCCAGGCCGAAGACCACGCCCGCAATGAGGGAAACGATTAGCGTGAACAGCAGCACATGGCCGTCGAGCCCGACGTTCTCGGCGCGCGGCAGCGATTCGGGCACGGCAGCCAGCGCCGCCTTCGCGCCCCAGTAGGCCAGCAGCAGGCCGAAGGCACCGCCGGCCAGCGCGAGCGCCAGGCTCTCGGTTAGCATTTGGCGGACGAGCCGGCCCTGCTGCGCGCCCAGCGCGACGCGCACCGCGAATTCGCGACGGCGCGCGGTGGAGCGGGCCAGTTGCAGGTTAGCAACATTGACGCACGCGATCAGCAGCACGAAAAGCACCGCGCCCATCAGCACCAGAAGCACGGGCCGCACCTCACCGACGAGTTGCTCTTTCAGCGGGACGATGGTGGTCTTAATGCCGGCATCGACATCGGGATACTCGGCTTCGAGGCCGCGGTTCACGCGCGCCATGTCCTCCGCGGCCTGGGCCAAAGTGACGCCGGGCTTGAGGCGTGCAACGGCATCCGTGCCCCAGGCCGCGCGGCGGTCGCGAAACTGCGGCTCGCTAAACTCGCCGATTGGCAGGTAGACGTCGCCGGAGCGGAAGTTCCATTCGTGAAGACGGAAGCTGGCCGGAACTATCCCGACGATGGTGCGGGCCTTGCCGTCGAGCACAATTGCCTGTCCCACAATGTGGGAGTTGGAGGCGAATTTCTGCTTCCACATCCCCTCCGAGATCATGACCGTAGGATTGGCGCCCAGCCGATCTTCATCCGGGCTGAAGGTGCGACCCAGCAGCGGCTTGACGCCAAGGATCTCGAAGAAGCCCGCAGAGACCATGTCGCCCTTGACGTTCTCCGCCTTACCGGCGCCGGTCAGGGTAAAGCCGTCAGGATGGCGGTAGGCTGCCATGGCGTCGAAGCTATGGTTCTCGCGCTGCCAGTCGAGGAAGTTGGGATAGGAGATGGAGCCCTTCACGAAGTTGTGCTTGTTGTGGAAGAGCGTCACCAGGCGGCTGGAGTCGGGATAGGGCAGCGGGTCAAGCAGCACCGCGTTCACAACGGAGAAGATGGCGGTGTTGGCGCCGATGCCCAGCGCCAGCGTGAGAATCGCAACCGTGGCAAAGCCGGGCGACCGCCGCAACTGGCGCACTCCATAGCGAAGATCTTGTAATAGCTGAGACATACTCGTTATTCCGTTCGCAGGGCCTGCATCGGCTCGACACGGGCCGCGCGCCTTGCCGGGAGCAGCGCCGACATAATCGCTACACATGCCACCAGCAGCACGCCCGAGGCGATCACCAGCGGGTCTGTGGGGCTGACATTGTAGAGTTGGCTGCGCACGATCCTTGACGCCAGCATGGCCACCGGCAAGGTCACGAGCACGCTGATTCCCGCCAGCCACACGACATCCGCCAACACCAGGCGCACTACGGCACGGCGCTGCGCACCTAAAGCCATGCGGATGCCGATTTCGCGCGTGCGCTGTGCCGTGGCATAGGCCAGCATGCCATAGAGGCCGACCGCCGCCATCAAGGTAGCCAGTGCGCCGAAGCTCACCGCCAGCACGGCAATGAGGCGGTCGCTGGACACGCTTTCGGCAATTTGCTCGTCCATTGTCCGCAACGTGTCGACCACCAGGCCGGGATCGAGCTGGTGCATGGCGGCGCGAATGTCGCTCTTGGCGGCGTCCGGCGATTGCCACGTGCGCACATAAAACTGAAGGAAGCCCGGGTTGCTGGACTGATAGACCGCGCGATAGAGCGTCTCCTTCGCGTCGGTGCGCATGTCGACATGCCTGGTATCGCCCACCACGCCGACAATCTCATACTTGGCAAGTTCTGCGCCGTTCCCATGGTCCAGCAGCTTGCCGATTGCGTTTTGTGGTGTGCCGAAGTGCAGCCGGGCAAAGCGGGCGTTCACAATGACGACCTGCGGCTTGCCAGGGCCATCCTGATCGGTGAAGTCGCGGCCGGCGAGAAGAGGAACACCCGTGGCCGAGAAGTATCCGGGAGTCACGCGGGGCCCCTCGACGAGGATCGGCTCGGTGTCGGAGCTGCCGGCGATGGTCACGCCGGTCATGCTCTCCATGCCCATCAATTCGGGATCGGTGTTGCCGGCGACGTAGCGAGCGCCCGGCAGGCTTGCCAGAGTGCTGAGGATTCGCTGGTCGAGCGCGTGGACCTCGTCGGCCTTGTATCCGGCAAGCTGCGGGTCGATGCCGAAGCTAAGCAGATGGTCGGAGGCAAAGCCGACATCGACATTTTTCAGATTGCGCAACGTCTCGACGAACAGCCCGGCGCCGATTAACAGCAGCAAGCTCAAGCCGATTTGCACTGCGACGGAAAGCCGCCGGAAGCGCAGCGGGCCACCGGACGCGGTCGCCGTCTGTTGCTTCAGCCAGCCCACCAGGTCGGGGTGCAGGAAGCGCAGCGCAGGCGCCAGGCTGAACAGCAGGGCCGCCGCGAATCCCATTCCGAAGTTAAACAGCAGGACGCGATGGTCCGGTTGCGAAGAGAAAGCAACATTGCCGGATGGATCGGAAGCGAGGCGGCGCGCCATCTCCGACGTCACCACCGGAGCGAGCACCAGGCCGAAGAGGCTGCCAACCAGGCCCAGCAGCATGCCTTCGGTCAGAAGTTGCCGGACAATCTGCCAGCGCGTTGCGCCCAGCGAGTAGCGTACTGACATCTCGCGCACGCGCCCCGCGGCCCGCACGAGCAGCAGGCTGGAGACATTGACGCAGGCCATCAGCAGGACCAGTCCAACCATGCCCATGAGGATCAGCAGCGGTACGCGGAGTTGATCACGCAGAGGCGAAAAGCCGCGCGCGTTGTCCACCACCAGCAGCTTCGAGTCGGTCAGAAAACCTTGGCGCACCAGTTGCTCGGAATTATTGGTGTGAGCCAGCTGTTCGGCCCGGACGGCGCGCCACAGCGGCAGAAGTTTGGCTTCAGCGCGAACGCGGGTCTCACCCGGTTTCAGACGCGCCTCGATCGTGAGCCACGCCGAGCGGAAGTCATCCAGCGTGTTGCCCTGCGGATTCACCAGAGGCTGGGTGACCATCGGGAAGAAGAGCTTAGGGACATAGCCGGAAATCACGCTGCGAAAGCCGGGCTGCGCCACGCCCACAATCGTGAAGGGATGACCATTGACCGGCAGTGCCTGCCCGATCACACCGGGGTCGGAGTTGAAGCGCTCCTTCCAATACGAAAAGCTAAGCACCACGACGGCATTGCCGTTCTGCGCGGCATCGTCGGCGGGGACCATCAGCCGTCCAACTGCGGGCCGCACTCCCAGGACGTCGAAGTAATTGCCGCTTACCAGTTCGCTGTCAGCAAGCTCGGGCTGGTCCTTCCAGCGCACTCCGACCTGGGCTTCCGAGTTGGCCACCATGCCGGAGAAAACCGCATTCTGGTCGCGCAGTTCGCGGTAGGCCGGGTAAGAGAAATAGTCACGCTCGTCCCCGCCGTAGTAATTGACGTTTCCGGCGTGCAGGCCGGAAAAGCGCAGGCGCACCAACTGCTCGGGATGACTGATGGGAAGATTTCTAAGCAATGCCTGATCGAGCAGCGTGAAGATGGCAGTGTTGGCGCCGATGCCGAGGGCGAGCGTGAGCACCGCAACGATGGCGAAGCCGGGCGATTTCTTCATCTGCCGGCAGGCGTATTGAAGGTCATGGAGAAACGTGCGCATCGAATTCTCTGGCAAGTCCTGGACAGGGAGTGAGCAATCGAGTGGCCGCGCAGGACAAACATCTAAGACTATCGGGCAACGATAGTTACGTCAGTGATGAGGTATGGCGCGAGCCTTCGACTTGTTCGACAGCGAACGACCTTGTTCGGCAGCGAACAGCCGGAACCAGTCGCAAAACCGCTCTGGAGTTGCAGATATGTCTATGGCCATATTAATATGTCCATATGAAGAAGATGGCCGCAGGTCAGTTCAAGAACCGTTGTCTCGCGGTGATGGATCAGGTGCAAAAGAGCGGAGAGCCTGTGCTTATCACCAAGCACGGTAAGCCAGTTGCGAAGCTGGTTCCAGCTGCTCCCCCTGAAGATGAGATTTTCGGGCGCATGGCGGGCAAAGCCAAAATACTAGGCGACATTGTTTCTCCTATAGAGGCGGATTGGGAGTGCAAGTGAATGCTGCTGCTCGACACTCATATTCTGCTCTGGATGAATCTGGAACCACATAAGCTCTCGAAGAGCGCAACTGATGCGATAAAGCATGCACGTGCTCAGAGCAGTATCGCTGTCGCCGACATAACCTTGTGGGAGGTGGCCTGGCTGGCAAGTCGAAATCGTATCAGCATATTCGGGAGCCTCGAGAGCTTTCTGCGAGAGGTACTCGCGGGCATCGTCGTTCACCCGATCACGGCCGAAATCGCTACACTTTCCGTGCAATTGCCGGCCACGTTGGCTGGAGATCCTTCGGACCGCCTGATTGTTTCAACCGCGCTGGCACACGGCATCCCGCTGGTGACTGCCGACCAACGTATACGGCAATCCCAAACGGTGTCCACGATCTGGTAAGTCCATCGTTCCGGGCAGTGCCTCAATTTGATCAAGAAACGAACTGGCCAATTTCAAATTGAGGCACTACCCCGTTTTCGCCCCGAGTTGACGAGTTTGTGACTTGCGGGTATAACTCACCCCATACTGCGTTGCGATTTCCTGGCTCCCCACAAAGCGCAGCGGTTCTGGTTCGCGATTGACCCGACGGATGCTTGTGCAATGAACAAGAAGGCCCCAGAGAATCTTGAGGAAGACGGCATTAAGCAAAACAAAGTAAAGAGGTTGAGGACGGAAGCTGTGCCGCAGAGCCGGGGCAACAACGCCCTCAAGGTCGCGGAAGATCCCCGTTTTGCACAAGCTGTGCAAAACTACGAGGCTGGCCTTAAGGCCCTCCAGTCCCACAAGTACGAAAAGGCCAAGGCTTACTTCGAGAAGGTTGCGGCCGGCGCCAGCCCGGAGCTGGCCGACCGCGCGCACGTTCACCTGGCCACTTGCAATCAGCAGATGAGCCGCCCCTCCACCAACTTCAAGACGGCCGAGGAGCAGTTCGACTACGCGGTGTCGCTGATGAACCTGGGCGATTACATTGCCGCGCGCGAGAACCTCGACGCGCTCACCACCAAGTACCCTAAGCTGGATTTTATCTGGTACGGCGTTGCCGCCCTGAATTGCCTGACCGGACGCTTCCCCGAGGCAATTTCGAACTTGGGCGAGGCCATTCGCCTGAACCCCGCCAATCGCTTCCAGGCGCGCAACGACTCCGATTTCCGCAATCTGGCCGACGACCCGCGCTTCACTGAACTGCTCTATCCTGATACCAGCGCCGACGCCCCGGGCGAGCCGCCCAAGTGGCGTTATTAGCTCGCGCAGCGTACCGGTCATGCCAGAGGACTTGACATCTGCGGCGACGAACGCCGTCCGGGTTGTGGCCATGGGTGGCGGCACGGGGCTTTCCACCCTGCTGCACGGATTAAAGCATTACGTGAGCTTATCCGGGCAAGCGGCAGAGTTTCCGAGTCCGCCTGCCATCGCAGAACTTTCCGCGGTGGTCACCGTCAGCGACGATGGCGGCTCCAGTGGACGCCTGCGCAAGGAGCTGAACCTGCCCGCGCCGGGCGACATTCGTAACTGCATTGTCGCGCTCGCCGGCGAGGAGGACTTGCTCTCGCGCCTGTTTCAGTATCGCTTCCCTCCCGGCGAAGGCCTTGGCGGCCACAATTTCGGCAACCTGTTTCTCTCCGCGATGACGGCCATCACCGGCGACTTCAGCCAGGCGGTGAAGCACTCCTCGACGATCCTGGCCACGCGCGGGCACATCTATCCCGCGACCACCGCGAACGCGCAACTCTACGCCATCATGGACGACGGCTCGTTCGTGCGCGGGGAGACCAACATCACCGCCAGCGATCGCCGCATTGTGGAACTGAGGATGGCGCCGGCGAATGCGAAGCCATTGCCTGCCGCGATGGAGGCCATCGAGCGCGCCGACCTGATCACCATCGGGCCGGGCTCGCTGTTTACCAGCCTCGTGCCCAATCTGCTGGTGCGGGATGTGTCGCGCGCGATTGCCCAGTCACGCGCCGTGAAGGTCTTCGTCTGCAATCTGATGACGCAGGCCAACGAGAGCCTGGGATTAAGCGCCTCCGACCACATTCGCGCGCTGTACAAGCACGCGCGGCATCAGTTCTTCGATTACACGCTGGTGAACCGCACGCCGGCGTCGCCTGAGCTGGCGACCAAGTACGCCGAGAAAGGCCAGTCGCAGATCGCGCCCGACGTCGATGGCATTAAGGGCCTCGGTGTGACGCCGGTGTTGGGCGATTACCTGCTCGAGGCAAACCATCCTCGTGAGGGCCTGGTCGCCCGTCACGACACCTATCGCGTGGCGCGCGACCTGCTGCGCCTGATGCAGCAGCGGCGGGAAGCGCCGGTGGCGGCCCTGCGCCAATTCAGCGAATGACATCGGGGAGCGCGCGCTTTTGCAGATAGCCGTTCGGATTGCGCGGCAACGTCACCGCGATGATCACTGCGATCAGGACAAAGATCGCCAGAATGTAGATGCTGCCCTCCGGCCCCGTCGTTCCGCCACTGAGTAAAGGCCGTCCCGCCGGATGCGTCTTCAGCCAATGCCGCTGGAGCATCATCCCGCTATCGGCGACGCCGTAAAAGAACGATTGCCCCCAGTCCCACGACGCGTGAAAACCGATGGCCCACCATAGCGATCCGGTGCGCCACAGGCTGTAGCAGAAGACCATTCCCGCCAGTCCCGCCGAGAGCAGTCCGATGGGCGACTCGCCCGGATTGTGGCTATGGCCAAGGCCGAAGAGGATCGAGAAGACTACCGCCGCGGTCCAGAAGCCCATCGCTTCGCTCTGTTCCGTCTTGAACACCCGCTGATACAGGCCCGCCAGGCCGCGCGTAAGCGTGTATTGCATGTAGCCGCGCGTGAGGTACTCCTCCAGCAGGCCAACCAGCAGGAAGCCCACAAACCAGATCGCCCCGTACTCCAGGACGGCGTTCCCGAACATCATGCGGCCTTCGAACACCAGCACGCCGCTCTTCCACAGCACCAGGATCAGCACGGAGAGACACGCGATTCCCCAGAACAGTCCGGCGAAAAAAAGCGGCAGCTTACGCCGGCCGCCGAGGCCGTACACCGAGTTCGGACGCCGCTCGATGCGCGACATGATCCACGTGATCAGCAGCACCAGCAGGAAAGGCACGGCCTCGTTGACGAGGAACAGTGGACCGAGATGTTCCGTCATGTGCGCTTCCTTGGGAGGCGTGTAGATGGCGAGCGCGATGCGAGACACGCCGTAGCCCAGGGCGGCAAAGAGCGCGATAAAAATGAGCAGGCTCCAGCCGGCGCGCAGGCCGTCGGGACCGATGAAGGTCTTGTGTGCGAGCGACGGCTTGCTCGGCGGGATCGGGGCAGCGGCCGTTATGCTGCCGTCAGCGTTGGGGACTGAGTCGTTCGTTTCAGCGTTCAATGGCGAACCACCTTACTGGGCACGAGAATCGATACGAATGTGAGCGGAAGATAGTTTCCGAAAATACTAATCTGGCGCGAGGCCGAGCAGCGGGCTTGCATCAAGCAGGCGGGTGAATCGAGAACAGATTGGGCGTTGCGTGAGCTCGCGCGTTCCTGCGGAACGGATTCTCCGAAACTGCGCATGGGAGCGGTGAAAGGCATGACCAACTCCTGGTGCAGCGCACCCAGCGCTACTTCCCTGGAGGAAGCGGAAATCATAAGGCATTTGGGCGAGAGCTGCATAGACGCTCGCCGAGACGGGCAGCTTGTAAGGGAGCCTGCATCGGGGATGGTTGCGCGTCACATTCGGCGGTGTCTTGGATCACATGTATGCCGTGCCCGTTCCCGTAAGGTCTCCAACATGACCCCCATTTCCGTGTCGGATGCTCCGGGCGCACAGACCAAGTCTGTCCCGGACAGTGAGCTGCAAGAACACCAGTGTCCCTTCTGTGGCGCCCGCATACACGAAGATTGGCTGTTGACGCACCTCAGCGCCCGTCACCAAGGCTGGCCCGAGTCCCTCTTTCGCATGTTCTGGGGTGAGCCCGGGAAAGAAGAAATAGCCATCGTCCCAGTTGCGCCCCGGACAGCTCCGGCCAATCCGTTCCACGGTAAACTCCACCGGTTGGCGATCGTCGCACCGCGTCATTAGCTCCAGGTGTTGCACCGATGCTCACGGCGTATCCGCTCATTCCCTGACGTACAATCTCCTCAACATGCAACCGGAGGAGCGCATCTCGTCGCTCGCGACCGCGCCGGCCGCCCTGAAAGGCTCGGTGCTGGGCCTGGTCTTGCACGATGTCTGCGAAGAAATCCGGCTGGAGGAGTTGCGGCAAATTCTGGGCGCGCGCCGCGCCGAGCCCAGCTTCAAGCATGCGACACCCGAGTATGTACGCTTCGAGAAGCCGCCGGTGGTCGAGCGCCTCGATCCCATCACCCTGCCCAGCGGCGACACCCTCATGCCGCAGCTCAAATACTACGATTACGGCGTCATCAGCGTGCTGCTGGAATTCTGCTTCGCCGCCGATTGGGACGGACTGGTGCGGCTGGCCTCGCGCTGGGTGCCCAGCCCCGAGCTGGAACGCCAGGCGCAGCACATCATTCGCGCGCGGCTCGACAAGATTGCGCCCGCCATCGTGCGTCCCTATAGCGACTGGCTCAGCGAGGACTACTACATCTTCCTGTTGAGCGAGGTGCCGGGCTCGCCGCGCGGGCTCGATCTGCTGGCGGAACACGGGCCGCAGATCGCCGAGGTCCTGCGCGGCGAACAGGCCCCGCTCTCCCGCGCCGAGAACGACGACACGCTGCAATCCAGCCTCTCGTACTATCCCAACGACCTGGTGTCCATCGGCTGGAATGCCGCGCTGGTCTACGACACCCCCGCGGGCGCGCAGACTGCAATCCAGATCCTTGAGTACGCCAACTCGCAGTTGCTGGAATTTCGCCACTATGACGAGCTGCTGACGCGCGAGCTGGCGGGCGTCTACGCCGGCCTGAAGCACCGCACCGGCATTGTGGGCCGCTGGAAGATGCGCAGCGAGGCCTTGCGCCTCAATGGCGTCACCGTGGAAGTCACCGAGCTGGTCGAGCGCTCCGACACGGCCATCAAGTTTGTCAGCGATATGTTCTCCGCGCGCCTGTATCGGCTGGCCGCGGCCAAAGTCGGCGTCCCGGAATACAAGAACCTGGTGAAGGAAAAGCTGCGCACCGCCGAAGGCCTCTACCGCTTCCTCATCGACGAGTTCCACCAGAGCCGCGGCTTCGTGCTGGAGGTGATGGTCGTCATCATCCTGGTGATCGAGCTGGTGTACCTGTTCAAGGGCCGAGGCTGACCAACCGGCCCATGCGCCGCCGCTCCGGTAAATTGCAATTCCCTAAGCGCCGATCATCGGTTAGCTTGTCTCATCAGCATAGGAGGAGTTGTGGCACAAGACCGTTTCGTGAGAGTCATGCTCGTGGTAATTGCAGCGCTGCTTGGATTGCTGGCGCTTCGTCCGCTGGCGCAGCCCGTGCCGGTGCGGGCGCAAGTCGAGGAGGGCTATCCCTTCTTTGTCGAGCCGGGGTACACCATGCTGCGCAAGCCCGACGGCACGGCGCAGGTTTACGGCAAGATGGTGATCGATATGCGCAACGGCGACATCTGGGGCTTCCCGACGCTCACGCAGTCGCCCTACCCCATTGACTCGGCACAAACCAAACCACCAAGGTCCTCGCCGATGTATTTGGGGAAGTTTCTGTTCAGCGAGGCGACGAGATAGAAAGTGGCTAGTGGCTAGTGGGCACATAGTAGTTACATATGTTTATGGAGATAACTGCTATGAGCCGGCTTTTTCTAGCCACTATTCATTAGCCACTAGTCACTTGCGTTGTCGCGTGTTCCACCTGGTTGGTGATCTCGTCCGGCGGGGTATCGGGCGAGAAGCGCATGGGCTTGCCGATGACCACTCTCAATTGGCCCGGACGCGCGATCTTATGGCCCTTCAGTTTCATCTCCCAGAGCCCGTCAATTCGTAGTGGCAACACGGGCACATTCAGCCGCGAAGCCAGCATGCCGAAGCCGGAGCGGAACGGCACCGGCTTGCCGTCCAGCGTGCGCTGGCCCTCGGGATAAACCAGAACGCTGTAGCCGCGGTCCACCGACTCGCCGGCGTAGGCGAAGCTGCCGCGCACGCCCGAATGCTGCGGCAAGGGAAAAACATCGAAGAGTGCCACAACGAGGTAGTATCCCACTTTGTAAGACAGCCGAAGGAACGGGTTCCAGTCCTGCGGCGGACGCCACATCTGCCATAACAACTCGCCCAACATGCCGACCGCCAGCTTGCGGCGCAGGCGCGGTGGCAGCGCCCACAGCGCGAAGCCCACATCGATGTAGGTCACGTGATTGCAACTGATGAGCAGCGGGCCTTCGACGCCTCGCAGGTTCTCGCGGCCCACAACCTTGGGGTGGGCCATGATCAGCGTCGCCGGCCAGGTCAGCAGGTAGTAGATAAACTCGCGGATCCAGGTAATGGGCCAGCGCTGCGCCCATCGCGGGTATGGGTAGGTAGCATGCGGCGCAGTCTGCGGCTCGCGCAGCAGCCGCTCCAGATCGCCAACCGTGTTCACTCTGGTGAAGTCGGCCTGGTTGAGGTCGACCTGGTAGCGGTCCTCCAGCGCGCTCATCAGCTCGACGCGGTCCATCGAGTTCAGGTTCAGATCGCCCTCGAGCTTGGCATCGGGAGCTAGCGTCCCGACATTGCGTCCGGTGATGCGCGCGATCAGGTCGCCGAGAGCGCTCTGCGAGGCGGCAGCGCCATCGCCACCCGCCGCGAAATGCTGCTGCACGGCCTGCTGAATCACCGCGGTTTTCGGCTTCTGCGTCGGTGTGCGCGGGAAATCTTCGTCCGGCCAGACCAGCCAGCGCCGAATCTGCTGATAGTCGGCAAGCTCCTGGTTGGCGCGCTTCACGATGGCTTGAGGGTCGCTGCTGTCGCGCAGCACCAGCACGGCGCAAGGCTCGGCATTGCCCCCCTGCTCCAGCCCGACCACCACCGTGTCGCGCACCTCGGGCTGGCGGCGTAGCGCCGCCTCCAGGTCTTCGGGATAGACATTCATGCCCTCGCGCGTGACGATGACGTTTTTCTTGCGGCCCTTGAAGTAGAGATTGCCCTCGGCGTCGAGCTCGCCGATGTCGCCGGTGTGGAACCAGCCCTCTTCGTTCAGCACCGGCTTTAGCTCTTTGCCCTGCCAGTAGCCGGCGGCAACATTGGCGCCGCGCACCATGATTTCGCCGCTTGCGTCCAGCTTGATTTCGCGGCCCTCCAGCACCTTGCCGATCGAGCGACGCCCGGTGTGAAACGGATGGTTGAGCGAGATGAGCGATGTCGTCTCAGTCAGCCCGTAGCCTTGCACCACGACGAAGCTGAGCCGCCGCCAGAACTCTTCCGTCTCGGCATCGAGCGCCGCGCCGCCGGAGATGAAGGCCCAGAACTTCCAGCCGAAGCGATTATGAATGCGCCGGAAGCGCCACCAGCGCTTCGCAAAGTGCTCGTCCTTGGCGGCGGCAAATTGCCGCGCAAACCATCGCTTGCGGCCTTCAGCCTCCATGTCGCGGACGATTTTGTCTTTTAGCGACTCCATCAGCCGCGGCACAGCCACGACGACCGACACGCGCTCCCGCTTGATCACCTGCAACACTTCCGATGGGTTCAGCGTGTCCTGGAAGATGACTGTTGCGGCCAGCAGTTGCGGCAGGAAGATGCCGAGGAATTGCCCGAAGACGTGGCTGAGCGGCAACAGGTTGAGAAAACGCAGCGGGTGGAAGACGCGCTCGTACTTGCGGTACTTCGCGATCTCGCGCTCCAGCGGCTCCAGGTTTGCCAGGATATTGCGGTGTGAGATGACCACGCCGCGCGGCTCGGCCGTAGTGCCCGAGGTGAAGACGATCTGCACGATGTCGTCGCGCGTGAGCGCCGGCGGCGTGACAGGCGCATCGGAGCGCCCGGCGATCTCTTCGCTAAGCGCTTCGAGATGCAGCCCAGGAGTGCCGGCAAGCTGGTTGGCCGCCGAGCCGACACACAGCTTCGCATCAACCTGCTGCGCCACACGCTGCGCGAAGTCGCCGGTCGCGATCTTGTCGATGGGAACGACGACGGCGCCCCGCACCAGGCAACCGAAGAATGCGGCGACCCACTCGGCGCAATTCTCACCCCAGATGAGGACCTTGTCGCCTTTGCCGATGCCGCGCGCCTCCAGCTCGCGCGCGAAGCGGTACGCGGTGCGCGACACGTCGCCGTAGGTCCAGCGCTGCGTGCGATAGCCGCGGTGATGCACGTAGGCCACCTCGCGCGCCTGCCGCTGGAAGTTGTCCAGGTATTCCAGGATGGTGCTGCGGGCCATCGCTCCCAGTGTAACTGCTGGCCCGCGGCAACCCTTACAATCGAAAGTGTGGGCGATGTGTTCATCCTGGGCATCGAAAGCTCGTGCGACGAGACGGCGGCAGCCGTGGTGCGCTCGGGCGAAGAGGTCATCTCGAATGTCGTCTATTCGCAGATCGCCACACATCAGCCCTACGGCGGCGTGGTGCCCGAGCTCGCCTCGCGCGAGCATCTGCGCGCCATCGTTCCCGTGGTCCGCAAGGCGCTGGCGGATGCCCGGCAAACGTACGACAGCATCGACGCGCTGGCGGTCACGCAAGGGCCGGGACTGGCGGGCGCGCTGCTCGTGGGCCTGAGTTTTGCCAAGGCGCTGGCTTATGCACTGTCCAAGCCGCTGATCGCGGTAAATCATCTGGAAGGTCACATTCACGCCGTACTGCTCGAACAGCGGCACGCGGGTGAGCTGGAATTTCCCGTGCTCGCGCTGGTGGTGAGCGGAGGACACACCCACCTGTTCCTGGCAGAGCGCCGGGAAAATGCATGGATCTACCACGATGTGGGACACACGCGCGACGATGCCGCCGGCGAGGCGTTCGACAAGGTCGCCAAGCTGCTGGAGCTGGGCTATCCGGGCGGACCGATCGTCGACTTCCTGGCACGGCATGGCAATCCCGAAGCGGTGAAGTTCCCTTTCGCGCAGATCAAGCACCGCGATCGCAATCCGCAGAACCGGCATACCCCCGAGGAGCGACGCGTGGATTTCTCCTACAGCGGCATCAAGACAGCGGTGCTGCGATATGTGGAGACGCATGAGCTGCTCGGACCAATCGAGCACCGGCGGCGCAAGCTGAGGGAGCTCGCGAACCCATCGCCCGCAGATGTGCTGGCCGTGAGCGATCCGCAGACGCTCGATCTGGTGGCGTCGTTTCAGCGCGCCATGGTCACCGATCTCGCGAGCAAAACGCTGGCCGCCGCGCAGGAGCACAGTGCCGCTACGCTGCTGGTGACGGGCGGTGTAGCCGCCAATTCCGAATTGCGTGACGTGTTTGAGGCGCGCGCCGCCGAAGTAGGGTTGCCCGTGTACTTCCCTTCCCGCCAACTCTCCACCGACAACGCGGCCATGATCGCCGCGGCAGCGTATCCGCGATTTCTGGCGGGCGAGTTCGCCGAAGCGGAAGTATCGGCCGAGGCGGCGCTACGACTGGGCGGGCGCGCACGGTAGAACGGGCGCGGGAGGCTGCGTTCGCGGGCGAAATCTCGACAAGACCAGGGCCGCCGCCCTGGCAACTACATCGATGGCTATTCGGCAAATCACGATCGTCGGAACGGGCCTGATTGGCGGCTCGCTCGGCCTCGCTCTGCGCAAAGCCGGATTTGCGGGCCACATTGTCGGGTGCGACAAGCGCGCGGTGCTGGAACTCGCTGAGGAGCGCGGCGCCATCGACCGCGCCGAAGCCGATCTCGAACGCGCCATCGCCGGCAGCGACGTCGTCGTGCTTGCAACGCCGGTCGGCTGCATCCTCTCGCAACTGGAGGCGCTCGCCCACCTTGTGCCGGCCGGCGCTCTCATCGGCGATACGGGAAGCACAAAGGCGCGCTTCGTCGAGCGCGCGAAGATGCTGTTCGGGAGTGACGCTGGAGCGCGCGTCCTGCCGGGGCATCCCATGGCGGGTAAGGAAGTCGGCGGAATCGAGAATGCCGATGGCGAGCTGTTTCGCGACGCGATCTGGCTCGTCACGCCCATTGAAGCCGCGCAGGCCTACACCCCGCGGCAGCAGGAATACACAGAGTTGCTTGGCGCGATCGGCGCTCGCGTCGTCACGATGGACGCGGCGCGGCACGACCGCCTTTGCGCCTGGATCAGCCATCTGCCGCAGATGATTGCCACTGCCCTGGCGTCGTCTCTGCACGAAGAGTTCGGCGACGACGAAGAGCTCATGCAGATCGGCGGCCGGGCGTTGCGCGAGATGACGCGCATCGCGCACAGCCCATATTCCATGTGGCGCGACATCGCGCTGACGAACACCGGGAATATCGAGGACGCGCTGCTGCGCTTCGAGCAGCAGTTGGCGCATCTGCGCGAGAACCTGCGCACGCCGGGGCTGCGGGAGCTGTTCGACAGCGCGAATCGGTGGCCAGTGGCCAGTGGTCCGTTGCCGGGCAGCGCGAGCAAGTAATTTTGCGCTGATGCAGCGCTACTCGGTACAATCGCCCGTCGGAACAAACTGCTATGCCACTGAACAAAGTAGTTCCCAGCGCCGAGGAAGCCGTTCACGACATCCAGGACGGCGCCACCGTCATGGTCGGCGGCTTTGGACTGTGCGGCATTCCGGAGAACCTGATCGCCGCGCTGGTCAAGAAAGGTGTGAAGAACCTGCACACCATCAGCAACAACGTGGGCGTCGATGAATTCGGCCTCGGCCTGATGCTGGCAGCCGGACAGATCACGTCGCACAAGGGCAGCTACGTCGGCGAGAACAAGCTGCTGGAAGACATGGTGCTCACGGGCCGCATCGACCTGGAGCTGGTTCCGCAGGGCACGCTGGCCGAGCGCATTCGCGCCGGGGGCGCGGGCATCCCCGCGTTCTACACGCCGACGGGATTCGGCACGGTCGTCGCCGAAGGCAAGGAAACGCGCGAGTTCGAGGGACGTCCCTACGTGCTGGAGCGCGGCATGACCGCCGACTTCGCGCTCATCAAAGCCTGGAAGGGTGATCGCTGGGGCAATCTCGTCTATCGTAAGACCGCGCAGAACTTCAATCCCATGATGGCGACGGCGGCGAAGGTCACGATTGCTGAAGTCGAGCACCTGGTCGAGCCGGGTGAGATTGAGCCTGACCAGGTACACACGGCCAGTGTCTTCGTGCACCGCATCTTCCAGGGGACAAATTACGAGAAGCGCATCGAGCGGCGGACGCTTAGGAAGGTATAGATTTGAAGGGGCGCAGCTTCAGCTGCGCCTGAGGCTCAATCTTCTGATTGCGGGCTTCAGCCCGCAGCCGTGTCACCGACTGTAGTCGGTTTAGCAATAATGGCAGAGCACTCTCGGCGAGTTTGAAGGCGTGCCTTTTCAAGGCCAAGAAGTTCTCGAGGAACTCCGATGCCCCCCACTCCGAACATTAGCAAGCAGAAAGACACGGAAAAGCGCGACCGCATCGTCCGCCGCGTGGCGCGCGAGCTGCGCGACGGCTTCTACGTCAACCTCGGCATCGGCATGCCCACGCTGGTCGCCAACTGCGTGCCGCCGGGCATCGAGGTCGTGCTGCAAAGCGAAAACGGCATGCTCGGCGTTGGCCCGTATCCGCTGGCCGGCGAAGAAGACCCCGACCTTATCAACGCCGGCAAGGAGACCGTGACCCAGCTTCCCGGCACGGCCTTCTTCTCCAGCGCCGAGTCGTTTGCCATGATTCGTGGCGGCCACATCGACCTGAGCGTGCTGGGCGCCATGGAAGTGGACGAAGAAGGCAACCTCGCCAACTGGATGATCCCCGGCAAAATGGTGAAGGGCATGGGCGGCGCGATGGACCTGGTCGCCAGCGCCAAGCGCGTCATTGTCGCCATGGAGCATACGACCAGGGACGGCAGCCCGAAGATCCTGAGGCGCTGCACGCTGCCCATCACCGGCCTGCGGGTGGTGAACACCATCGTTACCGAGATGGCCTACATTCACGTCACGCAAAGCGGACTGGTGCTGGATGAGATCGCCCCCGGTCTGATGATCGATGATGTGCAGAAGGCGACCGAAGCTCCGCTCATCCTGAGCCCTGAACTGAAGACGATGGAGTTGTGAGCCAGCGCACGCGGAACCGCGGCACAGCTCGCCCATGCGGCCGCGCGCACAACGCTCTACGCCGAGCGGGCCATCCGAATCACGTTCCAATAGGCGGACAGCGCCTCCCCCAGCCTGGCCTGCCGTACGCCGAACAGCGCCGCCACGGACCGCATCATCATTCCCGCGACAATCGCGCAGCGCAGCGCAGCGACTTGCCCCCGCGAAAAATGCTTGCGCGCGTAGCGCAACATGTTCGCGTACCAGAACGTTTGCTTGTCGCGGAATGAGAGCTGTCCCACACTGTGGGCGCCGGAATGCCGGAACCGGGCTTCGGGACAGTAGACGATGCGCCCACCCGTGTCCCGCAGGCGCTTGCAGAAATCCACATCCTCGAACCAAACGGGAAAGAACTGCTCATCGAAGCCGCCGAGTTTGTCCCACATTGTCCGAGTTGCAGCCAGGCACGCCCCGGCCGGCTGCTCCACCTCCTGCTGTCGCGAATAATCGGCGTCGAGGCAACGATAGCGCCGGTTGACGGGATTCGCCGGCCAGAGCTGATTCACCAGCAGCGCCTCGCAGAGCAATGGCCCGAGAGTAGCCACCCGGCGAAAGGCAAACCCGCGCTCCGGCTGCCCGTCGCTCTCCAGCAGCGCTCCCCCAACCGCCGAAGCCTCTGTCGATTCCATGCAGCGCAATAGCGCCGCCACAGCACCGGGCGCGGCAATCGCGTCCGGATTCAGGACCAACAGAACGTCGCTCTCTGCCTCACGTGCCGCCTGATTGACGGCAGCGGCAAAACCAACATTCTTCTCGTTCGCGATCAGCCGCGCGGGGTTTGACGCGACGAACTCTCCCACGCACTGCAGGGTGTCGTCGCCCGAGGCGTTGTCCACAACCACGATCTCGCAGTCCTGCCCGGCGAGCGCCTCCAGACACGCCTTAATGCTCGCACCCGAGTTGTGCGTGACGATAAGCGCCGAGCACCGCATAGCTTGAAAGAAGGACGAATTATAATCGGGCGGACGCGGGAATCGGCGAGTTGGGACTCGGGATTCGGGATCAGGAAACACACATCCAACTAGTCCCCGGCTATAGCCCTGCTCCCCTAGCCCTGCTCACCAATCCCATGCATGCCGGCGTAGCGGCCGTAATCACCGAGAACCGAAACTTGCAGATCATCGAAACTTCCCTTCCCGGCGTGTTGGTCATCCAGCCCCGCGTCTTTGGGGACGCTCGCGGCTTCTTCATGGAGACCTATCGCCAGAACGCGCTCGCCGAGGCCGGCATTCGCGAGAGCTTCGTGCAGGACAACCATTCGCGCTCCGCGCGCGGCGTGTTGCGCGGGCTGCACTATCAGCTTCGCCATCCCCAGGCCAAGCTCTGCCGCGTAGCGCAAGGCGAAGTGCTCGACATTGCCGTCGACATTCGTTTGGGCTCGCCGCATTTCGGCAAGTGGGTGGGCGTGGTGCTCTCGGGCGAGAACCATGCGCAGATCTACATCCCGAAGGGCTTCGCGCACGGCTTCGTGGTGCGCTCCGATACTGCCGACTTCCTCTATAAGTGCAGCGACTACTACGACGGCCCCGACGATCGCGGTGTGCTGTGGCGCGATCCCGATCTCGCCATCGACTGGGACACGCCGTCGCCGCTCGTCTCCGACAAAGACCAGCGCTATCTTCCGCTGGCGAAGATTTCACCCGACGAGTTGCCGAGGTACGAACCGTGAGCCTACGTCTGCTCGTGACGGGCGCCAACGGTCAGGTCGGCTGGCATCTCCAGCGCACGCTTGCGCCGCTGGGCGAGCTGCTGGCCATCGACATCGACCAGGTCGACTTCACCGACCCGGAAGCGATCGCGCGAGCGATCCGCGAGTTTCAACCCGGCATCCTGGTGAATGCCGCAGCCTACACCGCGGTCGACAAGGCGGAGAGCGAACCTGAGCTGGCGCGCGCCATCAACGTCAATGCGCCGGCGGTGATGGCGCAGGAGTGCGCGCGCGCCGGAACATTGATGCTCCATTACTCCACCGACTACGTGTACGACGGCAGCAAGACCGCGCCGTACGACGAGCGCGATGCGACCGGCCCGCTCAGCGTCTACGGCGAGACCAAGCTGGCGGGCGACCGCGCTATCATCGCCAGCGGCTGCCCGTACATCATTCTGCGCACCACGTGGGTGTACGACATCCGCGGCAAGAACTTCTTGCGCACGATTCTCCGGCTGGCGCGCGAAAAAGAAGAGTTACGGATCGTCGGCGACCAGTTCGGCGCGCCGACATGGGCGCGCATGTTGGCCGAGTGTACTGCAATTGTCATCGCGCGCTCGTTCGAACATCGCAACGTAGCCGCACACTGGCCCGACAGCGGAGTGTTTCATGCTACCGCGGGAGGCAGCACCTCGTGGGCGGGTTTCGCGCAGGCCATTCTGGACGATTACCAGGAATTGGCAGATGTGAACGGCGAGACCAGCGAGTTCAGCGGGCCATTGAAGACCAGGCGAGTGGTCGCCATTACGACCGAAGAGTATCCCTTGCCTGCTCGCCGCCCGCAGAACTCGGTGCTGTCCAATGGGCTGATCGCGCGCCGGTTCGGCATCATCATGCCTGACTGGCGCCATCAGCTTCGGCTTGCCTTGCAGGACGCCATTCGCCGATAATTGCGGCTAAACGTTGCGGAGTAATTTCCCCTAAATTGATCGGGTAGAGCAGGCCTTCAGGCCTGCGTCTTGCGCGGGGAATAATGTGTTCGGGTGCTGAGGTCGAGACCTCAGCCCCCGAACAACAAAATACACCGGAGCTCCTGACGCGGACCTGAAGGTCCGCTCTACCTGTGCTCGCGCTGTTCACATGCGAACGGAGACCTATGAAGGGCATAGTCCTGGCGGGCGGCATCGGCTCGCGCCTTTACCCGCTCACCCGCGTCACCAACAAGCATCTGCTGCCGGTGTACGACAAACCCATGATCTTCTATCCCCTACAGATTCTGGTGGACGCCGGCATTCGCGACATCCTCATCGTCACCGGCGGCCACAACGCCGGCGATTTCCTGCGCCTGCTGCAAAACGGCAAAGACTTCGGCCTGCATCAGCTCAGCTTCGCCTACCAGGAGGGCGAGGGCGGCATTGCCGATGCGCTGCGCCTGGCCGAGCCCTGGGCCAAGGGCGACAGCATCTGCGTGGTGCTGGGCGACAACATCATTGAGGGCGACATTCGCGAGGCGGCGCGGGGCTTCGAGCGCCTGGACAAGGGCGCAATGGTAATGCTGAAGGAAGTCGAAGACCCGGAGCGCTTCGGCGTGCCCGTCTTCGAAAAGGAGCGCATCATCCGCATCGAAGAGAAGCCGAAGAAGCCGCAGTCATCGTTTGCCGTCATCGGCGTGTATTTCTATGACGTGACGGTGTTCGACCGCATTCGCCGCCTGAAGCCGTCGGGCCGCGGCGAGTACGAGATCACCGACGTGAACAACAGCTACATCGAAGAGGGCACGCTGCATCACAGCCTGCTGGAGGGCTGGTGGACCGACGCCGGTACCTTCGAATCGCTGTGGCACGCCAGCAATATGGTGCGCGAGAAGGTGCTGCGCGGCGCGAACGACGGGCTCAAGGCGTCGCGCGAAGAGACGGCGCAGGTGGGCGGCGCATGAAGCTACTGGTCACCGGCGGCGCGGGATTCATCGGCTCCAACTTCGTTCATCAGGCCATCGCCCGGCATCCGGAGTGGAAGGTCGTCGTCCTCGACAAGCTGACGTATGCCGGCAATCTCAAGAACCTTGAGCCCGAACTGAGCGAGGGCCGCTGCGAATTCGTGCAGCTGGACATCTGCGATCGCGGCATGCTCGACGCGGTGCGCGGCTGCGATGCGGTGATTCACTTCGCCGCCGAGAGCCACGTGGACCGCAGCATCGAAGACGCCTCGGCGTTCGTGCGCACCAACGTCGACGGCACGCACAACATGGTCGAGGCCTGCCGCAAGGCGAGCGTGCCGCGCTTTGTGCACGTCTCGACCGACGAGGTCTATGGCTCGCTCGGCGACACCGGGCAGTTCTCCGAAGACACGCCACTGAAGCCCAACAGCCCATACTCGGCGACGAAAGCCGCATCCGACCTGCTGGTGCTGGCCTGCGTCCACACCTACAAGTTTCCCGGCATCGTGACGCGCTGCTCCAATAATTACGGGCCGTACCAGTTTCCCGAGAAGTTCATTCCGCTGATGATCGCGCAGGCCATGGCGGGCGAGCGCCTGCCGGTGTACGGCAAGGGCGCCAACGTGCGCGACTGGATCTACGTGAGCGATCATTGCAGCGCCTTACTCGCAGTGCTGGAAAACGGTCGCGAGGGCGAGGTGTACAACATCGGCGGCGGCTGCGAAATGCAAAACCTGGATGTCGCAAAGCTGATCCTGAAGGCGCTGGGGCGATCCGAAGATCTGATCCAGTTCGTGACCGATCGTCCGGGACACGACCTGCGCTATGCGATCAACTGCGAGAAGCTCGACCGCGAACTGGGCTGGAAGCCGCAAGTAAAGTTCGACCAGGGTCTGGCCGACACCATCGCGTGGTATCGCGAGAACCAGGATTGGCTGACGGACGTCCGCAGCGGCCAGTATCGCGATTACTACGAACGGCATTACGTGCAGCGCGAGAAGACCTTCGCGGCTCGATAAAAAGCAGTTCACCACAGAGACACAGAGGTCTTAAGATTTGAGGTTCCTCTGTGTCTCTGTGTCTCTGTGGTGAACCCCAAGCGCGATAGGGAAAGATGCCCAAGTTATCGAAGAACGCGGTGCAGCGCGGTTTCGCGATTGCCATCCTCGCGGCGGGTAAAGGCACGCGGCTGAAATCGCGCCGTCCCAAGGTCCTGCATGAGATCGCCGGCAAGCCGCTGCTGGCGCACGTGGTCGCTGCGGCCGCGCAGGTCGTTCCCGCGCGAAACATCTTCGCCATCATCGGCCATGAAGCCGACAAGGTCCGCGCAGCGCTGGAATCGACCGGCATCGGTTTCGTCCTGCAACGCGAGCAACGCGGCACCGGACACGCGATGATGGAAGCACACGACGCGCTCACCGGCTTCGAGCATGTGCTGGTCCTTTCCGGCGACGTCCCGCTGATCGCCCCTGAAACCATCGCGCGCGTCCGCGACTTCCACACCCAACACAACGCCGCGATGACCGTGCTCACCGCCGAGCCTCCCGACCCGACCGGCTACGGACGCATTTTCCGCCGAACGGTAAGAGGCAAGCAGACCGGCGAAATCGAGCGCATCGTCGAGCAGAAGGCACTCCGCGGACGCGAGGCCGAGCAGCGCGAGATCAACTCCGGTATTTACGCCTTTGCGATCGGGCCGCTCTACAAGCACATCGGCCAGCTCGGCACCGACAACGCGCATCACGAGTACTACCTGACCGACATCGCCGAGCTGCTGCGCAAAACCGGCGACAAAGTACTCGCCTTGCGCGCCGACGACTCCAGCGAAGTGCTGGGCGTCAACACCCGCATGGAGCTGGCTGAGCTCGACGCCAAACTGCGCGCCAAGAAGGCCCGCGAGCTCATGCTGGCCGGTACCACCATTTTTCGCCCCGAAACCTGCGACCTCGACGCCGACGTCGAGATCGGCACCGACACCGTCATCGAGCCGCACGTACAACTCATCGGGTGCACGAAGATCGGCGCCGATTGCCGCATCCGTTCCTACTCGGTGATCACCAATTGCGAGATCGGCGATAACGTCTTGATTCTTCCCGGCTGCATCCTGGAGGACTCGGTGATTCGAAGCGGCGCTCGATTGGGCCCGTACTCGCGTCTGCGGCCGGGCAGCGATATCGGCGAAGGCGCGCACGTCGGCAACTTCGTCGAGATCAAGAAGACGCGGCTGGGCAAAGGCTCCAAGGCCAATCACCTCACCTACCTTGGCGACGCGGAGATCGGCGCCGGCGTCAATGTTGGCGCGGGCACCATCACCTGCAACTATGACGGCGTGAAGAAGAGCGCTACCACGATTGAAGACGGCGCCTTCATCGGCAGCGACACCACGCTGGTCGCGCCGGTTCGCGTCGGCCGCGACGCCTACGTGGGCGCCGCATCGTGCATCACCGAAGACGTTCCGCCGGAAGCGCTCGCCCTGGCCCGCGGCAAGCAGGTCAATAAGGAGGGCTGGGCCAAGGAGCGGCGGACGAGGATCAATTCCGCAAAAAAATAGCGACTCTCACCGTGCGCATAGAAATAGCAACTCTCAATGCCCGTATAAGTCCGCATGATCACAGCCCGGAGGGCGACACAGCCTTAGCCCAGCACGTGAGTGCTGAAGAGAAGCATTACACGGTCGCGAGTCCCTTCGGGACGACACGGATTTTTCGCCATTCTCTCTTTGTTCCGTCCTGAAGGACTCTTTACGTTTCTGTGCCTTTTTCCCAGCACTCACGTGCTGCGAAAAAGCTGTGGCGCCCTGTGGCTCTGGTCCATCCCTATGCAGCGGGTCTTTGTAGCCGAGCGCAGTACCGACCATGATTCCGTGTGCAAATACAAGCAGCTTTCCGCCTCCCGCAGCTTTCGATTTCCCCGGCTTCGCTCGCGCCTCCTGCCATCTAACCGTACGGAGGTCTTATGCCCAAAAATAACGAGAAGAGCACCGATAAGAAGCTCAGGCCTGATATTCCGGGCACGAATCCCAGCGTCAACCCGCAAACCGGGGCCATCAACCCGTCCGCTCCCACCGTCGGCACAGAAGGATGGGGCACCACCCGGGACGAGCGCCGGGTGCTGGGCGAGCACGATCCCGCCGCCACTCGCGCCGGGCAGATGAAGGGCAATCCCGGCGACAGCATGACCGCAGCTTCGCAGCGCGCGGAGCAGCGCGCCACCACCAACAAGCACCCCGACGACAGCAACCAGGCCGACCTCTCACGGCTCACCAGCGCCTCGGCCCACTCCATGCACAACACCCAAGCAAGCGGCAATCACACCTTCCGCTGCGCCGACGTGGGCAACAGCGATTGCCGCTGGGAGACGAGCGGCGCCACCGAAGACGAAGTCATGCGGCGGGTCGAAGAGCATAGCCGGCGCGACCATGGCGGCCAGAGCGACTGGAGCGAGGCCATGCGCAAGAAGGTGCGCGACAACATCCACCGCCGCAAAGCGGCCTGAACGGTCCGCCACAGCCGGCTTCACCCGTGCGCCTTATACATTCAGGTGATACGGAATCGTGGCCACGGTGATCCGCTGGTTGCCGTTGAACAGCAGCAGCGCGCGGATCGCCTCCGGGCGGTTGTTGTGCAGCAGGTAGTGATACCAGTGGGTCTCCACCAGCTCGGGAACCAGCATGGTGATGATGCGGTCCGGGTGCTCGAGCTGTTGCTGGAGGGCGTACTGCACAATCGGCTTCACGATGAAGCGGTAGGGCGAATCCAGCACCACCAGCTTAGGCGGCGCCAGTCCGGCGGCGCGGGCCGGCGCCTCCACTAGCTCGCTCCAGCGCCGTTTGAAGTCCTCGGTCTGCTCTCCGCAATGCACGTGCACCGCGTGGATTTCCTTCGACAGCGTCCAGGCGTAGCGCAGCGCCTTTTCCGCCACCAGGCTCCAGCGATCGATGGGCACCAGCACCAGCGGCTCGCAAAGATCGCCCGTATTGATCGGCGTGGTCGTGTTGATCTCCGCGCCCACCTCCTGGTAGTGCCGCTTCACCGCCCGCATCATCAGGATGAGCGCCGGAATCAGCAACACGGTGATCCAGGCGCCGTCCACGAACTTCGCCACCAGCACCACCAGCGTCGTGATCCCGGTAGCGAACGCGCCCAGCCCATTCAGGAACATGCTGCGGCCCGAGCCCTCGCCCCCGGCGCGCTTCCAGTGCACCACCATCCCGGCTTGCGACAGCGTGAACGCCATAAACGCCCCGACCGCGTACAGCGGGATCAGCCGGTCCGTGACGCCGCGAAAGATGACCAGCAGAAGCCCGGTGAGCAACGCCAGCGCGTAAACTCCCTGCGCGAAGATCAAGCGCCGGCCGCGCAGCACGAAGGCTTGCGGCAGGTAGTGATTTTGCGCGATTGCGCGCGCCAGCCGCGGAAAGTCGGCGAATGCGGTGTTGGCCGACAGCGACAGCACGACGAGGATGGATCCGATGCTGATCCAGTAGAACGCGCCGCGCCCGGTCACTGCCGCCAGCAGTTGCGAGAGCACGCTCTGATATCCCGGCGCGCCCGGATCGGTGGCGGCAATGCCAAACTTCGGCACCAGGTAAGCAATGCCCAGCAACAGCGCGATCAGAATACCGATGATGATGGTCAGCGTCAGCTTGGCATACTTCGTCGTGGGGTCGCGAAACGCCATCACGCCGTTGCTCACCGCCTCGACGCCGGTCATGGCCGTGCAGCCGCTGGAGAAGGCGCGCAACAGCAGCCACGCGCTCATGGCGCCGGTGGCCGCGCTGAGCTGCGGCGGCATGATCACCGGCGTCGGATGACCTCCGGCGGCGAGCGTCTTGTAAATGCCAATCGCAATCATTCCCAGCAGGCAGCCGATGAAGATGTACGTCGGGAACAGAAACACCGCGCCCGACTCCTGCATGCCGCGCAGGTTGACAATCGTGATCAGCAGCAGGATTCCCAGGCACAGCCGCAATGTGGAATGTTGCAGCGAGGGAACAGCCGAAACCAGCGCGCCCACTCCCGCGGAAATGCCCACCGCGGCGGTGAGCACGTAGTCGATCATGAGCGCGGCCGCCGCCAGCAGCCCGAAGTTCGCGCCCAGGTTCTCGCTGGCCACGGTGTACGATCCGCCGCCTTGCGGATAGGCGGCGATGGTCTGCCGGTAGGAGAAGTAGACGATCCCCAGCAGGATGACGATGCCCACGGTGATCGGCCAGATATAGGCGATGCCCGCCATCCCTAGCGGGATCAGCAGCGTGAGCGCGGCCTCCGGGCCGTACGCCGCCGAGCTCAGCGCATCCAGGCCGAAGATCGGGATCCCTTTCGCCGGGCCTATGCGCTCGGCCTTCTCTTCCTCGGTGGCCAAGGGCCGGCCGAACAGTATGTCAACCAGCTTGAAGCTCGGCCGCTTCGGGTCGCTGACAACAGTAATCGAATTCCCCACAGTGGGAAGAAGAATACATGCTTCGCAGCAGGGCTGTCTTGAAGATTACTATTGCGTGACAGAGGTTCTGAGAGCGCTCAGATACCCTGCCCATTGGATACCCTTCTTACCCTTCTTGTGCACAAACATCAATACCCGGGTCGCCGCAAGTATCTCAGGAAGTATTTGTTCGGGCTGTCGGCTTCATGGAATTGAGGCGCTTGTCCTCGGATGGATAGCGTCCTGCGGAAACCGAACCCATACGCCGATTATCTGAGCCGGATTGGCTACCTTCAGTGTTGAGTCATTCTGTTTCGCACGACCTCCCCGCCTACGGCTCGAAAAGAAAAGATGAAATAATGACGTGTTTGACACAGGAAGAGACGATTTTGAAGGACTTAGCATGGAACACTCTGGATAGTATGATCGGTTTGTGTTCGGCTTTCTCCTCAAACACTGGATGGGGATTACGTGGTTTCTGGGGTGGGGTGTTGCCATGCTAGCCCTGCTCGACAACTACATCGACAAGCGAGCGAGGCGGATAGCAGATAAGAGCCGGTCAGCCGCCGAGAAGCTGGCCGCAGAGGACGCGGCGGGTGCTCAGGTAATTAGAACAATGGCTCTTTACCGGGGTGGCGGCCCCTATTCAGAGCGCGATTTGAGGGATATTCTCACGCGAGCGGGATTGAGCGAGGATAGGGTGTTGCCCATCATGTGGAAACTAGAAGCGGAGGGGGCGGCGGAACGAGAATCGGTGTTCATGTCTTCTTTCGGAGAAGTAACGTGGACGGTGAAGTAAAATGTCCAAAACGAAACCCCAGAAATACCTAGTCAAGAAGGTTGCCGACGAAGGCGAAGATGTGACCGTAGACGCCAAGAAGTTTGATGGGCTGCTAGACAAGCTCTTGAGCGCCCCACCCCTGCCACTGGAAAAGCTACGCGACGAACCGGGGCGACTGGCCGCACGAAGGCCGAGGAAAGCTCGCTAGTTACACCGTTCCCACCACATATGCGTTCCGCCGTTAGGCATGGGATGCGAGAATTGAGCGTATTCTACCGCTCCTTGCCACTTGTATTGCCCGGTAGGATTTCCGTTCATTCCGTGTTCGGCGCAAGTGGCGGTAGTTGGACAGTCGGCGAACGCCGTTAAACAGGTAACGAGTAAAAGCACGAACAGCACGACGACAGCGGCTTTCTTCATCACAGACTTCCTTGCTAAAGGAACAGGCGGTCGAAGCGAAGGCCACATGTACACGTCTCCTCCGCTATAAGCGCTGGCGTACGTCCGGCAACCACGCCGCCTGTTCCTACAAGGAAGTGTACTGCTAGAACCTTTCCCGCGTTAGCCTTTTGTAGGTCAACGGTTTACCTTTGGTAACATTCGCCAGCAGGGCGTCAAACATCTCTTTCTGCTGTTGCCGCCTGTCGTATCTCCAACAAAACTCATTAAGATACGCTTCGATGTGGTCTTGCTCTAGACGGTGGAACGAGCCAACCAACGCCCGTTTGAGCAGGCTGAACGCGCCGTCTATTGTTCGGGTCGCCCGCAGCGTACCGTGGTTCCAAAGCTCGTCCTTGTGAACCCCGACAATGTGCCTGTCCGGCGGAACGATAGTCGCGTAGGTGCAGAAGTCGTCAGTGGCGATCTTGGCGTTAGGACTGACGTTGGCTTCGATGGCTGGTTGGATACTGGCTTTCTTGGCGTCAGGAATGACCTTGAGCCGGATGCGCCCGTTGCGCTCCACCATGCCAAGGACTTTTATCTTGGCGTCTTTTCCAGCTTTGACGCCCTGCCTACGCTTCTTGCCGCCGAGGTTAACCTCGTCTATCTCAACGACTTGGCCTTCGCTGCCTAATGGCTTCGAGTCTTTGTCCTGCATAGCCTCGCGGATGCGGTGATTCAGGTACCACGCGGTTTTGTGCTGGACTCCGAGGTGCCGCGACAGTTGCAGGGCTGACAAGCTCTTCTTGGCCTCGCAAATCAAAGCGATTGCCATAAACCATTTCTGGAGAGGCAGATGCGAGTCGTGGAACAGGGTGCCGCTAGTCGAGGTGAACTGCCAGCCGCACTCCAGGCACTCCAGAACCCGGCGGACTTTTCCGCTCTTGCCTAGGCTCTTGACCCGCGAAATGCGGGCAGAGTTACAGGCAACGCAGTGGATTCCGTTGGGCCAACGCGCCCTAATCAGGTGCTCAACCGCCTCATCCTCAGTAGCGAACGTTTTTGCTACGTCATGCAGGTTCATTTGGCTTCCGACCTTATATCTGAGCTTTACGCACTTGATCGCGCAAATCAGCGAAGTGTGGTTTCAGTTCCTTCGCAGCAATCGAACGAGCAGCGTCCAGCAGATCACCAGAAACGCTGGATGTCTTTTCTAAGGCTGCTAGGTTCTTTGCGATCAGCTCTAGCTCGTCAACGATTTTGAGCAGTACGTCCTTCATGCTTTCCTCCGCATGACCCTACATTACCTCAACCCTCGTCCTGTGTCAAATACAATTTCATTAAAGATGACATAGCAGTTACAAACGTGTGACAAGTCGAGACTTCGTTTTCGCTAACCTCACCTGTTTTGCTGCCTTCGGTAATGCCGCCCCCCACCCGAGAGCGGACTGTTCGGTACGGCAGGCCGCGTTACCGGATGAAACGGCAGGAAACCAGCTGTTATGGACTGCACATCGGATGTGTCCTCTCGGGCGCAAGCAGCGTCCATTCTCGTTTTTCAGCACAGCCGCCGGAAGCGAGGCGCAACCAATAGGAGCAAGTAGCATTATGTGCGAATGGAAAGTCACTTACCGGGGAATCGTTTATCCCTGGCACTGCGACCATATGGGGCATATGAACGTCATGTGGTACACCGGCAAGTTCGACGAAGCTTGCTGGCAATTGCTGGCGATGCTTGGTCTGCGTCCGTCTCGATTGGCGCAGGATGGAATCGGCGTGGCCGCCGTGGAACAGCACATTCACTACAAGCGTGAGCTACGTGCCGGCGATGCCGTTACGATCCAGTCGTCCATTTTGGAGATAAGAGACAAAGCCATCCATATACTGCATAAGATGATGGATGATGCAACCGGGGAAGTCGCGGCAACCAGCCTGGTTGTCGGTGTTCAGATCGACACCAGGACCCGCAAGGCCATTCGGCTGCCCGACGACGTCCGCCAAAAAGCGATTGCAATGATGGGACACGAGCTGGCATGTGTAGAGACCGGATGAATGGCGCAAATCTTGACTTGGCGAAGCAGCTCTTGCTGAACGCAGCATTTATTCGTTCCCTTGGGCTTGAACTGGCCTCTTGCGGAAAGGGTTGACCGGGCGGGTGGCCCACCCAAGCTTCGTTTGCTTGGGTGGGGGTTTTCGTCCGAGGTCACAGGCAAACCCACGCGTGAGCCGAAGGACTGGGCTTGGAGCAGTTTCGGCCATCATCTGCGCACGAAGAGAGGGCGGTGCAAATTGAGTCGAATCGGACGGTGAGCAAGCGGGAACGTCTGGGGATCGTGCCCCGTGCAACCCTCGTCGCAGCGCCGGTCACCTTCGGCGATCGCGGCTAACACCCCCACCCAAGCAAACGAAGCTTGGGTGGGCCACCCGTCCAGATGAAGCCGCTAAGTGTCCACTGAAAATACACGGACACTTACGAGGAAGCCTGTATTCTGATGGCGTCCGGCAAAACTAGGATCGCCCGCTGTCTTCATCGGGCGCGCCTCTATGCGCCGATTCTGAAGAGAGGAAATGAGCGTCAAGCAAAGCACCGAACGGAGAGGATGCAACATGAACCGTCTTTGGTCGGCGGTCCTTCTCGGTGTTGTTGTAGCGGCTGGGGCGCAACCGCCCGTGGCTCCTTCTTCCCCAGATGCGACAGTCATGCTAGCCGCTGTTTCCCGCGACGAATCCATGCTCACAGGAGGAATCGGCCCCAGCAAGTGGACGGGTAAGGGCACCGTAGCCGTGGAACCACTGGCTCATCTCACGGCATCTGGCGAGTGGAGTGGACTGGCTTGCTCGAGTAGTGCTAATGACACCTCTACCGGCCAGAGAAACTGCCTCGAGTTCGCACATGAGTACCTGAGCAGGCCCCATGTCTATACAGTAATCAGTGCCGATGGGAATGGCGCTGTTGTCCATGCGGCTCCAACGACTCTGGATGAGTGCTATGGCTACCGGGGAGCAGGGACCTACTCTGGTGCTACTATCCGAAAATCCGCAATCGCAGCCAGTTCCGCCGAGTTCTTTGCGGAAAGTGCGCTGCCGAGGGTTCTACCTCAGCGAGAAGGTGTTGCAGTACGTAAGGCGCTGAGTGCTTTTGTCCCAAAGGGACTCGATACCACAGAGAAATTGCGAATCGTTGCCGTGCGCCTCGAAGGCCAAGACATGGTTGTGGTTCAAAGGGTATTTGCGGACATTGCAAATATGCCAGAACGATACAAGCTGGTCTTCGCGGTCGGAACCATGGGCGGGGGCCAGCTCCATATCCTGCATTGGAAACAGAGTTCTGTCGATGAGGAAGAGGCCTTGCTCGGGACGATTCGTTTGAAGAATGGCGGCCGAGAGTTCCTGGTAACAGCGGTGAGCGACCCTGAATCGCATTTTTTTCGCGTATATGGCATTCGAGCTGGCCGCCTGATACTGATCTACACGGGGGGTGGATTTAGCTGCTGATCAGCCCTGCCCTGCCAAGCGACCGCCCGGACCGGTGGCCCACCCGTCGCTTTTCCTGCGGTGGTCAGGGGCGGGCGCCCGTCGACTGGCGAAAAATCGGCGCTGCGCCCGTTTATGATCAATGAGGGAAATGGCCGGTTCTCGATAGTTGGCTTTGCCTGTGCTTGCAGGGTAAAGTACGGGCTGCAATGGACAAGCTCGTCAGACGAGAACTCTGGAAGCTGGTTCCCCTGTACTCAAGGACGCGGTTCGACCTCCTTTTCCAGGGGCACGGCCATACGATTCAGCAATGCTCGTATTAATGTGATCAATTGGGAGATTTGTGGAAATGTTTGCCGACCCCACTCGGTCATCGCAGACCATGAACGATTCACCGTTGCGTGAGATCTACGTCAGCACGGACATAGAAACCGACGGACCGGTCGCGGGAAAACACTCCATGCTGAGCCTTGGATCGGCAGCCTATCTGGCCGACAAAGAGTTGCTGGGGACCTTCTCCGCCAACCTGGAAACGCTGCCCGCATCGGCCCCGGATCCCAAGACCGCCGCATGGTGGGCCACACAGCCGCACGCATGGTCGGCCTGCCGGCAAAATCTCGAAGCTCCTGCCGTCGCCCTGAAGCGCTACGTTGCCTGGCTCAAGGCGTTTGGCGGACGGCCAGTGTTTGTCGGGTACCCGGCCGCTTTCGATTTTTCTTTTGTCTATTGGTATCTCACCGAGTTCGCGGGCGAGAACCCATTCGGCTATTCGGCAATTGATATCAAGACCTATGCGATGGCATTGCTCCGCAAACCCTATCGAGCGTGCGGCAAGCAGTCGATGCCCCCGGAGTGGTTCGATCCCGCGCCTCATACGCATGTGGCGCTCGACGATGCCATCGAGCAAGGACAACTCTTCTGCAACATGCTTAAAGCCAACTTCGACGCCTAACTAGCCTGGTGCCCCAGGTTCACGGCCGTCTTTTGGACGTTAACCTGGGACGAATCAGATGGACACTTCGCCGACGTTAGCCCAACCGAATGGACAACGTCTTGAAAGATCACAGGTGGCCCGTCCGTCGAAAAAATCGCCGTTGCACTCATTTAGGGTCAATAGTGTAGTGGCTAGGGTCAATGTGTGTAATCGCCCCTGATTTCGTCAACTACTTCCAGTGTGCACCCTAAGCCGATTTCTCTCAATCCCTTACACCGTAATGCAAAATTAAGTTGCGCCGCTAAAAGTGCGTGATAAGCTCCTGCGCAGAACGGGCTGTGTGGGAGGCATCACTGTGGTGCAGCAGCAGATCGGGGCTTCGATTTTCGACTTCAGTCTACGAGCCGCCAAAGCAGCGCTTGTTGTTTTAGGCATCCTCGTGACAATTCTCACCGTCGTCGCGACCGCACACGCGCAAACTTTGAGCGTTCTGCACACCTTCACCAACTACGTACAGCCTGACGCCGGTGTCACCATGGACGCGGCAGGCAATCTTTATGGCACAACCCGCTACGGCGGCAATGGCGGCGGGCTCGTTTATAAGCTCGCCCACAAGGGCTCCGGCTGGGTCTTGAGTCCGCTGTACAGCTTCCAGGGCCACAATGATGGGGGATTCCCGATGGGAGGTGTGACCATCGGCAGGGACGGCAACCTGTATGGCACCACGTTTATCGGTGGACAATTTGGTGCTGGAACCGTGTACAAGCTTTCACCGCCAGTCACCTTTTGCAGGTCGGTCCTTTGCCCATGGACTGAAACTCTGTTGTACCAATTTACCGGGGGTGCCGATGGCGGAGAGCCCCAAGCTGGAGTCATCTTTGACAGTGCCGGCAATCTGTACGGGACGACGGGCGTCGGCGGCACGGGAAACTACGGGGTTGTTTTCAAACTGACGCCTTCAAGTTCCGGCTGGACCGAGAGCGTGCTTTACAGATTTGCCGGTCCGCCTGATGGTTATGACCCAGCCGGCGCTCTGACCTTCGGCGACAACGGCACTCTATACGGCACAACTGACCTAGGCGGGGGAGTTACTTGCGAATGCGGCACCGTCTACCAGCTAACGCCCTCCGGCTCCGGCTGGACCGAACAGGTCATCTATCGATTTCAGGGCTTAAATGACGGGGGGTTTCCGTCTGGGAGCATAGTTCTTGATCCAGAGGGCAATCTCTACGGCGCCACCTCGGTTTACGGCTCTGACGATGGAGGAACCATTTTCGAGCTGATGCCCTCGAACGGCCACTGGACATTCAGCGTACTTTACAGTCCCACGCGGGGCGGCTCCGGCTTCCAACCTGTCGGTACGCTCGCGCGGAGTTCCAGCGGCACCCTCTATGGCACGTTCTTTTATGCCGGCATCTTCCAGTCTTGCGGCGGCGAGGGATGTGGCAGCGTGTTCCAGTTATCGCCTTCCCCTGGAGGCTGGGTGTACACCTCGCTGTATGAGTTCACCGGCGGTGAAGACGGCGGAGAACCCAACGGCGGCTTGGTTCTCGACTCAGCCGGCAATCTCTATGGCACGACCGGTGGAGAGGTATTAGGTTATGGGAGCGCCTTCGAACTCGCGCCGTAATCAACCTAAGCGGCGTTGAAGAACGGAAGGAACAGAACCGCCGAGGCTTCAGGTGCCGATTGTTGCCGCCTGGATGCGACAGTTGAGCCGGCGGTCGCTTGGCCTGAAAGGCGACTATTCGGCAGGCGACGAGAAGCCTGGTGCCCCTGGTTCGCCCTTCTTTTGGGCTAACCTGGGATCGCGGTCATTGCCGGACCAGCCCAGGTTAGCGCCCAAAGGAAGGACGCGAACCTGGGGCACGAAGGCTCTTGAGCTTTACTTCTTGGGCCGCGACTCCGGCGGAACAAGACCTGCGAGGCGGTAGTACACAACGAGCTGGCCGTAGTGTTCACCGCTATGTTCGATGAGGCCGTATGCTATGTCGAGAACGCGCGCTTTCTGATTACCGTATACGACAGTCTGCGTCAGGCCTTCCTCGCCCTTTGACTGAATGGCAGCGGCGCCGTCAGCAACCGATTTCTTTACAAATGCGACGATGTCGGCCTTTGTCTTGTACTGGTCGCGCTTCGGATCTTCTGCCGCGGGAGGCTTCTTCCCCATCGCGGGATTGGTGAAGTAATACATTGAACCCGCAGCATGCAGCAATTGCTCTGCGAAGCTGCGCTGCGCGGGTGTCGGCTTGAAGTCATATTTGTCCTCAGGAAAATCTTCGGCCATCGCCGTCAGCTTGCGGCCAATCTCATTCCAGGAATCGAGCACGACTTTCAGTTCCGGATCGGCAGGTTTGACGGCTGCATCTTTCTTCATCGTGTCCTGGGCATGGGCGGCAAATGCAAATGCCAGCAGGACGATAGCGAGAAACGGGATTTTTTTCATTTCTTTCTCCACCATTGATTTCCGCGAATCAAAGCCTCAGTGTCTCATTTCGCCTGCGCCAGCTCCGCAACCACTACGGCAACTTTTTCGAGTATCTCGTTCCAGCCCTCGAGTTGCCCGCTGTTCTTGGCGCTCTCCATCGGTTCGTTTCCAATGAAAGTAAGCTTCGTCTGGCCGTTTCCTAAGTCCTCAAAAAGCGTCACGTCGTAAGCACCCTCGATGGCCTCAGGTTCGATTCCCAATTGCGCAGGGTCGATCTTGTTTCCCTCCGGGTCAGAAAAGTACATTAAGGAAACAATCTTCTCGTACGGAACAATCTCGTAGTATTCAACCGCATTCCAGCCCTCCTGCCCATCCGGCGCCTTCATGCAGCAGAGAAGTTTTCCTCCCACCCGAAAATCCATCTTGCAAACAGGCGCAGTAAAGCCCTTCGGTCCCCACCACTGCATGATGTACTTCGGGTCTGTCCACGCCTTCCAAACCAATTCGCGTGGGGCATCAAAGATTCTTGTGACAACCATCCGCTCCGTCTCACTCACCGTGTTTTTTGTCATCTCTGACCTCCTCTTTCTTCATTTGCTTCACAACCACATCCAGCTTGTCGAAACTCTCTTCCCAGAATCGGCGATAGCTAATCGCCCAGTCGCTGACTGTCTTGATCGCCTCCGGCCTAAGCGTGCACACACTTTCTCGTCCACGCTTTGTCTTGATCACAATCCGCGCCCGCACCAGGTAGGCAATATGTTTTGAAATCATCTGCTGCGAGAGAGCAAACGGTTTCGTCAACCCATGCACAGAGGCAGGCCCACGGGAGAGCCGCTCGATCATCGCCCGCCGGGTGGGATCAGACAAAGCCGCAAATGTTGTACCCAATCGATCCACAACCGTATGGTAGTGGATTGTCCGGTCAGTGTCAAGTATTTCGTAAGTGATCCGGTCGGCCCGGATCGGTTACGATAACGCCTGTTCGTAACACTAACGCTCGTGGAGTAGCCTAAGGCGATGATGGTGCTGAGGGTCATGCGCTGGCCTGTTCTCAACAACTGGCCCGCCATTGGGAACCAGCGTCAGCGGTCAAGTGTCTAAGATTGTTATGGATGGGCACCGCCGTCTCGGTTGGATTTCGGCACTTATAGTTTTTCTGCTGATAACACTTGGAGTCATGATTTACGCCGTCACAATCGAAGCGACAGCAAGGGCCATTCTCAGCGATGTTTCCGGCTTGAGGGTAGGCGTCTCGTCGATGCAACAGGTCGAAGCAGTCGCTTCCCGACATCGACACTGGATTCAGGAGAAGAGTTGCGATGGTCCAAAGTGTTTTGTAGCGTTTGAGGTCTACAACACTTGGCTGTCTCGGCTGAAGTTGGAGCCTGTTGCAAGGTTCCGAGCGGATGTAGGCACATTGGACGGAACAGTCAATTACATTGGCATCGGGCTTTCGCGTGACACGAGGGCCTTCCCAACATCGCCATCAGGGGGAATGACCTCAGAATATCTCACCGCCCCTAAGCGTTTATTCGGCGATGTGTCAACGCCCTATTGGTTCCCGACTCCTGTGGGGAAACCCTACCTTTGGGTCGCGCTGACAACCCAAGCTGATGCTTTGCAACGTGAGCATGCCTATGCGTACTCTCTAAGATGCCTTGTGAAGCCCGGTCGTGGTTGCGACCTACCCTGTGACTATCTGCCGCTCGCTTGGCACGATTGGGAGAACGAATTGAACAAGCAAGGGTTTGGCTTTCACGGCCATTACCCTATGCGCACGAGATGCCCTTGAGCGTGCTTCGGCCCTAATTGGCGTAATATCGCCTTATCACTCACAATCCGCGCAATCGGGCGCGTACCCTTCGGTAGCGGCTCGGTTGGATGCAGGACAGTAGGCAGCCTTGGAACGGCGCAGAATCATTCTCGCGTGTCTTCTTTTCTTGGCCGAGGAAGCACAGACGCAAACATGCGCACCCACATCCGGGGGTGGTCTCTGCGTCGAAAAGACCTTAAAGGTGGACCATCCGCCGTTACACGACGCCGCGCTTGAGTTCCTCTAGCGGATAGAATGTGTCGCGCCACACGACACCGCCTCGCCACAGCGTCACTACGGTCGACCGCAGCAGCATATAGCAGAACAACAGCGCCCCCAGAGGCTGGGTCAGCGCATATAGCGGTGAAACGCGCATCGACACATCCACTTCGGCGTGAAGACCCACTGCAATCAGCACCGCGATGCCCGCGAAGAGCCGAATCCATCGATCGCCAAACACCAACCCAAACAGAGGCAGCACGTTCACGGCAAACATCCCTATCAATCCAACAATGGCAAACGGCAAGCGGTATCCAAACGCCGCAAAGAAATTCTTGGTGGTGCCCTGGATGAGGTTGCGCAGTCCCGCATGCCAGCGAACCACCACGGCATCTTCGGCCACGCCTACGCCACAGCGAAATCCGGCTTGCCGGATCATCTTCGCCAGCTTCATGTCGTCGATCACTTCCATGGCCAGGCGGCGGTGCGTGCCGCTGGCTTCGTACGCGGCACGGCGTATCAATTGAAAAGCTCCCACGCCGACGTAGGCGCGCGAACCTGGACGGCTGACGCCACTCGGATTGTTGGCCAGATGAAACGCCATGCCAAAGAAAGTGATTAGCACGGTTTCCCAAAATCCCGACATCTCTACGTCGGCCAGCAACGTAAGATGATCCAGGCCGCGCTGTTTCACCAGCGCCACCGCGCGCCGCAATGCGTCACGCCGGAACCTCACGTCGGCGTCCGTGAATAGTAGCCACTCGCCGGTTGCGCCCTCGAAGCCCTTTTGCAGCGCATGCGGTTTGCCCAACCAACCGGGCGGGAGCTCGGTGACGTGAACCACGCGCAGACGAGGGTGGGCCGCCGCAAATTCGTCGAGGATTCGTCCCGTGGCGTCCTTCGATCGATCATCGACCGCCACAACCTCCAGACGGGGATAATCAATTTCCATCAGCGTAGCCAGTGCCGCAGGCAATTTCTCCTGTTCGTCCCGTCCCGCAAACAAAATCGAAATTTGCGGGCAAGCCTCGTCTGCGGCAGGCGGAAAATCTTTGAGCCAAGGAAGCCGCAAAGCCCCAAAAGCGACGCGAAGACCATGGGTCAGCCAGAACAACGCAATGAAGGCGAAGAAAAGCAGTCCGAAAGCGTGCATTGAAATGAATGTCAGCGTGTCGGCCCGTATCCTAGCATGGCATACAGAAGAGTCGATCTGTCGAATCTGGGTATCGCTCTAATGGCGCGAATGCCCTCTAGAACGTGAAGTAACTCGGTGCCGGAAGAGCCTGCTGCGAGACCGGGGCCAGGGCTCCGCTCGTGGGATCGATACTATAGATGTCCGTGTTGAAGTTCTCTTCCACGTACAGGAATCTGCCGGTCGGTTCCGCGACTACAGTGCGGGGGTCTCCGCCGGTTGCCGTCGCAACGTTCGTAACTTCCGTCAGATTGCCGGTGCCAGGATCAATGGAGTACCCGGAAACGCTGGGATTTCCGTTGCAGCATATTCCAACATAGATCCATTTCCCGCTGGGATGAGCTGCACCGCCTGATGGGTAGCCGGAAGTTTGTATGGTCGCGATACTGGTTAGCCCTCCACTGGCGCCGTCTATGCGGAAGCTCTGTATATCGTCGGCGGGCTGCAGGACGTAAAGAAACTGCCCGGTGGGATCAATTACCAAAAAGTCCGGCGCAGGGCCGGTTATCGGAACTGTACCTTGCTCGGTGAGCATGCCGTTCGAGGACTGCGCCGTAAAGGTTTCTACGCTGGGTGGGATGATAACGGCGGCATAAATGAACTTGCCGGCCGGTTCCATGACGATCTGAGCTGCTTCAGGGGGGCTGCCCCCCACAGGCGTGGACCCGACCAGCGCAAGGTTCGCCATCGAATCAACCGAAATGGTTGCGATGGAGGTACCGTTGTTGACGTGAAGAACCTGCTCGGAAGGCGAAAGCAAGAGGTTGTATTCACCGTCGTTGCAACAAAGAGTGCTCAGGGGAGATGAAGAGAACATTCCTGTGTCGTGGTCAACCGCATAGCTATTCACAGTGAACTGAGCTTGGGGCGGCCCTCCCGTTACCTCTATTACCGTAAAAAGGAACTTCCCTTCGGGATCGATGGTCATGTCATTGGCACCGGCCAGTTGGAAGGGCGATCCCTGGATCGGAGTCAGACTGCCATCGTTCCCCTCGGTGTAAATTCCAATCTCTGCGCCGTGTTGTGCGGGCGTGACATAAGCGAACCGCGGCGCAGGGTTCGAAACCGTCAGTGTCGCAGTAGCTTGCAGTGTGCCCTCGGACGCTGTGATGGTGCTGGTTCCTTCGCCCACGCCCGTCGCAAAACCACTCCGGCCATTCTGATTGTTGATGAACACTATGCCAGGAGAACTGGAGCTCCAGGTGACGCTGCTGGTTATGTCACGAGACGTCTGGTCTGAGAATGTGCCTGTGGCCGTGTACTGCTGGCTGGTTCCCAGTCGAACCGTAGGGCTGCCGGCATTGATTTCGATGGATGTGAGCGATGCGGACGAATTCGCGCCGGATGATCCGCAACCCAATGCCAGCGAGAGCACAACAGCGGCCGCTGATAATGAAATTAAGCGAGACCTCAGACACGACCAGCTTCTTCTGTACGCCATGGCGGCTGCCCCTACTTAGCCAATCCACGAGCGAGCTTGACCAAGACCCGACTCGTTGAGCCGAGTTTATCTCGCCGGACACCATCCTCGGTAGCGATGAATCGCCGTATCACAAGTTACGCACCTCCCGAGACTTGCCAATTGCCAGGTAGTGTCCTAAAGTTGCGTTGCTGAAGATTTGGCTGCTTTCTTCTTCCTCTTGCCTTCATTGTCGAGCGTCTTGATGCGTTGCTCTGCATTCATCTGTGGCGTCCAGCTTCTTACGATTTGGCGAGTTTCTTCGTCGGTCAGACCGCACGCGTAACCGTACGCCGCTACGGTAGCCCACATCTCTTTTTTCCAGTGGCTCTCAAAATCAGAAAGGTCTTGGAGTTCCTGAAACATGCGATCTTGATATGCGCTATAGCTTTCTGGCTTGTTCTTCATATCAACAGCTCCCGCAAGCTCCAAATGTGATCGGCGATACCGGCTTCCATTGCAGGGGTGCAGCGCAGCGTTTTGTGTATCCGGCAGAAATTGTAATACGCGAAGTGCAGAGCGCAAGCGGCTTTGTGGTTGTCCAGCTTCCTTGAGAACGCATTCGTCAGCCGGGTGAAACGGCGAATCGCCATGCGAATTGTGAGGTTCTGCCGCTCGACATAGCTGGTGGAGATGTGGCGCGGGTCGGGGCGTCCGTCGCGTATCTTGACTATCGTTTCTATCATCGGCGAAGGCGAGTAGCGTCCAGCCGCGTCGTGCTGGCCGTAATCACCGTAGAGCTTTATTACCTGGGCAAAGCCGGCCTGCCCCGCGAACACATCCTCGACTCCGCGCCGGTAGAAATTCAGCCCCATCAGTCGAAAGCTGAAAGCGATGATCTTCGGCAAGTCGCTCCCGCAGATCGGAGAGGAATAAATACGTGGTTTCGGCGCTGCGCTTGCCGACCATGTAGGACGGAATCAGCTTTGTCTCGGCGTCCAGCGCAACGAACACCCAGGCATTGCCAAGCTCGGCATGGTCGTCAACTTTCACGTTGCGGTCTTTCTTCCCGACGAAGCTCCAGATTTCGTCGGCCTGAATCCGCTCGCATCGCAGATCGCGCATACGGGTGCCCATGAGCGCTATGCAGCGCTCGCCAGTAAGCACGAGCAGCCGGAGAATCGTGTCGCGGTGCAACTGCGTGATGCGCTCAACTGTGCGGACGCTGGTGCCCTCGATAAGAAGCTGAATCGCCAGCAGCGCCTTATCTTCCGGCACCGTCATGGGAGCGAACAGCCGCTCGTGCTCTTCCGTGTACGTCTTGCCGCATTGCATGCAGCGGAAGCGCTGAAGGCCATTGCGGTGCTTGCCGCACTTCTTGCATTCACGATCGCACGCTAAGCATTTGATAAATGCAGAGTACAGCAAGCGCTTGCTGTTTGTCAAGTGGCCTGAGTCGTTACGAAGGTGATTTGCATCTAGATGTTGTGGGGTTACTACCGTTCACCGTTCCAGATGTGGCGGTTGACCGGGAGGAAAGGGATATCTATACTCCTACTTGCGTTGAGAGCGCGCTTTGGCGCGCGTTAGGAGAAACCCTTTAGGGGGTCTCTCCTGCTCGGCGCTCTTTTTTGTTTACGGCCATTTCTTGAAACCGTGTCGCACTCCCGTCTGTTTGTTCCCCGTGATCTTGCCCTGAATTATGTTGAAAAATTTACGGTCTGGATTCTGCGGTACGTGTGCGGCGTAAATTGAACCTGCAACAAAGTCGGCAAACTGAATGCCTGAGCTGAAATGAGAGGGCGTCAAGAAAACGCTCTCGATGATGTTTGGAAAGCGCGTCCAGCGCGTTCCTCCGACCAAGAGGCCTCGATAAAACGCACGCAATCGGAGGTCTTGCTTTTCCTGCCGCTGGTCTTGAACAACTACACCGTAATCTCCGGTCGCGTTCAGGTAGTACTGAAACCGCTCCATCATGAATGTTACCGCGCGTTCGTAAACGTCCTCTGGCTGGGTTATTTCTGCCCTCGTGTATGCGGCAACCTTGTCGATCACAACTCCCAAAACCCGACAGGAGGAAGAACCGCGAATGATAGACAACACATCCTTGCCATATTGAATGCGATCAGCGTCGGAGAAGGCGTTGAGAGGGTTCTTGCGGCCGCCGGGGTGACGGACATGCCGCCACTTGACCTCTACCGCTGGTGCGAACCCGCGATTCGTCTTAAGTGTTTCTAAACTGCGGTTGAGATGAGTCCACTGATCAGCGCGAACGATCACTCCGCCCAGTACCAGTATGTGAAATGGGCCGCCCATCAGGGCATCGCCAGATTCGTCCAAGAACAGTAACCGCATATCGTTTTCCTTGAGGCTAGACGAAACACGAGTTAAAATGGCGGAGGGCGCGGGGCACGATCCCGCAAGCGCCCAAAGGCGCGGCAGATTATACGTCTGCTGCCTATATCAAGAGGCGGAGCCCTGCGCAAGAGATTGGCTCCGTCACAAGCCAGAGCCAACCGAACACGACCCCACTAGGGGAACCCACTCCGCGTCCCGCCATAGGAATCAACGGAGTGGGTGTTCCTGTTTATGGCCGCCCTGCGCGTGAGCCCCAGAGCAGCTATTCGATCTTCTTATCACTCGTGACACCCCCTTGCCGTCTTAAACCTATTTGCCGCCAGACTCGACCTGCGGTTGCGCCGCTGCGCTTGCGCTCTCCGGCGTGGCCTTCTCCGCTTTATCGCGCTTAGCGGTAACGCTCGGATACCACGCCAGCAGGCCAAAGGTGTTATTGGGCAACTTGTGAAATTTTTGCGGATTCTTCGCTAGCGTGATCGCCAGCATCCTGACGCGGTCCTTCGGCTTCCAATCCATCGCGTCGAAGTCAAAACCGCCCTGCTCCAAGCCGCGATGAATCTCTTCGGCTGCACATGCTTGGTGCCTGCGGTTTAGGTACTCTTCGGCGGCAATAGTCGGACTCTTGCCGTAGTACTGGTCAGCTCGCGTGGGGCCGTAAGAGTTGCCGGACTCTACATCCAAAAACATCGGCTCATCGCCCATCATCGAGCAGAGTTGATTGATTGTTCGCTTAGTTTCGGCAGCGGCAGAGAGTTGCTCGTTTAACTTTTCGAGCAAGGCCTCAACCGCCGGAGCCAGCCTGTCTTTCATGGCGCACTTCCCAAGTCGGCAATCTACTCAGCCGACTTGGGAAAAGTATAACACCAAGTCTCTATCCAGTGGAAATACTTCGCATGGCAATAGTGCTATATAGCTACAAACAAAGAAGATGTTATAGCTTAAGTTGTTATCTTGCAGGCTGACTTTAATGGCGCTACTGGATTTTGTGCTTCTTCGGCCTTCCACCAGATCGGGTCTTGCGCTTGGCTGCGATCTGGCGGAAGTATTCAGAGCCGCGTTTCGCGGTCTGCTTCCCGCCCTTCGCACCGAGCGCGGCAGCGGGCGACTCTTCGAGCAGATTGTCGGCCAGGTGGAGCGCAGCGGTGAGAAGTTCGTATGCGCGCTGCGAGCGCTCTTCGGGAAGGATGGTCGTGCGGAGAATGTCGTGCGCGTCGCCTATCATCCGGCGAAGCGCTTTCAGATCGTTTTGCTTGCGTGCCATGCCCACAACGTAGCAGCGACGCCAGCCGATTACAAGCGCTTGCTGTTAGGCGGGCAACGCACCTTTAGGACACTACCAATTGCCAAAACCGCTTCCCATTTTGGGGAAATGGTGGTTACCTTCGTTTCCTGAACCAGGATCACTCAGCGTCGCACCCATTCCCGCCGGCCTAAACTGGAGAGGCCGGAGCCAGACTTCGGCATTGCCGAGCCGTTGCGGTGAGGCGATCACGTTCTTTGAAACTTGAAGCGGTTCGCGCGGACAGCCGGAACCAGGGAAAGGCCACACGCAAACGATTGTCCCAGAAAGCTTTACAGTAAGTCCTTTGGCTGGACGACTTTGCGGGCGTAGCCCTAACCACAACAAAACAAGTCGGTTACGCGAACAGGCAACTCCAATGTTTTGACGACTTTAGAGTCAAAGTCGTGCAAACAAGTAACTTGCTGGAGGGGGGTACCCCGTGTTTTTTGGTGCACACTGGAGCTGAGCGTTACCTTTTTACCGGCTTGTCCGTAAAAATGTACGCGAGGGTATCCCTGTAATCGAGCCTGGTTTGCTCGGATTGCGCGGGCGGGGAACGGAGCTTCTTGCCTATTCCTTGGGCTCGCGCTCAGGCAGTTGGACGGGGATCTCGAGCATGGGACGGCCCATGCGCTCGGCCTCTTCGGGGGTGATGCCGGCCATCGTCATGCGGCGGTTCTGGATCTCGCGCAGCTCGGCGAGCACCTGGCGCTCCTGCTCGACGTACTCTTCTTCGGTGATCGCGCCGTCTTCCAGCAGGGTTTGCAGCTCCAGCAGACGCTCCTTGATGGGCGCGTCGTCGGTGTACTGCTCTTCGGCGGCGCGCGCCAGCGTGCGCAGGATGAACTTGAATCCCGAGATGGGCGAGAGCAGGAGATCGTCAATCAGGAGCATGGCTACGAGCTTCGGGCCTCTGGGTAGTGCGGGCCGTCAGGCCCGCGTACCGGCTTCGGCCGACGACAGAGTTTCAGCCGGCTAAAGCCGGCTGTGCCAAATTGTTGCCGTGCCAACGCGGCGCTGAAGCGCCGCACTACCACCTTACGCCGTGCACGATCGGCGCTGAAGCGCCGCACTACCACCTTGCGCCGTGCACGATCGGCGCCGAAGCGCCGCACTACCACCTTGCGCCGTGCACGATCGGCGCTGAAGCGCCGCACTACCACCTTGCGCCGTGCACGATCGGCGCTGAAGCGCCGCACTACCACCTTACGCCGCGCACGATCGGCGCTGGCCTGAAGGCCAGCTCTAGCCAGTCTACGCCGTGCTGCTGGGCTCCAGCTTCAGCCGTATGTTCACGAAGTTGTACGGCGGCCACGGGCCGGTGTACTTGAAGTTCAGCCGCTCGCCGAACTTCTTGGCGATGCGGTTGACGGCGGCGTCGAACTCGGCTTCGCGCTCGCGCTCCAGCAGGAAGGCGGCGTTCAGGATCATCTTGTCGCCGATGGGCTTGTTGTCGCGTGAGGCCACGCACACCTCGCGCAGCGTCTCGTAGATATCGCGCACGTATTGTGCGGAACGCTCTTCCATCGCCTTGTCGACCATGCGGCCCAGTTGCATGCGGGCGAAGTAGGTCGATTGCAGGTGCTTGCGCGTGATCTCCTGATGGAAGCGATGGATCTCTTCGTGCTCGCGCTGCAGTTCGTCGATGATGCGATCGCGGTCCCAGGTGACCTTGAGCCCGAACTCGACTTTGCCGGCCATCTGCTTCAGCACGTCCTTCACCGACGGATAGATGCTGCGCAGCACCTCTTTGATGTCGTCGTCGGTGCGAAAGACTGTGCCGAAGCTCATGGGAATGATGGTGTGGGTCTTCATCACCGTCTCGATGACGTGCTCGTGGGAGAGCGCGTTCTCGCGCGTGGGATCGAAGATGAACACGGGGGTGCGGCTCACCACCGCGGCGATGTCGCCATGCGTGACCACGTAAACCATCTCGCCGCTGCCGCCGATTCCCATGCGCCCGAAGAACGCCGGCTCGCGCGACTGGATGATGCCGTAAACGTAGCGGCCTTCCTGGCGCACATCGGGGACCGGAATGGGGCCGGGCATGAATTCCGCCATCGGGGATGCTTCGGCTTCGCGCGCCGGGGCCGGGGCCGGCACCATCGCGATCGGTTGCGACTTTGGCGCGGCGGCGCTCTTCGCGCTTTTCGTCTTTCGGGCCGTCTTAACCGGCCGCCTCGTGCTGCTCATAGTTCTCCTTCAAGAGTCCGGAAATCGTGTCCAACAGTTCCTTGATATCGATCGGCTTGAACAGAACGGGAATGGCAAGTTGCTGGGCGCGGTCGGTGGCCTCGGGCGTGGCGTATCCGGTCAGCAGCACCACCGGCATCGACGGCTCCTTCTTGCGCGCGAACTCGATGACGTCGAAGCCGCTCTCCTGCTTCTCCAGCGACAAGTCGCACAGCAAGATGTCGATCTGTTGCTCGGAGATCGCGCGCCGCGCCTCCTCCGACGACAGCGCAGGGGCAACATCGTACCCTTGCTGCTGCAAGATGAGGCGATAGGTCAGCAGGACGTTGGGCTCATCGTCGACCACCAGGATGTTGCATTTGCGATTCATGAAATCAAACTCACACTTCGTCGTCGTGCCCCGACATCAGACTGCGGGCAGGGCGATGCTGAATACCGTTCCCTTGCCCACCTTGCTGCGCACCCGCAGCTTGCCGCCGTGGTTCTCCACAATGCCCTTCACGATCCACAGACCCAAACCCGTGCCGCGCTCGCCCTTGGTAGTGACGAAGGGCTCGAACATGGTGGTCACCACGCCCTCGGCGATGCCGCAGCCGGAATCCGCCACCGACACGAGGATGTGCTGCCGCAGCTCGTCGCGGCGTACTACGCGCGTGCGCACCCGCAGCACTCCGCCGCCGTTCATGCTGTCTTTGGCATTGACCACCAGGTTGGAGAGCACCTGGCGGATCTGGTCGGCCGAGCCCAAAGCCGGCGGCAGGTCCCCCAACTCTCGCTCCACGCGCACGCCGGCGCGCTCCAGTTGGCGCGAGAACAGTATGAGCGTGTCCTCCACCACAGCGTTGATGTCGAAGTTGCCGACCTGGTCGGTGTTGCGATACAAGCCGAGCATCTGGCGAACAATGCGCGCCACCCGCTCGGTCTCGCTCTTCAGGATGTCGTACACCGGTGCCGCATCGGGCTTGATCTGGTCGGTCAGCAGGAAGATGCAGTTCTTGATGGCCTCCATCGGATTGTTGACTTCGTGCGCGATGGTGCCGGCGAGGCGGCCGGCGGCGGCGAACTTCTCCATCTCCAGCATGCGCCGCTCCAGCTTCAGTTGTTCCAGGCGGCGTACCGCAGTGAGGTCGCGCAGCACGGTGACGGTATAGGCCACCAGGCCGCGCTCGTCATAAATTTTGCCGGAGCGCGCGTCGTATTCCACTTCCTGAAGCGTGCCGGGATGAGTGAGCTGAAGGGGCGCGCTTTCGCGGTCGGAGAAGGAATAGGTGAACTTGGTGATGTAGGCGTCGAGCTTGGCCTGGTTGCGCATGTGCAATGCGCTGCGGCCATGCTGTGGACCGAGCAAATCGCTGGCCAGCGGATCGAGCAGCGCGATCTTGGCATCGCGGTCGCACACCACGATGGGATCGCCCACGTTCTCGATGACCAGGTTGAGGCGATCGCGGTCCTGGCGCACCACCTCCTCGGCCTGGCGCAGCTTCTCGTAGTTGGCGCGCAGCTCCTCGTCGGCGCGGCGCAGGTCGGTGACATCGCGCAGCACCGTCACCATGCCGGTGCGGCGTCCGTCGGGCGCGAACGACGGCGCCGATACGGCCTCGAACAGCACCTCGTCGCCCTCGATGGCGTCCACCAGCGTCATGTCGCGCGAGGAGTCGCTGCCCGACACCGCCATAGACGACAGCGCCGCCGAGAACAGCAGGTTGTTCAGCTCCACCGCGCGCACCCGGCCTTCGCTCACCTCGTCGGGCAGCCGGAAGTAGCGCTCGGCGGCCTTGTTCTGGGTGATCACGCGGTGCTGCGGATCGGTGAGGATCACCGGGTCGGTCATGCTCTCCATCACCGTTTGCATCTGGGTGATGGTGGTTTCCATGTCGACCATGCGGTTCTGGTAGTGCTCCACCTTGAACAGGCGCGCGAGGTAGCGATTTGCCAGCTCCAGCAAAGCCCGCAGCTCGCCGCTGTCGGCCTCGGTTGCGCCCCGTTTGAGCTCGACTACGGCGACGGCAGCATAGGCGCGCATGTCGCATACCTGGCAGATCTGTTGCTGCAACTGGAGCTTCAGGCGGGCGTGAAAATTCTCCACCGCCAGGCAGTTGCCGGCGCGTGCGCGTTCCGCTTCCCAGCACGCAGTGCGATTGCGATAGATCAGCGGATAGTAGTAGAAGTCGGGTCCGCGCCGATTGCGGCTGCGCACGTGCGCCGGTTGCAGGCTCTGCAGCGCCCGCGCCAGCGGCGTCTCAATGGCGAACAGCGAGGTATGGAAGCGCTGGAGAAACGACCGTGAAGAATTCAACGAGGCGACGGGTGCGATCTCCGAGCTATCGAAGTTCACCCCGGCGATGAGCGCGCGCGGATGTCCCAGGGCCACGACCTCTTCCAGCAAGACGGGGAAGATCTCTTCGGCGCGCTCGATGCCCAGCAGGCGCAGCGCCGAGCGACGGCCCTTCCCCGTTTGCTCAGGGACGTGGGAACGCACGCGCATCTCGGGGGAAGCCACGGCTACGTCTCCTGGCAACCTTTAGGCACGCGCCGTGGTCCGCCGCGTACGGACCGGGCGGCGCGTCGTTTCGACAGTGGTGATCTCTTCCTCTCCTCCCGGGCCAAGCTGCGGACGCGAAACCAACCCGGTAAGCCCCACCGCATCGGCATACTTCAAGTAAGTGTCGATCGAGGCCACCACCACGCGCGCCTCGACCGTGATCAGATCGATGCCGACCAGGGAGATGCGTACCCAGGCGTCGATCACGATGCCTTTGTCCAATACGCGGTCGAGTACATCGATCAGACTCGAACCGCCGGAAACCCGTTCTACCGCCATTGCACATCCTCCTGCCGAACTTTCCTACCGAACCTGGTCCTGCGAACCCAGCCCCTATCGGACTCAGCCAAAGCCAGGCCGAGCCGGAAGATTGTCATCACGAGCGAAGCGAGGGACCTGCTGTCCTTCCGAGTGGCGGAACAACAGATTCCTCGCGTCGCTCGTCAATCTTCCCCTTCGATCTGACAATTCCTAGCGCGCAGTCATTCCACAACATCTCATCACGAGGCCGCTACGCCTTCTTGCCCTTCTTCGGCGATCGTTTCGCCGCCGTCTTGGCGGGCGACCGCGAGGCCCGCAGCTCCGCCCCCGGGCCGGCCCGCGGCAACCGCATCCGGGTCACCTCCGGCAATGCGGCCGGATGCGTGAGATTGGGATCGAACTTCCACCAGTTCAACCCGATTTCCTCCGCCTTGTCGACCGAACACACCAACAGGCGGATGCGGATAGTCAGCAGCTCGACGTTCGCCAGCGATATGCGCACATCGCCGGCAATGACCAAGCCTTTGTCCAATACCCGATCGAGTATGTCGAGCAGGTTGGCCGTTCCAGAGACGGTCGGTACACGTTCCATTGGAGTCTTAATCAATCGGAGAGTGCGAAAGGTCGATGCTTTCTGTCACTCCCAACGGCAAGAGCAGGCGCCGCAGTAGAGACGAACGACAAAGACATGGGCATCGACACAAGGGCGTATCCTAGCGCCGCAAGGGGCGAGTGTCAATTCGCCTCTCGCCGCAATGGCTCGACCCTCGATGGAACCGGTACTCTCCTTTTTATTAGATGCAGAGGGGTTGCCTGCTTTCCGACAGATTTATTCTTTTCTTGGCAGCGGCCCGAATGATATAGGCGGAACGCTGCCCCCCAAGACCATGCCGGCTGGTGGCTGCGCCCTACAGGCTCCTTGCCGACTTGATCCGCAGGCACCATCGGTGCCAAGCCGCCGAAAGAAGCTCGAAGTTCGGGCTGTTTTGGAAGTTCAGGCTGTTTTGAAGGGGCGCAGCTTTAGCTGCGCCGTTGTCGGCCCGTTATTTTTTGTCATCCCGAGGAGGCCTTTAGGCCGACGAGGGATCTGCTTTTGAGTCTTTCAGCGGTCCCTTCTTAGCGAAGTTCGGCTGAGCTTCGAACAAGAAATACCCCAGGAGAATGAGCATGAACCAATACGGGTCACTCCGGGCCTGGCCATCGCCATCGCCCTGCTGTTCTTCTGTACTTTAGCCAGGCCCAGAGCAACAGCTCAGGGAAATCGAGCTCCGGCGCCAGCAAGGGCAACACCATCAAGCCGCAATAGCTGTGCTCGGGGGAGCGTGGGAGCTGCGCTGCCAAGTGCGGCCCGAGATTCCCCCTTGTGACACGCATCACAGCCCTTTGGTACTACAATCGGCGAAGATGAGGTTTCGCGGGGCCCCGCTCATTCGCGGGTTTCGACTGAGTGGGCGGTCGAACCGGAAAAGTAGATGTTGTAACCGGCAGACCCACTCATCCGAAAAGAACGGATGAGTGGGGCACCCACTTCAAGGCAGGTATCGCATGGGCTGGATCGAGAACAAGTTCGAAAAGAATTTCCTGGTCACCACCGTTGACTATGTCTTCAATTGGGCGCGCAAGTCGGCCATCTGGCCCATGACTTTCGGCCTGGCCTGCTGCGCCATCGAGATGATCGCCGCGTCCACGTCGCGCTTCGACATTGCGCGCTTCGGCTCCGAAGTCTTTCGCCCCAGCCCGCGGCAGAGCGACCTGATGATCGTGGCCGGCACCGTCACGCTGAAGATGGCGCCGGTGGTAAAGCGCATCTACGACCAGATGCCCGATCCCAAATGGTGCATCTCGATGGGCGCGTGCTCGTCCGTCGGCGGCCCGTTCAATACCTATGCCGTGTTGCAGGGCGTCGATCGCATCGTGCCCGTCGATGTCTACGTGGTGGGCTGCCCGCCGCGCCCGGAAAACCTCTTCTACGGACTCCTCCGCCTGCAGGACAAAATCGACCAGATGAGCATTTCCAAGAAGCCCACCGAAGTGCGTCTGCGCGAGGACATGGTCGATAACTTCAAGGAGCAAATCCGCATCGCCCAGGCCAACTTCGCCAATCCCGAGCAGTTGGTGCAGCCGGTGAATAACGGGGTCGTTGTGGGGCGGTGAAAGGTAGTGCGCGCTTTAGCGCCGCGTTCACGCGACACATGGTCTGGGTAGTGCGGCGCTTTGCCGCCGCGTGCAGGACTGTGCATGGTCTGGGTAGTGCGGCGCTTGAGCGCCGCGTGCAGGACTGCAAATGAGATTGGGCTTTAGCCCCTGGGTACTTCTTCATGACCAGGACATACTTCATCACTGCGTCCGCCTACATGCACCAGAACCTTTTTCAGCGCAACGAAACGGCAGATCTTCTTTTATCAACGATTCTTCGCGAACGCGATGCCGGCGAATTCGAGGTCCACGAATTCGTGATCATGCCGAACCACATGCACTTGCTGCTCACAGTAGACGACGATCATTCCATCGGCCGGGCGATACAGCTGATCAAGGGCGGGTTTTTCCTATGCGCTGGGACAGGCGGGACTGAAACATAAGGCGGTGTGGCAGCCGAGCTATTACGAACACCGCGTTCGAGATGCAGCTGAATATGAGCGCATACGGAATTACATCCACGAGAACCCGGTGCATCGTGGATTGGCGGCTGAGGCGATTGCCTATCCCTATTCTTCGGCGAACACAAACCTGAGGCTGGATGAAGTACCCGACAGGCTAAAGCCTGTAGCGGAAGAGCCCGCATTAACGCGGCGCTGAAGCGCCGCACTACCCTTTCAATAATTCAGTCTGAAATTCAGCACGTGCCAGTTGATCAGGAAGAAGCTATACCCCACGCAGGCCAGCATCAGCAGGGTGTTCCACACCCTGGTCCAGAACCACAAACCCTCCGCCGCCCATGACCGCACGCAGTAATTGATTGCGATCAGCGTCCCGATCACGCCCAGCAACGCCACCACCTGCATGGCGTGCAGCTTGGGGTCGAAACGGCTGCTCAGCAGCGCGATGTTCTCATCCACGGAGGTCAGCCAAAGCGCGAAGCCGCCCAGAAACGCGAGATCCAGCAGACACACCATCCGCACCCAGAAGCGCAGGGTGCGATATCGCTCGGTCAGTTCGGCGCGATATCGGTAGTGCCAGCGCAGCATCGCGTTGATGGGCCAGAACAGCAGCGTCAGCGCCATCACCACGACCGCGCCGATCAGAATGCCGAGGTTGAGGTTCTGGTTCTTGAGCTTCGGCACCGGCTGGAAGACGAACACCGGCAGGTCGGTGAGAATGATGCGGCGATCGGCGTAGTCCCTGGTGAAGGCCAGATGGCTTTGCCCGTGCACCTCGCGGAACAGCATGGGCGCAATCTCTTCGTAGCGACGGGGATTGCCGGCGAAGTCCTTGGCGCGGTCGAGGCTGATGGTCCCGTCGGAGTTGACCGTGACCTCCGCCTGATCGAGCGTTGCGATGACGGCGGCGATATTGGTTTCCGAGCGGCGACTGACCCAGTACGTGCCCACGACCGACTTCGCGTCCTGCGCGGCGTCGGCGACGTTTTGGCTCGGCGGCGGCGTGTACGGAAAATAACGGTTCAGAAAGCCCTGCCAAACGGCAGTACGTCCCGGGAAACCCGGCTTGCCCGCGCTGTTGTACGAGATGAAGAAGCCAATGTGGTCGTCAGGCATCAGGTGCATGTCGCTGTGAAACCACTGCGAATCGCCGCCGTGCCCGATGATGCGATGCCCGTTGCGCGACTCCTCGTAGAAGCCGTAGGCCATGCCGTTCAGCTCGGGCGCGAGCCCGAACAGCCGCGAGTGCATGAGCTGCGCCGTCTCCGGCTTCAGGATGCGCACGCCGTTGTACTCGCCGTTGTTCAGGTGCGCGAGCATGAAATGCGTCATGTCCTCGGCCGTGGTAGAGAGGCTGCCCGCCGGCCATGCCTGCACGAACTCGAAGTCCTTGGCCGGCTGCGATGCCTTGTTGTAGCCCTGCGACATCAGCGGCTTCAGGTTGTCGGGAAGCGGCTGGCGAAACGTGCTGTGCGTCATGCCCAGCGGCTGAAAGATGTTTTTCTCGATGTAGTCGTCGAACGGCATGCCTGAGACGCGCTGCACGATGTAGCCGGCCAGCGTCGCGCCGTAATTCGAGTACGCCGGAGTCGTTCCCGGCGGAAAGATCTCCTTCGGTTGGTGCGTGCGCACGTACTCCTGTAGCGGGATCATGTCCGGCGCTTTCTCCACGAACAGGTCGCGCAGTGTCTCCTCGAAGCCCGGCGTGTGCGTCATCAGGTCTTTCATCGTGACCGGCTTGCCGAAGCGCGGGGGGATCCTGAAATCGAGATAGTCGTTCACATCGCGGTCGAGGTCGAGCTTGCCTTGTTCGTAGAGCTGCATCACCGCCGTCCAGGCGAAGGTCTTCGAGATCGATCCCGGGCGAAACAAGGTGGCATCGACCGTCACCGGCTTGCGGCCCTTCACGTCGGACCAGCCGTAGCCCCTGGCGAACAGCACTTTGCCATCTTTCACCACCGCGACCACCGCGCCGGCAATGTCATCGCGCTGAAGCTCGATAGGAATAAATCCGTCGAAGAACGCCTCCAGGTCTTCCCGGCTAAGTTGCGGCGTGGCCTGCGGCGCTTGCGGTAGCGCGGGAGCGTTTTTTTCTGGCGCAGGCGGAGGAAGCACCTGCGGCTTCTGGGCCATCAAAACAGCACACACGAGAAGAACAACCGCGATCGCTCCCGTACATCCGGTCAGCGTTTTCATAAAGGTATGAGGGTAACAGACTACTACGTCGGCAAAGCAGCGCCTGCGATGCTGGAACTTGTGCCGGTTTCAATCAGTGACCGTTCTGAGGCACAATGTCCTTTGCCACCGCGTATCGAAATTCAAAACTCATGCGGCAGCCACAAGCTTTTGAATCGAGTCAAACAGGTGCCATGAAACATCGTCGTCCGCTCGTAAGGTGCTTCTCGCTCGCGACCGCGCTCGCGCTGCTGGTCAGCCAGGCCGTTGCCGTGACCGGCGGGCCGCAGCTGCCCAATCCCGGCAAGGCGCCGCTCACCCGCCAGCAGCAGATCGACCTGGGCCTGAAGGCCGCCGCGCAGGTCTATCAGCAGATGCCGGTGCTGCCCGACAACAGCGCAGAGACGCAGTACATTCGCCGGCTCGGCGCGAAACTGGTCGCCGTCATCCCGCAGCAGTATTCCTGGCCGTATGAGTTTCACGTCATCCCGCAGAAGGAGATCAACGCCTTCGCGCTGCCCGGCGGACAGGTCTTCATCAACGTGGGCACCATCGCCGCCGCCCAGAACGAGGCGGAACTGGTGGGCGTCATGGCGCACGAGATGTCGCACGTCTACATGCAGCACTCGGCAAAGCAGGCGGGCAAGACGCAGACTACCGCGGCCGTGGCCGGCATTCTGGGCGCTCTTCTCGGCGCGGCTGCGGGAGGCACGATCGGCTCGCTGGCGCAGGCGGGCATTAACTTCGGCGCGGAAGGCATCATCCTGAAGTATTCGCGCACCGACGAAGCCCAGGCCGACGCCGTCGGCGCCATCATCATGTGGAAGGCGGGCTACAATCCGCAGGCGATGGCCGACTTCTTCAAGATGCTGGCCTCGCAGGGAGGCGCGCCACCGCAGCTCCTCAGCGATCACCCCAACCCCGGCAACCGCGAGCAGGCCATCCAGCAGGAGATCGCCAACTGGCCACCGAAGACCTACCTGGCAACGAGTCCGGCATTCGAGACGGCGCGCAAACTCGCATCGGAGATGAAGGTCTACACCGCGCAGCAAATCTCCGACGGCGCCAAGAACGGCGAGTGGGCGCGCCTGAACCGGCAGAGCGGCGCGGTATTCAGCCCGAACGGAGGCTCGGTCGTGCCGGCGTCGGCGAGCCAGTCAGCTGCCGCCAGCGAACCCGCACCTGTATCGATCGCCAGCGTGCTGCCCGACACGCATATGGTGCAGAGCGATCTGGGAAGCCTGAGGATTTCGCGACCCTCGAACTGGCAGCTCACCATGCCGCGGCAGGCCGGCGACGACGTGCAGATTGCGCCCTCCGCCGGCGTCGTCGGCAACAATGTCGGCTACGGCGTCGTGCTCGGTGGGGTGAAGCCGCAGGGCCAGTCGCTCGACGAAGCCACGAGCAACCTGGTCACCGCATTACAGCATGGCGGCGACGACTTGCAGCCCATTGGCAGCGCGCAGCCGTTCACCGTGGCCGGCATTCAGGGCCGCTCGCAGATGATGCAGTCGACCTCGCCGTTTCCCGACGCCAACGGCCAGCCGCAGCGCGAGCGCGATTGGCTGATCACCGTGCCGCGGCCCGACGGCTCGCTGGCGTACTTCGTCTTCGTCGCGCCGGAAGCGGACTGGAACAGGTTCACACCGGCCTTCAACAGCATGCTGAGGAGCGTGCGGTTCCAGCAATAGACCAGTTTGATTACTGCTATGGCCGGGCAGAGCGGGCAGAGCGGGCCTTCAGGCCCGCGTCCGCCGGCCATCATTTTCTGAGTCGGCTTTCAGCCGACGATAGTGCCCTTGCTCGGCGCTTCGTCCTCGCGCACGAACCCATACGGGCAATGCCGGCATCCCGAGCGGCAGCAATATCCGCGCTTTAACAGATAGATTGACGTGAAGACTACGAACCCGTTCTCCAGGTAGTAGTCGGTGCCTTCGATGAGATCGTCCGACATCAGCGCGCTGCGGCCTCGTGCGACGAACCGGTGTCTTCTCGCGGAGAGCTCTGGGGATCGACTAGTTGCGGGTGCCCCACCCAGGCTTCAGTCACCTGGGTCGGAGTCAGCGCGACGCCATCACGGAAGCTGACGTACTTGCCGGAGATCGCAGGCACGCGCTCGCCGGGTACGATCACGCCCACGAGGTTCAGCGGATCGGCGGCCGACACGGTGACGACCTCGCCGCTGGCTGCGACATTGCGCATGGCGCGCAACGATTCAACGGCCTCCGGCAACGCAAACTGCTCGCCGATAAATCCGCTGACGAATCGTCCGCCGCGCACCTCGCCACGATCTTCGAGGCGCCGAAATGCGATCAGCAACTCGCGCCACTTGGGCAGGTTCGACTCGCGCGCCAGCATCTCGCGAAAGACCACGCCGTAGCGCCGCAGCAGCATCCAGCACGTCGCCTCGGCGACTCTGTTGCGATCGGAACCTTCGGCGGGATAGAGCAGCGACCACCTTCCCGGCGTGTGCCGCGGCCGCGGCGACTTCGCCGAACCGGGCCCGATGCGCCGCTTGGGATTGATGAGCGAGCGCAGATTATCGAAGCCGTCGGCGGTGACCATGCCCGCAGCCACCAGCTCCCACAGCGCCGTCTCAATCTCCGCCTTCAGCTTGCCCGTGCCGCGCACGATGTCGGCAAAGAAGGACGCCCCGCGCCGCCGCAGATACTCCAGCACCGCGCGTGCCGACTGGCTCAGCACACGCTCGAAGGTCTGCTCGTCATCGCCCAGGCGTGGCTGCATCCAGTCCGACTCTTCGCGCACGAAGAACGTGATGGGCGCGACACTGGTGGGCACCACGCGACGGCGGCTCGCGGTCGTCGGCGCGCCCGTCGTCGATGTATTGGGGTGGCGGTCGTCGCCCGCTTCCTCCAGTGTCGCTGGATGCGGCGACAAGCGTCCCCAGCCTACAGTTCCGGTCAGGCAAAGCTGATCCAGCGCGGCCGGGTCGTACTCGTTCACCCGGCGCGCCAGCACCTGCTTCTCCCAGGCATTCGCCGGAATTTCGAAACCTTGCAACTGATGCAGCACCTGGAGCAGGCCGCGCTCGCCGGCAAGCTGCGATTGCGGCGCGAGGTGCTGCCATCGCAACAGCCAGCGCATGAACGCTGCGGCCGTTACCGGCTCAACCTGCTTGCGCAGCGTCGCGACCGTGAGGTGATGAATGCGCGCCAGCAGCCGCCGCTCGCACCACTCGGTTTCGTCTCCACTCTGTCCGGTGAAGGTCCCGCGCAGGATCGAGCCTGAGGCCTCGAGCCGCAGCAGGGCATTCTCGACATCGGACTTCGGCAGCCCCAGCGAATATGCCAGAGCCGTTGACGTAACCGGCCCGGAGTGCATCATCCAGCCGGAGATCATGGCAAGCACAGCATCGTCGCGCGAGGAGATGGTAGATGGCAGATCGGGCGGCGCGACCTCGAACTGCGCCTCGGGAAAAATCAGCGCGAAATCCTTCGCCCGTTCAGACGCGACGAGATAACGACGGCACGGCGCTACAGCGCCGCGTACCTTCGCGCCCTCCTCGCGATAGAGCGGCCCTTCAGGCCCGCGGACCGTGCGGCCATCGTTCGGGTAGAGCGAACCTTCAGGTTTGCGTCTCGCAACCTCATGGTCCAGGTAGAGCGGGCCTTCAGGCCCGCGTCCAGCACCCTCATGGTCCAGGTAGAGCGGGCCTTCAGGCCCGCGTCCAGCACCCTCATGGTCCAGGTAGAGCGGGCCTTCAGGCCCGCGTCCAGCACAGTCCATTTGTTTGTCATCCCGAGCGACCCCGAACGAAGTGAGGGGGAGTCGAGGGACCTGCTTTTCGCCCTGATTTGGAAGGGGCGCAGCTTCAGCTGCGCCGTTGGCGGTCTCTATTTCTTTGTCATCCCGAGCGAAGCGAGGGATCTGCGGTCCGCGTATGTCGGAAGGCGCCGTGTCGCCGGCTGAAGCAGGCTCAGAATCCATAATGGCCGGGCTGGACGCGGAGCTAAAGCTCCGCTCTGCCCGAGCTTCCTCTGCTTGTAACGCAGCCCCGAAGGGCTGCTCTACCATCGCCCGCACCACCCGCCAGCTTTCCAGAAGCTCCGGAATGAACTGTCCCCAGCTCTCCACCACCTGCTGCCAATCCTGGTCCGGAATCTCCTCCGGGACGGCCACCAGCGTCTGCAACGTATCGTGCAACTCGTCGGTGTCGCGAACATCGGGACGCGACTCCTCGCGCACGCGCGCGATCGCCTGCTGGTCCAGCCGCCCAACCTCCTTCAGCACCGCCTCGGGCAGCACCCGCCGCATCTGCACCGCTCGCGCCCGCCGCTCCTCCAGCGGAGCATCGTCAAGATACGCATACGGATTGGCGTTCAGGATTTCGTGCGAGAACTGCGACGGCACCGGCGTATCTACCGCAACGCAGCGGATCGCGCCGCTGCGGATGCCGTCGAGCACGCGTCGCAGTCCGTCGATGTCCATCGCCTCGGTGAGGACGTCCTTCATCACCTCGTGCACCAGCGGGTGATCGGGAATTTTGATGTCGCCCTCGATGTTTTCCTGGCACGCGGCCACGTCGGGAAAGACCGAAGCGAGCAAATCGTCGCTGCGGATCCGCTGGATTTGCGGCGGAACTTTCTTGCCGCCCTGGAAGCGCAGCAGGGCCAGCGAGCGGTTGGCGTCCCAACGCCAGCGCGTCGCAAAGATGGGTGAGGCCAGCGCCGCCTGCTCCAGTATTTCCTGTACGGTCTCCGTCTGGAGGTAATAAAAGACGTCACTGAGCGGGAAGCTGTGCTGCTCGGCCAGCGCGATGTTCAGGCCGTTGTCGGTTGCTGCGGCCTGCAATTCGAAGTTGAACGAGCGGCAGAAGCGCTTGCGCAGCGCCAGTCCCCAGGCTTTGTTAATGCGGCCGCCGAAGGGCGCGTGAATAACGAGCTGCATGCCGCCGCCTTCGTCGAAGAAGCGCTCGGCAATGACGGTTTGTTGCGTGGGCACGTCGCCCAGCACCGCGCGGCCGGTGATGACGTATTCGATGGCCTGCTCCGCGCCCGAGTCGTCGAGGCCGCACTCGTCCTTGAGCCACTCGACGGCGCGCTGCACCTCAGGACTGGACTCCAGCCCGCGCAGGCGAAGGCGGGGAGCAGCGTTCGCACTAGCCGCTTTCGACTGCGCCACGTCGTCCTGGTAGAGCGGCGCTTCAGCGCCGCACCCGGCCGCATCATTGTGCGGGTAGAGCAGCCCTTCAGCGCGTCCGGCCGCATCATTGTGTGGGTAGAGCAGCCCTTCAGGGCTGCGTCCAGCCGAGTTTTGAAGGGGCGCAGCTTTAGCTGCGCCGTCATCGCCACCCTTTTGATTGTCATCCCGCGCGAAGCGAGGGACCTGCGGTTCGCCCGTGAAGGCAGCAGGCTCGGAGCCAACAGCAGCTCCCTCCACGCGGGCTGAAGCTCTTGGTTGGGATGACACCTCAAGCTTTTCGAGCGACGAGGACGCGGGCCTGAAGGCCCGCTCTACCCGACCGGTGTCACCGGCTAAAGCCGGCTCTTCCGGAAACAATGGCGGGCCTGACGCAGCCCTAAAGGGCTGCTCTACCCGAACCTCGTTCAACTCCGGGTTCATCGGCGCCGGCAAGGGCGCGGTGTTGGGCAGCAGTGCGCTGATCTGCTCGCGCAAATCCCCCACGTGCAGCGACAGCTCATCGGTTCGCGCCGGCGCCTCGCCGCGCCAGAACGGAATCGTGGGCGCAGCGCCATGCGCATCTTCCACCAGCACGCGGCCCGAGCTCGACTCCACGCGGCGAATCCGCCACGAGGTGTTGCCGAGCAGCATGATGTCGCCCGCGTTGCTCTCCACCGCGAAGTCCTCGTCGAGCGTGCCGACGACAATCTCTTCCGGCTGCGCTACGACGGTGAACAGCGAGTTGTCAGGAATTGCGCCGCCGCTGGTGATCGCCGCCAGCCGCGCTCCACGCCGCGCGCGCAGCCGCCGGTTGACCATGTCGCGAAACAGATACGCACCATAGCGCCCGCGCTTGGCCGCGATGCCCTGCGAGAGCATCTCCAGGATGCGGTCGTACTCGTGGCGTTGCAGCTCGCGATAGGGATACGCGCGCCGCACGCACGCGAACAGCGCGTCCTCGTCCCAGTCCTCGCAAGCGCACATGGCAACAATCTGCTGCGCCAGAATGTCGAGCGGCGCGGGAGGAATGTAGAGCCGGTCGAGGTCGCCCTGCTTGATCGCGCGAACGGTCGCGGCGCACTCCAGCAGATCATCGCGGGTGGTCACGAACAGACGTCCCTTGGGAACCGCTCCACGCCAGTGACCCGCGCGGCCCACGCGTTGTAACGCCACAGCAATCGAACGCGGCGAATTGATCTGGCAGACGAGATCGACTGTACCAACGTCGATACCGAGCTCCAGCGACGCGGTTGCCACCAGCAGGCGAATCTCGCCGTTCTTCAGCCTGCGTTCGGCGTTCAGCCGGATCTTGCGCGATAAGCTGCCGTGATGCGCGGCAACCAGTTCCTCGCCGATGCGCTCGCCGAGGTGCAGCGCCACGCGCTCGGCCAGCCGCCGCGTGTTGACGAACACCAGAGTCGAGCGATGTTGCGATGCCAGCTCGGCGAGCCGGTCGTAGATTTCGCCCCACATTTCGTTCGAGGCGATCGGCCCCAGCTCCGAACGCGGCACCTCGACCGCAAGATCAAGCTTGCGGCGATGGCCGATGTTCACGATCGCGGGAAGGTAGAGCGGCGCTTCAGCGCCGCCTCCAGCGCCATGTGCGTTCCGGTAGAGCGAAGCTTCAGGGTCGCATCCAGCCGGGTTTTGAAGGGGCGCAGCTTTAGCTGCGCCGTCAGCGTCATTTTGATTGTCATCCCGAGCGAAGCGAGGGACCTGCGGTTCGTGTGTGTCCGAAGGCGCCGTGCCGTCGGCTGAAGCCGACTCATCATCATGAAGAGGCATGGTGGACGCGGGCCTGAAGGCCCGCTCTACCACCGCCCGTACCGCGTCTGGCGCGGATCGAACCGCTTCTGACGCGGAGCTAAAGCTCCGCTCCACCCCGCGGACGCCGGTGAGGAAATGCGCGACCTCCTCAATCGGCTTCTGGGTCGCCGACAGGCCGATGCGCGTGGGGCGATCGGCCAGCAGCTCCAGACGCTCCAGCGAGAGCGCCAGGTGCGCGCCGCGCTTGTCGTCGGCGACGGCATGGATTTCATCGACGATGATGGTCTTGACATGGCTGAGAATCGTGCGGCTGCTGTTGGCGGTCAGCAGAATGTACAGCGATTCGGGCGTCGTGACCAGGATGTGCGGCGGACGCTTGAGCATCTCGCGCCGCTCTTTCATCAGCGTGTCGCCGGTGCGGACAGCGGTGCGAATCTCCGGCATCAGGAGGCCGCGCTCGCCCGCCAGCTTGAGGATCTCGCCCAGCGGTATCTCGAGGTTTTTCTGGATGTCGTTGCCCAGCGCCTTCAGCGGCGAAACGTAGAGGACTTCGGTGGCGTCGCGCAGCTCGCCCGCCAGCGCCTCGCGGACGAGGCGGTCGATGCAAATGAGAAATGCCGCGAGTGTCTTGCCCGAGCCCGTGGGAGCGGAGATGAGTGTCGTTCGCCCCGCGAGAATCTCCGGCCAGCCTTGCTCCTGCGGCTCAGTGGGCGTGCCGAACCGCCCCACGAACCACTCGGCAACGAGCGGATGCGCCCACGCCAGCGACCCCGGAATCTGCTCAACAGACATTTCCCTATTCTAGCAGGTCTTCGCCAAATGTTCGCCTCGCGGTGTCTCTTCACGAGCGCCGGGTGCCCCCCAGGTCTCGCGCTGTTCGAGACCTGGACGGCGGCCCAGCAGTCACCCAGGTCTGGAAAATCGCCAGACCTGGGGCACCCAAATGTTCTTACCTGGGAGTTCGCGTTGGTCTCACATAAACGAACCGCCGCGCCAGCGTGCGCTGTTGTATTCTCCTTCCGAATGTCAGCAGGCATTGCACCAATCAAAATCACCGTTCCCGCCGACGCCGCCGGCCAGCGCCTGGACCAATTCCTCGCAGCGCAGCTTCCTGACCTGAGCCGCGTGCGCGTCCAGCAACTGCTGCGCGAAGAGAAGGCGCTGGTCAATGGCTCGCCCGCCAAGCCGTCGCTGAAGCTACGCGGCGGCGAGCAGATTACCGTCGTGGGAGGCCCGCCTCCGCCGCTGCGCGCCATGGCGGAGGACATTCCGCTCGACATTGTTTATGAAGACGCCGACCTCGCCGTCATCAACAAGCCCGCAGGCATGATGGTCCACGCGGGCGCGGGCGCCACTGACAATCAGCGCAATCGCGGCACGCTGGTCAACGCGTTGCTGCACCGCTTCGGCAAGCTCTCGGACGTCGGTGGCGAGTTGCGCCCCGGCATCGTGCATCGGCTGGACAAGGAGACCAGCGGGCTCATCCTCGTCGCCAAGAACGACCTCGCGCACCGCAAGCTGGCGCAGCAGTTTTCGCGGCGCGAGATCAGGAAGCGATACATCGCGCTGGTCCACGGCTGGCCGGCGAAGGACCGCGCCGCCATCAACCTGCCCATCAGCCGCGACCAGGTGCGCCGCACCCGCATGACCACACGCGGCAGCGGGGGGCGCACGGCTGTGACTCACTACGAAGTTCGCGAGCGGATCGACTCGCCGTTCGGCAAGTTCGCGCTGCTGGATGTCCGCATCGAGACCGGAAGGACGCATCAGATTCGCGTGCATCTGGCGTCGCTCGGCCATCCAGTCGTTGGAGACACGCTTTACGGCGCGCCCGGCGAGCTGAAGCGCATCCCGGCCAGGCGCGCGCCGATATCCGGGCCGGCGCCGCGACTGGGCCGCAACTTCCTCCATGCCGCCGCCTTGGAGTTCAAGCAGCCGAAGCGGGATAAGCCCCTGGCTTTCGAGGCACCGCTACCGCCGGAGTTGCTGACGTTTCTCGAAAGGCTGCGCGACCATTGACCGCGAGGCCACTGCCAACAAAGCTGATTTTAGCTTTAGAATGTGTGTCTTAGGCTAATGGTTAGCTGTAAGAATAGGAATGAGCGGGATGCCGAGCAGATCTCCAATCTTCATAATGGTCAGGTGCTTTCGTAATGCCACAAAAGTGGCATTTATATCGCAGTTTTGGGGTTGTTTTTTGACAACCAGTCATCTACCTTCTTCTTGAAAACAGGTCATTACGCCCCACATTCCGCTCGGCCCTTGCGCTAGCCCCGATGCGTTTAAGAGCAGAATGTGGGGCGCTCCTCGTTATTGGCAGCCCAACCTCATCGACGCCGCTCCCGGTTCGGTGGTCTGGTCTATGGATCAGTTGCGCCCGTCCGTTTGGGCAGTAACAGCGAGAGCACGACGGACGCCAGCAGGATCGCTGCCACGGTCCCCAATGCCACCACCGTCGGCACCTCGACGTAATCCGAAACCAGCATCTTCGCCCCAACAAAGATCAGGATCACCGACAGGCCGTAGTGGAGGAAGCGGAACTTCTCGATCAGTCCCGCAATCACGAAAAACAGCGAGCGCAGTCCCAGGATGGCGAAGACGTTCGAGGTATAGACGATGAACGGCTCGCGCGTGACCGCCAGCACCGCCGGGATGGAGTCGACGGCGAAGAGCACGTCCGTCGTCTCCAGTACGATCAGCACCAGGGCGAGCGGCGTGGCGAATCTCATGCCGTCGCGGCGGACGAAGAACTTCCCGCCAGCGTAATCGTCGGTGACGTTGAAGACCTTGCGAAAGGCGCGCAGCAGCGGGTTCTTCTCCGGATGAACGCTGGCGCCGTGCCGGCGTAGCAGGCGAATGCCGCTGTAGATCAGGATGGCGCCAAAGACATACGTGATCCAGTGGAAGCGATCGAGCAGGGCCACGCCGGTGACGATGAAAACCAGGCGCATCGCGAGCGCGCCGAGCACGCCCCAGAACAGCACCTCGTGCTGAAACTCGCGCGGCACATTGAAGTAGCGGAAGACGAGCAGGAAGACGAACAGGTTGTCGACACTGAGCGACTGCTCGATGACGTAGCCGGTGATGAACTCCAGCGAGAGTTGCGCGTTGGGCCGCGCGCTGCCTACGATGCCATGACCGAACCAGTAGAGCAGCAGCGCAAAGGCGGCGGCCAGGCCGATCCAGATGGCCGTCCAGGCGAGGGCCTCGCGAAAGCCCAGCACCCGCTTGCGGCGATGGACTACGCCCAAATCGAGTGCCAGCATCGCCAGCACGAAAACGTTGAAGCCTACCCAGAAGATCCAGTGCGAGTGCATCGGGCCTTTCCCGGAAAGGTCATTCTATCCGGGCGCGGCTTCAGGATTCCCGTGTCGCGGTAGAGCGAGCCTTTAGGCTCAGGTTGGCATCATCGCCGCTGTCGCGGTAGAGCGAGCCTTTAGGCTCGCGTTAGAAGCACCCACGGGGAGAGGGATTGCATTCCGCTGCGAATGCAGCGGAATGCAATCCCTAAGATCAAAAAGGCGGTCGTGACGCGGCGCTGAAAGCCTGCCCTGAGCGCAGTCGAAGGGCGCCGCTCTGCCAGAACACGCCAAACCCGCGCGACCCGCGATTCAGGCGTGGCTCGGAAGCTCCTTCACGAACTCGTGCAGCTTCATGCCGAAGAAGTCGGTGACCTTGCCCGAGCGCCGGTAGCCGTGCTTCTCGTAGAAGCGCATAGCGCGCTGGAGCGGCTCGGTGGTATCGAGCGTGATGCGCCGGCAGCTTCGCGACGCCAGTTCGGCCTCAGCAGCGAGCAGAAGCGCCGACGACACTCCCCAGCCCTGCCACCGAGGCAACACGGCCATGCCGCGCAGGTGTCCCTCGCTGCCATTCACGCTATGCGCGAGCGTGGCGACGATCCCCTCTTGCGGCGAGACCGCAACCAGAACTTGCATCGCCGCTAAGCGCTGTTGCAGCGAATCCGGAGTGAGCACGGTGTCGAACCATGCGCCGGGAGTGTAGCTGGCGCGGTAGGGCTCGAAGGCCGCAGCCAGGCAGCGGAGGATTGCCGCCGCGTCGTCGGCATCAGCGTTGCGAACGAAGAAGTCGTCTGGCACGGAGGACGGCTACCTGTGAAAGGTGCCCATGTACTCGCTTTGCGCGAGGATGTGGCCTTGCATGGCGGCCTGGAGGTTAGTGCCTCCGCCATAGGGCTCGACCGTAAAGCCCTTGTCGAGCGCATACAGCCGGAAAAAATAGCGGTGCGTCTTCCCCGGCGGCGGGCATGGCCCGTTGTAGCCCGCCTTGCCGAAGCTGTTGCGGCCCTGGCGCGCGCCGTCCGGCAACTGCTCGCGCTTGGGCACCCCTTCCGGCAGCGAGTGCGCGCTCGCGGGCAGGTTCCATATGACCCAATGCACCCAGGTGCCCGCAGGAGCGTCGGGGTCATCCATAATGATGGCGAAGACAGCCGTGTTTGGCGGGGCGCCGCTCCACTGAAGCGCAGGAGAAACATCCTGGCCCTTGCAGGTGTACTGGTTGGGAATTGGCGCGCCGGCGGCGAAGGCCGAACTGGTCACGGTGAAATTCCCCTGTTGCTGCGCAACCATGGCGCTACCTCCCAGCAGCACAATCAAGGCGAGCCTGACGAATTGTCGTCGCATACGCCTTTTGTACCGCGGACGTCGATGGGATGCAAAGAAAAAGACCCGCGGCGCGGGGCGCTCTGCGGGTCTCTTCCGGTTAGCTGTTGGGATTGGCCTGAGGCTGTCCACTCTTATGTGGCCCCAGCGGCAGACGCGGTAATCAGCGGTCTTGCGAGGATTTAGAGCGGAAGCCCTAAGCCTCAGCCACCTCACTTGAGATACAACAATGACTGTCAGATTTCATATATTTGGATCACCCTCCTTTCCAGTGTAAGACGAAATTATCATCGCCTCGCCGCGCCGGTCAAATTGAGAGTTGGTGAAGGCACCAAGCGAGCTAACAGCATCACCGGGAGCAGCTGAGAACGGGCAGTGCGTGGCCTTCAGGCCCGCGTTCCGGCAACCCAGCAAGTGCAAGAGTCGGCTTTCAGCCGACGATACCCGTGTCGCCGGCTGAAGCCGGCTCGACAAGAAACAGCGGACGTGACGCGGCGCTAAAGCGCCGCACTACCCGCCTAGCTCCAGCCGAAGCTCGGCTTGCGCGCTTTTCGTAGCAGCCGCAGGCCGATCGCAATTCCCGCCAGCCCCAATCCCGCGGCTATGGCGATGCGCGCCAGCTTCGGGACCGGGCAGACCGCCGGTTGCTTTGCTGCCGCAACGTGCTCGGGCAGCACGCCCACTCCCACCAGCCGTGCCGTCAGGTGCTGCACTCCGGGAATGCCGAAGGCGACCTTCACTTGCCATGGTGCTGTGGCCGGCCCGGGGTTCCGGAAAATCGCTTCGAAGGCCTTGTGCGCCTGCACCTGTACCCACTGCGTGGCCTTGGTGGGAAACTCGCGCCGCTGCTGCACGCGGGCCAGCAGCGCGTCCGTCACGCGGCCCTGGCGCAGCGCCTCGCCCAGGATGTTCGCGGTCGCCACGGCGTCCTGAATCGCCAGATTGATGCCGACGCCTCCGGCCGGCGACATGGCATGGGCAGCGTCGCCGATGCATAGCAGCCCGGGACGGTGCCAGCGCCGCAGGCGATTGATCTGCACCGAGAGCAGCTTGACCTGGTGCCAATCGTGCAGCTCGTTAACGCGCTCGCCCAGATAGGGCGCGATGCGGCGAATGTCCTCGCGAAACGCCTCCAGGCCGCTCTGCTGAATCTGCTCGAACGAACCTTTGCGGATGACCATACCGGCCTGGAAATAATCGCCGCGCGGAATCAGGATCAGCACCTTGCCATAGCTGATATTGCCGAAGAGCTGCTCGGGATCATTGCCCACGCGGCTGAGGCGGAACCAGAGCACGTCGATGGGCACGCCGAACTCCTGCACCTCGAATCCGCCAGCCTGGCGAGTGCGGGAGTGCCGGCCGTCGCAGCCCACTACCAGGTCGGCGATAACGTCGACCTCGCCTTCCGGTGTGTGCGCCACCACCCCGCGCACGCGGCCAGTGTCCGCGATCAGCTCGACAGCTTCGTTCTCCATGCGCAATGTGAAGCCGGGAAACTGCCGGGCTGCGTCGGAGAGGAAGTCGAGGAAGTCCCATTGCGGCATCAGCGCTACAAACTTGCAATGGGTCGGCAAGCGGCTGAAATCGGCAGCCTTGAATTCAAAGCCGCCGATCACCCCACCGACCGAATTCAGCCGCTGGTGAGGGACCTTCAGGAAATCGTCGAGCAAACCAAGCTCGTACATGACCTCGAGCGTGGAAGGGTGGACGGTATCGCCGCGGAAGTCGCGGTTGAAGTCCTTGTGCTTTTCGAGGACGGTGACGGCAACGCCGGCACGCGCCAGCAGGTATCCCAGCATCATGCCGGCGGGTCCGCCGCCGACGATGCAACAGGTGGTTTCCGCGGTTTGGTTCGCCATCGATCAGCCTCGCTCCGTGAGGTTGACAACCAGCATAAAAGAAAAAGCCGGTGAGAGCTTGCGCTCCCACCGGCGATTGGTTAAGCCGATTCCCTCCCGGCGTTACTGCCCGGCGGGTGTGGCCGCTTTCTTAGCGTGATGGTGCGCCGGAGCCGCCGCCTTCTTTGGTTTCGGATAGGCGTTTTCGCTCGGCTTCACCACCGATTCGTCAACCGGCGTAGTGTTCGCCAGTGGCGCGCAGTTGGTGGCATCGTTCTCGTTGGCACCCTGCGGTACCCAGACGATGTCGGCCACCTCCGACTGACCGGTGCCGGTGCGGACGCCGACCCGGCTTGGGTCGATGCCCTGCTGCTGCACCAGGTAAGCCTTGGCATTCACCGCGCGCTGCGCCGCCAGGTCCATCTTGTGGCGCTTCTTGCCGGTGCCTTCCATTGGCGCCTTCTCGCCATCGGCGTAGCCGACGATGGTGATCTTGGCGTTCGGGTCCTGCTTCAGGCGGCTGGCTACGTCGTCCAGGATGGCCTTGGCAGTGTTATCCACGCGCCACGGACGCTTCTTGTCCGGGAACTGGATGGAGTTGATCTTGCTGCACATCGGCATCGGCGGCGGCGCTTCCACCGTCACCGTGCAGGTGCCGCTACCCGTCAGGTTGCGGGCGTCGGTCGCACTGGCCGTCACCGTCACAGGTCCAGGCTGCAGACCGGCGGTATCGAGGGTGGCGGTAGTGCCCGTGCCGCTGACCTGGCCGGCGCTCGAGGTGTAGGAATAACTGTTGATCTGCGAATTGTCAGGACTGGTCGCCGACACCGTAATGGTGGAAGGCGTGCCAGACTGCACCTGGCTCGGATTGACCGAGCAGCTCACCTGCGGCGGATTCATCGGCTTGGCCTTGACCGTGAAGTTGGCCGCGCAAGTGGCCGAGCCGCCCTTCCTCACCTTCGGGTCGCTGATGGTGGCATTGGCGGTATAGCTGCCCGCAGCCACGCCGGTGGTATCGACGTGCGCCGATTGCGCGTTGGCCGTGTCCAGCTTGCCGCCGTTAGTGGTCCAGGCATAGGTCACAGTGTGCTTCGGGTTGAAGTTGCTGCCATTGGCGGTCACAGTGACGGGCTCACCTTCGGTAACTTCCGTCGGCGACGCGCTGCAAGCGGCAGTAGGAGTCGGCGTGTAGTAGTTGCCGATGTTGTACAGCACTCCAGCGGACAACCGGACACTGTTCCACTGCGGTTTTGTGACCTGAACGATTTGGGAGTAATTGCTGTAGATGTAATCGACTTGGGCAACGCGGATCCCGAAATGATGGCCGACGTTATAGTCGAAGCCGCCGCCGGCGCCCAAGGCCGCATTCCACTGGTCAATGTAAGTGGGGGCAACCTGACGGACGGCGCCCGCGAAGACGCGGAAGAACGGCGAGAAGAAGTCGGTGTGGTACTTGTACTGCAAGCCGCCCAGAACGTAGTAAATGCCTTCGTCTTCGACGCCAAAATGCTGGCTGCTGTCGACCAGAATGCCCAGATTGTGGGCTTGAGGCAGGTAGTACACGAACGACTCGTCCACACCAGTGGAATGATCGGTAGTCGGCAGACCGTAATCATAGTGCCCGCCTGGATGTAACCAGGCGTAGCCCGCGTAAACTTCAGCTTGCGGCTGAATCGTTACCTGCGCGGCCGCGAATGTGCCGAGCAGATAAAGCACACAGGCAAGCGCAAACGTCGCCGCAACGTGGCGTTTCAGGACTACTCCAATACGCAAAGACATTCTTGATCCTCCGGAATTCGACACTACCGTAAGCAAAATGACGAAGTCAGAAAGATTACATTACACGCGCAGCGCCCGTAATGCCATAGGAACATTGATGGCCGCCGCTCACTGGGAAAAGAGGCACCGCTCCGCACGTGGCATGATCCGCAACGGCATAGACCTTTTCCTTTCGCAAGGAATTAGAACGTTTTCGCGTAAGCGGGTCAAGCGCATACCGGAATTGTAATCTCCTTAGGCACCCTCCCCGCCGCAAATGTCGTTGGTTTTGACCGCTGCTGGCTCCCAAGAGAAAAGCCGGTGAGAGCTTGCGCTCCCACCGGCGATTGGTTAAGCCGCTTCCTCCCGGCGTTACTGCCCGGCGGGTGTGGCCGCTTTCTTAGCGTGATGGTGCGCCGGAGCCGCCGCCTTCTTTGGTTTCGGATAGGCGTTTTCGCTCGGCTTCACCACTGACTCGTCAACTGGCGTGGTGTTCGCCAGGGCTGCACAGTTGGTGGTGTCGCTCTCGCTGGCACCCTGCGGTACCCACACGATGTCGGCTACCTCCGACTGACCGGTGCCGCTGCGAACATCAATCCGGCTCGGATCGATGCCCTGCTGCTGCACCAGGTAAGCCTTGGCATTGACCGCACGCTGCGCCGCCAGGTCCATCTTGTGGCGCTTCTTGCCAGTGCCTTCCATCGGCGCCTTCTCGCCGTCAGCGTAACCGACGATGGCGATCTTGGCGTTCGGGTCAGACTTCATACGGCTGGCCACGTCGTCCAGGATGGCCTTGGCAGTGTTATCCACGCGCCACGGACGCTTCTTGTCCGGGAACTGGATGGAGTTGATCTTGCTGCACTGCGGCGGCGGCGGCGGAACTTCGACCGTCACCGTGCAAGTGCCGCTGCCCGTCAGGTTGCGGGCGTCGGTCGCGCTGGCCGTGACTGTTACAGGCCCGGCCGGAGCACCCGCAGTGTCCAGCGTAGCCGAGGTGCCGGTGCCGCTGACATGGCCGGCGCTCGAGGTGTAAGAATAGCTCGTAATTTGCGAGTTGTCGGGACTGCTGGCGGTCACCGTGATGGTGGACGGCGTACCCGCCTGCACCGTGCCAGGATTGACCGAGCAGCTCACCTGCGGCGGATTCATCGGCTTGGCCTTGACCGTGAAGTTGGCCGCGCAAGTGGCCGAGCCGCCCTTCTTCGTCTTGGGGTCGCTGATGGTGGCGTTGGCGGTATAGCTGCCCGCAGCCACGCCGGTGGTATCGACGTGCGCCGATTGCGCGTTAGCCGTGTCCAGCTTGCCGCCATTGGTCGTCCAGGCGTAGGTGACGGTGTGCTTTGGGTTGAAGTTGCTGCCATTGGCGGTCACAGTGACGGGCTCACCTTCGGTGACTTCCGTCGGCGACGCGCTGCAAGCGGCAGTAGGAGTCGGCGTGTAGTAGTTGCCGATGTTGTACAGCAGTCCGGTAGACAACCGGACGGTGTTCCACTGTGGCTTGGTCAGCTGCACCTGTTGCGAGTAATTGCTGTAAATGTAATCGACTTGGGCTACGCGGATGCCGAAGTTATGACCGATGTTGTAGTCGAAGCCGCCGCCCGCGCCCAGTGCGGCATTCCACTGGTCGTTACCAGGAAAGTCCTGCCGGGCTGCGCCCGCGAACACGTGGAAGAACGGGGAGAAACTGTCCGTGTGGTACTTGTATTGCAACCCACCGAGAAAGTAATAGATGTTCTGGTCGGTGACCCCAAAATGCTGGCTGCTATCGAACATAACACCCAGGTTGTGTGCCCAAGGCAGGTAATAGGTGAACGACTCATTTACGCCGTCGGTATGGTCCGTGGTGGGAATACCGAATTCGTAATGTCCGCCGGGATGCAGCCAGGAATACCCGGCAAAAACTTCCGCCTGCGGCTGGACGGTGACCTGCGCCGTAGCGTATGTGCCCAGCAGGCAAAGGGCAAACGCAAGCGCGACCATCGTCGCAATGTGGCGTGTCAGGACTACTCCAATACGCGAAGACATTCTTAATCCTCCGGAACTCAGCAGTGCCGTAAGCAAAATGGCCCAGATTGGGTGTCACTAAGTTCTATTTCTTTGATACCAGTGCAGGGAAAACGTCCTGCTAACAACAGCAGGTCATTGTACCCTAACGGCAAAGATTAACAAATGATTTATATTGTCAGCCGTGCTCGATTCCTGCCTTTGTTTACTGTTCTTATTACACGTAAGCGCCAGTCTAAGCCCCTGTTTATCCAGGTACAGCGGCGGCAACGCGCGACTTGGGGCACCGGCGGCTGCTTGACTCCCCGATTCGGGAATGACTGCGCGGCCGAGGCGTTGCAGGCGCGGCGTGGCTGTGCGGCGCCTTTTTGGGTAAGCCGGGCCGGAAACCGAGCGTCGATGCTCCTGAAGATGATACTTTAGTCGAAGCTTTTCCGCGATCCAGGCGCTGGCGCTGATACGGACGGGCCGCAACTCGCATCTAAGCTGCTGTTGCATGGCTTCCGGATCCCGGGCTTTCCGTTCGCGCCGCCAGTTGTTGAGACGCTCTCATGGCCCACGAAAAAGTCCTTATTGTTGAAGACGAAGAGTACGAACGCTCCGGCTTGGCCGAGCTAATACAGGCTTGGGGCTACGAGACGGCGACCGCGGCCGACGGTGTCGAAGGCGCGTTGACCGTGGAGAGCTGGAGCCCCGGCATCGTGGTCACCGACCTGCGCATGCCGCGCATGGACGGCATGCAGTTGCTGGAGCACATTGCCGCCCAGCCGCAGCCCGTCGCCGTGATCCTGCTCACCGCGCAAGGCAGCGTGGACGACGCAGTCAGTGCGATGAAGCGCGGCGCCTTCGATTTCATCGAGAAGCCGGTCAATCCCACGCGCCTGCGTACCATCCTGCAAAACGCTTCACGGCTGCGCGGCGCCGAGCGCGAGTTGGAGGCCAACCGCCGCAAGTTGCGCGATATCGGAGTACTGGGCGCGCTGGTCGGGCCCTCGCGCCGCATGCAGGAGGTGTTCCGGCTGATCGAAATGGTTGCGCCCAGCACCGCTTCGGTGCTGATCACCGGCGAGAGCGGCACCGGCAAAGAGCTGGTGGCGCGCACCATCCACTCGCTCAGCAATCGCAAGGCGAAGCCGTTCGTTGCCATCAATTGCGCCGCCATCCCTGAGACGCTCATCGAAAGCGAAATCTTCGGCCACGAGAAGGGCGCCTTCACCGGAGCGCTGGAGCGCCGCATCGGCTGCTTCGAGCTGGCCGAAGGCGGCACGCTGTTGCTGGACGAGATCGGCGAGATGCCCATCGGCACGCAGGCCAAGCTGCTGCGCGTGCTGGAAGACCGCAAGCTGCGGCGGCTGGGCAGCAAGAGCGAAACCTCAGTCGATGTGCGCGTGCTAGCCGCGACCAACAAAGTCCCCGAAGATGCGGTCGCCAAGGGCCAGTTGCGCAACGATCTGTACTATCGGCTGAACGTCTTCAACATTCATCTGCCGCCGCTGCGCGAGCACAAGGAAGACCTGCCCGATCTGGTGCAGGCGCTGTTGAACGAGATGAACGAGAAGCACAACCGCAACGTCGGCGGGATCAGCGATCAGGTAAGTGGCGCGTTCGGCTCCTACGCCTGGCCGGGCAATGTGCGCGAGTTGCGTAACACGCTGGAGCGTGCAGCCATCGTCTGCGATGGCGCGGTGGTCGAGATGAAGCACCTGCCGCCGGGCTTCGGCAACGTGATTCCGCGGCCGCCGGTACAGGAAGCCAACGCCGTGCGCCTGGGTGTGGGGACGACGGTCGACGAGGCCGAACGGTTGCTCATTCTGAAGACGCTCGAGGCCACCAACAACAACAAGACGAAGGCCGCGGAGATCCTCGGCATCAGCCTGAAGACGTTGCACAATAAACTAAAGGAATACGGCGCGCAAGGGGCCGGCGAAGCCGACGCGGCGGCGAGTTAGAAGTCGGGTGGAGCGAGGCTTCAGGGGCGCGTCAGCTTCGTTGTTTCCTCTGAGCCGGCTTCAGCCGGCGGCATGTGTCGGGGCTGGAGCCCCTCATTTTAAATTGCTACTGCTGGGACGCGAACCTAAAGGTTCCCTCTACCAACTGACGCGCGAATCTAAAACGTTCGCTCCACCGCCTGACGCAAGTCCAAACCACCTTACGCATCTAAACATTTGCTCCACCACCTGCGGCAAGTCCCAACGTTCGCTCCCTCACCTTACGCATCTAAACGTTCACTCTACCGGTTGTTGCGAATTGAGCCTTCGGGCTAATAGCCAAACGTCGGTCGTAACAATCGAAATCCGAGGTGGTGGTGCCGTTTGAAATCCACAGTGGTTGAACACCGGAGCGGACGGAAACCAAACGGCACCACTACCAAATCCGACGGACGATTGCGAATTGCCGCGCCGCGCCTGTACAATCGTCTTGCTTCCTGAACTGCGGGTTGCGATCGCAGCTCGCATCGATCCCGTGCCGAAGTGGCGGAATTGGCAGACGCGCATGGTTCAGGTCCATGTACCCGCAAGGGTGTGGGGGTTCGAGTCCCTTCTTCGGCACCAGCTTTCTTAACGTCCCGTAAAATGTGAAGCGTAGAAGGTCCTTTGGTCTCTTTACGCTGTATTACGACCAATTCTTGAGTCACAGGCGTAACCGGCAGGATGAAGCTCAGAGGAGGTTACGCTTGGGCAATCGCAAAGTCGCAATCGTTCCAAAGCGTCGTTCCCGACCTTTGAATTCTGCCAGGGCGGCATCAAGATCGGTGGCGTCAAAGTCTGGCCACGTCCGGTCGGTAAACAGAAGCTCGGCATAGGCAGACTCCCACAGCAGGAAATCTGAAAGCCGCTTCTCTCCCCCGGTGCGGATCAGTAAATCCACTTGGCCGCTCTCCGCGGTCAGCGCGTTCGCAAGCATCGGACGCAACAGATCGGAAGAGGTTGGGCGATCCGGAGAAAGCGCGACAACCACGCCTGCGGCAGCGCGTGTAATGGCGTCGCGCGAGGAATAATCCACGGCAATCCGCAAATGAAGGCGTTGCCCTTCGGCGGTGGCTCCTTCCGCCCGGGAAATCTCCCGCAGCAGCAGATTGTCCAAACGATCGCGCCGGCCGATGACCTCCAGCCGTACGCCGTTCTGCCGGAGCCTTTCTGTCTCCATGCGCAGGTAAGCCCGCAGCAGCCAGAAAAGGCTCTCCACCTCATCGGCCGGGCGGCTCCAGTTGTCGGATGAGAACGCGTAGAGCGTCAACCATCGAATGCCGAGATCAGGTGCGTGCCCAACGACGCGCCGAACGCTGGCGACTCCGGCGCGATGCCCTGCGACGCGGGGCAAGCCGCGTCGTGTGGCCCAGCGGCCGTTACCGTCCATGATGATGGCCACATGCAGTTCTTTGTGAAGCTCACTTTGCACTGAACGGTCACCTCGCAAAACGTCGCTTCGCGGGTGCCAAGTCCCGCCGTGTTTTGCTTTTGAGGGCGGAATCGCCGGCAAGCTATGCTGTGCCGCTCTTCCTTTATCGCGGCCCTCACTTTCGTGCAGAATTTCTGCTCTACGCCGTATTCTTTGGGACCTCCGGTGTCATTTGCTGCGAGGCAATGCCAGGCACCGGGAGGGAGCCGTACCAGTCGATCCTGCGAGTGAAGTACATGGCAGCCGCAACGGCCAGAAAACTGCTAATTGCGCCTACGAGCAGTGCATTATCCTCAAGCCGTAACAGTAGGTAAATCAGCGCATACAGCAAAGAGAAGGTAGCCAAGGCCCTCGCGCCCTGCACGCGACTTGAGAACACCCATGCCGAGTTCGCTGAAAGCAGCGCCACCGTGGCCGCACCAGCGAGCAGAAAGCCAGCATCGAACCCGACTCTCTCGGCGAGAGACAGCAGAAGCAGGTAGAAGATGATCTGGGCGATGCCCACGAGTATGTATTGAGCAGGGTGAACCCGCTTGCCCGTTGTGACTTCGAATACGAAGTAGGAAAGGAACAGTAGTCCCAGGAAGAGAAGCGCGTATTTGAGGGATCGGTTGACGGACTGATATGGATCTGCGACTTCGATGAACGAAACGCCAAGCGCTGTCGCATCGAGACCGGTAATTGTGCCGCCCTGTCCTTCGGCGCGCACGCCACGCGCGATGAAGGGCACGGACCACTCCGCCGTGAAACCATTGCTGGACACGGCTCGATTCACCGGCAAGAAGCCCCCATCAAATCCAGGACTTGGCCAATCGCCTTGAACCGAGACTTGAGTCGTCTTGCCATAGGCAAGCACTGCTATCCTTTGAGCGCCGGAGAATCGCAGGGCAGACGTCACAGTGAATTGGGCGTTTGGCTCTGCCAGGCCTTCGACTCTGGTGCCGAATAACGTCAGCTTAATGTGATCGCTCTGGTTTCCGCCGATCGAGATGTTGGTGGTGTTTTCCGCAGGAACTAGCGTCGAAGTCTTTCCGTCCGTCGTCAACAGGGCATCGGCCAGCGCTCCGCGGGCATCACTGACCCCAACTATCATCTGGGCACGGCTCCAGTCGAGTTCAGCGCCTTGCGGAGCGGCCGCGGGCACTCCCGTTAAATCGAATGCTGCGTCGAGTTTCAGATCCGCCTGAAACACCGGCACCTTAAAGAGCGAACGACGACGCTCTTGCGTTGTGGTTTTGACCGTCGCCGAAGCTCGTGCCGGAAACACCAGGTAAATGCCGTGCTTGGCATGATCAGCCGCCGATTGCGGTGGAATACTGTAGGGAATGACAAGTGTGGGTCCGAGGAAGGTCTGCTGGCCGCCCACGTGACTGCTTATCTCTCGAATGACTTCGGCGGCTCGCTGGGTTCGGTCTTCAACCAGCGCTCCGACAAAGAAAGCCGGAATGGTCATGAGTAGAGCTAGTCCGCAAACTACGATGAGTTTCACACCCATTGACCGGGATTTCATCCTCACGCTCGATTGCAACATCGACAAGTCACTCACTGAGAGCCTCAATTCTCACATCTAGCTTTGCAGTGCAAAGTTACATGGCAAAAAAAATTCAGGCCCGCGACGGCGACAGGCTGTGTACTAGGCCAGCCGCCGGCCGTTCTTCCGTCACTTTTGCCGCATCCCGAACCACTTGCTCGAGAATGGACAGATATTCAACGTAGCGCGCACGGCCGGAAGCCGTGATTCGGCAGACAGTCTGCGGGCGGTTGCGGTCATATTTCTTCACGGTCTCGACTAATTTCCCCTTCTCCAGAACGCGCAGATGCCGGTTCAAATTACCGTCAGTTAGAGCGCATAGTTGTTTGAGCTCGCCGAACGTCAATCCTTTCGGGTGCGTGATCAGAGAGGTCAGCACACTAAGGCGCGCGCGTTCGTGAATCACACGATCCAAGCCTTCGTAGGCAAAGCGCCCTTCACTGTGCGGAGCCTTGGCTTTCATTCCTTTTCCTGCTTCCCGGCATAAAGCAGTATCCCTGCGACGAGCAACTGCCCGACTCCGTACGGGGTACCCATGGCCCACGGAGAGAGTGCCCGGCTGTCTCCCAGTGCGATACAGGTTAGCCCCGTCAGCAGGTACCACGCGCCAACGGCGGCCACTGGACGCGGCAGAAAGCGGCACGACGAAAACACGCCCAGGCTGAAAACAATTTGCCAGAGTCCAGGAAGCATCCACAAAACCGCGGGAACATAGCGTACGAGCGCGAGAGTAATCAGCGCACCCGCGCCGACCGACGGCAGGAATTGCTCCACAGCCATGCGGATCATCTCATCCGCCAGGCCCGAATGAATCCGCCGCGTGCGCGCGTACATCTCTGTTCCAATCATCGCCGCCGATAACGCGGCAGACACAATCCAGATGCCTAAGTATGTCGGCATGTGATTCGCCGGATCTGGGAGCCATAGCGCCTGGATCCCGGCGGCGGCAAACGCCAGAATACCTGTAGTTGCCAGAGTGGCAGGACCGTAACCACGAAACTCAGTACTATGAGCCACCTGCCTGCGAATGCTGGTGATGTCGCTCAGCGCTTTGTTGAGGGAATTCATACCTTCGAGCTTTGCATTGCAAAGTAACTTAGTTCCAGGCGCTTGTCAACTGTGCCGGAAAACGGGTAGTGGCTCAGTTTGAAATAGGAGCGGTGGAAGCGCCGGGCTTCAGCCCGGCGAACTCGCGACCGCACAAATGACGGCTTTAGCCCCGGTTAGCCAGGGCTAAAGCTGTTCGTCCATCCTCTTTTCGGCACGGCTGAAGCCGTGCCCTTCCACCACAGCGCCGTCTTTCCTGCTCCAGCCGCGAATGTTGATTGCTTTACGGCTTTGCTAACTCGACGCGACGATTCTTCGCGCGACCTTCATCGGTGGAATTGTCAGCCACAGGTCTTGTCTGACCGAATCCTTTTGCAGTGAGCCGATCAGCCTGGACTCCGTTCGCCGTGAGCCAGGCAACCACCGCCTGTGCGCGTTTTTCGGAGAGCGTTTGGTTGGCGCCCACATTGCCCTGATTATCGGTGTGGCCCTCGATGCGCAAGCATAGCGTGGGATCCTGCTGCATCATCTTTGCGATAAGGGCGTTAAGAGTACACCATTTTCGCTGGTGCTCGGTTCTGGTCAGATGCATCGCACGTGAAGAGGGCGTTCGTGGCCTCAGGCGAGTCCATAGTGGCGCTTAAAAATCCTGCGTCTAAGAACCAGCCGAGCACCTTCAACGGCGACCGCGCCGGTTCTTAGCCGCAATGCTCCTACTACCAGATGCGCACACGCTCATCGGGCGCTAAGTACAGCGTCTGTCCGGGCTTCACATCGAAGTTCGAGTACCACGCGTCGATGTTGCGCACGGTGTCGGCGCGATACTGCGCCGGCGAATGCGAATCCACCATCACCTGCTGGCGCAGTGCCGCATCGCGTCCCTTGCTGGCGTAGTTCTGTCCGAAGGCGATGAAGAACTGCTGGTCGCCGGTGAAGCCGTCCTGCTCCGGCGCCGTCTTCCCCTCCATGGCGGCGATGTAGCCGTCATGCGAGGCCGCGATTCCCGCGACGTCGGCGATGTTCTCCGCCAGCGTCTGCTTGCCGTTGACGTGCAGGTCGGGGAAGGGTTCGTATTTGTTGTACTGCTCGGCCAGCTTCGTGGTCGCGGCCTCGAAGTGAGCGAGGTCGGCATCGGTCCACCAGTTGCGCACGCGACCCTTGGAGTCGAAGCTGCTGCCCTCGGTGTCGAAGGTGTGGCTGATTTCGTGGCCGATGACCGAGCCGATCGCGCCGTAGTTGGCCGCAAGCGGCGCCTTGGGATCGAAGAACGGCGGCTGAAGGATCGCTGCCGGGAAGTTGAGCGCGTTCTGTAGCGGGAGGTTGACGGCATTGACGGTTTGCGGCGTCATCGACCACTCGTGCCGATCGACGGGCTTGCCCAGTCGCGCAACGTCGCGGTGATACAGGAAGAGCTTGCCACGCCAGATATTGCCGAAGATGTCGTCGGGCTTGACCTCGTAGGCCGAGTAGTCGATCCAGGTCTCGGGATAGCCGATGCCGACGTAAAGCGTCGTCAGCTTGGCCTGCGCCTCGGCTTTGGTTGAAGCAGCCATCCAGGGCAGCGCGTCGATGCGTTTGCGGAAAGCCGCGATGATGTTCGTGACCATTGCCTGCGCCTCGGCCTTGGCTTCGGGCGAGAAGTAGCGCTGCGCATAAATCTTCCCCACATCGTCGCCGAGGTAGCGATTGACGACGAAGACGCCGCGCTGCCACCGCGGACGCTGCTGCGTGGTGCCCTGAAGCACGCCGCCGAAGAACGCATAGTTCTCGTCGGCGAGCGGCTTGGAAAGCACCGGCGCGTACTCCTCGATCGAGTGATAGGCGAGCCAGTCCTTCCACGTGTCCAGCGGGGTCGACTCGACCAGCGCGGACTCACCCGCAAACGCCGTCGGCTGCCACACGATGAAGCTGGCCTGCTTGCTGAGTCCCGCGCCGCGGAAGTACTCGGCCCAATCGAGGCCAGGGGCCTTGCTCTTGAAGTCGGCCTGCGTCCAGGTGTTGTTGGCCTTGTGGATGTCATCATTCTCGGCCAGCGTCAGGTGCTTTTCGGCGATGGCGTGCTCCAGCGCGACGATGCGCTCGGCGCGCGCGTCGGTGTCCGTGAATCCCGCCAGCTTCAGCATCGCGGAGACGTGTGTCTGATACTTCTCGCGCACCTGCTTCATGTGCTCCGAGTCCTGGGTGTAGTACTCGCGGTCGGGAAGCTGGAGGCCGCCTTGCAGCAGGTAGGGCGCGTAGTGGTCGGAGTCGTTGAAGCCGCCGGCAACCCACAAGCCAAACAGGTGAGGCGTGTGGAAGTTGGTGTTGTTCAGCGCGTCCACGTCAGCGCGCAGTGTCTGCCCCAGCGCGAAGGCCAGCTCTTTCTTGTTACCGATGGCGGCGATGTTCTTCAGCAGCGGCTGGATGGGCGTGAGCCCCTTGGCGTCGATGCCCGACTCATCCATGTAGGAGTTGTAGAGATCGGCGATCTTGCGATTCTCCGTGCCCGCAGCCGGATTGCTCTTGGCGATCTCCTCGATCAGCGCGGCGGTGCGCTTATTGCTCAGGTCGTCGAGCACGGAGAAGACACTGATGCGCCCGCGGTCCGCCGGCAGCTCGGTGCGCTTGATCCAGTCGCCGTTGCAGTAGAGGTACCAGTTGTCACCCGGCGTGACCGAGCGGTCCATGTTGGTGACGTTGATGCCGTGGTTCTCCTGCTTGGGCGCCTCCTGCGCGACTGCGGGAAGCAGGGTGAGCGCGAGCGAACAAAACGTAAGAGCTTTCAGGAACGTGTTCAGGCAGTGAGAAGGCAATGTCATGGGTGTTATGTCTCCGGAAAAATTGCAGCGCGGCACAGCCACTCTGATGGACGAAAGGCAAACTAATGAGGTTAGCACGCCAAGAACCTCGCTACCGTGAGGTTGGGACAAAATGCAGTACGCGGATGTCCCGGGTGCCCCGGGTCTCGCGGTTTCGAGACCCGGGCTGTTTATTGGCGCGGAGTCCCAGGTCTCGAACCGCGCGAGACCTGGGGCACCCCGGCTCTAACCGAACCCGCAGCCGATCACGCCCCCTACCACTCATCCGGTAAACTAAGTTGTTGTGCGCATTCTCACCCGTTACATCCTGAAGGAGATCGGCTCACATGCCTTGATCGGCATCGGGCTGTTCACCTTCATCATCTTCATGCGCGATCTGGGCCGGTTGTTTGAGCTGATCGTGCGCAACAGCGCGCCGCTGCCCAGCGTTGCCGAAATTTTCCTCGACACCTTGCCCACGACGTTCACCCTGACGCTGCCAATGGGCGTGCTCGTCGGCATTCTGGTCGGCCTGAGCCGCATGGCCGCCGACAGCGAGCTGACTGCCATGCGCGCCAGCGGCATGGGCGTCGGCATGTTCCTGCGCGCGGTCTCGCTCTTTGCCGTGGGAGCGTTGCTGCTCGGCCTGTTCAACACCATCTATCTCGCGCCCAAGTCGGCCATCGCCCTCGACCGCCTGCAAGAGCGCCTGAAGTCGTCGCAGGCCTCGTTCGAGGTGCAACCGCGCGTCTTCTACGAGGGCTTCAAGAACATCGTTCTGTATGTGCAGGACGTCATTCCGGCGCACAACCAGGCGCTGTGGCGCGGCATTTTCCTGGCTGACATCAGCGACCCAGCCTCGCCCAACATCACGCTGGCGCAGCGCGGCGCGCTCATCAGCGACGGGCCCGACAAGCTGCGCTTCCACCTGGAAGACGGCAGCCAGCAGGAGATTGTGCCCAAGGTCAAGGACCAGTACTCGATCACGACCTTCGACAACACCGAGATCCCCATCGCGCTGCCCGCGGACGACCGGCTGCACGATCTGCTGCCCGTCAACGAGCTTAGTTTGGGCGGCCTGCTGAGCAACGCCGCGCGCGAGCGCAAAGCCGCGCAGAAGTTCCGCATCTCCGATCCGGGCAGCTACACCTACGACCTCATCAAGGCGCGCTATTACGAGCTGGAGTTCCATCGCCGCTTCGCGCTGCCCACTGCCTGCCTGGTACTGGCGATGGTTGGCATTCCGCTGGGCCTGTCGGCGCGCAAGGGCGGCAAGAGCACCGGCTTTGTGCTGACCATCCTGCTGGTCATCGTGTACTACTTCTTCTCGCTGATCGGCGTGCAGATGGCGCGGCAGGGCAGATTGTCGCCGTGGTTCGGCTCGTGGATGGGCAACATCTTCTTCTTCGTGGCCGGCGTGTTTCTGCTGTGGCGCGTCGATCGCATGCCCATCGAGATCGGCAACCTCGCGGGCTTCTGGAAGACGCTGGGCCAGAAGCTGCACTCGCTTGGAACGCGACGCCGGACGGAGCGCTCATTCGGCATCGAGGACGCGCCGTCGTCGCATCGCCGCCGCTACAGCGCGCGCTTTCCGCTCATCCTCGACGACATGATCCTGCGCGACTTCGCGCTCTATCTGTCGATGATTCTTGCGACGTTTCTCGTACTCGCGCTGGTGTTTACCTTTTTCGAGCTGCTTACCGACATCGTGCGCAACAAGGTTCCGCTGGTCACCGTGGCCGAATACCTGTGGAATCTGAGCCCGTCGCTGCTCTACCTGATGGCGCCGATGGCCGTGCTGCTGGCCGTGCTCATCACTTTCGGCCTGCTCGACAAATCGAGCGAGCTGATTGCCATGAAGGCCAGCGGCTTCAGCGTCTATCGCGCCACGCTGCCCATCATTGTCATCAGCGCAGCGTTCGCGACGGCGCTGTTCGTCTTCGACCAGCTCTACATTCCGCACACCAATCGCGAGCAGGAAATCCTGCGCAACGAGATCAAGGGCAAGCCGGCGCAAACCTACCTGCAAGCCGATCGCAAGTGGATCTTCGGGCAGAGCAACGAAATTTATTACTACCGCCTCTTCGATCCCGAATCGAACGTCTTCGGCGGGATCTCGATCTTCGAGTTCGATCCCAACACCTTCCAGTTGACGCGCCGCATCTACGCCGACCGCGCCCATTGGGAAGACCGGCTGCATAAGTGGATCTTCGAGCAGGGATGGGTGCGCACACTGCACGGTTCCTCCATCCAGGACTACCGCACCTTCGATGTGGCGACCTTCAATGAACTCAATGAAGAGCCCAGCTACTTTAAGAAAGAAGTGAAGCAGTCTTCCGAGATGAACTACGAAGAACTGCGGCGCTACATCGACGACCTTCAGCAGAGCGGCTTCGACACCGTGCGTCTTAAAGTGCAATTGCAGAAGAAGATCGCGTTTCCGGTGATCGCGCTGGTGATGGCGGTGCTGGCAATTCCCTTCTCCGCTTCGGGTCGTCGCGGCGGCGCGCTGGTCGGCGTTGCTGTCGCGATCGGCATCGCAGTCGTCTACTGGATGACCTCCGGCTTGTTCGAAGCCATGGGTAACGCCAATCAACTTCCCGCTCTGCTCGCCGCCTGGGCGCCCGACCTCATCTTCGGACTGGCCGGCGGATACATGCTGTTGCGCGTGCCAACGTAAGGTAGTGGGGCGCTTCAGCGCCGCATCACGCATGCCTGCCACGACCGTAGCCGGGCTTCAGCCCGGCGGCATCGAGTCATGCCGTCGGCTGAAGCCGACTCGATTCAAGGAGGCAGCCGCTGAACGCGGGCCTGAAGGCCCGCACTTACCGCCTGACACAAAGAAAAACAGAGCGCAGGTTCCCGCGACGGACACCCGTTTTTCGCGTGATAGTATCGAAATCGCCCCCATGTTTTCGCACGTAAATCCCGCCGATATCTTTCTGCAAATCGTGGTGCTGCTGTTCGCCATCTGCGTGCACGAGTCGGCGCACGCGTGGATGGCCAATCGGCTGGGCGATCCCACGGCCAAGATGCTGGGGCGGGTCTCGCTGAATCCGCTGGTGCACATCGATCCCTTCGGCACCATCATCATGCCGCTCATCCTGATTGTGCTCGGCTTTCCGCCCTTTGGATGGGCCAAGCCCACGCCGGTTGATCCGCGCAACTTCAAAGACAAGGTTCGCGACGACATCCTCACCGCGGTGGCCGGCCCGGTGAGCAACTTCATCACAGCGTTCGTAGCGGTAATCGCCCTCGCCTTCATCGTGCGCGGATCGGGTGCGGTGATCGGCAATCACCTGCACGCTGCCACCGCCGCCGAAGCGCTGGGCACGCTGTTCTACGACGCAATGTGGATCAACGTAGTGCTGGCGGTGTTCAATCTCATTCCGTTGCCGCCGCTGGACGGCAGCCACGTCATTCGCCATTTCCTGTCGTACAACGCGCTTCAGACCTACGATCGCATTGGCTATGGCGCGCTCATCGTGGTGCTCTTCATTCTGCCGATGATCGGCTTCAACCTGGTCGGCATCCTGATCACGCCGTTCATGGCTTTCTTCCAGGCGCTCCTGAGTGTCTTCCTGGGTTTCCGATGACCAACAACACCGCAAAGAAGGGCCGCATCCTGAGCGGCATGCGCCCCACCGGCAAACTTCACCTCGGGAACTACGTTGGCGCGTTGCGCAACTGGGTCAACTTGCAGGACGAGTACGACTGCTTCTTCTTTATTGCCGACTGGCACGCGCTCACCACCGATTACGCCGACACGCGCGCCATCAAGCAGAACTCGCTGGAAGTGATTCTCGACTACCTTGCGGCCGGGCTCGATCCGGAGCGGAGCACCCTGTTCATCCAGTCGCACGTGCCGCAGCACGCCGAGCTGCATCTGCTGTTCAGCATGATCACGCCGCTGGGCTGGCTGGAGCGTGTCCCCAGCTACAAGGAGCAGCGCGAGAACCTGAAGGACAAGGACCTTGGGACGTACGGATTTCTCGGCTACCCGCTGCTGCAATCGGCGGACATCCTCATCTACAAGGCGAGCTTTGTGCCTGTTGGTGCGGATCAGGTCGCACACGTGGAGCTGACCCGCGAGGTGGCACGCCGGTTCAACCAGTTCTATCCGCGCAAGATTCACGCCGGAAGCCCCGAGCCGCAGCGCGCAGATGTCTTTCCCGAACCGCAGCCGCTGCTGACGCCCGCGGCCAAGCTGCCCGGCACCGACGGCCGCAAGATGTCGAAGTCCTACGGCAACGCGATTTTGCTCAGCGAGCCGGAAGCTTCGCTGCGGCAGAAGCTGAAGACCATGGTGACCGATCCGGCGCGCATTCGCCGCACCGATCCCGGCGAGCCGGACAAGTGTCCGGTCGGCGATCTGCATAAAATTTTCAGCTCGCAGGAGACGATGGCGAAGGTGTACGACGGCTGTCGCTCGGCCGGCATCGGATGTATCGAGTGCAAGAGCTGGGCGGCCGACAGTCTATGGCAAGCGCTCGCACCTATGCAGGAGCGCCGCGCGAAGTACGAAGCCGAGCCCAAGCTGGCGTGGGACATTCTCGAGGCGGGGTCAGCAAAAGCTCGGCAGGCGGCAGAGGCGACCATGCAAGAGGCGCGCGACGCGGCGAATCTGTCGCATGCCTACGAGCCGCAGGGTAGTGCGGCGTTTTAGCGCCGCGTCAGCCTCGCCCTTTTCGTTTCATCAGCCCGCTTCAGCGGGCGGTACTATGTCGTCGGCTGAAAGCCGACTGACCCAACTGGGGAGTAGCAGGCCTGAACGCGGGCCTGAAGGCCCGCACTACCACGGGTTCGCATTACCACGGCCCGCACTACCACGGGCCGGCACTATCAAAGCTTATGCGCGTCTTCAGCGGCGCAGTGCTCGGCTTTCTCTTGTTCGCAGGTCTGCGCTTTCTTCTGCTCAAGATTACCCAGACGAATCCGCACGGTCCGGCCAGCATCAGCATCCAGTTCGGCAGCATCATCTTCGGCATTCTCTTCGCGCTGGTCGCCGGATATGTCGCCAGCTTCATAGGAGGTCGACCGGACTTCGTCGCCGCCTGGATTGTGGGCGCGCTGATCGCAATCGCCGCGATTGTTTGGATGGCAACGACGGTCGTCGCCTGGCACCAGATGACGGTGCTGCTCTTCATGGCGCCGGCAGCGGTTCTCGGCGGCAGGGCATATGCAATACGCCGGCGCGGCCGCGACACAGACTCACGATAGAGCGCTCGCGCCTGGTTCTTTTCTCGTGGGTGGAGCACGCCTCTTAGCTATTCTGTACAGAGTCTTATTTGTTTGTCATCCCGACCGAGCCCGCCTGTTCGCAGAACAGGCGGGAGAGTGGAGGCTGCTTGCTTCGCAAGCCGCCTTACTCCGCTCGGGATGACAAAAAAGGGGGAACGTGATCAGCCCAACTGAAGGCGTGCTCCACCTTGACACAAATTCCGGTTCGATTCTTACCGCACCACGCCTTCCAGCGGCGAACTCGCAGTCGCGTACAACTTCTTCATCATGCGGCCGGCGAGGAACGCCTGGCGTCCGGCGAGGACCGCGTTCTTCATCGCCTCGGCCATGAGAATCGGGTCCTGCGCTCCGGCGATTCCCGTGTTCATCAGCACGCCGTCCACGCCGAGCTCCATCGCAATGGCCGCATCCGACGCCGTCCCCACACCCGCGTCCACAATCAGCGGCACATCTGTGATTGCCTCGCGCAAAATGCGAATGCTGGCCTGGTTCTGGATGCCCATGCCGCTGCCGATAGGCGCACCGAGCGGCATGACGGCGGCCGCACCCGCGTCCACCAGGCGCTTGGCAACCACAATGTCGTCAGATGTATACGGCAAAACGGTGAAGCCTTCCTTCACCAGCACGCGCGTGGCTTCGATGGTCGCCTGCACGTCGGGAAAGAGCGTCTGCTGGTCGCCGATGACCTCGATCTTCACCCAGTCGGAGAGCCCCACCTCGCGACCCAGGCGCGCGGCGCGAACGGCCTCATCGGCCGTGTAGCATCCCGCGGTATTGGGAAGAAGAAAATACTTCTCCGGATCGATGAAGTCGAGCAGCGACTCCTTGCTGCGGTCGAGGTTCACCCGCCGCACCGCGACCGTCACCATCTCCGCGCCGCTGGCCGCGATGGCGCGCGCCGTCTCCTGCCCTGACTTATATTTTCCGGTGCCGACGATTAACCGCGAACGAAACTGCCTGCCTGCAATCGTGAAGTTGAAGGGGTCCATGTCCAGTATTGTAAATGGCTATGCGCGGCGTGGGCTGTGATATGGTCTCGCGCATTGAGTTGCAAGGGGACATGGCGAGAAAGACGACGAACGACGCCCCTGCCGGAGCGCCGTTCGCGCCCGCTTCGACCGGTCGGATTCCCCCGTCTCACCGGCCGAAGCAAAGACATAATCTGTATTTGTAGGGGACCGGTTGGGCGAACTTCCGACAGCAGCTCCATCGGCGCCCCAGTGACTTCCGCCAAGTGCCTTCAGGCTGCTCTTAGCGTCTCCATCGGCGCTGACCCGCCGGCGTTGGTTTCAGCAGAACTGGTCTCGTTAAACTGAAAACCAATCTGGCGGGCGGGATCGGCCTGCAAGTGCAGCATGCGTGCGATGCGGCCTGGGTGCGGCACCGCGGCCGACTGTCGCAGCACTGTCGTAGCCGCCTCCACCAGGGCCTGGATCTTATGCACAGTCAGGTCGTGATGCAAAACCTCGAGCACCGCCGACGGTTCGTTGGCGCTGAGTACTGAATCGAAGCAGCTGGGAGCGAAATGTCGCGGTACGAACTGTACCGTGATGCTGGTCCGCTCTTCCGGCGGGAGCTGCAACGCGCCCAGCGTGGCCACGATCAGCTTCTCCGCCAGCATCCGCTTCTCGGCGAGCGATACCTCCCGCGAGTACAAACGTATGTACGGCATTTTTGAGGCCTCCCGCGTACGGCCAATCACAATGCATGAAGCCTGCCAGACTGCCTGTACCGTTGGAAGATGCTTAAGTTGAATCACTTAGTGCAGGCTTGGACGGGAAAATCCATGGTTAGCGATGCGCGCTGCCGTGTAATTCTTGCTTGCGATATGACCGATGATACGTACCGCATATTCGACAGCTCCGGTTGTGGGTCTCTCCGGAACAGTCAGTCGTCCCCGCTCAGCCGTCAGTTCGATGGATCGGCCCCGGGCAACTAACCACTCCCCTGAGCCGCACTGCCGGACGCCGGCTGATTGCTCTCTCCTTCGCCCTTCCCTACAATCGAGAATTCTCCACTCACTCAGGACGAACGCATGGCGCTTGAGCTTTTCAATACGCTCTCCGGCAAGGTCGAGGAGTTTCATCCGCTCGAGGACAACCTGGTCCGCATGTACGCCTGCGGTCCCACAGTGTATGACTACGGCCACATCGGCAACTTCCGTACCTTCATCGTGGTCGACACCTTGCGGCGCTTCCTCAGGCAGAGCGGCTACAAGCTGAAGCACGTCATGAACATTACCGACGTGGACGACAAGATCATCCGCAACGCCGCGCGCGACGGCGTCAGCGTCCAGCAGTACACCAAAAAGTATCGCGACGCGTTTCTGGATGATGCCGACGCGCTCAACATCGAGCATCCGGAGATGCTGGTGAACGCCACCGACCACATCCCGGAGATGGCGCACTTCATTGCGGGACTGGTCACGAAGGGCTACGCCTATCGCACCGAGGACGGCTCGTACTACTTTCGCATCGCAAAGTTTCCGGAATACGGCAAGCTCTCGAAGAAGGATTTTGCCGGCATGACCGACGGCGCGCGGGTGGACGTTGACGAGTACGACAAGGATAATGCCCGGGACTTCGCGCTGTGGAAGGCGCCCAAGCCGGGCGAGGCGTTCTGGGAGACGGAGATCGGGCCGGGACGCCCGGGCTGGCACATCGAGTGCTCGACCATGTCGATGGAGTACCTGGGCGAGAGCTTCGACATTCACCTCGGCGGCGAGGACCTCATCTTCCCACACCACGAAAACGAAATCGCGCAGTCGGAGGCGATGAGCGGCAAGCCCTTCGTGCGCGTCTGGGTGCATTCGCGCTTCCTGCTGGTGGAAGGCGAGAAGATGGCCAAGAGCGCGGGCAATTTCTTCACCGTGCGCGACCTCATCCTGATGGGGCACAAGCCGTCGTCGATCCGATTTCTGCTGATGTCGGTGCCCTATACCAAGCAGCTCAATTTCACCTTCGATGGCCTGACGCAGGCGGCGAATTCGGTGGAGCGGCTGCGCAACTTCAAGCTGCGGCTGGAGACTTCGCAGTTCCCCGACGGCGACAGCCAGGCGGTCGCGGCAATGGCTGCGAAGGCGTCCGACGAAATGACGGCGGGGCTGAACGACGACCTCAACACAGCGCGCGCGTTGGGAGCGATCTTCGATTTGGTGCGCGATGTGAACGCCGCCGCCGACGCCGGAGACGTGCGCAAGGGCGACGTGCCGGCGCTGTTGCAGGCCCTGAAACAGTTCGACGAAATCTTCGCTGTGCTGAAAGACGACGACGCGGCCAAAGTCCGCGCCACGGTCGAATGGGCAAACAAGGAAGGCCTCGCCGACAAGATCAGCCCGGCGACGGCGGAGCTGGCGAAAGCCGCGAGCCTCTCCGACGAAGAGATCGAACGGCTCGTCGCCGAACACTCACAGGCGCGAAAAGCCCGCGACTTCGCGCGCTCCGACGCCGTCCGCGCACAACTCGCCGACAACGGGGTCATCCTGGAGAACACCAAGGACGGCGTGCGCTGGAGAAGGAAGTAGAAATTCTCCTCGTGACTCAGTTTGAAATTTGAGTCGCGGAAGGGCATGTTGCCTTTCCTCGACACTGATGGGCGACGTATCGCGTTGGCTGCCGCTGAGAATTACCGCCGGTTCGGGAAGTGGAACATAACCCTGGCTGAAGGACACGACCTGCTTCATCGCGACCGTGACTTCGGTCCTGTTGAAGCCCATTTGGGATTGCGAGTGATCCACCCGTAGCCGAGAGGATCACTTGCGATATGACGATTTGACACCAAGTGAGAGCTACGGCGTGATCTCCCAGATGACGCCGCAGCCTATGATCCCCTCAACGTTGCACGGCCCGCTTCCGCCGTAATACGCCGTGCCATAGATGTTGCCGGCCGCGTCGAGGATGACGCTGCCGAACGGGCTCTCTCCATTGCTACCGTTAAAGCTGACGGAGTTGTAAAGCCAGCCACCGTTCGAAGGTGTCAGCTTAAAAACCTGGCCCTGGTTGTACAAACCATTCCCCTCCGCTGTGCCGTAAACGTTGCCTGCCGAGTCCAGCGTGAGGTTGTCGACGGGCCCTCCACCACTTGAAAAGGTGTACAGCGTGTTAAAGGTCCAACTGCCATTGGAGGGCGTCAGCTCGAAGATGCCGCCCGAGTTTCCACCCGGTCCACCAGCACCCGCGGCACCGTACAAATTGCCCTGCCCATCGATAACCACGCCGGCATAGAGGGTTGAAAGACGCAATTCATTCGAAGCGAGGACGGTGTGGGTCCAACCTGAGCCCGAGGGCGACAGCTTGTAAATCACTCCTGTGTCATCTGGGCCGAACGCGGAGGCTGTACCGTAGAGATTTCCTGCGCTGTCGAAGATCACACCGCTGTAAGGTTCGGCTCCCGACTGGGTGACAAAGTCATAAAGAACATTCTCCGTCCAGCTGCCACCGGAAGGCGAGAGTTCGAAAACCGTGCCCTGCTGGCTGAATCCGCCGAGCTGCGTTGTGCCGTAAATATTGCCGGCCCGGTCGAAGACCAGATTGCCAAACTGAGGAAATTCCCCGTCGTCGCCGCTACCAAACGAGTGGATTACCGTTTCCTCCCACGGACAGCTCACCGCGTGGCAGACCGTAGCCGGCGGTTGCAGGCGATAGACCGTGCCGCTGCCGTCGTTGTAGGTGATCTGTCCGCCGCGGTAGGTTGTGCCATAGAGGGCCCCGTCGGGCCCAAAGACAACGCCGCTATAGGGATACGCGCCGTCGTTCGGAGCGCCCTGGAAGCTGTGCAGCGTTGTCAGGATCCAGCCTGAGCCGGCGCGTGAAAGGCGAAACACCGTTCCCATGTTGTATGCCCCGCCCCAGTTCGTCGTGCCGTAAAGGTTTCCCGCCCGGTCCATGGTCAGGCCGGCGAGGGGATAATTCCCATCAGGGCCGCTGAAGCTGTGCAGCACGGTGATGGTATGGGTCTGTGCCTGGACTACGTTGGTGAGCACCGCAAGGGAAAGCGTGAAGCAGAAGAAAAGAGCGACCCGGCGAGTGGTCTGGCTCATGGCAAGCTCCTTATCCCAGCGAACAGGCCCTTGGGAACGCGCGCAGTATGATAACTCGAATCGCCACACATCGATTATTAAAAAACGGTCCAAAGTCGTAATTCATTCTTGCCACTGGCATCATTGACGTTATCAGGGCGATAGCGTAAACAACGCTCCGTCTATCGCCGGTTGTCGGTCTGCGGCTCGGGATGGATGAGCACACGGAACAGCTCCGGCACCTCCTGCCGGAAGCGGCCTTCCACTGCCGTCTGAACATCGTGCACGCGCGACAATGGCAGATCGTCCTGCATGGTGATGTGGAGCGACAGATATAGCCGACCGCCGACTTGCTTGAAAACAAGATCATGCATATCGACGATTTCCGGGAAAGATTGGGTCACTGCCTCCAGCCGCCGCTCGAAGCTGGGCACGCTCAGCAGGCCGTCGCTGGTCTCGATGGTCGCCGGCTCGCTTTCAATATGCGTCAGAATGCTGGAGATTTCGCCAACCTCCTGCTTCATCTCCGCTTCTAATCGCGTCACGCGATCGTGCGCCTCCTTCAGGCTCAGGCGTTCGTCGAGCTCCACATGTTGCTCGACATGCAAGGCGCCGGCCACGTCCTGCACGCTGATGTCGTGTACGTTGAGGTTGTTGCGGGTGGCCACCGCACGGATGCGATCGAAGAGGCTTTCCTGCCGTCCCGCGCGGGCCACGGCGTTCACCACCACATCGGAATCGGGCAGCAGCTTGCGGATGCGCGCGGCAACGTCGTTGGCGACCTGTTCCGATTTTTGAAAAGTGACGGTGCGGGACATGGCGACCAGCACGTCGACGAAATACCGGCTTCCGGCGCGACGGATGCGGACGCGGTCGACGCCGAGCACGCCATCCACACCGTAAACCTCTCCAATAATCTGGCTGCGAACGCCGGCGGGCGCGGCGTCCAGCAGGGCATCGATGGTCTGCCGCGCCAGCCGCGAGCTGACGTAGACCACTACGCCGGCGACGAAGAGCGCCGCGACGGGATCGGCCTTCATCAGCCAGGGCACCGAGTACCGGCGTCCCAGCAACACCAGCAGCAAACCCAGCACCACGACCGCGCTCGACCACACGTCGGTGCTGAAGTGCAGCGCGTCAGCCTGCAAGGCCTGGCTGTCGTATTTCTTGGCGATCCGTTTCAGCCGCCGCGACCGCCAGAGGTCCAGCACGATGGAGATGCCCATCACAACGAACGCCCACATCGTGGGCTCAATTTCGACCGCACGGAAGAAAAGACGCTTGCCCGCCTCGTAGACGATCCAGACGCAGGTCAGCATCAGCAACCCGGTCTCGAGGAAGGCGGAGAAGCTTTCCACCTTGCCGTGGCCGTACTGGTGTTCGGCATCGGCCGGCTTGTCCGAGACCCGCACCGAAAAGAAGGTCAGCGCCGCCGCCACCAGGTCGAGTCCGGAATGCGCCGCTTCGGAGAGAATGCCGAGGCTGCCGGTGGCGACGCCCACCGTGGCCTTCAGCGCGGTAATTGCGATGGCGGCAACGACCGAGTTCAACGCGACCAGCTTTTTCTCGCGTTGCATGCCAGTGATGCTGGCGCCGTCGGTCATACCTTGATTATTCACGCCATTGCCCGCTTCGCCAAACCCCAACCGCTACGAAGCCCGCTGTTTATCGTAATGTGGTACGATTTTCAGCGTCTATGTTCTCCGCTCTCTAGGCGGTACATTCCGGAGGAAAATCACTTCATGTTACGTTCCGCACTGTTGGCACTTGCGTTTTCCTGTGCCATTGCCAGCACCAGCTACGGCCAGCAGCCGAGCTCCACGTCCACACCGACCGCGACCGGCAAAGCTGCGCCCGGTCAGGCGGCCAATGCCGCCGAGGCGAAAACCACACCGCCGGCGAGCAATGTTCCCGAGAACGAGCCCGTGATCACGCTGAAGGGCGCTTGCCCGGCCAAGAACGGCGCTGCACCGGAAGGCTGCACCAAACAACTGACCCGCGAGCAATTCGAGCAGCTCACCAACGCGCTTCAGCCCGCCGACCGTGGCCCGGCGCCTCCCGAAATGCGCCGCCGCTTCGCCACCGAATATGCCAAGCTGCTCACCATGGCCGATGCCGCGCGCGAGATGGGCCTGGAGAATGACCCCAAGGTAAAGGAGATTTTCACGGTTGTCCGTAATCAAGTGCTGGCCCAGGCGCTGAACCAGCACCTGATGGAAGAGTACGGCCATCCTACCGACCAGCAGGTCCAGGATTACTACAATAAGAACGAGAAGAAGTACCACGAAGCCACCTTGCAGCGCATTATCATCCCGGTGGCCCAGAACAATCCCGACAAGCCGAAAGTGACCGAAGAAGAGCAGAAGGCGTTTGCCGACAAGATTCGCGAGCGCTGGGTAGCGGGCGAAGATCCGGCCAAGCTGGAAAAGGAAGCCATGGACCATGTGGGCATGACTACCACTTCGCCGGATGTGAACGTGGGTGCGCGCCGGCCCGGCTCGCTGCCGGAGGCGCACGAAGGCGTCTTCGACCTGAAGACCGGCGAGATTTCCCAGGTCTTCTCCGATCCCTCGGCGTTTTACATTTACAAGATCGCCTCCGAGCGCCAGGTGCCTTTGAGCGAAGTCAAGACTGCCATCAGCCAGACGATCCAGCGGCAGATGTACAACGACAAGATCGAGGAGATCAAGGCGTCGGTGACGCCGGTGCTGAACGACGCGTACTTCGGGCCTGAGCCTCCGCCCTCGCCGGCGCCTGGGCCAATGGGTCGTCCCGGAATGCCCGGACGCCCAATGCCCGGCGGGCCGCCGCCCGGCGCTCCTCCGTCTGCCGGCTCGGCGCCTCCACCGGCTTCGTCGCCGAAGTAGTTATGCCCTCCAAGCGGAGCGTCCTGGTCACCGGAGTTTCGGGAAATCTGGGAACCAGGCTGCTTCCGTTGCTGTCCGACTTCAAGGTGGTGGGCGTGGATGTGCGCCCACCCGCCAACTCCCCTCTGGCACGTTTTGAGCAGGCCGACCTCGGGCGCGAGGCCACTTGCCGGGAGCTCATCGAACTCATCCGCGCGCACGAAATCGAATCGGTGGTTCATCTCGCGTTCGTGCTCGACCCGCAACAGGCGGGGGTACTCGACGTGGAGCGCATGTGGCAAATCAATGTCGCCGGTACGGCGCGGGTGATGGAAGCGGTCAGTGTGGTGAATCGCACCGGCGGCAGCGTGCGGCAATTCATCTTTCCCAGTAGCGTGTCAGCATATGGGCCGGAGACTGATGGCCCGGTGAACGAAGACGCGCCATTGCGCGCGCACACCTTGCCGTACGCCATCCATAAACGGGAGAGCGATGCGGTGGTGCGCTATCGGGCAGAGAGCCTCGGCGAGTGTCGCACCTACATTCTGCGCCCGCACATCTTCACGGGCGCGAGCGTGCAGAACTACATGGTCGGTGCGCTACGGGGCACGCCCCTGGGCAAGAGCCGGCGCGCCGCTCGCATGCGCGCCGAAGGCAAGCGCCTGCCGCTGATGCTGCCTCGTGGCGCCAGGTATCTGGACAAACAATTTCAGTTCGTACACGTTGACGATGTCGCGCGGCTGCTGACCTATCTTTTGTATCGTCCCGCTTCCGACCCGCCGGTGACCGTCATGAACGTTGCCGGGCGCGGCGAACCAATTCCCATCCGCCGTTGCGCGGAAATCGCCGGGGCGACGATCAAGCGCGCCCCCTCGCGCGGCGTCTTCCGCTCCGTGCTGCGACTCCTGTGGAGGTTCGGGATTTCTTCCATTCCGCCGGAGGCCCTGCCGTATCTCATCGGCTCCTACACCATGGACACCACACGCCTGCAAGAGTTCCTCGGCGCGGATTATCCGCGCGTGATTCAGTACACGGTGGAGGACGCGCTACGGGACAGCTTCGGCGCAGCCCATCCGAGAAAATGCTGACTCGTGCCCTCGTTGGGGCGTGGCCGCAGCGCCGAAATTTCATCCATACGTACGAAAAGGCAGGGACTTTCATCCCTGCCTTTTTCTTGCTTCCTCTCCGTCAGAGGGTTGTTTACGGACCCGAGACGTAGGTGTACTGGTTGTACTGCCACTGGCCGCCAACGTAGGTCCACAAAGTGACGTAGATCGTGCTGCCGTTCGCGGGTAGAGAGTTGACCGTGGTCTGGAGCACGTTGCCCAGGTTGCCGGACTGGTAGATATCGTTGCCGCCTTGCGAGCTGCCGATGTCCAGCCAGTAGGCGGTGGCGCCGTTACCCGCGCTCCAGGTAAAGGTTTGCGAATTGCCGCTCAGGGTCGAGCCCGGAATCGGCGTCTGCATCACGCCCAGCGCACCCGCCTGATTGAATGCGGTGTAGGTATAGGCGTTCGGCAGCCACTGTCCTCCGACCAGCGAGTACAGCGTGGCGTAAACCGTGCTGCCATCGCTGGGCAGGCCGCTGACGGTGACCGTCAGCACGTTGCCCAGGTTGCCGGACTGGAAGTACTGGTTGCCGCCGGCAACGCTGCCGAGGTCAAGCCAGTACGCCGACGCGCCCGCGCCCGCCGCCCACTGGAAGGTAACCGTGGTGCCGGCAAACTGCGAGCCCGGCGTGGGAGTGGTCAGCACGCCCTGCGAACCAGCCTGGTTATAGGCGGTGTAGGTGTACTGGTTGTTCAGCCACTGGCCGCCGACCAGCGAATACAAAGTCACGTAGACGGTGCTGCCGTCGCTGGGCAGTCCGCTGACCGTGTAGCTGGTGACATTGCCGATGTTGCCCGACTGGAAGTACTGATTACCGCCGGGCGCCGAGCCTGCATCGATCCAGTAAGCTGTCGCACCCGAACCCGGCGTCCACTGGAAGAGCTGGCTCGTGCCGGTCAGGCTCGAACCCGGAGCCGGCGAGGTGATCACGCCCTTCGAGTTGCCGCTGTTGAGAGCGGTGTAGGTGTATTGATTGTTCAGCCACTGGCCGCCGATCAGGGTCCAGAGAGTGACGTGGATGGTGCTGCCATCGGTGGGCAATCCGCTGACGGTTTGCGACAGCGTCGAGGTCGGAAGGCTGCCCGACTGGTAGTAGTTGTTGCCGCCCTGCGTGCTGCCCACGTCGATCCAGTAGGCCTGCGCTGCGGCGCTCGGGTTCCAGGTAAAGGTCGCCGAGCTCCCGGTCAGGGTCGAACCCGGAGCGGGGCTGGCCATCGTCGCCGGACTGCTCTCCGGCCCGGTGGGCAGCGGCCAGGCATAAGCGCCGCGGCTGCGGGTCCACAATGCCAGAGTGGTGGAGCCACGATCAACCGACATGTCCCAAATCATCACGTTGGGCAGGCCGTTGTTGAAGCGGTTCCATACCGGAGGATTGGCGGTGATGTCATCGGTGTAGTACAGCCCGAAATCCGAGCCGGCGAAGACCTGCCGGGGGTAGTTCGGGTTGACGATGACGGAATCGACCGGTATGTCAGGCAGGTTACCGGTCTTGTCCGTCCAGGTAAACCCGTCGCATGGGGAAGAGGTCATGGTGCAGACCACCTGGAACACATGGCCGGGAGTGCCGGGAGAGTTGTTGTTGAAGCCACCAACTGCGGCGTATCCGATGGGGGTACCTACTGCCGGCGAACTGGGATCCAGGGCGATGCCCATGATTGGCCTGTTGGGCAGTACGGCGTTGCCGCCGGTCACGTCAACCCAAGTGGCTTGAGCTTGCGTGCCTGAGCCCAAGTTGAAGCCGATCTGAACGTTGCCGTCGTTGGTTCCAGCGATGGCCACGCTCTGGTATTTCGGCGAGTACTTCACCTGATTGATATACGAGCGGTTGCCCAGAGTACCTTTCGTCAGGTTTGCCGTGATCGGGTTATTGGTGACATACCACTGGCTGCTGCTGAAGGTTGACGAGGTGCCGAGGATTGTCTCCCAAACACGTGTGGTGCCGGCGAGAAGGTGTCCGCAGCCAGAAGTCTGGCCGGCAGGTGCGCAGTCATCGCCTCCAGCTATGCCCCCGTGGAAGAGGCTGACAGGCAGAACGAACGACTGGGTATCGCTGGTCCAGCTGCCTCTCCAGGATGTCCAGGTCGCGCCTGGCTGGGTGCAGTTGTGGATACAGCGGCTGAAGCCGCCGCTGTTGTTGCCTTCCCAGTAGCGTAGGCTGCCGGTGTCGTCGCCCAGCGTCGTGCCACCCAGGAAACCGTTACCGTTCATGGAGAGGTTGCTGACGTTGATGTTGTTAAAGATGATCGAATTGCCGCTGCTGCCGCCCATGACCGCGGTTACAACTACCGTGGAGCCGCTGCGCGCGGCCGTTACCAGGGACGGGAGGTCGGCGGTGATGGCGGTCACGATGTTGGTGGCTTCCGTCGTAGTGCTTGTGCCGATCGTGACCTGGCCGGTGCCGCCCCTCGTGGTGACGAAGGTGAAGACCTGCGAACCGATCTGGAATTGCTGACCGGCAGTCGCAAGCCCCGACACTGTGATCGTACCCTGGGCCTGGGTTGAACCTGTGCCCATCGGATCGATCAACCCGGAGAAGCCGTCGCCGCCCAGGCCCATCTGCCACTGCACGCCGCCCGTGGGCGAACCGGAAAACATCGCCGAGCTGGGTCCGTTGTCCTGAGCGCCGCCGACGGCAGAGGGATTCGCCGAGGTGGCGAAGTTGCCGCTGATGTCGCCGGAGTAGAACTCGATAGCATTGATGCCGCCATCGAGGTTCATCCACGTGGGGCGCGTGGTGTTAAGGACCGCGGTGCTGGCGTTGAGGGTGCCGTGAACGCCACCGTCGTTGCCTACCAGAAGAATGTCGGACGAGCCGTGAACAAAAGCAAGAGCGTGCTGGTCCACATGCACCACGTGGTTGGTCACGCTGGTGCCGTTGTAGCCGCACGTGAGGTCGTACCAGGCGGTGCCGGTGCGACTGGCCAGCCAGACCTCGAACGTATCGAAGAAGACACGATCCGGATTATTGGGATCGACCACGATGCCCTGGTCGTACCAGTTCTGCGGATAATCGGCGCTGCCGGACGAGCCTCCACCGCTGCTGGCGCATCCCAGCAGTGAGCCGCCGGCCGAGCCCGTCATAAACTGCCAGGTCGCACCGCCATCATTACTAGCCCACGCGCCGATTTGGCAACCGTTGGTGTTACCGCAATTGCTGTTGTTGTCCCAATCGATGGCCTGCGCTTGGGCGTAAATAGTCAGGGGATTACTGGGAGCGACGCCGATGTCGATACGGCCAAGGTTGTTGACCGTGCCACCATTGGTCGTGCTGCCGCCGGTGGCGCCGTTACCGCAATAGGTCGCGTTGCCGCCGGTTAGTGGATAGTTGCACGCATTACCACTGCCGGCATTCATCAGTGCGCCCGTAAGATACGGGCTGCCGGTTACCTGGGTGCCAAAAACAAATCCGTTGGCGTTGCTCGCTATGGACGTAAAGGTGGGGCAGCCGCCGGCTTGCATATTGGCGCTATAGACGCCATTGGCCCCATTAAGCCCGAGATCGTACTGCACATATGTAGGGAAGCCGCGCACGCCTACCGCCGCCAAAACGCGGGTGACGCCACCGCCCATGTCAGTAAGTTCCAGCCCGGTGATGTCCTGGCGCTGGCTGGTGAAGCTGTTGGTAAGGCAATTGGTCCAGGTCACGCCCTGGTCGTAGGAGAACCAAAGGCCCTTCTTGCTCCCGGCTACAATGTTATTGCTGTTGTTGGGGTCCACCCGAACCTTGCCGACCGAGTCGTACTGTGGGTAGTTGCCTGCCGGCTGGACATACTCGGGGCCAAAAACGTCGGCGCCCAGAATAGTCCAGGTGTTGCCGCCGTCGGTCGACTTGAGGATGCCCTGGCTGCCCATGGAGAACGAGCCGTAATTCAGATCGCCTGTGCCGGCATAGATGGTGTTGTGATCGTTAGGATCGATGGTCAGCGTGTCGATGCTGATGGCCGTCAGCAGCGGACTATCCGTGGTGACGCTCCATGTGGTGTTGCTGGTACAGCAGTTGGTTGTTTTCCAAACGCCGCCGCCGACACTGCCCATATAGGCGACGATGCTACCGTTCGTGGTCGTCGTCGGATCGGTCACGATGGCATTGACACGTCCCTCAGTGGTTCCGTAGTCATAGCAGCCGGAACAACCCGTCATGTGCTCGGGCATCGGCCCAAGCGCCGTGAAGGAGTTCGAGGTGAGCCCGAGGCCGTTGCCCGGCCGGTTCAGCAATTCGCTGGAAAGCTTCTTCCCAACCGGCACACCACTGCGTATTGCGCGGTCCTGTTCGGCGGCTTTCCGCGTCCAGGCGGGAGAGTATTTGCCGGACGGATACGTCAGCCGATGAAACCAGAATTCTTCTTCGCTGATCAAACGCTCGGCGTCGGTCGGAGCGTGGCCGGGCGTGAACTGGGTGGAAATCGAGGACCCCGAGGAGCCAATCGCGGTCGCCGTAAGAATCGGCGTGTTCTTGCCCGCGCTGCTCAACGACTGCACTTTCGGCATCGTTGCGGAGATGTTCAGAATGCCATGCTCGTCCGCTGCGCCGTGTAGGGTGGCGATGATGCCGGCGGAGTCGGCCTTGATTACGATGGTGACACCTTCTCCAGGCTTCCAACTGCCGCCGCTAAAAAGCATGGTTTCGCCTGGCAGATAGCTGATCTTGTCGGTCACCAGCGTCGGCTTTTCTATGATGCGGCTGTCTGTCGATTGCGCACCGGCAAGGGGTGAGAGAGCGAGGATTGTGGCTAGAATACAAAGAAAAACAACGCCGTGACGACGAAGCACGCGACGATTCATCATTTGTCTCCGAGGAGAATTTCCGGGTTCGAGAGCGAATGCGGTGTTTCGCGAGGGTCCGCCCTGATCACGGTCACAGCTTTGAGCAACTGAGAAGCAGGTAACCTGTGTACTATCTCGCTAGTAAATGTGTAAAGAAATATTGTTGGAAGGGATTACAACTTTCTGGTCATTCACTGTCAGGCCGCAACTTCGAGCGGAAGAGGATCAGTCCGGATTTCGCAACGCCGGTAGGGCGGCCCTTCAGCGCCGCGTCCAGCACACGCTGTCTCATCTTGCCGGCGATCAGCCTGTCACACGGGCTGAATCCCCGGTAATGCCAACTTGGCGCAGCAGGCACGAGCCTGAAGGCCCGGTCTACTTTCTTGAATCGTGAGAAATCAGGATTAGCATCTCATGTGCGGAGAGGGTGACCGATTACAAACTTCTGGAAAGATGTCGAATTCCGGGTGGCCGGCGCCGCAGGACTCATCCCGCTTGGTGCGGCGAATAGAACGCTGGCAGGCTGAGGAACTCGAACCCCGGCCCGTTGCCAGTCAGAATATGCTGGTACGACCGGGAGCCCTAGCCCCGGCAAAGAAAATGATTATGCGCTGGTATCCCTCGATGGGTATATATTGTCGTGCTGTTGGGAGCTAAAACGGAAATTCCCGATAAGAAACCACGATCCACGTCTCTGTGGAGGCGACCGATTCTTGTCGCCGTGGCCCTGGTTTTGGCAACAGCCACCCTTTACTCTCCCCTGCACCATCACCCATATTCCGGCTATGATGATGGCCCTTATATGAGCGGCAACGAGCATGTGAAGAATGGCCTCCATCGCGGCAACCTCAGGTCGGCATTCAAGTGGGCGATGACCAGTAACGAGACAGGCATCTGGCTTCCGGCCACCTGGTACTCGCTCATGCTCGACTATCGGCTGTTCCAGGACAATGCCGGTCTACATCACGACGTTAACCTGCTGCTGCACCTGGCGAACGTCGCTCTTCTATTCGGGGTGCTGCTGCGAGCCACCGGTCGCGCCTGGCCGAGCTTGATGGTGGCCGCACTGTTCGCATTGCATCCAATTAATACGGAAACTGTGGCCTGGATTTCTGAGCGTAAGAACCTGCTCAGCATGATGTTCTTTTTGCTGACACTCGGCGCTTGGGACTGGTATGCGCATAAGCCGCGATGGTACCGCTACCTTGTGGTTACGGTCCTGTTTGCACTGGGACTGATGTCCAAGCCACAGGTGGTCACCCTGCCGTTTGTCCTGCTGCTTTGGGACTACTGGCCGCTGGAGAGAATGTTTGCTAGTGAGCTGCCGTCTTCCGGCAAGGCGGAGCGTGCTCCTGCTAGAAGTTTGCCGTGGCTGCTGCTGGAAAAGATTCCACTGCTGGCGCTCAGCGCCGGTTGCGCCGTCCTCACCATATGGGCGCAAAGGACGGGTGGCGGCTATAATCCCGAACCAACTCTCTCGCTGCGCTTGGAAAACACCGTCGTTAGCTATGTGCGCTATATCGGAAGGGTATTCTGGCCTTCGCATCTGGCATTACTGTATCCGTTTCCCCGAACCTCGTTCCCAGCGTGGCAAACTAGCTTAGCGCTGCTGCTCCTCATAGCCATTTCTGTATGCGCAGTGTGGGCGCGGCAGCGCCGCTACCTCCTGGTGGGATGGCTTTGGTTTCTCGGCACGCTGGTGCCCATGATCGGTTTGGTGGTAGTGGCCTGGCAAGCCATGGCGGACCGTTTTGCCTATCTGCCATTCGTGGGATTGTTCATCATGGTTTCGTGGGGTATCGTCGATCCGGTCGAGCAACGAAAGGTCTCTCCCGCGTGGCTGGCGGTGCCTACGTGCGCGCTGCTGCTGGCACTTGCTCTCGTGACTCACCGACAAATCGGCCATTGGCATGACGACGTTGCTCTGTGGACGCATACGGCGCAGGTCACCCGCGGCAATTACATTGCGGAGTACAATTTGGCCGGTGCTCTGCGAAAGGTGGGACGGCTCGACGATGCCCAGAAAGCACTCCTTCGCGCAGCGGCAATTTATCCCTCCTATCCAGCAACGCTAATGGCCCTGGCGGTGCATAACCAGAAAGACGGCAAGCTTCGCGAGGCGATTGCCCAGTACCAGCAGGTGATCAGCGAATCACAGCATTCGACGTATCAGGATAGCGGGATGATGAGTGCGGCCTATACGAACATGGGCCATGCTTATCACACGCTTGGAGAGCTCGCCGAAGCTCGCGATAGCCTGCAGGCAGCGTTGGCGCTGAACTCCGGCAGCTTTGAAGCGTGGCTCGATCTGGGGTTGGTGTCGCAACAGATGGGTGATCTCACAGGCGCAGTTCACGACTACTACCAGGCCGTCACGATTCGTCCCTTCGACAGCGGATACCTGCTGCTGGCGCGCGTTCTTAAGCAAACGGGGCACAAGCAGGAATCGCGCTGGGCCGAGCAGAAGGCCAAGGACCTGACCGCCGATTATCAGAAGGCACAGGAGCGCGCCGACCAGCTGCTGGCGAACTAGAGTGGACGAGATACGCCGGTCGCTCAGTGTTCATGCTTGGAATGTGGGTCGCCCTTGGATTGGCGCCATCTTGCGCGCCGGTGAAGTTATGGATAACGGTGAGCGTCTGGGCTTGTGCTGCCGGTGACGCAACGGCTGTCAGCCAGAACAGAATCGAGAGAACAGCGATGCGTACGCGGTGCATAGCGGTGGCCCTCCTCCGCCCTCGCGGCCTCTATTCTTCGCCAAAACCGACGAACTTGCAATTGTTGTCGTAATATCGCCATAGTACAAGCAACCGAACTTGGCGGGATGAGTTTCGCCATCTCCCGCAACCTTCCGCCATTTTGCCAAATATATTATTGCCCTTTTTCTGATTAGGCGCACTTCGCTAGATGACCCTCATCGCCCTGCACCAGATCAAAAGTCCGCGGCACGTCCTGCCCCTCGATGAAAACCTCGAGTCGCAAGCTCGACCCGCTGAGGGTCCCGGTGTAGGTCGCCTTGACCCCTGAAGCAGTGAAGCCGCCCTCAACCGCGGCAGGCGCCGGCGTCTCAGCCACATAGATACCCTGGATCTTGAAGCGTCCTTTATCGTCAAGCTCCAGGCGTTGCGAAATACTTCCCCTGGCGCAGTCGAATTCAATGTCTGCGCCGCTGTCGTTTACTTCCATGCGAATGTGCTCACCGCCCCACACGCCGTTCGGAACCGCTTTGGCCGGAGCAGCGGGGCCGGATTGCGCCGGGCGCGAAGCCTTCATCTGGCCGGCGCAGGATAGGCCGACGCACGCGGTGAGTACTACGGCCACGAATCGCATTTCACCATCTCCTCGTAAGATTGCCCGCGTCACAACCACGGAGATCCCCTTCGCTTCCCGTGGAAGCGAACGTCCGAAGGCCTGCGGTATCGGTCGGCTGCGGCATCAGCGCGGCCTTCGACCCGTGACATTTCTTCCTGTGCAGGTGCTGGCGACGGTGTTCTTCTGGAATCCATCAGCGCACGCCTTCGCTCTGCCGGCGTACAACACGCGACAGGTACCAGCATCACCAATTTGGGGCGGCCCAACGCCCAATCCAGTTGCGTGGCGTACTTGCGCTTCATCCACTCGTAAGGACGATTGACACGCTCGCGAACAACGTTCTTCAACCAGTAGGAGGCCAGCACCGGAACGAAGGTCAATGTGAGAATTAATGCGCCGATCAGCGCAAATAAGAACGCTACCAGCGTTCGATGACGACTCGCGTTTCGGTGTAGAAGCGCATCCCGTCTTTGCCGGTCGCGTGCAAGTCGCCGAAAAACGATCCCTTCCAACCGGCGAAGGGGAAGAACGCCATAGGGGCAGCCACGCCGATGTTGATGCCAATCATGCCGGCGTTTACCCGGTTGCGGAATCGGCGGGCGGCAGCGCCGCTCGTCGTGAAGATGCTGGCGGCATTGCCAAACCGCGAAGCGTTGGCCACCGCCAGCCCTTCCTCCAAGTCATGTGCGCGGATGATCGACAACACCGGCCCAAAAATTTCTTCCTTCGCGATGGTCATGTCGGGTTGCACATGATCGAAGATCGAGGGATGAAGAAAGAAGCCATTCCTGGTGCGGTGTTCACGGCCGTCCAGCACCAGACGAGCTCCTTCCCGCAAACCTTTTTCGATGTAACCGAGCACGCGGTTCAAAGCATCACTACGCACGAGAGGTCCCATGGCTACCTCTTCCTGAAGACCGCTCCCAAGGCGTAAGCCTGCGGCTGAATGGCACAAGCGCTCGACCAGTTGGTCTCCGATGTCACCCACAGCGACAGCCACGCTACCTGCCAGGCAGCGCTGTCCGGCCGAGCCAAAGGCAGAGCGAAGAATCGCATTGACCGTCAGATCGAGATCGGCATCGGGCATGACCAGCAGATGGTTCTTGGCTCCCGCTAATGCCTGAACACGTTTGCCGGTGGCGGCCGCCTGCTCGTAAACGTACTTGGCTACAGGGCCAGAGCCGACAAAGGAAATAGCGCGGATTTCGGGATTATGCAGCAGAGCGTCTACGGTGCCGCGCCCGCCGTGCACCACGTTCAGCACCCCGGCAGGTGCTCCCACCTCGCTGAACAATTGCGCCAGCAAGTTCGCGCTGAGCGGCGTGCGTTCGGAAGGCTTCAAGACGAAGGTGTTCCCGGCCGCAACGGCCACGGGAAACATCCACAACGGAATCATGACTGGGAAATTGAAAGGACAAATTCCCGCGACCACCCCCAGCGGCGTGCGGACGCTGTGACTGTCGACTCCATGGGCGATCTGCTCGACGGTTTCGCCCATCATCAGCGTAGGCATCCCACAGGCGAAGTCCACAACCTCGATGCCCCTTCGCACCTCCGTGCGCGCCTCTTCCAATATCTTGCCGTTTTCGACGGTCAACTGGCGCGCCAGCGTCTCGAAGTTTTCCTCGAGCAGTTGCTTGAAGCGAAACAGGCACTGCACGCGGTCGGTCACCGGAGTGTCACGCCAGGCGGGAAAAGCCTGCGCTGCGGCCTGAACGGCTTCGTGGACGTAGCTGCCTTGCTCCATCGGAACCCGGCACAGCACTTCACCGGTGGCAGGATCGTATACGGGCTCGGCGCCTTCGGCAGAAGGCGTGCGCCACTGGCCACCGATGAAGACCGGCAAAACATTTGCCGTTTGCTCTTGCGGGTGCAACACGGGAGTCAATCTGCTCTGCGACATAGCATCCTCATTTGACGGCGCCAACAGTAAAGCCGGCGATAAAGCGGTCCAGAAACAGGTTGTAGACGATCGCGATGGGCACACTGGCGATCAGGCAAGCCGCCATCAGCGAGCCCCAGTAATAGACATCGCCGCGCACCAGAAAAATTGGGACACCTACCTGCAGCATTTGATTGCTGTCACTCGAGATGAAAGTCAGGGCATAGACGAATTCCTGCCCGACCAGAGTAAACGTGAAGATCACCACGGTAAGAATGCCGGAGGTCGAGATCGGGACGACGAGCTTCAGAAACGCGCCAAACCGGCTCAAGCCATCGACCATCGCGGCGTCTTCGAGATCGCGTGGGATCGATTTGAAGAATCCCATCAGCAGCCAGACTGAAAATGGAACGGTAAAGCTGGGATAAACGACCACAAGCGACCAGAGCGTATTTTGCAAGCCCAGCTCGGCAACAATACGCGACAAGGGTATGAAAAGCAGCGTAGGCGGAACGAGGTAGGTTAGAAAAATGCCGATACCAAGCCGGGAGCCCCAGCGTCCGGTGAGGCGGGTCAAGGCGTAAGCCGCGGGCACCGCCAGCAGCAGCGTGATGATGGTGACCAGAATGCCGACCATCGCGGTGTTCAGTCCCCAGCGCACGAAATGGGTCTGATCGAAGAGGTACTGCAGATGGCTGAGCGTCGGTTTTGCATTGAAGATGAAAGGATTATTTTGCAGATCGTAAAGGTCCGGGCTCTGCTTGAAAGTGGTGATGAACATCCAGTAGAACGGGAATGCCAGCAGGATACAGAACACCACCACCGTCAGCGCGCGTGCGATGGTTGAGCCGAACCGGTGAGTGAGGCGGGCGATCATGAGCCGACCTCCGCCCGGTGCGCCATGCGCAGCATCAGGATTGCGACCACGACCAGCACCGGTACCAGGAACAGGGAGATTGCGGAACCAGCCGCGAGGTCGCCTCCCAGCACGCCGGTGAAGAAGGCCAGCGAGGGCAATACCTGAGTGCTGTCATACGGGCCACCACGGGTCAGGATGTAAACCACCGTCATGTCGGTAAACGTGAAGATGACCCCGAACAGAACGGCGACGCTGACGATCGGCAACATCATCGGCATCGTGATCTGGAACAAGGTACGCCAGAAACCGGCACCGTCTACTTGCGCAGCTTCGGGAATCTCCTTCGGAATGGCCGTCAGTCCGGCTAACAGGATCACCGTGGAAAAGGGCAGCAAGCGCCAGGTCTCAACCAGAATGACCGAGAGCATGGCGAGGGCAGGATCGCCCAGCCACATGGGTGGGGTGAACTGGTTCACCAGATGGAAATAGATCAGCACCCAGTTGATGACGCTGTAGAGTGAATCGAGAATCCATTTCCAGCCGATTGCGCCCAACGAAATCGGGGCCACCCAGGGCAGCAGGATCAGGAAACGTACCAATCCGCGTCCCCGAAACTTGTCCTTAAGCGCGAGCGCCAGGATACTGGAGCCAATGATCACCAGCACCTGCGAGCAAACCGTGAAGATCAGTGAGTTGGCCAGCGATTGCCGGAAGGCGTGGCTCTGGAGGATGCTGCGGAAGTTTGCCAATCCGACGAACTCATAACCCACCGTGCCTACGCGCACATTCCCGAAGGCATAGAGAAAAGCCAAAACCAAAGGTACGCCGATAATGGCGACGATGTAGAGCACTGCCGGGCCGAACATGGCAACGCCCAGCCAGTTGAAGCGCTGATGCCACGGGAGCGGAGGGGAGCTGAAGTCGCCAACCGCCACGCCGGCACCTTTGGATGGTTCGTGGGGTCTGTGCGCGAGGTTTAGTCCCATGTCAATGGCCTCGGCTCAGTGCGCACCTCGGTATCGCGATCGAAAAATCTCAGGTTCCGGTCGGAAACTGCGAAATCGTAAACTCGATCAACTTCATTAGGAACACCGCCAGCAATCGTCGCCGGAAGGCGGGCAATGACCTCCTTGCCAAGGAAACGGCCGCCTTCCAGGAAGCCATAGAGAATGGTTTCCGAGCCGAGAAACTCCACCAGGTTCAGGCGGAACCGAAAGGGAACGCGCTCGCCCGGAAGGGCGGCCGCCGCCGGGCGGAAATGCTCGGGACGAAAACCGACGATCACTCCATCGTGCTCCAGCAGGTTCATCGGCGGAGAGCCCAGGAAGGTAGCGACAAAAGTGTCCGCGGGTTGTTCGTAAGCCTCTTTGGGAGTGGCAATTTGCCGTACGACTCCTTTGTGCAGCACGGCAATGCGATCGCCCATGGCCATCGCTTCCACCTGGTCGTGAGTCACATAGATCATGGTTGTGCCCACGCTTTTTTGGAAGCTCTCGATCTCCTCGCGCGCTGAGGCACGCAACTTGGCATCCAGGTTCGAGAGCGGTTCATCGAGCAGGAACACAGTGGGATTGCGCACCATGGCGCGGGCCAAGGCTACGCGCTGGCGCTCCCCGCCCGACAACTCACGAGGTCGGCGCTTCAATAAATCGCCGATGCCGAGCAATCCGGCCGCCCAGTCCACCTTCTGCTTGTGTTCCTGCTTGGGGACTTTCTGCGCTTTCAGCGGGAAGGCAATGTTGTCGTAGACATTCAGGTGCGGGTAAAGCGCATAGCTTTGGAAGACCATCGCGATGCGGCGCTGGCGCGGAGTGAGGCGCGTGACGTCCTGACCGCCGATAAGTATTTGGCCCGCGGTAGGCGCTTCCAGCCCGGCAATCATGCGCAGCAGCGTGGTCTTGCCGGATCCGGACGGTCCCAACAGGACCAGGAACTCGCCTTCGGCGGTTTGCAAACTCACATCGTGGACGGCACTGGCCTCCCCTTCTTTGAACGTCTTGGTGAGGTGTCTGGTTTCGACGATGGCCATTGGAGTTTCGGTTGCGACGCGACTCCTCTCACTGTATTACACAGAGTCAACCGCGAGTAAGGAAACGGGCCGCCAAATGGCGGCCCTGATCGGATATGGAGAGGCTAGGCTTTCTTCCATCTGGCGAAAATGCGATTGCACTCGGCTTCGGCGTCCTTGGCGGCCTGCTCGGGCGTGCTCTGTCCCCGGGCCACGTTCGCGAACATGGTTGGAATCACCCAAGTCGAAAAGACTTCGCTGATGGCGGGCGTAGCGTATCCCGGGTGACCAATGTTGGTGGACCACTCCAGGGCATCGGCAATGACCTTATACTTATCCGGCGGCGAGGCTTTGGGGTCATTCGAGACCTCTTTGGCCAGGTCGGGAATGGTCTTGGCGAACGAGGGAAAGTTGTAAAACTCGCTCGCTTTGAAGGCCGCGGGAAAGTCGTTAATCAAGTCCACCAGAAACTTCTTCGCGCCTTCTTTGTTCTGGGCGAAATTCCAAATCGCGTAGCAGCTCATCACGTGCTCGGAAGCCAAAGCTGCTGCCGGCCCTTTTAGCGCCTTGACCAGCTGAATCTCCTGCGACATTTTCGGATTGTCCTTTTCCGCGGAGCGGGTGACGGAAATCGCATTCTGCACGTACGAGACGCGGCCCGCGAGAATGGCGCGGTTATTCGACGAGGGGTCCCAGGTGAACACCTCTGGCGTTTCCGTGTCAGCGTAAAGCGCCTTCATGAGTTTCAGCGCTTCAATGGTTGCCTTGGAATTTATCGTGACGTGGCCGCTGGCGTCCTGCACCGAAGCGCCGTACGACCACAGTAGCGCGCGAGTGGCCATGCTGGTATCCAGTTCCTGCGACAAGCCAAGTCCGCAGGGATTACCCGTCTTCTTGCGGATCTTGCGCGCTCCATCCAGCAATTGCTCCCACGTGGCCGGACCGTTCGGATACCCGACATCGGACCATAGGTCCTTGCGGTAGTTACCGGGATCGGGCACATAGCAATCGGAGAAGGCGAAGTATTTCTTGGTGCCGGGATCGTAGGTGGAGCGCACCGCCAGATCGACCGGCTTACCCCACTTCTTTTGCACTTCCTGGTAAATTTCGCTGTGGTCGATGACCTGCTGCTCGTAAGCGGAAGGCGGCTGCAGAAACATGATCAAGTCATGGCCCTTCTTCGCGGCGACCTCGGCGGCGGCGCGGGCCTCGATTTCAGTCAGAGTGATGTGATCGACGGTGACCTTGGTGTCGTTCTTCTCGCCCCACTGTTTGGCGAAGACGTTATCGAACCACTGGTCGTAAGCGGGGACGAAATGGCTCCATTGCAGGATCGTCAAGCTCTTCTGCTGCGCCAGGGCGCGTTCTGGGAACAGGAAAAACGGACCGCTAGCGGCGGCGGCGATTGCCCCCGCCCCGGTGACCTTGATGAACTTCCGGCGCGAGAGGCCGGGATTTTTCTCGGTGGCCATTCTCTGCTCTCCTTGTAAGTGACTTTAGTGGGTGGCGATGAGCGGGGCCGGTGGAGCTCCAAGCCGCAAGCGTGCCCGCCTTTGCAGGCCCCGGCGCTGGGCTGCCATGACGAGGAATGTGGCGGAAAGAGAATCCCTCGTCGCGTGAATGTCTCGTTGTCGAACCGCGTGAGGCTGCAACCCGGTCGTACCCCCACGCCTCGATTTCGGCCTTGTTGCGTGACGAAACTCCCCCGAGACGAGAAGATGATGGTAGCTGCTGCCGCGTTGCTAAGTTTTTTCGCGCGACCATGTTCTACGAAGTCGGACAGATATATTCAGGACATTGCCAGCACGAACTGAAAGCTGCCTTACTGCCGGAACATGTTCCTGGCGATGAACAGCACGTTCGCCGGACGCTCGGCCAGCCGGCGCATGAAGTACGGATACCACTCCGATCCGAACGGAATGTACACACGCACACCGTAGCCCTCGCGCACCAACTGCTTCTGCAGATCGCGACGCACTCCGTACAACATCTGGAATTCGTAGGCTGACGACGGGATGTTCTCCGCGCGGGCGAACTGCTTCAGCTCGGCGATGATCTTTTCATCATGCGTCGCCAGCCCGTGATAGACGCCGCTCTTCATCAGGGTCCGCGCCAGCTTCAGGTAATTGGCGTCAACGTCGGACTTCTTGGGGAAAGCGATGTCCGGCGGCTCCTTGTACGCACCTTTGCACAGGCGGATGCGAATGCGCTCGGCGAGCAGGTCGTTCACGTCTTTCTCGCTGCGATAGAGGTACGACTGGATGACCGTGCCAACGCGTCCGGCGTGTCCCGGCAGGCGATGGAGGCCGCGCACGAAGTCGAGCGTGCGCTGGGTATAGGGCGAGCCTTCCATATCGACGCGCACAAAGTTATCGATGCGCACGGCGTGATCGACCAGCTCGGTGACCTGGCTGAACGCCAGCTCCTCGCTCACGTCGAGGCCCATATGCGTGAGCTTGAGGCTGATGTTGGCGTTTAGCTTGCGCCGGTCGATCTCGTCGAGCATCTTGTGGTAGAGCTCGGCGCTCTGCTTCGCTTCGTCGGCGTTGGTGACGTTCTCGCCCAGATTGTCGATGCTGACGCCGGCGCCCCAATCGTTGACCGCTTGCGTCGCTCGAATGGCGTCGTCGACCGTCATGCCGGCGACGAAGCGCTGCGAAAAGCGTAAACCCATGGGCGAGCGTTCGGCAAAATTGCGCAGGCCCTTGCTTTCTGACAGGCCGATGAAGAGCGACCTCAGCATGTCGCCTCCTTCATCCCATATGTGAATTGTTGTAGAAAGTTCCGATGCCGGAATCTCCTGCCGAGGTAAGCGGGGGCGACGCCCCGCAGAACGGAATGGCTCATAGATGGCTCGTGCCGGCTCTGCGGCCGACTTGGCTGACATACTTATGTATCACAGGCGCAGCAATCCGGGTGTGCCGCGCATCACCGGGGTAGGTGCAATCGGCAATCGGATCGGCCGGGAGTGATGGACTGCCCTCCCACCGCCGCACGAATTCGACAACTTCACGCTGGCTGCCGGGGTAGTCCTATTCGAAGTAACACCAAGGAGATATGTGCTAGTCACACTCCTAGGGGGCCATACATTCGGAACTCCTACCTATTAGTCGGTAGTAAGCGAACCAGGAATCTCACCTATTAGTTGCGGGTAGTTAGCCAGACCGTAGTGGCTACTGCTGCGCCACCTTCGGATATTGCGCCTCTATGTGAAATGGGCGTAGAAGTTAGGGCGCGCCGAAAGACGGCAAGATGCATCATTTGTGACCGGCAACGTAAAGAATTTGCGGTATGCCAGTCTTCTGCGACTTCACTTCGAAGGAAAGACACGATGAAAGTTAAGACCCTTGCGACGTTTCTTGCTGTGATCGCTACCATACTCCTCGGGATGAATCTGGCGTTCGCTAATAACGGACAAAACGATCAGATCAACCTTGGCGACGGGCTGAAAAACTCGCATTTCACCGGCAACTCGACAGCAGTGATTACTTACTTGATCCCAGCCATCGACTGCGACTCGAACAACAATTGCTATATTGCCAATGGTTCGGCGAGCGGAACGGGACACCTACAAGGTAGCGGAAGCTATCAGGTGTACACCACAAACTCCACCTCTCCCTTCTTTATTACCGCCCGCAACGATGGCAGCTTCCGGTTCACACAAAACGCGACCATCTACTTCAACTACAGCTCGCAGAATGGCAACCTGACCGGCCAGCTTTGGTTTTCGACGCTGATTCCCACCAACAACCAGCTCATCTACACCCTCAACGCTACGTTGACCTCACCCGGCGGCTCATATGCTCGCTATTTCTCCGATGGTGGAAACGTAACCATCTCCGTGCAAGTGACGTTCCCGTTGGGGATCTTGACCACGGTCAATGGGTTCGCAACTGCGGAATTCCAGACCGGTACCGTCGTGGGGGCCCACCATTGCGGAAACTATAGCCACAATTACTGGCAGCAGAACCCACGCCAGTGGCAGCACGGACACGGACTCACTATAGGCGGCCATTGGTACAGCGACAATCAGGTCCAGAACCTGCTCCAGACCTCGGAGTGGAATGATGCCAGCATGTACCTGGTTCATCGCCTCATTGGCGCGATGCTGAACATCAACAACAGCAGCAAGCAGGATCCGGCGCAGAGCTTCATCGATGACGCCAACGTTCTGCTGGGGAACACACAACTGCCGGCGGGGGTCAATCCCAATTCGGCGCTCGGTCAGCAGATGCTCGGCGACGCCTGGGTCCTGGACAACTACAACAACAACAACATCACGACGGCTGGTACCAACTAGTCATCGAGAGCGCGCGGTCGCCTGCTTCGAGCGGGCGACCGCAGCTCCCATCTTTCCGCAGCGCCTCATGCCATCCTTTTCCCCCGCTAGCCTTGTCCCGTCATTCCTCCCGACCACACGACCCGTGCGCCTCAGCCTCTCTTCGGCGGTCATTTCCGGTAACAGAGGCTAGTCATACGTTGTCTAATTGCTGCGATTTTAATAAGACATCGCTCAAGAATGCTGTTGGATAAAAACGTAATATTGTTATTTTACAGTTACTTACGTTAAATTAAGTACATAGAAACTACTGTCAATCATGCTTGACTGTAAATAGACCATGTAATACGCTGCTGCTCATGAACACATCCGAAACAGTTCTTCCAGAGATAGGGCTGCCAGTTCTGCTGCGTCACGCGCGCAACACCTATGGCACGGCAATGCGCCGTGCGCTGGCCGAAGCCGGATACGACGACATTCCCGGCAACGGCCTGTACGTGATCGGCGGCCTGGCACTGAATCGCGACGACGTTCCCCTGGGCCAGCTTATCCGCGAACTGCGTATTTCCAAGCAAGCGGCGGGCCAGCTTGTCGATACGCTGGTGACGCGCGGCTACCTGGAGCGTGCCACCGACAAGGACGACCGCCGCAAGCTGACCGTGACCCTCACCGAACGCGGGCGCGCTGCCGCGGAGACGCAGGCTATCGCGAGCGAGAAAGTCGACGCCGAACTGCTGGCGAAAGTCGGGCAGGAGGATGTCAATCGTACCCGGCGAACACTGGCCGTGCTCGTCGACATGATCCACGACGTCGAATGCGCCAGGGATGACGAACCCTAGGAGTTTACTTGCGACCTGGCGCGAGAGGCGCTGCGGCGGTTTATCACAGCCGGCAAAGACTCCTACAGACAAAAAAGCCGGAGCTCGTGAGCTCCGGCTTTGGGTCTGTAGATGAACCTAAAGTACGGTTCGAAGTACTAGAACAGCTTGCGGCGCAGCAAGCCCAGGATTCCCAGGGCGCCGGAGCCAAACAGCAGGATGCTGCTGGGCTCAGGAACTGAACCGGGGCTCGTCGAGCTGCCCAGAACCGTGAACGCTTCCGAAGGAATCGTTCCGACTGAGTTCTCCGAAGCCGAAGACGCGCCGGAGTTCTCATCCCAGTAAACCGGGTCGCCGTCGTTGACAACCGCGTTGTCCAGGTTCAGCCAGTAGGTGCCGCCGGCCAGGTTCACAGGCGACAGGCTGCCGGTCTCGGTACAGACGTTGAAGCCGTACTGGTTGGCCGAGCAACCGCTCTGGGTAAAGTTGACGATCTGGTCGGTATAGGTGGTGCCGCCGAACTCAGCCGAGGTAATCTGCACTTCGGCGCTCTCCAGCACGTCGCCTTCAAACGTCCAGGCGCCGAACGACAGGCCACCCACAGTGGCTCCCCCGCCGCCGACGGTGAATGTGTCGCTAACCACGAAACCGAAGTTGATGGTCCAAGCATCGGTTGTGCCGTTGATAGCGCCATTGCTATAGATTGTCTGCGCCATAGCCGGCAGAGCTGCCAGCGCCAGGCAGAGTACAAAAACGATACGAAGTTTCAAGGAATCCTCCTGTGGAAATGAAAATGACCACTGCCAGGCAACAGCCATGTGCCGCCCTAAAGCTCGTTCCTCATTCGCAGCGATCATGCTCGCCTTGAAACCGGCTGCGGTAGCGCTCTCTCGCCAAGCTCGGCAACGCAATCGGATCAAAGCGATGCTGCGACGGGAACGATGCCTCGGCTCAATAAGGAGATAAGTAAGACAAATTCAACGCCGCTAGGAGCCGAGGACCTGGAGACCGGCGCCGCAGTGTGGACAGGAAAAACATCCAGGAGTCTCATATCACCCTACATCCAAGACTGGCCTTTCAGCAGCCCTGTCCGTTTACTAGTTCAGGAAAATCGGAATGATAGAGTGCAATCTTCCCGCCAACCTATATCGCTGGAAATAAAAGACACGACCAGATGTCACTGCAATAGGTTGCAATTAAGTTCGCGGAAATTACCCGCACAACCCAGCATAGTTTCCCGAATTGGAACTAATCTACTCCCAAATTGGAACTAGCCCATCACAAAGCTGCGGCTAGATGGAAGATTTCATGGTCGCGTTTCATTCCCACGGAATTGTCCTCGGTGGCCGTCCGCAAATGGCGCTTCCAGCCGGCTGAGAAGGACGGCCACCCGGTCGCCGTGCAAGTCAACGTGGAAGTGAACTTCCGGTTGTACTAAGGGCCAGACAACGAGGTGTGTGAAAGCTAGAGTTCCTGGCCTGTCGCTACTTGGCCGCGTAGCAGGAATGTCTTCGGAAGCTTGCCGCTCCCGCAGAGCTTGAACGAGCCGAAATCCTTATACCAGTCCCCCTCGGGAACCTCGGGCTGAGACTCAATCCAATCTCGCAGACGGTTCAGATCTTCGATACCGATGCTTCGGTCATGCATGCGCTGCACAAGATGCTGACGAATGCCGTCGGGCATTTCAGACCAGCTAGCAATCTGCGGCATCACTCACCGAAAACGAAGCGGCCGAGCTGATCGCCTAGCTGCTCAATCTCTCGTGGATCACTCGCCTCGCGAAAGCGATTTGCCAGCTCGAAAAACGCCTTCTCCTTTTCCTTGCGCGCCTGGATGCCCTCCTCGATAAGTTCGACGAGAACGCGGTTGTCACTCAAGCGGCGCTGCCGGGAGATGCTCTCCACCTCCCTTGCCACCTCTCGCGGGAGGGTCACGCTGCGCCGAACCTGCTTGGCTGCCCGCTTTGTTACTGCCATGGCATCAGAATACACCAGTTTGGTGCAAGGGGACAAAAGGACAGACATCTAATCCGATCGCCAGCCGCAGAGCTCGCAGAACTCGTGATGAGAGTTTGTCAACTCTTTTATCGCCTGACCAAGGGGCATAAGGAGATGGTCAATCGTTGCCCGTGCACAACCGCCTTTCACTGCAAGATCATTAATGCGCCTAACGAACAATTCATAACACTCCACGGTGTCGCTGCCCGAACCAGTCTGCTTCCACCTGCACTTCCCATCGAACAACACCGACTTGCATCTCCTCGCTTCGTCGTCCGTAAGTTGACAGACTGCCCAGACTGCCCTTAATGCATGCTGGTCATAAATGGGGTTATCGTTCTTCTTCAGGTGCTGTGCGAATGCAAAGAAAACAACGTCCGTTTTGGTCGGTTTCGAATCCGGGAATGTGTAATAGGCAGCGAATCTCTTGTACGAGTTCCATTTCCCTAATTTCCAAAGCAACGCCTCCGCAAGATTCGCAGGGACTGGCCCGCTCGCGTCCATGAAGCTTTCTGTGCCTACCAAAGGCGGAAACTTTTCATAGTCGTATGCGTAACCCATGCTGTGGAGTTGCTTGATCGACTCGTCTACGAGGCTTGCAGTCGCCCCAAAATTCGCAATCGCGGTCTGCAATCTGGTAATGAGGCTTCTGAGGGCGTTTCGGCGCTCCATTGTCACTCCCACTCAATCGTCCCCGGCGGTTTGCTGGTCACGTCATACACGACGCGATTAATGCCTTTCACCTCGTTCACGATCCGGCTGGAGATCGTCTTCAACACTTCATGCGGCAGCGGCACCCAGTCGGCGGTCATGCCGTCTTCGGAGTGCACGGCGCGGATGGCGCAGGTGTAGGCGTACGTCCGCATGTCGCCCATCACGCCCACAGACATCACCGGCAGCAGCACCGCAAACGACTGCCAGATTTTGTTGTAGAGTCCGGCGCGCTTGATCTCGCTGACCACGATGTCGTCGGCCTCTTGCAGCAGCGCGATGCGCTCGGGCGTGACCTCGCCGAGAATACGCACGGCCAGTCCCGGACCGGGGAACGGCTGGCGCTGGAGAATGTCGTCCGGCATGGAGAGGTCGCGGCCAATCTGGCGCACCTCGTCCTTGAACAGGTCTTTCAGCGGCTCGATGAGCTTGAGCTTCATCTTCTCCGGCAGGCCGCCAACGTTGTGATGGCTCTTGATGGTTTGAGACGGGCCGCGCACCGAACGCGACTCGATCACATCGGGATAGAGCGTGCCCTGAACCAGCCACTCGACTTTGCCGTGCATCTGCTCGATGCGGTGCGCCTCTTCTTCAAACACGGCGATGAACTCGTTGCCGATGATCTTGCGCTTCTTCTCCGGATCGGTCACGCCCGCAAGCTTGCCCAGAAAGCGCTCGCTCGCGTCCACCGCGTCGATGTTGAGACCAAGCTTGTCGCGCAGGTTGCGCTGCACGTTGAGGAACTCGTTTTTGCGCAGCACGCCGTTGTTGACGAAGATGCAGGTGAGCTGATGGCCGACGGCGCGATGTACCAGCTCGGCCGCAACCGACGAATCGACCCCGCCGGAGAGGCCGCAGATCACGCGCCCGCCGCCGACGGTCTGGCGCACGCTCGCGATGGTCTCGTCGATAAAGCTTTGCGGCGTCCAGTTCGGCTTGGCGCCACAGATATCGAAGACGAAGTTGCGCAGGACTTCTGTGCCTTGCGGTGTGTGGTGCACTTCGGGATGGAATTGTACGGCGTAGTACTTCCCTGCCGGGTTCTGGATCGCCGCGACGGCATTGGAGGTTCGGCCGATGAGCTCGAAGCCGGCGGGCAGCTCCAGCGCCTCGTCACCGTGCGACATCCAGACGGGCAGCGGGCCCGCGAGCCCCTTGAAGAGCGGCGAAGCGGGATTCAGCAGCTCGACCTGCGCGTGGCCGTACTCGCGCTTGTCGGCGGCGCGCACCTTGCCGCCCAGCTTGTACACCATGAACTGAAGTCCGTAGCAGATGCCCAGCACGGGCACGTCGAGATGTAGCACGCGCTCGTCGGCGGGGGGCGCATCGGCGTCATACACCGAGCACGGCCCGCCGGAGAGCACGATGCCCACGGGCGAGTAGCTCCTGATTTCGTCGAGCGAGGCGGTGCACGGCAGCACGACGGAGAATACGTTTTGTTCGCGGATGCGGCGCGCGATGAGCTGCGAATACTGCGCGCCAAAGTCGAGGACGACGATCGATTGCGTTTCCACTATTCACTCTGCCAGAGGACGCCAGCAGTGTAAAGCGGCAAGCGGGGTTCGGGGTAGGGTGGGCTTATGTTCCCGCCCATGTGATCTCGCGGCTTACATAGCCCATGTTATCTCGCTGTTCCTAAAGCCCACGTTATCTCGCTGTTTATACAACCGTGTCATCCCGACCGGAGCGAAGCGGAGTGGAGGGACCTGCTTTCCGGTCGAAGAGAAGAACGCGGGTGCCCCACTCATCCCATCGTTTGGGATGAGTGGGTCTTCGAGCATCTTCGCCCGAAACCTTGGATGATCTCGTCCAGATACGACCGAAGGTTTCGCGACTTCCGTGACGCGACACGTTCCTGTGACTCGAAATACCCACTCATCCCAAACGATGGGATGAGTGGGGCACCCGTGCTCGAATCAACGGTGGCAGGCAGTCCTGCAAACAATCTTCTCCGACGATGGAACAACAGATCGCTCCGGTCGGCATGACACTAGATGTAAGAGGAGTAATGCGGCGGGGACTGTCAAAGCTAACGTTCAGCGGTCAATCGTCCTTCTCCTGTATGCTTGAAGTCACTGCATGCCAGCACGCCAGTTACATCGAATCACTTCCCGTCATCTGAAAGCTCCAGCGGCTTGTCTCCTTCTACTTCTGTTTGCGAGCGCGATGTGGGGGCAGAACTCACCGTCGCAGGCACAATCGCCGACGGCATCCCCGTCCGGCGCGCCAGCGCCAGCGCAAACTTCGCAACAGCCGAACTCGCAAGCTCCCGAATCCCGCGCCTCGGGCCAAGCTCCGCCGCAACCGCCAACCGGGCAACCGCAAGCTCAGCAGCCGTCCGCGCCCGAGACCCGCATCACTCCGCAGCAGGCCAAGGAACTCTTCCGCTCGGTCGACGAGATCCTTCACTTCGCCAGCGTGGACACCCTTCTGCCCATTGAGCACAACGTAAAACGCCACCTCATCACCCGCGAGCAGGTCCAGAGCTATGTCGACAAGAAGATGAAGGACGACAAGGACGCCAAGCGGCTGGAGGCGTCGCGGCTGGTGCTGGAGAAGTTCGGGCTGCTGCCCAAAGGCTACGATCTGCACGCCGAGTTTCTGCGCCTGATGGCGGAGCAGGTGGCCGCCTATTACGATCCCAAGACGCAGAGCGTGAACCTGCTCGATTGGCTGCCGGCGGACGCGCAAAAGGCGGTGCTGGCGCACGAGCTGACCCATGCGCTCCAGGACCAGCAGATCAACATTGAGAAATGGGAGCTGGCCGGCGCCAAGGACGACGCGACTCCCCTGCCCGATCCGCAGGAGTACGTGGCGGAGGAGGCGCAGTCCGCGCGCCAGTGCGTCACCGAAGGCCAGGCGCAGGTCGTCTGGTTCGACTACATGCTCGCGCCGCTGGGCAAGAACATTCTTACCGCGCCGCAGTTCGTCGACGCGCTGCGGGCCGGCATGGGTGACAGCAAAGACTCGCCGGTTTTTGCCGACGCGCCGATCTTCCTCAAGGAATCGCTGCTGATGCCTTACACCTTCGGGCTCGACTTTGTGCGCACGGTGCTGACCAAAGAGGGCAAAGAGGCGGCTTTCGCCGGGCTGCTGCACAATCCACCCGTCGACACGCGCCAGATCATGCAGCCGGAGACCTATCTGCGGCACCAGGTGGTGGCGCCGCCAACGGTGCCCAACATGGATGCGCTGGTCGGCCCAGCGTATCAGCGGGTCGATTTCGGCAGCATGGGCGAGTTCGATGTTTACCTGCTGGCGAAGCAGTACGGCGCCGACGACGCGCCGAATTATTATCGGCACTGGCGCGGCGGCTACTACTTCGCGACCCATCCCAAGCACGGCCCCAAGGACCAGATCGCGCTGCTGTACTACTCGAAGTGGGACTCGCCCGAGGCGGCGCGCGACTTCGCCAAGCTCTACACCGCTTACACCCCCAAGCGTTACAGCGAGCCGGTTGCATGGCATTCCGAGTGCCCGGCCGGCAAAGCGTCAGATGGTACGCCCGCCGGATGCGATGTCACAGCCGGTGCAACCAGCGAAGGGCCAATCCTCATTGAGATCCGCGACAACGATCTGCTGATCATGGAGGGCTTCGATGAGGGAGTGATCGCGAGGGCGCGAGACATTTTCTTCAACCACATGACGCCTGCGGCGCAAGCTCCGAACAGGAAGAAATGATTCCACGTGCTGCGCGCACCACTGGCTAGTGCGCGCAGTCGACGTCTACGTCTACCGAATCATTGGGCGAGGCTCTCGCCACGATTGCTCGTTGTAACTCATCTTCGCGACGTGCACGTCGAAGTCGGTCTTTGGCATCAGCGCCGTCAGCGTGAATACTTTGTAGCCGTCGCCGCTGATCTCGGCGCGGCGATAGACGCCGGGATCGGTTTCAATCACCTCGCGATTGCCCGACAGGCGGTCCAGAAATGCCTGCGCCGATTTCTCGTCGGCTTGGCCTTTGGCGCTCACCGCGGTCAGCGACTCGGCGGCGTAGGAGCGCGCCAGCTTCTGCCAGTAGCGCGACAGCAGATCGTTGCTGGCAAACAAATCGGCCCACACCAGATTGCCGTTGATGGCGACCACCACGCCCTTCGCTCCCGCCTTGTGCAACTCGCGCAGGATGCTGTCGTAGCTACCGGCCACGCTGTCGATGGTCTGTTGCACCTGCGGTGCGGCCATCGCCCTCGCGTAGGAGGTGGTTGCCGAAGGGGCCGCTGCGACACCCCCAACCACCGCGCTCTTGGCCTGCATGGCCTCGCGCGCTTGCGCAACCTGGTTCCAGACTTCATGCTGGTCCTTGGCGGCCATCGCGGGCGAGCGCACGCTGGGCTGCGCCATCTGCGATTTCATGCTGCCAAATTGCGCGCTCTGTCCCACCCAGCGGCCGGGCTCAACGCAGAACACCGCTAGATCGATGGGGTCCGAATTGGGCGGGACCAGCCGGTCGGCGCCGATCACACGGTCCTGTTTGCCGCCGGTAACGATCTCGCCGGCCAGCAGCAGCAGCGGACGATCGGAGTTGTTGACCAGTATAAGCTGATTGACCTCGGCGCCCGAGTGGCGACTTACCGGCCCGCCGCGGCGAACCAGTCCCCGTAACTCGCCTTGCTCCGCGACGATGACCGAGCCGGCGTGCACGCCCTCATCGAGCGTGAGGAAGCGCGAGGTGTCGTAATCGGCGCCTCCTACCACGGGGAAGATGGTCAGGTTGCCATGGGTGATGGGCGCGAGAACGTGAAGCGAGTCGTGAGCTGATGGACCGCCCAGCCCGCCTGCATGTAGCGCGATAGGTTGGTGGCCGATGAAAGCTGCGATGGCGCCGGCCAGCACAAGCGCCAGCGATGCCGGAATCCTGGATATCATGGTTGACCTCCGAAGCCTCTTGGGCGTCTCTAGGACAGGAACGCTGGACGGCGTTTTTCTTGCAGGGATTTTTCTTGGGTATCATCCTGAGCGCAGCGACCGCGCAACCAGCCTGATAAGCACGTCGTTTGCGTTTGGCGGGCTAGTTGCCCGGTCGCGGAGTCGAAGGACTCCTCTCTTGGCTTGAACTCTAGCGGTCCATCGACTGCACTCGATGTAGGATTCCACTTATGGCATCCGCTCCGTCGCCAGAGCCGGGCCCGCAAGTTTCTGCCGAGATCCAGGCGGTTGCTGCGGAGCACTACACCGCGAGCGGGGCGGCGCGGTTCGGCATCGATGTCGCCGGACTGGCTGCGATGCTGGCCGAGGTCATGGGCCAGCGCGGGCAGCCCGAGGATCCGGAAGAGATTCTGCGCGGCTTGCATCTGGAGGAACTGGTGCTGGCCCGCGCCTGCATGGCCGGCCACAACGGCGCGTGGGAACTCTTCCTCACCCGATATCGTGCGCTGCTGTACGAGGCCGCCCATGCCATCGCGCGCGACGAGGCCACGGCCCGCTCGCTTGCCGATTCGCTCTATGCCGAGCTGTATGGACTGACCGACCGCGGCGAGATTCGTGCTTCCAAGCTGCACTATTACCTGGGCCGCGGCTCGCTGGCGGGATGGCTGCGCACCGTGCTCGCGCAGGAATACGTCAACCAGTATCGGCGCACCAAGCGCGAGACCAGCCTGGACGCGGAGCTGGAGCGAGGGCGCCAGTTCGCAGCTGACGCAGTGCCGGCGTCCCCTGCTGACACTCGCGTCGAAGCGGCGACGTCTGCGGAGTTGATGGCGTTGCCGGCGGAAGAGCGATTCCTGCTCGCCGCCTACTATCTCGACCGCCGAACGCTGGTCGACATCGCGAAACTGCTGCGCGTGCACGAGTCGACCATCAGCCGCAAGCTGGATCGCACCGCCACCGGATTGCGCAAGCGTATCCGCAAGCGGCTGATCGCCGCGGGCATGACCGCGCGGCAAGCCGACGAAGCCCTCGCTGAAGTCGACGTCCGCGATCTGCGGGTTGAGGTGAGGGAAACTTTGCAGCAAGATCGCACGGACCTGACGTTCTATAAGAAGAGCGGGGAGGAAGGATGAAGCAGGAGTTTCCACGATCGGCACGCAACGCACTCGCCCGCCAGGCTGCGGCGGACGAGCATCCCTCTGCCGACCTGCTCAACGGTTTCGTAGAGCGCGCGTTGGGCGCTGACGAAAATGCTCGCGTCTCAGCGCATCTCGCAAGCTGTGCGGACTGCCGTGACGTCGTGTTTCTGGCCAGCGCGGCCAGTCAGGACGAGCACCGCGCAGCATCGGCGCAAGCTGCGCCGGCGGCCTGGGCGCGATGGGGAATGTGGAAATGGCTTGCGCCCGCCTTGGGCGCGCTGGCGATTGTGTCGGGAGTCCTGATCGAGCGCCATCGCAATCTCACAGCGGAGCTCCCTGCAAGCGAGACGGTTGCGGTGACAACTCCCTCCTCCGAGACCGCGCGCCCCCCCTCGGCTGGATCCACGATGCAGGCGCGCAACACGGTTCCCGATGAGCTGAAATCGGCCGGCCCGCAACCCTCCTCGGATCGCAAGCGAGAGCAACTCCAGAAGAAGACCGAGACCGCAAGTCGCGTGGCCCCGGAGTCGAGGGCGCTAACGCCGAGCGTCGGCATTCCCGGTCCCAAGGACCAAAACCAGCCTGAGCTTGCTCAGGCCTCACCACCACCGCCACTCGCTCCGAAGGCTGCCTGGCCAACCCCGGAGCCGACGGCAGCGGCGAAAGCTGCGGTCCCAGCGAATGCCGTGGCACAGCCGAACGGAGCGCCTCTGCAAGCGGCTTCCGACGCGGCCCGGACCGCCAAACAGCCCATGGCAACCGCCGGCTCCATTGGAGGCGCCGGCGCCCACAAGGCTGCCGGAATCGGTAGTGCTGGTGTTTTAGGTGCGACACTCTCGGCGAATCGTGCCGCGGTTGCCGCTCCGCACTGGCGAATCTCTGCCGACGGCCATCTCGAGCGCTCGACCTCTCCCGGTGAGTGGACACAGGCACTCTCCGATCAGCCAGTCTCCTTCCGCACGGTCGCTGTGATCGGCAGCCAGGTCTGGGCCGGTGGCAGCGACGGCGCATTGTTCCATTCGTCCGATGCCGGCGAGCACTGGACGCAGGTGGCCTTGATTGCGGACGGCCAGCCGGAGCGCGGCGCGGTACAGTCCATTCGCTTCGATACTCCTTCGCAGGGACGCGTCATCACCGAAGCGGGTGCGACCTGGAGCACTACGGACGGCGGCAAGACCTGGATGCGGCAGTGAAGGCTGCGTACTGGGCCGGGGATTGGGGACTGAGGACTCGGCGGCCGGGGGTCGGAGGAGAAATCTTGATTCTTCATTATTTCCACTTTGCATTTCTACTTCAGGAGCATCATTCAGATCGAACCCAAGCGCATCGAACCGGACCTGAACGCACCGCTCACGATTTCCAGCTCCGATTAACTAATCCCCAATCCCAGCCCCCAATCCCCTAATCCCTTCCTCTCCGCAACTTTCCCTATTCCCTCCTGCGCACTTATCCGGTATGCTCTCTTCCTGCAATTCATCAGGCATTCATGATGGTCAAACCGCCAAGCCGAGGAGAGTCCATGGCCAGCGCCGCCGTTTCCAAGAAGAAGTCCGCTTCCGCCACCACTGCGGAGCGTCCGTCCCCGAAAGCGCAACCCACAAAAACGCTGGCGGTTGATATCGGCGGCAGCGGGGTAAAGGCGATGCTGCTCGACGACGACGGCAAACCCATTACCGACCGGCTGCGCGCCAAGACGCCCAGCCCCTCGACGCCCGCCAACATCAGCGCCATCATCGTTGACTTCGCCAAGCAGCTCGGCGACTTCGATCGCGCGTCGGTCGGCTTCCCCGGTGTCATCAAGAAGGGCGTGGTCTACACCGCGGCCAATCTTGACAAGCAATGGATCGAGTACCCGTTCGCGGACAACCTGTCGAAGGCGCTGGGCAAACCCGTACGCGTGGCCAACGATGCGGTGGTGCAGGGCCTGGGGGCGGTGAGCGGCGTCGGCGTGGAAGTGGTCATCACCCTTGGCACCGGCCTGGGCGCCGGCCTGTATCTCGACGGCGTGCCCATCCCGTCGTTCGAGATGGGACACCATCCCTTCCGCCATGGCCTGACCTACGAGGATGAGCTGGGCCGCCGCGCGCTGGAAAAGAGCGGCAAGAAGAAATGGAACAAGCGCGTGGGCGAAGCCATCGACCAGCTCTACCGGCTGTTCTTCTACGACAAGATCTACATCGGCGGCGGCAACGCCAAAGAGATCACCATCAAGCTGCCGAAGAACGCTGAGATCGTCTCCAACCAGGACGGCATCCTTGGCGGCATCAAGCTGTGGAACAAGAATATGGATGAGCTGTGCAGCTAAGCCGGCAGAGCTGGGTGCATCCGAAACGATCCTGAACCGGCTTCACAGGCTGCTGAAAAACTCACCGGGATGTTTGGTTCGGGTAGTGCGGCGCTTCAGCGCCGCTTTCCAGCAGCAACTATGGGATGGGCCTTTAGGCCCTGAGGTACCTCTCACCAATTGCGAACAGGCGCGATTCTGGCGGATTCGACCGAGGTACCTCGTCGGCTAAAGCCGTCTCACCTCGCCCGCATGATCGCGGGCCTGAAGGCCCGCACTACCCGAGCGGGCCGTCAAATCGACTTTTTCAGCGGCCGGCTTCAGCCGGCGGCACTCCTACGGCGCGAAATACCCTGAGATATCCAGAATCAACTGCGTCGATCCATCCCCTGCGTATGCATCCGTCGACCCATTCATGTTCGGCACAATCGCCATGTTCGACGTGATGAACCCGTCATAGGCATTCAGCGTCGAGACGGTCGGCTGCGTCTCGCCATCCGGCCACAGGGTCAGATATCCCAGCCGATGGTTCGGCACCACGGTTGCGTTGAAAACGTATCCAGTAGCGTTGCTTGGCGGCGCGCATGGACTGTTGACGATGTTCACTGTGCGCTCGCCCGAGAACGGCTGGCCGTTGTTGTTGCGGCTGTCGTACGCGCGGCATGGCGTAACCGGATAGAACGAGTAGGCTGCCGGATCCGGCGGCCCGAAGAAGCCGTTGACGTCGATGACCACGTCACTGCTGTTGTAGGTGAAGACGCTGACATCGCCATTCGCGGGATCGGCGGGCACGATCGCCGCATTGGCCACGACGGTGGCGGTCGGATTGTTCAGCGTCGATACATTCGGCTGGCTTTCGTCGCTCGGCCAAATGGTGAGGTAGTTCAAACGCTGCCCCGCCGAATGAGGCACCACGGTCACGTTGAACGAGTATGCCTGCGGCATGATCGTCAGTGTTTCCAGGCACGGACTATTGCGAAACACCGGCAACTCACGCATTTCCATGTTGCCGAACGAAGGCGCACCCAGCCCTGGCGGGAAATTCGTCTGCCGCGTATCCACCACCCGGCACGGGATGAGTGGATAGAACTGCAGGGTTCCAGCGCCAGGGGCTGCAAAGTAGCCATTAATGTCCAGGATGACATCGGTCGTATTGGTCACGTACACGCTCACAGCACTGTTGCCCGCCGGCACGATTGCTGCGTTGGCCTTGATGCGTCCATCGGGCGAATTTATGGTCGAGACGAACGGCTGGGTTTCGCCCTCAGGCCAGATGGTCAGATAGCCCAGCGACCCATGCGGTACCACGGTTACATTCAGCGAATATGCCGCGGCTGTCGCAGGAATGCCGCAACCGCCGAGTTGCGGAACCGTGAAGTTGCGCGAGGTACCGCCTTGAATCGGGCCGCCGGTCTGCCGCGTGTCCACCAGACGACACGGGGTCACCTGAACGAACTGCAGCGCGCCGGTGACCTGGAAATCGCCATTGCTGTTCAAGGTGCCTAAGGGCGTTGTCACCTGCACTGTCCCCGTAGTCGCTCCAGTCGGTACCGTGGTCGTGATCTCGGAACTCGAAGCAGTAAACTGAGCGGGAGTGCCGTTGAAGGTTACGCGGGTCGCGCCGCCCAGGTTCGTACCACGAATCGTAACCGGCGTTCCCGCTCCTCCGGAGGTCGGCTGTAGGGTGACGAATTGGCCCAGCCCTAACGACACCTTGAAGACCGTGCCGTAGCCGCAAAAACCGCCGTTACAGCCGGTGCCGCCGCTGGAGGTTGTGCCATAGAGGTTCCCGTCGGTAGCTTCTAGCAGGGTGCCGTCCGGCGAGGATCCGTCATCGCAGTGCGATAGAGCGCAAAAACTGTAGAGCGTGGTCAACGCGCCGTTGGGCGTCATCCGGAAGATGGTCCCGCCGAGAAAGTTGGCGCCGCCGGACGGCGTTGTGCCGTAGAAATTCCCGTCGGTGGCTTGTATCAGTCCCCCGATCGGGTTGGCGCCGTCGGTAGGAAAACCGGCGAAGCTGTGCAGAGTGGTCAACGCGCCATTCGGGGTAATTCTAAAGATCGTGCCGTTCCCGTCCAACTGTGTCCCGCCCCAGTGAGTTGTCCCGTAGAAGTTCCCATCGGCAGCTTGGACCAGCCCGGATTGAGGACCGTATCCATCGGTGCAGTTGGGTCGCGAGCAAAATTCGTACAGCGTGGTCAGGGTGCCTCCGGGCGTGATTCTGAAAACCGTGCCGCAGCCCAGGCCGCTCCCCTCGGGACAATTGTTGTAGGCCCCGCCGTATTGGGTTGTCCCGTAGAAATTCCCGTCGGCGCCTTGCACCAGCCCGGAATAAGGGGCTACGCCGTCGGCGCCGGCGAAGGCGTGCAACACGGTCAGCGTGCCACCCGGGGTGACTTTGAAGACCACGCCACAGCCGACCCCAAGCCCCTGACAATGGCCATTGCCTCCCATTTGCGTTGTGCCGTAGTAGTTGCCGTCGGCGCCCTGCACCAACCCGGCGTAAGGCATCGCACCGTCGCTACATCCCGATTGCGAGCAGAAGCTGTAGACCTGGGTCACGGTACCGCTGGGAGTCATTTTGAAGATATTGCCCAGATTGATGTTCCCGCCGGAGAACGTTGTCCCGTAGAAGTTTCCGTCGCTGGCTTGAATCACTCCGTCGAAAGGGTTCAAGCCGTCCGAATCGTTGAAACTGTGCAACGAGGTCAGCGTGCCGGTGGCGCTGATCTTGAAGACCGTTCCAACGCCGGTGCCTCCTCTGAGCGTCGTTCCGTAGAAGAAGCCGTCCGTGGCTTGCACCAGACCGTCCGTGGGTCCGGAGCCGTCCGCGCAGTTCGATTGCGAGCAGAAATTGTATAGCGTGGTGAAGGTTTGTGCGGGCGCGGCAATCGCAGTCGCGACACAAACGAGTACCAGGATTACGACCGACCTACCGGAGACGAAATTGACAACGGCCGAGTGGATTTTAGCCGGCATGGCTTCCTCCGCGAATCGTGCCCCGGGCCGGCGTCAGGGCCCTATAGGATCAAATTTCGCTATTTTATGTGGACACTCTTGGCAGAAGCGGATGGTATCACCGGACTCGGCTCGGTGAGGTTATTTCGATATTGATTGTTCCCACTTTCGTAATTACCGCCGCATTACCCAAGGCCTCGCCGCCATCTGGGTGTGTGATCCGGCTTCAGCCGACGGCCGGGTGCCGGGTACTGGATGCCCCACTCATTCGCGGGGTTCGAATGAGTGGGTCCTCGCGCCGTCACACTCTTCCGCTCCATGTCATCACAGACGAACCGCTATCTCATCGGTAACCTCCCGCCCCACTCATCCGAAGGGAACGGATGAGTGAGGCACCCGCACACGAATTCTTAGAAAGCTCCGGTTCCCATTCCGGGAACGGAACCGAAGCTATTCCCAGTTTTTCCTTGACTCCCACTTTGTGGGATCAGGACAATAGCCGGTTAGGGTAGGATCCGCCTCACTCCTGGCGAGCCTGCCCTATTTGTGTTTACGGGAGGAACGTAGTGGTCAGTGGCCAGTGGCTGGTGGTCAGAACGAAGTTTCCTGCTGTCCATCGGCATGATCAGGTGCTCGCGGGAGGCCCGGCGTCTCGAACGAGCCCCACGTCACCGATTGCCGACAACTGCTTGCAAAAGGGTAGCTTACAGGTAAGTCCCGCAAAATCAAGTAGCTGGTCGGAATCTCGCAACCCTCATCAAATCAGCAACTTAGGTAGCTTCGTAAATGCCATGGAATCAATATCATGAGATAACTGCCTTTGTTTGCAATCCGGATTTTTGAAATTTTTTTCGGAGCTATTGCCATGAATCCTGCAATTTGCGAACACATCAAGATTGGCGGCGAGCGTTGCGGATCGCCCGCACGGCGCGGCCTGAAGTACTGCCATCATCATGCCGGGGTGCACTGGCTGGTGCCTAAGACGAACCTCCTGCTCAACATGACCTACCCGGCCGCCGAGCTCGACCCACTCTACCCGAATCAGTTGCCCTACCTCGAAGACATCGCGGCGCTCCAGATCGGCTACATGCAGTTCATGCGCACGGTCGTGGACAACCGCATCGATGTCCGCCGCGCGAAGCTTCTGCTGGAAGGGCTGAGAAGTGCCTCAGCCAATGTGCGGCACTCAGAAAGGCTCAAGGCGAAAGCGGCGGAGCTGGCGCTGCGTTATAAGAAGCCGCCAGCCCGCGTCAACGATGAAGCCGCGGACTCTTGCGGATGGCCGCCGGCGGCGAAAACGGCGCAGTGACAAATATAAGGAGCCGCAACGGCCCAGCGAAAGCTGCGCCCCTTCAAAGCCGCAACCGGCGCTGCCCGAGCTAGTCCTCTTCAAAGCCGTGGAGACGGCGGGTATTAGCAGCTGCCGGCGATAAGAAGATGGCCAGAATTGTCTAGCGAATCTCGATCACGCTGCCGCCCGCCGATTCCTGCACTTCCCGCGTGCGGTCGATCACCTGATGGGCAAACGCGTACATCGACTTGGCGTGTGGCGACTGGTCGCCTTCCATCACGATGGGATGGCCGCCGTCGCCGGCCTTGCGGATCTCGGGATCCAGCTCGATGGAGCCGAGGAACGGCACCCCGAACGCCTCGGCGGTGCGCTTGCCTCCGCCCTTGGAGAAGATGTCGATCTCGTGGTTGCAATGCGGGCACACGAAGTAGCTCATGTTCTCGACGATGCCCAGGATGTCTACCTTGACCTGCTTGAACATCTCGATGGCCTTGCGCGCGTCCTGCAGCGAGACGTCGCTGGGCGTGGTGACGACCACCGCGCCGGTCAGCGGCACGGTCTGCACCAGCGAGATCACCACGTCGCCCGTGCCTGGCGGCAGGTCGACGACGAGGTAGTCGAGTTGGCCCCACTCCACCTGGCTGAGGAACTGCCGGATGACGGAGTGCAGCATGGGCCCGCGCCATACCAGCGGCTTGTCGCCCGGCGAGAGGAAGCCGACGGAGATGACCTTCAGCCCGTAGCGTTCGGGCGGCAGCATGCGGTTATCGCCGACGATGTTGGGCGGTTCGGTCGAGCCAAGCATCAGGGGGACGTTGGGGCCATAGACATCGGCGTCGAGCAGGCCGACCTTGTTGCCCATGCGCGCCAGCGCGATGGCGAGATTGACGGCGAGCGTGGTTTTGCCGACCCCGCCCTTGCCCGAGCCGACGGCGATGATGCTGTTGACGCCGGTAAGCGGTTGCGGTTCAGCCGGCCCCTGGCCGTGCATATGCGAATGAGAGCTCACGTGGATTGTCCTGGTGCGCGTAGGATGTGGGGCGCAAACATCGATTATACGACGCGAGGATGGGACGGAACGGGCGCGGCTCCAGCCGCGCCGTCACCGGCTTTCAAGTCGAGGCTTCAGCCCCGGAGAAGCTTAAGCGGCCGCGAACCCGAAATCCTTCCGCGGCTGAAGCCGTGGCCGCGCCCGCGCAGCATGACGCAGCTAAAACTCCGCCCCTTCCTCCGCGCGAGATCTACATCTGCATTGCGGAAATCTGCTTCTAACCCAGCAGTCCTGCTGGTCAGTTTGCGCTTAGATTATGACGCGACTCCTGCTCATGCTTGTTCCGGCAAGCTCGCTGTGGACGTGGCTGCACCGGCTTGGCGGTCCCGGACTCATCCTCCTCGGCCTGGCCGACAACTCGGCGGTCCCGCTGCCGGGCAGCATGGACGTCTTCGTCATCCTGCTTTCGGCCCACCATCGCGCGTGGTGGCCGTACTACGCCTTCATGGCCGTGGTGGGATCGGTCATCGGAGGCTATCTGACTTACCGCCTGGCGGAAAAGGGCGGCGAGGAGATGCTGGAGAAGAAGGTTGGCAAGACGAAAGCCAACAAGGTCTATCGCCGCTTCAAGAAGCACGGCTTCGGGACTATCGTCCTGGGCGCGATTCTGCCGCCGCCATTTCCTGTAGTTCCCTTCCTCATCGCGGCGGGAGCGCTGCAGTATCCGAAGCGGAACTTCATCGCTGCGCTGGCGACGGGACGAGCGGTTCGCTATTTCGGCCTGGCGTATCTCGGGCACATCTACGGCAAGGAAATTGTCGGTTGGGGGGGCCGCTACTACAAGCCGATCTTCTGGTCGCTGATCGCGCTGGCAGTTCTCGGGGGCGTTGCCGCGCTCCTCTACTTCGCGTGGTACCGCCCGAAGCGACAGCGCGAAGAGCGGCAGCGCGACGAGAAAGTCGAGCCGTTCCCCGTGCCCTTCCACAAAGAGACCAGCGGCGGGCAAAGGCGGCGGGCGCATTGACCGTCGGCTCAGGCCGAGCCGATACGCCGTCTGCACGGCAGCATTGCAGTCGGCGTTTCGCTTTAGATGGCCGGTTACTTGCTCATCTGCTGCGCCAGATAGGCGCCGATGCCCATCTGCTTGATCGCGTTCAACTGTGCCTCCAGAAAGTCGGCGTGGCGCTCTTCGGCGTGCAGCAGGCCCTCGAAGAGGTCTTTCGTTCCCGCATCGCCCGCTTCAACGCAGATCCTGATCGCGTCGTTGTATTCGCGGATGGCGCCGGTCTCATCGGCAAGCCCGGCCTCGAACTGCTGCGGCACATCTTTGCCCAGCGTCGGCTTGATCGCCACATTCACTTCGGGCACCGAGTCGAAAAATACGATGCGCTCGATCAGCGCCTCGGCATGCTTCATCTCTTCGATGGCGCGCGCCTTGGTGAGGCCGGCCAGCCGCCCATAGCCCCAGTTTTCGCAGGTCTCGGCCTGCACCATGTATTGCACCACCGCGGTCATTTCGTCGTGCAGCGCCTGGTTCAGGCGCGCAATCACTTTCGGGTTTCCCTGCATGTAGAAGCTCCTCACTTCTACCATCGCAAGCGGGGGCCCGAAGCTCAACGAGACACGTCACAGATGTCAGTGATGTGGCCTTCGCGTTCAGCGTTATTTGACACGCAGCCGGAATCCCGAGTTGCGACGCTGTCATCCACAATAGGTGCAGGTAACGCCATCCTTAGTAAGGAGCAAATTATGGCAGTGGCAAAGACGTTCAAGATTGGCGGCGACATGGAAGTCAATCGCCTGGGATTTGGAGCCATGCGCATCACCGGGGCGGGCATCTGGGGTCCGCCCAAGAACCGGGACGAAGCCAAGCGCGTGTTGAAGCGGGCGCTCGAGCTGGGAGTCAACTTCATCGACACGGCCGACTCCTACGGGCCGGCCGTGAGCGAGCCGCTCATCGGCGAGACGCTGGCGCCGTTTCCCAAGGGCCTGGTGGTCGCGACCAAGGCCGGGCTTACTCGCCAGGGTCCCGACCTCTGGGAACCCGTCGGCCGTCCCGAGTACCTTAATCAACAGGTCGAGATGAGCCTGCGCTGGCTGCGCACCGACACCATCGCGCTCTGGCAATTGCATCGCTTCGATCCGCAGGTTCCGGTGGAAGACTCATTGGCGCCGATTGTGAAGCTGCAAAAAGAAGGAAAGATCCGGCACGTCGGACTCAGCGAAGTGAAGCCCAAAGAGATCGAGCGCGCGCGCAAGGTGATCGAGATTGTCAGCGTGCAGAACCAGTACAACCTGACCGACCGGCAGCATGAGGACGTGCTCGAATACTGCGAAAAGCATGGGCTGGCATTCATTCCGTGGTTCCCGGTGGCAGCGGGCAAGCTGGCGCAGCCGGGCGGCAAGCTGGACGCGATCGCCAGGCGGCACGGCGCAACCGTGGCGCAATTGTCGGTGGCATGGCTGCTGCATCGCAGTCCGGTGATGCTGCCGATCCCGGGCACTTCGTCGGTTGCTCACTTGGAAGAGAACATGAAGGCCGCGGAGATCAAGCTGTCGGGCAAAGAAATGGAGGAGATTGAAGCGGCGGCAACGTCGAAAGTCGCAGCTTGATTAGGTGCGAGGGTTGGGGGGATCGGGTAGTGCGTGGATCCTCCTCCTTTTCGAAACGATCGCCTTGACGGGCGCCAAAGCGCCGCACAGCCGACAGCTTGCTGAAAGGATCGGCGCAATCTTCGGTTGGGCAGTCCGGTTGGGCAGTCCGGTCGGGTAGTGCGGTCGGGCAGTCCGATCGGGTAGTGCGGTCGGTGGCCCGGTCGGGCAGTCGGGTCGGGTAGTGCGGTCGGGTAGTCCGGTCGAGTAGCCCGGTCGGGCAGTCCGGTCGGTAGTGCGGTCGGGTAGTGCGGGCCTTCAGGCCCGCGTTACGCGCGGCCTTAGAACCCGGCTTTAGCCGCTGGGGTACTCCGCGATTGCCGCCTGCGCCCGCGATTTCCCGATGGCCACCCTCAGGGCCATCGAAGATCTGCTGCGGGACGCGGCGCTGAAGCGCCGCACTACCCGAGCGAATCCCGCGCGATTCGGACGTGGAGGTTCACAATACCGAAGCCCGATTCCGCGCGACGCGGGCATGGAGGCCCGCACTGCCTGACCGATGCCGCTCTATGCGTACGCATCCCTCAGCTCGCGACTGCGGGCGTGGCCACGCGGCGCGGCAGCAGTTCGCCGATGCGCCGGATTTGCGCGCCCACGCCCCGCAGCTTCTCTTCGATGCGCTCGTAACCGCGGTCGATGTGGTAGACGCGGTCGATGATGGTCTCGCCTTCGGCCACCAGCGCGGCCAGCACCAGCGAGGCGGACGCGCGCAGATCGCTGGCCTGCACCGCCGCGCCGCTCAAGGGCGTGCGTCCTCGCACCACGGCGCGATTGCCTTCGATCTTCACGTTGGCGCCCATGCGCACCAGCTCCAGCGCATGCATGAAGCGGTTCTCGAAGATGTTTTCGGTAACGATGCTGGCGCCGTCGGCCTGCGTCGCGAGCGCCAGATATTGCGCCTGCATGTCAGTGGGAAAGCCGGGATACTCCTTGGTCGCGATGTCGGCGCAGCGCAGCGGCGCGTCGCCCATCACGCGAACGGATTCGCCGTTGGGGCGCACCGTGACGCCGCACTCTTGCAGCTTTTGCAGCAGCGCGTTCAGGTGCAGCGGCTCGCAGCCGGTGACCATGAGGTCGCCGCCGGTGAGCGCGCCGGCGATGACGAAGGTCCCTGCCTCGATGCGGTCGGGGATAATGCGATGACGCGCGCCGTGCAGCTTCTCGACGCCGCGAATGCGGACGGTGTGCGTGCCCGCACCTTCGATCTGCGCGCCCATCTTGCTGAGCAGCGCGGCCAGGTCGACGACTTCGGGCTCGCGCGCGCAGTTCTCCAGCACCGTCTCGCCGTCGGCCAGCGTGGCCGCCATCAGCAAGTCTTCGGTGCCGGTGACAGTGATCTTCTCGAACACGACGCGCGCGCCGCGCAGCCGCTCGGCACGAGCCTCAATGTAGCCGTGGTCCTGGACGATCTTCGCGCCCAGCTTCTCCAGTCCTTTCAGGTGCAGATCGATGGGACGCGCTCCGATGGCGCAGCCTCCGGGCAGCGAAACCCGCGCCCGGCCCATGCGCGCCACCAGCGGGCCAAGCACAAGCGTGGACGCGCGCATGGTCTTCACCAGTTCGTACGAAGCCTCGGGCGTCACGAGGTCGCGGCAGCAGATGGTGGTGCGATGGTGCGCGCGCCCGTAGCCGAGTTCGACTTCGGCGCCCATTGCGGCGAGCAGCCGCCGCTCGGTCTCGATGTCACGCACTTGCGGGATGTTTTCCAGCACGACGGGCTCATCGGTGAGCAGCGCCGCCGCCATCGCGGGCAGCGCGGCGTTCTTCGCGCCGCTGATGCGCACCGTACCCAGCAGCGGAGTTCCGCCGCGAACGACAAACTTGTCCATCGGAAAGAGTCCTGGTCCGATACTGCGAATGCTGCGAACGCCGAATCGAGGAATCACGGCGCTACCTCATTGTACGAAGAAATCCGGCCAGGAGTCGCTGCGGGGACGTCTACCACAGAGATGCGCGCAGCAGCCGCACGAAATGACGCGCGGAGTATACAGGAAAGGAGGCTGTGGAAAAGGGTAGAGCGGACCTTCAGGCCCGCGTCCGGCAGCCACATTTACCCGAGTCGACTTCAGTCGACGACAGACGGCGTGGCGCCGGGCTTAAAGCCCGGCTCGAAGTTCGCTTGGCACGCGGGACGCGGCGCTAAGCGCCGCTCTACCTTATTCGATTGGTATGCGTGACGCGGCGTTTTGAAGTCGCGTCCGACGGTAATAATCTGAGCGGCCTCCAGGCCCATGAGGTACATGCCAGCAAAATGCGAACAGCCGTAACTCTTGCGGACGCGAGCGAGGTACCCCAGCGGTTAAACCCGGTTTTGATGGTCCAGCATAACCGCGGGCCTGAAGGCCCCGCACTACCCGAGCAGCACATCAAATCGACTATCATTCGTATGCAAGTTTCACTGTGCTTACCGTTCTTATTGCGAGGAGTCCTAGTTAGTGTCATGCAGAAGCATAGAGCAGTTTTGGCGGCAGTTATGTTCGTCGGCTTGGCCACGCTGACCGTCGCGCAATCCGCCTTCGCGCAGGAACAGCGCACGACAGCTCCCACGCCCAACACTGTCTGGGTGGGCGCCGACGGCAAGTTCGAGACTGAGCCGGACACCGCGCTGGTGCAGTTCGATATCTCGGCGCAGGAGAACAAGCTGCAGGACGCGAACCAGAGGGCATCGCAGGCGGCCGAGCAGGTGCGCGAGCTGCTGCGCAAGAACGGCATCGATCCGCAACAGGCGCAGATCAGCCGCTTCGCCACGCAGCCCGTCTATGACTACACCAACGCCAAGCACAGGCTGGTGGGCTATCGCGTGGACGCCAACATCAGCGTCAAGGTGAAAGACTTCGCGAAAGTCGGCCCTATTGCCGAGGGCCTGGGAACCATGGACGTCACCAACACCTCGATTACATACATGCTGGAGAACATGGAAGGGGCGAAGATCAAAGCCGTTGAAGACGCGCTGCGCAAGGCACACAATGAGGCCAACGCCGTGGCGCAGTCCAGCGGACGCACGCTGGGGGAGTTGTCGTACGCTTCGGTGGACACCTACGAGCCGCAGCCGGTGCGGCCCATGATGGCGAAAGCGATGGTCGCGGGCGCGGAAGCTGCGCCGCCGCCTCCGACCGCCGAGTTCAGCGCCCAGAAGATCACGGTCACCGCGCACGTGAATGCGCTGTATAACCTGAAGTGAACGCCGTCCGACGGGAACTTTCTTTGCGCGCCGGCGTTTATGATTGCGAACAGCTTCGCCCGGAGGAATCGATGAGAGTCATTGCCGCTCCAATTGCCACGATCTTCAGTTTGAGCATACTGGCGGCTTCCGCTCCGGCGCAGACCAGCCAGGATGTGCCCCACCTCCAGCCGCGCAATGGCATCGTGAAAACGGAGGCCAAAGGCGACACGGATCCCGCGCCACCCATCACCGTGCCTTCCGGCACCAAGATACCTCTTACGCTGAAGCAGGGCGTGAACACCAAGAACGCGCGGCCGGGCGATCCCGTCTATGCGCAGACCGCCTTCCCCATCACGCGCGATAACCAGATCGTCATCCCTGCCGGAACGTTTGTGCAGGGCCAGGTCGATCGCGTGGTGCGCCCCGGCCACGTCAAAGGCCGCGCCGCGCTCCAGATGAGCTTCACTTCCATGATCTTCCCTAACGGATACACGATCCTGCTGCCGGGCGCGGTGCAGAACACTCCCGGCTCCGCTGAGAACACAGTGAACGGCAAAGAGGGCACCATCCAGGGTCCGGGCGGCAAGGGCAAGGACGTCGGTACAGTGGCGGCCACGACCGTCACCGGTGCGGGCATTGGCGCCATTGCCGATGGGGCCAAAGCGGCAGGCATCGGCGCCGGCGTGGGCGGAGTCTTGGGGCTGGCTACGGTGCTGCTGACGCGCGGTCCCGAGGTCGATCTGGGCACCGGGTCCTCGCTCGAGATGGTGCTGGAGAACAGTATTCAACTCGACCCCGCGAAGATGCATAAGCCGGCGAGCAGCTACTAGAAAGCAGTGGCTAGTGGGCAGTGGCTAGTGGGCAGTGGCTAGTGGGCAGTGGCTAGTGGCTAATGGTCCAGTGGTCAGCAGTCAGAGATCAGCCAACAATCCAGCCGCGCAGCGGCGGGATGATATTAGCCCGGTGCGTAAGCGCCGGGTCAATGCGTGAAAACAAGTTGAGCCGCGGCAGTGGCGACACTCAGGGGCGACTGCTGACTGCATCCCATGTGCGAAATCGTTGAAGCCACGGGCCCCGAAGAGATCGAGCAGGTGCGCAACCTGTTCACCGAGTATCGTGCGCAACTGCCGGTGGACTACTGTTCGCGCGGTTTTGATGCTGAGATCGCCGGGCTGCCTGGGTTGTATGCTCCGCCGAAGGGCGAGCTCTTGCTGGCGAAGGTGGTGGGCCAGCCGGTGGGATGCGTCGGCTTGCGGCCGTTTCCGCTCGCCAAGGTCTGCGAGATGAAGCGGCTGTACGTGCGTCCCGGATTTCGCGGCGGCAAAGTGGGACGCGCGCTGGTCGATCGCGTCATGAAGGATGCCGCGCGCCTTGGCTACCGCTCGATGCGGCTCGATACGCATCCTCCCTCGATGGGCGCGGCAGTTGCGATGTATCGCAAACTGGGATTCCGCGAGGTCAGCCCCGAACCGCTGCAACCGACCGAAGGGCTCATTTACATGGAGCGGACGTTGTAAGCAGTGGCCAGTGCCTTCCGATTTCCCTTGCCAGCGTTCCTCGGCAATGGTTACTATGCAGTCAACCCCAATGGCCACCCGTTCCCAGGAAGTGAAGACTCCATGAATATCGGCGAGACCATCCGTAATTTCCGCCTGCAAAAAGGCATGTCGCAGGGCGACATCGAGAAGCGCACCGGACTGCTGCGCTGCTACCTGTCTCGCGTGGAGAACGGGCACACGGTGCCGTCGCTGGAAACGTTGGCCAGGATTGCGGCCGCCATGGACCTGCCGCTGGCGCGCTTCTTCCACGAGGCACCGCCCGACAACGGCGCCAAACCCGTTCCGCAACTCGCCGAAGACGAGGTGCGCTTCCTCACGCAGATTCGCCGCTACTCACCAGGCTTGAACGAGAGCGATCGCAAGCTGGTGCTGGCGATGGTGAAGAAGATGGCCGCCAGCGCGGGGCGGTAGAACCCGGTTCACCACAAGTCTACGATGTGTTTATCTCCCGCTCGTGACCGAGAGCCGCACGACTCCATCCGTTCCCTTACCGTGGACACATTGGGATCCCGCCGAGGGACGGGTGAGGGTACGGCTCGAGCCTATCGCAATTCGGGCAGTGAAAAATAAGGGCACTTGACACCAGCATGGTGAGGTATTTGTATTCGCCCTTTCTGCCCTTCGTAACCGAGCCGCACTCGTAGCAGCGCGAAGTAGCAATGACGGTATTGTCTGTAATCTTGATGTCAGAGATTTCAGGTACGAAAAAAACGTTTATCGCGGGTGCCTCTTTTCTGTTCAACTGGTTTGTACCTCTCAACTGTTTGGTCTGTATCTCCCTCAGAATCTCGCAAATACTTCAAAAACTCCGCGTCTCTGTGGTGAACCCTTACGCGGCCTTGCCGACCTCGCTGAGCGCGAGCACGGCCAACTCCAGGCGGTCGCGCGAGCCGGTCTTCGAGAAGATGCTTTGCAGGTGCCGCTTCACGGTGTTCTCGCTGATCTTGAGGTCGCCGGCGATATCGCGATTGCGCATGCCCCGCGCCACCATGTAGGAGATTTGCCGTTCGCGCTCCGACAGGCGGTCCATCGAAGTGGGCGCCGATTTCTGGTGCGAGACCATGGCGTCGAGCACACTGCGTGCAATCTCGTCGGAGAAGGCCAGCTCGCCCTCGGCAACCGCGCGAATGGCGGCGAAGAGCTTCTCCGGGCGATCGGCCTTCAGCACCAGTCCGCGGGCGCCCAGGCGCACCACCTGTACGTAATCGTTCTGGCTCTCGGAGCCGGTCAAGACAACCGATGCGACGCGGTTCCCGGCGCGCTCCAGGGTGCGCAGCACTTCAAAGCCGTCACCGCCCGGCATGGCGAGGTCGAGCACCAGCACCTGCGGCGCATGGCGCTGCACCAACTGCACGGCTTCTTCGCCGTTGGCGGCGGCGCCCACAACTTCGAAGTCGGGCTGCGATTGCAGCAGCGCGGTGAGCGACTCGCGCAGCACGGCGTGGTCGTCGGCAATCACGATCGGAATGGAATTCTCGGCCATTCGCTGAAGTTAGATGCGGAAGAGAGCGGCTGGTGATGGGTTATGCTGGAAGAGTCAGCCCCCAGGTTCAAGCGCTACCGGCGATGCCGAGCTTATCTGACGGATTTGGCGAGACTTACTGCGCGGCAGGCGCGACGGGACGGCGTATAGAAAGGCGATCATGGCGAAGATTCAGCGTGCAATTTTAAGCGTTACCGACAAAACCGGGCTGGTGGAATTCGCCCGGCGGCTGGCGGCGATGGGCGTCGAGCTGGTATCGACCGGCGGCACCGCCAGGCTGCTGCGCGACTCCGGCATCGCGGTGCAGGACATCTCCGAGCTCACCGGCTTTCCCGAGATGCTGGACGGGCGCGTGAAGACGCTGCATCCCAAGGTGCACGGCGGCATTCTGCACATGCGCGGCAAGCAGGAGCATCGCGCCGCCGTCGCCGAACACGGCATTCAGCCCATCGACATGGTGGTGGTAAACCTGTACGCCTTCGAGAAGACGGCGGCTAGGCCGGACGCACAGTTCGAGGACGTCATCGAGAACATCGATATTGGCGGCCCGTCGATGGTGCGGTCGGCGGCGAAGAACTTTCAGGATGTGGCGATCGTTACGTCGCCGGCGGATTATGACGCGATCGCGCAGGAGATGGAGACGAGCGGCGGTGGGCTGTCGTTGGCGACCAAGTGGCGGCTGGCCCAGAGGGCATTCGCGACGACTGCGGCGTACGATTCGGCGATTGCTTCGACGCTGGAGCGAATCGCTGCGCCGGAGAGCGACAAGTTCGACATGAGCTCCGGCGAAGGTTTCCCGCAGACACTTCGGCTCAGCTTCCAGAAAACGTTCGACTTGCGATACGGCGAAAATCCCCACCAGAAAGCCGCGCTGTATTCCGACGGCTCGGGCAAGGGAGTTGCGAATGGCAAGCAGCTCCAGGGCAAGGAGCTCAGCTTCAACAACATCGTCGATTTGCAGGCGGCGTGGGACCTGGCGCAGGAGTTCGAGGAAACGGTGTGCGCGATCATCAAGCACACGAACCCGTGTGGGACGGCGGCCGCGACGACGCTGGTGGAGGCTTACAAGCGCGCTCTGGAGTGCGATCCGGTGTCGGCCTTCGGCGGGGTGATCGGCGTGAATCGCACGATCGACGCAGCGACTGCAACCGAAATGGCGAAGCTGTTTGTGGAGGCAATTGCCGCGCCGGGATTCGACGACGACGCGAGACAAATCTTTGCGGGCAAGAAGAATTTGCGCCTGGTAGAAGTTGTTCCCGGTGAGCAGAAGTGGGTGCTGAAGAACGTCTCCGGCGGCGTGCTCTTGCAGGACAACGACGTGCGCCCGCTCACTGAGGCCGACCTCAAAGTGGTGAGCGACCGCAAGCCCACCGAGCAGGAGATGCGCGATCTGCTGTTCGCGTGGAAGGTGTGCAAGCACGTGAAGTCGAACGCGATCCTCTACGCGCGCAACGGCCAGACCACCGGCGTAGGCGCGGGCCAGATGAGCCGCGTGGATTCGGCAAAGATCGGCGCGATGAAGTCGGTGCTGGGAATCAAAGGGTCGGTGGCCGCGTCGGACGCGTTCTTTCCCTTCCCCGACGGCGTCGAGGAGATCGCCAAGGCCGGTGCGACGGCCATCATTCAGCCGGGCGGATCGGTGCGCGATCAGGAGGTGATTGACGCGGCCAACAAGCTGGAGCTGGCCATGGTGATGACCGGGGTAAGGCACTTTCGGCACTAGGTAGAGCCGAACCCACTCATCCCAAAGGATGGGATGAGTGGGGCGCCCGGCCGGCAGGCCCGAAGATATGATTAGAACGTCGGAGCTGCGGGTATGAGCAATTCACCGGATCCAATCTGGAAGACGCGACTGGTCGAGGGCGGCTTTCCCGACCGGATGTTTGATATCGAGTTCTGGCAGGAACAGGGCGATGAAGCCATTTTCGCCGCGGCATGGGAAATGGTGGAATTAGCAGAGGAAGTCAGACATGGCCGAAAACCCACACTACAGAGAACTGCTACAAGCCTTAAACGAATTTGAGGTGCGGTATTTGATCGTGGGAGGCTACGCGATCATGAAGTACACTGAGCCGCACTACACCAAGGATCTCGACCTGTGGGTGGAAAACTCAGCCGAGAATTCACAGCGACTGTTCGAAGCTCTTAAGAGGTTCGGCGCCCCGTTAGATTCCGATCACATCACCCCGCGAACATTCACGCAAGGCGACCTGGTTTATCAGATCGGCATCGCGCCGGTTCGGGTCGATATTCTCACGCGGATCACAGGCGTCGAGTTCCCCAATGCGTGGGAAAACAAAGTGAGCGGAAGCGTTTTTGGCGTTGCGGTGCAGTTCATCTCGCTGGAGCATTTGATGACGAACAAGCGAGCGACCGGCCGCAGCAGCGACCTGGAGCAATTGGAACATCTTTCCAGGAAGAGAAAACCTTAACAAGGTGCTGAAACGTCAGCCTGGGGACGCGCTGGAACGAGCCTTCAGGTCGAACCCACTCATCCCAAAGGATGGGATGAGTGGGGCACCCGGCACCCGGATGAAAGCCCGCCTCGCCGAATGAAAAGAGTGGTAGAGCTGGCCTGTAGGCCAGCGTCCCAGCCGATCAACAAGAAAGGGGCGCCGAAGCGTCGCTCTGCTTTCCTACCGCTCGCGAATCTTCGACAGCAAGCGCAGAATCTCGAAGTACAGCCACACCAGCGTGATCATCAGCGCGAAGGCGCTGTACCACTCCATGTACTTGGGCGCGCCGAGGCGGGCGCCGTTCTCGATCAGGTCGAAGTCGAGTACCAGGTTGAGCGCGGCGATGGCCACGACCACAACGCTGAAGCCGATGCCGATCGGCGTCGCGCCGTTGATGCTGGTGAAATGGATGCCGAAGAAGCCCAGGATAAATTGCAGGAAGTAGAACACCGCGATGCCGCCCGTCGCAGCGACAATGCCGAGGCGCAGCTTGTCGGTGACTTTGATGAGACCGGAGCGATAGGCCAGCAGCATGGCGATCAGCACACCCAGCGTCAGCCCGACCGCCTGAATGGCGATGCCGTGGAAGCGCATCTCCAGCATGGCCGAGACGCCGCCCAGCACCAGGCCTTCCAGCAGCGCGTAAATCGGCGCCGTGACCGCTGACCATTCCTTCTTGAAGATGGTTACCATGGCGACGATGAAGCCGCCAATGCCGCCGACGATCATGGGCAGCCCGACCGACTGCATGGCCTGTTCGGGAGGTGCGCCGAAGAAGCGGTTCCAGGTCCACGCCGCGGTGGCCACGCACAGGATGACCAGGATGCCGGTCTTGTTGACCGCACCCGAAATGGTCATGGCGTCGCCGCCGTAGGCGATGCCCTCGCCACGGAAGGTATCGCCGGTGAGGGCAGGGTTCGACGTTCGCATCAGTTGCGGCATAGTTCTCCTTGCTTCGATAGCTTACCTGTTAGACGTAGCAGAGTGCCAGTCGGACGCGGAGGATGCTGTTCGCCTTTCGCTCTTCGCGTTTCGCCGGACCAGGCGGTAGAGCAGGCCTTCAGACCTGCGTCCTAGCGCCCCCACGCACTTGTGGAGGGATCCACTGCGTAGCAGTGGATCCCTCCACCTCGAGAAATGGGCGGGGCTCAACGCGGCGCTAAAGCGCCGCTCTACCTAGAACAACGTTTCCTGCCCGCTTCTATCCACCCGCGGCCGGGGCACCTTGAAGTGCTCATAGGCCAGATGAGTCGCGACGCGGCCGCGCGGCGTGCGGTCGAGGAAGCCGATCTGCATCAGGAACGGCTCGTAAATCTCTTCGATCGCGTCCGGTTCCTCTGCGAGCGACGCGGCGAGCGTGTTTAGTCCAACCGGGCCGCCTTGATATTTCTCGATGATCGTCAGCAGCAGCTTGCGGTCGATCTCGTCGAAGCCGTAGCGGTCGACTTCGAGCATCTCCAGCGCGGCCTGCGCGGTGGGCTTGTCGATCTTGCCGCTGCCCTTCACCTGGGCGTAGTCGCGGACGCGCCGCAGCAGGCGATTGGCGATGCGCGGCGTGCCGCGGCAGCGTGTGGCGATTTCTACCGCGCCGGCCTCGTCGATCTCGACGCCGAGGATTTCCGCCGAGCGTTCGAGGATAACCTTCAAGTCGTCGTGGGTGTAGAACTCCAGCCGCAGCACGATGCCGAAGCGCGAGCGTAGCGGCGCCGACAGCAGACCGGCGCGCGTGGTGGCGCCGATGAAGGTGAACGGCTTCACCTCGATGGTGTGGGTGCGCGCCGACGGTCCCTGCCCGATGATGATGTCGAGCTTGTAGTCCTCCAGCGCGGAGTAGAGCAACTCTTCCAGCGCCGGTTGCAGACGGTGGACCTCGTCGATGAAGAGCACCTGGCGCTCGCGCAGATTGGTGAGGATGGCGGTCAGGTCGCCTTTGATTTGCAGCGTGGGGCCGGAGGTCTGCTGGAAGGCTGCGCCCAGTTCGTTGGCGATGATGTTGGCCAGGGTCGTCTTGCCGAGGCCGGGCGGACCGTAGAGCAGCACGTGGTCGAGTGCCTCGCCACGGGATTTGGCGGCCTGGATGGCGACGTCCAGATTGTCTTTGACCTTCTGCTGGCCGATGAATTCGCGCAGCCGCTGCGGACGGAGCTTGAGCTCGAACGACGAGTCGTCGTCCAGCGGAACGGCCGAGACGATGCGATCAGGGTTTTCGTGGGATGAGGGCACGCAGGGCGATAGTAAAGCGAAGCGGGGAGGCAATCAACTGCGACGCCAAAGGAATCTCGTATCCGGCACGCAAGAATCAGCCGCGCAGCGGCGCAATGACTTTAGGCGGGGGAGGGCTCCCGCTTCGGTGCACAAAAGGAAAGAAGCCGTGGCAGCGGCGGCACCTCCTCAAGGCCGGTGTCGCCGCTCTGCGGCTCAGGCCATTTTCACATCGCAGCGGGGGCTTACGCCCCCGCCTAGATTCATCCCGCCGCGCTGCGGCTGGGTTTGTGCGGATTCAACCGTTACTGACTGCTGACCGCTGATTGCTGAGTGCTTCCCTCACAATGACCGCAGGAAGTTCAGCAGGTCCTGCTGATCGGACGACGACAGGTGGCTGTAATTGCTGACCACGCTGTTGGCTTCCGACGCCGAATACTGGTGATTGCCGCTGCTGGCATGCGCCTGGATGGTCTGCACCAGATCGCTCGTCCTCCCATCGTGCAGGAAGAAGATGCGCTGGCCCAGGCCCCACAGGGGCGCGGTGCGAAATTCGTCGCCGCCGGCCACGCCCTGGCTGATGTTGTCTGCCAGGCCCGGCCCCATGTGATGCAGCAACAGGTCGGAGTAGAGATTGGCCTGCACGTTGCTCAGCGCAGCCATGGATGACGACCCCGTGGTGAACGATGGCGTGTGACACAGCGCGCAGCCGATCTGGGTGAAGAACTGCTTGCCACGTTGCGTCGATGGCGAACCCGGGCCGGGCTGCGGCTGGTCCAGCATCCTCATGAACATCGCGAAGCGCACGATGTCGCTGGGCAATTGCGTGCCGTCCAGATCGAAGTTGGTGCTGTCCTCGGGTGTTGGGTTGAACTGGCAGCTTGGCGTCTGGTCGCGCTCGGTGGAAAACATCTCGTTGGTAACGCCGACTTCCACATTGTAGGCCTCGCCGGCAAACACCTGCGTCGACTTGTTCTGCGCCTTCCAGCCGAAGCGCGTAATGGTACCGTCATTGCCGCTGGTATTGGGCCGGCCGGCGATGCCGAGCGCGCGCTTCTGCTGAAGATTGCTGTTCATGTTGGCGAGGATGGAGCCGTCCGAAATCTCTTCGATCAGGCCGTCGCCGAACACCGGCGTGGGTATGCGCAGGCTCAGGTCGTTCTCCCGCGCGGCCTGGGCAAAGTTGTCCTGCTGAATATTGCAGCCCGGCGCGTCACTGCGGCCGGTGATGGTGAACAGGGCATGCACGCCGCCATCGACATGCTGAAGGTCAAGCGTATAGGGGAAGCGTGCCTCGCGCACCGGGCCGTTCAGCGTGATGAATGCCGGCAAGCGGTTGGTCCCTCCCTGGTCGGTAGCGTCTGCGACTTGCGGATTGGTGGATGGACTGGTGCCGCCAATGGAGGGCTGGGAGTGACATTGCGCGCAACCCTCAGCATTGAATCTGGGACCCAGGCCGGCGCCGGTATCCGGGACGGTGCCGGTCACCGAATCGATCTCTGCGAAATTCGTGAGGCCGGCGTTGAAGAACGCCAACTGGTTGGCAGTGAGGCCGGCAATGGGGCTGCCTGCTCCGGGCGGGCCGCCACGCACACCGGGATCGGATGCGCGATTGTTGCTCGGCGCGCCCTCCAGTCCTCCGGCCGCCATGAAGACCAAAGCGCTGAACAGAAGTGCGGCGAAGAAAGTGCCTTGAGGAAAACGCTGAAGGACGGGGGCAAGTATGGTGCGGATTCTCACAAACACGGGCATCTCCTGCGACTCCTGAGGAGCCATGCTGTTGCCGAAAAATCGGCGGTTCGTTTGTCCTTGCCCGCAAAGCGGACGACTACATTACGTGAAGTGACAACGAAACGACGCGGTTCTGACAAGCCTGTTGAAGAAGTCTGACTTGTCAGGCAGGTGCGGAGAACCCGGCAACAGGTCCGAAAGCGTATGGGTTTCCGCGATAGATTGGGTTCACTTTAGCAGAGCTGCTTAATGCGTCAAGACAAATCCGAAGGGAGGCGAAAAGCGGTTGCGTTTTTGGCAAGGCGCGCGCGGTCGCGGCTATTTTTTCTCGGCGCTGGGTGGCAGCAGGCCGTTCAGGCGGAGATACATGGCGGCCGCGCTGTAGTGGTCGGCCCAGCCGGCCACCAGACGCACCAGCAGTGCGGCGCGGGTACTGGTCTGCCCACCCGACAACGTCACCTTTTCGCCCAGATTGCTGTCATCGGCCTTGCTCAACACCTGGTTGCAATAGGTGAAGGAGTCTTTCACCGCGGCCGCCAGCTTATCTTTCGGGTCGCTTTCGCTCAGCTTGCTTTCCTGCGGCTGCTGTCCGGCGATGAACGCGCACAGGCCATTGTTCGCTTCCGCCACATGAGTCATCAGGTGTGCGAAGGTCATCTGTTCCGGCGTTGGCCGATAGCCGTATTTGTCGGCGGGCATCTTATCGGCAGCGCCGATCAGGTTCTTGGCATAGCGGTCGTACATCTGGCGCACGGCGCTGACCACGGGATCGCTCGCGGCGGGCGCGGCCTCTTTAGCTTGCTGTGCGAAGGCAGGCGTAACGGCAACAAGTAGAAGCGCGCCGATGCGGAGGTGCTTCATGGCCCACCCCAGTTCGAGATGAGGAGAGCATACGCCAAAGGCGGGGGCTTCGCCGAAGATTCGCATAAGGGGCACCGGACGCGGGATGCGCTAGGCGCCGGCTTCAGAAATCGTGGTGCTGTGGGTATCGGTACTGCCGTAGGCGACTGCACCTTCAGGCAAGCTCTTCGGGGGCGCGGGAGTGGGGGCAGGTTCCTGGACAGGCGCCGGGGCCTGAGCCTTGGGGTCCAGGGCCTTTTGCTTCTCTTCCAATTCAATCTTGAGCAGTTCGCTCTGTACCTGCCGCCGCAGGTCATCGCGCATCATGCGGAACTGCGCCATAAATTTCGCGACCTGGCGGAGCACTTCGGGAAGCTTCTTGGGGCCGAAGATCACCAGGGCAAGCACAACGATGAAGAGAATATCGGGCATAGCAGATCAACCTACCGACCAGAGCTGCGGTAGAGGCGGCCAGTTACGGCTTCTTCTCACCCTCAGGCGGCGTGGCCGCGTCCTTAGGGTTCATCGACTCTTTGAAACTGCGGATGCCTTCGCCCAGGCCTTTGCCGAGTTCCGGCAGCTTTTTGGGGCCGAACACCAGCAAAGCGATAAAAAGGATGATGAGCAGGTGCATCGGCTGAAACAGGTTGTCAAGCATAGTGGCTCCTAAGTAAAGGATAACGCAGTTTCGCGGTAATGGCGCAGTAATCCGAACGACCCGAATGCAACTAGTGTGTTACGGACAAGTCACTGAAATTTGAGATTGTTACGGGATCCACTGCGGCCCCGCCGCGGCGCTTCACCATTCCTGGCTAAAGCTATCCTCTTCGCCGGTGTGCAAGTCAATCCAACGCCAACGGATTGGCGTATATTGTTTGACGCGCTATCGCCGCGAGGAGGTCTTTTGATGCCCCGTCATCCCATCCTGAAGTCGACCGTACTGTTGATCATCCTGGTGGCGAGCGCGCGGGTATTTGGGCAATCGGGGGTTGCGCAACCGGCCGCGACAGCGCAAGTCCCACAACCAGCGGCGTTGCATTGGCACGAGTGGTCCGATCAGGTTTTTTCCGAGGCAAAGCGCGATCACAAGTTCGTGCTGCTCGACCTGGAAGCCGTGTGGTGCCACTGGTGCCATGTGATGGATGCCGAGACGTACCAGGACCCAGCGGTGATGTCTCTGCTCAATGCCAAGTACCTGCTGGTGAAGGTCGACCAGGACTCGCGCCCCGACCTGTCGAACCGTTACGAAGATTATGGCTGGCCGGCGACCGTTGTGTTCGACGGCACTGGGCAGGAGATCGTGAAGCGCCAGGGATACATCGATCCCAAAGAGATGCGGGCGATGCTACAGGCCATCATCGACGATCCCACGCCGGGGCCGTCGGTGACCAGCGTGCCGCAGGCGAAGCTGGCAGCCGCGAAGAGCTCGCAGTTCTCGCCCGAGTTGCTGGAGGAGCTGCACAAAAACTACAACGCGCAATATGACACGGCGGCGGCCGGATGGGGCTTCGGCCACAAGTATCTCGACGGCGACTCGGTTGAGTACGCGATGTACCGGGCGGCGCACGGCGACAAGCAGGCCGAGCAGCGCGCCCGCGACACCCTGCGCCAGGAGTTGAAGCTGATCGATCCGGTTTGGGGTGGCGCGTATCAGTACTCGGTGGGCGGCAACTGGGATGAGCCCCACTTCGAAAAGCTCATCGGAGTGCAGGCGCAGGTGATCCGCATTTACTCGGCGGCCTATGAACAATGGAAGGACCCGGCATACCTGAAAGCCGCGCAGAGTGTACACACGTACGTGAAGAATTTTCTGATGTCGCCCGAGGGCGTTTTCTATGTGAGCCAGGATGCGGACGTCATCGAAGGCCAGCACAGTGCCGAGTACTTTGCGTCGAACGATGCCGGGCGGCGGAAGCAGGGGATTCCGCGGGTGGACAAGCACATCTACGCGCGCGAAAACGGCTGGATGATCGCGGCGCTGTGCGAGCTGTACAAGGCGGGCGGCGATCCCGCAACGCTGGCGGAGGCCAAACGCGCGGCGCAGTGGGTGGTGGAGAACCGCGCGCTGCCGCATGGCGGCTTCCGTCACGACGAGAAGGACGTCGCCGGGCCCTACCTGGGCGATACGCTGGCGATGGGCCAGGGCTTCTTCGCGCTGTACAAGGCCACGCAGGACGCGGCGTATTTGCAGCAGGCCCAGGATGCGCTGGGCTTCATCAACTTCTACATGACGGCGGACGACGTGCCGGGATATCTGACGTCGAAGACACCTACCGACCACTCCTACACACCGCATCCCGAGCGCGACGAGAATGTGCAAATCGTGCGGCTGGCGACGGAGATGTACGAGGTCAGCGGCAGTCCCGCGGACGATCAGATGGCCGAGTACGCTATGCGCTACCTGGCGGCGAAAGAAGTTGCGTTGCGGCCCATGGCCGGCGGAGTGCTCCAGGCGCAGGCCGAGTTCAGCGGCCGCAAGCCGGCGGCGGCGCCCAGCGCAAGCTCGGCTGCGCGCTAGGGCTGCACGTCGCAACGGCGTGATTAACCACAGAGACACAGAGTTTCTGAATAACTTACTTCTTCTTTTGGCAAGAGGCTTTCGCCAAGATTCTGAAATGAAAACCAGGAACCTCCGTGTCTTTGTGTCTCTGTGGTTAATTGCCTTCCGACATCGAGTATGATTGCTCGCAGGCCGCCAGGAGAACATCCTCGAAGTTGTCCGCCGCCAACACTCCCGCCGCGCAGCCGGATAGCGCTTCCCTGCCACGCTCCACCCGTAAGAACTCAGCCAAGCTCAGGTTGTGGCCGCTCGTCATCGCCACGTTCTTCATGGTGTCGGGCGGCACCTATGGCACGGAAGATGTCGTGAGCGGCGCCGGATATGCCGGGGCGATTTTCCTCCTGTTGCTGACGCCGCTGCTGTGGAGCCTGCCGACGGCGCTCATGATCGGCGAGCTCTCCAGCGCCTTGCCGCAAGAGGGCGGTTTCTACGTCTGGGTGCGGCGCGCCATGGGCGACTGCTGGGGCTTCCAGGAGGCATGGCTGTCGCTCATGGCCAGCGTCTTCGACATGGCCATTTATCCCAGCCTGTTCGTGCTTTACCTGGCGCGGCTGGCGCCATGGTTCGGCGTGGGCTATCGCGGCGTGCTGGTGGGAGTGCTGGTGGTGGGCGCATGCGCGGCACTCAACATCGCGGGCATTGAAGTCGTCGCGATCACTTCGATATGGCTGTTCTTTCTGCTCTCCGCTCCCTTCGCTGTGATTGTGGTGCTCGCCCCGTTTAAGCACGGAGCATTAGGGCATATCGTCCCCCAGCCCACCGCTTCGCATGTGGGCATCATCGGCGGGCTTCTCGTCGCCATGTGGAATTACATGGGGTGGGACAACGCCTCGACCATCGCGGGCGAAGTCGAGCGGCCGCAGCGAAACTACCCGCGCGCGATGTTGGCGGCGGTGGCGCTGGTCGCCGTCTCGTACATTCTTCCGGTCGCAGCGATCTGGGTCACGCGACTCAGCCCGTCGGCATGGGAGACCGGTTCGTGGGCAGACATCGCGGGCCTGGTGGGCGGACCGCTGTTGCGGGTTGGCCTGGTGCTGGGCGGCATGATAAGCGCCTTCGGCATGTTCAATGCGCTGGTGATGAGCTACTCACGTCTGCCGTATGCGATGGCGCAGGACGGCCTGCTGCCGAAGGTGTTCGCGCGCGTGAATCGGCATAATGCGCCGTGGGTTTCCATCGTGACGCTGGCAACCGGATGGGCGCTGTGCCTCGGGCTGGGCTTCGAGCGGCTGGTCACGCTAGACATTCTCATCTATGGTGCAAGCCTGTTGCTGGAGTTCGTGGCGTTGGTCGTGCTGCGCATCAATGAACCCGAATTGTCGCGGCCATTCAAAGTGCCGGGCGGATTGTGGGGAGCCGTCGCCGTCGGCGTACTGCCTGTGTCGCTGCTCGCCTTCTCCATCGCTCACAGCGATCAGGAACGGATTTTCGGGATGAATGCCCTCATCTTCGGAGTGTTCATTCTCCTGGCCGGCTTCGCTGCCTATGCGCTGGATCTGGTCTTGCGACGCTGGCGCTCGGTCCGATAGCTTCGCAGGCCCACTCATTCGAAAATCGCGAAGGAGCGGGGCACCCGCACGCCTTGCAAGGAACTGAGCACCGTTGTATGGAACTGCCCCAGGTAGCATGCCCACGCGGCTTCGCCGAAGAAGATGGTGGCCAGCGCGCTGGTGCCGAGGAAGACACCGAACGGAAGCTCGCGTTGCAGAAACGCTGGCGCGGCAGATTCTGTAGCGGCATCGCCAGGCTCGCCCTGCGCGCTTGCCGAATCGGTCGCCGATCCAACGCGCGGGCGAATCGTCTCGTACGCCAGCAACCCGATGACGTAGATCAGCGTCAGGATGGGGCCGCAGAAGATCACCACCAGGTTCAGCTTCAGGCCGAGAAAGGCGCCGGTCATCGCGATCAGCGCGATATCTCCGAAGCCCAGGCCGTGCCGCTTGCGTACCAGGTAGTAAAGCGCCCAGGCCACATAGAAGAACGCTGCGCCCACCAGCGCGCCGAGCGTGGAATCCAGCAGTGACAGCGCGCGAACGCTTACGACATGTTTGTGAAAGGCGGCCAGCAGCAGCCATGTACCGCCCGCATCGCCCGGTGCCACCCACGCGAACGCCAGCCCAAGCACGATTCCCGGATAGGTGAATTCGTGCGGCAGCAGCCCGGTTTCGGCGTCCATAAAGATGAGGCCGATCAGCAGAAAGCCGAGGACGCAGAACTTCAGCGTCGTCCAGGAAGGGCCGAACCAGAGATAGCAGGCGGCGAAGATAACGCCGGTCAACAGTTCGACGACGGGATAGCGCAACGAAATGGGCGAGCCGCAATCGCGGCAGCGGCCGCGCAGCAGCAGAAAACTCAGCACGGGAAGGTTGTGCCACCAGCGAATTGGCGCGCCGCAAGTGCGGCAATGCGATCGCGGGCGCACGACGGACTCGTCGCGAGGAATGCGCGCGATGCAGACGTTGAGGAAGCTGCCGAAGACCAGTCCGGCGACAAAGAGCGCGCACTCGAAGAAGCGGTCCAAGAGAGTGGATGGAAACGAGAATAGTGTAAATGGCGGAGGGCTTCGGGATCGGTCATCCGCTGTCAGCAATCAGAAACGCGTGGCGGATCTGGCGCATCTCGGCACGCGCGTCCGGCCTCACGGTTTCTCAAACGACAGCAGGTCGCCACTCAACAGCGCGTCACATGCCTGGTTGGGCGGCATTTCGCCCATCCAGTTCATACGCGCACGATTGACCAGGCGTGCTTCGGGCGGCAGCTTTTGCCATCCGGTACCGTTCTCCCGGCGGACGGGAACCCCGAAGCAGGCGACATTCGCGTCGATGGCCTGCTCCTTCCACTCGAACAGAGCGGCCTCGAGATCGTCGGAGAGCGATTCGTTGGGCCGCAGGCACAGGATCCACTCGTGCTCCGCGTCCATGACGTATGCGCCCGGAGTTACGCCGGGGATGGCCTTCTTGAAATGGGCGCCGTGTTCGCGCGCGATCCGTTCCGTGTCGTCTTCGGAATCTTCGTCGATGATCAACACTTCATCGCAGGGGCGCAGCGAGTCGAGCGCGCGGCCCAGGCGGAGAGCATCATTACGAGTATGGAGCAAAGCGGTGAATTTCGGCATGGGAAGGGCGCGCTCTCGAGCTGCGCTGCAGCCGGACCGCTATTGAGATGAGATGCAAAAGGCGCAGCTCACGTTAGAGCTGCGCCCTCGAACCACGAACAATTCTTACGAGAGCGGTGTTCGGCCCGCGTCCCGGCTGTTGCTGTTCTGCGGCATCACCACCAGCGTGTTAATGGTCTGGAAGTTCAGCACCGCCTCGGCGCCCAGCTTGATCTGCTCGCCCTTCTTGGCGGCGGCAACGCCGGTGCCCGCGCCTGCGCCGCCAGCCGCGCCGATGGCGGCGCCCTTACCTCCGCCAATGAGTCCGCCCAGGACGGCGCCGGCGACGGTGCCTACACCTACCTTGGTCGCGGTGTTCTTACCTTCACCTTTGCCCGAACGCGACCACTGGTTGGTTTGCAGGTTATAGGTCTTGCCATTCATGGTGAGCGAAGTAAGCTCCAGTGTGAGCAGGGACTGGCCTGCGAAGCGACCGGCGCTCTGCACATTGACCACGCGGCCCACCACGTCGGCACCCGAGGGAATAACAGTCTCGCCGTCAATCACGATAGGTGCGCTGAGCGAGCCATGGAAGGTATCGCCCACCTGGTTGCGCTCGGAGTCCAGCGGGTCGTTCAGCCGCACCGAAAGCTGGGTTCCCGCGGGAACGGTGACCTTCTGCGGCGGAGGAGGCGGAGGAGGCGGTTGCGGCGGCTCGGGCTGGGCTTGCGGCGGCGGCTCCGGCACCGCCGGCGGCGGTGCGTTTTGCGCCTGGAGGTTGCTGGACTCGTCATCCTGAGTGTTGGCGTGATGGTGATGGCGAGTGCTGGCCGTCTGCTCGGCCTTCTTGTGCCGCGGCGAGGGTTTCGGCGCGGGCGCGGTCCGGGCTGGACGCGTGGCTTGCGCCTGCTGCACCTGCAAATTATTGATGACCGTCTTGACCCCGGTAACCGCGCCGGCATCGTTGCCGGCGGCGACTCGCTCGGCGTCGCTGCTGACGTCGCCGCTCAGCGTCACCACGCCGTCCGCCGCCTGGACCGTGATGCTGCGGCTCTGGACGGCGGCATCGCTGTAAATCTTGTTCTGCGCATCGCTCGCCACCTGCGCATCGCTGGGCGCCGGAGCGCTGCGCGAGCATCCCGCCAGGAGCGCCAACCCCATGGCCAAAAGCAAAACCACATACAAAGAACGGTTCTTCATTGCTGCTCCTGCTTACTACGCTAATGATAAACACAGGATGAGGAAAGTTGTCGCTCTGGCCAGAGCGGAAACTGTTTATCGAAGAGTGGCGGACTTCAGGACGGAGATCGCCGGGACAGGTTGCTGGAAAAGCGAGGCAAGCCGCAGGTCAGCGCCCCGCTCGGAAGGAATTGAACGGGGCGCCTCAAATTGCACAACGCCGACCTAGGCGCTGGTCGGGGGCTCGGCCAGGCGATTGTTGATGGCGAACAGCGCCAGCTCCAGACGGCTGGCCACGCCCACCTTGTCGAAGATGTTGGTCAGGTGGTGCTTGACCGTGTCTTCGCTCAGCGAGAAGCGGCGCGCGATCTCCTTGTTGCTGAGGCCGGCGACGATGGTGGTCAGAATGTCCATCTCGCGCTTGGTGAGGCCGTAGTTGCGCGGCGGCTTCTCGCCGGAAGGATTGGTGCGCAGGAAATCGACGATGTCGCCGACGGCCTCGCGCCCGATCCAATACTGTCCGCCCATGACCGTCCGGATGGCCTTCATCAGCAGTTGCGTGGCGGCTTCTTTCATCACCACGCCGCGCGCGCCCAGTTGCAGGGCCTGCACAATCTCCAGGCGCTCGACCGCCGCGGTGAGCACGATGATCTTGGTATGCAACTGATTGCCGTCGACGGAGAGATCGCGCAGGACATCCATGCCGGGAACGCGGGGCATGGCCAGATCCAGAAGCAGGACGTCCGGACTCAGCTCGCGCACCCGGGCAACCGCTTCGCTGCCGTCGGCGGCCTCGGCGACGACCTGCAACTCCGGCTCCGCCTCCAGCAGGCGGCGCAAACCATCGCGAAAAATGGTGTGGTCATCGGCGATCACGATGCGCACCGTTGAAGTCGACTCCGCTTTATCCATAGGACTCGTATCCTTTCTGGGGAATGGTGATTTCCAATCTCGATCCCTGGCCTGGAGTCGATTCGATTACCATGTCGCCCCCTACCGCGCGTACCCGCTCCTTAATGACCGTCGGCCCCCGCCGTATGCCGTCCAACTCCGACATTGTAAGACGTCCGGAGAAGGGAAAGCCATGGCCATCGTCGTTGATGACCAGCTTCCACGAACCATTCTGGGAGCCAAAGCGCACTACCGCCGACTGCGCCTCGCTGTGCTTGCGGATATTCACCAGGCTTTCCTGGACTACACGCACCAACTCACTACAGGTGGCCGCGGGGAGCGTCACTTCCTCCAGTTCGGAGATGAAATGCACAGCGATGCCAGTATCTCTGGAGAAACGTTCCACCAGTCCGGCAAGAAAGTCAAGAAATTGATAGGGCCCGATGTCGACGGGGCGCATGCTCTGCATGAGCTCGCGCAGGTTCAGCACCTCTTTGCGCAACAGCCCCTGGACGCGGTCCAGTTCGGCTGACACCTCGTCGTTGGGGCTGCGGCGGCGCAGTACGTCCACCTGCATCTCGATACCGATGAGCGCCTGGATCGCTCCGTCGTGCAGCTCGCGGGCCACGCGGGCGCGCTCGCTGGCCTCGGCCCGGGTGCGAAAGGCGCGGAACAGGTACACCGAATAGAGCGCCGGGGCCACCTGGTACATCACGCTCTGGGCGAAGCGCAGCTCGTGCTCGCGGTCCGGCCCCACCTTCACGTTGACCAGCACCATGCGCGCAGTCCAGTCGCGGCCTAACTCGTGGCCGACCACCAGCACCGAGTCGGCGCCGGGCACCGGCATTTCGAGATGCTTCAACTGGCTGCGCTCGAAACGCCGTCCTTCCTCGTCGAGCGCGGTGATGGCGCAGCCCCCGGTCCCCGTCCGCCGGATGAAAAACGTGTGCGGATAGGACGACAGAAGCTCGCACCAGCGGTCACTCGGCGGGATCTCTTTGAGCCGGATGGCCGGGTCTTCGATGGAGGTGATTTCCCACTTGAAGGCGCGGCCATTGCTGCCCTGGGCCACGACTTCGTATACCGATTCGCTGCGAAAGACGTGCGCGAACTCCAGCAGCACATCCTGCAACACCGCCGAGAAGCGATTGCCGACGCGCGCCATGGCGAGCAGATCGTTGGCCAGCGAAAGTTCGGCGCCCATCTCCTTGTCGGTCTCCGCCAAACACCCCAGCAACGTCCCGGAGATGACCAGGAAGCCGCAGCGCAGCAGCAGGCGGGACGGATCGATGGGCGCGAAGACCCAGGGCGGAAGAATCTTGAAACCGTGGGCCACGGTCACCGCCTGAAACAGCAGCAGTGCCGCGCTGATCACCCCGGCCGAAAGCGTCTCGATAAATCCCCAGCGAAAGGCGGCGGCGATAATGGCGAACAGAAACAGGACGAAGTAGAGGCTGTTCTGGGTTTCGATGAAAAGACAAATCAACGCCGGCCAGGCGATATCGATGGCCTGCGCCCACATAGCGAAATGGCGGCCCGGCTCGCGGCCTCCCCAGCGGAAATGCAGCCACACCACCAGCACCAGGCTGGTGGCCACGTAAGCCAGCAGGATAATCAAGCCCAGGTTGTATCTTGTCGGCGGGTCGCCAAGGGGTAGCACCCAAGCCGCAAGCGACATGAGGGCCAGGCAGAGACGCGACAAGGCCAGAACGTGCTCCACTGGTAAGTCCTCGTAGCGCTGGCCGGCGACGACCTAGCCGGCACAGAGATCTGGGTGCGCTAGAACCCCTTTCCTGTAATGATTAAGGGCAGATGGCACGATTATTACACGAAAGCGCCATCTAGCAAGCATCTTCTCGCGGTTAGCCGTAACTGCTGAACACCCTAAAAGGGGATAGTAGATCTTTGGACTGCTTTCGGGCCGCCCGCGAATCACCTCGAAAAGTGATTCGCCTCACTGCGGGCAGGTCGTCCGAGCCCTACTTTGGACTTGAGGCAGAGCGGCCTTTGGGAGCACGATAGTTGCAGCCAGAGCGGCTGTAGGATCTGTGCATCGAGAGGGAGAGCGGCGCTTCAGCGCCGCGTAATGCCGAGGGGCTTTGAGACAAACCCGCTTTTGGCGGGCGGCACTTCGGCTTGCTCTGAGGAGGTATGCGATGAATTTCGCGCGCTGCTCGAAGATCGTATGCGCCGTGGCTGCGCTGATTTTGACGGCGCAGTTGTCGGCGTCGCAGAAGTCCGTCGACACCGGCCCCAAGTACGACGCCACCAAAGAAGTGAAGATCAAAGGTGTAGTCGAGGACATCCGCGAGGTGCCGGGCGATTACGAAGGCACACACCTGGTCGTGAAGACCGACACCGGCGAAGTGCTGGTTCACGTCGCGCCCGCCGCCTTCCTGAAGGAGATCGACACCGAGTTCAAGAAGGGCGACACAATTGAGGTGGTCGGATGCAAAGCCCCCGACACCACTGAGAACGAGATCCTGGCCCGCGAGATCACCGTTGGCACCAATACCACAACCTTGCGCGACGATAAGGGTATTCCGGTGTGGGCCGGCTGGAAGCCGGTGAAGGCGGCCGGCAACTAGTTTCGCAATCGGGTGAGCTGGGTTATAGTGGGTCGTTCGTTGCGCTTGGTTCGCACTGCTGAGTTTTGAGCAGCGACTATGTCGCTCTATCTGCGCATTGCCTTCGTCGGCCTGATTTTTTTCGCGCCCTTCGCCAAGGCGCAACAATCATCAGTAAGTCCACCCACGGTCTCCCAGTCAGACAACCAGACGCCTGGGATCCCGAAATTCTATTCGGAGTCCCGGCAGGTCATCGTCGAAGCGGCTGTCTGGGACAAGAAGTACGACAAATCTAAATACTGGATAGGGAATGAACCTATCGGTAATGGCCTAAAGTCCTATTTTCGCCAGTACCAACTACATCCGCCTTCACGAGGACTAAGTTCGAAGGATTTCCAAGTCCTTGATGACGGTGCGGAGCAGGCGATCAATTACTTCAAGGAAGCAGACTACCCCGCCGTCGACGTAACCGATCACTGGGTGTTCTGGCATTCCGTTCATGGGACATGGGGAGCATTGGAGGACCAATGTAGGCATTCACGGGCAATAATGTGTGACGTATATGATCCTCCATCAGCGACCTACCTCATTGGCTATACTCCGCCCCCCACGCATCCCGGCGAATGCCGCACCGTAAAGATAGTGGTGCAAGGCCATGATGTTGAACTAAACCGCGAAAGATATTGTGCATCGAACAGCGGCGGCGCCGGCGACATCGGCACTATCGCGGGGCCGAAACTCGCCGCTAAAACATGGAACTTTTCAAAATCCTCGGCGCATGGGTCAGTTGATTTCTTCATACAGGCGCCCGCCTTCTGGGCGTCGGGAGTTCTATCGCTGCTTAAGGAAACGTCTCCAAACGGTAACGTACCAGCAGTTGGCGCTGATTTTACCTATGTAGTCGAGGTGCACGATTCGCTGGCGCCTGCCACTGTGCATGTGGCGGGGACGTTCAAATTCCCTGAATACTATTGGTACCCTTGCAAGAAGGATTCAGCCGTTTTTATTTGGGGAGCGGCTTACAATGCGGCGGGCGAGATCGCGGCGCAGTTTGCCGATATGACCGATTGTACAACGCCATTCCTTGGTAGCGGAGTTAGGTTCTTAGGGTTTGGTGTCCAACTCCCGCAGCGCTTCGATACGCAGATTAACTTGCGACCAGGTGATTACGATTTGCGGGTGGTTGTAACCGATGGTAAGAACTTCGGAAGAGCACGCGTGCCCCTGCACGTCGAACCGCTCAGTCCTCAGCGCCTGATGATCAGTGATGTTGTAATAGGCGGGGTGGTTCGCTACGCAGGATGGGTACTGCGTGAAGCGACGGTCGTCTCCCCGGCCCCAGTGATTCCAAACCCCTGGTCAGCAAGGACCATCAGTACATTCCCGACTCAGATAATCCACCTCATCTCCACAAGCGCACACCGCTTTACCTCTATTTCGAAGTCTACGAGCCTCAAGTCGAAACCAAAGGAATCTTGGTCTACTGCCGGTGGCGAATTACTGACGAGAAGACCGGCTCAACGATCATGAGCGCCGAACGCATAAGCGCGTCCGAGTGGGTGGTACCTGGCAATGTCGTAATTCCGATTGGGCTGCAGCTAAATGCGGAGAAGCTTGAGAAAGGTTCATACCGGCTCGAAGTGCAGGCCTCCGATTCGGCGGGGCGAGAATCGGAGTGGCGTCAGACTCCATTCATCGTGAAGTAAGCCGCCATCCCCCGCCAGCTATTTCTCCACGCGTTCGAATAGCCCGGTTGAGGCGTCGACGGCCACGCGCAGCTTCGCCTTGTCCACATCCTCGCCATAGATGACGTGCCACAGCAGTTTGTTCTCGCTGTTGTCCCAATCGAGCACGAAGAACACGGGCTGCCGCGGGTTGGCCTTGGTCAGCTTGCTGCCGCCGTGCTGCTCGGCAACTTCGTAGGCCTTGTCGCTGTCTACCTTCACGAACTGGGTATCGAAGATGCGCGTGGAGGTGTTGGACGGGCTCCAGGAATCTTCGGCGGAGAAGGTGATGCCCGGCTCGGGCGCGTCCGCTCCCACCAGCCCCGACCACATGAACATCTTCATCATGCGCCTGCCCGGCGAACCGAACGACGCTCGCCATAGCCCCGCTTTGCCTTCGTTCACCGGAGCGCCCGCGCTGTACTGCGATTGCACGCGAAAGGGCTGCGCGTCGGGCGCCCAGTTGTGGGCCGCCAGATACATCTTCTGAAAGGCCTCGCGCCCGGTTTCATATTCGGCCTGCTTGGGAGCGGGCTTGGCGGCGGGTTGCGATGGTCCGCCACCGGGAGTCTTGGAAGTGCAGGAGAGCAGCAGTATTACGGCCGCAATGCCAATCAAGCCAGACTTTCTCATCGGCTGTTGTCCTCAGTACCGCAGTGTAATGGAAGCCGGAAGAGCAGCACGGGATGCCGCACGCGGCGGGTGCCCCGGGTTCGCGTCCATCTTTCGGACGCTAACCTGGGTCTAATGGCCGACGGCGGGGCTTAACGCTTCCACTTATCTCGCCAGAAACGCCACTCCGCCCGCGACAAAACAGGCCGCCAGCCAGCGCCTGCCGTCCACATGCTCCTTCAGGAAAATGCGCGCGGCGACTGCGTTGGCGATGAAGGTGAGCGACGCCGACGCCGGCCCAACCACACTCACGTCAGCCCACGAAAGCGTGATCAGCAGGCTGAAGAACGCCAGCGCCATAAACACGAAGCCCAGCAGAAAGCTGGGACTGGATGCGACGCGGCGAAGAACCTGGGCGATGCCGCGCGCACGGCGAATCGCACTCAAGTCGCCCAATTGCTTCATGGCGCGCGATTGCAGCACGTCGCCCGCAGTCGCGGTGGCGACGATGGCGGCAATCCCGGCCCAGGTCTGAGCGCTGATCACAGGTCGCTCCCGCGTTCCGCGTCCACAGCAGAGCGATGCCCATGTCGCGCCTGATGAGCCGGCGTCGTATGCGAAGGCCCGGCCGCGACAACGCCGACGCCGACCGTGATCAGCGCGATCCCCAGCCAGCGCGAGGGCGTGACGTTCTCATGCAGGAACACTTTGCCGAGCCCGGCCATGATGACGTAGCTAAGCGCGGTCGCCGGCAGAACGTAAGTGAGGTCGGCCCAGGAGAGCGCGGTGAGGTAAGTGGAGAAAAATAGAATTAGCAGCACAATGCCGCAGACGATCCACGGATTAGCAAGAGCGCCGAGCAGCGATCGCCAGTTGGCGGCGGTGACGGCGCCGAAGTCGCGCATGCCGCGCGCCAGGCACGCGTCGCCGCAGGAGGCGAATACGGCCACTGCCAGCAGGAGCAGGTATTTGCGTGCGGTCAATAGGTCATCTCATCGGTAGAGCGGCGCTTCAGCGCCGCGTCAAGGGTCACTCTAAGGAACGTCCGCCGCTGAGGTCTTCGACCTCAGCGGCGGACTCAAAACGAGGTCTGCTCGCCAACGCCGGCCTGAAAGGCCCGCTCTACCTGACTACGCTCCCACCGGTTCCGCGGTCTCTGACTCCTGCTTGTGACCCGCGCCCGTGCCGCTGGGCGGAGCGGCGGCAGAACTCCGCGACTCCTTGACCGAACGATTGCGCGCGGCGCGCAGCTTCATGAACGACTTCGCCTCGCGGAACAGCCGCTTGCGCTCGACAGAATCGAACGCCGCCTTACGCACGATGCGGAAGATCGCCTTCGGCCGGAAATAATACTCGTCGTAGAAGCGGTGCACCATCTCCAGGATGTAGTCGCGGGAGATGCCGGGATACTCGATCATCGCGACCTGGTGGCCCATCGCGTCGACCATCTCCGAGCCCTCATTCATCAAAAAGCCGTTGGCCTTGGCGAAATCGTAAAGCTCAGTGCCGGGATAGGCGTGCGCCAGCGACACCTGGATGGTTTCGACATCGAGCTCCTTGGCGAAGTCGATGGTCTTGCGGATGGTTTCCTTGGTCTCGCCCGGCAGCCCGAGGATGAAGTCGCCATGCACGACCAGGCCGAGCTTCTTGCAGTCGCGCGTGAAGTCGCGCGCGCGCTCGACCGTAGCGCCCTTCTTGATGTTCTTCAGGATCTGTTGATCGCCCGACTCGTAGCCGACGATGAGCAGCCGGCAGCCGGCCTCCTTCATCGCCTTGAGCGTCTCGTAATCGGTGGTGACGCGCGAGGTGCACGACCAGGTGAGGCCCAGCGGCTTCAGCTTGGAGCACAGCTCGATGGTGCGCGCCTTCTGGATGTTGAAGGTGTCGTCGTCGAAGAAGAATTCCTTCACCCACGGCCAGTATTCCTTGGCCTTGGCCATCTCGCGCGCCACGGCGTCGGAGGAGCGCTTGCGCCAGGGGTGTCCGCTGAGCGTCTGCGGCCACAGGCAGAAGGTGCATTGCGCCGGGCACCCGCGCGTGGTGTAGAGCGAGACGAATGGATATAGCAGGAACGGCACGTTGTAGCGGCGCGGATCGAGGTCGCGCTTGTAGACGTCGACGACGTCCGGCAGCACGTCGAGATCGGCGACAGAAGGCTGGTCGGGGTTGTGAACAATTCGCCCATCCGGCGCGCGATAGGAGACGCCGAGAATTTCGTTCAGCGGCTTGCCGTTGGCATAGTCAACTACGGCAAAGTCGAATTCGCGGCGCACCACAAAATCGATTGCGGGGCCTTCCTGTAGCGAGGCCTCGGGCAAAGTCGAGACGTGGGGGCCGACGAAGGCGATCTTCAGGTTCGGATTGGCCACCTTCATCGCGGCGGCCAGCTTGATGTCTCCCTGAAATCCCGGAGTGCTGGTGAAGAGCACGAGGAAGTCGTACTGCTTGCCGATTTCGATGGTCTCCTGCGCATTGACCTTGTGAGGCGAAGCGTCGAGCAGACGCGAGCCTTCCAGCATGCCCGCGGGATAGGCCAGCCACACCGGATACCAGTAGGACTCGATCTCGCGGGTCGCCGGCCAGCGCGAACTTGCGCCACCATCGTAGTTTTCAAAAGACGGGGGATTCAGGAAAAGCGTTCGTAAAGGCATAAGCCTCTTTATTGTAGCAGTCAGCCGTCAGCAAGTCAGACCTCGCTCGTTCCGAGTCGACGCGCCGGGACAGAGAAGACAGCATCTTCTTGACCTCTTTCACAGTCCTGACTGCTGATTGCTGATTGCTACTTCATCGCCCAGTTCTCCAGTTCGCCGGTCAAGCGCAGCAATTGCAGTTCGGCCTTGCTCAGTTCGAACTCGGCGTCAAGATACGCAGCGTACTTGTCGTCGGTGTCGAGTTGCGCGTTCTGCTCGTCGCGAGTGTTGGCTGCACCCGTCTGCATCCGCGCCTTCACGCCTTCCTGCTCACCCTGCGAGACCTGCCACTCGAGCCTGGCAACTTCGCGCGCCGCCGAAAGCTGCCGCAACGAGCGCTGAAGCTGCAACGCGTTCTCGCGCACCTTCTCGCGTACAGTGTCCTCCTCTTTGCCGACCAGTAAGGCGTCGGCCCTCGCTTGCTCGGCTTTTGCGTGTTGCACACTATTGAAAAACGGGAAACGGATATTCAGGCCACCCGAAAAGTTGTTGGGAGTATAGTGCTTGAAGTAAAAGTCGTAATTGTTATAGGTGGCGAGATAAGCGTACTGGGTCGCGAAATCGGCGATGGGAAACATTGTGGCCTTGCGCTCACCCTCGGCGCGAAGCTCCGCCGCAATTTTCTTTTGCTGCACTTGCTTTACCGCCAGGCTGTTCTCCACCGCTCGCGCCGGCAGGTCGTCCTCCTGCGATACGGTGGGCATTGCGGGCACGGATGCGGGATCGATGGCTATGGAGTCCGCCGGCATTCCCACCAGGCTTGACAGATGCTGGCGCAGCACGTCGCTCTGGCCTTGCGCCTGGGCGATACGCAGCCGAATGCGCGCCGCAACCAGTTCGCTGCGGGTGACATCAAGCTTGCTGTCGACTCCCTGCTCCAAGCGCTGCCGGCTGACGAATTGCGCTTTCTCCGCGGCCTTTTGCGCTTCGCCAAGGACATCGATTTTCTTCGTGAGCTGCGCCAGCTGTGCGTAGGTGAGAGCGGCATCCAGAATCACCGCTTCGCGCTTGTCCTGCACATCGAGAGATGTGGCGCGCAGATCCACCCTGGCCGCCTTCAAATACTGCCTGAGCGACAGGTTGAAGAACGAGTTTACGGTGTTTACGTTGATGAGCGATGGCGCCGAGCCCTCGAGTGTGAGCGGGAAGCCGGAGGAGTACCCCAAGCCGGAGCCGATCGTAAATTGCGGGATGTAGTTGGCGCGGACCTCCTCGTAGGCCTTGCGAGCACGCCACTGATTGATGGCGGCAATCGCCATAACGCCACTGTGCTCCAGCGCCAAGTCGATGGCGTTGCGAAAGTCGATGGGAGGGGCCTGTGGGTCGGCTGCCCTAGCCGGGGCCGCAATGCACAAAATGATGAGGACTGGAGTGAGCCAGAGGGCGCGGCTGGTAGACGGAGTGCTCTTCATTCTGGAAACGCCGGGCATAGCTAGAGCGGCGCTTGAGCGTCGCGTCCCGGCAACCCATCATAATGCAGCAGCGGATTCAGCCCGTTTACGGACTGAATCCGTTGCCTCACAAATCGAGACACGCTGACGCGGGCCTAAAGGCCCGCTCTACCCGCCGCGGGAATTCACTGCACGCGGCCGAGCGCGGTCCGGGCCGGCGCAAAACCGGAGGCAAGATTGAGGGAAGCCTGGTATTCGGAAGCCGCCGCGGCACTCTGCCCCATCTTCTCCCGCAGTTGACCGATGAGGTAATGAACGCGGAAGGACGGCGCCGATTCCACCAGCGCCCCCGATGCCAGGTACTTCTGCAGGTACTGCAAGGCGTCGGTGTAGTCGCGACCGGCCAGGTAGAGCTCGCGACCGGCATCGAAGTACGCATCCGCCGGCTTGTTAGGCGCCACCACCGCGAAGTGCACCGCGGCCTGCATGTCGTCGAGCCGGCCCTGCTGGCGATAGAAATCGGCGAACTGAAGCCACATGTCGGCGGGATTCTTTGCTTGTTTGATGGCGGCCCGGAACTCTGCCTCCGCCTCGGCGTATTGCTTCTGCTTGTCCGCGACGCGGGCCAGAATCAAATGCGCGTTGCCGGGATCGTATTTGGCGACTTGCGTAGCCTGGTCGCGCGCCTTGTCCACGCCGCCACCCATAATTCCGGGGGCCTCGGTGTAGTACTGCGCGAGGTCGAGGCGCGCCGCTACATTCGACGGATCGAGCTGCACCGCGCGCTCGAATTCACTCTTCGCCTTCTTCGCATTGGAAGCGGCCGCGAGCCCCTTGGAGTCTCCAGCCTTGCGACCGTACTCGCGTCCCAGCCAGAGATGATAGCGAGCGTTATTGGGATCCAGTTGCACCGCGCGCTCGCCGTACTTTACCGCAGCGTCCCAATTTTCCATGGCGAAATAGGCGCGAGAGAGCAGGTTCAGTGACTCGGCATCCTGATGGCTGGTGAGGCTGGTGACCACATCGTTCATGCGGCCGGAGGACAGCAGATCGTCGGTCGAGGGCGCCGCGACGCCCATCGAGACAAAAAGAAAAAGTGATGCCAAGACTGCAACCAACTTGGGGTTCCAATACTTCATTGTGCCGGTTTGACCGCCATTCCGCCTTTCAGCGATTGCATGTTGAGCGCGCCCAACGCCAGGGTTGCATTGTCGGTGAGGCCGCTGGTCACTTCTACCCGGGTCAGGTTCGAAACCGAGGTCGTGATGTTTCTGCGCCTGAGCTCGCCGTTGACCACCTGGAACACGTACTGACCCCTCTCGTCCTGATGGATCGCTTCGCGCGGAATGGTGAGCGCATTTTCCCGTCGCGACGTGACCACCGCGACGCTGACATTGGTGTTCGGCAGCAGCTTAAGGTCACTGTTGTCGATGACGCAAGTCACTTCGCCCACCATTCGAGTGCCGTGCTGCACGACGGTCGTGGGCAGCGTTTCCAGCATGCCCTTCCATGTCCGTCCGGGCAGCGCGTCCCAGGTGACCTCTACCACTTGCCCGGATTGCAAGCGTCCAATCTCCGGCTCGTCAACGAAGGCCCGCACGCGAACCTTGTGCAAGTCTGCCACCTGCACCAGCAGATCGCCAGTATTAACGAAAGCACCTTCGCGCACCGGCAGCGAGTAGACCATGCCCTCGCGCGGGGCGCTCACGTTGGAGTTCTCCAGCACGTCCTGAGCGGCCTGCAACGAGGCGCGGGCTTCGGCGGCTTGCGCCTGCGCGTGCCCGATCTCCTGCTGGGAGTAGCGGTCCTTCAGCTTCTGTTGCAGCAAATGCACCTGCGCGTCGGCGGAGGTCAGCCGGTTCTGCGCGGCATCCACTTCGGCCTGCGAGGCGGCGCCACTCTGGAGCAACTTTTGCATGGCGTCCAGATTGCGCTGGGCAGCGTCGCGGTCCATCTGCGCTTTGGTCAAGGCATTGCGCGTGGTCAACAGCTCTTCCTGGGTGCCGCCGCTCTCCACCGCGTGCAGATCCGCCTGCGCGCCCTTAAGCTGGGCTTCGGCTTTGGCCGCCTGCATGCGCGCATCGGCGTCGTCGAGCCGCAGCAGGGGCTGGCCCGCCTTCACCCAGTCGCCCTGCTTCACGTAAATTTTCTTTACCGTGGTTGCCAGAGGCGCAAAAGCCTGAAAATTATTCAGGGCTTCGATTTTGCCGTTGGTGGCGATACTGGCCGTGATGGTGCCTCGTTCCGCCATACCGACGCGAACGGTCACCTGGGAGCGGCGAAGAGAAACGAACGCAGCCAGCACGATCACTGCAAGCAACAGGCCTACAATGATCAGCCAGGTTCGCCTTCCATTCACAGGCCGTAAGCCGTTATCGGGTGCAGCTGCCATCTTTTCAAAACATCAAGTATAACGTAGTACGCAGATTGGCCCGATGACGGATGTGTCATCTGAGCTGCCGTTAGGTGCACCTGGGAGCGCGACGGGATGCGCTCTTGCCGTCTCCTGATATCGATGTCCGCGCGGCGCGAAAGACGCAGCGTTGGTCATCGACTCAACCTTGGCCGCGAGTTTTTCATCCCATCAGTGAATCGCTCGCAGCCCCGGGGGAACCATGTTCTTCTTCAAAGTCAAGCGAGTCATCTCAGGAACGTTCAGCGACATTGCTGCGAACCATATCTTCTCGTTCGCGGCTGCGCTGTCGTACTACTTCGTACTGGCATTCTTCCCGGCGCTGATCGCGCTGGCGGCGATTGTGGCCTACCTGCCCATTCCGGACCTGTTCAACACCATCGTCAACAACCTGGCGCGAGTGGCGCCGGCGCAAAGCATGGGGTTGATCCGGCGCATTGTTTCCGACGTGATCAGTCCCAACCGCGGTGCGCTGCTGTCGTTCGGCCTGATCGGCGCGCTGTGGACATGCTCGAGCGGCTTCGCCACGCTGATCGAGGCGGTAAACGTGGCTTACGATGTGCCCGAGACTCGTCCCTGGTGGAAGACCCGCCTGCTGGCGCTGGAACTGGTGGTCGTGGTGGGCACACTAGTGACCGTAGCCTTCGCATTCATGATCGTCGGGCCTGAGTTCGGAGCTTTCCTGGCAGCGCACCTGGGACTCACTCGGCAATTCGCGGAGATGTGGCCGGTGCTGCGCTATGTGTTTTCCGTTAGCTTTATTGTGCTGGCAGTCGAGGGACTGTACTTTATGGCTCCCAACATCAAGCAGAGATTCACCTCTTCGCTGGCCGGAGCTGTCGTCGCGGTCGCAGGCTGGATTGGGCTGTCGTCTGCCCTGAGCCTGTACTTCCAGAAAGTCGCGCATCTGAACAGAACTTATGGTGTTCTGGGCGGAGGCATCGCGCTTCTTACCTGGCTGTACTGGTCGGGATTCATCATTCTACTCGGCGCGGAGTTGAATTCGGAGATCATCCAGCAGCGCGGCGACGGAACCCTGCCGCTGAAGCAGCCGCCACCACACAAGGTGCGGCCTACCATGGCCACCACCGCAGATAACGCCCAGCCAGTCGAGCCGGCGGATCGGCGCAGGGCGTAGGGCTGGTTATCAGTCGTCACGGAGATATAGCTCAACCCGATCTGTAGTCCACGTTGGTAATCCGCTTCCGAAAAAATCCTGGTCCTCAGTCCAGATGGGATGGCCAAGCAGCAATGCCACTGCTACCACGGGCCAGTCCTTCGGATCCCGCGTGCGAACACGTCGCATGGCGGCGTCCCGGAAGTCGTCATAGAGGCTGCTGTGAACCGGCTCAACAACTCGGCTTACTTGGTCTAATACGGAAGTCGACACGGCCAGCTCGATCCCGCGCCGCCGCGACAGTTCAGGTACATATTCTCGGGCTTCTTGAAAACATGCCTCCGGGGCGTAGAAGTGGGCCTGATTTTCATACTCTTTCAGAATTTCGAGACTCTTCGCCCAAACACCGCCCGAATCAGGATGTTGGCGTCCAGTATGAGGACTTTGTGCGCACTCATTTCTTCCTGCCGGCGCGCCAGCGTTTGAAGTCGCCTATAACCTCATCCTCGGGGATACCCTTGGCGGCGAGCATCTGTTGCAGGCGCGACGACGCTTCCTCGAGAGCTGCGCGTTCCAGGTCTGTCCGCTTGTGCCGCGCGGGAATGTAGTAACCCACCGTATCGCCGTGGCGGGTAATTGCCAGCGGAGCATCACTCTCAAGAAGGTAGCTTGCCAGTTTCTCTCGGAATTCGCGGATACCGACCTTCAGCGCCTCCATTGCTCTCCTAAATGTACACCAGTGTACACATCTAGAGTATCCCGTCCGTGCCCGCTCAGGGCAACTAGAATAGAAAGATGGCCAAGAGTTCCCGCTACACGCCGGAACACGCCCATTCCGGCCTGGACGCCAGGTTTCCCGAAATCGAGACCTGGCCCAACCAGTTCCCCAACTACGAAATCGTCATCGACATTCCGGAGTTCACTTCGGTCTGCCCCAAGACCGGGCTGCCCGACTTCGGCACGCTCTGGATCCGCTACATGCCCGACAAGGATTGCCTGGAGTTGAAGTCGCTGAAGGAATATCTGACTTGCTATCGCAATCTCGGCATCTTCCAGGAGAACATCGTGAATCGCGTGCTGGAAGACGTGGTGCGCGCCGCGCGTCCCAAGTGGGCCGAAGTGAAAGGCGAGTTCCGCCCGCGGGGCGGAATTGGAACGGTCGTTATTGCACGCTATCCCCGGCCGAAAAAGTAAGAAGCCGCTGCTCACCAATGTGCCGCAGCGCCCGTCCTAACCGCCGAAGGAGAGAAGTATGAAGCACCTGGACCTTACTGTCGTCGCCATCGCATTAGGTCTCGTAACGATCGCGGCCACATCCGTCGCGCCCACAGCCGGTACGGTAAGCGCCGCAGCGCCCATGCTGGAGCCGCGCTCCGGGCACAGCGCAACGCTGCTTCCCGACGGCAAGGTGCTCATCGCGGGAGGCATGCGCCGCAACCAGGACTTTTATCGCTCGGCTGAGCTCTACGATCCGGGGACCGGCAAGTTTCAGCCGACGGGCGCGATGAATGTGGCGCGCGTAGGACAGAGTGCGGTCCTGCTGCGCTCCGGAGAGGTGCTGATTGCCGGTGGATGGATTGGCATGGGATGCACAGATGCGGCTGAGCTCTACGATCCGGGGACCGGCAAGTTTCGCTTGATTGGAAAGATGACGGTCCGGCGTGGCCGACCGAGCGCGACCCTGCTCAGCAACGGCGACGTGCTCATCACAGGCGGCGCGGACCACGATGCTCCGGGCGGAATCGCCTCGGCCGAACTCTTCCATGCGGACTCGCTGAAGTTCGAAGCCGTTGCGCCCATGCACTTCGCGCGCATCGCGCACACGGCCACGCTTTTGAATGACGGTCGAGTGCTGATCGTGGGCGGCCGCGGTGAGAGCGTCAACGCGAGCGCGGAAATTTACGATCCCAAGACCCGGAAGTTCACCATCACCGGAAGCCTGCTCACTGCCCGGTATAAGCACACCGCAGGCTTGCTTCCCGATGGACGCGTGCTCATCGCGGGCGGCTCCAACGAGCGCGACTGGAATGGCGCGTTAAATAGCACGGAGCTGTACGATCCGCGCAGCGGGCGATTTTCCGCCGGCGCCTCCCTGGCCGACAGCCGTTTCAAGCTGCCGGAAGACGCGGCGACAGTCGGCACGGGCGAGCTTCTCATTGCCGGCGGCAGCAAGCAGGTGGAGGTCTACGATTCGCACAGCGGAAGGTTCCTCGTCGCGTCGGGCCAGCTAAGCGGTCCGTGGCATTTTATGAGCGAGACCCGCCTGAAGGACGGCCGCGTTCTGCTCGCCGGCGGCTATCCCAACGACGATCGCGCGACGGCGGAGACCTGGATCTACCATCCGTAGGGCGCCGGATTTGAGCACCTCGCGGGATGCCCTTGGGTCAACCCATCAGCTCTGGATTGCCACTAACATAGACATATGCTCCAGCGTTGGACGCCGATAATCTTTGTCTTCTGCCTTGTTTTCTGCTCGGGCGTTCCGGCCGTCGCAGACTCGGCCGCCTTCGACCTGCCCGGACCCAAGGTTGAAGTGCGCGTGACTCGTGGCGACAAAGAACTGCCCATCGCCAAAGTGCCCAATCTCCAGGTCGGCGACCGGCTGTGGGTGCATCCCGCGTTCCCGCAAAACCAGAGCGCGCACTACCTGCTGATCGTGAGCTTCCTGCGCGGCACCACCAATCCTCCGCCGGAGAACTGGTTCACCAAGCTCGAATGTTGGAACAAGCATGTGCGCCAGGAGGGCGCGATCATCACCGTGCCCAAGGGCGCGGAGCAGGCGCTTATCTTTCTGGCGCCGGAGACCGGCGGCGACTTCAGTACGCTGCGCTCGAATGTGCGCGGCCGGCCGGGCGCATTCGTGCGCGCCTCGCAAGATCTCGATCGCGCTGGACTGGACCGCTCGCGGCTTGATGCCTATCTCGCCGCGGTCAAGCAGGTGTCCGATGCCGATCCTGCGCAACTTAAGCAGCAATCGACGCTGCTGGCGCGCAGCCTCAGCGTGAAACTGAAAAGCGACTGCTTCGAGAAGCCCACTGACGAGCAGGCCTCGTGCCTCACCCAGAACTCCAACAGTTTGGTGCTGGACGACCCACACAGCCAGTCGATGGTCGCCGAACTGACGTCCGGCGCGTCGGTCGATCTCATCGGGCAACTGAGCGCGACGCCGTGGGCAGGTGCGGGCTTTTACAGTCCCTACGTCGGCGCAGTAGTCGATGTGGCGCATCTGCTGACCACCTTCCGCAGCGCCGACTACCAGTACATTCCCGCGCTCGCCGTTCCCAAGCAGGACGAACTCAACCTGCTGCTGAACGCCGCGCCGTCGTTCCAGAAGCCCAAGTCGGTGCTGGTAATCGCACTGCCTGCGGTCGAGCCAGCGCAACTGCCGCCGTTGCGTGCCGTCGATGCCAAGGGCGTCTACTGCGCCAGCAACCCGTCGCTGGTGTTGCCGGTGGAAGGCGCGCCGCTGGTGTTCTCCACCGCGCTGGGTCACGATTGGCTGCTGCACGTCGCGAGCAAATCCGGCAGCCCGCTGGATCTGCCGGTGAAGCCCGATCCCGCACGCGGAGGCTTCTTGATCGACCAGCACGCGCTCGGCAAGCCGGCCGCGGCAGCCCTGGCAAAGCTTCCCGAAGAGGTGAGCGGAACGCTGCGCGGCGCGTGGGGCTTCGAAGCTTTGGAGGGGCCTACGTTTCGTCTGCGCACCTCGCATACGGCGGCGTGGACTGTGCCCCCGGCTGACGAGAGCGCGCTCATCGTGGGCCGCGACGATACGCTGCATCTCAAATCGGACGCGGCGGTTTGCGTGGACAGCGTGAGCGTCACCGGCGAAGAAGACAAAGCCATCAAGGCCACGCACAAGGTTGTCGCACCCGGCGAATTGCAGGTGACGCTGGCGTTGAAGGATGCTGCGCCCGGCCCGCTGGCAATGGAGATCAAACAGTTCGGCCTGCCCAGCGCCGATAAGGTCGCGCTGCATTCCTATGCGGAAGCCGGGCATCTGGAGAGTTTCCACATCGACGCCGGCGATCGCCAGGGCGTGCTGAAAGGAACGCGGCTCGACGAAGTCGCGGGCCTGGAGCTGAACGGCATCGCGTTCGCGCCGGAGGGACTGGCGCGCGTGGGCAGCCAGGACCTGCTCCAGATGTCGGCGCCCGCGTCGGCTGATGTCAGCGCGCTGCACGCGGACGAAGCACTCACCGCCAACGTCAAACTGAAAGACGGACGCACGTTGAAGCTGGCGGCAACCATCGCCGTGCCTCGTCCCGAGGTCACGCTCATCAACAAGAACATCGAGGGGCAAGCGCCGCCAACAGCTTCGCCCATCCACTTGGCAAGCGATGACGAGTTGCCGGTGAACGCGCGGCTCTCGTTTTCGCTGAAGTCGCGGGTCCCGGAAACGTTTCCGCGCGACGAGCAGATTGAAGTCGCAACCCAGGACGGCTCCGTGCACGCGATGCTGAGTGTCGCCAACGGCGGCCTCATGCTTCAGGATTCACAGACGGTGTTGGCCACGCTCGATCCGCACAAGGACCTCGGTCCGTCGGCGTTCGGGCCGCTGCGCTTCCGCGCCGTAGCGGCCGACGGCGCGAAAGGCGATTGGCAGCCGCTGCTCACGCTTGTGCGATTGCCAAGTGTGCAGGAGCTGCGCTGTCCGCAGGATGCCGACCAGCAATGCACCTTACAGGGTTCGGGGCTCTACCTGCTGGACGCGGTTTCCAACGACCCGAAGTTCCAGCAGAGCACGCCGGTTCCCGACGGCTTTGCCGGCTCGCAGTTGAGTGTGCCGCATCCTGCCGGGCCGAGTTTGTACGTCAAGCTGCGCGATGATCCCTCGGCGGTGAATCGGCTGGAGCTGCCGGTGCTTCCGCAACCCTGAACGCGACGTATTGCCGCGGCCGGGGAGCTCAGGGAGTCTCTGATTAAGTCCCCCGCGACTAAGCCTGCCATTGAATCGGGGCGAATTTGCGGACGGTCTGAAGACCGTTCCTTTCAAAACCGGCGCTTCCTTTTAGAACGGCGAGCAGGGGCTGACAACTGCTGCTCTGAAGCGCCCATCCAACTTGGGGGAGGGCTGCATGGCGGAGAAGGTCAAGGAGCTGAACCTGGAGCGCGACTATAAGAAATACCTGTATTTCATCGACGGCGACGGAAATGTGTGCCGAAAGCCCAAGTCGGGCGAAGGCGAATCCCAGGTGATGGTCGAGAACGCCGTGACCCGCGATAATCAATACCTTTATTTCGTCGATAAGGACGGCGATATCTCGCGCTCGCGGCGCGGCTCGCGTGGTGGCTCAACCAAGGCCGCCTGACGCGCTTCGCCCGCAATCCATGCTGCTTCAAATGGCTGTGGGACGGTGAATCCCAACTCCGAATTCCATGTTTTTCGCGATTCGCGGCGACAGGTGCGCGCCGCCGAGCTGATCGCACGACTGCGCACGAGCCTGCTGCACCTGTCTTCCTCAGCGCCACCCGCAGATGTCCTGAATCTTCTGCTGCTGGCCGGCGAGCTGGAATGCGCGCTGGCGGATGCGCCTGCGCTGGCCGCCGATTCGATGGCTGCGAGTCAGTTGACGTCGCTGGTCGCTGAGGCTGTCATCGCGGGCGATCTGGGCGCTGCGACGCAAGCCCGAAGCCTGCCTTGCGAGGGTGTGCGGCGGCTCGACAGCATTGGATATCGCGGCAACGTCAGCGTAGGCACGCCTGAGGGTTTTGCGTATTACGCGCTGCATCCCCTGGACTACTCCGACCTCATCGCACGCCTGCATCTGCACAAAGCTTCCGCTTTTGTCGTCGGGATTCGCAGCATTGGGACTACCTTAAGCGCGGTCGTCGGCGCGAAGCTTCGGCAGCTTGGCATCGATGCTCGACGAACGACGGTGCGTCCGACAGGGCATCCCTACGAACGCCAATGTGGCCTCGACCTTGAGCAGCGCCAAGCGATTGCGCGGGCACGCGCTGCGGGTGCTGAGTTCATCGTTTGCGACGAAGGTCCGGGGCGCAGCGGATCGTCGCTGCTGTCGGTTGCCGAGGCGCTGGAGCGGGAAGGCGTCGAGGCAGGCCGCATCCTGATGGTCTGCTCGCACCAGCCGGATGTGAACGCGCTTTGCGCGCCCCGTGCCGCGGAGCGCTGGCGGCGATTTCGTTGCGCCCCGACAGGTATGACGCGACACCTTCCCGCGAATGCCGATTGTTATGCCGGCGGAGGCGAGTGGCGCCAGTATTTTCTGACCGCCGGCGAGGAGTGGCCCGCGGTCTGGCCGCAGATGGAGCGGCTGAGATACCTATCGTGCGATCGCCGCGAGCTGCTGACCTTTGAAGGCTACGGCCCGTATGGCGCCCCGGCGTCCAGCCGGAATGAGGCGCTCTCGACGTCAGGTTTCGGCGCTCGCTACCTCGGACGTGAGAGCGGATTCGGAAAGCACCTGCTGCCCTTTGGACGATTGCTCCGGCGCGATGACCTAACGCCCGAGATGCTGGCCCGCATGGCCGAATACTGCACCTGGCGCGCACGAGAATTCGCGGTCGCCGATGCGGAAGCCGGCGCGCTGGAAGAGATGGCGCGAACGAATTTCGCGCGTGAGTTCGGCGAGGAGGTCGATGCGCTGCACCTACCGGTCGAGCGGCCCGCGATTTGCGACAACCGCATGGCGCCGCATGATTGGCTGCTTACGCGCGAGGGCGCGGTGTTGAAGCTGGATGCGGCCATTCACGGCGATGATCATTTCTTCCCCGGGCCGTGCGATATCGCGTGGGACCTGGCAGGCATCGCGGTCGAGTGGGAGCTGTCTCCGGCCGCTCGCAGTTCCCTGCTCTCGCACTATCGGCGCGCCTCCGGCGACAATGTCGCGCCCCGGCTTGAGGCCTACGAGATCGCCTATGGGGCATTTCGCTTGGGTTGGTCGAGGATGGCCGCGGCTTCGGTTGCCGGGAGCGATGAAGAGGCCCGATTGCTGCGCGACGCGCGGCGATATCGGCGCTGGTTGCGGCGCCTCACCGGCTATAGAACTCGGCGATTGCCGCAACTACGCGCCGCTGCTCGTCTTCCTCAAGCTCGGGGAACATCGGCAGCGCCAGAACTTCCTTAGCCGCGCGCTCTGATTCGGGCAGATCGCCCGCCTTGTATCCCAGGTAGGCGAAGCATTGCTGCAGGTGCAGCGGTACAGGATAGTAGACCTCGCTGCCAATGCCGCGCTCGGTCAGAAAAGCCCGCAGGCGGTCGCGGTCGAGTGCGCGCACCACGAACTGATGATAGATGTGATACGCGCCGGGCAAAGACGCCAGCAGCGCGATCGGCGCCTGAGGGCTCACACTTTGCGCCGGCGCCTGCACCAGACCCGCCGCAACCAACAAGCCGTGATAGCGGCAGGCGATCATGCGCCGGCGCTGGTTCCAGTCATCAATATGCTTGAGCTTCACTCGCAAAATCGCCGCCTGCAAGGCGTCGAGACGGCTGTTCCATCCGATCTCGCGATGATAGTAGCGGCGGTCGCTTCCATGGTTGCGCAAGCGGCGAACATGCGCCGCAAGGTCCTGATCGTCGCTGGTGACGCACCCGGCATCGCCGCCGGCGCTTAGGTTCTTAGTCGGATAGAAGCTGAAGCAGGCTGCCTTGCCGAGTCCGCCGGCCTTTTTGCCGTTCCAGGCCGCGCCGAACGCCTGGGCCGCGTCTTCCACAATCGCGATGCCATGTTGCTGTGCGAGTTCGCCGAAGCTGTCCATGTCAGTGCATTGGCCATAGAGATGGACGGGCATGATGGCGCGAACGTTGCGCCGGCGCTGGAGCGCGGAGGCAACCTTGCCGGGATCGAGGTTCAGCGTCGCCGGATCGATATCGGCCAGCACCGGCGTGGCGCCGCAACGCACGATCGCACTCACGGTGGCGAAGAAACTGAATGGCGTGGTGATGACACTTGTATCGGGCCCGACGCCGCATGCCTGCAACGCAAGCCAAAGCGCGTCCGTACCGGAGGCGCAGCCGACGCAGGCGCGGACCCCCAAGTACTCCGCCGACTCGCGTTCGAAGGCCTCAAGCTCTGGGCCGCCAATGAAATGCTGCGACGAGAGCACGCGCTCGACTGCGGCGCCAATCTCGTCCTTGATGCTCGCGTACTGGCGCTTGAGATCGAGCATCGGGACGGGTTCGCCGGATTTCAGCGAAACGGTCGCGGCGGATTGTTCGGAGGGATTAGCGGCCATGAACGATATTCGATTCTAACAGCGTCGATTGTGACGCTAGTCGGTTGGTAGAGGGCGCAGTTCGGTCGTGCAGTCGCGCCTTTTCTTACTCTGTCATCCCGAGCGGAGCCGCTTTAGCAGCATCGTCGAGGGAACTGCTGTTCACCCGAATCAGCTAGACCGCTCGCAGCAACAACAGGTCCCTCCGCGCGGACTAAAGTCCCTGGTCGGGATGACAACTTTATAAGTTGGCGCGGCCCAGGTGCTTACCGCGGCGAAGATGGCGTAATGGCTCGCCGCACCCATAAAGAACAGCATGGGGAACGACAGCCAGAAGCCCACCATCGAGGCCAGGAAGCTGAGCCGCGCCATTTTCGCGGCCTCCGGCGGCATGGAAGTGCCTTTGGCCGCGTTCTCTTCCGTCCAGCGAATAATGCGCTTCTGCATGCGCCAGACGATGCCCCACACGTTCAGCATCATGAACCATCCCAGCCCGCCGCCGATGCCAATGGCCAGCAGGCGATTGCTCTCCCACCCTTGCTGATTTACTGCCAAAAAAATATAGGAAGCCGCGATCACTACAATGGCCATCGCGACACCCAGCACCGCCCCGCGGCGCAGTACTTCGGCGGGCGACATCAACATGCCCATTTCAATGGCGAACGCCAGCGTCCAGATTAGGAAGAAGCTGCCCATCACGCGCCCTACCGATGCGGGATCGCCCACCGCCTGGGCGGCGTGCACATCGCTGCCGACGATGTGCCCCCAATACGCCAGGCCGGCCAGCACCGTGACGACCGAGCTCCAGCGGAACCACCATAACGCCCGCGGCATCAGGCGCGGCACAACGAAGCCGCGCTGTTGCGCATCGAGTTCCTGCATGAAAGGCATGTTGATGAGAACGAAGTAGTAGAGCAGCCCGATCCATATGATTCCGGCGATGAAATGGATCCAGCGCAGCAGCATCAGCGCTGTCTCGCCGGCGCCGGGGAACTCGAACTGGGGGCCGAGGAAGGTTGCTGCCAGATGAAAATTCATGGTTTCTCCGCGAATCCGTCGCGATTTGGCGCAATTCCTGCTGAGCGGTCGGGCGAATTCTACATCACTCTGGTCTGTGCCGAGTGCCGCTGACTACGTCACAGAGCGATAGTATGGTTATTGGCTATAATCTGACTGCCGCCGGCATCGGAATTTCGATACGCCGGCTAGGATGGTTATCTCCACAGACCCTTTGGTTCGTTCGGGGCCACGAACTCTGGGGCTGGCTGTTTCTTGCAGATTGCCGGGGAGGACCCATGGAAAGCAAGCCAGCACAGAACATCCAGGATTCATTCCTGAACACTGCCCGCAAAGACAAATGCGTCATTACGATCTACCTGCTGAGCGGGGTCAAGCTGACGGGGCGAATCCGCAGCTTCGATAAATATTCCGTGGTATTGGAGACGAACAACCAGGAGCAGTTGATCTTCAAGCACGCTATTTCGACGGTCGTCATGTCGCGCACACATATGGAGCGCCACGCCGAGGGACGAACCCAGTCCGAGGGCTTGGCGCCGGTAGCTGCGAGCAACCCAGCCACATCGGTAGAGGGATAGTTCTATAGCTCGCCCGCCACGAGAGAACCCGGCCCGGAATGCAGGCGCACCCTCGATGGAGCGCGCGTTTCTGGTGGGAGTGGAGTTCTCCTCGCGAGCGGGCGGCAATCGCGAAGCGCAGGCACCTGATAGTCCTCCCGCGACCGCGGAGCTCTCGCCTGGACGACGGACTCCGGGCGGCAAAGTTCCGCCGCAAGCTCGGGCAGCCCGCCATGCAGCCGCAGATTCCACACATGAGCCGTCGCACCCGCGAGCGGACGTGCCTGACGATTCGCTTGCTGAACTGCGGGAGCTGACGGCCAGCGGCGGCGCGAGTATCGCCGGCGAGATGATGCAACGGCGACCGCGGCCCGATTCCGCCACCCTTATCGGCAGCGGCAAGGTTGAGGAACTGAAGGGCGCAGTGGCCGCCTCGGAAGCCGACCTGGTCATCTTCGACCACGACCTGACGCCTTCTCAACAACGCAATCTGGAGCGCGAACTCGATGTTCGGGTCATCGACCGCACCCAGCTCATCCTCGACATCTTTGCCCGCCACGCGCGCACCCGCGAAGGCCAGCTTCAGGTGGAGCTGGCGCAGTTGAAATACTTGCTGCCGCGTCTGGCGGGACGCGGCCGGGAGATGTCGCAGCTTGGCGGCGGTATCGGAACGCGCGGGCCCGGCGAGACCCAGCTCGAGACCGACCGCCGCAAGATCAACCGCCGCGTCCGCCACCTGGAGGAGCAGCTGGAGAATGTGCGCCGCACCCGCGGCCAGCAGCGCCAGCGGCGCGAGTCCGCGCCTATCGCAACGGTGGCGTTGGTGGGCTATACGAATGCGGGGAAATCCACGCTGTTCAACGCGCTCACGCGCGCGGGCGTGCTGGAGAGCCCACGCATGTTCGCCACCCTCGATCCCACATTGCGGCACATCACGCTGCCGTCGAGGCGCGAGGTGCTGCTCTCTGACACTGTGGGATTCATCCGCAACCTGCCGCATACCTTGGTCGAGGCGTTCCGCGCGACCCTGGAAGAGGTGCAGCGCGCGTCGTTGTTGCTACAGGTGGCCGACGTTACCAGTCCCGCCGCCGACGAACAGCAAAAGCAGGTGGAAGAGGTGCTGCGCGAATTGGAATCCGCGGACAAGCCGCGCGTTCATGTGATGAACAAGCTCGACTTGCTGCCTGAGCGGAAGCGCGAGAGCCTGCTTGACTCCCACGATGTAGTACATGTGTCGGCGGTGAGGGGCGATGGCCTCGAGCGCCTGCTGGCCCTCGTCGACGAGAAGATCACGGAAGATCCCGTGCAGAGCGCACGGCTGCGAGTACCCCAGTCGGAGGGCAAAGCCTTATCGCTGGTCGACGCCAAGGCACGAGTGTTCGCGCGTGAGTATCGCGACGGCTATGTCGACCTGGAAGTACAGGCGGCGGAGTCGATACTGCGCAGATTGAAGGAGTTTCTGACGTAACTGTCGGGCGGGTGGAATTGCGCCCCGGAGAAATGTCAAAACTCACGGCTGCGGGCTTCGCCCTGCCGAAATCGTGCTACAGTTTGACCCTGCAGGCCCCCTCCACATCGTCCGCGGCACGACAACGACATTCCAGTTGAGGAGTTGACGATGAACCTCCACACTTTGCGTTGGTGCACGCTGATAAAACTGGTCGCCTTAGTTATATCGCTGGTCAGCATCAGCTGGGCGGGGAGTAACGAGCGCGTCCTTTATAGCTTCACCGGAGGCGCGGACGGCGGAGATCCAGCGACCCCACTGACCCGCGACAATCAAGGCAACCTATATGGCACGACTGTCCTGGGCGGCGCGTTCAATTGCGGTACGGTCTTCGAGTTGACTCCGACAGGGCAGGGACAATGGCAGGAAAGCGTGCTCCACAGCTTCAACTGCTTCGACGAAGGCAAGTATCCCTATGGTGGTGTCACGCTAGACGCACAAGGCAATCTGTATGGGACGACGGGCTCGGGCGGCCAGGGATTCTGCGACGGCGACGGCTGTGGCGTGGTGTTCGAGCTTTCGCAATCCGGCGGGCCGTGGACCGACACGGTGCTCTACAGCTTCCAGGACAGTCCGGATGGCTGGGGCGCGGGTGTGGCGCCCGTGTTCGACCGCGCCGGTAATCTCTATGGAACAACGCCCGACGGCGGCGCTAATGGCGAGGGCACCATCTACGAGCTTTCCCAAACTAACGGCCAGTGGACAGAGCGAGTGATTTACAACTTCATCGGCGAGGATGACGGGGCGATTGGCGGACTGGGCGGTTTGCTGGTCGATGGATTCGGCAATCTGTACGGCGTCACGGAAATCGACGGCACAAACGGCGCAGGAACGGTCTTCAAGATGACGCCCGGGCCCGGCGGCACATGGAACTTCACTGCTCTCTACGAATTCCAGGGCCAGCCCGATGCGGGGTCCCCCTACGGCGGCCTGATTGCCGATGCACATGGCATCCTCTACGGTACGACCTACTATGGCGGCGCGAACGGAGCTGGCTCGGTGTATAAGGTTGGTCCCGGCCCGACGTTTGGTCCATGGCGAGATGCCGTGCTCTACAGCTTTCAGGGTGGTACGGACGGCGGCATGCCGCTCAGCACTCTGGTCTTTGACGCGGCAGGAAATCTATACGGAACAACTTCGGCAGGCGGTGACCCCGAATGCGGATGTGGAGTGGCCTTTCGACTGACCCCGAATGACCGCGGTGGATGGGATGAGAGTGTGCTCCACACGTTTGGGAGCTCGGGCGACGCGACTTACCCAACCTATGGATTGACCCCTGATGGCGCCGGCAACTATTTAGGCACGGGCGTGTTGGGTGGAAGTGCGAATATGGGCGCTGTCTACGAGCTCACACCCTTGACCGTTGCGCGTCGCTGACGCGTAGAGCGGGGCCTTCAGGCCCGCTCCAAAACTCCCAAGAAAGAACATGGGCGCTGAGGTCATGGACCTCAGCGCCCAACATAGTTCTTTCCGCGTGACGCGGGCCTGAAGGCCCGCTCTACCCGGGCGATGACTTACCCGACCGCCACAGTCTGCAAGACCTGCTCGCGGATTTGCTCGTCCTTCCTGGCCTCGGCGTGCGACGACGGCAGCGCGATGCTGAGCAATTCCTCAATGGTCTTCACGTAATGCATGTCCAGACCCAGGAGCTGCTCAGGCGTCAAGTCTTCCTCGACGTTCTGCCTATTCTCAGCCGGGAGAATGATGTCGGTCACGCCCGCGCGTTTGGCGGCGAGCGTCTTCTCTTTTATGCCGCCGATGGGCAGTACGTTTCCGCTCAGCGTGATCTCGCCGGTCATCGCCGTCAGCGGCCGCACCGGACGATCCGTAAGCAGCGAGACCAGCGCGGTCACCATGGTCACGCCTGCCGAGGGCCCGTCCTTCGGGATCGCGCCCGCCGGCACGTGAATGTGGATGTCGTGGTCGGCGAAGAACGCTTCGTCAATGCCCAGCTCCTTCGCGTTCGACCGCACCCAGGTCAGCGCGGCCTGCATAGACTCCTGCATCACCTGGCCCAGCTGTCCGGTCATGGTGAAGCCGCCCTTGCCCTTCATCTTGTTGGCTTCGACGAAGAGTACATCGCCGCCGGTGGGCGTCCAGGCCAAGCCCACGGCAACGCCCGCCCGCTTCGTTCGCTCAGCGATCTCGCCTTCGGTGCGGATCTTCATGCCGCCCAGCATTTCGTGTTGCTGCACAAGCTCGGGCGTGACCTTCAGCTTGTCGGTCTTGCCTTCGGCGATGCGCCGCGCCTGCTTGCGGCAGATGGTGCCGATGGTCCTCTCCAGATTGCGCACGCCCGCCTCGCGCGTGTAATGACGAATGATGAAGCGGATCGTCTCTTCGGGAAATTCGATCTGATCGCCGTTGATCCCGTTCTCTTCAATCTGGCGCGGGATCAGGTACTGGAAAGCGATGTGGACCTTTTCCTCCTCGGTATAGCCTTGCAGCTCGATGATCTCCATGCGGTCGCGCAACGGCTCGGCAACGGGATCGAGCATATTCGCCGTAGTGATGAACAGCACCTTCGACAAATCGAACGGCACGTCGAGGTAGTTATCGCGGAAGCTGAAATTCTGCTCGGGATCGAGCGCCTCCAGCAGCGCGGAGCCGGGATCGCCGCGGAAGTCGCGACCGACTTTGTCGATCTCGTCGAGCATAAAGACCGGATCGTTGGTCTCGGCGCGGCGAATGCCCTGCATGATCTGGCCGGGCATTGCGCCGATATAGGTGCGGCGATGTCCGCGGATTTCCGCCTCGTCGTGCACGCCGCCCAGCGACAGCCGGACGAACTTGCGGCCCAGCGCGCGGGCAATCGACTTACCCAACGAGGTCTTCCCTACTCCCGGAGGACCAACGAAGCACAAGATCGGCCCCTTCATCGAAGGCTTCAGCCGCCGCACGGAGAGATAGTCGAGAATGCGGTTCTTCACTTTCTCCAGATCGTAGTGATCGGAGTCGAGGATCTCCTTGGCTTTGAGGATGTCAACTTCGCCGCCGGAGGACTTCTGCCAGGGCAGCACCGCCAGCCACTCGATGTAGTTGCGCGTCAGGCCGTAATCGGCGGCCATTGGCGACATGCGCGCCAGCCGCCCGAGTTCCTTCAGCGCCTCTTTCTTGACGTCCTCGGGCATGCCCGCGGCCTCGATCTTCTGCCGCAGGTCCTCGGTGTCGCGCGTGGTTTCATCCTGCTCGCCCAGCTCTTTCTGGATGGCCTTCATTTGCTCGCGCAGGTAATACTCGCGCTGCGTCTGCTGCACGCGGTCCTGCACTTCGCTCTGGATCTTGTTGCGCAGTTGCTGGACTTCAAGCTCCTTGGCCAGGTGCTGGTTGATCTTCTCCAGCCGGACTTGCACGTTGGAGGTCTCAAGCACTTCCTGCTTGTCCCGCGTGGGCAGCGACGGCAGCGACGAAGCGATGAAATCCACCATGCGTCCGGCGTCGTCGATGTTGCCGGCCACGGTGGAAAGCTCATCCGACAATGTGGGAGAGCCGGCCACAATCTGCTGGAACAGGGTCAGCACGTTGCGTTGCAGAGCTTCAATCTCGGCATTCTTGGGTGCGGGCGCCTCGGGGATCGACTCCACCGTGGCCTGCATGTAGGGCGTCAACTGGGTGTACTCCGTGAGCTTCACGCGCTCCAGGCCTTCGGCAAAAACGAACAGGCTCTGGTTCGGCATGCGCACCACTTTGTGCACCACGGCCAGGGTGCCCACCGCATACAGGTCCGTGGGCTGCGGGTTATCGACGCGCGCCTCGCGCTGCGCCACCACGATGATGGTTTTGTCCTCGCCCAGCGAATTGATCAACTGAACCGAACTTTCGCGCCCCACGGTGAGGGGTAGCACCGCGTGGGGGAACAGCACGGTGTCCCGCACTGGAAGCACCGGCAGCGTTCTGGCCTCCTCCGAGTCGTCTCGCAACTCTGGGTCAGCGGGCTCTAAATCTTTATTATGGTTTGACATATAACTCCTTGAGTCGCTTACACTCAACCTATAGATGCCGCCTTAATCCAAAGGATGCAAGGTCCGGACGGATGACCGCAAGATCTCGTCCTCTGGGTTCCACCTGGGCCCTCGCCCGGCCCCGGCGCAGTTCAGGAAAACCTGCGCGCAAATGGTTGAGTCCCCCATCGGCGCCAACCGCGTCCGCTGGAGCGCCACCCGGGAACCGTAATCGACGGCGCACAGGATTCTACGCAAGGCAGGGGGCAGGCGACAACCGGAATCGGGTTGACGTGGGCCTCTCCATTTCGAAAAAGGAAAGACCGCATTCTGTAGCGACCGCTTGGAGGCGGTACATGGGAGATAGTATCCTGCAAGCTGCTCCCAAAGCTGATATCGGTTCTAAGGAGGTGTGACTTTGCGCCGTTTGTTGCACGGGCCCACGATTTCCTTCCTGCTGTTGCTGATTTTTCTGGCGGGGATTGCGCGACCGCTCTGGGCGCACGCTGTCCTGATGCAATCCAAACCCGCGGTTAATTCCACGGTCCAAGGACCGGATGTACCGATCTGGCTCCGCTTCAATGTGCGGGTAGATGGCAAGCGTTCTCGCCTGACGCTGGTGGCCGCGGACGGATCCACGATAGACGTGCCCGCTCCCAAACAGACTGCTCCCGATACGCTCGAGTCGCGGGTGACGGGGGTGAAGCCCGGAACCTACAAGCTGCAGTGGCGAGCGCTCGCCTCCGACGGGCACATGAGCAACGGCGAGGTTGACTTCACGGTGAAGTAGCCGTTCTTGTGCTTAAACTCGTCGACATCTTCGGTTATCTTGCGGTCATACTGAGCGCCGGGACGCTTGTGGGCCAGTCGCTGCTGCTGGGCGGCCTGGCCTTCATGTACTGGATCGCGCGGCCCGATGCGACCATTCCCGCCGACGCACTGGGCCGCGTACGAGCACTCGCGCTGCGCTGGTTCCGCATTGCCGCCATCGGCCTTGTCGTCGTCCAGCTGCTCTACCTTTACGTCAATTCAGCGGTCCTGATGGCTTCGGCTGAGATCCCCTTCAGCGAGGTTACCGGGGCAAATTTCTTCATTGCCAGCAGCATCATGCTGGTCGCAGCGCTGGTAGCGGCGATTGTCGCCCGCATGTCCGGCAAATACACCTTCTGGTATCTGGCGGTGTTGGCGCTGATCGTGCTTGGCGCCTCGGTAATGACCGATCATGCGGCGTCGCGCATTGAAGGGCGCGTTCCCCTGGTCATACTCACAGCACTCCACGAGGGGGCGACGGGCTTCTGGATCGGCGGCCTGCCCTTCCTGCTGGTGGGCTTGTACATCAGTCGCGACCGCGCGACACAGTGGTATCTGACCCGGCGGTTCTCGCAATTAGCGTTGGCCAGCGTCATCATCCTGGTGTTCAGCGGCGTGTGTATGAGCGTGTCCTACGTCGGCTCGATCCACGCGCTCATCGGGACATCGTATGGGCTGATGCTGCTGGCCAAGATCGCCATGCTGGGGGCGATGCTCGCCCTGGGTGGAATCAACTTTCTCATGCTGCGCCGGCATGGCCCGGAGCAGGTCATTCCGCGACTGCGCCGTCTGGTGGAAGCCGAAATCGGCATCGGAATCACGATCGTGCTGTCCGCCGCCTCGATGACGGCGCAGCCGCCCGCCGTCGACCTACCCAGTGACACGGTTCAACCTTCGCACATCTGGCAGCGCTACCGGCCAGTGTGGCCGCGCCTGAAGAGTCCGTCCGCTGCCGATCTATCCACGCGCCATCCCGGCCAGGTGATTTCAGCAGACGATCCCACGCGGCGCACGGTCGCTTACACCAGTGAAGGTATGCCCGTCTCATTGCGATCGCTGAACGACATGCGCTGGTCGGAATATAACCATCACTGGATGGGATTGCTTGTGCTGGGGATGGGACTTCTCGCCGTGTTGGCGCGTACCGGGCGAGCGCCGTGGGCCGAGTATTGGCCGCTGCTGATGATCGGCATTGCGGTTTTCATCTTTCTGCGCGGCGATCCCGAATGTTGGCCGCTGGGGCCGAAAAGCTTCTGGACCACCTTCGCCGATCCGGAAATTTTTCAGCACCGTGCGGCCGCGCTGCTTTGCATCGCTTTTGCCATATTCGAGCTGCGGGTGCGCCGCAATCCTTCGCAAGACAGCTTCCTGCCGCTCATCTTTCCGCTCATCTGCGCGGTCGGCGCGGCGCTGCTCCTGACCCACTCCCACGGCACTACGAACGTGCGAGAAGAAACCATGGCCGAACTGAGTCACACGCCGATGGCGGTGGTGGGCGTGGTAGCCGGCTGGTCGCGCTGGCTGGAGTTGCGTCTGCCCGCCGAAGATCGCCGCATTCCCTCCTGGATCTGGCCGGTATGTTTCGTGCTGATTGGGGCCGGACTTCTCAACTATCGCGAGTTCTAGATCTCGCGCTTGTCATGTTCAAGTGCGACTGCCGTTTAAGAGCTCGACAAATGCACCGCACATGATCGTGGTTACCTTCGTTTCCCGGAGGACGTTTTCTTGTCCAGGCGATATGGTCATCACCACTAAGATGGGCCATAGATTCGCCGAATAGCGAACGGGAGAACGTGGCGTCAATCGCGCGCCTCGGAGGACTGACGTGTGTCCGGCGAAAAATGCGCCATGAAAACTGACTCGGGATCGGCAAACGTACTCCAGGACATTGTCGCGGCCGATCCGAAAATGCTGGAACTGATCGACGCAGCCCAGAACGTCGCGCGCCACAAGGCGGCGGTGCTCATCACCGGAGAAACCGGCGTTGGCAAGGAACTGATAGCGCGCCTGATTCACGAACACTCGCCGCGACATGCCCGGCCCTGGGTCGACCTGAACTGCGCTGCCCTGCCGGAGCATCTGGTGGAGAGCGAACTCTTCGGCTACGAAAAAGGGGCCTTCAGCGGCGCTGACAATGTGAAGCCGGGCCTCTTCGAGGTCGCCAACGGCGGTACTCTGTTCCTGGATGAAATCGGCGATCTCGATCCGAAGGTGCAGGTAAAGCTGCTGCGCGTCCTGGACGGCGTCCCCTATTACCGGCTCGGCGGCAGCCGGAAAATCTCTGTCGACGTGCGAGTGCTGGCCGCGACCAATCGCGACCTCGACAGCAGCGTGCGTGAGGGCAGCTTTCGCGGCGACCTGTACCACCGCATCAGCGAGCTGCATATTGAAGTGCCGCCCCTTCGCGACAGGCCGGAGGACATCATCGCCCTGGCGCAGCACTTCCTCGAGCGTTGCCGGCCGGAGGCGAGGTTCACGCCGGAGGCGCTGGAGACGTTGCTCGATTTCGAGTGGCCGGGCAACGTCCGCGAGCTGCGCAATCTGGTGCTGAAGCTGGCAATCCTAAGCTCCGAGCCGGAGATTACCGCGCACGACATTCGCCGGTATTGCGGCGGCCCTGGCACACCTAACGCCCAAACCGCGCGCCCGGCGCCGCCGGAGATCACCTCCATGGCGGAGATGGAGCGCCACATGATTGCGCGCGCTCTGGAACTGGCGGGCGGCAATCAGCGGCTGGCCGCCGAGCAGCTAGGCATACCGCGCCGCACCTTCTGCCGCAAGTTGAGCGAAATGCACGTCACACTCGAGGGGCAGCGGAACGCCACACGTAAGCCAGAGCGCGAGCAACCGTTAGGGCGCCGCAAAGAGCTCCAGATTCCGATTAGCATCGCCACCAGCACTGGACGTTCCTTCACCGCGGCCAGTCGCAACCTGGGCATGGGCGGTTTGGGGGTGCAAGTGCGCCCGCCGCTCGCCGCCTCCGAGGAGCTTGGGGTCGCGTTCACTCTTCCTGGAAGCAGACGACGTCTCGAAATGCAGGGCGTGGTGGCGTGGTCGCAGCCCGACGGCCTGGCCGGCATTCGCTTCGTGAACATGACTCCATCGAAGATCGAAGTACTAAGTCGCTGGCTGGGTGGCAATGGTGAAGTCCCACCGGACATATCCGCCCCGCTGCCGGCTTTTGAGGGCGGCGCAACCGTTGTGCCCGCTTCGAGCGTCGAAGGCTAGAAGTCCTCGGCTCCCCGCCGCGCACAAGAAACCGGCACCCATTTCTTGCGGCTACTTACCTCTTCTCGCCAGCTCTATCTCCGGCACGGGCCCAGGCCCGCGCGGCTCGATCAACGGTTCGCATCGATCTGAATCTCCTGATTGTCGCAGCTCGTTGTCATGATGGCAGGCAGCTTGATATTTTGGTTGGGGTTCGGTCAGATAAAGCCACGTTCAATTGACCTTTGAACAACAGTACTGCTGGAGACGAGCAATTGTTAAAGTCGCCGAGTCGTGATGGCGCGAGGCGCCGCGTTCTGCGTAAGTGCGGAGCTTGGCCCGCCGCCTACAGATTCTCTGCTGCAACGGGAAAACACGACCGGAGGCGAGAGTGGTTGTGCCGGGGGTGAAGGGACGTTCGGCCCGGGGTTTCTGGGAGTCCAGGCTCGCTCCGCTCCTTGAAAGATACTGCCTGATCCTGTGTCTGTGCCTGGTGGGAGTTGCCTGTATCCGGGTGATCTCGACGTATCCCGCGTTGAGCCTGACGGTGGATGAGCCGTCTCACCTCGCCTGCGGCATGGAGTACGTAGCCAGTCACTCCTACACCCTCGACGTGCAGAATCCGCCCCTCGCCCGGGCGATGCTGGCGTTGGGTCCTTACCTTGATGGTTTGCGGCCCCTCGGCCTATCCAAGATGCACCCCGAGGGACTTGCCATACTCGCACAGTCGCGCGACTTTGATCGCACCGTTTTTCTGATGCGATTGGGCAACCTGCCTTTCTTCCTGCTGGCTTGCCTGGTGGTTTGTGCCTGGTCATGGCTAGCTTTCGGCAAAGCGGTTGCAGTGGTGGCAACGGGTTTGTTTACGCTCTTGCCCACGATGCTGGCGGATGCTGCGCTGGCTACGACCGATATGTCGCTGGGGGCCACTGTGGGCGCCTGCTTCCTCGCCGCCATCCTCTGGGCCGAAAACCCGACTTGGTTGCGGGCTGTGCTTCTGGGAGCGTGCCTGGCTCTGGCCCTGCTGTCGAAGTCAACGGCGCTGGGTTATGTGCCCCTTACCCTGGGGTTGGGTTTGGCGTGTTATGTCATCACCCGGCGGCCCGGTAGGCGTCTGTTGTGGGAACTTGCCCGCCGTCATGCTGCCTCCCTGGGGCTCGCGGCCATAACGGCGGGCTTCATTATCTGGGCCGCCTACGGTTTTTCTGTCGGTATGGTAAAGGGCCTCGGCTTCCGGCTACCGGCTCCCGAGTATTTCGTTGGCATCACCAACGCGCTCGCTCACGATCGTGAGGGACACCCCAGCTTTCTGCTCGGCGAGTTCCGCACGACAGGCTGGTGGTATTACTTCCCAGTGGCGCTGGCGGTCAAAACTCCAATTGCCTTCCTCATCATGTTGGCGGCGGGCATGGCGGTATGCGTACGAGAGCGCGCTCGCCTTGCATACCTCCTTCCGATCGCCTTTAGTCTCGGCGTCCTGCTCCCAGCCATGTTCGGCCGGATTGATATCGGCATTCGCCACATCGAGCCTGTCTATATCGGTCTTTCTTTGGTCGCCGCATTAGGCTTAGTGCAACTGATGAAATGGTCGCGCACCGGAACTGCATGTGCGCTGACAGCCGGAGTGCTGGTCGTGTGGATGACGGTTTCTGTTGCTGTCCACCATCCCGACTACCTGGCCTACTTCAACGGGTTCGCGGGCAAGACTCCCGAAAAGGTCTTGGTGGATTCCAACTACGATTGGGGACAGGACCTTAGGCTTTTGTCCAGGCGCCTGCACCAGAAAGGTGTGGATCAGTTCTCGCTCATGACTGTAGACGGTGTCATGTCCCGCATCTATCTACAGCAATGGTACGGTTTGCCGGCAATGCAAGACGTTGACGACGCAACGCCAAGCCTGGGCTGGAATGTGGTTAGTCCCACCTTTGCCAACTCCGTGCGGTTCGTCATCCCGAATCGCCCAATCGTTCCCAACCCATGGTACTACCGGATTCCCCCCACCGAGCGAGTGGGTGGACTGCTGCTCTACTACATTACTCCTGAAGCAAGAAGCAGCTTTCTTCGTGGGTCAGACCCCAATAAGGCGCAACTAAAGAGTCATTTGAATGGACAATAGCGAGAGCATTCCCACGGCACGGTCCACGACGCAAAGTCTTCGGCTAGCTATTCTTTGCGTTCTGCTCGTTGCGGCTACCCTTTGGGTGTACTATCCCGTCAATCGTTCTGACTTTCTTAATTATGACGACAATGTTGTTGTAACCGATAATGTTCACATCAAGTATGGTCTCTCCTGGGCGGGCGTGAAGTGGGCATTTACGCAATACCGTCAGGCCAATTGGGTGCCACTGACCTTCCTATCTCACGCCTTGGACTGCGAGATGTTTGGCCTAAGACCCGGCCCCCACCACGACACCAACCTGCTACTGCATGTGATCGATGTGCTGTTGCTTTTCTGGGTTCTACGGCAAGCGACCGGCTATACAGGCCGTAGCTTCATGGTGGCCGCTTTGTTTGCTTTGCACCCAATCAACGTCGAGTCCGTGGCCTGGATTGCGTCCCGTCGCAACATGCTTAGCATGTTGTTTTTTCTGCTGGGGCTGGGTGCATATCGCTGGTACGTGCTTAAGCCCAAGATTTACCGGTATCTATTAATAATCGTGTTGTTCGCACTGGGCTTTATGTCTAAAGCGCAGGTGCTTACCTTTCCGTTTGTCCTGCTGCTTTGGGACTACTGGCCACTGCGTCGCATGTTCGCGAATTCTAAAGCTGCTGGTTCGAGCAGCGCGGCCATGCCGGCAAGGAGTTTGTCCTGGCTGGTAGTGGAGAAGCTTCCACTCTTTGCTCTGGCCGCAGTGGGAGCGTTTGTAACCGCGAAAATCCAAGTTGAGGGCGGGGGCATCAATCCGAACACTACTTTGGCCTTGCGGCTGGAAAATGCCCTGCTCTCCTATGTTCGATATGTCGCCAAGGCCTTTTGGCCGGCGGGACTAGCAAACTTATATCCGGTCCCGGTAAGCCTCTTGAAACTGTGGCAAGTGTTTGGAGCGTTTTTCTTTCTGCTTGCAATTACAGCTCTGGTCGTAGTGGCGGCCAGGCAACGTCGGTATTTACTGGTAGGGTGGTTGTGGTTCCTGGGAACCATGGTACCTATGATCGGCCTGATGCAGCTGGGGAGGCATGCTATGGCCGATCGTTATGCATATCTCCCTTTTATCGGATTGTTCATCATGGTGTGCTGGGGTGCGGGTGAGCTATACGATAGAATGGCCGCCACACCGGGCGCTTCGTCGGCTGACTGGATGGCCAGGGCCTGCGCCGTCTTGCTTCTAGTTTTGGCGATGGTCGCCCACCGGCAAGTCGGTTACTGGGAAAATAGTGAGACCTTATGGACGCACACGATACAGGTTACAAGCGGTAATTACCAGGCCGAAGACAACCTGGCTTCCGAGCTGATGTTCCGGGGACAATACCATGAGGCGCTGGAGCACCTCCGGGTAGGAGAGGGGATTGATCCTTCCTATCCGCTAACGCACTTCCACATCGGATTGTGTGAGCAACAGCTTGGAAATTTGCCTGCAGCAGTCGAGCAATATAAGAAGGTGATCGACCTGACTGAAAGCGACCTGGCGCACAACTCGAACATTGGTCTGAGGCATGCCGCCTTCGAGAACATCGCAGTAGCCTACCGCGACCTTGGCGATTCGCCAAACTATTGGCAATACCGCGAGGCGGCGAACGATCTGGCGCGCCAATACGGTAAACCTTAATCAGGAGTGGCAGACCTACAGAAGCAGCGGGAAAGGGCTTCTATTGCGGCTTGACCACGATGAGTTCGAAGGTGCCGGGCACAATTGCGGGCCGCTGTCCGGGCGCCGCATTCGCCTCGCGTTGCGCCGTCACCAGATAGACGATATCGTCGTCTTTGTCGAGCGCCATGGTGCGCGCTCCGTTTACCGTCGCCAGGTTCTGGCGGAGGGTGTATTTGTCCGGCGTGTCTTCATGAACTACCGTCAGTACGCCCTCGCCGCACGACATAAAGACTTCTTGCGTCTTGGGGTCGAATGCGCCAGCATCGACGCCTTCGCCGATGGGCACAGTCGTTACTACTCTGCCAGAGACGGAATCGACCACCGCCATCATCTTGTTATGGCAGCCGGCGAACAGACGGTGATGCTCCGCGTCAAAGGCCAGCGCGCTCGGCTCCTCGCATGGAGTCAGCGGCCAGACGTTCAGGACTGTCAACTTCGCTGCATCCACCTCCGCGATCTGACTCTTGTCCTCAATGTTTACGTACAGTTTGCCCTTGCCATCGCTGGCTGGAAATTCGGGTTTGCCGCCGAGCGCAACTGTGCCCACGACCTTGCCGCTGGCCGCGTCAATCGCGGTTGAATCTTTGCTGCGCGCGTTGAAGGTGAAGACGCGTTTGGAGAACGGGTCGTAAAGGATCGCGTCCGGCCGCTCACCTGCTTTGACGCTGCCCAGCTTTTTAAGGGCCTTCAGGTCGAAGATGGTGACGGTGTTGTCGCCGCCGTTGCTGATGAATCCGCGATTAAACTCCGGGGCGAGGGCCACGCCGTGAATTGCGGAAAGATCAGGAATGTCGCCGCTAATCTTCAGCGTGCGGGCATCGACCACCGTGACGTGGCTGCCGCGTGTAATGAACAGCCGCTTGCTGTGGTGGTCGTAGGTGAGGTAATCCCAACCGCCTTCGCCGCCGAGCTTGACGCGACTGGCCATCGTGAACTGCTTTTGCGCGAGCGCGGGAACCGCGGCGAGCGTTGCGGCTGCGAGCAATATTGTAAAAATCCGCTTCATGTTAAGGGTCATCACCGTGGCCTTCATTACGATAGAGCAAAACCAGCTTCCTGCGCCAAGGTCACAGCCTCAGCTTCAGTTCCAAGTTCTGCCAGTCCTTGCGAATCCGATCCTGGTGGCGCGAAATGATCTCCGCCAATTGGCTCATGATTCCTCCCACTCGTAATTGCACGTTGCACAAAGACCTTAGGTTTGATGCGTTCTGGAAACAGACGCAGACGAAAAGTGTTCGTTTTATCCCCTGTTGTTCGGAATGAAGCTGCGGCGAAACAGGGTTAGGTTGCGTTGGCTGCGAGCGGCTCGAGTGCCCGCTTTAGTGCGACCGTGCCTTCCCACTTAGGCACCACAGCATTAACCTCAAAAAGACGGCAAAGGTCCTGTTGCTCTTTGCCCATGACGGTCCAGACAATCACCTGGGTTCCGGCCAACTTGGCGTTGCCATGCCAGAAGCGCAAAAGCTCGTGACCGCTCTCGTATCCCAGGTCCAGGTCGAGCAGAATCACATCGGGCAAGCAGTCTGCCCCTCGAGTGCTTTTTCCAGGTAGACCTTTGCGGCGCTGCTTGAGGTGCGCGCCTCAATGGCAGCAAACCCCAGCGATCGTGCGATGTCGGCAGCGATCTGAATATCGGTCGGTTGACCCCCAATGATAAGCAAGCTTCTCATAACGACCCCGAGCGCTAACATCTTACTAGTGCCGTACTGTTCCGCACAAACTCTGGATCGGCGCTTCCTTCGGGCTGAAAATCAGTGGCAGGTGGGCTGCTACGGATGTCGCGTTTTCCGACATTCGCCCCGCAACATCACGGACCGACGCTTCAGTCGACTTTGGGAGTCTCCGTCGGCATCGTCGCCACCAAATGCAAGCGCGACGGATGGTACTGGCCCGTATCGGCGGCACGCGATTACGCCGAAACTGGGCCACCGCCCGAGTGACCATCAGAATTGAGGAGGCGTGGGCGGCAGCGCCGCGGAATTGATGCCCTCGCAGGTTGCGTTGTCAATAGATAAGTTGCCGTTATCATCAAGCTTCACCGTCCAGACGGTATCGAAGTCGTCGTCGGGCCAATTGGGCGCCGATTGGTCCTTGCCGTGATAGCTCGCGAGCAGTGCATTGACGGTTGGTGGAATATGATCGTGCTCCCACCCGACCAGCAGGCTCTGGTTAGAAAATGTTTCGCCGGTAAAGAAAAAATTGCTGGCCGCGGTGGCCGGCGCGGGCGGGTTCTGAGCCAGCAACTCGAAGCTGGCAGCAAGATTGTAGGGCAAATCGTTGGCAATGGCGTACGGCAGGACGGTCAGATTCGTCCTGACATAAGAGTAGAAGCTACCTTCCTGACTCGTGCCGCCCGGAAGGACCTGAGCGGGATCGATAGAGTACACCAGAGTAGGCTGGATCTTGCCGCGTAAAGCATACGGAAGATCCAATGCACGCCATTGCCCGGCAGCAATATAGTTACCATCGTCCCACCAGGAAGCAGGATGCGCCTCGGCATGGCGAACCAGGTACACGGTTTCATTCCTATTCATTCCGGCTGGAACTACCGCTCCGTCGACACCGCCGGTCACTTGGATGTGGAAAGTCGTATTCGTACTGGCCGGCAGACAAGACGCGGTAACAATCCCGCCGGCAGGCAGCGTAGGATAGCTCGCAGACGGAACAATATCGCTATTGTAGGTAACCAGAGTTGCGCCTCCCGATGGCGCGATTGCCATTGCATAGATGTAGTTTGGGCCAGCATAACGGGCAGGGACTACCAAGTTATAGCCTTCAAGCCTGTTGATGTTCGCCATCAGGACGCTAATGGTTTCCCATGGCGCCGAGAATACATAAAATCCAGGCCTGCCTGCCTTGACGATATTGCTTACCAGGGACTCATTGGCCTGCTCCAGGTCTCTGAAATCGAGACCTTGACAATTGTAAGGGGGAAGCCCGGATTTGCCCGGACACGTCAGGAGCGGCTGAGCGACTCCATCAGGAACGGGCGCGGACGAATAGGAAGCATTGAGCGGATAGCTGTTGCCGGTAACCGGGGAATTGCTCCCCCGGGAAAGGGTGATGCGATTCAGCATCGCGAACTGCTGAATCGTCTCCAGTCCAACCATGTCAGGATAGTTCTTTGCTGTTTGCAAGTGGGTCATCGGTTCAAGTGCGTAGATGCCCGTTACGTTCTGGCTCCCCAATACCTGCTGTTGCAAGAACGGGGCCATGAGGAGCGACCGCTGTAAACCCTGACTGGTGAAGTTGGCCGTTCGGGGATTGATGTCGCCGGACGCGTGATAAGTCAAATCCTCGCTGGCCACGAAGATCAGATTAAGGTTTGTGGCGCTGAGTGGAGTGGGGGCCGGCGGGTTTGGATCGGGGCCGGAGGAGCCGCCGCATCCTCCCAGCAGCATCAGGACAAGCGCCAGGCACAGCGGTGTTACAGGAATAACTTTGTTCATCATGGAAATACGATTCACTTGGGCAACCTCGAGCCATTCATGGGAGGCCCATCCCTGCTCTACCTAAACTGCCCCAAAGCACTGCCGTTTGACATTCACTCGAGTCACAAGGACATTCCATTCAGGATGCCTGGTGACGGTCAGAATTGAGGCGGCGTGGACGGCAGCGCCCCGGAGTTGATGCCTTCGCACATTGCATTGTCAATGGACAAGTTGCCATGGTCGTCAAGCTTTACCGTCCAGATGGTGTCGTAGTCGGTGGCCGGCCAATCAGGCGCCGGGGGGCCATTGCCGTGATAGCTCGTGAGCAGCGCATTTACCGTTGGTGCTATCTGCTGATACATCCATGCCACCAGCACAGTCTGATTGGAGAATGTGCCGCGAGTGAATAACACATCACTAGTTTCCTGGGCGGCATTCTGGTCGGAGAGCTGGAAACTAGTGACCAGATTGTACGGAAGGTTATTAGCAATGGCGTATGGCTCAGCAGTCAATGCGGGCGCAAGGGTGGAATAGTTAGAATCGCCGGAAGCGCTGATGGAACCTTGGCTAAATTGAGAGGGATCCGCCGAGATAACCTGTTGGGGGCTGATTTTGCCGCGAAGCGCGTTTGGAAGGTCGAGCGCGCGCCATTGCCCCGCACCGACATAATTGTTGTCAGACCAGTAGCTCTGCGGATGGGCCTCTGCGTGGCGAATGAAGTAAACGGTCTCATGGGTGTTGGTTCCCGCCGGAACAACGGCGCCACCCTGACCGCCAGTTACGGTGATGCTGAACGCCGTCTGCTGCGTGCAAGGAGCACTAACGATTTTTTCGGCAGGCAGCACCGGGTAAGTGGAAGACGGATTAACATTACTATTGTAGGTAACAAAGGTGGCGCTGCCTGACGGCGCGATCGAGATCGCATAGATGTAGTTGGGTCCACTATATTGCGCAGGAAGCGTCAGGTTGTAGCCCTCAAGCGCGTTGATATCGGCTAATAGGGCACTGGTGGTCTCCCACGGAGCCGAGAAGACGTAAAAGCCTGGGAAGTTCGCCTTTGCCTTCACGATGTCGGTTATCAGGGCTTCGTTGTCGCCTTCCTCGTCGTTGAAATCGAGACCCTGGCAAGACGAGCAGATTTGCGACCACGGAGGAACTCCACTGGGTAAGGGCCCTGACCCATAGGATGCATTGATTGGGTAGTTATTGCCGGGATAAGGGGGATAGCCTGGATAGGAGAGAGTGATCTGATTCAACATGGCGAACTGCTGAACCGTCTCGAGGCCGGCCATGTCGGCATAATTGTTTGCTGTTTGCAAATGTGTTCATCGGTTCCAGGGCGTAGATGCTGGTCACATTACTGCCGCCCAGCACATTCTGCTTTAGAAACGTTCCCATCAGCAGCGAGCGCTGCAAACCCTGATTGGTGAGATTTGCCGTGTTCGGATTTATGTCCCCGGGGGCGCTATAAGCCAAGTCTTCGCTGACGACAAAAATCAGATTGAGATTGTTCGCGCTCAGGGGAGCAGGGGTCAGCGGCACTGGGGAGTTAGGAGCGGCAGAGCCGCCGCATCCTGCGAGCAAGGTCAAGGCTAGGGCCAGAAATAGGAGCAGTACAGCGTTACTTTTATTCATAAGAGCAGTGAGTCCTTTCTCACACTCATTTCGCGCTCGCGGCCATGGATCGACAGTGATATCGGCCACGGTGCCAAGCCAATGAAACAGAAAAATGCCCAAAAAGGCCGACTCCCAATTCCGGATGCCTAATCGACGAGATTTTCACCAGCTAAGGCCCAAAGCCTCCCGACAAACTCAATAGTTCGCATTTGGTTACCGGCAGCTACACACTCGAAACCTCCATCGACATTCCTGCAATGGGGAGTACCGCGAGGTAAGCCGACGGGACTCGCGAGGCGCTGCCCAGACCTGCAAGTCCGGACACGTTAACCGATACTATAGACTTTAGTGTTATGTATGTGATGGCTCTCACAGGCCATCGTTAGTGAGAGTTTAGTGCCTACTACGCCTGCTAGAGCAGTTGGGGCGATTTGAAATCTTCCCCGATACATTTCACCAAAGAAGCTTGAGGGCGAATTGAACCTGCCTGGAGGTCGTCGCGGTGTTAGTAATGGCCCCGGCCGTGGGCGAAACTCCCGAAGGCGTAAACACAATCAGGTTGGGCGTATTGAAATTCGTGTGATTCAGGATGTTGAAGAGCTCCGCTCGAAACTGCATGTTCAGTCGTTCGGAGACCTTGGTGTCTTTGATGGCGGAAAAGTCCCAATCGAACAGGTCCGGACCGATCAGCGTGTCTCTTCCGAGATTCCCATAGAACCCGCTGTTGGGGGGCGGCTGCAGAAAAGCCGCAGGGTTGAACCACTGGGTCGGTGAACCGCTGATCGCGGAACCGGTGAAATCAGGATTAATGAAGGGCCGCACCGGGTTGCGAGTATCGCCGTTGTTGGACGGGTTGTAGCTCAGTTGCGGCGTAAAGGGAAAGCCACTTTGCGCTTGAATGATACTTGTAATCGACCATCCGCCGACGAATCCGTTTGCGAAACTTCCCAGGTTATTGGCATACAACTTCCCATGGCCAAACGGCAATGCGTAGACCAGGTTGATCGACGCCAGGTTGCGCACGTCATAGGTTGCGAGCCCCCAGTCGGCGCGGATGTCATACGGATTAGCTACCAGGCCTGGTGCATTACCAGCCGTCGTTTGGTTCAGCGAATCTCCGTCGTCCAGTGCTTTGGACCAGGTATACGCGGCGCGAAAGGATAGATCGTGGCTGAAGCGATGGTTGAAGTCGAACTGAAGCGCATTGTAGCTGCTGTTCGCGACTGAAAACCAGGTCCAGGTGTTGGCTAATGCCGGATTCGCCTTAGGTGTTCCTGCGGGAATGTAGTAGGTACCCGCGGGAACGGGTGTCCCGACCAGAGGAGCCGGGAAGTTTGCAGGATAGACGGCCGGGCATGGTGATGCCGGACATATGATTGGAATCGGGGTGTTGGCATCCAGACCGACGATCTCATGATAGCCGTGAGAACCTACATAGCCGATGGTGAGCGAGGTGTTCGGAGTGATCTCCTGTTCAATTCTCAGCGAATACGAGATCAGGGTCGGCATCTGGAGATTCGGTTGAACACCGCCAGGAACCAAGAATGCTCTGGCCGGTGGCGGAGCGAGAGGATTGATGGGCAGGCTGGATACCGGCAGTGAAGTGACGCTGTAGGCAGGGTTAAATGGAGCATTCTGGTCCATCCTATATCCCAGCGCGTCCTGCAAATCGTTGTAGATACCGAAACCGGCGCGAACAACCGTTTTATCCTGGAAAGGACTCCAGGCGAAGCCGATCCTCGGCTGCGGCAGGAACTTGGCGTTGTTGACGGTGAATGCGTTACCCGCAATGCGCGGCTGGCTGGAGATAACTCCATCACTGAAGGTGTAGTTCGCGGCTCGGCCATGCGCTTCATTCCAACCAGTAGAGAACTCATCTCGGAATCCCAGACTCAATGTGAACCGGGGAGTGAGGCGAATCACGTCCTGAGCGTAGAGCGCCCCGAATAGCGAGCGCCAGTTCAACTCCGTAGGAGCGGGATCGTACAGGAAAGAGCTTGTCGTACCGGTCAGGAAAGTTTGCAAGCTGGTGAACGTCGCCTGCCCGTACTGGCTAAGCGCGAGCGTTTCGTTGGATTGGAATTGCTGCAACCAGACGCCAAAGCTGAACTGGTGCGCGCCATGGGTCAAGCTCACCTGGTCCTCATAGGTATATAAATTCCGGGCCACGGTAAGGTTGCTGCCGTTGTTGCTGCCGGCCAAGCCAATTTGCGCCTGCGGATTCGAAGCTGCGCTTCCTCCGACCACCACCGCGCCCACCGGAAGACCATCCAGAAAACCGGGCACGGTGGCGGCCGGCGTTCCCGGCGTTGGTTCGCCGGTAAAGAAATAGCCTGCCCGCGAATAGCCGAAGCGGGCGGTATTCAGGAGCGTGGGAGAGAAGATGTGGGTCTCTTCCAGACTGGCGACTTGCTCGCGCAAATTCAAGATATCGGTGCTGTAGGGGTCGGCAATGGTGGCTGTCACATCGCCGCCGTCATCCACCGTGTAGACCGCCGAGAAGGTGTCTTTGGAGGAGAAGATGTGGTCGACGCGCGCGGTGCCGAAGTCTTCCCGGATGGTCTGCAACGGACTGCTGGAAACTGCCGCAATGCCATTGAAATCAGGGTCACCTGGCGCAGGCGTCGGCCAAAGGTTCAGCAGTGGTTTAACGCTGGGCGCCGCTGCCGCCCGCGACGTCAGGTCCGGGACAAAAGCAACAGAGGTTTGGTGCAGGTTCTGACGCAGTCCCTCGTAGTTGAGGAAGAAAAACGTTCTGTCTTTCTGAATAGGGCCGCCGAGCGCAGCGCCGAACTGATTTCGCTGGAAAGGTGGAGTGGATGCTCCGTCGAAATAATTTCGAGCGTTCAGGGCGCTGTTACGGAAAAATTCGTACAGCGAACCGTGCCACTGATTGGTGCCGGACTGCGTCACAACATCGACCTGGCCGCCAGGATGCTTTCCGTATTCGGCGCCATACGAATCGCGCAAAACGTTAAACTCGCGCACTGCGTCGACCCCCAACAGGTTCCCGCTCGCCCCACCCGGCGTCATGTTGTTCTCAGCAGCACCGGTAAACTCGATGCCGTTCAGCAAGAACAGATTCTGTTGCGGACGGTTGCCGGAAACCGCAAAGTTGTTTCCCGTGGTTGAGTTCGAAACTCCGACACCGCCGGTCTTCTCTGAGCTGAAATTGACGATGCCGGGATTGAGAGTGAGCAGCAGATCGTAGCTGCGTCCATTAAGCGGGAGTGCCTTGATCTCCTTTTCTCCAACCAGGCCCGAGATATCTTGGGTGGTGGTGTTTATGATCGGGGCGTCCGCGACCACTTTCACCTGCTCGCTAACATTGCCGATCTTCAAGCTCATATCGGCCGTCGCGTCTTGACCAACGACGAGAACGACGCCGGAGCGAACTTGCTCGGCAAAGCCCGCCTTGGATGCCTTGATTTCGTACCTGCCGACGGGAAGCGCGATCAACTCGTATCGCCCAGCCTGGTCGGTCGTGGTGGTGCGCGTCAGCGCTGTGTCTTCGTTCGTCGCCGCCACCGAGGCGCCCGCAATGGCCGCGCCAGTCGGGTCCGTGACTCGACCGGACAAATTCGCCGAGACCTGCGCCTTGAGCGGGGAACAAAGGAATGGCAGAAGCAAAAGCACGCAGCAGAAAAGGCAACGATTGGCAGGCATCATCTCCTCCTCGGCAAGAGCTCGCAGGGCTTCGGTGCGGTCCTCAGCCCAGAAAAATCCGAAGTCGTAGATTTAATCGACTTAAACCGTTAAAGTCAAACGAATCTAATTTAGTAGGATGACCACGGCTTCGGGTGGACTCGACTGGTCCGGCAGCGATCTGACCCTTCTTGGGTCTCAACTCCGGTGCGGCGTCGGCGCTAAGTATGGATGTGGTGTGCTGCTCAGTCCCCGAGGCGGGAACCTTCGGGAGCATTCTGTCGGTCTCTGACCCGCACCGGCGAGCCCACGCATCGCAAATGGGGGTGCAACGCCGTGCGTCGAAAACAATGTCTGCCAATTTCGGCGGCGGTCTACTGTATTCTCCTCACGACAAGCGCCCGGGCACAGACCCTGCAGGTGATCGATGCCCAAAGGCATGAACGCCACCCCGGCTTGGTCCAGCAGGCCGAGGCTCATGTAAGCTGAGGCGAGATTCGGATAATTCGTGGCGTTACTCGGGTCCAGCCGCATCATCGCGAGGGCCCACCCTCTCGGAGCGAGGGCGAAGATTACCGCGATGGAGCGGCTTATGGGGGAGGTGCGTAGATTTTCCCGCCGGCCTGGATGAATCGCTCCGGCGAGATCAATTATCAGACTTGGTGGCGGTGCGGGCCGGGACGGAGCTACCATCGTCGGTGACACCGAACTAATCGCCATGCAGGAGTCCAACCATGCGCTCTGACATCGTGCCGGGAGGCGCGTTTCCTGACTACGAGCTACCCGATCACACCAGCACACAGCGCAAGCTGAGCGAGATTCAGGGCGATGACCCGCTGATTCTCACGCTCGCGCGCGGTAATTACTGCCCCAAGGAGCACCAGCAGCATCTGGAACTAGCCGCGTTCTACCCGAAGGTCGCCGTGGCATACACCCAGATCGCCACTATTTCCACCGACGACCATCACACGCTCCAGGAGTTCCGTGCGTCGGTCGGCGCCCAGTGGATCTTCCTCTCCGACCCTGACCGAACAGTTCAGAGAGACCTCGACATCCGGGAGTACACCGACCCCGAGCACGACCCGATGATCCCGCATACGCTCGTGCTCAAGCCGGGCCTCGTGATCCACCGCATCTACAATGGTTACTGGTTCTGGGGCCGCCCATCCGTCGTCGACCTCTGGCACGACTTGCGGGCCGTGACGAGCGAGATCCGCCCCGATTGGGATCTGAGCGCCCCGGGACTCCGTGAGGCTTGGAATGCTGGCGACTACTCGCCTTTCCACGGCTGGAACAAGCGCACAGATGCGAGGCGGGTCGCGCCGGGGCGGGAGCAGAAGGGGTGACGGCCAATGGTGAGCAGGACGTGCTCGGCACACGGCCATGGAGGTTGTGTTTGCCGGGTTCGCCGCGGGGGAGGCACTGATGGCCAGGCTGCTCTCAGTTAATGTCGGTCTTCCACGCGAAGTGCCATGGAAGGGCAAGACCGTCCGAACCGCAGTGTGGAAATTTCCCGTCAAGGAACGGCGAATTGTACGCAAGCTTAATATTGATGGGGATGCGCAAGGAGATCTCGCGGGTCACGGTGGAGAGCACCGCGCCGTATTTGTATACCAGATGGACTCCTACCATTACTGGGAGCGCTTTCTGGGCCGCGATGATTTCAGTTTCGGCCAGTTCGGAGAAAACTTCACAGTTGACGGACTTCTAGATGAAGCAGTCTGTATCGGTGATCGATACCGCATTGGCAACGCGCTGTTTGAAGTAACACAGCCACGTGTAACCTGCTACCGCGTCGGCATCCGCATGAATGAACCTCGCATGCCAGCCCTGCTCGTAGAACATCACCGACCGGGATTTTACTTTCGCGTGTTGCAGGAAGGAGAAGTCGGCGCTGGCGACGACATAGTGAAGATTGCTGATGGTCCCGAACGGATGACGGTGGCTGAAATTGATGCTCTCCTGTATTTGCCAGGACATGCTAGCGAGCAACTACAAAGCGCGCTTCGGGTTCCTGCACTGAGCAAGGGTTGGCGAACTTCATTCCAGGCAATCCTCACGCAAGAATCGCGTGCGAAACTCGCGAGAGGTAATCCCGGACTCGCGAGTGAGGAGTCAGCGCCAGCATGGTCTGGATTCAGACGGATGCGAGTCGCGCATATTCATAAGGAAAGCGATAGCGTGACCTCATTCACTCTACAGCCGAACGACGATCAACCTATCCCGCCAGCTCAGCCGGGTCAATTTGTTGTCTTACGGTTGCAAGTGGATCCAGCTACAGCACCGATTCTTCGCAGCTATTCGTTGTCTGATTTGCCGGCGGACGACCATTTTCGCATCAGCGTTAAAAGCGAAGCCAATGGGATTGGAAGCTCCTACTTGTGCACCCAGGCCCGGGCAGGCGATGTGCTGGATGTCAGCGCGCCGCGGGGAGTGTTTACACTGCGGCCGGGCGACAACCCTGTGGTTTTGCTAAGCGCCGGCGTCGGCGCGACGCCCGTCCTATCGATGCTGCACGCGCTCGCCGCGGAAACATCAAAACGGCAAGTGTGGTGGATCTATGGAGCGCGCAATCGCTCCGATCATCCGTTTGCGCAAGAATCGCGTCTTCTCATAAAGCAGCTCTCTCACGGACGAAGTTATGTCATCTACAGCAGGCCGACTGCAGCTGATCAACTGGAGGTGGACTTCGATGCTTCAGGTCACGTTGACGTAGCCCTGCTCGAGAAGATTGGAGTGCCACGGAATAGTGATTTCTATCTCTGTGGGCCGTCGTCATTCTTGCACGCCATGCGTGACGGGCTTCAAAACTGGGGTGTAGTCGCCCAGAATGTCCATGTGGAAATCTTCGGCGCTCTGGATAGTATTACACCTGGCATGGCACAGGTTGCTCACACGCCGCACCTGCCACGTGGATCCGCCGGCCCCGGCCCGTCAGTGTCGCTCGCCCGTAGCGGGATCACCGTTCCGTGGGATCCTAAATTCTCGAGCCTGCTCGAGCTGGCGGAGGCGTGCGACGTTCCAGTTCGATGGTCATGCCGGACCGGCGTATGTCACACCTGCATGACGGGTCTGATTGGCGGCTCGATCACTTATAATCCCGAACCAGTCGAAAGACCGTCTTCAGGAAATGTGCTCGTTTGCTGTGCTCAGCCAAGCGTAGACGTGGTGGTTGACCTTTGACTGAAGCTGCGGTTTCAATTCAATCGTTTTTGACTCGAGCAGGGTCCTAGGTTTTTCGCCCGACTCGCGGTCGATTTTGTAGACGGTCCTTCCGATCCTCTAAATAATACGCCGGAGAGGGCCGATCCCTCTCCGGCGACTCATCGGAATAAGTTTCCGGCAGGATATTCCTTGGCGGGTTGCTCTCCAGCAGATCCCGCCTCTGCTTCCCTTGCCTATGTCGTTCTGCAACAATAACTTCGGTTCGCCAAGTAAAATCCGGCGAACGGCTAACTGTCGATTGTTTCTCTCTCCAGCCTAGAGAACAACTTCAACGAGGTGACTTCAAGCACCTCCCGCGCGGTCGCAAGATTTCCCCAGGAAAAGCTGTCAGGACACTGCCATACGGCGCTCCAAAGCATACAGCGCATCGATTGCGTCCGATCACCGATTGACACTCGTCAACGCTAACTGTTTCGTGCACGGCAAGAGCCTGCCGACACCTGCGGTTACTCTAGAGTTTTTTTGATGGTTACTTTCGTAACGGGCGGTAACGTTTTTTCATTAGGGAATGGCATTCGTCTGGATAGGCTGGTTTTGGGCCTTGTCGCTGCAAGCCGTATTTTGGCAGGCCCGACATCGTCAAGGAAACGTACCTAAGGGGCCCATCCTCCATGAGTCGCAAGACGCCCGCCTGTTCTTTCTTCGCCATCTGTTTTTGCGCAATCATCCTCATGTGCACGGTTGTACCGTTGGCAGCACAAGCTCCCTTGGCCCACTGGAAATTTGATGAAGGCTCCGGAAACATCGTTTTCGACTCTTCGGGCAATGGCCACCACGGATTTCTGTCGAACGGAGCTCTGTGGGTGAACGGCACTCAAGGCTGGGCGATTTCGGCTACCGGCGCAAACAAGGGCTATGCAACGCTGCCAGCCATTGATCTTCGTGGCACGCGGGCGGTAACCATCACCTTCTGGGCGCAGCGGAACTACACGGTAACGGGGGGAGGAGCGCTGCTTGAGGCTGGCGAGAACTACCAAAGCTCCACTACCGGCTTCGCCCTGCTCCCTGACGACGACACGTGCCGCGGCATTCGGGCGGTATTGCGCGGAAATACGGGAATAACCGCGAACTGCTATAGCCAACCCTCTTCTGGAGTTTGGCACCACCTTGCGGTGGTCTACGACAAGACTCAGACGGGCGGCGATGAAGTAAGGCTTTATGTGGACGGCGAGTTGCAGAATCCCGCGTGGAACGCTGCCTCCGCCACAAACACCAACGATTTCGGCAAGAATCGCATCCACCTGTTTTCTCGCGCCGGCAGCTCTCTCTTCAGTTCCGGCACGGTGAAAGACCTGTGCGTTTACGGCCGTGCGCTGCAAGGTGAAGAGATACAGCAAATCTATAACGACGACGGCCCCAGCGCGGGGCTGCGGCTTCAACTCAACGACGTACAGTCTTTGTCGAGTGCAGCGCGGATTAGCTACGTACAGGGCAACTACGCAGCTCCACAGACGCCACAGACGAGGGTGAGCGTTACGTACACTGCAGCGCAGAATGCAGGTGACCTCAACTTGGTCGTGGTCGGGTGGAACGACAGTACAGCAACCGTCACCGCAGTGACCGACTCAAAGGGAAACACTTACACACGGGCCGTGGGCCCAACAATTCAGAGCGGAGTCGCCACACAATCCATTTATTACGCCCGGAACATCGTCGCAGCAGGCGCCCGAACGAATACCGTTACGGTGACATTTTCCACGGGTGCGAGTTACCCTGATATTCGCATACTCGAGTACAGCGGAGCAGATCGCAACAACCCGGTCGACGTAACCGCCGCCGCGTCTGGGAATAGCACAACCAGCAACAGTGGGTCGGCGACCACCACCGGTGCGACAGATCTGATTTTCGGCGCCAATCTAGTTCAGACGCTTACCTCAGGTCCGGGCAGCGGCTTCACCCGCCGCATCCTCACCGTGCCGGACGGAGATATCGCTGAAGACCGCACAGTGACGACAACCGGCAGTTATAACGCGACCGCGCCGGTCTTTCCCTCGGGAAAGTGGATCATGCAGATGGTGGCCTTCCGAACCCCGGTCGCTGCCGGCTTTACCATCACCGCTTCGCCCAGTTCGCTTAGCATCGCGCATGGGCAACAGGGGACGTCAACTATTACCACGGCAATCAGCGGTGGCTTCAACAGCGCCATCAGCCTAAGCGCCACAGGAGTTCCCACCGGCACCACAGTCAGCTTCAACCCCAACCCGATTCCCGCTCCCGGGTCGGGCAGCTCAACGATGACGATTACCGTTGGGGCAAGCACGCCGACCGGAACGTATCCCATCACTGTGACGGGTAGCGGCGGAGGCATGACGCAGAGCACCACCGTAACCCTGACGGTAACGGCGCCGAGCTTCAACATCTCCGCGTCGCCTTCATCGCTCAGCATTGTCCAAGGCCATCAGGGCACCTCGACCATTACCACGGCCGTCAGCAACGGATTTAACAGCTCGATCACTCTGTCGGCTTCCGGCGTGCCCACCGGAACCACGGTGAGCTTCAGCCCCAACCCGATTCCTGCGCCCGGCTCTGGTACCTCGACCATGACCATCACGGTCGGCTCCAGTACGCCAACCGGCACCTATCCCATCACCGTGACCGGCAACGGTGGAGGCGTTCAGCAAAGCACTACGGTCACCCTGACTGTAACGGCGCCCGCGACATTCACGATATCTGCATCACCCTCTTCTCTCAGCATTGCCCAAGGCAATCAGGGAACGTCAACCATCACCACGGCCATCAGCAACGGATTTAACAGCTCGATCACTCTGTCAGCTTCCGGCGTGCCCACCGGAACCACGGTGAGCTTCAGCCCCAACCCGATTGCTGCGCCGGGCTCCGGTAGCTCAACGATGACAATTAGTGTCGGCTCGAGCACGCCCACCGGAACCTATCCCATCACCGTGACCGGCAGCGGCGGAGGCATGACGCAGAGCACCACGGTGACCTTGACCGTGACCGCTGCGGCCAGCTTTAGCCTCTCAGCTTCGCCGTCCTCGCTTAGCATCGTCCAAGGACATCAGGGCACTTCGACCATCACTGCCGCCATCAGCAACGGCTTTAACAGCTCCATCAGCCTCTCCGCTTCAGGCGTGCCCAGCGGTACCACCGTGAGCTTCAGCCCCAACCCGATTCCAGCGCCGGGCTCCGGCAGCTCGACCATGACTATCAACGTGGGCGCGAGTACGCCCACCGGAACTTATCCCATCACCGTTACGGGTAGCGGCGGAGGCATGACGCAGAGCACCACCGTGACCTTAACCGTGACCGCTCCGGCCAACTTCACCCTCTCGGCCTCGCCGTCCTCGCTCAGCATCGTCCAAGGCCATCAGGGCACTTCGACCATCACCGCCGCCATCAGCAACGGCTTTAACAGCTCCATCAGCCTTTCCGCTTCAGGCGCGCCCAGCGGCACCACCGTGAGCTTCAGCCCCAACCCGATTCCAGCGCCGGGCTCCGGCAGCTCGACCATGACTATCAACGTGGGCGCGAGTACGCCCACCGGAACTTATCCCATCACCGTTACGGGTAGCGGCGGAGGCATGACGCAGAGCACCACCGTGACCTTAACCGTGACCGCTCCGGCCAGCTTCACGCTCTCGGCCTCGCCGTCCTCGCTCACCATCACGGAAGGAAATCAGGGCACCTCGACCATTACTGCCGCCATCAGCAACGGCTTCAACAGCTCCATCAGCCTTTCCGCTTCCGGCGTGCCCAGCGGCACCACCGTGAGCTTCAGCCCCAACCCGATTCCAGCGCCGGGCTCCGGCAGCTCGACTATGACCATCACGGTAGGCTCGAGTACACCCACCGGAACCTATCCCATCACCGTTACGGGGAGCGGCGGAGGCATGACGCAGAGCACCACCGTGACCTTAACCGTGACCGCTCCGGCAACGTTCACGATTTCCGCCTCGCCCTCTTCCCTCACGCTCGCGCAGGGTAGCCAGGGAACTTCGACGATCACGACGACGGTCCTCAACGGGTTTAACAGCTCGATCGCTCTGTCTGCTTCGGGAATGCCTTCCGGCACTACGGTGAGCTTCAATCCCAGCACTATTCCGGCTCCCGGCTCCGGCACCTCTACCATGACCGTCACGGTCGGCTCGAGCACGCCCGCCGGCACCTATTCCCTTACAGTGACCGGCAACGGAGGCGGAGTACAACAGAGCGCGGTCGTCACCCTGACCGTCACAGCCTCGGCCGGAATTATCACCTACGTCCAGGGCAACTATGCCACCCCGCAATCGCCGCAAACCACGGTAAACGTGACGTTTAGCGCTGCGCAGGTCGAGGGCGACCTCAACGTGGTTGTAGTTGGCTGGAACAACAGCACATCGAGTGTCAGCAGTGTCACGGATTCAAATGGAAATACCTATGCCCTTGCTGCGGGGCCTACCATAATAAGCGGAACCGCCTCGCAGTCCATCTATTACGCTAGAAATATCAATGCCGCCGGGGCGGGAGCCAACACTGTTACCGTCGCGTTCTCGGCAGCTGCCCCCTACCCAGATATACGCGTACTCGAGTACAGCGGAGCAGATCGAAATAGTCCGGTCGACGTGACTGCTGCGACCTCAGGAAATAGTTCCAACAGCAGCAGTGGTTCGGCAACAACGACAAATCCAACAGATTTGATTTTTGGGTCGAATTATATTCAGGGTACGACGACTGGTCCCGGCACTGGCTTCACGCAGCGGCTGTTGACGTCTCCGGACAGCGACATCGCGGAAGACCATATGGTCTCAGCTATTGGGAGTTATAGCGCGACGGCTCCGGTGACATCTGGCTGGTGGATCATGCAGATGGTGGCTTTTCGCACCCCCATCGTCGGTAGCTTTACGATTTCAGCTTCGCCTTCTTCGCTCACCGTGGGTACCGGCAATCAGGGCACGTCCACCATCACAACGGCGGTAAGTGGGGGATTCAACAGCGCGATAACTTTGTCGGCGTCCGGAGTACCGACGGGAACGACCGTAAGCTTCAGTCCGAATCCAATCGCCGCGCCCGGGTCGGGCAACTCGACCATGACTATCGTGGTGGGCTCGAATACACCCAGCGGAACTTATCCCATCACGGTGACCGGCAGCGGCGGAGGCGTTCAGCAAAGTACGACCGTGACCCTGACAGTGACCAGCGCACCGAGCTTCACCGTTTCGGCCTCGCCGAGTTCGCTCACTGTACTGCAGGAAACACAGGGCACCTCAACCATCACCGTCACCGTAAGCAATGGCTTCAACAGCTCCATCGCTCTCTCAGCCTCCGGCGTGCCCAGCGGGACGACCGTTTCGTTCAATCCTGCCACGCTCCCAGCACCTGGCTCGGGAACCTCGATCATGACCATTACGGTTGGCACAACCTTACAGGGGACCTATCCTATAACAGTCACGGCAACCGGTGGCGGCATTCATCAAACGGCCACCGTCAATTTAACTGTTACCGCTCAGGTGATGCTATCCTGGACGGCCAGCCAGTCGCCGGGTATTGCCGGCTACAACATTTATCGCGGCACCACCTCTGGCGGTCCGTACACGAAGATTAATTCCAGCCTAGATCCCAACACCACTTACAACGACACGGCGGTGCAGGATGGCGTGACCTATTACTATGTCACCACTGCGGTTGATAACCAAGGAGAAGAAAGCAGCTATTCAAACGAGTCATCGGCAGGCGTCCCATAAACGCGACTTGCTGCCGAGCGACACTGGTAACTTAAGCGGTGGGCTTAGTGGGTTGGACAAAGAACTTTTCAACCCAGTATCGGCGGGCAAAGCGTCCAACCAGATTACACAGCATCACTCCGATCCAAGTCCCTGCGGTATTGGTGATGATATCCGTAACCCCGGAGAAGCGGGTTGGCAGGTAAGACTGAAAATATTCGATCGCAAGACTTATTGCCGCGCCAATGAGAACCGTGATTAGAGCAGCCCGTCTAGATTGTCGTACTGTTCCGAAATAGAAGCCACAGACAAAACCCAGAGGCACAAAACCGAGGACGTTTATGAATGCATCCTTCACGTAACTTCTGTCATGACGAAACTCTGATATGGGGGACTCAAATCGAAGCTGATCGACCAGCGCGAATCGTTCCGGAATCTTCAAATTCGTCGCAGACGACACGACATTCGCAACAACTTTCCCGCTGTGCTCATTGAATAAGTACACTGCCACAGGCATCGCCGTCTTCTCCGGCAGCGGTGTGCCGTCAACTACCCAGCCTTGATAGTGCCGCTGAGTTTCTGTCGAATTCAATGTGCCACTGTAAATTGCCAATCCTTTCAGATCGCCCGACCAGCTCCAATCGCGCAAAGGAGCATTGGCGACAATTAGTTGACCGGACAGATCGTTACTGGATACAGCAAAGGTCCGCGCCACGGTTGCGAGCCGGCCGTCAATATATACCAGCGTCTTCCGCCCATCCGAGGTTAGCGTAATGAAGATCTCTCGTTTGCGAAAGACATCCTTCACCCGAAGCTGGTCCCGGCTATCCTTGGCTCCAACGCCGGTTACGCTAGTGGCTATAAGGAGATCAGCGTCATCTTGGGCGATCGACAGCTCGCGCATTGTCTTAGTGTTATAAAAGACAAGAATCGCCCCGGTCGTCCAAATCTTCGCTGGTCTGACCCATATCTCAATCGTGCCGCCATCATCTCCATTGATAATCGGAAACGTGGATGTGCTCAGCAGGGTTCCGTGTGCGCCGAAGCGAACGCCGTTTTCACCCTGAATCCATGTCACTTCGTTCGGAGGGGCGCGGAAGGGCCACAGTCCCGCAATCAGGATTGCGCATAACGTCAGCAGGCAGAGCGGGCCAATGGCGCGGCGCAGGACGGGCACTGCCTGGACATGCCACCCGTAATTGTCCGGCAGACATTTAGGATCCACGTTGTTTGTCTGGGATTCTTCCTGCTGAGGCTGCATGTTCAAGGTGACAAGAAGGGATCAAGACTTAAGGAACCTCTGAACAAGTACCGGTCTTTAGTGCCATGCCTTGAGGATCGTGCTGTTCGGAAGCTCAGGTTTGTGATCTTCTTGTCTTCTGCGCTGTGCAGAAGGCTGTAATCGAGCCGGGAAGCG